>Ga0134125_10000001_pt1:5000-1051199 | contig 1051199 bp, 1046 predicted proteins | sample KB31751_FD_96464 | JGI IMG/M metagenome (GOLD analysis project Ga0134125, IMG submission 96464) | Terrestrial soil microbial communities with excess Nitrogen fertilizer from Kellogg Biological Station, Michigan, USA - KB3-175-1 | ecosystem: Environmental > Terrestrial > Soil >...
GATGGCGCCACCGTACATCCCCGGGAAGTGGTGCGCGCCGCCTTGAAGCACAACGCAGCGGCGCTGATATTCGCCCACAACCATCCCTCGGGTGTCGCCGAGCCCTCGGACGCGGACCGGCGTCTCACGCGCAGGCTCAGCGATGCGCTGGCCCTGGTGGATATCCGGGTCTTGGATCATTTCGTGGTGGGGGATGGGGAGGTCGCCTCCTTCGCAGAAAGAGGATGGCTATAGCGGCAAACCCAGGCTTTTCAGGGCCCTAATGTCGCGGTAGGTCATTGAAATAGCTTGCCAAACCGCCCCCGGCTGCTAAAATAGCCGCCCTTTCGTCCGGCCTTTCCGGGCGGGCGTATCCAGAGGATCCAGTCATGTCGAGAGTCTGCCAGGTCACGGGCAAAGCCCCGACCACCGGTAACAACGTCTCGCACGCGAACAACAAGACGCGTCGCCGTTGGCTGCCAAACCTGCACACCCACCGTTTCTGGCTGGACAGCGAGAAGCGTTTCGTGAGCCTGCGCGTCTCCTCCAAGGGCATGCGCACCATCGACAAGCTGGGCATCGAAGCCGTGGTCGAGGACATCCGTTCCCGCGGCGAGAAGGTCTGAGGTAAATACCATGCGTGAGAAGATCAAACTCGTATCCAGCGCCGACACCGGCCACTACTACACCACCACCAAGAACCGCCGCCTGCATCCGGACAAGATGGAAGTGCTGAAGTTCGATCCGGTGGTGCGCAAGCACGTGAAGTACAAAGAGGCGAAGATCAAGTAATCGCGCTTCGAAGGTACCAAAGAAAAACTCCGCTGTCAGCGGGGTTTTTTATGGCTATCTTGCTCAAAGCTACTGCGCTCGGTATGGCTTCGTTGCGCTTCGGACTCGCGATCCTCACGTACTGGAGTACGCTCCGGGTTGCTCGCCTCGCGCGCCTCGCCCTGCCTTCGCTCGTAACGCTTTGAGCTGTTACGACCTCGGATTGCTTACCTGGACCCCTTGATCGCGTCGCAGCTTTGGGCAAAGAAAAACCCGCCTTTCGGCGGGTTTTTCTTTATCTGGCTATTAGGCCTGAATTTAGGCTGTTGCCGGCTGCATCCGGTAACGGCGCAGATGGGTGGCGAACTCCTGCAGTGAGGCGACGCCGCTCTGCTCGGCCTCGTGGCACCACTGCTTGAAGGAATGCAGCAGGGTGTCGTTGCTCTGGGCGTTGTCGTCCCAGAGCTTCTCGAGCTTGACGCGGAAGTCATACACCGTGTCCAGGGCCTTGCTGCGGGCCAGTGCCAGGCGCAGGCGGCGCTGTTCGGCCGGCTTCAAGAGGCCGCGGTCGCGGATCATGAGCTTGCGGGTGCCGGCCAGGAGCCGGTTACGCATGGCGCAGGCGCCACGCTTCTCCTGCTTGTAGGCGGGCACGATGACGCTACGACCGTAGTGGCGCAGCACGTGCAGGCGGTTCAGGATCACGGCTTCCACCGTGTCGAGACCTACCTGGGCAGCATGGTCCACCACCGGGGTGGGGGCGACGCGGCGCACCTGGACCAGGCCCAAGGCCCTGAGGCCCTTGATGTACCACCAGCCGATGTCGAACTCGAAGGAGCGCAGCGCGAACTTGGCGGAGCTCGGGAAGGCGTGGTGGTTGTTGTGCAGTTCCTCACCGCCCAGGATCACGCCCCAGGGGAGCACGTTGGTGGCGGCATCCTTGCACTCGAAGTTGCGGTAGCCGTAGAAGTGGCCGATGCCGTTGACCACGCCGGCGGCGAAGAACGGGATGGAAATCATCTGCACGGCCCAGATGGTGATGCCGGGGATGCCGAACAGCGCCACATCGACGATCAGCATCAGGCGACGCCGAGCTTGCCATGGGCGGTATAGACGTGGTTCTCGACCCAGTCTTCCGGCGTGCCGCGGCCGTATTTCTCCAGGGTCTCGGGGTTCTTGGCTTCCTCGCGGCAGAGCTCGGCGCCTTCAAGCACGACCTTGGCCAAGCCCTTGTGCTTGGGGCTATGCGGATCGTCCGGGGTCTCGCAGACGGCATGGTGCTTGCGGTGCACCGCCACCCACTCCTTGGTCAGCATGCCGGTGGACAGCCACAGCCAGGCACGCATCACGTGGCTCACCATGGGGTGCATGTCGAGACCCCGGTGGGTCGCCGTGCGATGCAGATAGAGGGTGACGCTCATGATGGTGAAGTGGACCATCAGGGCGACAGCCAGGAAGTAAGCCCAGACCGGGAGACCGAGGAGACCATGGAGGAGGATCTGCAAGATATTGACCTGCGTTTTGGCTACTAAATGATTATGTAACTATAGGGGATGGGGTCCGACACGTCTATCAGGCTATCCCTGAAGCTTGCAAACCGGGCCCCAAGGCCGTAAAAAGACCCCTCTTCCTGACTGGGCTGCGCAAGAAATCGCCAGCCGGGTTGCCGCCGAAACCAGTATCCAGGTACCTCGTCCAATAACCATGGCAGACTACAACGCCAAGCCCTTAGTGAAGGTGGAAGGTCTCTACCGATATTATGGGGCCCGCTGCGCCGTTTCCAATCTGGGATTCACCCTAAGCCGGGGCGAGATCCTGGGGCTCCTGGGCCCCAACGGCGCCGGCAAGACCAGCACCCTGCAGATGCTGGCGGGAAACCTGGCTCCCAGCGCGGGCGCCATCCATATAGACGGCATCGACCTCCTGGACGAGCCCCTCGCCGCCAAGGCCAAGCTCGGCTACCTGCCGGAGCTGCCGCCCCTCTATCCCGATCTCACGGTGGACGAATACCTGGACTACGCCGCGGCGCTGCGCCGCGTGCCAGCAGGCCGGCGCGCGGCGGCAGTCGCCAACGCGCGGGAGCGCTGCGGCCTCAAGGACGTGGGCCGGCGGCTGATCGGCAACCTGTCGAAGGGTTTCCAGCAACGGGTGGGTATCGCCCAGGCCATCCTGCATGCTCCCGCGGTGGTGATCCTGGACGAACCGACCGTGGGGCTCGACCCCATCCAGATCCGCGAGATCCGCGAGTTGATCCGGGAACTGGGCAAGGAACACGGCGTGATCCTCTCCACCCACATCCTCCCGGAAGTGCAGGCGGTATGCAACCGCGTACAGATCATCCACAAGGGCAAGCTCGTGTTCAGCGACAGCCTCAAGGGCTTCGCCGAGCGCATGGATGCCACCAGCCTGGTGCTGGAATGCCGGCAGCTGCCGGGCATCAAGGAACTGCAGGCCCTGCCGGGCGTCGCCTCGGTGGAGAAACTCGACAAGCGGCGCGCGCGCCTCAGGTTCGCCGCCGACGCGGACCCGGCGGAGGAGATCGCAACCCTCGCGGTGAAGGGCAAGTGGGGCTTGAAGGGCCTCTCCCCAGAATATAAATCCCTGGAACAGGTATTCGTGGAGCTGACCACCGGCGACGAGCCGGACGCAGAGCCTGTGAGCGCGGCACAAAGTGGAGTGCAGCCGCGTCAGGATGGCGCGCCGAGATTGACACCATGAGCACCTTCACCATCGCCTGGCGCGAGCTGCGCAACCTGTTCCTCTCGCCGCTAGCCTGGGTGCTCCTGGCGGTGGTGCAGTTCATCCTGGCCTGGATGTTCCTGGCCTCGGTGGAGGGTTTCCGCGGCAACCCGGGGGGCGTCTCCGGCGTGACCGACCAGGTGGCGGCGGGCCTCTTCAGCATCGCCAGCATCGTGATGCTGTTGGTGGTGCCCTTGCTCACCATGCGCCTCTTCAGCGAGGAACGGCGCAGCGGCAGCCTGACGCTCCTGCTCTCCTCACCGGTGCGCATGAGCGAGATCGTGCTGGGCAAGTATCTGGGGCTCCTGGGCTTCCTGGGTCTTATGGTGCTGATGCTGCTCTTGATGCCGCTGTCGCTCGCAGTCGGCACCCATCTGGACTACGGCAAGCTCGCCGCCTGCGTGCTGGGCATGCTGCTCCTGGTGGGCGCCTTCGCCGCGGCGGGCCTGTTCATGTCCACCCTCACCCGCCAGCCGGCGGTGGCGGCGGTCTCCACCTTCGGCCTGCTGCTGTTCCTGTGGATCATCAACTGGCTGGGCCAGGGGGACAGCCGCTACCAGGGCGTCCTGCACTACCTCTCCTTCACCGACCACTACGCCACGCTCCTGCGCGGCAGCTTTGACAGCGTGGACGTGGCGTTCTATCTATTGTTCATAGTCACCTTCCTGGGACTCAGCATCCGGCGCCTGGATTCGGCGCGGTTGCAGGCTTAAGGCCATGCAGGTCACCTCCCGCTCGCGCCGTCGCGTCCAGTTCCAGAACTTCCTGTTCACCATCCTGTTCGTGGCGGCCATGGGCCTGCTCGGCTGGGTCAGCACCCAGTACGACGTGCATGCCGACTGGACCTACGGCCACCGCAACTCGCTCTCGCCTGCCAGCGTCAAGCTGCTCGGCACCCTGAAGCAGCCGCTCACGGCTACTGCGTACGCGCGCGCCACCTCGCCCTTCCGCGAACCCCTGAAGCGTTTCTTCGCCAACTACCAGGCGGTGAAGCCGGACATCCACCTGGTGTTCGTGGACCCGGATCTCGACCCTGAGCGTGTGCGCGCCGACGGCATCACCGCCGAGGGACAGGTGATCCTGAAATACGGCGACCGCAGCGAGAAGCTGGACCAGATCAACGAAGCGCAGCTGGCTGACGCCATCCAGCGCCTGGAGCGCGCCTCCGACCGCTACGTGGTGTTCCTGGCGGGCGACGGCGAGCGCAACCCCAGCGGCGAACACAACTTCGACATGGGCGACTTCGGCAAGCAGCTCACGGACAAGGGTTTCAAGCTGGAACCCCTGAACCTGGCGGCCAATGTCGGGGTGCCGGACAACGCCGCGGTGCTGGTGATCGCGGGACCCCAGGCGGACGTGTTCCCCGGCATGGTCAAGCTGGTGCGCGACTATGTGAAGCGCGGCGGCAACCTCTTATGGCTGGGCGATCCCGGTTCCCTGTACGGGCTCGATCCTCTGGCGACTGACCTAGGCGTGCATTTCGGCGACGGCACCATCGTGGACCCCAATACGCAGTTGCTCAGCATCAACGATCCCACCATCACCCTGGTGGCCAAGTACCCGGAAGACAGCCCGGTGGTGAGCGGGCTCAACGTCATGACGCTGTTCCCCGGCGCCACCTCCGTGACGCCGGACAAGGATTCCACCTGGCAGCAGGACGAGTTCCTCGAGACCCTGCCGCGCAGCTGGCTCACTATGGCCAAACTCGCGGGCAGCGTGGGCTTCGATCCGAAGCGCGGCGACAAGCAGGGACCCTTGCCCATCGGCGTGGCCCTGACGCGCAGCGTGCCGGGCAAGGGCGAGCAGCGAGTGATCGTGACCGGCGACGGCGACTTCCTCTCCAACGCCTACCTCGGCAACGCCGGCAACCTGGATCTCGGCCTCGACATCATGAACTGGGTGGCCCACGACGACAGCTTCATCGACATCAATCCACGCCCCGCTCCGGACCTGAGTTTGAGCCTCTCGCCCACGGCGCAGCTCTTCATCGGTTTCGGCTTCCTGGCGGTGCTGCCGCTGCTGCTGCTCATCGCCGGCATCACGGTGTGGATGCGCCGGCGCCGGCGCTGACGTGTCGCTGGAATCCCGCAGACGCCTGAACCTGGTGCTGGTGGTGATCGTCGCCGCCCTGGCGGCCCTCGCCCTGTTCAAGCCCGGCCGCAAGCAGGCGGGTGACGTGACGCCCCTGGTGGCGGACAGCCGCGGCTTCACCTCCATCCGCGTGGCGGTGGCGGGCAAGCCGGAGGTGGACCTGAAGCGCGAGGGCGAGGTCTGGAGCCTGACCGCGCCGCTGCAGTGGCGGGCCGATGCGGTGCAGGTGCAGGACTTCCTGGACAGCCTGGATGCGCCGGTGGCCGGCCGCTTCCCGGCCAAGGGCGTGGACCTCGCCAAATACGGCCTCGACAAGCCACTGGTGAAGATGTGGCTGGACCAGACCGAATATGACCTCGGCGACCAGCAGCCGGTGGACAAGGAACGCTACGTGCTGGTGGGCGGCGAGATAAAGATCATCGACGACTACGTCTTCTACCGGGTGGCCCGCGACGCCTACGGCTGGGTGGACAAGCAGCTCCTGCCGGACGGTGCCCGCATCACGGCGCTGCAAGTGCCCCATGCCACCCTGACCAGCGACGCCAAGGGCGACTGGAGCATCGCGCCGGCGGACAAAACCCTCACCGGCGCCGACCTCACGCGCTTCGTGCAGGGCTGGCAGCAGGCGCGCGCCAGCGGCGTCGCGCTCATCGGCAACGGTAAACCTGAAGGCGAGGTGAGCCTGCAGCTGGCCGGAGCTCAGTCGCCGCTGCGTTTCCAGATCCTGGACGACCCGGACTATCTGGTGCTGGCGAGGCCGGACCTGAATCTCGAATATCAGCTGCAGATCAGCCAGTCCGCCGGCCTGCTGACGCCCAGCCACGCCGACGCGCCGGCGTCCCCGTCCCATTGAGCTGCCGCCATGCCGGAACTCCCTGAAGTCGAGACGGCGCGGCGCGGCATCACGCCTTACCTGAAAGGCAGGCGCGTGGCGGTGGTGACGGTGCGGGACCGGCGCCTGCGCTGGCCCATCCCCGCGGCTCTGCTGAAAGAACTGCCGGGACAGCGCATCGAAGCGGTGGACCGGCGCGGCAAGTATCTCCTGCTGCGTACCGCGGCCGGCACCGCGCTCCTGCATCTCGGCATGTCCGGCAGCCTGCGCATGCTCCCCAAGGACACGCCGCCCCAGAAGCATGACCACGTGGACCTGGTGATGGACACGGGCCAGGCCCTGCGCCTCCGGGACCCGCGCCGCTTCGGCACCCTGCTCTGGACCCATGGGGATCCGGAGCAGCACAAACTCCTGAAGGACCTGGGGCCCGAGCCCCTGAGCAAGGGACTGGATGGCGCGTATCTCTTCGAAGCCTCCCGCGGCCGCAAGGTGGCGGTGAAGCAGTTCATCATGGACAGCAAGATCGTGGTGGGCGTGGGCAACATCTACGCCAGCGAGAGCCTGTTCCTGGCGGCCATCAAGCCGCAACGGGCCGCGGGTCGCGTCACCGCCAAGGAATACGACGCACTGGCCCGCGCCATCAAGAAAGTGCTCACCGCCTCCATCAAGGCGGGAGGCACCACGCTCCGGGACTTCGCCCGGGAGGACGGGGAACCGGGCTACTTCAAACAGCGCCTGCGGGTCTATGACCGGGAGGGACAGCGTTGCTACCGCTGCGGAGGGACAATAAAGGCCAAAGCGACAGGGCAGCGGATGACTTACTGGTGTCCTGATTGTCAGAACTAAGGATAGAATTTCGACATGGGCAACAGGCTAAGCAAGATCTACACCAAGACTGGCGACGATGGCACCACGGGCCTGGGCGACGGCACCCGCGTGCCCAAGGACGATCCCCGGGTCGAGGCCTACGGCACCGTGGACGAGCTCAACAGCGTCGTCGGTATGCTGTTGGCTGAAGAAGTGAACATCGAGATCAGGACCTGCCTCACCCGGGTGCAGCACGAGTTGCTGGATCTCGGCGGTGAGCTCTGCATCCCCGGCTATACCGCCATCACTGCGGACCACGTGACGCGCTTGGAGAACGAACTGGACGGCTTCAATGCGCCGCTGCCGGCCCTGAAGGAATTCATCCTGCCGGGCGGCAGCCGCGCCGCGGCGGTGTGCCACCTGGCCCGCACCGTATGCCGGCGCGCCGAACGGCGCACCTATACCCTGCATACCCGCAGCCCCTTGAGCCCCCATGCCCTGGAATACCTGAACCGGCTCTCGGACCTGTTGTTCGTGCTGGGACGGGTCATCGCGAGACACGACAAGGGCACGGAAGTGCTTTGGAATCACGAGAAGAAGAAAGACTGAGACTCTTAGTGCTTTTCTCTAATCTTCTCTAAAGCTTCGCATAGCTGCTTGCCCGCATCGAGCAGGCGCGGCGTGGAGCGCGAGATCCAGTCGTCGTTAAGCACCACGAAGTTGCCGCCCTTCACCGCGGCGAGATCCGGCCAGCGCTGCCAGTCCTTGAAGCGCTGCTGCTCATCCCCTTCCCCGTTGCCGGTGGCGATCACCTGCGGATCCCGCGCCAGCACTGCCTCCAGGCTCACGGTGGGCGCGAGGGCGGTGAGGTCGGCGAAGATGTTGCGGCCGCCGCAGACTTCCATGAGCCGGCTGATGCCCTGGCTGCCACCCACCGTGAAGAGCGGCTGGGCGGAGATCTCATAGAACACCCGGAGCGGCGCATGATCTGCATATTGGTGGCGCAGGGCGCCGAGGCGGGTGCGGAAGTCCTGGGCCGCGAGCTGGGCGGTGTCTGCGTGGCCCGTGACGATGCCCAGAGTCTCGAGGTTCGAAGCGATGTCCGGCAGCTCGTGGGTGCCGATGGCGAGCACGGGAAGTTTCAGGGCCCGTAGCTTCTCGATCAGGGCCTGGGGCGTGCCGCCCTCCCACACCAGCACCAGGTCGGGCTTGAGGGACAGGAGCTTCTCCACGTCCACATGGAAGGCATCCCCCACGCGCGGCAGCTGCTTCGCCGCCGCCGGATAGTCGCTGTAGTCCACCGTGGCCGCGAGGGCGCCGCCGGCCCCTGCGTCGAACATCAGTTCCGAAAGATCAGGCGCCAGGGTGACCACGTGTTGGGCCGGAGCGGCGAGCGTGAGCTCCACGCCGTCGGCGCCTTTGACATGGATATCCGCCGCCGATGCCGCGAAGGGGATCAGCAGAAATGAAAGGAGGAGGAGGCTATTTCTTACCAAGACCAGGAGAAGATGCTGAAAAGTCCGTAAATCACCAGCCAGATGATGAGCGTGCGCCGCACCAGCCCCAGGGCGGACTTGAGACGGGTGATGCCGGTCTCCTCCCCCACCACGCCGCGCACGGCGCCGAGACCGCTGAACACCAGGACGTCATCGCTCACCTGGAAGAACTGCAGGGTGCAGTCGTGGTAATAGGCCTTGAGGTCCGAGACCGCGTCTTCGAAGCTACCCGCCAGGGCATAACCGATGGCGGTCAGATGCGCCGGTATCCAGTCCAGCACGCCGAGCAGGCGCGCGGCAGTGGCGCCCGCCTCCACGGTCTCGCCCGGCACCGGCCGGCGCTTGAGAAGATCGGCGCAGCGGTACAGCACAGCGCCGCCCGGCCCCAGTATGCCGAACCAGAACAACACGCCGAACTGGCGGGCATTGGCTTCGCGGAACACCCGCTGGGTCACCGCCTGGGTGCGCTCCGTGGGCGAGGCCGGGGGCGCGGCATCCAGGATCTCGGCGGCGGCGGAGGTGGCGCGGGCCTCGTCACCCGCCTGCACCGCGTCTATATAAGCCTGACCCTGGGCGTGCAGGTCGCGCGGCCCCAGGCAGAACCAGAACACCGCGGCGGCGAACAGGAAACCGAAGCCTTCCCAGATGTGGGTGAGGAGATCGCCCAGCACGATGGCGAGCACCGCCGGCACCACCACGATGAGCAGGGCCCCGGCCGTGGCGCGGGCGGGATCGGCGTTGTGCACGAGGCCGGTGAAGGTCTCGGAATAGGCGCGGAACCAGCGCGCATCGCGCACCGGCTCCAGGTGGCGCAGCACCTGGTCCAGGAGCAGCGCGAACAAGGCCGCGAGGAAACTCATGGGTCGGTAGTAGACCCGGCGAACGGCTGGCTTGCAAGTATGTCGCGGTAGCGCGCCCAGTCGAAGGCTGGGCCCGGGTCGGTCTTGCGCCCCGGCGCGATGTCGCTGTGGCCCACGATGCGGGCGGTAGTGAGGCCGGGGTAAGCATGGATCAGGGCCGCTGTGACGCAGGCCAGGGCTGGGTATTGGGGCGCCGCGTAGGGCGTGGAATCGTCACCCTCGATCTCGATGCCGATGGAGAAGTCGTTACAGGCTTCGCGCCCCTGATAGTTGGACACGCCCGCATGCCAGGCGCGCTTATGGAAGGGCACGAACTGCATGAGCGAGCCGTCGCGACGGATGAGCAGGTGCGCCGCGACCCTGAGGCCGGCGATGTCCTTGAAGTAAGGATGCGCATCCTTGGGCAGCGTGCCCATGAAGAGCTGTTCGATCCAGGGGCCGCCGAACTCGCCGGGCGGCAGGCTGATGCTGTGGATCACCAGGAGGTCGATGGGGGTGCCCGGCGGCCGCTCATCATGATGGGGCGAGGGCCTGAACGCCGCGTCCGAGATGAGGCCGGTGCTGATGTCCACCTGGTGCTGCATGGTCTTAAGTATCCCATGCCCGCCTTGGGCGCTGCCGAGACCGTATAATCACTTAAGAGTTTACATACTGAGCCCGGGGACCCCCCATGTCTCAATTGCGCACGCCTCCCCTGCGGGAGATGCTCGCCGGCCTGATCCAGGCCCCGTCCGTGAGCAGCGTGAACCCCGACTTCGACATGTCCAATCGTCCGGCTGCCGAACGCATCGCCGGCTGGCTGGAGTCGGCGGGCTTCTCAGTGCGCCTGCAGGAGATCCCAGGGCACCCGGGCAAGATGAACGTGATCGGCGTGCTGGGCCGCGGCCCCGGGGGCCTGGTGCTGGCCGGCCACATGGATACCGTCCCTTACGATCAAGGCCGCTGGGCCTCGGACCCCTTCACGCTCACGGAGCGGGACGGCAAGTACTTCGGGCTCGGCATCAGCGATATGAAGGGCTTCATCGGCATCGCCATCGCGGCGGCAGCGAAGCACCGGGCCGGCGAACTCAAGCAACCGCTCATCATCATCGCCACGGCCGATGAAGAGAGCAGCATGTGCGGCGGCCGCGCCCTCGCGGACGCGGACCTGCCGAAGGCGCGCTACGCCATCATCGGCGAGCCCACCGCGCTCAAGCCGGTGCACATGCACAAGGGCATCCTCATGGAAGCGGTGAAGCTCATCGGCCGCTCCGGCCACTCCAGCGATCCCAGCCTGGGAAAGAACGCGCTGGAAGGCATGCACAAGGCCATCGCAGGGCTCCTGCAATACCGCGGCGAGCTGCAGCATCGCCACCACGACCACCAATTCAAGGTGCCGACCCCGACGCTCAACCTGGGGCACATCAAGGGCGGGGACAACCCGAACCGCATCTGCCCCGAGTGCGAACTGCATTTCGACGTGCGCATCCTGCCGGGCATGACCGTGGAAGGCGTGCGCCAGGAAGCCCGCGCCCGGCTCACGACGGCGCTGGAGGGCAGCGGCCTCGAAGTGCAGTTCCGGAGTCTCTTCGCAGGGACGGATCCCTTGCAGACCCCGGGCACCTCGGAGCTGGTCAAGACGGCGGAGGAACTCACGGGCCACAAGTCCGAGGCAGTGGCCTTCGCCACCGAAGGCCCCTTCCTGCAGAAGCTCGGCATGCAGACGGTGATCCTGGGGCCCGGCGACATCGACGTGGCCCACCAGCCCAACGAGTGGCTGCCCATCGCCAACATCGACCCTACCTTCGCGATGCTGGAGCATTTCATCCAACGGTTCTGCATCACTGCCGATAACCCACACGGGGGCGCATGAGCGCCAACGACGCCTTCATCCGCCGCGACCTGAGCGTGCTGTGGCATCCCTGCACGCAGATGAAGGATCACGAGTCCCTCCCGCTCATCCCCATCCGCCGCGGCCATGGCGTGTGGCTGGAAGATTTCGAGGGACGCCGCTATCTGGACGCGGTCAGCTCCTGGTGGGTGAACCTGTTCGGCCATTCCAACCCACGCATCAACTCGGCCCTCACGCAGCAGCTGGAAGAGCTGGAGCACGTGATCCTGGCGGGCTTCAGCCACAGCGCCGTGGTGGAACTCTCCGAGCGCCTGGTGAAGCTCGCGCCGCCCGGCCTCAGCCGCTGCTTCTATGCGGACAACGGCTCCTCCGCCGTGGAAGTGGCGGTGAAGATGAGCTTCCACTACTGGAGGAACCTGGGGAAACCCGCCAAGACCCGCTTCATCACGCTCTCCAACAGCTACCACGGCGAGACCCTGGGGGCGCTGGCGGTGGGCAACGTGGAACTCTACAAGGAGACCTACCAGCCCCTGCTCATGGATGTGATCACGGTGCCGAGCCCGGACTGCTTCCACCGCGAGGCGGGCGAGAGCTGGGAGTCCCATACCCGGAAGATGTTCGTGCACATGGAGCAGGCCCTGGAGAAGCATGGCGCCGAGACGGCGGCGATGATCCTGGAGCCCCTGGTGCAGTGCGCCGGGAACATGCGCATGTATCACCCGGTATATCTGAAACTGTTACGCGAAGCCTGTGACCGGCATGGCGTGCTGCTGATCGCCGACGAGATCGCGGTGGGCTTCGGCCGCACCGGCACGCTGTTCGCCTGCGAACAGGCGGGCATCACGCCGGACTTGCTGTGCCTCTCCAAGGGCCTCACGGGGGGTTATCTGCCCCTGAGCGTGGTGATGACCCGGGAGGCGATCTACGACGCCTTCTACGACGACTACACCAAGCTCAATGCCTTCCTGCATTCCCACAGCTATACGGGCAATGCCCTGGGCTGTCGGGCGGCGCTGGCGACCCTAGACATCTTCCAGCAGGACGACGTGATCACCCGCAACCGCGCCCTCGCCGCTCACATGGCGAAAGCTGCGGCGCCCTTGGCGGATCACCCGCACGTGGCGGAGGTACGCCAGCACGGCATGATCCTGGCCATCGAGTGGGTGAAGGACAAGAAGAAGCGTGAGCACTTCGACTGGAAGGAGCGGCGGGGCCTGAAGATATATCAGCATGCCTTGAAGCGCGGCGTGCTGCTGCGCCCCGTGGGGCCGGTGACCTATCTCATGCCGCCCTATGTCATCACGCCGGAAGAGATCGATTTCGTGGTACAGGTGGCCAGAGAGGGCATCGATCTCGCGGTGGCGGACTGATGCGCACCATCCGCGTGTTCCACGGCACTCCTTTGAAAGGCAAAGAGCGGGTGGCGCTGGATGCCGCCGCCGCCAAACACCTGCTCACGGTGCTGCGCCTGAAAGCCGGCGACGAGTTCACGCTCTTCGACGGCTCCGGCTTCGAGTATGGGGCGGTGCTGGAACTCGTCGACAAGAAACAGACGCTGGTGAAGATCCTCAAGATCCACGGGCCGGTGGTGGAATCACCCCTGCACGTGACCCTGGTGCAGGGCGTGTCCCGCGGCGAACGCATGGACTACACGGTGCAGAAGGCGGTGGAGCTGGGCGTGACGGCCATCGTGCCGGTGCTCACGGGGCGCAGCGTGGTGAAGCTGGACGCGGCAGGCGCCGAGAAGAAACGCGCGCACTGGCAGGCGGTGGTGACGAGCGCCTGCGAGCAGTCGGGTCGGGTGCGGGTGCCGGAGGTGGCACTGCCCGAGACACTGCCGAACTATCTCGGCAAGCAACGCGAACACGGCCTGCGGCTGTTGCTGGACCCGCTGGCGGAGTCCAGCCTGGACGGCTTCGGCCGCCCTGCCGATGCCAAGGTCTCGTTGCTGGTGGGCCCGGAAGGCGGCTTGAGCGACCAGGAGATCACGCTCGCGGCCCAAGCCGGATTCAAGAGCATGAGATTGGGCCCGAGGATATTGCGCACCGAGACGGCAGCGCTGGTGGCGCTGAGCCTGTTGCAATCGCAGTGGGGAGACTTGGCCTAGCTCAGGCTGAGAGGATCGGAATCTCTGTAGACGTTCCTGAACCCGTCGCCGTATCCGTAAAGCGCCGCTCCGGCATGACTTCCAGGAGCTTCTCTTCGATGGCTTCGAGATCCGGTATGTAGGGCCGCTCGTTGGCCATGCGCACCCGGTTGAGCACCGGGCCTTCGCTCAAGTCGTTCTCCGGGTCCACCGACAGCACCGCCGGGTTGACGCGCACCAGGTAGGGATAGCCCTGGGTGAGGATGGCGAAGAGCGCGGGATTGATCTGCTCGCCGATGGCGTGGGCCACGGCGATGCGCGTCCGGTTGGCCCGCTCCGGCACCTTGCGGCCGCAGAGGCCCTCGAAGGAGACCAGGGGGATGTCCTGGCCGTTCCAGTGGATCAGCCCCATCAGCCAGTCCGGCGCGTTGCGCACGGCCTTGGGGCGCAGGAAGCCCGTGACCTCGGTGATGGACACCCGCGGCACTATCAATTTCCCCGCGGCGAAGGGGATGAGCAGGCTGTAGACCTCTTGGATTTGATCAGCCATGCATCACCAGCTGGTGCGCTGCGGGTTGAAGGTGCCGACCAGTTCCTGGATGTTCTCCAGGAGCTCGGCTTCCTGATAGGGCTTGCCGAGGTAGCGGTTCACGCCGATCTCCATGGCGCGGTTGCGGTGCTTCTCACCGGTGCGCGAGGTGATCATGATGATCGGGATGCTCTTGAAGCGCTCGTCGTTGCGCATGTGGGTGGCGAGCTCGTAACCGTCCATGCGCGGCATCTCGATGTCCAGCAGCATGACGTCGGGGATGGTCTCCTGCAGGGTGGCCAGCGCGTCCACGCCGTCCTTCGCCGTGACCACGCGCATGTTGTAGCGTTCCAGCAGGCGCTGGGTCACGCGGCGCACGGTGATCGAGTCGTCCACTACCATGGCCAGCACGCGCACGTCTTCCTGCGGGGCTTCGCGTTCCTCGACCATGATCTGCTCCGCTTCCGGCAGCGCCACGCTGCGCGCCAGGGCTGAGACGTCCAGGATCAGCAGGATGCTGCCGTCGCCCAGGATGGTGGCGCCGGACAGGCCGCGGATGCTGCCCACCTGGGGACCCACGGACTTCACCACCACTTCGCGGCTGCCCTGCATGCCTTCGGTGATGAGCGCGATGGAGGCGTCGCCGGACCGCACCAGGAGCAGCGGTACCGTGGTGAGTTCCTCGGGGAACTGCGGGGCGCCGATGCCGAGCAGCACCGAGAGGTGCTGCAGCCGGTACTGGCGACCGCCGTAGGTGTACACCGGGTTCTCGGTGGACATGAGCTGTTCGAGCTGCAGGCGCGGGATGCGCGCGATGGCCTCGATGGACGGCAGCGGCACAGCGTAGGGCTGCTCCGCCACCTTCACCAAGAGGCCCTGGGTGATGGACAGGGTGAAGGGCAGGCGCACCGTGAACTTGGCGCCCTGGCCTTCCGTGGAATCCATGCGCAGCGTGCCGCCGAGCTGCTTGATCTCGCTCGCCACCACGTCCATGCCCACGCCGCGGCCGGCGGACTGGGTGACCTTGGCGGCGGTGGAGAAGCCGGGCTCCAGGATGAACTGCATGACGTCGCGCTCGGAGAGCCGCGCGTCCTTGGTGGTCATGCCCAGTTCCTCGGCCTTCTTGCGGATGGCCTTGATGTTCAGGCCGCCGCCGTCGTCCATCACTTCCATCACCACTTCCGAACCTTCGCGGTGCAGGGCGATGGAGATGGTGCCGCCGGCGGGCTTCTTGCGCTGCTGGCGGGTCTTGGCGTCCTCGATGCCGTGCACCACGGAGTTGCGCAGCATGTGCTCGAGGGGCGCCAGCACGCGCTCCAGCACCTGGCGGTCCATCTCGCCTTCTGCGCCGACGAACCTTAGGTCCACGGACTTGTGATCCTCGTCCGCGGTCTGGCGCACCACGCGACGCAGGCGCTGAGCGTGGCGGGAGAAGGGCACCATGCGCGTGCGCATGAGGCCGTCTTGCAGTTCGGTGGTGACGCGCGACTGCTGCAAGAGCAGCGTCTCGGCCTCGCGGGCCTGGTTGGTGAGCAAGGCCTGGATGCTGACCAAGTCGCCTACGGACTCCGCCAGCGCGCGGGACAGCTGCTGCAGGGTGGAGAACTGGTCGAGCTCCAGGGGGTCGAAGTCGGGGTTCACGTCGTCGCCCGCTTCCTTCACGTATTGCGAGCGGATCTGGGCTTCGTTCTCGATCTCGAGCTTGCGCAGCTGGTCACGCAGACGCACCACCGTCTGCTCCAGTTCGCCCAGGTTGAAGTTGATGGTGGTGACCTGCTGCTCCAGGCGGGAGCGGTAGATGCCCACCTCGCCGGCGTAGTTGAGCGCGCTCTCCAGGAGGTCGGCGCGCACGCGCACCAGCTCGTGCTGGATGCGGGAGCCGGTGCGGCGCTCGCTGTCTCCCCCCAAGGCGGCTTCGGCGGCGGCGGCCTCGTCTTCGGCTTCGGGCTCCGGCTGTGGCGCGGCTACCATCGCCGGCTTGATGTCGTCGTGATCGATGATCGGCGGCGGCGGCGGGATGCTGATGGTCTCGAAGCGCTCCTCATGGGTCTCGGGTTCCAGTTCCCGGTCCACGGTGTGGCCGTGGATGCGCTTCAGGTCCAGCACCAGGTCCGCGGCGTCGAACATCGGCTGGCTGGCGTAGGCCTGCTCCATCATGCGGTGCAGGCGGTCCACCGAGCGGTTGAGCAGGATGAACATCTCGTTGGAAGCGGTGACGCGGCCGTCCACCACGTCCGTGAGCACCGTCTCCATCTCATGGGACAAGTCGCCCATGGGGGTGAGGCCGGCCATGCGGGCGCCGCCCTTGAGGGTGTGCAGGTTGCGCTGCAGCTGCGCCACATGCTCGGGATCGGTCTTGTTCTGAGACCAGTGGTGCAGGCTGTTGTCGCTGGACTCCAGCAGCTCGCTCGCTTCCTCGAAGAAGATGGCGGCCAGGTCCGGATCGAAGTCCTTGAGGTCGGTGAGCTGCACGAACTTGGTGGGCTGGGGCGCGGCAGGCCTGGGCGCCGCGGCCTTCGGTTCCTCGGCCTTCTTGCCCTTCTTCTTGGGCGGCGTGGGCATGGCCGGCGCCTCTTCCACTTCCGCCGGGCCCGCCATCACGATCTCTTCGCCGCCCTGGATCTCGCCGGTCTCGATGCCGGTCAGGGTGTTGGTGCCGTCGGGGCGCAGGGCCTTCAGGCGCTCCATGAGGCCCTTCGGCGGCGGCAGCACTTCGCCGTTGCCCAAGGCGCCCAGCATGGCGCGCATGGAGGTGAGCACGTCCTTCACCAGGACCACGTGCTCGCCAGGCAGCATCTGATCCTGCTCGCGCAGGCTCGCCACATACCGATGTAGCGGCTCGATCAGCATCGCCATGTTGGAAGCGCCGGCCAGGGCCGCGCTGCCATGCAGCGTGTGCAGCGCACGCACCACGTCTTCGCCGATGCTGCGGTCCGTGAGGATCTGGTTGCGGAACTCGTCCAGCACCGTGAGGTGCCCGTCCGCCTCGCGCTTGAAGATGTCGTAGAGCACCGGGTCCATGCTCACCGCCGGCGGCAGGATCTCGACCCGCGGCATGATCACGGTGGGCTCTTCCATTCCGGCCAAGGCCATGCCCGCCGGACGGATCATGGTGGGTTCCTCGGCGGGTGCCGGGGCGGCGCCGTGGGTGCCCGGCAGCGGCGGCTGCTCGCCGCGGCTGAAGGCGGCGGCGGCGTCCATCATCGGTTGCGTGTCCACCTTGGGGGCGCTGCCGACTTCCAGTTGCTCCACCAGCTCCGGCAGGGCGGCGATGCCCATGTCGATGAGCGCGAACATGTCGTCGTTGGGGGCGACCGTCTGGTCGATGACCCGGTTCAGCATGTTCTCGTAAGCCCAGGCGAACTCGCCGATGAGGCGCGCGCCGACCATGCGGCCGCTGCCCTTGAGGGTGTGGAAGGAACGCCGCAGCGTGCTCAGGGCCTCCCGATCAGCCGGGTTGCTGCGCCAGCGCGGGAAGGTCTCGCGCAGCGAATTCATCTCCTCCTGGGCTTCCTCCAGGAAGATCTCCACGATCTCCGGGTCCACGTTCTCGGCGAGCGCTACCGGCGCGGGCGCGGCAGGTTTCGGTACCGCCTTGGGCGCGGCCTTGGCGGCCTCGTGGATCTTCGGTGCGTCCTTCTCCGCGACCATGATGGTCGGGACTTCTTTCATCACCGTCGGCTCGTCCGGCGGCGTCTCCAGCGAGATCTCCTCGACTTCGGCGCCGGAATCCATGGTGATGGTCTCACCCGGCTCCGACTCGACGCCGGTCATGTCCACGTCTTCGTCGTCCGGGTATTCCTGGTCGACGGGGAAGCCTAGCGCAGCGACGCAAGCCTCAGCGTTGTCCAGCATGGAGAGCGGGTTGCCGCGGCCCTGCTGCACCGTCTCCAGGTAGAACTCCATGCTGACGATGGCATCCGCCATGCGGTCCAGCTCGTTCTGCGCCGGCGCGCCCTTGCTGGCCAAGAGCTTCCTCAGGATGTACTGGCGCAGGCTCGCCAGCAGGCTCACCACCCGCGGCATCTCCAGGAAGCGGAAGCTGGCCTGGATCTCGCGGATGTGGCCCGGCAGGGGCTTCAGGCCCTCGCGGTGGTTCGGGTCGGTGACGAACTCGACGATGGCTTCCTTGACCCGCGCCATGTTGATGATGGACTCGCGGATGACCGCCGCCTGCACTTCGCGCATCTCGGCCTGGGCCGAGGCGGCGCCGGGGCTGCCGCTCTTGCCGCTGCCGTCCGGGCTGACCAGGTCCGACATGGCCTCGTCCAGGCCGCTCTCGACCTTGACGATACCGCTCGCGATGTCCATGAGCGCCGCCTCGGGCGCGCTCTTCACGGCGAGGATCTTCTTCAGGTTGTTGCGCTGCGTGTCCAATTCCTGGTTGAGCGCCGGCAGACCGAGCACCGTGAGGGTGTCGCCCACCTTCTTGATCAGCTCATCCAGGGGCGCGAGCTCGCCGGTGTCCGACTTGCCCATGCGCACGAAGATGTCGAGGGTGTCCTTGATGCGGCCGATGTCCTCGCGGATGGCGCCGGACACGGTGCGCATGAGGCTCACGTTCGGGCCGGACAGGCTGTCGCGAGCCTCCTGCACCTCGGCTTCCAGCGGCAGGAGGTCGCCGAGCTTGAAGGATTCCTTGATGGCGAGGATACGCTTGCCTGCGGTGTCGGCGCGACCGATGTAATACAGCAGGTTGTTGACGAGATCCTGGGCCGGATCCTGGGCGAGGGCGGTCTCGCCCTGCTCCATCAGCTTCTTCATCTGCCGGTCCACCTGACCCAAGAGCTGCTTTAGGCTCACGTCCGCCTGGATGCCGCCCTCGCGCAGACCCTCGATGATGCCGCCCACGATCCACCACAGCTCGAACACAGGCGGCGTGGTGGCCGCCTGCTCCAGCTTCTCGGCGGAGTCCGCCAGGATCTCCAGGTGCTTGGCCGCGTCGTCGCCCTTGTACCAACCGAGCAACGCCGCCTGGAACTTGGGCCTGACCTTGGAGGCCAGGCTCTTGATGTCCACCGCCTTGGCGGGCTGCTGTGCCGGCGGCGCCATGACCGTGGCGGCGCGTCCGGCCAGGTTGTAGGCGAAGAGCGCGCTCTCGGAGAGCAGCGGCTGACCGCGCACGGTGCGCAGGTCGTTCAATAGCGAGAGCAGGGCCAGCGGCATGTCGCGCCGGCCGCCGATCACCCGCTCCAGGTAATCCGGGAGCTGCAGCATGGCGCGCATCAGCACTTCGAAGGCGGCGTCGGTGCGGGCCACCTCGCCGGTCTCGAAGCCGCGCACCACCGACTCCATCTCTTCCGCAAGCATGGCCGCGCCGTACACCTCGACGATGCGCAGCGTGCCCTGCACCTGGTGCAAGAGCTCCAGGCACTGGGTCAGCGCCTGCTTGTCTTCCGCCTTCTCGACATAGGTCTCGAGAGACTGGCGCGCGCGCACCAGCGTGTGATCAAGCTCGTTCTTGATCCACAGCAGCGAGTCTGATGCGACCTGGCTCATGCGTTCCTTACGCTACCTATCCGTATCCCGCCTTTAGGCCGCCTGCTCGGGGCGCATCACCAGGGTCTCCTGGGCGCGTCCGCTGGGCAGCTTGAAGCCGGCGACCGACTTACGCATCTCGGTGGCCAGCGCCGCGAGCTTGCCTACGCTGACTGCCGTGGCGTTGGTGCCCTCGGTGGTCTGCGCGGTGATCTCTCTAATCACGTTCATGGTGCGGGACACCTCGCCGGCGGTCTGCGCCTGCTGGCGCGCCGCGTTGGAGATGCTCTGCACCAGCGTTGCGATGTGGTTGGCCACCTTCTCGATCTCGTCCAGTGCCGAACCTGCGTTCTCGGCCAGCTGGGCTCCGCCCACCACGCCCGCGGTCGACTGTTCCATCGAGATGACCGCTTCGTTGGTGTCGGTTTGAATGGTCTTCACCAGCGCTTCGATCTGACGCGTGGCGTTGGCGGAGCGTTCTGCGAGGCGTTGCACTTCGTCGGCCACCACCGCGAAACCGCGGCCTGCTTCGCCGGCCATGGATGCCTGGATCGCCGCGTTGAGTGCCAGGATGTTCGTCTGTTCGGCGATGTCGTTGATGAGTTCCACGATGTCGCCGATCTCCTGCGAGGATTCGCCGAGTCGCTTGATTCGCTTCGAGGTCTCTTGGATGGTCTCGCGAATGCTGTTCATGCCGTCGATGGTGCGGCGCACCGCCTGGCCACCCTTGTGGGCGATTTCCACGGACTGCGCGGCCACCTTCGCCGAGCGTTCGGCGTTGGCGGACACCTGTTCGATGGACTTCGCCATCTCGGTGATGGACTGGGATGCCGTGTTGATCTGCTTGGACTGGTTCACGGACGCTTCGGCCAAGTGGGTCGTGGTCGCCTGCGTCTGGCGGGCGGCGGCGTCCACCTGCACGGCGGTGTCGTTGATGGTCGCCACCAGGCCGCGCAGGGCCTCGAGGGCGTAGTTGATGGAGTCTGCTATGGCGCCCGTGATGTCCTCGGTCACGGTCACTTGCACGGTGAGGTCACCGTCTGCCAGTGAGCCGAGTTCGTCCAGGAGTCGCAAAATGGCTTGTTGGTTTCGTTCGTTGGTCTCGAGCTGCATCTGCGCCGCTCGCCGGGCGTCGCCGCCCAGCACGTACAGGTACAAGATGCCCAAGAGCAGCAGGATACCGACCAGGCCGAGACCGTAACCCACCGAGGGACGGGTCAGGCGGCTGTTCACGCTGCGCTGGTAGCTGGTGTTGATGGCCTGGGCGTTGTTCAGCAGCTGGTCGGAGAGGTCATGGATGGTGCCGTTGGCCTTCTGCACGTTGACCAGCAGGCCCACCAGCGGCGTCAGCGAGTTCAAGTTGCCGGCCAGCTTGGCGTTCAGCACCTGGATCTGGCGCAGCGGCACCAGCAGGTTGGAGTCGGTGATGGCCTGCAGCTGCAGCTGCGGGCTGCCGTCCAGCATGCCCTGGGTGATGCGGGTGAAGGTCTGGATGGTGTCCGGCAGCTCCTGCGCCACGTTGGACACGTCGCCGTGGCCGCCGGTGGTGAGCAGGTTCACGTCGCGCAGGATCACCTGGCCGTAGTAGCCCATCTTGCCCGCGTAGTAGACGGTGTTGTGGCTGGCGTTGCGCTGGCGCGCGGCGTCGGCGAAGGCATCCCAGGCCTTGAGCAGGTCCGGCATGGTCTGGCGCACGCCGGCCGCGGCCTGGTTGGCCACCGCGATGGAGTCCTTGTTGGTGAGGATCACCTTGAGCGAGGTGCGCACCTGGCCCCACTGGTTCTGCAGCACCGAGAGCTCGGATTGCACTTCGCCGGTGGCGGGCGGCATCAGCGTCTGGGGGTCGCCGTTGCCCATCAGGTTGATGGTGTTGTCGAACTGGTCGCTGGCGTTGGAGAGCTGGGTGAAGCCGTCGGCGTTGCCGGCCACCGCGTCGTCCGCGGAACGCACCACGCTCTGCGAGATCAGCGACTGCTGCGCCGACAGGCTCAGGAACTTGGCGTCATACGTCGAGTCCCGCGCCACGGTGAAGAAGTCGTACACCGCTGCCGCCACCATCAGGCCAGCCAGGGCCAGCAGCAGGTACAGCGGAGTGTTGGATCGCTTCTCGTTGTCGGCCATGTCAGTTCACCCTAAGAATTTGGTTGAGCCCTTCCTTCTTCCCCAAGCGGCGGCGCGGGCGGCTCAGTCCGCGTGCCGTTCCCATCAGCGCGATGCCTGCAGGAACACGGCGCTCTCCACGAGACCGTGCAACCCCAGGACTCCCCACACGTCTTCTTCGTTGCCGTAGGCGCCCGCCAGGAACGGCGTCATCCCCGGCAGGGTCTCCGGCATCACCTCGGCCTTCTCGGAGGCGATGAAGCGGCGGAAGCCGCGCACCTCGTCCACCAGCAGGCCCGCCGGGATGTCGGCGTGGTTGACCATCAGCACCCGCGTCGAGCGCCCCATGGCGATCGGCTCGCCGCCGAAGAACGCCGAGAGGTCGGTGACCGGCAGCAGCTGGCCGCGCACGTTGGCGAGGCCGAGCATCCAGGGCTTGGCGCCCGGCAGCGCGGTGACGCCCGGCCAGGTCAGCACTTCACGCACTTCCTCGCGCGAAGCGACCAGACGCGTCTTGCCGACGCGGAAGCCCACGCCCACCCATTCCTCCTGCTGGCCAGTCTCCTGGCCGCGGCCGGAGGCGGCGATGCGGCTGCGCCGCTCGAGTTCCAGCAGGAGCTCGAAGGGACGTTCGCGGAGTTCGAGGAGCGCGCTTGCCATATCAGCCCGCGATCACTTCCTTGATCTTGTCCACCAGCTGCTTCTCGGTGACCGGCTTCGGCAGATAGGCGACCGCGCCCTGGCGCATGCCCCAGATCTTGTCGGTCTCCTGGTCCTTGGTGGTGACCATCACCACCGGGATGCGCGAGGTGTCCGGATCCTTGGAGAGCTGGCGGGTGGCCTGGAAGCCGCTCATGCCGGGCATGACCACGTCCATGATGATGGCATCGGGCTTCTCGGCCTTGGCCTTCTCGATGCCTTCCTCGCCGCTCTCGGCGGTGATGGTGCTGAAGCCGTTCTTCTCCAGCCAGGTCTTCAGGACATGCACTTCGGTCGGCGAGTCGTCAATGATGAGCACAGTCGACATAGCGTCCTCTCTCCAGGTTGTTTCCACGTCCGGCCCTCCGGACGCGCTTAATACTCAGGCGCTCTTCCGCACATGGCGGTGGATGGCGCCCACCAATTCGTCTTTCGTAAAGGGTTTGGTCAGGTACTGTTCCGAGCCGACGATGCGGCCGCGCGCACGGTCGAACAGGCCGTCCTTGGAGGACAGCATGATCACCGGCGTGGCCTTGAAGTTGTTGTTGTGCTTGATGAGCGCGCAGGTCTGGTAGCCGTCCAGGCGCGGCATCATGATGTCGACGAAGATGATGTCGGGTTTGTGATCGGCGATCTTGGAGAGCGCCTCGAAGCCGTCCACGGCGGTCACGACCTCGCAACCCTCCTTGGACAGGAGCGTCTCGGCCGTCTTACGGATGGTCTTGCTGTCGTCGATCACCAGGACCTTGAGGCCCTGCAGACCGCCCTCCGCATTCTCGCTTGCCACCTTCACCTCCGCGCAAAAACCCCCAGCCGCCGCGCGAGCGCGGGGCAGCAGCCTTGACATATTATTCCCAAATGCCGCGCTCGTCAGCGCTAAGCCTTATGGGGTTAGGGACCGGAACTTTAGGGTTCCGGCTGGCTGCCTTACTTGGGATTTAAGCATAATATCCTTACTTAATCCCTTGAATGCAATAAATTTAACCAACCCGACCCGACAGGGTTGCCCCCCAGAAAGGCCCTTGGACCATGGCTAAAAATCGCCCAATGACGCTAGGCGTGGTCATGGACCCCATCGGGCATATCAAGCCCTATAAGGACACCACCCTCGCCATGCTCCTGGCCGCCCAGGCCCGCGGCTGGCGGCTGCTCTACATGGAGCAGCCGGACCTGTACCTGATCCAGGGGCAGGCCCGGGCCCGCTACCGGGAACTCACGGTCCGAGATGACCTCCACGACTGGCATAGCTTCGGCAAGGAACAGGACGGCCCCCTGGGGGAGGCCATGGACCTGATCCTGATGCGCAAAGATCCGCCCTTCGACATCGAATACATCTATACGACCTACATCCTGGAACGGGCCGAGGCGGACGGGGTGAAGGTCGTGAACCGGCCCCAGTCCCTGCGGGACGCCAACGAGAAGGGTTTCACAGCCTGGTTCCCCCAGTGCTGCCCGCCCACCCTGATGACCCGCGACATGTCGCGCATGCGCGCCTTCCTGAAGCAACACCACAAGATCGTGGTGAAACCGCTGGACGGCATGGGCGGCAGCCAGATCTTCGTGCTGGAGGAAGGCGACGCCAACGTCTCGGTGGCCCTGGAGACCCTCACCCAGGACGGCAAGCGCCTGGCCATGGCGCAGCTCTATCTGCCGGAGATCAAGGCGGGCGACAAACGCATCCTGGTCCTCGATGGGGAACCGGTGCCTTACGCCTTGGCGCGCGTCCCGGCGCCCGGCGAATCCCGCGGCAACCTGGCGGCAGGCGGCAAGGGCGTCGGCGTCGCACTCACGGAGCGTGACCGCTGGATCGTGGCGCAGGTGGCGCCCATGCTGCGGGAGAAGGGGCTCTTGTTCGTGGGCCTCGACGTCATCGGCGATTTCCTCACGGAGATCAACGTGACCAGTCCCACCTGCGTGCGGGAACTGGACGCCCTCTACAAACTCGATATCGCCGGCCAGTTCATGGACAAGCTCACGGCCCGGTTCGGCTTCGGCTGATGGCGCGCGAGGCTCCAGCCCCCCGTCTCGACTCGCCGGCGGTCACCGCCCGTGACCGGCTGGTGACGACCCTGTTCTTCGCGGCGCTGCTGCACGGCATCGTGATCCTGGGCGTGACCTTCCGGCCCGACCTGCCCTCGGGCAGCCCGACCCTGGAAGTCACCATGGTGCAGTCGCGCAGCGTGGCGCCGCCGGACGACGCACAATACCTGGCCCAGGCGAACCAGCGCGGCTCCGGCAACACCGACGAACGTGTGCGGCCCGAGAGCCCGCTGTCGATGCCGGCGGCGCTCAACAACGCGGGGCGCGCCGATGCGCCGGACCTGGATGACAACCCGGGCAAGAACAACAACAGCGGCAAGAGCACCGCCCAGAACCACGACGGCGCGTCCAACAAGGACGCAGCGGTCACCACCACCTCCGCCACCGGCGTGAACGCCAACGCGCGACCCCTCGCGGCTCCCTTGAGCATCGAGCCGCGCATCATGGTGGCGCGCCTGCTCACGCCTGGTGACGACGCGCTGATGCCCGAGGACGATGGCCTGCAACTGCCCCAGGCCACGGATGCCAAGCCAAACGAGACCTTCGTCTCGGTGAACGCACGGGAGTCTCGCTTCGCGCCCTACCTCGACGCCTGGCGGCGCAAGGTGGAGCGCATCGGCAACCTGAACTTCCCGCCGGAGATCCGCACCCGGCACCTGACGGGATCCCTGTCCCTGGAAGTGGCCTTGAACAGCGACGGCAGCATCAAGGGCGTCACCCTCGCGCAGCCCTCCGGCCTGCCGCTGCTGGACGACTCCGCCCAGCACATCGTCAAGCTGGCAGCGCCCTATCAGCCCTTCCCCGCCGCCATCCGTCGCGACACTGCCGTGCTGCGTTTTGTTTACGTGTGGCGGTTTAATGGTGGGACGCGCCACGGCGGCGTGAAGACCGCCGAGGCGCTCCACAATTGACCGGAAAACCTTGCACGCTTCGCTATCCTGCTTCGCGTGCAAGCCCAGAGCGGTCATCCTGACCGCTCGTCCAGCGCATGCGCCGGACCCCTGGATTTTCCTGCCGAAAACCGCGAAATGAATCCACGGTTTTCGCCTTTTCAAGCGCTCCGCGCTTGAAAAGGACCGGCGATCCCTCGCCGGTGACACGCGTCACAGTTAAATAAATCAGCGGCTTCAGGGCATTAAGTCATAGCGGCTTGTATGGCGCCGAAGCGGCGCGGATACTGGTCCCATGTCCTCGCAAGACTTCCTCACCAACCAGTTCCTGATCGCCATGCCCGGCCTGGAAGACCCGAACTTCCGCGAGTGCGTGACCTTCATCTGCGAACACAACGAACAAGGTGCGCTCGGAATCGTTGTCAACCGCCCCATGAACGTGGTGCTGGAAGACGTGCTGAAGCAGCTCTCCCTGAAAGCCCAGGATTCCGACACCGGGCTCCTGCCGGTCTACCTGGGCGGCCCGGTGCAGACCGAGCGCGGTTTCGTGATCCACGAACCCCTGGGTGGATGGGAGGCGACGCTGAAAGTCAGCGACTCCCTGGGCGTCACCACCTCCCGCGACGTGCTGGAAGCGGTGGCGGCAGGCAAGGGCCCGGGACGCTGCTTCGTGGCGCTGGGTTACGCAGGCTGGACCGCGGGGCAGCTGGAGGAGGAGATGAAGAGCAACAGCTGGCTCTCCACCCCGGCCGATTCCCGCATCATCTTCGATACGCCGGTGGAATTGCGCTGGCAGGCGGCGGCCCGGCTCATCGGCGTGGACCTTTCGCTCCTCTCAGGCGACGCGGGACACGCGTAGATCTCCGACTGCTTCGCGCGTGAGTCGCGCGCGAAGCCCCGCTGTGCTGCAATACCGCCCATGGCAGCCACCCCTCCCCAGACGGCCCTAGGCTTCGATTTCGGCCTGAAGCGCATCGGCGTGGCCGTGGGCCAGAGCGTGACCGGCAGCGCCTCGCCCCTGGGCGTGGCGGCGGTGCGCGGCGGCGAGCCCGACTGGGCGGCCATCGGTCGGCTGATCGCCGAATGGCGGCCCACGTCGCTGGTGGTGGGGCTGCCTTATAATATGGACTTGAGTGAGCAGGAGATGACGGGCCACGCGCGCCGCTTCGCCGAAGAGCTCGCCCAACGCTTCCCGCTGCCGGTACACACCGTGGACGAGCGTCTCTCGTCCCGCGAAGCCGAGGCACAGCTCAAGGAACGCCGGCAGCAGGGGCGCAAGCGGGTGACTCGCGAGGACATCGACGGCGCCGCGGCCTGCGTGATCCTGGAGAGCTGGTTGAATTCACTGAAGGGGCCTTCTAGCGCATGAGCGACATCCAGTTCGACGCCCGGGGCAGACTCAGGCATTTCCTGACCCTGGAGGGCGTGGGACGGCAGACGCTCACATCGCTCCTCGACCGCGCCGATGCCCTGCGCGTGATCCCCGGTGAGACGCCGCGGCGCCACACCTGGCTCGCCGGCCGCACCGTCGCCAACCTCTTCTTCGAGCCCAGCACACGCACCCGCGCCTCCTTCGAGCTGGCGGCGCGCCGGCTCGGCGCCGACGTGCTGAACCTGGACATGCAGTCCTCCTCCACCGTGAAGGGCGAATCCCTGGAGGACACGCTCTATACCCTGGAAGCCATGAACGTGGACGTGTTCGTGGTACGGCACAAGGACGCGGGCGTGCCCGCGCTCCTGGCCCAGCACGCCGCCCCTCACGTGCACGTGCTGAGTGCCGGCGAGGCGCACCTGTCGCACCCCACCCAAGGCTTGCTGGATGTGTTCACCATCCGCCGCCACAAGAAAGACTTCTCGAACCTGAGCGTCGCCATCGTCGGCGACATCAAGCACTCCCGGGTGGCGCGTTCCGCGGTGCGGGCCCTGACCACCTTGGGCACCCGCGACATCCGCCTGGCGGGGCCCAAGTCGCTTCTGCCCAAGCAAGCTGAACTGAAGGGCGAGCTCTTCACCGATGCGGACAAGGCGGTGGCCGGTGCCGATGTGGTGATGATGCTGCGCATCCAGAAGGAGCGCATGCAGAAGGCTGCGGTGCCGACTGCGGCCGCCTACTTCAAGCGCTACGGCCTCGACAAGCGGCGCCTCAGGCTCGCCAAACCCAGCGCCATCGTCATGCATCCCGGCCCCATGAACCGCGGCATCGAGATCGCGCCGGACGTGGCGGACGGTCCCCAGTCCGTGATCCGCGAGCAGGTGACCAACGGCGTCGCGGTGCGCATGGCGGTGCTGCAGGGCTTCTACACCTGATGGCCGCCGTCACGCACCCCGCGCATCGCGGCAGCATCTTCGTGGAAGAGGCCGAGATCCTGGCCCACGATCATTTCCCCGGCGCCCAGCACGTGCTGCGCCTGAAGGCGCCCCAGTGCGCGGCGAAGGCCCTGCCCGGCAGTTTCGTGCACCTTTCCTGCGATGCGGCGCTGCCCATGCGCCGGCCCATGTCCATCATGCGGGTCTCGGCCGCGGACGGCTGGGTGGAATGCCTCTACAAGGTGGTGGGCGAAGGCAGCCGCTTGCTGGCAGAGCGCCACAAGGGCGACCTGCTCTCCTGCCTCGGGCCCATCGGCAAGCCTTTCGTGCTGCATCCCGAGCGGCCGCGCCCGCTGCTCCTGGGCGGCGGTGTCGGCATCCCGCCCATGGTGTTCATCGCCGATGCCATGCGCGCCGACAAGCGCGCGACGTGGCAGCCGCTCATCCTGATGGGTTCGGAAGTGCCCTTCCCGTTCAAGACAAGGCCTTCCACCATCATGATCGAAGGGATGCCGACGGGTGTCATCGGCTGCATGCCCCTGATGGAAGACTGGGGCTATCCCAGCCGCCTCGCCAGCAAGCAGGGTTATGCCGGCTGCTTCGACGGCTTCATCACCGACCTCGCCCGCGCTTGGCTTAAGACGCTGGACGCCAAGACGCTCGCGGAAGTGGAGATCTTCGCCTGCGGTCCCACACCTATGCTGAAGGCCGCCGCGCTGCTGACCCAGGAGTTCAAGATCCCGAGCCAGGTATCGCTGGAGGAGTTCATGGCCTGCGCCGTGGGCGGCTGCGCCGGCTGCGCGGTGGAAGTTAAGACGCCGGAAGGGCCGGCCATGAAGCGGGTGTGCGTGGATGGGCCGGTGTTCGAGGGCGCTGCAGTATTTCCCGCCTGATATTTCGCATCAGATACCGAAAAAGAAAAGGCGCCGTGAGGCGCCTTTTCTTTTACGTCTATCTACAGAGTCACTTGCCGGCAGTCGTTGCCGGCTTGGCCGCATTCGGACCGATGTTCTTATCGAAGAAAGCCAGCATCTGGGTATAGAGATTGTAACGCTGCTCGGGGTCGGCGAAGCCGTGATAACCCATGGGATCGTAGAACTTCTCGTAGGGTTTCCCCGCCTTGTCCATGGCGGCCATCATCTCCTCGGCGTTCTTGGGTACCACGCGATGGTCCTGTCCGCCGTAGGCGATGAATACGGGCGCTTCGAGCTTATCGACCCCGCTCAAGGGCGAATCCGCCAGCAGCGCCGCGTCGTCGCGGCCGGCCACCGCGCCGATATAGTGCTTGCCTGACGCGTAGTGAGAGAAGTCGCTGTCGTTCATGGTGCGCATGTCGTAGAGCCCCACATAGCCGACGATGCACTTGTACAGCTTCGGGTTGCGCTCACCGTTCTCAAGGGCCGCATAGCCTCCATAGCTCGCGCCATAGATGCACACGCGTTTGGGGTCAGCGATGCCCTGTTGTTCCACCCATTGCACACCATCCGCCAGGTCGTCCTGCATGGTGTCAGCCCAGTGTCCGTAGCCCAGGTCCTGGAATTTCATGCCGTAGCCGCCGGAACCGCGGTAGTTCACCTGCAGCACGGCGTAGCCGTGCGCCGCGAAATACTGCACCTCGGGATCCCAACCCCACTCGTCGCGGATGCCGTGGGGCCCGCCGTGCGGATTGATGATCAAGGGCAGGTCCTTGCCGTTCGATCCCGGCGGCAGCGTCAGATAACCGTGGATTACGAGGCCGTCCCGTGACTTGAAGTCGATCGGCCGCATGTCCGCCATCGCTTTGGGATCGATCTCGGGTTTGGCGGCGAACAGGATGGTGGCCTGGCCGGTCTTGGCATTGAACAGGTAGTACTCACCCGGATCCTTGTCGCTGCTCACATGCACGACCATCTGGCTGCCATCGCGGGTGTTGCTGGTGATCTCCACCATGTGGCCGTCGAAAGCCTGATAGAGGCTGGCCAGCACCTGTGCCTTGGGGTCATCGCCGTCCACGATATGTACGCCCGGGAAGCCGGGCATGGTGTTCACGGCGACGATCTTGCGCGGCTCCTGCCAGTCGAAAGACCAGACCATGCTGTCCACGTCGATATCGGGATCCGAATAGATCTCCGTCAACTTCGAGGATGCGAGGTCTGCGGAGTACAGGCCCAGCGTGCCTGTGGACGAATGCCCCAGCCAGTACAGGCCCTTGCCGTCCGGCGTCAGGCCGTAGGTGCTCAGGTCAGGATAGGCCGGATCGTCGCTGGCATAGAGCGAGCCGAAATCCTTCCAGTCATGGCTGTCGTCGCCGGTGCGATAGAGCAGCTGGGGTTCGCCGGACTTGGGGTCCTCCCCGGTGGCGAACCGGATCGCGCCGCTATCATCTGTGACCAGCCTGCCATCCTGGAGCGGCGAATCCAGGATCAGATGCGTCTTGCCGGTGTACACGTCGAGCTGATAGGCCGCGGCGATGCCGTGGTAACCGTGATCCAGGCCGTAGGTGCCGCCGTAGACCACCACATGCTGCGGATCGTCGCTGAGCATGTGCAGGCCGCCGAAGAAGTACACCATGACCGCATCGTGTGCCGGTCCGCCCACCAGCTTCTCAGTAGCGAACTCCTGGGGCATCAGGCGAAGCTGCTGACTGCCATCCGCATTGATGGCATAAATGCTGCCGTCGAAAAGGGGATTCTCCATGATCCCGGTGTCGGTCCTGGTGGTGCTGGCGAGGATACGATCCTTCAGAGTCCACCAGAACTCGCCGATCCTCTGGTAGTTGGTCACCCCGAACGATGCCGTCACTTTGTGATCGGCGCTCGCGGTCATGATTACGAGCTGTTTGCTGTCCTCCCCCGTCTTCGGGTCGGCCACCACCAGCGCCAGATACTTGCCGTCCGGCGAGATCTTGACGGCGGCGACCTTGTCGAAGCTGAAGAAATCCTGCACCGAAGGCGTGGCGGCCTGGACCGCCGACGAGATGGCCAAGAGGCCCAGCAACGAGCCTGCGAATAGCTTGCGCAACATGTGAACCCCCCAATTTCCCTAACAATCGGCCAGGGTCGTCCTGGCATTCCGTGCTCAGCCGAAGTTGATCTTCGCTTCCAGGTTGGCGCGGGAATCTGCGTTCTTGAGCGCTTCTTCCAGTTCGATGCGGCCTTCCTTATACAGGTTGAAGAGCGCCTGGTCGAAGGACTGCATGCCGCCCTCCGGGCTCTCTTCCATGGCCTCGCGGATCTCATCCACATGGCCCTTGAGGATCAGGTCGGCGATGTGCGGGGTGTTGAGCATCACTTCCACCGCCGCCACGCGCTTGCCATCCTTGCCGATGACCAGGCGCTGGCTGATGATGGATCGCAGGTTCAGGGACAGATCCATGAACAGCTGCTTGTGCAGCTCCTGCGGGAACATGTTGATGATGCGGTCCATGGTCTGGTGCGCGTTGTTGGCGTGCAGCGTGGAGATTGCAAGGTGACCGGTACCGGCCAGCTCGATCGCGGCTTCCATGGTCTCGCGGTCGCGGATCTCGCCGATCAGGATCACGTCCGGCGCCTCGCGCAGCGAACTCTTGAGGGCGTTGGCGTAGGACAGGGTGTCCTGGCCCACCTCGCGCTGGTTCACGATGGACTGGATGTTGGGATGGCTGAACTCGATGGGATCCTCGATGGAGAGGATGTGCCCTGACATGGTCTCGTTGCGGTGGTTGATCATGGAGGCGAGCGTAGTGGACTTGCCGGAGCCGGTGGAGCCCACCATCAGCAACAGACCGCGCTTGTGCAGGATCAGTTCCTTCAATATCGGCGGCAGCTTGAGGTTGTCGAACTGCGGCACCGAGGAAGGGATGTAGCGCAGCACCATGGCCACGTTGCCGCGCTGCACGAACACATTGACGCGGAAGCGGCCCACGCCTTCCTCGGCGATGGCGAAGTCGCACTCGTGCTTCACCTCGTAGGACTTGCGCTGCTTCTCGGTCATGATGCCGTAGGCGGCGTCCCGCACCAGCTCCGGCGTGAGCAGGGTCTTGCCCACCGGCACCTGCTTGCCCTCGATCTTGATCTTCACCGGCGCATTGACCGTGAGATACAGGTCGGAGGCGTTCTTCTCTACCATGAGCTTCAGATACGGGCTGATATTCATCGTGATCCGATTCCCTGATTCTTAAAAATCTTTATAACCCCAAACACTCTGTCTACGTACTCAGCCGAAAGCGTTACGAGCGCCGGCAGAGCGAGGCGCGGGAGGCGAGCGGCCGGAGCGTACTCTTCAGTACGTGAGGACCGCGAGCCGGACCGCAGCGAAGCTATGCCAAGCGCAGTAGCTTTCGGCGATCTCTCAGAGTTTATGGCCTTTGCCCGGATCGACGAGTTGCATCGAGTCGATACCCTCGTCCACAGCGGGCTTGTCCAGCTTGCTCTCGAGCTTGATCCGCAGTCGCAGCTCGTTCTGCGAATCGGCGTTGCGGATGGCCTCTTCGTAGCTGATGTTGCGCTCTTCGTAGTGGTTGAACAGCGCCTGGTCGAAGGTCTGCATGCCGAGCTGGGTGGACTTGGACATGATCTCCTTGATCTGGGCGATCTCGCCCTTGAAGATCAGGTCCGAGATCAAGGGCGAGTTGAGCAGGATCTCCAGCGCCGCCACGCGGCCCTTGCCGTCCGGCTTCTTGATGAGGCGCTGGGAGATGATGCCCTTGATGTTGAGCGAGAGGTCCATCAACAGCTGATGGCGGCGCTCTTCCGGGAACAGGTTGACGATGCGGTCCAGGGCCTGGTTGGCGCTGTTGGCATGCAGGGTCGAGAGGCAGAGGTGGCCGGTCTCGGCGAACTGCACCGCGTGCTCCATGGTCTCGCGGTCGCGGATCTCACCGATCAGGATCACGTCCGGCGCCTGGCGCAGGGTGTTCTTGAGGGCGATCTCCCAGTTGTCCGTGTCCACGCCCACTTCGCGCTGGGTGATGAGGCACCCCAGGTGCGGATGCACGTACTCGATGGGGTCCTCGATGGTGATGATGTGGCCCTTGGTGTTCTTGTTGCGGTAGCCCAGCATCGCAGCGAGCGATGTGGATTTACCGGAACCGGTGCCGCCCACCATGATGACGAGGCCGCGTTTGGACATCACCACTTCCTTCAGGATGGGCGGCAGACCCATCTTGTCGAAGTCGGGGATCTCGGTGGTGATGGTACGCAGCACCGCGCCGGCGCGGCCCTGCTGCACGAAGGCATTGACGCGGAAGCGGCCGATGCCCGGCGGGTTGATGGCGAAGTTGCATTCCTTGGAGGCGTCGAACTCCTTGGTCTGCCGGTCGTTCATGATGGCGCGCACCAGCATGCCGGCCTGATCCGGGGTCAGGGGCTTGTCCGTGATCGGGGTGATCTGACCGTCCACCTTCATGGCCGGCGGGAAGCCCGCGGTGATGAACAGGTCGGAGCCTTTGCGCTGGATCATGGCGCGCAACAGGTCCTGCATGAATTTTATCGCTTGGTCTCTTTCCATCTCGAGCTCCGCGCCTCCCCCTGACGGGATACGCTCAGGTAAACAGTTCTTTCTGCGTGGCTTTGCCGCGCGCTTCTTCTTTGGTGACGATACCCTTGCGCACCAGGTCCTGCAGGCACTGGTCGAGGGTCTGCATGCCGTGCTGCTGGCCGGTCTGGATGGCTGAGTACATCTGCGCGATCTTGTTCTCGCGGATCAGGTTACGGATGGCGCCAGTGCCGATCATGATCTCGTGGGCGGCGACGCGGCCGCCGCCGATCTTCTTCAGCAGCGACTGGGAGATCACCGCGCGCAGCGACTCCGAGATCATGGACCGCACCATGTCCTTCTCGGCCGCCGGGAACACGTCCACGATGCGGTCGATGGTCTTGGCGGCGGAGCTGGTATGCAGGGTGCCGAACACCAGGTGGCCGGTCTCGGCGCCGGACAGCGCCAGGCGGATGGTCTCGAGGTCTCGCATCTCACCCACCAGGATCACGTCCGGGTCTTCTCGCAGGGCCGAGCGCAGCGCCTCGTTGAACCCCAGGGTGTCGCGGTGCACCTCGCGCTGGTTGATGAGGCACTTCTTGGACTCATGCACGAATTCGATGGGGTCCTCGATGGTGAGGATGTGACCGAACTCACTCTCGTTCTTGTAGTTGATCATGCCGGCGAGCGTGGTGGACTTGCCGGAACCCGTGGGCCCCGTCACCAGCACGATGCCGCGCGGGTTGTCGGAGATCTCCTTGAAGATGGCCGGCGCGTTCAGGTCCTCCAGCGAGAGGATCTTGGAGGGGATGGTACGGAACACGGCGCCGGAGCCGCGGTTCTGGTTGAAGGCGTTGACGCGGAAGCGCGCCAGGTTGGGGATCTCGAACGAGAAGTCGCACTCGAGGAACTCCTCGTAGTCCTTGCGCTGCTTGTCGTTCATGATGTCGTACACCATGTCGTGTACGTCCTTGTGCTCCAGCGGCGGCATGTTGATGCGGCGCACGTCGCCGTCCACCCGGATCATGGGCGGCACACCCGCGGAGAGGTGCAGGTCGGAAGCCTTATTCTTGACGCCGAAGGCGAGCAGTTGCGAGATGTCAGCTGCCATGTCACTCCCCTGGAAACCGTGCACGGACCCCGAAACCCCGCCGTCGCGGGCCCCCTACCGGTCCTGGCCGGAGGGGTGGGCTAGAGTATAACGGACTCGTTTTACATACATAGGCATATCTGCCCTACCGGCCTACCCTACGAGGAATACCGCCTGCAAGACATAGTCCACAACCTCGAAGCCGTGAGGGAACGTATCGCCGCGGCCGCGGTCCGCGCCGGCCGCGACCCCAAGAGCGTGCACCTCTTGGCAGTGAGCAAGGCGCAAGCCTTGGCGGCGGTCGAATCCGCCTGGGACCACGGCCAGACGGACTTCGGCGAGAACTATCTGCAGGACGCACTGCCCAAGATCGCCGCCTTCGCCACGCGTCCCGCGGTATGGCATTTCATCGGCGCCCTGCAATCCAACAAGAGCCGCGAGGTGGCCACCCGCTTCCAGTGGATGCATACGCTGGACCGGGATTCCATCGCGCGCAGGTTGTCGGAACAACGTCCGGAGGGGCCAGGACCGTTGCAGGTCTGCCTGCAGGTGAACGTCTCGGGCGAATCCAGCAAGGGCGGCGTGACGCCGGAGCGGATCGCGGCGCTGGCGCAGGCGGTGACGGGCTTGCCCAATCTGAGATTGCGAGGACTCATGGCGATCCCGGCGCCCGCCGAGGGCATGGAAGCGCAGCGCAAGCCTTTCCGGGTGCTGCGCGAACTACTGGATGACTTGAAGCGGCGCGGCCATGAGGTGGACACGCTCTCCATGGGCATGTCCGATGACCTGGAAGCCGCTGTGATGGAAGGTTCAACAATCGTTCGCATCGGAACTGCCATCTTTGGCAAGCGGGCAGCGAAGAGCCCATGACGTTATGATTACCTCGTACGAGGGAGACACATCTTGCTGACTGACCTGCGCATCGCTTTCATCGGTGGCGGCAACATGGCGCGCAGCCTGGTGGGCGGACTGATAGACAAGGGCTGCAAGCCCGGGCGCATCAGCGTCTCCGAACCCAATCCCGAGCAACGAGCCCTGATCGCCAAACGGGCCCCGGTGCGCATGAGCGCCGATGGACCCGCCGCCGTGGCCGGTGCCGACGTGCTGGTGTTCGCGGTGAAGCCCCAGGTGATGCAGGCCGCAGCCCGCGGTGTGGCGACGGCCGTGCAGTCCGGCAAGCCGCTCATCATCTCCATCGCCGCCGGCATCACCAGCGGCGACCTGGATCGCTGGCTGGGCGGCGGTCAGGCCATCGTGCGGGCCATGCCCAACACCCCCGCTCTGCTCGGTGCCGGTGCCGCCGGCCTCTACGCAAACCCCAAGGTGAGTGCGGAACAACGCATCACGGCCCAGACCCTCATGGAAGCGGTGGGCCAGGCGCATTGGCTGACAGACGAATCCCTGATCGACGCGGTCACCGCCGTGTCCGGCAGCGGCCCGGCTTATTTCTTCCTCTTGATGGAATGCATGGAAGCGGCGGCCCTGGAACTCGGGCTGCCCGCCGCCACCGCCCGCGCACTGGTGTTGCAGACGGCTCTCGGCGCCGCGCGCATGGCGCTGGAATCCGGCGAGGCGCCGGCGGAGCTGCGCCGCCAGGTGACTTCCCCCAAGGGCACCACCGCCGCGGCGCTGCAGGTCTTCGAGGACGGACGCTATGCCGCCCTGGTGCAGAAAGCGCTCACCGCCGCCCGCGACCGGGGCCGGGAGCTGTCGCAGGAATCCGCCAAGGAAAAACCATGATCGCGTCCCGCTCCTTGATCGCGCTGGTGTTCGTCATCAACACCCTGTTCGGCATCTACACCGGGGCGGTGCTGCTGCGCTTCCTGATGCAGCAGGTGCGCGCCGACTTCTACAACCCGCTGGCCCAGGCGGTGATGAAGATCACCAACCCGCTGCTCCTGCCGCTGCGCCGGGTGATCCGGGCCTGGCACCGCATCGACCTGGCCTCGCTGGTGCTGGCGGCGCTCCTGCAGCTCGTCAACGTGACCCTGGTGATCGCGTTGGCTGACGCGCAACTGCTGCCGGCCTGGGGTTATCTCATCTATTGGGCGGTGCTGAAGCTCCTGTTCATCCTGGTGAACCTGTACTTCTTCAGCGTGCTCCTGGAGGCGCTGATGAGCTGGTTCAACCAGGGCCGCAGCCCCCTGGACGGGTTGCTCCGCCCCCTCAACGCGCCGCTGCTCAGGCCCGCGCGCCGCATCCTGCCGCCCATCAACGGCCTGGATTTCTCCCCGCTCCTGGTGATGCTGGCGCTGCAGGTGATCAACATCCTGATCCCGCTGGCCTGGCCCATCGTCTGAAGCGCCGCCCTGGGGCGCAAAAACCCCTGAAAAACCGGCTAGAAATCACTTGAAGTCGGGGCTCGCCGCATGCGGCGAGCGACCCGCCAGGGATGGCGGGGCTGGAAGCTGGCCAGGGATGGTTAGCAGAAACACCTATAAAACCTGCTTAGAAAGCACTTGAGGTTCGCTGTCTCGGAAAGAGCTGTTTTCCTAGGGGAAAACAGCTAGCCCCTCGAAAAAAACCGTGTTTTTCCCGGAAAATTCCTAACACTTTTGCCGCGCGTGTGCTAAATTTCGCGCGTGTCCTGTTTCTAGCCATCTAAGAGGAGACCTAAATGGCTGCAAAGAAAAAGGCTGTCGTCAAAGTCGCCGCCAAGGCCGCCAAGGCCCCGGCCGTGTCCGCCGACAAGCCGTTCACCAAGTCCGAGACCTATGCCTACCTGGCCCACGCGACCGGCCTGAGCCGCAAGCAAGTGGCCTCGATCTTCGAGAACCTGGCCGGCCTCATCGGCAAGAGCCTGGGCAAGAAGGGCCCCGGCATCTATGTGGTGCCTGGCCTGATGAAGGTCAAGGTCGTGCGCAAGCCGGCCACCAAGGAACGCGAAGGCATCAACCCGTTCACGGGTGAGAAGACCATCTTCAAGGCGAAGCCCGCCCGGAACGTGGTCAAGGTGCAGGCCTTGAAGGGCCTCAAGGACATGGTGAAGTAAGCCATTCCGGACCGGAGCCGTGCCCGGGAGGCACGGCTCCGGCACTTGGAAGGCTTGGTCGAATCGAAGTCCGGCATCCCCTGCCGGCAGTCTCTATCTCTCTCTCGATTTCTCGCGCTTCTTCGCCGCTTCCTTCTCCCGCATCAGGTCCTTCAGCGGTACGTACATGAGGTCCGCCAGCTTGTGCATGAGCCCGTCCTCATGCTTATCCAGGCGCCCATCCGCATAGGCCACATCCCAGAGCATGGCCATGAGCTGCAGCTTCTCGGCCGGATCCAGGTGCTGGTTCACGAGATGGGTGAAACGGAACAGCGAGGCAGAATGGTCCGACTCCTGCTGCGCCGCCTTGATGAGGTCGGCCGCATCCGCGGGGCTGAGGTCGTAGCGCTCCGCCAGGAGGTCCCGCGCCAGGTCCAGCTCCACCTCCGCCTCGTCGAAGTCCGCCCGGGACATCTCCACCAACAGGGCCGCCGCGGCCACCCGCAGTTGGTCCTGGGGCACGGGGGGGATCGCTTTCGGGTCAGCAGGACCGAGATGCTTTTCCAGGAATGAGACCAGCGAAGTGAACATGGCGATGTCTTGCGGTAGTCGAGGGATCGCCCGGCCGCCGCTCACGCGGCGACCGGGGCTTCAGGTCGTCAGAAGCCGAAACCGAGCTTGAAGGTATAGGTACTGTTGCCCGCCAGGTGATCGTATTCCAGGCCGAGATGCACGCCGAGATTGAAGGTCAGGCCGGCGAAGAATTCGGTGTTGCTGGAGTTGGAGCTCTTGAGGCCGGTGGAGGCATCCGGGGAGCTGTTGGTCCACACCTCGCCCACGCCCACGTAGGGCGTAACCGGGCCGATCCCCTTCGAGACCGATACGCCAAGGCTCGTGGTGTGGAAACTCAAGTCGTCCACGCCGGTCAGGTTGGTGTAGGCGGCGCGCAGGCCCACCGCCGGCTCAGCGATACCGCCGTCGATGATGGCGTAACGCGCTTCCACGCCGTAGAGATGGATGTTGGAACTGGGCACGAAGCTGTACATGGCGCCGAGGTCGATGCCGAAGGGCAGGCCCTTGGAGATCGACAGGTCGGCGAAAGGCAGGTTGGAGATGTCACTGCCGGTGGCGTCAGCCCAAGCCTGCTTGTGGTTGACCTGGGTATCGCCGAAGTTCAGACCGAAGTCGAAGCCGGTGACGCCCTCGGATGAGGCGCCCTGCATCTGCTTGTAGTCGGTGACCGCGCCCAGGTCCTGGGAGAGACCGTCGAAGTCGGTCTGCGCCAGGCCCGGGATGGTGATGTGGTTGTCGGCGAACGCCGCGCTGCTGAGGGCCAGCAGGCCGCAGGCCAATAAGAGACGACGCATAAGACACCCCTGGATTCGGATTGGAAGAGACAAGTCTAACAAACGGGCCACCGCGCTGCCGGATGACGCTATTTAGCCTGCAAATGCCGCCACCACGGCCTCGCGCAGCTCGTTCAAGCGCCCATGGAAGAAGTGCCCGGCACCGGCCATCTCCAGGATGCGCGGCGGCTTCGCGAGACCGCGTGCCCAACCGAGCACCGCTTGTGGTGATACCACGTCGTCCGCATCGCCCTGCACCAGGAGCCAGGGGCAGTCAGGCAAGACGATGCCGCCGGTGTCGAACCGTTCCACCGCGGGGGCCACCGTCACCAGGCGCACCACCTGCCGCTGCGACTGAGCGCGCAAGGCTACGTAGGAGCCGAAGGAGAATCCGCCGAGCCAGAGCGGCAGGCCCGGATGCTGCGAACTTAACCAGTCGATCGCCGCGAGCGCATCGCCGGTCTCGCCGATGCCATGGTCGAAGGAGCCCGCGCTCCGGCCCACGCCGCGGAAGTTGAAGCGTAGCGAGAGCGCGCCCATGTCGTTGAAGGCGCGCGCCAGCATGTAGGCGACCTTGTTCTGCATGGCGCCGCCCTGGAGCGGGTGCGGATGGCAGACCACGGCGACGGCGGTGGGCGCGGCGTCGGGATGATCCAACAGGCCTTCGATCAACCCGGCGGGACCTTGGAACTCGCAGGGGGCGTTATGACGTGCTTCAGCCATGATTTGACGGGATTTAGGGGGTTAAAGCGCACAGGGGTGGGCCTGTATAATAGTCGTTTTCCCGCCCACAATTAGGCCACGCCATGAACAAGACCATCGAACTGGAAGACAAGTACTGCGCCCACAACTACCACCCGCTGCCGGTGGTGCTGGTGCGCGGCGAAGGCGTGCACGTGTGGGACGATGCCGGCAACAAGTACCTCGACATGATGAGCGCCTACTCCGCCGTGAGTCACGGCCACGCGCATCCGAAGCTGGTGAAGGCACTCACGGAACAGGCCGGCAAACTCGCCATCTGCTCCCGCGCCTTCCACAGCGAGAAGCTCGGTGCATTCCTGAAACGGGTCTGCGCCATGACCGGCATGGACATGGCGCTGCCCATGAACACCGGCGCCGAAGCGGTGGAGACTGCGCTCAAGGCGGCGCGCAAGTGGGCCTACAAGGTGAAGGGTGTCGCCGCCGACAAGGCCGAGATCATCGCCTGCACCGGCAACTTCCACGGCCGCACCATCGCCATCGTGGCCATGTCCAGCGAAGCCCAATACAAGGACGGCTTCGGCCCCTTCCCCGGCGGCATGAAGCTCATCCCCTATGGCGATGCCGAGGCGCTTGAGAAGGCCATCACCCCGAACACCGCCGCCTTCCTGGTGGAACCCATCCAGGGCGAGGCCGGCATCGTGGTGCCGCCCGCAGGCTTCCTGAAGAAAGCCGCCGAGATCTGCAAGCAGCACAAGGTGCTGCTCATCGCCGACGAGATCCAGACCGGTCTCGGCCGCACCGGCAAGCTCTTGGCCTGCCAGCATGAGGGCGTGCAGCCGGATGGTCTGATCCTGGGCAAGGCGCTGGGCGGCGGGCTCTTGCCCGTGTCCGCGTTCCTGGCGCGCAAGGACGTGATGGATGTGTTCCACCCCGGGGACCACGGCAGCACCTTCGGCGGCAACCCGCTGGCCGCGGCAGTGGGCCTGGAGGCACTGCAGGTGCTGGAGGACGAGAAGCTCGCGGACCGTTCCGCCGAACTCGGCGCGCACCTGATGGACAAGCTCGCCGGCCTCAAGAGCCCGCTCATCAAGGGTCTGCGCGGCAAGGGGCTCTTCGTCGGCATCGAGATCGATCCCAAGCTGGCCCGCGCCCGCGAGGTCTGCGAGCGGCTCATGGCCAAGGGCATCCTCAGCAAGGAGACCCACGAGACCGTGGTGCGCCTCGCGCCGCCTCTGGTCATCACCCGCGAAGAGATCGACTGGGCGGTGGAGCGCATCGCCGCGGTGCTGAAGGACATGTCGCTGAAAGCCGCCTGAGGTACTCCGATAGCGCGAAATGAAGAAGGCCGGCGATCAGCCGGCCTTCTTCATTTCAGGATACGCGGGATCAGACCCAGGCGGTAGCGGACAGGGGTTTGTCGTCCAGCAGGAAGATGATGCCCTTCACGTGCCGGTAGATGTACCAGAGCCAGGCGGCGAAACCGCCGAGCCAGGCGAGCGGGATGCCGATGACAGTGATAACCAGCAGGAAGCAGATGAAGAAGGCCAGCAGCGTGTACCAGAAGGTGCGGATCATCCAGTTGTGGTGGCTGTCGATCAGGTCGCCATGGGAGCCCTTGGCGGCGTAGTTGATGATGAGGGCGATGATGCTGAGCAGACCCGTGCAGGCACCCAAGAGGTGCAGCACATAAGCGACGATCACCATGGTGCGGCCGTTATCAGAACTCATGGCCTTCTCCCCGTGACGTGAATTTAGGTCTCAACTGATTGTAGCGCCGGCGCTGGGAAATTCGAGGCGTACCCGGCGATTCTGCTTGCCTTTCTTCTCCACCTTGGTGATCAGCACCTGGCCGATCTCGCCGATGCGGGCCACATGGGTGCCCCCGCAGGGCTGCAGGTCTATGCCCTGCACCTCCACCAGCCGCACCTTGCCGGCGCCGCGGGGCGGCTGCACCGAGAGGGTCTTCACCAACTCCGGTTGCGCATCCAGCTCCGCGTCGGTGATCCAGCGGAATGAGACGGGCACATCCTGCTGGATGAGGGCCTTAAGCTTCTCCTGGACCTCCCCCTGATCCGGGCTCTCCGGCAGGTCGAAGTCCAGGCGGCCGTAACCGTCGCCCACGGCGCCGCCGGTGACCGGCGCGACGATGACGGCGGAGAGGAGATGCAGGCAGGTGTGCATGCGCATGAGACGATGCCGTCTATCCCAATCGATGCGGCCGGCGATGCGCGTGCCGGAGTCGACCGAGAAGGCCGCGTCCTCCAGCAGGTGCGCCACGCTGCCGGGCTGCTCGCCCTTCTTGGTATCGGTGACCTTGAATGTCCGCCCGTCGCTCAAGGTGAGCACTCCGGTGTCGCCGGGCTGGCCACCGCCTTCCGGATAGAAGAGCGTGCGGTCCAGCACCACCCTGCCGGGGGCCGACGCCACCACTTCGGCTTCGAAGGCCTGGGCGTAGGCGTCGTCCCGGAACAGGAGCTCGGTCACTTCTTCTTCTCGAAGTCCAGCGAGCAGGAGTTGATGCAATAGCGCAGGCCTTCGGGACCGGGACCGTCGTCGAACACGTGGCCCAGGTGGGCGTCGCACTTTGCGCAGAGCACCTCGGTGCGCTGCATGAAGTGGCTGTTGTCGGAGTGGGTCTCCACGTTGGCCTGGGTGGCGGGCGCGGTGAAGCTCGGCCAGCCGGAGCCGGAGTCGTACTTGGTGGCGGAGTCGAACAGCGGGTTGCCGCAGCTGGCGCAGCGGTACATCCCCGCCTCGTGGTTATCCACGTACTTGCCGGTGAAGGCCCGCTCGGTGCCTTTCTTGCGCATGACCGCGTACTGCTCGGGAGTGAGCTCTTTCTGCCACTCGGCGTCGCTCTTCCTGATCTTGTCCATGGGATACCTCGTGACCGTTAGCTATGGGCGGGGGACCCGGGTCTCAAGACCGGCCGCGCCGCCCAGCTATTACTCAAGTATGGGGAAGTATGCGGCCAACAGGCCTCTCGGGCGGTTTCGGGGCACCCCCGGTTTTGGTACCCTAGCGCCCTCTAAAGACCCCTCCGAATAAGTCCAAGGGAGACGAAACGATGCGGATCCACGCATTCACCCTGGGCCTGGCCCTGGCCCTCTTGGGCTCGGCCGCCCACGCCGACGGCGATGCCGCCAAGGGCAAGGTCGAGTCCTATACCTGCATCGGCTGCCACGGCATCCCGAACTATGGCAACGACTATCCGACCTATCGGGTACCGAAACTGGCCGGCCAGCACGCCGCCTACATCGTGCAGGCCCTGAAGGAATACAAGGCCGGCGACCGGGCCCACAACACCATGCATGCCCAGGCCTCCTCGCTGAGCGACCAGCAGATGCAGGACATCGCCGCCTATTTCGAGAGCTTGGGGCACGCCCCGAGCGGCCAGTGAGGCACACCATGAACAAGCAAGTCGTCTTACTCGCCGCCCTGGCACTCGCCGCTCCCGCGGCTTTCGCCGATGCCGCCGCCGGCAAGCAGATCGTGGACCGCACCTGCGCCGCCTGCCACGGCGCCAACGGCATCAGCAACAAGGGCCAGGACCCGCAGCCGCCGATCCTCGCCGGCCAGTACAAGGACTACATCGTCCAGGCCCTGCACGAGTACAAGCTCAACCAGCGCAAGGGCTCGCCCATGAACGCCATGGTGGCGCCCTTGAGCGAGCAGGACATCAAGGACGTGGCCGAGTATTTCTCAAGCCTGCCGGGCCCCTTGGATAACATCCCGGAAGCGGGACACTGATCCGATCTGGCCGGTCCAGAGAAAAGCCCCGCCAGTGCGGGGCTTTTCGTTTTAGGATGTAGCCATGGGTTCCCTCAGCGGCAAACATATCGTCCTCACCGGCGCCTCCCAGGGTCTCGGCGCCGTGATGGCGCGGGTGCTCGCCGCCGAAGGCGCGGACCTGCTCTTGGCGGCGCGCAGCGAGGACAAGCTGAAAGCCGTGGCCTCGGCCCTGCCTTCCGGCAGCCGCGTCGCCATCCAGGTGACGGACGTGACCTCCGCCGTCGATCGCAGCGCGCTGCTCACGCGCGCCGGACGTGAGTTCGGGACCGTCGATGTGCTCATCAACAATGCCGGCGTGGAAGATCTCGGCAGTTATGCCGGGCAGGACCCGGCGGTGCTGCGCCGCATCATCGAGACCAACCTGCTCTCGCCCATGTTGCTGGCCCGCGAGGCGCTGCCGGCGATGCTGCAGCGAGGCCAGGGCCACGTGGTGAACATCGCGTCGCTGGCCGGACGTACCGGCATGCCCTTCGGGGCCGCCTATTCGGGCAGCAAGGGCGGACTTGCAGAATGGAGCATCTCGCTGGCGGCGGAGCTGTGTGACACAGGGGTCGCTATATCGGTGATCTGCCCCGGCTTCGTGGATGAGACCGGCATGTTCTCCCGCAAGGGCGCGCCGGCCCCCCGCAGCATCGGCGCTTCCAGCCCGGAGGCGGTGGCCCAGGCGGTGCTGAAGGTGCTCAGTACCCGAAAGGTCGAGGTGGTGGTGAACCCGAAGCCCGTGCGCCTACTCATGGCCCTGAAGGCCCTATCCCCGGAAGCCGCGCTGGCTGTGGGCCGGCGCTTGGGACTGGTGGCTTTCCTGGAACGAATATCCACGAATAAACCCTGATAGACAGCAGTTGTAAGTCTTATCGGTGGTGCTACACTTTTGGTTGAGGACACGAAACGGCAAACCCGTCCGAAAGGCGGGGGCGCAAAGTCACCGGTCTAAGGGGTGCAAGCCCTACGACGGCGGGATTACCGAATGTGCCAACCCCCTGTGTCTAGGCCCCTCCCTCTTGCCTAGACCGGCTTTCGGAACCCCTGACCCGCCTTCAATAAAAGCTTGCACCCCTTTCCTATTGGGCGGCGGGGATTCTCGCGCCTATCTGCCTTAGGGAATCCGATGGCTGACGAACTTCCCCTGCGCGACGTCTCCGACACGGCCCTGTGGGTCGCGGTGTTCCGCGCCCAGGAGAGCGAACGCGCCGATCCCCTCTTCTACGATCCCTATGCGCGCGCACTCGCCGGCGAGCGCGGCGCCGAGATCGCGAAACAGGTGGGCATGCCGGGCTGGCCCATCGTGGTGCGCACGGTGGCGCTGGACGAGATGATCTTGAAAGCCGTGGAAGAGGACGGCTTCGACACGGTGCTGAACTTGGCGGCCGGTCTCGACACCCGCCCATACCGTTTAGCCCTACCGGCCACCCTGCGCTGGATCGAGGTGGACCTGCCTGCGATGGTCGAGTACAAGCGGACCGCGCTCAAGGATGCCAAGTGCTTCTGCCGGCTGGAGCGGCACACACTGGACCTGGCTGATGTGGCCGCGCGCCGCGCGCTGTTCACGAAAGTCGGCGCCGCCGCGAACAAGGTGCTGGTGGTGACCGAAGGCCTGCTGATCTATCTGGACCCTGAAGCAGTGAAGACCCTGGCCGCCGACCTGCACCAGCCCCCGGCGTTCAAGCGCTGGCTCATGGACATCGCCTCGCCCTCGCTGCTGAAGATGCTGGCGCGCCAGGGCACCACCGGCAAGGACAACACGCTGCTGCAGAACGATTCCGTGCAGTTCAAGTTCGCGCCGGCGGAGCATGTGGAGTTCTTCCGGCCCTTCGGCTGGAAACCCGGCGAGTACCGGGACACGGCTTGTGAGGCGAAACGCCTCAAACGTTTCGAGATCCCCTTCCTGTTCAAGCTCATGGGCACGCTTATGAGCGTGATCCCGGCGGTACGCGCCAAGATGAAGACTTTCAGCGGAATAACGGCTTTAGAGAGAGCTTAACGACCTGCGTCCACATCGCTTAAGTAATCTGCCCCGCCCAGTCCATCCATCTGATCCAGTATCCAGGCCTTGCGCCGCTGCAGGCGCGCGGACGGGTCGTTCACGTCATAGACATCCGGTGCCGGCAGCGAGGCGGCCAGGAGGGCCGCCTGCTCGCGGCTCAAGCGCGCCGGCGTGACACCGAACAGGCTGCGGGAAGCGGCGCCCACGCCGAAGCTGGCGTCATCCAGCTGCGCCACGTTGAGGTACAGCTCGAGGATGCGACGCTTGGGCCACTCCGCCTCGATCAAGACCGTGAACCAGGCTTCCACGAGCTTGCGGCCGTAGCTGCGGCCCGGCCACAGCCACAGGTTCTTGGCGGTCTGCTGGCTGATGGTGCTGCCGCCGCGCACCTTGCGGTGCGAGGCGTTGTGCTCGAAGGCGGCGCCCATGGCGTCCCAGTCGAAGCCGCGATGATAGGGAAACTGCTGGTCTTCCGCCGTGACCACCGCGAGCCGCATATCCGGCGCGATGTCCGCATACGGCGTCCAGCGATAGTCGATGTCCGCCGGCCGGTGCTTGGACAGCAAATCCAGGTGCCGCTCCTGCATGAACGCGGTGGTGGCGGGATCCACCACGCCGCGGAAGGCGACGCCGCAGACCGTGGCCAGGAACCCCAGCCAGGCCAGCACCAGGCAGCGGCGTGCCAAGCGTGCGCTGAGCGAGCCCGTCATGCGAGCCCCCGTCCGGTGAGGAGATACACCGCGAAGCTAGGTAGCCAATGGCTGCCTTCGTAGGTCTCTTCGCGGATGGCGGCGAGGCCCACCTCGGCATGCTCATCCGCCGCCAGCGCCAAGGCCATGCGGCGCGCATCTTCCGCCGACAGGCCCGCGGCGATGCCTTGCAGCATCCAGGCGCGGCTCAGGTTCAGGCCATCCAGATGCGCGAGCTTGGGGTCGGAGGGGTCGCGGCTCACGGCCGGTTCCAACCAGCGGGCACCATCGCGTGGCAGCTGCGGCAGGAACTTGCTGAGCCACGCCGAGTACTCCACAGCGGGCACCAAGCGGCGCATCAAGTCCGCTTCCGCCAGCACCGGCGAAAGGAAATCCTGGCCCGAGGGTTCATAAGCGAGGGGGCCATCCACGTCATAACGGTGGAACTCGATACCCTTGAACCGGAGCAGTTCCTGCATGGGCGCATCGCCGGCGCTGCGCGACCAATCGAGGGCCAGTCCCAATGCGAAAGCGCTCTGGGAATGCTCGCCGCTGCGGATGGGGTACCAGAGCTTGGGCAGCCAGGTGCGGAACCGTTCGCGCGCCACCGCTTCCAGCGGCGAGAGTGTGGTGCGCCAGCGCTGTGCTTCCGGGGTGCCCCACTCATGCAACTCGGCGCTCAACTGGAGAAGCCACGCAAGACCGTAAGGTCGCTCCCAGGAGGCGCGGCGCGGATCATCGAAGTACCGGCACTCCTGAGCCACATCAGCGGGGTTGATGCGCTGCGACATGAATGCACGGGCCTCGGCGGCGAACTTGCCTTCGGGCATGAGCCGCAGCAGCCTCACCAACAGCCAGTAGTTGTGCACCGCGGAATGCCAGTCGTAGGCCCCCGAGAACACCGGGTGCAGCTCCCGGGGCGTGGCGGCATCGGTGTCGCCATCCATCAGGTGCTGGATATGGTTGGGGTAGTCGCGGCCCAGATTGGCGAGCGCGATCTGCGCCATGCGCTCCAGGAAGGCCGGATCCGAAGGGGAAACTTTCATGGCGTGGGGCAGTCTACTGGGCGGGCCTCGCGTTTGCGACGGTCCCCGGGGGCTGCCATGATGGGGCCTGCCAGAGCCGGGGGCACCGGCCCTCCTTCTATCCATCTGATTAGGGATACAGCGCATGTCTAACAGATCTTCCCTGCGTCGGGACGTGGGCCTCGTCGCCCTCACCATGACCGGCATCGGCTCCATCATCGGCTCCGGCTGGCTGTTCGGCGCTTCCAAGGCGGCGCGCCTGGCCGGCCCCGATGCGGTCTGGGCCTGGGTATTGGGCGCCGTGATCATCCTGGTGATCGCGCTCACCTATGCCGAACTCGGCGCCATGTTCCCGGAATCCGGCGGCATGGTGCGCTTCGGCCTCTACACCCACGGCTCCCTGGTGGGCTCCATCGCGGCCTGGGCCGCGTGGCTGTCGGTGGTCTCGGTGATCCCGGTGGAGGCCTTCGCCTCGGTGCAGTACATGGCCTCCTGGCCATGGGACTGGGCGAATCCCTGGGCGCACAACCTCTTCCAGGACGGGAAGGTCAGTACCACCGGCCTCGCCATCGGCGCGGTTCTGGTGGTCATCTACTTCCTGCTCAACTTCTGGAGCGTGAAACTGTTCGCGCGCAGCAACACCCTCATCACCAGCTTCAAGCTCATCATCCCGGCACTCACGGCGTTGCTGCTGATCGCCTCGGGTTTCCACGCCGACAACTTCAACGTCGGCATCCACGGCGGCGCCCATGTCACCGACATCGCCGCGGTCCTGACCGCGGTGGCGACCGCCGGCATCGTGTTCAGTTTCAACGGCTTCCAGAGCCCGGTGAACCTGGCGGGCGAATCCAAGAATCCCAGCCGCGACGTGCCCATCGCGGTGATCGGCTCCATCGTGATCTGCGCCATCATCTACGTGCTGCTGCAGGTGGGCTTCCTGGGCGCCGTGCCTTCCGAGATGCTGCAGAAAGCCGGCTGGAGCGGCGTCATGTTCAGCTCGCCCTACGCGCAGCTGGCGCTGGCGGCCAATATCAACTTCCTGGCCATCCTGCTTTACGTGGATGCCTTCGTGAGCCCCAGCGGCACCGGTTCCACCTACACCGCTTCCAGCTCGCGCATGCTCTGGGGCATGGAGAGGAACGGCATCCTGCCCAAGGTGTTCGGTAGCGTGCATCCGGTCTACGGCATCCCGCGCCCGGCCATGTGGCTCAACCTGGCGGTGGCCTTCCTGTTCTTCTTCTGGTTCCAAGGCTGGGACAAGGGCGCCGACGTGACCTCCGTGGCCTGCGTGCTCTCCTACCTCATCGGCCCGGTGAGCGTGGCGGTGCTGCGCAGGGTCGACCCCGACCGGGCACGACCCTTGAAGGTGCCGGCGCTCAAGTGGATCGCGGGCATCGCCTTCACCCTTGGGACCCTGGTGCTGTATTGGGCCAAGTGGCCGCTCACCGGCAAAGTGCTGGTCACCCTGGCGCCGGTGCTGCTGCTGTGGGGTTACTACGAGTGGGTGGGTGGCTGGAAGGATTTCCGTCAGCATGTGCGCGGTGCGCTCTGGCTGGTCATCTACCTGCCGGGCGTGGCGGTGCTGTCCTATATAGGTAGCACCCAGTTCGGTGGCATCGGCATGCTGCCCTTCGGCTGGGATCTCTTGATCGTCGCGGTCTTCGGCGTGGTCTTCTTCCTGTGGGGCCTGAAGAGCGGCTGGAAGACCGTGCATCTTGAAGCCAGCGACGCGACGCTGCATTGATAACGCTATGGCGGAGGGAAAATCCTCGCGATCAGTACCTCCGCGCAGCGCTTGGGGCACCTATAAGACCAGGACCGATGTCGACCTGAGGTACGAATACAGGAAAATTGCCGGCAAATCCCTTGAGGAAGTCGGTGAATTCCTCATAGACAGTCCGAGCCGACTTCATCACTTGCTTTATGCACCCGATGAAGTCTTCAACTACTACTACCTTGCGGTGAGTGATTATCTGACTGGCGATAGCTACGCGGACGACGCCGACGTGGCCAGCTGTTACCTGAGCGCCATAAAAGGTCGTATGGCGATACGCCCCGAGACGTTCAAATCGAATTACCCTGAGATCAAGCTGGTGCTAGATACCATCGCGGATCGTCAGAAGTTCTATGCTGCAGACGGGAACATTTACGATTCATTTTCCGCACGGCGTGATGAGATCGACAAGCTCTACCAAGTTTACCAAGCGAAGGTTTCAGGCTAACTAGAGATCCACAATCTCGATGTCAGAAGACTCGAGTGTCTCACCCAAGAAGAGACTGCCGACCCGTGCGAAGCGCTCGGCGCCATCGGTGGCGAGATACCGCACGCTGCCCTTGCCCGCCTTCCTGGCCGGCAACATGCGCTCTACAGCCGATGCTATGGTCTCGCCGGAATCCACGAGACTCAGCTCCTGCCCCGCCACTTCGGCGATGGTGCCCTTCAGCAGCGGGAAATGGGTGCAGCCCAGCACCAAGCTGTCCAGGCCTTCGCGCTTCTTCTCACGCAGCAGCGGGTAGAGATATTCCTTCACCACCGACTTCACCAGCGGACCCTGCACCCAGCCCTCTTCGGCCAGCGCCACGAACAGGGAACAGGCCTGGGAATACACGCGGGCGTCGCCGCGGCGCGCGAGGATGGCCCGTTCGTAGGCACCGCCGTTGACGGTGCTCTCGGTGGCGAGCACGGCGATGTGCCCGCTCTTGGAGGCCGCCACTGCGGCGTCCGCGCCCGCTTCCACCACCCCCATGACCGGCAGCGGCGCGAATTCACGGGTGAGGGCCGGCATGGCCACGGAGGAAGCGGTATTGCAGGCCACCACCAGCAATTTGATCCCGCGCTCCACCAGGTGCCCCGCCGCCTGCACCGCGTAGCGGCTGACGGTGTCGGGACCCTTGGTGCCGTAAGGCAGACGCGCGGTGTCGCCGAGATACAGGAAATCCTCTCCGGGCAGGCGCGCGCGCAGGGCCTTCAGGACGGTCAAACCGCCCATGCCCGAATCGAATATTCCTATGGGTAATTCGGTTTTCGGCATGTCAAAAATAAGGTCCTAAAAGCGTCGCGAGCGAAGGCAGGACGAGGCGCGGGAGGCGAGCCGGACCGCAACAAAGTCATGCCAAGCGCAGCAGCTTTTAGGATGCTTTCTGACGAAGCTCACGCCTCAAAATCTTACCTACATTAGATTTAGGTAAGTCGTTACGGAACTCGATGTGTTTCGGAACCTTATAGCCCGTCAGGTACTTGTGGCAGTGGGCGATGAGTTCCTCGGCGGTGAGGTTCGGATCCTTGCGCACCACGAACAGCTTCACCACTTCGCCCGAATGCACGTCCGGCACGCCGACGGCGGCGCACTCGCGCACGCCCGGGTGCATCATGGCCACGTCCTCCACCTCGTTCGGGTACACGTTGAAACCCGACACCAGGATCATGTCCTTCTTGCGGTCCACGATGGTGACGAAGCCGCGCTCGTCCACCTTGCCCATGTCGCCGGTACGCAGCCAGCCGTCCGGGGAGAGCACCTTGGCGGTCTCGGCGGGCTGGTTCCAGTAGCCGCGCATCACCTGCGGGCCCTTGAAGCAGAGCTCGCCCACCTCGCCCACGCCCAACTCCTTGCCGTCGTCGTCGCGGATGGAGAGGTCAGTGGAGGGGATGGGCAGGCCGATGCTGCCGTTGTAGTCCTTGAGGTCCAGCGGGTTGATGCAGGCCGCGGGCGAGGTCTCCGTCAGACCATAGGCCTCGACGATCGGCCGACCGGTGGCCTTCTTCCATTGCTCCGCCACCGCGCGCTGCACCGCCATGCCGCCGCCCAGCGCAAGCTTCAAGGGCTTGAAGTCCAGCTCCTCGAACCCCGGGGTGTGCAGGAGGCCGTTGAACAGGGTGTTCACGCCGGTGATGACGCTGAAGGGATACTTGCGCAGCGTCTTCACGAAGTCCTTCATGTCGCGCGGGTTGGTGATGAGGATGTTCTTGCCGCCCAGCGTCATGAACACCATGCAGTTCGCGGTGAGCGAGAAGATGTGGTACAGCGGCAGCGCCGTGATCACGACCTCCTGCCCCGGTTCCAGACCCTTGCCGAGCCAGGCGGAGGCCTGCAGCACGTTCGCGCACATGTTGCCGTGGGTCAGCACCGCGCCCTTGGAGACGCCGGTGGTGCCGCCGGTGTATTGCAGGAAGGCGATGTCCTCGTGGCCCACGCTGACGGGTGCCAGGTCGTAGTCCTTGCCGGCATCGAGGGCGTCCAGCAGCTTGACGCTGCCGGGCAACTCCCAGGCCGGCACCATCTTCTTGACGCGCTTCACCACGAAGTTGACCAGCTGGCGCTTGGGGACCGGGAACAGGTCGCCGATCTGGGTGGTGATCACGGTGTCCAGGGCGCCGCAACCCTTCACGTCCTGCAGGGTATGGGCGAAGTTCTCCAGGATCACGATGCCGCGGGCGCCGGAGTCCTTGAGCTGATGTTCCAGCTCGCGGGCGGTATAGAGGGGGTTCACGTTCACCACGGTCATGCCGGCGCGCAGCGCGCCGAACAGCACCACCGGGTACTGCAGCAGGTTCGGCATCATGATGGCGAGCCGGTCGCCGCGCTGGAAGCCGCGTTCCTGCTGCAGCCAGGCGCCGAAGCGGGCGCTCAGGCGGTCGAGCTCGCCGTACGTCAGGGTCACGCCCATGTTCACGAAGGCCGGCAGGTGCGCGTATCTCGCGCAGTGCTCCTCGAAGATCTGCTTCACCGACGCATAGCGGTTGACGTCGATCTCCGCCGGCACGCCGGCGGGATATTGCTTGAGCCAGAGCTTTTCCACCGAGTTTCCCCCACCCGTGTTATGCCACCGATGATACCGCAGGGGCGCGCAAGCATGGGCCTGGCAGTCGCTTTACAATGCGCGACATGCAGCCACATGGACTCGCCTGGATCACCGGCGGCGGCACCGGCATCGGCCGGGCACTGGCATTGCGCCTCGCTGCCGACGGCTGGCAGGTGGTGGTGTCGGGACGGCGCCCCGAGCCCCTGACCGAGACCGCCGGACACGCGCCCGGCGCCATTCTTGCCTGGCCCCTGGACGTGACCGACCTGGCCGCGGTGCGCCGCGCCGTGACCGACATCGAAGCCAAGCACGGGCCCATCGTGCTGGCGGTGCTCAATGCCGGCATGTACCAGGCGGTAAAGCTGGACAGCTTCAAGGCCGAACTCATGGCCGAGCACATGAAGGTCAATTACCAGGGCGTGGTGAACGGCATGGACGCTCTCCTGCCGGCCATGCGCAAGCGCAAGTCCGGACACATGGTCCTGGTGGCGAGCGTGGCGGGTTATCGCGGCCTGCCCCTGGCCTCGGGCTATGGGCCTACCAAGGCCGCGCTCATCAACCTGGCCGAGTCGCTCAAGTACATGTTCGAGAAAGAAGGCCTTACGATCTCAGTGTGCAACCCAGGCTTCGTGGAGACCCCACTCACGGAGGGCAACCGCTTCCCCATGCCCTTCCTGATGAAAGTGGACGACGCAGCGATCGCCCTACAGAAGGGTATCTACAAGAAGAAGTTCGAGATCGCCTTCCCCACGCGCTTCGTACTGATACTGAAGTTCATGCGCGCACTCCCCTACTGGGCTTATTTCCCGCTCATAAAGAAGATGACCAGATGATCTGGTCTAGCGGCCGGCATTCCTCTGGTACTTTCAAGCCTGTGGTGACGAGCGGAAGATGTCCCGCCGTCCCGAGGAGGCTTCCATGTCCGATCACAAAGAGCATCAGTATCGCGTCACCTGCCGCTGGAACGGCAGCACCGGCGTCGGCTATGACCAATACCCGCGCGCCCACGAGATCAGCGCCGCGCCCGCTGAAGCGACGCTACACCTCTCCGGCGACCCAGCGTTCCGCGGTGATCCGAAACTCCTGAATCCCGAGCAACTGCTGGTGATGGCGGCCGCTTCCTGCCAGCTGCTGTCATTCCTGGCGGTGGCGGCGCGCAAGCGCCTGGACGTGGTCGAGTACGAGGACCGCGCCGAGGGTTTCATGCCGGAAGACGACAAGCCGGTGCGCATCACACGCATCCTGCTCAAGCCCCGCATCGTGGTGAAGAGCGGCACGAGGGAGGCGGTGCTGAAGGCCGTCGAGATCGGCCATCATGAGTGCTATATCGCGAACAGCCTGAAGACCGATATCCGGGTCGAGCCTGAGATTGTCGTCCAGTCTTAGGCGAACTCGGCGAGCCAATCCTTGAGGGCGGCGGTGCCCTGGGCCTCAAGGGCGGCGGCATGAGACTGGGTCGAGCGGCGCAGTTCCGCAGCGGACAGCTCCACTTCGCGGATATCGCCCACGTTGCCCACGTACCACTGCTCCAGACCCTGGGCCGTGACCTCCGGATGGAACTGCATGGCCAAAGCCCGGCCCCAAGAGAAACCCTGGTGCGGCGTGAAGTCGGTGCTGCAGAGACCGAGCGCGCCTTGCGGCAGGTCGAAGATCTCGCCGTGCCAGTGCAGCACGGGACCGGTGAAATGGCGCAGCGCCGAAGTCCTGCCGGCGTCGGTGAAAGTCAGGGGCTTCCAGCCCAGCTCCACCTTGCTGTTGCGGTACACCTTGGCGCCGAGAGCCTTGGCGATGAACTGGCTGCCGAGGCAGACGCCCAGCAGCGGGAGTCCGGCCTTGAGCCGCGCTTCCACGAACTTGAGTTCCCGCGCGACGAAGGGGTAGTCCACCACGTCGTTGACGCCGATGGGTCCGCCCAGCACCACCAGGAGATCCCACTTCGCCTTGGCTAAGGAATCGAAATCCGCCGTGGGCGCATCCGCGTAGCGGATGGAATAGCCGGCCTGAGCCAGGGGCTCGGCGAGGGAGCCCAGATCTTCGAAGGGGACGTGCCGGATGGCGAGCAGGTTTTTCATGTACTCATTGTATCAATGCCGGCTCGTACTGCGCTGTAACTCATTGAAAAAGTTCTATTTTTCTATAAACCCCCGTTACATGGGCCTGACATACGGCGGGGTTACCCTCAACTGCCTAGAATGGACACCTATGCGCATCGGATACCGCCTGCCGGCCGTATCCCCCGCAAGCTATTTTCCGGTGAACCCGATGCTTTACCCCGAACTGTTCCGATCCCTCGAGAAGCTGCGCTGGAGCATGGAGAAGGACATCCCCTGGGATAAGTTCGAACCCACGCTCCTCTCCGACGAACAGGCCCAGACCATCAGGATGAACGCCATCACCGAGTGGTCGGCGCTTCCGGCCACCGAGATGTTCCTGCGCGACAACCGCGGCGACTCGGACTTCTCCGCCTTCATGTCCATCTGGTTCTACGAGGAGCAGAAGCACTCGCTGGTGCTGCAGGAATACCTGCGCCGCTTCCGCCCGGACATGCTGCCGACCGAAGAGGAGCTGCACGCGGTGCGCTTCGAGTTCGATCCGGCGCCGCCGCTGGAGACCCTGATGATGCATTTCTGCGGCGAGATACGCCTCACTCACTGGTACCAGCGCGCCTCCGAGTGGCACACCGAGCCCGTGATCAAGTTCATCTACAACACCATCTCCCAGGACGAGGCGCGCCACGGCGGCTGCTACCGCCGTTTCATGGAGCGCGCGATCGAAACCCAGGGTGATGTGGCGCGCCTGGCCTTCGCCAAGATGGGTGTGCTGATGGCGAGCATCCGCACAGGGAACGCACTGCATCCCACCAACCTGCACGTGAACAAGGCGCTATACCCGAAAGACCGGGTCCAGGACCACGTGCCGGATCCGGGCTGGATGGAGCATTGGCTGAACGAGCAGATCTGCTTCGACCGCTCCTGGCAGGAGAAGGTGATCGCCCGCATCCTGCAGAACCTGTCGCTGATCCTGAAGGTTGACCTGCAATCAGTGCGCGACCTGTCGCAGTACCGCAAGCAGCTGGCGGCGGACGCCGCCTGAGGGCGGCGTTGTTGCATGGATGACGCTCCCAACAGGCGCCTGTCGGCCGGCGTGGTGGTGCTCCGCGACACCGCGGAGGGGCCACGCTACCTCTTGCTGCGTGCCTACAAGCACTGGGACTTCCCCAAGGGCATGGTGGAGGCGGACGAGCTGCCTCTCGACGCGGCGCGCCGCGAGGTGGCTGAGGAGACGGGCATCGCTTCGCTGGATTTCGCCTGGGGCGAGGTGTATCGCGAGACCGCGCCCTATGCGCGCGGCAAGGTGGCCCGCTACTACATCGCCCGCACCGGGCAGGCGGAGGTGGCGCTGACCCCCAACCCGCTGACCGGCATCCACGAGCACATGGAGTATCGTTGGGTGGACCTGGACGAGGCCCTGGCGCTGGTGACGCCGCGGGTCAAACACATCATCGACTGGGCGGCCCAGGTGACACGGGCCTGAAACCCCCGGTAGGATGAACCCATGAAGGGGATATTCGCCAGTTTCGCGTTGACGCTCTGCCTGGTCTCGCCTGCCGTCCTGGCGGACGACGACGATTGGCAGCCCGGCACCGTGCACCCTGCCCTGGACCTGGGCATCGCCTTCGGCGGCGATCGCCTCGCCACCCGTAACTACATCATCGGCGGCCACAGCACCGTGTATGCAGGCAAAGGCCTGTACCTGGGTCTGGGCCTGCTGGACAACTTCGACGCTTCACCTTGGAGCTTCAAGGCTGCGGTCGGTCAGCAGACCGGTTTCAGCACCGGGATCAGCACCAGCATCAACTTCACCCGTTATCCCGTGGACCTGTTGCTGATGCACACCCACGGCAGGCAGCATTTCGGCTTCGGGCTGACCTACCAGGCCAATCCCAAGTTCAACCCCAACAATGGCGCCCCGGACATCGCCTTCCACGATGCCATCGGTCCCACCCTGGAATACCAATATCGCTTCCTGGGCGTGCGTTACACCTACGCCCGCTACCGCGCTGTCTCCACTTGCCTCGAAAAATGCAGTTACGACGGTAGCTACCTAGAGCTTTATTTTGACTTCGTCTTTTAAAGTTGCGCTCACGGCCCTTAAAGCCGGATTAACTATCCGAGATCCAAGACAGCTAGAAGAGCAGCACAACTTATGAAAAGCCAGAGGCACACGCCCTGCAATAGCGGTTTGTAGCCCACCTGTTTGATGGCCGAGCGCGAGAGGCTCGCGCCGATGCAGAACAAGGTGGCGGCGAAACCGATCTTGGCGATGCGCGCGAGCCAAGGCACCGCCGGATGCAATACCGGCAGGAAACTCCCCAGCGCCGAAGCCAGCAGGAATCCCAGGATGAACCAGGGCACGCTGACCTTGCCGCGTGCCTTGCCGCTGCGCGGGAAGAACAGCACCGCCGCGAAGGTCACCGGCAGTATCCACAGCACCCGCGAGAGCTTGACGATGGTGGCCACCTGCAGCGCCTGTTCGCCGTAAGCGGAGGCCGCGCCGGTGACGGAGGAGACGTCGTGGATGGCGATGCCGGCCCAGGTGCCGAACTGGCCCTGGTTCAGGCCCAGCATGTGACCCAGCACCGGGAACAGGAACAGCGCCACGGCGTTCAGCAGGAATACGGTGCCCATGGCCACGGACATCTCGCTCTTGTCCGCGTCCACTGCGCTGCCCACGGCGGCGATGGCGGAACCGCCGCAGATGGCGGTGCCGGCGGAGATCAAGAGCGAGGTCTTGAGGTTGATGCGCAAGAGGCGCGCCAGCCAATAACCCAGGGTGAAGGTGGCGAAGATGCTCACAGCCGCGAACATGAGGCCATGGGCACCCACCCGCAGCACCGCCGCGAGATCGACGCCGAAGCCCAAGAGCACCACGCTCGTCTGCAAGAGCCACTTCACGTAGCGACTGCCGCTCTCGCGGTAGGGGTTGTCCAGCAGCAGGGCGAAGGCAAGCCCCAGGGCCAGCGCCACGCCGGGCGACGCCCAGGGCGTAAAGCAGAACAGGATGCCGGCGGCGTAGATGCCGAGCGCCAGGGGCCGGGAGATCATGCTGACGATACTCGGAAGCGAAGCCACCCAAGACCGGGCAGGCGGTTAAGGTAACGCAAGCAGCCGTGGTCTTCCATCCACAAGGCGTACTGCACGTAGACAGGATCGCGCGCGAGATGCCGCTCCTCGGTGCGGGCGCGCAGCCAATAGATGAGGTTCACCCCGAGCAGCATCAGGCAGCGCAGCAGGCCGTCCCAGGCCCCGCCCTGAGCGAGGAAGGGCACCGCGATCAGCCACCAGGAGAGGTTCTTGGCGACGTAAGCCGGGTGTTTGGTGAAGCGATAAGGCCCGTTGGTGATGATGCCGCGATGGGTGAGGTTGGAGAAACGCCCCGCGAAGGACAGGGTGGCCCAGAGGTAGAACGCCGTGAGCAACAGGATGACGCCGCCCCAGACGGCGCTGACGCTCGGGGTAGCTGCGAGCCATTGCTGCCAGTCGTAGTCGGTCTGATAGGGAAGATACCGGCCTGAGATGAAACCCCAGAACGGCTGATAACAGATCAGAGCCACCATCCAGCCCAGCAGGGTCGGGTCGCTGCTGCGGATGTGGGTATCCGTGAGACGCAGGGTGGCGAGATAGCCCACGGATACGAGCGTGACATCCACGAAGTACATCGCCGCATAGGCGGTGTCGAAGACCGGCTTGCCGTCCGCGACGCCGGCGTAACCCAGGAACTGCGCCATGTACTGGCCCATGTAGCCGAACATCAGCGGCAGGAAGAAACCCTTCACCAGCCAGCCCAGGAGATGTTGGCCGAGTACGCGCCGGTCCAGGCCGCGCCAATGGAACAACAAGAGTTCACCCATCTGCCAGTAGCCGTCCTCAGGCTCCCGCATGCGCCGGTCCACGAGATAGAAATAAGGCAGTGCGGCGATGAGCCACAAGGGCAGCAGCACCGGCAACATGGAGAAGAACGGCAGGTACAGCGGATCGCGGTACACCGGGAACGTCAGGTAACCCAGCGCCAGGAAGCCGAAGCTGCCCAGGAGTCCCAGCAGCTTGACCGCCGTGCGCGCGAGGGACGGATCATGACGGCGGCGATCGAGGCCGGTGCTGGCGCGCAGCTGCACGCCGTTCCACAGCATGTCCGCGCCGAGCAGGATTGCGCCGGTCCAGAGCAACAGCAGCAGGCAGGGTCGCCAGACCTCGTCCCAGGGACGCAGGGCGCGTATCAGCCAGAGGCCGGCACCGAATGCCAACAAGCCCACCACAGGCATGGCACCGTGGACCGCGGACCTGGGGAGCAGTGACATCGGGTTCTTCGCCATGGCCGCGCCAGTCTAACGGCTGGTGCGGCTCATTTCATTTGCCCTGCGTATGCAGGAGGGGCTCCAAGACAGGCCAGACGTTGTCCAGCACCCGGGGCTCGGCTTTGGCGAGCGGGTGCAGGCCGTCGGCCTGCATGAGCTCCGGGTGATCCGCCACGCCGGTTAGTAGGAAGGGCGCGAGCGGCACCTTATAGTGTTTCGCCAGCGCGGGATAAGCCGCGGCGAAGCCCTGCACATAGGTCTTGCCGTAGTTGGGCGGCAACAACATGGATACCAGGAGCGTCCGGGCGCGGGCCTCACGCGCGAGGCCGAGCATCTTCCCCAGGTTGGCTCGCATCTCCTGCACCGGCAGGCCGCGCAGCCCGTCGTTGGCGCCGAGCTCGAGTATGACGATGGCCGGCTTGGCTTGGCCTAAGGCCTGGGGGAAGCGCGTCAGGCCGCCGCCGCTGGTCTCGCCGCTGACGCTGGCGTTGACCACGGTATAGTCATAGCCCCGGGCCTTGAGTTTCGCCTCCAGCAACGCCACCCATCCCTGAGAGGGCGAGTCGAGCCCGTAGGCGGCGCTCAGGCTGTCGCCCATCACCAGGATCACCTGCGGTGAAGCGGCCCCAGCTGCGGCCCCCTGAGCCACCAAAGGTGGCGCGAGGCACAGGAACAATACGAGAAGGAAGCGTCTCACCATGTCCCAGGTCTCCGATGCACAAGTGCTGCTCAGTGCCGAGCATCTCAGCAAACAGGTTATCAGCCCCGACGGCGTGCTGACCATCCTCGACGACGTGAGCTTGGGCATCCGGCGCGGCGAGTCGGTGGCCATCGTCGGTCCTTCCGGCTCCGGCAAGTCCACCCTGCTGGGTCTCCTGGCGGGGCTCGACGTGCCGAGCGCGGGCGAAGTGCGTCTCGATGGCGAGCCCTTCAGCGCGCTCGATGAAGACGCCCGCGCCCTGCGCCGCGCCCGTGAGATCGGTTTCGTGTTCCAGTCGTTCCACCTCCTGCCGGGGTTCACCGCCCTGGAGAACGTGATGCTGCCCCTGGAGCTGGGCGACAGCCGCGACGCCGAAGAGACCGCGCGCGCGGTGCTGGCGGCGGTGGGCCTCGCGGCGCGCGCCAACTATTACCCGCAGAAGCTGTCCGGCGGCGAGCAGCAGCGGGTCGCCATCGCCCGAGCCTACGCCACCCGCCCCGCCCTGCTGTTCGCGGACGAGCCCACCGGCAACCTGGATGCCGCCACCGGCCAGGTGATCGTGGATCTCCTCTTCAAGCTCAATGCCGAGCGCCACACCACGCTGGTGCTGGTCACCCACGAGCGGGAGCTGGCGTCGCGTTGCGACCGCACCCTGCCCCTGCATGCCGGCAAGCTGACGTGACGCTGCTGCGCCTCTCCACCCGCCAGTTCCGCCGCGGCTGGAAGAGCGGCGAATACACGGTCATGGCCGCGGCGCTGGCCTTGGCGCTGGCGGCGGTGTCCGCGGTGGGTTTCTTCACGGCACGGGTGCGCACCGCGGTGGTGGAGCAATCCGACGAGAGCCTGGCGGCGGACTTGGTGCTGCAGAGCGGCGAGCCTCTGCCAGCGGCGCTACGCGCCGATGCCGGCGCCATAGGTGCGACCACCGCATCTGTGATGGATTTCTCCACAGTCCTGGTGAAGGGACAAGCGACCCAACTGGTGGACGTGCACGCGGTGAGTGGCGCTTATCCGCTGCGTGGCAAGGCGCGCATCTCCGCCCAAGCCTTCGGCGCCGCTCATCCTGCCGATGGCATCCCGGCCCGCGGCACGCTCTGGGCCGAGCCGCGGGTCTTGGGCGCTTTGGGCTTGAAGGTGGGTGGCACGGTGCAGGTGGGTGACGAACCCTTCCGCATCGCAGCGGCCATCACTTATCTGCCAGACGGCGGTTTCGGCTTCACGGCACTGGAACCGAAGGTCGTGATTAGCCTGGAAGACATCGCAGCCACCAACCTGGTCAGCGCCAACTCGCGGGTGGAGTACAAGCTCCTGGTGGCCGCCAATCCTGACACCATCGACACGCTGGATAATCGCTGGCACGACAAGCTCCCGGGCATCCGGGTCGAGGATGCACGGGACGGACGGCCGGAGATCGTGAACGCCATCGAGCGCTCGCAGCGCTTCCTGGCGCTGGCCGCCCTGGTGAGCGCGCTCATCTCGGCGGTGGCGGTGGTGCTGGCGGCACGCCGCTACGCCGCCCGCTATACCGATGCGGCAGCGGTGCTGAAATGCCTGGGGCTCACGCGCCGCCGGGTGCAGACTGTGCTGCTGCTGGAACTTTTGTGGCTGGGCCTGACGGCGGGCCTCGCTGGGATTCTCATCGGCTATGGCGCCCAATACGGCTTGGTAGCCGTATTGAAGGACCTCTTGCCCTCGCAGTTGCCGCCGGCCCCGCTCACACCCGCAGTTGCCGCCTTGGGGATGGGCCTGATCCTGCTCCTGGGCTTCGCGCTGCCGCCGCTGATGCGCCTCGGCGACACGCCGCCGGCACGGGTCCTGCGCCGGGACCTGGAGCCGCCCCAGGCCAAAGGTTTCGCCGTCTACGGCGCCGCCATCGCCGCGGGCTTCGGCATCACGCTCTGGCAGGTGCGCACACTGGAGCTGGCTGTATCCGTGTTGATAGGCCTCGGTGTCACGGTGCTGCTCCTGGGAGGTGGTGCGCTCCTGATGCTTTACCTGCTGAAAGGCCTGCATCGCGGCGGAGCCGGCTGGCGCTACGGTCTCGCCAACCTGAACCGGCACCGGCGCGATGCCGTGATCCAGATGGTGGCCTTCGGCATCGGCCTCATGGTGCTGCTGTTGCTGGCGCTGGTGCGCACCGACATCCTGCAGGCCTGGCGCACCAGCCTGCCGGACGATGCGCCCAACGAGTTCATCATCAACATTCAGCCGGACGAGCGGGCCACGGTGACGAAGTTCTTCACCGACCACGGCGTCGCGGCGCCCAAGCTCTATCCCTTCGTGCGGGCACGGCTCTCGAGCATCGATGGCAAGGCCGTGGCCGACCTGCACTTCAAGGACGAGGGCGGCAAGCGCATGTCGGAACGGGAGCAGAACTTGAGCTGGTCCTACGACCTGCCCGCCGGTGACAGCATCGTATCCGGCCAGTGGTGGGATGCCGCCCAAGCCAAACAGCCTTTGGCCTCACTGGAAGAGAGCTTCGCCGCCAACCTGGGGGTGAAGGTGGGCGACAGCCTGGATTTCGATGTGGCCGGCACGCCCCTCAAGGTGACGGTCGCCAGTATCCGCAAGGTGCGCTGGGATTCCTTCCAACCCAACTTCTTCGTGGACCTCTCCCCCGGCGCCCTGGAGGGCCACGCAGGCACCTGGATCACCAGCGTGTACCTGCCACCGGAGAAGGCGCCGATCCTCGCGGACCTGATCCGGCAATTGCCTTCCCTCACCCTGTTCGACATCGACGCCATCATGCAGCAAGTCCGGCAACTGATGGACGAGGCTTCGCTGGCAGTGGAGTACGTGTTCCTGTTCACGCTCGGCGCCGGGGTGGTGGTGCTGTTGGCGGCGGTGCAAGCCACCCGCGATGAACGGCGCTTCGAAGCGGCGATGCTGCGCGCCATCGGCGCCTCGCGCCGCTGGTTGCGCTTCGCGGCAGCGGCGGAGTATGCAGCCCTGGGGTTCGCCTCCGGATTGTTGGGAGCGTTGGCTGCGACCCTGGTGGCCTGGGCCCTGGCGGTACGCATCTTCAACCTGCCCTATACACCCGATTGGCGGATATGGGTGTTGGGGATCCTTGCGGGCACTGCCATCGTCGCTTTCAGCGGCGTCATGGCCACGCGCACAGTCTTAAAGGCTCCGCCAGTCGAGACCTTGCGGGAAGGCTGATGCGCAGACTCGCGCTGCTCTGCCTGTTGTGCATCGGGCTCTTGCCCGGATACGCGGCGGCCGATTGCGTGAAAGATGACGCGATCTTCAAGGCCGTCAAACCCCAGACCACTTCGTTCAAGGACTATCAGATCAGACTCTTTGCCCAGCCCGATTGCGAGGCGGAGCCAGAGAGCCGTGTCGCGGGCTTGCGGATCCTCAAGGCCGGCAAACAAGTCTATATAGAGACCGGTTACAGCTTCGCCCTGGGATATCCGCTGGAACAGGATCAACCGCCGGACAGCGTGAGACCGGCGGTGGGCATGGACTTCTCGGGTGAAAGCCTACCGGAACTCCTGATATCGGAATGGTCCGGCGGCGCCCATTGCTGCTACACCTTCCACCTGTTCCGCCTGGGCGATGGCTTCAGCAAGCTCCAGGACATCCCGCTCCTGGATGCGGACGAATCCTCGTTCGTGCGCCGGCCGAACGTGAAAGGCCTGGTGCTGGCGAGCTTCGACTTCAGCGCCTTCGCTTACTTCCCGAAGGACTTCGCCAACTCACCCGCCGGGCGAGTATTCCTTAGTTTTCAGGATGGCAAATTCCGCCCCGACGCATCGCTCATGAAAGCCGATGCACCGACGCAAGCCGAGATTGCGAAATGCGCCGCGCTCTTCAAGCCGAGCCGGGATTGGAAGACTTCGCAACCGATGGGTATGTGGCATTACGCCACGGACCTGATCTACACCGGCAGCGAAGCGGACGCCTGGAGTTTCTTGGGGGCAGCCTGGGGCGGCAGCGCGATGGACAAGAAGAAATATCTGGACGAATACCGGTCACGGCTCAAGAATAGCGTGTACTACCCGGAACTAGAATCCCTGCAGAAAGCGCCGCTCTCGAACGCAGGCCAGAAGATCGACTGGACCAAGCAGTGCTTCGCCTACCTCAGGGGATAAACCCCGCTACTTGTCGTTCGATCCCGCGGTGAAGTTCATCTCACTGATGCTGCCATCGGCCTTGAAGCGCGCCTTGCAGTAATAATCCCCCGGATAGAGGGGATCCGTGAGCTTCAGGAGATCCCCCTTGTCGTCATGGTCCGGCGCCGCGACGTAGCCCTGACGCTGCGCCATGGCCGTCAGTTCGGCCTGGCTTGTGCCCTTTGATAATCCGGTGCAGAAACCTTCCATCTGCTTGGCGTGCAGCACCAGCGGCGCCAGGCGCTCCATCTCGGGCGTGTAGGCCTTCACCATCGTCCATGCGGCCGCCAGGACCCCGAGCACAGTCAGGGGCCAGCGCCAACGCCGTAGTACGCCCTGCGCCGGCGGCAAGGGCGCGAGCCAGATCACGATAGCGGCGCAGCCGCCGGTGATGGCCGCGGCGAAGAGCGCCTGCACCCAGCCACCCTGGCCCCAGACCACCGGCGCGGTGGCGCCGGTCATAACCAGGGTGAAGGCCCAGAGATAAAGCGTCGCCCGCGCCCAGCGCAGCCTGCGCCAGAGTGGCACGATGGCCGCGAGACCCAGCGTGGAATAGATGATCTGCACGAGGGTGGAGAATTTCTCAGCCCAGTTCCCCGCATGGGCCCATTCGTTGTCTACGCCCCAGAAGCCGGAGGCGCTGAGCGCCGCGAGCCCGAGGATGGCGAGCCATAGCCTGATCGTCTGCCACTTACCCATCATGCTCTCCTCGTCCGGCTTAAGATCGCCAGCGCCACGCCGCCCAGTATGACGCAGCTCGCGATGGCGAGGCGCGGAGTGAAACTCTCCCCGAGGAACAGCACGCCACCGAAGGCAGTGATCGTCGGCACGGAGAGTTGCACCACGGCGGCACGGGTGGCCGTCAGACCCTTGAGCGCCGTGTACCAGATGACGTAACCCAGGCCTGAGGTGACGACGCCGGAGATGAGCGCCAGCGCCCAGCCCATGGGATCCACCTCCAGCCGCGACACGAACAGCAGCGTCGCCACCAGGGCGAGCGGCACCGTGCGCAGGAAGTTGCCGGCGGTGGCGGCGACCGGATCGCCGGCGCGCCGCCCGCGCAATGAGTACAGCCCCCAGGCCACGCCCGCCGTGAGCATGAGTACTGCGCCGAGCGGCGGGGGTGCTTCGACTCCCGGCAGCACCATATACACCAGGCCCGCCACGGCGAGGGCTAGCCCGAGCCCCTGGGCGGGGCCCAGCCGTTCCCCTTTCAGGAAACCCACCAGCAACATGCTCGCCTGCACCGCACCGAAGGCCAGCAAGGCGCCGGTGCCGGCGGTCAAGCTGACATAGGCGAAGGAGAAGGTGATGGCATAGGCGAAGAGCGCGAAGGCGGCGCGCCAATCGCCGCCGATGCGCTGGTCGCGACGCCCCACACGCATGACGATCCAGAGAGCGGCGGCTCCGGAGGCGAGACGGATCAAGGTGAAGGCCGCTGGGTCCGCATGTCCGCCCTGCAGGGCGAGACGGCACAAGAGCGAGTTGCCGGCGAAGGCCAGGAGCGCGATGACGGTGAGCGCCGAGATGCGCAGGGCCTCCGCAGCCTTGCTCATGGTTCGCTCTGATGGATCATGGTCCGTCCCCGATGGATGCCCGGCGAAAGCATAACCCAGGGAACCCAAGGGGCAGTGCAGAGTCACATATACTGCCTGCCACCTGGCTGCCACCGGTGTTCCCATGAGACTGCATCACATGTTCCTGCTGCTGGCCCTATCCCTGACTCTCGCCGGCGCGGCGCAGGCGGACGTCCCCGCCGATGCCGCGAAAGACATCGACGGGGGCAACCGGGATTGGGGCGTCGCCATGGTGCGAGGCGATGCGAAGCTCGCGGCAGATGCCTACGCGCCGGACTCGGTGTTCTGCGACACCCAAGGCGTCTGCACCACGGGTCACGACGCCATCGAAGCCATGACCGCGGCGCGCCTCGCCAAGACCGGCGCCATGAAGCACGCCGAAGCGCACAGCCTGCGGCGCATCGAGGACCAGGGCCTGGTCTACGAGTGGGGCGAGGCGACGCTGGTCTCCGCCGAAGGCAAGACCCGCGGCGGCCGCTACTTCACGGTCTGGCAGCGCCAGCCGGACGGGCGCTGGAAGATACTCCGCAACCTCGTGCTGCCCTGAGCCCGGAGTCTCAGAGCGACGGCATCACCTTGGCCACGTCCTCCGCCGCGAGCCGCTCGCTGGCATGCCCCATGTCGGCGGAGCAGATGTCACGGTTCTGGGCCGGAGCCTTGTACTGGGCCGGCAGGTTCTGGATGTCCTGCAGGGTGGTGGTGTCTTTGTAGGTGGGCATGCCATTGCTGCTCTGCACCTGGAACTCGTAATAGCCGCCGTAGTTGTAGCAGTTGGCCTGCACTTCGAACCAGCCGTTGTCGCTGGCCACAGGATAGCTGCTGACGCCGTCCGGGCTATAGAGCTCGAAATGGTAACGGCCGGGCGGCAGCGCGATCATGATGTAACCGGTGTCGCCTTTACCCGCGGTATGCAGGTTGTCGAGCGTGACGTCCTGGCCCGTGCTCTCCTGCTGCACGATGATCTTGGTATCGGCGGGGATGTTGGTGGAGGCCACATACAGCCCGAAGCCGGTGGGGTTCCTGTCGAACTGGCTCTGGGCGGAACAGGCGGCGAGCAAGGACAGAGACAAGGCAAGCATGAAGTTCTTCATGGCGGTCACCTCGGGCATGCGTGGCGGGGACTCGGGATATTAGTACTAGAAAAATAGTATGTCTATCCGTCGGCGGGGCCACCCGCTGGGCCCCGCCGACGAACGGGATTCGTCAGAGGATGGCCGAGAGGACCATCACGATGCCCACCACGGAGACGCCCCACACCCCGGTCCGCACTGCCGGCAGGCCTGCGGCATATACCGGGATATAGACCACCCGGGCCCAGAAGAAGACCTGGGCGCCCAGGGCGGTCATGGAGGTGTGCACCCCCAGGTTGCCGGCCACCAGCACCACGGCGGCGAAGAACGGGAAGGTCTCCAGCAGGTTGTAGAAGGCGCGGTCCAGGCGCCCGCCCACGCCTTCCAGGCGCGGCATGGAGGCATCGCGGGGACTCAGCGCCCAGCCCAAGCCTCGGACCTTGATGGCCGCCAACACGTGGATCACCAACTGCACCAGGCCCAGGATCACGGTCCAGAGCAGCATCTGATATTCGGTGGTCATGGTCGTTCACTCCCTATCTACTGGTTGGGAAAGCTCAGTCTTGTTGCTTGTCTTCTTCCCAGTGGAACACATGCATGATGCGGTGGATCAGCGGCGCCATGACGATGCCGATCACGATGATGAGGATGAGCCCCGCGTAGAGGGCATAGATGCCGGCGAACACCTTGCCGCCGTCGGAGAGGCCATCGGTCTTCATGGGACCCATGCCGCCCAGCAGCATGGCGCTGTTCACGAAGGCATCGCGCCAGCCCATGTTCTCGTAATACTCATAGCCCCACATGCCTATTCCCAGTGAGACCACCACGAAGACCTGGGCGAACAGCATGTGCTTCAGCACCCGCAGCAGGAAGCGGCGGAAGCTCAGCGGAGGCTTGCGGCGGGATTCGTAGAACATCGGGTAACTCTACACCGGAAACCGCTTCAGCCGGCCTGCACGAGCCGGACCGCGAACGCGGCCCAGAGGCCGAACAGCCAGAGGCTGCTCGCGGCATAGACGATGAAGCGATGCCACACGCGGTTATACGTGACATGGATGAAGCTGTGGAGCGCGCGCAGGGCCACATACAGCCATGCAGCAGCGGCGAACGCCGGGGTGCCGAGACCGCTCACGGCGAGCGCCAGGCACAGCGCATAGAACAGCACCGGCAGCTCGAACAGGTTGCGGAAATTATCGGAAGCTCCTGTCCGCACCAGGGTGGTCCTGGCCTGCTCGGAACTGGCCAGCTTCTGGGGATGGATCCGCCGCGCCTGCATCTCGCCGATACGGTCCACGTAGAGCTTCACCCACACCGCGGCGGTGAGGGCCGCCATGCCCGCACAAGGCAACAGGATCTGGGCCTGGTTCATGGCACCCCCCCCCGCGGAAGCTGGACCGAGTATAGCGGCCTTAAGCCACCCGATTGCGCATCTCTTGCTGCTGGAATGCGGCGATATTGAGCGCCATCTCCTCCACCACCCGTTGTCGGGCCTCACGGGAGGCCCAGGCCACGTGGGGTGTGACGATGAGGTTGGGGATGCTGGGGTCCAGCAACGGGTTGCCGTGCACCGGCGGCTCCTCCGAGAGCACGTCCATGCCTGCGCCGCCGATGCGCCCGGCCCGCAGCATGGCCACCAGGGCCATCTCGTCCACGATGCCGCCGCGCGCCGTGTTGATGAGGATCGCGTCCGGTTTCATGAGGATGAGTTCCTTGGGCCCGATGAGCCCGCGGGTCTCGGGCACGATCGGCACGTGGATGCTGACCACGTCCACCTGCGGCAACAGCTCGTCCAAAGGCCGGCGGCCGGGGCGCTTGTCCTCGCGGTTGCGCGCCGCCACCAGCACCTGCATGCCGAAGGCCTCGGCGAGCTTGCCCACCGCCTTGCCGATGTGACCGTAACCGATGATGCCGAGCTTGCGGCCCGCGAGCTCGTGGATGGGGAAGTCCAGCAGCGTGAACTGCGGGGCGCGCTTCCAGGCGCCGTCCTGCAGCAGCCGTTCGTAGCCCTTGAGATGCTGGTTCAGGGCCAGTATCAGGGCGAAGGTGTGCTGGGCCACGGCGGCGGTAGAATACGCTGGCACGTTGCACACGCCTATCTTGCGGTCCCAGGCGGCGGACAGGTCCACGTTGTTGACGCCGGTGGCGGCCACGCAGATGAGCTTCACCGCCGGCAGGCGCTTCACCAGATCGGCCGGCAGCTTCACCTTGTTGGCGATCACCACCTCCGCGTCGGCCACGTGTTCCAGCACCTTGTCCGCCGGCGTGGTGCCGAACACGCGCAACACCGAGAGCACCTTCTCCAGGGGACGCAGCTTCACGTCGCCCTGGTGGCTCACGGTGTCGAGGTCGAGGAACACTCCCTTCATCTGGCCGCTTCCCGCTGTGGCATCTGGACCAAGCCCGGTCGTGATGGCGTGGGATAATACCGCGGCGGCGGGGACCATGGCCGCGGCGTCGGTTTATGTAACAGCCGGGGAAGCCAAGCATGTATACGCCCAGCCATTTCGTGAACCGGGACCTTGCCGCCCTGCATGCGATGATGCAGAAGCATCCCTTCGCGCTCTTGGTGACCCAGCATGGCGGCAAAACCCACCTCACCCACCTGCCCTTCCATCTCGATGCGAGACGCGGCCCCCAGGGCACGCTGGAAGCACACCTCGCCAAGGCGAACCCCCACTGCGCGGCCATAGCCGAAGGCCTGCCCTGCACCGTGGTGTTCCGGGGACCGGACGCCTACGTGTCGCCGCGCTGGTACGAAGACCCGGCGAAGAACGTGCCCACCTGGAACTATGTGGCGATCCATGCCCACGGCGTCGCGAAGCCCATCGCGGAACCCGACCGGCTCTTGGCCCTGATCGGCCGGCTCACGGACGAACACGAAGCTTATATAGAGAAGCCCTGGAGCATCCGCGAGGCCCAGGCCCACGCGGAACACCTGGCCAAGCACATCCTGGGATTCGAGCTAGAGATCCAGGAGCTTGAGGGCAAGTTCAAGCTGAGCCAGAACCGCTCCGATGGCGACCGGGCCGGCGTGCTGAAGGAACTCGCCAAGCGCCCGGATGGCGGAATAAAGGAGATGTTGGGTCTGATGCATGGGCTGTATACGGACGACGGCAAGCGGCGCTAGTCACTTCACCTCCGGCGCCTGGAACAGGGCCGGATCGAACTTCGGGTTGATCTTGAGCGACGTCACCTTCTGCTCCGCCAGCTCCTTGCCGGTGGCGAGATCGGTGTTGGCCGACGTGAAGGCGTAGTTGAGCCCTTCCACGGGCCGGTAATCCGACCAGCGGGTCTCGATCCAGGTCTGCTTGGGATCCAGCGCCGGATGGAAGGCGCGGAAGTCGCGGCCCCGGTCGATGAGCCAGGTCTTGGGGTTCACGTAGCGGTAGGTGACGAAGCCGTCGCTCAGGGTGAGCTTGAGCACGTAGTAGTCCACGCCGTCCAGGCTCTCGCGGCCCGTGTACTCGAGCTTGTGACCCAGCCGGGTCATGTCCTTCAGGGCGAAGATGACGCCCGGGAACTGGGTACCGTGCCAGAGCGCAGCGCCGTGGGGATCCTCCACGGGTGCGCTGCCATCCTGGCCCCAGTCCCAGCCCCGGTGACCGTCGTAAGCCTCGGTGTAGATGCGCTTGCCGCCCTTCAGGATGTCGATGCGCATGCGCCCGTCGCGGGTCACCTTGTAGTCGGCGTCGAAGGAATCGCCGTGGTCCTGCATGGCGAGGCCCATCTCCATGCTGTAGATGCCGGAGGTGTCCTGCTGGCCGTCCACGGCCTTCTGGTTGTTGGCGACGATTTGTCCCAAGTCCGCGGCCGGCGCCGGCAGGGCGCTCACCGCGGCCATGACTGCCAGGAGCCCCAGGAACACGATCCAAAGTCCATCGCTACGTCTGCTGCGCATCTCTCGCTCTCCACACGCGGCTGCGTGTCTCATGGAGATAGATGCGCGGTAACCCTAAATGGTTGCGCCGGACACTTTTCGGACACTTGACGCAGGGATGCGCCGCACCAGGGCCCGAAGCGCAGCTTCGAGCGGGCATACAGGATGTATGCCCTGGGCCGCGAGCGGAGCTGGACGCGTAGCGCAGTGGGGCGGCAGGGCTTTTCCGAGGGCAGGAGCCCGAAGGAAAAGTTTTCGGACACTCTACATATGACGGCTAAAACAGCTTCTCCTGCGCATCCCGCGGCAGGGCACCTTCCAGGGCAAGCAGTTTCTGCTTGATGGGCAGTCCACCCCCAAACCCTGTCAGCGCCCCGTTGGCGCCGATGACCCGGTGGCAGGGCACGATCACCGGGATGGGGTTCTGGCCGTTGGCGGCGCCCACAGCCCGGGACGCGGCCGGCCGCTTGATGCGCCGGGCCAGCTCGCCGTAGGACCAGGTCTTGCCGTAGGGGATGGTCCGCAGCGTCTTCCATACCTTGAGCTGGAACTCCGTCCCTTGGGGCGAGAGGGGCAGGTCGAAATCCTCGAGCTTGCCCGCGAAGTAGGCCTTCAGCTGGCGCTGCACTTCCTTGAAGGGTTTCTCGGAAGGCTCCCAGCTCTTGTCGGGCTTGTGGGGGCCGCGCTTGCCGTCCTGGAAATAGACGCCGTGCAACGCCTCCGCATCGCCGACCAGCAGCAAGCCGCCGATGGGGCTGTCCATGGTGTGGTGATAGAGGTCCTGTTCCGTGATGGTCTTCATGCTTGTCTCCTCGCTTTCTGTTTCAGGGGCGCTGCATCGGAGGATGCGCGCCAAAGATGTAAGACGGCATAGGCACGCCAGGGGCGCCATTGCTCGGCCCGCGCCAACAACTGCTTTTCCGACAGGCGCGTGCCCTCGCCAGCCATGCGCTGCAACACCAGATCTCCCGCGGGGAAGGCGTCGGGATCCGAGAGGCCACGCATGGCCACGTATTCCGCGGTCCACGGACCGATGCCGGGCACGTCCAACAAGGCAGCTCGCAAGCCCTCCGGGTCGGCGAAATCCACCCGGCCGTCCCGTGTCGCGATCGCCAGCGACCTGAGGGTCTCGGCGCGGGCGCCCGTGAGGCCGACTCTGCCCAGGTTCGCCCGGGCCATGATCTCCGGCCCAGGAAAAAGATGGGTGAGCCCTTCCCGCGGCGACCAAAGCGGCATGCCGTGGGCTTCGACGATGCGCGCCGCGAAGGTTCGGGCCGCCGCCACGCTCACCTGCTGGCCCAGCACCGCGCGCACCGCGATCTCGAAGCCATCCCAGGCCCCGGGGACGCGCAGCCCGGGACGGCGCTTCAGGAGCGGCGTCAGCAGCGGGTCCTTCCTGAGGACGCCGCGCACTTCCGCCGGGTCGGCGCTGAGGTCGAACATCTGGCGCACTCGGGAGACGACGCCGAACAGAGCTTCAGCACCGAGGCCATGCACCGCGAGTTCCAGCGCGTCCACGTCCGGCACCGGCCGCACTTCTATCCAACCCTGCTTGTGGCCGACGCTAACGCTGCGGGCATAGCTGTCTGCATCCACCCTCTCCACGCCGGGGATGGCGCGCAGTTGCAGGAAATCCCTGATCGCCGTCCAGTCATAGGGCGGCCGGTAGGCGAGCCGCATGCGCAGCACGTCATCCGCCACCACCTCGCCGCGCCGAGCGCGCCGCAGGTCCCGCGGCGTGCGGCCGTAGGTGTTGCGGAAGGCATCGTTGAAACGGCGCAGGCTGCCGAAACCCGAGGCCAGCGCGATGTCGGTCATGGCCAGACGGGTGTCATCTATCAGATGCTTCGCGAAATGCAGGCGCCGGGTCTGGGCCACCGCCAGGGGCGAAGCGCCGAGATGCTGCACGAACAGCCGGTGCAGGTGGCGCGGGCCTATGCCTAAGCGCGCCGCCAGCTGTTCCACGCTCTCCGTATCCAATGCACCTTCCTGGATCAGCCGCAGCGCACGGCGCACCGTGGCGGATGTGCCGAGCCAGGCCGGCGTGCCGGGCGCGGCTTCAGGGCGGCAGCGCAGGCAGGGGCGGAACCCCGCCTCCGCCGCGGCGGCGGCGCTGGGGAAGTAACGCACGTTGCGCTGCTTCGCCGTGGGCGCGGGGCAGATGGGCCGGCAATAGATGCCGGTGCTGGTGACGCCGATGAAGAAGCGCCCGTCGAAGCGCGGGTCCTGGGCCAGGCGGGCCCGGTCGCAGGCTTCGAAGTCGAGATGCAGGGAGTCGGCGTTTTCCATGGGCGCAATGATACGCCGCCCTCTTCCGAAAACTAGCCGTTTTCGGACCTGGACTTCAGCAGGGAAATGTCGTCTCTCAGCCGATGAAAACTAGAGGCCGGCGTAAGCCGGCCTCTTCCCCCAGCTTCTCAGCGTTTCGGAACAGGTATCTCATGCTGCGGCGGCTTCCCTGCCCAATCGCGCTGATGCATGGCCGCATACGCCGGTGCGGGTTTGTGTGATGGGATATGCATGGGTCCATGCTCGTCCTCTCCGCCGACGAACTGTCCCGGTTGTTCGCTGCCGGGCGGCACCGGCTGAGGCCGGCTGGACGGCGGCGTGGGCCGCACGTGGGTGCGCGGCACGGTCTTCTTGCGCGCCGATGGACGCTTGGCGGCGGCGCGCTTGGGCGCGGCTTTCTTCTTCGCTGTCTTCTTCGGTGCCGCGCGCTTGGCGGCTTTCTTCGCGGTGGGTTTCTTCTTCGACGAGGCTTTCTTCTTTGCCATGGCTGGAGACCCGCTTTGGGTGAGGGTCTTTAAGACTAGCACCTGGGACGAGCGAGACAAGACCGCTGCAATTGTCACCTGCCCTGCACAGGCCCGCAATGAAAAAGGGCCGCGTCGCCGCGGCCCTTTTTACTTATCGTGATGCGCGTCGCATCAACCGCATTGCGCCTCTTTGCGGTTCTGCACGTCGAAGGTGATGTCCTGGGTGGTCGGCACGGTCGCGATCAGGAACGCGTGCGTCGTGTCCTGGGTCTCGTTGTGGCAGTTGGCGCCGGGCGCGATCACCAGGAAGTCCACGTCATAGCCGTCCTTCACCGCCACGGCGCGGGTCACGCGGATCACGAACCCGCCGTGCTTCATCTCGCCCAGGTAGTAGGCGACCACGGTGTTCTTGGTGAAGTCCACGGTGGGCAGCGGCGGCTCGGTCATGCCGGCATAGGTGTCGTCCCACAGCTTCTTGAAGGCATCCTGGTCATGGATTTGCTTCGCCGCCTGATCCTTGATGGCGCTCTTCTGGCTGAAGGTCAGCGTGGTGGCCTGGTTATCCGGCTTGGCAGTCTCGCCGCCGCAGGCGGAGAGCATGACCATGGTGGCTCCGAGGATGATGGACAAGAACTTCTTCATGACTGCCTCCGTTGGAAAAGACGTTGGGATTCGCGGTTATTTGTTTATGAGATAGAAGACCGTGATGTCCGCGCTGATCTCGATCTTGCCGTTGAGGAATTCGGGGCTGGCCGCCGAACTGCCGGCGAGGGCAGCCCGGGCCATCATGGGCCGCGGATCGAAGTTGTTACCCTGCTCCGCGATACTGTAGACAGCGCCCAGCGTAACACCGGCACTCTGGGCGAGGCCAGCCGCCTGGTCATGCGCGTCCGCCACCGCCAGGGCCCGCGCTTTCTGCTCCAAGGCGCGGCGGTCGCTGCGATCCATGTCCATGTTGCCGAGGTCGGTTACACCGGCCTTGAACAAAGCGTTTGCCAATTCACCATAACGGGACAGGTCACGCAGCGTCAGAGTGACGCTGCGGCTCACGTGCTGCCCGGTGATCTTGCGGACGCAACCCCCGCTCGCGCTGCTGAAGGCAGCGCTCTCGCATCCGTATTCGGGGTAGACGCTCACGGAGGGCGCATCGATGTCCTTGTCGACGATGCCGGCCTTGCGGGCAGCATCCAATACCTTAGCGGTGCGGGCCTCCACGTCGGCCCGCGCGGCGGCGGCCTCAGGAGCGGTCTTCTCGATGCTGAGCGAGAGGTAGGCCATGTCAGGTATCACCTCCAGGGTGCCGTGGCCGTTCACCTGGATATAAGGCGCGGCGGGCATGCCATCGGAAGATGCCGCCAGCGGCGCCAGCAGGAACAAGGCGGCGAACCAGGCGTTCTTCATGGGATCACTCCAGGGCAGCCAGCAAGGCAGCGGTGTCGGCCACGTCGGCGAACTCGCCATGCAAGGCGGCGAGTTCCATGGCATGCACGCTGTCGGGGTCATGCAGCCTGCCGTCGTGGCCGGTGCGCGCATGGGTAGCACAGGCGTCCGCCGCCAGCAGGGTGCGGAACCCCAGGTTACCCGCCATGCGCGTGGTGGTGGAGACGCAATGGGCGGTGGTGAGCCCGGCGATGACCAGCGTGCCGATGCCCGCTTGGCGCAGCCGGGTTTCCAGATCAGTGCCGATGAACGCGCTGTTCACGCTTTTGCCGATGACAGGCTCGCCGGGGAGCGGCCGCACCTCGGCCTTGTGTTCGCATCCGGGCTGGCCGGCCTTAAGCGGCGAGCCGGGTGTCACGGAGCGGTGCTGCACGTGGAACAGGGGCCGGCCGCTCGCGCGCCAGGCCTGCAGGAGCTTCGCCGCGTTGGCTTCGGCGCCCGGGTTGTTGCGCGGGCCCCAATGCCTGGCGTCATCGAAACCCTGCTGGATGTCGATGAGGATGAGCGCCGCGTCTTTCGGGATCTTCTGCAAACTTCAGCCTTCGAGCACGCAGGCGAAGATGAGAGGCGCGACTATCGTCGCGTCAGACTCGACGATGAACTTCGGCGTCTCGGCGGCGAGCTTGCCCCAGGTGATCTTTTCATTAGGTACCGCACCCGAGTAGGAACCGTAACTCGTGGTGCTGTCGCTGATCTGGCAGAAGTAGGCCCACAGGGGCGTGGCCTGCTCCATGTCCTGTTCCAGCATCGGCACCACGCAGATGGGGAAGTCGCCGGCGATGCCGCCGCCGATCTGGAAGAAGCCGACCCCGGCGCCGCCGGAATTCTTCCGGTACCAGTCCGCCAGGAACATCATGTATTCGATGCCGGTGCGCACGGTGTGCACGTTCTTGATGTCGCCCTTCATGCAGTGGGCGGCGAAGATGTTGCCCAGGGTCGCGTCTTCCCAGCCGGGGACGATGATGGGGATGTTCTTCTCGCAGGCCGCCACCATCCAGGAATCCTTCGGGTCGATCTGGTGGTACTGCTTCAGCACGCCGGAGCGGATGATGCGGTAGAAGAACTCGTGGGGGAAATAGCGCTCGCCCTTCTGGTCCGCGGCCTGCCACTCGGCGAGGATGGCCTTCTCGATGCGACGGATGGCCTCGCCCTCGGGGATGCAGGTGTCGGTGACGCGGTTGAGGTGCTTGTCCAGGAGCTTCTGCTCGTCGGCCGGCGAGAGCTCGCGGTACTTGGGCACGCGCACATAGTGGTCATGGGCCACCAGGTTGAAGATGTCCTCTTCCAGGTTGGCGCCGGTGCAGGTGATGATGTGCACCTTGTCCTGGCGGATCATCTCGGCGAGCGAGAGGCCTAGCTCGGCGGTGCTCATGGCGCCCGCCAGGGTCACCATCATCTTGCCGCCCTTCTTGATCTGCGCGATGTAGCCGTCCGCGGCATCGATGAGCGCGGCCGAGTTGAAATGGCGGTAGTGGTGACGGACGAATTCGGCGACGGCTTTGGTGTTGGTCACGGCCCTGAGACTCCCCGGAAAGAGACGGCGGAAAGGCGCAAATTGTAGCGTCCGGGGGCCGGGAGCGGCAGGCTTTTCAGCCGGGTTTTTTGCCCGGCTCCAGCTCCGCCAGCAGGGCCTTGAGGTCCAGCATGCTCACGGCACCCAGAGAGGCTTCGACCGCACCTTCATGGCAGAGGCCGCTGGCGGAAGCCTGTTCATAGCCTTCTTTTGCAGCCTTGAGACAGGCGGCCCGCACCGCTTCCGCGAGTCTCTGTGCCTCAACGGGGGTCACGCACAGGTCCAGGCGAAGGATCCGATCGCGGGGCTGGATATCTCGATGCGATTCCCGGCGACGAGCGGGCCCACGCCGGCCGGCGTGCCGGTATAGATGAGGTCGCCCGGCAGGAGATGCCAGCGGGTGCTGAGGAAGGCAATGATGGTGGCCACCGGGAACAGCATGTCCCTGGTGTTGCCCTGCTGACGCAGCTCGCCGTCCACGCTGCAACGCATCTCCAGCGCCTGCAGGTCGAGATCACCTGCGGGGACGAAGTCGCCCAAGGCGGCGGCATCGTCGAAGGCCTTGGCCAACTCCCAGGGGCTGCCCGCATCCTTCAGGCGCTTCTGTTCGTCCCGCAGCGTGAGGTCGAGTCCCAGGGTCGCGCCCTCCACGTGGTCGAGGGCGGCGGACTCTGGGATGTTGCTCCCGCCCTTCCCCAGGACCACCACCAGCTCCATCTCGTGATGCACCGCGCCCACACCGCGGGGGAGCGCCAGGCTGCCGCCCTTCACCAGGCTGGTGATGGGTTTCATGAAGATGATCGGGATGGCGCCCGCCGCCGGCATAGCGTTGCCAAGTTCCTTGGCGTGGTCGGCATAGTTACGGCCCACGCAGAAGATGCGCTGGGACGGAGGGACGTGCTCGAGACCGGCGAACTGCATGGCGGATCTAGTCCTATACGTACAGATGGGTTTCTAATGGAAGAACGACTTGAAAGCGGCGATGGTCTTTTGCACGTCGTCCTTGCTGACATCGAGATGCGTGACGAGACGCAGGCTCGGATTTGGAAGGATGATGATGCCCTGCTTCTTCAGGTGCTCGGCCAGAGCGCCGATGCGCGCCGCATCCACCGCGCCGAAGATCATGTTGGTCTGTACCAGCCTGGGATCCAGCGTCAGACCCGGCAGGCCGGCAAGGCCTTCCGCCAGCGTCTTGGCGTTGGCATGGTCTTCCTCCAGGCGCTCCACGTGGTGCTCCACCGCATAGAGGCAGGCCGCAGCCAAGACGCCGGCCTGGCGCATGCCGCCGCCCAGCATCTTGCGGATGCGGTGGGCGCGGTAGATGAAGTCCTTCTTGCCGACGAGCACCGAGCCCACGGGCGACCCTAAGCCCTTGGACAGGCACAGGGACACGCTGTCGAAATGCCGGGCGATCTCCCGCACCGGCAGTTTGAGTTTCACCGCGGCGTTGAACACCCGGGCGCCGTCCAGGTGGAACAGGAGCCCCTTGTCCCGGGCGAAGCGCGCGGCTTCCTCTATATAAGAGAGCGGCAGCACCCGGCCGTTCTGGGTGTTCTCCAGCACCAAGAGGCGGGTGCGGGCGAAATGGGCGTCGTCGGGCTTGATGAGGGCGGCGACCTTCTTGAGGTCGAGACTGCCGTCGGCTTCGTAGTCGAGGGTCTGGGGCCAGAGGCTGCCCAGCACCGCGGCGCCGCCCGCTTCGTACTTATAGCTGTGGCCGAGCGCGCCGATGATGAATTCCTCGCCACGGGCGCAGTGCGCCATGAGAGCCGCGAGGTTGGATTGGGTGCCGGAGGAGAAGAACAGACCGGCCTCGTGGCCGGTCATCTCGGCCAAGCGCGCCTGCAGCGCGTTGACCGTGGGATCGTCGCCGAACATGTCGTCCCCGACCTCCGCCGCCGCCATGCGTTCGCGCATGGCGGCGGTGGGGCGGGTGACGGTGTCGCTGCGCAGGTCGATCATGCGCCGCGCCCTATCTATCAGGTCTGGCGCTTAGTGCTTGGTGGTCGCGGCCGGGGCTGGGGTGGCGGCGGGAGCCGGCTGGGACTTCTGCAACACTGCCCAGTCCTTGTCCATGGCGTCGATCACGCCCTGTGTGGCGTTGTAGGGATCGCTCACCAGCACCGAGCCCGCGGTCTTGCCCAGCAGGATGTCGATGTGGTTGTCCCTGAAGTACTGGGTCACCACGGTCTGCAGTTCCTGCTCGATGGGGCCCAGCAGTTCCTGCTGGCGCTGCTGCAGGAGCTGGCGGCTGTCACTGACGAAGGTGTTGAACTGGGTGTCCTCGTCCTGATACTGCTTGAGCAGCTTCTGGTAGTCGGCGGACTTCTGGTCGGCCTTGTCGAGCTGGTCCTTGTAGGCCTTGCGCTTCTCGTTCATGTCGTTGGCCTGGTTCTGCAGGTCGGTCTGCTTCTGCTGCAGTGTCGCCATCGCTTCACGGCCGCGCTGGCAGCCCGTGATCACGGCCTGCACGTCGACCACCGCGATCTTGGGCGAGGTGCCGCCCGAGCCCGTGCTGTGCGTGCTCTTGGTGGCGGCGGCCTGGGCCGGAGAAAGTGCGAACAAGCCGGCCGCAAGCGCCGCGACGGCGAAGAATCCTTGACGCATGATCTGATACTCCTGAGAGATGTGGACCCCGGATCCCTGTAGACCGGGGTTATGGTCAAAAACAGCGCACAAGGATACCTCAGGCTTGCGCCGGGCGGCCACTGGGTTTGACGGGCTGGGGTGAAAGGCAGAGGATGCGGAGCCTTGAGCCCCAAGGGCCTTCACGGGAACCCCATCCCGCCATGGCCTGTCTCACCTTGAAGTGGCGCACGACCCGAACGCCCCATCTAAATAGATTCCAAAGGAGATCCTGCATGTCCCGGTGCACTTCCCTTCCGCGTCCCGCGGCCTGGCTCGCGTCCTTCGCCCTGGCCGTGGCAGCGGCAGTCCCGGCCCATGCCGACGAGGCCATGGGCCGTTTCCCCAGCCTGCACGGCGACAGCGTGGTGTTCGAAGCCCACGGCAACCTCTGGGAAGTGTCGCGCAACGGCGGCGAGGCCAGGCGCCTCACCTCCGAACCCGGCTACGACATGATGCCGCGCTACTCGCCGGACGGTAAGTGGATCGCCTTCACCGGCCAGTACCAGGCCAACAACGACGTGTACGTGATCCCGGCCGGAGGCGGCGAAGCCCGCCGCCTCACCTATCACTCGGATGTGGTGGACGGCGCCCCCGAACGCTGGGGCCCCGACAACATGGTGCTGGGTTGGACGCCGGATTCGAAGAAGATCATCTTCCTGTCGCGCCGCAGCTCCATGAACAGCTGGTTCGGCCGCTACTTCACCGTGCCGGTGGAGGGCGGCGAGGAGCAGCTGATGCCGCTCGACAAGGGCGGCATGTTCAGCTGGAGCCCGGACGGCAAGGCCATCGTCTACAACCGCATCTTCACCAACTTCCGCACCTGGAAGCGCTACACCGGCGGCATGCACCAGAACGCCTGGATCCACAACTTCGAGACCGGCGCCGACACATTGGCGGTGGACTCGAAGGGCGGCGACCTGGACCCCATGTGGTACGGCAAGACCATCTACGTGGCCTCGGACCGCGCCGACGGCCGCTTCAATCTCTGGGCCATGGACACCACCACCAAGCAGATGCGCCAGGTGACGCACTTCACGGACTACGACGTGGACTGGCCGAGCCTGGGGACAGACGGCATCGTATTCCAGCAGGGCGGCTCGCTCTACGTGCTGGATCTGCCCTCCGAGCAGCTGCACAAGCTCAAGGTCAGCATCCCCGACGACGGCATGCAGACCGGGGTGCGCTACGTGGATGCCTCCCACTACATCCAGGGCAACGACCCGGCGGGCAACCCGAACTTCGACATCTCACCCAACGGCAAGCGCGCGCTGCTGCAGGCGCGCGGCGACCTCTTCACTCTGCCGATCCTGCACGGCCCGACCCGCGACCTGACCCACAGTTCCGACGCCAAGGAGGAGAACCCGAGCTGGTCGCCGGACGGCAAGAGCATCGCCTACGTGACCGACGCTTCCGGCGAGGAGCAGGTGGCGATGCGCCCGGCCGAGGGCGGCGCCGAGGAAGTCTTGAGCGACTTCAAGACCGGTTACTTCTATAAGCCGCTGTGGTCGGCGGATAGCTCCAAGCTCGCCTTCAGCGACAACGAGCACAACCTCTGGTACCTGGACGTGAAGGGCCACAAGGCCGTGAAGGTGGACCAGGATCCGCGCAACGAGATCCACGACTACACCTGGTCGCCGGACGGCAAGTGGCTGGCCTACAGCAAACAGCGCGACAACCAGCTGCCCGGCATCTGGCTGTACAGCCTGGAATCCGGCAAGGCCACCGCCATGAGCTCGGCTTTCGACGCCGACTCCAATCCGGCCTTCGATCCGGACGGCAAGTACCTGTATTTCATCTCGGCCCGGCACGAGAACCCGACCTTCAGCCAGAGCGAGTTCAACATCGCAACCCTGAAGATGTTCGGCGTCTACGCCGCGACCCTGGACAAGGATGCACCGTCCCCGTTCGCGCCGAAATCCGACGAGGGCGTGCCGGCGAAGGATGACAAGGGCGACAAGGACAAGGCCAAGACGCTGCACATCGACCTGGACGGCCTGATGAAACGCGCGGTGGCCCTGCCCATCCCCGCCGACAACTACGCGCTGCTGAACGCGGTGTCAGGTCACGTGCTGTACATGACGCTGCAGAACCAGACCATCGAGGGGCCGCTGCCGGGCGAGCGCAGCGCGCTGCACACCTTCGACATGGACAAGCATAAGGATAAGACCCTGATCGCCGACATCGGCGGCTATGCGCTGTCCGCCGACGGCAAGACCGCGCTGGTGCAGACGCCGGAAGGCAAGTACGGCTTCATGGCCACCGACGGCGGCGACGAGAAGCCGAGCATCCTCGACACCTCTCACATGCTGATGCGCGTGGATCCGAAGCAGGAATGGGCGGAGATGTACCACATGGCCTGGCGCCTGGAGCGCGACTTCTTCGTCAACCCGAAGATGAACGGCGTGGACTGGGATGCCATCGGCGCCAAGTACGCCAAGCTGCTGCCGCTGGTAGGCCACCGCGAAGACCTCAACTACGTCATCGGCGAGATCCAGGGCGAGCTCTCCAACTCCCACACCTACGTGGGCGGTGGCGACCTGAACGACGACCGGCAACTGGTGGCGACGGGCCTCTTGGGCGCGGACTACGGCCTGGACCCGAAGTCCGGCCGCTACTTCATCTCCAAGATCTATACCGGCGACAACAGCCGCCATGACTTCGCCTCGCCCTTGAGCGAGCCGGGCCTGGACATCCATGAGGGTGACTACATCCTGGCGGTGAACGGGAGCCAACTGAAAGCCCCGACCGACATCTACAGCCTGTTCGTCGCCACCCGCGGCCAGACCGTGACTCTCACCGTGGCGGACGACGCCGGCGGCAAGGGCAAACGCGATGTGAGCGTAGCCACGCTGCACGACGAACTGGCCATTCGCCAGGACGACTGGATCCGCCACAACCGCGAGGTGGTGGACAAGGCCTCCGGCGGCCAGGTGGGTTACGTCTACCTGGACGACATGGGCGCTAACGGCATGAAGCAGTTCATCGACCAGTTCTACCCGCAGATCGACAAGCAGGGCCTGATCATCGACGACCGCTTCAACGGCGGCGGCTTCATCGACCAGATGCTGCTGGAGCGGCTGCGCCGCGTGCTGGCCGGCATGACCAGCAACCGCGAGCGGGTGGCGGCGACCGATCCGCCGATCCTCTCCAACAGCTACAAGGTGTGCCTCATCAACGCCTATTCGGCGTCGGATGGCGACATCTTCCCCTACTACTTCCGCAAGTACGGCCTGGGTCCGCTGATCGGCATGCGCACCTGGGGCGGCGTGCGCGGCATCCGCGGCGATTGGCCGCTCCTGGACGGCGGCTACATCACCGTGCCGGAAGGGACCAACTACGGCCTCGACTCGCAGTGGGTGATGGAGAACCATGGCGTGGACCCGGACATGGAGGTGGACGACCTGCCGGGCGACTTGCAGAAGGGCAAGGACGCGCAGCTGGATACCGCGGTGAAATACCTCATGGACAAGATCAAGGCACATCCGCTGAACCTGCCGCCGCCGCCCGCTCTGATCCCGGCATATCCGCCGGAAGGTCACGAGTGAGGTGAACTAGAAAAAGTTTGAGTCCATGAACGGCGGCCAACAGGCCGCCGTTTTCTTTTGAGCGCATCGCAACGCTTTCTCGTTGCGGCGCATCCAACTGATACGAGAAATGAAACTGCATATAAGGAGTGTCCGCGCGGACACCGGCGGACACTCCGAGGCGTCCGCGGACGCGAAGCAGGTGTCACGCAGAAGCAGCAGGAGGCCGAAAGGCCGCGGGATGACGCGACGTCGCGCCGCCCGATGAGACTTGGCATGGGGCTTGCTACATAACCAACATGAACACCCATACTTCTGAAAAGATCGTGAAGATCCGCGACACCTCCGGCCAGGACATCGCGGTGGATAACTCCCCGGCGCATGCCAAGCGCAAGCGCTGGTACCTGGCGGGCGGCGCCGCTGCGGTGTTGCTCATCCTGCTCGCCACACCGGCCCTGCTGCGCTGGGCCAAGGCCGAGCGCACCGTGTCCATGGACCAGGTGCGCCTCGCCAAGGTGACGCGCGGCACCTTCGTGCGCGACGTCTCGGTGGACGGCCAGACCGTGGCGGCGGTGAACCCCACGCTCTACAGCGACGTCAACGGCACCGTGACCCTCAAGGTGGTGGCCGGCGACGCGGTGAAGAAGGGCCAGGTGTTGGGCATCATCGACAGCCCCGAGCTCACTAGCTCTTATCAGCAGGAGCAGTCGACGCTGGTGTCCCAGCAGATCGACCTCGGCCGCACCCGCATCAACTCCAAGAAGGCAGCGCTGGCGAGCCAGGAGACCGTGGACCAGGCTGCCGTGACCCTGGAAGCCGCCAAGCGTGAGATGAAACGCGCCGAGGCTGCCTGGGGCTACCACGTGATCAGCGAGCACGACTACGCCAAGGCCAAGGACGACCTGGCCGCGGCCCAACTCAACTACGACAACGCCACGGCCAACACCGAGCTCGACAAGCAGGGCCTGGACTTCGACGTGAAGACCAAGGAAGCCCAGGTGAAGCGCGAGGAGCTGCTGGTGGCGGATCTGAAGCGCCGCTACGACGGCCTGACGCTGCGCTCGCCGGTGGACGGCATGGTGGGCAACATCGCCGTGCAGCAGCGCACCAACGTCACCCCCAACCAGGCGGTGATGACGGTGGTGGACCTCTCGCAGATGGAGATCCAGGTGCAGATCCCCGAGACCTACGCCGACGGCCTGACCATCGGCATGCCCACCGAGATCACCTACGGCGGCAACAGCTACCAGGGCAAGCTCACCGCCGTGTCGCCCGAGGTGCAGAACAACCTGGTCACCGGCCGGGTACGCTTTGCCGCGACCCCGAAGGGCCTGAAGCAGAACCAGCAGGTGCAGGTGCGCATCGTCATGGACTCGCGCGACAACGTGTTGATGGTGCAGCGCGGCCCGTTCCTGGATTCCGACGGCGGCAACGCGGCCTACGTGGTGCGCGACGGCATCGCCGTGAAGACCCCCATCAAGAGCGGCGCCGCCAGCATCGGCGAGGTGGAGATCCTGGACGGCCTCAAGGTAGGCGACACCATCATCGTCTCGGACACCAGCGCCTTCGACACCGCCAAGACCGTATACCTGAAATGACCGACATCATGGGAGCAGTCACATGTTGAGCATGCAGAGCATCAGCAAGATCTACCGCACCGACGTGGTGCAGACCCACGCCCTGCGCGACTTCAGCCTGGAGGTGAAGGAAGGCGAGTTCGTGGCGGTGATGGGCCCATCGGGTTCCGGCAAGACCACCTTCCTCAACATCGCGGGCCTCTTGGAGTCCTTCGACCACGGGACCTACATGCTGGACGGGGAGGATGTGAGCCACCTGGACGACGACGGCCGCTCGCGCATCCGCAACGAGCGCATCGGCTTCATCTTCCAGAGCTTCAACCTGATCCCGGACCTCAACGTGTTCGACAACGTGGACGTGCCGCTGCGCTACCGCGGCTTCAACGCCGCCGAGCGCGGCCGCCGCATCCAGGAAGCCCTGGAGGTGGTGGGTCTCGCCTCGCGCATGAAGCACCTGCCCTCACAGCTCTCCGGCGGCCAGCAGCAGCGCGTGGCCATCGCCCGGGCGCTGGCCGGTGACCCGCGCATCCTGTTCGCGGACGAACCCACCGGCAACCTGGACTCGCTGATGGCGCGCCAGGTGCTGGACATGCTGGAAGGCATCAATTCCAAGGGCACCACCATCGTGATGGTCACCCACGACCCGGAGCTGGCGCGCCGCGCGCATCGCAGCGTGCACGTGCTGGACGGCCAGGTGATGGACCTGAAGGCCGTGCCGGACTCCAAGCGCGACGCCGCCACGGCCAAAGCCTGAGGGAGCGAGCCATGTTCCTCTACAACCTGCGCCTCGCCTTCCTCAGCCTCAAGCGCGATCCGATACTGACGGCGCTCATGATCGGCGCCGTGGCCATCGGCATCGGCATGTCCACCACGACGCTGGCGGTCTATCACGCCATGTCCAACAACCCCATCGAGGACAAGGGCAACCAGCTCTACGCGGTGCAGCTGGACAGCTGGGGCGCCAACCAGGCCTACAACGATCCGGACGAGCCGCCCACCCAGGTGACCTTCCGGGACGGCCAGGCGCTGATGAAGGCCGCCAAGGCCAAGGACCAGAACCTGACCTTCACCACCTCCTTCACGGTGCAGACCGACAAGCCGGACATGAAGCCGGACCTGGCCCAGGGCCGCGCCACCTACCGGGACTTCTTCGCCATGTTCCACCCGCCCTTCGAGTACGGCGGCCCCTGGAGTAAGGAGGCGGACGACGGCGCCCAGCAGGTGGCGGTGCTCAGCCACGAGTACAACGAGAAGCTGTTCGGCGACGTGAACAGCGTGGGCAAGGAGATCGTGCTCAACAACCGCCGTTTCCAGATCGTGGGCGTGCTCAAGCACTGGGCGCCCTCGCCGAAGTTCTACGACCTGGAGAACGACCAGTTCGGCGACCCGGAGGACGTGTTCGTGCCGCTCAACCTGGTGAGCCCCATGCAGCTGCATGTGAACGGCAACAACAGCTGTTGGGGCCCGCCGGGCGACAACAGCTTCCAGGGGCATCTGGACTCCGAGTGCGTGTGGCTGCAGTTCTGGGCGGAACTCCCGACCACCGCCGACCGCGACGCCTACCACGACTTCCTGGACGGCTACGTGCAGGAGCAGAAGAAGCTGGGCCGCTTCCCGCGCCCTCTCAACAACCGCCTCAACGACGTGCCCCAGTGGCTCGCCTACAACCACGTGGTGAGCAAGGACAGCGAGGCCCTGGTGGGCCTGTCCTTCATGTTCCTGGCGGTGTGCATGCTCAACACCATCGGCCTGATCCTGGCCAAGTTCCTGCGCCGCTCCGGCGAGATCGGCCTGCGCCGCGCCGTGGGGGCCAGCAAGGCCGCGTTGTTCCGCCAGTACCTGGTGGAGACCGGTGTCATCGGCGTGAGCGGCGGCCTGCTCGGCGTCCTGCTCGGTTGGGCCGGACTCATCGGCGTGCGCCACCTAATCAACGACAGCGATCACTATGCGCATCTGGACTGGACCATGGTGGGGGTCTCGCTGCTCCTGGCCATCCTCGCCAGCATGCTGGCCGGCCTCTATCCCGCCTGGCGTGTGGTGCGCATCCCGCCCGCCATCTATCTCAAGGTCCAATAAGGAGCGTGCCATGGATATCCGTCCGATACTGAGCGCCATGCTGCGCAACAAGACCGGGGCGATCCTGATCGCGCTGCAGATCGCGTTGACGCTCGCCATCGTCTGCAACGCGGTGTTCATCATCCACGACCGCATCACCCAGATGGGGCGTCCCAGCGGCATGGACGAGGAGAACACCTTCATCGTCAACCTGGCCGCCTATAAGCCGGACTACAACGCGGACAGCGCGGTCAGGACCGACCAGGATGTGTTGCGCAACCTGCCGGGCGTGGTGGATGCCACCTATACCCAGTCCATCCCCCTGAGCGGCGGCGGCTGGAGCGACAGCGCCACCACCGTCCCCGATGAACATCCCAAGTCCTCGGTGCCCATGGGCGTCTATCACATGGATGAGCACGGACTGAATGCGCTCGGGGTCAAGCTGGTGGAGGGCCGTAACTTCAACCACGACGAGATCAGCTACATCGATGGCGACAAATATACGACGCCCAAGCTGGCCATCGTGAGCCGCGCCTTCGCCCAGAAGCTTTACCCGGGACAGGATGCGCTGGGCAAGAACTTCTATGAGGGTACCAGCGGCCTCACCATCATCGGCATCGTCGATACCATGGAGGGCACCTGGCCCCATTGGGAGGGTTTCGAGCGCCAGGTCATCTTCCCCACCGTGCTGGAAGGCAGCTACATGCGCTTCCTGGTGCGCACCCTGCCGGGCCAGCGCGACGAGGTCATGAAGGAAGCGGAGCAGAAGCTCACCGACGCCCATACCGGCAACTTCGTGCGCAGCATGCACCCGCTGACTTACTACCGCGACGACACCAACTCGGGCGACCATGCCATGACCGTGATGCTCTCCACCGTCACGGTGCTGATCCTCGCCATCACCGCGCTCGGCATCGTGGGCCTGGCGAGTTTCAGCGTGCGCCAACGGACGCGCCAGATCGGCACACGCCGGGCCCTGGGCGCGCGCCGCATCGACATCGTGCGCTACTTCATGACCGAGAACTGGCTCATCACCACCATGGGCGTGGTCCTGGGCAGCGTGTTCGCGGTGACGCTCAACTACTGGCTGGTGCAGCTCTACGACCTGCCGCACATCGCCTGGTACTACATCCCGGTGGGCATCGTGGTGCTATGGGCACTGGGTCTCCTGGCGGTGCTGGGGCCGGCTTTGAAAGCTGCCGCGATACCCCCGGCCATCGCGACCCGCAACGTCTGATGCTTCCTTGAGACTCAGGAGCATCTAAACTGGAGCAGGTGGGCCTCGGCCCACCTGCTCTTTTTCCATGAGAGGTGGATTTTGGGGAAGATCCTGGTCATCGACGACAACCACGCCATCGGCGAGGCCCTGGGGGTCCTGTTCAGCCTGCACGGCATCGACACCCTGACGGCGCTCTCGCCGGAAGCGGGACTCGCGCTCATGGGCAGCGAGTCCGTGGATCTCGTGATCCAGGACATGAACTTCTCCAGCGACACCACCTCGGGCAGTGAAGGCGTGGCGCTTTTCAATGAACTGCGCCGCCGGCATCCGGATCTGCCCATCATCCTGCTCACCGGCTGGACCCATCTCGAGGACGCCGTGGAGCTGGTGAAGGCCGGTGCCGCCGATTACCTGGCGAAGCCCTGGGACGACGCCAAGCTGGTGGTGACGGTCAAGAACCTGCTGGCACTGGGCGCCCTGCAACGGCAACGCCGGCGCGAAGCGGAAGAGCGGCGCGCAGCGCGGGAGCGCCTGGGGCAGCGCTTCGACCTCTGCGGCATCGTCTACGAGAGCCCGGCCATGCAGCAATTGGTCGGGATCGCGACGCAGGTGGCCCACGCCGACGTACCGGTTGTCATCACCGGACCCAACGGCGCCGGCAAGGAGAAGTTCGCCGACATCGTGCACGCCAACTCCGCAGTGAAAGCCGGCCCCTACATCAAGGTGAACATGGGAGCGCTGCCGGCGGAGCTCATCGAGAGCGAGCTGTTCGGCGCCGAGGCGGGTGCCTATACCGGCGCGCAGAAGGCCCGGGCCGGGCGCTTCGAAGCCGCGGACGGCGGCACCCTGTTCCTGGACGAGATCGCGAACCTGCCGCTGGCGGGCCAGGTGAAGCTGCTGCGGGTGCTGCAGACCGGCGAGTTCGAGCGCTTAGGCAGCAACCAGACACGCAAGGTGAAGGTGCGCATCATCACCGCCACCAACTCGGACCTGCGAGCCGCCATCGCCGCCGGCCGCTTCCGCGAGGACCTCTTCTATCGTCTCAACGTCATCGAACTGCACGTGCCGCCCCTCGCCGAGCGGCGCGAGGACGTGCTGCCCCTGGCCCGCGCCTTCCTGGGCGCCAGCCATTCATTGAGCCCGGACGCGGAGCGCGCGCTGCTCGACCACGCCTGGTCGGGCAACGTGCGCGAACTGCAGAACTCCATGCGCCGGGCCGCGCTCCTGGCGGAGGGCAAGGTCGTGGACACCGCGGCCTTGGGATTGCCGCCGTCATGGCCAGCCTCCGCGGCGGCACCGAACACGGAACCCAACCGCGCCGACATCGAAGCGGTGCTCACGCGCCACAAAGGCGTGATCGCCGCCGCCGCCCAGGAACTGGGCCTGAGCCGCCAGGCACTGTATCGCCGCATGGAGAAGTTCGGCATCTCCAAGGGCTGAATATAAAGCTGAAAAATCCATTCCGCGCCGCGCATATCCTGCGCGCGCAGAATGCCCAGGGCGACCATCCTGGTCGCCCGTTCGGCGCATGCGCCGAACCCCTGAAATTTTTCAGCATCGGCAGGTCTGGGCTTGCGGCGGAGCCGCAAGCGCCGTACAGGGATGTATGGCCGGACTTCGCGCGGAGCAGGACGTGGAGCGCGAAGTGTCCGGACCTGCCTCTAGAAAGTATCTGGTTCCTGCAACGCTCGCGTCCGGCGCATCCTGTGCCAGCACACCGGGTACACTTATTCCATGCGCCTGCGTCGCTCCCTGGAAGGCCGGTTCCTGTCGCTGGCCGCCTCGCTCAGCGTGGCGGCGGCGCTGCTAACGATCCTGCTGGCCCGGTTGCTGGGTTCGCTCGCGGATGCGCTCCTGATCTCCCTCGCGGTCTGCGTGCCCCTGACGGTCTTCGCGGTGCGCCGCTTCATGGCTCCCATCACCCGCCTGCTCACGGCCCTGGGCGACGGGGTAGCAAGCTTCAAGGACGGCGATTTCAGCGTCAGCCTCAACCCCAGGCGCGACGATGAACTCGGGGCGCTGGTCCAGCTCTACAACTCTGCCGGCGACGTACTGCGCCGCGAGCGCCAATCCCTCTACCAGCGGGAGCTGATGCTGGACACGGTGATCCAGAGCACTCCCTGGGCGCTGGTGCTCAGCAACGCCAGCGACCGGGTGGTGTATTCCAACGTGGCAGCCCGCCAGCTCTTTCATCAGGGGCGGCGCTTCGAGGGTCACGCCTTCAGCGAGGTGCTGCAGGACGCGCCGGAGACCCTGCGCGAGGCGGTGCGGGCCGGGCGCGACGGCATGTTCAGCGTGCAGCGCGAGGGGGAAGACGAGATCTACCATCTGTCCCGCGAGCGTTTCACCCTCAACGCCCAGCGCCACGATCTCTATCTCTTCAAGCAGCTGACCCGTGAGCTCAATCGCCAGGAAGTAGCCATCTGGAAGAAGGTGATCCGGGTATTGAGCCATGAGCTCAACAACTCGCTGGCGCCCATCACCTCCCTCGCCCACTCCGGCCGCATCCTGGCCGGTCAGGCGGAGAGCGCCAAGCTGGCCGGCGTGCTCACCACCATCGAGGAGCGCGCCCAGCACCTCAAGAGCTTCATCGATGGCTACGGCCGCTTCGCGAAACTCCCGGCACCGCGCATCGAAAGCGTGGACTGGACCACGTTCATGGCTTCCCTGAGCGGCATGGCGCCCTTCACCCTGGAAGGCCGCCTGCCGGCGGAGCCGGGGCGCTTCGATGCCACCCAGTTACAGCAGGTGCTGATCAACCTGCTGAAGAACGCCCATGAATCCGGCTCGGCCAAGGAAGCGGTGACTTTGAGCGTGCGCCAGAACCCCGAGGGCGTACGCCTGGAGGTGGCGGATGCGGGCCCGGGTATGGGCCCGGAGGTATTGGAGCAGGCGCTCCTGCCCTTCTATTCCACCAAGCAATCAGGGACTGGATTGGGATTGCCGCTCTGTCGCGAGATAGTGGAGGCCCATGGCGGGAGGATCAGCTTGGCTAACCGCGCTGAAGGTGGCTTGATGGTCAGTGTCTGGTTACCGCAGAGGTAGATCAGCGCAATTCTGAGTTGAGCCTGGCGATCAATCTCTCCGCCTGCGCCAGATAGCCTTCGCCGAACAAGTTGAGGTGGTTCAGCACGTGGTAGAGGTCGCGCCGGACCGCGTAACCCGGATCCAGCGGAGCATGCATGCCGTAAGCGTCGTAGAACCCCCTCGGGAAGCCGCCAAAGAGTTCGGTCATGGCGATGTCGCTCTCCCGGTCACCGCAATACACCGCCGGATCGAACACCACCGGGCCGCCCTCCGCCAGCACGCCCCAGTTGCCGCCCCAGAGATCGCCGTGCAACAGCGCTGGATGCGGCGTGTAGCCGGCGAAGAACTTGGGGAGACCGGTCACCAGGGCCGCAGCGGAGTCCTGCAGCCCGCGATGCCCGTCCTCGGCGGCGAGCCTGAGCTGGAAGCCCAAACGCTGCTCCCGGAAGAAACCCAGCCAGTCATCGCCCTCGCGATTGAACTGTGGCGTGGCGCCGATGAAGTTGCTGCGCGGCCAGCCGAAGCGCGGCCGGCGCTTGAGATGCTGCCGGGCCAGGGCCTCCCCCAGGCGCGCCGCGGCGCCTGAGGAATTGCGAGCCAGCGGCAACCACTCCATGAGCAGATAGCCTTCGCGCTCCACGCGTCCCACCGCATGCACCCGCGGCACCCGCAGCGCGCCGCAGGCAGCCAGCGCCTTCAGGCCGTCCGCCTCTGCCGCCAGGATCGCGTCGTCGCCGGTCTTGAGGAACCAGTCCGCGTCCGCGATCCGCAGATGCCAGCGTTCGCCGCCGACGCCCTCTCCCAAGGCCTGCCATGACATGGCGGATGCCTGCTCCGCCAACGATCCTTGCAGGGCCTGTTCCAGCGCGGGTGAGGGTCTGCTTCCCAAAGCCGAATCTCCGGTTTATGTTATTGAATCTCTGAAAAACCCCCTCGCCGGTACCACCATAGCTCAGGAGCGATGCCCATGTTCAAGAAGACCGCGGTCCTAGGCTTGAGCGCAGCCTTGGGCGCCGCCGCCCTCCCGGCCCTGGCCGACACCCACATCAGCTTCGTGGACGACAAGGGCAACGTCAGCACCCAGATGTACGTGAAGGACGGCAAGGTACGCGTCGAAAGCCATGGCGGCGACAGCATCTCCCTCTACGACAGCGCCAGCAACACCGCCACGGTGCTGCTGCCGGGTCAGCGCAAGTACCTGCGCCTGGACAACCAGAGCGCCGCAGAGGTGGGCGCCGACGCCGATGCCGCGCAGCAGAAGATCCAGGCGGCCATGGCCCAGCACCAGCAGGAGATGGACCAGGCCAACCAGCAGATGGAGACCGCCACCGCGAACCTGACGCCGGAACAGAAGGCCATGCTCCAGCAGATGAACCAGTCCCGCGCCGGCGTGAACAGCCCCGCTGCCGGGCCGGCTGGCAGCATGCAGGTGACGGTAAAGGACCTCGGCACCCGCGAGACCGTGGCCGGTCACGGCTGCAAGGACGTGCAGGTACTGGTCAATAACCAACTCCGCGCCACGGACTGCGTGGTGGACTCACCGGCCTCACTCGGTATCCCAGCGGCGGACCTGAAGACGCTGCAGGCCATGCGCGCCGGCATGCAGAAGCTGATGTCGCGCATGGGGCCGATGGGTCAGGGCATGGCGGCGGCCAGCCTCAGCAATGGCTTCGCCATCAAGACCACGCGGCAGAGCTACCGGAACCTGAACGTGGAGACCGAGACCGACACCTTGAAGTCGATCAGCACGGGCGGGGTGGACGCGGGCCTGTTCGCCATCCCGGCGGGCTACAGCCAGACCACCCTGCAGGAGATGATGCAGAGCGGACATCCGTAATTCCCGCATCCAGCAGGCAAACGAAAACCCCGCCTCGTGGCGGGGTTTTTTATTCTGTGTTCACCCGCCCGTCAGGCGAGCAGCTGTTTCACGCGCCGGTGCAGCGGGCTGGAACGCGGGAAATGCGCCAGCAGGAATTCCATCTGGTCCGCCAGGATCTTGCGGCCCTTGAGGAAGATGTACTCGGCGTGGTTGGGCGTGAACGGGATGGCCAGGAGCTGCATGCGCGCCTCTTCCGGCGTACGTCCGGCCTTGTGGTTGTTGCAGCGCTTGCAGGCCGCCACCACGTTGGTCCAGGCGTCATGGCCGCCGCGGCTCAGCGGCGTGACGTGCTCACGGGAGAGTTCGGCGGAGTTGAAGCGCTTGCCGCAGTACATGCAGACGTGGGCATCGCGCTTGAACAGGGTGTGGTTGTTGAGCGGCGGCGTGTAGTGCTTGCGCGCCTTGGCCGAGGCGATGTTGTTGCCGTAGGTGGCGATGATGGAGTTCACTTCGATGACGCTGCGCCGGCCGCTCTTGGCGCAGATGCCGCCGTGCAGGCGATACAGCAGGCTGCCGTAGCTGTAAGCCACCTGGTGCAGGTGATACAGCTTCACGGCATCCTGATAGTCGATCCACTCCAGCGGCTGGCCTGCCGCATCGGTGCGGAGCACTTCTTGGGAAAGGTCGTACACCCTATATCCTCAAGTCCCTGAATGGGCTGGGCAAAATATTGCAGTATTAAGGTTAAAAAGCAACGACAAGCCCAAGACAAGCAGACCGAAACCAGGCCAGGAACGGGTGCCAGGGGCCCCTAAGCCACGCTACACTGCTCCCGGCCCCAAAAGACGGGAATCCCCATGGCCATCAAGCTTTTCGTGCCCCTGGAACGGAGCGGCAACGAGCGCCGCGTGGCGCTATGTCCGCCGGTGGCTGCCAAGCTCAAGACCTTGGGGGTCGAGCTGATGCTGGAACCCGGCGCCGGCGACACCGCCGGTTTCCCGGACCGGCTGTTCCCGGACGCCCATCTCATCGGTCACGGCGATGGCATCCCGCTCGCTGACCTGGTGTTCCGGGTGACGCCGCCGCCACTCGCCAACATCCCGCGCATGCGCGCGGGTTCGGTGCTGGTGGCCTTCCTCGCGCCCCACAAGGATCCGGAACGCATCAAGGAACTGCGTGACGCACGGGTGACCAGCTTCAGCATGGAACTGGTGCCGCGCATCTCCCGCGCCCAGGCCATGGACGCGCTCTCCTCCCAGGCCGCCGCGGCCGGCTACAAAGCCGCGCTGCTGGCCGCCGAGAAACTCGGCCGCTTCTTCCCCATGCTCACCACCGCCGCCGGCACCATCCGCCCCGCCAAGGTGCTGGTGGTGGGCGCCGGCGTCGCGGGACTGCAGGCCATCGCCACGGCGCGGCGCCTGGGCGCCATGGTCGAGGGTTACGACGTGCGCGCCGCGGCGCGCGAGCAGGTGGAGTCCCTCGGTGCCAAGTTCGTGGATACCGGCGTCTCGGCGGAAGGCAGCGGCGGCTACGCCCGCGAGCTCACCGCGGAAGAGAAACAGAAACAACAGGACGCGCTGGCCAAGCACGTGGCACTGGCCGATGCGGTGATCGCCACCGCCGCCATCCCGGGCCGGCCGGCGCCAAAGATCCTGAGCCGCGCCATGGTGGAAGCCATGAAACCCGGCGCCCTAGTCATGGACCTCGCCGCCGAGACCGGCGGCAACTGCGAACTCACTCAGCCCGGCGAAGACGTCTGGCACGGCGCAGTGCTGGTGTCGGGCCCGCTCAACCTGCCGAGCCTGCTCGCAGAGCACGCCAGCGACATGTACGCCCGCAACCTGCTCAACTTCTTCACGCCCATGGTGAAGGATGGCGCCATCGCCATAGATTGGAACGACGAGGTCTACGCCAAGAGCGTGGTGACCCATGACGGGAAGATCATGCATGAGCCCACAAGAAAAGCTATCGAGGGGGCCTGAACATGATTGATGGTTTCATCGCTCTATATATCTTCATGCTCGCCGGCTTCACCGGCTATGAAGTCATCTCGCGGGTTCCGGTGATCCTGCACACACCGCTCATGTCCGGCTCCAACTTCGTGCATGGCATCGTGCTGGTGGGTGCCATGGTGGCACTGGGACAGGCCGCTGGCCCGGTGGAACAAGTCATCGGCTTCATAGGCGTGGCGCTCGCCGCCGGCAACGCGGTGGGCGGCTACGTGGTGACGGAACGCATGCTGGAGATGTTCAAGGTCAGCGGGCAGAAGAAGCCATGAACCTCTCCCCCGCCCTCCTCGACGACATCATCCAGGGCGTCTACTTCCTGGCGGCGCTGCTGTTCATCGTGGGCCTGAAGCGGATGAGTTCGCCTAAAGGCGCCCGGGTTGGCATCGTCTGGGCCGGCGTCGGCATGCTGGTGGCCACGCTTATCACCTTGCTGTACCCGGGCATGCATAACTTCGGCCTGATGCTGGCCGGCATCCTGGTTGGCGGCATCGCTGCCTGGTGGAGCGGCAAGCGCGTGGCCATGACCGCCATGCCGCAGATGGTGGCGCTCTACAACGGCATGGGCGGCGGCGCGGCCGCGGCCATCGCCGCGGCGGAACTACTGCACCCGGAGGGCTTAGGCGCGGCATCACGCACCCTCGCGGTGGTAGGCGCACTCATAGGCACCGTCTCCTTCAGCGGCAGCCTGATCGCCTTCGCTAAGCTCCAGGGGCTCATCAACAAATCGCTGCGCTTCAAGGGCCAGCAGCTGGTGAACGGCCTGGTGTTCCTGCTGGCCTTGGCGCATGGCGCAGGCATCGTGCTGGGCTATGACGGCACCGGCGCTGTGATCGGCTTCTTCGGCCTCTCGCTCCTGTTCGGTGTGCTCATGACCGTGCCCATCGGCGGCGCGGACATGCCGGTGGTGATCTCCCTCTACAACGCCTTCACCGGCCTCGCGGTGGCCTTCGAGGGCTTCGTGCTGCAGAACCCGGCCATGATCATCGCCGGCATGGTGGTGGGCTCGGCGGGCACGCTCCTCACCCAACTCATGGCCAAGGCCATGAACCGGTCCATCGGCAACGTGCTGTTCAGTAATTTCGGCGAGACCTCCGCTGCCGCGGGCGAAGTCACCGGCAGCATGAAGCCCATCGATGCCGCCGATGCGGGCGTGATGATGGCCTATGGCTCGAAGGTGGTGATCGTGCCGGGCTACGGCATGGCGGTGGCTCAGGCCCAGCACAAGGTCTGGGAACTGACCAAGCTGCTGCAGGATCGCGGCGTGACCGTGAAGTTCGCCATCCATCCGGTGGCGGGCCGCATGCCCGGTCACATGAACGTGCTCCTGGCCGAAGCCGGCGTGCCCTACGACATCATCGCGGACCTGGACGAGATCAACCCGGAATTCCCCAACGCCGACGTGGCGCTCATCATCGGCGCCAACGACGTGGTGAACCCCGACGCCCGCGAACGCAAGGACAGCCCCATCTACGGCATGCCCATCCTGGACGCGGACAAGGCCAAGAACGTCATCGTCATCAAGCGCGGCCAGGGCCGTGGCTTCTCCGGCATCGAGAACGCGCTGTTCTACAGGGACAACACCCGCATGCTCTATGGCGACGGCCAAGAAGCCGTTGCCAAGCTCATACATGGCATCAAATCTTTAGATTGAGTGAACTGGAAGACCAGAAAGAAAACCCGCCGAGAGGCGGGTTTTTTATGGCTGCTTGGCCTTGGACGCCGCTGCGGGCGCAGCCGCCGCTGGCTGCACCGGATGGTTCTTCTGGTAGCGCTGCTTGAGCTGCTGCTTCTTGTCTGCGGGAAGCTGCTGGTACTTCTTATACATGTCGCGGATGTGCTGCTGCTCGTCCGGCGGCAGGCTCTGGAAGGCCTGGTAGCGCTGGCGCATGCGCTGGCGCTCCTCGGGGGTGAGCTTCTGGAAGCGCTGCACCCGTTCCCGGAACTTGTCCCGTTCGGCGGGGCTCATGCGCGCCCAGCGATCGGCGGCATTCACCAGCTTGTGCTGGCGCGGGGCCGGCAGGCTCGCCCACTTGTCCTTCTGGTAGTTCAGCAGCTGCTTCTCCGTGGGCGTGAGCGCATCCCAGGCCACGGGACCCGTGGCGGGCGCCTGGGCCACGGCCGCGGCCGGAGCCTGGGTGGCTGCGACGGGTGCGGCTTGAGCCGCGCCCACCGCGAAGACGGCTGCGAAGAAGAGGGGCAGGATCGCCGCTCTCATCGGACGTCTCGGGCGGCGTTGGTGCCGGCGGCGGGGGCCGCCTTGCTGACGGCGGGCGGCAGGAGCTTGCCGTGCCGGCGCGCCTCATCGGCTTTCACCTTCGCCGGATCGATGCGGGCGAAGGTCATGGGATCGGTCCACTGGCCGTCATCGGCCTGCCAGTCGGCCATGAAATCCAGCACCTTGGCGTCGCTGGGGGCGCGCGGGTGGGTATCGGCGTGGGCCGGCAGGGTGGCGATCAGGAGCGGAAGTGACAGACCCAGCCCCAGCAAGGGGCGGCACCGAGGCATCAGGCTCATCCGCCTACGCCGGTGTCATCATCGTCGTCGTCGGAATCGTCGTTGACCGTCTGGGCGGCAGGAGCCGGGGCCGCCTGGTCCTGGCTCTCCATCCACTGATAGAAGTCCAGGTCCGAATACATGTCCAGGTTATCGCTGGTCATCATCATGGGGGCATCTACGTTGGCGGCAGTGAACGAGGCCGACGGGGTCGGGGCGGAGCCGCCGGTCCACAGGGCGCCGCCGATGACACCGACGAAAGCCAGCGCCAGGGCGCTGGCGGGGATACGCCAGCCTAAGGAGATCCAGGGGTGTTTCTGGCCGACCGCGTCCACGGCCCGGCGCCGGGCTTCACTGAGCCGCGCCAGGGTCTGGGGGTCGAGCCGGCCGGTGCTCTCCAGGAACAGTTCCCGGGCACGGCGGGCGAAGATGTCGTCTTTTTCCTGCATATTCATTGCCAGTATTCTCCTAAGCTCTGCCGGAGGCTATGCATGGCCCGCGATAAGTGGGTCTTCACGCTGCCCTCGGAACAGCCCATAGCCTGAGCCGTCTGTTCGACGTCCAGGCCCTCCAATATACGCAGCATGAAGGCTTCCCGTTGACGTCCGGGAAGACGGTTTAATGCTTCTTCCAGTGCCCCCATGGCGTCCGCTTGGGCCACCTGCTCCGAGGGGTCCCGTCCCGCGGTATCCGGGGCGCTGGCGATGGGATCGGGCATGGCATCGTCATCGTCGTCCTTCTGCCCGCCGACGAAGAACAGCACCCGGTTGCGCACCGCCCGGCGGCGCTGGGTGTCACGGATGCGGCTCTGGAGGATCTTGTAGAAGAGCGGTGTCCATTCCGCCGAAGGCCGCCCGGAATAGCGCTTGGCGAGCTGGAACATGGCTTCCTGGACCGCATCCTGGGCGTCTTCGACGCTGCGCAGGGCCAGCTGGGCGATGCGGAACGCACGGCGCTCCACATCGGCCAGGAAGCGGTTCATCTCTTGGTCGGTGTCCAGAAGCTGGGTCCCTGCAGATGGCGGGCGTCCAGGGCCCGCTCCAGGGCCGAAAGGGTATCATGCGGACTCGCCTCGAAGCCCGGCCCGCCCCGATGTGTCAGGGACACGCGCAAATTTTCATCAAACCGAAACACCCGGCCTCGATCTGCGGTGTGAGTGCCGTCACATCTCTTTCATCCACACGGTTATCCACAAGAACTGTGGATAACATCCGGGCGTGAAGCGCGCCTCGCTTTATCTCAAGGTCGCGGTGCCTTCGCCGCTGCACCGGGACTTCGATTATCTGCCGCCGGCAGACACGGACCCCTCGCATCTCAAACCGGGGGTGCGCCTGCGCCTACCCTTCGGCCGGCGCGAGCTGGTGGGCGTGCTGCTCGGCACCTCGCAAGAGAGCGAAGTGCCTGCCGCCAAGCTCAAGGCCGCGCGCCGACTCCTGGATGACGCGCCTCTGGTCCCGGCGGACATGCTGGCCCTGGCCCGCTGGGCGGCGGACTACTACCGGCACCCCATCGGCGAAGTGGTCCAGGCGCTCCTGCCGGTACCTTTGCGCCAGGGCAAGCCCGCGAGACTTCCCGTGACGCCGCTCTGGTGCCTGAACGCGATGGGGCACGCCGCTGACCCGAAGTCACTGGCCCGCGCCAAACGCCAGCAAGCCTTACACACGCTCTTGCTGCGACATCCGGCCGGCCTTGAGGCCGCCGCCATCGCCGAAGAACTGCCTGAGCCCGCCGCGGCCCTGCGCGCGCTCCTGAAGCGCGGCTGGCTGGAAAACGCCTCCGCTGAGCGCCATGCGGCCGACAGCACGCCCGTGCCGGTGATGGCCGGCACCACGCAACTCAACCCGGCGCAGAGACAGGCAGCGGAGGAGATCGCCGCGGCCTTACCCTCCTACCGCGCCTTCCTCCTGGATGGCGTCACAGGTAGCGGCAAGACCGAGGTGTACCTGGAGGCCATCGCCGCCGCCTTGGGGCAAGGCCTGCAGGCCTTGGTGCTCCTGCCGGAGATCAACCTCACGCCCCAGACCCTGGCCCGCTTCCGTGCGCGTTTCGGGCAAGTGGCGGCCTTCCACTCGGGACTGAGCGAGGGCGAGCGCCTGGCCACCTGGCTCGCCGCCCGGGACGGCACCGCGCCGGTGATCGTGGGCACCCGCTCCGCCGCCTGGCTGCCGCTCAAGTCTCCGGGCCTCTTCGTGGTGGACGAGGAGCACGACGCCTCCTTCAAACAGCACGAGGGCTTCCGCTATTCGGCGCGGGACCTCGCGGTGGTCCGGGCACAACGGGCTAAGGTGCCGGTGGTGCTGGGCTCGGCCACCCCGTCACTGGAGTCGCTGCACAACTCGGCCAAGGGCCGCTACACGCGCTTGCTCCTGCCGGAGCGGGCGGGGGTGGCGCGCCATCCCAGCATGAAGCTCCTGGACATCCGCGCACGGCCGCTGGTGGAAGGCATGTCTGATCTCTTGCTGGACGCCGTGAAACGGCACCTGGCGGCGGAGGGACAGGTACTCCTGTTCCTCAACCGGCGCGGCTACGCGCCCATCTTCATGTGCCACGACTGCGGCACGCCGGAAGCCTGCAAGCGCTGCGATGCGCGCATGACGCTGCATGGCACGAAGCGCCTAGTCTGCCACCATTGCGGCGCAGAGCGCCCGGTGCCGGTCCGATGCGGCCACTGCGGCAGCAGCGCCTTCGGCGCCATCGGCCAGGGCACGGAACGCGTCGAGCAGGCGCTCATGGAACTCTTCCCCGAAGCGGGTGTGGCCCGCGTGGACCGGGACAGCACCCGTCGCAAAGGCAGCATGGAAAAACTGCTCGGCGAAGTGCAGGACGGCAAGCGGCGCTTGCTGGTAGGCACCCAGATGCTGGCCAAGGGCCACGACTTCCCGAACGTGACGTTGGTTGGCGTGCTGGATGCGGACCAGGGCCTATTCAGCGCGGACTTCCGCGCCAGCGAGCGCATGGCCCAGCTCATCATCCAGGTGGCCGGACGCGCAGGACGCGCCGACAAGCCCGGTGAGGTGCTGATCCAGACCCACCAGCCGGATCATCCCCTGCTCCAGCATCTGGTGCGGGAAGGTTATGGCAGCTTCGCCCAGGCAGCCCTGGCGGAGCGGCGGCTCGCGGGCCTTCCGCCCTACGCCGCCCTGGCGCTGCTGCGCGCGGAGTCTCCCGCCTCGGCGCCGCCCACGGCTTTCCTGGAAGCCGCCCGGGACAGGCTTGCCGGACGGCGCGCATCCGGCGTGACCCTGTTGGGGCCTGCGCCTGCGCCCATGGAGAGGCGGGCCGGCCGCTACCGGGCGAACCTGCTGTTGCAGGCTTCCCAACGCGCACCCTTGCAGAAACTCCTGGCGGCGACACTGCCGGAACTGAGTGAGCTGAAACAGGCACGCAAAGTCAGATGGTCCATAGACATCGATCCGGTCAGTCTCGACTAGACGGGCTTTCCAAGGCGCAGACCGGTAAAATCGGCGCCGCTATGAAACACGCTTTAGATACCTTACTGCGCGATACCCTCAAGACCATGGGCCATCAGGCCCCTGACGGTCCGCTCGTCGAACGCACCCGCGATCGCAAGCACGGCGACTTCGCCACCAACGTGGCCCTGGCGCTATCGAAAGCCGCGGGCAAGAAGCCCCGTGACTTGGCCGAGGAAGTGATCAAGGCGCTGCCGAAGAACGAGCTCGTGGCCAAGACCGAGATCGCCGGTCCCGGTTTCATCAACTTCTTCCTGGCGCCCACTGCTTACCACGCCGAACTGAGATCCATCCTCGCGACCGGCGAGAGATACGGCACCACCGACTCCGGCAATGGCGCCAGGGCCATGATCGAATTCGTCTCGGCGAACCCGACGGGCCCCCTGCATGTGGGTCACGGCCGGGGCGCGGCCCTGGGCGACAGCCTGGCGCGGCTCCTGGAAGCCACCGGCTGGTCCGTGAGCCGCGAGTTCTACTACAACGATGCCGGCGCGCAGATAGATAACCTGGCTAAGTCGGTGCAGGCGCGGTGTCTTGGCGTCGAGCCCGAACAAGACGGCTGGCCGGCGGACGGCTACCGGGGTGAATACATCAAGGACGTAGCCAAGGCCTATCTCGCGAAAGAGACCGCCCACGCCGATGACCGGGAAGTGGTGGCCAAGGGCGATCCAAAGGACTTGGCCGCCATCCGCGAGTTCGCCGTGGCTTACCTGCGTCACGAGCAGGACCTGGACCTGAAGGCCTTCGCCGTGAAGTTCGACGTCTACTACCTGGAGTCCTCCCTCTACAGCGAGGGCCGGGTGGAAGCCGCTGTGAAGGCGCTGGTGGAACACGGCCACACCTACGAGAAGGACGGCGCCCTCTGGCTCAAGACCACGGATTTCGGCGACGACAAGGACCGGGTGATGAAGAAGTCCGACGGGACTTACACTTATTTCCTGCCGGACGTGGCCTATCACTTGAGCAAGTGGCAGCGCGGTTTCCACCGGGTCATAGACGTGCAGGGTTCGGACCACCACTCCACCGCCATCCGCGTGCGCATCGGCCTGCAGGCCCTCGATACGGGCATCCCCAAGGGCTGGCCCGAGTACGCGCTGCACCAGATGGTGCTGGTGATGAAGGGTGGCGAGGAAGTGAAGCTCTCCAAGCGCGCCGGCAGCTATGTGACCCTGCGGGATCTGATAGATATGGCTGGTAAAGATGCTACCCGCTACTTCCTGGTGGCGCGCAAGGCCGACTCCCAGTTCACCTTCGATGTGGATCTCGCCACCTCCAAGAGCAACGACAACCCGGTGTTCTACATCCAGTACGCCCACGCCCGCATCATGAGCGTGGAGCGTCAGCGCGCGGAAAAGAAGATGGAGTTCAATCAGGCCAACGGCCTTAGCCATGCTTCACGCCTCGACGGCGTGCATGAGCAGGCACTCATGACCGAGCTCTCGCGCTACCCGGAACTGCTGGAATCCGCCGCCAAGAGCCTCGAGCCCCACCTCATGGCCCAGTACCTGCGGGAACTGGCCGCGGCCTTCCACGGCTTCTATGACAACTGCCCCTTCCTGGTGGACGACGCGGACCTCAAGGACGCGCGCCTCACGCTCGCACTTGCCACACGGCAGGTGCTGCGCAATGGCTTGACGTTGTTAGGCGTGTCGGCGCCGGATAGCATGTAGCCATGGCCAAGGATTACAAGAACTCACCCAAGCCCAAGGACAAGCCCAAGAAGAAGTCCGGTGGCTTCCCCGGCTGGGGCTGGTTCGTGCTGGGCATCATCGCGGCGGTGCTGGTGATCAAGCTCGGGCCGGTGCTGTACCAGGCGGAGATGCATGCGGGCAAGAAGGGCGCGGCCGCGACCCCGGTGGCGGCCGTGGTTCCCGCGACGCATGTCGCGGCACCCGCCGCGTCCACTGCCACCCACTATGACTTCTACAAGATGCTGCCGTCCTTCCAGGTGGTAATCCCGGGGCAGGACAAGGAAGTGAAATCCGGCAGCCCGGCCACCACGCCGGTGGACCAGCCGGGCAGCTATATCCTGCAGGTGGGCTCGTTCCCCAACTTCGCAGACGCCGACAAGATGAAGGCCACTCTGGCCCTGCAGGGCATCGAGTCCAGCATCCAGCAGGTGCAGGTGAACAATGGCACCACCTGGAACCGGGTCCGTATCGGACCCCTCAAGGACCTGAAGGAACTCAACTCCATCCGCTCAAAGCTTTCTCAGGATCACATCGATCCTCTGGTCATCAAGCAATAGCTTTTTTCCGCGACGTCTAAGCATCCATTTCGCACGATATGGCGCAGCCCGGCCGGGGTTTCTCCGGAAACTCGCGGCAACGGGATGGCCGGTCTGCGTAGATGCGGCAGGTGGAGGTGGCGTCGTCGAGCATGGGGCAATGCTCACCGGAATGTTCCAGGAACCGGACCCGTCCGCGGCCGTCCGGGGCCTGATGCGCCTGGACGATCACGCCGAGTTCGGCGGCACGTCTCATGAAGTCATTGGTCTCAGCCGGAGAAAGCGCCAGGAATTGCGGACCCCGGCAGCATTGTGCCCGGCACTCCAACCGGCAGATGCCGCTGGCAGCTTCTTCAGTCAGTCCGGGAAGTAGGTACATCCCGGAGATTCTAGTGCATCTCGCTCAATGCCCAGCATCAGCGGTGCTGACAGCTGCACCACTCACCGCTTTCTTCTTGCCGCCGATCCACACCAGCACGATGAGCGCCGCGAAGATCCAGCCGGAGATCCAGGCGAAGTCGTCGGTCGCCTGCATGAAGGACTGCTTCATCACCGCGCCCGCCACTTCCGCCGTGCGCTGCGCCGCATCCAGGCCCGGCGCAGCCACATGCGCCAGGTTCGCGGCGGAGACCGTCTCGCTGATGCGCGCGTCGTGGAAGGCCTGGCGGTTGTCCCAGAGCGAGATGCCGAGCGACGCGCCGAAACCCGCCCCCAGCATGCGCAAGAAGTTGAACAGTCCCGAGGCGCTGGCGATCTTCTGGGGCTGCACGCCGGAGAGCGCCATGGTCATGAGCGGCACGAAGAAGAGCGGCATCGCTGCGCCATAGATGAAGCGCGGCCAGGCGAGCTGCGCCAAGGTCACGTCGGTGTCGAAATGCACCGTCCAGAACGACACGGCGGCGAACACCACGAACGAGGTGGTGACGAGCCAGCGCGGGTCGAAGCGCTGCATGAGCCTGCCCATGAAGGGTGCCACCACCACCGCCAGGATGCCGATGGGCGCCGCGGCGATGCCGGCGTCGGTAGCGGTGTAGCCCATCTCGGTCTGCAGCCAGAGGGGGAACACCACCACGTTGGCGAAATAGGTGAGATAGCCGAAGGTGAGGGCCAGCACCGGCAGCGTGTAACGCGGGCTCTTGAGCAGGCTCAAGTCCACCACCGGATGGCTGTCCGTGAGTTCCCACACTACGAGAGCGCTCAAGCCCACCAGCGCCACTACGGCGAGCGCCCAGACGGTGCCGGAGGAGAACCAGTTCAGCTCATTGCCCTTGTCCAGCATGATCTGCAGCGCCGCCACGCCGACCACGAGCAGCCCTAAGCCCACCCGGTCGATGGGCGTCTGCACCTTGTCGGTCTCGCGGCCCCGCAAGGTGCTCCAGGTGAGCCACACCGCCAGCGCCCCGAAGGGCACGTTGATGTAGAACACCCAAGGCCAGCTGTAGTTGTCGGTGATCCAGCCGCCCAGGAGCGGCCCCACCACCGGCGCCACCACCGCGGTCATGCTCCAGATGGAGAGCGCGGTGCCGTGCTTCTCCTTCGGGTAGTTGCTCATGAGCAGGCTCTGGGACAGCGGGATCATGGGACCCGCGGTCATGCCCTGCAGCACCCTTAAGAAAACCAGGCTCCCCAGGTTCGGCGCGAGACCGCAGAGCAGTGAGAAGATCGAGAACAGCGTGGTGGCCCAGAGGAACAGTCGCACCTCGCCGAAGGTGCGCGCCAGCCAGCCGGTCAGGGGCACGGCGATGGCCAGCGTCACCGTGAAGGAGGTGATGACCCAGGTGCCCTGGTTGGGGCTGATGGCGAGATCGCCAGCGATGGTGGGGATGGCCACGTTGGCGATGGAGGTGTCCAGGATGTTCATGAACACCGCCAGGGACACCCCCAGCGTCAGCAGCGCCAGCTTGAAGCCGGTGATGGGCGGGTACTTACCGGTCACGGCCCACCTTCACCACGGCCACGCCCGCCAGCATCGGATGCACGTCGCCGCCGCCGTTGGCGCGGATGATGTCCGCGATCAGCTGCTCGGCGCCGGCCATGCGCTGCCCATAGACGGGCGTCGAATACTGGTGCGCCGGCACCGGGGCCAGCGGTTTGCCATCGCTCCCCGCATGGGTGTCCACGCTCACCTCCATGGAGAGGCCGATGCGCAGCGGATGGGCCGCGAGCTCGGCGTCGGCGATCTGCACCCGCACCGGCACGCGCTGCACCACCTTGATCCAGTTACCGGTGGCGTTCTGGGCCGGCAGGAGCGCGAAGGCGCTGCCGGTGCCGGCATCCACGCCGGCCACGGTGCCGTGGAAGTCCACGCGGCCGCCGTACACATCGGCGCGCAGGCTCACGGGCTGACCCGGACGGATGTGATCAAGCTGGGATTCCTTGAAGTTGGCGTCCACCCAGATCTCGGAGAGGGGCACCACGGTGATGAGGGAGGCGCCGGGCGCGATGCGCTGGCCGATCTCCACGTCACGCTTGGCGATGTAACCCGAGACCGGCGCCACGATGGTCATGCGCTGCAGGGTGAGGTACGCTGCGCGCACTTCCGCCGCCGCCAGCTTCACGTCCGGGTTCTCGGCCACGCCGCCTTCTCCGAGCTCCGCGTGCAGCGCGGTGATGGCCTGCTGGTCCTCGGCCAGCTCATGCTGGTCCACCTGCACCTGGGTGCCGCTCTGCTCCAGCGCGCTGTCGGAGTAGTAGCCGCGCTTGTTGAGCGCCTGATGGCGCTGGTAGTCGGAACGGTGTTGACTGAGCGTGTCCTGCTGGGCTGCGGCCCGGGCGGCGAGCTGCTTGTCCGTGGCATAGAGCTGTTCCACGTGGCGCACGGTAGCGGCGAGCTTGGCTTCCGCCTCCTGCAAGGCCACCTTGGCGTCGGTGTCGTCCAGCTTCACCAGCACCTGGCCTTGGCTCACCTCGTTGGTCTCGTCGGCGAGGATGGCGGTGACGGTGCCTTCGGCTTCCGCCATCACCGGCACGCGGTTGCCGGCCACGTAGGCGTCGTCGGTGCTCTCATGGCGGCTCGCCGACGCGAACCAGTACGCGCCGTAGCCGATGGCCGCGGCGGCGAACACGCCGCCCAGCACCATGAAGCCGCGCTTGCGCAACTGCTGGCGCTTGTGCACGGCAGGATCCATGCCGGTATCGATCGGGGCGTTCTGATTGCTGTTCTGCTCGGCCATGGTCTTCTCCTCACCTTCATTGCAGATAGTTGACTGTCTGGTCAACATCAGGGTAAAAAAATCCGCGAGGCCCCAAAGTCCTCGCGGTCTCGATCTGTCTTAAGCTCTTCGCCGCTCCGGCGCTTGCGCTTCGGGCACCGCTTCCAGCAGACGCAGCACTTGTTCGTAGATTCCCTTGAGCGGCTCCGGGCTGTCCTGGATGCGGGCCCGGGCCAGCGCGCCTTCGAACAGCGAATACACGGCCTGGGTCGCCGCTTCCACGTCGTCCACCTTGATCAGGCCCGCTTGCTTCGCATCATCGATGGCCTGCACGAAATACTTGCGCTTGCGCGCCAGCGCATGCCGAGCCGTCTCGCGCACGTCCGGCTCCACGCCCTCGCCTTCGATGGCGAGACGGAAGAAGGCGCAGCCGAGCAGCGTGCCGCCCTCGCGCTTGATCCGCATCTGGTTCTCGTAGATGGCCTCGAAGTAGCGCTTGAGGCGCTCCAGGGGCGGCACACCCTCGGCGAAGGAGGACTCGATGATGGGACGGCTGCGCTCCTGCCACCAGGCTTCGATAGCCGCCTTGGTGAGTTCAGCCTTGGACTCGAAGTAGTGATAGAAGCTGCCCTTCTTCACGCCGGCGGCGTCGCAGATGGCGTCCACGGTCACGGCGTTGTAACCCTGTTTCCAGGTCAACTCGTTGGCCGCCTTCAGCAGCCTTTCCCGTGCATCGCTGACTCGACCCATGGCACTCCACCTCGTAACTGTGACTAAATATAGTTGACTAGTTAGTCAAATTCAAGGTCCAAACTGAAAATGCCTTATAGCCATTTAAAATCAATAAGTTATAGAGAAAACTGACCCCAGGTCAGCTGTCCCCGTCTTCGCCACCGAGCTGTCTGAAGTCGATCCCTAAAGAGTTGAGCTTGCGATAGAGATGGGTACGTTCCATCCCCACCCGCTCCGCCAGCTTGCCCACCTTGCCCCCGCACAGTTGCAGTTGTTGTTCTAAGTACGCCTTCTCGAAGTGCTCGCGGGCCTCGCGCAGGGGCATGGCCAGGATGTCCTGCTGTATGAGCGACTCGCCGCCGCCGGTGACCGGCGCCACCGCCTGTTCCACTTCCTCCAGGCTCACTTCGCCGCCTTCGCCCAGCATCAGCACCCGCTGCACCAGGTTGGAGAGTTCGCTCAGGTTCCCGGGCCAGGGATAGTTACGCAGGCGGTTCTGGGCCGCGACGCTGAAACGTCGGTACTTCAAACCTTGCGAATCCACCAGCGTGTCCGTGTAGTAACGCAGGAGATCCGGCACGTCTTCCCGGTACTCACGCAGCGCCGGCACCCGCACCTGCACCGCCGCCAGGCGGTTGTAGAGGTCGCGACGGAACAGGCCCTGGTCGAGCTGGGATTCGATGCGCGGTTCAGCGGCCGAGAGCAGCCGCACGTCGATGGTGTGGGCGGTCTGGCTGCCGACGCGGGTGAAGGCGCCTTGTTCGATGACGCCCAGGAGCGCCGCCTGGCCTTCGCCGTGCAGGTCGGAGAGGTCGCCCAGGAACAAGGTGCCGCCCTTGGCCTGCTCGAAGCAGCCGAGGGACTCGTTGCCTTCACGTCCGCACAGAGCCTCCAACATGTCCCGCAGCTGCAGCCCGGCGAGCGACACCGCGACGAAAGGCCCGCCGGAGCGCGGACCGATGGCGTGCAGGTAGCGCGCCAGGGTCTCGCGACCGCTGCCGGCCTCGCCCACCAGCATCACGGAAGCCTCGTGGGGAGCGAGTCGCCGCAGCTGATCGCGCAGGGTCTGCATGGCGCGGCTCTTGCCCACCGGCTCCAGCGCCGGACGCGCCCGGCCGGCGTGGCGGCCGCGCTTCTGCTTGCCGCTCTCCACCGCCTGCTCCACCGTGCGCAATAGCTTGGCGAGCGACAGGGGTTTCTCCACGAAATCCACGGCGCCCAAGCGGGTCGCCTCGACGGCGGTCTCCACCGTGCCGTGGCCGGACATCATCACCACCGGGAAGGCCAGCGCGCCGTCGCGGGTCCACTCCCGGAGCAGGCTGATGCCGTCCATGTCCGGCATCCAGATGTCGAGGAGCATGAGGTCGGGCTCGGCGCGGGCGCGTGCCGCCCTTGCCTCGGCGGCATTACCTGCCGTGCGCACCTCGTACCCTTCTTCGGTGAGGATCTCCTGGACCATGCCGCGGATGTCCGCCTCGTCGTCCACCACGAGTATCTGCGAGGCTCTCATTTCGCCTCCCTCCTGCCGCCTGCGCGGCGTTCTGCGTTCCCCAACAACTGGCTGCTGCGGGTATGTTCGTTCACCGGCAGCCGGATGATGATCTGGGCGCCGCCTTCGGCGCGGTTCTGCAGGCGGATGCTGCCGCCGTGCTCCTCGGTCAGCTTCTTGACGATGGCGAGGCCGAGACCTGTGCCCTTGGTCTTGCTGGTCACGTAGGGCTCGAAGGCCTTGCCCAGGATGGTCGGATCGAAGCCCGGGCCGTTGTCCTCCACCGTCACCTCCGCCACTTCCTCGGCACCGCGCCGGAAATAGTGGGTGGCGATACGGGCGTGGCCGTCTTCACGGTTCTCGAGTGCCTCATGGGCGTTCTTCAGCAGGTTGTGCATGATCTGCCTCACCCGGCCTGAGTCCGCGTGCACCGGCGGCAGCGCCGGATCCAGTTCCAGGGTCACCTTCATGTCGGCCTCCCGGGCCCGATACAGTTCCACCACCTCGCGCACCAGGGCATTCAGGTCGAAGGCGCTCATCTCCAAGAGCGGCGCACGCGCGTATTCGCTGAAGGCGTTGACCATGGACTTCATGGCCTCCACCTGCTGCACGATGGTGTTGGTGGCGCGGTCCATCACGTCCGCGTCCTCGCCCTTGAGGTCGCCCAGGTAACGCCGGCGCATGCGTTCGGCGGCGAGCTGGATGGGGGTGAGGGGGTTCTTGATCTCGTGGGCGAGACGGCGCGCCACCTCGCCCCAGGCAGCGTCGCGCTGGGCGTCGATCAGCAGCGTCAGGTCGTCGAACACCAGCACCCGGCCCGGCGGCACCTCGCCGGTGGCGGGCAACATGGCGCAGCTCACCATGAAGATGCGCCGGCCGCTGGCGCTCTGCAGCACCATCTCCTCGCGCCATTCCTTGTCGTCGGCATCGAGGTGCCGGCGGCAGGCAGCCACGAACTGGCCGAGCAGCGAGTCGTCCTTGGCGAGGCCGACCAGAGAGCGGCCCATATATTGATGGAGGTCGGCCTCGAGGATGGCGCTGGCGGTGGGATTGGCGGTCTTCAGCACCAGCGCGGCGTTGAAGGAGATGACGCCGGAAGAGAGGCGCGTCAGCACCGCGCCGAGATAGCTGCGTTCGTTCTCCACCTGCTCGCGGCTCTTGCGCGCCGAGTCGCGGGCTTCCGCCAGGCGCTGGGTCATCTCGTTGAAGGAGGACACCAGGTACCCCACCTCGTCACGGGAGGGCAGCGGCAGGCGGGTGGTGAAGTCGCCGCGCGCCACCGCACGGGTACCCTCCACCAGCGCCTGGATCGGCGCCACCAGGGTACGGGCCGCGACGAAGGCGCCCCACACCGCCATCAGCACCGACAGGAGCAGCACCAGGAGCAGCGTCAGGTTGAACATGAGCTTCAGCGGCCCGCGCAGCACCGTGAGCTCGCGGTAGTGGGCATAGGCCTGCTGCACCTGGTCGGCGAGACCGCTCTGCTCGCCGCCCACGGGATACAGGGCCTGCAGGCTCATGCGGTTCCACCAGGCGCCGCCGGCGATGGTCACCGGTACCACCGCGCGGATGTGCAGGCCGCCGTGGGCAACCGGATCCAGGCCCACGTACTCGTTGCCGGAGCGCACCTGCAGCATCACTTCCGGGCCGGGCATATCGGGGAGCAGCTGTCCCGGCACGCCGTTGCTGGTGGCGACGATGTGGTTGTCGAAGCCGCCGATCAGGGTGAGTTCGCTGGCGCCGTTCTGGCGGCGCAACTGATCCAGCTGGTAGGAGCTGGCCCGCGTGTCGGCGAGGTTGAGGGTCCGGGACATGCGCTCGGTGCGCACCAGCAGGTCCCGCACCCGCATGTCCAGCGCGGTGCGCGACAGTTCCATGGCGCCGGTGAGCGCGCTCTCCACCCGCACGTCGAACCAGCTGTCGATGCCGCGACTGATGAACTGGTAGGAGAAGTAGTACACCAGCACCACCGGCACGATGGCCAGCACGCCGAAGGTACCGACCAGGCGCAAGGTCAGGCGCGAGCCCACCACGTTGCGCGAGCGCTGCAGCAGGAGGCGCGTGAGGTTGAAGCCGATGACTGCTAGGAGCGCCACCGCGGCGGCGGCGTTCAGGAACACCAGCCACACGTGCATGCTCTCGAAGGACGCGGAGTTGGAGGTGCTCTTGGCGAGCGTGATCAGTGAGGCCAGCATGATGAGGATGCCGACGCCGAACAGGAGCAGCATGCCGTAGCGCTTCATGAGACCAGCACCCACTGGTACCAGTCGCTCGACAGGTCCCAGCCCTTGAACAGCGAGGCGATGAGCTGCAGCGGCCCCGGGAAGGTCTTGATGTCGAGGCCGGCGCGCAGGCGGATGTTGTAGTGCGCGCCCGGATCCAGGAGCTTGGCGTCGATCACCGGCAGGTCGCTGACCTGGCCCAGGGCCACGATGGCTTCGCCGTAGCTGGAGTAGCTCTGCTGGTCGCCGCTGTTCAGGTTGACGACGATGAAGCGGCGGGACAGCTCGTGGTAGCTGATCTGATAACGCTGCTTCAGGTCGGCGACATTCTTGTCGAGCCACCAGCTGTGGTGCTTGATGACCTGGATGTCGAGTTCCACCGTGAGCGGCAGGCCGTTCTGTAGGGCATTCACCGCGTCGTCGGAGAGGTTCAGGCCTACGTCGGCGTCGAGGTAGTACACGCCGTTGACGAGCTCGCTGTAGGCGGTGCGGATGACGAAGCCGGGCTGCTCCTCCGCCTGCGCCGTCGTCGCGAGCAGCAGCGACACGACCACTAGCGCGCCCCACAGCGCGCACAGCAGCCGGCGCCGCGCCTCAGCGCTTCTCGAGACAGGCATAGTAGAAACCATCCATCCCGCCTTCGCCCATGAGCACCTGGCGGCCGGGCCCGGAGGCCACCCCCCAGGCGGCGTCGAGCGGCAGAGCCGCAGCATCCGGGTGGCCGGCGAGGAAAGCCGCGATCTGCGCGGCATTCTCCCGCTGGAACACGGAACAGGTGACATACAGGAGCTTACCGCCTGGCGCGAGCAGCGGCCAGAGCGCGCCGAGGAGCCGCGCCTGCAGTGCCGCGGCGCTCGCCACCTCGCCCGGCGTACGGCGCAGCTTCACGTCCGGATGGCGGCGCACCACGCCGCTGGCGCTGCACGGGGCATCTAACAGAATGCGGTGATAGGCCTCCCCCTCCCACCAACTCTGCACCACGGCCGCGTCCGCCACCTTGAGCACGGCGTCGAGCTTGAGACGGGTCAGGTTCTCGCGGATGCGCTGGGCGCGCTTCACGTCCTGCTCCACGGCGATGAGAGCGAGCGCGTGGCGTTCCAAGAGATGGCAGGTCTTGCCGCCGGGCGCGGCGCAGGCATCCAGCACGCGCATGCCGTCGTGGGCATCCAGCAGGGCTTCGGCGAGCTGCGCGCCCTCGTCCTGTACCGAGACCGCGCCCTCCGCGAAACCGGGCAGTGCTTTGACGTCCATCGCCGCAGCCAGGATCACCCCGTCGGGCGAATGCACGCAGGGCTTCGCCTCCAATCCTGCCGCCACGAGCTTGCCAAGATACTCCTCACGGCTCTGCACGCGACGGTTTACCCGCAGCGTGAAGGGTGGGCGCTCGTTGCCTGCCTCGAGCATCCCCTGCCAGTGCTCCGGCCAGTCGCGCTTGAGCTCTTCGATGAACCACTGGGGGAAGGCGTAGCGCGCCTGCAGTGCATCGGCCACTGCCGCTTCGATGACCGCCTGCTCCCGCTGGAAGCGGCGCAGCACGGCGTTCACCAAACCTGCAGCCCAACCCTTGTTTAAGGCACGGCTGGTCTCGACGGTCTCCTGCAGCGCCGCATGGGCGGGGATCCGCATGTAGGCGAGCTGATAGAGGCCGATCAGGATGAGGAACTTCACGTCCAGGTCGGCGACCTTGAGGGGCCGCTCCACCAGCTTGGCCAGCCAGGCATCAAGGCGCGGCTGGAAACGCAGCGTGCCGTAACAGAGCTCCTTCACCAGCGCCGCGTCGCGGGGATCGGCGGAAGAAGCCGCCACGCGCTCCGTGGCCTGGGTCAGGGTCTGGCCATCCCGCGCCACCGCGAGCAGCGCCTGCACCGCCAGCGCGCGCGGCCCCTCGCTCACGGCTCGAACCGCGCGTCGCGCAGGTCGCGGCCGTTGGCGAAATCGGAGGCGGACTGGACGCGACCGCCGGCGGGCTGCAACTCGAGGATGCGCAGCACGCCGTCGCCGGTGGCCACCTGGATGCCGTCGCGCCCCGCCGCCAGCACCTTGCCGGGCCCGGCAGAGGCTTGGGCCGTAAGCGGCTCGGCGCGCCAGATGCGCAGGGTCTGACCTTGATACCCGGTATACGCCACCGGCCAGGGGTTGTAGCCGCGCACTGCCCGGTCCAGCTCCACCGCGCTCTGCCGCCAGTCCAGCCGCGCTTCTTCCTTGCTGAGCTTCCCGGCGTAGGTCACGCCCGCGGCGTCCTGCTTGCGGGGATGCGCCTCAGGCAAGGCATCCAGCACTTGCATCAGCGCCTCGGCGCCGAGCACTGCGAGCCGGTCATGGAGCGCCTGACTGGTGTCGTGGGCGGCGATGGGCGTGCGGGATTCCAGCAACACGTCGCCCGTATCCAGGCCCTTGTCCATCTGCATGATGGCGACACCGGTCTCGGGATCGCCCGCGAGGATCGCGCGCTGGATGGGTGCGGCGCCGCGCCAGCGCGGCAAGAGCGAGGCGTGGATGTTGAGGCAGCCGTAGCGCGGGATGACGAGCACCGACTTGGGCAGGATCAGCCCGTAGGCCACCACCACCATCACGTCCGGCTTGGCAGCGGCAAGCGCCTGCTTGGCAGCATCGGTCTTGAAGGTCTCCGGTTGCTGCACCGGGACTTGCAGTCCCGACGCGCGCTGTTTCACGGGCGAAGCGGCGAGCTGGCGGCCGCGGCCGGCGGGGCGGTCCGGCTGGGTCCACACGCCCACGAGCCGGTGGCCGGAACGCGCGATGGCGTCCAGCGGCGGCAGGGCAAAATCGGGGGTGCCGGCGAAAGCGATGCGCAGGGACTGGTGCATGCGCCCGCCTGGAATGAGGTTCAGAGCGAAGAGGCTTGGGAACGACGCTCCTCGCGCTCGCGCTCTTCCTTCTCGACGCGCTTGCGGATGCGTTGACGCTTCAGGTCCGAGAGATAGTCCACGAACAACTTGCCGTCCAGGTGATCGATCTCGTGCTGGATGCACACCGCCAGGAGCCCGTCCGCGTCGAACTCGAGACGCTGGCCCTCGGGCCCCAAGGCCCGCACGCGGATGCGCTCGGCCCGCTCCACATCCTCATAGACGCCCGGCACCGACAGGCAGCCCTCTTGCATCACCTCGCTGCCCTCCTTAGCAAGGATCTCGGGATTGATGAGCCCCATGGGCTGGTCGCCATTGTCGGAGACGTCCACCACGATGACCCGCTCCGCCACTCCCACCTGGATGGCGGCGAGGCCGATGCCGGGGGCGGCATACATGGTCTGCAGCATGTCCTGGATCAGCTGCCGGTGGACCTCGGTCACGGCGGCCACGGGCTTGGCCCGGTTACGCAGGCGGGGGTCTGGATAGTGGAGGATGTTAAGGATGGCCATAGTGGTAAGCGTACAACAGGGTCTTATCTAAAGTAGGGGTCCGGGTGGGGGTTCTCAAGCAGGGTAAAAAGGGGGCTGCCCAATCCTCACGCACTTTTGCATAAATTGCTGCTAAAGTTATGATACTGTTGAAAAGTCGCCCTTGCGACCCTTACCCTAAAAGGGTCGGTCGCAGCCTTGGAATGGGGTATTCAGACCGGGGGCTGGGCGTACACCTAGGCGAGTCGTGGAGACCGCATCAATGAACCATTATAACGTCCCCCGTATCCTCGCGGCCGGCGCTGCCTTGAGCCTGCTGGCGGCCTGCGCCCACCATGCAGTGAAGCCGGCCCCGGCGGCTGCCACAGCGACACCCGTTGCCGCCACCGTGGCGACCCCCGCCGCCGCGACCCAGGCGCCGGCTCCCGCCATGCAGCCGACGGCGCCCGAACGCTATACCGTCAAGAAGGGCGACACCCTGTGGGGCATCGCCTCCATGTATCTCAAGGATGCCTGGGCCTGGCCTGACATCTGGTATGCCAATCCGGCCATCAAGAACCCGCACCTCATCTATCCCGGCGACGTGCTGATCCTGGGCCACAACCCGCAGGGCCAACCGACCCTGACCGTGGAGCGCAACGGCCAGACCGTGACCGAGGCGACACCGCCGCCCACCGTCCTCAGCACCTCCGCAAGCGCGGGCACCGCCACCGCTGCAGTGGCGGCCTCCACTCAGGCATCGGCCATCAAGGCCGCGCCCATCGCCGCGGTGAACACCACCGCGCTGCCCGTGGCCAAGCTCGAACCCCAGGCGCGCTACCTGCCGCTGAGTGCCGCAGTGACCACTGTGCCGCTGAACGGCCTGGCCCCCTACCTCTCTAGGACCCGCATCATGAGCTCGTCCGAGATGGACGACTCGGGTTACCTGCTCACCGCCTTCAACGGCGGCCCGGCCTCGGGCGGTGGCGACGAGATCTACGGCCGCAACCTCAAATCCACCGACGGCGCGCGCTACGAGATCTTCCGCAAGGGCGACAAGTACGTGGACCCCGACAGCGGCGACACCCTGGGTTATGAAGCAACCTACATCGGGGCCGCCGAGGTGGAAGCCTGGACCGACCCCGCCAAATTGATGGTCACCGATGCCACGCAGGAAGCGATCGCCGGCGACCGCCTGGTGCCGAACAACGGCGACACCGTCTCGCTCAACTTCCTGCCGCACCGACCCGGCAAGACCATCAACGGCCAGATCATGGCGGTCTTGGGCGGCGTCGGCCAGATCGGCCAGTACGCCGTGGTGGTGTTGAACCGCGGTACCGATGAGGGCGTCGACAACGGCACGGTGCTCGGCATCTACCGCAAGGGCGACACCGTCAAGGACCCGAACGCCACGTTCTTCAGCAGCGTCACGCTCCCCACTGAGCGCAGCGGCACCCTGATGGTGTTCCGCAGCTTCAATAAAGCGAGCTATGCCCTGGTGATGCAGGCTACCCACGAGGTCCACCTGAAAGACCTGGTGGCTAATCCTTGAAATCCAGACACGGTTGATGCGAAAGTAGAGACGCGTCAGGACAGGGTTTGGACGCCGGCACCGCCATCAACCAGCGGCACCGGCCCACCTGAGGGGAAGACGATAGACCCACAGGATGCATTGGACTGGCTCACGCTGATCCGCGCTCCGCGGCTCGGCTCTGCCGGCGCCCTCCGCCTGCTGCAGCACTGCGGCAGCGCCGCCGGATGCTTCACTTCTGATCTACCCCCTTCCCTCGAACTGCATGCCGAGACCCGCGCCTGGCTGCGCGCGCCGGACCGCAGGGCGGCGGACCAGGACTATGCCTGGATGCAGGGTTCCTGGACCCGTCTGCTGACGATGACCGATCCCGACTATCCCCCGCTCCTGAGACAGATTCCCGACCCGCCGTTCGCCCTGTTCGTGCGCGGCGATGCCGCGCTCTTGGCCGAGCCGCAACTCGCCATGGTGGGCAGCCGCAATCCCAGCGTGGAAGGCCGGCGCAACGCGGAAGAGTTCGCCGAATACCTGGCGCGCTGCGGGCTCGTCATAACCAGCGGCATGGCGCTGGGCATCGACGCCGCCTGTCACAAAGGCGCGCTCAAGGGCGGCAAGACCGTGGCGGTGTGGGGCACGGGCCTGGACAAGGCTTACCCGCCGCGCAACCGGGAACTGGCCGCGGAGATCGTCGAGAAGGGCGCCGTGGTCAGCGAGTTCCCGCCGGGCACCCCGCCCCTGCCGGGCCACTTCCCGCGCCGTAACCGCATCATCAGCGGGCTTAGCGTAGGCACATTGGTAGTGGAAGCAGCCAAGCAGAGCGGCTCGCTCATCACCGCTCGCATGGCGAGCGAGCAGGGCCGCGAGGTGTTCGCGATCCCGGGCTCGATCCACAATCCCATGGCGCGCGGTTGCCACCGGCTGTTGCGCGACGGCGCCAAGCTCGTGGAGTCGGCGGCCGACATACTCGAGGAACTGGCGCCGCTGCTGGGCCTGGAGGCCGCGCCGCTGCTGAGCGCGCAGCCCGCGGACGGCGGCGCGGACGCGCCGCCGGAAGACCCGGAATACAGACTTCTGTTGAATTCGCTCGACTTCGCCCCCACCTCGGTGGACAGTCTGGTCGAGCGCACTGGTTTGACGCCTGATGTGGTTTCCAGCATGCTCCTGATGCTCGAGCTTCAGGGACACGTGGAAGCCTCTCCGGGCGGCAGATATTCCCGCGTGAACAAGAGGTCGTGACGTCATGATGAAGGAAAACGTACTCGACGTGCTCATGTACCTGTTCGAGAACTACCTGGATGACGACGACAGCGAGACCGAAGCCGACCGCGAGACCCTGACGGTGGAACTGGAAGAAGCCGGTTTCGCCAAACACGAGATCAACCGCGCCTTCGACTGGCTGGAGAACCTGGCCAAGAGCGCGCCGGACAGCGACCCGCCGATCACGCAGCGCGACGCCATGCGCGTGTACGCGGCGCCGGAGCTGGAGAAGCTCAGCGTCGAATGCCGCGGCTTCATGCAATACCTGGAGAACATCGGCATCCTGGACGCCGCGCAGCGCGAGGTGGTCATCGACCGCATCATGGCGCTGGACAATGCGGAGATCGACCAGGAACAGGTGAAGTGGATCATCCTGATGGTGCTGTTCAACCGCCCCGGACAGGAAGACGCCTACGCGCGCATGGAAGAGCTGGTGTTCGACCAATCCGTGGGCGTGATGCACTGATGCCGCAGCCCGCCAAATGCAGTAGAAACCCACGTGTGCCGGGGCTGCGAAGCCCCGGCGACACTCGGTTTCGCTTCCACCCGGCCCATGCCGGGTTTGCTTTTTGTGCGTGGCTCGCTGAAACTTCGCGCCCGAAGGGACCCCGAGGCATCCGGTCACCGGGACAACATATGGATCGGCCGAACTTGCGCCGTCAAAACCTTTTGTAGTATTGCTGTATATATATGAGTGCAAACCTAGTCATCGTCGAATCCCCCGCGAAGGCCAAGACCATCAAGAAGTACCTGGGCAAGGGCTTCGAGGTGCTGGCCTCGTACGGCCACGTGCGCGACCTGGTGCCGAAGGAAGGCGCGGTCGATCCCGAGACCGACTTCACCATGAAGTACCAGCTGATCGAGCGCAACGAGAAGCACGTGGATGCCATCGCCAAGGCGCTGAAGAAGGCCGGCGCCCTCTACCTCGCGACCGACCCGGACCGCGAGGGCGAAGCCATCTCCTGGCATCTCACCGAGATCCTCAAGGAGAAAGGCCTGCTCAAGGACAAGGACGTGCACCGCGTGGTGTTCCACGAGATCACCCAGCGCGCGGTCTCGGACGCGGTGGCCAACCCGCGCCCCCTCTCCCAGGACCTGGTGTTCGCCCAGCAGGCGCGCCGTGCCCTGGATTACCTGGTGGGTTTCAACCTCTCGCCGCTCTTGTGGAAGAAGATCCGCCGCGGCCTGTCCGCCGGCCGCGTGCAGTCGCCGGCCCTGCGCCTCATCTGCGAGCGCGAGGACGAGATCGAGAAGTTCAAGAGCGAGGAATACTGGACCCTGCTCGGCAAGGCCGAGAAGAAGGGCCAGGCCTTCGAACCGCGCCTGTGGCAGTTCCAGGGCACCAAGATCGAGCAGTTCAGCTTCCGCGACGAGAAGTCCGCCAAAGGCGCTGAAGCCGCGATCCTGAAGTCCGCCAAGGGCCAGCTCAAGGTGGCCAGCGTCGAGAAGAAGCAGCGCCGCCGCAACCCGGCCGCGCCCTTCACCACCTCGACCCTGCAGCAGGAAGCCTCCCGCAAGCTCGGTTACGGCGCCCAGCGCACCATGCGCATCGCGCAGCAGTTGTATGAAGGCATCGACCTCACCGGTGAAGGCCAGGTGGGCCTGATCTCCTACATGCGTACTGACTCCGTGAACCTGGCCGCCGAAGCGGTGGTCGAGATCCGTGAGGTGATCGCCAAGCGCTTCGGCGCCGACCACCTGCCGCCGGAACCGCGCGTCTACAAGACCAAATCCAAGAATGCCCAGGAAGCACATGAAGCGGTGCGCCCCACCTCCGCGGCGCGCGCGCCGGAGGAGATACAGGGCAAGCTGACGGACGAGCAGCGTAAGCTCTATGAACTCATCTGGAAGCGCACCATCGCCTGCCAGATGGAGCAGGCGGTGTTCGACACCGTGAGCGCCGACCTGGATGCCGGCGGCGACACCCTGTTCCGCGCCTCGGGATCGGTGCTGGTGGTGCCGGGCTTCATGGCCGTGTACCAGGAAGGCAAGGATGACGCGCCGGCCAAGACCGACGCGGCGCCAGACGACGACGAGGAGCGCATGCTCCCGGCGCTGATCGAGGGCGAGAGCATCACCCTCAACGGCATCCAATCCGACCAGCATTTCACCGAGCCGCCGCCGCGCTTCTCGGAAGCGAGCCTGGTGAAGGCACTGGAAGAGTTCGGCATCGGCCGTCCCTCGACTTACGCCACCATCATCTCGACGCTGCAGGCGCGCGAGTACGTGGAGATGGACCGCAAGCGCTTCAAACCCACTGACGTGGGCCGCGTGGTGGCCAAGTTCCTCACCGAGCATTTCACCCAGTACGTGGACTACGGCTTCACCGCCTCCATGGAAGACGAGTTGGACGCCGTGTCCCGCGGCGAGAAAGCCTGGATACCGGTGATGCACGAGTTTTGGGACCCGTTCAAGAAGCTCGTCGATCACAAGGAAGAGAGCGTCTCGCGCAAGGACGTGACCACCGAGGCCATGAACGAGGCCTGCCCCAAGTGCACCAAGCCGCTCTCCATCCGGCTCGGCCGTCGCGGCCGCTTCATCGGCTGCACCGGCTACCCGGAGTGCGACTACACCCGCAACCTGGATGAGACCGCGGAACAAGCCGCCCAGCCGCAGAAGATCGAAGGCCGGCAGTGCCCCAAGTGCAACTCCGACCTCATCATCCGCCGCGGCCGCTACGGCAAGTTCATCGGCTGCTCCGGTTACCCGAACTGCAAGCACATCGAGCCCCTGGAGAAGCCGGCGGACACCGGCGTCGAGTGCCCCGAATGCAAGCAGGCCACCTTCCTCAAGCGCAAGTCGCGCTACGGCAAGGTGTTCTACTCCTGCGCCCGCTACCCGGACTGCAAGTACGCAGTCTGGAACCTGCCCCTGGCGCAGCCCTGCCCGCAGTGCAAGTGGCCGATCCTCACGGTGAAGACCACCAAGCGCAAGGGCACCGAGCGTGTCTGCCCCGTGAAGGAATGCGGATACGCGGAGCCGGCACCGGAGCTGGCGCCGCCGCCGGAAGAGACGGCCGCTCCAGCAGCCTGACACCGAGATGAAACCCGCCGCTTGGCCGTTGAGGCGCGCAGTCGAAACGGTCCGTAGCGGCGGCGTCATCGCCTATCCCACCGAAGCGGTCTACGGACTGGGCTGCGATCCTCTTGAGCACGTGGCCGTGCGCCGCATCATCGCCCTGAAGCAGCGCGATGCGGCGAAGGGCCTCATCCTCATCGCCTCCCACATCCACCAGCTCATGCCGTTCATGGCGGAGCTGCCGGCGGAGGTGCTGGCGAAGCTCAAGGCCAGCTGGCCCGGGCCCGTCACCTGGGTGGTGCCGGCGGCGCCTACGCTGCCCTTCTGGCTCTCGGGCGGGCGCAGCACCCTCGCGGTGCGCGTCAGCGCCCATCCCATCGTCTCGGCCCTCTGCGACGCGCTGGGCATGGCCATCGTATCCACCAGCGCCAACAGGAGCGGCCAGCCGCCGGCCCGCACGGCGCTCTCGGCGCGCGTGCAGCTTGGCGAAGGTCTTGATTACATCCTGCCCGGCGCCGTGGGCGGCCTTAACAAGCCCACCGAGATCCGCGAAGCGCTCACCGGCAAAGTCTTAAGGGCCAGCTGATACCATATCGGTCATGGACATCCAGGCCGTCGAGACCTATCTCCGTTCCCTGCAGGACAAGATCACGTCCACGCTGGAGAAGCTGGACGGCAAAGCTCGTTTCAAGCAAGAACGATGGACCCGGCCCGAGGGCGGCGGCGGCGAGAGCCGCGTGCTGAAAGACGGCGCACTGTTCGAGCAGGCCGGCGTGAACTTCTCCGACGTGCAGGGCATGAAGCTCCCGCCCTCCGCCACGGCGCACCGCCCTGAGCTCGCAGGCCGCGCCTGGCGCGCGCTGGGGGTCTCCCTGGTGCTGCATCCCCTCAATCCCTACGTGCCCACGGCGCACATGAACGTGCGCTTCTTCGCCGCCCCCAAGGACGGCGAAGCCCCGGTCTGGTGGTTCGGCGGCGGTTTCGACCTAACGCCCTATTACGGTTTCGAGGAAGACGTGCGCCACTGGCATGAGACCGCCAAGGCTGCCTGCGACTCCTCCTTCGGCGTCGAGGCCTATGCCCGCTACAAGAAGTGGTGCGACGAGTACTTCTTCCTCAAGCACCGCAACGAACCCCGCGGCGTGGGTGGCTTGTTCTTCGATGACCTGAATGCCGAGGGTTTCGAGCGCTCTTTCGCGTTCATGCGCAGCGTCGGCGACCACTTCTTGCCGGCCTACACGCCCATCGCCGAGAAGCGCCGCGACACGAAGTACGGCGAGCGGGAACGGCAGTTCCAGCTCTATCGCCGCGGCCGCTACGTGGAATTCAACCTCGTCTGGGACCGGGGCACCCACTTCGGCCTGCAGTCCGGCGGGCGCACCGAATCGATCTTGATGTCCCTGCCGCCCCTGGTGCGCTGGGAATACGACTGGAAACCGGAAACGGGTTCCAGGGAAGCAGAGCTCTACGAGAAGTTCCTGAAGCCCCGAGACTGGGCCTGAGCTAAGCCTTGCGCTTGCCGTGCTTGCGGTCCAGATGCGCGGAGAGTGCATCCAGCCGAGCGGTCCACAAAGCCTCGAACTCATCCACCCAGTCCACCACCTCCAGCAGCGGCTTGGGACGGAGGTGGTAGATCCGCTGTCGGCCGTCGCGTCGTTCCGTCACCAGATCGGCTTCCTTGAGGATCTTCAGGTGCTGCGAGACGGCCGCGAAGGACATACCGAAGGGCTCCGCCAGTTCGCTGGCCGGCCGTTCGCCTGCCTTGAGCATGACCAGGATGGTGCGGCGCGCCGGATGGGCGATGGCATGGAACACGTCGTTCTGCTGCGGCGGTCGCATGATTCAGCCTTTCCATGCAGGGTAAAGGGGACGCAGGGCCATGAAACGCTCCATCCAGTCCGGGAGAGGCGCGCCATCCAGCTGGGCTTCAAGCCGCTCGAGGAACGCATGCAGCCCGGGGGCGAAGCCTCCGGCACTGGCCTTGGTGATGCGGCGGTAAGTCACGGTCAATAGCGTGGAGTCGCCCTGCCGGGACAGCTCCCAGCGGAACACGGCGTCCTCGCCGCGCGGCATCTCGGGCACCGGCGCCACCTTCCATTCGTACTCGAACACATAGGGCGGCTCCCAGCGGAGTATCGCACCGCTGGAACGGTACTGGGGCGGGCCGGACACCATCTCGATGCGGCCGCCCACGCGGCCGTCTATCTTCGCCGAGGAGCACATCAGCCATTCCCTGAGCTCAGCAGGATCGGTGATCGCGCTCCACACCGCCTCCGGTGCATGCCGCAACACCCTCTGGAACACGATGGTGGCGTAGTCACCCTCCGGGATCACACTCCCGATAGCAGCCGCTTCAGCTCTATTGCCGCTCACTGCGCATCCTCATGCCAGCGCTTCGTAGTTGAGCACCACATTACCGTTGTTGAAGGCCCGCGTCTTTATCAGCTTCAACCCCAGGGGCTTCTTCAGCCCCTGGAACAAGGTCCTGCCAGCGCCCAGGGCGCGGGGGTTCACCACCAGCTGGTATTCATCTATCAGTCCCGCGGCCGCGAATTGCGCCACCAGACTGCCGCTGCCCAGGATCACCATGTCCTCGCCCCGCTCGCCCTTGAGCTTGCGCATATTCGCCACCGCATCGCCCTTCACCAGCCGGGTGTTCTCCCAGATGGCCTGGTCCAGCGTGCGGCTGAACACGAGCTTCGTCAGGGCGTTCATGCGCTTCGCCACCGCAGGGTTCTGCTCCAGGGCGAGCGGCGTCGGCCAATAGCCCTGCATGAGGTCATAGGTGACACGGCCGAATACCAGGACTGCGTCGCCGCTGGCGTTGCCGGTCACGTAGGCGTCCCATTCCGCATCCGGCTCGGGCCGGTAGGCCCAGCGCATGTCGCCAAGCGCATCCACGAAATAGCCGTCCAGGGCAAGGTGTTCGAATACGGTCAGTCTGCGCATGGCTGTCTCCTGGAATTAAATTAAGTAAAAACTTAAATCAAATAATATAATTATTACTTAAATAACACAAGCCCCCTCGGGCGGGTACACTCAGGTCCCGATCTCAGGACGGCACTACTACAGACCATGCCCAGTCAGCCCCTGACCCCTTTCCATCTGGCCTTCCCGGTGCACGACCTGGAGGAAGCCCGCAAGTTCTACGCAGGGCTCTTAGGCTGCCCCACGGGCCGGGAATCCAAGGAGTGGATCGATTTCGATCTCTACGGTCACCAGATCGTGGCCCATCTCGCGCCGAAGGAGACTGCGGCCGCCACCAACAAGGTGGACGGCAAGGACGTGCCGGTACGGCACTTCGGTGTGATCCTGGAATGGGCTCAATGGGAGAGGCTGGCGGAGCGCCTCAAGGACCAAGTGATATTCGTCATCGAGCCCGGCATCCGCTTCAAGGATCAGGCAGGTGAGCAGGCCACCATGTTCTTCAAGGATCCCAGCGGCAATGCCCTGGAGTTCAAGGCCTTCCGGGATATGGGCAGCATCTTCAGAAAATGACTTGTCTCAGATCCCCGTCTCGCCTGTGAAGAGGCCGATGGTCACGAGTCCGACAACCAGCAATCCCACCACCACATAGAGCCAATCGCGCATCCGTGCATTGGCGACAACGCCTGAGACCAGCCGCGCCAAGGGCGTGAACAGGATCACCAGTATCCCCGCATCCATGAAGGCCGAGGGCCGCAAAGCCCGCGCTTCACTCCAGATGTAAATCAGTATCTGGTCGATGCGTCCCGAGGGCGTGCGTGGGAAATACACCGCACCCCGCGCCAGGAACAGGGCGAGCCCCACCAGGATCGAGAACACCGCGAGGCCGATGCTCAAGCGCAGGATCACCACGGTGATGCGGCGGCGCTGGGCTTCCAGGCGCTCTTTCATACGCCCAGACCCTTCAAGAGCATGTCCACCGCCACGAAGCACAGCACCACGGCGAACACGCGCCGCAACTGCTGCACCGGCAGCACCTTCATCCAGTGTCCGCCGAGATAGGCCCCCCACAGCACGCCCAGGATCACCGGCGCGGCCACCAGCGGCGGCACCTCGCCGTGGGAGAGGTAGTAGCCGGCGCTGGTGGCCGCGGTGATGCCGATCATGAAGTTGGAGGTGGCGGCGGAGACCTTGAAAGGCAGGCGCATGAGCTTGTCCATGGCCAGCACCTTGAACACCCCGGAGCCGATGCCGAGCATGGCCGAGAGCATGCCCGCCCCCACCATGATGCCGAAGGCCGGCGCCACGCCCTGCACCTTGTATTCGATCCACCCGCCGTCGTTCCGGTAGCGGCTGGCGAGGCGCAGGCGCGTCGCCAGGGGCGAATCCGCCGGCGCACCCGCGTCGTCGTGCCGGCTGGGCAGGAAAGACATCACCGCGGAATAGAGCATTACGAGGCCGAAGATCAGGAACAGGGTCTTGGTGGGGATGTTGTGGGCCACCAGGGCGCCCAGCAAGGCGCCGGAGGACGCCGCCACCTGCAGGACCAGTGCCAGGCGTACGTTGGAGAGACCGGTGCCCACGAAGCGCGGCGCGGCGCCGATGGAGGTGGCGATCACCCCCAGCAGGCTCACGCCCACCGCCTCCGGGAGCGGCAGGTGCACCACCAGGGTGAGGAGCGGCACAATCACGAGACCTCCCCCTAAGCCTGTGAGCGCGCCGATGACGCCGGCGAGCACGCCGCCCGCCAAAACTACAATGACCATAAGAAGAGGAGTCATTAAGTACTCGCTGGTCGACTTAAAAGCGTCGCGAGCGAAGGCAGGACGAGGCGCGCAAGGCGAGCAGGAGGGACTGCACTCTCCTGTGCATGACCGACTGCGAGACCGAGCGCTCGCCGCTCCCGCACATCCCTGTGCTCCGCGGCACGTACGCATCCTGCTACAGACAAAGTCATGCCGAGCGCAGCAGCTTTAGCTCCGGTGTCGAAAGCATGTAGTCGAGTGATCATCCACCATCCCGGTGGCCTGCATGAAGGCATAACAGATGGTCGAACCCACGAAACGGAAGCCGCGCTTCTTCAAGTCCTTGCTCATGGCATCGGATTCGGGCGTGCGATCCGGCACCTGGCCGGTCTTCCAGGCGTTCTTCTTGGGCTTGCCACCCACGAAAGACCAGATGTAGCGGTCGAAGGTCTTGAACTCTTTCTTGACCTCGAGGAAGGCTTTCGCGTTAGAGATACTGCTCTCGATCTTGAGACGGTTGCGGACGATGCCGGCGTCTTTCATGAGACGTGCCACATCCTTCCTCGTGAACGCCGCTACCTTCTTGGGGTCGAAACCCACGAATGCCTTACGGTAGTTCCGGCGCTTGTGCAGGATGGTGGACCAGGAAAGTCCTGCCTGGGCCCCTTCCAGGATCAGGAACTCGAAGAGCTTGCGGTCGTCATGGAGCGGGACGCCCCATTCCTTGTCGTGATAAGCCGTATAGAGCGGATCATCCGGCGGCGCCCAGCGGCAGCGGAGCTTGCTGTCCGCGTGCTGCGACTTCACTTGCGGATGTCCGGAGCGACATCACCCACGCGGCAATTCTTGAACCATTCCTCGAACTCGGCGCAGCGGGCATGGCCTTCGGCCGGGGCCCAGGGCACGAAATCCTTCTCTTCCGTCGGCACGTAGGGCCCCTTCTTGACCTCGAACACCACCGTGGACGGGGCCAGGGTCACGATGCCGTGCCAGGTGTTGGCGGGGATCTCTACGCCTAAGGTCTCGCCGCCGGTCTTGAGACGAGTCACGGTGGTCACTTTCCCATGGTCATCGAAGTAGATGACCAGCATGTCGCCGCTCACGATCAGCAGCAGCTCCCATTTGTCCGGATGGCGGTGCGGGCGCACGTAGGTACGCGGCTCCATGGCCATGCACATGCGCTGGATGGGGTCTTCGTGGCTCGGGTGCAGGTTGAAATGGGTGCGCAGGCGTGGCGCGGACGCCGCCTTGAGGTGCAGGTCCGCGACGAGGATCCGGTCTATCAGCTTCATGAAAAAGGCCCTTTTGCAGGGCCTCTATTATACGGGCCAGGAATCAGGCCGTTTTATAGCGTCCACTGCACATTATTCGCCAGTTCCTGTTCCATCGGCTGAACCGGCGTGTTGTTGTTGGTGACGATGGCGATGCTGCCCTCGCCTGCCGGCACGATCACGCCGTGGAAGCCGTCCTGGTCCACCGGCACGGTCTTATCCACGTGGGTATGTCTCAACAACATGATGGTGACAGGCCCGTTGGCGCCGTGCACCACGAGATGCGCCACCCGTTCGCCGCGGAACAGGCACACCTGGGCGTAGGTGACGTCGTCCATGCTTCCCTGCATGCCGGCGCCGGCTTTCTGCATCACGCCCTGCACGTAGGCGGCATCGTGGAGCAAGGCCCGGTCCGGAGCGATGGCATTGATCTCCTCCGGGTTTTCGATGTGTTTCACCACGGCATCCGCCAGCACGGCATCTGAGGGATGCGCGTGGCGCCAGGCGAGACCCGCCAGGGCCACGGTCATGAGCACGCTGGCCGCGACGGCGTACCAGGGATTGGTCCAGGCGCGGCGGCGGTTCTTGAGGGAACCGTCCAGGGCGATGCGCGCTTCCAGCCCCTCCGGCACCGGCACCTTGAAGGCCGCATCCAGGCGCGCATCCAGGGCCAGCATGTCGCGGGCGAAGTTGGCGCAAGCCGGGCAGTCCTTGAGATGCTCGGCGATGCCGGCGTCGCGGCGCTGGGGTTCCGCCCCGAGGATGCGGCGCACGTCGAGGCAGGTGACGGATGCGTTCATGCCGCGCCCTCCCCTAATGCCGTACCGGCTAGCCCCAAGTGCTCGCGCAGCTGGTTGCGGGCCCGGTGCAGGCGGGTCAACACCGTGCCCTGGGTCAGCTCCAGCATCTCGGCGATCTCCTGGGTGCTGCAGCCGATAAGCACCTGCAGGGCCAGGGGTTCGCGGTATTCCGGCGTGAGCTTCCACAGGGCGCGGCGCACGTCGAACATGTCGGTGTCGCTGCCGCCCACGTTGGCGGAGGGGTCCACCAGCGGCAAGTCGTCTATAGCCACTGTGTCGCGGCGCTTGGATAACTCACGCATGAACTCGTTCCGCAATATCGTTATGAGCCAGCGGCGAGCCGCGGCCTCCTCGCGCAGCGAGTCCAACGACCGCCAGGCGCGCAACAGGGTCTCCTGCACCAGGTCTTCGGCGAGCGCGCGGTCCCGGCACAGCCAGTACGCGTAGCGGTACAGGCCCGGGGTCTGCGCGCGCGCCAGCATCTCGAAACGGTGCTGATGCGTCCCCATGGGAGCAGAGACCGGCTGGGCCTGGGGTTTATTACCGGATTTATCCTGGGGCTCGGACATCAGCTCGTGACCAGGGGTGCCACCCAGAGTACGGGACCCGTGGGCTGGCCCGTGGGCGAGCCGCCCTTGGGTTCCAGGGAGATGGCGAGCGCCTTGGCCCCCGCCAGGCGCGCCAGGAGTTCAGGCGGGACGGTCTCGCTCGCCACCCCGGTCTCGTTCATGAGACCCATGGGTACGGGCTTGCCGCCGTCGGGGATCATCCACAGCTCATAGGACTTGCCGGCGGGCACCGGGTTCGGTGTCACCACCTTCATGTCCACCCGGTTGGCCTCAGGATGCACGCTGATGAGCCACAGCGGCGTGCCCTTGGCGTCGGACATGAGCGCGAACTCGGCGGCTTTCGGCTCCGTCGTCGGCGTGAACTTCTGGGTGACGACGATGACCGCCAACAGGATGGTCGCGGCCACCGCCCAGCTGCGCCAGAAGGTGTTGCGCAGGCGCTCGCCGCGGGGCTGCGAATCCTTGCGCACACGCCCGAGCAGTCGCCACTCGAGATAGGCCGGCGGATCGATGGGTTTAAGCCGCAAGGCCCAGGCGGCGAAGCGGCTTTCCCAGGCGGCCATCTCGGCGGCCAGGGCCGCGCTCTCCATCATCAGGCGTTCGCAGCGCCGGCGCGCGGCGCCGCGCATCAGTCCCAGCACGTACTCGCCGGCCAGCAGGTTCTGCAGTCTTGGATCGGAATAGTTCATGCCGCTTCCAGGCAGCGCTTCAGGCTCTCGAGCCCGCGCCGCACCCAGCTCTTCACCGTGCCGACGGGCGAGCCGACCCGCGCCGCGATCTCCTCGTGGGTACAGCCGTCGACATAAGCGAGCCTCAGGCTCTGCTGCTGTCCGTCGTTCAGCCTGCCCATGCAATCGTCCAACTTGCGCTCCTCGGCCTTGCTCACGTTGACGGCATCCATGACGGTCTCGCCGTCTGATACCTGCCGCCCTTCTTCGTCCAGGTCCTCGCGATCGGTGTCCAGGGACACCTCGCGCTTCTCCCGGCGCAGCATATCCAGCGCCCGGTTGCGACAGATCGAGACCAGCCAGGTCATGGGGGCGCCCTTGTCGGCGGAATAACTGCCTGCATTGCGCCACACGCTCAGGAGCGCGTCCTGGAGGGCCTCCTCGGCCAGGTCCCTGCGCTTCAAGATACGTACCAGCACGGCGAATAGTTGCGGGGAAACCTCGCGATAAAGCGCCTGGAAGGCCGCCTGGCGGCCCTGGGCGCAGGCGTGGAGCAGGTCCGCCAGACGGCGGTTTCGCTCCTGCAGGTCAGGGGTGGAGGCAGCCATGGAGGTTTCTAACCTATTGTTTTCCAGTGTCTAACTGGCCCATCCGGCGGGTTTGTTTTACCCTATTTGGCCTTGCTTTGCAGCCTTTTGCCTCGCGTCCGGTCCAGGAGCCAGATTCACGTGAAGCCCCCTTCCCGACCCCCCGGCGCTTACCCCGCCATCCGTCCGCGGCGCATGCGCCGCGACGGCTTCTCACGCCGCCTGATGCGCGAGACCCATCTCAGCACCGACGACCTCATCTATCCCGTGTTCGTCATCGAAGGCAAAGGCCAGCGCGAGGCGGTGAGTTCCATGCCCGGCGTCGAGCGAGTGAGCATCGATCTGCTCCTCAAGGAGGCCGAGCAGTGCCTGAGACTCGGCATCCCGGCCCTGGCGCTCTTTCCGGTGACGCCCGTCTCCAAGAAGTCCCTCGACGCGGCCGAGAGCTACAACCCCAAGGGGCTTGCCCAGGAAGCGACCCGCGCGCTCAAGAAGGAATTCCCCGCGCTCGGCGTCATCACCGACGTGGCGCTGGATCCCTTCACCACCCACGGCCAGGACGGCATCATCGACGATCAGGGCTACGTGCTGAACGATGCGAGCGTCGAGGTGCTGGTGCGCCAGGCGCTCTCCCATGCCGAAGCCGGTGCCGATGTGGTGGCGCCCTCGGACATGATGGATGGGCGCATCGGCGCCATCCGCACGGCGCTGGAGGGCAAAGGCTTCGTCAACACCCGCATCCTCGCTTACTCCGCCAAGTACGCGTCCAGCTTCTACGGCCCGTTCCGGGACGCGGTCGGCTCCGCCGCGAACCTCGGCAAGGGCGACAAGTACAGCTACCAGATGGACGTGGCCAACAGCGACGAAGCGCTGCGCGAAGTGGGGCTCGACCTCGCAGAAGGCGCGGACATGGTGATGGTGAAGCCCGGCCTGCCCTACCTCGACATCGTGCGCCGGGTGAAGGACAGCTTCGGCGCGCCGACCTTCGTCTATCAGGTGAGTGGCGAGTATTCCATGCTCATGGCCGCCGCCAAGCACGGCTGGCTCGACGAGAAGGCCTGCGCCCTGGAATCCCTCATGGCCATCAAGCGCGCCGGCGCCGACGGCATCCTCACTTACTTCGCCAAGCGCGCCGCCGTGTGGATCAAGGAAGGGGCTTCGGCATGACAGTGGGCTACTGCATGACGATGCAGGGACGCATCGAGCGCGAAATGGATTCGCACTACATTCTGTGCGGGCCGAGTCCGAGCATGTGTCGGACTCGGCCCCAGAGAAAAAATCCTGGACGGATTATTTCGTAACATGTCGAACGCCTCCGATCGCTACGCCATCATCGGCCACCCCGTGGAGCACAGCCTCTCGCCGGGCATCCACGCCGCCTTCGCCCGCCAGACGGGCCAGCGGCTGGAATACGCGCGCATCGACGCGCCCTTGCGCGGCTTCACCGCGGCGCTGCGCGGCTTCCTGGCGGGCGGCGGCAAGGGCTTGTCGGTCACGCTGCCCTTCAAGGAACAGGCCTTCAAGCTCTGCCACGAACTCACGCCGCGCGCCAAGAAGGCGCGCGCCATCAACACCATCGCCGTGCAGGAAGGCGGTACGCTACTGGGCGACAACACCGACGGCGCGGGCCTGATCCGCGACCTGCGCTACAACAAGCACATCCCGCTGCACGGCAAGCGCGTGCTGCTGCTGGGCGCGGGCGGCGCGGCCCGCGGCGTGCTGGCGGCGCTCATGGAGGAGAAGCCCGCGCTGATCCACATCGCCAACCGCACCGCGGCGCGGGCCGAGAAGCTGGCCGCGCGTCACGTGACCCAGGGCGTGCGCGGCGGCGGTTTCGACACCGTCCGCGGCAGCTTCGACCTGGTGCTGAACGCCACCTCCGCCAGCATGAGCGGCGAGATGCCGCCTCTGCCCCGCGACGTGCTGAGTTCCCAGGCCAGCTGCTACGACCTGTTCTATGCAGAACGGCCCACGGTGTTCATGCACTGGGCCGAGCGCGAGGGCGCGCGCCATGCCTTCGACGGCTGGGGCATGCTGGTGGAGCAGGCGGCGGAGGCCTTCCTGCTGTGGCGCGGCGTGCGGCCGGACACCCAAGAACTCCTCAGCGCGCACCGGATCTGATTTATATGCAAAACGCCATCCGTGGCCTTTTGCATCTCGCTTCGCCGCGGGATCGGCCCGCGGCTCACTCCGAAACCCGAACACTTGCGTGTTCGGGTTTCGCCGCCCCCGTCCCGGGAGCGTCTATCGGGATGATGCAAGCTGCGCTTGCACCATCCTGCTAGTCCCATGCGCGCCGCCAGTATCGTCATCGCAGCCTCGGTAGCGGCCCTCACGGTCAGCGTGTGGGCTTACTTCAACCAGCCGGACCACGAGGCGCCCTGGCCGGAACGCATCCAGGGTTTCTCCTTCTCGCCGTTCCATGCCGGCGAGGACGCCATCGCCCACCGCTTCCCCACCGATGACGAGATCAATTCGGACCTGAAACTACTCTCCGGCAAGACCGATTCCGTCCGCACCTACACCATGGAAGGCACGATCGCCGACGTCCCGAAGTTGGCTGCGCCCTACGGCATGAAGGTGATGCTGGGCGCCTGGGTGGACTCGGACAAGCAGAAGAGCGAAGCCCAGGTAGACAAGCTCATCGAGGTCGCGCGCAGCAACCCGGACGTGGAACAGGTGCTGGTGGGCAACGAGACGGTGCTCACGGGCATCCTGCCCACCGAAGATCTCATCGGTTACCTGGACAAGGTGCGGGGCTCGGTACGCCAGCCGGTGGGTACTGCCGAGACCTGGAGCACCTGGATGCTGCATCCGGAGCTCGTCGACCATGTGGACTTCCTGGGCGTGCACATGCTGCCCTACTGGGAAGGCGTGGATGTGGATCAAGCGGTCGGCTATATCGACGATCGCATGAGCGACCTGGAGAAACGCTACCCGGACAAGCCCATCATCATCGACGAGGTGGGTTGGCCCTCTTACGGCCGCACCCGCCACGCGGCGGTGGCCTCACCCGCCAACGAGGCCATGTTCCTGCGCCGTTTCATCGACCTGGCCCGGCGCCGCGAATGGACCTACCGCCTCATGGAAGCCTTTGACCAGCCCTGGAAGGAGCAGACCGAGGGCGCGGTGGGTGCCTACTGGGGTGTGTGGGACGTGAGCCGCCAACCGAAGTTCGCCATGCGCAGTCCCATCGTCCGGATCCCCGAATGGCCCATGCTGGCCGGCCTCTCGGTGCTGCTGGCAGCGACCCTGCTGACGCTGATCCTGGGCCGCAGCCACACCTTGCGCCATCGGGGCCGCGGCTTCATCGCGGTGGTGGTGTACACCGCCACCACCACGCTGGTGTGGGTGTTCTACGACTACACCCAGCAGTACCTGACGGTGACCAACGTCGCAGTGGGCCTGCTGCTGTTCATCGGCATGGTGGGCGTGGTGCTGGTGCTGCTGACCGAGAGCCACGAGTGGGCCGAGGCCCACTGGGTCACCATGCGGCGCCGCGTCTTCGAGCCCCGGCGCGCCGCCGACGATGACCTGCCCATGGTCTCGGTGCAGGTGCCCGCCTACGACGAGCCGCCGGAGATGCTGAAGGAGACGCTGGACGCCCTGAGCCGGCTCGACTACCCGCGCTTCGAGGTGCTGGTGATCGACAACAACACCCGCGACGAGGCCAAGTGGCGTCCGGTGGAGGAGCATTGCCGCAGGCTGGGCGCGCGCTTCCGCTTCTTCCACGTGGCACCGCTGGCCGGCTTCAAGGCCGGCGCGCTCAACTTCGCGCTCGCCCACACGGCGCCGGAGGCCTCGATCGTCGCGGTCATCGACAGCGACTACGTGGTGGATCCGCGCTGGTTGCGGGACATGGCGCCGCTCTTCGCCAACCCGCGCATGGGCGTGGTGCAGGCGCCCCAGGACTATCGCGATGCGGACGAGAATGCCTTCAAGGCCATGTGCTACGCGGAATACCGCGGCTTCTTCTACATCGGCATGATCACCCGCAACGAGCGCAACGCCATCATCCAGCACGGCACCATGACCATGATCCGGCGTTCCCTGCTGCAGCAGGTGGGAGCCTGGTCCGAGTGGTGCATCACCGAGGACGCGGAGCTGGGGCTCAAGGTGTTCGAAGCCGGCTTCGAAGCCGCCTATATCCCGAAGAGCTACGGCCAGGGCCTCATGCCGGATACCCTGCTGGACTACAAGAAGCAGCGCTTCCGCTGGGCCTACGGCGCGGTGCAGATCCTGAAGCACCATGCCCGGCGCCTGTTCAGCCCCGGACCGCTCACGCTCGGCCAGCGCTACCATTTCCTGGCGGGCTGGCTGCCCTGGCTCTCGGATGGGTTCAACCTGGTGTTCAACGTCTCGGCCATGTTCTGGTCGGTGGGCATGGCGCTGTTCCCGCATTCCGTCGACCCGCCTCTGATGATCTTCTCGGCCCTGCCGCTGGCGCTGTTCGCCTTCAAGATCCTGAAGCTCTTGCACCTCTATAGCACGCGGGTCGGCGCCAGTACGCGCCAGACGCTCGCCGCGGCGCTGGCCGGCCTCGCGCTAAGCCACACCATCGGCCTCGCGGTCATGCAGGGCCTGTTCACGCGGGACCAGCCCTTCTTCCGCACGCCCAAGCGCGCCGAGAACCACGCCCTGCTGCAGGCGCTATACGACAGCCGCGAGGAGGGCCTGATGATGCTGGGCCTGTGGCTGGCGGCCCTGGCGGTGCATCTCGACGTGTCCGACGACATGCGCGACGTGTCGGTGTGGATCGCGGTGCTGCTGATCCAGTCCGTGCCTTATCTCGCGACGTTGCTGATGTCGCTCATCAGCGCCTATCCGCGGCTACCGGCGCGCCTCATCGGCCGGGCGGACGAGATGGACGCGCTCGCTCACGTCGTCTTGGATGAAAAAGCCGCCGGGTGATTCCGCTAGCGCTAAGATGTTCCGCTCCCCTGCAAGAAAACGGCGCGAGCACCGCTCTCCTCCATCCCTGGCGCCATTCCAGCTCGGCATCTATGCCTCGCGTTCGCCGCTGCGCGGCTCACCCAGGCGAGCGCTTTTGGTTACTTTTGGCGCGCCAAAAGTAACCCGCCGCCGGGAGGCGGCGGAACAACTCAAAAGTTGATGATGTTGCCGACCACGAACTGGCGTTGCGTGGCGCCGGGCAGTTTCACCAGCGGCCAGGCATAAGTGACGTAGATCACGCCGCCGTAGGCGCTGCGCACATCACCCAGGCGCAGCGCGATGCCGGCATCCGCGAGGGTGCGGCTCCAGCCGGCATTGCCGAGCTGGCGGATCTGCCCCGCGTCCGCGTACACCGCGAAACCGATCTGGAAGACGTTGAACAGATAGGTGTTGGTGACCACCCGGTCCGAGATGTTCCCCTGCCAGCGACGGTCGCCGAGCAGGTAGAAGTTCGGGTAGCCGGGCATGCCCTGCAGGCCGCCCAGGTATTGCAGGTCTTCCGGATCGGAGCGCAGGCCATAACCCAGCTCGCCGTGCAGCACCAGGGTCTGGTGGGGAAGGCTCTGGTTGTAGAAGGTGAACAACATCTGCCCGTCCACCCCCTGCGCCAGTCCCTGCTGCTGGCGGCCGCGCAACTCTGCGCTGGAGAGGAACAGGCTATCGTCCAGCGGTTCGCTGCCGTAGGTGGAGGTGAGATCGTAGAACCAGGCGGGCACCCGGCTGCCGAACCTCTCGCCGAAGTAGCCGAGCTGCACCTTGTCGTCCCAGCCGACGTTGTAGTCCTCGGTGCGGCCGATGAGCTGCATGTCGGTGAAGGTGCCGTAGTTGTCCTGGTAGTACTCGTAGGTACCGGCGGGGCCGCCGAAACGGCGCGGCGTGAGCGTCGGCCGCACCAGGGTCAGGGGCGGGAACTGCTGCAGGACGCCATAACGGATATCCTCGTCTATATAGCTAACGCCCGCGCGCATGCCGGCCGATCCATCCCAGTTCAGGAGCCGCATCCAATCGAGTTCGGTCTTCTGGGTGATGTCCGCCGCCCGCCAGGCCACCACCGAGTCCTGGTAGAAATTCAGGTTCTGTTGCTGGTCGAGGTAGTGCACGAACAGCGACCAGGGCGCCTGATCCTCGTAGAAAGGCTGGCCCAGGTCCATGGAACGGGTGAAGCCATCGGACTGGTGCGCATAGGTGGCGGCCAGGGTCCAGCGGCTGCCGAGCAAGGCCGGGTCCTGGTAGCTCACCTGGTTGCTGACCCTCTGCACGTCGCTCTTGTGCCCCACCATCAGCGTCTTGCCGGTGCCGAGGAAGTTCACGTCCTCGAAGGAGGCGCCGAGATTGCTCTGGCCGCCCACGTGGGCGAAGTTCACGTCCAGCTTCAGGGACCAGGCATCCGCCACGTGGGCCTGCACGTCCACCGTGCCGCCGTTGCAGGCGATCGGCACGAGGTCGGCGAAGCGCAGGTAGGAGAGCGCACGCAGACGCCGCTCGCTCTCGTAGATGCGGCGGGCATCCACCTTCTGGCCCGGCTGGATCAGGAGCTGCTCGCGCACCGCCTTCTGGTGGGTGTTGATGTGCAGGGCATCGGCGGCGCGCCCGTACCAGGTGTCTTCTTTGGGATCGGTGAGGTCGAACACGCCGTCCACCCGGATGTCGACACGGGAGATGGTGTATCCGGCTTTCTCGAGCGCGGTCCAGATATGCTGGCCATGCCATTGCTCGGGACGGCTGTCGTCGGGGATGGGACAACGCCCCAGTGCCGCGGCCGTGTCCGGCGACGCCGGATCAGCCTGGGCCGAACCTGCGGCCAGGGACAGCAGCGCGGCGAGGAAGGCCGAGTGCGCACGTCCGCGCGGCGTCTTGAACACCGATGCTTCGATCCGTAAGCGCAAGGCCGATCCTTTGCCGCCGTCCCGCCCCTGGGGATGGCGCTTATCGTTATGTGACAAGCATACCGGACTACGGCCTCCGGCGCGGCAGGTGATACCCCGACGGGAAGAGGCGTCGGGCGCCTCCTGGAAACATTCTGTTACCCCAGCCCCTCGACGGCCGTGACCCTCGTCCAGCGCGTCTTGCGCCGCGCCAGGCGGGCGGCTTCATCCTCGCCTCCATACTCCATGGACTGCACCTCCCCGGTCATGGCGGCCCGGCAGTCCAGCACGTTGGCGTTGAGCACGGCGTACAGGGCGCCGTCGATCTCCATCATCGCCATCAGGTAGATACCGCAACGGCGGCAGATGAGGAAATCGGTGATGCCGAGCCCGAAGCGATAGCGCTGCAGAAGAGCGGGATCCGCCACGCTGAGGCGCACCGAACCCGCCGGATCGGAGGTGCTGAGCGCCACGTGGCGGCGGCAGAAGCTGCACTGGCAGGCACGCAGCGGCAAAGCGGCGGGCTTGAGCCCAGTCTCGAACTCGAGCTTCAGGTTGCCGCAATGGCAGCTGCCAGCGTGGCGCATGTTCAGGCTCCGAGCGCCGTGGCCGCATCCCGCAGCGTGTCGCCGCAGGGAGCCGCGAGCTTGAGATGCAAGAGCCCGTCGGCGCGGGTCAGCCCCAAGTTCAAAGCCGCCACGGCGATGCCGCGCTCGGCGGCTTCCCGCACCAGGCGGAACCCCGACCAGACCATGAGCGAGGAACCCACCACCAGGAGCGCATCGGCACCGCGCACCTCGGCGAGCGCCGTCTGGGTGCTGGCGGCGGGGATCGAATCGCCGAAGAACACCACCGCAGGCTTGAGCACCCCGCCGCAGAGTCCGCAGGCGGGCACGTCGAAACCGGAGAAATCACTGCCTTCGAGGTCCGCGTCGCCGTCCGGCGCATGGGCCGCGCTCAACGAACTCCATCCGGGGTTGCGCGACTCCAGCGCCTGCTGCATGTCGCTGCGCGGGATGCGCGCCTTGCAGGCGAGGCACTCCACTTCATCCAGCCGTCCGTGCAGGTCCGTCACCGCGCGGCTGCCGGCCTGCTGGTGCAGGCCGTCCACGTTCTGGGTGATGAGGTGATGCACACGGCCCGCGGCTTCGAGCCGTGCCAGCGCCCGGTGCGCATCATTGGGCGCGGCTTTCGAGAAATGCCGCCAGCCGAGCAGGCTGCGCGCCCAATAGCGTTGGCGCACCGACTGGTGTCCGACGAAGTCGCGCTGTTGCACCGGGGGCTTGCGCTTCCACTGGCCGGCTTGGTCACGATAGTCGGGGATGCCGGAGTCGGTGCTGCAGCCTGCGCCGGTCAGCACCACCAGACGGGCGTGGCCGCGGCAGCAGTCGGCGAGACGCTCTGCGTCGGGACCGGGCACGTCGCTACACCATGGCCAGGATCACGCCCATCAGGGCGAAGCCGACCAGATGGTAGCCGGCATCGATGAGAAACAGCTTCACGCTCTTCTTTTCGAACAGGAAATTGATGCCGGTGGCGACGCTGACCCAGATGCCGCCCATGAGGCCCACCTCGAGCCCGTGCAGGAGGCCCTCGCCCTCAGTCCAGTTGTCGATGAAGCGGCTCAAGAGAGCCGCCGAGACCAAGAGCAGCAGCACGGTCAGGCCGAAGGTCTTGGCCATGGCCTTGGGATCGGGCTTCTGGCTCGCGTCCACGCCGGACTCGCGGATCCAGGCCCTGACGAACAACACCGGCGAGAACCAGACCGACCCCAGGGCGAACATGGCGAGGGCGGCGAGGACGATGCCGAGGTAATGCATGGCGGACTCCGGGTTGGCGGGATGCCGACTATATTACGTCGCCGGGACGCCCCTGGAACTCCCGGACCCGCAGCAGGTCACAAACCTGGAAGCCACCGGAGAGGTCCTTGACGCAATACATAGGATTCAGGCGCTGGTTCGTGGGTCCCGGTGGGGTGCGCGCACTGTGGCGTTTCGGCGCGTTCCTGGCGCTCTGGTATTGGCTCATCGACACCCCCTATGGCGTCTTCGCCCTGGTGGTCAAGGTCTACAATTTCTCAGACACCGGTTTCACACCCTCCGATCTCCTGGTGGGCGAAGCGGCGAGCGCGGTCACCTTGCTCGCCCTCAGCGCTCTCCTGGTGCGGCTCGAGAAGCACCGCTGGAGCTGGTTCGGGCTGGCCTTCGAGCCTGGAGCTCTGAAGCTCTTCGGCTGGGGCTGCGTCTGGGGCTTCGGCATCATCACCCTGCTGATGCTCGCCTCCTGGTCCGGGGGCTACGCCTCGTTCCAGGGTTGGGCCGAGCACGGCGCAGACTTCTGGAAATATCTCCTCATCTGGATCGTCGCCATGCTGGGCGTCGGCTTGACCGAGGAGCTGCAGTTCCGCGGTTACGTCCAGGCAGCCCTGACCCGTGGCATGGGTTTCTGGCCGGCAGCACTGTTCCTCTCCCTGCTGTTCGGCGCCGAGCACCTGCAGAAGCCCATGGAGACGCCACTCGACATCGGCAACATCGTGCTGCTGGGCCTGTTCATGGCCTACAGCGTGCGCCAGACCGGCAGCCTCTGGTTCGCCATCGGTTTCCACGCGGGCTTCGACTTCTTCGCCCTGTCCTTCTACGGCTCGCCCAATACCGGTGCCAACGGCCTGCCCCTGGACCATCACCTCCTGGATACCCACATCGCCGGTCCCGCGTGGCTCACCGGCGGCCCCCAGGGTCTCGAGGCGAGCTGGCTCGTGCCGGTGCTGACGCTGGCCATGTTCCTGCTGTTCAGGAGACTGCACCCGGTGGCCCGCTATCCTCGCGACTGAACATCCGCTAGGCTGCTGAAGAGCCGTCTTCCGGCCGACGAGGTTGATACGCATGCACGCCGTGACCGCCACCGAGAAGTTGCCGCGCAAGCTCGGCCCCTGGACCGGCGCCGCCGTGGTGGTGGGCGTCACCATCGGCAGCGCCATCTACCAGGTGCCGGCACCCATCGCCGCGGGCACCGGCAACCTGCTGGGCGTGAGCCTGGTGTGGATCGTGGGCGGACTCATCTCGCTGTTCGGCGTGCTCTCCATCGCCGAACTCGCGGTCATGTATCCCCAGGCCGGCGGTCCCTACGCCTACCTGCGCGAGGCCTTCGGCCGGCCCTTGGCCTTCCTGTTCGGCTGGATGTGGCTGCTCACCACGCCTTTCTCCTGGGCGGCGCAGGCCCTGGCTTTCGCGTACTACCTGGGGACGCTCGTCCCACTCGGCATCGACGGCACCCACGCCGTGGCAGCCGCCCTGGTGGTGCTCATCAGCGCCGCTCAGTACCGTTCCGTGCGCCTGGGGGCGCTGGTGCAGAACCTCTCCACCGGCACCAAGCTGATCGCCCTGGTGGGCCTCGCCGCGGCCCTGCTGCTGCTCGCGCCCCATGCCGGCGCGAACCTGGCCGGCGCCAGCGAAGGCAGCCTGAAGTGGAACGGCCTGGCGGTGGCGCTGGTCGCATCCCTATGGGCTTATGACGGTTGGGCCAACCTCACGCCGCTGGCCGGTGAGATGCGCGAGCCCCAGCGCAACCTGCCGCGCGCCTTCATCGGCGGCGCGCTCCTGGTGATGGGCATCTACCTGCTCATGAACGCGGCCTTCCTGGTGGCACTGCCCTTCGGCGAGCTGTCCGCTTCCAAGGCGGTGGCGGCCGATGCGGTGACGGCAGTGCTGGGCCACGGCGGCACGGTGGTGATCGCGCTCTTGGTGATGGTCTCCACCTTCGGTTCCCTGAACGGCAGCATCATGTCCGATCCGCGGGTGTTCTACGCCATGGCGGAGGACGGTCTGTTCTTCAAGTCCGTGGGCAAGGTGCATCCCCGGTTCGAGACGCCGCACGTGGCCATCGCGTTCAGCGCCGTGTTGGCGGTGGTGTACGTGCTGTTCCGGGACTACCTGCAGCTGGCAGCAGCTTACGTGCTGGGCATCTGGCCGTTCCTGGCGCTCAGCACCGTTGGCCTGTTCGTGCTGCGGCGCAAGCAACCGGACCTGCCGCGTTCCTACAAGGCCTTCGGCTATCCCGTGGTGCCGGCGCTGTTCGTGCTCGGCACCTTCCTGGTGATCGGCGGCTCGCTCTACTTCGATCCGGTATCCACCGGCATCAGCATCGGCGTGACGCTGATAGGTCTGCCGATCTATTGGCTCTGGCTCCGCTTCAAGAAAGCCTGATCACTTCACGGTCTTATCCAAGAAGTCGCGGGTCAACTGCGCGATCTCCGGCGTCGCCTCGTCCAGCGCGAAATGTCCCGCATCCAGGAGATGCACTTCCGCATTGGGCAGGGCCTTGGCGTAGGTCATGGCGCCCTCCATGGTGAACGAGGTGTCGTACTTGCCCCATATCACCAAAGTCGGCGGCTGATGCTGCTTCAGCCATTCCACCCAGGCCGGGAAGGCCGCCTGGTTGGTGCGGTAGTCATAGAAGAGGTCCAGTTGGATCTGCTCTTCGCCGGGTCGGCTCAAGAACGCGTACTCGTCATTCCAGGCATCGGGGTTGTAACGCTCCGAATGGGGTGTGGTGCCCAAGTGACGGCCCCGGTCGGCTTCCAGCGACGATAGGTTCGCCTGGATCTTGCCCTCGTAGGCCGCCCGGTCCGCCCAGTAGGCGCGACGCGTCACCCACAGCTGCGACTCCCCTTCCTCACTGATGTTGGCGTTCTGCACGATCAAGGCCTGGATGCGCTCCGGGTGGGCGATGGCGAGCTTCAGGCCCACGTCGCCGCCGTAATCGCACATGTACAGGCTGTAGTGCCTGAGTCCGAGTGCCTGGGTGAAATCGTCCATCACCTGCGTGACGTGATCGAAGGTGTAGGCGAACTTGGTCCTGGGCGGCGCATCGCTGTTGCCGAAACCGGGATAGTCCGGCGCGATCAGGTGGTAATGGTCGGCGAGCAGCGGCATCAGGCCCTGGTACATACGCGAGGAGGTGGGGAAGCCGTGCAGCAGCAGCAGCACCGGCGCGTCGGTCGGGCCCGCCTCCCGGTAGAAGATCTTGAGGCCGTCCACGTTGACGGTGTGGTAACTCATGGGCTCGGCCAGCGCCGCCGGTGCGAACAGGGACAGAATCCAAAGCAAGCGTGCGAATCTGGCCATGGGCGGACTCCGGGTGCCTGGGTAAGATGCTCCTAGTCTCGCGATTGAGCCGCCGACACACTTCGTCTACCATAAAAGCATGGAATCCAGGCACCCTGACGCGCCGGTCTCGGCTATCGCCGCCGCCATCGCGGAACCGGCCCGCACCCGCATGCTGTATTGCCTGATGGACGGCCACGCCCGCACCAGCACCGAGCTTGCGGTGGTGGCGGAAGTCAGCCCTTCCACCGCCAGCGTGCACCTGGCGCGCCTCAAGGACCAGCAGCTGGTGAAGGTCGTCACCCAGGGCAAGTACCGCTACTACAGCCTGCACGGCCCGAGCGTGGCGGCGGCCCTGGAGGCGCTCACGGTGCTGGCCGGTACACCGCGCCGGGCCTTCGTGCCCAACACGCCGCCGCGCCTGCGCGAGGCGCGCACCTGTTACGACCACATGGCGGGCGCCGTGGCGGTGGCGCTGCACGCGCATTTCCTGGAGCAAGCCTGGCTCACGCCCGAGCAGGAGGACGGCAGCCATGGACTGACGCCGGCCGGAGCCAAGGCTTTCGAAGCCCTGGGCGTGGACGTGGCCCATGCCAGGAATCAGCGGCGGCGTTTCGCCTGCGCCTGCCTGGATTGGAGCGAAAGGCGCCCGCATATGGCCGGCGCCCTGGGCGCGGCCTTCCTCGACGCGGTGCTCAGACGCCGGTGGCTGGTGAAAGAGATCGAAGGCCGCGGCCTGCGGCTTACCCCCGCCGGCCGGCGCGAGCTGCGTTCCCGTTTCAGTTTAGGCTTGGAACCCTGATGTCCCACAACGAGACCCATCACACTTCCGCCGCGCGCATCGCGCTCGGCTTCGCCGCCGTCTACATCCTGTGGGGTTCCACCTACCTCGCCATCCGTTTCGCGGTGGCGAGCCTGCCGCCGCTGCTCATGGCCGGCACCCGGCATCTGATCGCCGGCATATTGCTGTACGCCATCATGCGCTTGCGGGGTGAGCCGCGACCCACCCGCATCAACTGGCAGAGCGCCACGCTGCTGGGCGCGCTCCTGCTCCTCGGGGGCAACGGCCTCGTGTCCATGGCCGAGGAGACGGTGCCCTCCGGCATCACCGCCCTGATGGTGGCGGCGGTGCCGTTCTGGATGGTGCTGCTCAACGCCGCCGAGAAACGCAGCCGGCCAAGGCTCTCGGTGCTGGGCGGCCTGGTGCTGGGGGTGATCGGCCTCGCCATCCTGGTGTTCCCGGCCAATGGCCACGCACCGGACCACGTGGATCCCATCGGGGTCTTGATGCTCCTGGGCGCCACCTTCTCCTGGGGAGTGGGGTCCCTGTATGCACACCGTGCCCGGCTCCCTGCCTCCACCTTCCTCGGCATCGCCATGGAGATGATCGCCGGTGGGCTCATATGCTGGCTGGTGGGCCTCGCAATCGGCGAAGGCGCCGGGCTGCATCCTGCCGCCTTCACCGGCAAGTCCCTGGCGGCGCTCGTCTATCTCGTGTTCTTCGGGTCACTCTTGGGCTTCTCATCTTACGTATGGCTGCTCAAGGTGACCACGCCGGCGCGCGCCTCCACCTATGCCTTCGTCAACCCGGTGATCGCGGTGCTATTGGGCTGGGCCTTCGCCGGCGAGGCTCTGACCTGGCGCATCGCCCTGGCGGGCGCCGTCATCGTCGCAGCCGTGTGCCTGATCCTCTACTTCGGCGCCAGCCGTCGTCCGGAAGCCGCGACAAAGTAGCGGATCTCGCGTTGGAACCGCGCTTTGGAGACCCAAGGTTTCTTGACAGGCATCCTTGCACCTTCGATACTTCACCCCATGGTAAACAATAAAGATCAGCGCCTGGACCGCTTATTCCAGGCCCTGGGCGACCCCACCCGCCGCGCCATCCTGGCGCGCCTCTCCCGCGACAGGGGCCTGTCCACCAGCGCCCTGGCCGAACCTTTCGACATCAAGATGCCCGCGGTGATGAAGCACCTGGACGTCCTGGAGAACGTGGGGTTGATCCGCCGCAGTAAGGAGGGCCGCACGGTGACCGTGGAGCTCTCTCCCCGCCCCTTGAAGCCCGCCATGGACTGGCTGCAGCGCTACGAACGCTTCTGGGAGGCGGGCCTGGACCGCCTCGCCCGCTATGCGGAGAAGAAGGAGCGTGAGGCCGAGGAGCGCGGTGAATGAACGCCGTGACCCTGGTCCGCCGTATCGCGGCACGCCCCTCCATCGTGTTCGACGCGCTGACGACCAGCGAGGGCCTGAGTTCGTGGTTCGGGCCGGACGAGGGTCCGGTGTTGTTCGTGACCGCGGATGTCAGGCTGGGCGGCAGACTCTCGGCCCGTTTCCGGCTCGCGGGAGACACGATGGAAGATGTCGCCACTGCCGGTTCGGAACATGAATGTCTCTGCGAATTTCTGGAGATCGACAAGCCGCGCCGCATCGTGATGAGCTGGCAGTGGGTCTTTGGAGGTGATCCGGCCGAACAGGGCCGGACCTCGCGCCTGGAATTCCACTTGCGGCCTATAGACACCGGCACGGAATTGACTCTGATCCACGCCGGCCTGCACGACGAAGCCACTGCCCGCAGCCACGACCGGGGCTGGTCAGGCGCCTTAGATAAACTCATGCGCAGATTTCCGGGGTCCACCGGCGCCACCGAGCAGCAAGCTCAAAAGTAACCAGATCAGTAGTTGACTCGCTTGTCCCCGGCTCTCTTCCATGAAGTGACGAGAGCATTGATGTCACGCTTATAGGTGCAACCGGAGAGGACCCGTACCTTGCCGGTGAGGACGAAGTCATAGGCATTGCCGGCGCGATTCACCTCTTTTACCTGGTTCAGATTGACGATGACTGAGCGGTGCACCCTGAGAAATGGCAATCGCGCGAGTTTTTCCTCCATGTGAGACATGCGATCGCTGGTGTGAATGACCTCGCCGGTGGTCATGTGAACGTTCACATAGTCGCGATCGGCGTAGATGCAGCGCATATTGGCGGCATCCAGGAACATCACCCGGCGGCCGCGCTTCACCGGCACCCGTTCGGGACTGGTCTGCAGCGGCGCTGTAGCTGTCGAAGATGATGCATTCAGCGGCGCCGCGGGCAGCCGATTGAGCATCAGATCCATGTCGAAGCGCCCGGCTGCGCGGAAGTCCCTTTCTACAAAACTGCGGATGCGCGTGACTGTAGCGTCGAACCGCGTGGCATCGAAGGGTTTCATAAGATAGTCCATGACACCGAGCTCGAAAGCTCGCACCGCATGGTCTCCGTCGGTAGCGGTGACCACGGTATACGGCTTGGCGCCAGGAACCTGCGTGAGTATGTCCATACCGTCGGATGCCGGCATCTGTAAGTCCAGGAACATCGCGTCTGGGGCCAAAGTCTGGACCTTCCGCAGGCCGTCCTGGGCATCGACGCTTTCCGCTATGACCTCGAAATCCCGGTGGCTCGCGAGCAGGATGCGGATCTTGTCGCGGGCAAAGCGTTCGTCGGCCACGATGAGTGCACGTATCATGTTCGCCTCCGGTGAACTGCAATCGAAGTCTGCGTAACCCAGCGATTTCCGACAATGACCAATCCGGTGAGAATGACAGGAGCCACTTCACGAGTTTCGGGCGTCTCCTGCATACAGGAGATCGACGGCCCTTAGGTCTGCGTTGCGAAGTTCAGTGATAGCTCGGATTGAGGGAAACGAACGCCCCAGCTATGTCAGAAGATTCTTCCGGGTCTAAAACAAAGCGGCCCCGTTTCCGGGGCCGCCAACTCTTGCACTACAGACTTCGTCCTTGACTCACCTCATCAGAACTTCACACCGATGCGGGCATAGAAGAACTGTCCGGGCGTGTCGTATTGCGGCAGATAGCTGTTGGCGAAGGCCTGCTGGGATATGGGCGGCACCTTGCCGAACAAGTTGCGGATACCGAGGGTAAAATCGGTATTAAGACTGTCTGCATGGTAGGTGGCACTCACATCATGATAGGTGGTTGACCCGATGTGGTTGCGGCCGACCGGCAACGCACTCGGCCCAGGGAAGCCCTGGACGTTCGGCTCGTTGAAGACGAAGTCGGTCATCTTCGTGCACAACACCGCAGCGGACTGCGGCGTACCGGCGGAGTCCAGCACGTTGCAGGCTTCCCACATAGCTGCGGTATAACGCAGCGTATACATGGCCGACCAGGGGCCGAAGTTCCAATTCAGGCTGACGCTGCCCTTGCGTTTTGCATAGCCCACGGCTGCAGTGCCCGCCTGCGTAGCCCATCCCGCCAGCTCACTGGTGGCGAAGCCGCCGGGACCGCCGGGATTGGGCAAGGTCTTCTGGTAGGTCTTGAGGAACGTCATGTCCACGCCCAACTTGAAGTCACCTGCGCTGGTGCTGGGGAACTTGTAATGGGTGCTGACATCCACGCCTTCGGTCAACAGCGACCCGATGTTGACTGTGTCGCTGGTGATGTTGACGATCGTCCCGCCCACCGTCTTGATGTTCGCGCACTGCGCCTGATTCTCGTTGGCATAACAGTCATTCATGATCGTGGCATCACTCAGGTTGGTGATGTACGAACTCACGTCGATCTTGAAGTAGTCGGCGCTGAAGTCGAACCCCGGTATGAAGTCCGGGTTGTAGACGAAGCCGAGGGTGCGCGAGATGGATTTCTCAGGTTTCAGCGCCGGGTTGGAGACGATGAACGTATTGATCTGCGTGTTGGGCTGGGTATGTTGGCCGCCGCAACCCGGATGAGCATTCGCGAATGGAGCGTCCGTACAGGGATCCTGCGTGGTCACCGCCGAAGTCGTCGTACCGCCGAAGAATTCGGAGATATCCGGAAGGCGGAAACCCTGGGACCAGCTGCCTCGCACCAACAGCGAGTCGGTGACTTGCCACTTCAGCGCGGCGCGGCCGGTGCTGGCATTCGCGGAATGCAGGATGGCCGAGGCAGGATCGCTGGTCTGGCCGCCTACCCACTTGAACTGGGACCAGCGCTCGGCGATATCCAGGTTCATGTCCTTGGCGAAAGGCTGATCCGCCAGGATCGGGATGTTGAACTCCACGTATTCGGCCTTGGTGCTCTCCCGGCCATCGGTTGGAAAGGCCTGGGCCTCACCGTTGAAGCCGAGGATGCTCAGTTCGTCGTCGTGGAAGAAGCCATTCGTCTCCAGGTATTCGCCGCCGAAAGCCAGACCCAACGGACCGGCCGGCAGGTCGAAGAGATCACCTGTCATGTTCGCCGTGTAATCCCGCTGGGTATTGACCACGTCGGATGTCGGATTGAACGTGGTATAGGCCGCCATGCCCGGGGTGATGCTGCCTGCGCCGCCGAACAGATCCAACGGCACACAGGTATTGGTGGGACCTGCCGCTGCATTCGGGTTGTTGACCGGATTGGTGGGCGTGCCGCACTGATAGTTGCCCGGGATGTTCGCCTTGCCCTTCGGTAGGAAGGCCGGACCAAGCGCGTTCTTCAGGTCCAGCAGATTCACCACGTTGCTCTCGCGGGCGAAATCCTCGAGATTGTTGTAGTCATAGCTGGCGTCCCAGTCCCACTCGCCGCCTGCCATGTTGAAATAACCCTTGAAGCCACCGGCGAAGTGAAAGGCGTTCACGTTATCGGTCGTGACACGTGGGCCCGCTTCCACGTAGCGGCGCCCCAGGTCCTGAAGCACGTCGCAGGTCTTGGCTGCGACGCAAGGATTGCTCGGGTTGCTGGTCAGAGTCACGCCGAAGGGGTTATAGGGGTTGGTCTTGTCGATGTCGAACGGGGCCGACGTCGCGTCGCCCACGTCCAGCACCGGCTGAGCGAGCTGCGTGTCAGAATGACGGTTGTTGTAGGTCGCTTCGCTGGAGAATGTCAGGTTGTCCGCCAGGTCGTAATGACCCTGCACGTACATGTTGGTCACCTCGCCGGGCGCCACCAGGTAGTTCAGCGGGGCGAAATTGTAGGCATCCTGGGCGAAATCGAAGTGCTTGAAGTTGCCCAGCGACGGGGTCGCCGGGAAGCTCTTCAGCGTCACGTCGCACTTGGCTTTCGGATTGGTCAGATCCAGCACCGTGCCATCGGGGCACAAGCCAGGCGTGTTGCCATTGTTGCCGGCGGTGGGGACAAAGCGGTAACGGCCTGCCGGAGTGCGGCTGCTGCCGCCGAAGGCGACGCCGGTGCCGGCGTAGGGCTCCTTGCTGATGTCACGATCGGCAGCCAGGAGGCCGGTTTGCTGGGTGTAACCCACGCTCATCAGTACCGCGCTCTTGTCGCCCGCGCTGCCGACGGTGAAATCATAGGCCTGCATTTTGCCGCCGGTGTGGCCGTCGCCGTGGTACCAGCCGTTGTAGGCGTTGGCTTCAGCGCCGTTGTAGTTCTTCACAGTGATCACGTTCACCACGCCGGAGATGGCGTCGGACCCATAGATGGCGGAGGCACCATCCTGCAGGACCTCGATATGGTCGATGATCGCGGCCGGTACGTTGTTGAAATCCACGGTGCCGGCGATGCTGGTCACCCAGCGGCGGCCGTTCACGAGGACCAGCACGCGGTTGGGGCCGAGGTTTCGCAGGTCGACGGTGCTCTGGCCGTTGTTGCCGTTGTTCACCTGCGCGTTCAATACCGCGCGGACTTGCGGCAGGGTGGCGAGAATGTCGCCCACACTGTTGAGGCCCGTGGCCTTGATCTCCTTCTGGGTGACGATGGTGATCGGCTGCGCGGTCTCCACGTCGGTGCGCTTGATGCGTGTGCCCGTCACTTCGATCTTACCGAGCTGTGCGGTGCTCTGGTTGGTATCGGTCGTGGTGGTCGTCGTGGTCGCCGCGGCATCCGCCGCGAACGCCGCCGGCGTCGCCAATGCGGAGACCGCGCCCGCCAGGGCAAAACGCACCGCTTTTCTGATCTTGCTGTTCATGATTGATCGCCTCCAGTCCTTGTATCCGGTTTAAGCGTTGCCCCCGCACAACAGTCGTTGCAGGGCGCAGGCCAGTGTTCATCGCATCCGGCAACGAAGTGTTGTGCGAACACACCACATCGCATGCAGATGGGATTGTTTGACAAAAGCTGAAGTGCCGCTACCGAAGAAAGGCGGCTTGAAGATGGCTTGCAGAAGAAAGGATTTGATTCATCGACACAATTTTTAATTCATCTGCGACAACTTGAATTCATCGGACAAAGTCTAAGAGCGATCGAATTAAATCCAGTCATTCGTCAGGATTATCTCGGGATGACTCCGCGCACATTACTGGGACACCGCGGGTAAGCGCGCGACGACGACCCGATGCAGTGAGGCAGGCGGGCACGTGCTGCCGGCAACAGATGCATACGAAGCGCACGACTTTGTAGGCGATCGTGAGTGGGAGGGCCGTCCGAGCCGCGCGGCCTGGAGACAATGCCCGCGCTAGGGCTGCTGCTACTGGGGCGACCCGACCACTGCGGATGCCACTTCAGATGCAGAGCCGCAGGGCCTGGATGGCGGCAGGGATCTCACCGATGCGCGCCGCGCCATAGTTCAATATCAGCCCGCCGCGACGGGATGGCTTGATGTAGGAGGCGGATAAGGGCTGGACTGAAAGGACGTTTTTTACGGCTTTTTGCGCGACCACCACGTCATCGACGCCGGGAGGCAGCAACACCGTCAGCTGTGTGCCGACAGCGTCGCCCACCACTTCGAGCTTGTCAGGCATGAACGAACGGATGGCGTCGATCAGCTTGGACCGCTGTTTCATGTGGATGGTGCGCGTCCTGCGGATATGCCGTGCGAAGTGCCCTTCGCGGATGAAATCCGCCATCACCAGCTGATAGAGCGTCAAAGAGAAACTGTCGGCGGCATCGCGGGCGGTGGCAAACGGTTCGATCAATCCCTTCGGCACCACCAGATATCCCAGCTGCGAGGCCGGAAACATCGTCTTGCTGAACACGCCGACATAGATCACACGGGCATTTGCATCCAGGCCCATCAACGAGGTGATGGGACGGCCGCTGAATCGATATTCACTGTCATAGTCATCTTCCAGTATCCACGCGCCTTGCCGGACGGCCCAGTCCAAAAGCTGCATGCGTCGCCCGGCACTCATGGTGACGCCCAGGGGCATTTGATGAGAGGGGGTGATGAACGCGGCCCGCGCGGTGCGTGCGATGCGCATGCCCTGTGCCACGTCGAGGCCCTCCTCGTCCACCGGCACCGGGACAAGCCGCAGGCCGGCGGCTGCCAGCGCCTGGCGGGCCCCGGGGCAGCCCGGATCTTCCATCCATATCGGCTGCCCTGGATCGAGCAGCACCTGGGCGCAAAGTTGCAAGCCTTGTTGGGGACCGGTGGTGATCAGCACCTGTGACGCGTCACAGCGTACCCCGCGGAATAGACCCAAATACTCGGTAATCGCTTCGCGCAGCGGCAGATAACCCATGCGGTCGTCGTAATAGAGCATCTCCGGGGCGGGCCTGCGGATGTGCCGGCTGACCAGCTTCGACCATATCCGGAAGGGGAATTGCTCGAGGACCGGCGAGCCCACCCGCACGGCGTCGATGTTGCGCAGCCAGGGTTCCGCCGTCGCCTGCACCGCCGCGATCCGTCGCGAGATGTTGGATGCGGTGGGCACCGGCACCGACGGCGCTGACGGCTTAGAGGGGGCCGGAATGGCCGGTCGCAGCACGTCCTCCGGGATCGAGCGCGCCACACAGGTGCCGGCACCGGTGAAGCTCTCGAAATAGCCCTCCGCCAGCAACTGGTCGTAGGCCGCCAACACCGGGTTGCGCGAAATGCCCAGTTCGCGGGCCAAGATTCGGGTCGAGGACACCCGTTGCCCGGGCTTCAGCCGGCCCTCGATGATGGCCCGCCGGAACCAATCCGAGATCTGCTGATGCAGCGGCGCGTCACGATTCAGCGTGACCTGGATTGGCAATTCCGATTTTGAGAGCGCGCGTATCATACGGGGACACTCGAAGTATTCGGGGCGGCCGGCTTGGAGTGACCTGCCGCCCCTTGCCTGCGCCGACGGCTCATCTCCCGTCGGGCAATCACCTCAGCCGTGATGGTGGGTCTCCGCTTGCCCCGTGGCCGCTGAAGGCACGGTAGCGACGTAAGGAGCGAGACTTCCATCTGACCACCTGGGTGCGATCACGAAAAAGGTCGTGATCGGATCCACATCGCTAGTGGTCGAGTAGACCGGCGATCCGGGGACGTTGGCACCCCACTTCGCGTCCTGGGTAGCGGGCACGAAGAACATGACATGCGGATGCCAATTGGATGGCGCGCCCGGCGCGGGATCGTTTATGTACTGGTCCTTCGACAACATGAAGGCCACCGACTCCGGAGCGGGCTGGTGGAACTCATGGGACGCCCAAGCGGCCTTGGTCCGGGCCAGCATCTCTTCCTTTGAGACCCCTGCCAGTACCCATTCGGTGCGCTTGAGATAATTCGGCAGCACTGAACTCACCGCAGCCTCATTCCAGCATTGCGGAGTGTAGTCGTGTGGGTCCCAGAATTCCGGATCGTCGAAGTCCTTCGACCACGATCTCTGGATGAAGCAGACAAAACCATTGCTACCCTTTACGGCCGTCTCATAGCCGGACTTGGTCAACACCATGATGGTGGCGTTATCGGAAACCGATTTTGGTCCGGCGGTTTTGGCCATTGCGATCTCGACGGCTGGGCTCGCCGACATATATTTCTCGATCGGCGCCATCTTCGGATAGGGGGCCGGGTCGGACCACGCAGGCGAAATCCATACGACCTGCGTCACCAGGGCGCACATCGCCATACCAATTGAAAAAATGTGACCACGAATCTGACTCGTCGCTATGATCAGCATGATCATCTCCTTGTTTCTCATAATCGGTGGTCGATGCTGCAACCCGATATGGGCTGCGCAACCCAGACCCTCGCTCTTTCAGACAGCGTACCACCAGGTTCGCTCTCACCGAAGGCTAAAGGTTCACTATTCGGTAAAGTATTGATAATAGACGAAATCCGGTCAACGCCGGTCCGCACAGCCGGCCCTGCCGTGGATTGCTGGACATCGGCACCCCCCCTTTTTGGGCCGTCCGGGTCAATTCATGCACAGACCTGTGAACGCCTGCGAGATACGCGGCGGTGCCCGGGGTCTTGCATACATCCGCTCCATATACGCATGCAGGTTCGGCGAGGTATCGAGCAGATGTACCTCATTCGCCCAATCGAGCGTATAGGCCGCGACGAAGTCCGCGACGGTCACGTGCTCGCCGACCAGCACTGGGCGCGTCTCGAGATGCTTCTCCATAACCGCGGCCATGTCGAGGAAGTCCTGGCGCGCGATGGGGATCTCGGCGGCAAGCCGCTTCTCGATCGGGTAACGTGCGTATGGCGTGCAATGCGCCAGAGCGGCTGCTCGAGCTCAGTCGCCGTAAAGAACAGCCAGCGATACACCTCTGCGCGCGCTCGCGGCTCTGTAGGGAGGAACCCCTTCTGCGGATGCTTCTCCGCGAGGTACAGCACGATCGCCACCGATTCATTTAGCACGAGGTCGTCGTCGACGAGGACGGGGACTCTGCCGGCGGGGTTCACGGCCATGAATTCCGGCCGGCGGTGCTGCTCCTTGGTGAGGTCCACTTGCACGTATTCGAAATCGAGATCCAACTCCTGCAGCATCCACTGGACGCGAAGTGAACGTGTCGGAGCAAAGCCGTAGAGCTTCATCAGATCTGCCGCGACCGAGCCCGGACACAGGACCGACGGGTATTCAAAAAGTGCTGGTGTTGGTCAGCCAACCCGTGCCTTGGTATTCGAGCTGGGTCGCGGTCTTCTCGGCGACCGCACGTCCGAAACGGATATCCACCATGTGCAGGGCGAGGTCTATCCCGGAGCTGAGTCCGCCGGCGGTATAGAGGCCGGGATCGGACTGCACGTAGCGCTTCCCGCGCACGATGGTGACCTTGGGGAAAGTCTGCTGGAAGAAGCTGAACGCATCGTGATGGGTGGTCGCCTGCTTGTCGTCCAGCAGGCCCGCCCTCGCGAGGTCGTAAGCTCCTGTGCAGACCGACATCACCGTCTGTTTGTGGTCATGGCGCGCACGCAGCCATTTCAATTCCTTGGGGGTAGGGTTATAGCGAGCCTGACCGCCTACCATGATGATATCCGCGGGTGGTGCCGTGTCGAACGTATAGTTCGGCATGACCACGAAGCCTCCACCTCGTGTGGGATCGAAGGAGCCGCCCACGAGCTTCACCGGATCCATCTTGTCGGACACGATGTATTCGATGTACGGCGAATCGTTCGGGTGACCGGGAAGCCGGACGAAATTGAACACCTCCGCTGGACCGGCGAAATCGATCAGGTCTGCCCCGTCGGTAACAACGAATTCAACCACGATGGGATTCTTGTATACGGCGTCGATATCGTTGACGCTTGGAGCCGCGGTCTCCGCAGCCAGAGTGTTCATGCATGTAATAGCCGTGAGCGCGCACAGCATGAGCCGAAGGGAGGCGTTCATAAGTCATTTCTCCTCGATCAAGCATGGGTTAGTCATGTTCATCGCCATCCTTATCGCCGTGACTAGTTAATATCGCTCGCCTGGCTCGGTTGGACGTACTCGTCGAGTGTCCCGTCGGACCATGCACGTACCGGCACGAAGAAGACGGTGAATGGCATCAGATCGCTCGGGGCGGACAACACTGGCGAGCCGACGACATCCGCGCCCCACTGTGTACCGACCCCGGGAACATTCCAGAAGACCACGAGCGGGTGCCAGCCATGAGGGCCGAGGCCCTGGTCGCTGAGGTAGCCCTGTCTCGACAGCATGTAGCACATGGCGCCGGCAGGAGGCGCCGTTATCTGCTTCGCCACTATTTCCGCCTTGGTCCGCTTGATCATCTCGGACCTGGATACCCCGGACAGCACCCATTGGGTCCGCTGCAGGTAGTAAGGGAGATACCAGCGCACGGCCACCGGATTGAGGCACATCGGTCCCCGCACCTTCGGGTTCCAGAATTCGGGATCGTCGATATCCGCATCCCAGGACCTGGCCACGTAGCAGACGAAACCGTTAGTGCCCTTCGCCGCAGTCTCATAGCCGTGCGCGCCGAGCACCAGGACCCCGACCTTGTCCGCCATCGAGGCAGGAACCCCGCTGCGCGCGAAGGCAATCTCCGCGTCCCGATCGTTCGACAGGTACTCTGCGATAGGCGCCCTGTCCGGGTACAAAGGCCTGCCGCCATCCGCCCTGGCCGGACTGACTACGGCCAGAGATAGCGTCACGATGATGAAGGGCGACGCCCTGTACATCACGGGCGATCCGCTGCGTTGCAGAGCATGTCCCCGTGACTTGCTTCGCTTCATCACCGCACGGTCATCCGTGGCTATTGGGTGGGTTCGGGTTGCGACGGCGCCGGATAGGGGTAGAGGCTGCCATCCGACCACTTGCGTATCGGTATGTAGTACATGGTGAGCGGCATGATGTCGCTGGGCTGGGACAAGATGGGCGAACCCTTGAGGTTCGCACCCCAATCCGAGGCGGGTCCCGGCGGCCCCCAGAACATGACATGCGGATAGAACTGGCCACCCGAAGGGCCGCCCTGGTTGTCGCCGACGTATTGGTCCTTAGACAGCATCAAGGCCATGGCGCCAGGTTCCGGAGCCTTGATCTTGCCTACAGCGATCTCGGCCTTGGTGCGCGCGATCATCTCGTCCTGCGACACGCCCGCCAGTACCCACTGGGTCAATTCCTTGTAGTACGGCATATGCGAGCGCACCGCTGCCGCATTGGCACAGGTGGGTGCCCGGATCTTCGGGTTCCAGAACTCCGGATGGTCTAGATCGGCCTCCCATGACCGGCCTACATAGCAGACGAACCCATTCGTGCCCTTCACAACAGTCTCGTAGCCGTGGGCACCGAGCACCAGAATCTCGGCCTTGTCAGAGATCACGGCGGGCGCCGCGCTGCGCGCCAGGGCGATTTCGCTCGCGGGATCCGCAGAAAGATATTCTGCGAGCGGCGCCATCTTGGGATAAGGGGCCATGTCGGACCATGCAGATGAAGCCCATCCGACCTGCGCCACCAGGGCACACATCGCCATACCAATGGAGAAATGACGGCCTCGAATCTGACTCGTCGCTTTGCTCAGCATAATGTTCTCCTTGTTTCTAATATTCGGCGGTCCGCGACTAACGTGGCCGCCCGCCTGATCACCTGCTCAGACCGCTGCTGGTTCTGCGCGTTCCCCATTTCCGCATAAATACTTTACCACCCGGCGAAGTATTGGTGGCGAATGTAGAGCTGTCAACCGAGTGGCCGCCTGGAAATGCAGGCCCCGCCGGACCCGGATGGAGCGGGGTAAAATCAGGCACCGTCCTTCTTCAGGAGCCTGTCCATGATCGTGACCACCACTGAGAACGTCGTCGGCTATCGCGTCAAGGAAATGAAGGGCCAGGTGTTCGGGGTGGTGGTGCGGAGCCGCGGCCTCGGCGGCAATATCATGGCCGGCCTGCGTTCCATCGTGGGCGGCGAGATCATCGAATACACCACCCTGCTGGAGGAAGCGCGCCGCCACGCCGTGGACCGCATGGTGCAGAACGCCCAGGCCATGGGCGCCAACGCCATCGTCATGATGCGCTTCGACTCCTCCGAGATCGGCCAGGTGATGAGCGAGATCGTGGCCTACGGTACCGCCGCGGTGGTGGAGAAGGCCTGAATGCTGCGCAACTTGGTACTCGGCCTTAGTGTCCTGGTCTTCTGTGCCGGGCTGTTGCTGCTCGTGGCCTCGCCTCCCAACGCCTTCCCGCCGCTGGTGTTCGGCACGCTGCTGCTGCTCGGCACGCTCTTCGAGCGCTGGCGCTATAAGGCAGCGCAGACGCCGGGTTCGGCCCGCGGCACGGCGACCGGAGAGCGCTTCGTCGACCCCGAAACCGGGGCGCTGATGGAAGTCTGGTATGACGCTGCTACGGGCGAACGCAGCTACGTGAAGGTCGCCGATAAAGCTTAAAGGTTGATCTTGAACTGCTTCTTGGCCTTCTCCGCCTCGTCCAGAAGATTCAGCTCGTGGCGCACCCGCAGCAGCTGGTCGCCGTATTTCTCGAACTGCTTGCCACAACCCTCGCACTTGAACGTGGTGTTCTGTTCCAGCCAGCGCAGCTTCTTGACCATGGCCTTGCTGCAGGCGGGACAGGTCATATGCACATCCACGTCCATGATCACGGTGTTCATCTAAGCACCCCTGATAGGCCCCGGCGGGGACGTCCGGAAATAGTACACCTACGGCCTGCATGGACCGTACCTCCCGCCCTACAGCGCTTGTAGGCCCCGTCTGACTCTGCACCTGACCTCGCCCTCTCTAGACTGCGCTCAAGCCTAAATAACTCTTCAAATGGGCGTTTATGAGCAGTAGCACTCGGACCGATCACAGGCTGATGATGGAGGACAATGCCGTCTACTGCCGGCTCTGCGAACCGCCGCGGCGGGTAGAGATCCCGGCCGGCGTGTTCTACCGGCTGCGGGACATGGACCAGGTCGCCTGCCCCAACGGCCACCACGGCACCCTGCTGGAGTACAAGCACGCGGCCGCCCAGGTGGACACGGCCCACGGCCCCTTCATCCGTTATGACCACCGCCCTGCCGACTAGCTACTCGCCGTAGATAAAGCCGGCAGACGCATCGGCCCCAAGTCTTGATGCGGCAGATGGGGACGTGCATCGGGGATCGTTCGGCGCGTCCTGCGCCAAAATGCAGGACGACAAACGAAAGTATTCGTGCATACACGACGAATCACGAAGATCTTCGACGGACTCGATGATTTCATCCACGAACTTTTTAGCAGATCGTACGGTCAAAGCACTCCAGATGCGACACTCGATTCCAACATTTAGGAGAAGTAAAGATGTTTATCGACAAGCTTGCTTGCAGACATCTGGCACTGGCCATGACGATCGGCCTGCTGGCCGTTCCGCCGGTGACGATCGCCGCCGCGCCGTCTAGTGACGCCCATCCCGGACCGACCGCGGACAGTGCTCTCGCGGCGGATGAGAAACTCGCGACTGCCATCCGCAACAATGATTCCCAGAGCATCGAGGACATGCTGGATGACAGCTGGGCCGTGATAGCCACCACCGGCGGGATGGGCGAAGGGAAAAACACATTTCCGGACGGCATCAAATCCGGTTATCTGATCCGCAAGACCTTTGAACTCGTCGAACCGCGGATGCAAGTCTATGGCGATACGGCGGTGGTGACCAGCAAGGTCAAGACCTCTGGAGTGCTCGGAGGAAAAGCTTTTGACGTTATGGAGCGTCAGACCGACGTGCTGATTTGGAAAGACGGTACCTGGAAGTGCGTGCTAACACACGAGACCAAGATAGAACCGGCGAAATCATAAACGAATGAGGCGCCGCCCAGCCCACGGCTCCTTCATCCGCTATGACCACCAGCCCCCTGAGCTGCCCCAGAAGGCCGACGGCGGCTGAAGCCGTCCTGGTGAGGATCGCCGATAGGCGGCAGACCTATGGCTGTGGCGAGTCCTACGCTCCCTGCATGTACCGGACCGGATTGTCTGCATCCAATTTGAAGATCGCCTCCACCTCACCGATGAGCGACGACGTGGCCTTAACGTCCAGATCCGCAAATCTCTCGAAGCTGAAATTGTTGCCGCCCATGCGCAGCTCGCCGAGCCTACCCCTGTAGGTTGATACGATGGGTACGCCTTCTTTCGTGACCGATATGTAGACGCTGACATAGCTCTTCTGCAGGGCGATCCCGACCACCGGCCAGGATGTGCTCTTGCCTGACTTTATAGCGTAGCGGAACCTGCCGTAGCCGATCATCTTCATGCGCATCCCCGCGCTACCTGCAGGCGTACCCTCATGAAAATGGCGTCGCAGGCCGGGCGCGGCTTTGCGCATCAGGGAATGGAATTTACGCAGGTCAGCTTTCCGCACCGGATCGAAGTCCAGATAGTCCTTCAGACTCTTGACTGCGACACGAAACATGCGGACCTCGCCTTACTGATGTGGATTGCCAAGTCTAGAAGTCACGCCGGTTCGATGCACTGCAAAGAGTCCGGAATAAACCGGTCATTGGCGCGCAAATAGGCGATCAACGGAGTCAGTACCTTACGCACCGAAGGGCGCGATGACATGCGTTCACGCCACTGCAGCAGCCTCGGCGCCGATGCGGACAAAGGCGCGCCCAGGCGTTCCGCGAAGAGATCCGCCATATAGAAAGCGATGTCGGCGTACGTGAAGATGCCGCATAGAAAGGGCTGATCCTCCAGGTGGTGTTCCATCGACGCACGATAGTGGTCGATGGCTTCGCGAGCCGCCATCGCCGCAGGTTCCTGAAGTGAGTCCTGCAATCCCATCAGCCGGATCACATGCGGGAAAAACACTTCATCGGATTGCAGTTCCAGCTTGCGTGCCCGCGCCCGCTCGCGCAGATCTGCGGGCCACAAGCGTGGAAGCGGCTGCAGGTCCTCGAAGTATTCGAAGAGTTGGGTGGAGTCGAACAGTTCGAGGTCGCCATGGATGAGCACCGGCACCTGAGCCTTGGGGTTCACCCGCAGTACTTCACTATGCTTCGGGTCATAACCTGTGCGCTCGTTGAACTGGACCAGCACCACATCGCAGTCCAAGCCCTTCTCCAAGGCTGCGATCCAGGCTTTAGCGCCGAACATGCTCAACGGAGCGGTGTATAGCAGCATGATGTCGCGTAACTCCATACGGTGGTTCCCGTCTGACCGAGTGAATTACAGACAGGATGACCTGTTTTGTCAAGCAGGATGATAGTCCGTGAGTGGAGTGATACCATGTGTCGGACATGAAGAAACGCAAAAAGACTGGACGACAGCGCGCCAACGACCCGGAAGGAATGCGCAATCACATCCTAGACGTCGCCTATTCCTTGTTCGTGACCCAGGGGTATCACGCGACCGGCATGCAGGATATCTTCGCCGCGGCCAAGGTTACCAGCGGAGCTCTGCACCATCATTTCCCGACGAAGAAGCAGCTTGGCATAGCCGCCATCAGGGAACGCGTCGCCGCGACCGTGACGAGCACCTGGATCGAGCCGGTCCGGGAGGCCGATCTGGCAATCGAGGGCGCCTTGTCGGTCATGAAGGAGATAGCGGGCGACCTGAGGAAGCAAGGCGAGGTGCGTGGCTGTCCCTTGAACAATCTCACCCTGGAGCTGGCTTATGCGGATCCCGAGTTCCGCCTTGCTACCCAGGAGATCTTCGACGAATGGATTTCGGCGATCGCCGCGTGCATCCGCGCCGACCAGCAGACGGGGTGGCGCAAGGACATCGATCCCGTTGCCTGCGCCAACTTCATCGTGGCGGCCTATTCAGGGGCCATGGCAATGGCGAAGGCCGAGCAGAGCGAAAAGCCGCTGATCTCCACCATTAAGATGTTGAAGAGCCAACTTACCTAGACCTGGCTGCTCCAGGGCGCAGAGATGCGTCGAGTTAAAACAGACAGATCGACCTGTCTTGACATCGATACAGACGTAGGACTAGGCTCCCGACATCCCCGGCGCACTGAGTGCGACCGCAGTCTTGAGGAAACCCGATGGATCAGTTGAGACAGCTGTGGCGCCGCCTTCTGGCATGGAGCCTGATCGGCAGTTCGCTGCTGCCCTTGCAGGGATTCGCGCAATCCGACCCGATCTCTGCGGGGACCGCCTCCGACCAGGCAAGAGCATTCGATTTCATCCTTGGGGCCTGGCATGTCAATAACCACTTTCTCGTGAAGCGATTGCAGCATTCCAATCAATGGGTGGATTTCGAATCCACCACCGACGAAAGTGTGTTACCGACGAATTCCGGCAACATCGAAGTCTATAAGACCGATCACTGGCCCGGTTTTGTCGGGATGGCGGTACGGCTTTACGACCCAGAAACCAAACAGTGGACCATCTACTGGACGGACAATCGGTTCAGCCGCGGGATATTGCAGCCTCCGCTTACAGGCACCTTCAAGGACGGCCTGGGAGTGTTCGAAGGCGATGACTCATTCCATGGCACACCCATCATCGTGCGATATACCTGGCAGAGCGTCGATCATGACCACGCACGTTGGACCCAGGCGTTCTCCACCGACCACGGTAAGGCCTGGGAGACCAACTGGATCATGGAATTTACCCGGATGACCGCCACCCCATAGGTGAACGGAAGAACATTCCGGCCAACCCGAGGAATGACCATGAAATCAAATCGTCAGGTCGCGCTGGTCGCGACACTATTACTCGCCATAGGCGGCACCCTGTCCGCCACGGTGCAGGCCGATCCGTCACAAGATACCGGGAGTTTGTCGATGGAGACCGTCAAACACCTGGGTACCTATCAGGCCATAGAGTTTCGGCGCTATAACACCTCGCAAGGTGAGCGCGGGCATTTCGCCGCCTATTTCGACGCTTTTTTCCCCGAAGCTTTCGAGCAGCTTGGTGCAATCGCCTTCGGCCAATTCCTCGAGCGCGGCAGCAGCACCCACTTCACGTGGATTCGAGGTTTCCATACGATCGAGGATCGTCCGATAGCCAATTCGGCTTTCTATTACGGGCCGGTTTGGAGGGAGCACAAGGCGACGGTGAATGCGATCCTGCCCGACTCCAACAACGTGATGTTGCTCAAGCCGCTCGATGCCGAAAGCGGAATCCTGGTGCTGCCGGCGGTAGATCCGGTGATCGAGCCCCAAGGAGCACAGGGTGTAGTGATCGCGGAGATCTTCACGGTGAAGAAAGGTGACGAAGACGCGTTCGCGAAGCAGGCGGATGCGGTATTCGCCCGCTACCGTGCTGCCGGCGTGCGGCAAGCCGGCTTACTGGTGAGCCTGGACGTGGCGAACAACTTCCCGGTATTGCCGATCAGGACAGACGGCCCATTTCTGGTGTGGCTGGGCATCGTCAAGGACAACCAGACTCTGGAAAAACAGTTCGATCCATTGGTGGAGAGCGCCAACAAGACATTCACCGATACGGGGTTGCTGAGAAGTGCACCTGAACTGGTGATACTCGATCCCACCAAGCGTTCGCGTTTGCGTTGGCTGCCGACCTGGAACTGAGCGCCAAACGAAGTGACAACGCCAGGATCTGGATCTTCAAGGTCTAGCCGATCAGCTTCAGATGGAGGAGAAGGAAATGGATGCTGGAAGTAAGAGAGTGCTCGACATTGCGTTCGGTGCCTGTTGTTTACTAGTCATGTGCGCCCTGCCTTTGCAACCGATGGTTGCTTGGGCAGATGGGACCAACAACGCTTCCGGCAAGCTTGTCGCGGCTAACCCGTCGACGAGGAGTCTTCCGCCTGCGCTGAAGCCCCAACCGTCGGCCCACGATGGTCAGCACGACTTCGATTTCCTGATCGGCACCTGGAAGACTCACCTTTCTCGCCGACTGCATCCCTTGACCGGTTCCAACGCTTGGGTCGAGTACGAAGGGACTTCGGTGGTCCGGGGACTCTGGGGCGGAAAAGCCAATCTTGAGGAGTTCGAAGCAGATGGCTCGAATACCCACGTCCAAGGCCTCACCTTGAGCATGTACGACCCTCAATCTCATCAGTGGAACAGCAACTGGGCGGTCAGCAGTGACGGCAGCTTGGGTAGACCTATGATCGGCGGATTCGAGGACGGACACGGTGAATTCTTTGACCAGGAGCCGTTCGGCGAAAGAGCCATCTATGTCCGCTGGACTTGGACTGAGATCACCGCGAACACATGCCGTTTCGAACAGTCGTTTTCAGCCGACGGCGGCAAGACATGGGAAGTGAACTGGATAAATACGTACACGCGTGTACCCGGGTAAACGGATTCGCCATCCGTGCGAACGACCTGCCAATATGACTGTGGTGCTGACGTCTTTCACGGCATGAGAGCCCTATGGAGCGCATCTATCGCTGGCGGCGCTCATTGAGCGCGGGAATCGAGGTACTTCGCCTTGAGACAGGGCGTGATCAGATGCGCGCGCGCGGCGAGGTGATCGATGCGGGCGAAAAACCCTTCGCGCTGTCCTACGACTGGATTATTGACTCCGTGTGGTGCACGCGGCGTCTTGAACTACACCTGCGTGGCGCCGACGTCCGCGACCTGTCGATTGAACGTACGGGCGCATCCAGCTGGAAGGTCGATGGACGCGAGCGCCCTGACTTGAGCGGCTGCGACGAGATCGACCTCTCGGCGACGCCGTTCTGCAATGCCCTTGCCCTGCGCCGCTTCGGCGCCCCGCCTGGCGGCGCTGGTGAGATAACTGCGCTCTATGTCGGCTTTCCCGAGCTTCGCCTCGCACCGTCACGCCAGCGCTATGAATGCGTCGCGCGGAATGAATTCGTCTACGTGGATCTCGGTCTTTATGCAGGGTTCCGCGCTCACATCTCTGTCGACGATGACGGCATCGTCCGCGCCTACGAGGGCCTGTTCGAGCGCTTCGGATAGGATCGCAGGCGACGAGTGCCAGCGGAGATCCCCCGGAGCGCGCAGGACCCGGTCATTTCATGTACTTATCCAGCCAGTCGAGCCAAAGCTCCGAGATATCCGCGGCCTGTACCACGTCCCGTGGACCGTGGGTGGGCGAGGGATAGAGCACGAAACGGACCGGCACGCCGTTGTCTTTCAGCGCCCGGTACATGGAGAACGACTGCACCATGGGGACCACGGGGTCCTCGGTGGTGGCCCAGATCAGCGTGGGTGTGGTGATGTCCTTCGCATAGGTGATCGGCGACTGCGTGACGAAATCCTTCATATGGGCGTCGCCGACATAGGGCGAACCACCGAAGAAGAGCCGCTTCCCGGTACCGTCTTCGGCGTCGGCATACTGCTCGAGGAAATCGTTCTCTGCAGCGCCCGCCACCGCCGCGCGCCAGGTATGAACCTGGGTGGTGAGCCAGGACGTCATCAGCCCGCCGTAGGACCAGCCGCAGACGGCTTCCCGCGAGGTGTCGATGTAGCCGAGTCCCTCCAGGTATTTCACGCCCGCCATGGCATCGCGGCCGGGACCCGCAACCGCGTCGTTGAACACTGCGCTCTGATAGGCGTTGCCGAGGTTATCGCTGCCGCGGAAGTTGGGCGCGAACACCACGTATCCGCGTGCCGCGATCAGTTCCGGCATCGGCCAACCCCCATCCATCCGGCGGGTGAAGGCCGAGATGGCCCCATGTAGGAACACCACCAGCGGATACTTTTTGTCGCGGGAGAAGCCCGGCGGGTAGGTGATCACGCTGTCTTCGCGGAACCCATCCGGGCCATCCCACTCGAGCATCGCGTTCCCGCCGTAGTCGAGAGCGGCGATCTCATCGCCGTAATGTGTGATCCGGCGCGGCGCTGATGCCAGCGTGGACATCACGTAGACGTCATTGGGCCGCTCCGGTTCCGCCGCAGCGAAGGCGATGCTGCCGGAAGCGGACACACTGACGTCACACCTCTGGCGTTCGCAGTTGGGGTTTGCATCGCCGAGTTGCAATGGCCTAGCCTGCCCACCCGGTTTCTGCAACCAGAGAGCCACGTGGGTATGGTCCAAGCCGCCCGCCAGCATGGAGCCGTCGGGCATCCAGCGCAGGCCGGCGATCTCCCGGTCCACGGACTGCATCCAGACGGCCGACGTGCCGCCCGATGCCGTCACCACCTGCGCCTCGAACTCGTTGACGCGCGTGTCGTCACGCGGCGAGAGATAGGCGACGTGACCATCGGTTGAGAATGCCAGCGTGCCGCCCAACAGCAATTGTGGCGTCAAGGGCTTGCTGGCATGGGTCTTCACATCGATCAGTTCGACCCTGGCCTGGTACTCGTCATCGGCATTGGCCGTCGGCGTGCGGATGACGGCGATACTGCCGCCGTCCGGTGACCATGAGAGTTGTAGCACCGGGATATCGAAGGGATTTGCCGCGCTGACGCTCGCCGGTCCCGCGGTGAGCTTGATGGGCGCGCCGCCGGCGGCGGCGGCGACCCACAGCTGCGAGGGCATCGCAGCAGCATGCGCGGTGACGCCATTCTCGCCGGCGTCGAAGCGCCCGCCTTGGCTCCGTACCACCGCCTCATCCGGCGGATCCGCCGCCACGAATGCGATGCTCTTCGAATCCGGGCTCCAGGCGGTCTCCTGCACGTCCGTCGGCATGTCGGTGACCTTATGCGCCTCGCCATCGCCTTGTGTCACGTAGACCTGCAGCGGCGTGCCTGGGCTCCCTGCAGGAGCCAGGAAAGCGATCAACTTCCCATCGGGGGACCAGCGCGGTGACAGGGCATCCAGGGGATGTGACAGCAGCGGGCGGTCGGCCTTTCCGAGCGCATCCACCACATGCAGCTCATGCATATAGGAGGCAGCATGCTCATCCCAGCGTGTGACCACGAAGAGGACAGCCTTACCATCGGGCGAGATCTGTGCACTGCTCACGCCTACCGCGCGGAACATGTCGCTGGGCTGTATCGGCCTGGCATCGGCCCCCGTCGTGACCGATGCCGCGGACGCGATTGCAAGCGCTGCCATTACCTTGCGATGCATGACACATCTCCCGTCGGGGACGGACCCGAGCATCTGTGTTGATGGAAGCGGGCTTAGGCCCCGGTATCCTGTGGCGCCACGCAATCGAAATTTGCGGCGTCGTCCATACTACCCGTCCCACGATAGTGCGCGACGTCCGGAAACGCACAAAGCGGACGGGTCCGCACCACGTCGCCGTTCGGCTTGCGCTTGGTCGCGATGATCCTTTCGGGCGCGATGCCCTCCTCGACCCAGCGTTGTAGGGCAGCTCCTATCCTGGTGTTGGGATCACCTGTGCCTGCCGCAAACTGCCCGAAACTGTTGGGTCCGGGACCACCGAAGCCATGCATCATTCCCGGCACCATGAAGAGCCGCACGGACTCATCTGCCGCCTTCTGACCGATGGCGTTGCGGACCTGCTGATAGTAGTCCACGGTCGCGAGCGGAGGGATACCCTGATCGGCCCAGCCGTGGTACAGGATCAGCTTCCCGCCGTGCGCCACGAACTTGCTCAGGTCGGGGTCGGTCGCATTCAGGATGCGCGCGAGTTTCCGGTCTCCCCGCACGAGGTCACGATCAGGGTCGAAGCTGTGAAAGTCCCATTTTGGGTCCTCTAATACGAAACCGCTGAAATAGCCGTATGCGAACTCGTGGAAGCCGGTATCCCCTTGCGCGGCGCCCGGCAGGAAAGCGCCTGTTATCCAGCCGCTCCAACTCCAATTGCCGGAGCCGGTCTCCGCGCCCGGCGAGTAACCGCGCATCACCGCTCCATCCGGGAGCACCTGGCCTTCGTATATCGTGCGCAGCGCAGCGACCTGGGCTTGCGTCAGGCACTGATCCGTCTCCACTCCTTTGCAGAGCAGTACCGACGGGTCAAAATGGCAGCGCCGGGGATCGTCGATCACCCCGTCCTGGATGCCATCGAGGCTGTCGCAGGCCGCCAACGCCGCAGCCTGGATGGCGGGAAGCTTGCTGGGCGGGAAATAGCCGCCTTTCGCCCGCAACCAGATGAAATCGATGGACGCCATGCCGGCGAAGAGGTGCGTAGCGTCGATCACCGGTGCTCCGGCGATGATCCCGTCGTAATCATCCGGGTAGCGCTGGGCCTCCATCAAGGCCTGGCGTCCGCCATTGGAGAAGCTGCTGAAATACGCGTGGGCAGCCTTGCGGCCATAGAAAGCGGGGATGATGGTCTTGGCGCGGACCGCGACCTCATGGATCGCCCTGTATCCATAGTCGATGAGCTTCTCGGGATGCCCGATGGCCCAACTCGCATCCGTGGGGCCGCCCTGGTGACCCGTGTCGGTCCCAACCGCCGCGCACCCTTCGGCGAGCCTGGCTGCGAGGTCGTCATATGGCATGTCACCGGCAAACCCGCCGTTGCCGCCCCCCCAAAGACGGCCGTTCCAGTCCGCAGCCGGCATCCAGACCTCGAACTTGATGTCCGAGTCGCTGGACGGCCTGGCGATACCGGTGACGCGACAGAAAGCCTTCAGCCCGGGGATCGGATCCCCGCCCGGCGGCTTGAAGGTCCCCGCCTCGACTAGCGCCGCACTCACGATAGTGGTCTGTGGAAGCTTCATGCTGGCGAGGTTCCTGCAATCCGATGCGGATGCGGCCGCAAAAGCGGATGGAGCAAAGACCACGAGGAATATCGAGACTAGCCGCAGCAGCGTGTTCATCTGTCGTCTCCTTAAGAAATGTAAGCGAGGTCGTAGGCGCCGCTGCATGCTAAAAGTCCTTTTCGAGCATGAGCCAAGTGTGGTGTCCGGCCAAGTCATAGCCCTTGAGGGTATAGCCGCCGGGGTCAGCATTAGTCCATGTGTGCGCCAGGGTCAGGCTGATACCGGAGCCGAGATCGCAAGCAATGGATAGTTTGTAGTCCGTGTAGTCGGAAAGAGAGTTGGGCTGACCGGTCATTGGATTGTGCCCGGCATGGTCCACATGACCGATATCCGCACCCAGTGTCCATATCTCCCCGATGGGCTGAGAAGCGGAGACACTCAGATAAGCCGTGCCCCTGGAATCCGCGGTGCCGACGTAGTCGGTGACCGCGTAGTTGAGCTGTGCGCTCAAGCCCCTCCAGGCGATGTAAGCGAAGACCTCGGTGGAGTTGGGCTGCTCCGCCGGGGGCGATTGCTGCACGTAGTGGCCCGGGAATTGTATGCGCACGAAGCCGGTCTTGGCAGACCAATCGGCGCCGAAGTGCTTGCGGTAACCCAGCCAGCCGTCCAGTTCGGTGTCGACACTGTCACCGGGGAAGAGCTGGTCTATCCAGTTGATGCTGTCGCCGTCCATGCCTCCATACACCCCGTCACCCGAGTTGACGTCGATCTCGGCCTGTATCGACGGCTGGCCCTGGCTCTGGGAGATGCCGCGGGCCACAAAGTTGCTCTTGAATTCCAGGTCGCCGCTGAACAGGGATGCAGGCGCCACCGGCGCCGGAGATCCAGGTACATCGGCTGCTATCGGCGTATCCCCTCCGCTTTCATAGTTGGCGCCCTGCATGTCAGCCGCGCGCGCCGTCAGAGCATGGGACAGGAGGCATGCCGTGAGAAACGACCCCAATCTCTTCATTCCCATCTCGCATCCCGATGACGACCCTCCCTGGACGACCTGGACCCAGGATCCAGCCGGCGATACCGGATGGCTCGCCGGCGGTATGTCCCCGTCAGTCGTCCAGCGGCGGTGCGGTCGTACCGTCGGACCAGTTCTGCACCAGCACCATGAAGATGCAGGTCTGTTCGACGTTGTGGCAGTCGGCCTGCACCGGTGAGCTGGCAAGGTTCTCGCCCCAGGTGCCCTTGTCCGCGCGTGATGCGTAGAACATCACATGCGGATGCCAGGGGTGCGCCTGGTCGTTGATGTACTGGTCTTTCGACATCATGTAGGTCACGTCGTCGGGTCCCGGAGCCGTGAACTTGCCATCCTTCCACTCGGCCGTCTCCCGCTTCTGCATCTCGGCCACGGAGACACCGGCCAGCACCCATTCGGTGCGCGTGAGATAAAGAGGCAGTACCGAGGAGTCCTTCACGGATGCTGCATTCATGCATATCGGCGTGCGGATCTTCGGATTCCAGAATTCCGGATTGTCGAAGCTCATGGCCCAGGATCTGCCCACCATGCAGACGAAACCGTTCGTCCCTTTGACGGCAGTCTCGTAACCATGAGTACCCAACACCTTTATCTCCGCTTTATCCGAGATCGAAGCGGGCGCGGCACTCTTGGCCAGGGCTATCTCTCGTGCATCGCTGGTTTCGTGGTATTGCGCGATGGGAGCCATGGCGGGGTAAGGGCTCTTCGCGCTGGCTGCCGGCATGGGCATGGCCATGGCGGGTTCAGGACTCGCGTCGGCGGCCATCGCGAACTGGCTCGCTGCCGCGGCTGCGACCAAGCAAGCAAAGACTGCTACTCCCAGGTTGCCGTCACTTCCAAACATCGATCCTAAGATCTTCATGGACTTGCTCCTTGCCGGCTTTGCCGGTATCCAAGTTAGATGTCAGTAGCTTCAATTGAGCTGAATCGAAAACTGGAGACCATATTCAGAAAGTACTTTTATTCATTATCCAACCCGTGCCTTGGTATTCCAATACGCTCGCGGTCTGCTCGGCGACCGCACGTCCGAAATGCAGATCGACCATGTGCAACGCGAGGTCGATCCCGGAACTGAGTCCACCGGCAGTGAATAGATTCGGATCCGCTTGAACATAGCGCTTCCCGTGCGCAATCGTGACCGCCGGGAACGTCTTCTGGAAATAGGGAAATACTCCGTGATGCGTGGTCGCCTGCTTGCCATCCAGCAGACCAGCTCTTGCCAAATCAATCGCCCCCGTACATACCGATATGACCGTCTGCTTCTGGTCGTGGCGCGCCCGCAACCAATCAAGCTCTTTCTGGGTCGGATCAGCAAACGGAGGGCCGTGGCCCGGGACGAAGACGAGGTCCGCTGGAGGGCCTGTGTCGAATGTATAGTTCGGCGTCACCACGAAGCCTCCCAGGAGTTTCACGGGATCCACCTTGTCGGAGACGATGTATGTGATATAAGGCGAGTCGTCTTGGCCCGGGACCTGGACGAAGTTGAACACCTCCGCCGGTCCGGTGAAATCGATCATGTCGGTGCCGTCGGTGACGACGAATTCGACGACGATGGGGTTCTTGTGTGCGGCTTCGATGGCTACGGCGGTCGGAGCCGGACTTTCTGCGGCCGTGACACCCTCGGTCGTGACGACCATGAGAGTGACCACGGCGAGTCGAAATAATCTACTCATCGGCTTCCGCTCCTTGATATCCAGGCCTACTGTGCTATTAGGACCCATACTGTACTTGGTAGTTCGCTCAGTCTTGAAGTTACTGGCCGATTGCATAAGATGAACGACGAATCACAATTCATCGAAGACGAATCAAGATTTACCGCGGTCGAAATTTAGTAACGCTCGATGTAAATCATCGGCGAAACCGGGTAGCTTCAAATCCGATAACCATCTCAGTGAACAATTGAGCGAGCCGCCGGTCTATATATCCCGTGCTGGCCGAATCGACCATTGATGGCTAGCTGCAAGTGCAGCTCGGCACACCGGAGCGAGGAAACAAAACATGATCACGAATTCATGCGGATACCGCCGGTATCGGCCTTTCTTGCCGGCTGCCCTGGTTCTCATGATCTGTTGGGTGCCTATATCGGCTCAAGCGGAATCGACGAGTGCTACGCGACTCTCGGTGAAAGACACTGTGGTACTCGGCGACTTAGATAACGACACCGGGGAGGCCGTCTTTGATGATGCCCTTAAGCAGGCGCTAGCGATGGAGTTGGGGCAATCGCCCTTCCTGAATGTGCTTTCAGACCGAAAAATCAGCGAGACTATGCGGGCGTTGGGGCATCCGACAGATGGACGTATCCCGGCGGATGTCGCCCGTGAACTCTGCTTGCGTACGGAGAGTAAGGCGGTATTGGGTGGGGCGATCTCAAAGCAGTCTGACCAATATCAGCTTCAATTGACCGCCATCGCCTGTGATACCGGCGATACGTTTGCTGAAGAGCGAAGTCAGGCAGTAAGCAAGGATGATGTCCTAAAGACTTTAAGTCAGGCCTCGTCGAAGCTGCGCGTGGACTTGGGTGAACCACCGCAGTCGGTGCAACAATTCGATGTTCCCATCGAAGTCGCGACATCGTCCCTCGAAGCCCTGAAAGACTATCGCATAGGTATCATGGTTCGACGGGAAAAAGGGGATACGCCGAGCCTGGCGTTTCTGAAGCAGGCTGTAGATCTTGACCCAAATTTTCCCATGCCCTATGCCGTGTTGACGGCCATATATGGCAACCTCCGCCAACCGACGGTGGCGCTGCAATACGCACGCAAAGCCTACCAATTGCGTGATCGTGTCGGCGAGCGTGACGCATTGCAGATCTCGGGTATCTATTTTCTGGCGACGGGAGATCTCGACAACGAGATCCAGAACTATGATTCATGGCAGACGAAATATCCCCGGGATTCCACGCCCTACAACAATCTGGGCAACGACTACGCCGCTATGGGAAAGCTGGACAAGGCTTTGGCTGAATATCAACAGGCTCTGCAACTTGCGCCGAGCGTCCTCACGTACACGAATGTCGCCGGGATGGATCTCGAGCTGAACCTGCTGGATGCGGACCAGGCGGTTCTGGACGAAGCGGCTGCACATAAGGTGGATGGCCGATACCTGCACCAGAGCCGCTACTGGCTTGCTTTCGTCCGCAAAGACACCGCGCAGATGCAACAACAAGTGGACTGGGCTTTGGGAAAACCAGGAGATGAAGACGCGCTGCTCACCATGCAGTCTGATACGGAGGCGTACTACGGGCGACTGACCAACGCACGGGCTCTCTCCCAACGGGCTGCGGACTCGGCTGTCCATTCTGGCGGTCTGGAGACCGCGGCCTTGTGGGAGGTGAATGCTGCGTTACGCGAGGCGGAGTCCGGCAACCCTTCCTCCGCGCGACAAGGTGTCGCGCGGGCACTGGTGCTTTCTACGGGACGGGAAGTGAAGCTGGTAGCGGCCTTCACGCTGGCGCGCACCGGCGATAACGCCGGGGCGAAATCCCTGGTGAGTGAGCTGGAAAAGGATTATCCGACCGATACCATGATGAAGCTCTACTGGTTTCCGACCATCGATGCAGTCATCGAGCTCAACAAAGGCCACTCTTCCAAGGCACTCGAGGATCTGGAAACCGTCCGGCCTTATGAGCTCGGTTACGCGGGCACGTTCATCAGCTACCTGTATCCGGCCTACGTGCGCGGCCAAGCGTACCTGCTGGCACACGAAGCCGGTGCTTCGGCCGCGGAGTTCCAGGACGTATTGGATCACTATGGGATAGTCGTGAACTTCATGACCGGAGCGCTCGCGCACCTCCAACTCGGCCGTTCGTACGTGATGGCTGGTGACATGACGAAAGCGAAAGCGGCTTATGAGGATTTCTTTACTCTCTGGAAGGACGCGGACCCTGGAATTCCCATCCTGGAGCAAGCCAAAGCTGAGTACGCTAAATTGCGGTGAAGTGAAGACAATTAGCCCAAGAGATGGAATTATGACTGCGATGACGTTGCTTGATGCGGCTATCACAGTAGCAGCGTGTTGCTTCGTCCTTGCCCTGAGCTTGGGATACCCATCGGGCATGGCCTCGACCGGATTCCAGCGCCGCTGGCACGGCGTGACTTCGATTTCTAAATTGGTACATGGAAGACCCATGTGAAGCGCCTGCTAGCAGGCGTTCTCACCAGACCGATGATATGCGGGTGAAAGCCACGTTCTGATTCAGGGGGAGAAACCTATGCGATCGTTTCTGTTCGGCGCCGTCTGCATGCTCGCGTTCACTTGCGCAGTGACTGCCTTCGCCAAGCCCTGGGTGGATTACACCCCGGAGAAGGGGTTTTGGCAGTACACCTATGTGAAGGTGGATGTGAACCACATCGACGATTACCTGACCCAGATGAAGCACATCTGGGTGCCGGGCCGGGAGATAGACAAGAAGCACGGCCTAATAGACCGGTACCAGGTGATGACCAACATCATGGGCGGTGCCGGCGATGCCAACGTCATGCTCTGCGTGCACTACGTGAGTTTCGCGGGCTTGGATCCGGACAAGGTGCGGGACATGGCGATATTCGACGAGAACGTGGCCGCCGTGACGCAGGCGGCGTCCGCGGACTTCAACAAATACCGAACCATCGTGGGCTCATCCATCTACGTGCCGGTGGATTACACCAAATAGCCAGCTTGGCGCGATGTGTGCCCCTAGATTCCCCCCTCAATCAGTGAACCGGAAGTTCTGGTGAGTTTCGCACGAATTTGAGTGTTCGAGTTCGTATCCAAAATTCATAGCGCATATTGGCGCGTCTGGCGCGGGGAAGGGTTATTACACCGCTTGAAAGGCCTGCTTCATGTGCAGGCTTTTTACTTATGTCGGAGTCTGGTATTTTCGCGCTCATCCCTTGGAGTCTTACCTGTGCCCAGCCTGTTCGAACGCTTGCCGCCCCTGCGCGACGTCAACCGCGACCTGCTGCTGCTGGTCTTGGTGGTATTGATGCGGCTGCTGGATCTGGGTTGGGAAATCCTCATGGACGTGTTCTATCCCTGGTACCCGGGAGCCCCGATACGCGTGGAAGCAGCGGCGGCCATAGTGACGCATGCGCTGTTCCTGCCCTTGACGCTACTCTGCTTCCTCGTCGCCGTGCGCATACCACGATTCATCAAGCACCGCTTGCCGGCGTTCTTCGCTCACGTGGCCCTGGCCTTGGGTCTCTCGTCCCTGACCTGCCTGTTCGTCAACACCGGCATCTACCTGGTGACCGGCGATTTCAACCCGACGGGGACTCATTATGCGAGCTTGTTGCAGGCCAGTTTCGCCATGGGCCCTTGGTTGAACCATAGTCTGATGATGCTCAGCGTGTACTTGCTCGGCCTCTTCCTCGTCCTCGGCCTATTCGCACGCCTCGACCTGGAGAAAGAGCGCATCCGGGCCTCGAAGCTCCATGCCCTATGGCTTCATGCACGCCTCGATACCCTGCGCGGCCAGCTGAACCCGCATTTCCTGTTCAATAGCCTGCATACGATCTCCTCGCTGCTGTTCACCGACATCCGTCGCGCCGACAAGCTGCTGGCCGATTTCAGTGACGTGCTGCGCATTACCCTGCGCGAGGGCCAGCGCGAATTCTCCACGGTGCGCGAGGAACTGGATTACGCGCGTCACTACCTGTCCGTCGAAGAGACCCGCTTCGAGGACCGGCTAAAGGTCCGTTTCACCGTGGACGACGGCAGTCTGGGCGCGCAGGTGCCGAGCCTGATCCTGCAGCCCCTGATCGAGAATGCCATCAAGCATGGCATCTCCAACTGCGCCGGCGCCAACGCCGTGAAGGTGGAAGTGCGCCGCGGCGGCGACACCCTGGTGATGGAAGTCAGTAACGACTTCAATACCAATAACTCACCGGTGGCGTCGGAGCGGAAGATGGGCATCGGTCTGAACAACGTGCGCGAACGGCTCATGACGATCTATGGGGCCGACTACAGCCTATCGTCTATCGGTCTACCTGATAACCGTTGGTCTACGCGTATCAGCTTCCCCTATCGGGAGGCCATGGGCGCATGATCCGGGTGCTCATCGTGGATGACGAGCCGCATGCGCGCCAGAAGCTCAGTCACCTGGTGCAGGCCGCCGGCGATCTGGAGTTGCTGGGGGCCTGCAAGGACGGTGTCGAGGCCCTCGCGGCCATACGCAAGCAGCGCCCTGACCTCGTGTTCCTGGACATCCAGATGCCTGAGCTCGATGGCTTCGACGTCCTGAAGTCGCTTGGTGGCAAACGTCCCTACGTGATCTTCACCACCGCCTACAGCGAATACGCCGCCCAGGCTTTCGAGGTAGAGGCGGTCGACTACCTTCTGAAGCCCTTCGACGTGACCCGCTTCGAGCGGGCCGTAAGTCGCGCACACCGCCTGATCGGCGGCGGCGATGCGATCCCGGCGACATCCGACCAAAATGCAGATTTCGACCGTCTCGCCTCGCTGCTGGACCGGCATCTCGGCAAGGCCCGGCTCCTGGTGAAGGTCGGCAGCGGCATCAGGCCGGTGGACGTGGCCGGCATCTTCTACGTGGAGTCCGAAGGCGACTATCTGCAGATCGCCATCGCGGGAGAGCGGCTGCGCATCCGCGAGCGCATGAAGGACATCGAGGAGCGGGTGGCCGATGCCGGCTTCGTGCGCATCCACCGCTCGGTACTGGTCAACCTGCAGCATGTACGCGAGATGAAGCCGAAGAAGCACGGCGACTACGAGTTCCTGATGGCCGACGGCGCCCATTTCGTCTCCGGCGCCACCTACCGCGGCAACGTGCGTCGGATCCTGGAACAACGCACTCACCACAGCTGATCGCGATCGGCTGCTTTCGTCGTGCCCGAGGCACCGTTCACCCTGAAGACGGGCCGTCTCATCCTCATCCAGGGCCGTTTCGACCGTCCGGCTCAGGCTTGGTCTGATACCCCGTCTCTGGCAGTCTGATGTGATTCGTCGTACGACGAGCTGAAGGAGCCAGACCCATGATCCGTGTATTGGTGGTGGACGACGAGCCGCTGGCGAGAGCCAAAATCCGCAGCTTCCTTGAGCCGCACCGCGACTTCGAGATCGCGGGCGAGTGCGGCGACGGCCAGGACGCACTGCAGAAACTGGAAAGCCTGCAGCCCGAAGCCGTGTTCCTGGATGTGCAGATGCCGGAACTGGACGGCATGCAGATGCTGGACCAGATGAGACTCGCCAAGCCGCTTTACACGGTGATGACCACCGCCTACGAGGACTACGCGCTCAAGGCGTTCGACGCCCAGGCGCTGGATTACCTGCTCAAGCCCTTCGACCGGCAGCGCTTCGAGTCGGCGCTCCAGCGCATCCGCTCCCATGTGGAGCGGGACGTGCGCGCCGATGGGCGCGTGGACCTGGATCTCCTGGTGAAGCGCTTAGGCCCGGCAGAGGCACCGCGCATGCCGGGCAGCAACCGGGTGCCGGTCAAGATCGGCCGGCGGGTGCGCTTCCTCAGCACCCAGCACATGCGCTGCATCCGCGCCGACCGGGACTATGTGAACATCCACATGACCACAGGAGAGGTGATCCACACCAGCGACCGCATCTCGCAGATGGAGGAGAAGCTGGCCAATTTCCCCTTCCTGCGGGTGCACCGCTCTGCCATCGTCAACCTGGAACAGGTGCGGGAGGTGCGGACCCTGGGCGCGTTCTACGACTTCTTGCTGATCGGCGATGACAGCGTCACCTCCGGCTGCACCTACAAGCGCGAGATCCATGCCCTGCTGGGTACCTGGAAGAAGGCCGGCGACAAGCGGATCGGCTAACTACCATAGCGGTAAACCCAAACTGCTCAGGAGCCGCCGCCTTTTCATTCAGCTCGTAAAAAGAGCGGCCCCGTTTCCGGGGCCGCTAAGTCTCTTGCTTTCTAGACGTTTCGCCCTTGATTCACTTCATCAGAACTTCACGCCGATGCGGGCATAGAAGAACTGCCCCGGCACGTCGTACATGGGCAGATAGCTGTTGGCGAAGGCCTGCTGCGAGATCGGCGCCACCTTGCCGAACAGGTTGCGGATGCCAACGCTGAAGTCCGTGTTGAGGCTGTCGAAGTGGTAGGTCACGTTCACGTCGTGATAAGTGGTCGCCCCCAGGTGGTTGGCACCAACCGGCAATACGCCCTTGCCCGGGAAACCCTGGATCGCCGGCTCGTTGAACACGAAGCGGCTCGTGTCGGTGCAAAGCGCCGCGCTGGCCTGAGGCGTACCAGGGGAGTCCAGCACATTGCAGGCTTCCCACAGCGAGCCTAGGTAACGCAACGTGTACGTGGCCGACCAGGGACCGAAGTTCCAGGCCAAGTCCAAGTCGGCCTTTTGCTTCCAATAGCCGAACGCGCGACTGCCCGACTGAACAGACCAACCGGCGAGCCTGCTGGTGGCAGCACCAGTGGGACTCTGGGCGTCTGGCACCGTGCGATTGAAGTCCTTGTTGAAGGTCATGTCCAAGCCAAGCTTGAAGTCACCCACACTGGTGCTGGGGAACTTGTAGTGGGCGCTGACGTCCACGCCATCCGTCAGGACTGAACCGATGTTGGTCTCATTGTCGACGATGCTGGTGATGGTCCCGCCCTTCACCGTGATCAGACCGCAGGAGGCCTGAGAGCCGGCGGCGTAGCAGTTGGACATGATCACCGCGTCGCTGAGCGAGGTGATGTAGCCCTCCACGTTTATCTTGAAGTAGTCCGCACTGAAGTCGAAGCCTGGCAGCCAATCGGGGTTGTATACGAAGCCGATGGTCCGGGAGATGGACTTCTCCGGATTCAGGTCTGGATTGCCGCCAGCCTCCGTGTTGATCTGGGTATTGGGCTGTACGTGCGTACCGCCACAGAGCGTATGAGCCGCCGCATAGGCGGGGCTAGCGCAGGGATCCTGGGTGGTCACCGCAGAGTTGGTCGTGCCAAGGAAGAACTCGGAGATGTTGGGCAGGCGGAAGCCCTGGGACCAGGCGGCGCGCAGCAGCAAGGAATCGCTGGTCTGCCACTTCAAGGCCGCGCGGCCGGTGGTGGCGTTGGTGCTGTGCAGGATCGCTGACGCCGGGTCACCCTGGGGCCCGCCCTGCCAATGGAACTGCGACCAACGCTCGGCCAGGTCCAGGTTCATGTCCTTGGCGAAGGGCTGGTCCGCCAGGATCGGGATGTTGAACTCCACGTATTCCGCTTTGGTACTCTCACGGCCGTTGGTCGGCGCGCTGTTACCCTCAGCGTTGAATCCCAGGACACTGATGGAATCCGGCTGATCGCCGCCGTTCGACTCGAGGTACTCGCCGCCGAAAGCCAGCCCTAAAGGGCCCGCGGGCAGATCGAAGAGATCGCCGGTCATGTTCGCGGTATAGTCTCGCTGGGTGTCGTACTGGTAGTCGGTCGGGTTGAACGTGGTGTAGTTCAACATGGCCGGCGTGATGGAGCCTGCGCCGCCGAACATGTTCAGGGGCACGCAGTTCGCGATCACATCGGTCGGCGTACCGCACTTGTAGTTGGGATTGGCCGCCGTACCGGCATTGAAGGCCGGTCCGAGGGAGCGCTGCAGGTTGAGCAGGTTCACCACGTTGGTTTCGAAGTTGCGCGCGGTCTGGACGTTGTAATCATAACCCGCGTCCCAGTCCCACTCGCCGCCCGCCATGTTGAAGTAGCCCTTGAAGCCGCCGGCGAAGTGGAAAGTGTCCTGGGTGGTCGAGATGACGCGCGGGCCCGCCTCCACATAGCGGCGGCCGAGATCGTCCATCTGGTCGCAGGTCTTCGCCGCGATGCAGGGTTCATTCGAGTTGCCCGCCAGCGTCACGCCGAAGGGGTTGTAGGGATTGGTCTTGTCGATGTCGAACAGCGCCGGCGGGTTGGTAGTAGCGCCCACGTCCACGATGGGCTGCGCCAGCTGAATGTTGGACTGACGTTGGGAGAACAGGCCTTCGCTTGTGAAGCTCAGGTTGTCCGCCAAATCGTAGTGCCCCTGGGTGAACAGATTGGTGTTCTCGCCTGGCGCCAGCAACCAGTTCAAGGGAGCGTAGTTATAGTGGTCCGGTCCGGTGAAGGCGCGGAAGTTGTTCAGCGAGGGATTCGCCGGGAAGCTCTTCAGCGTCAGGTCGCAGGTGCCGTGGCTGGTCAGAGGCACTCCGTCGGGGCATACCCCGGCCTGGTTGCCATTGATGTCGGCAGTAGGAACGAAGCGGAAACGGCCCGCCGGGCTGCGGCTGCTGCCGAAGACGCTGCCGGTACCGGCATAGGGCTCCAGGCTGATATCGCGATCTGAAGCGGATATTCCCTCTTGGTCGTTGTAGGAGACACCCATCAGCACCGCGCTCTTGTCGCCCGAGGTGCCGAAGGTGAAGTCGTAGGACTGGTCCCTACCATCGGTGTGGCCGTCGCCGTGGTACCAGCCGTTGTAAGCATTGGCTTCGGCGCCATTGTAGTTCTTCACGGTGATCACGTTCACCACGCCGGCGATGGCGTCGGAGCCGTAGATTGCGGAGGCGCCGTCCTGCAGGATCTCGATATGGTCGATGACCGCGGCCGGGATGGTGTTGAAATCCACGATGCCACCGAAGCCGCCGGCCCAACGCTTGCCGTTGACCAGCACCAGCACGCGGGTGAAGCCCAGGTTGCGCAGATCGACGTTGTTGCTGCCGCCGTTGCCGTTGTTCACCGAGCTGTTCAGATACGAACGTATCTGCGGCATGTTCGCGAGGATGTCGCCGATGTCGACCAGACCCGTCGCCTTGATCTCCTTGGAGGTGACGATGGTCACCGGCTGGGCGGTCTCGACGTCGGTGCGCTTGATGCGCGTACCCGTCACTTCGATCTTGCCGAGCTGCGCGGTGCTCTGGTTGGTGTCGGTCGTGGTGGTGGTCGCGGTCGCTGCGGCATCGGCCGCGAACGCCGCCGGCGTCGCGAACGCGGATACCGCGCCCGCCACGAGGGCGAGACGCACGGCCTTGCTGATCTGGTTACTGTTCATCGCTGTCTCCCAGGATGTTTCCGAACGTTGAGGCTCGAGTACCGGATTCCGGAGCCGCGATCCGCTGTTGGTGTGTGGCAACAGCCGGGATGCGCGTATCCGTTGAATCCGCAGACATCTGTTGTGCCGAACACAACGGATGTCCCCTGGAGACGATTCTGGACATGTGAAATGCGCGCCGCCACGCGGAAACGGGCGCTGAAGATGCCATTAGTCGGCGAGAAAACCGGATTAGTCGAAGATAGTTTTTTAGTGGACGGAGGTCATGTCAAGTTCGTCAGTAATAGTCCTCGTGGTGTCACGCAGCGACGCTGGCTTTCGCGGTCCGCACCGGCCCCGCCACGAGACGGGAGTTGGCGTAGGCGATGATCAGGCCGAACAGCATCATGGCGGCCATGTTCAGCAGGAAGCCCTTGAGGTTGAACGGCGTCCAGTGATGCAGAGCCGAGAGCGGCAAGACCACATAGGTCATGACGAAGTACACCGGCACTCCGTAGGCGACTCCCGTCACGCGCCAGTCGCGGTGCATCCAGGCGAGGCGCGTCGCCGCCAACACATAGATGGCGGCGATGATCAGTCCCATGAGCCACTGCAGCAGGAGGCCGATGAAGGAGATGTCCAGGCCGCCCTTGATCACATCGGGACCCAGGAGGCCCGCGGCGATGAAACGCATGATGAGCAACGGGCTTAAAAGGGAAATGAGCGAGGCGGAGAAGATATCGATGGTGCCGCCCACCAAACCGCCCCACAGGATGGCTTTGATCATGGCGCGCTGGTCTTGGGTCATGGGGGGCCCCTTCGTTATCTATATAGAGTGGGACAGCCCGTCCCGAGGGAAGGTTCCCCGCAGGTAACTGCTCCTCAGGGCTTCCTAAGCCACAAGGACCGGCGGACTATACTGGCCCCTCCTGGAGCCTTCCGAGGACACCCATGCCCCGCTTGCGACTGCTGATGATCGGCTTAGGGTTCGCCTGCCTGGCCCAGGCAGCCTCCTACCTGCCCCCCGGCACCAAACCTGACCCCTTCCTGGCCTACCCCGGCCCCAGCATCGCCCTCACCGGCGCCACGCTGATAGACGGGACCGGAGCCGCTCCACAGCAGGGCATGACGGTCCTGATCCAGGGGCAGCGCATCCAGGCGGTGGGCAAGGACGGCGAGGTCAAGCTCTCGGACGGGGTGCAGAAGGTCTCACTTGCCGGCAAGACGCTGCTGCCCGGCTACGTGATGCTGCACGAGCACTTCTTCTACCCCACCGGCCTGCTCACTTACGCCAACATGCCCTACAGCTTCCCGCGCCTGTACCTGGCCGGCGGCGTCACCACCCTGCGCACCGGCGGCGCCATCAATCCCTACGCCGACCTCGGCATCAAGCAGTGGATAGACGGCGGCCACGCGGTGGGTCCGCACATGTTCATCACCGGGCCCTACCTCACCGCCGGTGACGACCCGGACGACCTGCCGGTGATGCAGCTCGCGGACTTCGGCGACCCCACCCTGGCGGTGGAAGCGGTGCGCCACTGGATCGCGCTGGGTGCCCGCGACTTCAAGGCCTACACCACCATCCCGAGGAAGACCCTGGGCGCGGTCATCGACTACGCCCACAAGCACGGCGCCCGGGTCACCGGGCACCTCTGCTCGGTCACTTATAAAGAGGCGGCCGAACTCGGCATCGATGACCTGGAGCACGGCATCTTCGTGGCCACCGATTTCGTGAAGGACAAGCAGCCGGACAAGTGCCCGCCCTACACCGCGGTGCAGAAGTCCTTGGCCTCGCTGGACGTGGATGGCCCGGAGGCCCAGGCGCTCATGCAGACCCTGCTCAAGCACCACATGGCCCTCACCTCCACCCTCACGGTGTTCGAGGCCTCCACCCCGGGCCGGCCGATCCTGCCGGACAGCGTGCTGGACCTCATGTCGCTGCAGGCCCGCGCCAACTATCTGCGCAGTTACGGCCGCACCGCCCAGGCCAACAACCCGGATGCCATACAGGCCTTCAAGAACGGCATGGCCTTCGAGAAGGCCTTCTTCGACAAGGGCGGCTTCCTGGTGGACGGCACCGACCCCACCGGCAACGGGGGCGTGGTGCCGGGCTGGTCCAACGCCCGGGAAGTGGAGCTGCTGCTGGAAGCGGGCCTCACCCTGCCCCAGGCCATCCAGGTCTCGACCCTCAACGGTGCGCGCTACCTCAAGATCGACCACGACCGCGGCAGCGTGGCGGCGGGCAAGTACGCCGACCTCACGGTGCTGGACGGCGACGTCACCGCGGACCCCAAGGTGCTACACAAGGTGCTGTGGGTGTTCAAGGATGGCGTGGGCTACGACAGCGCCAAACTCACGGACTCCGTCAAAGGTGACGTGGGGATACGCTGAATCTCCACCCATAAAAAAGCCCGGCTCAGGCCGGGCTTTCTTTATCTGACCCGCGATGCCAAGTCAGTTGAACTTGCCGCCCTTGCCGGCGGCGCTATAGGCGCCGGCGCCCATGAGCGCGACGCACAGGGCGCCGAAACCGTAGAGGGCTTCCAGCTCGATGCCCCAGCCGCCGTGTTCGTTGAGATGCCAGACGTTGAGGCCGCGGGTGGCCAGCACTGCCGCCAGCATGTTGGCCACCACCAGCAGGGCGCCGACACGCGCATACACGCCCAGCACCATCAGCACCGGGCCCACCACTTCACCAAAATAGACAGCGTAAGCGAGGAACCCCGGCACGCCGTGGGCAGCCAGGATCGAGGACACCTCGCCCGGCCCGGTGATGAGCTTATGGAAGCCGTGCAACAGCAACAGCACCCCCACCAGTACTCGCAGCAGCAGCTTGCCGGCATCGTCCAGGGACCAATTCATGCGGGACTCCGGGAGGGTCGCGCGCGGCTCAGTTGAACAGCCGGCGCCAGTTGGAGATGTTGTTATCGGTGATGAGCTCGATGCCCAGCACGTAGCCGGGCTCTCCCGAGGACGGCGCGATCCAGCGGGTCACGCCCGAGAGGCTGAAGGGCGACGGGTTGCCCTCGAGGTTGATGGTGATCTCCACCTGCTCGCCCAGGGGGAAGGCGCGCTTGGTCTGGATCTGCACGCCGCCCGGGGAGATATCCACGGTGGTGCAGTAGTACTTGGAGACCGTGACGTCCTCGCCGCTGATGTTGAGCTGGCGGATCACCGCCCGCTCCTCACGGCGCAGGCGTGGGTGCTTGCGTCGCTCGTCGTGGCTCACGGTATCTTTCATCTGTCTGGTTGTGGACATGACTTATTCCCCATCGAGCGGAGATTTTGCCATATAACGACGGCGATTCCCCGCAGACACGTTCCGGGGATTATGGAATATCAGCGGTCGCCCCTCGGTATGCGTGCATCCGCCGATACATCTGCGGGACAGGCTACGCAGCCCTCTCATGTACTAATATAAAAATGTACCAAATGGAGGTCCCATGGCAGGCAACCGTGAAATCGAGAGAGTACAGACCGGCATCCGCCTGGAAAAACGCCTGCTCAAGGTGCTGAAGGCCGTGGCGGAGGACCTGGATATGACCCTGGGCGACCTCCTGGAGGGCATCGTCCTGCACTCTTTCGAGGGAAAAGCTCCCTTCTCCCGCGCCACCCAGGGCAAGATCGCGCGCTTCAAGGAACTCTACGGGCTGGACCTCGGTGCCGAAGACAGCCACCGCCTCAAGGAGAAGTGATGCACGCCGACGCCCCGCGGCCGCGCCCTGCTGCGCGGATACCCGGCGGAGCTTGCTTCCGCCGGGCCTAAGCACATTGCGCTCCTGCTGGCGGGTGAATACTATATTTTTAGTAGATAACCGCCTTAGGGGAGAGAGCCATGAGACGAGCGCTGTGCCTCACGGCATTGGCAGCGGCCCTGACCGGTCCAGGAGCCCTGGCGGATGCGACGCCATCCGCTTCGGCAGCTCCGCTGCAAGCCCTGCAGTGGCGCCTCGCGGGGCCCTTCCGGGGCGGCCGGGTGGATGCCATCGCCGGCATCCCCGGGGACCGCAACACTTTCTATATGGGCTCCGCCGACGGCGGTATCTGGAAGACCACCGACGCGGGCCATCACTGGAACAACGTCAGCGATGGCTACCTGGACCTGGGGCCGGTCGGCGCCCTCGCCGTGGCGCCCTCCGATCCCAAGGTGATCTATGCCGGCACGGGAGAACCCTTCCCACGGGGTGACGTGCTCACCGGCGACGGGCTGTGGAAGTCCGTCGACGCAGGCAAGACTTGGGCTCACGCAGGTCTCGCCGAGACCCACATCATCTCCAACGTGATCGTGGATCCCAAGGATCCGCAGCATGTGTACGTGGGCGCCCTGGGACACCTGTTCGGCTCCAACCCGGAACGGGGCGTCTACGAGAGCCGTGACGGCGGCGGCCACTGGCAGCGCATCCTGTTCGTGGACGGTGACACCGGCACAGCGGACTTGGCGATGGACCCCGCCGATCCCAAGATCCTGTACGCAGCCCTATGGGAGGTCTCGCGGCGTCCCTGGAACTTCTCCAGCGGCGGTCCCGGCAGCGGCATCTGGAAGACCGTGGATGGCGGCGCCCACTGGACCGACCTCAGCCACAACCCGGGCTTGCCCGCGGGCGTGCTGGGCCGCATCGGCATCGCCCTGCCCCGGACCGCCAAGGACCGGGTCTACGCCGTGGTGGAAGCCGGGGAAGGCGGCCTGTATCGCTCCGACGACGCCGGCGGCCATTGGCAGCGGCTGTATCACAAGGCGGATCTCAACATGCGGGCCTGGTACTTCAGCCGCATCGCCGCCGACACCCAGGACGCGGATCACCTGTGGATCACCGAGGCGCCGGGCTTCATGGAGTCGAAGGACGGCGGCAAGACCTTCAAGAGCCACTACCTCATCGGCGGCGACCACCACCTGATGTGGATAGACCCCGTTGACTCGAAGACCCTGGCCATCGCCAACGACGGGGGCGCCAGCATCAGCCTCGACGGCGGCGCCTCCTGGTCATCCGAGGACAACCAGCCCACGGCGCAGATCTACCACATCAACGTGGACGACCGGTTCCCCTTCCATATGTATGGTGCCCAGCAGGACCTCTCCACCATCGAGGTGGCGAGCGCGACGCCGGACTTCGGCATCGACGTGCATGACTGGCGCACCGACGCGCAGTGGGAGTCGGGCTACGCGGTGCCGGTGCCGGGCAGTCCCTGGATCGTATATTCCAGCGGCGGCCCCATGGGCGCCATCGAGCGGACCGACACCCGCACCGACCTCAAGACCTTCCTGGTCGCCTGGCCGGACGAGAACACCGGGCGCGGCGCCGGGGACCTCCGCTACCGCTATCAGTGGACCTTTCCAATTGTCGCTAGCAAATATGCGAGTGACACGCTCTATGCAGGCTCCCAGTACGTGATGAAGAGCGTGGACGGAGGCCGCGGCTGGCGCGACATCAGCCTCGACCTGACGCGGAACGACAAGGACAAGCAGCAGCCCTCCGGCGGCCCGCTGCACAAGGACATCACCTCCGTCGAGTACTACGACACCGTGTTCGCCCTGGCGGAATCGCCGCTGCAGCAGGGCCTGTTGTGGGCCGGCACCGACGACGGCCGCGCCTGGGTGACCCGGGACGACGGCGGCCACTGGGACGAGGTGACGCCACCGGATCTGCCGGCCTGGAGCACCGTCAACGTCATCGATCCCTCGCGCTTCGAGCCCGGCACGGCCTTCCTCGCCGCGCACCGCTACCGGCTGGATGACTTCGCGCCTTATATATATGTGACCCACGACTATGGACGGCACTGGCGGAAGATCGTGGACGGCCTTCCTGCCGATGCCTCCAGTTTCTCGGTGCGCCAGGACTGGAAGGACCCGCAGCTGCTCTTCGCAGGCACCCTCAACGGCGCCTGGTATTCGGACGATGGCGGGACGCAGTGGCGCTCCCTGCAGCAGAACCTGCCGCACGTGGCAGTCACGGACCTGGCGGTGGTGCCGCAGCAGGACGCCCTGGCGGTGGCCACCCACGGCCGCGCCTTCTGGGTGCTGGACCAGTTGCAGCCGCTGCGGGAACTCACGCCCGCGGCTGCGAAGGCCGACGCCTGGCTCTACACGCCGGGCACCGCCTGGATCACCTCCGGTTCCCAGGATCCCAGCTCCGCGCAGTTCAACCAGGGCACCAACCCGCCGAACGGCGCCCAGCTCTACTACCAGCTGAAGAAGCCCCTCGCCAAAGGTGCCAAGCTCGGCATCGCGTTCACGGATCTGGCCGGGCATCCCATCGCCTCGTTCAGCGTGGTGGGGAAGCCCACGAAGAAAGACCAGGATGACGACAAGGACAAAGATGCCGATGCGGATGCGGCGCCGCCGGCCTTAGGGACAGACGCCGGCATGGACGGGTTCCTCTGGGACATGCGCTATGCGAGCGTCGGCAAGGGGGACCAGGCGGTACCCGGTCCGCAAGTCCTGCCGGGACGCTACCGGGCGACCCTCACCTGGGAGGGCCGCAGCCAAAGCCGCGAGTTCGAAGTGAAGCTCGATCCCAACGTGCACGTCAGCGACGCCGACCTCAAAGCCCGCTCCGACTTCCTGTTCAAGGTGCAGAAGGAGCTGGCGGTGATCGGCAGCGCCGCGGGCCACATCCAGGCGCTGCGCAAGGCCCTCAAGGAGAGCAAATCAGCCGATGCGCCGGCGCGCCTCGCAGAGCTCGAGGCCATCGCCGACAAGCTGGTGACGCCGGACTTCGAGGGCTACCTGCAGGTGCTGGCGCATCCCGCCTCGCTGCAGGACCGCATCGGTTCCATGCTGTTCGGCATCGAGGGGGATTACACGGCGCCTCCGGCCAACTACCAGGGACTCTACGACTCCCTGACGGCTGAGGCGGATGTCCAGCTGCAGGCCCTGCATGCCTTCGACGACCTGCACGTGCATGATCCGGAGGCGGTGATCCGCCACCACCCGGCCGTGCGCACCGGCATCGCACAGCAGCACCAAGACCGGGACTGAAAGCACGGTCTCATGCCCATAAAAAAGCCCCGCCAGATGGCGGGGCTTTTTGCTATCGGGACTAGAGATTACTTCCCGCCGACGTATATCACTCCACCTTTCATAACAAACGTCGGATGCTCGGTAGCATGGATGTCCTTCAAGGGATCGCCCGGCAGCGCCACGATGTCGGCGAACTTGCCCACTTCCAGCGTGCCCACCGGCGCATCCACGTTCTTCTGTCCATGGTCACCGTACAGAAGCTGCGCCGCCTTGGCGGTGGCCGCCATAAGCGCATCCGCTGCCGACATGCCGTTCTTCGTCATCAGCCAGAACTCCTGGGCGTCCAGGCCATGGGGTTCCACCGCCGAGTCGGTGCCGAAGGCGATGGGCACACCGATCTTCACTGCGTGCTGGAACATGATCTGGGACTGGGCCGCGGCCTTCAAGGCCTTCTCGCGGATCGCCGGCGGATAGGTGTCGGCCTTCTGCCCCACCCAGTAGCTGGCGTACAGGGTCGGCACCAGGTACACGCCGTTCTCCTTCATGGATTTGAGCGTGTCGTCCTGCAGGAAGGTGCCGTGCTCGATGGAATCCACGCCGGCCTTGATGGCCATCTTGGCCGCCGCGTCGCCATGGCAGTGGGCCGCCACCTTGCGGTGCCAGGTGTGGGCCTCGCCGATGATGGCATCCATCTCATCCTGGGTCAGCTCCGGCACGTCCACCGGATCGTTGAGCGAGAGCACGCCGCCCGAGGGCATGAACTTGATCACGCCGGCGCCGTACTTCATCTGGTAGCGCACCGCGGCGCGGCACTCGTCCGGTCCGTTGCACACGCCCTGCTCCGGTCCGAAGGCCGGTGCCACGTTGGGCGGCAGGTCCTGGCCGTCGGCGTGGCCGCCGGTGGAACCGATGGCGTAGTTGGAGACGATCATGCGCGGACCTTCGGTCACGCCGGCGTCGATGGCGTGCTTGAGGCTGACCGCGATGTAGTCCGTGGAACCCACGTCGCGCACGCTGGTGAAGCCCGCTTCGAGGGTCTCCCTGGCGTACTTGGCGGCGTACAGCGCCTGCTCCGGCGGGAAACGAGTCACTCCCTCGTAGAAGCCCTTATACCAGTCTTCCGAGAACTCGCCGTCCAGGTGCACGTGCGAATCGATCATGCCGGGCATGAGGGTCGCATCGCCGAGGTCGATGACGCGGGCGCCCGCGGGGATCTGGGCGTTGGCGCCCACACCGGTGATTTTGCCCTCCTGCACCACCACCACGCCGTGGTCCGTGAGCTTGCCGGACACGGAATCGAAGATGTGAGCGGCCTTCAGCACCACCGCCGGGGAAGCGGGGGCGGGGCTATCCGCCATGGCCAGAGGTGCCGTGACGAGCGCGGCGCACGCGAGGGAGATGGACCAGGACAGGGTTCTCACGATGACTCCTCCTTTGGGATGGATCTGGCTTGAAGCCTTATAGGTCTTTGAGGGGAGCGCCATGTTTCACCGCCGGGCCGGGCAAGTCAAATGCCCCAGCGGGAGCCAAGGAGAGCCCTCAGGGAGCGGTATTCAGGCGCTTATAGGCCAGCTCGTTGTACTTGTGGATCTCCCGCACTTCCGTCACGGCGCCCTGAGCATCTGCCACGAAGATCATGGTATGGATGCTGCCGGCCTGGAAATAGACCAGGGGCGAGAGCGGAATGAGCTGGGTGGCGCTCTTCTGGTCGCGGCCGCCATAGAGCTTGCCGTCCCGGACGAACACCTCATATACGCGCTTCCCGGCGGGATCGAAGGAGTAACGGCCCACCACCGCGGCGAAGGCCTTGGGATCCACCGGCACCGCGTCCTCGTCGCGGGGCACCACGGTGGCGTGGGTGGCGACGATCTGCCACTTGCCGTCACGCGGCGCCCAGGTGTCGGTGTTCACGTACTTGGTGTGGAGATGCTGGCCGAACACGGTCTCCCACTCGTCGTTGATGTAGTGGGTCACCACTGCGCCGGCCGCGGGGCGCACCTCAAACTCCTCCACCTTGATGCCGCCGGCGAAACCCTTGGGGAGAGGCGCGATGCTCTTCACCACCTCCGCCTTGCCCTGTGTGGTCCCATCCTCCGAGGTATAGATGCAGTCCGCGGCGATGTCCGCGTCCCAGGGCTTGGGATCGCCGGAAGTGACCGCGTCGTACAGCGCCTGCGTATGCTGCTGGAACCAAGCGGTGCCTGGTGCGGCAGGTGTCGCCGTGGCGGTACCTGCAGCCAGGATCAGTGTGGACATCAGGAAGCTGCGCATGGTCCATCTCCGCGTTTGAGTACGGATTTGGACCTTCCCGGGCCTTGCCGGTTCCCGTGCTTCAGCGCCGGCCGCGGCCCGTGACCCGCCAGCCCAGGCCCACGCCGGCGACTATGCCGCGCGTGAGCAGGCGCAGGCCCCAGCTCATCTCGGGACGGAACACGTCCAGCAGCAGCACTGCCCGCGGAGCCGGACTGTCGTTCCAGGCTTCATGTTCGTAGGTGTCGTCCCAGAGGATGCCGCGACCCTCCTTCAGCGGATAGCTGACATCGTCCACCCGCAGCCGGTTGCTGGGCTTACCACCCACCGGCGGCGGGATCACCAGCGGCAGGTGGTAACGCAGGATGCCGCGGAACGGACCGCGGTGCGCGGGGATGTGCTTGCCGCCTTCCAGGATGGAGAACGTCGCGCTGGTCACTTCAGGATGGTCGCTCAGCAGACGGCGGAGCACGGGACAACGCGCCTGGTTGGCGCGGTGATCCGCGCCGTAGGCGCGCAGGATGAACATGCGCCAGAAGCGGCCGCCGTATCGGGAGAGCGGCGCCTGCTCCGCCATGAGCTCGTGGAACTCAGGGATGGCGCCCATCTCGGCCATGAGCGCGGCGCACTCGGCGCTGATGGCGCGCCACTCCGTCTCGAACCGCGAGTGGGCGGGGAAGTAGCGCTGCGGATCCAGTACCGGCGGCGTATCCACGCGCCGGTCGTAGACATGGCGCAGCGCGCCTACCGCGGCTTCATACACTGCCATGCGTCAAAGGTTCGCGTCGATGAACGCCGTGAGCTGGGATTTCGACATGGCACCGGTCTTCTGCGCTTCCACGGCGCCGTTCTTGAAGATCATCAGTGTCGGCATGCCGCGCACGTGATACTTCTGGCCGATCTCCACGTCTTCGTCCATGTTGACCTTGGCGATGCGCAGCTTGCCCTGGTATTCCGCCGCCAGTTCGTCCAGAAGCGGGCCGATGGCCTTGCAGGGGGCGCACCATTCCGCCCAGTAATCCACCAGCACCGGCAGCTCGGACTTGATCACGTCCTGTTCGAAGCTGGCCTTGCCCGTCATCAGGATCTCGCTGCCCATGCTCTGGTACTCCCGGCGGATGTGGGGACAGGGATATTAGATGCCCGTCCCCGCGCTGGAAGCAAGCGTGGCTGACGTCACAGACAGACACTGACGCTTGTCACTTGTGGCTTGCCCCAAGCGGGACGTACTGTAGACCCACAGTCACCGGGGAGTAACAGTCATGACGGATGACGGAAACAACAACAATCGCTACGGCTGGTGGGGCGGGCTCGCCTGCGGCTTCGTGGTGATCCTGGTGGGTGTGGTGTTCCTGCTGCGTAACCTGGGTATCCCCCTGCCCTTCCTCGGCCTGCACCACTGGTGGGCGCTGTTCATCGTGGTGGGCGCCGTACCACTGCTCGCCCAGGCGGCGGACAGCTATCGCAAGGCCGGCCGGATAGATCAGGCGGTGCTGCACTCGCTGCTCTCGGCCCTGGCGGTGCTGCTGGTGGCGGCGTTCTTCCTGCTGGATCTCGACTGGGCAGTCTGGTGGCCACTGTTCGTGATCTACGGCGGCCTATGGACGATGGCGGGAGTGGGAAAGAAGAGGCGTTCCTGACGCCGGGAAGCACACCCGCGCTGCCACGCGGGTGTGTGCCAGGCTCATTTCTTCTTCATGGGGTCTTCGGTGCTGAAGCGGCCGCCCAGCTGGTCGCAGGTGCCCTTGCTGACGCTGTCCACGAAACCCTTGCCCTTGCAAGTGTTCTTGCCGACGCAGGCGTTCTCGGCGGTCTTGCAGCTGCTCTTGCCCTTGCAGGCGTTCACGCCGTAGCAGTTACCGATCTGGTCGGCACCGGTATCGGCGTGGACGGCCAGTGGAGCGAGGGTGAACAGGGACGCGGCAGCGGCGGCGAGCGCCAGGCCACGAACGGGAGAAGAATTACGCATCGATGGATCCTCGTTGGGTGTGTGGGACACCCTAGAAGACTGTCGGCAGGCCGATATTGTTCCCGGGACTCAGAGGTCGGGGGTCTTGTTGCAGACCATCCAGTACAGCCCCACCTCGGTCACCACCTCGGCGAACTTGTCGAAATCCACCGGCTTCACCACGTAGCTGTTGACCCCGAGCTTGTAGCTCTTCACCAGGTCCGCCTCCTCGTGGGAGGACGTCATGATCACCACCGGCACCCCGCGGGTGCTCTCGTCCGCCTTCATGGCGCGCAGCACGTCCACGCCGTCGAGCTTGGGCATCTTGAGGTCCAGCAACACCATCTTGGGCGGCCCGCCGACCCGGTTGGCGAAGCGGCCGCGGCGCTTGAGGAAATCTATGGCCTCCACACCGTCGCGTACCCACACGATGTTGTTGGCGATGTTGCGGGTCTTCAGCGTATAGAGTGCGAGCTCGGCATCGGCGGGATTGTCCTCGGCATAGAGGATGTCTATCTGGAAGAACTCGCTCATCTCAAGTGCTCTCCGTGCGCGGCAACGAGAACAGGAACGTGGCACCCTTGCCCGGCGCCGCATCAGCCCATAGGCGGCCACCGTGCTTGGTGACCGCGCGCATGGCGATGGCGAGGCCGACGCCCGTGCCCGGGAACTCCTCGACCTGGTGCAGGCGCTGGAACACGCCGAACAGCTTCGGATAATACTGCATATCGAAGCCGACGCCATTATCCCTCACGCTGTAGATACATTCCCCTCCCTCTTCGCGGCCGGTGATTTCCACATAAGCCCGCGGGTTCTGGCCGCTGTACTTGACGGCGTTGCTGATGAGGTTGGTCCAGACCTGCCGCATCAGGGTCCGGTCGCCGCGGCAGTGGGGTAAGGGACCCACTACCAGGGTCGGACGCTGCGGGTTGCTGCGCAACACCTCGGCGATGCATTCGCCCACCAGTGCAGGCATATCCAGCAGCACGGTCTGGAGGGGCCTGCGTCCCATCCTGGAGAATGCCAAGAGATCGTCTATGAGCACGCCCATGCGCTGGCCGTTCTCGCGCACCACGCCGAGCAGGCGCATGGCCTCGGGATCGAGGCTGCCGGCGTGACGGGTCTGCAGGAGTTGCGAGAAGCCGTCGATGGCCCGCAGGGGAGCTCTCAGATCATGGGATATGGAGTAGCTGAAGCCCTCCAGTTCCCGATTGCTGGCCTCCAGCTCGACGTTGCGGGCAGCCAGTTGCTTGTTCAGGCCCCGGACCTGGTTCTCGGCGTGGCGCCGGGTACCGATCTCGCGTATCAGCAGCAACAGGCAGATGAGCAGCACCGTCAGGCTCAAGGTCACACCGCCCAGCAGGGTCAACAACGTAACCCGTTCGCCGCGCGCCGCCTCTTCACGGCGCATGACCAGCAGCTGATCCTCGATCGTCTCGATCCCGCCGGTCACCCTGCGCAGCCCGGCCATGCTGTGGTTCGTATCCGCGACCAGCGTCACCACTCTGGCATCCGATTTCGAGACGCCGCTATCGCGCATCTGGACGGCATCCGCGAGCTGGCGCAGGAGCGCCTCGTTGCCTCGGCGCAGTTCGGCGACGCGGCTGGCCTCATCGCTGTTGTCCTCCACCAGTCTGGCGAGCGCATCCAGTTCGCCCGCGATGGCGTCGCGGAAGGTGGCGTATCCCTTCATGAACTTCGGGTCGCCGGTGAGCAGATAGCCGCGTGCAGTGGCGGTGGCGCCGCGCTCATCCGAGAACACCTGCTCGGCGGTGACGATCACTTCATAGGTGTGATCCACCCAGCGGTCGTTGTCGGAGTTCTTACGCAAGTCGAAGTAGGCAAGAGTGGCGATGGCGGCCAAAACCAGCAGGGCCGCCAGGAATACCAGGGCGACGAGGCGGATCTGCCGCATGCTCGAGGAAGTTGATGTCGTCGCCGGGCTCGCAGCGGCGCCGGCAGTTTCAGGTTCGTCCATCCACCATCCTTAAGGTCGGGGGATCCATGGCAGCCATGCCGACGCGGCATCGGGATGGCTCGGTGAACTTATGTTCTCATACCGGCGCGGCGCCAGGCAGATGAGCTTGTGACGGGTGTCTCACTGCCCCGGTGCGGGCAGGTCCTCGAGCACCACCGCGCCGATGCGGTTGGGGCTGCAGCTCAGACGGTAATGATGGCCGGCGTAGAGATACAGCTCTGTCTCGTCCGGAGTCTCCGGCAGGATGGGGTCGTTCACCGCAGGCCGGTTGCGCGGCGTGAAGCATTGGAACTCGACTACGAGCCAGCCTTCCCTCACCCACACCCCCGCCGGTGGCACCTGCATGGACACTGGTTGCACGCCGTGGGGTCCGCTAGGCGGTGGTGCGATCCAGAAATATTCATCCTCTCTCGGCGTGAGGAAGGCGACGTCCTTGTAGTCCAAGGGACTCGCCCCCAGGATCTCGCCGCGGTGGACGGCGCAGCCGCAGACCGAGAGCGCGGCGAGCAAAGGCAGGATCAGGCGCGGCGGCATGGAAGGATTCTACCCGCCGCCAACCCCTTGAGCGTGCCAGAGGAAGAAACTCACGGGCTCCGCTTCGGCTGTGAGCCGGCGCTCCCCCTGCGGCTCGAACCCGAGGGACCGCAGCAGGCGGATGGAACGCTCGTTGCCGGGCGTGGTGATGGCCGCCATGCGCCGAAGATCATGGTCGCGGCTGGCATGCTCGAGCGTGGCGGCGGCGGCCTCCCGCGCGTAGCCCCGACCCTCGAAACGTCCCAGCAACGCGAACCCCAGGTCCACATCCTCCAGGCTCTCGCGTTTCACGATGCCGCACATGCCTATCGGGGTGCCATCCTTGAGCCCCACGCCATACAGCCCGTAGCCATAACGCTGGTACATGGCCTGGGGTCCGTTCTCGATGTAACGGCGCGCGGCATCCAGGTCGTGGATGTTGCGGTCACCGATGAAACGCAACCAGCCGGGTTCGTTCACGAGTTCCAGGATGAAGGGCGCATCGCCGGCCTCCAAGCGGCGCAGGATGAGCCGTTCGGTCTCGAGCACAGGCATGCAGATATCCCGGCGGTAAAAGATGCCCGGATTATACCTGCCGGCTGCGCAGGCTCATCTCGCCTGGTCGTGGATGTCCATCAGGTGCTGCACCCGCCACACCCCGTCCTCGCGCTTCCATACCTCCAGGAAGCGGCCGGTCTGGGTGATGGTGGTGCCGCCGGCCTTGGAAGTGAAGGCCTGGAGGTAATGGCCGCGGTCGAAGGCCATGTCCCCCGAGACCCGGATCTCGTCGGTGACGCCGACGATGTGCGCGTCATACTTGGCGAAGAGCGAGGTGAAGGCCTGGGTGACCTGTGTCTTGTTCGCCGTGGGCACCACGTCATTCGATTCATCGGTGAAACCGCTGCTGAACACGTCCATCATCTGTTTCACGTCGCCGCGGTTGTAGCCGTCCAGCCATTGGGCGATGCGCTTCTCCAGGGCCGCCACTTCCCGCGGTGGGCCGCTGGTGACGGCCGGCGCGGTCGCGTCCGCGAGGCCCGCAGCGGGCAGGCACAGCAGGCCCAGGGGCAGCGCCCAGGAGAGGACGTGAGGGTAAATGCGCATGGCAGCCTCCTGGAAAAGGACCTACCCAAAGCCTAGACAAGCCGGGCTTAAAGAGAGCCGGGAAAGAAATGATTCAGAGAAATGTCAGGGCCGGCCGCCTGTCCATCCGCCGCGACGGATTGCAGTAGACTGGACTCCGCTTCGGGGAAATCATGTCACATATCCTCACCACGTCTGCCCGGGAAGACGCCGCTTACTCCGCCTTGCGCCGCGAACTGCAGGCCGCGGGACTGTTCGCGCCCGATGTCCGGGGTTACGCGCTGCATATGGCATGGGTGGTGCCGGCCTATGCCGCCGGTTGGTGGCTGCTGCTGCAGGCCGACGGGCCTCTCGCGCGCCTGCTGCTGATCGGTGCCGAGGCCTTCGTGATGATGCAGGCCGCGGCCCTGGGTCACGACGCGGGCCATCATGCGGTCTCGCGCCGCGCGCGGATCAACCTCTGGATCGGACGCCTGTTCATGAGCCTCGGCTCGGGGAGCAGCCAGGCGAGCTGGGAGGAGATGCATTCCGGCCACCACCGCCACGCCAACTCCCCACGGGACCCCAACCTCAAGGCCCGGCTGTTCTGCTTCACCGAAGCGGATGCCCGCAAGGCCCGCGGCTTGCAGGGCTGGTGCACCCGGCACCAGCCGTGGCTGTTCTGGCCGCTCATCACCTTGATGGGGGTCTCGTTCCGCATCAACAGCCTGCGCCACATGCTCAAGGATCCGCGCAGCACCCGCCTGGAACAGCTGTTGGTGCTGTCGCATCACATCTTGTGGCTGGTGGTGCCATCGCTCTGCATCGGCGTCACAGCCGCGCTCGCCGACTACTTGCTGCTGCTGTGGGCTTGCGGCGCTTATCTCGCCGCCATCTTCGTTAGCAACCACCTGGGACATCCTGCGGCACACGGCGACGGCGGCAGCTTCATGGCACGCCAGGCGGGGAACGCCCGCAACCTGAAGGACGGCTGGCTGATGCGCCGTTTCTTCGTCGGCTTGAACAGCCACATCGAACATCATCTGTTCCCACGCATCCCCTTCACGCGCCTGCACCGGGCTCGTGCCTCCACCCGGCGGTACTGCGAGGAACTCGGCATCGTCTACCACGAGGTGGGCATGGCCGCCGCCATCGCCGAACTGCATCGCCATAACCTGTGCATGGCGGCGACGGCGAAGGCATCCATCACCTCCGACCACCTGTCGATGGATGCTCTGACCGAAGGCGAATAGCGCCCATGAAAAACCGCCGGTGGACATCTCCACCGGCGGCGTCACCTCGAGCCTTAAGCAGTACAGCTTCAGCGATTGCCGCTGCTGCCGCCTCCCGGATTGTTGGAGCCGCTCTTCTGCTGGCTCGACTTGTCCGACATGGAGCCGCTCTTGCCGGCATTGCTCCGGTTATCGCTGCCGCTGCGGTTGGATTGGGATCCCTGCTGGGAACCCGCCTCCAGGGTATGCCCGGCGTCGCTGCCCGACAGGTCCATGCGGCCTGCAGAACTCCGGTCGCTGCTGCGCAGGTCCGAGTCCTGGTCATCCTCGCGGTAGCCGAGGGTCTGCAGTTCGTCCTCCGCCCTGTCCTTGGCGATGCCGTACTGCTCATGCAGCTTGCCCACCAGGTACTGCTTGTCGCCCTGGGCCCGTGTCAGGTCGTCATCCGTGAGCTTGCCCCACTTCTGCTTGATCTTGCCGGAGAGCTGTTGCCAATTGCCTTGCACCGTATCCTGATTCATCTTGATTCACCTCATTGCTGTTTAATGGGTCTGGTCGTCACCGGGGACGTTGAGGCCGGTGGTGTCCACGCTCTTCACTCCGTCCACCTGCAGCGCCACAGCCTTGGCATGGTTCACGGCTGCCTCGCTCGGCAGGTCCCCACTCAGGGCCACCACCCCGCGGACCGTCACCACCTTCAGGTCGAAGCGCCGCATGTAGCGGTCGGCTTGCAGCTCCGATTCGACCTTGCTGGTGATGCGGTTGTCCGTGGAGAGCGGCTGATGGCCGCCCTCATTGACGGCCAGGTTCCTTCAGTGGCCTGCCTTGGGCGGCTTGGACGAGACCGAGAGATCATCATCCACCTTCTTCACGCCCGGGATGCCCTGGGCCGCGGACTTGGCAGCGTTCTCCTGGTCCTTGCTGGTGACGGAACCCGTCAACGTCACCTTGCCCTCAAGGGTGCTGACATTGATGGTGGCGTCCTGCAGGTTGCTCATGCTGGCGAGGCGCGACTTCACCTGCTTGGTGATGTCCTCATCGCTGGTCACGGTGCTGCTGCTCGCGCTATTGCTCATGGAGCTCGAGGTCCGGGTGCTGCTGGGATTGCTGTTATAGGTCGGCGAACCGGCGGCCAGGGCCGGCAGCACCAGTCCCAGGGAAGCGGCGATGGCCGTGGTGGACAACAGCTTGCGGGAGATTCTTGGTTCCATGTGATTTCCTCCTGATATTTGCAATGTCGATCCACGCCGCGAACAAGCGTTCTCTACTCAGTCATCTGCGAGAGATGTCCCGATGCTGCGTGGATTGTGCGTGCTGAGTAATGTGCCGCGCACGGGACCTCACTACTGTGCGCTGTTGCTCAGTTCACGAGATGTGCGTGCGAATGCGCCCAGATCGCGGAGGATTGCGTCGCGCAGATGGAGTTCATGTTTCCTGTACGTGCAAGTTGCTTCAAGGTGGCGTACAAGCACCCAGGCGAATACCGTAAATACCTGAGGCTGTGCACTCGCGCACGGTACGGCGGCGGGACCGCGCTAAGGTGAGCCATGGATCAGGAAGGAATGCCTGCATGAAAGGGATCATTCGCTGCTCGACCCTCGCCGGGATCTGCATCGCCCTCGCCGGCTTCGCGGCCATGGCCGCTGAGCCCGGCGCTTCGACGCATCCTGCCGCGACCGCGGGAAGTCCTGAGCTGGACCTCACTTCTGCGCTTTGGCAGGCCGGCGGCGGCACACAGGGTTTTTCCATGAAGACTGCGCTCATCAGCATGCTGGGTCAGGAGGGTGCGGACGGCGAACTCGCCAAACTGGAGCATCGCTATGGCGCGAAGCCGGTGCAGAGATGGCTGCAAGGATCCGACTGGCTGATGCTGCAAGGATTGACCCAGTTGCGCAACACCGGCACCGAACTGCCGGACCCGTCGTCCGACCTCACCGGCGCCAAGCTCGCCGCCGCATTGGTGGGGGCCGGCGTCGCTCCGGGCGATTCCAGCTTCAGCACCGAACACTACTACGACCAGCTGTTCTCCCATGGGGTCAACAAGGTCCTGGAGGCCGGCATGGATCGCAAGTTCAGCGCGCGCTACGCCAAGACCGTCTTCACCATCAACGACCAGGCCATGTCCGACGTCTCGCAACAGATACAAACCCGCAGCACCGCGCTGGCCAAGCTGCACTGACCGGAGGAGTCCCTACGCCATGAGTTATGAACTGCCCAAACTCCCCTACGCCTACGACGCCCTGGAGCCACACATGTCCAAGGAGACGCTCCAGTACCACCACGACAAGCACCACAAGGCCTACGTGGAGAAATTCAACAAGCTGGTACAGGGCACGAAGTTCGAACAGTCGCCGCTGGGCTACGTGGTGAAACACGCCGACAAGGGCCCACTCTTCAACAACGCGGCCCAGGCCCTGAACCATACGTTCTTCTGGCATTCACTCGGCCCGGATCATGGCGGCGAACCGGAAGGTCCGCTGATGGAGGCCATCAAGAAGGCCAACGGCAGCTTCGCCGACTTCAAGAAGGATTTCAGCGAGAAGGCCGCGGGCCTGTTCGGCTCGGGCTGGGTGTGGCTGGTGAAGAATCCGGACGGCGGCCTGGACATCGTGCAGACCGTCAACGGCGACACTCCCTTCTCCGGCGAGTCGCGCCCGCTGATCTGCTGCGACGTGTGGGAGCACGCCTACTACATCGACTACCGCAACGACCGCGCCAAGTACGTGGAAGCGTTCTGGAAGCTCGCCAACTGGAAATTCGCTGAAGACAACTTCACCGCCGGTGCGGATGAAGAGCAGCGCAGCACCACCCACCCCATGCAGCGCAAGGGCCAGCACCCGCACCACCATCAACCGTCGCACTGACCCGGCGAGGCGGTTTTCGCGGAAGCTAGATCTCCGCCGCGCCTTCCATGTAGAAGACGCAGCTGCCTTCCAGTTCGACGCGCTCACCCTTGAGGCGGCAGATCACCTCGCCGCCCCGCGGCGAGGCCTGGAAGGCGCGGAACGTGGTCTTGCCGAGGCGCTCCCCCCAGTACGGAGCCAGCATGCAATGCGCGGCGCCCGTGACCGGGTCCTCGACGATGCCCTTCTGCGGCGCGAAGTAACGGCTCACGAAGTCGTAGCCGGCGTCGCCCGCTGCGGTGACGATGATGCCGGGCCGGTCGATGCGGGTCACCGCCGCCGCGTCCGGCTCGAGGCTGCGCACCGTCGCCGCGCTGCCCAGCACCGCGAGGTAGTTGAAGCTGTTGACCCAGGTCTCCTTGATCTCCGCACCCAGGGCCCCCGCCAGCCCTTGCGGGGTGGGGCACGGCTCGCAAGGCCGTGCCGGGAAATCCATCACGTAGCCTGAGCCTGCACGCCTCACGGTGAGAGCGCCGCTCTTGGTATGGAACATCACTTGATCGCGCTTCGGCTCCAGGCGCTCCAGCACCACCGCGGCGCTCGCCAGCGTGCCATGCCCGCAGAGCGGCACTTCCAGCTCCGGGGTGAACCAGCGCAGGCGATAGTCCTCGCCCTCCTTCACCAGGAACGCGGTTTCGGAGAGGTTGTTCTCCATGGCGATGGTCTGCATCACCGCGTCTGCGGGGAAGCCCTGCAGGGGCATCACCGCCGCCGGGTTGCCGGCAAAGCGACGGGTAGTGAAGGCATCGACCTGGTAGATAGGGGTGCGCATCTTCGGGGCTCCCAAAGCGGGAGCACATTCTAGACCGGATCACATGCGGATAGAGGGGCAGATACAGCAAGACGAATGCAGTTGGTCTGTCGGGTTTCCGGTGACTAAAACAAAACCGCCGGATCCCGCGATCCGGCGGCTTCGTCACTTGCGTGGGAGCCCTCAGCGTTCGGAGGCCCGCTCAGTCGGCTCCTCGCCGTCGCTGCTGCGGCGCTCGGCCCCGCTGCGCCGCTCGGTGCTGCGCAGCTGGTAGCCCAGGTCCCTGAGGCCTTCCTGTGCCTTCTCCTTGGACAGGCCGTAGTACTCCTGCAGCTTGCCTACCAGATACTCGCCATCGCCCTTGGCGCGCAAAAGGTCGTCATCGGTGAGCTTGCCCCAGCTGTGCTTGAGCTTGCCGGAGAACTGTTTCCAGTCGCCCTTGGCCACGTCCTTGTTCATGCTGCACTCGCCTTGCCGACGCTCAGGTCATCGGTGTTCACGCTCTTCACGCCGTCGACCTTCTCGGCCAGCTCCTTGGCACGCTTCACCGCATCTTCGTTGGGAAGCTTGCCGGAGAGGACTACCACACCCTTGGTGGTGACCACTTTCACGTCGAAGCCCTTGGTGAGGCTGTCGGAGAAGAGTTCGGATTTCACCTTGGTGGTGATCCAGCTGTCCGAAACTTCATGCTTGGCGTCGGACGCCAGGGCCTTGGTCTTGGCGCGGGTCTCGCTGCCGGAGGGTGTCTTGAGCTCATCGTCCACGTCTTTCACGCCCTTCACTTCCTTGGTGAGGCGCTCGGCCACATCCTTGGCATCGGAACCGGTCGCGCTGCCGGTGAGGGTGACCACGCCATTGGTGGTGGTCACGTCCACATCCGAGCCCTTGAGGGCCTTCACATCGGCGAGCTTCAGCTTCACCTTGGCGGTGATGTCGGTGTCAGAGATGGCGGCTCCGACACTGTCGCTGTGGGCCGTGGGGGTGGTGGCATCCTCGGCGTAGACACCGGTGAGGCCGACCGCGAACACGGCGACTCCCGCCAGCATCAATTGGGTGAATGACGAAAGTCCTTTTGCTCTTTTCATCTTAGATCTCCTGCTAGACATATGTTGAGCGACGCATCCTGAAGCTGTCGCCGTTTTCTTGTGGGGAGTCTCAATCTGATACACAGGCGCCGACATTTCTGTGCGGCGTGACACATAGCCGGCGGGAAGTCCGCAGATGTCAAATCAGAAGGCGGAGATGTCCCGCGTGAACCGCAACAGGCGGCTCGGCTGCCCCGCTTCGATCACGTCGCGCAGCGGGCTGAAACCCGCGGCCTGGGAGCAGGCGAGCGCGGCGAGGTTCGCGGCCTCATGGCATACGTAGCAATGGGACTCGGCCGGATACAGCGGGAACACCACGTCCAGCACGTAACTCCGCTCCATGCGCTTCCCCAGGCCCCGTCCCAAGCGGTCCGGCTCGCCTATGTAGAAATCGATGCTGCTGCCATCGCCGAGAGCGAGCTCGCGGGCGTAGTCCGGATAGTCCAGGTTGCGGTAGCACTGCAGGTAGCCGAAGGGACGCCCCTCCTGCAGCGCGAGATGCAGCCGGCCCGGCTCCTCGCCGCGGATCGCAGGCGCGTATTCCGCCCTGACTTCATCCAGCGTGATGGGCCGCTTCTGATAGAACTGCCGCAGATGCGGCCGGTTCAGCCAGGCATGCAGCAGCGGCAAATCGGCTTCGGTGACGGAGCGGAAGTCGACGGCGTCGGACATGGAGGCATCAGGGCGAAGCGGAGGGCGCGGTGCTCAGTCCGTCATAGCCGACGATGCGGACGGTGATGAGGTCGCCGCCGGAACTGATCTCGAAGGAATAGTTGCGCCCCTCATAGGCCCAGAGGGTCCGATCCAGGGGTGCGGGGCTGCGGCTGCTGGGTTCGCCCACGCGGCTCACCACCGCCGAGGCGTCGTCACCGAGGTTCACGCCCAGGATCGGCGGCACCTTGGCATCCGCGCCGCCGTGGTATTCGATGCCGTAGACCACGTCGGGTTTGCCGGGCTCCGTGAGCAACTCTATATAGGCGTGGCCGTCGCTGATCATGAAGCTACGCGCTGGATTGCCCTGGGCATCGGTATCGTCGTCGCCGTGGCGGCCCATGGCCTTCGCCGCGTCCGCCATGCTCATGCCGATGCTGAGTTTGCCGATGCCCGACAGGCTCACGGGAAGCGCGCTGGCCACCGCGAGCTGCGGGGCGCTGCCCGAGGCTGCGGCCGCTGATACGACTGCAGGAGCGGACGACGGCGTCTCGGCGACGGCCGGCGGCGCCACGGGCGACGGTGCGGATGCGACGACGACCGGCACCACAGGAGCCGGAGCCGGTGCAGGCGGCGCCACCGGCGCAGAGACCGAGGCGATCTCAGCGGCGGCGGGCACGCTCGCCATCGCGACTTCAGGGGTCTGAGTCGCCGCCGGCGCTTCGGCCGCGAGGTCGGTCGCTTCCGGTGGCGGTGGCGGCACCGCTGCGATCACGCCGCCGGTGGAAGGCGTGACCATCGCGACTTCGGGTGTCTGCGTCGCAGCCGGCGCTTCGGCGGCGAGATCCGTGCCCTGTACTGGCGTGGACACGGCGGCGATCTCGGCGCTGCTGACAGGCGTGACCATGGCGACCACCGGCACCGTCGCCGTAGCGGGTGCATCGGCGGCGAGGCTCGTGGCTTCCGGAGGCGGTGCCGGGACCGCGGCGATATCGGCGCCGGCGGCAGGCGCGAGCATGGCGACTGCAGGCGTCGGGGTCGCGGCCGGCGCTTCTGCAGCGAGCTCCGTCGCTTGCGGCGGTGGCGGCGGTACGGATGCGATCGCGACCCCGGCGGGGACACCGGCCAGGGCCACTTGTTGCGGCGTCTGTATCGCCGGCGGCGGGGCCGCTGCGACCTCGGTCGCCTGCGGCGGCGGCGCGGGCACCGGCGCAAGCGCCGCGCCTGCTGGCGCCACAGCCATCGCCAGCCTGGGCGCGCGGCTCGCGGGCGGCGGCGCGACCACGGCAGTGGCTTCGGGCACGGGCATGGCAGCGTCAGCCACCATGGTGGTGGCCTTGCGGTCTATGCACAGGCGGATCTGCTGCGGCTTGCCGGCCTGGTCCTGCTGGCAGGTGAGCGCGGCGTTGCTGAGCTGCTGGTCGGAGATGGGCGTCAGGAGTTCCCAGGCATCCAGCACGCAACGGCCGTGGAAATGGGCGGCGGTGGTCATGGCCTGTTCATCGGGATGATCGAAGGCCCAGTCCTCGGTCTCGGCCACCTGGGCATCGGCGCCGTACACGGCTTTGCCTCCGGTCACGGCGGTGAAAGCATCGCGCTTGGAGAGGCCTTTGTCGCGGGCCTGGGCGAACTCGAACACCGCCTGGGCCATGGTGCCGCAACCGGCGATGAGTTCCTGCTGGTCCTCGGTGGGCGCGGGCGCGGCGGCCTGGGCCGAGAGCCCTGCCCCCAGTGCGGCGACGAAGAAAAGATAAGCCGGTCTCATCTGGCGTTCATCCCCCAAGGATCCCGCTCCGGCGAACTCTATCAGGTCCCAGTGCGGACTTCGGCGGCGCCGTCCCCACGGCACCGCGATGCGCTTAGCGCGCGCTGCACTGCCCCGGCTCGGTGATCTCCAGGTGCTCTTTCAGGAGCGCGCTGCGTGCCTTGGCGAAGTAATTCACGTAGCCGAGCTTCAAGCCCAATGCCAGCATGGAACCGACGCCCAGCGCCACTGCGGCGGTCATGAGCGCAGGCTGGTCGAGCAATGCTCCCACGTGATGCTCAAGGCCGCCCACTTCGATGGGTTTGCCCATCCAGCCGAGCATGGCGGCGGTCCAGAACACGCCGACCGGCACGCTGATGAATCCGAAGCCGACTAGGCGCGCACCCACGCGCAGGCAGTTCTTCAGCTGCGCCTCCCAGATGGCACCGTTGGTGCTCACGTGGTTGACGATGAAACGCCATTCGTCCTCGGCGATCTCACCGATCCAACGGCGATCGAGGTAGACCGGGCGCATCCTTGGCTGGGCTACTTCCATGTTCGACATCATGCGATCCTCCGCTCGGGACTTAGCCGAGCCCCTTAGATTAGACATAATCAGGGGGCTCAAATCAATAGGGCCCAGGCAGGGCGGGGGGTCGGAGCTATTTACCGATACTTCGCACCGCAAATGATCCTGTGGAGCATGTCGCCAAAAGCAGGTATCGCGGCCGGATCGCCCTTCATTCATTGGGGCCGGATCTGCCCTATTTGCCGCTTATCTTGGCGCACAACCGGGACTTCGCTGACATCCCCAAACGCACTGGAGTCATGACCATGGACCTCTACTTCGCTCCCCTCGCCTGCTCGATGGCTACGCGCATCGCCCTCTACGAACTCGATGCGAAAGTGAACTTCATCTATGTGGACATCCACACCGACCCGGCCAAGCGCGTGCTGGGCGATGGTTCGGATTATCACGCCATCCATCCCATGGGACAGGTGCCGGCGATCCGGACCGATACCGGCGAGCTGCTCACGGAGAACCCGGTGGTGCTGCAGTATGTGGCCGACATGCATCCACAGGGCGGGCTGGCGCCGTCCGGCGGCCTCAAGCGGTATCAATTACAGCAGTGGCTCAACTTCATCAGCACGGAGCTGCACAAGGGCACCTACATCCCGCTGCTCAACGCCGCCAACCCGGAGGGCGCCAAGGAGTTCGCGCGCCGCAAGCTGCCGCTGCGCATGGCCTACCTCAGCAGCCAGCTGGAGAAGGGGGATTTCCTGCTGGAGCGGTTCTCCATCGCCGACTGCTATCTGGTGACGGTGCTGAACTGGTCCAGGGGTGCGGGCATCGACCTCGGCCAGTGGCCGGCGATACAGAGCTACAACCAGCGGCTGCGCCAGCGTCCGAGCGTGGCGAAGGCGATCGCCGACGAGGCGCCGTTGTACGCGGCGGAGATGGAGCGCAATGAACAGGCGGCGGCCTAGTCCAGGCCCTCGAAGGGTTCGCGCCAGGCAGGGAGCTGCAGCAGCTGTCCATGCCAGCGCGCCACCTCCGGATAGTCCTCAAGCGGCAGGCCGGCCTTCTCGGCGAAAGGCAAGGCGGTGGCGACCCGGAAATCCGCGTAGGAGATGCCGGTCTCCAGTAGCCACTCCTTGTCCTTCAGGTAGGCGTCCAGGATCGCGGCGGACTGCTTGAAGTCGTTCAGCGGTCCTTCCAGCTCGGCCGGATCCTTGGGAGCCGGCCGAACCTGGGCCGGGAATTGCGGCACCACCACGCGCTCGAAATAGAGCGGATCGGCAGCACGGGTGAGATGGTGCGTGCCCCAGCTGATCCATCTGATCATCTCCGGCAGCTCACCGTCGCTGCGCCAGAAATCCGAGCCTGCCAGTTGCGAGAGCCGGCAGGCGATGGCATCGGTCTCCCACAAGGTGCGCCCGCCTTCCTCCAGCACCGGCACCCGGGTGTTGGGATTGAGCTTGCGGAAGCCCTCGATCTGGGCCGGGTGGAAGGGCCGGGCGCGGACGAACTCCACCGGCGAACCGAGATGCCGCGCCACCGCGACGGCTACGCGCGGATTGAGGTTGTGGGAGTAATAGAGTTTCATGCTCTTCACCAATCCAGGTCGCCCAGGAGCCCGGCGTAGGTGCCGATGCCGTCCCAGAGGTTCTGCAGCCGCAGGTTCTCGTCCTTGGCGTGCTGGTTGTCGTCGTGGTTGGCGATGGGCACGCCGATGACGGGGGTTCCGAAGACATTGGCAAAAAGGTACATGGGCACGCTGCCGCCGAGCATGGGCATGACGATCACCGGCTGCCCGGCAGCGTGGCTCGCGGCGGCGATCACCGCCTTGGAGACCGGCAGGGACATGTCGGTGCGCCAGCCGGGATAGCCGCTGTCCCACTGGATACGCAAGAGCCGCGGCGCGGCCATGCGCTCCGTGGCGCTCGGCTCATGGTCGATGAGGGTGTAGCCCTTCGACTTCAGGAAGGCCTCGATGCTGGCGCGGGCCTCTTCCGGGGTCTGGTCGGGCACCAGGCGCAGATCCAGGGAGATCTTCGCGTCCACCGGCACGGCATTCGTCGCTTCGGCACCCACGTGGCCCGACTCGATGCCGCGCACGTTGATGGCCGGCCGCATCAGGCTGTCGACGAGCCGCTCGCTGCCTTCGCTGCGGCCGATCTCGAGTTCTTTCTTCAGGCCGGTCTCCGCGTCCGGCAACGCGGCCAGCGCCGCCTTCTCAGCCTGAGTCAGCGGACGCACGTGGTCGGAATAGCCGGGCACCAGGATGCGGCCCTCGCTGTCGCGCAGGGAGGCCACGATCTCGGCGGCCATCACCGCCGGGTTCGGCACCCAGTTGCCGTAGTGGCCGCTGTGCATGGCCTTGATGGGCCCGTACACGGTGATCTCCAGCCCGCTGTCGCCGCGCGCGCCGAAGTAGAGCTGCGGCCGGCGGCTCGGGTGCACCGGACCGTCGCCGATGATCCAGAGGTCGGACTTCAGGAGTTCCTTGTTGGCGCGCAGGATCGCCTCGATATGCGGCGAGCCCTGCTCCTCCTCGCCGTCGAAGAACAGCTTCACGTTGACCGAGGGCTGGCGGCCGGCGGCTTTCAGCGCATCCAGTGCCGAGAGGATCGCCTCTTCCGAATCCTTGTCGTCGCCGGAACCGCGCGCATAGAGCCGCCATTCAGGGTCGAGGGGACCCGTGCCGGCACGCCAGTCCACGTCCTTGCCGTCGAGGCCGTCGCGCATCACCGGGGTGAAGGGCGGTGAGCGCCACTGGCTGGGAGTGACCGGCTGGCCGTCGTAGTGGGCGTAATAGACCACGGTGTGTCGGACGCCCGGGACCTTGAGTTCGGCATAGATGTCCGGCGGCGTGTCGGGCCCCGCGGAGAGGATGCGCGGCTTCAATCCGCGGGCCTCCATCATCTTCATCAGAAACTTGGCGTTGGCGTCGATGTCGGAGATGTTGGTGGCCACGTCCGGTAGCGCCAGGAAATCCGAGAACTCCCCCAGGATCTGCCGCTGATGGGCCCGGCTCCAGGCGCTCACCTGATCGTGGAGAGACGCGCGAGTCGCGGCAGCGGCCCATAGGGAGGACGCACCGAGGACTGCGCTCAAGGCCGCCAACACTCTCGCCTTCATGATATCGGCCCCTTCGCCTATTGACCCTTTCTCGCCACCCAGCCTAGTGTCTTGAGCACACGGATACCAGCCCCGGGGAAACCATGTTCATCGCCTCATGTCATTGCGGAAAGGTCTCGCTGGCGCTGGAGACGGCGCCCGAGCAGGTGACCCAGTGCAACTGCTCCATCTGCCGGCGCTATGGGACGCTTTGCGCCTACTACCACCCGGCCCAGGTGCGGGTGAGTGGCGAGACCGCTACGTACATGTGGGGCGAGAAGCAGATCGCCTTCCATCGCTGCCGGGACTGCGGCTGCCTCACCCATTGGACTCCGGTGGATCCGAACATCCCCCAGGACCGCATGGGCGTGAACTGCCGCATGCTGGACCCCGCGGTGCTGGCGAAAGCGAAGGTGCGCCGTTTCGACGGCGCCGATACCTGGGAATTCCTGGACTGAGACGCTCCGTCGTCAATCCATTTGACGATATGACCCGGCCCAAGTGTGAATCTTTTGTGACAGCCGTCTCATGCGCGCTCATCACAGCACGACATGGCGATGAGCGATAGCCCCTCCCCTTGCGGGGTGGAGCACAGATTGGGATGCGGCGGAGGCTCATGCTGATTCCTGCCTAATAAGAAGGAATACGGACATGAGCATCGGTGCGATATTGCTAGTGATCTTCATCCTGATCCTGATCGGCGCGCTGCCCACCTGGCCGCACTCGCGCGGCTGGGGCTACTACCCCAGCGGCGGCGCCGGCATCGTGGTGATCATCATCATCCTGTGGCTGCTGCTGGGGCCGCGCTAGACGTCAGCCCCGACGGTCCCGCTGACGCCACACTCTCATTTGAGGAACACCGTCTCCGCCGCCAGCTGCTCGAAGCAGAGGGTCACGGTGCGGCCGACGCCGCGGGTGCGATGGATGACGCCGGCGGGCACCGTCAAGGCCTGAAGCGGGCCAAGCTCGACGGGATCGCCGTCCTCGAACTCCACCCGCAGGCTGCCTTCCAGCACCAGGAACAGTTCATCGGAGTGCGGGTGCTTGTGCCAGGGATACTGCTCCTGCAGCACCGAGAGGCGCAGGCAGCCGTCGTTGATGCGGTTCAGGACGCTGTTCTGATAGGACTCGGTGACGGCATCTCCTTCGGCCTTCAAATCGATCAATCGCAGGCTGGGGAACCGGACCGGTTCCTGCATGTATCCATCGGCGGTTATCTTCTCCATGGGGACGCCCTCTTCGAATAGCGGGTTTCGAGCCTACTTGGCAGCCTGTTTCGACTTGCCGGTGGTGATCATGACCACGCTGACGAGCACGAACAGCGCCCCCAATATGGTGCGCGACCCCAAGGCCTCGCCACCCAGGAGATACCCGACGAACACCGCCACCACCGGGTTCACATAGGCATAGGTGCCGACCCGGGTCGGCGAGTCGTGATGCAGCAGCCAGACATAGGCGGTGAAGGCGACGATGGAACCGGGCACGATCAGATATGCCAGCGAGAACCAGGCGGCGAGGGAGATGGCCGCCGGGTGGAAGTCCTTGAACTCGCCCAGCGCGAAGGAGGCGACGGCGAGCATCAGGCCGCCCACCAGCATCTGCGCGCCGGAACTGAGGAACTTCGAATCTGGCAGGGGCTGCACGCGGGCCACCACCGCTGCCACCGCCCAAGCCAGGGCACCGACCAGCAAGGCCGCGGCGCCCACCGCATCGATGGGCGCGCCGCCCAGATCCAGGGAATGGCTCACCAATACCGCGACGCCGCCCAAGCCGATCAGCAGTGCCACGGAGAGGCGCAGCGTGAGCCGCTGGGTGCGCAGGAACACGATCTCCGACAGCGCCATGAAGGCCGAGATGGTGGCCATCATGATGGCGGTGACGCCGGAGGGCACCCGCTGCTCGGCCCAGAACACCAGGCCATAGTCCACGGCGAAGATGAGGAAGGCCAGGATCGAGATGGACAGCCATTGACGCGCATCGGGCCTGCGCTCGCCCCGCGCCAGGGTCCAGCCGTACAGGAGCGCGCCGGCGATGAGGAAACGGATCGCCGCCATGAGGAGCGGCGGCATCTCCAGCACGCCCACGCGTATCGCGAGGTAAGTGGATCCCCAGACGAGATAGATGATCGCGTAGGCCAGGATCACCTTCCAGCCCAGGCGTTGGATGACGGCGGTGTTGATGACGGTCGCCCTTCAGTGGTGTGAGGCCACGATAGGGTAAGGGATAAACAGGGTGCGCCCTGCCCTATATTTTCAGGGCTCCGGGCGTGAGCCGGCCTCACAGCTCGAGGCGCTCAACCGGCCTCGCGGATGCGCAGCAGGTAGAGGCCGCTCACTCCGAGCAAGGCTGCCGAGACCAGCAGCAGGAGATGCAGGCTCCCGTCGCCAGCGGGCGCGAGGCTGACGCACACCGGCCCCAGGATCTGGCCGATGGCGAAGGCCACGGTGAGCTTCGCCATGAGCGAGGCCGGGTCCTCGGGCGAGAGATGCCGCGCTTCCTGCAGGCCCATGGCCGTGACCACCATGAACGTGCCGCCCACGCAGAGAGCCGCGAGCAGGATACCCGCCATGCCTGATAGCAACACCGGCAACACGGCACCCACGCCCATGACGAGATGCGCCGCACCCCACAAAGTGCGGTTAGAGAAGCGCGCGCTCAGACGCGCAGCGGCGAGCGTCGAGATGAACCCCGCCAGGCCGAACACGGGCCATGCCCAGCCGAAGACCATGGGATCCGGGATGAGGTGCCGAGCCATGGCCGGCAGGAACGTGGCGGGGATGATGTAGCCGAAGCCGAAGATGCCGTAGGCGATGACCAGGGCCGCGATGCCCCGCGGCGCAACCGAGCTCTTGGCTTTCGCGACCGGCGTGGGGCCTGCGGTCTTGTCCAGGAGTGCCGGCAAGGCCAGCGCGCTCAACAACAGCGCCGCCATGGCCAACGCCTGCCAGGACGCTGACGAGGACCAAGCCAGACTCTGGAAGCCCATGCATAGGAGCCCAGCCAGGATGATGCCGACGCCCACGCCGCCGAACACCAGGCCGTTCAGACGCGAGGCCCCTGCCGAGGCGAGGCGATGCAGATATCGCGCCGAAGTGAAGACCAGCACCCAGGCGCTGCCGATACCGGCCAGCATGCGGAACAAGAGCCACAGTGCGGGCTCATGGGTGTAAGCCATGCCGGCGGTGAAGAGCGCCACGGCTGCGAGCGAAGCCACGATGATGCGCACCGGCGGGAAGCGCAGGCGGATGGCCGAGAGCGCGCCCAGGAGATAACCCACGTAGTTCGCTGCTGCGAGCCAGCCACCCAGCGCGATGCTGACCCCCGCATCCTTCTCCATCATGGGCAGGAGCGGCGTGAAGGCAAAGCGGCCGATACCCATGGCCACCGCCAGTATCAGGAGACCCGAAAGCGCGACGCCGAGGGCGGAGTCGGTCCTGGTCATGCCGCCGGTTTTTCAGGAGCGCAGGCGGTGGCTTTGGCGGGATAGCCGCTGGCCTTGAGATAGGCCTTGAAGTCCGTCACTTGCAGCATGGCGCGCAGGGCCGCGGTCTTGTCCTTGGCCGCAGCGTAGAAAGCCTGGTCTATGCGATAGCCCAGCCAATAGCCCATGTCCGGGGGCCAGCCGTTGGCCGTGGGATGCACGAACAGCCACGGCGCGAGATCGGTCTTGTCTGCGTCGGCGGCGAAGCGGGTCGCCAGCTCCGCTTCACGGGGGCAGCCATACTGCCAGCGGTCCGTCAGCTGGCGCACGTCCGGTTCCTGCACCACCAGGGAAGCGATGAAGTCCGCGGTGCCTTCGCTCACCACGCTCTGCAAGAGATCGCTCTTGTCGCTGGTCTGGTAGACCTGGTTGAAATGGATGGTCTCATGCACCACGCCGAAAGTCGTGAATTCGGGGCTGACGGCGGTGTAGCTGTAAGGCTTGCCGGGGGGCGTGGCGATCATCTCCGCGGAGAAGACGATGCCGTTCGGCGAGTTCATGCCCGCGCCATGCTGGGCGCCCACCACGAAATACACATGGGTCGGGAACCGGGTGTCCGGATACAGGGCCTTGAGGCGGCGGAAAGCCGATTCGATGGCGGCCTTCTGCCCCACCACCTTGCCTATATAAGGACGCACTTCGCCGTAATAGGCCCGGTTCGCCTCCACGTGCTGGCTGAGCTTCGCGGCATCCAGGTGGCGGAAGACCAGGAAGTCCTTGAGCCCCTGGCTCGCGAGGTCGAGATAGCCCTTTTGATAGATCGCCTCGCGCTGCTCAAGGGGCAGCTTGGCGGCAGCGTCGAAGGCCTGCCAAAAGTGCTCCACGTCCGTGGTCACGATCTCGGCCTGCGCCGGATCCGAGGTGGTGACGGTGGCATCGTCCGCCTGGGCCGGCCCGGCCAGCGTCAGCAGCGCGGCGAGGATAGGCAGGGACTTCACGGCGGGCCTACGGAGCAGTTGCGCGGGGCGCGGGAGGCGGCGTGTCCTTGCCGGTGAAGAAATAGTAGAGCTGCTGCTGGAGCTGCTGCAGCAACCCGCCGTACACCTGCATGAACCCCACGCCTCCGTCGGCGAACAGCCTCTGTGCGCGCAGCTGGTCGTCATCCATATCCGGCGGCGGCGTGACGGGCGGCGGCGTGACGGGCGGCGGCAGCCGGTCGTCATCCACTTCGACCTTGGCCCTCAGCATCGAGCCGTCGAAGTGGTCGTAAGTCTTGCCGTTCGCGGCGAGCGTCTCGATCTCGATGGTAGTGATCATGTACCAGCTGCCGATATCCGAATCCATGAAGAATTGCGGCTGGATGAAGATCACCACTTGCGCCTGGGTCTTGAGCGCCTGTTTCTTCATGAAGAACTTGTCGTCCGGATCCGGCAGGGTGGTCGCCCAGGGCACCTGCTGTAGGGCCGGGATCGAAGCCAGCCCCTCCTCCACGCCTTTCTGGGTGGCCTGGGGAAGACCGAGCTTGTCGATCAAGCCTTGGTAAGGCCTCACCAGAGACAAGTACTCACTCATCTGGTGGTCCGCGACCGCGGCCCCCACGAGCGCCACGCCCAGGTTGGGTGAGCCCGGCTGCGGGATGTAAGGCTGGACGCTCTTGTCGGTGCTGAGGTAGACCACCGCCACCGATGTGCCGGTGAGAAGCCTGAGTTCGTCGCGGTTCAGATGGTCCATGGCTTCAGCGGTGATGCTGTCCAGGGAAAGCAGCGCTGCCAGGGTCATGAAGGCGATGGCACGGATGGAAATCATGATGGTCCCCCAGTATCGTCGTATCCCTCTTGACCCTATCTTGCCATGAAGCCTAGTGTCTCAAGGATGAAAACCTACATCCTCGCCTGCTTCATGGCTTTGGGCTTGACCGCACCGGTCATGGCCGCGGACACGGCGCCCACTTCGCTGTTCGTCATCCTGTACAAGCAGGGGTCCGCCTGGAAGGAAGGCGTGCCCATGGAGCAGCAGGAGGCCATCATCCCCCACTTCAAGTACATGAAGAGACTCTTCGAGGACGGCACGATCCTGGAAGCGGGGCCGACATCGGATGAGCCGGGCGGCCTGGTGATACTGAAAGCCAAGGACCTGGACGAAGCGAAAGCCATCATGGCCGCGGATCCTTCCATGACCATGAAGATGTTCGTGGGCGAGGTGCACGGCTGGTCGGATCACTTCCACTCGCCGGCAGCCCTGCCGGCACCGGCGACCACCAAGGAATAAGGAAGCGCGCCCCGGCTATCTGGTCAGCAGTGTTGCACGATCTGGGCCTTGAGGGCGTCGATCTTCTTCTGCTGAGCGGCATCGTCCGTCAATTTGCGCGCGCCCCGCTGACTCTGGCTGAGGTTGTCGTTGGCATGCTGGGCGGAATTCAGCTGAGACTGCAGGCCCTTGCAGTATTGAAGCTGGGCATCCTTCTGCCGCTGCGGAGCCTCATCCGCGTCCACCTTCTCCCGGATGGCCGCTTCCCTGGCGATATCGTTGGTCACAGCCGGTGGGGCCTGGTCCTTGCCCGGCGGGCTGGCGGCAGCCGCGGCTGCCGCAGCAGCAGCCGTGGCGTCAGCGCGGGGGACTTCGATGTTCACGGACTTGGCCCGGGTGCCGGCGCTGGGCGGCGGCGTCTGGGTGTAGTGGACGTGGCCCTGGTCATCCACCCACTTGTAGAGCTGCTCCGCGCTGGCAGCGGTCATGCACAGGCATGACAGGGCACCAAGGAAGACGAGCCAATGGACCCTGGACATGACTACCCCCAATGATCTTGTTGTATCCCCTGCGGGCAGGGAGATTCTAGCAAGCTCTATCGGAGGTTCAATCGGCGACGGCCTCCTTCATCGCCGGCACGGAAAGCCCCCCGTCGGCGCGGCGCCAGCGCGGCATGAGCCGATCGTATTGGTCGCGCACCGTCTGGTAGCAGTCGCAGGCGCGCTCCTCCAGGGCAGCACGGTCCAGCACCCGGATGTGCCCCGCCGCCTGGTCTATGAGCCCATGGCGCCAGAAGTCCATGGCGATGCCGGTCAGCTTTTCCGGCGAGGTGCCGAGAGCGCCGGCCAGAAGATCGTGGGTGATGTCCACCCGGTCGCCCGCCACCCGGTCCAAGCGTGACAGCAAGAGGCGCGAGAACTGCTGCGGCAGTTCGTGGTGACGGTTGCAGATGGCGAGCTGCATCATCTGGCTGATCAAGGCCTGCATGTAGCGCATCAGCGCGTCGCGCAGGGGCCGGCTCAAAGCGCATTCATGACGCAGGAGGTCGGCGCGGATGCGTAGGGCGGCACCGGAGGTATGCACGACGGCGATGCGGGGGATGGTGACATCGTCCAGGACGGCCTCCAGACCCACCACCCCCTCGCGTCCCGTCACCGCGATCTCGGCTGCGCCGCGGTATAGACGGAGGAGATGAGGCAATCCAGCGGGAAGTAGGCATATTCTGCCTTCTCGACGGGCCGGTATAGAGGCCGGCCTTTCTCGAGTTTGACCCGCTGCAGCTCGAGTTTGAGCCGCACGAGATCCGTGTGGGGCAAAGAGAGAAGCAGCCAGTTGTCATGTGGTTGCGACATATCGGTCCTCGATACCAGGTTTTTGGATCGTGCTTTCCAGGGCAGGGGGAAAAAACAGGGCAGGGGGAAAAAAACAGGGCAGAAAAAATAGAAAAAACTGCCGCTTCTGTCAATGGGAAGATGTCAAATGAGCGGCCTTCCGGACGTGACTGGATACCTATAAATAAGGGCGGTCTCCTACGGCAACCTGGCAAATCCTCTACACTTTTGCTGCAGATGAATCGAAGCGGCAGGGCCGAGAGCGGGATGCCTGGACCTAGTTTATGTCCTATCGGGGAAAGGGGTATCGATGCTCAGTTCCATCGCCCATGTGGCATTGACCGTGAAGGATCCAGCCCGCACTGCGGCGTTCCTGAAGGAGTTGTTCGAGGCGCCGGTGCTCAGCCGTACCGATGAAGACGGACACCATGAGACCTTCATCCGGTTGGGGACCACCTGGTTCGCCCTGGTGGCGGCGGACGTGAAGCGGGAGCGCACGGGCGATCACGTGGCCTTGCGCGTGGCGCCCGAGGCCATCCCGGCGATCGAGGCCAAGCTGAAAGCGAAGGGCTACGAGTCCATCAAGAACAAGACCGGGACGTCACTCTATTTCTTCGACTTCGACAACCACGTCTTCGAGCTCGACTGCTCGGGTCATGAGCAGGAGCTGGACAGGATGGCACTGTCTTCAGCGCCGTAGCGCAAGCGGGATGTCTCAGTAGTAGAAACGGACGCCGAGCAGGTATTCGTCGCTGAACCTGCCGCCGCTGCGGCTATGCTCCACCTCGCCCTCCACTGCATAGCGCGAGCCGAAGTCCTGGACAAACCCTAAGACCAGCTTGTTGGCGGAGCCGCCCACGCTCTCGTGGTGCAGGTCAAGGATGAGCTCGAGGTCCGGGTCTACCACGATGCGCAGCCCTTGCACGAAGTCGTAGCCCTGTTCCCGGCTGGCGGCGGCGGGTGCGACGTCGCGTTCGACCTCATAGCCGAGGGCCGTGACCCACTTCAGAGGCGTGGCATCCAGCGGGTGTTCGAGCTTGAAGCCAGCCTCATAGTCGGTCTCGACGCTGTCGCCGGAACCGTGCGGCAGGAGGGGATGGGGGACATGCTCGTACTCGCCGAAGCCCACCAGATCCGGAGTCAGCAGGTAACCGGCGACGAGGGCATAGCCATCGGCGTTTCCCGCGGCGCCGCCGGCCTCGGGACGGTCCGCGACGTAGTTCAACTGGACCAAGCCCTGCACCGGGCCGTCGCACCGGGCCGGCAGCGGCAGGAGCGTCGCGAGCAACCACAGCAGGCGCAGGTTTCCCCGATCCATGATCCCCTCCTCCATCGTCCGCAGTGAGAGACCATGCGGAAGGGGATTGGTGCCATGCTGGCATCCACATGATCGCGGGACGAAGTGAAGCGATAACAGAGGGATCGAGATAGCGGAGAGATCTGTACTGCTTCCTCAGGGACTGACGGCGAGTTCCGAATACAGGTTGTCCGGGCCGGCATAGGCGATGTGCGCGTGGCCTGTGGCGTCCATCTGGATCTGGTTCTGAGCGCCCTGGGTGTCCACATAGACCGCAGCCCAACCGTCCTCACCCTGGCTCGCATACTTCAGGTTGCCGCTGCTGTCCTCGTAGGCGAGATGCGGCTTGTCTGCCGTATCCAGGTCCACCGAGACATCGTAGGCGCCATAGGCATCGAGCTCCGGACCCGTGGCATCGAAGCTATCCACCCGGCTCGCCACCCAGCGACCGGACACATTCGTGACGTAGTCGAGCTCCGCCTGCGATTTGTAGACGATGCCGGCCTGGCCCGCGGCAGTCACGTCGAGCGCCACCAGCGTCTTGGGATCCGCGCTGGTCGCGACCACCCGGTCGCTCCAGATGCCGGACGCATAGTCCCGGTAATGCACGGGATAGCGGCCATCGGCACGCGCGGTGCCCAGATAGGCGATGTGCGGCGTGCCGGCGGCATCCACCGCGATACTGGGATAGGCGAGCGCGCTGTCCACCACGCTCGTCTGCCAGCCGCCCGAGGCGTCGCTCGCGTAGTCCAGCTGGTAGGTATCGGGGCTCTGGCCAGTGAACTTGAGATAGGCCACATGCACGGCGTCACTCGTGTCCAGGTCCATGCTCGGGAACTCGGCGCCATCGGCGCCCGGGATAACGCTGACCACCCAGCTGCCCGAGACGTCGGTGGCGTATATGAGCTGGTCGCTACGGGTGTCCGCATACACGAGGTGATCGGAACCGTCGTCACCTACCTCCAGCAAGGCGCCGAGACAGGTGACCGCGGAATCGACCGTAACCGTGCTGATATTTCCGTCGGCTTGCTGCGCCTGGAAATACACGCCCTCGGCACCGCAGAAGCTCACGCGCTCCCGGCCCGCGGGATCCAGCGCCAGCGCCACCGGCGGAGCCGCGGCGATCTGCTGGATGTCCCAGCCCGCCAAGGGCGCGGTGGTGGCACAGCTCTGGTTGCTGTCAGCGATGCCGGCCCCGGCGGCATCCACGGCCGTCACCCGGTAGCAGTAGCGGCTGCCGGGCGTGAGGCCGGTGTCATGGGTCTTGCTGCTGTCGTCGTGCGCGGTATCCAGCAGCTCGCCATCGCGGTATACACGGTATCCGGCAGCGGGCGCGCCGGACGCCGCCCAAGACATGCGGACCGCGGTGGCCGAGTCGGCTGCCGCTTCGAGCACGATCGCGGCGTGGGATGCTGATGCCTGGGAGGTTTCTGAATCTGAACTGGAGCCGGAGCCGCCATCACAGCCCTCCAGCAGCGCTGAGAACAGCAGGCTGAGGAACAGCGAACGCGCGAAGGACGGGTTCTTTCCCATGGCGGTTTCCTCCATGAAACGCCGGGGCTTGTCGGGGTCTATTTGAACGCTTTTGGGCCAGGACCGCCATCAGGAAGCGATGCCGGTGACGGTAAGGATTTCCTGAGCCGGCCGTAGGCAGGCGGGCCGGGTCGGCCCGGAGACGAGGCATTTTCCATAAAGTGACGGCAGCGCGGTGGCCCAAAGCCTGCCCACGCCGCCGTCCCGCTCCTCCAGCGGTAACCGATCAATACGCTATGGAGATGTACGGAGCTTCCAGCTCGCTGGTGTCCACGCTCTTCACGCCATCCACCTGCCTGACCCGATCCTTGACGGAGGCGATGGCGTCATTGCTCTTGAGTTCGCCGCGCAGATGCACCACGCCGTCGGTGGTCTTCACGTCCACCTTGTAGTGGCTGGGCAGGCTCTCCGCCAGCAGCTGCTGCACGTCCAGGGTGATCCTGTCGTCCCGGGCCGAGCCGTGCGTGACGGACCTGGAGGCCAAAGCGACCTTCTGGCGGTCCGGGGCGACCTTGATGTCGTCATTGAGGATCCGGACGCCCTGCACGCGGATGGCCGCGGCAGCGGCGGCGAACTTCACGTGAGGGTCGCTCACGGTCCCGGACAGGGTGACCACGCCGTTCGCGGTCTGCACCCCGATGTCGGCGCTCTTGAGGGCCGGGTCACCGGCGATCTCCTGCTTCACCTGGTCGGTGATCTGGTTGTCGCTCAGGGTCTTGTCGGTGGCGGCACTGCCGGGAATGGCGAGGCCAAGTCCCAGGCTCAAGGCCGCCATGGCCAGCAGGGCGCGCAGCGGCGCCTTCTTCGATAAGTGCTTGTTCATAAGCCCTCCGTCTTCATCTGGTGCGCGCCCGTCGCGCGCAGGATGAAAATGGCCCAGGCCAGCCGGCCTGATTGTGAAGCGCAACACGCTTTCGGGCTCAATCGGAAATGAGTCGGGAATCCATCAGAAATGAAGCCCGACGAATCCGTTGCGACGGAGTTCGTTTCCTACGGGTGTAGCGACATAAGGGCCGCAGTGAATATGGTGAAATCGGGCCGGCGAGTGGCGGATATCCGGTCAGTCGCTACAGAGCCAAGGTTCCAAACCTAAGGTGCCGACCGCTTCGGCACCTCCGTCGGCTGCTGCATGATGATGTCGAGGGCGTTCAGGAAGCCGTAGATGACCGTGAAGAAATCCACCGTGACGGTGGTGATGTAGACAGCCGCGGCATACTGCGCGGCCACCAAGACGTAGATCAGCATCGCGGCGGTCACCGCGGAACCCAGCACCACGAACACCGCCAGGATGGGGAAGGGCGCGCCCTCGCCCACCACTTTGCGGCGACGGGCAGAGTAGCTGACCTGCAGGGACAGCATCGGCAGCGCGAAGATCGCGCCGGATATCCGCCAGACCCAAGTCTCCTGGACCCCGAAGAGCGCCAAGAGCGCCGGCAGGAGCGCCGCGCCGGTGAGCATGAAACTGTAGGTCATGACATTGCGGACGATGAACCGGTCCAGCAGCGAGAGCTTCGCACCGGCGGCCTGGCGGATGACGAACAGCAGCGCCGAGAACCCGGCGAACGTGATCATCAGCGTTGCCAAGGTGAAGAGGAAGGTCTCGCCTGTGATTCCCATGCTTTGCTCCCCGTAGATCCAGCGCCCGCGAGCCCCATTGAATCGCGATCCGGCCCCAATTATTCCCCAAGGATCTGACAGATGTCACCCGAACTTGGGTCTTGGCGCAAGGTCCTAAAAGGTAAGGTCCATTCGCCGGACCCAGTGGGGTGACGCCATGTCGAAGCTCAAGATCTCCTTGTTCCTGGCTGCCAGTGTCATGAGGTGCGCTGCCTGGGCGGCGGATGCACCCTTCGTGGGTGCCTGGAAACTGGACCACGCCAAAAGCCGTCTCACGGACCAGATGAAGGTCGAGAGCCTCGAGGGCAAGAAGTTCACGGTGGACTTCGGCGGCGGCACGGAGAGCGTGACCGCCGACGGCACAGATCAGCCGGGCTATGCCGGGACGACCCTGGCGGTGACCCTCGAAGGCGCGGACGCCCTGAAGGTGGTCCGCAAGAAGGACGGTCGTGTCATCATCAAAGCGGATTGGAAGCTCGAGGGCGACCGGCTCAGCGATGCCTTCACCAGCTACGCGCCGGATGGGACCGCTTCTGAGTTCAAGTATGTATATCAACGGACCACCCCGACCCGGGGTTTCGTGGGGGATTGGGAGAGCGCGAGCGTGAAGGCGGACTTCGATCTCACCATCAGGATCCAGCCCTATGCGGGCAACGGCCTTTCCGTGATCTCTCCCTTATCGGACCAGCCCAAGAATCTCAGCTTCGACGACAAGGATTATCCGAACCTTGCCTCCAACGCGCCCAAGGGCGCCATGTATTCCGCGAAGCGGATGGATGCCCGCATCGTGGAGATCACCGATAAGCTCGGCGGCAAGGCCGTGGATACGCAGCAGTACATGCTCTCTTCCGACCTCAAGACCCTGACACTGACTATCCATAGAGTCGGGATGCGCACACCCAATGTGTTCGTGTTCGTGCGGCTATAGACCCCATGTGGCGCCGCCTCGGCTCGTTGTTCGTCGCGCTGCTCCTGGTGTGCGGCACCGCGCGGGCGACGGACTCGCCGACAGTGACGGTGCCCCTGCGAGTGGACAAGGGCGTCATCTTCTTCGACGTGACGTTGGGCGGCAAAGGGCCCTTCGCCTTCATCCTGGATCCCGCGGCACAAGGCGGCATCACGGGAGACACGCTGCATCGGCTGGGGCTGGGCACTGTTGACCCCGCTCACCTGGATATATCCGTCGGGACCTTGCACCTCGGCACGCTGCCGCTGCGCGTCTTCGACGGCGATGGAGCATATCTCGCCCCCAAGCACGATCCCGCGAGCTGGCCCATCGCCGGCACCCTGGGCCCGGAGTTGCTGGAGCGCTATGCGATGCGCGTGGACTATGCGCATGCCACGCTCAGCTTCACGCCGCTGGCCGTGTTCCGCTACCAGGGCAAGGGCATTGCCCTGCCGGTGGTGTTCCACGACGTGATGCCGCTCGTCTCCGCATCCGCGGACGGCGTGACCGGGCTCTTCGCCTACGACATCCGGGCGCCGGGCCGGCTCATGCTCTTCCACTCCTTCCTCGAACGTAACGACTTCCTGGCCCGCTACGGCGTGCAGCCCGACGCCGCGAACCCTTCGATCGCAGGCACGTTGCACGGCCTGGAACTGGCGGGAGTCTCGCTGCACAACCAGCCGGCCAACTTCGCGGGTTACACCACGGGCAAGTTCGCCGCGACGGATGAGGCGGGCGTGCTGGGGTACGACGTGCTCTCGCAGTTCGTCACCACCGTGGACTACCGAGACAAGCTGATCTATTTCGAACCCGTCGTGCTGCATCGCTAGACCGGGTCCAAGTCCTATCACTGGTGGTGTCCAAACGGCAGTAGACTAGAGTCCCTACCTATCCGCGCCATCAGGGTGATGCCCATGGCTTCCGATCCCAAGACCCTGGAACGCGTGCGGCGACTGCTCTCGCAGCAGAAGGGCGTGGTGGAGAAATCCATGGTGGGCGGCAGCCGCGGCCTGATGGTGCAGGGCAAGCTCTGCATCAGCGTGGGCCGTGACCGCATCCTGGTGCGGGTGGATCCGGAAGCCCGTCTGACGCTGCTCAAGAAGCCCGGGGCGCGGCCCATGAAGATGGGCGGCAAGACGCTCAAGGGATTCATCTTCGTGGACCCGCCCGGCTACCGCACCGACGCCCTACTTAAGGGCTGGATCCAGCAGAGCCTGGACTTCATCGAGGCGGTGCCGAAGAAGTAGGCGACGTCCTTGTGCTAAAGGTCATCATCCCCGGCTGGGAAGGATGGCGTCGAAGTGCAGGACGATCTCGGGACGGGTCACCAGGAAGCGGTCGTCCTCGGGGTAGTAGTGGGCCTTCTGGATGTCAGTGCCAGCGAAGCCGGCGATGGCGTGGCGGTCGGTCCACCAGCTCAGAGTGACCATCTCGCTCCGGTCTTCATCTATATCCCGCACCGCGAGGGCGGCGCCCAGGTTGCCGGGGGTCTTAAGGTATTCGTCAATGCCGGTGCGCATCACGTAATCCACGTACTCGACCTTGTGTTCGCGGCGGATCTCGGCCCGCCACTCCCGCATCACGCATCTCTGAGCTGTCATATCCGCGTCCCTCGACTGGCTGTTTTCACTCTACCACCCGGCCTGAACACCGCAGCAGCTCAGATTACTTAATCGCTGGCGCCGGGGACGGGCGCTTGTTCCTGAAGCGCCTGAGCCATCACTAGATAGTCCAGAGCGAGCCGCCATCCATGGCTTTCAGGTCCGCGTCGACATGACCACTGGAAGATCAAAGCCATACAGGTAATGTGCGCCGATGAAGTTCGTCACTTCGGCCACGGCGCCATCCTGGAACCTCATCACGTGGAGCAGTTGCAGGCGGTAGATGCCGTCCCCGGCTTGTGCGGAGTACCAGGCGAGGGCAGGCAAGCCGTTGGCGCGAGTCTGGGTCATCCGCAGCCCGCCGGCCCAGAATCTGGTGAAGCGCGGCGTCTGCAGGAATGCCCGCACCACCTCTGCGCCCTGGAACCAACTAGCATGCGGTGGCATCGCGAAGACGACATCTTTGCGCAGCAGGGCGACCAGGGACTCGAGATCGCGTGTCTCCCATGAGCGGATGTACGCTTCCAGCACCGCCGGTGGCGGATCGGGTATGGGTCCGCGCGGCCGGGCCGCGACGGTCTCGCGAGCGCGATGGAGAGCGCTGTTGACCGAAGACACCGTCAGATCCAGCGCCGACGCGATCTCCCCGGCCGGCCAGCCGAGCACGTCCTTGAGCAGGAGCACTGCGCGCTGCTTGGCCGGAAGGCGCTGCAGCAACGCGATGAACGCCAGCGCCACCTCCTCGCGTATCTCCGCCGCGCGCGCCGGGTCCGGGAACATCCGGGCGTCAGGGGCGGGTGTCACCCAGGTCGCCGCTTCCAGTTCCTCGATCGGGACACCGACCGGGACCGGACCGCGATCGAGCTGGGGCAGCTGGCGCCGGCGATCGCGCGCCAGGACGTTGAGGCAGACGTTCGTGGCGATGCGCATGAGCCAGTGCGCAAGGGGCGCGTCGCCGGCGTAACTGTCGCGCGAGCGCCAGGCTCGTAGCAGGACGTCCTGGACGGCGTCCTCCGCCTCCTCGAACGAGCCAAGCATCCGGTAGCAGTGGCGCAGCAGCGCCGGCCGATGCTCGCCGAATGCGTCGGTGAATGCCTGCGCCGGCGGATCGTTCCGATCAGTCATCGCTTCACTCCGCGGGCCGCGCCGCCCGCTCCGCCATCGCCGCCATCACCGTCTGCCACGGCAGGCGATCGTAATAAAGGTCGATCGAACGGATGCGCTCGCCGTCGAAGCGCAACCATTCTATGGTGGGTAGCGCGCCGCCAGGCGTATCCGTGACGAAGTCATATATCAGGCAGACCTCGTCGCTGTCCACAAACACGCGCTTGATATCGCTGCGCACGTGGATCGCGCCCAGGTGCCTCAACGCGGCGATGAAGTCTGCGGCCGAGGTACGCGTCATCGCCGGGCCCCTGAAATGCAGGTCCGGCGCCAGCAAACCCTCTACCCGGCTGAAATCCTGCGTGGCTACCGCGTCCAAGTATTCAAGCGCCAGGGTCTTTCGGTCCTTGCTCATGGTGATCGCCCTCCTGAAGGGTAGATCCCGACACACTTTGCGACTGTGCGGTCACGCCCGCCCCGACGAGAACGGACCCAGCAGCTGCACCGTCGTCACCAGCAAGATGAAACAGATGACTGAGAACATCAGTGTCGGCGGTAAGTAGAAGAATCGAAAAGAGAGATAAGCGCCTACAAGGCAGGTCACTGAGATGCATCCGGTGATGATGCCGATGCGCCGTGGGGCAAGGCGGCAAAGGTCCGATATGACCCAGAGCACGACTGCCAACATGAGCAGAAGGACGCTGATCAAGAGCCCCCAGCCAAAATAGAGACCCCAATAGGTCGAGCGCTCCCCCGCGAATTCAAACTCCACAGCTTTCATCGACGCGGCGAGTGCTATCTCTTGGGGGCCATGGGTCGAAGCCCAGGGATATGCCGATGTGTGCCCAGCCATCAACAAGACGACCAAGATGGAGCTGAGACGGATCAACATGACCGGGGAGATGTGGAAACCGGTCGGTCGATCGGACTTGGATGATTTTTCGGACACCGAAGATTCCTCCTGTCTTTAGGGCGCCTAGGCCGCCAGAAACTTCTCGTATTCGAGCATCCAGCCCGACACCTGTTTCAGGGGTGCGGCGCGGAACTCGATGACGTGGTCGCGTCCCCGCTTCTCCCGGCGGATGAGCCCTGCGCTCTCCAGCACCTTCAGGTGTTTGGAGACGGCGTTAAGGGACATGCCGAAGGGCTCGGCGATCTCCGTGACCCGCGCCGGCGCCTTGGCGAGCCGCGCGATGATGGCCCGCCGTGACGGATGGGAGATGGCGCCCAGGATCGCCGATAGGTCATGCATGTTCCGCCGCGATTCGTGGGAGCAGGACGCCGCGATCTCTAAGCACCGCGGACTCGCTGGTAGGCGAGATAGGCGAGGTTCTCGCCCAGGGGCCGCGTGTCGATCAAGCGGAAGCCCTTTGCTTCGCCGGTCTCGCCGAAGAGCCGTTCGCCGGCACCGAGTACCACCGGGAAGATGACGATCCGCAGCTCGTCCACCAGGTCGTGCTTCAGAAGGGCGTGCCCGAGCTGATAACTCCCGTAGACGACGATGTCCCCGTCGATCTTCTGGCGCAGCTTCGAGACCTCCATCGCCATATCACCCTTCAGAAGCGTCGAGTTCTTCCAGACGGGATTTTTGAGCGTGGTGGACACGACGTATTTGGGCATGGCGTCCACCCGATCCGCCCACGCATCGCTCACCCGTCTGCCGGCCTCGCCACCCTGAAGTCGCGAGCCGAACCATTGGTCGCTCCGTCGGCCCAGCAGCAGGGCCTTTGCGAGGAGTGCCTCGTCGGTCTCGCGTCTGACCCATGCTTCCAGGTCCTTGCCGACGAACTGCTTGAACCACCCGCCCAGCTTGAAGCCTTCCTGCCCATCCGGGTCCTGGATCACTCCATCGAGCGTGGCGTTCGTCGTGATCACTATCTTTCCCATGTCGATTCTCCATGTCTTGGTGTGGCCCGCCACAGAGCCTCGGTCGGTCGACGCATGGCACTGGTCGGTATCTACACCGTATGACCCCTGCGGCGTCCGAAACTGTGCGGTCGCTGTGGGAGTTTCCGGGCGCCGTGCCGGCCCCCCTGCAGGGGGCATGAGCGGCAACCGGTGGAGGAGCGGTGGGTCAGGAGGCGGCCGGCGGGGCTCTGAACCCCTTGGGTGTCTTGCACTTTCGAATTAGGGCGGGAATCGGCCTATAAGCGGGTCATCCTGCGCGTCAGTACCCTCACCGGCATACAGGAGAGCCCCATGACTTCACGCAGTCTGCTCAGGTCCAGCTTCGCCTTGGCCCTCATGGGCCTCTCAGGCCTCAGCCTCGCCACCCAAGACAAGCTGCCGCCGCGGCAGGGCGGCGACCTCTCCGGTCTGCACGCCTTCGATCTCAGGGCCGGCTGCTGGACCATCCACAACCATGTGCTGAAGGAGCGGCTGGCAAACAGCCACGAGTGGTTCGACTACGACGGCAGCCAGCATTTATGGATCACCATGGGCGGCTACGGCAACGTGGACGACACCGAACTCAAGAAGCCGGAAGGCACATATTACGGGGTGACGGTGCGCACCTACGATCCCAAGAAGGGCGTCTGGTCCATCTGGTGGTTCGACGGCCGCGATCCCTCCGGCGACCTCGACCCGCCGGTGCGGGGACGCTTCAAGGACGGCGTGGGCACTTTCTATTCCGACGATACTTTGCGCGGCAAGCCCATCAAGGTTCGCTTCACCTGGTCGGACATCGCTGAAAGCGCTGCCCATTGGGAGCAGGCCTACTCGGGCGACGGCGGCAAGACCTGGGAGACCAACTGGACCGCCGAATTCAGCAAGATCGATTGCCCGCCCAAGTGAGTGAACTGCCCGCGGCCGGTGAAGCCGCGGGCAGTCGATCACATCTCAAGGACCTGGACCCCTCTCCTGGATCAGATGCCGGCGCGGGCGGTCCAGGTGACGCCGTCCAACGATGTGACGATGGTGCCGAAACCCCCTACTGCCACGTATTCCGATCTGCCGAAGGTGACCGCGTTGAGCGAGCGGCCGTTGTCGGAGACGGCACGGCTGGTCCAGGTCACGCCATCCGGCGAGGTGAGGATTACCGATGTATCCACGCTAGCATCGAAACCCACCACCACGAATTGCGTGCCGGACCAGACGATACCCTGAAGGTCGCCGATCTCGCTCTCGGTCTGGGCGGTCCAGGTGCTGCCGTCCGGTGAAGTGACGACGGTCTCCGCCTCGCCGACCGCCACGAACTTGCTGTTGCCGAAGGTCGCCGCCAACAACTGGTTACCGTTGGCCGCCGTGGTGCTCACCGTGGTCCAGGTGACGGCATCCGGCGACTTGATGAAGGTCGGGCTGCCCTTGTTGGAGCCGCCGACCGCCACGTACTCCGATCCGGACCAGGCCAGGCCGCCGAAGACCGCGGCGCTGGAAGCGCTGTGCTCCGTCCAGGTGATGCCATCCGGCGAGGTGAACACCGCCAGGGTATCGCCGATGATCACGAACTGGCTGCCGGTCCACTGGATCGCGAAGAAGTCGGTGCTATTGAGGCTGCGGAGGCTCTGCGCGGCCCAGTTGATGCCATCGGTGGACCTTATGACCCCCCCGCTCTGGCCCACCGCCACGAAGGCGCTGCCGGACCAGGCGACGGCGTACAGGTTCAGCGTGGTGCCGCTGCTGCGTGCTGTCCAGGTGCTGCCGTCGGTCGAAGTCTTGAGGGTGCCATTGGCGCCCACCGCCACCAGCTGGCTGGTGGAGGCGCCGACGCCATAGAGATGGTTCACCACCGTCAGGGAGTCGGCGCTGGTCACGCTGCCGCCTGAGGTCTTGACGGTGATCGCCCCGGTGAAGTCGCCCATGGCGCCCAGCTTGCAGACGATCTGGGTGCTGGTGGCGCTCGTCACCGTGCAGGTGACGCCGTCCACGGTCACCGTGATGTCGGTGAGAGTGGTCGGGAAACCGGTGCCGGTGATGGTGATGTCGTTGCCGGGAGCGGTACTCGCCGGCGTGAAGCTCGTGACCGTCGGCGCCGCAGAGCCGCCACCGCCGGTGCTGTTGGGATCCTGGGTGCACACATAGGTGGCGGCGGATCCCCAGTTATGCTGGGCGAAGGTCACCAGCGGAGTGCATTCCTGCTCATCCGGCCCTTCGTCGAGCGCGCCCGAGGGAGTGCCCGCTGCATTGGTGGCCAGACATTCGGAGTCGCCGTTGCAGTTCCAGACGAAGAACCAGTCGCCGGAACCACCGCCGCCATCGCTGCTTCCGCCGCCGCTCCCACAGGCAGCCAGCAGCACGATGAACGAGGACAGGAGCAAGAGGCGAAGCAAGGTACGCATGACGGGTCTCCCTCAGTCCGAAGCTACATAATTCGTGTCCGTTCAGGACGATGCTATCGGCGGGAACACGAGGGCGGTTTGGGGATCTAGCCCGGGATTAGGGAATCGGGACACGGGTCGCTTGGACGCCCGCTAGTGACGGCGGCTGCGCCGGTATTCGCTCGGCAATTGCCCGAAGATCTTGCGGAATGCGGCGATGAACTGGGAGTAACTCTCGAAGCCGCAGGCGTGGGCGATGTAGGACAAGGATAGAGCGGGCCTGCGGGCCAGCATGCGGGTGGCTTCCCGAACCCGGCACTCGATGACGAACTGCCAAAGGCTCTGCCCGGTGGCGGCGCGGAAGCCGCGGCTCAACTGCCGCGGGCTGAGGCCGGCCACGGCGGCGATGTCGGCGAGGGCCATGTCGCGCCCGAGGTTCTGCTGCACATACTCCTCGACGCGCGCGCGGACGCGGCGGGTGAGCGGCGCGGCGCGCGCCCGGCCGCGCTTGCCCGCGCCATAGGCCGCGACCAGATGCGCGGCGATGGCGGCCAGCAGCGACTGCTCGAAGAGACGGCCGCCGCCGCCGCTCTTGCCGCCGAGGTGGTATTGCAAGGCCAGGCTCAGCTGGACCAGAAGCGGATCCGCGTGCGGCATGATGTTGGAGACGAACTCCACCGGCCCGCTGTCGGCCTCCTCACCCAAGGACGAAGCGATCAATCCGGGGCTGAGGGTCAGGAAGATCCCCTCCATCGGCGCGGCCCAGGTGGTGGACAGGCTGTCGCCCGCCGCCAGGAAGCGGAAGCGCCAGGGCTCGATCGCGCCCTCGAACAGGCGGCCGTTGAGCCGGCTCTTGAAGCGCACCTCGCGCTCCCCCAGGGGCAGCATGAAGATGTGCTCATCGAAGGTGTGCGCCGGGATGTGGCCCCGGGCATCGATGCGCCGGTGTTCGAAAGTGAAACTGCCCTTGCCGCCGGCCATGAGCAGCGGCATCTCCGGCAGATACAGCATGCGCCCATCATCGAAACGGGCGAAGATGCGCGAAGCGGCGGTCTCGGTCATGTCGGTTATCCCCCTTTGGGACCCTATAGACCTCTGCCAATAGTATCACCGGGGTCACATGAGGGCTGCCAGGAACATCGGAACAAGGCAGGTGTATCTATAGATACGCACCTCCGCTATTCCCTAATCATTCCGCACCAAGGCCATCCGCAGCCCCAGGCCGACGAAGACGGTGCCGGTGAGCCACTTCATGAGCCTGCCGATGGCCGGATTTCTGGAGAGGCTGTTGCCGATGGACCCGGACAGTAATCCATAGGTCGAACAGGCGGTGGCGACGATGGCTGTGAACAGGATGCCGATGACGAACAATTGCCGCGGCACATCGCCGGCTTGCGTATCCACGAAGAGCGGGAAGAACGCGAAGAAGAGCAGCAGGCCCTTCGGATTGAGCAGGCTGGTCGTCATGCCGGTCAGGAACATGCGCCTCACGCTGAACTGGCGCTTGTCGCCCATGCTCTCCGTGGCAGGCGCCTTGGACCTCAGCATCGCGATGCCCAGATAGATGAGATACAGCGAGCCGGCATATTTCACGACCTGGAAGAGCCCGGCCGAGGCATAGATCAGCGCGCTCAGGCCGAAGACCGACAGGACCGTGTGAACCAGATACCCGGAGCAGACACCCGCCACGGAGGTCAAGGCTGCGCGGCGGCCCTGGGCGATGCCGCGGGTGAGGATGTAGATGACGTCCGGACCCGGCGTGAAAGCCAGGGGGATCACCGTGGTGCAGAACAGGATGAGCTTATCGCCGTGCATAGGGTGCTCCGTTCTTATCTCAGGGGTCTACTGTCATCTCAGTTGGGACTGACGTCCTCGGTGTCGGTACGAATCCGGACCAATACGCTACCACCTAAAGGCCTCGTCTATTTCCCGATGACGGCAGCCGTGGCGCTGTGCCACTCCTCGATCATGGCCTGGTAGTGCTTGGGGTCCAGGAAGCCGGCGACGAACTGCTGCCCCTCGGCACTGACGGCGGTGAGTGTGTAACGTACGCTGACGTCGGTGCCGCCCTTGGCGGAAGCCGTGCAGATGACATCCACCAGGCCCATGTTGGAGCCTTCCGCCAGCCGCGCATAGCTCGCGCGGCCCTCCGCCGGCCGGTAGTCCGTGACGATCCAGGTGGTGGTCTTCCCGCCGTGGACGGTGCGGAACACGCTGCCGCGCTCCCCCGCTCCGCTCAAGATTTCCGGCGCCCAGCCCTCGGCCCAGCTGCGCTCGCCTTCGGCGGTGAAGAGCGGGATCACCCGCGTCAGGGGCGCGTCGAGGTGGAAACCCCGTACCTGGGTCTGAGGGATGGCGGACATGGCGAGGTTGCTCCAGAGGGTGGCGACGGCGAGGGGCAGGAAACCACGGCGGAGATCCGGCATGAGGCACCTTGGGACAGCTTAGGTTGTACTAATGTACCATGGTACCAACTCGGAAACCAGCTTGGGCCCGCCGGAAATGGAAAGGGGCCGCTGTCGCGGCCCCTTTGCTCATACCGGGTGCCAGGCATGCATCAGAAGGAATACACCACTCCCACCGACAGCAGGTTCACGCTGAATTGGCCCGTGGAGCCGGTATCGCCGAGGTTCGCGAACCGGTCCCAGCCGAGCTTCAACCCGATCGGTCCCGGCGGGGTCCACACCACCCCCACTCCATAGGTGAATTTGCCGCCGCTCGCCGTGGTGCTGGAGCTCGGATTTCCCTGGTCGAAAGTCACGCGGCTGAGGAACTCGCCGGCGCGACCATAGACTGACCAGCCATCCGCAATGGGCCAGCGGCCCACGGCGTCGGCCACGAACCCATGGGTCTTCAGCTTGTCGTCCACGGGCCGCTCCAGGGACAGTTCCGGCGCCACATGCACCGTGCCCTTGATCTCGGCTTGCCCCAGATCCAGATAGCCCGCTTCGACGGCGAAGTATTGATCGATCTGGTAGCCACCCGTCAGCCGGTACGCGGTGTCATGGTCCGTGTTGCTGCCGATGAAGGGCGTATCCACCGTATGGTAGTAGTGGAAAAAGGGGCCGCCGATATCCTGCAAGCCCGAATAGCTCGCACGTCCGAGGTCCGCACCGAGATACCAGCTACCGTCGTCAGCGAAAGCGGATGGCGCCAATGAGCTGATGACCAGCAAGCACGAGCAAACAAGGACATTCTTGGTCTTCATCGTCTCTCCCCGTTGTTATCCAAGCTTAAGTCCGTCATTACTTAATACGTCATAGGCCCCCCGAAGGTTCCCTTGGGTACCCCGCATCTTGCATCCCCTAAACGGGGTCTGGGCCGGGCAGGAAGAGACTAATCCTCTATCTGGGCGCTGCGCGCCTCGATGGCGCGGATCACCGCCACCATGTCGGCTGCACCGTGACCCAAGGCTTCGGTCTCGGCATAGAGCGCATGGCAGACGTCGAGAAGCGGCGAGGCGATGCCGGCCGCGCGTGCGGCCTCTGCGATCAGCCGGTTGTTGTAGAGGACATTGGCGATCGCCGCTTGCGCCGCGAAATCCTGGGACAGGAGCTTGGCCGCCTTGACGCGCGACACAGCGCTCGCCATCGGACTCGACTCGAGCACCTGGGTGAGCTGACCGAGATCGAGATCATGCGCCGCGGCAAAGTGCATGGCTTCGGCAAGACCCGTGACCATGTTGATCATGAAGAGGTTCACCGCAAGCTTCATATGCAGGGCGCTCGGCACGACTCCGCAGGGGACAGCCTCCCGGCACATGGGGAGAAGCAGCGGGCGCACCCGGACCAGGTCATCGGCCTCGCCTGCGAGCATCGCGACCAATTGGCCTTCCTCGGCGGGCTTACGCGACCCCGAGACCGGCGCCTCGACATAGCGGCCGCCGGCGCCGCGTACCTCGGCGGCAAGCGCCTTCGAATAGTCCGGCGTCATGGTCCCCATGTTGATCAGAGTGTGGCCCTGGACCCGCCCATTGAAGGCAGGGGAGTGCCTCTCGAGCACACCATCCACCACGGGGCCGTCGAGGAGCATTAGGATCACCGTCTCGCAGCGGGCGAAGACCTCTGCCACGTCCTCAGCTACTGCCGCCCCGGCCTCCTCGAGCAGCCGGCATCTGGACCGGGTGCGGTTCCAGACCAGGAGCGGCGTGCCGGCCTTCAGGAGATTGCGGGCCATGGGCTCCCCCATGAGCCCGAGGCCTATGAAGCCGATGGAAGCGGATTTGAGCCGCGGCAAGGGGGATCTCCGTGAGTTCAATGGCGAAGGTATTTCGTCCAGGTGACAGACAGGATCTTCCATTGCGCGTCGATTTTCCGCACCTGCCAGTGTTCGACACCGGAATGATGGACCTTGTCGTTGATGACGAAATCATAGTTGAACGTCACCAATCCAAGGTCGCCGTCCTGGCGGATCTCCGTGTTGTAGACCTTCTCCTCGAGTTTGTCCTTTGACGTAGCGAGGTATGTCACAAACCCATCGAATGCGCTCGGGCCTATGCCATCGAACCGGGCGTCGAGTCTTCGGGCGCTATCGATGGACGCCTGATCGTCGATCGGATGGAAGAGCACATTGGGATTCAGCAGGAGCTTCTTCACTGCATCCCCGTCTTTGTGGTTGATGTCTTGCAGGAAGTCTTCGAGCAGGTTACCGATCTTGCTGATGTCTTCCGCATCGGAATTGAATCGAGGCGCCTGATCCTGCGCAAATGCCGGCATAACCAAACCGCAAGCAAGAAACACCATGACTACAGCAGCCGCTCTCATCTTGTCCATCTGGGATTCTCCTCTGACGTATTGGTTTGGCTCTGGATCACCCTAGCCTTGGCCGGCGACGTGTCTGAGCCCGCACGGATATCCGTGCGGGCTCTTCGAGCAGGCATGCGTCACTTGAAGACGATTTCGCGGGTCACTTCGACGCCCAGGACTCTCCTGATCTCATTGCGGTGCACCCTCGCCTGGTCCTGACACGCACTGCTGCAGATCACCTTCTCGGTCACTGCCTCAAACGCGTCAGCGGCATCACCGATGTCACCGGCATAAGCTGCCATGTTTTTAAACGTGATCTCGAGGTACACGTTGGCGTCATCCGGAGATTTTGGATCGGAGCGGAAGACCTTGTAGTCGATGATCAGCCCGGCTTGCTTCGCGGCTTGCATGGTCGGTACCCAGGTCGAGGTCACCCATGCCATGTAGTCATCGAAATGCCCGTACTCGACGTGGATGTAGTCCACCTCGGTGACCGGGCCGTAGCTATACCCAGGTGCAGCCGGAGCCGGTGCATTCTTACCGGCGGCGTCCGCGGCATTCGCCCCGGAGACGAGTGCGACGACTCCGATCACCGCAGCCATGGTCTTCAGTATGAATTTCATATCGATCCTCCTATCGTGAATATCCTGGTTGGACATCGATGATCTGAATGGGCACTTCGTGGCGCCGACCTGCGACTTGCCTCAAGCCTTGACGACTAGGTCGATCTCGACGCAGGCCCCCAGCGGCAGCGCGGCCGTCCCGATCGTGGTACGGGCGGGAAAGGGCTGGGTGAAATACCTGGCGTAGATGTGGTTCATCGCGGCGAAGTCACTGATGCTCGTGAGATACACGCCGGCACGCACCACGTCATCGAAACCCCTGCCGGCCGCCTTGAGGACCGCCGCGAGATTCTGCAAGACGCGCTCTGTCTCGGTCTCGATACCCCCTCAACCACCTTGCCCGTGGCCGGGTCCTGGCCCACTTGTCCGCTGAAATAGATGAAACCATCCACTTTGACCGCCTGGGAGAATGGGCCGACCGGCAGCGAGAGTTCGGGCGAGGTGATGGCTGTCTTGCTCATGGCAACCCCTGCAGGCGATTGATCACGGCGGCTGCGACCCGCCTCATTGGGCGGCACGACGCCAGACCGAGTAGGCGGTGGTGCCGCCGCCGTAAGCGGGCACCGCGTAAGTCAGCACTCCGTCCTTGTAGGTGTAATCACGCACCTGGCGTTGGCCCTCCCAGTTGGGGAAGGAGCAGGCTTGCACGTCGAAAATGAGCTGGTGATGAGCCTGGTCGATGCTGACCTTGCCGATGTGGGTGCTGATCCCCAAAAGGGCGGCACGGTATTCCTCCGCTGTACCACTCGCCCTGTCGCCGCTGGCGAATGCCGGACGACCGGGTTTGAAGACCTGCAGGCTGTAATGCCCGGTGGCGTCCACCATGAACGCCCCGGCAGGGTGCTCGCCATAGTTGGTGGTGCGCGTGCCGTCTGCACGGATCTCGTAGGCAGACACCATGACCCAGCTGCCCTGGAGGGAAGTGAGGTCCTCTGCGTGGGCGCTTCCAAGTGCCGCGACCGCGAGGGTAGCGGTATACAACAGGCTGCCGTATGCCCGGAATGTCATAGCCTTCTCTCCAGTAACTTGTTAAACAGGTTACGGCACAATCTTGCCATCCCGCCGCGAAACCTGTCAAATGGGTTACTTGAGCGCCAAACAACTGCCCCAGGATCGAGACGGCTTCCGCTTCCGCGGGGGTTCCTGCGTGATCGATCTGGCCGCCACGCTGCGGGCCAGGCTGAGCCCGGCGCCTCTGGAACTGCTCGGCACGCCGGCGGACCTGGGCCGCTGGTTGGTGTCTTCAGGCATGGTGGAATCGATGCCGGAAGTGACCCCCGACGACCTCCTGGTCGCCAGAGCCTTACGCGAGGCGATCTATGCGCTCGCCGCGCGCAAGGGCGGGGCCAAGATCAAGGAGGCGCGGCAGACCTTGAACCAGATCGCCGCGGGCTCACCGGCGCTGCCCCAATTCAAGAGCGATGGTACGGCGATGCTGACCGGCTCCGGCAACGCTCTCCTGGTGAGCTTGGCGCGTGAAGCCGTGCAGCTCTTCGGCAGCGATATGGCCAATCTCGTCCGAAAATGCCAGTCGCCCGTCTGCGCCCTCTATTTTGTCGATACCTCTCGCAAGGGCGATCGGCGCTGGTGCTCGATGTCGGCATGTGGAAACAAAGCCAAGGCTGCGGACTTCCGGCGACGCCAGCGACGTTCCGTGAAGGCGGGCAAGCGTAAGTAAGCCAGCAAGATGTGTTGAAGCTGATGGGGTTAGTGCTCATCGTAGCTCTGTGTCACTTGTGCCGGAGATCTCTCTGGAACCAATGCTGCGCGTAGGGATCATCATTGAAGGGCGCCACTTCCACGAACCCTGCCGTCTCATAGAGGTGCTTCGCTTCGAAGAGCGTGTCGTTGGTCTCCAGCCGCAGCACCGCCATCCCCCGTGCCGCGGCCTCCGCCGACAGCCGCTCCACCAGACGCCGCCCCACTCCAAGGCCGCGGACCTCAGGAGCCACCCACATCCGCTTCAGCTCGGCGATCTGTGTATCCATATGAAGCTTGAGCGCCCCGCACCCCACCACGGCTTCCCGCAGGTATGCCACCAGCAGCAGCCCATGGGGCAAGGTCATCTCCTCATCGCTTGCGGAGATGCTCTGCGCGGGATCGAAGCCCGCATGGAAGCGGCGGCCAAGCTCCTCGAAATACGACCGCAGGCAATAGCGGGCGGCGGCGTCACGGGGGTCAGTGATCTCAGTCCGCACATACTCCAGCGAGCTCATCTCAAGATGAGTTCGCGGATCAATTCGGTACCGAGGACCGTCCTATATTCGTTCCGGAACACCCTGGCCTTGTTCTGGACCTCGGTGCTGCCGATCACCTTCTCGGCCACCGCATCCAGGTCGGCAGCCTTGTCGCCGATGTCGCCGCCGAAGGCCGCCATGTTCTTGTAGGTGATCATCAACAGGACGTTGGCCTGATCCGGTGACTTTGGACTGACCCTGCAGACCTTGTAGTCGATGATGAGCCCAGCCTTCTTCGAGGCTTCCATCACCGGCTTCCAGGTCGAATTCAGCCAAGCCACGTACTCCTCGAAATGCCCGTACTCGACACGTATGTAGCCGATCTCAGTGACCGGGCCATTGGTATAGCCGGGCTCATCTTCGGGACCTGCCTCATGGGAAAGGGCGGAAGCGGCGAGGACCATGGAGAGGAAGAGGGTCTTGATCATCACGGCGAGTACCTCCGGGTTACGGTTCGGAGGTCATGGTAGCCACTTGGGTCCAGTCAAAGATTGCTTTATGACTACTGTTTGGCCAATAATCTAGTCATTAGCACTAGTGAAATAACTATTAATAGGTATTTATGCCAAATGACCGCTTCGATGCCATAGACCGCCGCATCCTGGAGCAGCTGCAGCGCGCCGGGCGGATGACCAACCTGGAGCTCGCGGAGAAGGTCGGGGTATCGCCCACGCCCTGCCTGCGGCGCGTCCGGCAGCTCGAGTCAGACGGCGTCATCAAGGGTTACGTGGCACAACTCGATCGCGAACGAGCGGGCTTAGGCCTCACGGTGTTCATCGCGGTCAGGCTCACGAGCCACAGCGATTCCGCCATCAAGGCGTTCCGCCGTGCCGTGTCGGGGCTGGCCGAGGTCACCGCCTGTTACGCCACCTCAGGCGAGCACGATTTCCTGCTGCATGTGCTCATGCCTGACCTCGCGGAGTATCGGCGCTTCGTGCTGGACAGGCTGACCAAGCTGCCCGAGGTGAGGGACATCAACAGCAGCTTCGTGATCGATACGGTCAAGGAAGACGCCCCCATCCCGCTCGATCACCTGAAGTAGCCGCCCCTGCCAAACCCGCGGGACGGCCGTGGGCACCGAATTGATCCGCGAACTCATCTTCAAATAAAAAGAGGCCGGAGGTGTCTCCACCCCCGGCCTTCAAACTTACGAGTCTATAGCCTTATCTTCAGATGCGAGTGTGTGGACCGATCAGTACGAGAGGACGCAGCCGCCCTTGTCGCTATTGAAGGCATTGCTACACAGCGACTGCACCGGGTAGGACACGCCGTTCATGGTCACGTCCGCGGAAGCGCCCTGGCCCGAAGAGATCCAGGCGCACTTGTCGCCATTCTCCGCACCGCTGCCATCGAGCCAGCCGCCGTTCGGGAACTGGTCCGTCGCGGCTTCCGCCATCTCGTGACCCGAGACGATGGTGATACCGGCGTTCGGCCCCAGGCCGTTGAAATTGGCGCCGCAGCTCGCGCCCGCGTCGGTGATGTACGGCAGGTTGGTATAAGCCAGATTGCCGCCCACCGTCGAACTGCTGGTGGAGCTGTGGTAAGCGCAGTATTGGGTCTTGAAGCCCTGAGGACTGACGCCCGTCGGGGTGGCGATGATGTAGTTCACGCTGGCGTTGCTGGCCGCCGTGGTGTTGCCGAAGTGCTGGGCCGCGCGCACCGCCTCAGCCGCGATCTGCGACTGACGCGGAGAGCTCGGAGCAGCCGTGGCGTTGTCAGCCCATACGCCCGCGTACATGCCGGAGTTGTTTCCGGCAGGCGTACCGGCGCCATTGCAGAAGGTCGTGCCGGAGGCCACACCCTGGCAGTACTGGGTCACGGAGTTGAAGAAGGAGCTGCCGCCCAGGTTGCCGATGAAGGACTCCAAGAGGGCTGCTTCGGCGCTGGGGTCGTTGTTGTTCCACTGGGAGCCCCACAACACCAGGTACACCTTCGGCGCGGTCTCGACGCCGATGCCGCCCACGCCGCCGTGATAGGTCAGTTCGGTAGAGCCGCCACCGCCACCCGGCTTGGCGTTCTTGGTCGCCTTGCGGAACTGCTCCATGCGGTCCACGGTCGGATGGATCACAACCGGCGGCTGGCCTTCTTCGAGGTAACGGACGCCGCCTGCAGTGCCTTCATAGTTCATGGGCTCCGGCTGGGCCGCGATGGCCCCAAGCGCGATCGTGGAAACGGCAGTCGCGAGCGCTGCCTTGAGCAACAGTTGCTTCTTCATGTAGCCCCCGAGTTTTGGTTGATAAATGTGCAAATGTGGCCTTGCGGCCGTCCTTGTCACCTGTTCGATTGAAGCCAAGTCCATCGGCTTTCCTTGGTGACAGGAAAGAGATAGCACAGGAATCACCGGATGCAAGTAAATTTGACGGAATGCAAAACCGGTTCGGCGCAGAAGAAAAAGGCCGCACTATGTGCGGCCGACGGAAATATTAGCGAATCACCTCGAGCTTAAGTTAAGTGTGGTCCCTGTCCCTTGTGGCGGCTGGCGCCATGGAACATCTGCCACGCGATACAAAGGAGGGGAAGCGCTATGGATGCATCGATATGAGACCTGATTCGACTCTGGGACCTCTCAGATCGATCCACTCGCTCCCTGGGAGATGGGCGGCAATTAATCCAGAAGCCGTTGTGCGTACTTGTAATCCGGCGCGATCTTGAGCGCCGTGGTCAGATCGGCGCGAGCCGCCGTGAAATCCTTCAAGTCCGTCTCAACTCGCGCCAGCCAGACGTGCGTCTCGGCACGTCCCCAGCTGGGGGCTTGGGTCTCGGGCTGCTGGTAGGTGTCGAAGGCCGCCAAAGCAGCGTGGAACTCCGCCATAGCGCGCTGCTTGTCGCCGCCGTAGGCCTCGGGCGTCTCATAGTCCGAGATCCCCTGCAGGAGCAGCACGCGCGGATTTCCCTGCACCAGCTTCGCAGCGTGGTCCAGGTGGCTCGTGACCTTGGAACCCAGATATATGCCTTTGAATGGGTGCAGACCGATCTCGACGCCGTAGCTCGAACCCAGCAGGGCTTCGTCCTCGGCGAAGGCCGGATACAGCTTCAGCCCGGCCTGCAATGCATCCTCGGCGGCGTCGATGTAGCCCGTGGCCTTGCCGTTATCCTTGTCGAGGACGGCCAATTCGTAGTCCGAGAGACCCAGGTAGTAATAGCTGTACTTGTCCGGATGGCCGGTCTTGATACCCACTTCCAGGCTCGCGCGAAGCTCGAGCAAGGCCGTTTCATCGCCCCGCTGCAAGGCGCGTTCGATGGCCTCGCTGGTGCCCTTCTGGGACACCCCTTCTGCCTGCGCCGCCAAGGGCAGGATGGAGAGACACAGCAACGAGATCATCCCCATATCGATACGCATACTTCCCCGCCCCGATGGATTCGAAACTGTGAATCCAATGTATGAGTGGGGGATATGCAGCGGCAAGTGATGGATGTCAGGGAAGTAGGATGACATCCCGATGGATAGCTATCCCTCGAACCAATAGTCGAGGTGGATGGTCGCGTTCTGGCCGAGATCGGCAGAGAATCCGCCCTCACCTCTCAGCCCTTTCAGATCGCCGGTCCCTGAACCAGGGATGACGAACCAGGTGCCGGATACGGTTTTGCCTTTCACCGTGCCTTCGTCCTGCAGCAGGAACGTGCCTTGCCTCTTTCCGATCTGGCCCTTGACCCGCTCGATGCCGCAGAAACTTGCGGACCCGTCGGCGTTCATGGCCTGCAGGAACCGCACCGCCCCTTCGCCTTGTATATCGCCGGTGAACGTCTCGGTGACGTCGATGGCGACGAGCTTGGGTCCGCCGTCGAGCTCGTCATACGGCGTGGGTACATAACTTTTGACTTCGATCCTGCCGACGGCTTTGGTGCGGTTAGTCACGGTGAACACTCCTGCTCGAAGCATCTAAAGCACCAGAGACTAATCGATGTCCTCGGAAATTCCGCAGGGATTTGTACGGACTCTCTACCAACGCAATTCAACGACGTCGAATGGCGGCAAGACCATTCGGATAAAAGAAACAGGAGGAAGACTTGTCAGTAGACCCAGGGGATGAGGCGCTGGGTGCGGCGGCGATAGTCGACATAGCGCTCGCCTAGGCCCGCCACCAGGGCCTTCTCCTCGACGTGGATGCGGTAGCCGTAAGAGACGAGCGCCGCGGCCAGCACCACGACGGCGGAGAGCCAATCGCCGAGGGCGAGGCCGAAGCCCAACAGGGCCACGATGGCACCGAGATAGCTCGGGTGGCGGACCTTCGAATAGAGGCCCTTGTCCATGAGCGGATGATCCGCCTGGATCGCCACCACCGGCATGTGCAGCTTCCCCAGCTGATGGATGGCCAGGAAGCGAATGCCGATGCCGAGCGCCATGACCGCGAAGCCGAAGATCTGCACCGGCTCCCTCACCGCGTCGCTGAGATCCCCGATGCGGGCTGAGGCCAAATAGATGGCTGCCGCGATACCGACCCACAGGACGACTATCAGCCACCACAAGGAACCGCGGTCCGCGCTCTTGGCGCGGCGGCTGTACTTGCTGAACACGAAGCTGAGGTCTATCAGCAGCCAGGCCCACAGGGCCATGCAGGCCGCGCTACGCAGGTCCAGAGATATCATGGCAACCCCCGTCGAATATGGATTTTCGAGGGGAATTATCCGAGCCGGGTTCTGGCCGCGGTAGTGATAACTGTCATCGGTCTTTGCTGCAAGACATCACGCGCAGCGTGCGATGTCCCAGAGCGACGGGAGGTTGCATCCGGAGCGAGAAATTCCCCGGGCAGTTCAGACGCGGAAGACCCTATAATCTGCAGCGAGCCATCCGGGAACTTATCCATCCAAGGGGATCCGAACCGATGAAAGCTTCGTCACTCTGGGCTGCATCCATGACCATGGCTGCCCTGCTTGCGCCGGCTGCCGTCATGGCCGATGGCGACATGGACAAGGGCCTGCCCGCCTATACCGCCGATGGCCAACTGAAGCCGCCCTCGGATTACTACAACTGGGTGTTCCTGACCTCTGACCTGGGTATGATCTACGACAAGGACGGCACCCCATCGGATCAGCCGCCCTTCTCCAACGTGTTCGTGAACCCGGCAGCCTACCGGGCTTTCCTCAAGACCGGCACCTGGCCGGATCACAGCCAGTTCGTCAAGGAGTTCCGCGGCTCTCAGACCCGGGGCTCCATCAACCAGCACGGGTTCTTCCAGAGCGGCAAGCCGCTCTCCATCCTGGTGCACGTGAAGGATACGCAGCGCTTCAAGGGCGGCTGGGCGTTCTTCGGCTTCGACGGCAGCTCGGCGCAGCCGGCGCAGATGATCCCCACCAACTCCGACTGCTACTCCTGCCATGAAGCGCATGGCGCGGTGGACACCACCTTCGTGCAGTTCTACCCCGCGATCCTGCCGATCGCGATCCAGCACGGGACGTTAGCCAAGGGCTATCAGGCGGATGAGGCCGCGGACAAAAAATGAGCGGGTGAAGACCCACATATGGACGGTGTTTTCGGATCGAGGTGATAAAGCAGCGTGTGTGTCGGGCGATTCGTGTGCTGGTCGTTCTGGATCTTCCAGTACAGATCGCTCAACGTATGGGCCTTACCGTCGAACTGATACTTGCCGCCCGGAAGTGGTGCCACTTCCAGATCGAAAGTCGCAGGAACCGGACTAGGAGACTGGTAGACCTGCATGTCGACTTGGGGACGTGGTCCCGCGCAACCTGCAAGGGCTACTACCAAGCTTAGAGCGATCCAGCGCATGTTGGACCTCTAAAACGTAGTCTGTGCCTAATCGTCCCGGGCCAAGGCCATCCGCAGCGCCAGGCCGACGAAGACGTGCGGGTGAGCCATTTCATGATCCTGCCGATCATCGAGCTCCTGGAGAGGCCCGGCATATGGATCGGAAGCCTTACTGATTATAGGACTCTAGAGCTCATCTCTCTTCATGAAAGCGTAGAGCCTGGCGATGATCGCGTGGCCGAAATCCGCCATCTCTTTGTCTGTGAACTCCAGCTTTTCAAGCTGATCCAGGGTGATGGGCTTGTGCGTATAGAGGACATCCGGTTTCCAGGCTTTGGGTTCGGCCGAGTCCTGCTTAACGTCGTCGAGTCGCAGCAGGACCTTGCCGTCTTCCTTGGAGATTGAAACCAAAATTCCACGCCGCTGTCTTTGGCTCATACGCTTGCTCCGAAAACAGTGGTCTGTCCCCTAATTCCTTACCTGTGGTCGGTCCCCTGATTCCCTTAAAAAAGCCCCACCTTGCGGTGGGGCCTTCCCGGCATCAGTCCGCAGCTGTCTTACCAGCGCAGACGAGCACTCCTCGGCGGCCGGCGCGGCCGCCCACAATCAGGCGGTGGATGCCGGCAAGGGATCGCCCGGCAGGGGCACATCCCGCAACTGACGGGTGATGACCTGGATGCCGTAATGGAGCGCGGCTGCCGCGGCGTCTTCGCCTTTCGCGAACTTGCCTGACAAGGGATAGGGTGTCGCCCAACCCTTGGCGCCGACCACGCTGATATAGAGCACCGGAGCGAAGGACTCATGGCCTGGCTGCCGGGCACTGCCGGCGGCGATGATGTATCGGCCCGTCTGGGTGAACTTCAGATCCACCTGGAGGGTGGGCTCCGGGCCCGGGATGGCCGCTTCGACCGCCAGCTTGCGGGAAGTGAACTGCATCACAGCGGCTTCTGCGATGTGCCGAGGTAGTGGCGCCTATAGGCCTGCCGCTCGCGTTCGTCCCGTCGCCGCTCGCGCCGCTTCACCGCATCCGGGAGCACTACCGCCGCCTGACCCTCGTAACCCGCCCTGGCGGCGGCGCGCAGCTGCGCGTGGTCGGCGGCCTTACGGACCAGATGTGGTGATGACTTGGGATCGGAAGGGATGGGGGCCATGGCGGCGGTCCTCTTGAGTGAGGCACACGCTGCAGCAGTCCCGGCGTGGCAGAAAGGAAGGGCGAAGCCACTGTACACCAATTGTCGGCCGCGCACTGATTTGTCTTCCCCAGGGGACCGGCACAAGGATGGAGCCATATTGATCCCACGGGATCATGACCGCGCCACGAAAAGCAGCGTCGCCACGCTCTTATCGATCCGTAGTCATGCCGACGGACGGTAGCGGCCGGCAGTCTGTCATCCATATAAGGCGTATGCTGGCAGGGCGCCATCCCCCAACAGCATTCTGTCGATTCGAACCCCTGCCCTTCCCCTGCCTTAAGGCATGGCAACAGCACCGGTAGTCGATACCACCGGAGTACAAGCCATGCCCATGGAAACCATCACGTTCGAGAACGGCACCCAGAGCTATCGCATCCAGTTCGACATCGTGGCGCCGCCGCCCAGTTCGATACCGAAGCCGGGGATCGTGAAGAGCTACGCGCCCAAGCCGCAATACAAAGTCGCCAGCATCCGCATCACCGAGATCACCGCGGGCGTGGGCGACGACGGCCCCAAGAAGAACATCAACTTTGCCCGCGGCTTCGATACCGTGGCCCAGGCGCGCGTGGGTGCTGGCGAATACGCCAAGCGCATCGTGCGGGAGCAGATGGCGCCGAAAGCCACGCCGCCGGCCTGAGCCAAGGGTCTCGTGTAGACTGGACAGACCGATACAGCCCTGGGAGGGGACCAGACTGTAGCCGGGAACACGAGGGCTCGAGACATGCAGGGGACCAGGGAGACGGCGCCGACATCGCGCGCCAGGGCGGCCGATGCGCCACGCCTGAGATTCGCTCCGGATCCGGGATTCCAGCGGGAACTGCGCCGCCGAGTCGACACGTTCATCCGCGAACGCGGCATACGCGAGCGCGACTGCCCACGCATGTATCTCAAGACCGCAGCAGTGCTGGGCGGCTTCGCGCTCGCCTACTGCCTGCTGGTGTTCGTGGCCCAGAACGGCTGGCAGGCGCTGCCGCTCGCGGTATTGCTGGGCTTCACCATCGCCGAGATCGGCTTCAACATCCAGCATGACGGCGGCCACCGCGCCTATTCGGAGCGGGCCTGGGTGAACAAGCTCATGGCCATGACCCTGGACCTGGTGGGCGGCAGCTCCTACGTGTGGCGCTGGAAGCACGCGGTGTTCCACCACATGTATGCCAACGTGCATGGCCATGACACCGACATCGAACTCGGCGTGTTCGGGCGGCTCACACCCGAACAGCCCCAGCGGCGCATCTACCGCTGGCAGCAGTGGTACCTGTGGCCGCTGTACGGGTTGATGGTGATCAAGTGGCACTTCTACGACGACTACCGGGATGTGATCGCGGGGCGCATGGGCGTGAACGCCTTCCCGCGACCGCGCGGCTCCGAACTCGCACTCTTCATCGGCGGGAAACTGGTGTTCATGACGCTGGCCTTCGGCGTCCCGCTCCTGTTTCACCCGTTCTGGACGGTGGCGCTCTTCTACGTGGTAACCGTGGCGGTCACCGGCGTGGCGCTCAGCACGGTGTTCCAGCTGGCCCATACGGTGGAAGAAGCGCGCTTCACCACCCCGCCATCCGACACTGAGCACATGGCGGATTCCTGGGCCGTGCATCAAGCCGCTGCCACCGTGGACTTCGCCCAGGATGACCGGCTGGTGTCATGGCTCGTGGGCGGGCTCAATTTCCAGATCGAGCACCACCTCTTCCCGACCTTGAGCCACGTGAACTACCCCGCCATCGCCGGCGTGGTGGAGGCCACCTGCCGGGAATTCGGCGTGCCTTACACGGCGAACCCGAGCCTCGGGGCCGCCATGGCCTCGCACTTCCGCTGGCTGAAGCGCATGGGACAGGGCGAAGGCGCGGGCTGAGCCTGCAGCGGCACCGCCCGTCGGATATGCCCGCGGATACAGCTTCGTTCCGTCCGCGTCATATCTAATGCGGCGCATAGCGAGTATGGTGGGACCCTGTCTGAGTCGCTTCCCATTCCCCGCTTGAAACCGTGAAATGTGATCCTCTGCCGGCAGCTGCAGCCGGGCAGCGGTATCGCGTGTCTGCGATCCTGTAGATGCGAATTCGCCTGCTCCCCGCCTGACAGTGGTTCATTTGGAGAAAGACAATGAATGACTTCAAGGTCTATGACATCAATTCCGCCCCGGCCGATTCACGCGTGGATCTCGAGAAGATCAAGCTGAACCACGGCAACATCCCGAACGTGTACGCCGTCATGGCCGAAGCGCCGGTGTTGTTGAAGGGTCACATCGCCCTCAAGGAACAGTTCGAGAAGGCCACCCTGAACAAGCAGGAACGCAAGATCGTGCTGTTGGCCCTGAGCCGCGAGATGGGCAGCGCCTACGACACCGCCGTGCACAGTGGTGCCGCCGAGAAGCAAAGCGTGCCAGTGGAAGTGATCGAAGCTGTCCGTGCCGGTGCCCCGCTCAAGGACACGAAGCTGGAAGCCCTGCGCACATTCTCCACCAAGTTGGTGAGCAGCGATGGTCACGTGACCGAGGCCCAGGTCAAGGACTTCCTGGCGGCGGGTTACACCCGTGCCAACGTCCTTGAGATCGTGCTGGCCGCCGGCGCCGTGACCCTGACGGGTTACACGAACCTCATCGCCCAGCCGGTGCTGGACGCGGAGTTCGCCGCCAAGGTGTGGAAGAAGGCAAGCTAAAGAAGCTGTACCTGAGCGAGCTTCGGCGGGGCGGGAAACCGCCCCGTTTTTATCCGCCCGATCACTGATACGAAGGTGGCGTCCATGAACCAGTCCAAACCCGCCCGGCAGCATGCAGACGCTATCCACAGCGGAGCCTTCACCGGCAACCTGCGGCGTGCCTCGCTGCTGCCGAGTGAGATCGCGGCCCGGCCGCCGGTCTCCCAGGAGATCCGCGCTGCAGCAGGCACGGGAGGCTATCCCCAACCCGCGGGCGCCAGTCTCTACCAAAGGCAACAGGATGGCGGGCCCCTGATCCGCGACACGGGCCGGCCTTGGCGGCTTTGGTCCATGACCGCCGCCGTGGTCGCACTGGCGATGTACGCCATGCGCCAGCTGGCCTGAAAGTGACGGCCGGCTTGATCGAGATCAGGCCTGGAGTCCATCCACCACGCTATCCTTGAAGCCCGACACTCAGCCTCCAGCAGGGAACGCCCATGTCACTTCATCACGCCGTGCTCCTGATAGATCACCACAAGGCCGAGATACTGCAGTTCGATGCCGAGCATCTGCAGGCCCAGAAGATCAAGTCGCGCAGCCAGCACCGCCTGCACGCACATCACACCCGCAAGCCTGGCAGCGACGTGCGCACGGATCATGAGTTCTTCGGCGAAGTGTGCGACGCACTCGCCGGCACAGCCGAAGTGCTGGTGGCCGGAGGCCACACCTCGCAGACCGACTTCCGCCACTACGTGGAGAAGCACCGCCCGCAAGTGCTGAAGCAGATCGTCGCCTGGGATACGGTGGATCACCCCACCGATGGCCAGCTGGTGGCCTTGGCGCGCAAGCACTTCGCCAAGGTCGACCGCATGGCTGGCAACGCCCCGCTGTCCTAAGCGGTCACGTGCCGGTGGCATCGCCAGCCGGCCATCCATCCCCGCGACTCAGCCGACGATGATCAGACCGCGCGTGTCCACGCTCTTCACGCCGTCGACCTTCTCGGTGACGTCCTTCACGTGATCGATCGCGTCCTGGCTGGCGAGCTTGCCGCTCAAGACCACCACGCCGTCGGTGGTGACCACTTTGACGTCGAAGCCCTTGGTCAGGCTGTTGGCCAGCAGGTCGGATTTCACCTTGGTGGTGATCCAATCGTCCGATACGCCCTGCTGGGCGCTGGCGACACGCTTGCTGTCGCCGGGTCTGCGCAGCTCGTCGTCCACGCGCTTCACGCCCTGGACCGACTTGGCGAGGGATTCGGCGCTGAACTGGGCCTTCTTGCCCGTGGCGGTACCGGTCAGGGTGACCACGCCATTGGTGGTGGTCACGCTGATGTCGGATCCCTTGAGGGACTTCTTGCCGGCCAGCTTGTACTTCACCTTGGTGGTGATGTCGGTGTCCGTGATGGCGGCACCCACGCTGTCGCTGTGGGCGACCGGGACCGGAGCGGCATCCAGGCCGTAGGCATAGGCGGTGAAGCCGAGACCCAGGCTGGTGACGATGCCCGCGGCGATCAACAGGTTGCGTCCTGATGTCTCTGATTTGTATCTGTTCATGCTCTCTACTCCTGGTAGGCGAGCACGCGCAGGCTGCGGCGTGCATCGCGGTATATGGATGGGTTGGTTATCGAGACGCGCATGAGGCCGTCACCCTGCCCGGCATGCGGAAGAGCTGAGGATCAGCACGGATGGGTCCTGGCTGCCGGCATCCTGCGGGTGCCGCTTGCGGCGCTGAAGCCGCTTCGGATCCCCGCCATCATGCCGGGTGGGCGGATCCGCGTCGGTGCGCTGACGCACTTACAGGACCGAAGGCCCGGGTGTGGCGTCTCGATGGGGACTTGATCCCTATCGCCTCCACACAAATAGCAAGCCGGCCGCCATCACGGCTTATGTTTTGGAATGCGGCGCGGCGCACGAGGCGAAGGCGTATCCAGATCCGGCCAGCCTATCGGTTCGGGAGCGACCGCCACGGGAGCCACGGCGACATCGGCGTCACCCAGCGTGGGGTATTCCTGTCTGAGCTGAGGGATGTCACGAGCGCTCTGATCGTGGACGAAGAGCCAGCCCCCATGGACACCGGGGAGGTTGGGGAACGTAAGCACGCCCATGTGCAGATCGCCTATGTAGGTGGCCTTACCTGCTTCGACTGTGAAACGTGCGGGTACCCATGCCGGGGCCGGATAGAAGTGGCCGCCCGGATCATTCTCCATGACCCACCGGGTGACGACGTAGTCGCCGGCCGGCAAGTCTATGGCGAAGAGGTGCGCGCAGACATCGAGGAAATCGGAGTCTCCTTCACGGATGGTGTCACATCCCGTGGAGACCTTGAGAGTGGCGCCCTGCTTGTCTTTAGGATCGACGGGGTTGATGAAATAGGTGATGTAAGCAGGATAGACGCTGTCATAGGTGGCTATGCTCAGCGAGCCCACCACCACTCCATGCCCCCCTGCGCCTGCCTCCTGCAGCGAATACTTGCCATTGAGGTTCGAAGTCGCACATCCGACAAGCGAAAGTGTGATGGCTAAAACGGAAAGCAGCTTCATCGTCATCTCCCAAGGAATCGTGATCAGTCCCCTGTCATTCATGACTTTACCCGATTAAAAGATGTTGGCGAGCAGCCAGCGGGTGCCGTCGATGAGGTCGCGGACCTGTGGTTTGGTCGGGCCCTCTCCTTCCTTGAGGCAGCGGCCGTGGATTTCGGCGGCCCAGATGGTCTGACTCCAGACCGGGATATCCAGGACCTTGGCCTCCTTCAGGGCCTCCGCCAGTTCCGCCGCCGAGGGCGAGGTCTTGCGCAGCTTCACCTGGTGCCTGGCGGCCAACTTCTTCAGATAGGCGCCGAGGACCGAGCCGGCGATGACCCCCGCGGCACGCTCGTTGATCTTGATGAGCTCCCGGGCGGACTCGAGCAGGTCGAGCTGCTGGCCCCGGAGCAACTGGTCTTCCGTATCCGGCGTCCGCCAAGAGAGGCGATCCGACACGGACTTCAAGATAGCCAACTGGTTCTTGAAGCAGCGCACCGTCTTCTCATAGGCGCCGTTCCCTTGGAAATAGTCCTGGATGACGTGGCGGTTCGTCTCACGCCAGGCATATCTTGGGTCCACCGCATAGAAGGACTGGAACTCGGCATATCGGTCCAGTGCCAACTGCTTCATCAGCGGCAGCGCCCGGCTGTACCAGCTCTGATAACGCTCCCCGAAACGGGTCTTCTCGGGCGGGGGCTCCGGGATCTCGGCTTCTTTCTTCCGCTTCTTCTTGCTCTGCTCGCCCACTACATCCCGCAGCACCACTACGATCTGCTTTTCGTCGTCGGGCTCCAGGGGTCCATACAGCCTCTCGCGTTCGCGCTGTTCCGCGTCGAACTCCTCGGCCAGGGCCATGCCCTCCTGATGAAGGGTCTCTAACTGCTTGCGCGCTGTTTCTTCGGTAATCATTGGCCGGCTCCTAGAACCGGGGTGGCTACGCCACCTGCCCGGCTCCGCGTCGTGCTTCGCCGGCCGCACAGCCCATGCTGTCCTGCATGGTCGTTCGCGGCATGCCGCTCACCATCGGTAATCATCGTCCAGCTCCCTCTTCAAGATGGGCCGCATGGTGGCGATACCGCGCTCCGGAAAATAGCCCCTCCCCCCTCTATATGAATTTTTTGTGACAGCCGGAACGCGGAACCGATCGCGGACAGAAACTTGCCCAAGTAATCACAGCGCCAAAGCCTTGTGAAGCCCCTCCCTGGATCCAAAGGCCGTCCCGGCCGCTCGCTCAAGGACCCCTGCTTTACGCTCTGATTCTCTTTCCAAAAGAGCAAGTATCAAGTCAAGACTTGACCCCAATTCCCCCTTTCTCTTAGAAGTCATCTCTCAGTTGCTCGTTGAAGGTAGCGCGGGATCCGCTTCTAGCTGAATCTCAGCACAGCCACCGTCCGGGACTGTGAAAGAGTCGGAGTTCTGCCAGCCGATGTCCTGGGATTTGAACGTATAGTTTGGATTCATCGGTACAGCGGCGTATGTGCCGGCCGGGACATGCACCCGCAACCAACCTTTGGCATTGCTCGTCGACTCGGCGCTGCCGGCAGAGCCCTTGATCGTCACGGTCACTCCGGCTAGCCCTCCCGTGTCATCACTGAAGGGCCCAGAGACCACCCGTACGAACACATCGCCACCTTGCCCGGGTTTGCGAGTCATGATGGTGTCCAAATCTTTTAGCGGGACCTTCGCGTCCTTGAGTTCGCTTGAGACCTGGTCATAGCCAATGACAAGCTTGTCGCCTTCCTGCGTCGCGAAGAGCAGATACTTCTCGCCCTGCTTCAGCGGGAAGCGGCTGGAGTCGTTGTTGGTAAAGACCTGGATGGTAGGCATTTTGGCACCCCTATAAGATCGCAGCACTTTCAGGGTATAGAGCATGCCTAGTAAGGAGTCCTCGCCATCCTCCATCCCATGAACTTCTTTGGCGGATAACACCTGGCCGGTAAATACAGCGTCGGTGCGGAAATAGAGCATGCAGGCCATGGCGCGGGGTACGAGGACGAATGCGTCGGCTGAATAGGGCAGCAACAGACTCAATAAGGTGCAGAAGATCAAGAATAGCTTCATGGTCATCCCCCAAGAAATCGCGGTCTGTCCCCCAAAACTCTTTGCAGCCCCCAAATGCAGCGGCGCACCTGGTTCATTTGATAACTATATATTCCAAGACTTGACCCCTATCGCTCCTTAGATGACATCCGGCCCCGGCGTGAACGCCAGCGGGATCACCGTGGTGCAGAAGAAGAGAATCTTGTCGCCGTGCATGGAGTGTTCCGTCCTTATACGCGAATGGCTGACTCAATAATGTATCAAGTCGAGACCTCACCCGCTTCTAATGTGCGGAAGTTAAGGTCTGCTGCGTCGCTACATAGACCTCGTCTGCAACCATCTCGTAGAAACGCTCATAGTCATACTCTCTCGCCCAGGCGTCCGACATCCGCGCCGGATAGGCGACCAATCCAACCAATTGTCCAGATGTATGGGTAGGAGCGAGATCTGTCACCTTGGCGCCGCTCGCATCAAGAATCTCAAAGGAAGCAATGAGCTTAAAGGAACAATGCATCGGGATGATGCCCAAAGTGAAGATCGGCAGGATCATGGCTTCGCCACAGCCACCTCAGGGTGTTCCATATGCGGCCTCTGGAGCAGCACCAATGTGAACTGTGGCGGGTCCTGAGTCTTGCCCACCATGTCCACTTCCTTGAAGAGCCCCGATTCGCGCAGACCTCGGATCAAGGGATCATACTGCGAATCCCAAGCTGCTTCCTCGCGGAATGCCCCGTCGACATAGGGCGCGGATTCGTTTATTGCCAGTACGATCGATGGAGCCGAGGATTGCGCCGGGTGCATGGCCTTGAGTTCGTCTCGAGTCAGGACGCGCTCGGCGCAGCCGGTGAGCAGAAGTACCAAAATCAATGGGAACCAGCGCATCCTGAGGGTCCTTAAAGTGTGGTCTGTCCCCTATTATTAAGGCTCTGACCCCTCTCCGACCAGACGGACGCCGCCATGAGCATCCATGTGAGACTGGAAGTACGCGAGACGCCATCCAAGGGACGCGGGGTATTCGCCCTGGAGGCCATCCCTGCCGGCACCTTGATCGAGAGCGCGGACGTCATCCCCATCCCCCGGGACGAGATGCACGCGATCGAAAGCTGCATCCTGGCGGACTATGACTTCCGCTGGGGCCCGGACGGCCGGGACGGAGCCATCGCTCTCGGCTACGGCTCCCTCTACAACCACTCGTATACGCCCAATGCCCACTATGTGAGGCAGTTCGACCGCCGCGCCCTCGACTTCATCGCCCTGCGCGACATCGCTGCCGGCGAGGAGATCCGCACCAATTACAACGGCGACCCGGACAGCAAGAAAAAAGTCTGGTTCGAGGTGGATGAATGACGCGGTGGTGGCGCCCATCAAAGGGCTCTGATCCGTCTCCTCGATGTTTCAATACAAGACCTGACCCCGACTCGCCCTGATCACGGATCAAGAGGGGCTCTGGCCCACTTTTGCGGAACCCGGCCCAGTGCGCTTATGGCGTGTTGGTAGCAGTGAGCCCCTTGATTTCCGTGACATCGACGCCACAAGCGGTAGCTGCTTCGAGAACCCTGTCCATCAGAGCGAACTGAGATACTCCGCTACGTCGCTCATCTGACGATCGGTCATATGCAGCACGATCGGTTTCATCATCGCCGCGCCGTTGTCATTGCGCACCCCTGAACGGAAATACCGCATCTGCGCGATCAGATATTGGGCATTCTGTCCGGCAAGCCGCGGGAATATGCCGGCGCCCTCGGCTTTGGCACCGTGGCAGCTGGCGCAGGCGGGGATGTCGGCGCTGGGTACGCCCTGTGTGAAGACGTCACGGCCTGCGCTTGCCGATGAGCCCGGCGGAAATGCAGCGGGAGCGGGTTGGGAGGCAAACCAGGCGACTGCCTGCTGGATCTGCGCGTCGTCCAGACCTTGAGCGATGGGCCACATGTAGATCATGGCAGGCGGGTCACTACGGCTGCCGTCACGAAACGCCTTGAGTGCGCCTTCCATATAGGTCTGGTTCTGTGCCGCCAGACGTGGGATGAACGCCAGATCCGGTGTGCTTCCCTGGGTGCTGTGGCACATATAACAACTGGTACGGACGATCTGCGGGGCAGTGCGGTCTGCCGCCGGTGGCTGCGCCGTGGCCCCCTGTGGGAACCACCCGAGGCTCAGCAGGCACGCCAGCGCATACGCCAACGCACATAAGTTCCGCTTCAGAAGTATCGCGATATGTGTCGACATGGCGGCGCCTCACCTATCCTTCGATGCGATGTCCGTGCTCACCAAAGTACCCAGAGCGCCATATACAGCGTGTCGTTATCCGTCGCGCTGCGGTGCGCCCCATCGTAGTTGGCCACTCCACCGTTGAATTTGTCGTAGATGATGTATTGGGCGGTGGCCTGGACATTGAGCGTCGGCAGCCAAGTCCATTGCAGGATCCACCCATCGCTGCCAGGTGAGCCGTTGGCGCTGCCGGAAACCGGCGTGGGCGCATACAGCACCGCATCGGTACTGCCGGTGGTGCTGAAATAGCCGATGGTGGGGCCGTAGGCCTCATGCCAGTAGTAACTGGCGTTGATGTTCCAGGAGTCCAGATGGTTGCTCGGATTGGCCGCCAACCCATAGGCGACGCTGGCGTCCAGCGCTTGATGTTCCTGGATATAGGTGGCGTGCACGGCGAGAGAGTTCTCGCCCGTGATGTACTGGTATTGGCTGTCCAGACCCACGTCCCGATAATCGTCCGTCGGGCCGGAAAGCGGCTTGCCGTTGCCGGGATACAGGTGCGCGTTCAACCCGAAAGCGCCGAATTCCAGATCGCTCTGGCCGTCGCCCGTCGCCCAGGGATGCTCCCAGGCCAGGCGCCAGTAAGGAGCGAGGCCGGAGACCACACCTGCAGCGGTGCTGTCGTAAGGCTGGCCGACGCCCGCCTGGCTCGAGCGGTAGGCGGAGAGCTCTGCGTACCACGTGTCGTTGAGCCACGCGTAGGCTCCCAGGCCTGCCACGGATTGCCCCAGCGCTCCGTCCAGCAACGGTGCCGCGGTGGGCGACGGCGCCACACCCGAGGAGATGAACGGGTAACCCCACGCCGGCGTGCTGTTCCAGACGTCCTGCACCGTGGGGTTGTTGTTGAGCGTCAGCCCCCATACCAGCGTCTGATCGCCCCAACTCATGTCGTGGGCATAGCGGATGTCGGTGTTGTCGATGCTGAAGTGGTCGGCCGCCTGCTCATAGGTTATCTGCGCCATGGCTCCCAGATCCTCGGAGATCGCGCCGGCATAAAATATGCTCAATTGATCGGGAAACGTCACCGAACCGTTCTGGGTGCCCGGTTGAGCGGCGCGTGTGGTCGTCTCGGATACGATCAGCATGGCCGACAAGGGCGGGTACCGGTCGATGCTCAGCTCGTGGCTGCCCCCGCTCAACTTCTCAGGGCCGAGGACGTAGCCGTGCAGCTTGAAATTGCGGCCGAAGGCCGTGAGCTGAGGTGCCACCGTATGGCAGGCGCTGCAGGCAAGTCCCGTCTGGCGGGCAAAACTCGGGACGGCCTGAGCCGCGGACGACCATAGAGACATGGAGGCGAACAGAAGGAAGACAACCGTCAAGCTACTCAGGCGTTGACCCATCATCGTTTCTCCTCCAACCGCTCATCCGGTCTGTGGACGCCGCCGTCGATCGCCCGCGACCGCCAAGCACCACAGAGATCACACGATCCCTGATCCAGCAGGTGAGATTAATTACACCGCCATCACCCTTCCGTGCGCTAACGCACATAGCAGAGTACGCGCGCGGGAGACACGCCCCGTCACAAGCCGGCGTGCGGCCGGCCGGCGACGGCGGCAAGACCTGGGCGACCGAAGGGCCGCTGAGTTCGCAGGATCGGCTGCAAGGGGCTGTCTCATGCGCTACCCGCAATAGATCGTCGAAACTCCAGTCTAGGAGCAGCTTTGGTTTGCCACGTCGAGCAGGCGGCTCAAAGGAAGTTGGAATTTGATGCCAATGGACGTGAACCATTGCAACCAAAGCCGCTTCAAGTGCGGCGCCCGCAGATGCGCAACCAGCCACATATGCCTTACTTTTGAGGCAACGCCGGGCATCGCGATCATAAATGCGCGCTACTGCCAATAACTCTTTGAACTCACTTTCAGTGAGATCGTAATGCCCTGGCGTCATAACTAGTTTAGATACAAAACTGGGGCGCACAGCCAGCGGCGCCGAGACAAGGCAAAAAGCCCGAACTAGCCCGGAGTGTGCTCTTGGTGCACATGAGGACTAGGTCGGGCTTTTTAACGCAGTATTCGGCGGCGGCTGGCGAAGCGCCTAGCCGCATTTAGAGTCGCCGCAATTGAGGCACGTCATACACCCATCCATCATCACCACTGCCGCGGTGCTGCACTTCTGGCAGAGCTGCGCGCCGGCGGGGAACTTGGAGTCGGCGAAGGCATCGGTCTGCTTGGCGGCCGCTTCGAACTCGGCGCGCTTCTGGGCGATGAGCTTCTTCTGGTGCTCGTCCAGGCCTTCCTTGTGCATGAGGCCGATGCTGACCAGGTGCTTCTCGATGACGTCGCCGATCTCAGCGATCAGCGAGGGCATGAACTTGCCGCCCGGCTTCCAGTAGCCGCCGCGGGGGTCGAACACCGCCTTCATCTCTTCCACCAGGAAGGCCACGTCGCCGCCCTTGCGGAACACGGCGCTGATGATGCGCGTCAGGGCCACGATCCACTGGAAGTGGTCCAGGTTCTTGGAGTTGATGAAGATCTCGAAGGGGCGGCGCTGCTCGTAGGGGGTGCCTTCGTTCAGTACGATGTCGTTGATGGTGATGTACATGGCATGGTCGGAGACCGGGGTCTTGACCTTATAGGTGCTGCCGATGAGGAGCTCGGGGCGCTCCAGGGCCTCGTGCATGCGGATGACTTCGGCCTTGTGCTTCTTCTCGGCGCGCTCGGTCACGATCTTCTCGACCGGCTTGCTGGAGAGAGCCAAAGCGGCGCCCTTGGCCTCCGCCTGCTTGGTGGCCGCATCCAGTTTCTGGGCGGCGTCTTCCGGCTTTTGCACCGCGTAACGGGTGATCTTTTTCTCGATTTTTATGCTCATGACTCTTTACCTCTTACTCTTTGCTCTGGCGCTGCCCTGGCAACGTCTCAGTATTCTTTGAAGAAACTGCCGCTGGACTTACGGGCCCAGCGGCGGTTCCCCTCCCGGTCTCCCGTGGGGGCTTCGTCAGCCCTCGGGACACCTATCAATCAAAGCTACTGCGCTTGCCATGACTTTGTTGCGCTTCGGACTCGCAGTCGGTCATGCACATAAGAGTGCACTCCCTCCTGCTCGCCTCGCGCGCCTCGTCCTGGCTGCGCTCGTGACGCTTTGAGCGAACTACGCTCTAGCGCCTAATCTAAAACCCTTCAACCTCCAACCAAATCTTCTGTCTTTCTAAATCTCTTCTCTTACAGCTGGCACAGCCAGGTGCTGCGGAGGCGCGGCGCGGGAGGCGAGCCCCCGGAGTGCACTCTTATGTGCATGAGGACGGCGAGCCGGACCGCAACAAAGCATCCGCACATCTGGCGCAGCCAGATCAGAATTTGCCGTAATAGCCTTCCTTAAGGGCGTCGTAGAGGTTTGCCGCGGTGTGCTTCTCACCGTCGTATTCGATCTCTTCGTCCCCTCTAGCTTCGACGACCGTGCCGTCCTCCAGCGTGAACTTGTAGGTGGTGTTCTTGAGGTCCTGTTCCTTCACCAGCACGCCCTGGAAGGCTTCCGGGTTGAAGCGGAAGGTGGTGCAGCCCTTCAAGCCGCTCTCATAGGCGTAGAGGTAGATGTCCTTGAACTGCTCGTACGGGTAATCCGTGGGCACGTTCGCGGTCTTGGAGATCGAGGAATCCACCCACTTCTGGGCCGCGGCCTGGATATCCACATGCTCCTTGGGCGTGATGTTCTCGGCGGTGATGAAGTACTCCGGGAGCTTCTCGTCCGCGGCTTCCGAGTTCGGCATGGCCTTCTCGTTCACGAGCTCGCGGTAGGCCAGGAGCTCGAAGGAATAGACGTCCACCTTCTCCTTGGACTTCTTGCCGGGACGGATGACGTTGCGGAAGTAGTGGTGGGCGAAGCTGGGCTCGATGCCGTTGCTGGCGTTGTTGGCGAGCGACAGGGAGATGGTGCCCGTCGGCGCGATGGAGCTGTGGTGCGTGAAACGCGCGCCCCAGGCGGCCAGGGCGTCCACCAGGTCCGGCGCCACTTCCGCCACCCGCTGCATGTAGCGGCTGTAGTTGGCGTGGAGCTCTCTGCCCTTGATCTTGTCGCCTATCTTCCAGCCGTCCGCCGCCATCTCGGGGCGCTTGCGCAGCATCTCGGCGGTGACCTCGAACTCTTCCACCATGATGGGGGCCGGGCCCTTCTCCTTGGCGAGCTCCAGGGCCTCTTCCCAGCCGGCGATGGCCATCTCGCGGGAGACATCTTCCGTGAACTTCACGGATTCAGGCGAGCCGTATTTCCAGCCCAGCATGGTGATGGTGGACCCTAAGCCGAGATAGCCCATGCCGTGGCGGCGCTTGCGGGTGATCTCCTGGCGCTGCTGCTCCAGGGGCAGGCCGTTGATCTCCACCACGTTATCCAGCATGCGGGTGAAGACCTTGACCACTTCCCGGTACTGGTCCCAGTCGAAACGCGCCTGGGCCGTGAAGGGCTCCAGCACGAACTTGGTGAGGTTCACGCTGCCCAGCAGGCAGGAACCGTAGGGCGGCAGGGGCTGCTCGCCGCAGGGGTTGGTGGCGCGGATGTTCTCGCACCACCAGTTGTTGTTCATCTCGTTGACCTTGTCTATGAGCACGAAGCCGGGCTCCGCGAAGTCATAGGTGCTGGCCATGATGAGGTCCCACAGCCTTCTGGCGTGGATGGTCTTGTAGATGCGGCAGGCGACCAGGCCGGCGTCGTTGACGATGTAACCCTTGGTCGTCGGCCACTCGCGCCAGACCACCTTGGTGGGGTCCTTGAGGTCCACGTCGCCGCCTTCCACTTCCTTCTGGTCCAGGGGGAAGGCGAGCTGCCAGTCCGCATCGGCCTTCACGGCTTCCATGAAGTCCTTGGTGACCAGGAGCGACAGGTTGAACTGGCGCAGGCGGCCGTCTTCGCGCTTGGCGCGCACGAAGTCGGTGACGTCCGGATGGCCCACCTCGAAGGTGCCCATCTGCGCGCCTCTGCGGCCGCCGGCGGAGGACACGGTGAAACACATCTTGTCGTAGATATCCATGAAGGACATGGGGCCGGAGGTGTAGGCGCCGGCGCCGGCCACGTACGCGCCGCGGGGGCGCAGGGTGGAGAACTCGTAACCGATGCCGCAGCCGGCCTTGAGGGTGAGGCCCGCCTCGTGGACCTTGCCCAGGATGTCGTCCATGGAGTCGCGGATGGTGCCGGAGACCGTGCAGTTGATGGTGCTGGTGGCGGGCTTGTGCTCCAGGGCGCCGGCGTTGGAGGTGACGCGGCCGGCGGGGATGGCGCCGTTGCGCAGCGCCCACAGGAACTTGTCGTACCACTCGGCACGCTTCTCGGGGGTCTCTTCCACGTCCGCCAGGGCGCGCGCGACGCGCTGCCAGGTGTGATCGACGGTGTCGTCGATGATGGTCCCGTCCTTGGCCTTGAGTCGGTACTTCTTGTCCCAGATGTCGGAGGAGGCTTCTTGCACGGGAATCTCGGTGACGGCCGCGTGGGCGGCTTTGAGGACGGTGTTCATCTAATCACTGCCTCCATGTGGGCATTTCTTCGTTTTTGAATGGGAAAAGGCCGAAAAAGGCGCGTTGCGACCTGTTTTCCGGGCCTTAAACCCAGTACACCCCGGCCTGCCCGAACGCTTCCATTGCAGACCCTGTGACCAATCCGTGGATAACTTGTATAAAACCTGGGAATTGAAGACCACAACATCTTGTGTGGCGCCCAAACCCCGAAACCCGTTTTAAGCCTAGACCCTGAACCCAGGCTTGTCAAATTAACTTAATGTTGTTTTTCAATGGCTTAGAAGAAAAAATTAAACCGTCTTCTTGCTGATTTGGGCTCCTGGACCCGGTCAGCCGACAACACAACATCTTGGGTGCGGGGAGTAAATCACAAACGTTTCTGTAATGGAAGTCGGGTAAAGACCTGAAGGTGTGTAGGCGGTCGCTTGTAGCTTGACCGCCTGAAACCGCGCAGGAGCGATATAAATTGGGCGCTGGCGCTTGGCGATTTGCGCTATCCCATTCAAGAGAGCGGGCTTCCGCGCCCGCACGGCAGGTCACTTTTGGCGCGCCAAAAGTAACCAAAAGCGCTCGCCCCGGAGCGCGGGCCGCGAAACGCGGCTTCCCTGCGCCCTTCCTTCGCTGCGGAGTTCCGCACACGGCATGTCCCTATGCCGAGTGCGGAAGCTCGCCATCCTGGCATCGCCCCCTTCGGGGCTCTTCCTTGCTCAGTCCAGTGCTCGGCGCGCACTACGGGGTAAGAAAGAACCCAACGTCACCGATCCGGTTCTTCCCCCCGTGGATGGCGCCGAGCGCGTAGCGCCCGCAGCGAGGAGCCGGCGCAGCCGGACGAGCCAGGGACGGCGATGTCCGGGCGCTCGGCGCAGGGATGCGCCGTAAGCCCGGCCGCGAGGGCGTGAGCAGCGAGGGAAAGCGATGAAGAAGCCGCTGTCTCAGCGGCTTCTTCATTAAGCTCGCCATCCCCGGGAAGCGTTTCTTTCGCCCCTTTCTTTGCGCCCAAAGAAAGGGGCTCGTCCGCGGGGCGAAACCCGCCCTCTAGATAAGGCCCGCCGCCGAAGGCGGCGGATGCCCTCTTGAAAAGAATCTCGTGAGCCCTAGATAGGGGTCATCGCATTCCCCCGACCCCAATCCTTTAAGGAGATGACCATGCAACTGACCCGCTATCAGCCCCTGACCCCCTTCGAGATCATGGACCGCCTGTGGAACGCCCATACCGGCGGCTACGGCAACGGTGAGAGCACCGCCGCCGCGGACTGGTCGCCTTCCGTGGACATCAAGGAAGAGGCCGAACGCTTCGTGATCCATGCGGACGTGCCGGGCGTCGACCCGAAAGACATCGACATCAGCATGGAAGACGGCGTCCTCTCCCTCTCCGGCGAGCGCAAGAGCGAGAGCCGCACCGAGCAGGACGGCTGGAAGCGCACCGAGCGCCTGACGGGCCGCTTCCTGCGCCGCTTCACCCTGCCGGAGGGCACCGATGCCGAGAACATCAGCGCCCAGGGCAAGCACGGCGTCCTCGAGATCGTGATCCCTAAAGTTGCGAAGGCCCAGCCGCGCAAGATCTCAGTGAAGGTGAACTAAAGAACCTTCCGGACCTGACGGGAAGCTCTCGAGAAGACCCTGATCATCCATGCGTTCGGCTGGTTGCTGGTGCATGGATGGTCGGGGCTTTTATATATAGAGATTTATAGAAAGCGAGCGCAGGATGCGCCGGACAAAGGATGTGGAGGGAGTCCGGGCCCGAACCGGACTCCCCGACTCCGCAAGTGCCCTGGATGGGCATTTGCGGAGAAGTTTCGTTGAGGAAGCCCTGCCACCTTCGGCAGCGTGTCGGAACGCTTATATAGAAGGGCCTATATATGGCTAGCGATACCGCTCATCGGAGATTAGCGGCAGGGCGCAACGTTTTGCGCTTCCCATGCATCAGTCCTAGACTTGCAGCCGATCTGCCGCCGTACACGCCCCGCAGGGGTGCGCGTTAACGCTGCTACCGGCCTGCCTGTCCCGTTGAGCGCCCCTATATAAATAGTCCAGCCGATAAGGAACCGAACGCATGAAACGTCTCGCTTTCGCTGCTGTCTTCGCGGCCTCACTGGCCGCCTCCCTGCCCAGCTTCGCGCACATGCCGCCGCCCGCCGTGGCCGGCCAGGCGGTGCCCTCCCTCGCGCCCATCGTGAAGCGCGTGAGCCCGGCGGTGGTGAACGTCTCCACCCGCGGGCACGTGAAGGTGCAACAGAACAACCCCTTCATGAACGACCCCTTCTTCCAGCAGTTCTTCGGCCGCCAGGGCGGCAACCAGCCCATCGAGCGCAAGTTCCAGAGCCTAGGGTCGGGCGTGATCGTGGACGCGGACAAGGGCTACGTCCTCACCAACAACCACGTGGTGGAGAATGCCGACAAGATCACCGTGACCCTGATGGATAACCGCAGCTTCGACGCAGAAGTGGTGGGCAAGGACCCGGACACGGACGTGGCGGTGCTGAAGCTCAAGGGCAAGTTCGACAACCTCACCGCCATCACGCTCGGCGACTCCGACAAGCTGCAGGTGGGCGACTTCGTGGTGGCCATCGGCAACCCCTTCGGCCTGACCCACACCGTGACCGCCGGCATCGTCTCGGCGCTGGGCCGCGACGGCATCGAGGACGGCAAGTTCGAGAACTTCATCCAGACCGACGCCTCCATCAACCCGGGTAACTCCGGCGGCGCGCTCATCGACCTGAACGGCGACCTGGTCGGCATCAACACCGCCATCCTCTCCGGCAGCAACGGCGGCGGCAACATCGGCATCGGCTTCGCCATCCCCATCGGCATGGCGCGGTCAGTGATGGAGCAGCTCATCAAGTACGGCAAGGTGGAGCGCGGCGTCTTGGGCGTGACCATCCAGAACCTGACGCCTGAGATCGCCAAGGGCCTGAAGATCAGCCAGCAGAGCGGCGTGGTGGTGACCCAGGTGCAGCCGGGCTCGGGCGCCGAGAAGGCCGGCATCAAGCTCGGTGACGTGATCACCAGCGTGGACGGCACGCCGGTGGACACCAACACCACGCTGCATAACGCCATCGGCCTGATGCGCACGGGCAGCCAGGTGAGCCTGGGCGTGGTGCGCGACGGCAAGCCCATGACCATCAAGGCCACCATCGGCAAGGACACCACGGGCGGCGACGACGAAGGCACGGGCGATGGCGAGGCGGACCTGCATGGCCTGGCGGTGGCGGATCTCGACAAGAGCTCGCCGCTCTACGGCCAGGTGCAGGGCGTGCTCGTCACCGGCGTGGATCCGGACAGCGATTCCGCCGAGGCGGGCCTGCGCGCCGGCGACGTGATCGTGGCGGTGTCGCAGAAGCCCATCAAGAGCGTGGCGGAGTTCCGCAAGGCGGCGAAGGCGGCCAAGAAAGATGGTCAGCTCTTCTTAACCGTTAGACGCGGTGATCAGATGTTCTATGCGTCTCTCGGAGGGAATTGAGACCACTCCGTGAAAGAAAAGGAAGGGCGCCGTAAGGCGCCCTTCTTCTTTCTAGTTACCCCTTAGTGCATCAGAAGCGTCGCGAGCGAAGGCGGGGCTAGGCGCGCGAGGCGAGCAGGAGGGAGTGCACTCTTATGTGCATGACCGACTGCGAGTCCGAAGCGCAACAACGCCCCGGCAAGCGCAGCAGCTTCTGACTAGTAGGACCATTTGAGGGACATGAGATAGGTATTTTCCTGCGCATCGACCCCCATGCTGAGACCCACGATCCATTGGGTGTGGAACAGGTGGTAGTAGAAGCCCGCGCGGCCGGAGGTGTGGCCGGGGAAGTCGTCGTTCTGGTCATGCCGCGCCCAGACATAGAGTTCCACGTCTTCCATGGGGACGACGCGTACGCCCGATTCCACGGCGTAACCGTGGGCGGAGATCTCCGGCGCCTCCAGGGGCTGGGTGACGGCGCCGGTGTAGAGCAACTCCAGGAACCAGCTGTGGCCCCAGGTGCCGGTGCTGTCGAGGCCGATGCCGGCATCGTAGCGGCGCGTGGTGAAGGCGGTGTGACTGGTGCGGTCGAACTCGCCCACCAGGAATGACTGCGGGCTCAGCGCATAGCTCGCGTCCAGCTCCTCACCGTGACCCACGTCTTCCGCTCCGTAAGGCTGCGCCAGGAACAGCGTGGCCTGCACGTAGGAATACACGGGGCCCTTCGGGGTCGGTGGCGGCGGCGGCGGTTTGGGTGGCGCGGGTGTGCCGGGCGGTGGCGTCGCGGCGGCGGGCGCAGGCTTGGTGGCGGCCTGGGGCGGTGCTGCGGTGAGCGCGGGCAGCGGGAACACGGGAGCGGCGATGGCCGCCTTCCATGACAGCAACAGACACAGCCCCAGCAGCGACGGGCGCTTCAGCATCGAGCCTCTCCGCATTATGTATGGTGCGTCACGCCATGCAGCGCGATAGGGACATACATATATACTCAGCCGCGGGGCTTCCCACGATTTCCTCACATTCCTAAAAATTCCTGTAGGGAGATTTGCATATGTACAAGATCAACAAGTTGCTGCTGACCGCCGGCCTCCTCGCTCTCGCCGCATCCGCATTCGCTGACGCTCCGGCTGCCGGCACCGCCGCTGCGGCACCTGCCGCGAAGCCGGCCATGGCTGCACCCGCGAGCACCGCCGCGCCTGCGGCGAAGGCCGCCCCCGCCTCCACCGGCAAGGGCCAGGTGCAGAAGGCGCAGTTCACCTCGGGCGTCGAGAACCACGAGCCGAAGGACAACCTGGACAGCCTCGCCAACGACCAGACCCGCATCTTCTTCTACGCGGTGCTCGTCAACCTGCAGGGCCAGGAAGTCACCTTCCGCTGGAGCTACAACGACGTGACCCAGGCCGAGGTCAAGCAGACCCCGAGCTCCATGCGTTATCGCACCAACACCAGCAAGACCCTGGATCCCTCCAAGCTCGGCACCTGGAAGGTCGAGGTGGTGGACGCTTCCGGCGCCGTGTTGGCCTCCAAGACCTTCGAGTACAAGAAGGCTGATGCCTCGGCCGCTCCGGCTGCCGCGACGAAGTAAGAAGTAAAAAAGACCAGAGAACATCCTTGGCTGGATGAACGAGAGGGCTGCTTAGGCAGCCCTCTTTTTTGGGAAAGGCCATGAAGATGTCAGAGCGTGGTGCCGTGTTAAATCGGCATAGCTGTAGAGACCCTGTGATGCCTGTCCCAGCGCGTCAGTTGGGTCCGATGCTATATAGAAGGTGACCGGAATCACCATGGAAGGTGGAAAGACATGAATATCCTGCGCAGCATCGGCGCCGTGGCGGCGGGCTTGGCTGTAATCGTGCTGCTCTGCGTGCTGACGGACGCGCTGCTGGTGGCGATACACATCTTGCCGTCCCCTGACGCACATCATCCTTACGTCCTCATCTCCCTGGGGTTCGTGGTCTTCTACTGCACCGTCTACACGCTGGTGGGCGGCTATGTGACGGCGCGGCTCGCGCCGACCCGGCCGGTGGCCCACGCGGTGGTGCTGGGGATACTGGGCATGGCACTCAGCACCCTCGGGACCATGCACGCATGGCAGATCGGCAACGGCTGGAATGCCATCACGCTGCTAGCAGAAGGTCTGCCGCTCTGCTGGCTGGGAGCGCTGATATGGACTCAGATGTTCAGGCAGAAGATCACGCCCATCCAAGCCTCAAACCCGTGATCACCGGCATGGCGGTCGCGAGGGACGCTGGAGCGTTTAGCCGAAGCGTTGCGCCACGAAATCGATGAAGCTGCGCAGCTTGGGCGTGAGGCGCCGGTCCGGCAGATAGACCACGTGCATGGGGCGTGAGGCCGCCTCGTAATCCGGCAGCACCCGCTGCAGGCGCCCGACGCGCAGATCCTCGGCAAGCAGCACTTCCGGCTGCATGATGATGCCGAGGCCGCCCAGGGCAGCCATGCGCAGCGCCTGTCCGTTGTTGACCCGCAGGCGACCCTTCACTTCCACCGTCTCGCGTCCCTGCGGCCCGTGCAAATGCCACTCGTGACGCGAGGTCCAGTAGGCGAAGCCGAGGCAGTTGTGCCCGGCGAGATCCTCAGGCAGCCGCGGCATGCCGCGCCGCGCGAGATAGGCGGGACTGGCGCAGACCACGCTGCGGTAAGGAGCCAGGGGCCGGGCGACGAGTCCGGAATCCGGCAGCGCGCCGATGCGGATGGCGGCTTCGAAACGCTCTTCCACCATGTCCACCACCCGGTCGTTCAACTCCAGGTCCACATCCACCTGCGGATTGGCCTGCAGGTAATCCGCGAGCGCGGGCGCCAAGCATTGGCTGCCGAAAGACACCGGCGCGCTGATGCGCAGCAGACCGCGTGGCTCTGCCAGTGAATGGCTCGCGGCCTCTTCTGCTTCATCCACTTCGGCGAGGATCTGCTTGCAGCGCTCGTAGTACTCGCGGCCGAACTCGGTGAGGCTCTGGCGGCGGGTGGTGCGGTTCAGGAGCCGCGCTCCCACCCGCTCTTCCAGGAAACGCAGGTGCTTGCCAGCCATGGTGGCGGAGATGTCAAAGTCCTCGGCGGCAGCACTCAGACTGCCCCGCTCCACCGCCCGTACATAGATGGCCATGCTGGTAAGACGATCCATATTAACAACTAATAGTTGATTATTAATTAACTATACAGGCATTTATCAATAATAAAGCGCTAATTAAGCTGGTTTCCCCAAGACCAACCAGGACGGGAAATCGCCATGCCACAGCAATCAGATCCCCGCGCCCGCGGCCTGCAACTGGCGGAACAGCTACACGGCGGCCACGTGGGCCAGGCCATGATCGATGAGATGAGCGAGGTGTGCCCGGACTTCGCCGACATGACCCTGGAATGGGCCCTGGCCGGGATCATGGGCAGGCCGGGCCTCGAACTCCTGATCCGCGAGTTCCTGCTGGTGGCCGCCTGCGTGACCCTCGGCAATGCCGAACCGCAGCTGAAGGCCCACCTGGATTCGGCCAGGAAACTGGGCGCCAGCCGCGAGCAGGTGAACGAGGTGATCCTGACCCTCCTCTTCTATGCCGGTGGCCCGGCAGTACGCAATGCCCTGCTGACCGCGCACCAGGTGTTCAGCGCTCCCAAGGGTTGAGCGGCCCATGACCTAGGTTGGCGCTTTCGAAGCAGGGCATGCGCTGGACCATCGATCACATGCAGATAGACAAGGTGTGGCTGACGGGAGATCCCGCGGTGCTGTTCCCGGGCGCCTAGGCGAGGGCACGCATGTGCTTGAGGGTGGCTTCGTCCGGCAGGCTGCCCACCCCGGCTTCCAGGATCTCCTGCATGTGCTTGGGCTCGCCGGTGCCGGGGATGACGCAGTTGATGGCGGGATTGGCGAGGATGAACTTGAGCAGGAGCGCCGCCCAGCTGGTGCAGCCGGCGCCGCCAGCCCAGTCCGGCAAGGGCGTCTTGCGTAAGCGACGGATCAAACCGCCGCCGCCGAAGGGCCGGTTCACGATCACCGCCATGCCCTTCTCCACCGCCAGCGGCAGCAAGCGCGCTTCCGCCGCCCGGTCTTCCAGCGAATAGTTGAGTTGCACGAAATCCCAATCGGCGGCGCGCATCACCGTCTCCAACTCGTCGTGGGCGCTGTCGGTGTAATGGGTGATGCCGAGATAACGCACCCGCCCTTCCGCCTTCCAGCCCTTGAGCGTGTCCAGGTGCGTCTTCCAGTCCACCAGGTTGTGCACCTGTATGAGATCCAGCTGTCTCACGCCCAGCAACTTGAAGGACTGCTCCATCTGCACGACACCTTCGCGCTTGCCCGTGGTCCAGACTTTCGTCGCCACGAAGGGCTTGGGCGAGGACCGGTCCGCCAACAGCGAGCCCACCAGCGCCTCCGCCTTGCCGTACATGGGTGAGCTGTCTATCAGCGTGCCGCCGCCGGCGAACAGGGCTTCGAGCACCTGGGCCAGGGCCACGCGCTCCGGGGCTTTCGGCGCGAAGTCGAAGTTTTCCCAGGTGCCTATGCCTATGACCGGGAGTACTTCACCGCTTCTTGGGATCGGGCGCGTCAGCATCAGTCGAGGCTGATGGTCTTGATGTTCACGAACTCGCGAATTCCATGTACTGATAACTCTCGCCCATGACCAGAACGTTTTACTCCACCGAATGGTAAGCGTTGGTCGCTCTTGACCATGCGGTTCACGAAGGCAGAGCCGCATTGCATGCGCCGGGCGAAGGCTTCGCCGCGCTGGCGATCTTTAGTCCATACGCTGCCGCCCAAGCCGAAGCTGGTGATGTTGGCTACTTGCAGTGCTTCCGCTTCATCCTTCACGCGGATGACGCTCGCCACCGGGCCGAACATCTCCTCAGTCCAGGCGCGCATGCCGGGACGCACGCCATCGAGGATCGAGGCGGGATAGAAGGCGCCCTTGCCCGTGGGCTTCTCGCAACCGAGCAGGGCCTTGGCGCCGCGCTCCAGCGCATCCTGCACCTGGCCGTGGAGCTTGTCGCGCAGATCGAGGCGCGCCAGCGGGCCCAGGGTGGTGCCCGCGGCGCGCGGGTCGCCGGTCTTGAGCTTGGCGACTTCGGCCTTGAAGGCTTCGAGGAACCGGTCCGCGGCCTTCTCCACCACGATGAAGCGCTTGGCGGCGATGCAGCTCTGGCCAGCGTTCTGGAAACGGGAGGTGCAGCCCTGTTTGGCGGCGAGCTGCATGTCCGCGTCTTCCAGCACCACGAAGGCGTCGGAGCCGCCGAGTTCGAGCACGCATTTCTTGAGTGACTCGCCGGCGGCCTTGCCCACCTCGATACCGGCCTTCTCGCTGCCGGTCAGGGTGACGGCCTGGACGCGGTCGTCACGGATGATCTTGTCCACGGTCTCGATGTCGATCATGAAGGTCTGGAACACGCCCTCGGGGAAACCTGCGTCGCGGAACACCTCTTCCAGGGCGAGCGCGCAACCGGAGACGTTGTGCGCATGTTTGAGCGCCATCACGTTGCCGGCGGCGAGCGCGGGAGCTGCCGCGCGGATGACCTGCCAGAAGGGGAAGTTCCAGGGCATGACGGCGAGCACCAGCCCCAAGGGCTGGAAGGCCACCAGGTTTCGGGTCGCGGCCGCTCCCGGCATCCTGCCTCCCGCGACACTTGTACTTCCCTGTACATCGTCCGTCGGGATGACCTCGTCCGCGAGCATCCGAGGTGCTTCGTCTGCGTAGTATTTGCAGGCGGCGGCGCATTTCTCCACCTCGGCCCGGGCCTCGGTCAGGGTCTTGCCCATCTCCCGGCTCATGAGCAGGGCGAACTCGTCCCGCCGGGACTGCAGGGCCTGGCCCACCCTGGCCAGATATTGGCATCGCTCGCCCACTTGCAGGCCGCCCCAGCGCTGGAAGGCGACCTGGGCGAGGTCCAGGGCCTTGTCCAGACGTGTCGTGTCCCACTCGGCGTAGTCCTGGAGCTTCTCGCCGGTGGCGGGATCGATGCTGGAGAACGTCATTTGCACGCCTTTGTAAAATTGCTGCGCAGACCCTAGGGAGCCGGTCCGGGAAGTACCTGAGCGCGGTAATCTATAAGACATGTTGTGCCTTCGTAATCGTCTGCTGTGGGCGGCGCTCGCAGCGTCCGTTGCGTCGTCGGCGTTCGCCGGCGATCCTGCGGCGAGTGCGCCCGTAAAGAATAGTCCAGCGCAGACCGAGATGCCCAATGTGACGGCCGCCGCAGCTGCCGTGCCGGCCGGTGACGCGAAGCTCCTGCAGCAGCGCGCCGACTTCAAGGTCGCCTGGCGCGCCGCCTCGCGCGGCGACATGGTGACGCTGGCGCCGTACCTGGAGACGCTCAAGGATTATCCGCTGTACCCGTACCTGCGCTACGCCTACCTCGAGGCGACGCTGGACAAGCAGCCCGACGAGCTGGTGGAACAGTGGCTGGACGAGAACCACGCGTTGCCGGTCGCGGCGGAGTTGCGCCAGGAATGGGTGATCTCGCTGGCCCATCGCCAGGACTGGGACGCGGTGCTGGCGAACGAGCGCTACGAGGTGACGCTGGCGCAGCGCTGCGCGGTGGTGAGCGCACACGTGCTGGGCGGGAGCAGCGTGCTCTCCTGGACCGCGGCGGCGCAGCGCCTGTGGCTGGTGCCGAACGTGCCGCTCACGGTGTGCCAGCCGCTGTTCGACTACCTCGACGCCCACGGCCTCATCACCCAGAACATGCGCCGTGAGCGCGTGCGCGATGCGCTGGTGAACCGCGACTTCGTCACCGCCGCGGCGCTGACGCCGAGCTTGGATCAGGCCGATCGCGGCTGGGCCGAGCAGTGGCTGGCCATGGCGCAGGATCCGGCCACGGTGCTGCGCGGCATCCAGGTGCCGGACGAACCGCGTTACCAGGAGATGCTGCTCTCGGGCGTGAAGCTGCTGGCGCGCAACGATCCGGATGCGGCGCGGCAGCGCTGGGCCGACTTGGGCAAGCATTACCATTTCAACCGCGGCGCGGCGCGCGACATGCGCACCCTGCTCGCCATGCAGCAGGCCTGGCACCTGACGCCCGATGCGCTCACGGACCTCAAGAGCGTGCACGATTCCGTGGACCCGCAGATCCCGGAATGGCGCGCGCGCCTGGCGCTGCGCGCCGGCAACTGGAAGGAGGCGCTGAAGGACATCGATGCCTTGGGCTGGCAGAGCCACCAGACCGAGTGGCGTTATTGGCGGGCGCGCGCCCTGGAGCAACTCGGCCAGAAGAAACAAGCGCAGGCACTCTATCGGCAGCTCGCCAAGACGCCGGACTACTACGGCTTCCTCTCCGCCGACCGGCTGGACCTCGACTACCGCATCGTGGAGCAGGCGAGCCGCCCCGCCGACGGCGTGATCGGACGGCTCGAGGGACAACCGGGTTTCGTGCGCGCCCGCGAACTCGTGTACGCCGGGCTCTACCCGCAGGCGGACGCGGAATGGGCGCTCGCCACCCGCAGCCTCTCGACTTCCTCGCGCTGCCAGGCGGCGCTGATGGCGCAGCGCTGGGGCTGGTATGCGCGGGTGATCCCTACGCTGACCTCCGGCGGCTGCTGGCAGGACCTCTCGCTCATCTATCCCATCGCCTTCCAGGAGACGCTGGCGCCGGCGGCCAAGCACCTGGCGCTGGACCTCTCCTGGATCTACGGACTCATCCGCCAGGAGAGCGTGTTCAAGCCCAACGCGGTGTCGCACGTGGGCGCCTTGGGCCTGATGCAGCTCATGCCGGACACGGGCAAGAAGGTGAGCGCGCGCATCGGCCTGACGCTGGACAGCCCGCGGGCGCTGCTGGACCCCAACACCAACCTGACGGTGGGCAGCAACTACCTCAGCACCCTGCTGCAGCACTTCTCCGGCAGCGAGCCGCTCGCCACCGCGGCCTATAACGCGGGCGAGGAACGGGTGAAGGACTGGCGGCCGGGCAGCGGCGCCTTGGCGGCGGACGTGTGGATCGACACCATCCCCTATACCGAGACCCGCCACTATGTGCAGCGGGTGATGACCCATACGGTGATGTTCGACTGGCGCCTGAACGGCAAGCCGGAGCGGCTCTCGGATCGCATCGGCCTGGTGACGGCGGAGACGGCGGTGATGGCACCGGCCGCAGCGACCACGACCCTGGCGAAAGTCACCCAGCTCAAGCCGCGCTGAGCCGCGCCGCCCTCAGGCGCGCAGCAGGTCCTCCATCGTCTTCTCCGGGCCGTTCACCATCCAGGGCGTGCCGTACTTGTCTATCACCATGCCGAAGCCTTCGGACCAGAAGGTCTTCTCGAACGGCATGTTCACCTGTCCGTCCTTGGCGAAGGCGTCGAAGATGCGCTTCGCTTCCTTGCGGTCCGGGCAGATGATCGAGACATAGAACCCCTGCTTCTTCTCGAAGGGCCGGTCCGCCATCCAGTCCGAGGCCATGAGCGCGCCGCCGTAGAGCGGCAGGCGCGCGTGCATCACCGCGGGCTTCTTGCCCTTCGGCACCGGCTTGGCACCGGGCGCCTCGGATTCGTACATGACCGCCTCGAGCTTCACCTTGAACACGCGCTCGTAGAAGTGCATGGCCTCTTCGCAGTCGCCGTCGAAGAAGACGTAAGGGTTGAGGGGGTTCATGCCGGTCCTTGGGCGCAGGGGGATACCCCAGTATAAGCAGGCTCGCTGATAAGATGGCGCCATGAAGACATATCTCGTGGGCGGCGCGGTGCGCGACCGGCTGTTGGGCCTGGCCGTCAAGGAGCGCGACTGGGTGGTGGTGGGCGCGACCCCCGCCGAACTCGCCGCGCTCGGCTTCCGTTCCGTGGGCAAGGATTTCCCGGTGTTCCTGCATCCGGAGACGAAGGAAGAACATGCCCTGGCCCGCACCGAGCGCAAGACGGCGAAGGGCTACCACGGTTTCGAGTTCCACACCGAACCTGGTGTGACGCTCGAGGATGACCTGAAGCGCCGCGACCTCACCATCAACGCCATCGCCGAGGACGAGCAGGGCAAGCTCGTGGACCCCTACGGCGGCGCGGCCGATCTCAAGGCCAAGCTCCTGCGCCATGTGTCGCCGGCCTTCTCGGAAGACCCGGTGCGGGTGCTGCGGGCGGCGCGCTTCGCCGCGCGCTTCGCGCCGCTGGGTTTCACGGTGGCGCCCGAGACCCTCGCCCTCATGCGCGACATGGTGGAGAGCGGCGAGGTGGACGCGCTGGTGCCGGAACGGGTCTGGCAGGAGACCTTAAAGGCGCTCAATTGCGAGAAGCCCTCGGTGTACTTCGAGGTGCTGCGGGACTGCGGCGCGCTGCAGAAGGTGTTCCCGGATCTGGCGCGACTCTGGGGCGTGCCGCAGCCGGCCAAGTGGCATCCGGAGATCGACACCGGCGTGCACGTGATGATGGTGCTGGACCAGGCGGCGCGGATATCCCAGGAGCCGGTGGTCCGCTATGCAGCACTTACGCATGATTTGGGAAAAGGCACCACGCCGAAGGACATCCTGCCCCACCACTACGGCCACGAAGAGCGCAGCGTGAAGCTGGTGGAGGCTCTCTGCGAGCGCCTGAAGACGCCGAAGGAGTTCAAGGAGCTGGCGGTGATCGTGGCCCGGCAGCACGGCCTCGTGCACAAGGCCGAGGAGATCCGTTCCGATACGCTGCTCAAGTTATTGGAGAGCGTGGACGCCTTCCGCCGGCCGGAACGCTTCGAGCTCTTCCTCTTGGCCTGCGAGGCGGATCATCGGGGCCGCACCGGCCTCGAGGACACGCCCTTCCCCCAGGCGGACTACATCCGTCGCGCCTTCGCCGCGGCACGGGCCGTGACCACCGAGTCGCTGGATAAGGGGCTCACGGGAGCCCAGATCGGGGAGCAGCTGAAGAAGAAGAGATTGGACGCAGTGCGCGCAGTGACTGGGCGCGATTAAAACCAAGTTTAAAGCTGACGGGTCAAATCACGTAGTGTGAAACCGCTCAACACAGTCTCGATCCCTTTCGTGAAACCGATGGCCTTGAAACGCTCACCCATCTCCTCGGGCAGCGTGAGCAACTTCACCTGCTGAGCCGCTCTCATATCCGCGCCCGCGAGGCCCGCGACACCGAGCGCCATCAGGAAGTGCGCCTGGGTGGTATAGCCGGCGAGATCCAGGCCCGATGACGTGCCCGCCTCCGCCACGGCGGTGAAATCCACGTGGGCGGTGAGGTCCTGCAGGCCGGGATAGAGGAAGGGATCGTCATGGGCCCGCTGCCGGTAGTGGCACATGAGCGTGCCCATGCTGCGCTCGGGGTGGTAATAGGCGGCGCGCGGATAACCGTAGTCCATGAGCAAGAGCGCGCCGCGCTCGAGCGCCGCGGCGAGACCGGAGATGAGCGGCATTACGCTTAAGTTGATCTCGGAGACATAACCCGCTGCCAAGGGCGCGGCCAAGGTGGTCTCGAAGGCCGCGAGCGTCGCCGCCAGTTGTTCGCCGGCGGGGCGTGTGTCCCACGCGAAGCCTTCGCCCTCCTCGCGCACACAGTACTCGTCGAAGCCGCCGGGACGCTTGAGGAAGCGCTCGACGGGCAAGGCATCCAGCACCTCATTGCCGACCATGACGCCGGAGAATCCGCTGGGCAACTCCTCCAGCCAGCGCACCCGCGACGCCAGCGCAGTGGCCTTGGCGTTCAGTGTCTGCCGCTGGCGCTCCTTGAGTTCGGCGCTCACTTCCAGGATCAGGTACTCCGCCGGCAGGGCTCCCAACGCCTGCAGCTCCAGCAGCATGTCTGCGGCCATGACGCCGGAACCGGCACCCAATTCGAGGATGGAACCCTGCGGCACTTCCGCCAGCACTTCGGCGCATTGGCGCGCGAGGCAGCGGGAGAAGAGCGGCGAGAGTTCCGGCGCGGTGATGAAGTCGCCGGCGGCGCCGAACTTGCGGGCGCCGGCGCTGTAATAGCCCAGGCCCGGCGCGTACAGCGCCAACTCCATGTAGCGGCCGAAGGGGATCATGCCGCCGGCGGCCTGGATGGCGGCGCGGATGTGCTCCGCCAGGCGACGGCTGTGGGCCAGCGCGTCGGGCGCGGGGGCCGGCAGATCGTCCAGGCTATGGCTGATGGCAGGCACGGATTTCTGATTTAATTGAGGCCATGAAGAATACCTCAAAGCTCGCCGGCCGCACCGCGCTCATCACCGGCGCCGCCAAACGCCTGGGCGCGGCCACGGCGCGCGCGCTGCATGCGGAAGGCATGAACCTGCTCTTGCACTACAACAAGTCGGAAGCCTCGGCGTCCGCGCTCGCAGCGGAACTGAACAAGGCCCGCCCCGATTCCGCCGCCATCGCCCAGGCGGATCTCGCCAACACCCAGGGACTCGAGTCGCTGGTGAAGGCCGCGCTGCAGTGGGACGGGCTGGACGTGCTCATCAACAACGCCTCGAGCTTCCACCCCACGCCCATCGGCAACGTCGGCGAGGACGAATGGGACGAGCTGATGGCGAGCAACCTGAAGGCGCCGTTCTTCCTGGCCCAGGCGGCGGCGGTGCACCTGAAGAAGAACCACGGCAGCATCGTGAACATGGTGGACATCCACGCCTACCGTCCGCTGCGTGAGCACACGGTGTACTGCACTGCGAAGGCCGGTCTGGTGATGCTGACCCTGTCGCTGGCGCGGGAGCTAGGGCCGGAGATACGCGTGAACGGCATCGCGCCGGGTCCGGTGCTGTGGCCGGAGGCGCCCATGGACGCGGCCACCAAGAAATCCATCCTCGAAGCCACCGCCCTGAAACGCAAGGGCTCGCCGGAGGACATCTCCGGCGCGATCCTCTATCTGGTGCGGGACGCGGACTTCGTGACCGGGCAGGTACTGTCGGTCGATGGCGGCCGCAGCATCGGCTGGTAGAAGCTACTGCGAGCAATAGCGCGGACGGAAACCCTTCTCCAACATGGTGCAGATGTTGGAGGCCGGACCGGGAGCGGCGGCACCGACGGCCGACCCGTAGGCCGCCAAGTCCTGGCCCTTGGGCGCGAGTTTCTGCAAGCCTCCGCGATCCACGAGCCTGGCGCGCCCATGCACGTCATAGTCGATCAGGATGAGGCGGCTGTAGGGCGCGTAGAAGTCATAGCCCGGATGCCACTGATGCGTGGTGCTGAGCCCCGTCTGCTGGAACGTCAGATCGGGATAACGGCCGAATGAAGTGAAGCCGCCGCTGACGCGGATCGGCTGGCCGCCAGCATAATCGTTATACATGAAGCGCAGCGCGCCCGAAAATGCGGTGACCCGGTTGTAGAGGCCCGCCAGCGCCGCAGCCTGGTGACGGTTGGCCACGTGCACCAGGATCATCGCGTCCGCGGGCGGTTGCGGCACGGCAGCGGCGATCCCCGCCAGCAACTGCTCCTGGGTCCGGTACTGAGAGACGAAGATCTCGCGCTTCTCCAGACCCACCACGACGGTGACACCCGCCAGCAGCAGCACCGCCAACGCCCGCCAATGGCGTGCGTGGAACCGTGCCGGCAGCACCACCAACACCAGGAACAATCCGGCCGAGTAGAGGAAGATGCCGGGCGCCAGCAACTGGCGGGCGCTGCCAAAGCGGACCGTGGATACGGCGTAAGGCAGGTAGCTCACCGCCGCCAGGACGATCAAGCCGGCGAACAAAAGGACCTGCCACCAGAGCGCACGCGGCGCGGGCTCGTCCCGGCCCGAGCGGATCGCGATCCACCCGGCTAACAGTGCCGGCGCCACGGCGAAGGCGAGGAACACGGGCTTGAAGTCGCCGAAGACGGCGGCGGTATGTTGCAGGAACAGTGCGCTCTCGTGCCGGTAGCCGGCGATGACGCCGTCCATGCTGAGACTGGCGACCACGCCGGCGCGGCCCAATCCGGACAGGACCAGCAACGCGTATATCCCGGTCAGGAGCAGGATCGGCGCGGCGAGCTCCAACAGGCGCCGCAACTCCTGCGCCGGGCCCTGCACCCGCGACAGGATCCAGGCACCGACCGGCAGGGCCAGCATCAGGGGCAGGCAGCTGGAATAGGTGAAGCAGGCCAGGACCTGCAGCAGCCAAGTCACCCAGAGTATCCACCTGGGACCCGCTTGCAGGTAGATGACGGCGGTGAGGCACGCCGCCAGCGCGAGATCCAGGCCGAAATGCGGACCGACGCATTCCGCCCAGAAGAACGAGTCGTCGCCGGGATGGAACACGGCGACGAGGCCGCAGGCCAGGCAGAACAGGGGTTGCTCCGGCACGAGACGCCGCATGATCGCGAAGAACAACCATCCGCGTGCGAAGGTGACCAGCAGCAACACCCATTGCCATCCCTGGAAGCTGTGCGGCACCAAGGTCAGCGCCAGGTAGGTGGGTATGTTTATGAAGACCCGCGCACCCACCCAAGACTCAAACGGCTCCCCGGCCACGGAGTCGCCACCAAAGAACGTCCAGCCGTCACTGATGGGGCCGATGTTGAAGCCATCCAGCAGCCAGGCACTCACGGTGACCAGGAAGATCAGCACGGCGGGGCGGGCAAGCAGCGCCATCACGCCGGCAGTCGGTACCTGAGGAGCCAGTATTCGATTCGACATGCGCTACCTTCGATCCTCTTTGTGATCCGTGCGGATGCCCACCGGGACGAGCTTGCGCTGGCGGTCGAAGCCTTCCCAGAGTTCGCGATAGCTCCGGCCGGCGACAGGATGCCGCAGCTCCGGGACTAAGTCCGCCAGGGGTTTCAGCACGAAGTCGTAGCTCAGGATCTCGGCGCGCGGCAAGCGCTCTGCGGCATCCACCCGGTCGCCGTAGAGCAGGAGGTCCAGGTCCAGGGTGCGCGGCGCGAAGCGCGCGGCGCCCCGCTGCCGGCCGCAGGCCACCTCGATCTCGTCCAGCGCGGTCTTCAGGGCCGGCACGTCCAGAGCGGTGTCGAAGCCTGCCACGGCGTTCAAGAAATCCTCTCCGTCGAAACCCACTGCGTGGTTTTGGTACACGGGCGAGAGTTGCAGCGCGCCGAAGCGATGGCGCAGGGCCTGCGCCGCCATGCTCACATGACGCTCGGCCTCCACGTTGCTGCCGATGGCGACGTAGGCGCGGGTCATCAGCTCTTCTTGCCGCGTTCGATGACGACGCCTACCGACTTGGAGCCGCTCACGGCGCCCGGTTTGTTGAGGGTGATCTTGATCCAGGGCACCTGGAACTCCTTCATCACCAGTTCCGCCACCTTCTCCGCCAAGGTCTCAACCAGGCCGAACTGGCTCTCCTGCACGAACTGCTGCACCCGCTTGGCCACGGCCTTGTAATCGAGGGTGTCGGCGATGGTGTCGGTCTTCGCTGCGCGGGCGATGTCCGCGCCCATCTCGATGTCCAGCACCACGTGCTGGCGCATGCGCTTCTCCCAGTCGTAGATACCCACGACGGTGTCCACCTTGAGTTCGCGGATGAAGACGATATCCACGTCAGGCTCCCGGTGCGGTAAGTGAGTCGAGGGGCCAGCGCGCGGTGACGGGGTTCGTGACCGGACCGGCCGCGAGACGCAGGCAACCGGCGTAGGCGATCATGGCGCCGTTGTCGGTGCAGAACTCGGGACGCGGATAGAACACCTCGCCGCCCAGCGATCCAGCCATCGCCTTCAGGCGCGCGCGCAGGCGCTTGTTGGCGCCGACGCCGCCCGCCACCACCAGGCGCCGCAGGCCGGTCTGTTTGAGGGCGCGCTCGCACTTGATGTTCAAGGTATCCACCACCGCGTCCTCGAAGGCCCGCGCCACGTCGGCCTTGGTCTGCTCGTCGGCGTCGGGCAGGGACTTCAGCAAGACGAGCACTGCGGTCTTGAGGCCGCTGAAGCTCATGTCGAGACCGGGCCGGTCGGTCATGGGACGCGGGAGATCAAAGCGGCCGGGCGTGCCCTGCTCGGCCAACTTGGCGAGATGGGGACCGCCGGGATAGGGAAGCTTGAGGAGCTTGGCGACTTTATCGAAGGCCTCGCCGGCGGCGTCGTCGATGGATTCGCCCAGGGTCCGGTAGCGGCCCACGCCCTCCACTTCCACCAGCAGGCTGTGGCCGCCGGAGACCAGGAGCGCGACGAAGGGGAATCCGGGTTTCGGGTCTTCCAGCATGGGCGCCAGCAGGTGACCCTCCATATGATGGACCCCCAGGGCCGGGACCCCCCAGGCGAAGGCCAGGGAGCGGCCGAGGCAGGCGCCCACCAGGAGGGCGCCCATGAGCCCGGGACCGGCGGTATAGACCACCCCATCCAGACCCTGGTGACCGCCCGCCTCCGCCACCACCTTCTGGACCATGGGCAGGAGCTTCTGCACGTGGTCCCGGGAGGCCAGTTCCGGCACCACCCCGCCATACTCCCGGTGCAGCTTGATCTGGCTATAGAGGGCATGGGCCAGGAGGCCCCGCTGGCTGTCGTAGACCGCCACGCCGGTCTCGTCACACGACGTTTCTATGCCCAGTACGCGCATCCGGAGGCTCAAGGGGTGGGGGGTAAAGCTTTGCAATTCTACACGGCGGACAGTACAATTCCGCCCCTTTGCCGGGGCTCTAAGCCCCTGAAAACCCTATAAGTTAAGGACCCGCGAATGCCCAGCGTACGTGTCAAAGAGAACGAGCACTTCGACGCCGCCCTGCGCCGCTTCAAGCGCGCCTGTGAGAAGGCCGGCGTCATGACCGAGCTGCGCCGCCGCGAGTTCTACGAAAAGCCCACCCAGGAGCGCAAGCGCAAGCAAGCGGCGGCGGTGAAGCGCCACATGAAGAAGCTCTCGCGCGAGTCTGCCCGCCGCACGCGCCTCTACTGATCCGCTTCCAAGTTTTCGATCCGAGAGCGGCGCTTCCGAAAGAAAGCGCCGTTTCTTTTTTTGCCATCTGAGGTATCGCCATGACTCTTAAAGAACAGATCACCAATGACATGAAAGAGTCCATGAAGTCGGGTCAGAAAGACCGACTGGCGGTGATCCGCCTCATCTTGGCGGCCCTTAAGCAGAAGGAAGTGGACGAGCGCATCGTGCTGGACGATGCCCAGGTGCTGGCGATCCTGGAGAAGATGCTGAAGCAGCGCCGCGAATCCATCGCGCAATTCACCCAGGGCAACCGCAAGGACCTGGCCGAAAAGGAAGAGGCCGAGGTGAAGATCATCCAGGCCTATATGCCGGCGCAGCTCTCGGATACGGAACTGGAGCAGATGGTGGCCGCGGCCGTGGCCGAGTCCGGCGCCGCCTCTGTGAAGGACATGGGCAAGGTCATGGGCATCCTCAAGCCCAAGGTCGCGGGCAAGGCGGACATGTCTGCAGTTTCCGCCAAGATCAAAGCGAAACTCGGCGGGTAATCCCCGGGGCTTCTACTATCCTTGCTAGACGCTCGGCCAGAATGAGCAATTTTGGCCGAGGACGAGGCGCGGCGTTTTCCGAGGAGGGAGTTACCAAGTAGGTAATGACCGACTCGGAAAACGCCGCAACGAAGTCATCGGGCAAAAGGGCCATTCTGGTGCCGCGAATCCCGCAACAATTCATCGAAGAGCTGCTGAGCCGAGCCGACATCGTCGAGCTCATCGACAAGCGCGTGCCCCTGAAGAAGCAGGGCCGCGAGTTCGCCGCCTGCTGCCCCTTCCACAACGAGAAGAGCCCATCCTTCTACGTGAGCCCGGTGAAGCAGTTCTACCACTGCTTCGGCTGCGGCGCCCACGGCACCGCCCTCTCCTTCCTCATCGAATACGATCACATGGAGTTCCGCGAAGCGGTGCAGGAACTGGCTTCGCTGGTGGGCATGGAAGTGCCCCAGGAACAGGGGGAAAGCCACGTCCAGGGCAGCTCCAAGGCGCCGCTGTACGAGGTGCTGGACAAGGCGGCGAGCTTCTACAAGGAACGCTTGAAGGACTCCCGGGTCGCCATCGATTACCTCAAGGGCCGCGGCCTCACGGGCGAGATCGCCCGGGACTTCGGCCTCGGCTTCGCGCCCGCCGGCTGGGACAACCTGCTGAAGGCGGTGGGCGACTCGGACGAGCGCCGCCGTCATCTCCTCGAGACCGGCATGCTCATCGAGAAGGCGGGTGAGCATCCGTTCCACGACCGCTTCCGCGAACGGATCATGTTCCCCATCCGCGACCGGGCCGGCCGCATCATCGGTTTCGGCGGCCGGGTGATCGTGAAGGAGGAGCCCAAGTACCTGAACTCTCCGGAGACGCCGCTGTTCCACAAGGGCAACGAGCTCTACGGCCTGTACGAGGCCTGTCTGGCGCTGCGGGACATCCCGCGCCTGCTGGTGGTGGAAGGCTATATGGACGTGGTGGCACTGGCCCAGTACGGCGTGCGCTATGCGGTCGCGACCCTCGGCACCTCCACCACGGCTGACCATCTCAAGAAACTCTTCCGCGTGACGCCGGAAGTGGTGTTCTGCTTCGACGGCGACCGGGCCGGGCGCGCCGCCGCCTGGCGGGCTTTGGAGAACGCGCTGCCTGAGGCCCAGGACGGCCGCACCATCCGCTTCCTGTTCCTTCCGGACGGCGAGGATCCGGACACGCTGGTGCGCAAGGAAGGGCAGGAAGAGTTCGAACGGCGCATCGCCCGCGAGGCTATCCCGCTCTCGGACTATCTTATCGGCCACCTCACCGAACAGACCGACATGAAGACGGACGAGGGCCGCGCCCGCTTGGCCAACCTGGCGGCGCCCCACTTCAATCGCCTGCCTCCCGGAAGCCTGTTGCGGGAGCTGTTGCGCAACCGTCTGGCCAGCCTCGCCCATACGGAACCGGGAAAGTTGACTATGCTCAACCAGGAGCCGGCGGCGCGGCGCGAGACCCCTGTCCCTGCCCAACGCGGCCGGCCGGCCATGCTTTCCCCAGTGGAGAAGGCCTTGGGTCTGGTACTCCATCAACCGGCCCTGGCCATGCTTGCCGGAGACGCCCAGGAGCTGGGGGGTGAGCCGGACCTGGACCTGTTACGGGAGCTACTGGTTTTCATCCAGTCCAGGCCCCATATGCCTAATAACGAAGCGGTGATCCTGGAGCACTGGCGGGAGACCCCCGACAGCTGGGCCAAGCTGAACAAGGTCGCCCAGGCGGACATGCCGCTGGAGGAAGGCCTCGACAAGCAGTTCCTGGGCTACCTGGGCCAGTTCCGGGCGGCAAGCCGCCACAACCGGCTGGACGAGCTCATCGCGGAATCCGCCAAACGGCCCCTGAACGACGCCGAAAAGGCTGAAATGACGCAATTATTGGCGGAAAAAGCCCGGAAACCGCGTGTGGATAATGCCAAAAGCGATTGATTTACCTGGAAAAAACTCAAGCTTCTGATAAACTTGAGCGTTTCACTCCGGCCCTGGCCTTTCCCTTAAGGCGGGGGCTTTTAAAGCCCGAAGAGGCACCATGAACGAGAAGACCAACGACCGTCAGTCGCAGCTCAAGATCCTCATCGCCAAGGGCAAGGAGCAGGGCTATCTCACCTATGCCGAGGTGAACGACCACCTGCCCAACGAGATCGTGGATCCCGAGCAGATCGAAGAGATCATCGCGATGATCAACGACATGGGCATCCCGGTGCACGAGGAGGCCCCGGACGCCGAGCAGCTGCTGCTGGCGGACAACGCGCCCACCAACGCTGAAGACGACGAAGAAGCGGCCGAAGAGGCCGCCGCGGCCCTGGCGCTGGACGCCGAGTTCGGCCGCACCACCGACCCGGTGCGCATGTACATGCGCGAGATGGGCACAGTGGAACTGCTCACCCGCGAGGGCGAGATCCGCATCGCCAAGCGCATCGAGGAAGGCCTGAACCAGGTGCTGGGTTCCGTGGCCACCTACCCGCCCACCGCCGCCCTGCTGCTGCATGAGTACGCGGGCATCGCGGAAGGCCGCACCAAGCTCACCGACCTGATCGCAGGCTTCATCGATCCCAACGCTGACATCGCCGTGAATGCTCCTCCGAGCCCGGAAGTGACCGTGGACGGCGAAGCCGTGGCCATAGCCGAAGCTGAGGAAGATGGCGAGCTGGAAGTGCCGGCCGCTGCAGCGAAGGGTGCCAAGGGCGCGAAGGGCGCCAAGCCCGGCGCCGAGGACGAGGAAGCCGCCGAGGGCGAGGAAGAGAACCCCATCGACACCGGCCCGGATCCGGAAGAGGCGGCGCGCCACTTCAACGACCTGCGCAAAGCCCACGACAAGGCCGTGAAATCGCTCATCAAGAACGGCTCCGAACACAAGACCACCCAGCGCCTGCGCAAGCAGTTGGCCGAGACCCTGATGCGCTTGAAGCTCACGCCGCGCATGACCGACGCCCTCACCGGCAACCTGCGCGACCTCGTCGAAGGCATCCGCGCCCAGGAACGGCAGATCATGATGCTGTGCGTGCAGAAGGCCGGCATGCCGCGCAAGGACTTCATCAAGAGCTTCCCGGACAACGAGACCAACACCCGCTGGCTGGACCGGCAGATCAAGTCCAAGCGCAAGTGGTCCTCCGCGCTCGGCAAGCAGCGCGACGACGTGGTGCGCCTGCAGAACCGCCTGCGCGCCACCGAACAGGAAGCGCACCTCACCATCGGTGAGTTGAAGGAGATCAACCGCCAGATGTCCATCGGCGAGGCCAAAGCCCGCCGCGCCAAGAAGGAGATGGTGGAGGCCAACCTGCGCCTGGTGATCTCCATCGCCAAGAAGTACACCAACCGCGGCCTGCAGTTCCTGGACCTGATCCAGGAAGGCAACATCGGCCTGATGAAGGCCGTGGACAAGTTCGAATACCGCCGCGGCTACAAGTTCTCGACCTACGCCACCTGGTGGATCCGCCAGGCCATCACCCGCTCCATCGCGGACCAGGCGCGCACCATCCGCATCCCGGTGCACATGATCGAGACCATCAACAAGCTGAACCGCATCAGCCGCCAGATGCTGCAGGAGATGGGCCGCGAGGCCACTCCGGAGGAGCTGGCGGTGCGCATGGAGATGCCCGAGGACAAGGTCCGCAAGGTGCTGAAGATCGCCAAGGAACCGATCTCCATGGAGACGCCCATCGGCGACGACGAGGACTCCCACCTGGGGGACTTCATCGAGGACGCCAATGCCACGTCCCCGGTGGACGCCGCGACGGCCGAGGGTCTGCGCGAGGCCACCCACTCGGTGCTGGCGAGCCTCACGCCGCGCGAGGCCAAGGTGCTGCGCATGCGCTTCGGCATCGACATGAACACCGACCACACCCTCGAGGAAGTGGGCAAGCAGTTCGACGTGACCCGCGAGCGCATCCGCCAGATCGAGGCGAAGGCACTGCGCAAGCTGCGGCATCCCTCCCGCAGCGAGCAGCTACGCAGCTTCCTGGACGAGAACAGCTAATAAGAAGAACGGGAGCGAAGAACAAGAATCAAAGGCCGCCGTAACAGGCGGCCTTTTTTATTTCAGCCTGTCTTCAACAGGCACTCTGGGTGGTGTGTCTCAGCGTGACAGTTGGCGCAGAGAAGCCGGCATTTGGCCGCCTCTCGCTGCAGCGCCTCGTCGCTACGATTGGACATGGCCCGAAGGTCCAACTCGAATGATTTTTGCGTAGGATCGAGGTGATGCCAGGCCAGCGCTGCGTAATTCTTACGATACCCACAACGCTCGCAACGTCCGCCGCGTTCCGCGACCAACGCCAATTTGCGGCGCAGTCCCCGTGCTTGCTGACTCACATAGCTCTGGTGTCGATTGTTGGTGTCGTTGTTCTTGCATCTGCGTCCGCAATACTTGCGCTGACGCCCTTTCAGCACCTTTCCACAGATCGTGCAGCCGCTTGTAGATTTAGCCATATGAAAATAATCATAATCCAAAACAAATTAGCTTGCTGCTACAATTGCTCAGTCATGGGCCTATAGCTCAATGGTTAGAGCAGGGGACTCATCGAGAAGGTGACGCCGCGCCGGAAGGCGCGGATGAAAACGGGATGAATTCAGGGAACCCTCACCGGCGTAGCGCCGATGGCAACCCTGAGCCAAGCCGGCGGGGCACCGCCGGAAGGTGCAGAGACTACCTGAGGGCTCAAAGCGCCCTTGATGACAGGCTAGAGCGTCCCGCACCCCACCGGCAAAAGCCGCGGGTGAAGAGATAGTCCACACCGGCCGGAAACGACCGGAGCATGTGAATCCCTTGGTTCCAGGTTCGAGTCCTGGTGGGCCCACCAAAATTTGTACTCCGTCGAATCCGCAACCGAACTCCCCATCCCTGGCAGATAACGGCCCGCACTTCCCTGTGCGGGCGCTCGCGGCAATGCCGCTCGCCCTGGTGGGCCCACCAAAATATTGAAGATTGTCGAAGGACTCGAACCCAAGGGTTCGCTTTCACGCTGCGCCGCACACTACGCAATCCCTGCTCCGCGTTCGGTCCAGCCCATACATCCTGTATGGGCGTCCGCAGCTACGCTGCGAACCCTGCTCCGCGTGAAAGTCCAGGGCTCACATCACTGTGAGCCCGCTCGCAGCTTCGCTGCTCGCCCTGGTGGGCCCACCAATTACTCGCTTTAGAACTGATACCAGCCGGCCCATCCCTGGCAATCAACAGCTGCCCATCAAGCTGCGCAATCCTGCTCCGCTTGATGGTCCAGGGCGTACATCCTGTACGCCCGCTCGAAGCTTCGCTTCGAGCCCCGGCGCCGCGCTCACCGCTTCGCGGTTCGCCCTGGTGGGCCCACCAAAACTTGTACTCCGTCGAATCCGCAACCGAACTCCCCATCCCTGGCAGATAACGGCCCGCACTTCCCTGTGCGGGCGCTCGCGGAAATGCCGCTCGCCCTGATGGGCCCACCAAAATATCGAAGATTGTCGAAGGACTCGAACCCAAGGGTTCGCTTTCACGCTGCGCTTCCTGCTCCGCGTGAAAGTCCAGGGCTCACATCCCTGTGAGCCCGCTCACCGCTTCGCGGTTCGCCCTTTCCCATGTATCTAGAGTTCGTCGGGGTGCGGAAAGTCACCGTAGCCCTTGTAGAACACATTCCCTGTGTCGTCCGGTAGCCGTTGTTCGAGGCCGCGCGCCCGTGTCGGGACGAAGAGCGGCCCCGCCCTGCCGGCCTTGCTCTTGTTGGTGATGAGTCGGCTGTCGCCCATGAGTTCGCCGATGTAGCGTCCGCTCGGCGCATAGATGTCATTGTTGATGCAGCGTCCGATGTGTTTACCGCGATAGGTCCAGAGATCGTCGTCGATCCAGTAACCAAAACAGCAGCCTGACCAGGTCCATGCCCATCTCATGGCATCCGTCCTCGGATAACCCGGCCGATGGGTCATATTCAATCTTGATCGGTTTCGGAGGTCTTGGGTTGATGCGGACGGGTGCGCGGCAGGGTAATGGTGAAGACACAGCCGGTACCGGGCACGTTGCGCACCGTGAGCGTCCCGCCGTTCTCCTCGATGCCGCGGCGGCAGGCCGGCAAGCCATAACGGAAGGCGGACCTCTCGGGGCCCTTGTGCTTCGCTGACACGAACAAGGTGTCTATGACTCCGGGCGCGAGGCCGCCGCAGTTGTCTTCGACATCTATCAGGATGTGATTGCCCGCCGAGTAGGCCCTCAAGGTCACCTCGGTCTGGGGCTGGGTGAAACGGAAGGCGTTCTCCAGCAGGGAACCCACCACCGAGAACAGCATGTCGCGGTCGACATCCAGCTCGAGGCCCGGATCCAACTCGGACACCGTGAAGCGGCAACGCCGTGCGCGGGCTTCCGGGGCACTGAAGGTCTTCACTTCCCCGATGAACTCCGCCATCGGGACCAATTGATGCCGCGCCGACAGATGCGGGGCATCAGGTACGGCGGACAGCGGCTGCTCGATGAGCTTGCTCATCGCGACCAGACTTAAGTCGAGTATCTTCCCCGTGACGCCGTTCAAACCGACCTTGCCGGCCTTGATGGCGGCGATGGCCAGGCGCGCCGATTGCAGGTGCTTGCGCATCTCCGCGATGAAGGCCGCCATGCGTGCATCGAGTACCTGTGCATCCCTGTCTGCCGCCAGGGATTGCTGCTGGAACGCGAACTCGGTGACTGCGTCGGCGATGGCGTTATCGAGGCAGCGGTTGAGCGTCTTGAACTCCACGATGTGCACCGGGGCTGCATCCTCGGTCGCGAGCTCGGTGATGGCCTGGCAGATGTCGCCATAGGCGCGCACCACCTGGTCGAAGCTGAATCCTTGCAAGGACAGTTCGCGGCCATGCCGCGACGCACTGGCGCCTATCTCGGAGCGGTCTGGCACCTTGCCGCCGGACGCGCCGGAGACCTTGATGCTCAAACCGCCATCGGCCGCCTGTTCGGCGGCCAGCGTCTTGATGAGCTGGTCGAGGAACAGCGGGATGCCGTGCTGCACGTCGCGCGTGTCGGCGGTCGGCGACGCACGTTCTGCGACCCGGCTTCGGCAACGATCGAGGAGGATGGTCTTATTGGCGATGAGGTATTCGTAAAGCATATACAGACTGTACGCGCGTACAGCTTATCACTCTGTACGTTGCCCAACATAGCCGTGAATGCATCTCTGCAGGGCGTCCGGCTGGGCTGGAATGGACGGGGCACATCCACATCCACGCCTTGAGATGCGCTGATCCACCCCAATTGCCGCGCATGAGCTTCGCGATCGCCTCGTGACCCACGCCATGCGACATGTGAGTGTCGTCGGGCAGGGATGGACGCACGATTGTCATCCCCCTTGCCGCCGGGTTCCCTATTTTCATGGCCGCTCGCCGCCATTCAAAGGCCGCGATTAGATACTCTCGGAAGTGAGCGCATATACTGTGTCCCACGCATGCACTCAGTGCGGCCCATCAGGGCCTGACTGAGACAACGACACCGTCTCCCCTCCGTTTCGGTCCCGCCGCTGTACCCTGCCGTAGTGCGAAGCAGACTCGTCGCCAGGACGCGCCATCAGCGCTGTCGCCGCCGCCTGTGCCGATCAAACGTTGGACTCAATGGACATCAAGAAGGAATGACTCTCATGAACTATTCGAAATACGACTCCAAGAATGAACCCCGGAACAACAACGCCGGTCACCCCTCGGTGACGCTGCCCACGACTCCGGATGCGAACAAGCGCACGAGCCCGGTCCAGGGAGACGAGCGGAAGGGCAACGAAGCCAAGCCCGCCGTGCCAGCCTCGGGAAGTCCGGATACTGGCAATCAGGCCATGAGCAACGGTCAGGACCATAACCCGGCCATCAGGGCTGATGAGCACGCTTCGACTTCCGGCGACAAGGCCGACAGCGCGGCGATGGTCAACGAGGGTGGACATGCGTCCCCCGGCAAGACCCCCGGCGCCGTCCGTGAACCGGATGCCTCTGTTGCAGCGCAGAACGAACCGTCGAAAGGATCGGTCGATGGTGCAGCCGACAAGCCCGGCCTCTCGGCGAAATCCGATCGCTGAAGAGTGATGTGCAAGGATGCGCAGCCGGCGACCCTGTCGCCGGTTTTTTTGCGTTCATCACCGCCTATGTTCGTCAGCGCACCGACTCGCAGGCTTTGGATGGCGATACTACGGAGCTGCCTTGAGCACTAGCGAAATCACCCGCTGCACGCTCCAGACAGCACGTATCCCGACCGCCGCCGGGTAACCCCGAAGTGAGATCCAAACATGAAGACCCACCCGATCACGTCCTACGGCGCCGCTGCGCTCTTCGCTCTGCTCTCGCTCGGCGCCTGCAGCGACTCCACGCCCAGACCTGACGACGCGATGGCGCGCGCCAAGGCCGCAGTGGATGAGGCGACCACCGCCGGCAGCGTCCAGTACGCCGCGCTCGACCTGAACGACGCCCAGACCAAGCTGCAATCAGCCAACCAGGCCGAGACCCAGGGCGACTACAAGCAGGCCCGCTACATGGCCGAAGACGCCGAAGCGGACGCCGACCTGGCGCTGGCCAAGACCCAGGCGGCCAAGGCCGCGGAATCCGCCAGACAGGTCCGGCAGGGCAACCAGGCGCTGCAGGACCAGGTGAACATACCGAACAATCCGCCGTCGCTCTGAGCGCCGCCCAATACCTTCGAGGAGAATGAACATGATCATCAAGTCCTTCCGATCCAGCAGCATCCTGGCCTCTGCCGTCGCCGCCGTCCTGTTGGCCGGCTGTGCAGGTACGATGGCCCGTGATGCCGAGCTCGAACAGGCACAAGCCTCCTACCAGAACGCCAGCAACGACCCCGCGCTGGCCCAGGCGGCGCCGGAACAGCTACGCAAGGCTTCCGTCGCTCTCAATCAGTCGACGAACCTGCAGAAGCAAGGCGCCCCCCAGGCAGACGTGGATCACTATGCCGACATCGCGATCCAACAGGTGGCGATCGCACGGCAAGTGACTGCCGCAGACAGATCCCAGGCGTACGTGAAGCAGGGCGGCGACCAACGTAACCAGATGCTCTTGCATGCGAGCAAGCAGCAGACCCAGCAGGCGCAGATGCAGGCCGACACGGCTAACGCCAAGGCCGCCGATTCCGACACCAAGGTCGTGCAGGCCCAGCAGCAGACCCAGTTGGCGCAGATGCAGGCTGACACCGCCGACACCAACGCGGCCAATACCGCCGCGCAGGCAGCCCAGGCCCAGCAGCAGAACACGGCGCTCCTGGCAGCCCTCGATGCCAAGCAGACCGATCGCGGCCTGGTGTTGACGCTGGGGAGCGTGCTGTTCGACAGCGATGCTGCCGACCTCAATGCCAGCGGCGAACGCAGCCTGGATAAGCTCGCGCAGTTCATGCACGATAACCCGAAGCGCAACATCCGGGTGGAAGGCTATACCGACAGCACCGGCACAGCCGCCTATAACCAGGACCTGTCGAAACGCCGCGCAGATGCGGTGAGTTCGGCCCTGGTGGATGACGGTGTGGACGCTCAGCGCACCGTGAGCCGCGGCTTCGGCGAGGAGTTCGCGGTGGCCAGCAACCGCACCGCCTCAGGCAGGCAACAGAACCGCCGCGTCGAGATCGTGATCTCGGATGCGGACGGACAGTTCGCCCAGACGCGCTGAAGAAAGGCGCAGGCCCGCGACACAGCAAACCGGCGACCGCGTCGCCGGTTTTTATCGGAGCGCGTGGCCGCCGGAGGATCAGGACGGACCGTCTTCAGCTCAGCCTGTCAGGCGGGGGAGGGGTTGAAGGTACGTAGGGGAGCAGCCGGTCGTATTCACGCTTCACCACGGCATAGCATTCGCAGACGCGCTTCTCGAGTTTGGGACGGTCCAATACCGTGATCCTGCCGCGACTGTAGTTGATCAGGCCGGCCTTCTGCAGGTGGCCGGCCGCCTCGGTCACGCCTTCGCGGCGCACCCCCAGCATGTTCGCGATCAGTTCCTGGGTCATGGTGAGTTCGTTGGACGGCAGCCGGTCCAGGCTCAGCAGCAGCCAACGGCACAGTTGCTGCTCGAGATTGTGATGGCGGTTGCAGACCGCGGTCTGCGCCATCTGCGTGATCAGGGCCTGGGTATAGAGCAGCAGCAGGTGCTGCAGGTCGCCGCCTTTCACGAACTCGACCTTGAGCAAGCTGCCCTTCAGGCGGTAACCGAGGCCGGCGCTCTGTACCACCGCCCGGTTGGTGGTGCTCTCTCCACCCATGAACAGGGCGAGACCCACCAAACCTTCGTTGCCCACGATGGCGATCTCCGCCGAAGAAGAATCCTCCATGACGTACAGCAGGGAGATGATCGCGGTGGTGGGGAAGAACACGTATCCCTGGAGGTCACCGGACTCGTACAGGGCATGGCCCAGTTCCAAACGCTGCAGTTTCAGGTTGGGCAGCAGCCGCTGATAGACATCGGGCGGCAGCGCATTCAGGACATGGTTGTGGCGAGGATCTGCGGCGTCTGTCGATGCGGAGTTTTTGCTCATGGTGCGCCTCACTGCCAGAGGCTGCGAAGATCCAGTCGGACGTTACCTATTCGTTACACAGTATACGCTCAATCCAGGCTGATTCCCGAGGTTCCGCGAATATGATCCTGCAAGCCCGGCAGACATCCCGCTGCCGCTCCCGAGATGGGATTTCGCGTCCCGCTCTTCCCTAGGTGCTTTACCGCACAGAGCGGCGCAACACCTAGGCGTAATCTCTCTGATCTTCGGTGTGCCCTGTCATTCCCCTGCACCGGACACCGCCCGACATGGATGTCGGGTTTTTCTTCACTTCCCGGAAATACTCCTATGCAGCCATCCGCTGATCTCCTGCGTCAGGGTCGGGAAGGTCCGCCCTCCGTCCTATCCGTGACCTCACCCCCATTGCCTCCGCTTGAGACCGCCGATGTGCGGCCCCTGGACGAAGTGCAGCATGCCGACGCACCGCGCATGGACATCGAGGCCTTCCGCGCCCGTCACGACCCCGACCGGCGCGCGCTGCTCAGGCGCCGCCACGCCATCCGCCTGCCCAAATTCACACCCAGGGATAAACCCGTGACCGCAAGATCGCTCACAGATCGCATCGAAGGCCACTTCGCCCGCATCACAGTCATCGGCCAGGGCTACGTGGGCCTGCCGCTCGCCATCGAGTTCGCCAGCGCCGGCTTCGCGGTGACCGGCCTCGACACCAGCCGTGACCGCGTGGCGGCCTTGAACGACGGCCGTTCCCCCATCCCGGACGTGACGCACGAGACGCTCAAGGCGCTGCGCGCCAAGGGGCACTACGGCGCGAGCTCCGACTTCGAAACGCTGAACGAGAGCGACGTGGTGATCATCTGCGTGCCCACGCCGCTCGGCAAGAGCAAGGACCCGGATATCTCCTTCGTGATGGCAGCGGCAGAAGAGGTGGCGAAGCGGCTGCATGCGGGACAACTGGTTATCCTCGAATCCACCACCTACCCCGGCACCACCGAGGAACTGTTGCTGCCGCTGTTCTCCGGCAAGGTCGGGAAGGTGGGTGAGGAGTTCTTCCTGGCATTCTCGCCGGAGCGCATCGATCCCGCCAACGCCACGTTCAAGGTGCGCGACATCCCCAAGGTGGTCGGCGGCATCACGCCGGAATGCTCGCGGCTGACGGCGTTGCTGTACTCGCAGATCGTGGCCAAGGTGATGCAGGTCTCCAGTCCCAAGGTGGCGGAGATGACCAAGCTCTATGAGAACGTGTTCCGCAACGTTAACATCGCGCTGGCCAACGAGTTAGCGCTGATGTGCCGCAACCTCGGCGTCGAGACCCGCGAGGTGATCGATGCCGCCGCCACCAAGCCCTTCGGCTTCATGACCTTCCACCCGGGTCCGGGCGTGGGCGGACACTGCATCGGCATCGACTCCGCCTACCTGGCGTGGAAGATGAAGATGGACGGCTACGATGCGCGTTTCATCCACCTGGCGCAGCAGATCAACCAGGATATGCCTGCCTGCGTGGTGGGCATGGTGGCGGAGGCCCTCAACCGCCGCAGCCGTTCCCTGAGCGGTGCCAACATCCTGGTGCTCGGCGTCGCCTACAAGCGCGGCGTAGGCGACATCCGCGAATCACCGGCACTGGAGGTCATGGATCAGTTGCTGAAGAAGGGCGCCAAGCTGTCCTACGCAGACCCGCATGTGCCGGCGGTGAGCGTGGGCGGCGGCGTGCGGTTGCGTGCCATCGCGGCCGATGGCGCCGCGATCCGCGCCGCCGATTGTGTGCTGATCCTCACGGACCATGCGGAATTCGACTATCCGGGTGTGGTGGCTGGTGCCACGCTGGTGGTAGACACCCGCAACGCCACCTGGGGCATCCCGTCGGGCGGCGGCGAGCTCATCAGGCTTTGAGCGTAGCCCGCAGGCGCCGCGAACGCATCAGCACAGCCACTTGGTCACCGTCACGATGGTGCCGTCGCTACCGGTGTCGAGGTTGAACTCGTCCACCAGCCTGCGCACACCGCTCAAGCCCATGCCGAGACCGCCCGAGGTGGAATAACCGCCTGCCAGGGCGCGATGTATATCCGCGATGCCGGGCCCGGCGTCCCGGCTCACTATCCTGATGCCGTTCGCGCGCGCGGCGCGGGTCTTCTCGAGGGTGATGTGCCCGCTTCTCGCATACAGCACCACGTTGCGTGCCAACTCGGAGATGATGGTGGCGACCAGGGTCGCATCGACGGAGCTGCAGCCGGACTCCAGGCTCAGCCGCCGGCCGTGTTGGCGGGCGATCACGATGTCGGCAGAGGCGTTGATGGCGATGGTGATCTGCGCTTCAGTGGCCGGCGACAGGTGTGGCATGGGCTTCGGGGAAGGGGTGAAAGTGATCATCTCGGACCCCTCATGCCGGCCGCGGATCTGGAGAGGTCCCGATCGCGACCGTCCAATCCGTCTGTATGTCGAATCGGAACCCCACGTTGCGCAAGGTGATGATATGGCGCCCCACGGCTGAGCCGAGCTTGCGGCGCAGGCGCCCGATGTGCACGTCCACGGTGCGGGATTCCAGCGCGAGTATCGCGTCCTGGGCCCAGACCCTCTCCAGCAAAGTGTCGCGCGTCAGCGCACGACCCTTGGCTTCCAGCAGCACCTGCAGCAGCCGGAACTCCTTGTGGGTGAGATCCGCCGTCACGCCGTCCACCTTGACGATCCAGCGTGCCAGGTCCATGTCGATGGGGCCGATACGCAGATGGGAATGCAGCCTGATCTTCGGCAGGCGGCGGACGATGGCCTTGATATGCGCGACCAGCATGTTCTGCTGCAGAGGGATGGCCACGCAATCGTCGGCACCGCTGTCCAGCGCCGCGATGTGCTGGGCGTTGTCGCCCTGGCGCGTGACCATCATGATGGGCAACGCGGAACCCAGGGCATGGCCGCGTATGGTGCCGCACAGGGCGATGCCGCCCACACCGGGCAGCGCCGCGTCCAATATCAGGAGGTCGGGTGCGTCAAGCATCCCGGCCGCGAGCAACACGCCCTCGCTCTCTCCCATCTCGAGTATCTCGTGGTGCAGTTGCTCGATGGCATCCTCGGCGGTCTGCATGAGCGTCTCGTCTGAGGTGGCCATCAGCACTATCCGGCGCATGTGCAAGCGGCTCCAGCGGATCTGGACGAAGCCCGCGAGGGGTTCCGTCTTTGGGCTGGATGCGGCATGGCGGAAGCAGCCCACAGCAGCACGAGGCCAGGGCGTTCGCGCGTGTAAAGGTCGCTTCTTCCGGACGGTTCCTGAATCATGCAGACCACGCTACGCGTCCGCGCCCGCCGCTTCTGTGCGTTCGGATACATAGCAAATGCTTGTATTTCCGCGGGTTACGCGGTGGTGACTGTCACAAGAGGCTCGCCAACGGCGGCAGCCGGCCGCCTGGGCCGGGCTGGTGCTACAGGCCTATGCGCGGTACCGCACAGAGGCTGGGGATGGTCGACGTCACACTGACGCACGCGGGGAAGCGACGTCTGAATGTCCACCACTCACTTTCAGCACCGCTACCGGCCTTTCACGAGAGTCTCCATGTCAGCGAAAAAAACCGGTCCCAGTCCCTCCGCCGAAACAAAAGCCGCTCCCGCGAGTGGGCGCCAAAGCGCGCTCCTGAAAGCGGGTGCCTTGCAGAGCGCGATCCTCAACAGCGCCAACTTCTCGATCATCGCCACCGACGACAGGGGCATCATCCAGCTGTTCAACGTAGGTGCCGAGCGCACGCTCGGCTATCTCGCCGACGAGGTGGTGGACAAGATCAACCCCACCGACATCCACGATCCCGATGAAGTCCGGACCCGGGCCCATGAGCTGAGCCTCGAATTCGGGGTGCTCATCGCCCCGGGCTTCGAGACCCTGGCCTACAAGGCGTCGCGCGGCATCGAAGACGTCTATGAACTGACCTATATCCGCAAGGATGGCAGCCGCTTCCCGGCCAGCGTCTCGATCACCGCGCTGCGGGACGACCACGGCATGCTCATCGGGTATCTGCTCATCGGCGCAGACAATTCCGCACGCAAGCGCGTCGAGACGGAACTGCACGAGGCCATGGCGGCGGCCGACAAGGCCAATCGCGCCAAGACCGACTTCCTCTCCGGCATGAGCCACGAACTGCGCACACCCCTGAACGCGATCCTCGGCTTCGCCCAGCTCATGGAGAGCGACACCTCTCCGCAGACGCCGCCGCAGAAGCGCAACCTCGGCCACATCCTGAAGGCGGGCTGGTATCTGCTGGAGCTCATCAACGAGATCCTCGACCTGGCGCTCATCGAATCCGGGAAGGTGACGCTCTCGGGCGAGCCCGTGTCGCTGCCGGAGATCATGCTCGAGAGCCGGGCGCTGATCGAGTCGCAGGCCCTGAAGCGCGGCATCGCCATGGAGTTCCCCAGTTTCGGCGTGCCCCAATTCGTCAAGGCGGACCGCACCCGCCTGAAACAGGTGCTTATCAACCTGTTGTTCAATGCCGTCAAGTACAACCGGCCTGACGGCAAGGTCTCGGTGGTCTACACGCTGGAAGCGGCGGATACCATCCGCATCAGCGTGCGCGACACCGGCGCAGGTCTCACCTCGGAGCAGGTGGCGCAACTGTTCCAGCCCTTCAACCGCCTCGGCAAGGAGAGCGGCAGCGAGGAAGGCACCGGCATCGGTCTGGTGGTCGCCAAGCGGTTGGTGGAACTCATGGGCGGCACCATCGGCGTGGATAGCACCATCGGCGTCGGCACCCACTTCTGGATCACGCTGAAGCTGACCACGGCGCCGCAGTTGGCGGCCGAAGCGAAGACCGGAGCGGTCACGCCCTACGCCGTGCCGGCCGCCGCCATGCCGCTGCGGACCGTGTTGTACGTGGAGGACAACCCGGCCAACCTGGAACTGGTGGAACAACTGCTCGCGCGGCGGCCAGACCTGCGTCTGCTCAGCGCGTCGGATGCCGACCTCGGCATCGAGTTCGCCCGCGCCTACGCGCCGGAAGTCATCCTGATGGACATCAACCTGCCGGGCATCAGCGGCCTCGAGGCCCTGAAGTTGCTGCGCGCCGATCCCTCCACGGCGCATATCCCCATCATCGCGCTCAGCGCCAACGCCGTGCCTCGCGACATCGAGCGGGCGCTCAAGGCAGGGTTCCTGGATTACCTGACCAAGCCCATCAAGGTCGATGAGTTCACCGCGGCGCTCGATGCGGCGTTGCGGCTGGTGCGGCCGCTGCCGGAACGGGCTGCCTGATGGTCTCCGAACCCGAGATCCTGCAGGCCAGCATCCTGATCGCCGACGACCAGGAGGCCAACGTGGTCCTGCTGGAAGAGATGCTGCGCGGCGCCGGATATTCCCGCGTGGCCTCGACCACCGACTCCGAGAAGGTCTGCGCGCTGAACCGGCAACACCACTATGACCTGATCCTCCTCGACCTGCAGATGCCGGGCATGGACGGCTTCCAGGTGATGGAGGCGCTCAAGACCAACGAGCAGGACAGTTACCTCGCGGTGCTGGTGATCACCGCCCAGCCCGGCCACAAGCTGCGGGCCCTGCGCGCGGGCGCGAAGGACTTCATCAGCAAGCCCTTCGACCTCGTGGAAGTGAAGACCCGCATCCACAACCTGCTGGAGGTGCGCCTGCTGTACCGCAAGCTCGCGGCGCATGCCTCCTTGCTGGAGCGGACGGTGCAGGAGCGCACCGCCGAACTGCGCGAGAGCGAAGCCCGTTACCGCAGCCTGACCGAACTGGCATCGGACTGGCACTGGGAGCAGGACGAGATGGGCAAGTTCACGAAGATGTCCGGCCCGGTGCTCGAGATGCTGGGCCTGCGGGTCGACAGCCTGGCGGGCGGCCCGGGCGGCGAACCGCCGAACGGCTGGGACAAGGCCAAGCGCAAGGAGCTGCTGGAGCTGATCGCGGCCCGCCAGCCGTTCCTGGACTTCGTGCTCGGACGCGTCAATCCCGACGGGTCGGAGCAGAAGTTCCGCGTCAGCGGCGAACCCATGTTCAACCGCGCCTGCAGTTTCGTGGGCTATCGCGGCATCGGCGTGGAGATCACCCAGAGGTCGTAGCACGGAGATCCAGGGTAGAACGCGATGCCAGCACCCAATCCCAACCAGAACCATCTCCTCGGCGCGCTGCCCATGGCGGAGTTCGGCCGCCTGGCCGACCACCTGGAGCTGGTCAGCCTGCCGCTGGGCGAAGTCCTGTACGAACCGGGTCGGGAGATGAGCCACGCCTATTTCCCGGTGAGTTCCGTGATCTCTCTCCATTACGTCATGGAATCCGGGGCTTCCGCCGAGAGCGCGGGGGTCGGCAACGAAGGCATGGTGGGCATATCGCTGTTCATGGGCGGCGACTCCACGCCGAGTTCGGCGGTGGTGCTCATCGCGGGACAGGGCTATCGCCTTCCGAGCCACATCCTGCAGCAGGAGTTCGGCCGCGGCGGCGCGATGCAGGAGCTGATGTTGCGCTATACCCAGGCGCTGATGACGGAGATGACCCAGACCGCGGTCTGCAACCGGCACCATTCGATCGAACAACAACTCTGCCGCTGGCTGCTGTTGGCGCTGGACCGGATGCCATCGAGCGACCTGGTCATGACGCAGCAGCTTGTGGCCAACATGCTCGGCGTGCGCCGCGAGGGCATCACCGCGGCTGCCGGAGAGCTACAACAGTCGGGCTTCATCCGCTGCCGGCGCGGTCACGTCACTGTAGTGGATCGGGTCGGCCTGGAGGCGCGCGTATGCGAGTGCTATGCGATAGCGAAGAAAGAGTTGCACCGCCTGCTCTCGGACGTGCAATACCGTCAGGCCGGAGTCATGGGCGTAGCCGACAGCAGCCTCGCTTCCACGGCCAAGACCGGCTGAGTCTCCGATCTGCAACCTGTCCGGCGGGCGTCTCGTCGCCTTACATGGCATTTACATGCAGTATTCCGCTGATTTTTCCGTTTACCCCCCTCTTAAGTGGGCTATCGAACCGAACGGACCTGCCCCGCGGAGGTATTTTTTATATCCAGTGATCCTCTGGCAGAAGGCATCCTCTCGGCACATGGAAACTCCCAAACACGATCCCGCGGTCCCGGTCACCGCTGCGACTCATGGCAATGGTCATGGCAACGGCAACAGTCATGGCAATGGCAGTAGCACCGGCAATGGTAGTAGCAATGGCAGTAGCCACGGTCCGTCCGCGACCAGCGCCGAACAATCGGCTATCGATCGCGACATCACCACACGGGTCAGGGCCGCCTTGGGCGCGCTCCCCGACCTCATCGCCTTGCGGGTGGGCGTCGATACCCGGGATGGCGTGGTGACCCTGATCCGGCTCGTGGAATCGCGCATACAGACCGAGGTAGCCGTCATCGTCGCCGCCCGGGTGCAGGGCGTGAAGTACGTGAACGATCACCTGGTCGCGAGACCAAGGCCCCGGCGCCGGAAAGACGAGCCGCGCACACGCAGGATCGAGGACTTGCGGGGCAGCGGCCCGGGTGGGCCGCATGAATGAACAAGAAGTAATCCTGTACGCCTGCTCGAGGCTCCGCTTAGAGCACCGACGCGGTGCTCACGGCTGTACCTCCACCAGAGTGCTGACGAGCTTGCCAGGGAGATCTTCCCGCAGCATCACCCGCGGGAACGCGGCGCTGGCATAGACCGTATAGATCTCGGTGCCGGTGGACTTGTGCACGGTGTAGGTGAAACTCAGGGCCCGGACGCGTCCGCCGGGCGCGTCCATCATGCCGGCGTCGCCGACCTCGCAGTGCACGCGGCTCAAGCCGGTGCCGGCATCGAACACCTTGAACTCGAAGCTTTTCCCCGGCTGCAGGTCGCTGGCCATCACCGTGGCCCAGTCGATGCGTTGGTCCACCGTGTCGGGCGTGATGTCTCCCTCCACCGCCCGATCGGCACCCGGCAGGCGTTCGTCCGCCGAGCGGCTGGTGACCGCATCGCCGCTCACCTTGAGGCCGGTGTACTGCAAGGTCAGCACGTAGTGGCGGCCCTGGCGAGTACGCATCCGAAGTTCGGTCGAGACGGGGCTCATGGTGGATGTGGCGAGGGTGTTCCAGCTCTGGTCGAAAGCCGGGAAATCGCAGCTGAAACGGTAGTCCTCGCCGTCTTTGGCGACGGTGCAGCTGGAAAGGCTGCCCGGCTTGCCGTCCAGGCGGTCCTGGTAGGTGAAGGTGCCGGTCTTGAGACGCGCGGCATCGAAGGCGCGCGGCGCATCCGCGGCATTCGCGAGAGCGACGCAGCAAAAGAAGCCCGTCAGCGTGCGACTGGCAGATCTCATCGAGCCTTCCGCCATGGCGGGCTCACCGCGCGCCAGGGCGTCCCCCGATAGGAATCCGCCACCACCCAGGCGCCGGCCGTCAGCGCCACGGTACCGACGATCTCGCGCCAGCGGAAGGCGGTGACGTTGCCCGCCATGAGGACCGGCAGCCAGACCAGCGGCAGGAACAGGCCCATCTGCAAGGCCGAGAGTACTGCCGCGAGCCGCGCCCATATGCCGGTGAGTACGGCCGCTGCCGCCGCGAGGTAGGCCATGCCGGTGAAACAAGCCCAGAACAAGGGACCTGGCAACAGCCACGCCGGCACGAGCTCAGTGGTGTTGTCGAGAAACGAGAAATGGGAGAAGCCGAAGCCGAGCAGCGACAAGCCATAGAACACCCGCGCGATGCGCAGGCCCCGCTCGCCGGTGGCGAAACCGAGGTGCCGCCGGTCCCAATCCGAAGCAGCACATGCATACAGCACCCAGGCGGCGGCGACCATCACCCCGGTCTGTCCCCAGTTCTGATAGACCCCCTCCAGCAGGGGATGAAGCACGATGAGGGGCATATCGAGCAGCAACATGCACAGCAGGAAATAGCCGAGCAGCAGACGGGCGGCAGGAGCGGCGCTGCGCTGCCAGAGCAGCCCCAGGCCCGATGCCATGCAGATGAAACTACAGAGATAGTCCAGCGCCTCGCGCGCCGGCCAACTCTTGGGGATAGGCTGCGCGAAGGTGCCGAACGGGGCGTGGACCAGCCCCAGGATGCCCAGGAACAATAGGGTCAGCGCAAAGACAACCTGACCCGCGCTTGAGATGCGCATCATCCTTTCCTCCTTCCGTTTACAGCGTCACCGCCGGTTCAGGGCAAGCCAAGGGATATCCCGGTAGGAATCCGCCACCACCCAGGCCCCGGCGGTCAGCGCACAGGAGAGCACGAACTCGCTCCATTCGCCCGGGTTGGGTCCCCTGATGACGCTGGGTCCCCACACCAGCAACGTGAAGCCCCCGATCTGCAGGACCGAGAGTGTGGCCGCGAGCCTCGCCCACACACCGATGAGTATCGCGGCGGCCGCGGTGAGGTAAGCCGTGCCGGTGAGGTAGACCCAGGCCATGTGCGCCGGGATCCAGGCAGGCACGAGGCCCGCGGTGTCGGCGGGATAAGCGAGATGCGAGAGACCGAAGCCGATCAGGGCGAGAGCGTAGATCACCCGTGCGATGTGCAGGCCCCGCTCGCCCGTGGCGAAACCGAAGCGTCGCCGGTCCCATTCAGTGGCCAACCCTGCGTAGAGCACCCAGGCCGCCGCCACCAGCACCGCAGTCTCACCCCAGCTCTCATAGACCACCTCCACCGTCGGCTGCAGGACGATGGGCCGGCCTTTCACTAACAGGATCCACAGCAGGAGCCAGACGAGGAGTACGCGGGCAGCCGCGGTGGCGGAACGCCGCCAGAAGAGCCCGAGACCAGAGGCCAGTGCCATGAGGGTACAGACCCAGGCCAGGACCTCGCGCCCGGGCAGGGCCTTGGGCACGCCATCCCATATCGGCGCGAAACCACCCTGTAGCAGGCCGATGATGCCGATGCCGAGCAGGACCGCCGCGAAGACCGCGTGACCCACACTTGCGATGCGCATGCCCTGTCCTCCGCCGGAGATACTTGTATATTTAGGACAGCGGGACGGCGCGATAAGTTTCGGCCACAGGACGACAGAGAGCGGCTATGCAGGCACTAACAGATTGGGACAGCTTCTACGTGATCGTCGGCTCCTCCGCCGGCGCGCTCATCGGCCTGCAGTTCGTGGTGATGACGCTGGTAGCCGCGAACCCGCCGAAAGGCGTCTCGGAAGGCAGCGCCGCCTTCAGCACGCCCACGGTGGTGCATTTCAGCGTGGTGCTGTTCCTCTCGGCCCTGGTGCGCATCCCCTGGCAGAGCACCCAGAGCGCGGCCATCGCCTGGGGCATCCTGGGCCTGTGCGGTTTCGCGTATACCGTCGCGGTAGTGCGCCGCATGCACGTGCAATCGGTCTATAAACCGGTACTTGAAGACTGGCTGTTCCATGCGCTCTTGCCGCTGGCGGCTTACGTGGCTTTGGGGACATCCGCGGTCACGGCGCAGGACTACCCCCATGGTGCGCTGCTGGGAGTGGGTGCCGCCGCCCTGCTGCTGTTGTTCACGGGCATCCACAACGCCTGGGATGCGGTGGCGTATCACATCACCGTGAACCTGACGGACAACAAGCCGAAGACCGATCAGCCTGCGAAGCGTCCGAAGCGATAAGCCAGCCGCGGACCACCTTTGCCTTCGTAAGCCAGTTGCGCAATCAAGAGCGTGAAGGGCTCGGCGTAGCGGGCGATCTTCAAGGGCCCTGCATCCACCGGATCAAAGCCCAAGTCGCGGATGAGTCCGGCGACCCGGCGCTTGGCGCGCCGGTCATCGCCGTAGTAGATGAGGCTCGGGCGCCGCTTCCGGCGCCGCGCTGCATAGACCCCGTACAGCACTTCGCTTGGCACGGTGCCGAAGGCCGCCACCACCTTGGTCTTGGGGAGCTTCTTCTGCAGCACTTCGGCGCCGGAAGAGTTGCGGGCTACCACGAGCCGGGTGTCGCCCGCATCCATGGGCAGGCAGCAGCTGACCACGGTCTTGCCGCCGAGATCGCCCGCCTGTCTCAGCACGTCGTGCAGCCGTGACCAGTGCACCGCCAGCAGGATCACCTCGGTATGCTGCACCGCTTCACGCGGGGTGCCGGCCCGGGCCCTGGGTCCGGCCGCCTTGGCGAGGCGCTTCAGCTTCGCTTCGCTGCGGGCATAGCTGAAAGTCACCTCATGCCCGGCCCGCGCGAACAAGGTGCCGAGCTTCGCTCCCATACGGCCGGAACCCAGGATACCTATGCGCATGCGTGTGCTCCGGATCAGCTGCAATGCTGGCCGTGGGGGTCATAGTAAGCGTCATCGCGCGTGATCAGACCGTCCCGCACCGTCAGGAAGTCGGCGAGGGGGAAAGCGTATTTGCCCACGTGCACCGTGAACTGCACCGCGATGTGGTCGCCCTGGATCACGGTCGAGGTCACTTCGTCGGAGATGTCCGGATAGGCCTTGAACAGGTCATCGTAGGCGCGCCGCGCTCCGTCCTGACCCTGTCGCGGACTGCAGAATCCGGGCGAAGTGAGTACCGCATCCGGCGCATACAGCTTCACTATGCCGTCCAGGTCGTGACGGTTGAAGGTGGCGAAGCGCGCATCCACCAGCGGCTGGAGCGAGGTCTGGGCAGAGGGCGCATGGGCGCAGGCGCACAGGCCGGTGACGAGCAAGAGTGAGGCGGAGACGGCTTTCCAAGACATGACGGAGTCCTCGATGGGGGATGGGGGTCGGGCGGTATCGTCGTCAGGCGCGGCTGCGGGTCAACAACCCTTCGAAGGCCTTGTAGGCGCGGCCCGCCGCGTCGGGATCCTTCAGCAGCACCATGCTGTGCTGATATGCCTGGCCGATGCCGAAGAACTCGAAGGCGAATTGGCCGGTGTCGACCTCGGGATGCAAGTAACCGGCTGCGATGGCTTCGCGGGCGAAGCCGCTGATGCCCTGTCTCCAGCGCACCTGACCGGCAGCCAGGAAATCGCGGACCGCTCCCGGCTTACCGTGGAACTCCTGGGCCAGCACCGTGAACAGGCAGGTGCGGCGTCCGCCTTCGCCCCTAAGCCAGCGCAGGTCGCCTTCGAAGAGTTCCCGCAGGCGCGCCTCGCCCGGCGGCTTGGCCTTGGCGGGGACGATGACGGTCTCGATGAACACCTGAGTGGCGAACTCCAGGATCTCCAGTTCAAGCTTTTCCTTCGACCGGAAATGGGCGAACAGCCCGCCCTTGGTCATGTGGACCTGATCCGCCAGCTCCGCCAGGGACAAGGATTCGAAGCCCGTGTAGGTGGCAAGCATGAACGCCTTGCTGATGATTTCCGCCCGGGTCTTTTCGCCTTTACCCATGCTCTAATAATATTACGGTCGACCGTTTTGTCAAGTCACGCACCAATTGACCCTGGGTCATGGAGCCGCCGCAATCCCAGGCTTGAATCAGCGCCCCACGGTCTGCTGCAGTCTCTCGGGATAGCGCGCGCCCAGCACCGTGATCGCGGCGGCAGCGCGGTCGATCTCGCTCAAGTCCGCGGCGCTCAACTCGATGCGGGTCGCGCCTAAGTTCTCTTCCAGCCGCGTGAGCTTGGTGGTGCCGGGGATGGGTACGATCCAGGGCTTCTGGGCCAGGAGCCAGGCCAGCGCGACCTGCGCCGGTGTCGCCTGCTTCTTCGCCGCCATGCGCGCGAGCAACTCCACCAGGGCCTGGTTGGCCTTGAGTGCCTCGGGGGCGAAGCGCGGCAGGCTGCTGCGGAAATCCTTGCTGTCGAAGGTGGTGTCGGCGCCCATCTTGCCGGTGAGGAAACCGCGCCCCAAGGGGCTGAAGGGCACGAAGCCTATCCCCAGCTCCTCCAGCACGGCCAAGGTCTCCTTCTCGGGCTCACGCCACCAGAGCGAATACTCGCTCTGCAAGGCCGTCACCGGCTGCACAGCATGGGCACGGCGGATGGTCGCGACCCCCGCCTCCGACATGCCGAAATGCCGCACCTTGCCTTCGCGGATCAGGTCCTTGACCGTGCCGGCAACGTCCTCGATGGGCACCTTGGGATCGACGCGATGCTGATAGAGGAGGTCGATGAAATCGGTCTTGAGGCGCTTGAGGGCGGCCTCGGTGACGCTGCGGATGTTCGTAGGATTGCTATCGAGGCCTTCGTTGGCCTTGCCGCCCGGGAAGCCGAACTTGGTGGCGATCACCACCTGCCTGCGCTTGGGCGCCAGCGCCTCCCCCAGCAACTCCTCGTTGGCGAAGGGGCCGTAAGCCTCGGCGGTGTCGAAGAAGGTGACGCCCCGCTCCACCGCCTGGTGCAGGAGCTTCACCATCTCCTTCTTGTCCGGCGGGGTCGCACCGTAGGCGTAACTCATGCCCATGCAACCCAGCCCCAGTGCCGAGACCTCGAGGCCGCTTTTTCCGAGTCGGCGTTTGTTCACCTGTCTCTCCCGTGGCGCAACCACCGGTGGCTGCCAGCGATGGCACACCATATGCCTGGGAGTCGGAGCAGGGCAAGCGGACTTAAGCTGCGCGCACGGGCTCAGGGACGCGGGCCGGACCCTTACGCATCGTCCCTCAATGCACAGTGACTTTGTCGCGGAAAAAGCCCTGCGCCTTGGCGTAGGTCGCCGGATCGGGCGGCATCGCTTCCATGCTCGCGCTCATGCGGGCGAACTCCTGCGTGAAAGGCGCCAGCAATTCCTCGATGCATTCGCGCATCACGCTCTCCGGGATGGGAGGCGTCAACAGTGCCGCCTGGCGGACATCCTTGAACAACTCCACGGCCGACGATGCCTGCAGGTTGTTCAGGGCCCAATGCAGCAGGCCGCCGCGCAAGGCATCCAGGCAGTCACCGTAGGCCCTGCTCAGGTTGTTCATCATCTTGATCTTCACGACGGGAGTCGCGTATCCCACCGCCATGAGCACCGCGGTCTTATCGATGTTGATGCGCTCCCTCAGCAGCGCCAGCAGCATCGCTTGCCCACGCTGCAACAGGGTATTGAAATCAGCTTTCTGCGCCGATATGCCGCGGGGCTGCAGCACTTCCAAGCCGATGTTCTGGCAGGCCTTGAAAGCCAGGTCCCGGATGCCTGCGTACAGCCGGTCAGCGGTATCCCAACGTATGGTGAGGGCGGCTGCGTCGTCCGCGTGCAGTTGCAACTGCCGCCGCAGGTTGCCGTTCGCCCGCAAATCACATTCCTTGAGATAGCCCATGATCATCTTCCTGGATTCCGGCATCAGGGAACTCCAGTATTTCGTCAGGCCCAGGAAGGATTTGATGTAACTTTCCTCGAACACTTCACGGGAATCGCATTCCTGCAACACGTTCTGCAGGGTGGTCCGCGCAGGCAACAAGTCGATGACTTCGCTGCTCACGTAGTCGGCGAGCAAGGACTTGTGGAACGGTTCCGGCTGGTCATAGAGCACCGCCTTCCAGGTGCCTTCCAGGAAGGTGATCCGGGCTGACTTGTCCTGTATGGTCATGCGCTGTCTCCGGTCTCGGCCGCTCATATGGGCGGCCAGTTGTTGAACCGCGCTGCGATGGCCTGGGGCCGGGCCCCGGTCATCAGGCGTAGGCGGCGATCCGCTCCAGCAGACGGTTGTCAGAGCCGGCTTCGCGCCGTTCCTCGCAGGCACCGGTGCGCGGATGGGTCAGGTGCACTTTGCAGCCGTACTTGCCGCTGGCGATCTCGCTCGCGGCCATGGCCTTCTCCAGCAGCGTCCGCCCGTCCAGGCAGTCGTCCGCCATCACCCCGCCCACGTGGGCGCTGATGGACAGCATCTGGTCCTGCCACTCGACCCGGAAACCGCTGACCATGCCGACCACGGTGCGGGCGTAATGGGCCGCTTCCCGCGCATCGGTGTCATGCAGGAACACGGCGAACTCGGCGTCGCCGAGGTAGGCCACTTCGCCGTCATGCATGGCGGCGCGCAGCGCCACACCGGTCAGGTTCAGCAGGCGCATGCTGACGGCGCCGGTGCCACTGAAGCTCTGCACGGTCACGTGCAGCACCGCGGAACCACGCGTGCCGGCGGCATGGTGTTCGAGGATGCGGCTGACGCTCTGCTCGAAACGGCTGCGGCTCGGCAGCACGGTGATGTGATGGGCCTGGGTGACGTTGCTGTCGAACATGTGACTCTCCGTGTACCGATTTGGATTCTGATTCAGGCTGCGCGGGCGGCGAATCCGGCGGTCGCCATGGCCCTGATGTTGGTGGTGAGCGTGCCCTCTTCCTCCTGGACCAGGATCGCGCGCTCCTCCTGGTCATGGACCATGTGCAGCGGGCGCCCCAACTTGGTCCTGGCGATCCCGGCGGCGTGTTCCGCGGCCTCGAGCAGGGTCAGGCCGTCATGGTGGGCTTCCACCATGGCGCCGCCGATCCAGGAATCCACCGTCAGTATCTCGCCCTGCCATTGCAGGCGGATGTCATCGAACACCGAGATCACGTCGCGGCAATACTGGACGGCATCGCGGCCGCTGACGCGGCGCAGCAGCACGGCGAAACGGCCGTCGCCCAGATAAGCGAGAGCGCCGGCCTTGACCCGGGTACGCAGCATCTCGGCCGCTAGCGCCAAGGTCTTGCGGGCGGCATCGGGATCGGAGAGGGCTGGCCCCGCGAGACCGACGTAAAGCACGGCGCATTCACCGGAGGTGGCGGAGTCCAGCAGGCGGGTGACGCCGGATTCGAAACCGGCACGGCCCATGAAGATGGTCACTTCTGCTGCGACGGACAGGACAGGGATCGGCGCGGCGGTATGGCTGTCGAACATGGCACGCTTCCTTGTGTGGTCTTGAGGCCGGTTCCTTGCGGCACGGCGCCATCAGACCATGTCGGGTCGGCGCGCCCCCATCCGGTACACCCTTGTGCAGCTCTCAGGGAAACCCTGAAAACCCGCCCGGGGACCGGCGCTGTCCATGACAGCCGCGGGGCTTGCCGATAATCCGGTTTCACTTTGCGTGCGGCGGATGGCGTTTAGTGCGGCGGTTCGCAGCCTGCAAGGGGCCCGGCCTCTAGCATCGGACGACACACCTCTACCCCAGGAAAAGCATGGCGGCCGAGACCATCCCACCCCCCGGCGAGTACGACCCGGCACGGCTACCGGATTACAAACCCCTCGCGGCCTATGGGCTCATCGGCGATACCCGTTCGGCGGCGTTGGTCGGCAGCGACGGCTCCATGGACTGGCTGTGCCTGCCGGACTTCGACAGTCCGGCGGTGTTCGCGGCGCTCCTCGACCCTTCCGCCGGCCGCTTCGCCGTGCACCCTACCCAGGTTTTCCGCGCCGAGCAGAGTTACGAACCCGGCACCACCGTGCTGTGCACCGAGTTCCGCTGCAAGACCGGTGTCGCGTGCCTGCGGGATTTCATGCCCATGGTGCATGAGCGACGCATGCCGGAGACGGAAATCCATCGCAAGATAGAGATCATCTCCGGGGAGGTGGAGCTGGAGATGGAGTTCGCGCCGCGCCTGGACTTCGGCCGCGCCGCCACGGTGGTGGAGATATCCGACTACGGCGCTATGGCTCACCCCAAGGATGAAGAACGGCCCCGGCTCACACTCACCACGGCGGTGCCTTTGATGAAGTCGGCCGGCGGCGTCAAAGGCTGCTTCACGCTCAAGGCCGGTGAATCCTGCTGGGTGGTGCTGAGCTGGGAGGGCTCGATGCTGCACCCGATCCACGCCTACCGCTCGGAGCAGCGGCTGTGGCGCACCCGGCAGTTCTGGCACGACTGGCACTCACGCCTGCAATACCACGGCGACTATCCGCACGCCCTGCGCCGCAGCCTGCTGACCCTGAAGATGCTGACGTACTCGAACACGGGTGCGGTGGTGGCGGCGGCTACCGCCAGCCTGCCGGAATGGCCGGGCGGACGTCGCAACTGGGACTACCGCTACGCCTGGGTGCGCGACTCCTCCTTCATGCTGCGCGCGCTGTTCAGCTGCGGTTTCATCGACGAGGGCACCGCCTACCTCGACTGGCTGCTGAAACGCTGCAGCGAGGACTTAGGCGACCTGCATACCCTCTACAGTATCCGCGGCGACGGAGACCTCAAGGAGAGCGAGCTGCCGCTGCGGGGCTGGCGCGACTCGAGACCCGTGCGCATCGGCAACGCGGCGGTGGATCAGTTCCAGCTGGACATCTACGGCAGCCTCATCGATGCCGCCCTGCACTACCAGAATTCCGGGGGCGTGCTGACGGTGGCGGAAGCGGAGATCCTGGTGCAGTTAGTGGAACGGGTGCGCCAGCATTGGCGCGAGCCGGACGACGGCATCTGGGAGAGCCGCGGCCGGCGCCTGCACCACACCTATTCCAAGACCTGGGCCTGGGTGGCGCTCACCCGTGGCGCGGAACTCGCTGAGAAGACCGGCCTGGACGTGGACCTGGACCTCTGGAGACGGGAGGCGGACGAATTGCAGCAGGAGATGCTGGCGCGGGCCTGGAATCCGAAGCTCCAGGCCTTCACCCAGTCCTACGACAGCGAAGTGCTGGACGCGGCAGTGCTGGTGATGCCCATCACCGGCATCGTGAAGCCCGACGACCCGCGTTTCGTCTCCACCCGCGAGGCGATAGTGAAGAAGCTCACTGCCGGCCGCTACCCGCTGCTGTACCGCTACGATCACCGCCAGGTAGACGACGGCGTCGGGGGCCGCGAAGGCGCGTTCCTGCTGCCCTCGTTCTGGCTGGTGGAGGGCCTGGTGATGGCGGGTCGCTGTGACGAGGCACGCGCGGCTTTCGCGGCTCTCCTGGACTATGCCTCGCCGCTGGGCCTCATGAGCGAGCAGGTGGATCCGGAACACGGCGACCTGCTCGGCAACCTGCCCCAGGGTTTCAGTCACCTCGGCCTCATCAACGCGGCTTTGCGCCTGGAAGCCGCCCAGGATGTATTGCGCCCCAACAACGTGGGCCGCGCCGCCGCCTTCTCCAGCAGCAGGTCACCCATAGCCAAGTGAGCCTGGCGACTGGTATAGAGTTCGCCTTGAGCCCGCATGGATACCACCAAGTCCCAACCCCCTACGTCGTCGCCGCCGGCGGACAGCCTGAGCCGGAAGTTCCTGCCTTGGCTGGTGGCGGTGGCGTTCTTCATGGAATCGCTGGACACCACCATCCTCAACACCGCCGCACCGGCCATCGCCCAGGCGCTGGGCGTGGTGCCGCTCAGCATGAAGGCGGTGCTCTCGAGCTACACCCTGGCTCTCGCGGTGTTCATCCCCGTGAGCGGCTGGGTGGCAGACCGCTTCGGCACGCGGCGGGTGTTCTTCTGCGCCATCGCGCTGTTCACCTTAGGGTCGTTCCTGTGCGGCTTATGCACAGACATCCATGAACTGGTGGCCTGCCGCATCCTGCAGGGCATGGGCGGCGCCATGATGATCCCGGTAGGGCGCATCGCCACGGTGCGCACCTTCGCGCGCTCGGAGCTGATCCGCACCATGAGCTTCATCGCGATCCCGGGCCTGGTGGGTCCGATGCTGGGACCGATCGCCGGAGGTCTGATAGTCGCTTACCTGCACTGGCGGGTGATCTTCTTCATCAACATCCCCATCGGCCTGCTGGGTCTCTATTACGTGTACCTGCACATGCCGGACTACCGGGAGCGGCGCAGCCACCGGCTGGACGTAGTGGGCATGATCCTGTTCGGCTCCGGCATCGCGCTGCTCTCCTATGTGCTGGAGGTGTTCGGCGAGCACACCTTGAGCGGACGAGAGGTCACTGGGCTGCTCGTCATCTCCGCCGCGCTCCTGGCGGGCTATACGCTGCACGCCCGTACCGCCAGCCATCCCCTGCTGCACCTGACGCTGCTGCGCATCCGCACCTTCCGCGCCGCGGTGAGCGGCGGCTTCATCACGCGACTGGGGATAGGCGGCATCCCGTTCCTGTTCCCGCTGCTCTACCAGGTGGGCCTGGGGTTCACGCCGGTGCAGTCGGGTCTGCTGCTCATGCCCCAGGCCTTCGCCGCCATGAGCCTGAAACTCACCATGCCCAAGATCCTCAAGCGCTTCGGCTATCGCCGGGTGCTCATCGTCAACACGCTGCTGATCGGCGGCATGATCGCGCTGTTCGCCACCATCGGCGCCGGCACGCCCGTCTGGCTGGTGGTGATCGAGGTGTTCGCCTATGGCTTCTTCTCGTCCTTGCAGTACACCAGCATGAACACCCTGGTGTTCGCCGACGTGACTGCGCGCCAGACCAGCAGTGCCTCCACCATCGCCAGCACCCTGCAACAGATGTCCATCAGCTTCGGCGTGGCGTCCGCATCGCTGGTCACCGCGGCGTTCATCCCGGACCGGTTCCATTCCGATCCGGCACAGATGATCCACGGCATCCACCAGGGCTTCCTGGTGCTGGGAGCCATGACCGTGATCTCCACGCTGGTGTTCGCGGGCCTGAAGCGCGAGGACGGCGATGCGGTGAGCCGTCCCAAGGCAGTGCTGCCGGGCGGCCCCAACACACCCTGACCCGCATCCGGCCTCCTCCCTCGCACGACCGATATAAATCCCTCAGGTATTCACCCGAGGGCATGTAACTTCCAGCCATGTCCGTGGCTTCTTTTCAGGTGAATACCCGATTCCGGTAACAGTCTGTATCGAGGGACACTGGCCACGCGACATAACGGGATGATCCCCGCTCCGGAAGGACCTGGACTGGGATCCGACTCCTCCAATACACATATGAAGTGCGCCCCGCCTTAAAGAAGGCCCTCAAGGCCGCGGTGCACCAGAAGGAGGCGCGCATTGGGGCGCGTGACACGGATGAAACGAATCCTCCCGCATATGACAGCAGGCGCCTGCCTGACGCTCGCGCTGTCACTGGTACAGGCGCCGGCACGCGCCGACACCACCACCGAGCCGCTCGCTGACCTGTCCCTGCAGGAACTCGCCAACCTGCCGGTGACCTCGGTGTCGAAGCGAGCCGAGCCCCTCGCCAACGCGGCAGCGGCGATCTACGTCATCACCAACGACGACATCCGCCGCTCCGGCGTACGCACCCTCATGGGCGCGTTGCGCCTTGCGCCCAACCTGCAGGTGGCCGGGGCCAACAACCAGACCTGGGCCATCGGCGCCCGCGGCAACAACGCCACGACCACCGACAAGATGCTGGTGCTGATCGACGGCCGCATCGTGTATTCGCCGCTCTTCTCCGGCACCTTCTGGGACGCCCAGAACGTGATGCTGGAGGACATCGACCGCATCGAGGTGATCAGCGGACCCGGTGGCACGCTGTGGGGGACGAACGCCGTGAACGGGGTCATCAACATCATCACCCGCAAGGCGCAGGACAGCAAAGGGCCGTTGGCAGCCGCCGGCACCGGCCGCCGCGGCGGCAACAGCGAGGCGCGTTACGGCGGAGACATCGGCGAAGACGGCAGTTACCGGGTGTACGGCATGCTGAGCGACGACTACCACAGCACCCGCAACACCGATCAGCCCATGCCGGACGGACAGAACCTGGCCCAGGCCGGCTTCCGCAGCGACTGGTTGGGGACGGACCACCAGTACACGCTGCAGGGCGACGCCTACAAACGCGATGAAGACAACCCCTTGCCCTTCGACGGCGTCCGCATCTCCGGCATGAACCTGCTCAGCCACTGGCAGGACAGGCTCGGCGGCGGTTCGGATCTGAGTGTGCTCGCCTATTACGATCACGTGCTGCGCGAACAACCGGGCAACTACGACGACCGCGAAGACACCGGCGACGTGGAATTCCAGCAGGCCCTGCCGCAGATGCATGCCCAGAGCCTCACCTGGGGCGCCAGTTACCGCTACGTGATGGACAATTTCGATGCCGCGCCGACCTCCGGCCTGAACTTCCAGCCGGCGGACGTGAACCAGAGCTGGACCAGCCTCTACGCGCAGAACGAGAGCGCCTTGAGCGCCACGCTGCGCGGCATCCTGGGCCTGCGGCTGGAGCACAACCCCTACACCGGCAACGAGTGGCTGCCCAACGCACGCCTCGCCTGGAACGCGACCGACGACAGCCTGGCCTGGGCCGCGGTGTCGCGCGCGGTACGCTCACCCTCGCGCCTGGACGCCGAGCTCTATTCACCGCAGCAGCCGCCGTTCTTCCTGACAGGCAACCCGGACTTCCAATCCGAAGTGGTGAAGGTGTACGAACTCGGCTGGCGCTCGCAGCCCTCGCCGGCCTTCTCCTATTCGGTGAATGCCTACCACAGCTACTCAGACAACCTGCGTACCGAGGACGTGGTCTCGGTCGCGCCGCTGCAGGTGGACTTCGGCAACGAGATGAGCTGGAGCACCACCGGCATCAACGCCTGGGCGAGCTACAAGGTGCGGGACAACTGGCGTGTGCAGGCGGGATTCATGGCGCAGAAGGAAAGCCAGCACCTGCAACCCGCCGCGGTGGCCACCAGCATCAGCGCCGAGGGCAATGACCCCACCAACCAGTGGAGCCTGCGCTCGTCCTACGATTTCGGTGAGAACGTGGAGTTCGACGTGACCGCGCGCCACGTGGGCGCGCTGCCGGATGCACCGGTGCCGGCCTACACGACCGGCGACGTCCGGGTGGGGCTGGAGTTCGGCCGGGACTATGAGCTCTCCATGACCGCCTTCAACCTGTTCGGTCCCTCGCACATCGAGTTCGGCCCCACCGGCACCGCCAAGTTCGGCCGCAGCTACTACTTCCGGCTCACCTGGCGGCCGTGAAATAGCTGCGAGACACGACATAATCCACGGGGAAACAAGAATGTCGCAGAAGCCAGCGGGGCGGTATGCTCTGAGAGGCGAACACCTGCACAGGGAGTGTGGGATAGGGCCGCTTCTCAGGGGATGCGGTGACCGCCGCGATAGACCCCCGCGACTCCCAAAGACAGACGCTGCACGGCGCCCCGGGCGCTGTCATGCGGAGGGAGTCACAACGGTATGGGGAAGAACCAACAAGAAGCCATCTGGTTGCGGCGCGGCCTGCTGGCTGCCGCCGTGCTGTATGCCGTCCAGGGACTGCCGGCGCGTGCCAATGAGAAGGCACTCGCCGACATGTCGCTGCAGGAACTGGCGGACCTGCCGGTGACTTCGGTATCCAAGAAACCCGAGGCGCTGGCGGATGCAGCGGCTTCCATCTACGTCATCACCAACGACGCCATCCGCCGTTCCGGCGCGCGCAGCATCCCGGAAGCTCTACGGCTCGCGCCGAACCTGGAAGTGGCGCAGATCGGCGCCGATTCCTGGGCCATCAGCGCGCGCGGATCGGATGCCGCCTCCGCCGACAAGCTGCTGGTGCTCATCGACGGCCGCATCATCTATACGCCGCTCTTCTCCGGCACCTTCTGGGACGCCCAGGATGTGATGCTGGAAGACATCGACCGCATCGAGGTGGTGAGCGGCCCGGGCGGCACGCTGTGGGGGACCAATGCGGTGAACGGCGTCATCAACATCATCACCAAGAAGGCCGGCGACAGCCAGGGTGCGCTGGCCAGCGGCGGCGGCGGGAGATTCGGCGCCGACGCGGACGCGCGCTACGGCGGCGAACTCGCTGGCGGTGGCCGTTACCGCGTGTACACGCTGTCCACCAACACCTATGCCAGCCCCACCGCCCCGAACGTCCCGCCGGACGACGGCCTCAACATGCTGCAAGCCGGGTTCCGTTCCGACTGGACCGGGACGGCCCAGGGATTCACGCTGCAGGGCGACGCCTACCAGAACAACGAGGATCAATCGCTGCCCGGCGGGCGGGCGCGGCTCTCGGGGATGAACCTGCTCAGCCACTGGGACGACAGGCTGGAAAGCGGTTCGGACTTGAGCCTGCTCGCCTATTACGACCGCACCAAGCGCTACGCGCCCACCGACTACGGCGAGACCCTGGACATCGCCGACGTGGAGTTCCAGCAGAGCCTGCCCGCGATCGGTGCCCAGGACCTCATCTGGGGCGCGAGCTACCGCTACGCCATGGACGACATCCAGAACCTGCCGGGCTCCTCCCTGGCGTTCTTCCCGGCCCAGGTGAACCAGGCCTGGTCCAGCGTCTTCCTCCAGGACGAAGCGGCCTTGAGCGAAAGCCTGCGCCTCACACTGGGCGCGCGCGCCGAGCACAACCCCTACACCGGCACCGAGCTCTTGCCCAACGGACGCCTGGCCTGGAAGCTCAGCGATGATGACCTGCTGTGGGGAGCGGTGTCGCGCGCGGTGCGTTCGCCTTCGCGGCTGGACGAGAACCTGTATGCCCCGGAGCAGCCGCCGTTCCTGCTCGTCGGCAATCCCGATTACCGGTCCGAGACCGCCAAAGTCTACGAAGCTGGATTCCGTTCGCAGCCGGCGGCGCAATGGTCCTATTCGGTGACTGCCTATCACAGCGACTACGACCACCTGCGCACCCAGAACCTGGAATCGTCCAGCCCGTTGCTGGTGACCTTCGGCAACGATATGACTGCCGTGGAGAGCGGCGTCGAGATGTGGGGCACCTACCAGCCACTGGACGACTGGCGCCTGAGCGCCGGGTTCAGCGCGCTGCGGGAGGACCGCGAGATCTCCGGCAGCGCGCTGCCTGGCAGCTTCGCCACGGAAGGCGACGATCCCAGCAACTGGTGGAGCCTGCGTTCCAGCTGGGACCTGCCGGAGGCGGTGCAACTGGACGTGAGCGTGCGGCACGTCTCGGCGCTGTCTGATCCGGCCTTGCCCGCCTACACCACCGGCGACGTCCGCGTGGGCTGGTCCTGGCGGGAGTTCGAGTTCTCGCTGCTGGGCCAGGACCTGTTCGGTCCGGTGCACCGGGAGTTCGGTCCCACCGGCACCGCGTTCGGCCGCGGCCTGTACCTCAAGCTGACGTGGCACTCCTAGTGCGCGACCCCTGCACCCTTTTCACGCGCGCGCTCCTGCCGGCACTGTTGTGCATCGGCATGGCGGCGCCCGCGGGCGCGCAGCCGGATCCGGACGCGGTGGCCGCGCAGCAACGCATCGAGGCGGCCTACCTCTACAAGTTCGGCAGCTACGTGACCTGGCCCGACGGTTCCTTCGCCGGCGCCGACAGCCCCATCGTCATCGGCGTGGCCGGCGCCGACACCCTGGCCGACGACCTGTCCGCCCTGGTGGCGGGCCGCGACATCGGCGGGCGGCCGGTGCGGGTGAAGCGGATCCAAGCGCAGGATCCGTTGGGCGGCATCGATATCCTGTTCGTCGGCACGCGTTCCGACGCACTGTTCGCCGCCTCCCGCGGCCTGCCGATCCTGGTGGTGACCGACGGCGAGGATGGCCTGCAACGGGGCGCGGCCGTGAGCTTCGTGCTGGTGGACGACCGGGTACGCTTCGACGTGTCCCTGGACGCGGCGCAGCAGAACGGCCTGAAACTCAGCTCGCTGCTGCTGTCGGTGGCGCACAACGTGAGCGGGGCCAAGCCTTGAGCACCGGCTTCCGCCTGCGCTCGGTCCGCACCAAGCTCTTCGTCGGCGTGCTGCTGACGAGCCTGGCGGCCATCGTAGTGACCGGCGCTTCGCTCCTGGCCTACGACCTGCACAGCATCCGTGAGACCTTGAGCGTGGACCTCAGCACCCAGGCGGAGCTGATCGGCCGCGCCTGCGTGCCGGCGCTGCAGTTCGACGATCCCAAGGTGGCGCACGACAACCTGGCGCTCCTGGACGCACGGCCCAACATCGATGCCGCCGGGCTCTACAACGCCAAGGGCGTGCTGTTCGGCAACTACGTGCGCAACGGCAGCACGCCGGAGGACTTCCCGCCGCTGGCCGGCACGGATGGGGTGCGCTTCTCCGGCCAGGACATCTACGTGACCCGGCGCATCGTCTCCGACAAGGAGATCGTGGGCTTCATCTACATGCACGCCGAATACGGCCTGTACCAGCGGGTGAAGAGCTACCTCGGCATCGTGCTGGCGGTGGGCAGCCTCGCTCTCCTGGTGGCGCTGCTCTTGTCCCTGTGGCTGCAGGTGACCGTGACCCGGCCGATCCTCGCCATCACCGGCCTCGCGCAACAGGTGGTGGAGAAAGGCGACTACACGCCCCGTGCCCGCAAGATCACCGATGACGAGATCGGCTACCTGACCGACGCCTTCAACCGCATGCTGGGCGAGATCGGCGGCCGCACCGATGCGCTGGAGGCCTCCAACCGCGAGCTCGGCCACGAGATCGCCGAGCGCAAGGGCGCCGAGATCGCCCTGCGCAACAGCGAGAAGCGCTATCGCGCCCTGGTCTCGACCCTCTCCACGGTGGTGTGGGTGGCGAACCGGGAGTGGGAGTTCGGCGACGAGCAGGCCTCCTGGCAGGCCTATACCGGCCAGATGCCGGAGGAATACCGCGGTAAGGGCTGGCAACGGGCCTTCCACCCTGAGGACCTGCCCGCCCTGCAGCAACATATCGAACGCGCCATGAAAGGTCATCAGACCTTCGAGACGGAACTCCGGCTGTGGCAGGCGGCTACCGCGCAGTACCACATCGTGGACCTGCGGCCGGTGGCGGTGTTCGACGGCAACGGCGAGTTCCGCGAGTGGATCGGCACGGTCACGGACATCGACGACCGGCGCCGCGCCGAGGACGAGGTGCGCCGCCTCAACGTGGAACTGGAAGGCCGGGTGCGGGAACGCACCAAGAAGCTGGAGCAGGCCAACGGCGAACTGGAGGCCTTCTCCTACTCCGTGTCGCACGACCTGCGCGCGCCGTTGCGCGCCATGGATGGCTTCAGCCAGCGCCTGCTGGCCGACTACGGCACGAAGCTGGACGAACAGGCCCACAACTACCTGAATCGCATCCGCTCCGGCGCGGTGCGCATGGGCCAGCTCATCGAGGACCTACTGAGCCTGGCGCGCATCACCCGCGTCGAGCTCACGCGCCGCGAGGTGGATGTGAGCGCCCTCGTCCACGTGATCGTGACGGAGCTGCAGCAGCGCGATCCGGAACGCAAGGTGCAGGTGTCGGTGTGGGAAGCCGTGCACGTGGAGGCGGACGTGCGCACGCTGCGGGTGGCGCTGGAGAACCTGCTGGGCAACGCCTGGAAGTTCACCTCCAAGACCCCCGAGGCGCGCATCGAGTTCGGCATGATGCAGGAGGGCGAGCGCAAGGTGCTGTTCGTGCGCGACAACGGCGCCGGCTTCGACATGACCTATTCGGACAAGCTGTTCGGCCCGTTCCAGCGGCTGCACGGCATCAATGAGTTCCCCGGCACGGGGATCGGGCTCGCCACCGTGCAGCGCATCGTGGCCCGCCATGGCGGCCGCATCTGGTGCCAGGCGAAACCTGACATGGGGGCGACATTCTTCTTTACGTTGAAAGAGGATGCGCCGCCGCGCGATGCTTGAATCGCGGCTGCGAGACCACCAGACTAGCATTCCAGAGAGAGGACGCTGACATGGACGAGATGATGATACTGATCGTGGAGGACAACCCGGACGACGAGGAGATGACCCTGCGCTCCCTGAGCCAGGCCGGCCTCGCCAACGACGTGCAGGTGGTGCGCGACGGCGTGGAAGCCCTCGACTTCCTGTTCGGCACCGGCCCCTACGCCGGACGCGACCTCTCCCGCATGCCGACGGTGATGCTGCTGGACCTGAAGCTGCCCAAGCTCAACGGCATCGACGTGCTGAACCGCATGCGCAAGGACGAACGTACCCGCAGCATCCCGGTGGTGATCCTCACCTCCTCCAGCGAGGACGAGGACATGGTGAGGAGCTACAACAGCGGCGCCAACAGCTACGTGCGCAAGCCCGTGGTGTTCTCGGACTTTGTGGGCGTGGTGAGCCAGCTCGGCATGTACTGGCTGCTCCTGAACCAGGTGCCTGGCAAGAAGCCTTTCAAGCCGCGTTGAAGCGGGTCTTGAGGGCCGGAACTTCGCCCGCGCCCCGGGGTCCCAGCTAGACCTCAGGCTGGAGATCCACCGTGAGATCCGCTGCGACCCTGTCCCTCGCGCTGCTGGCCTGCTCATGTCTGCCGCCGGCACGCGCCCTAAGCCCGGAATCCGCCGCCAAGAACCAGCCCCAGGCACCCTTCCGCATCGCGGGTGACATCTATTACGTGGGAGCCTCGGACGTCACCTCCTATCTCATCACCACGCCCCAGGGCCTGATCCTGCTGGACGGCGGTTTCGCCGAGACCGCGCCCATGATCGAGAAGAACATCGCGGCCCTGGGGTTCAAGCTCCAGGACGTGAAGATCCTGCTGAACGGCCATGCCCACCCGGACCACGCCGGGGGCTTGGCGCAGCTCAAACGCGACACCGGGGCCACGTTCGAAGCGATGTCACAGGAAGTGGTGCCGCTGGAGCACGAGGGGCGCGGGACGTTCTATCAGGGGGACAGGCATCTCTATGATTCCATCCACGTAGACCGGGAGCTGAAGGATGGCGACACGGTGAGCCTGGGAGGCGTCACCCTCACGGCCCACCTCACCGCGGGACATACCCCGGGCTGCACCAGCTGGAGCATGCCGGTGACGGAGGCCGGCAAGCCTTATTCGGCCCTGTTCATCTGCCAGCTCACCCTGCCGGACAAACTGCTGGGCAATCCCCTCTATCCCGACGCGGCCCAGGACTTTGCCCACAGCTTCGAGGTGTTGCAGGCCCTGCCCTGCCAGGTGTTCCTGGCGGAGCACGGCTCGAGCTTCGATCTCCTGGGTAAATACGCGCGCCTGCAGGCCCATCCCGGGGCGGATCCCTTCGTGGATCCGGCCGGTTGCAAGGCCTATCTGGAGCAGTCACGCCGGGATTTCGAGACCCAGCAAGCCAAGGAACAGACCGCCGCGCAACCCTAAAGCAGGCGTAGAATCCCTCGGGTCCATGACATAAACCCCGGGAGTTCGCCATGGTCTCACTCGCCCAACTCTGGCTGCCCATCCTGCTGTCCGCCGTCGGCGTCTTCATCGCCAGCAGCATCGTGCACATGGCACTGCAGTTCTGGCACAGCCCCGATTACCACCCTGTGCCCAACGAGGACGAAGTGCGCGCGGCGTTGCGCAAGAACAGTCCGGCGCCGGGCATGTACATCCTCCCGTATTGCAAGCCGGCGGACATGAAGAAGCCCGAATTCCAGGACAAGATGAAGCAAGGTCCGGTGGGTTTCCTGATCCTGCGGCCCAATGGCCTGTGGAACATGGGCAAGAACCTGGGGCAATGGTTCGCTTTCTGCCTGCTGGTGGCGCTGTTCGCGGGCTACATCGGCTCCGCCACGCTCGCGGTGGGCAGCGCGGGTGGACAGGTGCTGCGGGTGGTGGCCACCGCGGCCTTCATGGGTTTCGGCTTCGGCGCCCTGCCCATGGCCATCTGGTGGGGTCAGCCCTGGACCGCGGCGCTCAAGGACGTCGTGGACGGCCTCATCTACGGACTGGTGACCGGCGCCGTGTTCATGTGGTTCTGGCCACACTAAGTTGAACGCCTGCCATGCCCCAATACCGGCAGCACGGAACCGTCCCTGGTGTGCCTTCCGGCCCAGGCATCCTGCCTGGGCGTTCGTAGCTTCGCTACTCACCCGCATGGCTGAATCGGGAATTTTCTCCATCGGACAGGCGTCTTTCCCCAGTGAATCAGGCGCTTTTCTTCATGACCGATTCCGGCTGAAATGATTATGTCGGTGTCGTCATATAAAGTAGCCGCCGTTTTGCACTCCAATGTGAGACACCATGTTCAGTAAGCTATTCTCCCGCCAGTCCCCCAGGGCCCAGGTCCCGGCCGCCATCCCCTATGACCCGGAGCTCATCACCGTGCTGGTTGCGAAGCAGGAGACCCTGCTGGATCTCCTGCATTCGGTGCGCCATGCGGCCAAACAGCGCCGCTATGACGACATCCCTACGCTCCTGACGTCGCTCAAGGCCGGACTCGATGCCTACGCGACCCTGAAAGAGGAGCGCTGTCTCACCTATTTGGAACAGAACCTGAAGGACGACACCGGCCGCACGGTGATGAGGGAGATGCGCGGCAGCGCCACCCTGACCCAGCGCGGCCTCTATGCCTTCCTCGGCCACTACCAGCATCTGCCCATCAACGATGCCAACCTGAAGCGTTTTGGCCGCGAGCTGGACGAGGTGACCCAGGAGTTCCGGCAGCGCCTGGAGCGCGAGACCACGACCCTGCATCCCCTCTACCGGCCGGCCGGGACGGAGCAACTGAGCCCCGACTTCGAGATTTGACAGCCGCGCCACCTCTGCTATATTAAGCAAGTCATAACTTGCTTTAATAAGGGAGATGCGCATGTTCCTCGTCTACGCTGCGGTCCTGTTCGCTCTGGGGGCCTTAGGGGGCCTGTATCTCGCGACCTTGAGCTTCAAGGGCAAGAGCCTGCCCATGGGCGTGGCCGTGCTGCACGGCCTGTTCGGCGCCACCGGCCTCGTGCTCCTGATCGTGGGCGTCCTCGCCGGCATGGGCGGCGGCACGGCCCGCATCGCGCTCATCCTGTTGCTGGTGGCGGCGCTCGGCGGCTTCTATCTCTTGAGCTTCCACCTGCGCAAGCAGACCCATCCCCGCGCGGTGATCGTGGTGCACGCTCTCGTCGCGGTGATCGGCTTCCTGACCCTGGTGACTGCGATCCTGCAGGCCCAGGCCCCCGCGGCCTAACTGCCAGCCCAAGGCACGCAAACCATGCAGGGCCTGCGCCTCGGCGGACATCCGCTGCATCCGGCATTGGTGCATTTCCCGGTCGCCTGCTGGACCGCGGCACCTCTGCTGGATCTCGGCTGGCTGCTGACGCAGGCCCCTGCCTGGTGGCAGGCCGCGTTCTGGTGCGTGGCGGTGGGTGTGGTCATGGGCCTCGTGGCCATGTGCGCCGGGCTCATGGATCTCATGGCCCTCGATGCCGACCACCCCGGCCAGGCGGTGGCGCAGCGCCACATGCTGCTCATGGGCACCGCCTGGTGCGTGTATGTCGCGGTGCTGCTGTTGCAGCGGCCGGACCGGATGCCCACCGCACCCCAAGCCTGGGGCACCCTGGGCCTCTCGGTGGCGGGCTTCCTGCTGCTCGCCCTCGGCGCCTATCAGGGCGCACGTCTGGTGTACGATTTCGGGGCAGGTCAGAACCCCCACAAGCGCCCATGAAGACAATCCCCAGCTCCGCCCTCCCGGCCTCGCGCCGCAACATCCTCGACCTGCTGAAGCGCCGCGGCGATGCCAGCGCGGGCGAGATCGCTGACGAGCTCGGCATGACCCGCGAGAACGCGCGCCAGCAACTGCAGTTGCTGGAACAGGAAGGCTGGATCGCGCGCAACGAACGCGCCACCGAAGGCGCGGGACGGCCGGCGGTGGGTTTCCGCATCACGCCGGCCGGCGACCATCTCTTCCCCAAGAACTACGACCAGCTCTCCATGACGCTGGTGGATGCGGTGGCCGAGCAGCTCGGCCCCGAGGCGCTGGTGAAGCTGCTCGCCGCCATCACCGAGCAACAGGTCAGGCACTGGGAGCCCAAGCTCGCAGGCTTGAACCTCCCCGAGCGCATCAAGGCGCTGAAGGACATCTACGTAGAGGACGATCCCCACACCTCCATGCGCAAGGAAGCGCGCGGCTACGTGCTGGTGGAACGCAACTGCCCGTTCCTGAACGTGGCCATGCGCCGCCCGCAGCTTTGCGCCATCACCGTGAACTCGCTGACGCGGCTGCTGGGCGTGAAGGTGGTGCGCGAGGAGCGCTTCCAGGACGGCGACCGGCGCTGCGTGTTCCGGGTGCTGGAGGACCAGCCGATCGACGCCGCCCATTACGCCTTCGAGATGGAACAAGCCGCCTGAAACCGCGCGCAGCGCGGCATCGCCCAGACGACATCACAGCATCCCCAAGGAGAGCACCATGCGACTCATCGCCCCCTCGCCCGCCCCGAGCCTCGACCTCACGGACATCTACGGCGACCCGGTGGTGATCGGCCGGGGACGCCGCACGCTGCTGTGCTTCTTCCGCGACGCGGCCTGCCCCTTCTGCAACTACCGCATCTACGAACTGACCCAGCAGCACAAGGGCTTGGTGGCGCTCGGCCTCGACATCGTGGCGGTGTTCGCCTCCAGCAACGAGGACGTGAGGCGCTTCGTGGCGCGCCATCCGCGGCCCTTCGCGGTGGTGGCGGATCCGACCGCCACCGCGCATCTGCGCTATGGCATCGAGCGCTCGTTCCTGCGCAAGCTGAAGGCGGTGCTGACGCGGGTGCCGACCCTGCTCAAGGGCCTCGGCATCGTGGGGCTGGCAGGCCTGAAGACCAACAACCTGATGCCGGCGGACTTCCTCATCGACGAGGAGGGCCGCATCGTCGAGACCTATTACGGCAGCGACGCGGGCGACCGCATCCCCTTCGAGCGGGTCGAGCTGTTCCTGGCCCGCGGGCTCATCAAGAGCAGGGGCCTGGTGCCGCCGCCGCGGATGACGGCCGCTGCCTGAGGTCCAGGCGCTACTGGGGTGGGATGAGCTTGTTGAAGTCCTGGCCCTGGGCGACCTTGTCCAGGAGCGCGACGACGCCTTTCGGGCCGCCGTTCTCCATCATCCACATGTTCACCTTGCAGGCGGACTGGGCGTAGAGCACGTTGCCCTCCTGCTGCAGTTCCTCCTGCCAGTCGCCGGGCGTGGCGGGCATGTCAGGGAAGGAGCCGGCCTTGCAGCGGTCGCCATGGCCCGGCGGCAGGATGTAGGAGGAGTCATCGGCCACCACCACTGCCAGGCCCTGGTCGAACCACATGGGCACAGCACCCTGGTTGAACTTCCAGAATCCCACCCGTCCATACAGTTCGGCGCTGGACAGGCCTGAGGTGATGAACACCTGTTGCTGAGAGCCCAGGTGCGAGACCTCGAGCACGGAAGATCCCATGGAGCCCACCGCGGTGCCGGGCATCCCGCCCAGATGCCGGTAGCAGTCGTCATCGGCACAGATCAGGATGCGCGGCTGATGCAGCAGGCTTCCGTAGAACTGGCCGGCCTGGATCCTGGCGGCCGTCACGGTGGCGACTACCCGCTGCCGCTCTGCGGCGTTCATGTCGCGCTGCACATAGACATCGTCGCCGGCCTGCTCCAGGCCGAAGCACCAGGGGCAGGTGGCGGCGGCCACGGGCCGCGCCATCACATAAGCGATGCCTGCAGTGATGAGCGCCAGTGCCACGACCCAGATCAAGGCCTGCAAAATCCCTTTCATTCCTTCTCTCCCCTGCGGACGCGGACAGTCTATAGGCGACGCAACCTCGTCACCACCGCCAGGGTGTCGCGGCTGTGGGGCATCACCATCAGCTGGCTGAATCCGGGGAAGCCCATGGCCTCCGGCAGCCACAGGCTGTGCTCCGGCTCGAGCTGCCATTCGGCGTTGCCGCGCATCTTGAGCGCCAGGTGCCCGGCGATGCAGTGGCAGAACAGGGTCTCGAAGCCCGGCTCCCAGACGAACTCCACCGGCGCGCCGGAGATGATCTCGCACTCGTGGTGCACGCGGCCGCGGGCGCTCATGACGTTGAAGTCCCGCACCGGCCCGTCCAGGAGCCGGCCACGGGTGAGCCAGTCCCCCGAGAACAGACAGACGCTGCCCGGCCCGGCCAGGCGCTGGGGCGCCGAGGCGCCGTCGAAACTGAGCTCCATGCCCTCGCCCCGGGCCACCACCAGGCTGCGGTCATAGCCCGGGAAAGGCGAGAAATCCCCGTCTTCCACCACGTCCGCCATGCTGAGACGCCAGGCGAAGGGCCGGTCCGCGAGATTGGCGTGGGCGGGATGGATGGCGAGTTCGGTGGTGGCGCCGCGGCCGTTCTTCCAGGGCATGAGCTTGTAATCAGCGGGGCTGAGCAAGCGAGCGGAAAGACCTGGACCCGACATCTATTTTTGATACTTGGACTCGTAGGCGAGTCCGGTGAGAAGAGTGTTGATGGTGCGCAGCAGCGACTCGCGCAGGTTGACACGATGGGTCGCCATGTCAGGCGCGGCGAGCGCCTCACGCATGCCGCCGGCGGGTTCCGCCAGATGTTGGAAGCCGATCACCAGCACGTGGATCTGCTGCAGGAGCTCGGCACCCTGCCCAGGTTTCAGGAACAGCGCGCGCTTCTCCAGCAGGGCGCCGGTGGCGCGGCGGCGCTCGTCCAGCCAGACGCGGAACTTGCGGGCGGTGACCGCATCCACGTTGCTCTCGAGTCTCGTATGCAGGATGGCGATGAGCCGCAGCAGTTCCGGCCGGCTCACCAGGGAGTCGCCCAGCAGTTTCAGGAAACCCGCCACGCTGGTGTCACCACCGGGCTGCAGGCCCTGGTCCAGCTCATCGAACCAGGCCTTGAGCTGGTCCGCATAGATGGCGAGGAACATCTCTTCCTTGCTCTTGAAGTAGAGATACAGGGTGCCCTTGGCGACGCCCGCTTCGTCGGCGGTGTCGGCCATGCTCAAGGAATCGTAGGGCGTGACGGCGAAGCGATGGGCAGCCACCCGCAGGATGTCGGCGCGGCGCGCTTCCTTCTGCACATCGGTGACGGCGCGATGCTTGGGCATCTAGGACACTCTTACTGACCGTGGGTCACTATCCACTGACCCAGGGTCATTTGTCAATGGCCTGTGCTACTCCGGCACCAGCCAATGGACATCTGAACGTTCTGCTCCCAGTACCGGAACCAAAGCCTCAAGACAGCCCCGGGCTTCCTCATCCAGCTTGTAGGGCGGATTCACGATGAGCATGCCGGTGCCGTACAAGGCGTCCGCCTGGGTCGCCAAGCTGAACTCGGTGAGCAGCACTTTGCGCATCCCCGATTGCTCCACCTTGCGCAGGAAGCGGCGGCGGGCGGAATCGTCCTTGATGGGATACCAGAGGGCATAGACGCCGGTAGGCCAGCGGGCATGGGCGGCCTTTAGAGCAGATGCCGCGGTCTCGAACTCGTCGGCCTTCTCATAGGGCGGATCCATCAACACGAGACCCCGGCGTTCTTTGGGCGGGGTGAGGGCCTTCAACATCTCGTAACCATCCCGCTCATGCACCGCGGCGGCGGCGACGCCTTTCATCTCGCCACGCAGCAGGTAGGCCTCTTCCGGGTGCAGCTCCGCCAGCAACAGTCTGTCACCCTGCCGGGCTTGGCTGGCGGCAACCCGTGGCGAGCCCGGGTAGACCCGTGGCAGGGTGCCCGCGGCCAGATCCGGATTGAGGCCGGCCACGATCCCGCAGAGCCGCTCGGCGGCCGGGGGCAGACGGCCCTGGGCAGTCCATAGCCGGCCGATGCCTCCCAGGGCCTCGCCGGTGCGCTGTGCCGCCTCGGAGTGCAGGTCATAGGCGCCGGCCCCGGCATGGGTATCGAGGTAGGCCCAGGGCGCGGGCTTGCGGTCCAGGGCATCCAGCAGCATGAGCAGCAGCGAGTGCTTCACCACGTCGGCGAAGTTGCCCGCATGGAAGCCGTGGCGGTAGTTCATGCGCCGATGATGGCACAGGCATTGGTATGATGGGTCACCCGCGGCGGAAGCGCTCGATGCCAATATTGAAGAGACTGACTGCGCTCCACTGGTTGCTGATCGCGATGGGCGGCCTGTGCCTCGTCTCGATGTTCAACCACGGCCCGGTGCCCTCCATGGAACCGCGTTTCGCGGAGTCGGTGCGCGAGATGCTGGCGCGCCACCAGTACCTCGTGCCCATCAAGAACGGCGTACCCTACATCGAGTACCCGCCGTTGTACTTCTGGCTGTCGCTGGCCGCCTCCTGGTTCGGCCTGCCTCTGGAAGCCGCCATCCGCGTGCCGGCCTACGCGGCGTTCCTGCTGTGGATCTTCTGGCTGTCCCGCCTGCAGAAGGAACTCTTCCCCAGCTGGCCTAAGTGGCTCCTGCCCCTGACCGGCGCGGCCCTGCCGGCGGTGATCTACAACTTCTTCATGGCACAGTCGGATTCGCTCCTGGTGCTGGGCACGCTCATCGCCTTCACCGGCTACATCCGCATCCGCACCGATCCGCCGCTGCGCAAGTTCCCCTGGGAACTGTGGCTGGGGGTCGCGCTCGCCACCGCGGCCAAGGGCCCGGTGGGGATACTGGTGACGCTGCCGGTGATGGGGCTGGAGATCATCGCCACCTCCTTCATGAGCCTGCAGGCGGATACCGGCGAGGTGCGCGGCTTCAGCTACCGGACCGGACTCGCGGTAAAAGAGATATGGAGGCTGTCGCCGCTCAGGGGCATCCTGCTCTCGCTCGTCGGCATCGTGCCCTGGTACCTCGCCACCGGGCTCGCCGTGAGCTGGGCCTTCGTGCGGGCGGTGCTGGTCTACCAGAACTTCACGCGCTTCTTCGTGGGCTTCGATCACCTGCAGCCCTGGTGGCTTTACTTCCAGACCGTATGGGGCGACTTCGTGCCCCTGTGCCTGCTCTTGCCCTTCGGCCTGTATTACGGCTTCCGCTACGCGCGCCGGGAGTTCCGCTGGCGGCTCTTGTTCATCTGGGTCGTGTGGACGGTGTTCTTCTTCACGCTCTCGGCCTCGAAGCAGAGCAAGTACATCCTGCCGGCGGCGCCGGCCATCGCCCTGCTGGCGCTGGCGGCCATCGAACCCGTGTTCAAGACCGACAAGCTGCACGGCGTGGTGCGCGGCATCCTGGGCGGCGTCTCTGTGTTCCTGCTGGTGGTATTCACCCTGGGGATATTCCTGTGGGTGCCGGCCCACAAGAAGAGCATCGGCGGCGTGGGAGGCTTCGATCACCTGAAGGAAGCCATGGCGGACAAGCCCGCGCCCATCATCAGCTTCCAATGGCCCCGCTCCATGACGCTCTATGAACTCGGCGCGCCCATGGGCTACGTGTATTCCAGCCGAGAGCTGTATGCAGAGATCCACGACGGCCGCATCAAGCCCGGCGACTACATCCTGCTGGACGACAAGTACCTGCCGCTCGGCACCGAACAGGACCCGACGAAGCTCGTCCCCGCGCCGGACCCGAAGTACTTCGAGCAGGTCATCAAGACCCACGCCGAGGACACCATGGTGCTCTACCGGGTGAAACCGGAAGCGGCCACCATGCCGGTGCCCCAGACGCCGGAACCGGCGCCGCTGCAGTGGTGGCAGCAGTTTGATACGGACTAAGAGATAGAAGTTGCCAATAAGGATTTAGGTAATGTCTATCGACTCACAATTCTTAGAAGCACTTCTTCACGAAGAAGAAGGAACGACTATCGACTTCAAACGGGAAGCGTATAGATTTGAAGGGGCAAAAGACGAAGAAAAAAGTGAATTACTCAAAGATATTCTTGCATTTGCAAACTCTTGGCGACGCACCGATGCTTACATTCTTATTGGTGTAGAAGAAGTTAAAGGCGGTAGATCAAAACCATTGGGCGTTGTCGATCATATTGACGATGCAAAGTTACAACAATTCATAAATTCTAAGACTAATAAACCGGTTCAAATATCGGTACATACAGTCACTATCGACAACTTAAAAATTGATGTCATAAAAATCCCTCTTCAAGAGCGCCCCATTTATCTCTCAAAGCAATACGGAAAAATTCAAGCAGAGGACGTTCTTATACGCAGAGGGTCCTCGACTGCAAAGGCGTCTCCTACCGAAATCGCACAGATGGGCTCACCAATAACAGCTTCTGAAAGGAGCGCCCCTAACCTCGTAGTTACCCTATATGACAAAAACATCGACTTGCGTAGTGACGTTCAAAAAATAAAATGCATACAACTTGTTTTCATAGGGAAAATACCAGACTACGAAGATTCATCTAACGATTTCGCTACCAATCTCAGAGCTTATTTGAGCGCAACTCACGGACGAAATTATTGGCGCAAGTATTTTAAGTTTTTTTACGAAAGATATTTGCTACATCCTTTGTACGTATCTCTCGAAAATACTGGGTACTCCACAGCTAGAGAAATACATGTAGATTTGAAAATTAGTGCTGATGCGAAAACTGTTGATGTACGATCTGAGGATGACTTAACGGATCAACCATCTGACGAATTTCCTTCCTTTGTAGTGACTCGTACCTCCCCTATCCTTAACAGACCAATTGCTGACGTGAGAATCTTCAAATCGCCAACGAAACTAATTGAAACTAAGCTTGATTTCTTGCAGCCCAAACGTACTTGGATATCTAAAAATTACTTTTTTATAGGTGCTTGTGAACTAGGACCACTAAATATAGAAGCCGTGGCTTACGCTACTGGCCTTTCTGAGCCAATCGTCAGTCAATTAAAAATCGATGTAGAACATGAAAAAAAATATATCGACTTAAGCGGATTACGTGCCGAAATTAAACGACTGTATCCTTCTTCTAAAAATTAGTTACCCCTTAGATGCCGCCGAGCACTGGACTGAGCAAGGATAGCCCGAAGGGGCGCCGCCCAAGGATGGCGGCGCTTGTGCGATCGGGGCAGGATGCCCCGTGAGCACAACTCCGCAGCGAAGGAAGAGCGCAGGGCAGCCTGCTTCGGGCCGGCATCCGGGGGGAGCGTTTCTTTCGCCCCTTTCTTTGCGCCCAAAGAAAGGGGCTCGTCGTGCGGGGGCGAAACCCCGCCCTCTTAACTAGTCGCCGCCGGAGGCGGCACCGATTCCTTGTTCTTCTTCTTGAACATGCTTTTGACCAAGCTGTGCGCGGGGGTGTTGATCAACACCACGCCGCCTAGCAGCACCATCATCCCCACGAACTGCCACACATTCAGCGTCTCACCCAATACGATCCATCCGAGTATCACTGCCACCAGCGGGTTCACGTACGCGATGGTGCTGAGCTTGTCAGGCGTCACACGCCGTATCAACCATATATAGGTCGTGTAGGACATGATCGATCCGAATACCGCCAGATAGACGACGGAACCGACGCCCTTCACCGTCCACTGCCACTGACTGGCTTCCCCGGTGCCGAATCCCACGGCCAACAGTGCGACGCCGCCGACGAGCATCTGCATCGAGGCCAGCATCAAGGGCGGCGTCTGGGGATCCTTGTGGCGGCCCCACATGGCGCCGGCCGCCCAGCTCGCCGTGGATATGAGCAGCAGCATCTGCGCGCCGAGATGCTGGAAGCTGAAGCCATGGCCCGGCACGAACAGCAGCAGTGCACCGACGAAGCCGATGGCGAGACCGGTCTTGGCGCGGATGCTCAAGGCATGGCCGCGCGGGCCGAAGGTGCCGAACCAGGCGGTCCACAGGGCCGAGCACACGGAGATGAGCGCCGCCTGGTTGGAGGGCACCCAGTCCTCGCTCCAGGTGGTGAAGCCGTTGGCGAGCGCGATCATAGCGAGGCCCACGGGGATCGCGATCTTCCAGTCCGGCGAGCGCCAGGGCGCCATGCCGGTGCGCCACCAGGCGAACAACATGAGCACCACGCCGGCAGAAGTGTTGCGGGCGCCGGCCAGGAGGGCCGGCGGCAGATCGGCGACGCCGATGCGGATGGCGAGGTAGGTGGAGCCCCAGACGATGTAGACGATGGCGAAGGCGAGGACGAACTTCAGGCGCTGGCGGGCTTCGCCGGTCATGGGCTTATGTACAGAGACACCCGGGGTGGGATGGGTTATGTTACACGCCAAAGCGGCCTGACGCCGCAGGGGAACGACATGAATAAGGCAGCGACTCTCGCAGCTCCGCTGAAGGAGATCACGTTCCGCGGCATCCTCATCGGCATCGCGCTGACGATATTGTTTACCGCGGCGAACGTCTACTTCGGCCTCAAGGCCGGTCTCACCTTCTCCACCTCCATCCCGGCAGTGGTCATCTCGATGGCGCTGTTGCGCTGGATGGGCAACTCCAAGTGGCAGCTCGGCGGAACCCCCACCCCGCAAGAAAACAATATCGTCCAGACCATCGCCTCCACGGCGGGGACGCTGTCCTCCATCATCTTCGTGTTGCCGGGTTTCATCATGATCGGCTGGTGGACCGGCTTCCCCTACTGGGAGTCGGTGGCCATCTGCACCACCGGCGGCATCCTGGGGGTGATGTATTCCATCCCGCTGCGCCGCGCGCTGGTGACGGAATCCGACCTGCCCTATCCCGAAGGCACGGCCTGCGCGGAAGTGATCAAGGTGGGCTCCGGGTCCGCGGAGGGCGATCAATCGGTGGAATCCGGCGGCAAGGGTCTGAAAGCCGTGCTGATGGGCTCGCTGGTCTCGGCAGTATTCCTGGTGATCGTTGAAATGAAGCTCTTCGCCACCGACGTGGCGGCGAACTTCCGGCTCGGGAGCGACGAGAAGGCGCCGGTCTCGGGTTTCGACTTCCAGCTCTCGCTGGCGCTGTTCGGCATCGGCCACCTGGTGGGCATCACCGTGGGCTTGGCCATGTTCGTGGGCGCGATGATCGGTTGGATCTGGGGTGTACCCCACTTCAGCGCGCTGCATCCGGCTGCGGGCGACGTGGACGCGCTCGCAGGAGGCACCTGGAGCCACTACGTGCGCTACGTGGGCGCCGGCACCATCGCCGTATCCGCCATCTGGACGCTCATCAAGCTGGTGAAGCCGGTGATCGGCGGCATCCGGGGCGCCATGGCTTCCTCCAAGGCGCGCAAGACCGGCAAGGGCGACACCCTGCCACGCACGGAGATCGATATACCTGTGGACCAGGTGGGCATCGTCTCGATCCTCTGCATCATGCCCATCTGCTGGCTGCTGTGGAACTTCGCCACCGGCGCGGGCTTGGGCGAACACGCGCTCCTGCTCACCATCGGCGGCATCGTGATCGTGGTGGTGGTGGGATTCCTGGTCTCCACCGTCTGCGGCTATATGGCGGGCTTGATCGGCGCTTCCAACAGCCCGCTCTCCGGCATCGGCATCCTGGTGGTGGCCACCACCGCGCTGTTCCTGGTAGCGACGGTGAAATCCGCGCTGCCGCCGGAGATGGGCAAGGCGCTCGTCGCCTATTCGCTGTTCGTGACAGCCGTGGTGTTCAACGTGGCGGCCATCGCCAACAACAACCTGCAGGATCTCAAGACCGGCCAGTTGGTGGACGCCACCCCTTACAAGCAGCAGTGGGCTCTGGTGATCGGCGTGATCGCGAGCGCCCTCGTCATCTCTCCAGTGCTTGACGAAGTGAACAAGGTGTTCGGATTCGTGGGTGCTCCCGGCGCCGGGCCTAAGGCGCTCGCCGCACCCCAGGCGGGGCTCATCTCCTCCCTGGCCCAGGCGGTCATCCAGAACGATACAGAGAAGTGGCTGCTGATGTGGACCGGCGTGCTCATAGGCATAGCGGTCATCATCCTCGATTTCATCCTGTCGAAGACCACCAAATACCGTCTGCCACCGCTCGCGGTGGGTCTCGGCATCTACTTGCCCACAGCCTCCACCCTCATGGTGACCGTAGGCGCAGTGGTGGGCTGGTGGTTCGACAAGCGCGCTGATCGCACGTCGCGCGCCGACGCCATGAAGCAGCTGGGTGTGCTGCTGGCGTCCGGCCTCATCGTAGGCGAAAGCGTTCTGGCGGTGATCTTCACCTTCGTGAAGGGCATCAGTGGCATCAACTCCCCCATCGGCATCATGAGTGACAGCTTCGCCACTGCCAGCATGTGGCTGGCGGGCATCACTTTCGTCGCAGTGGTGTATCTGATTTACAGATGGACGGAAAAGCTGGCAAAAGCCTGAATCGAGGGGATCGTAGAAGCAGAAAGCCCCCGATGACGGGGGCTTTCCTTTTGTGAGATAGAAAACTGGTGCGTCACTCCGCTCCGCCGATGAGCTTCTTGATGGGCCGGCTGAACACCACGAACAGCAGGCCCGCCCCGGCGCCGAGGTACACGATCTGCATGAACACCTGGGGCATCTGGCTGATCTGACTGGGATCGAGCTTGCCGCCAACGAGACCTGCAAAGACGTTACCTAAGGAAAGGCCCATGAAGAAGGTACCCATCATCTGGCTCATGTAGCGCGGCGGCGCGAGCTTGGTGACGGCGGAGAGGCCCACCGGGCTCAGCAAGAGCTCACCCACGGTGTGGAAGAAGTAGGTCACTACCAGCCAATACGGCAGCGCCAGGGCGCCGTTGGCCACCACGTGGGCGGCGCCCACCATCACCAGGAACCCGATGGCCATCATGAAAAGCCCCAAGGCGAACTTGATGGGCGTGGAAGGATTCAGGTTCTTGGCCGCGAGCCTGATCCAGAGATAGCCCAGGAAGGGCGAGAGGGTCACGATGAAGAAGGGCTGCACGCTCTGGAACCAGCCGTCCGGGAACACGAAGCCCATCACGTTCCGGTCGGTGTAGCGCTCGCCGAAGATGGTGAGCGATGAACCCGCCTGTTCGAAGCCGGTCCAGAAGGTGGCGGCGCCGGCGAACAAGAGGAAGATCACCACCACCCGCTTCTTCTCCACGGTGGTGAGACCGCCGAAGTAGAGCAGCCCGGCGAAGAAGATCACCGCCGCGATGAAGATGCCCCAACCCAGGTCCTCGGCGGCGGCGTTGGGATCGAAGCGCAACCAACCCCACTGTATCGACAGGCCCAGGAGCGCGATGGCGCCCAAGAACACGGCCACGCCGATCCAGCCCAGGCGCCGCATCCGGGCATCGCCGCTGTGGCTGGGCGCGGCGCCGGCGCCTGCCAGCCAGTGCTTGGTGGAGCGGAACCAGAACACCCCGCCCAGCATGAAGGCCGCGCAGATGACGTTGCCCCAATGCCAGTTGTACTTCTCGGCGAAGTAGCTCACCGGGAAGGGCGCGATGAGCGCGCCCAAGTTGATGCCTGAATAGAAGATGGAGAAGCCGGCGTCGCGGCGCACGCCGCCTTCCGGATATAGCTGGCCCACGATGACGCTGACGTTGGGCTTGAGGAGACCCGTGCCGAGCACGATCAGCACCAGACCCAGCACGGCGAAGGTGAGGCCGCCGGAGGGGAGCGCCAGGGAGAGCTGGCCGCAGGCAATGAGGATGGCGCCGTAGAACACGGCCCGCTGCTGGCCGATGAGCCGGTCGGCGACCCAGCCGCCGGGCAGCGACAGCAGATAGACGAAGCCGACGTACAGGGAATAGATGCCGGCCGCCTGCTGGTCGCTCAGGGCGAGACCGCCGCGGTGGTTGATGACCGCGTCGCCGAGATAGAGGATCAGCATGGCGCGCAGGCCGTAGTAGCTGCAGCGCTCGAAGGCCTCGGTGAAGAAGAGATTCATCAATCCCAGGGGATGGCCCAGGAAGGTACGACCTTGCTGCGGTACTGCGTTCGCCATGAGATACCCCTAACCCTGGAAATGGGCGATGCCGGAGCATCCCCGCTTTAGGGGTAACTAGTCAATAAGAAAGAAGTGCCGGAGCGTTACGAGCGAGTCCGCGGCATGCCGCGGACGCCTGTGCAGGAAAGCACAGGCGAGGCCTGCCCGCTGCACAGGGATGTGCTGCGGGGAAGGTGACGCAGTCACCCAGCTGCTTCGTACTTAGTTTCAGCGCTGCGAGTCCTCGCGTCGCCGCTCTCGCACATCCCTGTGCTCCGCGGCACGTGCGCATCCCTGCTACATACGAAGTCATGCCAAGCGCAGCAGCTTTTAGCTAGAGTATTTTAGTGAAGCGTTTGCCGGTGAATGTGTAACCGCGCTTTTCATAGAACCCATGGGCGGCCTCACGATGCAGAGCGGTGGTGAGGTTCACGCGCTTCACGCCCCGTTCCGCGAACCAGGCTTCCGACTCCGCCAGGAGCGCCGCACCCGCGCCGCTGCCGCGCACTTTCTCGTCCACCACCAGGGCGGTGATGTACCCGTGCAACCCGTCTCTATGGAATGCGGGGAACACCATCAGACCGATGAAACCCACCACCCGGCCGTCCTGCTCGGCCACGTAGGCGCGGATATCTGGATGATCCTGCAACGCACCCAGCCGCGCCGCGGCCTGGGGTTCCGCGCTGGAATAACCAAGCTGGGTCGAGAGTTCGGCGATGGCGGCGGCGTCAGTGCCGGCCGCACGCCTCACGGAGCTGTTCACGCGGCGCCTTCCTGCTCGCGCTGGGCATCCACCTCCCGGGAACCCGGCACCATGATGCGGGCCATGAGCATGCCGAGCTCGTAGAGCAGGTAGATCGGCAGCGCCAGCAGCGTCATGGACACGAGGTCCGGCGGCGCCAGGATGAAACCGACCACGAAGGCGCCGATCAGCGCGAAGCGCCAGTACTGGCGCAGGCGCCCGGGGGTGGTGAACCCGACCCACACCGCCAGCACGATGGCCACCGGCACCTCGAAGGCCACGCCGAAGGCGAAGAAGGTGGTGAGCACGAAGTCGAGGTAGGCATTGATGTCGGTCATCACCTTCACGCCGGCGGGCGCCGCGTTGTTCAGGAAGGCGAAGGCCACCGGGAACAGGGCGAAATAGGCGAAGGCCACGCCGGCGTAGAACAGCACCACGCTCGATACCAGCAGCGGCAGGAACAGGCGCCGCTCACGCTTGTACAGGGCGGGCGAGATGAAACTCCAGATGTGATAGAGGATCACCGGCACCGTGAGGAACAGCGCCACCACCAGGGTGAGTTTCATGGGTGTCATGAACGGCGAGACCACGCCGGTGGCGATCATGCTGCTGCCGGCGGGCAGGCGCTGGATCATGGGCCGCGCCACCCACTCGAACACCCGGTTCTGGAACGGGAAGAGACAGGCGAAGATCACGAACAGCGTCGCCACCGAGGCCAGGAGACGCCGGCGGATCTCCAGCAGGTGGCCGATGAGCGTGGCGCTGATCAACTGCGGCTCGGCCGGCTTCTCCTCAGGCCCCGCCATGGCCGTCCCCGCCTTTCGGCTCCGTGGGTTTCACGGCCTCTTTCACCTCGGCGGCGTGCTTGCGCATGTCGGCGGCTGCCAGCTCACGCTCGATCTGTTCGTTGAAGTTGCGGAGGGTGGCACGGGCGCGCCCCACCCACAGGCCGATGCTACGGGCGAGACCCGGCAGGCGCTCGGGACCGAACACCACGAGTGCGATGAGGAAGATGAGGGAGAGCTCCCAGAAGCTGCCTTCGAGCATGGCGCGGGACCGGCACTAGCTCAGTGCTTGTCCTTGGACGCCACGTTGCCGCCCGCGGACTCTTCGCCCTCGTTGGCGGCCTTCTTGAAGCTGCGCACGGCCTTGCCCAGGTCCTCGCCGATCTTGGGCAGCTTGGCGGTGCCGAACACCAGCATGATGATGATGAGCAGCAGCAGCAGTTTGCCGAAACTGAATTCCATGGGAGTGGCCCGGACGGAGTTGACGTAAGGAGGCTATTTTACTCCGCGCGGGGGCCCTGGGACCGCCGGGGAATAACAGGAAAACCGGGAATACGGGCCTGACCCGCGGAATAAGCGCCCTACGACGTCAATGAATCCGCCAGTTTCTGTCCGGCCGCGAAGTCGAATCCGTTATGCAGAGCGTCCGACACGATCACGCCGTAGAGGTCCTCGCCGGCGGCGGCGCAGAGGCCTTTGATGTCGTCCAGCTTCTCCACGCCGCCGCCTGCGATCACCGGGGTGTTGATGGCGCGGCCCAGGGTGGCGGCGGACGCCGCGTAATCCTTGGGAGCGCCACCCACGGCGCAATAGACGATGGCTGCGACACCTTCGCGCTGGAAGTGCTCCGCCGCCTCGGAGGCATCCGCATGGGCGAGCTTGGACCAGCCACCTTCGGTACTGACCTTGCCGTCCCTCACGTCCATGGCCACCACGATGTGGCCGGGATATTCGAGGCAGAGGTCGTTGACGAGATGCGCGGAGGTGAGCGCGCGCATGCCGAGCACCACGAAGTCCGCGCCGGCTTCAATATAGGCGAGCACCGCCTCCTCACTCTTCATGCCGCCCGCCACCTGCACCGGCACGCCGGGGCAGGCGGCCACGATGCGCTGCACCATGGGGGCATGCACGGGTTTGCCGAACGTGAGGCTGTCGAGATCCACGACTTGCAGCCGGCGTGCACCGGCCTTCACCCACCTGGCGGCTTCGGCCGCGGGGTCATCCGCGTAGGCGACCGGGAGCGCGGCGGCCTTCCCCGCAGCGGCGCCCGCAGGCTTGCGCACGCACTTGCCGCCTTTCAGCTCGAGGGAAGGGATCAGGAGCATGGGGATGGGATAGCGGGTTGGGCGGAGTACCGGGTTCCCCGGATGTCGTTCTCTATAGCATAGGCCAAAGCCGGCCCCCGTCAATGCACCCCGATCAGTCGGTGAGGGAGCCTTCCGGCGGCACCTGGAGCCAGAAGGTGACGGGGCCGTCGTTCACCAGCGCCACCTGCATGTCGGCGCCGAACACGCCGCAGGCCACCGGCGCATGCAAGGACGCAGCCCGCGCACCTATATATGAGAAAAGCCGCTCGCCGTCCTCAGGTGACGCGGCCGGCGTGAAGCTCGGGCGGTTGCCCTTGCGGGTGTCGGCGGCCAGGGTGAACTGCGGGACCAGCAACAGGCCGCCCTGGATCGCCCTGAGGTCCAGGTTCATGCGGCCTTCCGCATCCGGGAACACGCGGTAGGCCAAGAGGCGTTCCAGCAGGCGGTCCGCCTGGGACTCCGCGTCGCCCTGCTCCACGGCGAGCAACACCAGGAGACCGCGGCCGATGGCGCCCACCTCCGCGCCGCCGATGCTGACGGAAGCTTCCGTCACTCTCTGCAGGAGGGCGATCACAGGCGAGGCGCGGATTCACTCCGCGCCGAAGCGAGTTGAGAAACGCCAGGGACGGTGTCTTGCAACGTCATATATTCAGTAGGTGAGCGTCCGCGCGAACCGATCGGTGGCTTCGACCAGTGCCGAGCGGGTGCTGGGTTCGCTGGCCGAATGTCCCGCGTCCGGGATGAAACGCAGGTCCGCCTCGGGCCAGGCCTGTTTCAGGCGCCAGGCGGCGGAAGGCGGACAGACCACGTCATAGCGGCCCTGGATGATGGCGGCGGGGATGCCGCGCACGCGCTCCACATCCCGCACCAACTGATCCTTCTCCAGGAAGCAGTCGTGGATGAAGTAGTGGCACTCGATGCGAGAGACGGCGATGGCCACGTCCGGTTCCGTGAAGTAGTTGACCAGCGATTCGCTGGGCAACAAGGTGGAGCAGCGCGCCTCGAACATGGACCAGGTTTCCGCGGCGCGGCGTTGCACGTCCGGGTCCTTGTCCGTGAGGCGCTTGTGATAGGCGCGCACCAGGTCGCCGCGCTCGGGCACGGGGATCGGCGCCACGAAGTCCGCGAAGTGATCCGGGAAGATGTGGCTGATGCCGCCGCGATAAAACCAGTCCAGCTCGGACTTGGTGGCGAGGAAGATGCCGCGCAGCACCAGAGCCAGCACTTGGGCGGGATGGGTCTCGGCGTAGAGCAAGGCGAGGGTGGAACCCCAGGAGCCGCCGAACACCAGCCACTTGTCTATGCCGAGGCGCGCCCGGATGAGCTCCATGTCCGCCACCAGGTCCTGGCTGGTGTTGTGATCCAAGGAGGCATGGGGCCGGGAGCGGCCGCAGCCGCGCTGGTCGAAGAGCACGATGCGGTAGCGGCGCGGATCGAAGAAACGCCGGCTGTCGGCGTTGCAGCCGCCGCCGGGACCGCCGTGGACGAAGACCGCGGGCACCCCCTTGGGATTGCCACATTCCTCCACGTACAGCTCATGGCCACCTCCCACCGGCAGGCGGTGGGTCGCATAGGGCTCCAGCACCGGGTAGAACTCGGCCATGCACCCTCCAGGAGGGACTGTAGGGAATCCCGGGCCCATTCTAGCGGTACCCCTTGGCGGACGGGGGGTCCTGGTATAGCCCTGTAGGGATAGTCCTACATCACGTGTCGGCTTTTGCTGGCATCCCGACGGGCCCAAAGGGAGGAAAGTCACACCTGCCCACACCGCCATGGATGGCGGGACACGGATGGTTCGAGGACCGGGGCGGGGTTAGGAACGCAAGGACGCACGCCCATCGTTGGTGCAGTAGCACCAATCACCTCCAGCCAAGAAGGCTCTCCCCGGCGGTATCCCCTTGCCGCCGGGGTCTTTTTTATTGCCGTCCCGACAAGCCCGTCCTTGGGCTTGTCGTGGACTCGTCGCCCCCGGGCATAGCCCGGGTGCTCCTCCTCAACCCGGCGTTCCCGACGCTGTTCCGCTGCCAGTGCCCCGGAAAAGCCCATCCCTGGCGTAGCCATGGACTCGTCGGTCCCAGGCGTAGCCCGGGACCTCTTCAGCAGAAACCGCACTTCCTGTGCGGACGGCATCCCCGCAGCACTCTTAGCCTCCTGTAGGTCTGACCTCCCGCTATGACGGCGTGGGACTAGAATGGATTTAAGGCCGTAGAGGCATGCGGGGGAAGCCCGTGGTCCTGATCGCCGCCTGGGTCCGATTCATGGGTCTGTTGCAGCCGCCCGCTGACGAGGCGGCCGGGCCTGTCCTGTCGCCGGATGCTTCCATGGACGAATTCGTCACCGTCGCCACCTACGACAAAGTCACCGACGCACACATCGCGCTGGGGCGCCTGTCGGCGGAAGGCATCGAGGCCCAGCTCTTCGACCAGAACATGGTGCAGATGGACTGGCTCTATTCCCTCGCACTGGGCGGCGTGAAGTTACGGGTAGCGCGTGGTGATGAGAAAGCGGCGCGGCAGGTGCTGGAGACGGATTACTCGAAGACGCTGGAAGACACAGACTTGGGAACACGGGAAGACTGAACCATGCTGCCCTGCCCGCGCTGCGCATCGGATCTTTCGTTCTGGCAACTGATCAGCGCCCGTTCACATCAGACCGAGTGCAAGAATTGCGGTGCACGGCCGCGCATCTCCGGCGTCATGACCGCAAACATCCTGGATCTTGTTTGCTGGTTCTTCATAACCTTGCTCACTGCTGCGATCCCAAACCTGTTCCTTCAGTTATTGCTGTTCACAATCCTGTTGGCAGGTTCGTTCTACATGATTGTGGACGCCTGCTATAAGGTGCGGCTAGCCAATAGTCGCGAGCCTACTTAACGCCTCTTCTCTTACCCCGTAGCGCGAGCCGAGCACTGGACTGAGCAAGGTCAGCCCGCAGGGGCGAAGCCAGGGACGGCGAGCTTGTGCGATCGGGACAGGATGCCCCGTGAGCACAACTCCGCCGCGAAGGAAGGGCGCAGGGAAGGTGCGGCTTCCGCACCCCGCGCTTCGGGTGAGCGCTTTTGGTTACTTTTGGCGCGCCAAAAGTAACCCGGCCCCAGGAGGGGCCGGAACGGATTTCAACAAGGATGTTGTCTTAGAGAGTAGTTAGATTCGCGTAAGCCACGACTAACCACTTAGACCCTGCCGATTTGAAGTTCACCTGCACGCGCGCATGCGCTCCATCCCCTTCATAGTCAAGTACGACACCTTCACCGAAGGTGGGGTGTCGCACCCGCTGCCCCAGGTGCATGCCCGGACCGCTGGGCGCGGCGCTGCGCGAGATGGCGCTCTGCGGCGCACTATACGGCCGCGTCACCTGCACCCGCGGGCGGATCTCCTCCACCAGTTCCGACGGCAGTTCCCTTAAGAACCGCGAGGGCACGCCGTAGTTATCCATGCCGTGCAGGCGGCGCTGCTCGGCGTAGGTCATATAGAGGTCTTTCATGGCGCGGGTCATGCCCACGTAGCAGAGGCGCCGCTCCTCCTCCAATCCTTCCAGGTCGTTGGCGGAACGCTCGTGGGGGAAGAGCCCGTCCTCCAGGCCGCAGATGAACACCAGTGGGAACTCCAGGCCCTTGGCGGAATGCAGGGTCATGAGCTGCACGCAGTCCTCCCAGGCTTCTGCCTGGCCTTCGCCGGATTCCAGCGCCGCATGGGAGAGGAAAGCGGAGAGCGCGGTCATGCCCTCGAGTTCTTCCGGCACGAAGCCGCGGGCGGCGCTGACGAGTTCCTGCAGGTTCTCCACCCGCGCTTCGCCCCGCTCGCCCTTCTCGGTCTTGAGGTAGTAGTCGGTGAGGCCGCTCTGGGTGAGCATCTGGTCCACCTGCTCGTGGAGCTGCAGGCCGCGGATCTGCAGGTCCATCTCGTCTATGAGCTTGGTGAACTTGGTCAGCGCCGCTGTGACCCGCGCGGGCTGGGAGGCATCCATGACGATGCCGGCCAGGGCCTGCCACAGCGACAGGCCGTCGCGCTTGGCGGTGTCGCGCAGGAGCTCGATGCTCTTGGCGCCGATGCCCCGGGCCGGGACGTTGATGACCCGCTCGAAGGACGCGTCGTCGTTGCGGTTCTCCAGCAGACGGAGATAGGCGAGCGCGTCCTTGATCTCCTGGCGCTCGAAGAAGCGCAGGCCGCCGTAGACCCGGTAGGGGATCGCTTCCAGCATGAAGCGCTCTTCGAAGACGCGGGACTGGGCGTTGGAGCGGTACAGGATGGCCACATCGCGGCGCACGCCGCCGCCTTCCTGCCACTGCTTGATGCGCTCGAGCACGAACTGGGCTTCGTCCTGCTCGTTGTAGCCGGCGTAGATGCGGATCGGTGCGCCGTCGCCGCCGTCGGTCCAGAGGTTCTTGCCCAGGCGCGATGAGTTATGGGAGATCAGCGCGTTGGCAGCCTTCAGGATGTTGCCGGTGGAGCGGTAGTTCTGCTCCAGCTTGATGACGCGGGTGCCGGGGAAATCCTTCTCGAAGCGCAGGATGTTCTCGATCTTGGCGCCGCGCCAGCCGTAGATGGACTGGTCGTCGTCGCCCACCACGAAGGGGATGCCGGTGTCACCCGCCAGCATGCGGATGGAGGCGTACTGGATGGAGTTGGTGTCCTGGAACTCATCCACCAGGAGGTGACGGAAGCGCCGCCGGTAATGCTCCAGGAGGCCCGGGTTCTTGAGCCAGAGCTCATGGGAGCGGAGCAGGAGCTCGGCAAAGTCGACGAGGCCGCCCCGCTCGCAGGCTTCCTCGTAAGCCTTGTAGACCTTGAGGAAAGTGGCCTGGAAGGGGTCATCGCTGGGCGGGATGTTCTTCACCCGCAGGCCTTCGTCCTTCCGCGAGTTGATGAACCACTGGGCCTGCCGCGGCGGGTAGCGGGATTCGTCCAGCTCCAGGTTCTTCAGCAGGCGTTTGATGAGCCGGTGCTGGTCCTCGGAATCCAGGATCTGGAAGGCCTGGGGCAGCCCGGCCTCGCGCCAGTGCTGGCGCAGCAACCGGTGCGCGATGCTGTGGAAGGTACCGATCCACATGCCGCCGGCGGAGCCGCCCATGAGCTTCTCCACCCGGCTGCGCATCTCGCCCGCGGCCTTGTTGGTGAAGGTGACCGCCAGGATTCCATAAGGCGACACATTCTCCACCTGCATCAGCCAGGCGATGCGGTGCACCAGCACCCGGGTCTTGCCACTGCCGGCGCCGGCCAGCACCAGCGTCGGGCGGGCCTCCGCCGACACGGCTTCACGCTGCGCAGGGTTAAGTCGCTCGAGGATTCCGCTGACGTCCACGCGGCCATTTTACCTGTGGCGCGCCGCAGCGTGGCATGCTGAGGCATCAGATTGCGTGCCAAGGAGGCGCCCATGCGCATCATCCCTCTCATCACTTTCGCCGCTCTCGCTTGCCTGCCGGTGTTCGTCTCGGCGGCGGATCCCACGCCCGCGCCTGCCGCTTCCACCCAGGCAGCGCCCGCGAAGTCCGATGAGGACCAACTCAAGGACCTGGAACAGCAGTGGCTCGACACCTCCCTGAAGCAGGACCATGCGGGACTCGACGCGATCCTGATGGACGATTTCGAGGACGTGTCCTGGCAGGGCGAGCTGCGCAGCAAGACCGAGATCATGGCCATCGCCATGGCGGCGCCGGTTAAGAGCAGCCAGACCTTGAGCGACCTCAAGGTGCGGGTGCACGGCGACCTGGGCGTGGTGACCGGCGTGAACACCGCCGAGGCCGCCGACAAGTCCTTCACCGTGAAGGTGCGTTTCACCGACGTGTTCGTGAAGGACAAGGGCCAGTGGCGCGCCTTGAGCGCCCAGGAGACCATCGAAAAATCCCAGTAGGGCCGCGCTATACTGGCCGCATCCCCCGGGGAGCGGCCCGATGCGCGTGTTCAACAGCTTCATCCTCTGGCTGATCCTGCTGGTGCTGTGCTGGCCCTTGGCGCTGGTCGCGCTGATCCTCTATCCCTTCATATGGCTCCTGCTGCTGCCGTTCCGCCTGGTGGGCATCACCGTGGACGCGGTGTTTGAACTCCTGCGCGCCATCCTGTTCCTGCCGGCGCGGATCCTGGGCGGCAAACCGGCTTGAGCCGATGGAATTTTCGTCCATGGCTGGTTGTCCATACCCTCGTACCTAACCGGGAGAGACTCCGTGGCTGATGCATCCGTGAAACTCGACGTGCCGACGCGCGTGCTGCACCTGGGGCTGGCGGTGTTCGGCACCTGGGCCTGGTGGATCGGTGAGGACGCCCACGATTACAACAAGCCCGACCACTCCGGTTACACGCTGCACATGTACGTGGGACTCACCTTCACGGCCTTCCTGGCGGCGCGCCTCTTGTGGGGCTTCATCGGCCCCCGGGAGCTGCGCTTCACCGCCTGGTTCCCCTGGACCCGCGAGCGCTTCGCCAAGGTGAAGGCGGATGTGGTGGCCCTGGCGCATTTCAGGATGCCGCAACCGGTGACCCACCGGGGTCTGAACGCGATGGTGCAGAGCTTAGGCCTGGTACTGTTCACCTGGCAGGGCATCTCCGGCACGCTGATGGCAATCCTCGTCGTGCCCGGCGAGAAGACCCAAGGCTGGCTGAGCGTGGTGCGGGAGATACACCATGAGTGGGGCGGCGTCTGGATACCCACCTACCTCGCGCTGCACGTGGGTGCCGCGGCCTTGCATGCCCTCACGGGGAAGCAGATCTGGCGGAAAATGGTCTTTCTGAAGGGATGAACCTCCTCACAGAATGACCGCTGCCGCAGCGCTTATACTTGTCACCATGCGCGACACGACCGCAGCCCGCCCCTGATGACCACCGCGACTCCCGTCAAGGCCGCGGTGCCGACTGACTACCGGCAGTCCATCGCTGCGCTGCATTCCGGTTTCGGCATCCCCGGCGATTACGCCGAGACACGTGGGCTTTCGCTCTGCGAGGAAGCCACGGAACTCGTCAGCATCGGGCCGGATTCACTGGGCCGCGAGCAGCGCATGGCGCCGAAGCCTGCGCAGGCTTGGGGTCGCATGCGGGAGGCAGCGTCCCGGGAGGGCGTAGAGCTTCTGGCAGTTTCTGGATTCCGCAGCGTCGAGTACCAGTGCGCGCTGATCCAGCGCAAGCTGGACCGCGGCATGAAGATCGCGGACGTGCTCAAGATCAACGCCGCACCGGGCTACAGCGAACACCACACCGGCCGCGCGCTCGACATCACCACGAGCGACTCGCAGCCGCTGGAAGTGGCCTTCGAGACCACGCCCGCCTACGCATGGCTCACGAAGCACGCCGGCGAATACGGCTTCAGGCTCTCTTATCCGCGCAACAACCCCCATGGCATTAACTACGAGCCGTGGCACTGGGCATATCAGGAATAGACAGACGCTCCGCAGAGAGCGACTCTCGAAAACCTAAGGGGCTCACGCAGGGGTAGACATCATGGATAAGCTGGAGATGATCACGGCGTTGTACGCCGCGATCTGTGGACTGTTGCTGGTGTTCATGGCGGTGCGGGTGTCCTACACCCGCGGCAAGCAGAAGGTGGACCTGGGAGACGGCGGCAAGGAGGCGATGCTGCGGGCCATCCGCATCCACGGCAATGCCGCCGAGTACATCCCCATCAGCCTGATCCTGTTGTTCTTCCTGGAGATGCAGGGCAGCGCCCACTGGTGGCTGCATGTCTGCGGCATCACGCTCGTGATCTCACGCCTCTTGCACATGCAGGGCCTGATGCAGGCGCCGACGCTCACGCCGGGACGCCTGGCCGGGACAGGCATAGGCTGGGCCCTGATCGTGGTCATGTCGCTGGACAACCTGTTCCATATCCTCTGACGGCTCGAACACGGCCCCCGGGAGCCTCCCCAAAGACCCTGGGGGAACCTGGGGGCCGCGCGCTGGTCTGAACCTGTCACCAAGGCCTTTGCTAGACTGCCCCATGCTGAAAAAAGCCCTCTTCTCCGCTGCCGCCTGCGCGCTGCTCCTCTGCGCCTGCGGCCGCCATGCCCCGCAGGTGGATCCCGTGGTCTATCAGAAAGATGTGGATGACTGGAAAGCCGGACGTCTGAGCCGACTCACCGGCCCCGATGGCTGGACCACGCTGGTGGGGCTGTACTGGTTCAAATCCGGGGCCAACACGTTCGGCAGCGGCGCCGGCAACGACATGCAGCTCGCAGCCGCGGGCTTCCCCAAGGACGCCGGCCGCTTCGACTTCGACGGCAAGACCGTCACCTTCACCGCCGCCAAGGGCGTGGCGGTGACGAGCGGCGGCAAACCGGTGACCACCATCAAGATGGTGAGCGACGCGGACGCCCCCGCCGATACCGATCCCACCACCCTCAGCATCGGCAGCGTGAGCTTCTACGCCATCAAGCGCGTGGACCGGACCGGCGTGCGGGTGAAGGACACCAACGCCGACGCGCGCGTGCATTTCCAGGGCCTCAGGTATTTTCCGCTGGACCAGGCTTGGCGCTTCGAGGCAAAGTTCGAACCCTACACGCCCATGAAGAAGATCCCCATCATCAACATCCTCGGCATGGAAGAGGACATGAACTCGCCGGGGGCGCTCGTCTTCGAGGTGGACGGCACCGAGTACCGGTTGGACACAGTGCTGGAAGACGGCGAGACCGACTACTTCGTGATGTTCGGCGACACCACCAACGGCAAGCTGAGTTACGGCGCCGGCCGTTTCCTGTACGTGAAGCCGCCGGTGGATGGCGTGACGGTGCTGGACTTCAACAAGTCCTACAACCCGCCCTGCGCCTTCAGCCACTACGCCACCTGCCCGCTGCCGCCGCAGCAGAACAAGCTGCCGCTCGCCATCACCGCCGGTGAGCTGAAGTACACCGGTCTGCATCACTGAACATGGCCCCGCTGGTAGAGGCCAGCGGCTGGCACGCGGCGCTGGCGGGCGCGCTCCTGGGACTGAGTCTCGCGGCACCGCCGGGTCCGGTGACGGCGATCATGGTGTCCGCCTCGCTGCACGGCCGGATACGTCAGGCCTTCCTCACCGCCTTGGGCGCCATCAGCGCGGATCTCTGCTGGCTCACGCTCTCGATCCTGGGCGTGCTCACCCTCTTCCACGACGATCCCCGCTGGCTGGGCTATCTGGGCTTGGCTGGCGCGGTCTTGCTGCTGTGGATGGCCTGGGGTGCCTGGGTCTCGGCACGCCGCGGTATCCAGGACAGCCATGCCCAGGGGTCCTGGAAACTGGGTTTCTTCACGGTCCTGACCAGCCCCATCTCGCTCGCCTGGTGGCTGGCCAATGGGGCCGTCCTCTATAGCTCCTGGGGCCTGCCCGGCATCGGCGGGATGTTCCTGTCCCTGATCGTCTACTGCGCCCTGTTCTGCCAGGCCTTCCGCTGGCTGGGGATCCGCGCCGCCAAAGTGGCCCTGGGGGTGGCCTATGCCAGCGTCCTGGTCCTGATGGGGTTCGGCTTATATGTCGGATATCAGGCCTTTAGCCTGCTAAGCGCCTGATACCCTCCGATTTTCCTGGACTGTTACAGGACTGCCCTCGACAGGGCCCCCGCCGGTGTGGCTCAATAAGCCCCCATTCCGACAATGGTTAAATCGCCGCGCTGGGAAGCGCGGACGGTGCCGATGTCTTCACTTTCAAAGGCTTAGACGTCCCATGAACATCAACATCCCGCCCGGCTACAAGGGCCTGGTCGCCCTCGACAAAGAAGTCCACAAAGGCAAAGGCGTCGTCGCCGACCGGCGCGCCGCATTCGCGTCCGGGCTCACCGGCGTGTACCTCCTGGCCGCCGAGTTCGTGCAGGCCTCGCGCCACTACCCGATCGTGTTCGCCCAGGACCAGCAGAGCGGCGAGTTCCTGCCCATCGCAGTCACCGGCCTCAACCAGGACCAGAACCTGTTCGTCCGTGACGACGGCGAGTGGGAGCAGGACATGTACGTGCCGGCCTACGTGCGGCGCTGGCCTTTCTTCGGCGTGCGCCTCACCGGCGAAGAAGCCAAGAACGGCAACATCCTCATCTGCGTGGACGAATCGGGCCTCGAAGCCTCGAGCCAGGCGGTGTTCGACGGCTCCGGCAACCCTTCCGCGGACTTTCAGCCCACCCAGACCCTGATCTCGGAGATGGAGGGCGCGCGCCCCGCCACCGAGCACCTGTGCCAGACGGTCAAGGAGTTCGGCCTGCTGGAGCCCTTCGAGGCCCATGCTTTCCCGAAGTCGGGCCGCGAGATGCGCCTGCGCGGCATGTTCCGCGTCAACGAGAACAAGCTGAACGAACTCCTGGCCAAGGACGTGAAGCGGCTGATGAAGAACGGCGAGCTCTCGCGCATCTACGCGCACCTGATGTCGCTCGACAACTTCAAGTTCCTGATGGATCGCGCCGCCGCCAAGGGCGTGAAGCTCGACTCCTGATACTCCAAACACATACTCAGAGATAAAAAGAGAATCCCATGGGCGTTGAAATCAAACTGACGGACAAGGAACTGCCGGTCTCGCCGGTGTTCGTGGACTTCCTGGCTCATATCGTGGACAACCGCCCCTTCGAGGGCGCCGCCTGGCACGACCAGCTTTCCGAGGAGCTCTCCAACGACCACGTGCGGGTCATGGAGAAGGCCCAGGAGAACGCCCAACGCATCATGGCCAGCGAAGTGGGCCAGCGCCACGTGGCCCGCGCCTATCAGTTGTTCCTCGCGCTGCTCACCGGCGACTTCGAACAGATCCGCAACCTGCAGTTCAAGTTCCACTTCATCAACATCATCGGCGTGCCGCGCAACGGCGGCTCCTACCTGACCATGGAGGCCTACCGCTCCCTGGGTTACGACGTGGACAAGGTGCCGAACGTGATCGCCCACGACGGCTTCCCCGAGGCCGGCCCGTTCCGCTTCCAGAAGGGCGCCAACAGCTGGATCGCGAGCCTGCAGACCATGGCCGAGTTCCTGACCATGGTCGAGATCTACTTCGGCAAGAACAAGCCGCACTACGGCAAGATCATGGTGCCGAAGAAGCTCTTGAAGGGCACCTACGCCGGGGGCTTCTTCCACCAGATCCTCGGCGAGTCGGTGGAGCAGATCCTCACCGTGCGCCACCCGGTCACCTCGGCCATCTCGGCCTATGAGAAGTCCGGCGGCCTGCCGGCGGACGGCAAGTTCAAGGTGCGCGGCAACATCGAGGAGTGGGTGCGTCGCGACCTGTCCTACACCACGGGCTTGAGCAACGACGAGATGTTCGCGCTGCCCTACTTCGAGGCTTACCTGCACTACTGGGAGCAGTACCACATCTACGTGGCCACCACCGGGCTCTCGGCCAACCGCAACATCACCCTGGTGCCCTTCGGCAAGGAGCGCATGGAAGCCGTGTCCCGCAGCTTCCAGAACCGCTTCGAGAGCGGCCGCCAGGCCAACGAGTTCAAGGTGTTCCCGAAGCAGGACCGCCACCCCGACTGGATCAAGCAGTCGGAGCCGGTGGTGAAGCGCGTCGCGGAGATCTGGGACCGAGTGGGCCTCAAGTTCCCGTTCAAGGAAGTCATGGAGATCTGGTGATCCCAGATCCTTCCTGACAACGTCTTGATGATAAAACGGGGTGTTCTACACCCCGTTTTGCTACGCATCCCGCTCCGCAAATCGGCCCCAGGGCGTGCATCCTTGCACGCCCGAGCGTCGCATGCGACGCTCCCCCATCTGCTTTTGGGGACGGAGATCGGGGCAAATCATGCTGATGAAACGGCTTACCGCCGCGTTACTCATCTGCACCCTGCTAGCCAGTTGCGCCACCAATCCCGACCCTCGGATAAAGCAGGAGGGCAGTGGCTGCAACCCGGGCAACCCGGGTGGTGTCAACTCGCTTGGAGAGTTCGTCTTTATCCTCGCCTTCGACTTGGTCTTCGCCGCAAGCTGCGAGGGCATCACCCACCTCGTGGACGGAGCTGCCGGTCGTCCTCCCAGCCGCCTGGAAGGCGATGTCTATCATTCCGGGGACGATGCGTTCTCGGTGAGACTCCCGGTCACACCTTCGGCCTCCGATACCGGGGTCTATACGTTAGTCGAGCATCTCACCCGCACGGAAGACTACATCTTCGTCCTCCCCAACCAAAAGGGCGAGGGGCACAGCGCCTACATGGTAGATGTGCTACGCAAGCTCGATACCAAGGACGCTAACCTGTCGCCCAAGGAGTTCCTGGGCGACATGAGCCGCGTGAAACAGCTCATGGCGATCCATCCACTCACCAGCGAAGACGGTCCGCCGCTGGTACATGAAGAATCGCTGACGTTGGATGGCAAGCCGGCGCTGTTCCAGACCTACAGCCTGTTGCTCACCACCGACGATAACGACAATGATGCGACCAAGTTCTTCGGCAACGGCAGCAAGACCTTGAACCTGCTGCTCTACGTGGTTAAGACCCATGACGAGGCTGCCATCATCGGCATCGCCTGGCCGGGCGACTGCGTCGCCTGCGCCACGGGGCCGGAATCTGCGGTCCGCAGATTGAATCCGGACGTGGACGCTTTCATGAGCTCTTTCCGGCTCACGGCGCGGGATCCCGGGAACTGAAGCGGCTGCCTTAGAAGCGGAACACCAGGAAGTACATCAGCAGCGTATTGACGACCAGCAAGGCGAGACCGGTGGGTATCTGGACCTTGATCACCCCGTTCTGATCCGGCAGCTCCAGGAGCGCGGCGGGCACGATGTTGAAGTTGGCGGCCAGCGGCGTCATGAGCGTGCCGGAATAACCGGCCAGCATGCCGAGAGCGCCCATGATGGCGGCGTCGCCGCCATGCAGCTTCACGATCAGCGGCAGGCCGATGCCGGCGGTCATCACCGGGAAGGCGGCGAAGGCGTTGCCCATGACGAGCGTGAAGAGCGCCATGCCGACGCAGTAGGCCGTCACCACCATGCCGGCGCTATCCACCGGGATGAACCAGCTCACTTCTTTCGCCACGATCTGGCCCACGCCCGCCAGCGCGAACATGGCCCCCAGCACCGCCAGGAGTTGCGGCAGCGCCACCACCGGGCCCACCGCGTCCACCAGCCGCCGCGACTCCGTGAGCGGCACCGCGACGGGCTGGCGCAGCATGTAGAGGCCCGCCGCCAGGGCGACGATCACCGAGAGCCCTAAGGCCACCAGCGTGGCGTCCTTCATCTCCACCAGGGGCTTTCCGCCCGGCGTGTAGTTCTGCAGCAGCACCGTACCCAAGACCGTGACCAGGGGTATCAATAGCGCAGGCACGAACAGCCGGTTGCCGAAGCGCGAAGCACCGGCACGGCGCTCGATCTCGGTCGGCTCGGCGGCACCGGCCTTGCCCAGACCGATGCCCGCCAGGATGGCCATGCCGATGGCGAGACAGCCGACCACGAACGGCGGCAGCCAGGTACCGAACAGGAAGGTGGCGGAGTACAGCGCCCAGAACGCGGCGCGCCGCAGATGCCGCGGATCACTGCGATCCCTGAGGTTGAACCAAGCGGCGGCGGCGAACATGAGCCCCAGCAGCAGGTAGATGCCGTCCAGCACGCTCATGACTTCTTGCCTAGTTCACGTTGCAGGCGCCGGTCCAGGCGCCAGAGCCGGAACAACTGGATCGCAAGTGCAGCGATGGCGGTGGGGATGGCCCAGAGCGCGATCTGCAGCGGCGTGAGCGGATAGCCCGACTGATCAAGAAAGGCTTTGATCAAGAGCACAGAGCCGATCGCTATGAAGATGTCCTCGCCGTAGAAGAGTCCGATGTTATCGATGGCGGCTGCATGGGCGCGGATCAGGAACCGCGTGTCGGGCGGCAACTCGCCGTAACGGTTCTCGGCGGCGGCTTCCGCCATGGGCGCCACCAGCGGCCGCACCATGGCGGCGTGGCCGCCGAAGGCAGTGAGCCCCAGGCTGGCGGTGATCTGGCGGATGAGGAGATAGAGCATCAGCAGCCGGCCGGTGGTGGCAGCGCCGACCCGCGCGATGAGCGCCTGGGCGCGCTCCTTGAGGCCGTTCTTCTCCAACATGCCGATCACCGGCAACGTGAGCCAGACCAGCGCCATGTAGCGGTTCTGGGTGAAGGCGCGGCCGAACTCGGTGACGATGCCCGTGAGGTCGATGCCGGCGGCGAGTCCGGTGGCGACCGCGGCGGCCACCACCACCAGGAGCGGATTCAACCTGAGCGCGAAGCCGAGGATGACGATGACGACGCCGATGAGGGTCAACAAGAGCGACACCCCACGCCACCGAACAGGGTCATGGCATGAATATCGGGCTGAAATCGAGCCTATCGCCCTTCTGCATGGAGACCTCCACGCCGGCGGTACTCATCAGGAGGGCCCGATCCGGCGCGACATCCAGCGAGTACAGGCTGTCCTTGCCGCTGATATCGTTTGCGATGAGGGTCGCGCCGTCCGGGCGGGCGGCCACGCTCCTGGCGATGAGGTCGGCAAGAGACATCGCGCCATCATGGATGGTCTGCTTGAGCAGCGCATAGTCATCTGCGCTCCAGAGCATACCGAACATCAACTGTTCGTCGAATACGCCCCACTTCGGCTCCTGGATGGCGCGGGTCAAAGTCTTGTATTGCCGCAACCTCGACTCGATGGAGGTACGCTTGTTGAGCGGCGTGGTGTAGGGATCCATCGCAGCGGCGTCCTTCTTGAGGTTGGCAATGTCGAACTCCTTGTCCGCCAGCGCCGTGAGCTGCCGCATGACCTCGGGGGTCTTCTCCGGCAGGTTCAGCAGTTTCGACTGGTAGATGCAGGTGCGGATCGCGACCGGCTGCTTCAGCCACGCATACTTGGAATCGGGGTCGTAGGGGCTGGCCTTATCCGGAGACAGGGCGCTGCTGTATACCTTCACCTGCGCCGCCACCACCAGGCCACTATAGTCCGGAGTCGTGCTGTAGGAGAGCAGCAAGACCACCGCGGAATCGTTGCCTTGGTTGGACGAACTGAGCCGCGCCACCGAATCGGAATCCTCCTTGGACTCCACCACCTTCACCGGCTTCAGCCAGTCGACGGATTTGAGGCCGTCTGACAAGCTCTGGCGTAACAGGGGTTCGGGATCGTAGCCATCCATCATGTAGTGGAACGGATAAGACTGACTCTGGGCTTCATCCACGGCTTGCGAGTTTATGATCTCACCGGCGATGAAGTTGCCGACTACGAAACTGGGCACGAAATTCCAGGCCGCGGCATTCCCCGGCACCGCGATCACCTGGCCCGGTATGAAGGGCTCGATGAAGATCGTCTGTTGTGGCAAGAGGACGGACAGGATCGGCATCTTGAGTCGGCTGGTATCCAGCGGCTTCGTGGTCTCCGCCATGAGACTGGAACTGCACAGCAGCGCCGCAGCGCTGACGATCATCACCCTGCTCTTCATCCCTGTCCCCTTCGTTTGTCCGTGGTCGACGCTATGGATACGACATCCCCAAGGACGCCTTGAGCCCGCCCTTGAGATCCGGATAGCGCAGCTTGATGCCCGTCTCATTCAAAAGCTTGTCGTTCTTGAGGCGCTTGGATTCCTTCATGAAGCTCATGATGCTGGGACTCAGCATGCGCTCCGCCTCCTGCATGGAGATGAGCGGCGGCTTGGGCATGCCGGTGAGTTCAGCGAGCTGGAACAGGTAGTCGGTGATGGTGGAAGGCTGCCCGTCGCTCACGTTGTACAGCGCACCACCCTTCGCGTCTTCCATCACTGCGTGGCAGACGCTGACCAAGTCGTCGATGTGGATGCGGTTGGTGAAGCTGCACTCCTCGGAGCGCACCGTGGGCATGCCGGACTTGAGGCGCTCCGTGAGCAAGCGACCGGGGCCGTAGATGGCCGGCACGCGCAGCACCAGCCAATCTATGCCGTGATCGCCGCACCAGTTGCGCACCGCATCTTCGGCGGCGATGCGCCGCTGCGCGCGGTAAGTGGAAGGCCTGAGCGGTTCGCTCTCGTCTATCCAGCGTCCCTCGCAATCGCCGTACACGCCGGTGGTGCTGAGATACAGGAAGCGTGCCGGCAGCCCAGTGAACTCAAGGTGATCCAACAGGCGTTCGATGCGGATGTCGTCCTGGCCCACATCCACCGGCGGCGCGAAGTAGAAGACCCGCGCACCGCCCGAGGGCAGGCTCGGCAGGTCGCCGGCGTCGAGATCGGTGCGGATGGGACGGATGCCGGCGGCATGGAGCGCGCGCACGCTGGCGTCGGAACGGACCACGCCGCTCACCTGGCGGCCCTCGGCGCGGTATAGGGCAGCGAGGCGGCGACCGGTGTCGCCGCAGCCGATGATCAGCACACCTCTCTGTGTCGCGTCGCTCATCCGCATTGATTATGCGGGCATCGGCATGGGCCCAGCAACGCACCGGCAACCCCGATAGTTGAGGCATAATCTATATGAGGCCCCGCACAGGCGGGGCCGCGCCTTTTCAGAGGCCAGGATGTCCAAGACCGTCACGCTCATGCCCTCGGCCAAGTCCTTCCAGGTGCAGGAAGGCGAGACTGTGCTGGCAGCGGCACTGCGCCAGGGCATCCACCTGCCCTACGGCTGCCGCACCGGCAGCTGCGGCACCTGCCGCGCTCATTGCCTGGAAGGCCAGACCCATTACCCGGAAGGCGACCCGCTGGCACTGACGGCACTGGAGATGCACGCCGGCGAGGCGCTGCTCTGCCGCGCGGTGCCGCAGAGCGACCTCAAGGTGGAGGCTAGCGAGATCACCGCCATGGCGGCGCTACGGGTCAAGGCCATGCCCTGCCGCGTGGCGAGACTGGAGAAGCTCGCCCACGACGTGATGGGACTGTACCTGCGGCTCCCCGCGGTCGAGCGCATGCAGTTCCTGCCGGGGCAATACATCGACATCCTGCTGGCGGGGAACCACCGGCGCAGCTTCTCGCTGGCCAATCCGCCCCACGACGACCAGTTCCTGGAGCTGCACGTGCGCAACGTGCCGGGCGGGCGTTTCTCCCAGGAGGTCTTCCAGCAGCTGCATGAGGGCGCCCTGCTGCGCATCCAGGGTCCGCTCGGCACCTTCTTCCTGCGCGAGGATTCCACGCGTCCCATGGTGCTGGTGGCGGGCGGCACCGGTTATGCACCGATCCAGGCCATCCTGCGCCACGTCTTCGAGCAGGGCCAGCAGCGCGACATCGTGTTCTATTGGGGGGCGCGCGCGGCGCGGGACCTGTACGCCGATGCCAAGCTCAAGGCCTGGGCCAAGGAGCACCCACGCTTCCGTTACATCCCGGTGCTCTCGGAGCCTAGCCCTGAGGACCATTGGCGCGGCCGCCTGGGCTTCGTGCATGACGCGGTGCTGGCAGACTTCATCGACCTCTCGGGCCACGACATCTATCTCTCCGGCCCCCCGCCCATGGTGAACGCGGCCCGCACCGCCTTCCCGCTGCACCGCGCCGACCCAGCGCACATGTATTCCGATAGCTTCGACTTCCCGGCGGAGGTGCGTGCTGCACTCGAGGCGGAAGCGCGGAAGGCTCCTCCTCACAGCTGATCTACGTTCACTGTACCTGGAACGATATGGTCTTCGACACCACGTAACGCCGGGTATACATCTCGTCGAAATAGAAATACAGCGTGGCTTGATAGGTTCCAGGCTTGAGGTGGTCCAGCGCAAGAGGGAAGCCCGAGTAGTCCACACTGAACGACTCGTCTGGCTGCAACAGCGCGAAGTCCTCTTGGCTGCTGGGCCCGGCATCGGCGATGGCGACTGGGATGTCTCGCACCCGCTGGCTGCCCTGCGTCAGCAGTATATCCAGGTAATTCGCCATCAGGCCCGGATGCCGCTTGATGTCGGCGAGGCGCAGTGGCGAGGCGCCGTCATTGCGCACGGTGACCGTGAACTGCGGCACCGCACCGGAAGTGAGCGCCGGGCCGGGCAAAGACAGCGATATGGACAAAGGTAGCTTGCTATGGCTGCCAAAGGCATGCCACGAGCCTATATGAGGATGCGGGACCTTTGTGAACGCTTCCGCCTGGGCAACCGCCTCGTCGGCTGAGCGCATCAGCAACTTGTCGTAATTGGGAAAGCGATACGGTAGGCCGTGTTCCTCCGCGAGGCGCTGCACGTCGAGCGCCGAAGTGTCATCGCTCTCGATGTCCACCGGGATCTGGTAGGGCTCGGCGCGGGTGAAAAGGGAATCCATGTCATCGAGTGATATGGCACCACCGCCCAGCATGAGCGGACCACTCTTGGGCACCGTCGCTTCGAATATCCTCGGCAACCCTTCGCTCTGGGCGAGTTGCAGCGTCTGGAGGGGGGCCGCATCCGCTGGATGACTGCCCAGCAGTTGCACGAGGTATTCCCCTCGCTGGACATGCAGCAGATAAACCAGTTCCGCGCCGGGTATGTAAGGCTTACAGGTCTCCGCGTCGCCGGCCTTCTCGTCCAGCTTAGATGGCTTTAACGTGGAGAAATACAGACGGATGAGGTTTCCCTGGACCTCGGACCGAAGGGAAGCCGTGTCGACGGTACTTCCTTCATCCAAGGCCACGCGCAGGGTGACGGCAAGCTCGTCCGGCCCCTTCCAGTCACCCACCGGGATATAAGGACGGCCGAGGGCGGAGTCGTCATCGAGCAGATGGATCGTGACGGGAGAGCCCGGCTGCGCCGCCCGGGTCGCCATGGCGATAGTCATCAAGACGACTGCAACTATCCCGCGCCACCCCATGCATGTCTCCCCTTGCCCGTCGGGCAGACCCAATTCCACCACATTTCCCGCGGTGGTGTTCCAGCTACGTCACAGACCTGACGCATTCCGCCCATTTATCGAGCAGTCCTGCTGGTAACACTGCAACCAAAGCTTAACGTCGCGTTCATAAACGGTCTGTAGGGTGGATAAAGTCAAATGTCCCCCACATGGACGCGGTCATGCCTGAACAAGCACAGCTCCGGCAACTGGTGATGGAAGCCCCCGGCATCCCGCCGCATCTATTGGTGAACGACGTGGCGGACATGTTCATGGACGAGAGCCACGGTAAGCTGCTGTCCCTGCCGGTGCTCGACGGCGACCGCCCCGTCGGCCTCATCAGCCGCGCACGCATGCAACAGGTGCTGTTCCGCCAATACGGCCGCGAGCTGTTCGGCAAGAAGCCGGTGACGGCCATCATGAACGACGCGCCGGTGGTGATCGAATCAGACATGGCCCTGAACGAGGCCAGCAAGGCCGTGACCGAGCGGCTCAAGTTCCCGGTGACCGAGGACTTCATCATCACCCAGGGCGGACGCTACATTGGCATGGGCGCGGTGATGCACCTCCTGAACGCCATGGAAGCGCAGCTCGCCAGGCAGACCCAGGATCTGGCGGCCGCCTATAAGGAACTCAAGGCCTCGCAGCTGCAGCTCATCCAGTCGGAGAAGATGGCATCGCTGGGTCAGATGGTGGCGGGTGTGGCCCACGAGATCAACACGCCGCTCGGCTACGTGAAGAACAACATCGAGATGATGGAGATGTTCTTCGACACCAATCGCGCGCTGGTGGCTGCCGGCAACAGCCTGGCGGACGCGCTGCTAGCGCCCAACACCACCGAGCAGGACCTGCAGGAGAAGCTCGCGGCGCTGGCAGAGATGCGCCAGCAACCCAGCGGCGAGGCCGACGACATGCTGAAGCTCTTCGCCGACACCCGCTTCGGCGTGGACCAGATCAGCGAGCTGGTGCAGAACCTCAAGAACTTCAGCCGCCTGGACCGGGCCGCTGCGGCGGACGTGGATCTCAACGAGTGCCTGGATAGCGCGGTGCTCTTGGCCCGTAACGTGCTGAAGACCCGCGTGGAAGTGGTGAAGCAGTACGGCCCCCTGCCGCGCATCTCCTGCATGCCCTCGCAGCTGAACCAGGTGTTCCTCAACATGCTCACCAACGCCGCCCAGGCCATCGAGGGTCCGGGCAAGATCCTGCTCAAGACCGAGACGGATGGCGACTGGCTCAAGGTCACGGTGCAGGACACCGGCAAGGGCATCCCGGCGGACGTGCTGCCGCGCATCTTCGACCCCTTCTTCACCACCAAGCCCGTGGGCCATGGCACCGGCCTCGGCCTCTCCATCAGCTACCAGATCGTGCAACAGCACGGCGGAGACATCCGCGTCACGTCCCAGCCCGGCAAGGGCACCCGCTTCACCGTGCGCCTGCCATTGGCGGGGCGCGCGCCCCAGGAGAATGCAGCATGAGCGAGAAAGCCAACATCCTTCTGGTGGACGACGAGGAACGCGTGCTGCGCTCCCTGGAGATGCTGTTCCGCCACCGCTTCAAGGTCTACACCACCACCGACGGCAACGAAGCGGTGGACATCTGCCGCCGCGACCGGGTGCATGTGATCGTGAGCGACCAGCGCATGCCGATGATCACCGGCGTCGAGGTGCTGCGCCGGGTGCGTGAGGTCTCGCCCAACACCATGCGGCTCCTGCTCACCGGCTACTCGGACCTGCAGGCCATCGTGGACTCGGTGAACGAGGGCGAGATCTTCCGCTATCTCAGCAAGCCCTGGAGCGCCAAGGAGATCGTCAACATCGTGAACCAGGCGTCGGACATCGCGCTCAGCCTGGAGCACGAGAGTGGCGGGGCCACCAGCGGCGTGGCGCCGGGCGTGCTGGTCATAGACGAGGACCCTTCGGTGGTGGAGATGGTCAAGGCCATCTGCGGCAAGGAACGGCAGGTCACCTGGAGCATGGACCTGGACGAAGCCTTCGAGACCCTCGCCGCCAACGACATCGCGGTGGTGGTTTGCGACATCCGCCTGCGCGGGCGCGACATCACGGCGGCGGTGAAGGCTCTGAAGGAGAGCAACCCCATGGTGCTCACCATCGTGCAGACCCAGCTACAGGACGTCGAGACCCTGCGCGGCCTCATCAACCACGGGCAGATCTACCGTTTCCTGCCCAAGCCCGCGCGACGCGGCCTGCTGGAGATGAGCCTGGAAGCCGCCTCACGCCGGCACGTGGCCATGAAGGCGGTACCGCGACTCGCGTCCCGCTATCAGGTGGAGAAGAACGAACAAGCACCGGTGGTCGCTCTTTCTAATAGGCTACTTGGCTATCTCGATAAGATGCGGCAAGGTCGTTCATCTTAAGAGCCTGCTGCGCTCGCCGGGGCGTTGTTGCGCTTCGGACTCGCAGTCGGTCATGCACATAAGAGTGCACTCCCTCCTGCTCGCTTCGCGCGCCTAGCCCCGCCTTCGCTCGCGACGGCTCTAAGCCCTAACACCTAGAGATTAGTTCGACACGCGGGCGTGCGATCCAGAGTTGGACGCGTCAAGACTTCAGTTCTGAATAGCGGCGCAAGCCATTGAGATACCGGGAGAGCTTGAACTCCTGCTGCACAGGCAGTTTCGATACCGGCACCGGCTGATCCCGCAGCGGCGAGGGCAGCGGCCTGCCCAAATGATAGCCCTGGTGCAGGCGCACCCCCAAGGATTGCACCGTCTGGTAATCCTCTTCGGTCTCGATGCCCTCCGCCACCACCTTGCACCCCAAGCGTACCGACATGTCACGGATGGAACGGACGAACTCGCGTTTCACGCCATCGCCGCCGATGTTCTCGGTGAAGTGGTGATCTATCTTCACGTAGGCGGGCCTGAGCTCCGACCAGAGGCGCAGACCTGCGTAGCCCGCGCCCAGGTCGTCTATGGCGATCTGGAAGCCGGCCTCGGTGTAGTGGGCCACGGCGGCCTTCAGCACCGTGTAGTCTTCCAGGGGCTGCTGTTCGGTGAGCTCGATGACCACCCGCTGCGGCGCCAAAGCCACTTCGTGCAGGAGTCGCAGGGTCTCGCCAGGGCGGAAGGTGGGCTCCATCAGACTCAAGGGGCTGACGTTGAGGAACAGGCAGCCCGGAAGCCCAAGCTCCTGGAAACGGCGGATGGCGAGCTCCCGGCACACCAGGTCCAGTTCGAAGAGTCGCCCTGACCTCGCGGCGGCGCGGATCAGGGGCAGCGGGGCGTGCAAGGGACTGTTGGAAGGACCGCGGGTCAGGGCTTCGTAGCCGAACACCCGGCCGTCATGGGAGTCGATCACCGGCTGGTAAAGGGTCTGCAGGACCCGGTATCGCAATATATAGTCCAGCTCGCTGTCCAATTCGTGTTCCATGGACCTCTCCCATGCCGCTGTCCTGTACTTATGTCCAAGGTAGACTGCTTGCATGAACCTTGCGTGACAGCTTCGAGACAAGTGGAGTCGGACGTCACATGACAACGCGGCGCTTGAGGGTCCTGTACCTGCTGCGGGAATACCCGCAGATATCCCAGACTTACATCAAGACCGAGCTGGAAGCGGTGCGCGAGCGTTACGATGTGAGGGTGCTGACTCTGCAGCCGGCGGATATCGCCGAGCCCAAGCACCTGCCCTTCAGCGTCACGCCGAAGAAGCCCCAGATCATGGCCGCCATCGCGGAGTTCAAACCGGACCTGATCCACACCCATTACATGATCATGGCCGCATTCACCGCGGACATCGCCCAGACCGCCGGCCTGCCCTATACCTTGCGCAGCCACTCCTTCGACGTGCTGGAGACCGAAGGTGCCCGCGCCAGGCCGGAATGGCTCGGGGTCCGCGACCAGCTGCGCCGTGACGACTGCCTGGGTGTGCTGTGTTTCCCCTTCCTGCGGCCGGAGCTGGAACGTTTCGGCATCCAGCCCGGGAAACTGGTGGACACGCCGCCGGTGGTGGCGGTGCAGCGCTTCCTGGACCGGGGGCCGAACGGCCGCGCCATCATGAACATGGGCGCGGTGCGGCCCAAGAAGCAGATGCAGGACTTCGTGGAACTCGCGCGCTTGCTGCCGGACCGGGAGTTCAACCTGTACGCGCTCGGTTACCAGGCCGACCAGCTGAAAGGCTACAACGAAGGGCACGGGGGCCGGGTCAACTTCATCCCGCCCGTATCCCACGACGCCATGCCGGCGGAGTACAAGAAGCATGAGTGGCTGGTATACACCGCGCACCCCGACATGAAGAGCGTGGGCTGGCCCATGGCGGTGGCAGAAGCCCAGGCCTCGGGCGTGGGCGTGTGCCTCGCGAGCATCCGGCCGGACCTGAAACACTACGTGGGTGAAGCCGGCTATCTCTACACGGACCTGCAGAAGGTGAAGGAACTCATCAGCGGACCGGTGCCTGCAAAGATGCGGGAGGCAGGATTCGAGCAGGCCAGGAAATCTGATATCACCAGTCACATTCACAAGCTCACCGACATCTGGGATCGAGTGGCCTAAAAAGCTCTCGCTAAAAACGAGAGATTTTGCCCTCTGGCTAGGCGCACGAGGCGAGTAGGAGGGGTTCGCCGCATGCGGCGAACGGGAGCACATGGATGTGCGACCTGGATCGCAAGCGGAGCTGGATGCGTAGCGCAGCGCTCATCACGTGCCCGCCGCTCTCGGCATCCTGCCTCCCGCGGCGTTAGGACATCCTGTCCGTCACAACGCCAGAGGGCCCGTCGCTCTCGGGCATCCCTGCCCTTCCGCGACGTTAGGACCTCCTGTCCGTCAAAGATCCGTTTTTAGGTCGCGCACAGATCCCAGCCGATGAGAGAATCATCCGACGCGTTGAAGGCTTTGACCTTCACTTTGCGGAACCCGCCTTCCTTGAACAGCCGGCCGATGCGGTGCGCACGGGTCTCATCCACCGCCGCGGTGCAGGCGGAGCGCAAGCGCGCCTGGGCGGCGCGCATGTCGTTCTCCATGCCGTCCATCTGCGCATGGATCGATGCCAGCGTCAGGGTCTGGCGCCGCTCCCAGCAGTCGGCGATCACCTGCAGGATGCGCTCGGCGGCCTTGGGGTTGGGCGTGCTCCGCATAAGCTCCGTCAGGCGCTGGGCCGCGTCGGAATAGGCCTGCTGGCTCGCCATGGCCAGCATGGCGGCGTGCAGCACGTCGCGGCGCAGGGCGGTCTCCTGGGTGAAGGCCACCTCGAACATGTGGCGCGCGTGCTCCAAGAGCTGCACATCGTCCAGCAGGGTGTCGATGGCCTGTACGCGGCCGAGGCATTGGCGGTGGGCGGCGCCATGCAGGGCATGGAACACCAGCCGCAGGCCGCCGCCCGGCTTCAGGATGCGGCGTAGCTCGCCTATCCCGGAGGCGGCGGCGCCATCGTCCGGCGGCGCCCATTGCATGCCGATGAAGTCGAAATAGCCGTCTTCGAAGGGCGTGCTGCTGCCGTAGCGGCGCGCATGGAAACGGATGCCGTTGAGTGTGAGCGGATCGGCGTGGAAGGTGGAAGCCAGGTCCAGGCCATGGACCTCGAGGTCGCCGCCGCGGGCAGCGGACACTTCCTGCGCCACCAGTGCCACCGAACCGATGCCGGGGGCGATGTCCAGGAAGCGCGTGCCGGACGGCAGCTCCCGCAGGCAGGCCCGCCAACTGTCATGCACAACCTGGGCATAGCCCAGGTCCGCGGCATTCAGCGCCACGCCCAGGTTGGACGCGGGCACGTGACGGGGTAACGCCTCGGTGACTGCCCCGGCCTGATCGGTCTTGCGGCGGGCGGCGGATTTCTGGCTGGACATGGAGCTGGATCGTGGGGTCATGACGGGATAGACGCGCAATGTTACGCGAGAGTTCCGCCGGACACGCGTAATAAATTGTTACGGAAAGTAAACCCGGGGCGGGAATAAGACATCGGGACGTTTATGTAAATCCCTGCCGCAAAAAGTTCAAAAAAACAAAATCCTCCTGCAACGTCTGTCCGGCATGGTGTCCGGTGCCCGAGCACTTTCGGACACCTCCACAGGAAGCACTCCCATGCCATCCGTACGGACACTTCGACATTGCATCACCCCCGCGCTCGCCACCGCCGTGATCCTCGGCTGCGCCAGCGCCTCGGCGAACCCGCATGACTCCGATCCCGCGCAGGCTTTCTCCACCACCACGCCCATCAAGCACCTCGTGGTCATCTTCCAGGAGAACGTCTCTTTCGACCATTACTTCGCCACCTACCCGGTGGCCGCGAACCCATCGGGCGAGCCGGCCTTCCACGCCCGCCCCGGCACGCCGAGCGTGAACGGTCTCGGCGAGTTCCTGCTGGCGCACAACCCGAACAGCGCCAACCCGGCGCGCATCGACCGTTCCCAGCCGCTGACCTGCGACCAGGACCATGCCTACGGCGCGGAGCAGAAGGCCTTCGACGGCGGCTTGATGGACCAGTTCGTGGAATTCACGGACGTGGAGTCCTGCGGTGCCCCGGACGTGAGCCTGCCGGGCCTGGTGATGGACTACTACGACGGCAACACCGTCACGGCCCTGTGGAACTACGCCCAGGCCTTCGCGCTGAGCGACAACTCCTACGGCACCACCTTCGGCCCCTCGACCCCCGGCGCCCTTAACCTGATAGCCGGTCAGACCCACGGCGCGACGCCGTCGGACGTAGCCGGCAACACCGTCGGCGGCACCGTAATCGGCGATCCGAACCCGGCCCTGGACGACTGCTCCTCCACCAACCCCAACAACGTGACGATGGCCGGGCGCAACATCGGTGATCTGCTCAACGCCAAAGGCATCAGCTGGGGCTGGTTCCAGGGCGGGTTCCGGCCATCTGCGGTGAACGGTGGTGTGGCCACCTGTGCATCCGCCACCAACAACATCGGCGGCGCCGCCATCCGCGACTACAGCCCGCACCACGAGCCCTTCCAGTACTACGCCTCCACGTCGAACCCGCACCACCTGGCACCGAGCTCGACTGCTGCTATCGGCACTGCCGCCGACCAGGCCAATCACCAGTACGACCTGCAGGACTTCTGGGCCGCGGCGAAAGCCGGCAACCTGCCGGCAGTGAGTTTCCTGAAGGCGAAAGAAGCCCAGGACGGTCATGCGGGGTACTCGGACCCGTTGGACGAGCAGACCTTCCTGGTGGACACCATCAACCAACTGGAGAAGCTGCCGAGCTGGTCCAGCACCGCCGTGATCATCGCCTATGACGATTCCGACGGCTGGTATGACCACGTGATGGGACCGATCGTGAGCCAATCGGCGGATGCGGCGAACGACGCGCTGGATGGCGCCGGCCTCTGCGGCAGCAACTCCACCGGCATCTATCAGGACCGCTGCGGTTTCGGTCCGCGCCTGCCGCTGCTGGTGATCTCACCGTGGGCTCGCGAGGACTTCGTGGACCACTCAGTCACCAGCCAATCTTCGATCCTGCGTTTCGTCGAGGACAACTGGCAGACCGGCCAGATCGGCGACGACTCCTTTGACGCCAAGTCCGGCAGTCTCGCCAACATGTTCGATTTCAGCCGCCGCGGCGAAGAACCGCGGGTGCTGTTCCTGGATCCGAGCACCGGTGAGCCGTCGAACGACGGTCACGGCCGCCATTGATGACTTCTTAGATCGAGTTCCCCGAGTTGCCCGGGTCACATGACCCGGGCTTTTTTTTCCAGTCCTTCAGGAAGCTACTGCGCTCGCCAGGGCGTTGTTGGGCTTCGGACTCGCAGTCAGTCATGCACAAAAGAGTACACTCCCTCCTGCTCGCCTTGCCCGCCTAGCCCTGCCTTCGCTCGCGACGCTTCCTGAAGGTCTGTAGGAAGAACTCTAACGATTGAGGCAAGACCTAGACGGGGCCGCCAGAAGAAATCGGCGCAAGAGGCGCCGAGGCCTTCTTGACCGGGCGCTTCTTCGCGGCGGCCTTCTTCGTCTTCTTCTTGCCCTTGCTGCTCTTCTTGCGGGACTTCGCCGCCTTGGAGAGCCGCTTGGCCTCCGAGTGCAGGGCCTCCAGGGTCATCTCGAAGGTGGCCAGCACATCGGCAGTGCGGGCGATCAGGCTCTTGGCCGGGTTGGCGCGCAAGTCCAGCGTCTCCTTGCACTTACCGCACTTCAGCGACTTATGCTTCTGCGCCCATCTGAGCTTCATCCGCGCGGTCTTGCCGCAGGCGGGGCAAGGGATATAGACATGGGTGTCTTTCTGAAGCTTCGACATGGGACTCTCCCGGCGCGGGCTGTGTGACAGGGCGGTCATCATACGGCAGCGGGGAAATCCGATTGTTACAGCTGTCATATACTGGACTCGGGGCACAGCACTAAAAATCGGGGAATTACAGCATGCGATCAATCATGGTGATGAATGCGAAGGGCGGCTGCGGCAAAAGCACCCTGGCGACTTCCATCGCGGCCTACTTCGCCAACAACTGGGAAGGCACGGTCACGCTCGCCGACTACGATCCCCAGACCTCGAGTCTCGATTGGCTGGCCAAGCGTCCCGCGGACCGGGACCCCATCGTGGGCGTGGATGCCAGCAAGGAAGGCCTGAAGCACCTCCCCCGCAACACCGATTACCTCATCATCGATCCGCCGGCGCGAGTGCATGGCTCCGAGCTCACGGGGCTGGTGAAGCACGTGGAGACCATCGTGGTGCCGGTGCTGCCCTCGCCCATCGATATCGGCGCCGCCGCCAAGTTCGTGAAGGAGCTGCAGGACGTAGGCAAGGTGGAGCGGCGCGAAGTGAAAGTGGCTGTGGTCGCCAACCGCGTGCGCGAGAACCTATTGGTGTTCGAAGAGCTGGAGAAATTCCTCGACGGACTCAAGGTGCCATTCATCGCCAAGTTCAGGGATGCGCAGAACTACATCCGCGCCTACTCCCGCGGTCTCGGCATCCACGAACTCCCTCCGTATCTCGCGGAGCCGGACTGGGAGCAGTGGACGCCTTTAACCAAGTGGCTCGAATCGAAGCGGAGCATGCCGTCTTAGCTTGATCGCGGTGCAGGCCGGCGCTCGATCAGCCACGCAATCGCAGCGAAGAGAAGGTAGAGCACCAGACCGCTCACGGCCACCATCTTCACCGAAGCGGGCGGCGGGCCGAAGGAGCCGGCGAGCTGGAACGCAGTCATGATCAGGCAGAAGATCACCAGTGTCACCCGGCGCGCCTTCGAGACTTCCCGGCTCCTGGACAAGTAATACACCAGGCCGGCGAATAGCAGGATCAGCTCCACCGCCAACTCCAGCATGGGGTGATACCAGAGCCCCAGGCCCACCTTCAGATGCTCATCGGTGATGGGCAGGTCCGGCAGATGCACCAGGAGATCCAGGAACCAGTGGGAGGCCACGCAGACCGCCAGGATGCCGGCGGCGAGCTGCGAACCCTGCTTGCGGGTGAACACGAAGCGATACAGGCCATAGGCCACGGCGGCCCAGCCGAAGGCGGCCATCAGGCTATGGGTGTAAGGATAGAAGTCGAACACCAGCGGCCCCGAGGGATTCACGCCGGGTTGGATATGGACCTGCTCCACGCCGAAGAACACCAGCACGGTCCAGAGGATATCCACCCACTGCACGGCGATGAAATAAGCCCATAGCGGGATGCGCTTCTCCGCACCTCGCGCCGCGAAGGCAATGCCGTAATGACCTACGAACATTTCTGTCTCCCCTGTCTGGAAACCAGTCTGACCCGCGCGTCACCGAGAAGTTCCGCGCGACTATACTGGCTCGGGGGTATCCATGCGACTTTGGTCCTTACATCCCAAGGTCACCTCGGGGCAGCTCAAGAACGAGCGGGAACATCTCGATCGAAAGCTAAAAAAGCGCTCTCCCAAGTGGAGAAAACAGCTTCCGTCTACTAGGCTTTCTAGCTTAGGCAAAAAGAGGCCCGGCATGCTCCGCACGCCGGGCCAACGGCTGACAGGCGCCGCGCCTATATAAATCCCCTCCAGCAACGCCAACAAATCTGTTTCAGTCTTCTCCAATCTCTAAGCGCTGCAAGCGCGGCGCTAAGTCAGAAATCTAGATCTCGGGGTGGCTACGCCACCTTCCCGGCTGCGCTTCCTGCTTCGCCGGCCGGCCCGCCCGCGCTTTCCCTGCACGGTCGTTCGCAGCTATCACTGCTCACCCGCGCCTATATAAATCCCCTCCAGCAACGTCAACAAAACCTTTAAGAAAAGGCCCGATGGCCAATTGTGGCCACCGGGCTTTGCGTCGAAGTTCAATCCGCATTTGTCTGCGGTGACTCCGGCCTCCTGGGCACGCACGCACTGGTGGTTCCTGCGTGCCTCGGACCTTTTGGCAGCGTCACGCTGCCTTTCTATTCGGGACCATCAACCTCCGGTAACCACGGCAGATCGCGCGACGCATCGTGATGGTGTCATCCGGTTCGCGTACAAACACGAAGCGACGCTTGCACTTTATGCGTGACTTCCAGCGGAAGCGCGGGACGCGGTGCATCACTCTCGGACTCCAGGCCCGCCCCCGGGACAGGAAGGTCGAGGCCCTGCGACGCAGATGACGTGTCTTCATGGTGCTTCTCCCCTTTTAAGCCGCGGCGTCTTGGGCCCGCAGGGAGCGGGCCAGCTTGCGCCACAGGCCGATGAAGCCGAACAGCACCAGCGCGACGTAGCTCATGGCGCCGCCACCACCGCCGCCGCCCGAGGGCGCAGCGCTGACGTTGCCCTTGGCGTCCACGGTGATGTTCACCGGGTCGGCCTTGTAGGTCTTGCCATCGCTGTCGGTGGCGACCGCAGTGAGGGTGTGGGCACCCTGGCTCACTTCGCCGGACTGCCAGGTGGCTTCATACGGAGCGCCGGTGGCGGTGGTGGCGGAGCCGCCATCCACCTCGAAGGTGACGCCCGCCACATCGATGCCGGTGGGCACGCTGGCGGTGACCTTGAGGGTGCCGTCCACGGTCGCGCCGTTGCTCGGCGAGGTGATGGTCACGCTGCCCTCGGTGGAGGCGATGCCCATCACCTGGGTCGGGATGCGCACCATGAAGGCATCCATGCGGCTGCCGCCCATGTTACTGACCCAGAAGAAGTACTGGCCGGTGGGATCCAGGTTGCCCTTGGGATCCTGACCATAGGACAGGCAGTTCGGGCAGGGGCCGCTGCCGCCGGTGGCGCTCACGCTGGTCATGACCGGGGCCACGATCAGCGACTGCAGGCCGGTGGTGGACGTGGGCGAGGTGCTGCCCAGGGTGAAGCACTGGATGTCGTTCTCGCGCTGGTCGGTGGTGGCGACCGCCGCGGCGCCGCAGACATACTGTTGGCTGAGCGGCGTGCCGTCGGTGGCGCTGGACCAGCTCACGTGGGAGGGCGCGAAGGTGCCCCAGCTTCCGCCGAAGTACACGAGATTGCCCTGGAGGCTGCTCTGGCCGAACTGCCAGACGCGCCAGGCGTTTGCCTGGGTGTTCCAGTTGTCGGAGGCGACCATGGCGCCGTAACCGAGGTCGGAGTGGCCACCGGCGCCGTCCTTATCGAACAGCACCTGTTGGCTGCCCGTCTGCAGATCCTCGATCACATCGTCCTCGTCGCAGGCGACGCAGGGATCGGAAGGCAGCTTCTCCTTGATCTCGAGGTAACGGCCGCCCTTGTCGATCTGGCATTCGTCGAACTTACCGTTTGCGGCGAAGAAGGTGAAGTGCTTGGTGCTCTCCTTGTAGACGATACAGCCCTTCACGGCGTAGGTCTTGGCGTCCTCGAGCGTGGCCGAGTGCACGTCGTCGTCGTTGCTGGAATTGGTCTGGTGGATGACCGTGCCCGGGTACTGGGTGGTGGAGTCGAACACCGTCTCCATGCTGTGGCTGAGCACGTCATAGCGCTCGAGCTTGGAGGTCTCCTGCAGGTAGATCTTGGTGGGCTGCCCAAAGCTGAAGTACCAGCCTTCGGTGCTGTTCTTGCTCAGGGGATCGGTGGCAGCGAACAGCGGGCCCACTTCCTCGAGCGCGCCGGTGGACTTGGTGTACTTGAAGAGCGTGGCGCCCTGGCCGCCGCGGGCCCGGTTCAGGCCGATGAACACGTACATCGTGTCGCTGCCGGTGCTGTTGCTCATGTTCTTCCAGTAGCTGTAGGTCATGTCCAGGCAGTCCTGGTTGCCGCAGTCGCTGGGAACGGTCACGCGCACACCCTGGGTGTTGTAAGGCGCGGGGAAGGTGAAGCTGCCACGGGAGCTCGGCAGCTTGACCGAGGCGGGGGCCAGTAGGGCGCGGGCCGTGGACGCGGCGCCATCGCTCTCCATGAAGCCGCCGGGGGCCTGGGAGCTGGTGGCGGCATGGGCGCTGAACGCAGCGAGCGCCAGGAGCGCCGTGGCGCCTAGCTGCAGGATGGATTGCCATAACGAGCTGTTCTTCACTTTGATCATCACTTCGCCTCCTTCGGCTTCAAGGGCCCTTGCGGGCAGTTGCCGATAGGCGGGACGTCAGAGCGAAGACTTGAGCTTCGGGTGATTTCCGCAACCCTCCCGGTATTCACCCGGGGAGAGCTGAGGTAGAACCCTGCGAGAATTACCCGGAAGGGGACTACCTTATCGACCCTGTTTTTATACCGGGGTCGCGTAACGGAGTCTTAAACTTTCAGGAAAGAGAAAGTAAAACGGAGTTATTGTGTGACGGATTTCACGAGAAAAAGGCCACCACGACATTCATCGGTCTGAGACCAGAACTATTTCAGCGCCACGCGGGCACGCAGAGGGCCGCGGGCGTGACGTGATGCGCGCAGGTATAACCACTAAAAATTATGGAACGAAGGTCTACGCAGTCGAAGGGGTCAGACGGGAAAACACTCTAATGCCGGCTGGTGATATGTCTATTTCCCTGTATGGCTCGCCAGAGTCTCGGTGCCCCGGGCGATGTCGGTCCACTGCTTGCCGTCGGTGGAGAACGAGTAGCTATAGGTCGCGCTGGAGGCAGAGGTATACGTCCTAAGGATGCGATAGTGGATGACGGTACCGTCCGGCCGCGCGATGTCCTGGTCGTAGGTCCAGGTGTCGCCCCTCACCGAGATGTGGAACTCCGGCTGGGGCCCTTTCGGGGTGATCTGAGTCTCGGTGTAGACCTGGTCCTGGGCGTCCCAGCTGAAGATGTCGTAGAGCTGCAGGGAACCGTTCACCACGAACACGCATTTATAGGCCGTGGCATCCCGCCAGCACTCGCGCCGGGTGACGTAGTTCTGGGGACCGGCCTTGGTGAAGGGGCTGTCCAGAGTCTCGCCCTTGGTGGTCCAGGTGCCGGGCAGAACCTGCGCAAGCCTATCGAGGTCGGTGGGCTCAGGCGCCTCGGCCAGAGCGAAAGAGGCCCACGCCAGCAGTATGACGAATGCGATCCGCATGTGATGTCCCCTTCTTTTCCACAGCCGAAAAAGGCGAGTTTCTGACAGCCCCATATGATGATATTAGCGAAGACGGGGTGACATGAAGACTGAAGATGCGGGGTGGCTTACGCCACCTTCCCGGCTGCGCATCCTGCTACGCCGGCCGGCCGGCCCGTGCTGTCCTGCACGGGCGTTCGCAGCTCTCGCTGCTCACCCGAAAACAGCAAGTATTTGATATCCCGGTAGAGGATATTAGCGGACGATTACAGTTAATTCTGGTCCAACCAGGTTGAAGCATCTGGCACTTAAGCGTTGGACCAAAGGATGCAAGGATTTGCCGCCGCTGCGGGGCGCGGAGTATCAGGACCGAAGCCGCCCTGATTCGCGGGTAGGGTTATCGCATCGTGGGCCTTAAGGGGTGAAGACATGCGACGTATATGGGTGACGGCGGTGCTGGGCTGCGGACTGCTCTTGGGCAGCGCCCTGCGTGCGGACGAACAGCCCTTGGTGACCGGCAACGTCCAGTTCATGACCAACTACGTGGGTCGCGGGCTCGCCCAGAGCTTGGGGAATCCCTCCGTGGAAGGGGAACTGGACGTCAACTCCAATGATGGCCTGTACGGCGGCATCGATGGCAACAGCATCAACTGGGTGGACCAGGTGTACCCCGGCGACAGCGTGGGGGTCGAGATCGATTTCTGGGGCGGCTGGCGCCAGCACTTCGGCCCCGACGTGGTGACCAAGGTAGGTTTCCTGCGCCTGCAGTTCCCGGGCACCTACGTGCAGCAGACCCCGCCTTCGGATGAGCCCAACACCACGGAAGCCTTCGGCTACATCGCCTGGAAGAGCTACAGCGCGCGGCTGAACTATACGGTCACCGATGCGTTCGCGACCCCGGACTCCAAAGGCAGCATGTACCTCGACCTCAACGGTTCGCAGATCCTGTACGGCCCCTTCAGCTTCAGCGAGCATCTCGGCCGCAACCAGCGGCGCGGCACCAACTCCACCACCGGCCTGCCCAACGACCGCAGCTCCTACACCGACTACAAGCTGGCGCTCACCTATGCCTTCGACGGCGGCATGAGCCTGACGCTCGCGCATACGTGGACGAATGCGAGCCCCGCGGTGTACACCCTGCATGGGTACTTCGTCGCAGGCCACCATACGTGGTTGCTTCTCGAAAAGGATTTCTAAAGCGATAGTTTGCGCCGCACCTGAGTTGCGGCTATCTTCCAGGCATCAGTCGTAAAGGGGTGCTCAATGGAAACCATCGAACAGCGCGGCGCGCGCCTGGCGCGCTGCTGGATATTGATCGCGGCCTGCTACCTTATCGCGGGCGTGGCTTTCGGCATCGGCATGGCGGCGATGCAGAGGTTCCAGTTCGCGCCGGTGCATGCGCACATCAACCTGCTGGGTTGGGCGAGCATGGGCCTCATGGGACTGATCTATGACCGCTTCCCCAAGGCCGGCGGCAGCCGCCTCGGCGTCATCCACTTCTGGTCCTTCAACCTGCTCACGCCGGTGCTGCTGGCGGGGCTGCTGTTCATGTTCGCGGGCCACCCGGAGATGGAACCGGTGATGGTGGTGGGCTCGCTGGGGGTGCTGGCGTCGCTGCTGCTGTTCGTGGTCAACCTGTTCCTGAACATGAAGCGGGACTAGAAGGCGCCGCCCCATGGCGCCGAAAATCACTTCACTCTTGATTCGTGACCCTTCGCCATGAGAGTCCAGTTTTGTTGGTCGTCTGAGTACTCTTCGCGGTAGTCGAGGCTGTCGTTGCCGTCGTAGATGTTCACGGTGCGGAAGTACACCACCTGCCCGAGCTTGTGGGTCTCGCCGGGGAAGGTCCAGACGCCGCCGTCCACCAACAAGGTGCCGTTGGAACCCATGCCGCTCTCTGCGGAGACGGCGACTTCCTTATAGGTGTCACCGCCCTTGTAGCTGAACACCAGCATGGTGCGGGACACCCCGTCCACGGACTGGTTGCAGACGAAGAAGGCGCCGGCCTTCCAGCATTGGTTCACCAGCGTGTAGGAGGAACTGCTCTCCTCGCTGTAGGGAGTCTTGAAGGTCTGGGTGTCGCTCTTCCAGGTGCCCGCGAAGACGTTGAGCCGGTCGAGCGGCGAGGGGGCGTCCGCCGCCGCGGCGAACGAGGAAGCGGCCAGCGCGGCCGCGAACAGCAAGGCTTTCTGCATGGAACTCCCCATCCCGGCCAGGGCGCCGGACCCGTCCAGATTAGCGTTTTTCACGGCCGGCCGCTCGGCGGCGTGATGCGGGTCTCATGGCCCTCAGCCATGAGCGTCCATTGCTGGCCGTCGGCGGAATATTCCTGGCGGAATCCGATACTGTCCGGTGAGTCCCAGGTATTGGTGACGTGGAAGTAGGTGGTCTTGCCGTCCTTGATGGTCTTCCAGGGGAAGGTCCAGACCTTGCCCTGAATCTCGAGATGCCCGACGTGCACCTCCCCGGCTCCCACCGGGATCGGATAACTGGAATAACCCCGCGCGGCATCGTAGGTGTAGATCACCAGCGCCTTGGATTCCCCGCCGATGAACTGGTCGCAGGCGTAGAAGCCGGCGCTGCGCCAGCAGTCGTTGCGCAACTCATAGGCGGTGTCGCGCTTCTGGCTGTAGGGCGTGTCGAGGTAGTGGATCTCGGTGTGCCAGGTGCCGGCGTAGGCGCTGAGGGCGTCGAGAGCTGCGGCAGCCGGCGGCGACGAAATGGATTGGTCGGCCGCCAATGCCGCCGATGAGAAAGCCAGAGCCAGGCAAGGGAACAAATTATGGTGCATGACAGTCTCCCTTAAGACCCCCAGCATAGCGCGGTGGGGTTTATGCGGCTCACCGCTTCCACTATAGTCTGCGCCACTCAAAGAGAAGTTTTTCGATGCCTCGCCTCGTACCCCTGATCTCGGCCTTCGCGCTGTCCCTGCTCACCGCAACCCAGGCCCAGGCCTGCGCCTGCGGTTGCGGGGTGTTCGCGGTGGGCACGAGCTCGCTCCTGCCCAACGGCACCGGCGGCACTGCCTTCCTGGAATATGACCTGCTGAACCAGACTGAGAACTGGAGCGGCACGTCGTCGGCGCCGGCAGCAAACAATGATGACAAGAACATCCGTACGGATTTCTACACCGCCGGCCTGCAGTACATGTTCGACCGTGACTGGGGCATCAGCCTGGAAGTGCCCTACACCGACCGGCTGTTCATCACCGAGGACGGCGGCCAACTGGACAGCTTCCACCACGATGCGCTGGGCGACATCCGCCTCATGGCCATGTACACCGGTCTTTCGGATGACATGTCCACGGGCCTCTCTTTCGGCCTCAAGCTCGCCACCGGCGACTACACCTACCCCGGCATGGATCGCGACACCTCCATCGGCACCGGCACCACCAACCTGCTGCTCAGCGCCTACCACCAGATGAGCCTGAACGCCGACAACACCTGGACCGGCTTCGCGCAGGCGCACTATGACCGGGCCTTCGCCGCGCATGCGGGCTACCGGCCCGGCAACGAACTGGACGCCGCCGCCGGCGCCTACTACGCGGGCTGGCAGTTCGGCCGCGCGACTACGCTCGCGCCGGTGCTGCAGCTGCTGATGTCCGACCGCCTGCACGACACCGGCGTGAACGCGGACCCGCCGGACAGCGGTTATCTGCGCTTCCTGGCGGCGCCGGGACTCGAACTGGACATGGGCAAGGTGCATCTCTATGGCGACGTGGAGATCCCGGTCTACCAAGACGTGAACGGCAACCAGCTGGTGGCACCACGGGCCTACAAGCTCATCCTGTCCTATAGTTTCTGAACATGCGCGCGCTGCTCCTCTGCTTCAGTTTGCTCTGGCTGCCCGCCGCCTCCGCAGCCCTGGATGCGGGCGATGCCGCGCCAGCACTCAAGGGCGTGACCCTGGACGACAAGCCTTTCGATCTCGCTGCGCTCAAGGGCAAGGTAGTGGTGCTGAACCTGTGGGCCACTTGGTGCGGGCCCTGCCGCGAGGAGATGCCGGCACTGGACGCATTCGCCACCCAATACGCCGCGCGCGGCGTGGTGGTGGTGGGCCTGGACGAAGACGATGCGAAGGATTCAGCTGAGGTGCAGAAGGTGATGGCTGCCTTCCATTACCCGGCACTCATGGCCGCGACTGCCGCCACCGATGACTTCCACCAGCCGCGGGTGCTGCCCATGACTTATGTGATCGATGCGCAAGGCACGGTCCGCGCCCGGCTCTGGCCGGCGGCCACGCCAGTGACTGCCGCGAACCTCGAGAAAGCGGTAACGCCGCTCCTGCCGACCAAACCTTAAGAACCTAGCGGCAACATTCCGGCTTGCCGCCGCCTTTCCGCTCCTCCTGGATCGGCGGACAAGGCACCGAACCATAAGAACAGAACACGCAGCAGTCGCCCTTCTGCGGCTTGTGCAGCGCATGGCAGGCGGAACATTCATATAGATATTGGCATGAATCGGTGGGCATGGTTTCCTGCTCTTTGTAGCCACAGGCAGGACAAGTAAGGGTGGATTCGAGGATTAGTGCATTCATCAGATCATCCCCATCGGTGCCCAAGCAGTCTGCTGGCATCGATCGTGGCATGCAACCGTCCCTGGTGGCGTTTCCAGCCCAGCCTTCCTGGCTGGGCGTTCGTCGCTGGCGCGACTCACCCACAGGCAGGACATGTGAGGACCGATTCGAGAACAATCGCGTTCATATGACACTCCCCCGGCCCATTCTAACAACGACCAGCCGAGCCGCGGACACCGGGGTAAAATCCGGCCTGGGGAACAGCACTATGACCAGCACCGATACCCGGTCCGGGGAGCGCCACCTGGAGGTGATGAACGAGATCGCCCGCATCGCGAGCGGCGATCTCGAGCTGCGCCCCATGCTGAACCGCGTCACCGAGGCCCTGCACCGGCACTTCGGCTGGGAGTTCATCGGCTTCGCCTCGGTGGACAAGCCGCGCCAGCGCTTCGTCTGCGAGGCGGTGCGCTCGCAGATCCCCACCCAGGTCACACCCGGATTCACCCGGCCGCTTAACACCGGCGTGATGGGCGAGGTCGCCGCCACCGGCAAGGCGGCGCTTTACGACGACGTGCGCGAGGTCTCGCACTACATGGAGACCACGCCGGGCGTGCGCTCCCAGGTGTGCGTGCCGGTGCGCCACCGCGGCGAAGTGATCGCGATACTCAACGTGGAGAGCACCCGCTCCGGCGCGTTCTGCGACCAGCTGCCGCTGCTGGAGAGCGTGGCGGACCACGTGGCGGGCGCCATCGACAGCGCGCGCGTCTACGAGGCGCTGATGGAACACGCGGTGCTGAACGAGGTGATGAGCGAGGTCTCGCGCATCGCCCTCGAGCCGCTGGGCCAGGAGGAGTTGCTGCAGCAGATCGTGGACTACGTCGGCGTGCATTTCCCCACCTGCGTGCCCAGCATCCTGCTGCTGGACGAACAAGGCAGCCATTTCCTGCTGGAGGTATTCGCCCAGGGCGCGCCCCGCGCGGCGCCGCCCGGCGAATGGAGCGTGGAGGCCGGCATCTGCGGCCGCTGCGTGCGCAGCGGCGAGGCACTATATGTGGAGGACGTGGCGGCGGAGCCTGACTACCTGCCGCGCCTGCCGGGGATGCGCGCCGAGTTCGCGGTGCCGATCCGGCACCGGGGCCGTACCCTGGGCGTGCTGAACCTGGAGAGCCAGAATCCGGCGGGCATCACGCTGCACGCGCGCCAGGTGTTCACCAGCATCGCCGAGCAGGTGGCGGGCGCCATCGAGGGCGCGCGCCTGGATGCGGCGCTGCGCGAGCACACCCGGGTGATGGAGATCCTGAACCGGCTGTCGCGGCTCGCCACCCAAAGCGACGACCTGCACACCCTGCTGCGCCAGGTGACCGACTATCTGGCGGCGGAGCTCGGCGTGGCGGCGGCCAGCGTGCTGGTGCTGGACGAGAGCGGCCGCAAGTTCGTCATCGAGACCATGTCAGGGAACATCGCCTTGGGCATCCCCGGCGGCGACGAGTGGTTCACCGACGTGGGCATCTGCGGCCGGTGCGCGCGCCTGGGCGAACCACAGTTGGTCTATGCGGACAGCGGCGACCCGGATTACGTGCCCGGCCATCCGGACATCCGCGCCGAATACGTGGTGCCGATCCGCTATCACGGCCGCACGCTCGGCGTGCTGAACCTGGAGAGCGCGGTGCGCGACAGCTTCACGTCGCAGGTGCAGAGCCTGTGCCGCGCGGTAGCGGACCAGGTGGCCGGCGCGATCCACATCGCCATCGTCAACCGCGAGCTGGCGGAGGCCAACGAGAAGCTGAAGCGCGCGAACCTGGAGCTGCACCGCATCTCCTCCTACGATGCCCTCACCGGCGTGCCGAACCGGCGGCGCCTGGACGAGGTGCTGGCCCACGAATGGCGCTGGGCGCAGCGCACCGGCCGCCCGCTGACCCTGATGCTGGGGGACCTGGACCACTTCAAGGCCCTGAACGATACCCACGGCCACCTGCGCGGCGACGAATGCCTGAAGCTCGTGGCACAAGCGCTGGCGGACGGCCTGATGCGGCCGGCGGACTTCGTGGCGCGCTACGGCGGCGAGGAGTTCGCGCTGGTGCTGCCGGACCTGGAGCCGGAGCAGGCGCAGAGTTACGCGGAATCCCTGCGTACGCGGGTGGAGGCGCTGCGGCTCGCCCACGGCAGCTCACCGGTGTCGCGGCACGTGACCCTGAGCCTCGGCGTCGCGTCCCTGGTGGCGGGCCGGGGCCAGGCCCATTCGGAACTGGTGGCGGCGGCGGACGCGGCTCTCTATGCCGCCAAACGCGCGGGCCGAAACAGGGTCATGCTGCACGCCCCGACGGGCGGATGAAGCCTCAGCTGCGTGAAAGCTCGGAAGGCGCGCGGCCGAAGTAGCCGCGGAAGGCATGGGTGAAGTGGCTGTGGCTGCTGAAGCCCAAGTCCAGCGCCAGATCGGTGAGACGGTCACGGTAATCCGGCAGTCGCTCCAGGGCGGTGACGAGACGCAGGCGCGTCAGATGCTGATGCAGGCTACCGCCGGTGGCCTGGCGGAAAGCGCGGCACAGGCGAAACGGCGAGACCTTCAGTTCCGCTGCGATGTCTTCGAGCGTCAGCCTGCCGGCGAAATTCTCCGCCACCAATAGCTGCGCCTGATCCGCGAGGGCGGCAGCGCGGCGCGCGGCCACGCCCTTGAGGGGCGGCACGCCCTCCCCTTCCGTGCAGAGGCGCAGCACCGCGAGCGCGGTCTCCTCCACCATCACGCCGTCGCCCAACTGGGCTGCGAGCAAAAGCTCACGATGCAGGAGATGCAGCTCGCTGCTGCCCTGCAAGGTGGACTTGTCGAAATAGCGTTCCGGATCGCCGCGACCGTGGCGCACCGCCTCGCGCAGCACCTTGGGCGCGAACACCAACGCGGTGCAGCGATCACCGCCCGGCAGCGGGTGGTCCACCATGTAGGTCTCGGTGGGATCGAAGAACACCACGCGGGTGGCATCCGCCACGTGCTTCCCCAGGCGGTCGCGGCGCACGAAGGTGCCGCTGCGCACCAGCGCGATGCTGGCCACCGGGCAATGCTCTTCGTGGCGGCCATCGCCGCAGCCCTCGGTGCAAACCACGTCGTCCACCGTGACCAAGGGACTCGAATAGAGGTTCTGGTGCTGCAATCCCATGTGATTAGTCTAATCCCGCAGTGACCGTGGCGGCTGTAAGATCCTTGCAGCTGCAAGTTCTTGAAAGCCTGGGAGTTACGGATGGTGTGGAATGGCTGCCTCTTTCAAATCTTGAGGATACGACCATGCTGGACCATATCTCCCTCAGCGTCACCGACACGGACAAGGCCAAGGGCTTCTACGCCAAGTCCCTCGCCCCCCTGGGCTACAAGCTCGTCTCGGAATACGAAGGCGGCTTCGGCGTCGGTCAGGACGGCGGCTCGACCATCTGGGCCGGACAGGGCCCAGCTCAGAAACCCATCGCGCATCTGGCTTTCCGCGCCAAGGACCGGAAGGCCGTGGATGCCTTCTACAAAGCGGCGCTCTCGGCGGGCGGCAAGGACAATGGCAAGCCGGGTCTGCGGGAAAACTACTCGCCGACCTATTACGCAGCTTTCGTGCTCGATCCGGACGGCAACAACGTCGAAGCAGTGTGTCATACCTCCATATAGATCGCCGTCACAGACTTACGGTGAATGCCGAGGATGAAGCGGGCGAGTCCCCGATGGCGCGAGAGCGCCACGGGGACTCCAATGCATGGTTTCGCTCCACACGAAAGGAGAAGACCATGCTCGATCATGTCTCGTTGAACGTGAGCAACGCCGCCAAAGCCAAGGCCTTCTATAGCAAGGCGCTGGCACCCCTGGGCTACAAGGTGGCCCAGGAATACGACGGTGGTTTCGGCATCAAGGCGGACAGCGGGTCCTCGGTGTGGACCCAGCAGGCCAAGGTGGAGGAGCCGGTACACCTGGGATTCAGGGTCAACGATCGCCATCAGGTGAATGAGTTCTACAAGGCAGCCATCGCCGCCGGCGGCAAGGACAACGGCAAGCCTGGCGTCCGCGAGAATTACGCGCCGGACTATTACGCGGCGTTTGTCTTAGACCCGGACGGGAACAATATCGAAGCGGTCTGTCACGGATCCAAATGATGCCGGGCTTTTACGCCGGCAGAGGCTCAGGCTTGTGCAGGAAGAAACCCTGACCTAGATCGACACCGAGGCGGGCGAGCTGGTTCTTGGTGGTCTCGTTCTCCACGCACTCGGCGATGCACTGGATGTTGCGCATGCGCGCCAGTTCCGACAGCGTGCGCACCACCAGCGGGTTCACCGGGTCCTCGGCGAAGTTCTGCACGAACTGCCCATCTATCTTCACGTACTGCACCGGCAGCTTCTGCAGGTAGCCGAAGCTCGCCACGCCGCTGCCGAAGTCGTCCAGAGCGAAGCGGTAGCCGTCCTGCGACAGCTTGTGCATGGTCTCCACGGCGCGGGTCAGGTGCTCAAGCGCCACGTTCTCGGTGACCTCGAAGCAGACGTGCTCGGCACGCACGCCGTGGCGCGCGCGATGCTCGCTCACGTAGCGGTGGAAGTCCGGATTGTCGAGGGTGCGCGGGTCCAGGTTGATGCTGAGGCGGACACCGTAGTCCTGCTTCTCCTTGAGGAAGCGGAAACTCTGCTCCAGCACCCAGTTGTCGATGCGCGTCGCCAGGCCGAAGCGCGCGGCGGTGGGCAGGAAGGCGGAAGGCGGCACGATCTTGCCGTCCTCGTTCAAGCGCAGCAACACCTCGTAGAAGTGCTGGTCCTGCCCCGTGTCGTCGAGGCGCATGATGCGCTGGCCGTAGAGCTGGAAGCGCCCTTCGTCCATGGCGGACTCGAGCTGCGAGACCCGCGCCAGCTCCGAGTGATGCTGCATCATGCTGCGGTCGTCGCTGCGGTACACGTGGATGCCGTTGCGGCCCGCGGCCTTGGCGATGTAGCAGGCGATGTCGGCGCGGCTCAGCACGTCCGGCGCGCGCTCGCCGGGGGAGAAGAAGGTGACACCGATGCTCACGCCGACGCTGAAGATGAGCTCGCGCTCCTTGAAGCGATAGTCGAGCACGGTACGGCGCAGCTCCTCGCAGAGGAGCTGCACGGTCTTCTCGTGGGCGTCCACCACCAGCACGCCGAACTCGTCGCCGCCGAGCCGGGCGATGACGTCGGGGCGGTGCACCAGCGCGCGCAGGCGCTTGGTGAGCTCGATGAGCAGCTTGTCGCCCATCTCGTGGCCGCGGGTGTCGTTGATGAGCTTGAACTGGTCCAGGTCGAGGTACAGCAGGGCGTGCTTGAGCTTCCGGTCGGAGCCGCCGGTGAGCTCACGCAGCGACTTGTCGAAGGCGGCGCGGTTGCGCAGACCGGTGAGAGCGTCGTGGGTGGCTTCGTGGACCAGCCGTTCGCGCAGGTGCTCGGCCTCGGAGACGTCGCGGAACACCACCACGCCGCCCATGATCTTGCCGTCGCGGCCCCGGGCCAGGGTGATGGCGCCCTCCACCGGCCGCAGAACTCCGGCCCGGTCGCGCAGCAGGCGGCGGGTGAGGATCTCGGAACCGGCGCCATTCACCAGCGCATGGCGCACGGTGTGCTCCTCGGTGTCGCCGCTGGCGAGCGAGAGCGGGAACACGTCCTCGATGGCGCGCCCGACGGCATCGCCGGCGCGCCAGCCGGTGAGCTTCTCCGCCACGGCGTTCATGAAGAACAGCTTGCCGTTGGCATGGGTCGTGATCACGCCCTCGCCCAGAGCCTGCAGGGTGACGAGCGCGCGGTCCTGTTCGGCGGTGAGCGCCTCATCGGCGCTGTGGCGTTCAGCGAAAGCCGTGGCCACCAGGTAGCCCGTGAAGGCGCTGGCACCGACGAAGGCGATGCGCACGCCGGCCATGAAGGCGTCGTGCAGGCTCTCGATGTTGAAGGACAGGACGAATATGGCGAGCGCGGCGGCTGCGCTGCTGGCGCCGGCGCCGCCGCTGCGGGCCGAGATCAGGACCGTGAGCGGCAAGAGCAGGAAGAACAGGCTGGACTCCAGTTCGTCCGGCATGCGCGAGATCGCGGCGACGCACAGCACCAAGAGCAGCATGTACAGGAGCCATTCCAGCGCGGCGACCGAGGAGCCGAAGGGCCAGCGGCGCCACTGGGCGATGAACGGAGCGAATACCAGGGCGCCCATTGCATCCCCGAGCCACCAGCTACCCCAGGAACCCGCCAACGCGGTGAGCGGCGTGACATCGGTGTAATAAAGACCAGCCGCGCCGATGGCGCCGCCGACGGCCGCCGGCACGATGCAGCCCGCTGGCACGAACATCAACACGTCGCGCACGCGGCGGAAACCCGGGTCCACGCCCAAGCCGCGCAGCGCCGCGGCCGCGAGCAACGCCTCGCCGAGCTGCGCCGCGCCGCTGGTACCACTCATGAGCCAGCTGCGGCCCAGCAAGTGGGCGCTCAGCACTTCGCCCGCGACGATCACGGGCCACCAGCGATAACCCCACATCCAGAGCAGCGCGATGCTGAGACCGGTGGCGGGCCACAGCGGCGCGAGGCCATCATGATTGATCTTCAGATACAGCGGCAGGTAATTGCAAAGGAAATAGACGCCGGTCAGGACGACGGCGAGCGCGGCGTATCTCATCGCATCGCGTAATGCGCTCATGACCCCTAGATTCCCCCCAGCGCAGCGCGATTTAGGGAATAATATTGAAAGCTTAACATGCCTATACGGACGCCCTATCCCGCGCCGCGCACACTCTTATACTCTATCCGAATTGCAGATGTTCCAACTCCACCCTCAATTAGCCAAGGATTGCCGCGACCTGGGACGCCTGGGGCTTTGCCGCCTGCTGCTGATGGATGACTCCCAATACCCTTGGTTCATCCTGGTGCCGGAGCGGGAAGACGCCACCGAGATCCATGCGCTGGACGATGCGGACCGCGCGCAGCTCTGGGACGACTCCGCGCTCCTGTCGCGGGTACTGGTGAAAGGCTTCGCGCCGGACAAGCTCAACATCGCCGCGCTCGGCAACCAGGTGCCGCAGCTGCACGTCCACCACGTGGTACGTTACAGGCACGATGCGGCCTGGCCGCAACCGGTGTGGGGCAAGCTGCCACCGAAGCCCTACTACGCCGCCGAGATCGAGAAGCTGCGTGCACTCATGCGCTCCTTGCTCGGCGCAGCGCTGCAGGGACCCTGAGCAGCACGCGATGCAAGATCCCATACCCTTCCTCTTCTCTGCCGAGCGCCTGGGCGCACATCGCGCGGACCGCGAATGGGTCATGGCTGCACTCGCCGATGCCGGCACGCGCTACGTCCCCTTGCGCAACGGCCAGAACTCCTATCTATGGAACGGCGGCGCGCCGCGGGCGCTCTTGCTGGACGCAGACTATGCCGAGATCCTGAAACCCGAAGCCTTCTGCTGCGTGCTCCTGGGCGAGATCGGCGGCAAGCCCTGCTTCGCGCTCGGACTCGAAGAGGGCGCCATGCTGCCGGAGGCGCGCCATGACGACCTGCGCTCCGTGAGCGCACTCCTCTCCGACGATGACCTGGCGCTCCTCGGCTATGCACGCGCCATGGTGCATTGGCATAACCAGCACCGCTTCTGCGGCCGCTGTGGCAGCTTCATGCTGAGCGAGAGTGCCGGCCATGTGCGGTCCTGCAAGCAATGCGGCACTCAATGGTTTCCGCGCATCGATCCAGCCATCATCGTGCTGGTGACCGACGGCGAGCGCTGCCTGCTGGGCCGGCAGGCCATCTGGCCGAAAGGTCGTTACTCCACCATCGCCGGCTTCGTGGAACACGGCGAGACGCTGGAAGCGGCCGTGATACGCGAAGTGAAGGAAGAGACCGACATCCAGATCCGCGAGCCGCGCTACATGAGTTCCCAGCCCTGGCCCTATCCATCGTCCTTGATGCTGGGGTTCCGCGCCGAAGCCGAGAGCACCGCCATCCGCTGCAACGACGGTGAACTGGAACACGCCGCCTGGTTCACGCGCCAGGACATCGCGGATTCGGTGGATAACGGCCTCATGATGCCGCCCACCCGGTCCATCTCTTACAGGCTGATAAAGACCTGGTACGAAGAGGAAGCGGGGCGCTCCTTCGCGGACCTGAAACACACCGACCCCAACCGGGCGGCGCGATGAACACGGCGGCTTCACAGCCCAAACCGGATCAGGCGGCACTCGTCTCCCTCGCGGTGCTGACGCTCATCTGGGGTTACAACTGGGTGGCTATGAAGCTGGCGCTGCAATACGCGGGGCCCTTCGTGTTCGCCGCCCTGCGTACTTCGCTCGGCGGGATCGCGCTGCTGCTGCTCCTGCTTGTCCTGCGCAAGCCCTTCTGGCCCCGGCATCCGCTGCGCGCCTTCTGGCTCGGCCTGTTCCAGACCACGCTCTTCATCGGTCTCATCTGCTGGGCGCTGGTGTCCGGCAGCGCAGGCAAGAGCGCGGTGCTGGGCTACACCATGCCCTTCTGGGTGATCCTGCTGGCACCGTTCTTCCTGGGCGAGCGCCTGCGGGGCGTGCAATGGGCCGCGGTGGGCCTGGCCTTCGCGGGACTGCTGCTGATCTTCTCGCCCTGGCAAAAGGCGCCGGATCTGTTCAGCTGCTTCCTGGCGCTCATGGCCGGCGTGGCTTGGGGCATCTCGGTGATCATCGCCAAGCGCACCCCGGTGCACGGACCCTGGGACCTGCTCTCCCTGACTGCGTGGCAGATGACCCTGGGCGCCATCCCGCTGGTGGTGATCGCCTGCCTCGTGCCCTCGCATCCGGTGCAGTGGACCTGGACCTTCGACTGGACGCTGTTCTACAACGTCATCCCGTCCACTGCCCTCGGTTGGGGGATGTGGCTGTTCGTGGTGGGGCGCCTGTCCGCCACCTTCAGCGGCCTGGCCTCCCTCGCGGGTCCGGTGGTGGGCGTGCTCGCCGGCTGGTTGCAGCTGGGGGAGATCCCCGGCGAAGCGGAACTCGGGGGCATGCTGCTGATATTCATGGCCCTGGCGCTCTTGGTCCTCGGAGTTAAGCGGCGCAGTTAAAAGAAGCGGCGCGGAACCCCTCTATATAATGCGGGCATGTGCCTGCTCGCGTTCGCCTGGTGCCTTGATCTTATTTCTCAGTATCGAACTATCGCGGCAATGAACCATCCCTGGTGCAGTCTCCAGCCCATCCATCCATGGCCGGGCGTACGCCGGGGGCGAAGCTTCGCTTCGCGTGAAGCTCAATCTCGGACTGGTGGATTGGCCGAGGCTAAGATCTCGAACATATGTGCTTACTAGCCTTTGCATGGAAAACCCACCCGGCGTACCCACTGATACTCGCCGGCAACCGCGACGAGCGCCACGCACGCGCCTCCGCCGCGGCGGGTTTCTGGTCCGATGCACCGCAGGTGTTGGCGGGACGTGACCTGGAAGCCGGCGGCACCTGGCTCGGGATGACCACCGGCGGACGCATCGCGGTGGTGACCAACTACCGGGAAGGACTGAATCCGGCGAAGGCGCCCCGCTCCCGCGGCGCACTGACGGCAGGGTTCCTCACCAGCGATGCGTCGCCGCAGGCCTATGTGGAGTCGCTGCGACCCCATGCGCGCGACTACGGCGCCTTCAGCCTCATCTGCGGCGACTCCGGTTCCTTGTGGTACTTCTCCAATCGCGGCAGCGAGCCCGCGCCGGTCGCCCCCGGCATCCATGCCCTGAGCAATCACCTGCTGGATACGCCCTGGCCCAAGGTGCAGGCCGCCAAGGCGGGCCTGAAACTGCTGCTGGATAGCGGCGCCGTCACCAGCGATGCCCTGTTCCGCCTGCTGGCGGACCGCACGCCGGCACCAGGTGCCTTGCCGGATACCGGCATCGGCGCGGAACTGGAACGGCGGGTGTCGGCGGCCTTCGTGCAGGACCCGGTCTACGGCACGCGCTGCTCGACGGTCTTGCTGCGCGACGAGCGAGGCGCGGTGCGCTTCGCCGAACGCCGCTTCGACGCCGCAGGCGAGAGCATCGAGACCCGGATCTTCCAAACGGCAGGGACTCCATGAAGCGCGCCCTGCCCTGCGGCAGCTGGCCTTCGCCGCTCACGGTGGAACAGGCGGCGGGCGCGCAGAAGCGCTTCCTGCAGCCGCGGGTCTTCGGCGATGCGGTGTATTGGCTGGAGGGCAGGCCCGAGGAAGGCGGGCGCACGGTGCTGGTGCGCCACGCGCGGGGAAAGCGCGAAGACCTGACGCCGCGTCCCTTCGATGTGCGCACGCGGGCCCATGAATACGGCGGCGGTGCCTATGCGGTCTCGCGGTTGGGCGCCTTCTTCTGCAACCAGGCCGATCAATGCCTATATAAGGTGCAAGACGGCGCGCCCCAACGCATCACGGCACCGGGCCCGCGACGCTATGCGGACCTGGTGCCTGATCTCACCCGCGACCGGCTCATCTGCGTGTGCGAAGAGCTGGAAGGCGAGCCGCGGGACATCCTGGCCGCGGTGTCCCTGCAGGATGGCTCGATCACTGCGCTCGCCGAAGGTTTCGATTTCTACAGTTCGCCGGCGCTGGCGCCGGACGGCAGCGCGCTCGCCTGGCTCGCGTGGCGGCATCCGCAGATGCCCTGGGACGGCTGCGAGCTGTGGCTGGCCGAGATCGGCACCGACGGCTCGCTGCACGAACCCCGCAGCATCGCGGGCGGCACCCAGGAGTCCATCTTCCAGCCGCGCTGGTCGCCGGACGGCGTGCTGCATTTCATCTCGGACCGCACCGGCTACTGGAACCTGTATCGCTACGCCGGCGGCGACGCCCACGAGGCCTGCGCCGATGCGGCGGACTACGGCTACGCCCAGTGGCTGTTCGGCATGTCCGCTTACGGCTTCCTGGCGAACGGCGACCTCCTGGCGGTGCGCCTGGAAGCGGGACGCAGCCATCCGGTGCGTATCGAGTCCGGTAGCGGTCGGCGCACGCCGCTCACGGCGCGTTATAGCCATATCGAGCATCTGGATGCGGCGGACGGGAGAGCGGTGATGCTGGCGGGCGCGGCCGACGCGGCCTTGGGCGTAGTGGCCTGGGACGGCAAGGACTTCGAGACCTTGAGCGAACCCGGCTTCACCTGGAAGCCGGAGCATCTCAGCCGCGCCCAGGCCATGCGCTTCCCCAGCTCCGAGGGCGAGGAAGCACACCTCTGGTATTACCCGCCGACCCATGCCGAGTGCGCGGTGCCGGAGGGAGAGCTGCCGCCGCTGATCCTGCGCTGCCACGGCGGACCGACGGCCATGAACGGCGACGCCCTGGATCCGCGCGTCCAGTTCTGGACCAGCCGCGGTTTCGCCTTCGCCGACCTCAACTACCGCGGCAGCACCGGATTTGGCCGGGCCTACCGCCGCACTCTCGATGGCGCCTGGGGCGTGAAGGATGTGGAGGATGCGGTACGCGGCGTAGCCCAGCTCGCGGCCTTGGGGCAAGCGGACTGGCAGCGCGCAGCGGTGAGCGGTTCCAGCGCCGGCGGTTTCACGGCGCTGGCGGCGGTGGCCTTCCGCCAGGTGTTCCGGGCCTGCTCGGTGCAATACGGCATCAGCGAACTCGAGACCGCCATGACCGACACCCATCGCTTCGAGGCGCGCTACGGCGACACCCTGCTCGGACCCTGGCCCGAGGCGCGAGATGTCTATCGCGCGCGTTCGCCGCTGTACGCGGCGGCGAAGATCCGCGCGCCGGTGCTGTTCTTCCAGGGATTGAGGGATCGCGTGGTGCTGCCGGACCAGACCGAGCGCATGCTCGAAGCGCTGCGTGCCAACGGTATCCCCGCTGCCTGCCTCACTTTCGCCGAAGAAAGCCATGGCTTCCGCCGCGCCGATACCCTGCGCCAGGTGCTGGCGGCGGAACTCGCCTTCTACGCGCAGGTGTTCAGCCTGTCGCCCGCCGAAGCCCTCGCCCCTCTCGACCTCGAGGCCGGCGGCTGATGCGCCGAGCCGCGGCGCTGTTGTGGTTCGCGCTCGGCGTGACACTGGCGGGCAACGCCCAGGCTGCGCCGCATGTGACGGTGCAGGTGGAGGGCGTGAGCGGCGTGATGCTCAAGAACGTGACGGATTACCTCAGCATCGTCACCTACGAGGACTCGCCGGACCTGAGCCAGAGCCTGGTGGAGCGGCTCAACGCCCGCGCCCCGGACGAGATCCAGCGGGCCCTGCAACCCTACGGCTACTACGACAGCAAGGTGGATGCGACGCTCACGCCCCAGGGGGACGGATGGATGGCGCGCTATGTGATCACGCTGCCGCCGCCGGTGCGCATCCGCCACCTCGACATCGTGCTCTCGGGCGAAGGCGCGCAGGACTCGGGCTTCAGCGACTTCGTCGCCAAGCTCCCCTATGCCAGCGGCGACCAACTGGAGCAGAAGACCTACGAGGACAGCAAGCGCAACCTGCTGTTGCTGGCGGCGCAGCGCGGCTACATCGACGCGCGCTTCACCGAGACCCGGCTCGCGGTCAACCCGCAGGAGCACTGGGCCGACATCAGCCTGCGTTTCACCACCGGCCCGCGCTACTACTTCGGCGACGTGAGTTTCGTCCAGGACTTCATGGATCCGAAGTTCCTGGCGCGCTACGTGAAGTTCAAGTCAGGCGATCCCTTCGACAACGACGCGTTGCTGAAGCTGCAATACGCACTCAACGATTCGGGCTACTTCAACGCAGTGAACGTGGAGTCGCAGCGCCGGCCCAACGCCGAGCATCGCATCCCGATCCGCGTCACCCTGAGCAAGCGCCCGCCCAACGCCTATACCTTCGGCTTAGGGTACGGCACCGACACCGGCCCGCGCGCGACCTTGGGCTGGACCGACCGGCGCGTGAACGAGGAGGGCCATTCCTTCTCGGCTCAGACCCAGATCTCCCATGTGATGGAGACGGTGCTGCTGAACTACACGGTGCCGCTCTCCGATCCGGCCTTGGACCGGCTCATCTACAGCCTGGGCAACCTGCGCCAGACCCAACTCGGCAGCTTCACCAGCTACACCACCATGCTCGGCGTGAGCCGGGCGGTGACGCTCGGCAGCTGGAACGACAGCCAGTATCTGCAGCTGGAACACGACCGCAGCGACCTGGAAGAAGCGTCCACCAACAGCACCCTGCTGATGCCGGGCCTGGCCCTGTCGCGGCTGGTCTCAGATGACCTGGTGCTGCCGACCCGGGGTTACCGGGTGTCGGCGGACCTGCACGGCGCCAGCAACGCGTTCTTCTCGGACACCACCTTCCTGCAGTTCCATCTGGCAGCCAAGCTGATCCAGCCGCTGGGCGACGACACCAGCCTGCTGCTGCGCGGCGAAGTGGGCGCCACCGCCGTGAAGAGCTTCACCGAACTGCCCGCGACCCAGCGCTTCTTCGCCGGCGGCGACCAGAGCGTGCGCGGCTTCGAGTACAACAGCCTGGGCGTGCGCGACGCCGCGGGCGAGAACCTGGGCGGCAAGGACCTGACCGTCGGCAGCGTCGAGGTGGACCACTTCTTCGGCAAGATCTTCGGCATCGACGCCTTCATCGACGCGGGCGACGCCAACAACAGCTTCACCAGCTCCCTGGAGAAGGGCATCGGCGCCGGCCTGCGCTGGCGCACGCCGGTGGGCATGATCCGCTTCGACGTGGCCCACCCGGTGAAACGCCCGGACCTGGACCGGGTGCGCGTGCACATCAGCTTGGGGCCGGACCTGTGAAGCACCTGCGCCGCGCGCTGCTCATCCTGGCGCTGCTGCTGGTGGCAGCCATCGCGGGCTTCGCCCTCTGGCTGCGCAGCGAGAGCGCGCTCGATTGGGCGCTCGCCCAAGCCCAGCGCCACACCGGCGGGGCCCTGCACATCGGCTCCAGCGAAGGTTCCTTGAACCGACCGATCCTGCTGAAGGACGTGGAATGGGATTCAGGCTCGCTGGCGGTGCACGTGGACAGCCTGCGCCTGCAGTGGCGGCCGCTGGCGGGACTGATAGGACGTGTGCAATTGAACTCGGTAGTGGCGGAGCACGTTACCCTGCAGGTGCGTGCTTCCGGCGCCAACGATAAGCCGCTGCAGCCACCGGTGATGCCGACCCTGCCGGTGCGCATCGTGCTGGAGGACGTGCGGGTGCACGGCGCGGAGGTGTCCATCGCAGGCCTCCCGCCGGTGCAGCTGGACACGCTGCATTTTGCGGCGCGGGTGGATAACGACGCCATCGTGGTGCGGGAACTCGCGGCCTCAGGTCCCGATATCAACGTCGTGGGAAGCCTCACCCTGGCACCGCATCGGGACTATGCGGTGGATGCCACGCTCGACTGGCGCTATCGCAGCGACAGCTGGGCGATGCTGAGAGGTCATACGGCACTCAAGGGCGACGATCGAAGCCTGGCGATCAAGCAGACTCTCGCGGCGCCCTATGGCGCCGATCTGCAGGGGACCTTGAAGGACGCATTCACCGCGCCCCACTGGGACGGGCTGCTGCGGCTGTCCCGCACCGACATCGCGCAGATCCATGCCCCTTGGCCGGACTATCGCGGTGATGCGCGCCTCACCTTGCGCGGTGACCCGAACGGCACCGCCTTCAAGGGCGAGGCGAGCGTGCGCGGATCGCCGCTGGGCGACGTGGACGCGCGCTTCGACACGACCTTGAAACCCCATGTGGCCGAGATCCGCAGCCTCAGCCTGGGTCTCGCCGCCGGCGGCCAGGTATCCGCCACAGGCAGGCTCGGATTCGACGCCGCGACGCAGACGGCGCTCATCGGCGGCTGGAAGGACCTCGCCTGGCCGCGCACCGATCCCACTCTGCAGTCGCCCTCCGGCACGTTCCGGCTCGACGGCGATCGCGACAGCTGGCGGGCGGACCTGGACGGAGCCATCGCGCCGCAGGCCTCGGTGCATGCCCATCTCCGGCTCGCGCGCAGCGGCCGCGAGGCCTGGACCTTGCAAGCGGATGCCACGGATCTAAAAGTGCAGACGCTGCTGCGCAAGGATTGGCGGGAATCCCTGATGCCGAGCGGCGATTGGCGGCTCGCGGCCCACGGTGACGACACCCAGGCCACGGTGGATTCCCTCACCGGCGACTGGCTGGGCGGCAGTCTCGCCGTGAACGGCCTCTATCGACGCGGCAGCGTGGACAGCTGGCGGGCCCATGCGGTGATGCATGGCTTGAGTGCAGGCCGCCTGGCGGAAGGCTGGTACGGCAAAGTGGACGGGGTGTTGGACGCGGATGGCAGTCTCGGCGGCGGGAGCGCGCCCCGTACCGAGCTGATACTCGAGACGCTGCACGGCATGTTGCGCGGCAGTCCGCTGCAAGCACACGGACAGGCGGACTTCGCGGGTGCCGCGTGGCAACAGCTAAGCGTGGACGCAAAGCTGGGCGACGACGTGCTGCATGCCGACACCGACCAGCACAACCGCGACGTGCTGCATTGGCAGTTGGATGCGCCGAACCTGGGGCAGGCCTGGCCGGATGCCGCAGGCTCGCTGCACAGCCACGGCTCCCTGGAGACGGGCGCGCACCTGACGCTGGCGGACATCCAGCTGGATGCCAAGAAGGTGGCCTGGCACGCCTGGGCCGCGGACGACCTGCAGCTCTCCGCCAAGGCCGGCAGCGACGGCAACGGCGTGGCGGTGCTGCACGGCACGGGCGTGGCGCTGCCGGGCTTGAACGTCTCGCAAGTGGATGCCCATGCCGAAGGCCACATCGAGAAGCATGCCTTGCAGCTGGACATCAGCTCGGACCGCGGGCGGCTGCATCTCGCAGGGGATGCAGGCTATGCGGACCGGCGTTGGGCCGCGCGGCTCACACAGGTGGACCTGACGCCCGAGGGTGATGGCGCGTGGCAGGCCGTCGCACCCTGGTCCCTGGTGCTCGCGCCCCATCTCCTGGACCTGCAGCAGGCCTGCCTCGCCCAGGGCGCCGCCCAAGCCTGCGCCGACATCACCGCCGGCGCCGAAACCTGGCGCGCCGACGGTACGCTGAAGGCCCTGCCCCTCTCCGCCTTGCAGATGGTGCTGCCCGCGGGCCTCGAGTACTCCGGCAGCGTTAGCGCGGACATCAAGGCCGGAGGCGATGCCTCCGGCCATCGCATCGCGGTGGATGCGGTGCTCTCGCCGGGCGCGGTGCGCGACCTGCGCAGCGGCAAGCCCCTCACCCTGCTCGCCTACACCGGCGGCGAAGCCCATATGCGTTCCGACCCTAAGGCGACGGTGGGACACATGAGCTGGGTGCTGAACGACGGTGGCAGCCTGCAGGTGGACACGCGCATGAACTTCGGCGCGCAGCCGGCCTTGAGCGGCAGGATCCGCGGCGACATCCACGACTTCGCGCTGCTGCCGGCGCTGCTGCCGCAGGTGACCCAGGCCAGCGGCCGTCTGGCGCTGGACATCGGGCTCTCCGGCACGCCCCTCGATCCGCTGTTCAGCGGCACCACCACCTTGAGCGACGGCGCCGTGAGCATCCCGCGCCTGGGTCTGAACCTCACCGGATTGCAGGTGACCATAGCCGGCGACGGCCGGCATCTGGATATGGCGGGCAGCGTGCGCTCGGGCAAAGGCAGCCTGAGCCTTAAAGGCAGCGCCGACCGGAACGGCGGGCTCTGGAAAGCCACCGGCCAGCTGCAGGGCCAGGACTTCCGCAGCATCGACATCATCGAGGCCCAGGTGGACCTGTCGCCGGACCTCAGTTTCGACCTCGATGGACGCGACCTGAAGGTGGACGGCACCGTGACGGTGCCCCATGCAGTGCTGGAGCCGCGCGATCTCAGCGGCACCGCGCAGGTCTCGCCAGACCAGGTGCTGGTGGGCGAGGAAGGCGGACCGCCGGAGGAACGCTGGCACCTGCGCTCCAAGATCGACGTGGTGCTGGGGACGACGTGTACTTCGACGGCTTCGGCCTGACCGGCAACATCGTGGGCAGCGTGGTGGCAGACACCGAGCCCGGGCATGCCACCACCGGAACCGGCGAGCTCAACGTGAAGAACGGATTCTATGCCCCGCAGTTCCTGCACAACCAGTTCTACCAGAAGCTGTACAGCGCGCTGCAGCAGAAGCTCACCATCGACTACGGACGGCTGCTGTTCACCGGCGGACCCATCACGGACCCTGCATTGGACGTGCGCGCCGAGCGCGGCACCGCGCATCCGGAGATGGTGCAGTTCGGCCAGGTGGAACAGAAGGTCGGCGTGCAGGTGCGCGGCCTCCTGACCTCGCCCAACATCAGCCTGTGGGCGGACCCGCCCCTGCCGCAGTCGCAACTCGTCTCTTATCTCATCACCGGCCGACCCAACAACCTGGAAGGCGGCGGCACGGCCTTCAACAACGGCACGCCGGGCGTGGTCACCGCCACCACGCTCTCCGGCACCAGCGCCCAGAGCAACCAGGACGTGAGCCTGCACGTGGGCGGCGGCAACCCGCTATCGCTGGATGTGGGCTACCAGAGTATCCAGACCGCCAACGGCACGCTGCTGAACGGGGTGTTCATCGGCAAGCAGCTGGCCGACAAGCTCTACGTGCGCTACGGACAATCCTCCGACCAGACCTACAACGTGCTGCAGATCATCTACCAGATCAGCACTCAGTGGATGGTGCAGGCGCAGTCAGGCACGGCGAGCAGCGCGGACGTGTTCTACACCATTGAGCGCTAACGCTCTGCATCAAGAGGAACGGAAAAATCCGTCCCAGGATTTTTCCTGCTCGCGAGTCCGGTACACGCCCGGACTCGCTCCGTGCATGAGCGGCTGACCGCTCATGCACGTGCAGCACATCCCTGTGCTGCAAAGACTCTTCTTATACAGAGTCGATGATCAGCCAAGAACTGAGATTAACCACGCGCGGATGTGTTGGATCTCTTCGAGGCTCACGCTGTGAGGCATTGGATACGTGTGCCAGCTCACCACGCAGCCCTGTTGCGTGAGCCAGTTGCGGGTCTGGGCGCCAAGGACCAGCGGCACCACCGGATCCTGGGAGCCATGGCAGTACAGGATCGGCGTGGCGGCGTTGCCGGAGCTGATCTTCACCTCCAGCCCCTCCTCCGCCGGCAACCATGTGGAGAGCGCCATGATGCCGGCGAGCTTGTCCGGATGCTGCAGGCCGGTGAACAAGGCCACCGCGCCGCCCTGGGAGAAGCCCGCCAGCACGATGCGCGCGGTGGGCACGCCGCGCTCGTTCTCGCGGGCGATCAAGTCATCCACCGCGGCGCGCGAGGCGCGCATGCCCTCCACATCGCGCGGTTGGTTCACGCCGATGCGGGTCAAGTCGAACCAGGCGCGCATGGGCCGTCCGCCGTTCATGGTGACGGGACGCACCGGCGCATGAGGGAAGACGAAACGCAGCGGCAGCTCGGGCGGCAGGCGCAGCTCCGGCACGATGGGCTCGAAGTCGTGACCATCGGCGCCCAGGCCATGCAGCCAGATGACGCTGCCCTTAGGGTTCGGGCCGGTCTGGATCTCGACGCTGGGCAGGAAATCGCTCATGGCCGATTGTAACAGCCGCTTTGTTATCATCCGGTGAATCTTGGGTCATGCGGGAAAGCCATGGATTTCAAGGGTCAGACCGTATTGGTGACCGGCGCTGCCCGCGGCATCGGTCGTGCCACCGCCCTGGCGTTCGCCGCCGCCGGTGCCCGTGTCGCCGGCCATCAGCGCAAACCGGGCGACGAAGCGGTGAAGGACCTGGCCGGCAGCGGTCATAAGGCCTTCGCCGCGGAACTCACCGATCCCAGGCAGTGCCAGCAACTGGTGGACGCGGTGACGGCCCACTATGGGCGCATCGACGTGCTCGTCAACAACGCCGGCATCTACCACGTGCATCCCCTCAAGGGTCTCAGCTACGACGACTGGCAAGCCGCCTGGCGCGAGACCCTGGAGGTGAACCTGGTGGCGCCCGCCAACCTGGCGTTCCTCGCGGCGCGGGTGATGCAGAAGCAAGGCGGCGGCAAGATCATCAACGTTTCATCCCGCGGCGCCTTCCGCGGCGAGCCGGACGCGGTGGCCTACGGTGCCAGCAAAGCGGGCATGAACCAGATGTCCCAGTCCCTGGCCCAGGCGCTCGCCCCGCACAACGTCTTCGTGGGAGCGGTGGCGCCGGGTTTCGTCAGCACCGACATGGCGGCGGACATCCTGGCCGGCCCCGCGGGTGACGACATCCGCAGACAGAGTCCGCTGAACCGTGTGACCGCACCGGAAGAAGTGGCGCAGGCGATCGTGAGATTAGCCGCCGACGGCATGATGGCGGCGACGGGTTGTATATTGGACTTGAACGGTGCGTCTTATCTGCGCTCGTAAAAAGCTGGACTAGAAACTCCACTCTCGTGGGTTGAAAGCCAGCGCGATGGTCTCACGCGTCATCGCTTCTCCCTGCCGATAGTAACGTCCACCCGGATACCAGTCCTCATCATGGTAGTTGGCATGGACGTAGATGCCAACGTTGCTGCCGTTGAGTGAATAGTTGCTGGTGCCGGAGCGGTAGATGAGATGGGTATATCTGAGACCAACATGATCCACTTCATATTCGATGAACCACCCCTGAGTCGGCTTCAACAATACGTCCTGAAATGGATAGGCGTGGTCTGCTGAGGTCAACAGGTTATATGTGCGGAAGTTCCGTCCCAATCCGATCCGGCCGTCTTCCCAGGCATACTCCAGCGCCAAGTTTCCCGTGAAGTTTCCGAAATAATAGTTGCCGATGCTGGCGCCGTTGCCACCCTGGCCGATGATGTAGTCGACCAGGAGATCGAGGCAGCTCGGGACCTGGCAGACGAAGGCGCCGCCGACAGCGGCCTTGAAGCTCAAGCCAGTGCGTCCGATCGCCTGCCGATAGTAGCCCTGATAGAAGAAGGTGTTGCCGGCATAGAGGCTCACATTGGGCGGTGTGAGCTTGGGTTGTCCCGTCACACCCGAAGTGAGCAGGTTGCCACCGCCGACGGTGATACCCGTCTCGACACCGAACTCGGGGTTCCATGTCGGACCATAGTGGTCGGCCATGGCGGAGACAGGCGCCAGGGAAGACCCCGCGAGGATGAGACGGATGAGCCAAGTCCTGATCATGGCATTGTCCCCTCTTCTATCTGCTCAATGGTACGCGCGCCGTGCTGCAGGGCGTAAACCCTTGCCAGGTCATGGAAAAGGCCCCGCCGCTCGCGCGACGGGGCCTCAATTCCAGCGCTAAATCTAAGAGTTACTTCTGGCTCGGGATGAACTCCTGGTCGATCGCCTGCTGCATCAGGCTCGGCGGCAGCAAGCCCTGGGACAGGATGAAGTCGTTGAACTTCTGGCGATTGAACTTCGGCCCCAACTCCACTTCCGCTCGACCGCGCATGGTCAGGAGGTTGTGGTAGCCGTAGTAGTAGCTGGTCGCCTGGCCCGGTTGCTGGAAGGCGAAACGATCCGCCTCTTCCTGGGCGAAGGCCGGTGACAGCACCACCTCCCGCATCAGGAATTCCTTGGCCTGATCGGGGGTAGTCATCCCCAGGTTGACCATCGGGTCCAGGAAGGCGCGGGCGGCCCGCAGCAAGCGGTCACGCAGCGCGATCATCTGCCCGTCCAGGGGCTCATAGGGCTGCATCTCGGCCTCGGAGTACAGGGCCCAGCCCTCCACGTTGGCGCTGTTGAAGGCGAACAGCGCGCGCGCGATGGAGGTGTTGTGCTCGATCATGCTGGCGAACTGCAGCTCGTGGCCGGGACGACCTTCGTGGGAGGTCAGCGTCCAGGCCGCCGCGTCGAAGGTATCGTCGTCCATGCCGCCCGGCTGGCCGGCGTTGTTGGGCAGGATGAAACTGCCGTACTGGCCGGTGTTGCCGATGAGGCGCGGTGCATCCATGTGAGGCGCCGGTATCTGGGCGGTCTCGGCGGCGGAGCCCATGCGGATCATCATCTGGCGCTGCGGCAGCGTCACGATGTGTTCCTTGCGGACGATGGCCTCGATCTGCTTCAGGCGCTCCTTGTAGAAGGGCAGGATGGTGTCAGGCTTCAGTTGCTTCTTCTTGAGTTCGCGGATCACGTCGCGATAGTCGCTGCTCTTCATGTGATCCTGCTTGGCCACCAGGATGGCCATGCCTTCCAGCTGGTGCTGGATCTCGGAGAAGGAGAACTCGGCCTCCTGGATCAGCGCGCGCGGATCCTCGTCCACGCCGAGGTCATGCAGGTTGTTGGCGTACATCTCCTCCGGCAGACGGTTGTCGGTGCGGGCATGGGCCATCACCTCGGTCTGCACCCAGGAGTCGTAGTCGTTCAGTTGGGCCTTGAGCTTGGCCCAGGGTTCCTGCCAGCCCTGCACTTTGCTCCCGGCAAGCAGTTGCTCGATGCCGGGGATGTACTGCTGGGCGTCCTTCAGGTCCTGTTCCACCTGGCCCTTGTAAGGGCCGAGCAGTTTCGGGTCGCGCTTGAGGTCGTTCTCGAACAGCAGCTTGGCCTGATCTGTGACGGGCGGGCGGCCCGGCAGCAGGCCGGCGTAGGACTGCAGGCGCTTCACCACCGCCTGCTGGCGTTCCGGCGGCACCTGCGGGTCGATGAGCGTCTGCACGCCGAAGAACACCAGCTGCGCCACGTTGGTGTAGTTCAACAGGTACTTGCTCTGCAGCGCGTTATCGCGCTTGGCGTCGCCGGCCGCGTTGATCATGATCTGCAGGTCCTGCTTCAGCTGCGGATCGGTGGCGGCGGCGAGCTTGGCGTTGAGCTCGGTCAGGTCCTGGTCGAAGGCCGCGTCGGCGCGCTGCACGAAGTCCGGTGTGAGGCTGGTGGCCTGGTCGTCGAGGCCGTCCACGCCGAACTGCCCGGCCTGTTCCGGCGCGAGGTCGGCGAAGGTCTTGAGCACGATCTGGGCGTCCTGGTTGCTCTCGGTCACCCAGGCCGGGGTCTCTGGGGCGGTGCTGCCGACAGCCGCCGTGCCGGTGAGGCCTAGGGCCACGCCCAGCATCAGGGATCTGGATTTCATGGAAGTGTTCCTCTGGATTGAGTTGGTTTGTGCCCCGCCCTCAGGGCCGGGACCCCTCGGGCGCACGATGGATCTCCCTGATCCACCGCTGCCCCTTGCCTAGGTGTTATACATATATACAACAGCAGTACGGCTTTGACAAGACTTCGCCCCAAAATTTTCGAGAATGGCGGGATAAGAAAATACTATTTGAATCAATTGGTTACTGATGGAGGTAATTTGAACACGGAATTAGGGTCTTTTCCCCAGAGATTTCCCCTACCCAACCGGGGGAAGGTAGCTACAGTATGAGTAAGGAACGTAAACTATCCAGCCGAGAATCTGTCAAACGACAGGAAGTCGGCCCCCAATCCAGGCGTAAACGGGTAACGCTTGTGCGGAGGTTAGTGGATATGAAGAACTGGTTCCTGGAACTCTTCAAGTCAGGCGATAAAGCCCATCTCGTGCACCTTCATGGTGACGATATGGATGGTGTCGCTTGCGCCGAATTACGCGTTGTTATCAAGCGTGACAAAGAATTTTGGTATGCGCAGGGAGTGGAAATTAACTACCTGGCGCAGGGTAATTCTTTGGAAGAAGTAAAACAGAGATTCAGACTAGGACTCATTTCGACAGTCCGATCCCATATCGAAAGATACGGCAATTTAAAAAATCTGTTGAAGTGGGCGGATGAGTCGGTATGGAAGAACGAACTGCATACTGCCTATAGACAAGAGTTTACGGAAATATTTGATAAGACAGACATGAAGCATCAGTTGTCTGGCGCCTTCCCCTTTGGTGTCTTGAAGTTTAACGAACCGCAGACAAATCACCGCTAACTCTCACCATGAAGTTACCGCCTAAAGGGACTGAGGCGAGTGACGGATTCTTAGCGCGCAAATTCGATACAGTTGTGGGCGTTCTTATAAAGAATGGTATCACCGTGTCGCCCTACCATGGCGACGTGAAGTCCGGTGATATCGTTTGTGCTTTCCGAGACGACGTTACCGTGGATATAGTTTGCGACCCGATGATAGGCGGCCAAATGATTGCCCATTTGAGCGTTCTCTTTGGAATAGATTTTCAGAAATTCTATTCCGACGATGGATCAGGCAAGCCAGTCACTCACTAGGTTTACCAAGCTACTGAGACGCCCATGAGCATCTGGTTCAAGCCCTTCAGCGTCGAAGACCTCAACGCCTATCAGCAGCAGACCTTGGTCAGCCATCTCGGCATCCGTTACACCGAAGTGGGCGAAGATTTCATCTCGGCCACCATGCCGGTGGACCCGCGCACCAAACAGCCGGCCGGCATCCTGCACGGCGGTGCGTCGGTGGCGCTGGCCGAGACGCTCGGGAGCACCGGCGCGAACCTGGTGGTGGACCGGGAGAAGCAGCTCTGCGTGGGACTCGAGATCAACGCCAACCACGTACGTGCCATGCGCGAGGGCTCAGTGCGCGGCACGGCGAGGCCGCTGCACTTGGGCGGCACCACTCAGGTGTGGGAGATCAAGATCACCGACGAGAAAGACCGGCTGGTGTGCGTGTCCCGCATCACCATGGCGGTCCTGGACCGCGCTTCGATGAAATAGGACTCAATGGGCCGTCGGTTTCTTGCCCTTAAATAAGCGGCCAAACATGCGCTCCAGAGCCGACTCATGGCGGTTCTGCGGTTTGCTGTCGAGGCTGATCGCGGCACCCGGCCGGGTGTGGGAGCCGGTGGTGTCGTCCTCGTCGCAGGGCTCGAAGTACACCACTTGCGGCGGACGCTTGTCGTCGTAGGTGGCGGTGCCGGGACGGTGCGCCAGGAGCGCCTCCACCTCGAGCTCGCTGTCCGCGACGATGCGTTCCAGTTCTTCCGGCGAGAGCATCACCAGGTCGAGGGTGATGACCCGTCCGGTGGAGCGGAACTGCTTGACGGCCTTCACCTCCACCAGCCGCTCGCGCTGCCGGCGGCCGAACACCGTCTTCTCGTCGTACATGTAAAGACGGTCGCCGGGTTCGACCCCGGCGCCGTAAGGACAGAACAGACAGGTGGCCGTGCCGATGTCATGCACATGGCTCGGCAACATGTCCGGTATGACGGAACCCCTGATAAGACCCATCGCCCCCTCCCCTGCCCCGGCCCCTCAGCCGGGATAATGTCACCCTATCTATATAACATAATATTGGAGAGTTTCAAGGCAATTGGACTCGGTCTACCAGTGCGTCATGGCCTCCTGGGCGGCTTTGTTGGTGGGCCGGGCCAGGAGGCCCGTGGGGCTCAGGAAGACGGCGTATTGGGCGCCATCGGCCATCGGCAGGTAGGTGGCGCTGCCATAGGCGGCATCCGCCCAGGGCAGCCAGCCGCTGTTACGCCGCATCAGGGTCCAGAAGTCCAGGCCCGCGTCGGCCGAAAGCTCGACCACGCTGTGGTAATCGTGACTCTCCTGGTCGGCACTCCGGTACCGGCCTTCGAGTCGATCCAGGCGATAGACGGGATCCAGCCCCAGCACCGTGGCCAGGCCCTTCCACTTCAGCACCCGCGCATCCAATTGCCAGTCATCGCCGCGCAGCTCAGTGCCATGCACCTGACCCTGGCTGTCCGTGAGCGTGGCGCGGAAGTCCTGGGGGCCGATGGCAGTGAAGTTCAGGGTGGCCACCGGCACTTCATAGGTGAGGCGCAGATAGGTACGCAGATCCAGCGCCACCGCCGCGACGAAGGCCACGCCCAACAGGAACACCATGCCGAACAGGATGCGCAGCCCCCCGCTGCCCACGCGGCCATGGAACAGGCGCTTGAAGCCGCCGAAGAACAAGGTCAGACCCAAGAGGCCGACCAGCACAATCGCCAGGCAGAAACCCCACATCGCGTACTCCATGCACTCGCCTCTTCATCGCCTACGGACGTCCGCTTCACTCTAGCACTGCCGGCCTCGGCCCCTGCTTAGTCCAGCGTTTATACTGGCCGGATGCCGTGTCCCGCTGCCCTCCGCCGCTGCTTCGCCGTGCTTGGCTTAGGTCTCATGACCGCAAGCCTGGCTTCCTGCGGCCAGATCGGCCCGCTGTTCCTGCGCATGCCGGACGTGGAATTCCCGACCCAGGCGCCGATCCTCGTGGGTGAACCCACGCGCATCTTCCTGCCGGAGGGCGTGACCTTGCCGGCGCCGGTGAGCGCGACCGCACCGATCCCGGCGGCGGCCACCCGCCCGACTCCTGCCGCGACCACGAGTAAGGTTCCTGTCATGACGACCAGCCCGTCTCCACCTGCCGTGACGCGTCCCGCGCTGGGCGCGGGCCCAATCCGTCACGCGCCAACCGCGAGTCCGGTCCGTCTCGCGCTTAACGCGAGCCCTATCCAGTGAGCAAGCCCGACAAAGCCCCGCTGGTGCTGGTGGATGGCTCGTCCTATCTATACCGCGCCTTCTTCGGCCTGCCGCCCCTGACCTCGCCTTCCGGCGAACCCACCGGCGCCATCTACGGCGTGACCAACATGCTGAAGAAGCTGATGGCGGACTTCGGTCCCGAACACGTGGCGGTGGTGTTCGACGCCAGCGGCAAGACCTTCCGCGACGAGCTGTTCGAGGAGTACAAGGCCAACCGCCCGCCCATGCCGGACGACCTGCGGGCCCAGGTGGAGCCGCTGAACGAACTGGTGGAGGCCTTGGGCTTCCCGCTGCTCAAAGTGAGCGGCGTGGAGGCGGACGACGTGATCGGCACGCTGGCCAAGCGCGGCGTGGAGGAGGGCCTCAGGGTGCTCATCTCCACCGGCGACAAGGACATGGCCCAGCTGGTGGACGGCGACAAGGTGACGCTCATCAACACCATGAGCGACACGCGCCTGAACCGGGAGGGCGTGAAGGAAAAGTTCGACGTCTGGCCGGAACAGATCGTCGATTACCTGGCGCTGGTGGGCGACAGCTCCGACAACATCCCGGGCGTGCCCGGCGTCGGCCCCAAGACCGCGGCGCCGCTGTTGCAGCATTTCGGCAGCCTCGAAGCCCTGTACTCACGCCTGGGCGAAGTGGCCCAGGTACCGATGCGCGGCGCCAAACAACTGGCGCCGAAACTGGAGCAGCACAAGGAGGCCGCGTTCCTGTCGCGGCGCCTTGCCACCATCCATTGCGCGGTGGACCTGCCGCTCGGTCCCCGCGACCTCGCCATGCGCACGCCGGACAAGGCGAAGCTGAAGGCACTGTACGCGCGCTTCGGTTTCAAGACCTGGGGCCGGCAACTGGAGGAAGGCGGCGACGAGGCGCCCTCGTCCAAGGCCACGGCCGCACCCGCGCCTTCCGTGCCGGCGCCCGCCGCCAAGCCCGGCGAATACACCATGGTCACGGACGAGAAAACTCTCGATGCCTGGCTCGCGAAGATCGGCGCCGCGGAGTACTTCGCTTTCGACACCGAGACCACCAGCCTCGAATACATGAAGGCCGAGATCGTGGGCCTGTCCCTGGCGGTGAAGTCCGGCGAGGCCTGCTACGTGCCGCTGGCGCACCTCTACGCCGATGCGCCGCCGCAGCTGGACCGGGCCAAGGTACTGGCGAAACTGAAACCGATCCTGGAAGACCCGAAGCGCCTGAAGCTCGGGCACCACCTCAAGTACGACGCCCATGTGCTCCTGAACTACGGCATCCGGCTCGCCGGCATGCGCTACGACTCCATGCTGGAGTCCTACGTGCTGGACAGCGTGGCCAGCCGCCACGACATGGACTCGCTGGCGGAGAAGTACCTGGGATACCAGACCATCCACTACGAGGACGTGGCGGGCAAGGGCGCCAAGCAGATCGGCTTCGACGAGGTGCGCGTGGAAGACGCCACCCGCTATGCCGCCGAGGACGCGGACGTGACCCTGCGCCTGCACCAGGCCATCTGGCCGAAGCTGCGTTCCATGCCGGCGCTGAAGAAGGTGTTCGACGACATCGAGATGCCGCTGGTGCCGGTGCTGCTCAAGATGGAGCACGACGGCGTGCTCATCGACGTGGAGATGCTGAAGGCCCAGGGCGCCGAGATCCTGCAGAAGTGCGTGGCCCTGCAGGAGAAAGCCCAGGCCCTGGCGGGCGCGCCCTTCAACCTGGATTCGCCCAAGCAACTGCAGGCCATCCTGTTCGAGAAGATGGAGATACCGGTGGTGCGCAAGACCGCCAGCGGCCAGCCTTCCACCGCCGAAGACGTGCTGGAAGAACTCGCCGCAGAGCACGAGCTGCCGAAGGTGGTCCTGGAATACCGCTCGCTGAACAAGCTCAAATCCACCTATACCGACAAGCTGCCGGAACAGGTGGATCCGAAGACCGGCCGCGTGCACACCTCCTACCATCAGGCGGTGGCCGCCACCGGAAGGCTCTCCTCCCAGGACCCCAACCTGCAGAACATCCCGGTGCGCACCGAGGAGGGCCGGCGCATCCGCCAGGCCTTCATCGCTCCCCAGGGCCAGGTGCTGCTGTCCGCGGACTACTCACAGATCGAGTTGCGCATCATGGCGCACCTCTCGGGCGATGCCGGCCTGCTCAAGGCTTTCGAGGGCGGCCAGGACATCCATCGCGCCACGGCGGCGGAAGTGTTCGACCTGAAGCCGGACGCGGTCAGCGACGAGCGCCGCCGCGCCGCCAAGGCCATCAACTTCGGCCTCATCTACGGCATGTCCGCCTACGGTCTCGCCAAGCAGCTCGGCATCGGCCGTGGCGAGGCACAGGACTACGTGGACCTCTATTTCAAGCGCTATCCGGGCGTGAAGCGTTTCATGGACGAGACCCGGGTGCTGGCCCGGGACCAGGGTTACGTGGAGACGGTGTTCGGCCGGCGTCTGTACCTGCCGGAGATCAAGTCCAAGAACCCGCAGCTGCGCCAGTACGCCGAACGCACCGCCATCAACGCGCCCATGCAGGGCACCGCCGCCGACATCATCAAGCGCGCCATGATCGCGGTGCAGCGCTGGCTCGACGAGAGCTGCGCCAAGGCGCGGATGGTGATGCAGGTGCACGACGAACTGGTGTTCGAAGTGGAGAAGGGCGCTCTCGCGACGGTTGAGAAAGAGGTCCCGGTGCTCATGTCAGCCGCGGCGAAGCTCAAAGTGCCGCTCACTGTCGATGTGGGTACCGGATCAAACTGGCAAGAAGCTCATTAGTCTTCGACCAATCCAAGATGGCTAAATAGCGAACAAATCCACTTGTGGATATCTTGTGGGTTTTTAATTAATCAATCGTTTGATTAGTACATTTATTGGCCAAGCCCCGCGCCGTTACAAGGGGTTACAAAATTCAGGGGGTCATCCTGGAACGAAATCGGCGTCTCAAGAGTCTTATCTCTTGAGCCCCGCAATGGTGCTCATCCCCGTCCATCTCCCATGGGCGGGACCTGCAGCCGGTCTCCCCAAGCCGGATGCAGTACTTCATAACCCCGGCGTTTTTCCCCTTTTGGCGCCGGGGTTATTTTTTTACTCCCCCACAAGCCAGTCTGCGAGCTGCTTCTGCGCGTCTTCGACGCCTTCCCCCGAATGGGAGGAGAAGAGCTGCGCCGTGCCCCAGCCACGCAGGCCTTTCCTCGTCTCAGCGAGGCTTTTCGCCGCGGCGCCCCGGGAGAGCTTGTCCGCCTTGGACAGCAGCACATGCACCGGCAGCTGCAGGGGGCCGGCGAAGCTCAACAACTGCCGGTCGAAGTCCATGAGCGGATGGCGCACGTCCATCACCAGCACCAGGCCCACCAGCGATTGGCGCGTGCTGAGGTAAGCCTCCACCAGCTGTCCCCACTTCAGGCGTTCGGCCTCCGGCACCTTGGCATAGCCATAGCCCGGCAGATCCATGAAGCGCATGCCGCCCTCCATGCCGAACAGGTTCAACAAGCGGGTGCGGCCCGGCGTCTTGCTCACCCGGGCCAGGCCGCCGACGCCGGTGATGGCGTTCAGGGCGCTGGATTTGCCGGCGTTGGAACGGCCGGCGAAGGCCACCTCCCGCCCGGTGTCCGGCGGCAAGCCTCCCAGGGCGGCGGCGCTCAGGAGGAAGCGCATGTTGCGGAAATCCAGACGCATGGAAGACCTTATAGAGGGGCTATGCGGCCCTAGTGTAAAATCCCGGGGCTCTCGAGCGGCCGGCCGGCCCGGATATTTCCGCTCCCTAAGACGAATACCTCCAGGAGCCCAGCCCCATGAAGAAGGTCCTGCTCATCGCCCTCGCCCTGACCGCCTCGGCCGCCACCGTCTACGTGCGCGCCGACGCGGCCAGCGACGCCGGCAAGAACAAGGCCGCCACCTGCGGCGCCTGCCACGGGATGGACGGCAACAGCACCAACCCCCAGTTCCCCAAGCTCGCCGGCCAGAACGCGAGCTACATCGAGGCTGAGCTCGCCGCCTTCAAGTCCGGCAAGCGCCAGAACCCCATCATGGCAGGACAGGCCGCGGGCCTCTCTGACCAGGACATGCAGGCCCTGGCCGCCTACTTCTCCAGCCAGACCGTGACGGTGGGCGAAGCGGTGGCGGGCCAGGTGAAGCAGGGCGAGCAGCTCTACCGCAACGGCAACGCCGGCGCGGAAGTACCGGCCTGCCTCGCCTGCCACGGCCCGGACGGCGCCGGCAACGCGCTGATGAAGGTGCCGGCCCTGACGGGTCAGCATTCCCAATACGTCGTGACGCAGCTGCAGAACTACGCCAACGGCAGCCGCAGCACCGATCCCAACAAGATGATGGAGACCATCGCCTCCCGGCTCACGCCGGCTGAGATGCAGGCGGTGGCGAGCTACATCGAGGGCCTGCACCACGCCCAGCCCTAATCGGTCCGGTTCGGCGCTGTCGTCCCGCGGCCCAGCCGCGCGTTAGATGTCTGGCATCCCACGAGGTCCCATGAGAAAGCCCTTCCTGCTCGGCCTCCTGCTGTCGGCCCTAGCCCTGCCGGCCTTCGCCGACGCACCCGCGGTCGGCGGCGGCTACAAGCTGGGGCAGCAGTACCAGACGGTGCTGCCGGCCCAGCCGACCTCCACCAAGCCCGGCCAGATCGAGGTCATCGATTTCTTCTGGTACGGCTGCCCGCATTGCAACGCGCTCGAGCCCTACCTCGAGACCTGGGAGCGCAGCAAGCCCGCCAACGTGGTGCTGGTGCGGGTGCCGGCGATCCTGCAGGCCGACTGGGAGCCGGCGGCCCGCGCCTTCTACACCGCGGACGCGCTCGGCATCTTGCCTAAGTCCCACAAGGCCACCTTCGACGAGATCCACCAGAACCACGACAACCTCCAGACCGAGGCGGATTTCGAGCGCTTCTACGTGAAGGCCTTCGGCGTGGACCCCAAGAAGTTCGAGAGCATCTGGAGCTCGCCGGACACGGACGCCAAGATCGCCCAGGCCAACGTGCTGGCCGACCGCTACGGGCTCGCGCTGTTCGGCGTGCCGAACCTGGTGGTCAACGGCAAGTGGATCACCGGCGGCTACTTCGCGCTGCCCTACGCCCAGATCATGCCGGTGGTGAATTACCTGGTCGGCCAGGAACAAGCGGCGCTGCCCGCCGCAGCCAAGTGAAAGCTGCTGCGCTCGGCAGGGCGTTGTTGCGCTTCGGACTCGCAGTCGGTCATGCACATAAGAGTGCACTCCCTCTGCTCGCCTCGCGCGCCTAGCCCCGCCTTCGCTCGCGACGCTTTCACGTTAGATCGGTGAAAATTGAGGTGTGAGATGAAGAAGGTCTGGTTGCTGCTGCCATTGCTATTGTCGCTGTCGCTAGCGGCGCGACCCGACTCGTCCTCGACTGATACCTCCCGGTTCATGGAAGGCATGAGCTATGAGGCGCTGACTCCGGTCGGACCCACCGACGTGAAGCCGGGCCAGATCGAGGTCATCGAGTTCTACTGGTACGGCTGCCCGCATTGCTTCGCCCTGGAACCCTACGTGGAAGCCTGGGAGAAGGCCGGCCTGCCCAAGGACGTGGTGTTCAAGCGCGTCCCCGAGTCGGCCCCGGATTCCGAGTTCTACGTGGACGCTCAGGCGGCCTTCACCGCCGACCAGCTCGGGATCGGCGAGAAGATCCGCGAGCCGTTCTTCAACGCCATCCATCTGGACGACGACGAACCGCTGCGCACCGACGTGGGCGCGCTGCGTACCTTCTTCGGCAAATACGGCGTCGCGCCCAAGGATTTCGACGCCGCCTGGGCCTCCGCCGGCGTCCAAGCGGCACTCGCCAAGGCCCAGAAACTGGAAGACGCCGACGGCATCGTGGGCGTCCCCACCATCGTCATCGACGGCAAGTGGAAGACGGGCGCCGGCCACAAGCTCGCGTCCGGCGACTACATGAAACCCGAGGACATCATGGACTGCATACAGTTCCTGATCGCCCGCCAGCGCACCGCCCACCAAGTCACCGGCAAATGAACCCCTGAGCCGTGCCCCCGAGGCACGCCATCCATCCGAGGTACTGATGATGAAGAAGATCTGCTTAGCGCTCGCCCTGGCCCTGCTGCCCGTCGCAGGCTTCGCCGACGCCCCCGCCAACTTCGTGCAGGGCGTGAACTACGTGCCGGTGACGCCGGCGCAGAAGACCGACGTGAAGCCCGGCCAGATCGAGGTCATCGAGTTCTACTGGTACGGCTGCCCGCACTGCTTCGCCCTGGAGCCCTTCGTCCAAGCCTGGGAACAGCATCTACCCAAGGACGTGGTGTTCAAGCGCGTCCCGGCCGCCATGAAAGGCTCGGAGTTCTACGTGGACGCCCAGGCGGCCTTCACCGCCGACCAGCTCGGCATCGGCGAGAAGATCCGCGAGCCCTTCTTCAACGCCATCCACCGCGATGACGACGAAGCCCTGCGCACCGACCAGGATGCGATCCGCAGCTTCTTCGGCAAGTTCGGCGTGAAACCCGCCGACTTCGATGCCGCCTGGAACTCCTTCGGCGTGCAGATGGCCATCTCCCGCTCCCAGCACCTGAGCGACCTCTACCAGGTGGAAGGCGTGCCCACCGTCATCGTGAACGGCAAGTGGAAGACCGGCGCCGGCTACCAGATGCAGCCCGCCGACATCATGCGCTGCGTGGAATTCCTGGTCGCCAAGGAAGAGGCGGCCATGGGCACCGCTCCCAAGGCCAAACATAAATAACGATCCGGAACAGATGTGATTACTAACGGGGCCCCTAGGGCCCCGTTTCATTTTCTCGAAAAATCACCTTAAAGCGTCGCGAGCGAAGGCGGGGCTAGGGCACGTCGCATGCGACGTGCGGGCGGACAGGACGTCCGCCCTGGACCATTTCGCGGAGCAGGATTGTGAAGCGAAATGGGCGAGGCGAGTCCTCGCGCTCGCCGCTCTCGCACATCCCTGTGCTCCGCGGCACGTACGCATCCCTGCTACAGACAACGCCCCGGCGAGCGCAGCAGTTTTAAGGTGATTTTTACCAGGCTTTCTCGATACCTATGAAATACTCGCGTCCGTCGCCCGGGAAGTAGCGGTAGTTGCCGAAGGAGAAATCCGCGCGTTCCGCGTAAGCCACGTCCGCCGCGTTCAGGATCCGGAAACTCAGGGTGCAGCCGCCGCCCAACCCCTGTCGGGCGTAGAAGTTCACCAGGTCATGGCCGCCGTAGCGGTGGGAGTCCGACTCATCCAGGAAATACCCGCCCACGTGCTGGTAGGCGAGTTCGATGTCGGTGGCCGGGGCCGGTGTCCAGCGCAGGCGCGCCTCGCCGAGGCTCCTGGGCGCGTACTTCATGTCGTTGCCGTAGACGATGCTATCGGTGGGGGAGAGCTGCGCCGAGAAAGCATAGGAATGCACGGCGTAGCTGCCGTCCACCAGCAGCGCCCAGTGCGGATCGAAAGTGTAGGACCCCTGGAACTCGAAACCGCGATGCCGGGTGCGGCCGTCGCTGACGTTGAAGCCGTCCTCGTCGCGGAAGATGAAGTGATCCTTGAGCATGTAGTAGGCGTCCGCGTCCCAGCGGAGGGACCCGGCCGCGCCGCGCCAGCCGAGCTCGTAGTCATGGAGGGTCTCGGAGTGCAGGTCCGCCACGTCCTGTCCCGATTGCAGTGAATACAGCTCGTCGGCCTGGGGCGCGCGTGCGCCGCGGCCGACCTTCAGATAGAGGGTCTCAGAATCCGTGGCGAGCCAGGTGAGCCCTGCTTTCGGCAGCAGGTTGATGAACTGGTCGCTGCGATCCGCAGGCCGGTCGAAGAGGCAGGTGCCTAGCGGACAGGGATTGCCGTTCGCTTGGTTGTCGCCCGCCGGCAGGAAGTTCTCGTAAGAGTAGCGGCTACCCTCCACGCGCAGGCCGCCGTCCACGATCCACTGCGGGGTCCATTGGTAGCTCACCCGTGCATAGGCCGCGAGGGTGCGGTCGTCCGCCGCGTAGTCGTACTGCAGGCCCTGCTGGCGCTCGAACGGACCGGAGGTGAGCGGCGCCTGCACCTGGTACTGCAGGATGCTGCCGTGGGCGAACTCGCTGTCCAGGCCATAGATGACCTGGGTATCGGTGCCGGGCTGGGTATGCAGCGCGAGCTGGGTGCCGGCGCTGTTGTCCGCGTCGTTTTCCACCGGTTCGCCGGGGATGTAGTGCTGGACGAAGGCCATGGTGTTGCGGCGCAGGTAGGGCGTGAAATCGAGTTCGTTGCCGTCGCTGAAGTGCTGGCGCCAGCGCTGCGCCAGCAGCCAGCTCTGGGCATCGCGGTAGGCGCCGGGCGTGGGGTTGGAGTCGCGCAGGGCTTCGTCCTTGTAGGCACTGATGCCGTAGATGTAGCCGGCGGTCTTTTGATCGAGGTTGGTCACGGCCAAGAGCGACTCGCTGTCCAGCTCACCTTCGCTGCGGTCATAGCGCAGGTCCAGTTTCTGCTGGTCATAGCCGGAATCGACGCGGAAGCCGCCGTCGTGGGAGGCGTTGGCGCTGACGCGGAATCCGGATGCGCCGTCCCAGGAACCCAGGCTAGCTTGCAGGCGCTTGTAGGAATGGCTGCCGAACTCGAAGCCGGCCTCATCTTCCGGCAAGGCATCCGGCGCACGGGTGAGCACGTTGATGATGCCGTGCAAGGCATTGCCACCGTACAGCACCGAACCCGGGCCGCGGATCACCTCGATGGCGGCGGCCTGCTCGGTGTTGATCTCCAGCAGCGCATTCACGTTGCAGAAACCCGCCGGTTGCACCGGGATGCCGTCTTCCAGCAGCAGGAACGCGCCGCAGGCCCCCTGGCCTGTGAACAGGGGCGAGCGCAGGCCGGTGAGGCTCTCCTGGCCACCGCCCTGGGTGACCCAGGCCCCCGGCACCTGGGCAAAGATCTGCGCGGGATGGCTCTCGCTCACGAGCTGCAGGTCCGCGCCGCCCACCCGGGTGGTGTTGTCCGCGAGCTTCTGCAGCGAGACCGGCACGCCGGTGTCCGTCACGGTGACGGTACCGAGTTCCGGGACATCGTCCGCCGCTACCACCACCGGCAACAGACACAGCACTAACAGCCAATGGCGCATGGTCATCATCATCTCGGCAAAGCGTAGGCCACGAGCGTATCGCCACGCGTGCTCAGGTCTTTGTATCCGCCGGCGGCGATGACCAGGTACTGACGGCCGCCGATGGAATAGGTCATTGGCGTGGCCTGGCCACCTGCCGGCAATGTCACCTGCCAGAGCATCTTGCCGGTCTCGACGTCGAAGGCACGGAAGCGGTCGTCAAGGATGCTCGCGCCGATGAACACCAAGCCACCGGCGGTGATGATCGGCCCTCCAATCACCGGCGTGCCGAGGTTGAAGTGCAGCAAGCCTCCCAACAGCGGCGCGTCCCCCAACGGGATCTGCCACTTGATGGTGCCATGCACCATGTCCACGGCCGTGAGCTTGCCCCAGGGTGGCTTGATGCACGGCGCGCCGAGGCTCGACCTGAAAATCGTCCGCCGCATCCCGTAGGGCGTGCCCTCCTGCGTGGCGAACTCCCAGCCATCGTACTTACCAGAACGGTATTGCTCGTGCAGCTGATCCCGGGGGACGAGCGTCACCATGGAAGGCAGGTCCATGGTGTCGGCCACGGCGATCTGGTGCTCGGGGTCGAAGGCCATGCCGCCCCAGTTGGCGCCGCCGGCGTTGCCCGGCAGCATGATGGAGTCCTTGGTCGACGGCGGCTGGAAGATGCCTTCAGAGCGGGACTGCTCGATGCGCACGCGGCAGCCATGGGTATCGAAGCCGAGCACACCCCAGGCGTCATCGGGCGTGACGGGTGACTGACGCACGAGGGCCGGTGGTGCAGCCGGGATGGGCTGGGTCGGCGACGGGTGCTCGCCGGGCACCGCATCCTGCGGCACCGGCTTCTCGGTGATGGGGAACAGCGGCTGACCGGTGACGCGATCGAAGGTGTAGAGGAAACCAGTCTTGGTGGGCTGGATCACCGCATCCACATGCTTGCCGTCGTGGATGAGGTCCACCAGCACCGGTTGCGAAGCCAGGTCGTAATCCCACAGGTCGTGATGCACCAGCTGGTAAGCCCACTTGAGCTTGCCGGTCGCGGCATCGAGGGCGACGATGGAGTTGGCCCAACGGTTGCTGCCGGAGCGTTCACCGCCGAAGAAATCCGGGCTGGCGGACCCGGTGGGCACGTATATGAGATGCCGCGCGAGGTCCGCCGATAGAGGCGCCCAGGCATTGGCGGCGCCGGTGATCTTCGCGCCCTGCGGGTTCCAGTCCTTGTAGACAGGGTTAGAGGGGTCCCGCGGGATCGGATCCCATCCCCAGAGAAGCTTGCCGCTCCGGGCATCGAAGGCGCGTACGGTACCCAGCTCCAGCTGCACGCCCCTGTTGTCGCCGATGGATGAGCCGATGACCACCTTGCCGTCGATGATCACCGGCGGCGAGGTGACGAGGTAGTTGCGCCATTCGTCGCCGGGTGCGTCCTGGGGGCGCATGTCCTTGCGCAGGTCGATCGCGCCGTGTTCGCCGAAATCCGCGCAGAGCGCGCCGGTGGCGGCATCCAGCGCCAGCAGTCGCGAGTCCAGGGTGGGCGCGTAGATGCGGGCATGGCAGACGGCATCCACGGGACTGGCCTGGTCCACCCAAAGCGAGACACCCCGGGATACGCCGTCGGAATAGTGCAGGTCGCGGTGGGTATGGCTGTCGTACCGCCAGCGCAATGTCCCGCTAGCGGCATCCACTGCCACCACGTTGGTGCTGGGGGTGGTGAGGTAGAGAGTCCCGTCATAGAGGATGGGCGTCACTTCGAAGGCCGAACGCTTCCAGTCTTTAACGCCCTCACCGGTCTCGCCGGTGTGGAACACCCAGGCGACCCGCAGGTCGGCGACGTCGTCCCGGTTGATCTGGGTGAGCGGCGAGTAGCGGGTGCCGCCGGCGTCGCCGCCATAGGCGGGCCAGCCCGCCTCGGGTGCCGCCAGGGCGGCGTTGGATGCCAATAACAGGAAAACCGGTATCAGACGGCGCATGGGCGAGACTCCATCCAAAGATGGTCTCACTCTAGCGATGGGGCTGCCATTTACCATGGCGGAAGTGACCAACGGCGCCAGTCTGTGACGAGCGGCGTCGCTGAAGACACGAGATTAGCTAGTGAAACAGATGATTTAACCGGCTGCGATAGCGGCGGCTGAAGTTCACGAAGCTGCCGTCTTTCAGGACGATGCGGTAGTCGCCGTGGTCCCAGGGTTGGATCTCGCGGATGCGGTCGATGTTCACGATGTGGCCGCGGTGCACCCGGGCGAAGCGCTTCTGATCCAGCTTCTTCTCAAGGGTGACCAGGGATTCCCGCAAGGGATAGGAGTCGCCCTTCACGAACACTGTGACGTAGTTGCCGTCCGCTTCGATGCGATCGATGTCGCCGATGCTGAGGATGAACTCCCGGTTGAGCTTGCGTACCACCAGGCGTTCCAGTTGCGACGTGCCCCCGGATGGGACGACCGGACCGGCGCCACGACGGCGGGAATCGAGCCACAGGCCGTAGATGCGGAACGCAGTGAGACCCGCCACGATGATGAAGTAGCCCACCAGATCCTTGCGGTACTCGTAGACCCAGTTGGGCCACCAGGCACCGAAGTCGTAGCTGTCGCCGAGCGCCGCATAGACCAGCTTGCGGATACCCACCATGGCACCCACGTGCGCCAGCGAATAGGGGAAGGTGAACAGGATGTGGGCCGGCAAGTTGCGCCACCAGTCCGGGGCGGAGAGCGGGAAGCGCTTCAGCCACCAGTCCACGACGAACACCAAGCACCAGGTGACGCCGACGCTGGAGAACTCCCAGCTGGCAGGCTCCCACCAGGCGATGTCCATGCCGCCGCGCGCGTGCTCCGTGAGCACGCTGAACACGTTGCTCAAGCCGATGGCGCACAGCAGGCCGGCGAAGAACACCATCTGATAGACGGCGATCTTGCGTGCTGTGGCGGGCTCCAGTTGCGGTTGCGGGTTTTCCACCCGCAGATTTTACCGTGGCACCTACTTAGTGCCCAGGGCCGGCAGTCCGGCTGCTTTCAGCTCCGCATCCAGCGCCGGCACCCGCGCCGCCTTGAGCTTCTGCCAGGCCGCGATGGCCTTCGCAGCGTTGGCCTTCTGCAAGGCAAATCCCTTGAGGGCATCCGGCGTGGGCGCGCCGTCGGCGTTCTCCACCGCCGGCTGCAGCGCATCCATGGCGCCCGTGACATGGGCGAGGCTGCCCACCCTGGCCGGCGCCGCGCCCGGCTGACCGTATCCCGGCGGTACCGCGTGCATCTCGGTGAGGGAAGAGAGCTCCGTCTCGAAGGACTTGAGCAGGGCCGCCAGCTCCGGCGTGGTCTTGGCTTGCAGGGCTTCGAGTTGCTTCAGCATCGCGCTCACTCCATCGCCGGCGGCACTGAGTTTGGCGCGCTCGGCTTCGATCTGGAAGGCCAGGGCCTGCTGCTTGGCGAGATCCGCCGCGCTCGTCTTCACCCGCGGATCGTTCTTCACCGTGAGCGCCTGGCTGTAGGCCTTGCCGTCCACCGTGAGCTTCACCATGTAGCTGCCCGGCGTCACCCACACGCCACTGCCGCCTCCCAGGGCTTCCGGCGCGGCATAGTGCAGGTCCCAGACGAAACGGTGCATGCCCGCACTGGCATGGACCGGCGTCGGCTGCGGGAACCATTCTGCGGTGGCACCGATCTGGGAGAGATCCGGCGACGTCTGTTTATCGGCGCTGGAGAAATGCCGCACCGTCTTGCCCTTGGCATCCACGATGTCGAGCGTCACGGCACCTTGCGCCGCGTCCTTCAGCCAGTAGTCCAACGCCGCGCCGTCCGGCGGGTTGTGGGCGCCGGGCTCGTCGTCATGCATGGGCGTGCCGGTGAAGCCCGGCAAGTGCAGGCGCACCGCGGTATCCGGCTTGAACAGCGTCACGTCGGAAGCGGCATCCAGCTGCCGCAGTATGGCCACATCGTCCAGCACCCAGAAGGCCCGGCCGTGGGTGGCGATGACCAGGTCGTCGCTGTAGGCGTCATGGTGCAGGTCGAGGTCGCGCACCGAAGTGATGGGCAGGTTCAGCTGCAGCGGCTGCCAGTGGTCGCCGTCGTCGAAGGAGACGTACACGCCGTACTCGGTGCCGGCGTAGAGCAGACCCTTCTTGATGGGGTCCTCGCGCACGGCATTGACGAAGCTGCCGTCGGGGATGCCGGCGCTGATGGCATCCCACCTCTTGCCGCCGTCATGGGTGCGGTAGATGTAGGGCTTGTAGTCGTCGCGGCGATGCCGGTCCACCGCCGCGTAGGCGGTGTCGGCTGAGAAATGCCCCGCCTCGATGATGCCCACCTTGGACCAGGGCGTGAGCGCCGGCGGCGTGATGTCGTTCCAGTGCTTGCCTTCGTCCTTGCTGCGCCAGATGAGGCCGTCATCGGTGCCGACCCAGATGTCCTGCGCTGAGAACCGCGAGGGTGCGATGGCATAGACGACGCCGCGCCGTGCGCCCACGGTGGCGGTGTTGGCGGCGGACACCGTATCCAGGTTCGGCGGTACCGTGAGGGTCTTGCGGGTGAGGTCCGGGCTCAAGAGCGCCCAGTGCCTGCCGCCGTCGCGGGTGCGGAACAGGTGCTGGTTGGCGAAGTACAGCGCCTTCGGGTCCTTGGGCGAGAAGGTCAGAGGCAGGGTCCAGACGCTGCGGTAGATGTCCGGATAGGCCAGGGTCGGATCCACATCCGCGGTCTGCTGGCTCTTGAGGTCGAGCTTGTCCACGGTGCCGCCATAGACCGTGTCCGGATCCTCCGGATCCGGCGCGATGGTGCCGCTCTCGCCGCCGGCGGTGATCTCGTGGAACTGCGTCATGTTGATGCCGTCGAACTTGTTGTCGGAACGGCTCGGCACTTCGGCGGCGCCGGAGTCCTGCTGCGCGCCGTACACGTGGTACGGGAAGCGGTGGTCGGTGCTCACATGGTAGAACTGGCCGGTGGGCTGGTTGTACCAGGTGGTCCAGCTGTCGCCGCCGTTGACGCTGATGATGGTGCCCTGGTCCACGCCGGAGATCATGCGGCGGCCGTCATCCGGATCTATCCACAGCGTGTGGAAGTCGTCGCCGGTCGGGTCGCCGAGGAAGGGCAGGAAGGTCTTGCCGCCGTCGGTGGACTTGAACATGGCGGTGTCGGAGATGTAGACCACCTGCGGATCCTTCGGATCCACGCTCACGCCGCCGAAATACCAGCCGCGGGTCCAGATGCGCTTGTCGCTGGAGACCAGCGTGAAATGCGCGCCGGCGTCGTCGGAACGGTACAGGCCGCCCTGCTTCGCGTCAGCCAACGCATACACGACGTTCGGGTTCGAGGGCGCCACTGCGAGACCGACGTGGCCCAAGCCTTCCGCCTGGATGCCGTTGCCGGTGATCTCAGACCAGCTGTCACCGCCGTCGCTGGACTTGTAGACGCCGGAGCCGGGGCCGTTGGAAGGCGGGTACACGTTCCAGGGCGGACGGCGCGTCTGCCAGAGCGACGCATAGACGGTCTTGCCGTCGGCGCCGAAAGCGAGATCGATGGCGCCGGTGGCGGCATCCTTATAGAGGACCTTCTTCCAGGTCTGGCCGCCGTCCTGGCTGCGGAACACGCCGCGCATCTCGTTAGCACCGTAGGCGTGGCCCAAGGCCGCCACGAACACGATGTTGGCGTTGCCGGGATCCACCAGCACCTTGCCTATCTGGAAGGAATCTTCCAGTCCGATGTGGGTCCAGGTCTTGCCCGCATCCACGGACTTGTACATGCCGTTGCCGTAGGCGATGTCGGAACGCATGTCCGCCTCGCCGCTGCCGACGTAGATGACGTTCGGATCGGAAGGCGCCACTGCCAGCGCGCCGATGGAGCCCACGTGTTCGGCGTCGAAGATGGGCTGCCAGGTGCGCCCTGCATCCTTCGTCTCCCACACGCCGCCGTCCACGGAGCCGAAATAGAAATGCTGCGGTTGGCCGCGTACACCCGACACCGCCAGCACCCGGCCGCCACGGAACGGACCGATCAGCCGCCAGTGCAGGCCGGAATAGAGTGCCGGATCGACCCCGGCGGCCTGGGCGCAGACCGCGGTGAACAACAAGCCAATTAGGGCGAAGCGCAGCTTCATACAGGAGTCTCCTGAAGGGGCGGGACGCAGTCCAAATCAGACCGCCAGACTCGGGTGAAGTGCCCAGCGGGGAACCAGATATTACCGCCTGGGCCCTCCGTGCACCGGCCAGTTTCGGCCCGGGCCCTGGTCCAGACCCGACCCCGGAGCTTGGGCCATAATTGGCTCGTGGACGTGCTATTTCTCTGCGTGGGCAATTCCGCCCGCAGCATCCTGGCGGAAGCGCTGCTGAACTCGCGGGCCGAGGGCCGGTTACGCGCCTACAGCGCCGGCAGCCAGCCCAAGGGTGAGGTGCATCCCCTGACGCTGGAGGTGCTGAAGACCTGCGGCATCCCCGCCGGCGGCCTGCGTAGCAAGAGCTGGGAAGAGTTCGCGGCCGAGACGGCGCCGCACATGGATATCGTAATCACCGTCTGCGATCCCGCCGCCGCGGAAGCCTGCCCGCTATGGCCTGGTGCCCCGGTCACGGTACATTGGGGGCTTCCTGACCCAGCGGTGGTGGAAGGTAGCGACGCAGAACGGCTCGCCGCCTTCGCCCGGACTTTCACCGAGCTCGAGAAGCGCATCGATCTGATGCTGGGGCTGCCCTTGGAACACCTCAGCCCGGACGAGTTGGCTGGTCAGTTGCAGGCGATCCACTGAGGAAAAGCGGGGTAGCAGCCCTTGCTGGTCAAGCCGAACTAGGATGGAGTATCCTTCCGCCCCCGAAAAGAGCGCCCGTAGCTCAGCTGGATAGAGCGTGTGCCTCCGGCGCACAAGGTCAGGGGTTCGAATCCCTTCGGGCGCGCCAAATAAAAGCCCCTGCCAAAAGCAGGGGTTTTTATTTGGCGAGGCATAAGTGGATTCGAACCTAAAGGTTCACCGGAAAGCTCCGCTTCATGCTTCGCTTTCCGGTCCAGGGTGGCCATCCCTGGCCACCCGTTCGGCGCTTTGCGCCTCACCCCTTCGGGCGCGCCAACAAATAAAAAGGGGACCCACGAACGCCGAGCTTAGAACGATTTTGGACCGCCGTAGTCGGGCCCCGTAGGGCGAGCCCCATGGATGGGGCAAGCAGTCCCAGCGCGCCTCTGAGATTCAGGGTTTCGGCGTGCCTTCTCCCTTCCCCAGTTCCGCTGCAAACAAGTTCAGATCATTGCCGATGAGGGTGAGTTCAGCATGATCCCGGTCGGGCATGGGAACGAGATCGGTGGGTTCCTGGGTGTTGTTGGTGACGGTCACCAAGGCACTGGTGTAGACCTGGCTCTGGGCAGCGCCGCTGCCGGGAGCGTAACGGATGTCCACATCCAGGGCCCGGGCCGTACGCCGCCCCTGGGGCGTGAACTCCGCCTGGCCGATGAACAGATGTCCCAGCATGGCGCTGAAACCGGCGAACAGTGAGAGATGCTTGGTGGTGGCGTTGTCCTCCACCGCTATGGTGAGCGTGCCCGCTGCAGCGCTGCCCGCCGCCGGCGAGAAGCTCTGGCCTGCCGCCAGCAGGTCGTGCAGTTGCTCCGCCAATGCCTGCGCGCGCTTGGCGTCGGGCTTGCCGTCCTTGCTGTAGGTGACAGCGAGCGTCACCGGCAGCGGCGCGCTCAGGGACACGGCGGGAGCGCTGGTATAAGGCGGCGTGTAGAGAGGCTGCTGGGCGCAGGCTACCAGCCCCAGGACCACCATACTGCTCAAGCGAGTCATGAATCTCATACCCCACCCCCAATCTGCGTTACGTCTGGCACATTATGAAATTTAGGCTACTCTAAGGATAGGTCAATGCCGTCGGGAAATGGCCACAAGGGGACCTCAAAATGCGAATGCCTGCCCTCGGAAGCGTGGGCCTGCTCCTCGTCGCCCTGTGGGGCAGCCAGGCACAGGCAGCACCTGACAACGGCTTCGGCGTGTATCTCGGCGCCGTCAGCAGCAGCGACTCCTCGCTCTACGGCAACAGCCATGGCGGCCTCGTGGCCGTGGACGCCCAGTTCATGCTCGATGAGCACTGGTCCTTCAATCCCTACCTGCTGCTGGATAGCGAGAGCACCGATAACAGCTTCGACGTGGAGAACGGCGAAGGCGGTCTGCAGGCCCGCTACTGGATGGGCGATGGGTTCATCGCGCCCCAGTTCCTGTTCCACGACACGCTGCTGAAACGGGGCGGCACCGTCAGCTCCAGCCTCTATGGTCCCGGCATCGGTCTGGCGGCTGGATGGGAAGGGGACAGCCACTGGACGGTGATGTTGGCGACCAACGTGTTCCGGCTCGCCAGCGGCTACGGCGCCCCTGCCACCACCCGCAGCGAAGCCTTGTTGCTGCTCGGCTACCGCTGGGGAGGTAAGCCATGAAGATACGTACCTGCCTCATGCTGCTTTCGCTCGGCTTGCTGCCGCTCGCCGCAGCGGCCGACGACGCTCCTGCCGCCTCCACGGCTTCCAGCTCGTCGAGCGATGACCCCATCGGCCAGTTCCTCAAGGGCCAATCCATCAGCCTGGGCTACAGCTATGCCCAGGGCACCTTCAAGATGCGCCAAGGCAGTACCCAGAGCCAGCTCACCGACAACGGCCGGGCCTCACCCATCATCAACTACACCACCGGTGAGTGGGTGTTGGACAAGTTCCCCATGAAGTACGGCGATGGCGCCATCGGCGTGAACCTGGGCGGCAGCTTCGGCGAGCAGGACACCCACTTCCAGCTCAATCCCCAGAGCAGCGCCATCATCGGCCAGGACCTGAACTCCAAGGTGACCGGCGACTACCTCACGGCGGCGCCGCTGCTGTATCTGCGCCTGGGTCCGGTGTATCCCGGCTCCGACAGTTTCTGGCTGTTCGGTTACGGTCCCGGCTTGGCGCTCTATCACTTCAGCGGCAATCCGATCTTCTATACGCCGCAGAAGGGCGGCTACCTCGCCACCTCGTCGCCGGTATCCAGTTCCGCCACGCTGTTCCTGTTCCAGACCTGGCGCTGGCAGTTCCATTACGGGAACTGGGACATGCTGTTCATCGGGCGCCAGCTGAGCGGCCGCAAGGTGGCCGGCTATAACACCAGCTATGAGGACTACAGCTTGGGCCTGGCCTACACCCTGCGCTTCTGATCACTTGCCGCAAAACGCCGTCCGTGGCGTTTGCATCTCGCATCGCCGCGGGACCGGCCCGCGGCTCGCTCCGAAAATCAAACACTTACGTGTTCGATTTTGGACGCGCCCATCCCTGGGCGCACCTAGCAGGGTGTAGCACCCTGCTAGACCCTGCCGGGCCGTCCCCGGACCCTTTATAATGCCCATCCCACGCGGAGCTGTTCCGCGCCCTGTAACTGCGGACATACGCCATGGCCAAGAAAGCCCCGAAGAACGAGACCCAGGAAGCCAAGCACGACCGCCACTTCTACGATACCTTCATGCTGGTGTTGGGGATCCTGGTGGCCTTCGCCTTCGGCATGTATTGGCTGGCCAACGGCATCGCCGAGGCCAACCCGGGCGCCTCCGGCCGCGATGCGCAGGCGGAAGAACAACTGGTGGACAAGCGCCTCTCGCCGGTGGGCGACGTGCAGATCTCCGGCGACGCCAGGACCCAGGTGGCCCAGGCGACTCCGCCCGCGGCTGCCAGCTCAGGCAAGTCCGGCAAGGAGATCTGGCAAGGCACCTGCTCCGCCTGCCACCAGAGCGGCGTGCTGGGCGCACCCAAGATCGGCGACAAGGCAGCCTGGGCGCCCCGCATCGCCAAGGGCATGGACACGCTGAAGCAGCACGCGCTGCATGGCTTCAACAACATGCCGGCCCACGGCGGCAACCCGTCGCTCTCTGATGACGACGTGGTGAAGGCGATGGAATACATGGTGGGCCAGAGCAAGTAAAAGCTCTTTCCACGAAGATGAAAAACCCCGCTACGGCGGGGTTTTCTTTTTCAGGATTCGTTGAGCAGGTTGCGCAGGGAATCGAGGTAAGCCTTGCCGCGGGCCACCCGCTCCTCGGCGGTGGCAGGGGGCGCGTTGCTGTCCGAGAGCAGGTCGTCCTGGGGCAGTTCCTTCAGGAAGCGGCTCGGTTCGCAGCTGATCTCCTCACCGTACTTCTTGCGCTTGTCGGCGTAGCTCAAGGTCAACGTCTGGCGCGCGCGGGTGATGCCCACGTAGCAGAGCCGGCGCTCCTCCTCGAGTGCATCGCCTTCGAGACTGTTGCGATGCGGCAAGATCTCCTCTTCCATGCCCACCAGGAACACGTGGGGGAACTCCAGGCCCTTGGCGGCGTGCAGGGTCATGAGCTGCACCGAATCCCCGTCCTTGTCGTCAGCGTTGCGGTCCAGCATGTCCATGAGCGCGAGCTTGCCCAGGGTGTCGGCCAGGGTGCCGCCCTCGCTCTTGCCATAAGGCTTCTCCAGCCACTCGACGAACTCCTGCACGTTCTCCCACTTGCGCTCGGCCGTCGGCAGATCCTTGGCGCTCTCCTCGAGCCAGCCGCGGTAATTGATGTCTTCCAGCATCTGCTCCACCACCGCCGCCGCAGGCTCGCTCTCCGCCTGCTCCGCGGTCTTGGAGACCCAGGTGGCGAACTCGTGCAGCTTCTCGGCGGCACGCTCCTGCATCTCGGCCTTGAGCCCCGCCTCGAAGCAGGCACCGAACAGGCTGATGTGTTTCTTTCCCGCGAAGGCGCCGAGCTTCTCCAGGGTCACGGGGCCGAGCTCCCGGCGCGGCAGATTCACGATGCGCAGGAAGGCGGAGTCATCCTCCGGGTTCACCAGCAGGCGCAGGTAAGCCACCAGGTCGCGCACCTCACCCCGGTCGAAGAACGAGGTGCCGCCGGAGATGTCGTAGGGCAGCTTCTGTTCCCGCAAGGCTTTCTCGAATAGCCGCGACTGGTGGTTGCTGCGGTAGAGGATGGCGAAATCGCCGTTGCGGGTCTTGTACCGGAGCTTGTGGGCGGTGATCTCGGTGACCACCCGTTCCGCTTCGCCGGCGGCATCGGGGCAGGCGATCAAGCGGATGGGTTCGCCGTCGCCCAGCTCGCTCCACAACTTCTTCTCGAAGAGATGGGGGTTGTGGCCGATGAGCGCGTTGGCCACCTTGAGGATGCGGCGGGTGGAACGGTAGTTCTGCTCCAGCTTCACCACTTTCAAGGCGGGGAAATCCTGCTGCAGCAGCGCCAGGTTCTGGGGCTGGGCGCCGCGCCAGGAATAGATGGACTGGTCGTCGTCACCCACCGCCGTGAAGGCGGCGCGGACGCCGGCCAGGAGCTTCAGCAGCCGGTATTGGGCGGCGTTGGTGTCCTGGTATTCATCCACCAGCAGGTAGCGCAAGCGGTCCTGCCACTTGTCGCGCGCTTCCGCGTCGCTCTCCAGGAGGTGCACGGGCTTCGAGATGAGATCGTCGAAGTCCATGGCGTTATAGGCCTGGAGGTTGCGCTGGTAATCCATATACAGGCGCGCATGGCGCCGGTCGCTGTCGTTCTCGGCCTTCTTGATCGCCGCCTCCGGCGTCAGCAAGCCGCTCTTCCAGGCGGAGATCTGCCATTGGGCCCGCTCCAGTATCTCGGCCTTCTCGGCCCGTTCGACCTTCAGCAGTTCCCGCAGCAGGCTGAGGCTGTCTTCCGCGTCGAACAAGGTGAAGCCGCGCCGGTAACCGATGCGGGCATGCTCCTCCCGGAGGATGCGCATGCCGAGAGTGTGGAAGGTGGAGACCGTGAGGCCCTGGGCGCGCTCCTCCGAGAGCAACTCACCCACGCGGGCCTTCATCTCCCGCGCCGCCTTGTTGGTGAAGGTGACAGCAGCGATGTTGGAAGGGGAGATGCCGCGCTCGCTCACCATGTGGGCGATCTTGCGGGTGATGACCCGGGTCTTGCCGCTGCCCGCACCCGCCAGAACCAGCATGGGGCCCTCGAGGTACTCCACCGCGGTCCGCTGGGCGGGATTCAGGCGGTCGAGAGGGGAGTGGCGCGGCATGCCGGCATTTTAGGAGCCGCGCTCCGGCTCCGGCAGTCTTGTCCCACCCGGATGTTTATGCGTCCCTTGTATTTTCTATAAGTTAGTATACACTTACGGTTAGTGAAGACTAACCTTAGGCGCCGCCTGCATGTCCTGGGAGACCCCACCCGGCTGGCCATCTTCGAGCGGCTGGAACGGGGCCCCTTGGCAGTGGTGCAGATAGCCAAGGGTCTGCCGGTGACGCGACCGGCCGTGTCCCAGCACCTGAAGGTACTGAAAGATGCGGGCCTGGTGACGGACCAAAAGGCCGGTAACCGGCGGCTCTACAGCCTCAATGCAGCCGCCATGGGCGAACTGCGCGACTACTTTCAGCAGTTCTGGGGCGAAGCCCTGGCTTCCTTCAAGCAGGCCGTGGAAGAAACGGAGAGATGAACATGCCGACATCCATCGACGACATGGAACCCGTACGCGTCAGCATCACCGTGAACGCCAGCCGTGAGCGCGCCTTCGAGATCTATACCCGCAAGATGGTCACCTGGTGGCCGGCGGAGCACCACATCGGCAAGACGCCCATGCAAGAGGTGGTACTTGAGCCCAAGGCCGGGGGCCGCATGTATGAGCGCGGCACCGACGGCGCGGAATGCGACTGGGGACGGATCCTGCTCTGGGAGCCGCCGGCGCGGGTGACTTTCAGCTGGCAGCTCCAGCAGGACTGGGCGTTCGATGCGGACCCGGCGAAGGGCAGTGAGGTGGAAGTCTGTTTCATCGTCGAGGCGCCGACGCGCACCAGGGTGGAACTCACTCACCGGCACTTCGAGCGCCATGGCGGCGGCGCCGGCACCATCCGCACGGCGGTGGCAGCACCCGGGGGTTGGCTGCTCAGCCTGGAGCGTTTCGCCCAGGCCATGGCGAAGACCTGAGCCATGGGCCGCAAGTTCTTCTCCGGTCTGTTCCTGGTCGTCTCGCTCGTCGTCGGTCTCGGCGCCTTCGGCCATGGCCACCAGTGGTTCGGCCATGTGCGCGGCTTGCTCAACGGTGTGGAACCCAAAGCGATAGATCTACTGGAACTCATCTGGCTCTGGGTAAGCGGCAGCATGCTCATCTTCGGTGCGCTGTTGATCTGGTGCTGGCGGAAATTGCGTCGCGGCGACGCGAGCCTGACGATGATCCCCTGGCTGGTGGGCGGCTTCTATATCCTGGCCGGCAGCTGCGGCGCGCTCATGGCAGGGCCATTCTTCTGGCTGTTCCCGGTGCTGGGCCTGCTGCTCTGGCTCTGTACTTGGATGCTGCGGCCGAGACCAGCCTCGACGTAATTTGGCGTGTCAGGGTAGCGGCTTGATGACCACGGCGGTTCCGTAGCACAGCACTTCCGTGGCTGGGCTAGACTTGGAACCGACATCCGAGGACTCATAGGCGAGGCCGATGATGGCATTCGCTCCCATGGCCTTGGCGTGTTCGATCATGAGGTCGTACGCCTGTCCGCGGGCTTGTTCGCACATCTCGGTATAGGCGCCTATCCGGCCACCGATCACAGATTTCAGGCCGCCCATGATGCCTTGTACGATAGTGGGGGCGCGCACGATGATGCCGCGCACTATGCCCTTGTACTCCTCGACACGGTGGCCTTCGATGGTGAAAGTAGTGGTCACTTGCATGGTCTTTCTCCCCTAGTCCTGCGGTGTGAGGCCGGACGATACTCGACCGATACTGGATTCTCGGCTATCCAGGTTTGCTTGTCAGCGCGCTTAAGCCGCTTCAGCGTCGCCTCCTGGCTCATGGCTTCGCCCTTTGAACCATATGTTTTTGTCGCCACGATGCGCTTAGGCTTATCCATGCGCATGAACTTGGCGCCCTTGCCGGCGGCATGCTGTTCGAATCGGCGCTTGAGATCGTTGGTGATGCCGGTGTACCAGGCGCCACTCTCGCACTCGATGACGTAGACGCACCAAGCCATCGTCGCTCCGGAAAAGAAAAGGCCGCGCACCCTGGGGTGCGCGGCCCGATTATCCCAGAACGGGATTACTTGTGGCTGGCAGCGATGAACTTGGCCACGTTGTCGTGCAACATGTGCAGACTGTCCAGGTTCACGTACACCATGTGGCCCGCCGGATAGAAGCCGTAGCTGACGTTCTTCTGCAGCGCATCCGGCATGGGCAGATGGTGCATAACATACACCGCCGAGTAGTACGGCGTGGCCAGGTCGTAGTAACCGGCGTTCAGCAGCACCTTCATGTCCGGGTTCTGGGCCATGGCGGCGGCCAGGTCCGGCATCACGTTCACGCCGAACGGCAGCGGCGGCGTGCCAGGCTGCTGGTGCTTGAAGTCCCAGTTGTTGCCGATGTCATTGCTCACCGGCTGATATACCAAGTCCTGTCCGAACTTGAGCTGGTTGCGCACATAGTCGTTGAACAGCGACACGATGGGCGAACCGATGGCCGCGGACTGCGGGTCATAGAAGGCGAACTCACCCAGCGGATCGAGCACTGGGCCTGCGTAGCGGGTGTCGAAGCGGCCGGTGTCCTGTTCACTGCCCTGCAGCAGTTGTTGTTCGAACTGCGGGCCCGCGATGCGAAGGTTAGCTTTCATGATGTAGTCCACCGGCAGGCCGATGTAACCGGACATCTTCTGCGCGATCTCACGCTTCTTGTCAGGCGAAAGCTCTGAGCCCTGGTTCAGGGCCGAGAGGTAGTCGCCCATGGCGAACTGCTCCACCTCGTGCAGGTAAGTGGGGAGGTCGGCGAAGCTGGTGCCGGCCTTCTTGTGGTACCAGGCGCTGGCGGCGAAGGTGGGCAGCATGACCGCGTAAGGCACATCCACGCCCGGGTTCACCTGCGGGAAGTCGGCGTTGAGGTCGAAGTTCAGGATGGCCGAGAGCAGGATCACGCCGTTGAGATCCACGGAGTCGTTCACCAGATCGTTGGCTACCACCGCGGAGCGGGGCGTGCCGTAACTCTCGCCGAAGAGATACTTGGGCGAGTTCCAGCGGCTGTACTTCGTCAGGAAGCGCTCGATGAACTGGGTGAAGGCCTTGCCGTCCTGATCCACGCCGTAGAAGTCCTTAGGATCGCCCTTGCCGCCGGCATCCTTGTCCAGGATCTTGCCGAAGCCGGTGCCGGGGGCGTCCACGAACACCAAGTCCGTGGCGTCCAGCAGGCTGTACTCGTTATTCACCAGTTGATACGAGGCCGGCGGCGTGTGCTTGGCGTCGCCCAAGAGCGCGCGCTTCGGGCCGAAGGAGGCTATGTGTAGCCAGATGGTGGAGGAGCCGGGACCGCCGTTGTAGATGAACATGATGGGGCGGCTCGCGGCGCTGACGCCGTTGGCGAGATAAGCCACGTAGGACATCTCGGCGGCAGGCTCGCCCTTGGCGTTCTTCAGCACCAGCAAGCCCGCATCCGCCGTGTAGGCGATGCTCTTGCCGCCCACGGTCACGGAACCCTGGGTGGCGGATTGCTGGTCGGCGACGGCGGCGGCCGGTTTGCCGCCCTCGGCGGGCTTGGCATCGTCATCCGCGAAGGCCGGCAGGTTCAAGGCCAGGCCCAGCACCAGGGCGCCTGTCATGGATAGGGGTTTCATCGGAGACTCCTGTTACGTTCTATTGCAGGGACTTTCTACTAAGAGGGGAAGACCCTATTCAAGGGTATCGCAGGTGGTATTGGACCACCGGTGTGTCCCCCGGTTCCGGCCCAAGCTTGGAATTTCCCGCTGACCGCCACCGGACACTCAAGTCGATTTGTGCCTGTCGAGGACTCTGTATCCCACCGCTTCGGCGACGTGCGCGCTCATCACATCCTCGCTGCCAGCGATATCGGCGATGGTGCGAGCTACCTTGAGCACACGGTGGTAGGCGCGCGCCGACAGACCGAGCTGCTCCATGGCGCGTTCCAGCAGCTGCTGACCTGCCGCATCCGGCTTGCAATGCTTGTTGATCTCACGGGTGCCAAGGCGTGCGTTCGGCTTCGCCTGGCGATCGAGTTGCCGCTGCCGCGCCTGGGTGACGCGCTGCGCCACGGTGCTGCTGGATTCACCGTCCGGCGGCGTATCGGGACGCAGCGCCTCGCGCGCCACCCGCGGCGCCTCCACATGCAGGTCGATGCGGTCCAGGAGCGGGCCGGAGACCTTCGATCGGTAGCGTTGCACCTGGTCCGGCGTGCAGCGGCAACGGCCGGAGGGATCGCCGAGATAACCGCAGGGGCAGGGGTTCATGGCGGCGATCAACTGGAACGCCGCCGGGAATTCCGCCTGCCGTGCTGCGCGGGACACCACGATGGTGCCGCTCTCCAGGGGCTCGCGTAGCACTTCCAGCACCTTACGATCGAATTCCGGTAACTCGTCCAGGAACAACACACCGTGGTGGGCGAGGGAGATCTCGCCGGGACGCGGGAAAGAGCCTCCACCCACCAAGGCCACCGCAGACGCCGTGTGATGAGGGTTCCGGTAGGGCCGCTTGCGCCAGTTCGCCGCGCCGAAGCCGTTATCGCTGATGGACGCGACGGCCGCGGTCTCCAGCGCCTCATCCTCGGTCATGGGCGGCAATATCCCCGGCAGGCGGCTCGCCAACATGCTCTTACCGGTGCCTGGGGGACCCACGAACAACAGCGAGTGCCCGCCGGCGGCGGCGATCTCCACGGCGCGCTTGGCCTGGTGCTGGCCGCGCACGTCCGCCATGTCTTCGTAGTGCGGGTGCAAGGTGGTGAGGGACGAGACATGGGGCGTGATGCGCTGGCGTCCCGCGAGGTGGGCACAGACATCCAGGAGATGCCGGGCACCGATGATCTCGACCCCCGAGACCAACGCCGCTTCGTCGGCATTGTCCAGGGGCACCAGCAAGGCGCGTCCTGCCTTGCGTGCCTTCAAGGCTGCCGGCAGCGCGCCGCGCACGGGTCGGAGCTCGCCGCTCAAGGACAGCTCGCCCAGGAACTCCAGGTCCTTAAGCGGCTCCGGATCCAGCTGGCCGGAAGCCGCCAGGATGCCGAGGGCGATGGGCAGGTCGAAGCGCCCGCCTTCCTTCGGCAGGTCCGCGGGCGCGAGGTTCACCGTGAGCTTGCGGGCAGGGAAATCGAAGCGGGAATTGATGAGGGCGCTGCGCACCCGGTCCTTGCTCTCGCGCACGGCTGCTTCCGGCAGGCCCACGATGTTGAGGGCGGGCAGACCGTTGGACTGGTGCACTTCGACGGTGACGGCGGGAGCATCGACGCCCGCCTGCGCGCGGCTGTGGATCTTGGCCAGCAAGGACTACTTACCCTGCCGTCCCTGTTCCTGGGCCGCCAGCGCCGTCTCCAGTTCGGCGAGACGCTGCGACAGCTCTTCCAGTTTGGCGCGGGTGCGTGAGAGTACGCCGGCCTGCACGTCGAACTCCTCACGGGTCACGAGGTCGAGCTTGCCCAGGCCCGCCTGCAGCATGGCCCGGAAATTGTGTTCCAGATCGGACTTGAGGTCCTTCAGACCCGGCGGCACGGAATCGGCAAGCTTGCGTGCCAAGTCATCCAGTATCTTGGGGTCGAGTGCCATATACCGCCTCGGTGAATCCCTGAAATTATGTTATCAGTATATAGACTTATATAAGGCGCGCCGGACCTGCTCCGGCTGGGGTTCGAGCCCCGATGTTAGACTGATGTCCGGTCCGGAAGGGTTCGTCCGGCTCTAAATCCACGCGGGAAATGCGCATGAAGATGGTGGCGGCCGTCATTAAACCGTTCAAGCTGGACGACGTGCGCGAGGCGCTGTCGGACATCGGCGTGCAAGGCATCACCGTCACCGAGGTGAAGGGTTTCGGCCGCCAGAAAGGCCACACCGAGCTCTACCGCGGCGCCGAGTACGTGGTGGATTTCCTGCCCAAGGTGAAGGTCGAGCTCGCTATCCCCGACGAACTCCTGGACCGGGTCATCGAGGCCATCATGAACGCCGCCAAGACCGGCAAGATCGGCGACGGCAAGATATTCGTCTATGAACTGGAACAGGCCATCCGCATCCGCACCGCCGAGACCGGCGCGGAAGCCCTGTAGGCCGTCCCGGGAGGAACTCATGAACACCAAGATCCTATGTGCATCGTTGCTGGCTTGCGCCTGCATGAGCGCAGCGCTGGCTGACACCCCCATCTACAAGTGGGTGGACGACCAAGGCCAAGTGCACTACAGCACCGTGCCCCACAGCGACAAGGCGCAGCCGCTCGGCATCCAGAACACCGCGACGCCCCACGCCGGCACCGACGTGACGCCGGCGGCCTCGACCGCCCCCAGCGATGCCGCGCTGATCGCGTCGAAGCCCACCGACCCGCCGGCCTGCAAGTTCGGCCGCGACCGCCTGGCCAAGTACCTGCAAGCTGACAAGCTCTACTCGACGGACGACAAAGGCAAGCAGGTCGCGCTCTCCGACGCCGCGAAGCAGAAGGCGGTGGACGATGCGCGCGAATACGTGAAGCAGACTTGCGGGAGCGGAACATGAACAAGATCGCGCTCGCCTGCGGCCTGTTGCTGGCATTGGCCACGAGCCTCGCCGCCGCTGACCAGGTCTACAAGTGGGTGGATGCCCAGGGCAACGTGCATTTCTCCCAGACTCCGCCCGCCGGCACCAAGGTGCAGGCCAAGCCGATGACGGTGTACGTGCCGCCGCCGGACCCCCAGAGCCTGCAGAACACCCAGCAGATCGAGCAGGCCCAGGCGGATAAGGACAAGGCCGCCGCGGATGCCGCCGCCAAGAACAAACCGGATGCGAGTGCCGAAGCGCAGAAGAAGGCGCACTGCGACGACCTGCGTTCCCGCTTGAACGTACTGACGCAAAGCGGCCGCAAAGCCGCTACCACCGACGCCCAGGGCAATCTCACCTATCTGGATGACGATGCACGGGCCAAACAGGAGGCGGCGATCCAGGATCAGATCAACAAGGATTGCAGCGGCGGCAATAAGTAAGCCGCACCCATCATCCGTCTCAACGGATAGCTGCGAGAGTTTCCCTCAGAAACGGCGGCAACACGAAAGCCGTCTCGTGCACCGCCGCCGAGTAGTACCGGGTCGGGAAGGGCTTGTCCTCCGCGTCCCGGCGCCGGAAGCTGTTCAACCTGCCGTCCTTCTTCGCCAGCGTCGCCGACCACCAGCCGGACGGATAGGTCGGCTGCGGGAAGCTCAAGGTGCGGCTGTCGGCGAAACCGGCACCGCGCAAGGCCCGGTGCATCTCCACGATGGTCTCGGGGTAGAAGAAAGGCGACTCGCTCTGCTGCACCAAGAGGCCATCGGCCTTGAGCACCCGCAGGCACTGCCGGTAGAACTCCGCCGAGAACAGCCCCTCCGCCGGCCCCACGGGGTCCGTGCTGTCGATGATGATGACGTCCAGGCTCTGGTCCGCCGCGCCGTTCACCCAGGGGATGCCGTCGCCGAAGCTGATGCGGGCGCGGGGGTCGGCGTTGGCCTCGCAGAGTTCCGGGAAGTGCAGCTCGGCGAGGCGCGTCACCCGCTCGTCAAGTTCCACCTGCACCACCGATTCGACATTACGGTGCTTCAGCACCTCGCGCAGGGTGCCGCAGGCGCCGCCGCCGATGATCAGCACCCGGCGCGGCGCCGGATGAGCGAACAGCACCGGGTGGGCCAGCATCTCGTGGTAGATGAAGCTGTCCCGGTCGGTGACCATGACGCAGCCGTCGATCACCATCATGGTGCCGAAACTGTCGGTCTCGTAGATCTCGACGGTCTGATAGGGGGTCTGCTCCACCTGTAGACGGCGGCCCTGCAGGGACAGGGCGATGCCCTCCTGCGCCGCGATCTCGGTGAACCAGCCGCCGTCGAGTCTCATGGCATCCCCGCCCCTTGGAATATGCGGGGATTATACGGCCGCCGCGGGCAGGCGGCGGACCCGCCAAAACAGCCCTGCCGGCGTCTTTCCAGCGACATCCGCTTGCCGTAATCTTGCGCGATTTCCCGCAGTCCAAACCGAGCCCCGGAGTCCATGAGCCAGAACCCCGTCGAAGTCGCCCGCGAACTCTATAACGTGCTCCGTTGGGGCGACGGTTACTTCGACATCAACGCCGAGGGCCACGTGGTGGTGTACCCCACCCGCAAGCGTGAGGACGGCTGCGTGGACCTGCACCGCCTCGCCACCGAGGTGAGCAAATGGGGGCTCAACCTGCCGGTGCTGTTCCGCTTCGGCGACATCCTGCGCGACCGCGTGTCGCGGGTCTATGAGGCCTTCGAGGAAGCGCGCGCCTACCACGACTACAAGGGCCGCTATACGCCGGTCTATCCCATCAAGGTGAACCAGCAGCACGTGGTGGTGGAGGACATCCTCAAGCACGGCGCCGACCGGGTCGGCCTCGAGGCCGGCAGCAAACCGGAACTGATGGCGGTGCTGGCCTTCGCCCCGCCCGGCTCCACCATCGTGTGCAACGGATACAAGGATCGCGAGTACCTGCGCCTGGCGCTCATCGGCCAGGCTCTCGGCCACCGCGTGTATGTGGTGGTGGAGAAGCTCTCGGAACTCGATCATCTGTTGAAGGAAGCCAACGACATCGGCGTCAAACCCACCATCGGCATCCGCGTGCGCCTCGCCAGCACCGGCCGCGGCAAGTGGGAACACACCGGCGGCGAGAAGTCCAAGTTCGGCCTCTCCACCGGCCAGATACTGGAAGCGGTCGAGCGTCTCAAGAACATGCAGATGCTGAGCTCGCTGCAGCTGCTGCACTTCCACCTGGGTTCGCAGATCGCCAACATCCGCGACGTGCAGCGCGGCATGCAGGAAGCGGGGCGCTGCTTCGCCGAACTCGCCGAACTCGGCGTCGGCATCCGCGTGATGGACGTGGGCGGCGGCCTGGGTGTGGACTACGAGGGCACTCGATCACGAAGCTCTTGTTCGACCAATTACTCGGTGCAGCAGTACGCCAACGCCATCGTGCGCGCGCTGTGGGAGATCTGTGAGGAATACGAGCTGCCGCACCCGAACATCATCACCGAGTCGGGCCGCGCCATGACCGCGCACCACGCGCTGATGCTCACCGAGGTGGTGGACTTCGAGTCCATCCCCGAGAAGGTGCCGCTGCAGCCGGGCCCGGACGATCCGCAGATCCTCACCGACCTGTGGGACGACTACGTGAACGAGGAAGGCCGGGCGCTGCTCGAGGTCTACCAGGATGCCCTGCACCTCAACAGCGAAGCCCAAGGCATGTATACCCATGGCGTGCTGACGCTGGAGCAACGGGCCCACGCCGAGCAGATCTATCACGCCACCTGCCGCAAGGTGCGCGACAACCTGAAGCCCACCAGCCGCGCCCAGACCGAGGCCATCTACGAGATCAACGAGAAGCTGGCCGACAAGTACTTCTGCAACATGTCGGTGTTCCAGTCCATGCCGGACGTGTGGGCCATCGACCAGATCTTCCCGATCATGCCCATCCACCGCCTCGACGAGGCGCCGACCCGGCGCGCCGTGCTGCAGGACCTCACCTGCGACTCCGACGGCCGCATCGAGCAGTACGTGGACGAGGAAGAGATCGAGACCACCATGGCGGTGCACCCGATCAAGAACGGCGACGCCTATTACCTGGGCTTCTTCATGGTGGGCGCCTACCAGGAGATCCTGGGTGACATGCACAACCTGTTCGGCGACACGGATTCCGTCAACGTCGAACTCGACGAGGAGAACGGCTATCGCCTGGTGAAACCCGAGCAGGGCGACACCGTGGAGGAAGTGCTGCGCTACGTGCACTTCACGCCGGAAGACCTGGTGGACCGCTACCGCCAGAAGATCGACGCCGCCTCCAACATCGACCCGCAAAAGCGCTCCGTGTTCCTGAAAGAACTCGAAGAAGGCCTCAAGGGCTACACCTACCTAGAGAAGTAATGATGAAGGTAGGATTCGTCGGTCTGGGAGCGATGGGTGCGCCCATGGCACGCAACCTGCACAAGGCAGGCCTGCTCACCGCCGTCTATAACCGTTCCCCTGGGAAAGCGCAGGCCTTGGCTGCGGAACTCGGTTGCTCCGCCGCAGCAAGCGTCGCCGAACTCGCCAGGCTCTGCGATGCGGTGGTGCTCTGCGTCAGTGCCGATGCGGACGTGTCGCAGGTGGTGGACGCGCTCGCAGGCTCGCTCAAGCGCGGTACCTTGGTATTGGACTGCTCCACCGTCAGCGCCGAGACCGCGCGCAAGGCGGCGGCGAAGCTCGCCGGGTCCGGCGTGGATTTCCTGGACTGCCCGGTGTCCGGCGGCACCGAGGGCGCCAAGAACGGCACGCTCGCGATGATGTGCGGTGGCACCGAGGCGGTCTTCGCCCGCGCTCAACCCATCCTGCAAGCGCTCGGCAAGCGGCTCGCGCTCATGGGTCCGGCAGGATCAGGCCAGGCCACCAAGGCGGTGAACCAGATCGTGGTGGCAGGCGTCGCGCAAGCGGTGAGCGAGGCCCTGGCATTCGCCGAGGCGCAGGGCCTGGCGTTGGACAAGGTGATCGACGTGGTGGGCAGCGGCGCCGCCCAATCCTGGTTCCTGACGAACCGCGGCCCCAACATGATGCGCATGAGCTTCCCGTTGGGCTTCAAGGTCTCGCTGCATGACAAGGACCTGAACATCGTGCAGCAGATGGCGGGATCCCAGGGTGTGCAACTGCCGGTGGTGGAGATGACGCGCATCCACTATCGCCGGCTCATGGACTCCGGTCACGGCGATGAGGACATCTCATCGCTGTTTCGCCTCAAGCAGGGACTCTTCAAGAAATAAGCGCGCTGCGCCGGACCGCTCGCCCGGCGCGGCGACTGGACATATGCGCGATTCCCAGTCGCCAGCTTCCCTCCCCTAGAACTCCCCTCTTGAGCCGCCCGGGGCTTGGTCCTCCGGCTTGCCTAGTTACCACCCCGTCACTATATTTCGGCCCTGAGACCAAGGTCACGGTGCGCGTTGGCAGGGGTATGCCATAAGAAAGCACCGAACCCTAAAAAAGAAACAGGGAAGCCTTCAGATGTGCCGCGTATCGGGGACCTTCGTCACCCTCCTCTTGGGTGTGTCGCTTTGCTATGCCGCGCCCGTGCTGGCGCTCGGTCCCGGCGTGACCATCGCCACCGCCGACATGAACGGTGACGGCATCCCGGATCTCGTGGAACTCTCCATCAGCGACAGCACGGTGAACGTGGTGACGGTGGATGCGGAGGGCAACTTCGCGCTGCTGCCACCCCAGAGTTTCACCGACATCACCCAGATGTCGTCCGTCGCCATCGCCGACTTGAACGGTGACGGCATCCCCGACGTGATCATCAGCGACGGCAGCGGCCCCGCCGTCGGCGTGCGCGTGCTGCTGAATGACGGACATGGCGACCTCGCCGCCGACGTGAGCTATCCGAGCGAGACCGGCACAGGCGCGGGGCCCGTATCGGTGACCGTCGCCGACATCAACGGCGATGGCAAACCTGATCTCGTGACCGCCAACGGCAGCGATGGCACAGTGAGCGTGCTGATCAACAACGGCGACGGCAGCTTCGCCGCGCCGGTGACTTATGCCGCGGGCAAGGATCCCGTCGCGGTAGCAGTGGGCGATGTTAACGGCGACGGGCTCCGGGACCTGGTGGTGGCCGATTCCGCCGGCAACAGCGTGCAGATATTGCTCAACGATGGCGCCGGCGGCTTCGCGGCGCCGGTGGCGACTCTGGACGGCAGCGCCCCGGTGGCCGTGATCCTGGCCGACGTGAACGGCGACGGCCATCCCGACATCGTGGTGGCGGACCAGGGCGACAATAAGGTGGCCATCCTGATCGGAGTGGGAGACGGAACCTTCGCGACGCCGGTGTTCTACGGCACCGGCCCGGAGCCGGGCTGGATCGCTGCCCAGGACTTGGGCGGCGATGGCAGGCTGGACCTGGTGACCGCCAACTACAGCGACGGCAGCGTCAGCGTCTTCGCCAACACCGGTCATGGGGACTTCGTACCCACGCAACGCGTCTATCCCGCCTACGGTTCCTATGACACCGTGATCATGGACATGGCAGGCAAGCCGCAACTGATCAGCGCCAACGTGTCGGCCGGCGCGGTGGTGGTGACCCAGGCATCGGTGACCACCAAGACCGGCGGCTCACCGCCACCCAGCGTCACCCGCAAGATCCAGGGCGCCCAGGACCCGCAATCCAGCACCGGCAGCGGCGCCATCGGCTTCCTGAGCCTGTTGTTATTGGGCGTGCTCGGCCTTTCCCGCCGCCTCTCCCGCTGAGGGCCTGCTACGGTATTGCAGTCCGGCGCAGAAGCGCCGACACTTTTTGCATGCCTGCGCCCACCCCCGCCCGGTCCACATCCGAGGACTTCTTCCTGCCTGAACTGTGCAGCGGCGGTGTGCTGCTGGTGGTGGTGCTGATCGCGGAACTCACCGCCTTCGTGCTCACCATCGCCAAGCACCTGCCCGGCGAAGGCGTGCCGCTGTGGCTGGACCTGGCGCGGATGTCCTTGTTCCTGCAATGGATCGCGCTCGCCTCCAGCGGCGTGCTATGCGCGGTCCGTCCGCACCTGATGCGCATGCCGCTGCGCCAGGCCGTGGCCGCGAGTTATGCACTGCTCCTGGCCGTGACGCTGGTGATGAGCGAGGTGGCCTACCAGGCTTCCGCCAGCACCGGCATCGGCCAGCAATTGCTGCCGGCCAGCCACTCCGGTTTCGTGCTGCGCAACCTGTTCATCTGCGCCATCGTCAGCGCGCTGGTGCTGCGCTACTTCTACGTGCTGCACCAGTGGCGCAGCAACGTGCGCCGCGAGGCCAGCAGCCGCTTCGAGGTGCTGCAGGCACGCATCCGCCCGCACTTCCTGTTCAACAGCATGAACACCATCGCCGCCCTGATCCGCGGCCGCCCGGAACTGGCGGAACGCGCGGTGGAGGATCTCTCGGACCTGTTCCGCGCCAGCCTCGCTGACGCTTCGACGCGCATACCCTTGTCCGAAGAGCTGGCGGTGACGCGCCAATACGCCGCCATCGAGGAGCTGCGTCTCGGTGAGCGCCTGAAGATCGACTGGCGGATGGATGCGGTGCCTCCGGACGCACACTTGCCGCGCCTCACCCTGCAGCCGCTCATCGAGAACGCCATCTATCACGGCATCGAGCCGCGCGGCGACGGCGGCACGGTGAGCATGTCCGGGACGCTGCGCGATGGACGCGTGGATATCGAGATCGTGAATCCCCTGCCGCCGGAGGGCGTCTCGGGGCGCGGCGGCCGGCAGATGGCCCTGGAGAACGTGCGTGAGCGCCTGGAACTCGCCTGGCCGGGCCGGGCCGGTCTCGAGCACGGCCGCGATGCAGGCAGTTACCGGGTGCATCTGCATTTCCCGTATGAGTCCATGGGCTCAGGAGAGGAGCCATGAAGGTGATGATCGTAGACGACGAGATGCCGGCCCGCGAGCGCCTCAAGAGCCTGCTGGCCTCCGTGCCTGGCAGCGAGCTTGCGGGCGAAGCCGGCAATGGCAAGGAAGCGCTGGAGCTCTGGGACAAGGCGCCAGTGGACGTGGTGCTGCTGGACATACGCATGCCGGTGATGGAGGGGTTGGAGACCGCACGGCACCTCGCGGCCCTCGAACATCCGCCGGCGGTGATCTTCACCACCGCCTACAACGAGTTCGCGGTCGAGGCCTTCGATACCCATGCCATCGCCTACCTCCTGAAGCCGGTACGGGTCGAGAAACTCGCCGCCGCGCTCGCCGCCGCCGGCCAGCTGAACCGGGTGCAGCTCACCCGTCTCGCCGCCGGGCCACCGGTGGAGGCGCGCCGCCACATCGCGGCGCGGGTGCGGGACAAGCTGCACGTGGTGCCGGTGGAGAACATCACCTGCTTCATCGCCGACCAGAAGTACGTGACGGTCTGCCACACCGACGGTGAGCTGCTCATCGACGAATCCCTGAAGGACCTGGAGCAGGAGTTCGCGGCGCGCTTCATCCGCGTGCACCGCAACGCCCTGGTGGCGCTGTCCAGGGTCGGGCAGCTGGAGAAGGACGAATCCGGGCATTTCCACGTGCATCTGCGGGGCCGCAACGAGCCGGTGGAAGTTAGCCGCCGTCTGGTCGCGGAGGTCCGAGATCGTCTCAAGACCGGCCATTAAAGCTGCTGCGCTCGGCAGGGCGTTGTTGCGCTTCGGACTTGCAGTCGGTCATGTGCAGAAGAGTGCACTCCCTCCTGCTCGCCTTGCGCGCCTAGCCCTGCCTTCGCTCGCAACGCTTTAATGTGAGTTCTCCCGCTTAAAGGACTATGAAAAGGACGAAAGACGTCCGAAAATAAGGTCATCAGGATGTTTGCCGCCACATGACTTCCAAGCCGATCCGCATCGCCACCCGCAAGAGCGCCCTGGCCTTCTGGCAGGCCGAGCACGTGGCAGCGCGGCTGCGCGTGCTTGCCCCCGGCCGCGCCGTCGAGCTGGTCCCCTTGACCACCGAAGGCGACCGCAACCTCGGCATCTCGCTCGCCAGCGCGGGCGGCAAGGGCCTGTTCATCAAGGAACTGGAAGTGGCGTTGGCGGAGGACCGCGCCGACCTGGCGGTGCATTCCATGAAGGATGTGCCGGTGTCGCTGGCCCCCGAGTTCGTCATCGGCGCGGTGCTGGAACGGGAAGACCCGCGCGACGCATTCCTGTCGGTGAAGTATCCAGGCTTCGAGGCTCTACCCCAGGGCGCCCGGATCGGCAGTTCCAGCCTAAGGCGTCAGGCACAACTCCTGCACAAGCGCCCGGACCTCACTATCGAAGCCCTGCGGGGCAACGTGGATACCCGCCTGCGCAAGCTCCAGGAGGGCCAGCATGACGCCATCGTGCTGGCGGTGGCGGGACTGAAGCGCCTGGGGCTAGGCGATGCCATCACGGCGGTGCTGGATCCGGCGTTGACGCTGCCGGCCGTGACCCAGGGCATCATCGGCATGGAATGCCGCGCCGACGACGCCACGACCCGCGCGCTCCTCGGCAGGCTCAACCATGCGGCAAGCTGGACCCAGATGCTGGCGGAGCGGGCCCTGTCCCGCGGCCTCTCGGGCAGCTGCAACCTGCCGCTGGCAGGCCACGCCGTGCTCGAAGGCGGTATGCTTTCCATGACCGGGCGCGTGGCATCGCCCGACGGCAAGCGCCTCCTGGAAGCCGCGGTGCAGGGCCCGGCGACGGAGGCGGAAACATTGGGTCTCAAGCTGGCGCAACTCCTTTTGGACCAAGGCGCCGGAGAGATACTGGGGGAGATCGAGAATGGAATGTGACCGTGGCCGCGCGTCCGCTTAAGGACGCCGGCATCCTCATCACCCGGCCGCTGGGCCAGGGCGATGCGCTCAAGCAACGCCTCGAAGCCAAGGGCGCCGAGGTGCTGCATTTCCCCACCATCGAGATCGCGCCGGTGGCCCGCTCGCCGGAGCTGGAACGCAGCCTCGAGCCGATGGACAGCTACCACTATGCCATCTTCATCAGCCCCAATGCGGTGGAGTACGCGGCGGAGCTCATCGACCTCTCGGCCCTGCCGGCGAAACTGAAGGTCGCCGCCATCGGCCCCGGCACGGCCCGTGCGCTCACGGCGCGCGGCCGCAAGCCCGACATCCTGCCCCGTGACGGCGCCAACAGCGAAGCCTTGTTGCGTCTCAAGACCCTGAACAAGGTGAACGGCAAACGCATATTGATCGTGCGTGGACTCGGCGGCCGCGAACTCCTGGCGGAGACGCTGGAGGAACGCGGTGCCTACGTGGAATACGCGGAGGTGTACCGGCGCAACGTGCCGCGCATCGACCAGACCGAGCTCACCCAGTGGTTCCGCGCCGGGAAGCTGGATGCCATCGTGGTGTCAAGCCGCGACGCGCTCTTGAACCTGGAGCGCATGCTGAGCCCGGGCCTCACACCCTACTTCAAGTCGGCGCAACTGGTGGTACCCAGTGTCCGTATGGTCAAGCTCGCCACGGCGCTCGGTGCCCGCCGCCGCCCGGTGATCGCCGGTGAAGCCACCGACTCGGTGCTCACCAACGCCATCGTCAACTGGTGGAAGACCCACGGCCGGGAGCAGCGCAAGCACCGGAGGGAATATGAGCGCGGCGCCTGAGCGGCGCGAGCCGCCCCGTACCGCGACACCGCGCGGCGGCGTGACGGGCTCCTTGGGTCTGTTGCTGGGAGTCGCCGCGCTCGCGCTTGCCGCGCTCGCCTGGGTGCGCCTGCGCTCGCTGGAGAACGCGGATGCGCAGCTGCAACAGCGCGTCATTCAGCTGCAACAGAACGCGGCGTCCAAGGACGACCTCGCCGGCGACGCTTCCGATACCCAGACCTCCCTCAAGGCCCTGGACGCCCGCACCTCGGACCTGGAGAACAGCTTCAACGAACTGCGCCAACACTCCCAGGAGGGCCGCGACGCCTGGATCAAGGCGGAAGCCGCCTCGCTCCTGCTGGACGCCAACGAGGCGTTGGTGCTGCGCGCCGATCCCGGGCTCGCGCTCATCGCATTGGACCAGGCGGACGGACGCCTCAAGCTCCTGCCTGATCCGCGCCTGATAGCGGTGCGCCAGGAGATCGCCCGCGAGAGCACCAAGTTGCGGGCCCTGCCCCATCCCGACGTGGAAGGCATGGCGGTGAAACTCACGGAGCTCGGCGCCGGCGTGGATGCGCTGCCGCTGAAGCGCACCGCGCCTCAGCACTACCAGCCCGGCGGCGGCCTCAACGATGTGACCTTGCCGGCGGACGCCGGGTTCTGGGCGCGCCTGAAGGCCGCGGTGCAGCGCCTGGGCGCAAGCCTGTTCACCTTGCGCCGCCACAACGCCGCGGTGGAACCGCTGTTGGCACCGAACGAAGAGTTCATGTTGCGCCGCAACCTGGAACTGAAGCTGGAGAACGCGCGCAGCGCGCTGCTGCAGCGCGAGGACCCGGCCTTCCAGTCCGCCGCGCGGGCCGCGGATAATTGGCTGCAGGAATACTTCGACAACACCGACAACGGTGTGAAAGCCGCCATCCAGCAGCTGGATGACATGCAGAAGCAGAGCATCGCGCCGAAGCTCCCGGACATCTCCGCCTCCCTGACCCTGTTGCGCCAGGTGGAGACGCCGAAGGGCGACGCGCCGTGAAGTATGTCGCCTACCTGCTGCTGACGCTGCTGGCCGCAGTGGTGGTGGCGGGGCTCGCCCACGTCAGCAACGGCTATGCGCTCCTGGCCTACGGCCGCACCAGCCTGGAGATGTCGCTCGGCACCCTGCTGGCACTGGTGCTGGTCACCTTCTTCGGCCTGTACCTGCTCACCACCTTGAGCGTGCAGCTGTGGACCTTCCCGCGGCGCCTGCGGGAAGCCCTGGCGCGCAAGCGCGAACTGCGGGCCCGGCGCGCCACTACCCAGGGGCTGATCGACTTCGCGGAAGGCCGTTGGGCCATGAGCGAGAAGAACCTGATGCGCCACGCCACCGACAGCGAGATGCCGCTCATCACCTACATCGCCGCGGCCCGCGCCGCCCAGCTGCAGGGCGAGCATGAACGGCGCGACTCCCATCTCAGACGTGCTTTTGAAGAGATCCCGGAAGCCCATGTGGCGGTGCTGCTGACTCAGGCGGAACTGCAGATCGCCCACAAGCAGCACGAGCAGGCGCTGGCCACGCTGCGCCGCCTGCAGGAGGTGGATCCGGATCACGCTTTCGGCTTGAAGCTCCTGGCCAACCTGTACCGCAAGCTGGGTGACTGGGAAGCCCTGCGCGCGCTGCTTCCCAAGCTGCACGACAATCCGGAGCTCTCGCGCAAGGATGTGGACAAGTTCGAGAGCCGCGCGGTGGCGGCCTTGCTGGACCGCCTGGACGCCAAGCACACGAAACCCAGCGCGGCGGAACTCTGGGACGGCCTGCCCCGGCGCCTGAAGAACGAGCCGGAACTGGTGCGCGCCTATGCGCGGGCTCTGATCCGCAATGGTGAGGGCGTGAAGGCCGAGGAACTCCTGCGCGATGCCATCAAGGCGTCCTGGGACGAGGAACTGATGGCTCTGTACGGCCTCGCCCTGGGTGAGGATCCCAAGCGGCAATTGGCACGGGTCGAAGACTGGCTCGCGGAGCGCGGCGAGAACGCGGCCCTACTGCTCACCGCCGGGCGCCTGTGCGTGGTGGCGAAGCTGTGGGGCAAGGCCCGTGGGTATTTCGAGGCCAGCATCATGCTCTCGGGAAAACCCGAGGCCTACGAGGAGCTGGGCAAGCTCCTGCGCCAGCTCGACGACCCGGACGCGCTGCGCGCCTACAGCGACGGCCTGGAAGTGTCGCTGGGCCGTAAAGTTAAAGCTTACAAGCCTCCCAAACCCAAGCCCCGCCGCACCCGCACCAGCGGTTACTGACACTGCGCTTATAATGGGCGCATGAGTTTCCAGAACCCGCCCGGCGATGAGATCCGTCATCTGCTGAAGACCGCCAAGACCATCGCGGTGGTGGGGCTGTCGCCGAAAGCGGACCGGCCGAGCCATGGCGTGGCGAAGGGCATGCAGCGCTTCGGTTACCGCATCGTGCCGGTGAACCCGGGCCAATCCGAGTTGCTGGGTGAGAAGGTCTACCCGGACCTGCTCAGCGTGCCGGAGGGCATCGACCTCGTGGACGTGTTCCGCTCCCCGGAGCACGTGGACGAGGTGGTGGATCAATGCATCGCGCGCAAGTTCCCGGCCCTCTGGCTGCAGGAAGGCGTGGTGAACGAGAAGGCGGCAGAGCGCGCCGAGGCGGCCGGCATCATGGTGATCATGGACCGCTGCCTGTTCAAGGACTACCTGCTGTACATGAACTGACATGAAACTCAACTTCGCCAAGATGCATGGCCTGGGCAACGACTTCATGGTGCTGGATGCGCTGAAGTCAGGTGTGGCCTTGAGCGAGGCCCGCGTGCGCGAACTCGCGGACCGGCGCACCGGCATCGGCTTCGACCAGTTGCTGCTCTTGGAAGCGCCCAAGGGCGGCAGCTTCCACGCCAACTACCGCATCTTCAATGCCGACGGCGGCGAGGTGGAGCAATGCGGCAACGGCGTGCGTTGTGTCGCGCGCTACCTGTCCAACCACGGCGTGGTGAAGGACGGCGAGGTACGCCTCGGCACCATCGCAGGCCCCGTGCATGCGGAGCTGCGCGGCGAGGGATTGGTGCGCGCCAACATGGGCGTGCCGCGCCTGGAGCCTTCCGACATACCTTTCGTCGCCGGCGCCCGCGCCATGGAATACGACCTGGAGGTGGACGGCCGCAGCGTGCAGATCGGCGCCGTCTCCATGGGCAATCCCCATGCCATCCTGGACGTGCCGGACGTGGACTCGGCCCCGGTGACGGAACTAGGCCCGCGGATAGAACACCATCCGCGCTTCCCCCGCCGCGCCAACGTGGGTTTCGCCTCCTGGCAGGGCCGCAAGTCCGTGCGCCTCCGGGTGTGGGAACGGGGCACCGGCGAGACCCTTGCCTGCGGCACCGGCGCCTGCGCGGCGGTGGTGTGGGGCCGGCTGTTGGGCTGGCTGGACGAGGAAGTCGAGGTGCAACTCCGCGGCGGCCGGCTGGTGGTAAGCTGGCAAGGCGAGGGCCAGCCGGTGTGGATGACCGGTCCCGCGGTCACCGTCTACGAGGGGCAGATCGAACTATGAGCATCGAGCACAAGGCGGGATTGAGCGGCGAGACGCTCTCCGGCGACAGCATCGTCGACTACCTGCTCGGGCATCCCGAATTCTTCGAAGCGCACCCGGAACTGCTGACCAAGCTCAAGGTGCCGCATCCCTCGGGCTCCGCGGTATCGCTGATCGAGCGCCAGGTGGAAGTGCTGCGCGGCCAGAACCGCCAGCTGGAACGCAAACTCGTCGACCTGATCGAAGTGGCGCGCGCCAATGATGCGCTCATCGAACGCATCCACCGGCTGGCGCTGGTGTTGCTGGAAGGCACCGCGCTCCCCGAGCGGTTGTACGCCCTGCAGGAGGAACTGCGGGAGCGCTTCGGCGCCGATGAGGTGAGCCTGTTCCTGCGCCACCCGAAAGAGAACCACGCCGACGCGGGCCCCGCCCGCTGGCTCAACGACGACGACGCGGGGCTCGAGCAGTTCCGCGAGTTCCTGAAGACCGGCAAGCCCCACGTCGGGCGCCTTCGCCCCCCGCAGCTCGAGTTCCTGTTTGGCGAGCAGGCGGAGCACATCGCTTCCTCGGCCCTGGTGCCTCTGGGAGACAAGGGTTCCCTGGGACTCCTGGCCGTGGGCAGCCGTGACGCGGAACGCTTCAGCCCGACCCTGGGCACGGCCTTCCTGACGCGTATCAGCGAGCTCGTGACCGCGGCGGTGCAGCCGCTCATGTCGCAATGAGCGACGCACTTGCCGATCGGCTGCAGCGCTTCGATGAACACCTCGCCCACCGCAACCTCTCTCCCCACACCCGCGAGAGTTACGCCCGCGACCTCACGAGCCTGAAGGACTTCTGCGAGAAGCAGAAGCTCGCCGGCTGGGACGCCCTGGACGTGCACCATATCCGCGCCTTCGTCTCGCAGCGCCATCGCCAGGGACTCTCGCCCAAGAGCATCCAGCGCCTCTTGGCCTCGATCCGCTCCTTCTATTTATATCTGCAAGGCGAAGGCATCGCCAAGAAGAACCCCGCAGAAGGTGTGCGCGCACCGAAAGCCGCCAAGCGCCTGCCGGACACGCTGGATGCGGACCAGATGGCCCGGCTGCTGCAGATCCCGGGCGACGATGCGGAGACCGTGCGGGACCGGGCCATCATGGAACTCCTGTATTCCTCGGGTCTGCGTCTGGCCGAATTGATCTCCACCAAGCTCACGGATCTCGATCTCGGCCAAGGGCTCATCACCGTCACCGGCAAAGGCAACAAGACCCGCATCGTGCCGGTGGGCCGGATGGCGCAGCAGGCCATCCGCGACTGGCTGAAGCTGCGGGGTGAACTGGCGAAGCCCGACGATCAGACCCTGTTCGTGAGCGTGCGCGGCGGGCCGCTCTCGCCGCGCAGCGTGCAGGCGCGGCTCAAGCACTGGGGGCGGGTGCAGGGCGTGCAGCAGGGGATATATCCCCATCTGCTGCGCCATTCCTTCGCCAGCCACGTGCTGGAATCGAGCGGCGACCTGCGCGCGGTGCAGGAGCTGCTCGGCCATGCCAACATCAGCACCACCCAGATCTACACCCATCTCGACTTCCAGCATCTCGCCAAGACCTACGACGCCGCGCACCCGCGGGCGCGCAAGAAATCCGCCGCCAAATGAATGCTGCCGCGCCGCGCCCCACCGAGATCCGCCTGCGCAAGAGCGCGGGCGTGGTGGCCGTCACTTTCGACGACGGCGCGCGCTACGAACTCCCCTTCGAGTATCTGCGGGTGTTCTCGCCCTCCGCGGAAGTGCGCGGCCACGGCACCGAGATCCTGCAGATCGGCAAGGAGCAGGTGAAAGTGGTGGCCGTGGAACCGGTGGGCAACTACGCGGTGCGTCTGAAGTTCGACGATGGTCACGACACCGGGCTCTATTCCTGGCCGGTGCTGCGGGACTTGGGACAAAACCAGGCCGGGAACTGGGAACGCTATCTCAAGCGCCTCAAGGACGCGGGCTATCAGCGCAAGGCCTGATTCGCTGGACAAGGATTGATCGGTACGGGAGAATCCGCGCCGCGACTGCCTCACAGGCAGCCGGGGGATCAGGAGGCGCAGGGAACCGCGGGCAATCCGCGGGGTCATCTCGGATGCCTCCCTTTATGGATATATCAAACTCGCCTGGTCGTCAGGCACTTAGGGGAACCTCGATGAAACGTATCGCTATGGTCGTGGGCCTGAGCTCACTGCTGACCCTGGTCGGTTGCGCCACTCTCTTCGGTGGCGGCTCACACCAGAAACTCACCTTCGACTCCGCGCCGGAAGGCGCCACGGTGTTCATGAACGGCCAGCAGTTGGGCGTGACCCCGCTGAACGTGGACGTGGAACGCGAGAAGGGCGTGGTGTTCACCTTCAAGAAAGATGGTTTCAACACCGCTTCAGTGGTAGCAGACACCCACCTCAACCCCTGGTTCTGGGGTGACGTGGTGGCGGGCAGCCTGCTCTCCACCACCATCGACACCGCCACCAATTCCAGCGTGAAGTACAGCGATGACCGTTACTTCGTCACGCTGTCGCCGGTGGGTGCCGGCCAGGATGCGGCCGCCAAGCGCAACGAAGTGTCGTCTTACATCGTGACCAACTATGGCGCCATCGGCGCCGAGCTGGGCGCCCCGCTGAGCTCCAAACCCTCATCCCAGGGCCAGCACATCGTGGCGCTGGCGGACATGGTGTCCCTGCCCGGTGAGGACAGCGATCGCCTGCCGACGCTGACTGTGTTGCACGAGCTGTACACCAGCACCCACAGCGCGCCGGACTTCGCCAACGCCGTCCTGACCAAGTTCGGCATGAACTGAGTCGCCGTTGCCGACGGCGGGGCCGAAAGCCCCGCCGTCTTTCTTTCCCCCCATGTCTCGTCTCTTCCTGATCCTTCTGATTGCCCTGCTGCCGGTCACGGCGGCGTCCGCCGACGATTACCTGTCCAGCCTTGAGGCCGCCGCCCAGACGCAGCGGCTCGGGGACGCGCCCGAATGGCGCGCGCTGCTGCACTACCGCGGCCACGCCAGCGAGGTGGTGACACCGGATTTCTTCTTGGCGGCCGACGGCCGGCATGACCCGGCTGCGGAACTAGGCGCGACGCTCGCGGCCTTCTTCGCCCCCGCTATGGATGCCGACGCCTCGGCCCAGTGCCGCTTCGTGGCGCGCTACCACTGGCTGAAGGAGCAGCTGCACTTCGATGTGGCGCGCCTGCCGGAACGGCAATGTCCTGCCTTCACCCGCTGGTATGCCGGCATCGATGCCGGCGACCTGGTGCTGGTGTTCCCCGCCGCCTACCTTAACAACCCAGCCTCCATGTACGGCCATACGTTCCTGCGCTTCGACCGGACCGGCCGCGGACCGGAGGCGGAACTGGAGTCGCCGGCGGTGAACTTTAGCGCCGACATCGCCGAAGGCGACGGGCTGGCAGCGGCCTACAAGGGCCTGTTCGGCCGGTACCGCGGCCGCTTCCAGATCGAGCCCTACTACCGCATGGTGCGCGAGTACGCCGACATCCAGGACCGGGATATCTGGGAGTACCGCCTCGCCTACACGCCGGCAGAGCGGCAGCGCATCCTCGAGCACCTATGGGAACTCAAGGACGCGCGGTTCCGCTATTACTTCTTCGACCGCAACTGTTCCTACTATTTGCTGGCGCTCTTGGACGTGGCACGACCCGAGCACCCCCTGGCACTGCGCTTCGTCTACCAAGTGATCCCGGGCGACGCATTGCAGGGGGCGCTCTCGCAGCCGGACTTGCTGGAACAGGAGCGCTACCGTCCTTCGCTGGCCACGCGGCTGCGTACCCGCCTCGCCGCCATGGACGACACAGACCGGGCGCGCGTGCTGGCCATGTTGAGCGGACATCTGACGCCCGGCACTATGGAACTGCAGGCATTGCCGCCCGGGCGGCAGGCAGCCATCTACGACACGGTCACGGACCGGCTGCTTTACACCGGCGCCCGTGGCGAACAGGAGAAGGATGATTACGCGCCGCTCATGCAGGCGGTGATACAGGCGCGTGCGTCGCTGCCGGAGGATGCGGATGCGCTGCCCACGCCGGGCACAGACCCCGCGCTCGGTCACGGTTCCATGCGCCTCGGTCTCGGTGCCGGCAGCGAAGCGGGTTCATGCTATACGGAACTGAGCCTGCGCGGCGCCTATCACGATCTGCTGGATCCGACACCGGGCTTCGCCGCGGGTGCGGCCATCGACATGGGCGAGATCACGCTGCGCCGCTACGCTGCGGACGCACGCGTCCACTTGGAATCCCTCGAACTCTTCGAGGTGACGGCGTTGACGCCCCGCGATCTCTTCTATCAGCCCCTGAGTTGGGACGTGGGTGCGGGCTGGGGACGCCGCTGGCTGGGCGCGGGCCGGCGCCCGTTGCTGGGAGATCTGCACACGGGGCTCGGCGTGAGCTACGACCTCGGCGATGGCGGCCTCATATACGCGCTCATGGACGCGAGCCTGCTCACGGGCGGCGGCATCGCGGACGGTTACGCCTTGGGCATGGGCCCGCGGGCCGGGTTGCTGTGGCGCGCCGCACCGCGGCTGAATCTCGAGCTCAACGCCGCGGCCCAGGACTTCCCGGATCATCTGCACGGCATCAGCCTCGGCTACACGGCGGCGGCGAACCTGGCTCTGGGGAGGGATGCATCGCTGCGTCTCAGCTGGTCGCGCCAGGGATTGCCTGGCGACATGGAGGACGAGACTGGCCTCCATCTCTACTGGTATTTCTGAGCCCGCTCTAGTCCTGCTTGCGCTGCAGCACCCAGGCGATCGCCACGCCGAAGGACCAGCCGCCAGCGTCTCCCACCAGGGGGCTCGACTGGAAGCGGGCGCCATGCAGGCTGGTGTGCTCGATGAAGGCGCCATAGACCATGTCGCCCACATGCCAGCTGACGCCGGTCTGGGCGCTCCAGCCGCCGTAGCCGCCGGGCGCGTCGTAGGCGGGCCGCGCCGCCGTCGCGTACTGGGGCGTCACGCCGTAGTAATAGCCCGCGTAGCCGCGGTCCACGAAGCGCGCCGAGAAGTCTGCGTCGAGGATCAACCGGTCCTCACCCGCCTGGAACCAGGTGCGATGCCACTCGAGGCGTGGATCGCTGTCGGAGCCGCGGTGGTGGAACGCGAGGCCGTGCACGCTCGCGGCAACCCGCGCCGGCAACACGAAGTCCATGCCATCGCCGGGCCCACCGCGCCACAGGTGGTAGCGCAGCGCCGGGCCCACTTCCCCCAGCCAGTCCAGGTCCGGCATGCCCTGCCGCTCCTTGGTGTCGGAGGAGCTGACGTCCACGTTGCCGCCGAAGTCCACGTCCAGCGACCAGTCGTCGCTGCGCAGCAGCTTGCCGCGCACCTGATCGTGGTCCGCATCCAGGAAGCGGCTGCGGATGACGAAGTAGGGGAAAGGCAGCACCAGCTGGCGCTTCTCGGCGGCACCGTCGTAGGCCGGGAAATCCACTGCACCCAGCCCCACGCCGAACTCGAAGCGCGCCGGCTGCGGCGGTGGCGGCTGGGGTTCGTCGGCGAAAGCAGGCAGGGCGGCGGCGAGCGCCAGCGAGGCCAGGATGCGCTTCACAGCTGCACGCAGTCGAAGTCCACCTTGGGCGCAACTTCGGCGTCGTAGTCCACGTCGTCGCGGGTGAAGCCGAAGAGCTTCAAGAAGTCGCGCTTGTAGCCGGCGTAGTCGGTGACCTGCATGAGCGTGGCGTCGCTGACCTCCGGCCACACGGCCTTGCAGGCCTGCTGCACGCTGTCCTGCATCTCCCGCTCATCCAGGCGCACCCGGCCTTCCGCATCCAGGGGCATCGCGGCGCCGTCGCTCCGGTACAGCCGTTCCTGGAACAGCCGGCGCATCTGCTCGATGGCGCCCTCGTGCAGGCCCTGCTGCTTCATGACCTTGAACACGATGGACACATACAGCGGAATGACCGGGATCGCGGCACTGGCCTGAGTGACGATGGATTTGAGTATCGCCACCCGCGCGTCGAGTCCGGGATGCTTCTCCCGCAGCTTGCGCGCGCTGTCCTCCAGGTGCTGTTTGGCGCGGCCGATGGTGCCGTGCCAATAGATGGGCCAGGTCACCTCGGGTCCGATGTAACTGAAGGCCAGGGTCCGGGCCTTGGGTGCCAGTACGCCGGCGGACTGCAGGGCATCCAGCCACAGCATCCAATCCTCGCCGCCCATCACCTGCACCGTCTCGTCTATCTCCTGCGGGCTGGCCGGCTCCAGGCGCACATCCGCGAGCTGGTCCTTGTCGGTGTCGATGGTCCGGCCGGTGAACACTTCGCCGATAGGTTTCAGCGCCGTGTGCGCCATGCTGCCGTCGGGGCGGCGCCGGACCGGCGAAGCGAGCGAGTAGATGACGAGGTCCACGGGACCGCCGAGTCCCTCGCGGATCATCTGGATGACCTTGGCGCGAGCCGCATCGGAGAAGGCATCGCCGTTCACCGACAGGCTCACGAGCCCGGCTTCCCGGGCCGCCCGGTCAAAGGTGGCGGCGTTGTACCAGCCGGCGGTGCCGGTCTTGGCTTCCTTGCCGGGCTTCTCGAAGAACACGCCCAGGGTGGCTGCGCCATAACTGAAGGCCGCGGTGATGCGCGCCGCGAGGCCATAGCCCGTGGAGGCTCCGATCACCAGGACCCGCTTCGGGCCGGAGGCCCGTTCGATCAGGCCGCCGGAGGCCGGTTCGATCGAATTCCCGGATCCCGGGGCCGACCCGCGCACCGCCGCGATCTGCTCGCGGACGTTGAGCTCGCAACCCTTGGGGTGGGCGGTGGTGCAGATGAAGCCCCAGATGCGGGGTTTGACGATCACGCGTTGGCCCCTTTCTCGTTACGGGCCATTCTAGCCCAGCGCCACCGGAAGCCGATGACATACAATCGCCGCATGCATGGCTCCCCCGCCTTCCTGCAAGAAGCCTGGTCGCGGTTCCGGGACCGCTGGTGGCTGAAGACCCTGGGTTTCAGCGCCTACCTCACGGCGTTCATGGTCTTGTACTTCGTGCTGCTGCGCCATCCGCTCTATCCGCCGCATGTGCTGCCGCTCACCCGCCTCGATGACTGGATCGGCTTCGCGCCTTGGAGCCTGATCCTGTACGCGAGCCTGTGGTTCTACATCTCGCTGGTGCCGAACCTCCTGAACGACTGGAACGAGATGGGCGCGTACCTGCTGCAGGTGACCCTGCTGAGCCTGATCGGCTTCAGCCTGTTCCTGTTCTGGCCGAGCGCGGCGCCGGCACCCCATATCGACTGGACTCTCCATCCCTCCGTGGCATTCCTAAAGACCGTAGATGCCTCTGGCAACGCCTGCCCCTCCATGCACGCGGCCTTCGCCACGCTGACCGCGGTATGGCTGTTCCGCCTGTTGCGCCATTTGCGGGCGCCGCTGTGGCTGCAGCTCGCGAACCTGCTCTGGTGCCTCGGCATCCTGTACTCGACCCTGGCCACCAAGCAGCATGTGGCCCTGGACCTGTACGCGGGGGTGCCCCTCGGGCTCCTCATCGCCTTGCTGCCGCCCTGGCCCTTCCGGGACCCCATACTCCAACGGGCCTGAGCCGCTTTGTAACAAACCCCCTCGGTTAGCCGCTATGATGGTATCTGGGTGGGCAGGCCCAAAGACCCCGGAACTAAGGCGAGCAAGTGCCACAAGTATCTGATAATACAGGATATTTCGGCATAGCCCGTTGGCAGGCCTGGGCGCCGGGCGTGGCGGACGCCGCTGCCTGGCAACGCTGGCTGCCCGAGGGCGAGAGCCCAGAACCCGATGCCCAACCGGATGTGAGCTACCTGCCGAGCCTGTTGCGCCGGCGGCTGGACCGCTCCGGACGCATGGCCTTGTCCACTGCCTGGCCCTGCGCCGAGGGTCTCTCCTCGGTGCCCTGCGTGTTCGCTTCCCGTCACGGCGTCCTGGAGCGCAGCCTGGAACTCCTCACCAATCTGGCGCGCGACGAGGTGCTCTCTCCCACGAGCTTCAGCCTGTCGGTGCACAACAGCAACCTCGGCCTCCTCTCCATCGCCCGCAGCGACCGGGCCGCCGCCACTGCCATCGCCGCCGGCCCGGACAGTCTCGGCATGGGTCTCCTGGAAGGTGCCAACCTCATCGCCGAAGGCGCCGACAAGGTCCTGGTCTGTTATGCGGACGACAAGGTGCCTTCAGCCTACGCGGCGTCCGTCCATGAAGACGCGAGCCACCGCCCGTTCGCGGTATCGCTGCTGCTCACCCAGCCGGCAGACCCCGCGCGGCGCTGCCGCATTTCGCCTAGCGACGCGGCGCCCGATGAAGTGCCGGAAGCGGCGCTGATGCGCCTGCTGCTGGAGACAACGGACCGCGCGATCGTGGGCGTGGATCAGCCCTGGCGGCTGGAGCGCGCCCGTGGCTAGCCTCGGTCGCCTGTGGCGCATGCTCGGCACCGGATTCTGTTTCCTGGTGTTCGGATCCTTGAGCCTCATCGCGAGCGTGAGCGTGCTGCCGGTGCTGATGCTCTGGCCCGGAAGCCAGGCTGCCCGCGAACGGCGCATCCGCGGCTTCGTGAGCTGGGCCTTCGGCGCGCTGCTGGCCGGCATCGAATTCCTGGGGCTCGGTTACCTGCAGGTGGAGGGCCGCGAACATCTGGCGCAGGCCAAGGGCAAGCTGGTGGTGGCGACCCATCCCATGTATCTCGACATCGTGGCCCTGCTGATGCTGATGCCTTTCGCCGATTGCGTGGTGAAGAACGCCATGCTCAAGAACCCCTATTACCGGCGCTTCGTGCGCGCCGCCGGCTACATCAGCAACGGCGACTCCGCCGCCGCCCTGGATGCCTGCGTGGATTCGCTGAAGCGCGGCCGCTCGCTGGTGCTGTTCCCGGAAGGCACCCGCACCACCACCGGCGAGCCGCCCCGGTTCCGCCGCGGCGCGGCGCAGGTGGCGCTGCGCTCCGGATGCCAGGTGCTGCCGGTGCTGATCGCCTGCACGCCGCCGGCGCTGACCAAGAGCCGCGCCTGGTGGCAGGTGCCGGAGCGCCGCTGGCAGCTGCTGATCCGTTTCTACCCGCCGCAGGACCTGAGTGCCTTCGGCCACCGCCAGGGCATGCCCCATGGCGTCTCGGCCCGGCGCGTGACCCACGCCCTGCAAGATTTCTTCACGCAGCAACTCGCCAACCATGAACCAACTGATACCAGAACTGAAGCAGCTCATCATCGACTCGCTCGATCTTGAGGACGTCAAGCCCGACGACATCGATGCCGCGGCACCGCTGTTCGGCAGCGGCGGTCTCGGCCTCGACTCCATCGACGCGCTGGAACTCGGCGTGGCGGTGCAGAAGCGCTACCAGGTGAAGCTGGACGCCAACTCCGCCGATACCCGCCAGCATTTCCAATCGGTAGAGAGCCTGGCCAAGTTCATCAGCTCCCAGCGGCCAGCCTGACGGCGCGAAGATGGGCATGCGCATCCTGCACGGCGAGGGTCTCGCCTCGGTGTCGGGCGCGCGGGACGCCGTCAGCCGCGCCGCGTTCCGTCGCCGGGTGCAATCCCTGCGCGCCGCGCTGGACCGGCATCCCGCCCGGCGTTGGGCGCTGGTCTGCGAGGACGGCGCCTGGTTCGGCGCCGGCCTCTTGGCGCTGGCCGGCGGCGGACGCGATATCGTGCTGCCCCAGGCGCCGCAAGCCGGCGCCCTGCAGGACACCGAGGTGGATGCGGTACTCACCGACCGGCCCGAGGCCTTCGCCGGGATACCGACGCTGGCGATGACGGACCCCGGCGAAGATGTCGAGGCGCCGCTTCCCATGCCGAACGATGCCACCCGCGTCGAGTTCTATACCTCCGGTTCCTCGGGGAAGCCCAAGTGCGTGCCCAAGGCCTACGCGCAACTGCGCCTCGAGGTGGAGGGCCTGGAAAGGCAGTGGGGCGCCGGACTCGGCACCGCGCGGGTGGCCGGCACCGTGCCCCATCATCATCTATATGGCCTCCTGTTCCGCGTGCTCTGGCCCCTGAGCGCAGGCCGGGTCTTCCATTCCGGCATGTGCCTGCAGCCGGCGGAGCTGCGCGCGGCGGTGGCCGGCGAAGCCTGCGTGATCGTGAGCAGCCCGGCCTTCCTCAGTCGCGTGACGGCCGCAGACCTGCCGCCGGTGTCGCAGGTAGGCGCCCTATTCAGCTCCGGCGCGCCCCTGCCGGATCCGACGGCCCGGAGCCTCGGTGAGGAATGGGGTCGGGCCGCGATAGAGGTGTACGGCAGTACCGAGACCGGCGGCATCGGCTGGCGGGCCTGGGATGGCGCTGAAGGGCGCGCCTGGTGGAACCCCATCGCCGGTGTCGAAGCGGAGATCCGCGCAGACGAATCCGGCCCCCGTCTCTGGACGAAGTCCGGCTGCACCTACAAGCACGACTGGATGCCCAGCGGCGACCTGGTGCGCTTCGGCGTGGACGGGCGCTTCGCGCTGCAGGGCCGCGCCGACGACGTGCTCAAGTTCGAGGACAAGCGCGTGTCCTTGAGCGAGATGCAGGGATACCTGCTGTCGCATCCCTGGGTCGCGGAAGCCCGGCTCCTGCTGCTCGACGGCAAGCGCCAGCAGATAGGCGCCGCGGTGGTGCTCAAGCCCGAAGGCCGTGCGGTCCTCGAACGCGACGGCAAGCGGGCGCTGCAGGAACGGCTGCGCGAGAGCTTGAGCACGCGCTATGAGGCGCTGCTGCTCCCCCGCAAGTGGCGCTTTCCGGATGCGCTGCCGGGCAACGCCATGGGCAAGACCGAACACGCACGGCTGCTGGCCTTGTTCGAGGCGCAGCCGTGAACGGCCTGCCGACGCTGCTCGAGCGCCGCGACGAGGCGGGACGCATCGAACTGGATATCCAGGTGCCGGCCGACAACCTTTGGTTCGAGGGCCACTTCCCGCAGTTCGCGATCCTGCCGGGCGTGGTGCAGATCGGCTGGGCGGCACACTTCGCTCACAGTCTCTGTGCACTGGGCCCGGGCATCTCCGGCATGGAGCACATCAAGTTCAAGCGGCCGATCCTGCCGGGCGCGCATCTGGTCCTGTCTCTCAAGCCCGAGGCCGGCAAGATCCGTTACGAGTTCCGCGAAGCCGATCAGACCTGCTCCAGCGGCATCCTGCTGTATGGAGCCGAAGGGTGAGCTTCACGCCCTGTGCCGTAATCCCGGTCTACAACCACCACAGCGCCCTGCCGCGCATCGTCGCGGCGCTGCAAGCCCAAGGCCTGCCGGTGATCCTGGTGGATGACGGCAGCGATGCCGCCACCCAGGGCGTGCTGAAGGCGCTCGCCGCACCGGACGTGGAAGTCCTCACCCAGCCCGAGAATCGCGGCAAGGGCGCGGCGATGCTGGCCGGCTTCGCCCGCGCCGGCGAGCGCGGCTTTAGCCACGCCTTGCAGGTGGACGCGGACGGCCAGCACGACATCGCCGATGCGGCGGCCTTGCTGAGGCTCGCGGCGGAACATCCGCATCAGCTGGTGTCCGGCGCGCCGCAGTACGACGCCTCGGTGCCGAAGGCGCGTTTCTACGGGCGTTACCTCACCCACGGCCTGGTGTGGTTCGAGACGCTGTCGTTCACCCTCACCGACAGCATGTGCGGTTTCCGTGTCTATCCGCTCTCGGAGACGCTGGCGCTCTCGAAGCGGGTGCGCATCGGTGCACGTATGGACTTCGACACCGACATCATGGTGCGCCTGTACTGGGCCGGCACCGAATGCCTGTTCCTGCCGACCAAGGTGAGCTACCCCGAGGATGGGCTCTCCCATTTCCGCATGGTGAAGGACAACGCCCGCATGGCCTGGCTGCATGTGCGTCTCGGCTTCGGCATGCTGCCGCGCCTGCCGTGGCTGCTAGGTCGCAGCCTGCATCGCCACCGCCAGCAGCACTGGGCGCACATCGGCGAGCGCGGGACGCTCACCGGCCTGCGCTTCATCGGCGCCCTCGACCGCATCTTCCCGCGCTGGGTCGGCCACCTGGTGCTGTACCCGGTAACCGCCTATTTCTTCCTCACCCATCCGCGCGCCCGCAAGGCTTCGCGCCGCTTCCTGGCGGCGGCCGGCGCCCCGTCCACGCTGACCATGAGCTTCCGTCACTTCTTCTCCTTCTCCATCTCCATCCTGGACAAGGTGGCGGCCTGGTACGCCCCGGCACAGGTGCCGGTGGACCTGCCGGAGGAGGCGCGGGCGCTGTTCCTGCGCACGCTGGCCGAGGGGCGGGGCCTGCTGCTCCTGAGTGCTCACCTCGGCAACCTGGAGCTGGCGCGCGCCATCGCCACGCTCATCCCCGGCGTGCACATCAATGCCCTGGTCTACACCCAGAACTCCCGCAAGATGAACGCCATGCTGGAGGAGACCAGCGAGGAGTACGCGCTCAAGCTCATCTGCGTGGATGAAGTGGGCCCCGACACGGCGGTGATGCTGCGCAGCAAGGTGGACGCGGGCGAGGTGGTGGTGATCGTGGGCGACCGGGTGCCGGTGATGCTGGGCAGCGCCGTCGAGCGCACCCAAGGTGCGACGGTGCAGACCGATTTCCTGGGCGCCCCGGCACCTTTCGCCGTCGGGCCCTACGTCCTGGCCCACGTGCTGGAATGCCCGGTGCTGCTGTTCTTCTGCGTGCGCGAGGGCCGGGGTTACCGGGTCTATGTGGAACCCTTCGCTGACCGCATCGTGCTGCCGCGCGAGGGTCGCATGCAGGCCGCGGCGGCCTGGGCCGGCCGTTACGCGGCGCGACTGGGCGATTACGCCACCCGTTTTCCGCTACAGTGGTACAACTTCTACGATTTCTGGACCGATGCGCCGGCTCCGCCGCCGCGCACGCCCGCCAAGGGGACCTCAGCCGATGCCGACCCGTGATCAGCAGCAGAAGAGTCATACCGTGGTGGTGGGTGGCCGGCGCCTCAGCATCGAGGACGTCGGTGCCGTGAGCCGCGGGGCAAGCCTCAGCCTGTCCACGGACAAGACCTATATAGAGCGCATCGAGCGCGGCGCCAAGGTGTTGGCGGACGCCATCGCTTCCGGCCGCGACGTGTACGGGGTCAACACCGGCTACGGCGACTCCTGCACCGTGACGGTACCGCCGGAAGTGGTGAACCAGCTGCCGGCGCATCTGGTGCGCTACCACGGCTGCGGCATGGGCGACTATTTCGACGAGCCCACCACGCTCGCCATCCTGGTGACGCGCATGAACTCGCTGGCAGCCGGCTTCTCCGGGGTGCGCCCGGTGGTGCTGACGCAGCTGGAGGGACTCATCCGCCACCGCATCGCGCCGCTGATCCCGGAGGAAGGCTCGGTGGGCGCGAGCGGCGACCTCACGCCGCTCTCCTATGTCGCGGCCGTCCTGGTGGGCGATCGGCAGGTCCTGCACCAGGGCCGCGAGATGAGCGCCGCCGAGGCCCTCAAGGCCCAGGGCATGACGCCCATCACGTTGGCGCCCAAGGAAGGCCTGGCGCTGATGAACGGCACCTCGGTCATGACCGCGCTCTCCTGCCTCGCCTGGGAGCGGGCTGAGTACCTCTTGCGCCTCTCCACCCGCATCACTTCAATGGTGAGCATCGCGCTCGGCAGCAATCCCAAGCACTTCGCGCCGGGACTGTTCGCCGTGAAGTCCCACGCCGCACAGCAGCAGGTGGCGGCGAGGATCTTCGCCGACATGGGCTCCTCGGAACGGGAGAGCCCCATCCGTATCCAGGACCGCTACTCCATCCGCTGCTCGCCGCACGTCATCGGCGTGCTGGGCGACGCGCTGCCCTGGATGCGGCGGGATCTCGAGAACGAACTCAACAGCGCCAACGACAACCCCATCATCGACCCGGACACGGGCGACATCTACCACGGCGGCCACTTCTACGGCGGCCACGTGGCCTTCGTGGCGGACAGCCTGAAGAACGCCGTGGCCAACGTGGCGGACCTCCTGGACCGGCAACTGGCGCTGCTCGTAGACACGCGTTTCAATAACGGCCTGCCGAGTAACCTTTCCGGCGCCCAGGGCGACCGCGCGCCCCTCAATCACGGTTTCAAGGCGGTGCAGATCGCGGTCTCCGCCTGGACCGCCGAGGCCCTGAAACTCACCATGCCGGCCAGCGTGTTCTCCCGCTCCACCGAGTGCCACAACCAGGACAAGGTGAGCATGGGCACCATCTCGGCCCGCGACTGCGTGCGTGTCCTGGAGCTCACGGAACAAGTGGCCGCCGCCTGCCTCGCCGCCGCCTCGCAGGCGCTGGAGATCCGCCGCCGCAGGCACGCCCGCGCGCCCAGCCACATGGAACCCGCCGTCAGCGCCATGCATGACGACGTGTTCAAGATCTGTCCCTTCGTGGAAGAGGACCGGCCCCTGGAACACGAGCTCAGAGCGCTGTACGCCGCCATCGGCGCGCGCCGCTGGGCGCTCTACGAGTAAGCCCTCTGTGCGCGGCGCCCTGCTCACCGCCGAGGCGGAGATCGAGATCCCCTTCCAGGATCTGGATCCCATGGACATCGCCTGGCACGGCAACTACTTCCGTTACTTCGAAGCAGCACGGGTCGCGTTGTTGCGCCGCATCGGCTACGACTACCCGGTCATGAAGGCTTCCGGCTATTCCTGGCCGCTCATCGAGGCGCATGTGCGCTTCATACAGCCGCTGCGCTACCGGCAGCTCATCACGGTGCAAGCGGGCCTCACGGAATGGGAGAACCGCCTGAAGCTGGACTACCAGGTGCTGGACAAGGTCAGCGGCAAACGCCTCACCACCGGTTACACCATCCAGTGCGCGATCGAAGCCAAGACCGGTGAGTTGCAGCTGGTCTGCCCGCCGGCGCTGCTGCAGAGACTCAAGGACCATCTATGAAGAACCGCTTCTCCCTGTCTGCCTTGTTGTTCGCCGCGAGCACCACTCTTGCCGCTGCACCGGCGCTGCCGCCCGCCAGCTTCTCGGCGAGCTTCGTGCAGACCCGGGAGGTGCCGGGCTTCAGCACGCCGCTGGTGAGTCACGGCAACATGAGCTATGACAAGGCCAAGGGCCTGCGCTGGGAGATCACCCAGCCCTATCACTACCTCTTCGAGATGGACGGCAAACAGGCCCGCGAAGAGCTGCCGGACGGCAGCAAGCGCGGCCTGGATCCGGACCAGACTCCCTGGCTCGCAGCAGTGGAACACATCTTCGTCAGCGCGCTCTCCGGCGACCGCCATGAGCTGGAGAGCTACTTCAGCGTGGCCTCCCGAGCCGCCGGCAGCGGCGACCAGCTGACCCTCACGCCGAAGGCCGGTGCCATCGCCCAGGCGATCCAGCGCATCGAGGTCACGGAATCCTCTCCCGGCCACCCGCAGCACCTGCAGATCTTCGAGGTCTCCGGCGGCCACATGGACATCCGCTTCACGCCTACGGACAGCCACGGCGCGCCGTGATCGCCCTGTCCCGCAAGACCCGCTGGACGCTCTGGCTCGCATCCCTGGGCCTGCTCTGCGCCGCGGCGGCCATGCGGCTGGACGTGCACCGCATCGTCGATACCGACATCCTGGCCATGCTGCCACCGCAGCACGACTCGCCGGCCATCGCCGCGGCCACCCAACAGACCCGCGACGCCTTCGTCGGGGAAGTGCTGATACTGGTGAGCGGCGACGACCTGCCCGCCACCCGCGCCGCGGCCCAGGCGGCTGCCGATGCCGCGGCCGCGTCGGGACTCAAGACCGAAGATAGCGGCCAGTCCCTGGACCGGCTGCTCGCTGTGTACCAGAAGCATCGCTACGCGCTGCTGAATGACGCGGATGCGAAACGCCTGCAGTCCGGCGACGCCAAGGCTTTCGCCACCGACGTGGCGGTCTCGCTCGCGAGTCCCGCCGGCATGGTGGACGCCTTCGGCAGCGATCCCGGCGGCCATCTTTCCGGATTCTTGGGCGCGCTGCCGCGTCCCTACCCCGGGTTCCTGCCGGATGGCCCGTTCTTCTCGGCCCTGCAGGGCGGCAAGCGCTGGTATCTGGTGCGCACTGACGTCGGTGCCGCGGCCTTCGCCGAGGGCGGCCACGTGGCGGCCCATGCGGTGCAGGCTGCGCGTGATGCCGCGGCCAAGGCCTGCCCGGCTTGCGGTTTCTCCGCCACCGGGGCGCCGCTCTTCGCCGATGCGGCACAGCATGCGGCCCAGACCGAGAGCCTCTGGCTCAGCCTCGCTTCCACGCTGCTCATCATGCTGCTCATCGCCCACGTGTTCCGCAGCCTCGCGCCCCACGTACTGGCGGGCGTGCAGCTCTTGGCGAGCGTGCTCGCCGCCACGGCCGCGGTTATCCTCATCTTCGGTTCCATACAGGTGATCACGCTGGTGTTCGGCACCACGCTCATCGGCATCGCCATCGACTACGCGTTCCTGTATTTCGCGGAATACTGGTTCGGCGAGGGCGCGCCCCAGGAGGTGATGCGCGCCATCCGGCCCGGTCTCTTCATGGGCCTCGCCACCGGCATGGTGGCCTTCGCCTTCCTGTTGCTGGCAGGCTTCCCGGCCCTGACCCAGTTCGCGGTGTTCTCCGTCACCGGCCTCGCGGAGGCGGGCCTGATGGTGGTGCTGATCTTCCCGGTGAGCCTCACGGAACCCCCCCAGGTGCCAGTGCATGCCGCGGTGCTCTGGCCGCAGCGCTTCATCCAGGCTGCCTGCGATGCTTCACGTTGGCGGCTGATCCTGCCGGTGGTGGTGCTGGCGCTCTGCGTGCCCGGCTGGTTCATGCTGCACACCAGCGACGACGTGCGCGGCCTGCAGAACCTGCCGGCGGACATGCTGAAGACCGATGGCGACATCCGCAGCACCCTCGGACAGATACCGCCGCCGGGATTCTTCCTCGCGGAATCCGCGAGCCTCGAAGCCGCGCTGCAACAGGAAGAGGCGCTGTTCAGGGGCATCGCCGGCCATGCGCCGCAGCTCGCGACGCTCGGGCTCTCGCGCTTCCTGCCTTCAGAGGCGCGTCAGCAGCAGAGCCTGGCCGCCTGGCGTCAGGTGTTCGCGGATCCCGCGGCCCTGCGCCGTGCCTTCACCCAGTTCGGCCTGCCGGCGGGCCTGGCGGACCGTAGCCTCACGGAGTGGCAAGGCGCCGACCACGGGACCTTGGGCGAGGCCGAACTCTTCGCCGCATCGCCCGAGCTCAAGACTTTCCTCATCGCCGACGGCGACCGGACCGCGCTGCTCTCCACCGTCACCGGTGCACATGACATCCCTTCCGCGGCGCTGCAGGGCTACGCCGCCGCCGTGCCCGGGGTGATCTTCGTGGATCCCTTAGGCCGTATCGCCGCCACCTTCGAGCGCATCCGCATCCGCACCACCTGGCTCGTGATCGGCGGCTACCTGCTGATCTCGGCGCTGCTGGTTTGGCGCTACGGCCGGCGCGAGGCAGCACGCATGCTCTACCCGCCGCTCCTGTCCCTGGGGGTGACCCTGGGCGTGCTGGGCTGGCTGGGTGAGCCCATCAACCTGTTCGTGGTGGTGGCTTTGATCCTAATCCTCGGCCTCGGCCGCGACTATGCGGTGTTCCTGCGGGAAGGCGGCGCGACGCGGCGTTCCCCAGCCCTGGCGGTGAGCCTCTCGGCCATGACCATGGTGTTCTCCTTCGGCTTGCTGGCGGTGAGCAGCATCCCGGGGTTGCGCGTGTTCGGCATCGCCACCCTGACAGGCATACTGGCAAGCTATCTCAGTGCCCCGTTGTCGCTGCCGCCCGTGGAACGCGCATGAAGAGACTGCATCTATTACTGTTGCTCCTGCCGCTCTCCGGCTGCGTGACCCCGCTGCTGCCGGATTGCACGCGCTTCGGCCGCTCGGGCCAAGTCTGCCCCTTGCCGCCGTCGGCCCTGCCCAAGCTCGACGCCACCCACATCGTGACCGTGACCCGGGATGGCAAGCCGGACAGCTTCCTGGGCCAGTTGCACATCGACGCCCAAGTGCTGAGGCTCGCCGGTTCGAGTCTCTTCGGTACCGGACTCTTCACCCTGAGCTACGACGGCAAGACCGTGCAGGCTGAACCCGAGAGCCCGCAACTGCACGCAGACACCCTGGTGGTCATGCTGGAGCTGGCGCTGGCGGAGCCGGCCGAGATCAGGCCGCGCCTGCACGGCCTCGACCTGACGGTGAGCGCGACGCCGGCGGGCGAGGTACGCGACATCGCCGAGCGCGGGCATCCCATCGTGCACATCGAGCGGAGCGCGGGGCCGCTGGCCCAGGCCACGCTCGACATCGAGATCCCACCGCTCGCGGTCTCGGTGAAGATGCGGCCGGTGCCGCCGGAGAGCGGCGCGCCGTGAAGCGGGTGTATCTCCATCACCTCGGCATCATCAACGCCTTAGGAACGAATGCGGCCTCGGTGCGCGAGGGTCTGCTGGCGGGTTCCCGCGCCGGTATGTTGAAGCGCGATGATTTCATCAAGGGCCGCAGCGTGCATGTGGGCACGGTGGCCGGCGAGCTGCCGGCGCTCGGCGCCGCCCAGGCGCGCTACGAGTCGCGCAACAACCGCCTGCTGGCGGCAGCGCTGGCGCAGATACGCCCCCAAGTGGATGCGGCACTGGCGCGCCACGGCGCAGCGCGGGTCGGCGCGGTCATCGGCACCAGCACTTCCGGCATCGCCGAAGGCGAAGCCGCCATCATCTCTCTAGAGCAGCAAGGCCGCTTCCCGGCGAGCTACGATTACCGCCAGCAGGAGATAAGCAGTCCCAGCGAATACCTGCGTCAGGCACTCGGGCTCAAAGGGCCGTGCTTGACGGTGTCCACCGCCTGCACCTCCAGCGCCAAGGCTTTCTCCTCGGCGCGCCGGCTGATCGCCCTCGGACGCTGCGACGCGGTGATCGTGGGCGGCGCGGACTCCCTGTGCCGGCTCACCCTGAACGGCTTCGGCGCACTGGAATCCCTGTCCCAAGGCTTGTGCAATCCCTCCAGCAAGAACCGCGACGGCATCAACATCGGCGAGGGTGCCGCGCTGTTCATCATGAGCGCGGAACCGGGACCCGTGGCGCTCCTGGGACTCGGCGAATCCTCCGATGCCTTCCACATCTCGGGTCCGGACCCGGAGGGCAAGGGCGCCGAGATCGCGCTGCGCCAGGCGCTGGCCCAGGCCGGGGTGAGCGAAGTCGATTATCTGAACCTGCACGGCACCGCCACGATACAGAACGACCTCATGGAGAACGCCGTGGTGGCGCGGGTCTTAGGGTCAGTGCCCTGCAGTTCCACCAAACCGTTGGTGGGTCACACCTTGGGCGCCGCCGGCGCCACCGAGGCGGCCTTCTGCTGGATGCTGCTCTCGGGACAGGCCAAGCCCGTCTTGCCTCCCCATCTCTGGGACGGGGTGGTGGATCCGGCGCTGGCACCACTCAACTTCTGCCCGGTAGGCTATGCACCTGGCCCCTGCCGGGTGGTGGCAAGCAACTCCTTCGCCTTCGGCGGCAACAACGCCTGCGTGGTACTGGGGAACTGAATGGAAACATTCCCGCCCATCGCGGAACTCCTGCCGCATCGCGGCCCTTCGGTGCTGCTGGACGCGGTGGTAGAAGACAGCCTGGACGAGATCCGGGCGCGGGTGCGCATCGGGCCCCATCATCCCTATCACGAGCAGGGCCTCGGCGTGCCGGTGTGGGTGGGCATCGAGCTCATGGCCCAGGCCATCGCCGCCCACGCGGGCCTCAACGCAAGACGCTCGCAAACTCCACCCAAGAAAGGCATGCTGCTGGGCACGCGGCGCTTCGAGGCGAGCACCGCCTACTTCGCCGAGGGTGCGGAACTGGAAGTGGAAGCGCGTCGCGAGTTCGGCGGCGACGGCGAGATCGCCGCCTGCGCCTGCCGCATCCTGTCGGGCGGCGAGACGCTGGCCACCGCCACCATCATCATCGTGGAAATCCCGGAGGATAAGCTGCCGTGAGCGAGACGAGACGGGTACTGGTGACGGGAGCGAGCGGCGGCATCGGCGCTGCCATAGCCCGCGCGCTCGGGCAAGCCGGCTTCCGCCTGTGTCTGCACTATCACCGCAACGCGGCGAAGGCCGAGGCGCTGGCGAAGGAGTTGGGTGGTGCACGGACCTTGGGCTTCGATCTCTCGGACCGGGATGCTGCGCGCACGGCGCTGGAAGCGGAACTGGAGTCCCAGGGCGCATTCTGGGGCGTGGTGTGCAACGCCGGCATCACCGCCGACAACACCTTCGCCGCGCTCTCAGGCGACGACTGGGACAAGGTGCTGGATACCAACCTGGGCGGCTTCTACAACGTGATGCATCCGCTGATCATGCCGCTGGTTCGCCTGCGCGACGGCGGGCGCATCGTCACCATCGCCTCCGTGTCCGGGATCATGGGCAACCGCGGCCAGGTGAACTACAGTGCCGCCAAGGCCGGGGTCATCGGCGCCAGCAAGGCCGTGGCGGTGGAGCTGGCTTCCCGCAAGATCACCGTGAACTGCGTGGCACCAGGGTTGATCGAGACGGACATGACCGGCAAGGACCTGCCGATGGAAGAGATCCTGAAGCAGATCCCGCTGGGACGCGCCGGCACGCCGCAGGAAGTGGCGGCGCTGGTGGCCTATCTCTTCTCGGAACCTGCCGCCTACATCACCCGGCAGGTGATCAGCATCAACGGCGGGATGTTGTAGCACGGCGCAGAGGCGCCGCAGAGTCGAGTACGGCTACGCCGGATTCGCCGACTCTGAAAAATCCAGGGATGGATTTTTCAGGATATATCAGATCTTGTCGACAGGTGTATTTCCACCCGTGAACTGCGCCTTGGCCTGGGCCAGGCGATAACGGTGCTCCGCGACGAAGGCACGCCAGCGCTTCATGGCGTTCACGGCATAGATCACCCGGAACAGATACAGGCGCAGCCTGACCGGCCAGGAATCGAACAAGTCCCCCGCCAGCATGGAGATGACGCCTTGTTCCACCTGCCAGTCGTTGCGCGGGTTCTGGAACAGATGACGCATCACCGGTGAGTTGAAACGGTAGATGAAGAAGGCGAAGCGCCGCATGCCGGCGCGCAGGCGCCGTTCCAGCTTGCGCTGCAGGGCCCGCTCCCGCTCCGGATGTTCCAGCGCCTCGTTCACCAGTGCCACGGTCTGTTCGGCGCCGCTGGTGGCGAGGTACACGCCGGAAGAGAACACCGGGTCCAGGAATACGAAGGCATCTCCCACCAGCATCCAACCGGGACCGCCGATCTTGGTGGCGTCGTAGGAATAGTTGCCGGTGACCCGCACCTCGTCGTCGATCAGCTTGGCCTTAGTCATGCGCGCCCAAAGCGCGGTGTTCTGTTGCAGGGTCTCCAGCAGGAATTCCTTGGTGCGGCCGCGGCGCTGCTTCAGGTAATCCGGCCGGCACACCGCGCCCACGCTCATCACGTCGTTGGGCAACGGGATCATCCACATCCAGCCGTACTCGAAGTTGTAGATGCTGATGTTGCCCTTGTCGCTGCCGGGCCGGAACTCCACATCATGGAAGTGGCCGAAGATGGCGGCGCTCTGGTGCTTGGGGTTCTTCTTGCGGATGTGCAGCTTGCTGGCCATGAAGGCGTCGCGGCCGCTGGCGTCCAGGAGATAACGGGCCTGCACCCGGTAGTTCCGGCCGTCGTCGGTCTTCACCTCTACCACGGTCTCGCGGGATCCACGCTGCTCCACGGCGGTGACCTCGTGGCCCTCGCGTCCGTCCGCGCCGCACTCACGGGCGTGGTCGAACAGCATCTTGTCGAAGTCCTGGCGCCACACCTGATAGGCGTTGGGCGGGCTGTGGCCCAGGGCCCGGGCGAAGAGATAGGTGTTGTAGCCGCGCTCGTTGCGCGCCTCGAAGTCGGCGCCGGGCTTGAACACGCCCATGGCCTTGATCTTGTCCATGACGCCGAGCCGCTCATAGATCGGCATGTTCATGGGCAACAGCGATTCGCCGATATGGAAGCGCGGATGATGCGCCTTCTCCAGCTGGATCACCTTGCGTCCGGCGCGCGCCAAGAGCGCCGCGGCGGTGCTGCCGCCCGGGCCGCCGCCGATCACCAATACGTCGCATTGCTCGGTCTGGGATGCGGACTCACCCATGGTTTGGCTCCGCGAGCGTGCTCGAGGCCGCCCGTCTCTGGTGATTTAGTATGGAAACAGTCGAAATCCCCAATCCGCTGAGGCTACGGCACCGGCACAGGGCATGCAAGCCGGCGCGATCGCGTCTCGGCGGCTAGTCAATTGGGGTATCCTATGAAACAGGGGCTTCTCTCAAGGTCTTGCGTGAATCGCGATGAACAAGCGAAGGGTATTGGTCGTCCACTATTCATCGCCCAGCGGGCAACTGAGCGAGGTCATCCGTAACTTCTGCTCGCCCCTGGCGGAATCCGGCGAGGTCGAGTTGCACGAGCTGGTGCTGCGTCCGCGCAAGCCCTACCCGTTCCCCTGGCCGATACTTCGGTTCTTCGACACATTTCCCGAGACCATCTATCTCGATCCGCCGGAGATGGAGCCCTTCGGGCCCGCTGCGGGCCTGCGCTATGATCTGGTGATCCTGGGCTACCAAGTGTGGTTCCTCTCGCCTTCCGGCCCCACCGCCGGTTTCCTCAAGAGCCCGGAAGCCCAGGCACTCCTCAAGGACACGCCGGTGGTGACGGTGATCGCCTGCCGCGACATGTGGCTCATGGCCCAGGAACGGGTCAAGGAGTTCCTGACGAAGGCGCAAGCACGGCTGGTGGGCAACGTGGTGTTGATAGACGAGGGCGGCAGCATCGGCAGCCTGCTGGCCACGCCCCTGTGGATGATGACCGGAAACCGCGGACCGATGCTGGGCGGCCTCATCCCCCGCGCCGGCGTGAGGCCCGACCAGATCAAGGCCAGCCGCCGCTTCGGCGAGCGCATCGCGTCGGTACTGAAGCGCGGCGATGCCCTGGACGCCACGCTGTTGCAGGGCCTGGGTGCGGTGAAGGTGAACACCCGCCTCATCACCACCGAGAAGGCCGCGCGCCGCAGCTTCCTGGGTTGGGGCGCGCTGCTGCGCCTCCTGGGCAAGCAGGGCGCCTGGGCGCGCCAGCCGGTGGTGCTGATATACATCTTCTTCCTCATCGCGCTGCTCATCACCGTGCTGCCCCTGAGCATGCTGCTGAAGACCCTCGCGGCGCCTTTGCTGCGCAAGCGCATCGCGGCCCAGGCCGCCTATTTCAGCCAGCCTTCCGGCGAGTGAGGGCGATCCCATGAGCAGCCAGGCCTACATCACCGAACTCGCGGCATTCCTGCCCAACGCACCCGTCGGCAACGACGAGATGGAATCGGTGCTGGGCATGATCAACGGCAAGCCCTCGCGGGCGCGGCGCATCATCCTGCGCTCCAACGGCATCAAGACCCGCCACTACGCCATGGAACCCCATACCGGGCGCATCACCCACAGCAACGCCCAGCTCGCCGCCGAAGCGGTGCGCGGACTGGCCAACGGCCGCTTCAAGCTCGACCAGATCGATCTGCTGGCCTGCGGCACCACCTTCGCCGACCAGATGGTCCCCAGCCACGCCAACATGGTGCACGGCGAGCTCGGCATCCCGCCATGCGAGAACGTCTCCACCGCCGGCGTATGCATCAGCAGCACCAGCGCCTTGAAGTACGCAATGCTCGGCGTGAAGAGCGGTGAGTTCCGCCACGCCGTAAGCGCCGGCTCCGAGACCCCCTCCTCGGTGATGCATGCCCGCTACTTCCAGGCCGAGACCGACGCGCAGATCGCCGCGCTGGAGGGCGACGGCATCATCGCTTTCGAGAAGGACTTCATCCGCTGGATGCTCTCGGACGGCGCCGGCGCGGCGCTGGTGGAATCGGCTCCCGCGTCTCACGGCCTGTCGCTGCGCATCGACTGGATCGTGGAACGCTCCTATGCCAACGAGCAGCCGGCCTGCATGTACGGCGGCGCCGAGAAGCAGCCCGACGGGAGCCTCAAGAGCTGGCGCACCTTCCAGCCGAGCGAATGGATGAGCAACTCCATCCTGACGCTCAAGCAGGACGTGAAGCAGTTGAACGAGCATGTGATGCCCTACACGGTGCAACGCCCGCTGCAGGAGATTCCGCGGCTCAAGGCGCTCGACCCCGACAGCATCGCCTGGTTCGTGCCGCACTATTCCTCGCACTACTTCCGCGACAAGGTGTACGAACACATGCTGAAGGCCGGCTTCGACATCCCGCAGGAGCGCTGGTTCACCAACCTCTATCAGAAGGGCAACACCGGCGCCGCCTCCCTCTACATCATCCTGGAAGAGCTGTTCCATTCCGGGAGACTCAACGCCGGCGACAGGATCCTCTGCTACGTGCCCGAGAGCGGCCGCTTCAACACCGCCTGGATCCACCTGACCGCCTGCGCTCCCGGGCAGGCCTGACGTGAAGAAGACCGAGGTGCCTCAACAGAACGCCAAGGCCTTCATGGGCCATAGCAAGCTCCTGTACGCGGTGGACGAGCAGGGGCGCTATGCCCCAGCGCCCTGCAACGGCTGGGAAGCGGAAGAGATCGTGCTGGACCAGGCCATCGCCGAGTATGTGCGCCTCGCCTCCGACGCCTGGCAGCGGGCCCGGACGGGCGCGGGCTCCACGCTCGAATACCACATGTTCAAGCAGCGCATGGACGTGGTGCTGCTGGCCCAGAGCACCGGTTTCTTCAAGTGGCGGGTGCGCCGCGACCTCAAGCCCGGCGCCTTCGCCCGGCTCTCCGCGTCGCGCCGCGAGCGCTACGGCGACGCCCTGGGGCAGACTCCCGCCCAGCTCGACACCCTGCCGGACCAAGCTTGAACGCCGCCGCCGCGACGGTGGTGCCTTTCGATCACCGCCAGAGTGCCCACTGCGAGAGCGGCGTGATCTCGTCGCTGTTGCGCCACAACGGTCTCGACATCTCCGAACCCATGGCCTTCGGCATCTCGGCGGCCCTGGGCTACGCCTATCTGCCCTTCCTCAAGTTCGGCGGCCTGCCGCTGTTCGCCTATCGCATGCCGCCGGGCTGGATCATCCGCGGCCTGACCAAGCGCCTCGGCGTCAGGATGCACATGCAGACCTTCCGCCGGCCGGAGGATGGGACCCGTGCCCTGGACGCGCATCTCGCCGCCGGCCGCGCGGTGGGCATCCAGACATCGGCTTACTGGCTGTCCTATTTCCCGCCGGACATGCGCTTCCATTTCAACGCCCACAACCTGGTGGTGTACGGCAAGCGCGACGACCAGTACCTCATCAGCGATCCGGTCATAGACATCCTGGTGGAATGCGAGGCCTCGGCCCTGCAAAAGGCGCGCTTCACCCGCGGCGTGCTGGCGCCCAAGGGCCTGCTCTACTATCCCGGACCCGTGCCGGCGAAGCCCGACCTCAGGCCTGCGGTGCGCAAGGGCATCCTCTTCACCACCGGCATGATGGTGCACGTGCCGGTGCCGATCATCGGCACCCGGGGCATCCGCCTGGTGGCAGGCAAGATCCGCAAGCTGGATCCACGCCAGGAAGCGCACAACAAGCTGCTCCTGGGTCACATCGTGCGCATGCAGGAGGAGATCGGTACCGGCGGTGCCGGCTTCCGTTTCCTGTACGCCTCGTTCCTGCAGGAAGCGGCGGCGCTGCTGGACAAGCCCAGGCTAGCCGCCCTGGCGGACCGGCTCACGGAGGTGGGCGACGAGTGGCGGCGCTTCGCGCTGCACGCCGCCAAGATGTGCAAGGGCCGCATGGACATGGACTACAAGATGCTGGCGGACCAGCTCCTGCACTGCGCCGCCGAGGAAGACACGATCTACCGTGAGTTACGGGCGGAAGTGAAATAGCTCCCAGCCGCGGACGGGGTCCCCGTCCGCTAGCACCGCAGCCTCACCCTTCAGCAGACGCTCCATCAGCTGCGCCGCCGCGATGCTGTCATGGAAAGCTGCGGGTCTGGAGGCAGTGGTTTCATGGTGGGTGACGTGCTCGCGTTCCAGCCTGTGACCCGCGGTCGCGTGCTCCTCCAGCAACAGCCAGTGGCTGCCTTCCGCCACCGCCATATCCTCAGGCAGTCCCTGGCGTCGGCGGTGCTCCGCGAGTGGCAAGGTCGCTTCCTCCACCACGCCCACCAAGGCCTGGCGCACCACGCCCGCCTGCAGGTCCGTGAGCGCCGCGGCTAGCAGCGCCTGGAGGCTCGCGCCGCGGCGCGAGATGAAGAGGTTCTGGCCGTGCAGTCCCAGGTTCTTGGCGACGTAATAACCCGCACTGTTACCCAGGGTGTTGATGAAATTGAAGGGCTTGGGCAGTTCCCGGTCGCGGATCAGCTGCTGCTGGGTGGCGATGACGCCGCTCATGGGTCCCAGGCCCGAACCGAGATACAGGCCGCAGTCCGCGTCCAGGGTGCGGCCCTCCGCGCAACGCCCCGATCCCAGCAGGGCCAGCTCGATGAAACGGTCCACGCGCCGGAACCGTTCCCGGCACACCTGTCCGAGCCCCGCGTCCAGCGAAGGCAGGGACGCGCCGTCCTGCAGCTGATTGAAGACGTGGCCCACGGCGGTGATGCGGATCACGCGGGTTTCTCCAGCACCAGCACCGCGTTGTTGCCGCCGAAGCCGAACTGGTTGAGCAGGTAATAGCCGGGAGGTGCAGAGCGGCTCACGCCGAGCGGCTGCACGCCCAGCTGCGGATCCGCTGCGACGGGACTGAGGCGCGCCGGCAGCCGTCCCTGGGCCAGGGCCCCGGCATACATCACCAGCTCGATGACGCCGCAGGCGCCCAGGGTATGGCCGATGTAAGGCTTCAACACCGAGAACGGCGGCAGCGTGCCGAACACCTTGCGCAAGCCTGAGGCCTCGGCGAGATCGCCGGTGGGCGTGCCGGTGCCGTGAGCCTTGATCCCTTGTATCGCCTCCGGCTTAAGCTGTGCCTGGGCCAAGGCCTGGCGCAGCACCTCCGCCACCCGCATGCCTTCCGGATCCGCGGTGGTGACGCTGAAGGTGTCGCAGTTGCTGGCGCCGTCATGCAGGCGCATCGCTCCCGCGGCGCCTTCCACCGACAACAACACCGCAGCGATACCCTCGCCCAGCACCAGGCCTTCGCGTCCCGCCTCGAAGGGGCGCACTTGGTCCGCCAGGAGCTGCAAACCGGAGAAGCCGCTCAGGGTGGTGAGGTTGGCGAGTTCCGCGCCCAGCACCAGCGCATGCCGGTGCCGGCCGGCCCGTAGGGCGCGACAGGCCCCCAGCAAGGCGTTGGCGGAGGATGTGCAGGCGGTGTTGTAGGTGAAGCTCTCGCCGCCGCCGCCGATGGCCTGGCGCACCAGGCCCGCCAGCCAGTCGTAACCGCAGTGCGGCATGGGATAGGTGTCGGACGCTGCACGCGCCAGCGCCCCGGCATAGCCCGTCTCCGATTGGCCGATGGAGAAACAGGAGGAACCGATGAACAAAGGCAGGGTGCTGAGTTCCGACGCGCTTAAGTCCGCCACCGCATCCTGCACCACGCCCGGTAGCAGGCGGGCGAAGCGGCCGGGATCGAAGAGTCCGCTGCCATCGTCTATACGGTAATAGGCGACCTGGACCGGTTCCGCCAGCCCCGGCAGCGCGACCCGTGCCGGAGGCTTGCCGCCCGCCAGCAAGGCCGCGGCGCAAGCCGCCACATCCCTGCCCAAGGCACAGCTGAGACCGACTCCGCGGATAGCGACGGCCGCCATGGGTTCAAACCGCGAGGATGAAGTCGGCGAGGGTGTTGATGGACTTCAGGGCGGCGCGGGTCTCCTTGCCGCCGTCGATGCGCTTGCCGTACTTCTGTTTCACCGCCAGCGCGATCTGCAGCGCATCCAGGGAGTCGAGATCCAGCCGCCCGGCGCTGCCGATGAGGATGTCGTCGTCGGCGATCTGGTCCGGCTGGATGTGGTTCTTCTGGCACTCACGCACGATGAGTTGCTTGAGTTCGAGCTTGAGTGCATCACGGTCCATCAGTCATCTCCGGTGGCGCATGCGTATGCGCAGCGCGGCGGTGCCGAGGCAGGCGGCACCGAACAGCGCAAGCTTGCCCGCCCAAGGCAGCACCATGGCGAGGCCGCCCTGGCGCAGGAATACGTCCAGATAACCCTCCAGGCCCCAGGCCATCGGCGAGTAGAGGCTGATGGCCTGCATGGCGGCGGGCATCACGAAGCGCGGCACCATGATGCCACCGATGGTCGCCATCAGGAGGTTGGCGACGCCGGTGAAGATGGTGGCCTGTTCCGCCGTGGACACCAGGTTCGCGATCAGGAGCGCGTAGCTCACGGCGGCGAAGCTGCCGGCGAGCGCCATGAGCGTGAGCGCTGCCGGTGCGTGCCCGAGCTCGAGCCGCTCGCCGCCCAGGAGCGGCACCAGCCAGATGCCCACCGCCAGCATCAGCACCACCTGCAGGAGCGTGATGCCCGCATAGGGCACCAGCTTGCCCAGCAGCAACTGGACTGCACCCACGCCCATGCTACGCAGGCGCGCATAGGTGCCCTGGGAGCGCTCCTGCACCCAGGTGGTGGAGAGCGGGATGGCGATGAAGAACATGGCGAACAGGAGCCAGGCGGGCACGTTCTGTTGCACCGAGGAGGGCCGCGCCCCTGCTGTATATAAGGATTCCACGTGCAGCAGGCGCTCTGCACCGGCAGGATCAGGCATCTCGGTGCCCAGCGCACCCAGGCGCTTGCTGAGATAGAGTTCCGCCAAGAGCCCCTGTAGCCGCGCGATGAAGAGCTCGCCGACCGCCGGCTCCACGCCGGGGGCCGATTGCAGTTGCATGGGGAGCGGCGTGGCGCCGTCCAGCGCGGCAGCGAAACCTTTCGGGATCACCACCAAGAACTGTACTTTGTCGCCGTGCACCTCATGGCGGAGGATATCCACGGGCGCGTCACTCTCCTGGCGCTTCAGCTCCTGGGCGGCGGCGAGCTGGCGCACCAGCCCCTGGCTCGCAGTGCTCTGGTCCTGGTCCACAAGGTAGTAACTTAAGGAAACGCCCCGGTCTGCGGCGAAGCGGTCCTGCAGGGCCAGCGACATCACCAGGATGAAGGCCGTCGGCATCACGAACAGCAGCAGCAAGGCATGCCAATCCCTGAGCAGCAGCAGGATCTCCTTGCGGATGAGGGCGAGGGTGACCATCATCAATCCCTCAGCCGTCGTCCGGTGAGGTGCAGGAACACTTCTTCGAGGTTCCGCTGGCCGGGATGGCTCTGCAGCAGCTCATTGAGACTGCCCTGAGCCAGCAAGCGGCCTTCGTCCAGCACCGCGATGTGATCGCAGAGCTGCTGCACCTCATCCATGTAGTGGGAGGTGTACAGCACGGTGGTGCCCTCGGCATTCAGGCGTTTGATGGCGGCCAGGATGAACTGCCGGGATTGGGGATCGATGCCCACGGTGGGCTCGTCCAGCAACAGCAGCCGCGGGCGGTTGAGCAGGCCGATGGCGAGGTTGAGGCGGCGCTTCAGGCCGCCGGAGAGATGCTCGGCGCGCGTGCCGGAAAAGGCTTCGAGGCCAGCTATCGCCGAGGCTTCCTCGATGCGTGACCTGAGGTCGCTGCCGCCCAGGGACAGGGCGCCGCCGAAGAAGCGAAGGTTCTCCATGACCGAGAGACGGGGATAGAAAGCATAGTCCTGCGGCACCAGCGCGCTCATGGCCTGCACCGCGGCCAGGCCCTCAGGCAGCGTCTCGCCGCCGATGCGCAGACTGCCGGCGCCGGGTCGCAGCAAGCCGGTGAGCAGCGAGATGAGCGTGGTCTTGCCGGAGCCGTTGGGGCCGAGCAGGCCGAACAGGCTGCCGGCCCTGACCTCGAGCGACAGGCCGTGCAGCGCGTCCCGCTCCGCTCCGGGGTAGCGGAAGCTGAGGTCCTGGACCTCGATCACGCGGTACTGCCCCTCATGTGTTCCCCGGACGCCTGCAGGATGGACCTTCCCCGGACCAATTTAGCATGAGGCCGACATGCTATGGTTCGCGAGGAACTTGAGGCCGGACCCGACGCTTGAACCACGACACCCAGATCCTCCTCAGCGAGATGGACGCCCGGCGCCACAGCGCGCGGGAGCAGGAGTTGTTGCCGCGTCTCGCGCCTCAGGAGCAGGCGCGCTACCGCACGTTCGAGGCGGAGGCGCGACGGCATTCGTGGCTGATGGGGCGGGAACTGCTGTGTGCCGCGGTGACGCGCACCCTGGGCGAAGTGGATGCCGCCGCCGTGCTCACCGACGAGAGCGGCGGCGTGTGTTATGCCCGGGACGGCGTGTACCTGAACCTGAGCCACAGCGGCGACTGGTTCGCGGCGGCGTGCGGCTCCGCGCCGCTGGGGATCGACATCGAACGGGTCCGCCCCCGGGCGGTGACCGCGCAGCCGGCGCGGGTGTTCTGCGCCGGCGAGGCCGCGGCCCTGGAGCAGGACCCGGATCCGCTCACCGGTTTCTACCGCCTGTGGACCCTGAAGGAAGCCGCCTGCAAGGCGGCGGGGCTCACGGTGTGGGATTCACTGCGGCATGTGTGCTTCGACCTCGAGGCGGCCCGTTGTAGCCTCAGCCCGCCCTTCCCCCGCGGAACATGGCATTTCATGTGCGGCAGTTTCGCCCCCGGCTGGCGCTTGGCGCTGGCCGTGCGTGGGACCGCGGCGGCGCCCCGCACAAGCTCCTGGCGGCGCAACGGCCAGGAGTGGGAGCGCTTCGAACTTTCCGACACGGCGCAACTCGCCGGGAGCGGAACCTAACCATTATCATGTGCGCATGAGCGACGTCTTATCCCTCAGCCGCGCGTTTTTCCTGGAAGTGCGCCGCTACGAACCGCGCATCGCGGTCGCTTACACCCTGTTGATATTGGCCGGCTGGGGCTGGTTCGGCTGGCCGCTGCTGTGGCCGGGCCTGGTGGCCGTGCTGCTCTGGGTCGTCGCCGTAGACGGCGTCGTGCGCCCCGGCTCCAGCCTGTTCATCGAGAACGTGACCCATGGTCCGCGCGGGAGCGGCACGGTGGCCCTCACCTTCGACGACGGCCCGGACCCGGAGGTGACGCCCGCCCTGCTGGACGAGCTCAAGCGCGGCGACGCGCAGGCCACCTTCTTCGTGGTGGGCACGGCGCTCGCGGCACAGCCGGAGTTGGGACGGCGCATGGTCGCCGAGGGCCACGTGGTGGCGAACCACTCCTGGCACCACTCCTACAAGCAGAGTTTCCGCCTGCACCGTTGGCAGACCGAGGAACTGCTCCGCGCCGAGCAACGGATCGAGGCCGTGACCGGCCGCCCCTCCACCAGGCTGTATCGTCCCCCGGTGGGTCTCAAGACCGGGGATCTGGCGCGCGCCGTCGCCGACCTGGGATTGCGGATGGTGGCCTGGTCGCTGCACAGCCGCGACACCCTGGATACGGATCCACGCTCCATCGCCCGGCGGGTACTGAGAAGCATTCGCGGCGGCGACATCGTGCTCCTGCATGACGGCAGCCGCGTCCCGGGCGGCAGGAGACGCTGCGTGGAAGCGACCCGACTCATCCTCGCGGGCCTGCGCGAGAAGGGCCTGCGCTGCGTGACGCTGACGGAATTGCTGGGGCCGAGCCCATAACGGCGCTGCTCCACCCTTGCCAGCCCGGCAGGAACCAGTAACATAGCGTTACAGTCGCCGAAGCGGGTATTTTTCGGGACTCATGGGGATGCCGGTCGCCGCCGGCGTGACACACCTAATAGAGAGCGCACATGCTCCCACAAGACGTCTTCAAGACCCTCAAGGACACGCTGGTCGAGCAGTTCGACATCGATCCCGCGAAGATCGCGCCGGAGGCGCGGCTTGCCGAGGACCTGGACCTCGACAGCATCGACGCCGTGGACATGATCATCAAGCTCCAGGAGATGACCGGCCGCAAGGTCAGTCCCGAGGATTTCAAGAGCGTGCGCACGGTAGCCGACGTACAGCAGGTGATCGAGAAGCTGCTGGCGACGCCCGCACCCTGAGCGGCACACCGATCCACAGCACCCGAGTCCACCTCATGGCCCATCACCCCGCCGCTCCGGTGCCCTGCCCATGAGCCGCCGCGTCGTCGTCACCGGCTTCGGTGGACTGACCGCCCTCGGCCATGACTGGGAAACCATCGCCGCCGGCCTGCGCGAGAACCGCTCCGGCGTGGTGAAGATGCAGGAGTGGGACAAGCTCGACGAACTCGGCAGCAAGCTGGCGGCCCCGGTCGCACCTTACACGCTGCCCCCGCATTACGACCGCAAGATAAAGCGCAGCATGGCGCCGGTGGCGGTGATGTCCACCCGCGCCAGCGAGCTGGCGCTGGAGGATGCCGGACTCATCGGCGCTCCGATCCTCAAGTCCGGCATGACCGGCATCGCCTACGGCGCCTGCGCCGGCGGCGCCGAAGCTACCATGGCGTTCGGCCGCATGGGCGAGCACCGCAGCCTACGCGGGCTCACGTCTAACACCTACGTACAGATGATGAGCCACACCGGCGCCGTGAACATCGGCCTGTTCTTCGGCATCACCGGCCGGGTGATCCCGTCCACCAGCGCCTGCACCTCCGGCAGCCAGGGCATCGGCTTCGCCTACGAGGCCATCAAGCACGGGCAGCAGACGGTGATGATCGCGGGCGGCGCCGAGGAGCTCAGCATGGGCCCCACCGCGGTGTTCGACACCTTGTTCGCCGCCAGCCGCCGCAACGATGCGCCGACCACCGCGCCGCGTCCCTTCGACAAGCATCGCGATGGCCTGGTCATCGGCGAGGGCGCCGCGAGCCTCATCCTCGAGGACCTGGAACACGCCAAGGCGCGCGGCGCGCGCATCCACGCCGAAGTGATGGGTTTCGGCACCAACAGCGACGGCGCGCACATCACCCAGCCGCAGATGGAGACCATGGCGCGGGTGATGGAGCTGGCCCTGGAAGACGCAGGCCTGCCGGCGGCGGCCATCGGCTACGTGAATGCCCACGGCACCGCCACCGATCGCGGCGACGTGGCGGAATCCGTCGCGACCCAGAAGGTGTTCGGGGCGAAGATCCCCATCAGCTCCCTGAAAGGCCACTTCGGCCACACCTTGGGCGCCTGCGGTTCCCTGGAAGCCTGGCTCAGCATCCAGATGATGCGTGACGGCTGGTTCGCCCCGACCCTCAACCTGGATGAAGTGGACCCGGCCTGCGCCGAGCTCGACTACATCACGGGCGGGGTGCGGGCACTCCAGACGGAGCACATCATCAGCAATAATTTCGCCTTCGGTGGTATCAATACCGCGCTGATATTCAAACGCTGGAATTGATAAGAAAAAGAAGCCGGGCCTTCGGCCTTCCGCGCTACGCATCCTGCTTCGCGCGCGGATCTGGGGCGGGCCGTCCTGCCCGCCCGTTCGCGGCATGCGGCGAACTCGAGCGCTGGAACTGACTTTCCGGGCCGGTTTCCGGCCCCCGCCGCCCCGCTGATAGAATGAGGACCGTCCCAAGGCCCCCATCCTCATATGAACAAGCCCGCCGACGACAAGACCACCGATTTCGGTTATCAGCGCGTCGGCGTCGCCGAGAAGGCCGAGCGCGTGCGCCAGGTGTTCGCCTCCGTGGCGGACAACTACGACCTGATGAACGACCTGATGTCCCTCGGCGTGCATCGCCTGTGGAAGCGTTTCACCCTGGGCCAGACCGGCCTCAAAGCCGGACAACAGGCTCTGGACGTGGCGGGTGGCAGCGGTGACTTGGCGCTCGGCATGGCGAGGCAAGTGGGCGAGACCGGCAAGGTGTTCCTCACCGACATCAATCCGGCGATGCTGGCCCACGGCCGCGCCAAGCTGGTGGATGCAGGTGAGTCCTCCAACGTGGAATACGCCATCGCCGACGCCGAGGACCTGCCCTTCGAGTCCGATTCGTTCCACTGCGTCACCATTGGCTTCGGCCTGCGCAACGTCACCCGCAAGCAGAAGGCGCTGGAGAGCATGTTTCGGGTGCTGAAGCCCGGTGGGCGGCTGCTGGTGCTGGAGTTCTCACATCCCACCGCACCCGGCCTGAAGCCTCTGTACGACAATTATTCCTTCAAGGTGCTGCCCTGGCTCGGCAAGGTGGTGGCGAAGGACGAAGCGAGCTACCGCTATCTCGCGGAATCCATCCGCATGCATCCGGATCAGGAGACCTTGAAGGGCATGATGCAGACGGCGGGCTTCGGCCGCTGCGACTATTTCAACCTCTCCGGCGGCATCGTGGCCCTGCACCGGGGTTACAAGCTGTGAGCGCCTTGCCTTTCGCCAGCCTCATCGCCGCCGGCGTGGAGAACGCCTTGGCTGCTTCGCTAAAGGGTTCCAGCGCGGCGCGCGCCGACATCGCCAAGCTCCAGGGCAAGGTGATCAAGCTGGAACTCATCGGCCTGCCGCTCACGCTGCACTTCCTGCCGGAGGAGGGCCGGGTGACGGTGGCCTCGGACTATCACGGCGACGCCGACATCACGGTGCGCGCCCCTGCCGCCTCGCTCATGGCGGCGGCGCTGCAGCGCGATGCCGAAGCGGTGCCGCGCGGCATGCAGGTGAGCGGCGATGCGGAGACCGCCCAGGTGTTCTCGCGGCTGCTGAAGCACGCGGACCTGGACTGGGAAGAGTTGCTGGCGCAGCGGGTGGGCGATGTGGCCGCCCGGCAGATCGGCAACGCGGTGCGCGGGTTGATGGGCTGGAGCCGTGACGCGGGTTCGCGTCTGGGCCGGGACCTGGCCGACTACCTGCACTACGAATCCCGTGAGCTGCCGCCGCGCCATGAGGTGCAGGGTTTCCTCTCCGAAGTGGACCGCCTGCGGGACGACGCGGAACGCCTGAACGCCCGCTTCAAGCGCGTCGAATCCCGGATCAAGTAGCCATGATCACAGCCCGCCAAGCCTGGCGCCTGTGGCGCGTGAACTGGGTGCTGATGCGTCACGGCCTGGGTGAGATCGTGCTGGCCACGCACCTGTTCCGCCCAGTGCGCTTCATCGTCTACTTCAACCCCTTCTATTGGACCCGCGATCGCTCCGTGGGGCGCGGCGCGCGCATCCGCCTCTCCCTGGAGGAACTGGGGCCGGTGTTCGTGAAGTTCGGCCAGGTGCTCTCCACCCGCCGCGACCTCCTGCCGCCGGACATCGCCGACGAGCTCGCCAAGCTGCAGGACCGGGTGCCGCCCTTCCCGGGCGCGGAAGCCCGCGCCATGGTGGAGGCGTCCTTGGGCCACCCGGTGACGGAACTGTTCGCCGGCTTCGACGAGACGCCGCTGGCGTCCGCGTCCATCGCCCAGGTGCATGCCGCGAAACTCAAGGACGGCCGTGAGGTGGTGGTGAAAGTGCTGCGGCCCGGGGTGGAGTCGCGCATCCGCGCCGACCTCGACGTGCTGTATCTCGTGGCCGGCCTCGCCGAGGCCTACTGGAGCGACGGCCGGCGGCTGCGGCCCCTGGAAGTGGTGGCGGAATACGAGAAGACCGTGCTGGACGAGCTGGACCTGGTGCGGGAAGCCGCCAACGCCGCCCAGCTCAAGCGCAACTTCCAGGGCTCGGAACTCCTGTACGTGCCGGAGGTGTTCTGGGACCTGACCCGCCGCGACGTGATGGTTATGGAACGCATCCGCGGCATCCCCATCAGCGACCTCAAGACCCTGCACGCGAGCGGTGCCGACATGCAGCGCCTGGCCGAGAACGGCGTGCAGATCTTCTTCACCCAGGTGTTCAAGCACAACTTCTTCCACGCCGACATGCACCCCGGCAACATCTTCGTGGAGGTGCGGGATCCCGCGCACCCCGTCTACATGGCGGTGGACTTCGGCATCATCGGCACCCTCAGCGTCAGCGACCAGCACTACCTGGCCGAGAACTTCCTGGCCTTCTTCAAGCGCGACTACCAGCGCATCGCCGAGCTGCACGTGGAGTCCGGCTGGGTGCCGGCCGGCACCCGCGCCGACGAGTTCGAGATGGCGATCCGCAGCGTCTGCGAGCCCATCTTCAACAAGCCCCTGAGCGAGATCTCCTTCGCCCAGGTGCTGCTGCGGCTGTTCCAGACCGCGCGGCGCTTCGACATGGAAGTGCAGCCGCAACTGGTGCTGCTGCAGAAGACGCTGTTCAACATCGAGGGGTTGGGACGCCAGCTCTACCCGGAACTGGACCTGTGGAAGACCGCCAAGCCTTTCCTGGAGGACTGGACCCGGGAGCGCTACAGCCCCAAGGCCACCTTCAAGCGCCTCAAGGCGGGCTTCCCGGTGGTGCGGGAATTCCTGCTGGAATCCCCGGGGCGGCTGAACCTGCTGCTGCATCGCCTGGTAGACGAGGACCCGGCACAGCAGCGGCTCGCCGCGGCGGCCCTGCAGCGTGAGACCGCGGCGCTCGCCATCCGGCACCGCTACCGCGCGGCGGCCGGCGGCGCGCTATTGCTGGGAGGGCTGGTGCTGGTGTGCTTCAGCGACTACGCGTCCTGGCTCGGTTGGACGCTGTCCGCGGCCGGCGCGGTGTTGCTGCTCTGGGGTTTCATCACCGCTTAGACGCGGGCGCCGCCAGCGTCGCCGCGTCCGGCAGCGGATTCTGTTCCTGGATCTTCACGATCTCCGACGGCGACACCAAGGTCAGGTTGGCGTCCGCCAGCCTCGGCAGTTCCTCTTCCAATACCTTGAAGGTCGCCGAGCGCGGATGGCCGATGGCGAGCGCGAATCCCCTGTGGCGCGCGATGCTCACCAGCCGCTGCCACTGCTCCCGGACCGCGGCCTCGGTGTTCACGTCGTCCAGGAACACGTTGCGGCGGGCGGCGGGCACGCCCTGCTCGCGGGCGACCTGGTAGGCCACGCTGTCGGCGGAGGTGTAGCTGTCTATATAGAAGTAGGGCCCGGTGGCATGCAGGGTCTGCAATATCCAGGCCATGTCGCCGGGGTGCTGGGTGATGAGGCTGCCTTCATGGTTGTTCATGCCGGCGAGATGGGGGATGGAGGCGAGGTCGTCCGCCACGGTGGCGCGGATCTCGCCCTCGGTCATCTCCAGGGTGATGCCGCCGCTGCCGAGCGGCATGTCCGCCACCGACTCTAGAGGCAGATGCAGCAGCACTTCCTTGTCCGCGGCGTGGGCGAGGTCAGCGATGTGCGGCCCGTCGATGGTGTGGGGCAGGATGGAGCAGGCCACCGGACCCGGCAGGGCTACGACCCGCCGCCCCTCCTCCAGGCTGTTGCCGAGGTCGTCTATGACCACGGCGATGACGGCTTTGCGCGGCGGCGCTGGATCGGTGGCGTTGCCAGGAGCTGCGAGGCCGGCCGCAGTCGGTCCGGTCAGCAACAACAGCGCAAGTAGCGCTCTCATCTCTTGTGTTCGATGTGCGAGGACGCCGCGAGGCCCTTGAGGATATTGAGGGCTTGGTAGAGCTGGAAGTCCTTCATGGCCAAGGCATCAGCGGCCTTGATGGAGGCGTTGCCCGTGGCCGGCGCGGGCGCGGCGCTGGGGTTAGAGAGATGCGAGCGCAGGTTGACTTCCTTCTCCGCGCCGTTGCCTGCATCCTCCTGCTCCGCCACCTGCAAGGCTTCCACATCCACATCCGGCGTGATGCCTTGCGCCTGGATGGAGCGGCCCGAGGGCGTGTAGTAGAGGGCGGTGGTGAGCTTGATGGCGTCGCCTTCCGGCAGCGGGATTACGGTCTGCACCGAGCCCTTGCCGAAGCTCTGGGTGCCGGCGATGAGCGCGCGGTGGTTGTCCTGCAGCGCGCCGGCCACGATCTCCGCGGCGGAGGCGGTGCCGCCATCCACCAGCACCACCAGCGGCGCGCCGTTCAGCAGGTCGCCGGGGGTGGCGTTGCGGGTCAGGGTCGCATCCGCGGCGCGGCCCTTGGCGGTGACGATGACGCCGCTGTCCAGGAAGTCGTCGGACACGGCTACCGCCGCATCCAACAATCCGCCCGGGTTCTCGCGCAGATCCATCACCAAGCCTTGCAAGGGCCCGCCGTTCTTCCGCACCAGTTCCTTCATGCTGCTGGCCACCGCGCCCGCGGTGTCGTCGCCGAAGTCCGCGATGCGCAGGTAACCGTAACCCTTCTGCAGCAGCTCGCCGCGGGCCGAGGCCACCTTGATCTCCTGGCGGGTGAGCTTCACGTCATAGGGCTTGTCCTGGTCCTGGCCCTGCAGCTCCAGGGTGACCTTGCTGCCGAGCTTGCCGCGCAGGAGTTCGCTGGCCTGGTCGAGGGACAGCCCCTCGGTAGAGGTGCCGTCCACGGACAGGATCGCGTCCCCCGCCTGCACGCCGGCCTTGGCCGCCGGCGAACCGTCTATAGGTGACACCACGATGATGTTGCCGTCCTGGTCCACGCCCACGTCGATGCCGATGCCGTTGTATTCGCCGGAGGTGAGGTCCTCCATGTCGCTGTACTCGGACTTCTCGAGGAAGTCAGAGTGCGGATCCAGGTTGCCGAGCATGCCCTTGATGGCGCCGTGCAGAAGGGTCGCGTCATCCACCGGCACCACGTACTGCTCCTTGATGAGCTGCATCACGTCCGCGAGCTGGCGCACCTGGTCCCAGGGCAGCGGCGGCTGGCCGGCTTTGCTGGCGGCGGCGGGCGCCGGGGTGGGCGCGGCGCTGGCCGCGGAGGCGATGCAGAGCGTGACGAGACCGGCGGCGAGGATGCGGGTGTTCATGACTGACCTTGCTTGATTACGCGGGACCGAAAGACGGGAGACGATGTTACACCTCAGCCGCCCGGCAGGCGGCCGCGGCACCAGCGCCGCGGGTCGAGGGTGTCGTTGCCATGTCGCAGTTCGAAATACAGCGCCGGCCCGTCCTGGCCGCCGCTGTCGCCCAGCGCGGCGATGACCTCGCCGGCCTTCACGGTGTCACCTACTGAACGGGTGACGTTCTGGTTGTGGGCATAGATGCTTAGGTAACCCTCGCCGTGGTCGAGGATCACGATCAGGCCGAAGTGCGGCATCCAGTCCGCATACACCACGCGGCCCTGGGAGATGGCGCGCACCGGCGTGCCCAGGGGCGCGGCGATGAGGTCGCCCTCCCAATGCAGGTGGCCGCCGGCCCGGGGCTGGCCGTAGTAATCCAGCATCTTGCCGCCCACTGGCCACAACAGACGGCCGCGCAGGGCGGAGAAGCGCTTGCCCTGGGTCAGCTCCGCCGGCACTTCGCTCATGGCCTGGTTCAAGCTGTTCACCAGCGACTGCATGGCCTGCTGGTCCTTGTTCAGGCGAGCGATCTCGCCGTTGCGGCTCTTGATGCCCGCATCCAGGGTCGCGAGCAGCTGGCGGCGTGACTTGCCGCGGGACTGCAGGTCCGCCAGCGAGGCCGCACGGTTGTCGCGCAACTTCTTCAGGTTGGCGACCTGCAACTGGATGTGTGCGTCCATCTGGTCGAGGGCAGCGAGATCCTGGCGCACCGCGCCGATGCGCTGGGCGCGCGCCTGGTTGACGTAGTCGTAATAGGCGAGCATCCGGCCCACGCTCTCCGGGTCCTGCGCATCCAGGAGCAGGCGCAGCTGGGAATCGCGGCCTTCGCGATAGGCGGCCTGCATCTGCTGCGCGAGCGCGCTCTTCTGCGCATCCAGGGCAGCCTGCTGCGCGGTCCTCTGCCGCTGCAGCTCGCCGAGCTGCCCTTCCGCCGCCCCCACCTGCCGGTCGAGCAACTGGTACTCATGGGTGGTATCGGCGATGGCGCGCTCGCTGGCCCGCAGCTGCACCTGCACCGCGTCACGCTTCTGCAGCGCCTGGTCCTGGGCCTGCTGCACCTGGCTCAACCTGGCCTTGAGCTTGTCGAGTTGCTGCTGCTTGGCGGCGGGGTCGTCCGTGGCAGCCACGGCGAAGAGCGGCAGGGCCAGACCGAGGGCGATGCTGAAAAGTCGGCGATGGAGGTAGAGGTGCGACAAATCCCGGGCGTCCGGCCGTGGCTTGCAGGCATTCTAAACAATCCGGCGGCTCAGGGCGGGTCCGTTTTTGCCCGACGGCTCAAGGGCTTGCGCGAGCCTGCCGGGCCCGCCTGCTATACTACGCAGCCTTTTTCCGCGGTCCTTCGACCCCATATATAGCCCATGCAACGCTTCCTCGAGTTCAGCCAGAACCACCCCATCATGATCGGCCTCCTGGGCCTGGTCCTGCTCGCCCTGATCGTGGATGAGGCGCTGCGCCGCATGCGCAAATACCGTGAGCTGGCGGCCGCCGAGGCGGTGCTGCTCATCAACAAGGGCGCCCCGGTGCTTGACCTGCGCGCCCCGGCTGAGTTCTCGGCCGGACACATCATCAATGCCCGCAACCTGCCGCTGGCGGAGCTGGACGGGCGCATGGCGGAACTGGAGAAGTTCAAGGGCCAGCCGTTGCTGCTGTGCTGCAAGGACGGCAACGACGTGGGCGGCGCGGCCACGCGACTCGCCAAGCAGGGTTTCGGTCCGCTGCACGCCTTGAAGGGCGGCATCGCCGCCTGGCAGCATGAGCAGTTCCCGCTGGAGCGCTGAGCCATGAGCGTGCCGGTGACCGTCTATTCCACCCGGGTCTGTCCCTACTGCGTGCGGGCCAAGGCGCTCCTGGACGGCAAACATGTCGCTTACACCGAGATCATGGTGGACCAGGATCCGGAGAAGCGGATGGAGATGATGCAGAAGAGCGGCCGGCGCACCGTGCCGCAGATCTTCGTCGGCGAACGCCACGTGGGCGGCTTCGACGACCTGTATGCGCTCGACCGCAGCGGCGGGCTCGACCCCCTGCTGGCGGGCGGCTGAAGCCAGAGACTTTTCGCTACCACTACTACTACAAGACTTCCGAGGGAGACCATGGCCGAGAATCCGACCCCCGCCAAGCAGGTGCTGCTGAAGCGCATCTACGTGAAGGACTGCTCCTTCGAATCACCGCGCACCCCTGAGGTGTTCGCCACGCCGATCAATCCCGAGGTGAACGTGAGCATGCGCACCGCCACCAACAAGGCCGGCGGCGGCGATGTGGAAGTGGTGCTCTCCATCACGGTCGAGGCCAGCAGCGAGAAGCGCGCCACCTTCCTCGTGGAAGTGCATCAGGCCGGGCTCTTCACCATCAGCGGCTTCAACGAAGCCGAGCACAAGACCATCCTCGCGAGTTACTGCCCCAGCATCCTGTTCCCCTATGCGCGCGAGGTGGTATCGGAGCTGGTGTTGAAGGGCGGCATGCCGGCCTTGCTGCTGCAACCCGTCAACTTCGACATGGTCGTGGCCCAGGCCCTGGCGGAAGCCGGGACCCCCGCCAACTGATGGCATGGCCGGCGCGCTGAAACCCATCGGGATCGTCGGTGCCGGCTCCTGGGGCACGGCGCTCGCTATCTCCCTGGCGCGCAACGGCCGCGCCGTGCAGCTCTGGTCCGTGGACCGGAGCGAACTCGAGCCCCTACCCAAGGACCGCGAGAACAAGCGCTTCCTGCCGGGCTGCCCCTTCCCCGAGCCGCTGGGGATCGAATTCGATCTCGTCAAGCTGGTCGCCGCCTGCGACGACCTCCTGGTGGTGGTGCCGAGCCACGGTTTCCGCGCCACCTTGAAGCTCATCGGCGACTGCAAGCCCAAGGCGCTGCGCCTGGCCTGGGCCACCAAGGGTTTCGAGATGGAGAGCGGCAAGCTGCTGCATGAGGTCGCCAAGGAGGTGTTCGGCGACAAGACTCCCTTCGCGGTGCTCTCCGGTCCCACTTTCGCCAAAGAAGTCGCGCGCGGCATGCCCACCGCCGTGACCATCGCCTCCAACGACGCACGCTTCGCCAGCGAGTTCGCCCAGGCCATCGCGAGCCCGGTGTTCCGTGCCTATACCTCCGACGACCTCACCGGCGTCGAGGTGGGCGGCACCGTCAAGAACATCATCGCCATCGGCTGCGGCATCAGCGATGGCCTCGGCTTTGGCGCCAACGCCCGCGCTGCGCTCATCACCCGCGGCCTGACCGAGATCGCGCGCCTGGGGGCGAAGCTCGGCGCCAGACCTGAGACCTTCCAGGGCCTCACAGGATTGGGGGACCTGGTGCTCACTTGCACCGACGACCAGTCACGCAACCGGCGCATGGGACTGGGCCTGGCCACCGGCAAATCGGTGAAACAGGTGGCGGCCGACATCGGCCAGGTGGTGGAAGGCGTGTACGCCGCCGAGGCGGTGCACGTGCTGGCCAAGCGCTTGGGGGTGGAGATGCCCATCTGCGAGCAGATATATCGCATCCTCTACGAAGACCAGGCCGCCCGCACCGCGGTCGAGGCCCTGATGGGCCGATCGCTCAAGCACGAAAACGGCTAAAAACCACCCTGTTTTGGGCCTCCTGGCTCAGCCCCCGGGAACCTCCCGGGAGTCGTATCATCTAACTCCTTTTGCCCCATCCTTCCCGATTACGCGAGGTAGTCCCATGCGTCGTCCGTGGTCCGTGAAACTCCTGGTCGTGCTGGGCTCCGCCCTGGCCGGCGTCTTCACCCTCAGTGCTGCCGCAGCCGGCGATCCGGCCCCCGCCATACTGGGATTCACCGGCAGCGAGGCGACGCAGGAGACCGCCCTGGAGCAGAAGTTCGACGCGCAGCTCTCCTCCCAGGACCAGAGCGACTGGAACAAGGATGAGTCCTCCGATGCCAACAACGTGGGCACGCCCCACGACAAGCTCAACGCCGAGAACATGGTGAAGATGTTCCAGTCCTGGGGCTGGGATGCGCACTTAGAGACCTTCTACGTGCTGTATCCGACGCCGAAGGAAGAGTCGCTGGAGATGACGGCGCCGACCCAGTTCAAGGCCACGCTGCATGAGCCGCCGGTGGCGGGCGACCGCACGTCCACGCTCACCGATATATTGCCGCCCTATAACGTGTATGGCGCCGACGGCGACGTGACCGCGCCGCTGGTGTACGTGAACTACGGCATGCCAGACGACTACAAGGAACTGGAACGTCACGGCGTGGACGTGAAGGGCAAGATCGTGATCGCACGCTACGGCGCCGGCTGGCGCGGTCTCAAACCCAAGCTCGCCTGGCAGCACGGCGCGGTGGGCTGCATCATCTATTCCGATCCCGCCGACGACGGCTACGTGCAGGGCGACGTGTATCCGAAGGGCGCATTCCGTCCTGAAGAGGGCGTGCAGCGCGGTTCCGTGGCGGACATGCCCATCTATCCCGGCGACCCGCTCACCCCGGGCAAGGGCTCGCCCTCGAAGCCCGGCAGCTTCAACGTCGCCGACGCCAAGACGGTGCTGAAGATCCCGGTGCTGCCCATCTCCTACGCCGACGCGAAGCCGCTGCTCTCGGCGCTCGACGGCGAAGTGGTGCCGGAAGCCTGGCGCGGCGGGCTGCCCTTCACCTATCACATCGGCCCCGGCCCGACCCAGGTGCACCTCAAGATCGTGAACAACTGGCAGCAAAAGCCGGTGTACGACGTGATCGCCATGATCAAGGGCAGCGAATTTCCGGACGAGTGGATCGTGCGCGGCAACCACCACGACGGCTGGGTGCTCGGTTCCGACGACCCGCTGACCGGCAACGTGGCGATGCTGGACGAGGCCAAGGCCATCGGCACGCTGCTGAAGCAGGGCTGGCACCCGAAGCGCACCCTGGTGTACGCGAGCTGGGACGGCGAGGAGCCGGGCCTGCTGGGCTCCACCGAGTGGGGTGAGACCCACGCCGATGAGCTGCAGAAGAAGGCGGTGCTGTACTTCAACACCGACAACAACAGCCACGGCTTCCTGTTCGCCGAGGGCTCCCATTCGCTGCAGACCATGTTCGACCAGGTCAGCAAGGGCGTCACCGATCCCGAGACCCACGTGAGCCTGGACGCGCGCAAGCGCGCCTTCCTGCGGGTGAACAGCTTCCGTGATGCCGGTGAGAACGGTGACCAGGCGGCGCTCGCCGCCGGCGGCCAGGACCTGCCGCTGGGCGCGCTGGGCTCGGGCTCCGACTACACCGTGTTCATCGACCACCTCGGCATCGCCACCCTCGACGCCGGTTTCTTCGGCGAGGGCGAGGGCGGCGACTACCATTCGCTGTACGACTCCTGGGATCACACCAACCGCTTCAGCGACCCTGGCTTCAAGTACGGCGTGGCCTTGAGCGAGGTGACCGGCCATACGGTGCTGCGCTTCGCCGATGCGGACGTGCTGCCCTACCAGTACGGCGCCTTCGCCGACACCGTCGGCAAATACGTGGACCAGCTGCAGAAGCTCACCGACGGCACCCGCGAGCACAACGACCAGCAACGCAAGCTGGCGGGCGCCGATGCCTTCACGCTGGCGGCGAACCCGGCCGTCACCTACGTGCCGCCGAAGGCGGCGCAGCCGGTGCCGTACATCGACTTCGCGCCGCTGCAGAACGCGCTGGTGAAGCTCAAGGCCAGCGCCGCGGCCTATGACGCGGCCTTCGCTGCGGCTTCCGAGCGGGACTTCAAGCTCGCTTCCGGCTCGCGCAGCGGCCTGGACAAGCAGCTGCAGGGCCTGGAGCAGGACCTGCAGTACGCCAACGGCCTGCCGGGCCGGCCCTGGTTCAAGCACATGATGTACGCCCCCGGTCTCTACACCGGTTATGGCGCCAAGACCCTGCCCGGCGTGCGTGAAGCCATCGACCAGGAGCAGTGGGACACGGCGACCCAATACATCGCCATCGACGCGGAAGTGCTGAACAAGTACAGCGCCGAGCTGGACAAGGCGACGGCACTGCTGAAGTAGTTTGTCTCAGGCAAAACAAAGGGCCCGGATGCTCACGCATCCGGCCCTTTTCTTTTCCGCTCGTTTACTTCTTGGCAGGAGCCGCGGCGTCGGCCGCCAGGCCTTCCACCTGGATGCGCAGGGTCACGTCCATGTTGAAGCCGTAGGCTTTGCCGTAATCCACGCCGAAGTCGGCGCGGCTGAAGGTGCCGGTGGCGTCGGCGCCGCAGACTTCCTTCTTGTAGAAGGGGTGCATCATGCATTTGAAGCTGAGGATCTTCAGGTTCACCGGCTTGGTGACGCCATGGAAGGTGAGGCTGCCGGTGACGGTGGTGGGCGCTCCATTCACGAAGCCGCCGAGGGTGCCCTGGTAGTGGGACTCCGGATACCTGCCGGCGTCGAAAAACTGGTTGCTCTTCAGTTCCTCTTCCAGCTTGGCATTGCCGATCACGGCGCTGGTCATGTCGGTGTATACGTCCACCGTGCCGGTGCCGGCCGCCTTGTCCACGCTCAGGGTGCCGCGGTTCTTGGTCATGATGCCGCGCCACACCGAGAGGCCGCCGAAGTGGTCGGTGTCGAACTGCACGTGGGTGTGGTCCGGATCGACGTTGTAGGCCACCGGTGCCGCCACCGCGGCGGTCATGGCGGCGAAGGCGGACAGGGCGAGGAAGGTCAACAGACGGGTTCTCATGATCTCTCCTGGGTGAGTGAATTCAGTGAACGTGCCAACCGGTCGAGGCTCTGGTTCCAGCCGGTCTCCATGCCCTCGAGCTTCTCCACCGCATCCATGCCGAGGCCTTCGGCATAGGTGCTCAGGGACATGCGGGTCTTGCCATCCTCGTCGGCGAAGCTGACCGAGAGCCGGCCCATCAGCACCGGCTTGCCGGCACCGTCCAGGGCCTCGTACTCGAAAGCGAAACGCTCGGCGGCGCGCACCTCGGTGACCGTCCCGCGCATGGGGTAGTCGGTGCCGTCCGGGCCGCGCATCACGATGTGCAGGCGCCCGCCGACCCGGGCTTCGATCTCGCACACCGGGTTGGTGAAATCCTTGGGGCCCCACCAACGCGCCACGTGCTTCGGGTCGGTCCAGGCGCGATAGACCTGCTGGCGCGACGCGGTGTAGTAGCGGCTGATGTACAGCTCACGGCGCTTGGTGATGGTCTTCATCCCGAGCTCTCTTCGTTATCCGGGGTGCGGCAGAAATGGGTGGACGTCGAAGGATCTACGCATGCCGCCGGGGCATTGTACGGTGCCCAGCGCTGGAACAGGAACGCACCGGCAGGTTACCAGGCCTCCTGACATATTTCTGTTGAACCACGGGTGCCGGAGCCCTATTCCGGCACCCGCAGCCGACTTTTCATCTCTTGGCTTTGGCCAGGTAGGCATCCAGCTGCCTGAAGGTGCCACTCCAGCCCTGCTCCATGGAAGAAGCAGCATCCAGGAAGGTCTTACGCTCCAGCTCGCTCGCCTGATACGGGGCCCACTTCAGGGTCAGCAGCGTCTTGCCGCCCGTCTCCTCGAAGGTGGTGGTGGAGAGGGTCTCCCGCGGCCAGTCTTTGCTGCCGGGGTGACGGGTGAGCCCGCCCTTGGCATCGGAGAACTGGGAGATGAGCACGATCTTCTCCGGCCGCTGGATCTCCTTGAAGATCCACTTGCCGTACATGGTCTGGCCGTTCATGAAGGTCATGCCGTAGTGGAAGAAGCCGCCGGGTCGCAGGTCCAGCTTGGCGTCCACGATGGCGCAGCCCTCGGGGCCGAACCATTCCTTGAGATGTTTCTCCTGGGTCCAGGCGTCGAACACCAGTTCGCGCGGCGCATCGAACACCCGGCTGATGATGAACTCTTCGCCCTGCAAGCGGGCTTTCTGCGTCTCCATGCGCTTCTCCTCTTAATATCAGTGAGCCGCGACCGGCTTGGCGGCGCTGGCCGGGGTGCGCAACAGGGATGCGCCCAGCACGCCTCCCAGGAGCGCGAAACAGGCGCCGCAGAGGAAGGCGGCCTGGTAGCCGCCCGCCAGCGCGGGTATATGGGCGATGCCGGTGGCGCTGAGCCCGGCGGTGCGCGCCGCGGCCACGCTGGCCAGCACCGACAGCCCCAGGGCACCGCCCAGCATGAAGGCGGTGTTCACGAGACCGGAGGCGAGACCCGAATCCGACTCCTTCACCTCGCTCATGGCGGCCATGAGCACCGGGTTGAAGGCGATGCCGGCGCCCAGGCCCAGCAGCAGCATCCCGGGCAGTACGTCGCGCACCAGGGTGCCGTCCACCGGCGCCCGCGCGAACAGCAAGAGGCCCGCGGCGGCACACAAGAGGCCCACGAACAGAGGCCGCTTCAAGCCGAAGCGCATGACGATCTTGGCGGAGAACCCCAGGGACATGACCGCCATGATGAGGTTGGAGGGCAGGAAGGCCAGGCCGATCTGCATGGGCGAGAAGCCCAGCACCATCTGCATGTAGAGCGCCGAGAGGAAGAACCAGGCGAACATGGCCGCCGACCACAGGATGCCGGACATGCTGCTCACCGAGAGGTTGCGCAGGCGGAACATGGCGAGCGGGACCAGGGGTTTCTGCACCCGGGTCTCGATGAGGATGAACGCCGCGAACACCAGCACCGCCGCAGCCATGCAGGCGAGGGTCGAGAGCGAGGTCCAGCCGGCCTGGTTGCCGTTGATGGTGGCGTAGTTGGCGAGCATGAGCGCCGAGGTCACGGTGACGGCGCCCCATACGTCCAGCTGTTGGCGCCCTTCCGCCTCGCCGGCGTGCTTAGGCAGGAGTTTCCAGCACAGGACGAACACCACGAAACCCACCGGCACGTTCACAAGGAACACCCAGTGCCAGTTGAAACTGCCGGTGAGCACGCCGCCCAGGAGCGCGCCGATGCAGCCACCGCCGGAGCAGACGAAGCCGTACACGCCCATGGCCTTGGTGCGGTCCTCGGTCTCGGTGAACAGGTTCATGATGAGCGACAGGGACACCGCGTCCACGATGGCGCCGCCCAGTCCCTGCACGCAACGCGCAGTGATGAGGAAAGCCTGGGAGTTGGCCAGGCCACAGGCCAGCGACGCCGTGGTGAAGAGCGCGAGCCCCGCGAGGAAGATGCGGCGTTGGCCGTAGAGGTCGCCGAGCCGCCCGCCCAGGAGCAGGAAACCGCCGAAGATCAGGATGTAGGCATTCACGACCCAGGCCAGGGTCACCTCGTCGAACTTCAGGTCGGCGCGGATCGACGGAAGAGCGACATTCACGATAGTCACGTCCAGCACGATCATGAGCGCGCCCATGCACAGCAGGCCCATGGCCAGCCAGCGGTTGTCGTATTGGTGCTTCAGGGAACTCATCAGTTTTTCTCCGGATGGTAGGTGAGCATGACCAGGCGCGAGTCGAAGGTGCGGGTGCCGGCCAGCTTCAGGTTCACGCGCTTGCTCAGGCCCTGGAACTCGGGTGTGCCGCCTCCCACGATCACGGGCGCGACCATGATGCGGTATTCGTCGATGAGGCCGTGGGGGGTCAGGGCCGAGACCAGGCTGCCGCTGCCGAGGATCACCATGTCGCGGCCCGCTTCGGCCTTGAGCTTCTGCACGGTACCGGCCGGGTCGGCGGACACCTGGGCATTGTCCCACTGGCCCCAGGGTGCTTTCTTCAGGGTCTCGGAGAACACCCACTTGGGGAGTTCGTTCATGAACTTCGCCACCACCGGGTCGTCCTGCATCGCCTGCGGTTGGGTCCAGTACCCCGCCATCAGCTCATAGGTGAGGCGGCCGAATAGCAGCAGGTCCGCGTGGCGGAGCATGTCCTGGGCATAGGCGAAGAACTCAGGGCCCGGTCCGAACCAGCTGATGTCCTTGCCGGGGGCGTCGATGAAGCCGTCCAGGGACATCAGGTTGGAGACGATGACTCTACGCATGCTCACTCCTTCCGCAGCTTGGGATCGGGTGTGGGCAGGTCCCGCACCGGAGCCTCTTTCAGGGAATCCGCGATACGCTCCAGGAGCCCGCGGGTGCCTTTCTCGCGGGAACCGGCGTCGTCATAACCGTCCAGGAACGCGCCTTGTTCCGTGATGGTGAGCCTGGAGCCGGCGCCATCCACTGCGAACTGGAGTGTGGCGAGTGACACGGAGATGAGCTTGCCGTCGATATGCATGTGATAGGCATACACGATGCGCTGTTCCGGCACGATGTCGTGGTAAGTGGCGTCGAAGGTGGAGACCATGCCGCTCTTCCACTTGCCGGAAAGGTGCTCGCGGCCGCCCACCCGGAAGTCGAATTTACGGGACTGCATGTCCCACTCGCTGCCGCCGCCGAACCAGCGGCTCTTGGCCTTCTCGTCCGCGAAAGCCGAATAGAGGAGCGCCACCGGCGCATCATAGTGGCGCTCCAAGGTGAAGTCCGCGTGATCGACCTTGTGCTGGCTCATGACTTGATCCCCATGTTGGAGAGTTTCGACAGCAGCGACTCCAGTTTCTCGAAGCATTCGCTCCAGCCCTCGCCGTGACCGTCGCGGGATGCCAGGGTCTCGAAGCCGGTCTGGATCATGGTCATGCGGGTCTTGCCGCCGAGATCCTCGAACAGCACCGTGACCAGGGTCTCCTCGCCGGGGGAGCCATCTTCCTGCTCCCAGACGTGGGTCATCACCAGCTTCCGGTTGGGCACCACTTCCTTGTAGACGCCGTGCAACCAGAGCTTGGTTCCGTCCGGCTTCTGCATGCAGACCCGGTAGTGGCCGCCGGTCTCCGCCTTGCCCTCGGCATGGGGCATGGTGAGGCCGTGAGGTGCGGACCAGTGCTGGAGATGGCGGTTCTCGGTCCAGCAGGCGAACACCAGCGAGCAGGGCGCGTTGAACTCGCGATGCAGGATGAGTTCCGCCGGGGTGGGCGAGGGGTTATTTCTTGGGACCATGCTTCTTCTCCTTGGCTATGGGGGCGGCTTCCTCGGCCTGCAGCTCCTTCAGGTATTCGCCGAGGCGATCCAGGCGCTCTTCCCAGTGGCGACGGTATTGCTCCACCCAGTCCGAGACCTCCTGCAAGGGGGCAGCCTTCAACCGGCAGGGGCGCCATTGGGCATGGCGGCCGCGGGTGATGAGGCCGGCCTTCTCCAGCACCTTCAGGTGTTTGGTGACGGCGGGCAGGCTCATCTCGAAGGGCTCCGCCAGCTCCGTCACCGAGATCTCCCCCAGGGACAGCCGGGCCAGGATGGCGCGACGGGTGGGATCTGCCAGGGCAGCGAAAGTGGCGCTCAGGTGGTCGGCAGACATAGGTATTACACCAATAGGTTAATTAACCTTTAGGTAAAATACTCTTGGTGAGCCGACGAGTCAACAGGGTAGAAACCGGGGATTTCTAAAGGAATTTCAGCTGCCGCCGGCGAAGCCAGCTTGCCGCCAGGCCTCGAAGACCAACACGGCTACGGCATTGGAGAGGTTGAGGCTGCGGTTGTCAGGACGCATGGGCAGGCGCAGCACTTGGCTCGAGGGCAAGGCATCGAGCATGGTCTGGGGCAGGCCGCGGGTCTCGGGGCCGAACAGGAAAGCATCGCCCGCCTGGAACTGCACGTCGGTGTAGCGGCATGTGCCGCGGGTGGAGAGCGCGAACACCCGTGCCGGCTTCACGTCCTGCATGAAGGCATCGAAGTCCGCGTGCTCATGCACGTCGGCCAGCTCGTGATAGTCGAGGCCCGCGCGCTTCACACGCGACTCGGAGAGCTCGAAGCCCAAGGGATGGATCAGGTGCAGCGCGACACCGGTGTTGGCGCACAGGCGTATGATATTGCCCGCATTTGGCGGAATCTCAGGCTGATACAGCACTACGTGAAACAAGTTTAGAGACCCCGTTAGATCGTAGAGAGGAACATGGCGGAACACTTCACTCCCCTCCCCGGCTCCCTGAAGCTCGACTTCTGCGGCATGCAGCTCGACTCGCCGCTGGTGCTGCTCTCGGGCTGCGTGGGGTTCGGCGAAGAATACACGCGGGTGGCGGGCTTCTCCAACCGCGACGCCGGCGCCGTGTGCCTCAAGGGCACCACGCTCAAGCCGCGCCTGGGCAATCCCGCGCACCGGGTCTACGAGACCCCCTCAGGCATGTTGAACGCCATCGGCCTGCAGAACCCCGGCGTCGGACACGTGGTGAAGAACATCCTGCCGACGCTGGATTTCTCCGAGACCCGCTTCATCGCCAACGTCTCAGGCTCCACGGTGGAGGAATACGCCGAGGTCACCCGCCAGTTCGACGACTCGCCCATCGACGCCATGGAGATCAACATCTCCTGCCCGAACGTGAAGGAAGGCGGCGTGCAGTTCGGCAACGACCCGGACATGTCGGCACGCGTGGTGGCAGCCTGCCGCGCCGTCACCAAGAAACCCCTCATCACCAAGCTCTCGCCGAACCAGACCGACATCGCACTCAACGCGCGCCGCTGCATCGAGGCAGGGACGGACGGCTTCGCCGTCATCAACACGCTGATGGGCATGGCCATCGACGTGGAGAAGCGCTCCGCGGTGATCGGCAACTTCCAGGGAGGGCTCTCGGGCCCCGCCATCAAGCCCATCGCGCTGCTAAAGACTCAGCAGGTCTATCAGGTGGCGAAGGCCCACCACATCCCCATCATCGGCCAGGGTGGCGTGACCACGGTGACCGATGCCCTGGAGTTCCTGATGGCCGGGGCCACGGCCGTGGGCGTGGGCACCGCGCTCTTCTACGATCCGCTGGTCTGTAAGAAGCTGAATGCCGGCATCGCCGAGTACCTGACCCGCCACGGCATGAAGAGCGTCTCGGAACTCACCGGCACGCTCAACATCCCCGGCAAGAAGGTTGCTACCGAAGCCTGCGCGGCAGGTTGATTCAGCCTTCCACGATCACTTCGGTCGGTTCGAACTTCACGTCCATTCCCTTGCGCAACGTGGTCTGGATCTCCGCCACCTGGTCGGTGTGCAGCATGAGCTCGCGGATGGCCTGCTCGTCGCCGCCCTTGGCGGCCACCCGGGCCCGGTAGATCATGGAATCGAGGGGCTCCCCGGTACCGTGGAACTCCGCCTGCACATCCACGTTCACCCGCAGCACGTCTATGCCGCGCTCGCGCCCCTCTCTATAGATGTCATTGCAGTAACTGGTGGCAACTGCCAGGCACAACAGTTCCGAGCCATTGACGCTGGAACCAGTGCCGTTGTTGCTGGGCGGGACTGTGAGTTCGCGGGCTATCTCGTTGGTGGCCACGACGGCGGCGTGGTGCTGGTTCCAGTTCTCGACCGAAGCTTCGACGCGCATGCTGTTTCCCTCTGACACATGGTGGTCTAGAGGATTCTAGTGGCGCATCTCCCGTTTGAACGCTTGGCTTTGACGTAAGACCAAGGTCTTACGACATGTCCGCTTGTCATGTCACTTGTTGAGCTTGCGTGTCAGCGTGTTGCGGCCCCAGCCCAGGAGCTTCGCCGCCTCCTGGCGCCTCCCCCCGGTCTTTGCCAAGGCAGCCTCCAGCAGGATCTTCTCCACTTCCGCTTCCGCGCCCGTCAGCGACTTGCCGGCGGTGAGTTCCGCATCGGCCCAGGCGCGCAGCTGCCGGCGCCAATCGCCCCTCTCCTCGCGCGGGCCGCGGTTCGTCTCCGCTTCGTCAAGATCGCTCATGTGCACGATGCGTCCCGGCGCCATGAGCATGAGCCGGCGACAGAAGTTCTTGAGCTCGCGTACGTTGCCGGGCCAGGACCGCCCGCTCAAGGCCTGCAGCACCTCCGCGCTGAGGCGCTTGGCAGCCACGTTCAGCTCCCGCGCCGCCGCGTCCATGAAATGCGCCAGCAGCAGCGGGATGTCCTCACGCCGTTCCCGTAGCGCCGGCATGTGCACATGCACCACGTCGAGCCGGTGGAAGAGGTCCTCGCGGAACGTGCCGTCCGCGACGCGCTTCTCCAGGTCCTGGTGGGTGGCGGCGATGATGCGCACGTCGACCTTCACGGCCTCGTGACCGCCTACCCGGTAGAACTCGCCTTCCGCCAGCACCCGCAGGAGCCGCGTCTGCAGCGCCGGCGACATGTCGCCGATCTCGTCCAGGAACAGGGTGCCGGTGTGGGCCTGCTCGAAGCGGCCGAGGCGCCGGTTGTTAGCGCCGGTGAACGCGCCGCGCTCGTGGCCGAACAACTCCGATTCCAAGAGTTCCGCCGGGATGGCGGCGGTATTGAGCGCGATGAAGGGCTGGCGCGCGCGCGGGCTGTGGCGGTGCAGGGCGCGGGCCACCAGTTCCTTGCCGGTGCCGGATTCGCCGGTGATGAGCGTGGTCATGTGGCTGCGGGTGAGGCGGCCGATGGCGCGGAACACCTGCTGCATGGAAGGCGCCTCGCCCACCAGCATGTCCCCGTCCTTCGCTGCCATGCTCGGTTGCGCACCCGGTTGGACCTGCAGGGCACGCTGCACCAGCGCCGCGAGCTCGTCCACGTCGAAGGGCTTGGGCAGATATTCGAAGGCGCCGCCCTGGTAGGCGGTGACGGCGCTCTCCAGGTCCGCATGAGCGGTGACCACGATCACCGGCAGCTTGGGATGGTCGCGGCGCAGGGACTTCAGCAGGTCGAAACCGCTGGCGCCCGGCAGACGTACGTCGGACACCAGCACTGCGGGTGCCGCGCTGCTCAGTGCCTGCTGCGTCTCCTCTGCGGTGGCGAAGAGGCGCACCTCGAAGCCCGCCTCGGTGAGAGCCTTGTCCATGACCCAGCGCAGCGCCGGGTCATCGTCCACCACCCAGATCTCGTGGTCTTTCATGGCTGTTCTTCCAGGGGCAATATCACGGAGAAGACGGTGGAACCCGGCGCGCTCACGCACTCGATGAGGCCGCCGTGGCGGTTGATGAGTTCCTGGGCGATGGAGAGCCCCAGGCCCGTGCCGCCGGGCTTGCCGCTCACCAGCGGCGCGAAGATGCGTGGCAGCAGCGAAGGCTCGATGCCCGGGCCGTCGTCGGCGATGTCCACGCAGGCGGCGAGCCTGTGCCGGCGGTGGCCGATGGTGAACTGCCGCAGCACGCGGCTGCGGAAGGTGACGCTGCCGCCGGCCCCCAAGGCCTCGCAGGCGTTGCGCGCGATGTTCAGCAGGGCCTGGATCATCTGGTCGCGGTCCAGCTCCAGTTCCGGCAGGCTGGGATCGTAGTCGCGCAGCAGCTTCAGCTGCGCGGGGGCTTCCGCGGCCAGCAGCTGGCGCACATGCTCCAGCAACTCGTGGATGTTGCTGCGCACCAGGCGCGAGGGCCGCGTGGGGCCAAGCATGGCATCCACCAGCGAGGTGAGGCGGTCCGCTTCGCGCAGGATGACGCCGGTGTATTCCTTGAGCGTCGGATCCGGCAGGCGCCGTTCCAGGAGCTGCGCTGCGCCGCGCAGACCGCCGAGCGGATTGCGGATCTCATGGGCGAGGTTACGGGCCAACACCCGGTTGGCCGCATGCTGGGCGATGAAGGCGTCGTCGCGGCTGATGCGCAGATGCCGGTCCAGGGGCGCCAGTTCCACCAGGAGCGGCGTCTCGCCTTCGCGCTCCATCACCGGCGTGGCGGTGCAATCCACGGTGACGGCGTCGCGATCCACCAGGGTGAGCTTCAATTCCCGCTGGGTGAAGGTCTCGCGGCTCTCGGCGGCCCGGTGCAGTGCCGCCGCGAACTCACTGGATCCCGGAAGACAGTCTTCGACCGCTTGTCCCAGCACCTGGCGGGCATCGAGCTTCAACAGGGTCTCGGCGGCAGGATTGAGATACGTCAGCCGAAGCCGGCCATCCAGGCAGAGGACGGCCGTGGTCTGATTCTCGATGATGGCCTGGGGAGTTAGACCGACAGCTTCGGCAGACATGCACCATTATAGTGCATACGCACTAAATCAGTGCGTGGGAGGTTTTTTGCTGCTGGTCTTCTGGACGAAGAAGGTCACGGAGGCACTTGCCCCATTGATGCTGGCCGTTGCGGTGTGTTCACCACGATCCACGTCGAAGCTGGCGGAGGTGCCGGTCACGGTCTTGGAGGCCCCATCGAGGGTGAAGTTGACACTATCCCCCGAGCGCAGCGCTGGGGAGACGCTGGCGCTGATAGTCACCGAGGACACATTCCACAGGGTCTCTTGGTCCTGAGGCGAGTTGATGCCGATGCTGTAGCTCGTGGGGGCCCGCGGCTGCCTTGGCTGATTTTGCCGGGCATTGCTGCTGTTCCCTTCAGGGGCAGCGACTGGCGGAGGAGTGAAAGTGCGCGCTTTGGGCACATCGATCTTGGTGGCCCCGGGGGCTGGCTTGTCCGAATAATGGACGTTGCCCTGGGCATCCACCCACTTGTACATGGCGTCTGCCGCCCCCAGTGATGGGATGAGGAGGAAGACTAGGAACAAGGCTGTCAGGCGGCGCATTGAAGCAGCCTACCCCTAAGGATGAAGGCCCCGCAAACTTAACTGACTTATGGTCATTGGCACTTGAAAGTACCCAAGTGCAGGACTATAGTATTAGACAGTTGGACTAGACGGTCTAGTCCATATTGTAAAGGGCTGAACAGGTTTCACGAATCACGCGCTCCCCGCGCGTGACTGTGGTTCCGCCCTCCCTGCGGAACCACCCGGGAGCTACCCCACTCCCGGTCCATTGCTGGCGGGTCGTTTTTACCCCATCCCCGCGGCTCGCCAGCTTTTCTATTCAGACCGCCGGACGAAAGTCCGGCGGTCTTTTTATGCGTGCCAGATCCGATCCGAAGGTTTGGCAATCGGCGCGGCGTAGTTCCTCAGCGGCTTCTGCCACCAACCCACGTCGTGCCAGGCGCCGGATTTGAAACCCGCATTGCGATACACGCCCACCGGTTCGAAACCGAAACTCTCGTGCAATCCGACGCTCGCGGCGTTAGGCAGGCTGATGCCGGCGAAAGCGGTGTAGTACCCCTGCTGCACCAGCAGCGTGAACAAATCCGAATACAGCGCGCGGCCGAGTCCTCGCCGCTGCAGACCTGGGCGCAGATACACCGAGACATCCACCGACCACTGGTAGGCAGCGCGGTCATGGTGCGGGCTCGCGTAGGCATAGCCCACGAGAGCTCCGTCCCGCTCACACACGAGCCAGGGCAGTCTCGCCAGCACCTTCGCCATGCGCTCGCGCATCATCGTCTCCGACGGGGGCATGAGCTCGAAAGAGATGACGGTGTCTTCCACATAGGGCCGGTAGATCGCCGCGACGGCAGACGCATCCGCGAGGGTCGCCAACCTGATGTCCATGTGTCCCTCCTAAAACTCAGCCGCCCGGAGGCGGCTGAGTCATCGCTCCCTGCACTCCGCTCGCTTACAGCGAGTAGTACATGTCGAACTCGATGGGGTGCGTCGTCATGCGCATGCGGGTGACTTCCTGCATCTTGAGATGCACGTAGGCGTCCAGCACGTCGTCGGTGAACACGCCGCCCTTCTTCAGGAACTCACGGTCCTTGTTCAGGTGGTCCAGCGCCATATCCAGGGAGTAGCAAACCTGTGGGATGTTCTTCTCCTCCTCCGGCGGCAGGTCGTAGAGGTCCTTGTCCATGGCGTCGCCCGGATGGATCTTGTTCTGGATGCCGTCCAGGCCCGCCATCATCATGGCGGAGAAGGCGAAGTAGGGGTTGGCGCTGGAATCCGGGAAACGCACTTCGATGCGGCGCGCCTTCGGGTTCGAGACGTAGGGGATGCGGATCGAAGCGGAGCGGTTACGGGCGGAGTAGGCCAGCATCACCGGCGCCTCGAAGCCGGGTACCAGGCGCTTGTAGCTGTTGGTGCCAGCGTTGGTGAGGGCGTTCAGGGCCTTGGCGTGCTTGATGATCCCGCCGATGTAGTAGAGCGCGGTCTCGGAGAGGCCGCCGTAGAGGTTGCCGCTGAACAGGTTCTTGCCGTCCTTCGCCAGGGACTGGTGCACGTGCATGCCGCTGCCGTTGTCGCCGACCAGGGGCTTGGGCATGAAGGTCGCGGTCTTGCCGTAGGCGTGGGCCACGTTCATCACCACATACTTGAGGATCTGCACTTCGTCGGCCTTCTGCACCAGGTGGCCGAAGGCCACGCCGATCTCGCACTGGCCCGCGGTCGCCACCTCGTGGTGGTGCACCTCGGTCTTCAGACCCATCTCTTCCAGCGTCGAGCACATGGCAGAGCGGATGTCCTGCAACGCGTCCACGGCGGCACCGGGAAATAACCGCCCTTCACGCCCGGGCGGTGGCCGAAGTTGCCGTCTGCGTAGGCGCGCTCGGAGTTCCAACCGGCTTCCTGGGAGTCGATCTTGTAGAAGGCGCCGCTGATGTTGGAACCCCAGCGGATATCGTCGAAGATGAAGAACTCGTTCTCGGGGCCGAAGTAGGCGGTGTCGGCGATGCCGGTGGACTTGAGGTAAGCCTCGGCGCGCTTGGCGATGGAGCGGGGATCGCGCTCATAGCCCTGCATGGTGGAGGGCTCGATCACGTCGCAGCGCAGGTTGAGGGTCTTGTCCTCGAAGAAGGGGTCGAGAATGGCGGTGGTGGCGTCCGGCATCAGGATCATGTCCGACTCGTTGATGCCCTTCCAGCCGGCGATGGAGGAGCCGTCGAACATCTTGCCGTCTTCGAACAGCTTGTCGTCCACGGTATGGGCCGGCACGGTGACGTGCTGCTCCTTGCCTTTGGTGTCGGTGAAGCGGAAGTCCACGTAGCGGACCCCTTCCTTGGCGATCAGGTCTAGGACATCTTTGCCGTTCTTGGTGGGCATGGTCGAGCTCCGGAGATGGGGGTGGCGATGCCTATGTATAAGCATGCAGCATGCCAACACTAGCAGCCTGGATTTAGAGGGGTGGGGATGAACCGAGTCGGTTAAGTTGCACCATTTTGGTGCGCTCAGCTTCGATATCGGGGAAGAGGAACTTCGGTGTAGGTCCCAGAGGAAGCCGCTATACTGGCGGCTTCTGCGGGGAAACGGGCATAAAGCCCATAAAAACCAAGCCATGCCCTCCAAGAAACCCGCTACTTTTCAAGAGCTTATCTTAGCCCTCCAGACTTACTGGTCGGCTCGCGGATGTGTCTTGATGCAGCCCTTCGACATGGAGATGGGCGCCGGCACCTTCCATCCCGCCACCTTCCTGCGCTCCATCGGCCCCGAACCCTGGTCCGCCGCCTACGTACAGCCTTCCCGCCGCCCCACCGATGGCCGCTATGGCGAGAACCCAAACCGGGCCCAGCATTACTACCAGTTCCAGGTGATCATTAAACCCTCGCCGGCGGACTTCCAGGACCTCTACATCGGTTCCCTGAAGGCGCTGGGTATCGATCCCCTGGTGCACGACATCCGCTTCGTGGAAGACAACTGGGAATCCCCGACCTTGGGCGCCTGGGGCTTGGGCTGGGAGGTATGGCTGAACGGCATGGAGATCAGCCAGTTCACCTACTTCCAGCAGGTAGGCGGTCTCGAGTGCAAGCCGGTCTCCGGCGAGATCACCTACGGACTCGAACGCCTTGCCATGTATCTGCAGGGCGTGGAGAACATGTACCAGCTCACCTGGACCGACGGTCCCCTGGGTCGGGTCACATACGGCGACGTCTACCACCAGAACGAGGTGGAGCAGTCCAAGTACAACTTCGAGCAGGCCAACACCGCCGAGCTCTTCAAGTGGTTCGACGTCTGCGAGAAGGACTGCACTCGGCTCCTCGAGCAGAACTTGCCGCTGCCGGCCTATGAGCAGGTGCTGAAGGCTTCACACACCTTCAACCTGCTGGATGCGCGCCGCGCCATCTCCGTGACGGAACGCCAGCGCTACATATTGCGGGTGCGCGCCCTGGCCCGCGGCGTGGCCCAGGCGTACTACAACGCCCGTGAAGCGCTGGGCTTCCCGATGCTGCAGAGCGTGAAGAAATGAGCGCGGCCAAGAAGAAAGCCAAGACCAGCGCCGCACCCAAGGCCAAGGCGCCGGCGATGCTGCCGTTCCTGGTGGAGATCGGCACGGAAGAGCTGCCACCCAAGAGCCTGCGGAAGTTAGCGCTGGCTTTCCTGGAGCACTTCGAGGCCCAGGCACTGGCCAAGGGCATGCTGCCGGCCGGCACCCGCAACCAAGTGTTCTTCTCTCCGCGCCGCCTCGCCATCTATGCGCCGGCGCTATACCCCCAGCAGCCGGACCGCAGCGAAGAGAAGCTCGGTCCCGCGGTGGCGGCGGCTTACGATGCCGCAGGCAACCCCACCAAGGCCGCCGAGGGCTTCGCCAAGTCCTGCAACACCAGCGTGGATAAGCTCCTCCGCAAGCAGACCGACAAGGGCGAGAGGCTGGCTTTCACCCTGGAAATCAAGGGTGAACCCGCTGCGGCGCTGCTGCCGGGAATGGTGCAGGAGGCGCTCGCCAAACTCCCCATCGGCAAGCGCATGCGCTGGGGCACAGGGTCCGCCGAGTTCGTACGTCCGGTGCATTGGGTGCTGATGCTCTGGGGCGACAAGGTCCTGAAGACCTCCATCCTGGATGTGGCCGCCGGCAACAAGACCTACGGCCACCGCTTCCACCATCCCGCCGCGATGGTCGTGAAGCAGCCGGCCGAATACCGTAAGCTGCTTGAGAAGACTGGGAAGGTGAAGGTCGAAGACCGCGACGGCACGCTGGCGGAAGAGATCGGCAAACTGGTGAGCGCCACCGCCGCCAGGATGAAAGGCAAGGCGCGCCTAGAGCCCGCCTTGCTCGAGGAAGTGGCTGCCCTGGTGGAATGGCCGGTGCCGGTGGTGGGCGACTTCGATCCCAGGTTCCTGGCGCTGCCGGACGAGGTGATCGAGGTGGTGCTGCAGGGTCAGCAACGCTATTTCCCGCTGCGTGATGCCCACGGCAAGCTCCTGCCGCACTTCGTCACCATCAGCAACGTGCAGAGCAAGGACCCGAAAGAGGTCAAACGCGGCAATGAGCGCGTCATCGTGCCGCGGCTCACGGACGCCATGTTCTTCTGGGATCTGGACAGGGGCGCGCGCCTGGACACGCGCATCGAGGACCTGGAGACCATGACGTTCCAGAAGGAACTGGGCTCCTACGCCAACAAGCAGAAGCGCGTGGCGGCGCTGGCGGAGAGCATCGCCCGTGCCATCGGTGGCGACGCGGCTTCGGCGAGGCGCGCCGCGGCCCTGGCCAAGTGCGACCTGCTCTCCAACCTGGTGGGCGAGTTCCCGGAGCTGCAGGGCAGCGTCGGCCATCGCGTGGCGCTGGTGAACGGCGAGACGCCTGAAGTGGCGCGCGCCATCGAGGAACACTACCTGCCGCGCTTCGCTGGCGACCGACTGCCGGAGACCCGCACCGGCCAGGCGCTGGCGGTGGCGGACAAGCTCGACACCGTGAGCGGCATCTTCGCCATCGGCCAGAAGCCCACGGGCGACAAGGATCCCTTCGCCCTGAAACGGGCGGGCTTGGGGCTGATGCGCAGCCTGCTGGAGCGCCAGCTAGATCTCGACCTCATGGACTTGGCGAAGCAGGCCTTGGCCGCTCAGCCAGTGCAGGGCAAGACCAGTCCGGAGGAGATCTACGAATTCCTGCTGGAAAGGCTCAAGGCCTACTACCTTGAGACGGGTATCCGCGCCGACGTGTTCGAAGCGGTCAAGGCCAAGCAGCCGCGACGGCCCCTGGATTTCCAGCGCCGGGTGCAGGCCGTGAACGAGTTCCTGAAGCTGCCGGAAGCGACGGCACTCGCCGCTGCCAACAAGCGCATCGCCAACATCCTGCGCCAGGCGGGTGGCGCTCCGGCTGCCGAGGCTGACGCCGCACTCTTCAAGTCGCCCGCCGAGCATGCCCTGCATGAGCAGATCGCCCGGCTGCGGGGCGAGGTGGACCGCCTGGCCCAGTCCGGCGACTACAGCGCGGCACTCAAGAAGCTCGCGGCACTCCGCGCGCCGGTGGATGGGTTCTTCGACCAGGTGATGGTCATGGACCCGGATGCCGCCATCAAGACCAACCGGCTGGCGCTGCTCGCTTCCCTAAGCGCCCTGTTCCTGCAGATCGCCGACCTCGCTCTCATCCAGGTCGAGTAATCCCATGCGCCTCGTCATCTTGGATCGCGACGGGGTCATCAACCAGGAATCCGAAGCTTTCATCAAGACACCGGAAGAGTGGGTCCCGCTGCCCGGCAGCCTCGCGGCCATCGCCCGTCTCTATAAGAACGGGTACACGGTGGTGGTCGCCAGCAACCAGTCTGGCATCGCGCGACATCTGCTGAGCCTGGACACGCTCGCCGCCATCCATGGCCGCATGAAGCGCGAGGTGGAAGCGGCCGGCGGCAAGGTGGACTCCATCTTCTTCTGCCCACACGGTCCCGGCGACGCTTGTGACTGCCGCAAGCCCAAGCCTGGCCTCTTCAAGCAGATCGCCAAGCGCTACGGGGTGAAGCTCGAAGGCATCCCCATGATCGGCGACTCGGAGCGGGACCTGCAGGCGGCACGGGCTGTGGGCGGACGGCCCATGCTGGTGAAGACCGGCAACGGCCTGAAGACCCTGGACGAAGACCACGACGTGGAAGAGAGCTACGACGATCTCGCTGCAGCCGCGGCCCAATTGGTCCGAGAAATACACTAAGCTTCCGCGATGCTGTTCCTGCGTTCGCTGACATTCAACATCGTCTACGTCGGCAGTGCGGTACCGTTCGCGCTGGCGGTGGCCCTCGTCGGGCCCTTCCACCGCGAGTGGGGCGTGAAGCTCGCCGCGGCCTGGGCAAGCCTGGTGTTCTGGGCCCTGAGGGTGTTCTGCCGCATCGACTGGCGCATCGAGGGCACCGAGAACATCCCGGCAGAGCCGGCCATCGCCTATTGGAAACACCAGTCCGCCTGGGAGACCCTGGGACAACTGCTGGTGTTCCCCAAGCAGTCCTGGGTCCTGAAGCGGGAGCTCATGTGGATCCCGCTCATCGGCCAGGCGCTGGCCAGCATCAAGCCCATCCCCATCGACCGCAAGTCGGGGCACACCGCCGTGAACCAGGTCTTGAACATCGGCAGCCAGCGCATCCTGGAAGACGGCATGTGGGTGATGATCTTCCCGGAAGGCACGCGCATGCCACCCGGTTGCACCCGCCGCTACGGCATCTCCGGTGCATTGCTGGCGGAAAGGACCGGCAGACCCATAGTCCCGGTGGCGCACAACGCGGGGGACTTCTGGCGGCGCAACGCCTTCCTGAAGTATCCCGGCACGATACAGGTGCGGGTGGGCAAACCGGTGTATCCCCACGGCCTGAAGCCCGAGGACATGAGCAAGGAAGTCCAAGCCTGGATCGAAGCGCAGATGAAGGAGATCAGCCCGGGCTACGAGGGCCGGGTGCTGGAGAAAGGTCAGCGCAGGTAGACCCCGACATATCGGGTTTCCCCAAATCTGCAATCCGGTATTCCCCCGAATGTAATCCGCTGGTCTCCGCCCGAGACTCGCTTGACCAGTCGCTCTGGTGACAAGCCGGCTTCGCGCGGGCACCTTAAGTCCGCCGGCCGCACAACTAGAAAGGTGCGCCATGAAAGGACTCTCTCTCCTGCTCGCCCTCGGGCTGCTCTGCGGCATGCCGGTGTTGTTGCCCGCGGAGGCGGCCACGCCCGCCAACGGCACCCTCACCGACACCTCGGGCCCCATCAGCTACAGCGCCGGTCCCTTCACGGTCGCGAACCCCACGCCCATCCCGGAAGTGGACTCAGGCCCCGAGTGCAACAACCCGCAGCAGCCCTGCGATGAGTTCGCGCTCACCGTATCCCTGCCGAGCGGCTATGCGGCCGCCAACCCCGGCGAGCTGATCCGCTTCAGCGCCGGCTGGACCGACTCCGGCAGCGGCGCTTCGGACTACGACCTCTACGTGTATCCAGGCACGGTCACCACCACCAACGGTTCCCAGACCGCACTGGCGCAGTCGGCGAGTTCCGCCAACCCGGAGGTGACCACCATCCGCGCCACCGACGGCACCCAGACCTTCACGGTGATCGTGGTGCCCTACACACCCACCGGCGAGACCGTGCATGTGACGGCGGACCTGATCGCCGGCCCCGCCGGCAGCACAGGCAGCGCGAACTTCGGCGGCGCCACCCCGGTCGCGCCGGGCGTGCCGCGCTATCAGAACTTCTACGCACCGGACGGCACCACCGCCCAAGGCGCCAACGGCGAGTTCAACATCGGCTTCGATCCCAAGACCCACCACGTGCTGACCCTCTCCGATCTCGACACCTATCAGCTGACGCTGCCGGAACGCCGCACACCGGCGCTGCCGGCTGCGGGCCCCGCGCTGTGGACCAAGGTCTCGCCCTCGGTGGTGAGCCTCTCCACCCTCGATCCGATCCTGTCCACGGACCAGGACACCGGGCGCACCTTCGAATCCATGCAGACCACCGGCGCGGAGGCCTTGTTCGCCTACAGCGACGACGATGGTGCCAGCTGGATCCAGGCCTCGGCCGCGCCGCCCAACGGCGGCGCCGACCACGAGACCATCGGCGCCGGTCCCTATCCGAAGGGGCTACCGGGTCTGCCCACGCCGTTGTATCCGGAAGCCGTGTACTACTGCTCCCAGGCGGTGGTAGGACCGGCTGCCTGCCAGCGCAGCGATACCGGCGGCTCCACCTTCGGACCGGGTGTGCCCATCTACTTCGGCAATGGCATCACCGCCTGCGGCGGACTGCACGGCCACGTGAAGGTGGGGCCGGACGGCGCGGTATACGTGCCGGCGGCGAGCTGCGGCAGCCAGCAAGGCGGTTCCGTGAGCCTGGACGCGGGCCTCACCTGGACGCAGTTCCTGGTGCCCGGCAGCCAATCCTTCACCGGCGGCTCGACGGATCCCTCCCTCGCCATCGACCAGGCCAACACGCTGTTCTATTGCTACGTGGACGGCCAGGGCGCCGAGCACCATGTGCATGCGGCGGTGAGCCATGACCATGGCCAGAGCTGGAGCAACGACACCGATCTTGGCGCCGCGGTGGGCGTGGTGAACGCCGTGTTCCCGGAGGCGGTGGCGGGCTCGCCCGGCCGCGCCGCCTGCGGCTTCGTCGGCACCGACCTGGCAGGCGATCATGAGTCCATGGCCTTCCCCGGCATCTGGTATCTGTTCATCGCCACCACCTATGACGGCGGCGCACACTGGGTGACGGTCAACGCCACGCCCAACGATCCGGTGCAGGGTGCTGGCGGCATCTGGAACAGCGGCGGCGGCAACCAGAACCGCAACCTCCTGGATTTCAACGAGGTCACCATGGATGACCACGGGGACGTGCTGTTCGGCTATGACGACGGGTGCGTCACCGCCACCTGCCTCGGCAATCCCAGCCAGAACGACTTCGTGGCCTTCCAACGGGTGGCGCGCCAGACAGGCGGCAAGCCGCTGCTCTCGCAGTTCGACCCGGCGGAACCGGCCGCACCGGCGGCGCCCTATCTACAGGGCTCGCGCACGAGCAGCCAGGCCTTGCTGAGCTGGACACCGCCGGATGACGGCGGAGAGGCGATCAGCTCCTACCGCATCCTGCGCGGCATCAGTCCCGGCATGGAGACAAACTATGCCAAGGTGGCGGGGACCAAGACCCTGTTCATAGACCAGAAGCCAAAGGCCTCGGTCACCCAGTACTACTACAAGGTGATCGCGGTGAATGCCAAAGGCGTGGGTGTGGCCAGCAACGAAGTGGTGTTGGCGGTGACCCAGACGGCCTCAGTGCAGCAGAAGACACCGGGCCGCATGGCCGTGAAAGCCATCGCCGCGAAACGCGTGATCCGTGACCGGGATGACGAAGACCGGCACTAAGGCCGGCCGGACACTGAAATAGGCTGGAAAATCGGCTTGAAAGCCTGGCGGCTTTTAAGTCGATTCCTTTAGACGTCCAGATTGGCCACTTCGAGTGCGTTCTTCTCGATGAACTCCCGGCGCGGTTCCACCTGGTCGCCCATGAGGGTGGTGAACACGTCGTCGGCGGTGCGCGCGTCGTCGATCCTCACCTTGAGCAGGCGGCGGCTGTTCATGTCCAGGGTGGTCTCCCAGAGTTGCTCCGGGTTCATCTCACCCAGGCCCTTGTAGCGCTGGATGGTCTGGCCGCGCTTGGCCTCGTCCAGCAGCCACTGCATGGCCTGCTTGAAGCCGCTCACTTCCATGCTGCGCTCGGCACGGGCCACTTCGCCGCCCTCGCCCATCAGCCCATCCAGCTGGGCGGCCAGGGCCGCCACGCTCTTGTACTCGCCGGAGCCGAAGAACTCCCGGTGCATGAGCTTGTCGGTGCTGAGGCCATGGTGCATGCGCGTGATCTTGAGGCTCGGCACCTCACGGGCCGCATCCTTGTGCAGGGACACGGTATAGAGGGTGCCGCTGCTGTCGCTGACATTGAGCCGGCTGGCCAGTTCCTGCGCCCACCTGGCGAGACCCTTCTCGTCGTCGAAGCTCTCGGCCGTCAGCACCGGCATGTAGATGAGCTTCTCCAGCACCTGCTCGTCGTAGCGGCGGGCGAAGCGCTGGATCATGGCCATGACTTCGAGGTATTGGCCGGCCAAGGCTTCCAGCGCCGCGCCCTTCAGGGGCTTGGCACCGGCCTTCACCGTGAGCGCGGCGTCCTCCAGCGAGGACTTCAGGAGCATGGTGTTCAGCTCCACGTCGTCCTTCACATACTGCTCGGTCTTGCCGCGCTTCACCTTGTAGAGGGGCGGCTGGGCGATGTAGATATGGCCGCGCTCCAGGAGCTCCGGCATCTGCCGGTAGAAGAAGGTCAGCAGCAGCGTGCGGATGTGGGACCCGTCCACGTCCGCGTCGGTCATGATGATGATGCGGTGGTAGCGCAGCTTGTCAGGGTTAAACTCTTCCTTGCCGATGCCGCAGCCGAGCGCGGTGATCAGCGTCCCGACTTCCTGTGAAGACAGCATCTTGTCGAAGCGCGCCTTCTCCACATTGAGGATCTTGCCCTTCAAGGGGAGTATCGCCTGGTACTTGCGGTCGCGGCCCTGCTTGGCGGAGCCGCCTGCGGAGTCGCCCTCGACGATGAAGATCTCGCACAGGCTCGCGTCCTTCTCCTGGCAGTCGGCGAGCTTGCCGGGGAGCCCGGCGATGTCCAGCACGCCCTTGCGCCGCGTCATCTCGCGGGCCTTGCGCGCCGCCTCGCGGGCGCGGGCCGCCTCGATGATCTTGGCGACGATGATCTTGGATTCGGTGGGCTTCTCCTCCAGGAACTCCTGAAACTTCTCGGCCATCAGCGATTCCACCACGCCCTTCACCTCGGACGAGACCAGCTTGTCCTTGGTCTGGGAGGAGAACTTGGGGTCCGGCAGCTTCACCGAGACGATGGCGGTCAAGCCCTCGCGGGCGTCGTCACCGGTCATGGGGATCTTCTCTTTCTTGAACGCCGGCGAGCCCTCGATGAAGGTGTTGAGGGTGCGGGTCAGCGCGGCGCGGAAGCCGGCGAGGTGCGTGCCGCCGTCGCGCTGCGGGATGTTGTTGGTGAAGCAGTACACGGTCTCCTGGTAGGAGTCGTTCCACTGCAGCGCCACTTCCACGGTGATCTTCTGCTTCTCGGCGACGAAGCGGAACACGGTCGGGTGCAGCGCTTCCTTGTTGCGGTTCAGGTGCTCGACGAAGGCCCTGATGCCGCCCTCGTACTGGAAGGTCTCGCGCCGGTCGCTGCGCTCGTCGTGCAGCAGGATGCGCACGCCGGAGTTGAGGAACGACAGCTCCCGCAGGCGTCGCTCCAGGGTCTCGGCGTTGAATTCGATGTGGGTGAACACGGTGGCCGCAGGCTTGAAGCGGATCTCGGTGCCGGTGCCTTCGGCGTCGCCGATGGCGCGCAGGGCGTATTGCGGCGCGCCGTCCTTGTATTCCTGCTCGTAGAGCTTGCCGTCGCGCTTGATCAGGAGATGCAGGTGTTCGGACAGCGCATTCACCACCGACACGCCCACGCCGTGCAGACCGCCGGAGACCTTGTAGGAGTTGTCGTCGAACTTACCGCCGGCGTGGAGGATGGTCATGATGACCTCAGCCGCCGAGCGGCCCTCCTCCTTATGCATGTCCACCGGGATACCACGGCCATTATCTTTCACGGAGATAGAATCATCTTCGTGAATGATGACCTCTATTTCGCTGCAATAGCCAGCGAGCGCTTCGTCGATGGAGTTGTCCACCACCTCGAAGACCATATGGTGCAGGCCGGTGCCGTCATCGGTGTCGCCGATGTACATGCCGGGGCGTTTGCGCACGGCATCCAGGCCCTTCAGAACCTTGATGTTGGTGGAGTCGTAGCGCTTGGTATCAGCCATGGGAGGGGTCTTTTTCGTCAATTTATCATTATACCAATTTGGCGATTTTCCCGTGTTCCACGTGGAAAAAATTGGCTCCCGACCAGACCGGCAGCCGCTCCTTTTCTACGCTGGTCAGGAACACCTGGGTCTCGGATTCCCGGACCAATTCCAGGAAGCGCCCTAGGTGGCCCCGGTCCAATTCAGCGGCCAAATCGTCCAGGAGCAGGAGGCATTGCCGCCCCGTGGTCTGCTTCAGATACACCGCCTGGGCCAATAACAAGGCGCCCGCCAGGACCTTCTGCTGCCCCCGGGAGACCTGCTGCTGGGCCGATACGCCCCCGATCTCGATGGCCATCTCGGCCCGATGGGGACCGGAGCGGGTCAGGCCCTGCTCCCGGTCGAAAGCCCTGTTGGACGCCAGCGCCTCCTCCAGGGTCTTACCCTCCCCCCAACCCCTGAGGTATCGCATCCCCAGATCCATAGGTCCCAGGAGCCTGCGGGCCCAGGCCGTGGCTACCGGCTCCAGTTGCGCTAGGTAATCCCGGCGATAGCTGTCCAGAGCCATGCCCGCCGTCGCCAGTTCCGGTTCGAAGGTCTTGATGAGGGCCTCAGGCGCCTTCTGCCGCAGGGCCGTATTGCGCTGCTTAAGGGCCCGCTGATAGCGGCGCCAGGTGGGCAGGAAGCCTTGTTCCACGTGGAACACCCCCCAGTCCAGGAACTGCCGGCGGTGCCGGGGCCCCCCCTCTATGAGTTGATGGGCCCCAGAATCGAAGAGTTGTACCGGGAGGCGCTCCGTAAGCTCCGCCAGGTTCTGGGCAGGAGCGCCCGCCACACGGGCCTCCAGGGACCCGCCCCGACGGGCAAGCCCCAGGGCCACCGTACCGGAGGAATCCTGGGTGAAGGCACTCAGGAGGAAGCCCTCCGCCCCCTGCCGGACTAAGGTATCGGCCTTGGAGGTGCGGAAGGAGCGGCCGCGGCTGAGGAAGAAGATCGCCTCCAGCAAGCTGGTCTTGCCGGAGGCATTGTCACCGAGGATGAGGTTGGCCCTTGATCCCAAGTCCAATTCGAGGGCGGCGAAGCAGCGGAAATCCCGCAGGTTCAGGTGGGTCAGCGACACGGGGTGTCGCGTCCTGGATTGAACCGAGAAAGCTCGTCCTGGGTTTTCTCTACCCGGCGAGGCCGGGTTCGAGGCGAGGTCACGAACGCCGCATAGGGATATGCGGCTAGACTTTCCCGAGGGCAGGAGCCCGTAGGGAAAGAGTCCGCCCTCGCCGGCGCGCTAACGCGCGTGCGGGGCATTCCTGCCCCGCATTTAGAACCTTCATGCTGATTAGCAGCCACGAAACCGAGCGGTTAAAGCCGCATCGGCATCACCACGTAGCGGCAGATGTCGTTCTCGGGCTGGCGGATGAGACAACTGCTGTTGGAATCCGTGAGGGTGATGCGCACCTGTTCCCCGTGGAGCGCGCTCAAGGCGTCCATAAGGTAGGAGACGTTGAAGCCTATCTCGAGCTCGGCGCCCTGGTACTTCACCTCCACCTCGTCCTCGGCCTCTTCTTGCTCGGGGTTATGGGCCATGACCTTGAGGCGGTTGGCGGCTAGTTGCAGGCGCACGCCACGGTATTTCTCGTTGGAGAGGATGGCGGTGCGGCCCAAGGCATCCCGCAGTACCTGCCGGTCCGCGATGATGTCCTTGTCCCCTGCTTTCGGTACCACCCGTTCGTAGTCCGGGAAGCGGCCGTCGATGAGCTTCGAGGTGAAGCGCAGACCCGCGAGTTCCACCCGCACGTGGTTGGCGCCGAAGGACACCTTGGCGGGCTCGTCGCTGTCAGCCAGGAGACGCTGCAGTTCCAGCACGCCCTTGCGCGGCACGATCACCTGCTGAGCCGGGAGATCCGCAGCGTCCGCTTCCAGGTCACACATGGCGAGACGATGGCCGTCGGTGGCCACGGCACGGATACGCTTAGGCGAGAGCTCGAACAGCAGACCGTTCAGGTAATAACGCACGTCCTGCTGGGCCATGGAGAACTGGGTGCGCTCGATGAGTTCCCGCAGTTTCTTCTGCACCAGGTCCACGCTGCGCTGGGATTTGATGTCTTCCACCGCGGGGAATTCCGCCGCGGGCAGGGTCGCCAGCAGGAAGCGGCTGCGGCCGGACTTCACGGTGACCCGGTCCCGGTCCAGGCTCACGGAGACCTTGGCGCCTTCCGGCAGCGAACGGCAGATGTCCAGGAGCTTGCGGGCCGGGACCGTGACCTCGCCCTTCTCCTTCACGTCCACTTCGGCCTGCGCGACCAGCTCCACTTCGAGATCCGTGGCAGTGACCGAGAGGGTCTTGTCACCCACAGTCAGCAACACATTGGCCAAGATCGGCATGGTCTGGCGGCGTTCCACCACACCCACCACCGCCTGCACCGGCTTCAACAGGGAATCGCGCAGCGCTTCGAACTTCATTTATCCACCTGTCTCTTAGTCTTGATTTAGATAGATACAAAGAATTAGTAGTAAGAATAGAACCCGCAGCCTCTTGGGGATAAGCGGATAAAATTCTTATATTTCAATTACCTGCGGGCTTAAAACCCATGTTAACTGACCGCCGGTCACAATCCCATTGCCTGTGGGTGGATTGTGGATAAACCCGGGCCAGATTTTACCCACAATTAATCCACAAGCGCGCCACCCTCTTTTCCAGAGCCCTAACCTTAGCTGGTCAGGGTGCGTTGCAGGGCTGCGTAGTCCTCGTTCAACTTGTTGTCGGCGGCGCGCAGTTCCTGGACCTTGCGGCAGGCATGCAGCACCGTGGTGTGGTCCCGGCCGCCGAAGGCATCGCCGATCTCGGGCAAGCTGTGGTTGGTGAGCTCCTTAGCGAGGGCCATGGCCACTTGGCGTGGCCGCGCGATGGAGCGGCTGCGACGCTTGGACAGCATGTCGTTGACCCGCACCCGGTAGAAGTCGGCCACGGTCTTCTGGATGTTCTCTAGGGTGACCTGCCGGTCCTGCACCGCCAGGATGTCCCGCAGGCATTCCTTGGCGTAATCCATGGTGATGGTGCGGCCCGTGAAGCGGGCGTTGGCGATGACCCGGCGCAAGGCACCTTCCAGCTCGCGGATGTTGGAGCTGACCCGCTGGGCGACGAAGAAGGCCACTTCGCTGGAGAGATCCACGCCCTCCGCCACCGCCTTCTTCATGAGGATCGCCACACGGGTCTCCAGTTCCGGCGGTTCCACCGGCACCGTGAGGCCCCAGCCGAAGCGGGATTTCAGGCGTTCCTCCAGGCCCTCCACTTCCTTGGGGTACCGGTCGCAGGTGAGGATCACCTGCTGCTGGCCTTCCAGGAGTGCGTTGAAGGTGTGGAAGAACTCCTCCTGGGAGCGCTCCTTGCCGACGAAGAACTGGATGTCGTCGATGAGCAGGGCGTCCACGGAGCGGTACTGGCGTTTGAACTCGTTGATGGTGTTGTGCTGCAGCGCCCGCACCATGTCGTTCACGAAACGTTCCGAGTGCACATAGGCGATGCGCGCCTTGGGGTTACGCGACAGGATCAGGTGCCCGACGCTGTGCATGAGATGGGTCTTGCCCAAGCCGACGCCGCCGTAGATGAACAGCGGGTTGTAGGCCTTGCCCGGGTTCTCGGCGATCTGGTGGGCGGCCGCCACCGCGAACTGATTGGACTTGCCCTCGACGAAGCTCTCGAAGGTGTAGAGGGGGTTCAGGCCCGAGCCCGGGGTCGGGATGACCGGCGCTGCCGGCGTGTAGCCGGGCAGGGCGGAAGGCAGGCTGGGCTCGGCAGTGCCGCCCACTTCCAGCAGCACGCGGCGCTGCTTGTCCTCGGCCAGTTCCCGGGCTAGGTTGGAGATGCGCGGCAGGAAGCGGTCCCGGACCCAGTCCATGACGAAACGGTTGGGCGCCAGCAGGCGCAGGGTGCCGCCTTCTTCCTCTTGGGCATGGAGGGGGCGAATCCAGGTGTTCAGCTCCTGTTCGGAGAGCTCACTCTCCAAATGGCTGACGCACCGCGTCCAAAGCGATGGCATGGCTAGGCAGACCCCCGGCGAAACAGGCTCTTCAAGAAGCGACGGCGCCCCTCGGGCGCCGCGCTAAGATTTCGTCAGGGAGTCTATACCGCCAAACTCGAGTTATCCACATCCGCGCCGATAAGAAATGCCCTAAGCACTTAACGCGCCAAGTCACTGGACGAAAATCGGCCAGTTGACAGCGACGCGCCGCACACGTCTAATAGCGGCCCTTTTGCCCGGTGCGACAAGGGCTTCCGTCTCTTGATTCGCACGCTTCATCGGATTCGAGTGTCATGAAAAGAACGTATCAACCCAAGAAGGGTCGCCGTAAGAAGACTCACGGCTTCCGGGCCCGCATGGCAACCAAGCGCGGCCGCCAGGTCGTGAACGCGCGGCGCGCCAAGGGTCGCAAGCGCCTGACGCCGTAACGAGGCAGGGACCCTTGCGTCCCGCCTCCTTCCCGCCCACGGCGCGTCTGCGCCTGCCGGCGGAATTCACACAGGTGTTCCGCAGCGGCACGCGAAGCAGCGACGCCTGTTTCGTGGTGTTGGCGTGCCCCAACCAGGCCGGTGCCGCGCGGCTCGGGGTCTCGGTGGCGAAGAAGGCCATCGCCGGTGCCGCCAAGCGCAACCGCGTGAAGCGCGCGGCGCGCGAGAGCTTCCGACTGAACCGCACGCTGTTGCCGGCGGCGGACATCGTGGTACAGGCCCGCGGTGGGGCGCGGCAGCACGACACGGACGGGCTGCGCCGCAGTCTCGATTGGCACTGGCAGGAACTGATCAAGCGATGCAAAGAATCCTGATCCTCCTCATCCAGGTCTACCGCTACACCGTGAGTCCGGTGTTGGGGCAGCGCTGCCGTTTCGAACCCTCCTGTTCCATGTATGCCATCGGCGCGCTGCGCGAGCACGGCGCCATCAAGGGCTCAGGCCTCGCCGCCTGGCGGCTCCTGCGCTGCAACCCCTTCAACCACGGCGGCTACGATCCGGTCCCGCCGTCGCACACGCACATAGCCGAGCACCGTCATGGATAACCGCCGCATATTCCTCCTGGCTGCCTTGGGCATCGTGGCCTTCGCCATCTACCAGAGCTGGATGCTGGATTACGGTCCGAAACCCACGGCGGATCAGGCCGTGCCTGCGGCCAGCACCGCGGCCCCCGCTACGGGTACCGCTACCGTGCCTGCCGCGAGCAGCGCGGGTAGGGCAGGGGCCGCCGCCGCCGTGGTGGCGCCGGGGGTGGCCGGTGCGCTGCCCAAGGGCCAGGCCATCCATGTGCGCACCGACGTGCTGGACCTCACCTTGGACACGGCCGGCGGCGACATCCGCCAGGCGGCGCTCCTCAAGTATCCCGAGACCCTCAAGGATCCGAGCAAGCCGGTGCGGGTGCTGGACGATTCGGATGCCACCCTGATGGTGCTACAGGGCGGCTTGCAGGCGCAGCAGGGCGATGCCCCCGCCGCCGACGCCCGCTTCACCACGCCCCAGACCGAGTACGCCCTGGCGGAGGGCAGCGACACGCTGAAGGTGGCCCTCACCTGGGACGACGGCCACGGCCTCGTTTTGGTGAAGACCTACACCCTGAAGCGCGGCAGCTACGAGATCGCCGTGGATTACAGCGTGCAGAACGCCGGTAAGGCGCCATGGACCGGCAGCGCCTGGCTGCAATGGCAGAACCATTGGACGCCGCCCCACACCAGTCTCTTCAGCGGCACCGCCCGCTACGAATACCAGCGCTTCGCCATGCACGGCGGCAAGGGCTATCAGCAGCTCGACTTCAACAAGGTCGGCGAGACGCCGGTCTCCCAGACCGAGGACGGCGGTTGGGTGGCGGTGGTGGAGCATTACTTCCTGGAGGCCATCATCCCCGCCGGCCAGCAGAAGAACCTCTACTACAGCAAGTCCGCCGGCGACTCGCGCTTCGTCACCGGCACCGTGAGCGCTGCCAAGACCGTGGCGCCGGGCGCCAGCGCCGACTACGCGGCGACGCTCTATATAGGACCGAAGCTCCAGACCCAGCTCGCCGGGGTGGCCACCAACATGGAGCTGACCGTGGACTACGGCAAGCTCACCATCCTGGCGGAGCCGCTGTTCTGGCTCTTGGAGCACATCGAGAAGTTCGTCGGCAACTGGGGCTGGTCGATCCTGATCCTGACGTTGCTCATCAAGGCCATCACCTACAAGCTGAACGAGATGGCCGGCCGCTCCATGGCGAAGATGCGCCAGGTGCAGCCGCGCATCAAGGCGCTGCAGGACCGTTACAAGGACGATCGCCAGAAGCTCAGCCAGGCGATGATGGAGCTCTACAAGAAGGAGAAGATCAACCCGACCAGCAGCTGCCTGCCGATCGTGATCCAGATCCCGATCTTCTTCGCCCTGTTCTACGTGCTGACCGACAGCATCGAGCTGCGCCACGCGCCCTGGATGCTGTGGATCCACGACCTCTCGGCGCCGGATCCGTATTACGTGCTGCCGGTGATCTACGGCGTGGCCATGTTCATCCAGCAGCACCTGCAGCCGCAGCCGGCGGACAAGACCCAGGCCATGATGATGAAGATCATGCCCCTGGCGCTGTTGTTCCTGTACGCGGTGCTGCCCTCGGGCCTGGTGCTGTATTACCTGGCCAATTCCATCATCACCATCGCGCAGCAGCGCTACATCAACAATCTCATAGAGAAAGAGAGCAAGCCGCGCAGCTAGGCGCGGCGCCTCTCAACTCTTGAGACGGGTATCCACCCTGGACACATGCTCCAGGGTGTTGTGCACGGGGCATTTGTTGGCGATCTCCAGCAGCTTAAGCCGCTGCGCCTCGCTCAAGTCCCCCTCCAGCTCCAGTTCCCGCGTGAAGAGGTCCATCTTCACTTCCTTGCCGTCGGCGCAGTCGCTGGCATCCTTGGCGTACACCTTGTCGTGGGTGAGCTTCACGCTCAGGCCCTTCATGGGCAGCTGCTTGCGGTCCGCGTACATGCGCAGGGTGATGGCGGTGCAGGCGCCGAGCGCCGCGGTGAGAAGCCCGTAAGGATCCGCGCCCGCGTCGGTGCCGCCGGATTCCCGAGGCTCGTCGCCGGTGATGTGATGCGGGCCCACGTAGATCTCGCAGCGGTAATGGTCCTCGCCCATGCGCACCAAGGTCTCGCCGCCGGTGGCGGGCGAGGAGAGGGGCTGCATGCCGAGCTCGCCCAGGTACTTGCTGGCCCAGGCGCCCAGGATCAGGCCCACGTATTCGGAATCGGTCTCGCGGGTGAGCAGGTGATCGGCTTCGTTGAGGCTGATGAAGCTCTTGGGGTGCAGCGCGGCGCCGAAGATCTGCGCCGCGTTGCCGATGTCCACGGTCTTGTCGGCGGGCGAATGGAACACCAGGAGGGCCTTGCGCAGTCCCCTCAGGTTGTCCTTCCAGGGCCGCATCTTGAGGTCGTCCAGGAAGCTCTTCTTGAAGCGGAACTCGCGGCCCACGAGCGTCACGGTGGCGGCACCTTCTTCCTCGATCTTTTCCCGCGCAGGCCCCAGCAGCATGGCCACGTGCTCCGGATCCGCCGGCGCGCCGATGGTGGCCACGGCCACCGAGCTCGGGATGTCATGGGCCGCTTCCAGCACCGCGGTCCCTCCCAGGGAGTGGCCAATCAGTATCTTCGGGGCCTCGTACTTCTCCGCCAGGAATCTCGCGGCGGCCTTGAGGTCCGCCACGTTGCCGCTGAAGGTGGTGTCGGCGAAGTCGCCCTCGCTCTCGCCCAGGCCCGCGAAGTCGAAGCGCAGCATGGCGATGCCCTCCCGCGCCAGGGCCCGGCCGATGTTGACGGCGGCGCGCACGTCCTTGCCGCAGGTGAAGCAGTGGGCATAGAGCGCGTAGGCGCGGGGCTTGCCGTTGGGCGGCAGGTCCAGGCGGCCGGCCAGTTGCTGACCGGAGGCATTGGGGAAGCGGATGGGGATGCCGGGCATGGGTGCTGCTCGCAGACGGTATGATGGAAAGAGTCTCCCCCCGGCACGCTTATTTCACAAATGAATGCAATCGATACCATCGCGGCCATAGCGACGCCACCGGGCCGGGGCGGCATCGGCATCGTGCGGGTGTCGGGACCTAGAGCTGCAGAGATCGCCGAGGCGCTGACGGGCCGGCTGCCCAGACCCCGGCGCGCCTCCCTGCGGGAATTCCGGGACGAGGCGGGCAGGGCGCTGGACTCGGGGCTAGCGCTGTTCTTCCCCGGGCCCGATTCCTTCACCGGCGAAGATGTGCTGGAACTGCATGGCCACGGCGGAGCGGTGGTGTTGGACCTGGTGCTGCAACGGGTCCTGGATCTCGGCGCCCGCCAAGCCCGACCCGGCGAGTTCTCGGAACGGGCTTTCCTCAATGACAAACTGGATCTGGCCCAGGCGGAAGCCATCGCCGACTTGATCGACAGCGGTTCGGAGCAGGCGGCGCGCGCCGCCATGCGTTCCCTGAACGGCGAGTTCTCCCTGCGGGTGGCGCGGCTGGTGGAAGACATCACGGTCTTGCGCGCCTACGTGGAAGCGGCCATAGATTTCCCGGACGAGGAAGTGGATTTCCTGACGGAAGGCGACGTGGCCGGGCGACTGGATGTTATCCGCGACGCCTTCGAGGCGCTGGCGGCCGCGGCGCGGCAGGGCAGCCTGATGCGCGAGGGCCTGGCGGTGGTGATCGCGGGGCGGCCCAATGCCGGCAAATCCAGCCTGCTCAACCAGCTCGCCGGTCATGAGGCCGCCATCGTCACCGACATCCCCGGCACCACCCGCGATGTCCTGCGGGAGCGTCTGGACATCGACGGTCTGCCCCTGCATCTCACGGACACCGCGGGTCTGCGGGAGAGCGGCGATGCGGTGGAGCAGGAAGGGGTGCGCCGCGCCTGGAACGAGATGGAGAAGGCCGACCGGGTGTTGCTGGTGGTGGACGCGACCCGGGGACTCAGCGACGAGGACCGCCGCATCCTGGAATCCATGCCCCGCGCCATCCCGGTGACCGTGGTCTACAACAAGATCGACCTCACGGGCCAACGGCCCGCGGAAGACGAGCTGGATGGCGTGGCCAGCGTATGGCTTTCGGCGCAGTATGGTCTGGGGCTGGATCTCCTGCGCGCGCACCTGAAGCGCATGGCGGGCTACCAGCAGACCGGCGAGGACGGATTCACCGCGCGGCGCCGGCACCTGGATGCCCTGAAGCGTGCCCGCGAACATCTCGAGGAGGCCGCCGACCACGTGCAGGCGGGAGCGGGGGAACTGCTGGCGGAGGAACTTAGGCTCGCGCAGCTTTGTCTGAACGAGATCACCGGCGAGTTCACCAGCGACGATCTGTTGGGAAAGATCTTCTCAAGTTTCTGCATCGGCAAATGACCGCGAGGTCCCATGGGGTCCATGAGCGCACTGTCGAGACGAAAATCCATCGAGCAGCTCCAGCAGGAAGCGGGGGAGAGCAAGCAGTTCCGCCGCGTGCTGGGCCTCTGGCAGCTCACCGGCATCGGCTTGGGCGGCATCATCGGCGTGGGCATCTTCGTGCTCACCGGCGTGGTGGCGGCGACCCAGACCGGTCCCGCAGTGATCATCGCCTTCATCCTGGCGGGCGTCGCAAGCGCAGCGGCAGCGCTGAGTTACGCCGAGTTCGCCGGCATGATCCCGGTGGCAGGCAGTGCCTACACCTACGGTTACGCGGTGTTGGGGGAGTTCGCCGCCTGGTTGTTGGGCTGGGATTTACTGCTCTGTTACGCCTTGATCGTCGCCGTGGTGGCAGCGGGCTGGTCCGGTTATGTGCAGGCGCTGCTGGCCGCCGCCGGCGTGGCCTTGCCTGCCTGGGCCCAGGGTGCCGCCGGCAGCGGTCCTGGTCATGTGTTCGACGTGGTCGCCGCGGCAGTGGCGCTCGCCATCGCCTTGCTGTTGACGGTGCGCACCGAATGGGGCGCGCGTTTCAACACCGCCATCGTCGCCATCAAGATCGCCGGCATCCTGCTGGTGATCCTGGCGGGCGTGGCCTACGTGCAGCCGGAGCACTGGCATCCTTTCATGCCCTTCGGTTTCGGCGGCGTGCTGTCGGGCGCGGCGGTGGTGTTCTTCGCGGTGTTCGGCTACGACACCCTCACCACGGCAGCGGAAGAGGCGAAAGATCCGCAGCGGGACCTGCCTTGGGCGGTGGTGCTTTCCTTGGGGATAGCGATGGTCCTGTACCTAGCCATGTGCATGGTGCTGACGGGCATCGTGCCTTCCTCCACGCTCAACAACGCGGCGCCGGTGGCCAACGCCTTCTCCGCCATCGGCCTGCGCTGGGTGATGGTGGCGGTGTCGCTGGCCGCCATCACCGGTATCACCAGCGTCCTGTTCGCCAACATGCTGGCGGGCGCGCGCATCGGCTTCGCCTTGTCGCGCGATGGATTGCTACCCGGCTGGTTCAGCGCGGTGCACGCGCGCTATCGCACGCCGTATCGGGCCACGCTCATCTTGGGCGTGCTGACGGCGGTCGCGGCCGGGCTCTTCCCGCTCACCACAGTGGCGGAAGTGGTGAACTTCGGCATGTTGGCGGCCTTCGCCGTCATCTGCGCCGCCATCCTCATCCTGCGCCGTGCGCGGCCGGACTTGCCGCGCAGCTTCCGGGTGCCCTTCGTGCCTGTGGTGCCGCTGGTGGGCGCGGGCTTTTCTCTATGGCTGATCTACGGTCTGCCGGTGGGTGTGTGGGTGGGGTTCGCCGCCTGGATGGTGGTGGGCGTGCTCGTCTATCTTGGCTACGGCATCCGACACAGCCGCCTCAGCGGGAAGTCTTAAGCCTCGATGCCTTTCGGCACCGCGTGGCCCATGCGCGGCAGCAAGAGGCGCAGCAAGGGCCCGACCATCATGTTGGTGACGATGGCCATGACCACCAGCATGGTGAACACCGGCCGCGGCAGCACGCCGAGATCGAAGCCGATGTTGAGCACGATGAGTTCCATGAGGCCCCGGGTGTTCATCAAGGATCCCAATAGCCAGGCCTGGATGCGTTCGAAACCGGAACCGCGGGCGGCGAGATACACCGGCAGCACCTTCCCGAGGATGCCTGCCGCCAGGATCACCCCGAGCCAGGCGAAGGACTCCGGCGTGCTCAAGCCCGTGAGGTCGGTGCGCAGGCCGGTGTAGGTGAAGAACACCGGTAACAGGAACACCGTCACGAACTGCCCCACCTGGGCGCGCCAGGCCCGCACGAACTCCGGATAGGAATGGAACAGCATGCCGCAGGCGAAGCCGCCGAAGATGGCAAAGATGCCGAGCTTGTAGGTGCAGATGCCAGCGGCGAACATCAGGCAGATGCACAGCGCCATCAGGTTGGAGGACATGGCGCCGTCCTTAGGCGGCCGGCGCTCCATCAAGAGGCCGATCAGCGGCCGCAAGGCATAGCGCATCATCAGCAGGAATCCCAGCAGACCCACCACCTGCCAGGCCAGGTGCGCGCCGGAGAACTGCGCAGTGCTGTAGGCGGTCAAGCCCGCCAGCAACAGCCAGCCCGCCACGTCGTTCACCGCCGCCGCCGAGATCGCCACTACGCCCAACTCGGTGCGCGTGAGTCCGTATTCGCGTAACACCCGGCCCAGCACCGGCATGGCGGTGATGGCGAGGCTCACTCCGCAGAACAGGCTGAACACCAGCGGGTCGGAATGGGGCGCGAGTGAGGCTGCGGCGGAATACCCGACCACGATGCCGAGCAGCAAGGGCGTAAAGATCGAGGCCAGGGCCACCGCCAGCACGCCGCGGCGGTTGTGGCCCTGCTGCAGCAGGCTGAACTCGAAGTCCATGCCGATCTGGAACATGAGGAACACCAACCCCAGTTGGCTGATGACGTTGATGGTGGAAGGCACTGCGCCGAACAGCACGCCGGACAGATGCGGGAAGAAATGCCCGAACAGCGAAGGGCCGAGCAGGAGGCCGGCGATGATCTCGCCCACCACTCCCGGTTGGCCGAGGCGTCGCGCCACGGTGTTGAGCACCCGCGCCGCCAGGATCATCACGATCAGCTGCAGCAGGATCGAGAACAGCAGGTCTTCGGTCTGGTTGGCGGAGTCCAAGACTGCGACACTCCCCTGTGACGGGGCAGTCTCGCACACCCGCCGCGGCTTAGGCCATCATGCTCTTGACGCGGTCGCGGCCCGCTTCCTTCGCCTGATACAGCGCCTGGTCGGCACGCGACAGCGTGGCACGCAAGTCCTCGCCCGGCCGGTAAACGGCAAGCCCGCAGGACACGGTGAGCTTGAGGTCAGTGCCCTGCACCTGCAGCGGGGTGCCCGCCACCTTGCGGCGGATGCGTTCGATGCAGACATGGGCGCCGTCCAGGTCAGTCTCCGGCATCACCAGCATGAACTCCTCGCCGCCGTAGCGGCCGAAGTGCTCGTCGCCCCAATGACCGGCGTCCGGTCCGTCGCGTCCCACCCGGTCCAGGGTGCGGATCTCGCGCAGCACCAGCATCGCGAACTGACGCAGCACGTCGTCGCCGGCGAGATGGCCGTAGCGGTCGTTGACGGACTTGAAGTAGTCCAAGTCCATCAGGCACAGGGTGAAGCCGCGGCCGGTGCGCTGGGCGCGCAACTGCTCCTGCTCCAGGATCTGCATGATGTGGCGGCGGTTATAGGTGCCGGTGAGGTCGTCGTGCACCGCCAGGCGTTGGTTCTTGGAGAGCGCGGCGGCAAGCTCGCTGTTGCGCCGCGACACGGTCTCGCGCAGCTTGCCCACGTAGCTGCCGAAGAACGCCAGCCAGATGAGCGTGGCGGACAGCACCACGAACTGCAGCGCTTCGAGAGGCAGCGGGATGCCGCTGCTCTGGCCGTACACGTCGCGCAGCACCACCAGGCCATAGCTCACGATCACCAGCGCCGTGAGTCCCAGGTATTCGCCGCGCCGCAGGCGGAACACCCCGAACAGGAACACCACCGCATACAGCATCAGCAGCATGCCCCGCACCTTGGGGGCGAGCGCCATCAGCAGCATCACCCAGACGGTCGCCACCACCATCTGCGGCAGGGTCAGGCTGGGATCGGGCCAGTAGCGGTTCAGGCCGGAGCGCAGCAGTGCGTAGAACGTGAAGTTGCAGACGCCGGTGAGGGCCACCGCGATCCAGAATCCGCGCGGCGAGATCTGCACCAGGCCGAGCTGGTAGCAGTAGGCGGTGAGGCCGACCCACAGCACATAGGACAGCGCCGCCATCAGGAAGCGCCGTATCCTGAGTGCCTGTTTCGCGTCCTCGGGGAAGAATGTCCAGCCCACGCCTGTGTCCGCACCTTAAAGGGGTTCGAACCTTCAGGGTGCCATAGGCCGGCGGGGCGCTCCTGCAGTCTGTCGTGCTTTTGCTACCGTTCAGCGGACTTTTACATATTCTGGGGTCCGCAGGCCCAGAACTTAGCCGAGGATTCGCTCGCGTTTGTACAGCCACACCGCCACGGCGGCGAGCGCGCCTCCGGCCACCAGGGTACTGCCCACCGAGAGCGCCACGAACAGGGGCTTCAGGGGCTCACCCTTGATGAGCCCGGTGATGAGCACGTCCTGGCTCATGGAGGGCAGCAGCATCATCCACCAGGCGGGCTCCATGGGGAACATCACCAGGCCCAGCACCGGAATCATGGGTAACAGCATGATGAAGGACAGCCAGGTCTGGGCCTCCTTGTAGCTCTTGGTGAAGGAAGCCACCACCGAGAGCAGGCCCGCGACGAACAGGCAGAAGGGCAGGCACACCAGGAAGGTCGCGGCGGCGGTGGCCGGCGTGAGGTCCACGGAGATGCCCACCTTGGCGGCGGGGATGATGCGCTGGCACCAGAGCAGCGCCACGATGTCGATGCCGAGGGAGACGGCGGAGAACAAGGTCACCGCCGAGAGCTTGCCCAGCACGAGGGTACCGCGCGAAACGGCGGTGGTGAGCAAGGGTTCCAGCGAACCGCGCTCGCGCTCGCCGGCGGTGCTGTCGATGGCAAGGTAGAAGGCGCCGAGGATGGCGGCGAACAACAGGAAGTACGGCATCATCCCCAGGAGCAGCACCGCACGCGACTTGGGCGTGGAGACGTCCGCGTCCTCGATCGCCAGCGGCGACAGCGCGCGCGGATCCACGCCGCGGGCCAAGAGGCGCAACACCGCGATGGAGCGGGAATAGTTCTCCAGCACGCTGCGCACCCGCTCCACGTTCTTGCCGGCGGATTCGCGCGACTTGTCGCTGATGAGGCGCAGCTCGGCGGGCCGTCCGGTGCGCAAGGCGGCGGCGTAGGAATCCGGCACCACCAGCACCACGTCCCGCTTGCCGGTCTTCACCGCCTCGCGGGGATCCTCCGGCGCCTTCTCGATATCCATGTTGTTCTGGCGGAGATAATCCATGAGACCGGGGGCGTTCTCGGCGCCCTGCACCGCCAGGGTGTAACGCTGGTCCAGGTCCGCCACCTGGCGGTTGATGATGGTGCTCATCATCACGGTGTAGAACAGCGGGCCGAACAGGGGACCGAAAACCAACACGGTCAACAAGGTGCGGCGATCCCGCAGGTTGTCCACGGCTTCTTTATAGAAGACGGCGAGATATTTGCGGAAGCTCATGCCGCTGCCTCCTCGCCGACCAGCTTCACGAAAGCCTCTTCCAGGTCGGATTCACTGGTCTGCTGGCGCAATGCATCGGGAGTGCCCTGGGCCACGATGCGGCCGTGGGCGATGATCACGATCTCGTCGCAGAGCGCCGCCACCTCCTGCATCACATGGCTGGAGAAGAGCACGCAGTGCCCCGCGTCCTTCAGCTTGCGGATCAGGGCGCGCAGTGCGCGGGTCGCCATCACGTCCAGGCCGTTGGTGGGTTCATCCAGCACCAGGTTGCGGGGGCCATGCACCATGGCGCGGGCCAGTGCCACCTTGATCTTCTGGCCCTGGGAGTAGCCCTTGGCTGGTCGGTCCGCGAACTCGCCGATCTCCAGGAGTTCGACGAGTTCAGCGATGCGCCGGTCGAGTGCCGCACCCGAGATGCCGTTCAGCTCGCCGTAATAGCGGATGTTCTCCCGGGCGCTGAGGCGCGGATAGAGACCGCTCTGGTGCGGCAACACCCCGAGCTTCATGCGCGCGCCGTTGCCGTCCGCCGCCACATCCATGCCGTCCACTTTCACGGAGCCCGCGCCCGGGCGCAGCACCGTGGAGATGATGCGCAGCGTGGTGGACTTGCCGGCCCCGTTGGGGCCGAGCAGGCCCGTGATGCGTCCGTCGCTGGCGGAGAAGCTCACGCTCTGGACTGCCTGAACGCTGCCGAAGCTCTTCATCAGGTCTTTGACTTCGATCATGGCTGCGGTCCCGAGAACGAGATGAAGAAGGGGAGCGGCTTCATGTCCTTGATGCAGGAGGTGTCCAGGCCTTTCACGCTGCCCGACGCCACGAAGTCGGTGGCGATGCGCGGCACACAGCCGCGGAACAGGTTGCCGTGGCCCTGGCCCGGATCCACCAGTAAGAGGCTGTTGGAGAGCGTCCTGGCGGCACGCGCCGCGTTGGCGGGCGGGGTGACCGGGTCATCCTCGCCGGAGAGCAGCAGCACCGGCTTGCCGGAGACCACCGGCCGTTTGAAGTCCGGGTCCATCACGCCGCGCGGCCAGAGCTTGCAGATCCGCAGCAGGGTGTCCATGGTGCTGGCGCCGAGGTAGGTGTCCTGCTCCAGCTTCTGGTGCGCAGGGTCATGGGAGATGAACGGCGCGTCCTCGGTGCACACCACCGAGGCGTTCATGCCCTGGGCGAAACCCTCGTCCACCTCGTCCTGGAACAGCAGGGCGTCGCTCATGAGCGGCAGGTAGTCGTGCTGCACCGCGGCCTGGTGGATGAGCAGCGGCAGGAGCGCCACGGTCTCGCTCTGGTAGCTCATGAGCCGGATGGTGCCCGCCACCTTGTCCCAGTCGAGCTGCTCGGTGCGGGGCGCGCCGGTGAGGGGGTCGCGCAGAGCGACGCTCACCGCGTGTTTGCCCAAGTCCTTCTGCAGGGAGGCGAAGCTGCCGGCGAGGTCCGGGAAGGCTTGGCGGCAGGCGGAGTCCCCTTCACAGCGCGTGAACACGAGGCTGAGGGCGTGCTGCGCGTCCAGCGAGACGTCCGGCCCCAGGGCCAGGTCCGCCGGCACCACTCCGTCCAGGATGACGCTGCGGATCGAGTCCGGATAGGCGCGCAGATATTGCAGCGCCACCCGCGTGCCATAGGAGATGCCGTAGAGGTCCACCTGTTGGTAGCCCAGGGCCGCGCGCACCGCCTCCAGGTCCTGCACCGCCACCGTAGTGGTGTAGAAGCGCGGGTCGCCGGGCAGGCGCTTGAGGCAGGCCTGCACCGTGGCGCTGAGCGCGGAGTCGCCGGAGGGCAGATCGGAGCGCAGCTCGGGGCAGTCCAGGCGGTTGGAGCCGCCGGTGCCGCGCTGGTCCACCAGGACGATGTCGCGCTCGCTGCGGATGCGGTCGAAGGCGCTGCTCTCTTCCAGGAAAGCTTCGGTGGAGGCCTGGCCGGGGCCGCCGGCGATGAAGAACAGCGCATCCGGCGCCGGATTGCTGGCGCGGGCCTTCAGCCAGGCCACGTGCAGGCCGATCTTCCTGCCCTCGGGATGGGCGCGGTCCTCCGGCACCGAGAGGGTGGTGCAGAGCGCCTGCTGGTGCTGCGCGCTTTGTGCGCCGCCGATCTGGCACTCGTGGAACTCAGGACGGGGCGTGACGAGCCTGGCCGTGGAGGCCGCCTGCACGCCGACGGCGAAGGCTGCCGCACCGTAGAGGAGCGCGGTGATCCGCATGGACAGGGGGCGATTCATGGCGTCACCTAGGGGTTCGCGGGCGGTTCGTCCGCCTCATAGATGAAGATCTGGTCCAGGGGCCTGCTGAACAGCCGCGCGATGCTGAAAGCCAGCGGCAGGCTCGGGTCATACTTTTCGGTCTCCAGCGCGTTGATGGTCTGGCGCGAGACGTTGAGACGTTCCGCCAGTTCCGCCTGGGTCCAACGCCGCTCGGCGCGCAACACGTGGATGCGGTTCTTCACTTGTAGCGGTACCAGAGCAGGCAGCTCGAGGCGCCCCACACCAGGTCGATGACCACGAAGGTCCACCAGGCGGGAATGTGGGGGAAGCCGGCGAAGTCTTCCAGGAAACCGTAGGTGAGGGTGAGGAAAGCGGTGACACCTGCGGCCATGGAGAGCGAAGTGAGGTGCACCCGGCGCTGCAGCTCGTCTGCCTGGGTGAGGTACACGTACAGGGACCACATCACCCAGATCACCGGGACCGTGGGCAAGAGGGCCAGCGCCACCAGCAAGCCGCCCTCGGGATGCTGGTGCTTGATGAAGTAGACGCAGCCGAGCAGTAGGGCCGCATAGATGCTCATGGCCACGATCACCCGCAGGCGGTGATGGCGATGGGCCTGGTCCGGATTGAGACGAGTAAATGTGTTCATGGCCCGGAAGGTACATAGCCCTTTACATGATGTCAAGTATCTTTTACTTTTAGTAAATGTGTATAGACAAACCGAGACCATCAAGGCATTCTAAATGACCGGGAGTCAGGAGCTGGAAGCCCCGGTATCCTTGGGTTCTAGGAGAGGGAGACACGATGCCGCGGGTCATCCATTTCGAGATCCATGCCGACGAGCCGGAACGGGCTATCCGCTTCTACACCTCGGTGTTCGGCTGGCAGTTCCTCAAGTTCCCTAACCCCATCACCGACTACTGGGTGGTGAAGACCGGCGAAGCCGACCAGCCGGGCATCGACGGCGGGCTGCTCAAGCGCGATATCCATTTCGAGGGCGTGGGCACCACGGCCTTCGTCTGCACCATCGCGGTCTCGGACTTGGACGTCTACCTCATGAAGGTCAACACCAGCGGCGGGCAGCTGGCGCGGGAGCGCATGGCGGTGGCCGGCGTCGGCTGGCTGGCCTATTGCAAGGACACGGAAGGCAACCTGTTCGGCATGATGCAGGCGGACGGCGCAGCCACGTGATGCGACAGCTGGCGGCGATCTCCTGCCTCGTGTCGCTGCTCTCGGCTTGTGCCGAAGCGCCTTTGGCACAGGACCAGCCGGTCACCCTGGCGAGGGATCAGGGTCTCGCGGCGGTGATGCTCGACACCCTGGACCCCCTGACCCAAGTGACCTTCGAGCAGCTGGGCGGGGGACGCAAGCTGGTGGTGGCGCAAGTGCCGGCGGGCATCAACATCTATCTGTTCCCGACCCGCGCTGGACGCTACTGCATGACGCACTTCCATTTCGCGAGCTTCGATTTCACGACCCAGGGCGAGCCGGAGTGCTTCCAGGTGTCGGCGGGGCAACTGAGCTACAGCGGCACGCTGGCACCCCGGGTGGAGGCGGGCCGGCCCGTCACCCATCAGGTCATGGACAGCCAGGGTTTCCGGGTGCTCTTGGGCGAGCACTATCCCAGCGTCGCTCGTGAGTTCCCGCCGCCGCACGCGGCGGAATGATCCCGCTTCAGGATCCCGACACCGAGCCACCCACCAGCACCACGCCCGCGGTGATGAGCGCGGCGGAGATGCCTTTCTGGGCGAGGTTCCGCGCCGACAAATCCTCGCGGCCGAAACGCGGCAGGAACAGGGTCAAGCACACGCCGATGGCGAAGATGAAAAGCGTGGTGGTGCTGCTGATGGCCTGCACCAGGCTCAGGGGCGCGAGCAGCAGCGCATAGCGCGCGCCCAGGTTGCCGCCAAGATTTATCAACTCATTGGCGGCATTGATGCCCATCACCGCGCCGGGGTGACGGCGGAACAGGCCGAAGAACTCGCGGCGCAGGGCGGGGAGCATGAGCACACCCAAGCCGAACAGGGCTTCACCCGCGTAACTCCAGAAGGCGGTGGTCCAGAACTCATCCTGCTCGGCGAAGGCCTTGAAGATCACCGAGCTCACCGCCAGGGCCAGGGCGCAGACCAGCATCAGCAGCATCAAGCGCAGCCGGAACTTGCCGCCGCGCCAGTCCACCGACAGCAGGGCGCCGCCCACGACGATCAGCCCACCGCCCACCAGCTGTTTCGCCGTGAGGGTCTCGTCCAGGAACACCAGGCCCAGGACATAGCCGAACAGGGGCGCGGCCTGGAAGAAGGGCGCCACCACCGAGGCCTCATCCCCCTGCAGCGCCCTCAAATAGAAATACATGGCGGTCATATAGAGCAGGCCCGAGAAGGCCACTGCCAGGGCCGCCTCCCAACCCGGCGTGAGGGCGTCGTGGTCGAAGACAGCTATGAATGGCAGCATCACGAGGCCGATGAGCGCCGTGAACACCAGCAGCACCGCCACGCCCGCGTGCTTGAAGTACTTCTCCACCAGGTACTTGTCCACGTGGGTGGAGGCGGCCCATAGGAGCGGGCCGGAGAAGGCGAACAACAGCCACATGGCGCCACTATATAGCTGCCATCCCGCCGGGCGGGAGTTCATGCCCCGGAACTGGCTGTGCGGGGGCTTTGTGCATAAAATGGCCAGCTTCGAAGAGGCCTGATGAGCATGGATCTCCCCAAGCAGTTCGACGTGATCGTGGTGGGCGGCGGCCATGCCGGCACCGAAGCGGCCCTCGCCGCTTCGCGCATGGGCCGGCGCACCCTGCTGCTCACCCATAGCCTCGAGACCCTGGGTCAGATGAGCTGCAACCCTGCCATCGGCGGCATCGGCAAGGGTCATCTGGTGAAGGAGATCGACGCCCTGGGCGGAGCCATGGCCCGCGCCGCCGACCAGGCTGGTATCCAGTTCCGCATCCTCAATGCGAGCAAGGGTCCCGCAGTGCGCGCCACCCGCGCCCAGGCGGACCGCGTCCTATATAGGGGCGCGATCCGCACCATGCTCGAGTCGCAACCCGACTTGAGCATCGTGCCCCAGGCAGTGGACGACCTGGTGGTGGAGTCCGGTCGTGTGCGGGGCGTCATCACCGCCGCGGGTGAACGCTTCGACGCCGCCGCGGTGGTGCTGACGGTCGGCACCTTCCTCGCCGGGCGCATCCACGTGGGCCTGGAGAACCGTCCCGGCGGCCGCGTCGGCGACCCGCCGGCCCAGCGGCTTGCAGAACGCTTGAGAGAACTGCCGATCCGGGTGGGACGCTTGAAGACCGGCACACCGCCGCGCATCGACGGCCGGACCATCGATTACACGGGACTCGCGGAGCAGTGGGGCGACCAGCCGACACCGGTGTTCTCATTCCTGGGGCAGCGCGCGGAACATCCGCGCCAGGTCGCTTGCCACATCACCCATACCAACGCCCGTACCCACGAGATCATCCGCGCCGGTCTCGACCGTTCGCCCATGTACACCGGCGTCATCGAGGGCGTAGGCCCGCGCTACTGCCCATCGGTGGAAGACAAGGTGATGAGGTTCGCGGACAAGTCATCGCATCAGATCTTCATCGAGCCGGAGGGACTCGATACCCACGAGGTCTATCCCAATGGCATCTCGACGAGCCTGCCCGCCGACGTTCAGCTGGACCTGGTGCACAGCATCAAGGGCTTCGAACGGGCGGAAGTCACGCGTCCGGGCTACGCCATCGAGTACGACTACTTCGATCCGCGGGACCTGAAGTATTCCCTGGAGACCAAGGCGATCGGCGGCTTGTTCTTCGCCGGCCAGATCAACGGCACTACCGGGTACGAAGAAGCGGCGGCGCAGGGGCTGCTCGCCGGGATCAACGCTGCGCGCCAGGTCCGTGACGAAGCGCCCTGGTGCCCGGGACGCGAACAGGCCTATATAGGTGTGCTGGTGGATGACCTCATCACCCGCGGCGCGCCGGAACCTTATCGCATGTTCACCAGCCGTGCCGAGCATCGCCTGATGCTGCGCGAGGACAACGCGGACTTGAGGCTCACGGCCCAGGGCCGTGAGCTGGGCCTGGTGGACGATGCCCGCTGGCAGGCTTTCAGCGCCAAGCGCGAAGCCATCGAGCGCGAGACCGCGCGCCTCGAATCCATCCTGGTACGCCCCGCGGACGTGGCAGAAGCGGATGCCACAGAACTCTTCGGCGCGCCGCTCTCGCGGGAGACCCGCGCCCTGGAGCTGCTGCGCCGCCCGCAGGCAAGTTACGCCGCGCTCACGGCGCTGCCGCGGGTCGGTTCCGCAGGCGCGGCGCCGGAAGTGGCGGAGCAGGTGGAGATCCAGGTCCGTTACGCGGGCTACATCGCCCGCCAGCGGGAAGAGGTGGACCGGGCGCGGCGCCAGGAAGAGACCGTCTTGCCGGAAGGCCTCGACTACGCCGTGGTGTCGGGCCTCTCCAACGAGGTGCGCCAGAAGCTGCAACAAGTGCGCCCCGCGACCTTGGGCCAGGCGGCGCGGATCCCGGGGATCACGCCCGCCGCCATCTCCCTGCTCTCCGTCCATCTCAAGAAACGCTCCCTGCGCAAGAGCGCCTGACGGCATCCGTCGGCGATGAACCGCATCCAGTACTTCCTGGCGTCCTTGAGCTTCCTCGATTGGTGGGCGCTGGCCGTCCTGCTGGCGCTGGCCGACGTGGTCTTGCCTCGCCGCAGGCTGCTGTCTCCAGCCGCGGCCGCCGGTCTGCTGGGCTTCATCCTCATGCTATTCCCCCAGCTCCCCTGGGGCTGGCAGTTGCCGCTGTTCGCGCTCTTGGCGCTGGGCTTCGGGGGCGCGTATCGTTGGAAGACGTCCCGTGACCCGTACCGGAGCCGCTCCATGTCCAGCTTCCACGATTTCACCGTCAAGACCATCGACGGCAAGCCGAAGTCCCTCAAGGACTACCAAGGCCACCCGGTACTGGTGGTGAACGTGGCGAGCGAGTGCGGGCTCACCCCTCAGTACACGGGGCTCGAGAAACTCTACAAGCACTACAAGGACCAGGGCCTGGTGGTGCTGGGCCTGCCTTGCAACCAGTTCGGTGCCCAGGAGCCGGGCAGCGAGGCCGAGATCAAGAAGTTCTGCGAGGTGAAGTACGGCGTAGATTTTCCGCTCACCTCGAAGATCGACGTGAACGGGCCCAACGCCGATCCGCTCTATAAGTGGTTGCGCGGCGAGAGCGACGGGGCGGATATCCAGTGGAACTTCGAGAAGTTCCTGATATCCAAGGATGGACGGGTGGTGAAACGCTATTCGCCCAAGACCGTGCCCGAGGATGCGGGGCTGAAGGCCGACATCCAGGCCGCGCTATAAAGAAGAAGATCGTCACAGGCTCGGGGTGCAGATGAATAAGGGCTTCCTGGCGGCATTTCTGCTGTGCCTGTGCATCGGGTTCGGCGGCGTCACGCGCGGCGACGAGGGCATGTGGACCTTCGACGACCTGCCGCTGAAGGAGATGCAGACCCAGTACCAGTTCAGCCCTTCCGCGGACTGGCTGGAGCACCTGCAGCACGCGGCGCTGCGACTCAAGGAAGGTTGCTCGGCGGCCTTCGTCTCCGCGGACGGCCTGATCCTCACCAACCAGCACTGCATCACCGACTGCATCGCCGAGATCTCCACGCCCAAGCACGACTACACCGTGGACGGCTTCTTCGCCTACACCCGTGACGAGGAACACCGCTGCCCGGAGATGACGGTGGAGCAGCTCACCGACATCAAGGACGTGACCGCACAAGTCTCCAAGAGCCTGAAGGGCCTGAGCGGCGATGCCTACACCGACGCCTTGCGCGGCGTCAGCAGCAGCCTGGAGCAGGACTGCGCCGACGGCGACTCGCGGCGCTGGCACTGCGAGCTGGTGGACCTCTACCACGGCGGCCGCTATGCCCTGTACAAGTACCGCCGCTACCAGGACGTGCGCCTGGTGTTCACGCCGGAGTACGCCATCGCCGGCTTCGGCGGTGACCCGGACAACTTCAACTTCCCGCGTTACAGCCTGGACGTGGCCCTGCTGCGCGCCTACGACCGTGACCAGCCGGTGCAGAGCGAATATCTGCCGTTGGCGGGACATCCCCCTGTGGAGGGCGAGCTGGTGTTCACCGCCGGCAATCCCGGCAACACCGAGCGCGGCCGGACCGTGGCGGAACTCAAGGCGCTGCGCGACGACGACATCACCCCGTCGCTGGTCTACTACTCCGAGCTGCGCGGCATCCTAGAGGAGTACGCACATGAGGGCCCGGAGCAGCGGCGCATGGCCTACGCCAACCTGGGCGCCGTGGACAATCTCATCAAGGCCCACCAGGGCCAGCTCGAAGCGTTGCAGGACCAGAGCCAGCTCGCGCGCAAGGCCGAGGAAGAGAAGTCCCTGCGCGACTGGGTGATGTCCGATCCCGCGCGTGAGGCGGAATACGGCGACCCCTGGACCGCCATCGCCGCCGCTGAACAGCGCTACCACGGCCTGGTGGTGCGTTACCGCATGCTGGAACAGGGCTGGGGCTTCGAGTCGCGGCTCTTCGACTATGCGCGCCTCTTGGTGCGCGGCACGGTAGAGCGCGACAAGAGCAACGGCCGGCGCCTGCCGGAATACCGCGATGCCAGCCTGCCGCGGGTGGAGCAGGCCCTGTTCTCGGATGTCCCCGTGTCCCAGGACTACGAGGAGCTGATGCTCGCCTGGTCGCTGGAGAAGCTGCGTGCCGCGCTCGGCGCGGACGATCCGCTGGTGCGGCGCGTGCTGGGTCGTGACTCGCCGGAGACGGTGGCGCGCCGCGCGGTGGAGAACAGCCGGCTCGATTCCGCCGTCACGCGCCGCCACATGTGGGAGGACGTGGACTTCATGGCGGTCGCCAACGATCCTATGATCACCATGGCGGAAGCAGTGGACAAGGAGGCCCGTTCCGTGCGCCAGCTCTACGAGGAGCAGGTATCGAGCGTGATCCGCAGCCAGAGCCAGATGCTGGCGCGGGCCCGTTTCGCCCGCGACGGCACCGGCAACTATCCTGACGCCACCTTCACGCTAAGGCTTTCCTACGGCCAGGTGCGCGGCTGGGAAGAGGGGCAGCAGAAGGTGGCGCCGTTCACGGATTTCGGCGGACTGTATGCGCGCGCCACCGGCAGCGCGCCCTTCGCCCTGCCGCCCCGCTGGATACAGGCGGAGCCGCAATTGGTTTCGGACACGCACTTCGACTTCGTCACCACCAACGACATCGTGGGCGGCAGCTCCGGGAGCCCGGTGGTGGACCGGGACGGCAAGCTGGTGGGCCTGGTGTTCGACGGCAACATCCATTCCCTGGGGGGGGACTTCTGGTACGACTCGGACCAGAACCGCGCCGTGGCGGTGGACGACCAGGCCCTGCTGGCCGCGCTGCGCAAGGTCTATGGCATGACCGGGCTGGCGGATGAGTTGGTACAGGGACATATGCAAACGGCTGTCCTTGCCCCCAAGGCGACCGGGCAGTAGCATACGCACCCTTTTTCCCCGGCCTTCCTTGTCCCATGGCTCACCCCTCTACATTCGCCCAAACCTCGCCGCGTGTCGGCTTCGTGAGCCTCGGCTGCCCCAAGGCGCTCGTGGATTCCGAACGCATCCTGACCCAGCTGCGCATCGAGGGTTACCAGGTGGTCGGCGGCTACGGCGAGGCGGACGTGGTGGTGGTGAACACCTGCGGCTTCATCGAGGCGGCGCAGCGGGAATCCCTGGATGCCATCGGCGAGGCGCTGGCCGAGAACGGCAAGGTGATCGTCACCGGCTGTCTCGGCATGCGCGGCGACTTCATCCGCCAGCACCATCCGGACGTGCTGGCCATCACCGGTCCCCACGACTACGAGGCGGTGATGAAGGCGGTGCACGCGCAGTTGCCGCCGCCGGCACGCAACCCTTACGTGGACCTCATCCCGGCCAGCGGCATCAAGCTCACGCCGCGCCACTATGCCTATCTCAAGATCTCCGAAGGCTGCAACCACAAGTGCAGCTTCTGCATCATCCCTAAGCTCCGCGGCAAGCTGGACAGCCGGCCCATCGTGGAGGTGATGCGCGAGGCCGAGAAGCTGGTGAAGGACGGCGTGAAGGAGCTGCTGGTGGTGTCCCAGGACACCTCCGCCTACGGCGTGGACCTGCGCTATGCCGGCGGTGAGTGGCGCGGCAAGGAGCGCCGCTCCCATATGAGCGACCTGTGCAGCGCGCTCGGCGAACTCGGGGTGTGGGCGCGCCTGCACTACGTGTATCCCTATCCCCACGTGGACGAGATCATCCCGCTCATGGCCGAAGGCCGCGTGCTGCCCTATCTCGACATCCCGCTGCAGCATGCGAGCCCGCGGATACTCAAGTCCATGCGCCGTCCCGCGGCGGGAGAGAAGGCGCTGCAGCGCATCCAGGCCTGGCGCAAGGTCTGCCCGGACCTCACCATCCGTTCCACCTTCATCGTCGGTTTCCCCGGCGAGACCGATGCGGACTTCCAGGAGCTGCTCTCTTTCATCCGCGAGGCGGAACTGGATCGGGTCGGCTGCTTCGCCTATTCGCCGGTGGAAGGCGCCGATGCCAACGCGCTGCCGGACTGGGTGCCGGAAGAGCTGGCGGAGGAACGCCGCGCCGAGTTCATGGAGACCCAGGCGGCCATCAGCCAGAAGCGCCTGTCGCGCCTCGTCGGCCGTGAGCTGCAGGTGCTGGTGGATGCGGTACAAGATGGGCAAACCATCGCCCGCAGTTTCGCCGACGCGCCGGAGATCGATGGCGTGGTGCGCATCGCCGCTGCGGCCCAGCTCAAACCCGGCCAGTTCGCCAAGGTGAAGATCCTGGCCTGTGCCGAACATGATCTCGAAGCCGAACTGATCTAGTTTCGCTTGCAATATCCCGGCGCCGGGCCGGGTCTCTCGCCTCAAACCCCTGCCGTTACGGGCTTTGCAGCCTGCATCTGTATATGTCGGCTCTGCGTATAATCGCTGGAAACGATTTCAAGAATTCTTTCTAGGGAGTCCGACCATGTCCAAGCACCATAGTCTCGCGCTCGCCGCGGCCATCGCCTGCGCGCTCACGACCTCCGCCCATGCCGCTCCAGCCCCTGCGGCTGCGCCCTTGGTGCCCGTCGCGGCCATGCAGCTCGGTCCGCCGGTCGGCAGCGTGGTCTCTTCCGTCGAGTCTCCCGCCTGGCTGGTGCATGCCGGCGCCACCACGCCGCTGCGTCCCGGTATGCAGGTGGGTGATGGCGATACCCTGCGCACCGCCGCGGGCGGGCGCGTGTACCTGCAGCTCCCCGAGCAGAGCACCGTGAAGTTGGGCGAGAACACCGAGTTCACCACCCCGTCCATGCAGATGGCCAAGGACGACCAGGGCAGCCTGGTGAAGGGTGTGTTGCACATCCTGAAGGGCGTGTTCCGCTTCACCACCAGCATCGCGGGCCACAGCGAGCGCCGGCACATGGACATCCAGGTGGGTGTCACCACCATCGGCGTGCGCGGCACCGACGTCTGGGGCCGCGCCAGCGACGACGGCTCCCTGGTGGCGCTCCTGGAAGGCAAGATCTCCATGGATATGCCCGGTCACGCCGGCATGATGATGGATCAGCCCATGCATTACATGACCACAGCCGCCGCCGGCACGGACATGAAGATGGGCATGGACGTGACGCCGGACAAGGTCGCCGACTGGGCCGCCCAGACCGACGTGGCCGCAGGCTCAGGCGTGCTCAGCAACGACGGCAAGTGGGTGGTGGCGCTGATGTCCTCCACCAGCGATGAGGACGCCACCAACCTCATGGCGAAGCTGGCGGAGGCGGGCTACCCCTCCGAGGACGTCATGGTGACGGTCAAGGGACGGCAGTGGCATCGCTTGGTTATCAAGCAGGTTGCGACTCTCAAGGATGCCAAGGCCCTGGCCGCGAAGGTGGCCAAGGTGTCTCCGCTCATGAGTCCCTGGCCCTATCAGCCTAGATAGAGATAAATCGAGCTCGGCATGATGGCTGCCAGAAGCCAAAAGACTCCTTTTGACTAGAACTCCAGGCCGGGACGCAGTACGAGGGTGAGTTGAGATTTGGTGTCGGTGCGTAGCGGACCCGAATATTCGTCGGGGCTGTCCCAGATGAAACCCATGTCCATGGTCAGCGAGAAACCCTGTTTCGGGAAGGGATACTTCTTGCCGATCACCAGTTCTTCCCGCACCACCTGGCCGCCGTGCTGGTTGAAGGAGAACTGCACGTCCACGTCGGAGTTTTTGAGCCAGCTCAGGAACGGCTGGTTGAAATCCAGGTTGTTGCGGTGGATGCCGAAGTACATGACGTCGGTGATGTAGGGGTTGGCGTTGAACTTGCCGCCGATGCGGAAGCTCCAGGAGAGCTTCTCCTGCTTGTCGTTGAGGTCGCCTTTGATCTTCCATTCCAGCTCGTACCATTTGTCCTGGATCAGCACGTTGTCCTTGATGTGCTGAGCGCCGGCGCTGATGAGATAACCCGTATACCCCAGGTTGTTGGTCTGCTGGTCCTCGCCGGGACGCTGCAGGTTGGCGATGTTGCCGAAGAACGCCGACATGGCCCAGGGCTCCTGGAAGCCAGCGGTGGCGGACTCGATCAGGTTCACGCCGGTGTGGGCGATCTGGCCTTCCTGGTAGAGCCAGGGCGAATGGCTCTTGATATAGGTGCCGAGGATCGGCATCGGATAGGCGCTGGCCTCCAGCAGCATGTAGCGCGGCACCAGCGAGCCTTCGATGAGGTCGCGGTAGATGACCGCCTCGCTGTCGGAGCGGATGGTGGGGATGGGCTTGTCGGTGAGCGGGACGTTGATGTCCACGTCCGAGTAGTAGGGATCCTTGTCCCAGGTCACCTCGATATCACTGGCCTTGGCGGCCTTGGCCTGCTCCTGTCCATTGGCCGGAGAGACGGGCGGCACGGCCTTGCCGTCGCTGTTGTCGTCGGCCCAGGCCGCCTGGACCGCGAACAGTAAGACGAACAGACTAGCGAGCGTGCGGCGAGGCATGCGACTGTGCTTTGACCCCAAGGAATATGTAAAAGCTTAGCCCGGCGGCCTCCGGCCCACAAGGCGGGGCAGGCTAGAATCGCAACTCATCCCCCAAGCGTCCTCCATGCCGCAACTTCCTATCACCACCTACTTCGGTCATGGCATCACGGCCGTGGACACGAACTACGTGCGTCCGCGCCTGGATGCCAGCCACGTGATCCTGCGCAACGGCCGTGCGGCCTTCGTGGATACCGGCACCACCCATTCGGTGCCCAACCTGCTCACCGGCCTGGTGGGCGCCGGGGCCCTGCCGGATCAGGTGGATTACGTGTTCCTCACCCACATCCATCTCGATCATGCCGGCGGCGCGGGCGAGCTCATGAAGCACCTGCCCAAGGCCAAGCTCGTGGTGCATCCCCGCGGCGCGGCCCACATGGTGGATCCCACCAAGCTCATCGAAGGCACCAGGGCCGTATATGGGGAGGCGGAGTTCGCCCGGCTATACGGAGAGATCCCCGGCATCGCGGCGGAACGGGTGGTGCAAGCCAGCGACGGCATGAAGCTGAGATTGGGAGAGAGCGAGCTCGAACTGATCCATACGCCCGGCCATGCGCTGCATCACTACTGCATCGTGGACCGTGACAGCGAGAGCGTCTTCACCGGCGATACCTTCGGCATCTCCTACCGCATCTTCGACACCGCCAAAGGGCCGTTCATCTTCCCGGCCACCACGCCGGTGCACTTCGATCCTGCCCAAGCCCATGCCTCCCTGGACCGCATCATGGGCTTTCGACCCAAGGCCGCGTTCCTCACCCACTACAGCCGCGTGGGCAATCTCGAGATCCTGGTGAAGGACATGCACGAAGGGGTGGACGCGCATGTGCGGATCGCCGAGAGCGTGAAGGCTTCGGGAGAAGAGCGCCTGCGGGAGCTGAAGCAGCAGATACATGCCTGGCTGGTGCAGCGCGCGCGAGCCCATGGCTGCATGCTGGATCAGGCGACGGTCGATACCTGGCTGGAGATGGACGTCGATCTCAACGCCAAGGGTCTAGCGGTGTGGCTGGACCGGAAGAGATCCTGAGGCTCAAGCGAGGCTCAAGCGATGTTGCCGCCGGGTCCCGTCTTGGGCTTGGCCGGTGCCGCCACAGCGCCTTCCATGTCTGAGTCCTTCAGGTTCTTGGATTCATGCAGCACGTACCAGTAGTAGTACACGTAGTAGCCGACCACGATGAAATACGCGAGACGCGTCCAGGGGTTGTGGACGAAGGCATTGAAGAAACTCATGTCGCCCATCCCGGGATTCCAGTCCGTGGTCACCACCGTGTGCGGCTGCGCATTCACGAATACCCGGTAGGCGATACGGCCCACGAACAGCGCGGTGACTACCATGCCGGTGTAGTTGTGGGGCAGGTAGTAGAGGACGCCGTCTTCCCGCAGGAAACGGGTGTGTTTGGCAGCCCAAAGAGCCAAGCCCACGCCGACGGCGGTGCCGGCTATCGTCGCCCAGGCCAGTTCCTTGACGAAGAACGTGGGGATCAACAATAGAGCCCCCACCACGCACAGCAGCACTATGCGGAAGATCAGGTAGCCTCGGTTCAGCTTCTGCCGGCCGAAGTTGCGGCGCACGCGCCGGTACATGATGACGAGCGCGATGATGGCGGCGACGAGGGCGTTGACGAAATGTTGCGGATCGAAGTTCATGTCCCTTGTCCCTTCAGTCTTCCGGTTGCAACGACAGCATAAGACCTTCCGGCGTGGTCAGGTGCAGTCCGCGTGTGTCGTTTTGCATCGGCAGGCCCCGCATCTCGCAGAGGCTCGCGGCCACGTCCAGATCGCTGTTGGCGAACACCAGGGCGGGGCGGGCGCGGGGACGCAGCGGCTCCAGAGCGATGTTGATCCCGCCCCAGGAGATGCGTGCCTGGCCCGTTTCGTCCCGGTCTGCCATGAGCCCCAGGGAATCCCAGAAGCGGAGGGTGGCCTCCTCATCCCGTACCGGCAGCCGGTATTCCAGGAAGTAACCGCATAGGGTCTGCACTTCCGCAGGCACCGGTGAATAGGTGCGGGCCTCCAGCAACGTCACCAGGCCGCCGTCCGGATCCAGGAAACCCACTTCGTTGAAGCGGTGCAGCTCGATGTTGCAGAACTCGAACTCTATCCCCAGGGATTCCAGGTTGGGCAGCTGCTTGCGTAGCTCCGGCAGCGCGAAGCTCAGGGCCGGCGGCAGGGTCTCGCGGGCATGCAGGCCGATATAGAGCCGTCCATCCGTCACCACCGCGTAGGGATGCTTCCAGGCCTCCCGCGCCGGCGCTTCCGTGAAGCCGAGCTTGTGGTAGAACTCCAGCGACGCCAGGATGTCGGGAGTGCTGAGAGTGATCTCCAGGAAATCCCCGAGCATGTTCAGGCTTCCTTGAGGGCGGTGACGGCGATCTCCACCAGCGCCCGCACGTGGCTGTCGCGGTCGTTGAGGGCCGGGATGTAGCGCAGTCTTTCGCCGCCGCCGGCGCGGAAGCCTTCTGCGTAGCGCAGCGCGATCTCTTCCAGCGTCTCCAGGCAGTCCGCCGGGAAGCCGGGACAGACCACGTCCACCTCGCGGATGCCTTGTGCGGCGCATTCCTTCAACACCGTCTCGGTGTAGGGCTGCAGCCAGCGCGCCTTGCCGAAACGGGACTGGAACGTGAGCTGCCACTGGCCCGCATCCAGCTGCAGTCGCTCCGCCAGCGCCGCGGCCGTGGCGGCGCACTGGCCGGCGTAGGGATCGCCGGCATCGGATACCTGCTTGGGTATGCCGTGGAAGGAGATCAGGAGTTTCCCGGCGCGGCCGTGCTTCTCCCAGAACTCCTTGACGCTCTCCGCCAGCGCGGCGATGTAAGCCGGCTCGGCATGATAGTCATGCACCGTCCGCACCCGCGGCGACCAGCCGAGCCGTTCCAGTGCGCGCGCGATGGCGCGGGAACTGGAAGCGGTGGTGGCGGTGGCGTACTGCGGATAGAGCGGAAGCACCAGGAGCCGCGTGGCACCCTCCTGCTGCAGGGCATCGAGTGCCTCGGCGATGCCTGGGTTCCCATAACGCATCCCTAAGGCCAGCAGCACCGGTTTGCCGAGGCGCTGCGGCAACGCCACCTGGAGCTTGGCTTCCAGGCCGCGGCTGTTCACCAGCAGGGGTGAGCCGTGCTCACCCCATATCCGGGCATAGGCCTCCGCCGATTTAGCGGGGCGGGTATTCAGCACCACGAGATACAGGAGTGGCAGCCAGAAGAGGCGCGGCAGCGTCACCACGTCCGGGTCCGAGAGGAACTCCGCGAGATAGCGGCGCAGCGCCGGCACCGTCGGAGCGTCCGGCGTCCCCAGGTTCACCAGCAATACTCCCGGCAGGTTGCGGCCCGACGTGGGTGACGTGGCTTGGTCGGTCATGCTTCATTCTAGCAACAAGCCCCGCGGTGCTATGCTGAAACCAGCGTCCGATGGAGGGTCACGCCATGTTCAAGGAATTCCGTCAATTCGCCATGCGCGGCAACGTGGTGGACATGGCCGTCGGTATCATCATCGGCGGCGCCTTCGGCACCATCGTGAAGTCCCTGGTGGACGACGTGATCATGCCGCCCATCGGCCTGATGCTGGGCAACGTGGACTTCACCAACCTGTTCGTGGTCCTGAAGCAGGGCACCAAGGCCGCCGGGCCCTACACCAGCTTGGCGGAAGCTCACACCGCCGGTGCGGTGACCCTGAACTATGGGCAGTTCATCAACAACATCGTGAGCTTCATCATCGTGGCTTTCGCGGTGTTCATGCTGGTGCGCACCATGAACCGCCTGCAGGAGCGCCTGGAGCATCATCCGGACCCGGAGGCCACCACCAAGGAATGTCCGTTCTGCTGCTCGGTGATAAACATCAAAGCCAAGCGTTGTCCCCAGTGCACGGCTGATCTCAAATAAAGAAAAAGCCCCGCTTAAGCGGGCTTCTCATTTAAAGCCTAGGCTTCGCTTATCTCTCAAGGATCGCGGTGACACCCATGCCGCCGCCAGTACAAATTGAAATCAGCCCGCGGCCTTTGCCTTTCTCAGCGAGTATCTTCGCCAAGGTGCCGATGATGCGGCCGCCGGTGGCGCCGAAAGGATGCGCCAGGGCCACGCTGCCGCCCTTCACGTTGAGCTTCTTGCGGTCGATGGAGCCGAGTGCACCCTTGCGGCCGAGGCGGGTGCGGCAGTATTCGTCGGACTCCCAGGCCTTGAGGGTGCAGAGCACCTGCGCGGCGAAGGCCTCGTGGATCTCGTAGAAGTCAAAGTCCTGCAAGGTGATCCCCGCTCTATCCAGCATCTTCGGCACCGCATAGGTGGGAGCCATGAGCAGGCCCTCGCGCAGGCCCTGCTGGCCGGCGAAGTCTACGCCGGCGGTGGCGGTGTAAGTGAGGTAGGCGAGGATCGGCAGGCCATGGGCCTTGGCCCACTCCTCGGTGGCCAGCAGCACGGCGGAAGCGCCGTCCGTGAGCGGCGTGGAGTTGCCGGCGGTGAGGGTGCCCTTGCCGCTGGACTTGTCAAAAGCGGGTTTGAGCTTCGCCAACTTCTCTATCGTCGTGTCGGCGCGCACGTTGTTGTCCATGGTGGCACCGTGGAAGGGCGTCACGAGATCGCTGTAGAAACCTTCCTTCCAGGCCGCCGCCGCCTTCATATGGCTCTCGTAGGCGAGTTGGTCCTGGGCCTCGCGGGTGATGCCCCACTCCTTCGCCATGAGTTCGCAGGATTGGCCCATGTTGAGGTGGGTGCGGGTCTCGGTGACCGCCGGCAGGTGCGGCGCGAGATCGGAAGGGCGCCAACCCAGCCAGGGTGCGAGCTTCTGGCCGAAGCTCTTGCCGCGACTGCTCTTCAGAAGGATCTGCTGGAAATGGCGGCCGAACACGATGGGCACGTCGCTCGCGGTGTCCACGCCGCCGGCGATGCCGCAGTCGATCTCGCCGATGGCGATGCGCGCCGCGATCTCGGCGGCGGTGCTGAGCGAGGTGCCGCAGGCGCGGTCGGAGTTGTGAGCCGGGGTGTGCACGTTGAGCCCGCTGGAGAGCACCGCCTCGCGCACCATGCTCCAGTCGCGGGAGTGCTTCATCACCGCGCCCGCCACCACGTCGCCCAGGATCTCGCCCTTCAGGTTGTACTTGTCCACCAGGCCCGCGACGGCGGCCGTGAGCATCTCCAGGTTGCCGATGTCGGCATAGCTGGTGAAGATGCGGCAGAAGGGGATGCGGTTGCTTCCGACGATGGCGACGGGGCGGATGCTGTTCTGAGCCATGGGGACTCCGCGGAGCGTTGGGCGGGAAGGCTTAAATCATGCCACTTCGGCGGCGCGCTTGCTATGATGCCGGCAACCGCCGGGTAATCGCTCCATGTCTTCCAACGCCATCTCATCCGCACGCTGGGCCGCCGTCCGGATGGAGGCGCGCGCCATGCTGATCCTGGGGCTGCCCATCATCGTGCACAACCTGGCGCTGGTGGGCATGGGCCTCACGGACGCCATCATGGCCGGCCTGCTCGGCGCCAAGACCCTGGCGGGCGTCGCAGTGGGCTCCAGCGCCTGGGCGCCGGTGTTCCTGTTCTCCCTCGGCCTGCTCATGGCCCAGTCACCCACCACCGCGTATCTGCACGGCGCGGGGAAGGACCATGAGGTGGGCCGCTATGCGCGGCAGATGGCCTGGATCTCGCAGGCGGTGGGTTGGGGCGGCTTCATCCTGCTGCGCAACCTGCATCCCTTCCTCGAGGCGATCCACATCGAGCCGGAGATCGTGCCGGTGGCGGACGGTTATCTGCGCGCCGTGTCATGGGGCCTGCCGGGCCTGTGTCTGTACCAGACCCTGCGTTTCACCAGCGAGGGCATAGGTCGCACCCGCGTCCTGCTGGGTGTCGCCGTCGGCGGGTTGGTGACCAACGGCGTGCTGGATTACATCTTCATGTACGGCAAGCTGGGTCTGCCGGCCATGGGCGCCACCGGCACGGGTTATGCGACGGCGCTGACGCAGTGGCTGATGTTCTTCGGCATGCTGCTCTACGTGAGCCGGCGCCGGCACTATCGGGTGCTGGCGATCTTCAAACGCTTCGACTGGCCGGATGCCCATAAGCTGAAGGAACTGCTGCTGCTGGGCCTGCCCATCGCCGTGTCCATCTTCATGGAGTCCAGCCTGTTCTCGGGCGTGGGTCTCATGATGGGCACCCTCGGCACCGACATCGTGGCGGCCCATCAGATCGCGCTCAACTATGCCTCGTTCGTGTTCATGGTGCCCATGAGCGTGGCACTGGCCATCTCAGTGCGGGTGGGACACGCGCTGGGGCGCGGCGACCGGGCCGAGGCCCGGCTTGCGGGTTTCACCGGCATCGGATTGTGCTTGTGCTTCGAAGTGTTGTCCGCCTTGAGCATGGCATTGCTGCCCCATCAGATCGTTGGCCTCTACACCCACGATGCAGCGGTGGCCGGAATCGCCGTGAGCCTGCTCTATATGGGCGCCATCATGCAGCTCTCGGACGGCGTGCAGGTGAGTGCTATGGGTGCGCTGCGCGGCTACAAGGACACGGCGCTGCCCACGCTCATCACCGTGCTGGCTTACTGGGGCGTGGGTTTCCCCTTGGCTTGGGCGTTCGGTATCCCGCTGCATCTCGGACCGCAGATGATCTGGGCTGGTTTCATCGCGGGATTGACCGTGGCGGCGATATTGCTGACTGTCCGGTTCATGAAGCTGAGCCGGGTCAGCCAATTTGAGACGGTTTAAAGCGGCTTCTGCATCTGGAAGCAATCGATCTCGAGTCCGTTCGAGAAACGCTTGATCACCGGCGCCAAGACCTGGAAACCATGTTTCAGATAGAAACCGCGCGCATTGACCGTGCTTTCGAGGCTCAGCGCCTGGAGCCCGCGTTCCCGTGAGATATCTTCGAGCTGCTGCAGCAGGGAACCGGCCAGGCCGGCGCCTGCGTAGTCCGGCCGGACGAACAGCGACGAGATCTCGGATTTCTCCAGATCCACCGTGCCGAATCCACCGATGACTGCGTCATCTACCGCCACCAGGCAATGAAAGCGGGGCGTGACCAGCGGCGCGTACCGGTCCAGCTCTCGGCCGGAGGTCCATTTCTCGATCTGTTCCGGCGTATAGGCGTCGGCGCAGAGGCCACGGGTCGAGGCCAGATGGGCCTCACGGATGGCAGGCAGGTCTGCTTCGACGGCACGGCGGATGCAGAGGGGCGATGGCATGAGTCGTCTTATACGGTTCCCGACGCGGACGGGCGTCCGGTCGATTGTAACTAGCTTTACCCGCACAAGACCTAAGGGCTCCTTTAAGAGAAAACACCGGTTGGCCGAAGCGGCCAACTGCGGCCCTTCGCATCCTGCTACGGGTCCGGCACAGGGCAGGCTATCCATGCCTGCCCGTTCGGCCGGCCGAGCATGCCACCGGCATGCTCATTTAAACCCCGGCCTCACCTTGCACCGCGCTGGGGGGTCCGATAGCCTCTCGCAACCTCTTATAAGGAGATCACCGTGGCCCAGGGCAAGCTGCGCAAAGACGCCGGTCTCATCGGACTGCTGTTCGCGGGCCTGAGTTCCACCATCGGCTCCGGCTGGCTGTTCGGCCCCATGAAGGCCGCGCAGATCGCCGGCCCGCTCAGCATCGGCTCCTGGGCCATCGCCGCGGTGGTGGTGGGACTGATAGCCATGGTCTACGCGGAGCTGGGACCGCTCTTCCCCCGCAGCGGCGGCCTCATGCACATCAGCGTCATCAGCCACGGCCGTCTGGTGGGCCGGGTGTGGAGCTGGATCCTGTTCCTGGCCTACGTGACCATCGCGCCGGTGGAAGCCATGGCGGTCGTGACCTACGCCAACGGTTACCTGCCGGGGATGATCGACACCTCCACCGGTCTCCTCACCGGCACCGGCATGGTGGTCTCGGTGTGCGTGCTGGGCGCCTTCGTGCTGCTCAACTTCCTGATCCTGCGCTTCATCCTCATGCTCAACACCGTGGCCACCTGGATCAAGGTGTGTGCGCCCATCGGCACCATCCTGGTGCTGATGTTCAGCGCACACCATCCGGAGAACTTCAAGGTTGCTGCCCATGCCACGGGCGACGTGACCAACATGTTCCTGGCCATCTCCACCGCCGGCGTATTCTTCTCCCTGTTCGGCTTCACCCAGGCGATCCAGCTTGCCGGTGAGACCAAGGATCCGGCCAAGAACATCCCGCGCGCGGTGGTGGGCACCATCGTGCTAGCTGCAATCATCTATATATTCGTGGAGTATTCCTTCGTGGCTGCGGTGCCGCCGGAACTCCTGGCGAAGGAGGGCTGGGCCGGCCTCAACTTCGGCAGTGCCTCCGCCAACCCGATCCTGGCCTCCGGTCCCATGGTGGGACTGATGCTCACCCTGGGCGTGTCCTGGTGGGCCATGGCGCTCTACGCCGACGCCATCATCTCCCCGACGGCCTGCGGCTACATCTGGACCACTGCCACGGCGCGGGTGGTGATGGCGGCCTCCGAGGAGGATTACGCGCCCGCCAAGCTGCGGGAGATCAACCAGAACGGCACGCCCTGGACCGCGCTGATCCTGTCCTTCGTCATCGGCTGCGTGTTCTTCTTCCCCTTCCCGAGCTGGCAGAAGCTGGTCAACTACGCGTCCTCCGCCACCGTGCTCTCCTACGGCCTGGGCTGCGTGGTGCTGTTGCGTATGCGCCGCGTGATGCCGGACCTGAAGCGGCCGTTCCGCCTGTGGAACGCCTGGCTCATCGCCCCTCTGGCCTTCATCAGCTCGAACTTCGTGATGTACTGGGCAGGCTTCGGCACCGTGAACGTGCTGTTCATGATCATCGCCGCAATCATGGGTTTCTACACCCTGCGCCACCTGTACCTCTACAGCGAGGGCAAGGAATCCGATGAAGACCTGCAGCACGCCTGGTGGCTGGTGCCGTACTTCCTCGGCATGTGGATCCTGAGCTACTTCGGCCCCGCGGAGATGGGCGGCACCGGCACCTTCGGCATCTTCGACGGCATGTTCGCGGTGGCGGTGTTCAGCCTCATCATCCTGTACGTGGCGCTCGCCACCGGCGTGGCGCCGGCGCGGGTGAAGTCCTACTACAGCGCCGTCATCAAGGCGGACCGTTGATGAGACGTTGGCTGCCGCTGCTGGCCTTGGGGCTGGCCTCTGCCGCCCATGCCGACGCGGCGGCTGACCTCAAGGCCAAACTCCAGAGCCTGCGCGCCGACGTGCCCCTCAAGGGCGTGCTGGAGGCGGACTACCAGGCCTTCGATGCGAAAGGCGTGGCCGACAAGGCCAAGGCCGCGCATCTGCAGTTGAGCTTTGAATCCCGGGACGGTCTCGACATCCACCTCAGTCCCGAATTGGTGCAGACCCTGAGCGCGGAAGAAGCCAAGAACGTGGCAGACCCGGATTCGCCCACGCCCGAGGCGGACCTGCTGCGGCAGATGAGCGCCATCCACATCCAGCATGCCCTGTCGGCGGCGGACGCCCTCTCGCGCAGCATCGAGGGAGCTACTTCCACCAGCGCCAAGGCCACCACCCTGGACGGGGCGCCGGTCACCCAGCTGGATTTCGTGATGCCCATGAAGCTGCCCAAGGACCAGGCGGCCATGGCCAAGGATTGGCAGGACCTGTTCACGGTGTGGGTGGACGCCCAGGGCGTGCCGCTGCGCTTCCAGCAGAAGATGCACGGGAAGTTCTGCAAGTTCCTGCTGTGCGTGGACTTCGACCAGAGCTACGGCGGCACCGAGAAGGTCATCGATGGCCGGCTGGTGACGGTGAGCGGTTTCCAGGAGACCCAGCAGACCGGCCACGGCCTGGATTTCCACAGCAAGACCACCTCGACGCTCAAGCTGCAGTGAGGCGGCGCGCCCATGCATCCCTGGAGGCCGAGCGACAGGGATAGCAGCGGAGCCTGGCACCCGGATGCGCGGGCCAGCTTGGGCGGAGCCGTGGCGGCGGCGCTGCTGCTGATGGCGGGTTTCATTGTCCTGTTCTCCAGCGCCGCATCCTTCAAGCTGCCGCTGTCCGTACCCAGCGTGCGTGAAGTACTGGTATTGGCGCAGCCCACACCCAGGGTGTCTCGATCCAACCCCGCTGCGCGGGCTCTGCGTGCCCTGCCGCGGGTGCAGCTGCCGGAGTTGCAGCGCCTGCCGCCGGTCCTGCCGGCTCCGGTGACGAGTCCGGACAGCTTCTCGCTGCAGGAATACCTGGATGAACGTGCCAAGGAGAACGCGGCAGCGTTGAAGGATCAGGTCACGGGCAGTGATCTCAAGCGCAATCTGGGCAAGCAAGTAGACAAGCCGGCCCTGGAAGATAACCAGAGTTTCCGCAGCGTCGGCGGACAGAAGATCGTGCGCAGTGGCGGCTCATGCGCACAGATCCAGACGGTGCAGGGCAGCTCCTCGCCCACCAACCATGTGGACATCGCCGAGCCTACCGCCTGTCCGGGAGGGCCGCCGGATGCGAGCCAGCAGATGAGTAAGGCGCTGGATGACTGGGCCAGGAAGGCGCAGCAATCCCAGCCAACTCCCCCGCGGCCCTGAAGCGCAGCGAAGAAATCCAGGCTGATGCTCATGACTGCTCCTAGTGGCGGGGCTGCAGGTCCGCTGGCGTGAGCTGCACGCCGCTCAGCTTCAGGCGCGGCGGGATGTTCCGCAGCAGGGGATGGGCTTCGGTGTTGAACACGATGCTGTCGAAGTCCACGGTCGAGGGCGGCGCGAAGATCAGGTAGAAATACTTGAAGGTCTCGGCGAACACGAAGCTCTCCATGTCGTCCTTCCGCTCCTTGGTCACCACACTCTTGAGGGCCGTGTAGCCCACGTCGTTGTGGCAGTACTTGATGAAGTCCGCCAGCATCTTGCGCGCGTGCTGCTGGTAGATGGGGTCGTGGGTGTAGTGGTACAGGTAGTAGGTGGATTCCACGATCTCGGGCCTGAGTTCATAGCCCGGGTATTCCACCTGCATGGTCTTGTAGTCCAGCACCTCGGGCTCGATGCCGTTCAGGTCCCACATGCGGTAGGAGGAATCCTGAAGACGCTTGGCGTCATCGAAATACCCCGCCAGCGCCAGCACCGCCGGGAAGAAGGCATCCAGCGCGCCATATTCGGTGCTGCCGCGCTTGCCCGTATCCATGTCCACGTGGCCGTACCAGAGCTGGCCGTTCACTTCATCGGGTAGGTACTTGCGCACCGGAGCAATGCTACCTGCGGCCATGTTCATGCACTGGCCGTCGGAGAACAGCAGCATGCACTTCACCTGGTATTCCAGGTAGGAGTCGATACCGCCGCTGATGTGGGAGTCCTTGCTGGTCCACTTTCCGGTCTCGACGTTGATGCCGTCGCCCACCAGGCCGATGGCCGAACGCCGGTTGTAGGTCTCGACGAGGGCGCGCTTCGCGGCGGCGCCGAAGCGCGGATCGCCCGTGAGCAGGCTCAGGGTGCCGAACTCGAGATACAGGGTGCCGGTCTCGGCGGGGTTGCTCTCGGGCCCACGGGTCTTGCCGGTGCGCAGGTTCACGTATTGGTAGGGCATGCCGGTGGGCGAGGCGAAAGCCGGCATCAGCCGCTTGCCCAGGTCGTCCGCCAGCAGCAGCAGGCGTTGGTCGCCGGTCATCTCGTAGGCCGAGAGTAGGCCACCCAGGAGGCGGATGGTGATCTCGAAGTTCTTGACGTAGATGTCCTTGTCGAAATCCAACTTGGTGTCGATGAGTTGCCGGTCCTTGTCGGCCTGGTCCTTGAGACCCATCACGATCAAGGTATCCAGCGCGTCCACCGGCGTCATGAGCAGGGATTGGCCGTACCAATCTCTGGGTTTCTTGCTGAGTGGCATCAGCTCGTCGTGGCCCCAGGCATACTTCACGTAATCGTCCCAGGCGTGCAGGAACTCGGTCCTGACCCGCGCCGCGGTGACCGCCGGGTCTTCCGGCGTGGTCGCGTCCGCATGGACCATGCCGGAGAGCGGCAGCAGGATCGCCAGGAGCAACAGCTTCGCTTTCATCGTCATACCTCGCCGCGTAGGAGTCTCAGCACTTCGTAGCAGGCGCCCATGGTGTGGTAGTCGGTCTTGCCCGCGGGACTCTTCTCATCGCTGTACTTACGGTTCTCCCGGTCCAGGATGCGGAACCAGGCACCGTACTGGTGATCCACCAGATGTTCCCAGGAATAGGCCCAGATGCGCTGGTATCTAGCCCAGTAAGCGGCATCGCCGCTGCGCGTCGCCAGGAGCGCTGCCGCGGCCAGGGCCTCCGCCTGCACCCAGAAATACTTGTCGGTGTCGCACCAGCGCCCGTCGGGGCCGAAGCCGTAGCAGATGCCGCCGTATTTCACGTCCCAGGCTTTGCCGAGCGAGACATCGAAGAGATGTCGCGCCGTGGGCAGCATCCAGGCCTCGGGCCTATGCCGTTCCAGGATCATGAGCAGCTTCGCCCATTCGACCTGGTGTCCCGGCTGGAAACCCCAGGGCCGGAACAGATGTTTGGGATCGTCCTTGTGATAATCCCAATCGATGTTCCAATGACTGTCGTAGTGCTCCCATACCAGGCCATCGGCCTTGGCAGCCTGTCGCTGGGTCATGTTCTGGGCCAGGAGGTGCGCCCGATCCAGATAGCGGGCTTCCCGCGTGGCCTCGTAGGCGGCCAGCATGGCCTCGCACATATGCATGTTGGCGTTCTGGCCCCGGTAGGCGCTGAACGTCCAGTCCGCCGAAGCTTCATCTCTATAGAGGCCCGCGCTGCTTTCCCAGAAATGCTTCTCCAGCAGTGACCAGGTCTCGTCCATCCAGCCTTTGGCTTCGGCGACCCCAACGCTGTGGCCGCAGGAGTAGGCCAGCAGCACGAATGCGACGCCATAGCAGTGGTTGGTGCGATCTTCGGGCTTGCCGTCCCGCAGGGTCCAGGCGTAGCCGCCGCTCACGGGGTCGCGGTGAACCTCCCGCAGGTAACGCAGGCCATGCCTTACCGCATCGAGATAGGCGGGATCCTTGAACTCCCGGTAGGCCATGGCGTAGTTGAAGACGAAGCGGGTGCTGCTGACGAGGTGCCGGTGGCGCTTGTCGTAGACCGCGCCATCGTCCTTGAAGTAATGGAAGAAGCCGCCCTGGGGATCGATACAGCGGGGATGGTAGAAGCGCAGGGAGTCCGCCACGTGTCCCCGCAGGAAATCCGGCGAACGGAAATCCAGGTTCACGGTTGCTGCTCCATGAGGTCTTCCACTTCGGCGCGGCTCGGCATGGCTTCGAAGGCGCCGTGGCGCGTCACCGCCAGGGCGCCGCAGGCGGCGGCGAAGCGCAGAGCTCCGTCCACCTGTTCCTCATCCGCGATGAAACCGGCCAGGTCCTTGGCCCGGAAATCGTTGAGCGCGGCGAGTATCCCCGCCACGAAGGCGTCGCCGGCGCCGGTGGTGTTGATGCTCTTCACCTCATAGGTGGTCGCCGTATCTTCCCGGTCGCAGGTGAGATGCCGGATCAGGCCCGGCCCGTCGGTGATGAGCAGCCACTGGGTCTGCCCTTCCCAGAGCTTCTCGATGGCGGCCTGTTCGCCTCGCATGGGCTCCGCGAGGTAGGCGAGCTCGGAAGCGGAGAGCTTCACCACGTCCGCCTGGCGGAGCAGGGACCAGATGCGCGGGCGCGCATCCGCGTGGGTCGGCCAGAGCGAAGGCCGGTAGTTCACGTCCACGCTCACCACGGCGCCCGCTGCGCGGGCGAGACGCACGCCTTCCAGGGTGACTTCGGCGATATCGGCTTGCGTGAGGCTGTTGGAGCAGCAATGGAAAGCCGCTGCTTCCGTGAAAGCCTTCGGCTTGAAGTGCTCGGCGCGGAACAACAGGTCCGCCGCCGGGGGCCGATAGAAGCTGAAGCGGCGCTCTCCCTGGGCATCCAGGGAGACGAAGGCCAGCGCCGTGTTGGCATCCTGGGTGCGCGCCACCTGGGCGGTGGAGACGCCGGCGCTCTTGAGGCCCTGGAGCAACAGATCGCCGAAGGCGTCTTCCGCCAGCATGCCGACGAAGGCGGATCTCACGCCGAGCTTAGCCAGGGCTACCGCCACGTTCGCCGGCGCGCCGCCGGCGTAGGGGCGGTAGCTGCCGGAGGGCTCCGCCAGCATGTCCATGAGTGCCTCGCCGAAGCAGAGCACCTCAGCCATGGGCGCGTATCGTGGGAGTGAAGGCGTCGTCCGAACTCTGGCGCTGCGAGCCCTTGATCGCATAGAACAGGATGTAGAGGTAGCAGAGCAGGGGCAGCACGAAGGCGTGATGCAAGCCCAGGAGGTCCGCAAGCTTGCCCTGCGCCAAGGGCAGCAGCGCGCCGCCCACGATGGCCATGACCAAGAGACTTGAACCGCGGCCGGTGAGCGGCCCCAGGCCTTCGATGCCGAGCGTGAAGATGGTGGGGAACATGATGGAGTTGAAGAGACCGATGGCCACCACGCTCCACACCGCCAGCATGCCACCCGTAAGCATGGTACTGAGCACCAGCACTGCCGCCACCGCGGCGAACAGGGCCAGCAGCTTGCGGCTATCCACTTTGCGCAGCAAGGCCGCACCCACGAACCGCCCGATCATGGCACCTGACCAATACAGCGATACATAACCTGCCGCCTGGGCTTCCGGCATGGAGCCGATGCCGGGCAGGGAGATGTAGTTGATCATGAAGCTGCCGATGGAGACCTCGGCGCCCACGTACAGGAATATGGCGACGACGGCGAAGGCCAGGTGCCGATGCCGCAGGGCATCGCGGAAGGGGTGGGGGCCGGTATCCGCTTCCTCCACACCCTGCACCGCCGGCAGATGGAACAGGTAGACCACGAACGCCAACATGAACAAGGTCGCGGCGAGGCCGAGATAGGGCAGCTGTACCGAATGGGCTTGCTGCAAGCGGTACGCGATCTGCTGGTCCGGCGTGAGTTGGGCGAGGGCGATGGGCGTGAGGACCGTACCCGCGAGGATCAAGAGGCCGCCGAACTTGGGGGCGATGGCTGTCCCCAAGGAATTGAAGGCCTGGGACAGGTTGAGTCGGCTGCTGGCGCCATGGGGCGGGCCCAGCAGGCTCACATAAGGGTTGGCCGCCACCTGCAGCAGGGTGATGCCGGATGCCAACACGAACAACGCCGCCAGGAACAGGGGATAGGAGAGCAGGCTGGCGGCGGGCAGGAACCCCAAGGCACCGATGCCAGTGACGATGAGGCCGAAGATCACGCTGTTCTTATATCCGGCGAGGGCCACCACCTTGCCGGCCGGCAGCGACATCAGGAAGTAGGCACCGAAGAAACAGAACTGGATGAGTGCGGCCTGGGTGTAGTCCAGCGAGAACACGGACTTGAGGTGCGGCACCAGCACGTCGTTCAGGACCGTGATGAAGCCCCACATGAAGAACACGGCGGTAACCACGCTGAAGGCGAGGCGGTCGCGGCGCGGATCCCTGGCTTCCATCTCGGCTCCTCGCTGTGGCACCGGACGGTGCCACCGTACTATATTGGCCCCCACGCGCTGCATCAAACCGGAGTAGCCCGCCATGTCCTTCCGGATCCCGTCCGTCTTCCTGCTGATTTCGACGCTGTGTCTCACCGCTGCCACTGCATATGCAGCGACGCCGGCGGATGACGGCTACGGGGCCGTGGACCCCTTCATCGGCACCGGTGAGGGCGGCCATACCTATCCCGGCGCGACGGTGCCCTTCGGCATGGTGCAACTCAGCCCGGACACCGATTTCCACGACTTCCGCAAGGGCTACAAGTGGGCGGCGGGATACCGCTACGAGGACACCAGCATCCTCGGCTTCTCCCACACCCATTTCTCCGGCACCGGCCACTCGGACCTGGGCGACGTGCTGCTGATGCCCATCGCCGGCGACGTGCGCACCGAGCCCGGCGATCCGGACAAGCCTAAGAGCGGCTATCGCTCGCGCTTCGATCATGCCAGCGAGGAAGCCCACCCGGGCTACTACGCCGTCACCTTGAGCGACTACGGCATCCGCGTGGAGCTCACTACCACGCGGCGCGTAGGCCTGCAGCGCTACACCTTCCCGGAGGGCACGCCGGCCCATGTGATGCTGGACCTGCGCAACAGCATCTACGATTACCAGGGCAAGGTGCTGTGGTCGCGCATCCGGGTGCGGCCCGACGGCACCATCACCGGTTTCCGGGAGACCCGCGGCTGGGCGCCGGGACGGCAGCTCTATTTCGCCATGCGCTTCTCGAAGCCCATGCAGGACCATGGGCTCTACGACGAGGAGCCTGACCAGGTCTACAAGGGCTTCGCTCCGCCGGCCGCGGACACGCCGCTGCAGCGCGCCCAGATCGAGGGCCGCGCCGCTTACGCGGTGTTCGACTTCGGCACCCTGAAGGACAAGCGGCTCGTGGTGAAGACCGCCATCTCCACCGTGAGCGAAGCGGGTGCTATCCGCAACCTGGATACCGAGATGCCCGGCTGGGATTTCGACGCCACCCATGCCGCGGCGAAGGACAGCTGGCGCAAGGCGCTGGCCGCGGTGAGCGGCGTCGAGGCCGATCCTGACACCAAGAAGAGCTTCTACACCTCGCTCTATCATGCGATGCTGGCACCCAATCTCGCCATGGACGTGGACGGCGAGTATCGCGGGCCGGACAACGCCGTGCACCAGGCTAAGGGCTACGACTTCTATTCCACCTTCTCGCTCTGGGACACCTACCGCGCCGAGCATCCGATGCTGACGCTGTTGCAGCCGCCCAAGCGCACCGACGACGTGATCGATTCCCTGGTCGCGTTCCAGCACGACAGCCCCTACGGCATGCTGCCGGTGTGGTCCTACATGGGCCAGGAGACCTGGTGCATGATCGGCTACCACGCGGTGGCGGTGATCTCAGACGCCTACATGAAGGGCATCCGCGGCTTCGACACCAAGGCAGCGCTCAAGGCCATGACCGAGACCGCGAGCTACGGTCCCTACGATGGCCTGCAGTACTACATGCAGCTGGGTTACGTGCCCATCGACAAGGAGAAGGAAGCGGCCTCCAAGACCGTGGAGTACGCCTTCGACGACTGGACCATCTCGCGCATGGCCGCTTCCATGGGCGACAAGGATACCGCCGAGCAGTTCCGGGTGCGGGCCTCCAACTGGCGCAACGTGTTCGATCCTAAGACCGGCTTCATCCGCGCCCGCAAGAGCGACGGCAGCTTCAACGAGCCCTTCGATCCCGCCGCCGTGGGCTACGGCAGCGACTACACCGAGGGCAACGCCTGGCAGTACTCCTGGTACGAGCCCCAGGACGTGGCGGGGCTGATCCACGCCCTGGGCGGCGACGACAAGCTCACAGCCAAGCTGGATGCGGTGTTCGACACCAAGGTGGACCCCAAGGAGTTCGCCAACGTGGAGGACATCTCAGGCCTGATCGGCTATTACGCCCACGGCAACGAGCCCAGCCATCACATCGCGTATCTGTATGACTACGCGGGCCAGCCCTGGCGCACCCAGGACAGACTGAAGCAGATCATGGACAGCCAGTACCAGCCGAAACCCGACGGCCTGGCCGGCAACGACGATCTCGGCCAGATGTCCGCCTGGTACGTGTTCACGGCCTTGGGCTTCTATCCGGTGGCGCCTGCCAGCAACCAGTACGTGATCGGTCGGCCGTTCCTCAGCAAGGCGGTGCTCAACCTGCCCAACGGCCGGAAGTTCACGGTCATCGCCCAGGACTTGAGCGATGCCAACCGTTACGTGGGCGCAGTGACGTTGGACGGCAAGCCCCTGGACCGGGTGTACCTCACTGACGCGGAGATCAGGGCAGGGGGCACGCTCAAGTTCGTCATGCAGGCGAGTCCCAACAAGCGCTGGGCCACCGACACCAAGAGCCGGCCTTATTCCATGAGCGACTATTGATTCAGCGGGGCGGCTTGGGCTGGGTGGCCGGGGCCGCGGCTCCAGCCGTGGCCGGCGCGGGCGGCAGCAGGTAACCGAAGTCGAAGATGTCCTTGCAGGTATTGCAGCCGAAATAGACGTAATGTCCCGGAGCAGTCTCGATGCGGCCGGTGGCGGCGGCGCTCACGGTGTAGAAGAGCTTCTGCTCCTGGTAGAGCAGATGCCCTTGCACCTCGCAGGGCGACCATTGGTACGCGCTCTTCATCGCCGCCTCATCCAGCACTGTGGCGCGCTTGAAGAAGGTCTTGATGTCTCCCGCATTGAGACTGAAACCGCGGCACATGTCGGCTTCGTGGGCCTTGGCCGTGGCGACGATCACGCTGTCGTGCTCCAGCACCTTGCTGCCGGCGAGGAGCTGGACCAGGGTGACGTCGGCGGCGAAGGCTGCGGACGCGGCGCCCAGCAGCAGGCAGAAGGCGAATCGCCGCATCAGCTGCGCATCCCCACGCCCTTGTGCAGCAGGTACAGGGCGAACAGGTACAAGCCCACCAGGAACAGCAGGATGATGGCGAAGGCCGTGTAGATGCCGATGTCCGACTGGCCGAGGATGCCGTAGCGGAAGGCGTTCACCATGTACAGGATCGGGTTGAAGCGCGACACCGCCTTCAGGCCTTCCGGCAGCATGTTGATGGAGTAGAACACGCCGCCGAGATAGGTGAGGGGCGTGAGCACGAAGGTCGGGATGATGGTCACGTCGTCGAACTTCTTGGCGTAGACGGCGTTGATGAGCCCGCCCAGGGCGAACACCACCGAGGTGAGCAGCACCACCGCGAGGGTGACGAGGGGATGTTCCAGGTGCATGTCGGTGAAGAACAGCGCCACCACCATCACCAGCAGGCCCACCAACAGGCCGCGCAGCACGCCGCCGGTGACGTAACCCATGATGATGTAGCTGTTGGGCAGCGGCGAGACCATCAGCTCCTCGATGTGCCGGCCGAACTTGGCGCCGAAGAACGAGGACACCACGTTGGCGTAGGCGCTGGTGATCACCTGCATCATGATGAGGCCGGGCGCGATGTAGTCGATGTAGCTGTAACCGCCCATGGCGCCGACGCGGTTGCCGATGAGCCGGCCGAAGATGATGAAATACAGCGTGGCGGTGATCACCGGCGGCACCAGGGTCTGGACCCAGATGCGCAGCACCCGCTTCATCTCGCGCATCACGATGGTGTTGAAGCCGATGAGGTTGTAGCGCAGGCGACTCATGGCTTGCCCTCCTTGCGCTCGGTGAGCTTGATGAACAGCTCCTCGAGGCGGTTGGCCTTGTTGCGCATGGAGAGCACCTGCACGCCGGCGCGAGTGAGCTCGTCGAACAGCATGTTCACGTCCTGGTCCTTGTTCACCTCCACCTCGAGGGTGGTCTCATCGGTGAGCACCACCTGGTAGCCCGAGAGGGCCGGCAGCGCCTTGAGGGGCTTGCGCAGGTTGAGCACGAAGGTCTCGGTATGCAGTCCCGCCAGCAGTTCGCGGGTGGAACCCTGCACCACGATCTGGCCCTGGTCGATGATGGCGACCCGGCGGCAGAGGTTCTCGGCCTCTTCCAGGTAATGGGTGGTGAGGATGATGCTGATGCCATCCTTGTTGATCTGGCGCAGGAAGTCCCACATGGAGCGGCGGATCTCGATGTCCACGCCTGCGGTGGGTTCGTCCAGGATCAGGAGGCGCGGCTCATGCACCAGGGCGCGCGCGATCATCAGGCGCCGCTTCATGCCGCCCGACAGGGTGCGGGACATGGCGTCGCGCTTCTCCCATAGCGACAGCTGCTTCAGGTATTTCTCGGCGCGCTGCTTGGCGAGCGCGCGGGGGATGCCGTAGAAGCCCGCCTGGTTCACGACGATGTCGTAGACCTTCTCGAACTGGTTGAAGTTGAGCTCCTGCGGCACCAGGCCGATGCAGGACTTGGCGGCTTCGAGTTCGTGGTCGATGTCGTGGCCGAACACCGTGACCTTGCCGCTGGTCTTGTTCACCAGCGAGGTGACGATGCCGATGCTGGTGGTCTTGCCGGCGCCGTTGGGGCCGAGCAGGGCGCAGAACTCGCCTTCCTCCACCTCGAAGTCGATGCCCTTGAGGGCCTGTACGCCGTTGCCGTAGGTCTTGACCAGGTTCTGGATGGAGAGGGCTTTCATGCGCCGTGGTGTGGAGCGGGGATCGCGAAGGGCCGAAATGATAGCACGCTCGGTAGAGGCCACTAGGGCCAGCAACTTGGTACAGGGATGTACCAACGCGCGGCCGTCCGCGGCCGCGGCGAAGGAAAGCGGCGATTGACTCGCCGCTTTCCGAGTCGTGAACGGCCAGGAAGGCCATTCACGGTAGAAAAAGAAGGCCCGCAGTGTTGCCACTGCGGGCCTGGATCAAGACGATCCTAGGTGGTTACTGCCCGGTTAGTTCGGGTGCTTCATGCAGAACTGGAACGTGCCGCTGCCGGAGTAGGCATAGATGTCCCACTCGTAGTAGCCGGCCGAACCGCTGTAGTTGATGGTCTCGTTGTCGGTGGTGCCGGTGGAGGAAGCCACCACGCGCCAGCCGGAGGTGCTGCTCCACTTGTACAGGTATAGGTCGTAGTCCTTACCGGCCGGGCCACTCAGGATGCCGGACTGGGTGCCGGTCACGGTGGTCTGGTAGTAAGTGTTGTTCGGCTCGTACACGTCGTTGCCCTGGCTGATGCTGCCAGTGAACGTCGTGTAACCCGACGCACAGCTGCCGCCAGCCGCCGTCACCGTCTCGCTCTCGGTGGCGGTGTTGGACGCGCCGCCGCCGTTGGAAGCGTTGAAGGTGAACGAGTCGCTGCCGGAGAAGCCGCTGGCCGGCGTGTAGGTGAACGCACCGGTCGAGGCATTGGTGATGCTCACCGTGCCATGGCCGGGGTTCGCCACGATCGCGAAGGTCAGCGGAGCCGTGCCCGTGGCCGAGAGCGTGCCGTTCACGGCGGTGCCCGCGGTGGTGGTCACGGAGCCGTTGCTGGCGACCGGTGGGTTCACGGTGGTCGAGTTCACCGTCTCGCTCTCGGTGGCGGTGTTAGACACCGTACCGGTCACGCTGTCGGTGGCCTTGAAGGTGAACGAGTCGCTGCCTGAGTAGCCGGAGGCCGGAGTGTAGGTGAACGCGCCGGTGCTCAGGTTGTTGATGGTCGCCGAGCCGTGGGCCGGATTGGTGACGATCGCGAAGCTGATGGCGTTACCGGCAGAGTCGGTGGCCGACAGGGTGCCGTTCACCGCGGTGTTCTGGTTGGTGGTCACAGAACCGTTGTTGGCGGTCACCGTCGGCGTGCCGCCGTGGTTCACGATGGCATGCGAGATGGCGCAGTTGTTGGTGTCGTTGGACCAGCTGGCCTGCTCGGTGAAGGTGCCCGTGCCCATCGACACGTTGGCAGCACCACCGGCGGAACCCGCCGCGATCCACGCGCACTCGTCGGAGTTCTCCTCGCCGGAGTTGGCGGTCCAGCCACCCGCGGGGAATTGATCCGACATCATCTCGTGCCACTCATGGCCCAGGGTCATGGTCCAGCCATCGAGGGTGCCGGGGCTGTTCACGAAGCCCACGCCGCAGCTGGAACCCAGGTCCATGTTATAGGGCTGGTTGCTGAAGGCCACGTCGCCGACGGAGGAGGAGGCCGCACCGCCCGTGAGGGTGGTGTCGCCGTTCCAGTCGTGCCACGCGCAGTAGCCCTGGGTCGGGCTCTGGTAGTTATCCGGATCGTCGCCGTGCGCCGACATGATCACGTAGTACGAATAGCGGTTGGAAGCCGCCGTGGTATTGCCGAAATGCTGAGCGGCCTTGATGGCTTCCGCCGCCAGGGTGTGGCCGGTCGCATTGATCGGCGTGGTGGCGCTGGTGTCTTCCCAGACGCCGGCCAGCATGCCGCCGGTCTGGTAGGGCACGAAGTTGCCAGCTGCGGTGCTGGTCGGGCAGCTCGAAGAGCCAGAGCTGATGCCCTGGCACCATTGGGTCAGGTCAGCGGACCACAGCTCATTACCGGTGCCGATGCCCTTGAACATCTCCTGGGCCACTTGCGCAGCGCCATCCGGGTCACCGGAGAACACAGCGTCGCCATTGGCGTTGGTGCTCTGGGTGCCCCAGCCGCTGCCATAGAACACCAGGTAGACCTTGAAATGGCCGTTGCCGACGCCGACGTTGCCCTGGCTGCTGCTGCTGGTACCGCCGCGATAGAACAGCGTGTTGGCGCTGGTCGCCTGGGTGGAACGGGTGGAATGCGCGGACTCCCACGCCTTCATCTTCTCGTGCAACCCGACTGTCGGGATCACACCATGACGGTAAGGATGGTGAGCCCTGGGTGAGTAGGGATTCTGGGTGGTCGGCGCACTTGGAGCGGCCAGCACCGACATGGCGCCGAGAGCCAGCACCACACCGGCCGCGACGGCCTTGAACGTTGAACTCTTCATAGGATTTAAGCCCCCGAGTTGGTTTTGCCGGCGCAAGGACCGAGCCCCGTTTCCCGCGGGTATCGACCGAGCGAAGGCATGCTTCTAATAAGCCCCACCGGGGGTGTGTCCGATGGACACACAGGACCCCTGTCGCCGGGGCTTCCTTGGGGGATGCACCGGTGTATGAGCGGAGCCACGTCTTAGAGCCATCGATCCAGTCCCTGGATCTCCTGACGGCTGCCGGGAATCCCATCCTGGGAATTCGGCCACGGATGAATATAGACAAAGGCCTCTGAATTCAAAGAGGTTTTTGACAGAATATGAGACGAATTGAATTCGGCGAAAATGCGCTTTGCTTCATGAATCTGCGGGACGGCGCGGGGCGTATCACCGAGCAGGTACGATCCATCGAGGGAGGTCGAAATGAAGCTGTTTCTCAAAATTTTATTCGGCACCATCTTCCTGGTGATGGTCTGGATCAACGTGAAGGCGGCGCTCGCCATGAACATCCTGGCGTCCTTCCCGCTGTTCAGCGCCAACCCTGGGCGGTGGCGACCCTGTACGATGCCTACGGCGGCTTCCTCACCTTCTACCTGTGGGTGGCCTACAAGGAACGCGTCGCCTGGAGCCGGGCGCTGTGGTTCGTACTGGTGATGGGGTTGGGGAACGTGGCCATGTCGGCCTACATGTTGAAAGAACTCTTCAAGGTGAAGCCCGAGGAGCCCGCGTGGAAGGTGCTGCAAAACCGCGCCGCTTGACCAAGCTGCGTGACAACAAGCTCACACGGCACATCGTCGAGCTGCTGAAGCAGGGCATCACGCCCCACAAGATCGCATTGGCGGTGGCGCTGGGGGCCTTGCTCGGCATGGCGCCGGTGCTCGGCACCACCATCGTGTCCTGCACGGTGGCGGCGCTGGCGCTGCGCCTCAACCTGGTGTTGATCCAGATCGTCAACAACCTGGTCTACCCGCTGGAACTGCTGCTGCTCATCCCTTTCGTGCAGGCGGGACAGCGACTGTTCGGGCAGCCACCCCTGCCGCTCTCGGTGGGCCAGATCGTGGACATGTTCAAACACGACTTCTGGGGCAGCGTGGTGGCGCTGTGGAGCTACACCTGGCACGGTGCCGTGGCCTGGTTGATATTCAGCGCCGTGGTCGGCCCCGTCATCTACGCGCTGGTGTTCTTCCCCGCCCGGCGCGCGCTCCGCCGGCACCAGGCGGTCAGCCCTTAAGGTACTTCGCGTACGAGTCCAGCCATCGCTTATCGCGGTCGAGGGCGCGTCGCATGCGATGCGCGGGTGGACAGGAGGTCCACCCTGGACCATGAGCGAAGCAGGATGCGGAGCGAATGGTAGCGAAGCCGCTACTTAAGCCACTTTGCATACCAATCCAACCAACGTTTATAGCGATCAAGGATGTAACTTGGTCTTGTGAAGCCATGGAACTGGTTGGGATAGATGACGAGTTCCGTCGGCACCTGCAGGACCTGCAGCGCCTGGTACATCTGCTCCTGGTTGAGCAGTGTCACGTTGAAGTCCTTGGTGCCGCCCATGAACAGGGTCGGGGTCTTGATGCGGTCCGCGTGATAGAAGGGATATGAGACCTTCATCCAGGCATCCAGGTCCTTCCACGGCAGGCCCAGCTCGTTCTGGTAATCGCGGATGTACTCGTCGGTGCCGAAGCCGGCCAGGATGTCGGAAATGGAGGCGCCGCTCACCGCCGCCTTGAAGCGCGTGTCGCTGGCGATGAGGTAGTTGGTGAGCATGCCGCCGTAGCTCCAGCCGCCCACGCCCAGGCGATCAGGATCGGCGATGCCGCGCTGCACCATGGCATCCATGGCCGCATGCACGTCCTGCACGTCCTTGCCGCCCCAGCTGGCGAAGATGCCTATGGCGTAATCGGTGCCGCGGCCGGTGGACCCGCGGTAGTTGGTGGCCACCACCGCGTAGCCGTTGGCGGCGAACAGCTGATGGTTGAAGTCGAAGCGGGCCAGGCTCTCGGACTGGGGCCCGCCGTGGTTGAAAGAGAGGGTGGGATAGCGCTTGCCCTTCTCGTAACCCACGGGGTAGGTGAGGAAGCCATGCACCTCGGTGCCGTCGCCGCTCTTGACGCTGAACTCCTCCACCTTGGCTAGGTCGAGGCTTTTCATGAAGGCAGCATTCTGCTTGGAGAGTTCCCGGCGCTTGCCGCCGTCCCAGGCATAGACCTCCAGCGGGGTGGTGGGTGAGGTCCAGAGCAGGGCCACGTGACCCGCGGCAGCGGTGAACCGGTCCACCGTGCCTTCCATGGGCGTGAGTTCCTTCACGGCGCCGCTGGCGGCGTCCACCTGGGCCACCACCTCGTGACGGTCCTGCTCCAGGCGCACCAAGAGGCTTTTGCCGTCCGGGCTCCAGCGGGGCTCATAGACGTTGCGATCCAGCGCGCCGGTCAGGACATGGGGCTCACCGCCGGCGGCGGGGATGACCGCCAGGGAATCGGTGGCGTATTCGATCTTCTTCACGGGCCCGCCGTGCAGATAGGCGAGCCACTTGCCGTCCGGGCTCCAGGCCGGATAGGAGTTCCAGTCCGGGTTGCCGTCCGCCTCCGGCGAATGGGTGAGCTGGCGTTCGTGGGCGCCGGCCTGCGCCCCGATCACATAGATGTCCCAATCGTCGCTGCGGTCCGGGTCCGCGCCGCGCTTGGTGACGAAGGCGATGGACTTGCCGTCCGGCGAGAACGCCGGCAGGCATTCGTCGTGCTCACCGGAGGTGAGCTGCGTGGGTTCGCCGCCTCCCAAGTCGAGCAGGAACAAATGGCTGCGGCGTGCCGTGAGGTAGCCCACCTCGTCTTCCTTGAACTGGAAACGGGTGATGACGATCGGCGCTTCGGCCTTGCCCTTGTCTTTGTCCTCATCCGCCGGATCCGGGTCATGCACCACCAAGGCTAGGTGCCGTCCATCCGGTGCCCAGGCGAAGTCCTCCACCTCGCCCTTGAGCTTCGTCACCTGGCGGGCCTCGCCGCCCGACAGGTCCATGATCCAGAGCTGGTCGCCTTTCTCGTCATCGCCGCGGCCGGAGAGGAAAGCCAGTAGCTTGCCGTCTGGGCTGAAGCGCGGTGAGAACTGGCTCTTCTCACCGTAAGTGATGGCGCGATTCACCGAACCGTCCCACTTCGCCAGCCACAGGTTGGTGGCACGCTTATCCTTGTCGAGATCCACGCTGCGCACCGTGTAGGCGACCCACTGTCCGTCCGGTGAGATCGAGGGATTGCCCACGTCATGGATAGCGGCGAAATCCTGCGGCTGCAGGGTGCGGGCTCCGGCGGATCCGACGCAGAAGAAGGCGATGGCGGCACACAGCAGATGACGCATTGTCGTCTCCAACTTGGATGTAAGGTTCAAGCGACCGGGAGGCCCGGCGGTTGTTTGGTGAAATCTGCAGCGGCGGGTTCGCGGGTCAAGCGGTACACACCTTCGCGCACCATGCGCTTCAAGACGATGTCGATGACGGTGGTCTCGTTGGGCCGCACCAGGCTCACCAGATGCGCAGGGTCGGCCCGCAACAGCGCCGGCTGGTAGTGCACGAAACCATCCTGGGGGAAGGGGATCACCCGCAGTCCCAGCGCGGTACAGGGCGGCAGCGCGGGCCGCAGCTCCTTGCCCTCGCGGACCACCGCGGGTGTGCCGAGCATGCGCGCGGCATTGATGTAATAGACCACCACGCCCGGGTCCAGGTGGTTGCGCTGGCGATCGATGAAGAAGCCCGGAGGCAGGCGGTTGGGATTGTCCTCAGGCCCGCTGAGGATCACGTCGAAATCCTTGATGGGATTGCCCTGGTCGTCCCGCACCCGGAACACCAGCATGGCGCAGGGATCGTGCAGCTGCTTGTGGTCGAAGCCGGTGATGGGGCCGCGGTCCTCCACCTGTTGGCGTTCCTGGGTCTCGGCGCTGAGCACCGCGAAGCGATCGAACACCTGCGCGTAGTCCTGCTTGTCCTCGACCCGCAGCGCCTCCAGGATGGTGCTGACGGTCGGATGCGGCGTGTCGTCCACGGGCACGCTGCGCATGATGCCCATGCGCACGTCCGAGTGGCAGAGTCCCGGCAGGATGGCGAGGGGCACCGCCGGCGGCAGCCGTACCGGTTCAGCTTTCAGCAGCGGGGCGCTGAAACCCAGCTTGGCCTTCGGGTCCGCCACCGGCGCCTGCTGCTCGATGCGCACATGGGCGAAGTTGAGGTTGGCGGAGGCCACGCGCACCGCGCCGTCGGAGCCGGTCTCGCCGCTGTAGCTGTTCACGAAGTCGTAGAGCAGGGGGTCGGGGGACTGGCCGGTCAGCACGAAAGGGAAGACGCCCTCGGGGCCGATCAGTTCGGAGCCTTTCTCCAGCCAATCGAGGTTGAGCTTGAGGCTCGGCGTGCTGCCGAGCTCCAGCCAGTCGAGCACGCCGGTCCCCACGTCCACGCCTTCGAACCAGGCGCTGCGCAGGCGCGAGAGCTTGGCGAGCCCCAGCTGCACCAGCGCCGAGCCGAAGTTGGCCGGCGCCAGCATGAGGAGATGGCTCATGGGCGTGCGGGCCAGGCCCTTGGAGAGATAGTGGTGTTGCAGCCAAGCGCGGATCACCGGGCCGCCGGTGGAATGGGCGATACAGGCGAAGCGCCGTCCGGCCGCGAGTTCCGCGCCCAACTCCTTTTTCAGGGCTGCATCGAAGGCCCGTGCGATGTCCGGCAGCGTGACCTCGTTGTGGAAACTCGCGTACTCCGAGAGCCAGATCTGGCGCACGTCCAGTCCCAGCTTGGGATCGCGCTCCGCTTCGCGGCGCAGGCGTTCCGGCAGGGCGCCGTAGGTGGACGGATCGCGCACGCTCCAACCGTGCACCAGGACGACGAGGCGTTGCGGGGAGGCCATGGATTCCTTCGGCAAGGTCTTGAAACCGGACAGGACAGACATATTAAGCCCTGGCAGGGGCCGCGTCGTATCCTACCTTGGGGCAGGACCGCGCTATGATTCGGTTTTCTGCGCCTCTTACATATATAGGGAATGCCCACCATGGTCAGCCTGCGTAGCCTCGCCCGCATCCTCCTCTCCGGCCTGCTCTTGGGCACGCTGTTGGCCCTCTCCGGCTGCGGCATCAACAACATCCCCCGCTATGACCAGCAGGTGAAGGCGAACTGGGCTCAGGTGCAGAACGAATACCAGCGCCGGGCGGACCTGGTGCCGAACCTGGTGGCCACCGTGAAGGGCTATGCCACCCACGAGGACAAGGTGCTGGACGAGGTGACCCAGGCCCGCGCCAAGGTCGGCCAGATGCAGATCCCCCAGGACATCCTGACGAATCCCACGGCCTTCAAGCAGTTCGAAGCGAACCAGGGCCAGCTCACCACGGCGCTGCAGCACCTCATGGTGGTGACCGAGAACTACCCCAACCTCAAGGCCAACGAGAACTTCCTGGCACTGCAGTCGCAGCTGGAAGGCACCGAGAACCGCATCGCCGTGGCGCGCCGCGACTATATCCTGGCGGTGCAGCAGTACAACACCGAGCTCACCACCATCCCGGGCCGCTGGTACCGCTCCATGTTCTACGGCGACAAGCAGGTGATGCAGAACTTCAGCGCGGATGAGGCTTCACAGGCCGCGCCGAAGGTCCAATTCTAAGTAGATGCGAATCGCACTGAAATCATTTGCCGCCGCGCTCCTGAGCGCGGCGGTCTTGTTTGGAGCGCCGGCTTTCGCCGAGGATCCCTCGATACCCGCATTCCCGGAACTCTCCGGCCCGGTGGTGGACCAGGCGGGCATCCTCGATGCAGGCACACGCCAGCGACTCACCGACAAGCTTTCCGCCTATGACCAGCAGAGCGGCAACCAGCTGGTGGTGGTCACCGTCCAGACCTTGGACGGTTACCCCGTCGAATACTGGGGCTACCAGCTCGGCCGTGCCTGGGGCATCGGCCAGAAGGACAAGAACACCGGCGCGATCCTGGTAGTGGATGTGGCGGAGCGGAAGCTGCGCATCGAGGTGGGCTACGGACTGGAAGGCACGCTCACCGACGCGCTCTCACAGGACATCATCCGCAACACCATCGCTCCCAAGTTCAAGCAGGGCGACTACAACGGCGGCGTCAGCGATGGTGTGGATGCGATCCTGCAGGTCTTGGGCGGCCAGGTGCGGGAGGTGCAGCACCAGCGGCACCGGGACGACTTCTCCACGTTGTGGTTGATCCTGTTCCTGGCCTTCATCCTGTTCCGGGTGCTGGCTGCCGGGTTCATGCCCCGCAGCGGCGGCTGGTGGTGGTTGTGGATCCTCAGCAGCGGTTTGGGCGGCGGACGCGGCGGCGGCTGGGGCGGGGGTGGTGGCGGAGGGGGCGGCTTCTCCGGTGGCGGAGGCTCTTTTGGAGGCGGCGGCGCCTCGGGGGGCTGGTGATGCACAGATTCACGGACAAAGAACGCGGCGAGATAACGGCTGCCATCCAGGCGGCGGAACAGCGTACCAGCGGTGAGTTCGTGGCCGTGGTGGCCCGAGCCAGCGACCATTACCTCGCCATCGCGCTGCTCTGGGCCGCGGGCCTGGCGCTGCTCTTGCCGGCACCCTTGCTGCTGTTCACCCATGTCCGTTTCCTGGACATCTACCAACTGCAGATCGTGGCCTTCATCCTGCTCACGCTGTTGTTTGAGTTCATGCCCGGCTTGCACATGGCCTTGGTGCCCATGGGTTTGCGGCACGCCCGCGCCAGTGCCCTCGCGCATGCCCAGTTCTACGACCAGGGGGTGCACCTCACCCGCGAGCATTCCGGCGTGCTGCTGTTTGTCTCCATGGCGGAACGGTACGTGGAGATCGTGGCGGACAAGGGCATCCACGAGAAGATCGGCGCGGAGCGCTGGCAGAAGATCGTGAACGCCCTGGTGCTGAAGGTGGTGCAGGGCGATCCCAGCGGCGGTTTCGTGGCGGCCGTCGGCGCCTGCGGCGAAGCCATGGCGGAGCACTATCCGGCGCAGGCCGATGATATCGATGAGCTCTCTGACGGCCTGATCGAGATCTGAGGCATCTCCTCGGATTTGCGGGTCGCGATAAGGGCCTTTACCCGCTGTCGCCGGCGGGTCGCAGCCTTTACTTTTCCTGGCAGCGGATTCCCCGTCGCAATGGCGGGCGAAGGCTCATGCCATGGACCATCTGCATCGGTACCTCAGCTCCTCATCGAGATTGCTCCTTTTCGCCGCCTTGACGCTCGCCGGGGCTTCGGCATGGGCAGCTGCCGGTAGCCTGGGCTGGGAGGATCGCTTCGACGCCGGCTACGACTTTGGGTTTCCCCCGCCCATCTTCCCGATTCCAGCGCGGTGGCGGGGAACGACTATTTCGTGGCGGGATCCTTCCCCTTCCTCAACTCCCCCGGTAGCAACGCCGACATCCATGTCCGCTCCTACGACGTCGGCACCGGCGCGCTCCGCTGGGAGAGCGTCTGGGCGCCTACCGCATCCGATGACCAGGCCACTGGCCTCACCGTCGCTGGCTCAGCGGTCGTAGTGGCGGGACGCACCGGACAGAACAGCACCGGCAACAATGCCTTCGCGGTACGCGCCTTCGGCGCCCAGGATGGGCATACCCTGTGGCAGGACCAGTGCGGGACTACCAGTCCCACGGGCGCCGTTGCGATCACCAGCGCGACTAACCGTGTGTTCGCTGCCGGCACTTGCGCGCCGGCCAGCGACGGCAACACTGGCCTGCTGCGGGCCTATGCTGCGGGCGATGGCGCGCTGCTGTGGGAGGTGCACGAGGCAAGTTCACCACAAGCGATCAGTATTTCCGGCGGCAGGCTCTTCGAGTTGGCTACTGACGTGTCCGGGCAACTGCTGTTGCGCGCCTACGATGCCGGTACCGGCGTGCAGCTTTGGGAGGCGCAGCCCGGGGTCCCGGGCACGCAGTTCGCCTCGCAGCTCACGAGCGGCGGCGGTGCGGTCTACGTGAGCTGGGAGACCAACACCGCCGTGGGCACTGTGCGTGGCATCGCCGCCTACTCGGCCCGCAATGGAACGGGACTTTGGCAGACGGATCCCGGCGACCGTGTCACCGCGCTGGCCTGGGCCAAGAACCGCGTGTTCGCGGCCAAGTCCGGCGGCAACACGCTACTGACCGCCTACGATTCTAGGAATGGCGCAGTACGGTGGCAGGACCAGCCTGGCAGCACGCCCACCATCTATTCAGCCGCCGCGCTCACTGTCGCTGGCGTGCAACTCTACCTCGCGGGCAACAGTTTCACCGCGGGCAGTGAGGATGCTGCGAACTGGCTGGTGCGGGCCTATACCCTGAACGGCCGTTTGATCTGGCAGGACAATGAACCTGCGACCAACGAGGTCGATGCCGCCGCCGCCGATGTGGTGTCAGGTGACGGCAAGGTCATCGCCGCTGGCGGCACCGGACGCGACACGCCGCCGCTCGGCATGACGCAATGGTGGATACGGGCTTACGACTCGGGAAACGGCAGCCGGATCAGATCGCGTCCTTGATGTTGCCGGTGCGGTTCGTGGTGTCCTGCTCGATGTCGCGCATGAAGTTCTTCACGAAGTTGCGCATGGACACCGGCGCGAAGTCCAAGGCCGTCTGACCGCCGGCGGAGCGCGCGTCGGGGTCGGCGCCGGCTGCCAGCAGCAGGGAAGCGTAGTCGCGGTTGGTGGGGTTCCAGGAGTTGGTCACCTGCATGAGCGCGGTGCGCTGGGTGCCATCCACCTTGAGGTTCGCATCCCAGCCGGCGTCCAGCAGGTTCTTCACCCGGCGCACGCCTTGGTCGCTGCGGTCGGTGACGAGTTCGTACAGGAAACTCTCTTTCGGGCCGAAGGGTCGCCAGATGGGCGCGGCGCGTTTCATGGCCGCCTGGGTCGCTTCCGAGACATCCAGGATGGCCAGCACCACGGCCTTGGCGTGGGGACCGTTGAGCAGGATCTCCAGTTCCACCCGCGAAGCCTCGTTGTCCTTGAGGCAGGCGTCCACGCCACGCGAAGTCACCTTCGTCATGTTCTTGGAGCGCAGGCGCTCGATCTCAGCGTCGTCCATGAATCCCTACCCCTGAAAGCGGGGCCCATTATGCCGCATTATGTCTAATCATCAACAGATTCTTCCCATGAAATATAGAGCCCACCAAGGGTTCTTTCAGAATATTTAGCCTGCGAAATAATTCGGCGGGCTCAGGGGCTCATTGACAGGCGGGGCCCAGGGCTTGGGCGACTTGTTGATGCCTTAAGTTGCAGGCTGCGGTTACGATGCTGCCAGCAGCGCGGCGAGGCTGACGTAATCCACCTTGCCGGTGCCGAGCAGCGGGAGCGTATCCAACGGCCGGATGTCGCGCGGCACCGCCAGTTCCGGCAGCCCCAGGCCGCGTGCGACGGCGAGTAGCGCCTCGCGTTTCAGCTCGGGTGCGGTGGTATAGAGCACCAGCGCCTCACCCTTGGCTGAGTCGGCGCGGGTGATGACCGCGTGCTGGAACTCGGGTGCGGCCTTAGCGGCCAGCTGCTCCACCACTTCCAGTGACACCATCTCGCCGCCAAGCTTGGCGAAACGTTTGGCGCGGCCGCGGATGGAGATGAAGCCGTCCGGGTCGAAGACCACGATGTCGCCGGTGTCGTACCAACCGGTGTCTTGGGCGTGCTTGGGCGCTTCGATGTAGCCAGGACGCTCGTAGCGCAGGTATCCCAGCATCAGGTTGGGGCCGGTGACAGCGAGACGCCCGCCTTCGCTGATGCCCGGCACCGGCTCCAGGCGATAGCGCATCCCCGGAACCAGCCTGCCCACCGTGCCGCGACGGTTGGCCTGCGGCACATTCACCGCGATGACCGGCGCGCATTCGGTGACGCCGTAGCCCTCCAGGATGCGTAACCCGAACTTGTCGATCCACAGCTGGCGCACCTCGTCGCGCAGTTTCTCGGCACCGGCCACCACATAACGCAGACGGCCGAAATCGTAAGGGTGGGCGAACTTCGCGTAGTTGGCGAGGAAGGTGTTGGTGCCGAACAGCACCGTACAGTTCCGGTCATACACCAGTTCCGGGATGATGCGGTAGTGCAGAGGCGAGGGATAGAGGAAGGATTTACAGCCGGCGATGAGCGGCAGCATGGCGCCGGCGGTGAAACCGAAGCTGTGGAACAGCGGCAGCGCCACCAGAAAGCGGTCGCTGGGCATGAAGTCGGAGACCGCGCGGACCTGGGCGATGTTGGCGAGGATGGAGTTGTGGGAATGCACCACGCCTTTCGGCTTGCCCTCGGAACCGGAGGTGAACAGCACCACCGCCGGGTCTCGGGGACGGGCGCTGTGCATGCCGAGGCGCGGGAAGTTCGTGGCGAACAGGATGGCAAGCTTGTCGAGCAGGCCCAGGCTACCACGCAGGTCCTCGAGGTAGATGAGCGTGATGCCGTCGAGCCTCGTCACCGTATCCGTGAGCTTGGCCTTCTCCACGAAGGCGCGCGAACTCACGATGACTTTCACTTCCGCGGTGGTACAGGCGGCGCGCAGGCCCTCGGCGCCCGCAGTGTAATTGAGCATGGCCGGCACCCGGCCGTGACGCCACAGGCCCAGCACCACGCCGAGCGTCACCACCGCGTTGGGCAGGAGCACCCCCACGTTCTCGGCGGCGGTACTGTGCCGCGCCAGGATGCGCCCCAGGCCCACGCTCATGCGCAGCACGGAACCGTAGGTCTCCTCGGTGAGATTGATGTCCTGCAAGAGCGCGTAGCGGCGGCCGAAGGCGGCCACGCTGTCCAGGAATGCGGGATAGAGCGCGATGCTGGGCCGCGTCGCGACCAGCATCTCCAGAAGCACGTCGCGCATGCTCTCACCGGCCTTGCGGCGGCGCTCCTTGGCTGAGCCCTCCGGCGGCATGGGGATGCGCGCCGGCGGCAGGATAGTGAGGGTGATGCGCGGCAGCAGGCGGCGCGGATAGATGCCGGAGAGGCGGGAGAAGAAGCTGCGCCCGGCGCCGTGGATGCGCACCGGCACCACCGTCGCGCCGCTCTTGGCTGCCACGAAAGCGCCGCCGTCGTAGACCTTCATTAGCGAGCCGGTGTTGGTGATGCGCCCCTCCGGGAAGATCACCACCCGGTCGCCGGTCTCGACTGCGCGCAGCGCGGTGCGGATAGCCAGCGGCGAGGTGGGGTCCACGGCCAGATGCCGGATGTGCTTCAGCATCCAACGGAACAGCGCGTTGCGCAGCACCTGGGTGTGCACCACGAAGGTGGTCTCCACCGGCAGGAAAAGGGCCAGCAACATGCCGTCCAGGAACGACTCGTGGTTGGCCACCACCAGCACCCGCGCGTCATGCAGCGGCCGCGGATCGCCCTCCACCTGCACCCGGAACAGCAGCTTGAACAGGAACCTCAGCGATGCCTTGAACATGGGTTACCTCAGCGCCGCAGGCCGCGCAGCGTCTCCACCGCGTCGTGCAGTTTCACCAGATCCAGGTCCTTGGGCGCGAATGCCTCACCCACCACCATGCGTACCTTGCGGGACAAGCGGAAGCCCATGAGCCGCGCCTTGAACGGCGCGCGTGACGCCAGGCTGTCCCAGAGACCGGATACCGCCATGGGGATCACCGGCACCGGCACCTCCTCCAGCACGTGCAACAGGCCGGGGCGGAACTCGGCCAGCTCGCCGTCGCGGGTGATGTAGCCTTCGGGGAAGATGCACACCAGCTCACCATCCTTGAGGGCCTGCACGATCTCGGCATAGGCCCGTTCCAGCAATTCGGGGTCCTCCTTGCGCGGCGCGATGGGGATGGTCTTGTTGGTGAGGAAGATCCAGTGCAGCACCGGGATGTTGTAGATGTGATGGTCCATCACGAAGCGCACCGGGCGCCATACGCCGGCCGAGACCACCAGCGCATCGGCGTAGCTCACGTGGTTGCACACCAGTATCGCCGCGCCCCGGTCCGGGATGTTCCGGTCGCCGGTGAAGCGGAAGCGATACAGCAGCGTCACCAGGCACCAGCACAGGAAGCGGTACAGGAACTCCGGCACCAGGCTGAAGATGTAGGCTGCCACCGCGGCGTTGACGAGCGCCGCGATCAGGATGAGTTTCATGAGTGGCAGACCGGCGGTCAGGGCCGCGCCGCTGGCCACCGCCGCCAGCACCATGGCGAAGGCGTTCAAGGCGTTGTTGGCCGCCTGCACGCGGCTCACATGGCTCTTCTCGCTGCGCGCCTGCACCAGGGCATAGAGCGGCACGATGAACAGGCCGCCGAAAAGGCCCACCATCCCCAAGGACAGCGCTACCGGCCAGTCCTCCCGCAGGAAGTTCCAGCCATCCAAGTGCAGCGCCGGTACCGCGGGCGCACCTCTATATAGGAACCACAGGGCGACACTTAGGCCGATGGCGCCGAAGGGGACGAGGCCGATCTCCACCGAGCGGCGCGAGAGCTTCTCGCAGGCGAGCGAGCCCAGGCCCACACCCACCGAGAAGATGGCGAGCAAAGCCGTCACCACGGACTCATCGCCCCCCAGCACGAAGCGGCTCAAGCCCGGCAGGGCGCCCAGGATTACCGCACCCAGTGCCCAGAACCAGCTGATGCCCAGGAGCGAGAGGAACACGGTGCGGTTCTTGTGCGTCTCCTTGAGGATGTCCCAGGTGGCGGTGAAGGGGTTCCAACGGACCGCCAGTTCCGGCGCCGGCGGCGCCACCGCCGGGATGGCACGGCTCGACAGGACACCCAGGCCTGCCACCAGCAACAGTGCCGCCACGGTCACCAGCTCCGGGGCGTGGGCCGCCAGGAGTCCGGCGATGAGCGTCCCCGCCAGGATGGCGAGGAAGGTGCCGGACTCCAGCAGCGCGTTGCCGCCCACCAGCTCGCGCTCCGCCAGGATCTGCGGCAGGTAGCCGTACTTGGCGGGACCGAAGAAGGTGGAGTGCAGGCCCATGCCGAGCAGGGTGAGCAGCAGCAGCGGCAGGCTGTGGATGGCGAAGCCGACGCCCGCCACCACCATGATGCCGACCTCGACGAGCTTCACCGCGCGCATGATGCGCGACTTGTCGTACTTGTCCGCGAGCTGGCCTGCGGTCGCCGAGAACAGCAGGAACGGCAATATATACAGGCCGCCCGCCAGCTGGGTCAGCACGTTGGGGTCCATGCGGGTGAACTCCGCCGCCCGGTAGGTGGCGAGGATCACCAGCGCGTTCTTCAGGAGGTTGTCGTTGAGCGCGCCCAGGGCCTGGGTCGCGAAGAACGGTGCGTAGCGGCGCTCGCCGAGCAGCCGGAACTGGGAATCAGACATGGTGCTTCCCCCGGGCCAGCAGCGTAGCACGCACCTGGGAGCGCAACTCCCGCACCCGTTCCCGGAAGCGGCGGCGGCCTATCACTTCGCAGAGCCTATCCAGCGTCCAGCAGTAAGCGATCACTAGCAGGATGTAGAGCAGCAGCATGTGGACTCTCCTGATATCCATCAGGGGCGATACTGCGTCTGGGTGTCGTTATAGACAACTATCTCTTGCGTAGTTCTCTTAAATTTGACTGCAAGTATCGTATATCGATACCCTTAGATCACCTACGTATGGGAGGCTTCCATGGCCCAGTCCGACCAGCTCATCGAGGCCTTGAAGTCCGCCCTGAAGGCCAAAGGCCTGACTTACGCGGGGGTGGCCAAGTCCCTGAAGCTAAGCGAGGCGAGCATCAAGCGCTGCTTCTCGAGCCAAGGCTTCACCCTGGAGCGGCTGGAGCAGATCTGCGGCATCGCTGGCCTGGAGATCTCCGACCTGGTGGAACTCGCCGCCGAACAGAAGCCCCCCTTCACCAGCCTTACGCCCGAGCAGGAGGAAGCGCTGCTGCAGGATCCCAAGCTCTTGCTCATGACCTTCCTGGTGTTGAGCCACTGGCAGTTCGCCGACATCGTCAGGAGTTATCAGCTCACCGAACATGAGACGATCCAGCTGCTGTCGCGACTGGACCGGCTGGGTCTGATCGACCTCTTGCCCGGCAACCGCATCAAACTGCTCACGGCCCGCAACTTCTCCTGGCGCAAGGACGGCCCCATGCAGCAGTTCTTCGAACGGGAAGTGATGAAGGATTTCCTGGCCAGTCGCTTCGCCGGCGAGCGGGAAGAGATGAAATTCACCGGTGGGCTCCTGTCCTGGGCCTCCCTGGAACGGGTGCAGCAGGGGATGGAGCGCCTGGCCCGGGAGTTCAACGAGCTGGTGGCGGCCGACAGCAAGCTGCCCCTGGATGAGCGCTACAGTTGCGCCGCGCTGTTCGCCGCGCGGCCCTGGGTGTTCACGCATTTCAGCCGCCTGGAAAGACCCCGCGATCCCACCCATATGGCGCGCACCGATCGCGCCCGAGCCAAGCCACGTTTTGTCTGATACCCGATAAGTAGCATCTAACGATACCATGCGGACGCATATCTGCGTCTTTTCACATATTGGTTGCGGCATCTGACACCCATCGGCATCCTGCCTCCCGCCCCACAACGGAAGGAGAGATGCCATGAACCGCACCGCCGTCGCCATCCTCATGACCCTGTTGACCCTCGCCCTGGTGGCCCGCGCCGCCGCCGTTGAAGCCAAGGGACTGAAAGCCCTCCAGGCTTGCTGCCCCCAGACACAGGCTCCCATCGTGATTCCCGACAACGTGCTTACCGGCCACGGCGCCATCGCCACGCCGGAAGGCGTCGCCCACTTCTGATCCGCGGAAAGGGGGATGCCATGTTTCGCAGAACCATCGCTTTGCTGCTGCTGGCAGCGCTCGTGTCACCCGCCTGGGCGGACGATGCGCTGGCCGCGACCGCCACGCCCACTCTGGGCGTGGCGGATCGGAGCCCGACGGAAATGTTCTTCTTCTTCGAAGGGATCACCACCGTCAACTCTGCCGGCGCCGCGGCCAATCCCCGCGTCATGGGCGGCCTCATCCTGCTGACCTCGCCGCTGGCCTTAGCCGAGACCCCTGGTCCCTTGAAGCAAAGCATCGTGGCCGCATCGGGCTACGCCGCCATCGGTGTCTATGACACCACCCACTATCCCGCCGTCTATTCACGCCACCGTGCGTTCGCGGAGAACTTCGCCGCCTGGAACCTCTGGGCCGGCATGACGCTGCTCATGGCGCAGGGCAGCGGCTCGGCCGCCAAGCTGGCGCAACACCTGAGTGTCACGCCCCAAGCCCATGGCGGCTTACACCTCGACTATCACTGGACCTTCTGACCCACGACCCAAAGGAGTACCTCATGTCACTGCGAACATCGGTCATTGCCCTGCTCACTGCCTTGATCTGTTGCCTGGCGGGCTGTGCCACCATGAACGAGCAGCAGAACACCAGCAGCCTGGTAGCCTTCCTCTACCCGAAGGGCCAGCCCCGGCCCCTGACCGCCGAGACCGCCACACTCAAGCTGCCGGTGAAGGTGGGCATCGCTTTCGTGCCCGGCGGCGATGCCATGCGCCACGGTATGAGCCCCATCGGTCCGGCACCGGCGCCTGGGATGTTGGGTCTGCCGGATCAGGTGCGGCTCATGGACGAGGTGGCGGCGCACTTCCGGAAGTACCCCTACATCAAGACCGTGGAAGTAATCCCCTCCAACTACCTCACGCCGGGCGGCGGCTTCGCCAACCTGGATGCATTGGCCGCCATGTACGACGTCGATGTCGTGGCGCTCGTGTCCTATGACCAGGTGCAGCACACCGACGAAGGCGCGGCTTCGCTCCTCTACTGGACCATCGTCGGCGCCTACCTGGTCCCCGGTGAGAAGGACAGCACCACCACTTTCGTGGATACGGCGGTCTTCGACGTGGCGAGCCGCAAGCTACTGTTCCGCGCCCCGGGCATCGCCACGGACAGTGCCCACGGCACCGCGGTGAACAACAGTCAGGTGCTGCGCGAATCCAGCATCGCCGGCTTCGATACTGCCTTCCAGCAGATGAATGGCAACCTGGACCAGGCCTTGGCGGACTTCAAGCAGAAGGTCAAGGACGAGCCGGATCAATACAAAGTCAGCTATGCCGAGGGCTATCACGGCGGCGGTGCCTATGGATGGTTCCTGCTGGTGTTGCTCGTGTCGCTGTGGCTGCGCAAGCGATTGATGGCCTAGGGACACCGAGGGAGCGGTGTTCATGAAGCGTCCGGACAGGGAAGTCCGGACCACTCCGGATCAGTGCGTGGTGGCGGCGGGCGCCTTGTTGGACTGGAGGGTGGCGATGAACTGCTTGGCGCCGGCGTCACCGGGGAAATCCGCGGAATAGGCCTGCATGCGGCTCAAGGCCCGATCCTTGTCATGCAGCATCAGGTAGACGGTGGCGAGGGTGAAGTTCGCCTGCTTCACGCCGAGTTTCGCGGCTTTCTCGAGATAAGGGACGGCGTCTGACTGCTTGGATACAGTGCCGCTGAGGAACACGCCATACAGGTAGTTGGCGGCGGGATCGTCCGGGGTCATGGCGAGCAGGCGCTGATAGCTCTCTGCGGTCTTGTCGCAGCTGTTGCGCAGGTGCAGGTTGCAACCCAGGTTGAAGGCGAAAGCCTCGCGGCGCAGCACCTCCACGTTCACGTCCGCGCCGGTATCCACCGCCGAGAGCAGCACGATGAGCCGCGTGAGCTTGTCGGTCACGTCGGTGCGTTCGGCGGCGTTGTCGAAACGCGGCGGATAGTCGCCGGCGTAGAGGGCGACGGTCTGCAGCAGGTCGTCCACCACCGGAAGATTCAGGGATTGGACGGCCTTGCCGTCCGCCCCGGTCTGGGTGGCTACGCTGTCTTTCAGGGCGTAATGCCAATGCACGGTGGCGGATTTGGAGACGGCAGCCGGCGCGGGCGTCACCGCGGGTGTCCCTGCGCTCCGCGCTGTCTGTGCTCCACCGACGGTGGCCATGGGCGGCACCGCATTGGCCGCTGCGACCGACGGCAGCAGGGCGCTGAACAAGCAAGATATAAGCAGGTGATTACGCATGGATATCCCGCGCGTCCCTCAGATGCGCCCGGAGTTCTCCAGCATGTCCATGCCCTTGTGCAGGTCTGAGCCTAAATTCTTCTCGTCGGTGAAGTACTGGACCGTATCCTTGTCCAGCTTGGCGCGAGCCTGGATCACCAGGGCGTCCCAGTGTTTCGGGGTCTGACCGTCCTTGCCGATCCACAGCACGGCCTTGAGCTCCGCGAGCTGATCCTTGTCGAGGCGCACCAGCACGCCCACCACGTTATCGAGCTCGCCTTTCTCGGCGTAACCGATGAGTTCGCGGACCAGGGTGGGTTTGAGGGCCTTCATGGGGGGCTCGCTTGGGTCTAGGGTCGAAAGGGGGTGTTAAGCCTAGCGCAAAACGCCGCCTATAGCCCATCGTTGGCGGGCGGGGTGGTGGCCTTCTTGTAGCCCTTGGGGCGCAGGGCCACGGTGTTGCTGATGAGGGTGCAGAGGCTGCCATCCGTGAGGTAGTAGCCATATTCGAAGGTGGGGGTGGCGCGGCCCTTCTCCTTGAGCTCGGCGGCGATGGCGGCTTCCTGCTCGGGAGACATCTGGAAGCGCAGTTCCAGGTCGGTGCTGCCGCCCTTCTGGAAGTCCACGCTCATGGCGCGGGTCCATACCGAATAGCCGGGGAACACCCGCGAACAGGCGATGGCCGCGATGGGGTCGGCGAGGCAGGCCTGGAAGCCGCCGAACATGACGCCGCCCATGTTGCGGGACACGCTGTTCAGGGGCAGACGGATGCGCACCAGCCGCCAGCCGTCGCTGATCTCCAGCACCTTGACGCGCATCATGGCGAAAGCCGGGTACAGCTCCAGGCGCCGTCCCTCGGACAGGAACTTGAGATTGGCAATGAAGCTGGCCAGGCCCATACTTTCTCCCTGCCCACATTCTAGACCCAGGTGAAGCATGCGGAGTGTGCAGAACTGGCTGGATGAATACAGCGTCAGCCACCAGAACCCGGTGAACAAGCGCATCCACTGGATCTGCGTGCCGCTCATCATGCTGAGCGCGCTCGGCATGCTGTGGACCGTGCCGCGCCCGGCGTTCTTCTTCTCCCTCAGCCCTTATCTCAACTGGGCCACACTCCTGATCCTGGCCTCGCTCATCTACTACCTCTTGCTCTCGGTGCGGCTCGCGGCGGGCATGCTGCTGGTGAGCGCGGTCATGTGCGTGGTGATCGAGGCGCTGGCGGGCCTGCCCTGGCCGCTCCTGTGGACCTCCTTCGCCATCTTCGCCGCCGCCTGGATCGGCCAGTTTATCGGCCACAAGATCGAGGGCCGCAAGCCTTCCTTCTTCAAGGACCTGCAATTCCTGTTGATCGGGCCCATCTGGTTGCTGGCGGACGCTTACAGACGCTTAGGGTTCGCCTACTGAACCGTAGAAAAGTGCAGCCCCGCGGGTCCGCGGCATGCCGCGGACGCCCGTGCAGGGAAAGCACGGGCGGGCCGGCCGGCGAAGCAGGATGCGTAGCCGGGGAGGTGGCGAAGCCACCCCGCTTCTTCGGCGTTCATTGAACTGCGAGTCGTCGCGCCGCCGCTCCGCCCCTGCCGAGCACAGTAGCTTTTGTCAGTGGTTCAACAAGGCGGCGATCGGCGCCAGGTTCATCTGCTTGTAGAGCGACTGGGCACGGGCCAGGTCATCGCCCTCGATGTTGACGATGATGGACTGCACCACCATGGACTGCTGGTTCACCTGTGTATCCACGGTGATGGCGCTGTCCTTGTGCTCCAGGCCCTTGTCGTCTTTCCGTTCCCAGTCGTCGTCGGTGCGCAGCGTGGCGGCGCCGTAGACCACCAGGATCCGTCCCCGGGGTGCGTCCAGCTGGTTGCCGGGCGAAGAGTACGTGGCCGGGTTCTCGCACTGGTAAGCGGCGAAGGCACCCTTCACCTGCATGGGCTTGGGGTTGCCGTAGCAGCTGGCACCGCCGGCATCGTTGATGGCGATGCGCACCTTGGCCTCACGATCCCTTTGTATTGCAGCGAGCGCGGCACTCTGGCCAGCGGTCATGTCTGCCTGCACCTGGCCGATCTTGGCACCGAGCACATCGCCCTGTTTGCTCAGGGCGTCCAGGGCCTTGGTGTCCTGTTTCTGGGCTGCCGTCATGGTCTTCTGGATGAGGTCCTGCTGCTGAGCCATGAGTCCATCCAGTTCCTTCTGTTTGGCGGGATCTGGCTTGGCTTGCATGGCCTCCATCTCCTTCTGGGAGTCCGCCTCGCTCATGGGCCGGGTATAGCCCATGTCCAGCCCGATGTAATAGTTGATGTAGTCGCTGCAGATGTACTCCGGCACGTCGGTGTAGCCGGGATCCAGCTTCTGCTTGTCGGCGTCGCTGTACTGCCAGCCGGCGGGCGGCTTGGGCAGAGCTGCGCGCAGCACCTTGAAGTTGGCGGTATAGAAAGCCTTCTCCTTGGCAGTGGGCGCGCGCTGCTGACCCTCACAGCCTTCGGCGAAGGCGCCGGCGGTGAACAAGCCAGTAGTGAAGATGAGGATCAACAAGGCCAGACGTTTCATGATCGTTCCCCCGATTTTGGTCTTCTACGATGTCACTTGCAGGCACCGCTGCTGATGGCCGCATCTTTGACGGCATCGGCGACGGCGGTATGTACCGTCTTGTCCAGCGGATCCGGCAGGAGTTCCTCGGCAGGCGCCAGTTCCGCGAGGGTGGCGGCCGCGGCGAAATACATGGCGTCGGTGAAACGTCTGGCGCGGGCGTCCAGTGCGCCGCGGAACAGGGCAGGATAGCCCAGCGCATTGTTCACGCTGCGCCCGTCGGTGGCATAGGCCGCGCCCGCTTCCAGCGCCATGCGCGCGCTGATCTCGGGCTCCGGGTTCGAGAGGGCAAAGATGATCTGGCCCTTGCGCACCATGGCCGGCGGGATCAGGCCCTTCACGCCGGTGGTGGCGATGACGATGTCCGCCTGCTGCATCACCTGTTCCAGGGTGGCGCGCTTGCCTCCCATCTTCTCCACGCGGGACAGGGCTTCCTCGCGCCGGTCCGCGCCCAGCACCGACTTCACGCCGTATTGGCTGAGCAGGCGCACGATGCCGATGCCGGCGGCGCCGAGACCGATCTGGCCCACGGTGCAGGACTTCAGGTCGCGGTCCACGCGTCGTGTCGCCGAGATGAGTGCGGCGAGCGTCACCACTGCGGTGCCGTGCTGGTCGTCGTGCAGCACCGGTTTCTTCAGGCGCTTGATGAGCTCTTCCTCCACCTCGAAGCACTCGGGCGCGGCTATGTCCTCCAGGTGGATCGCGCCGAAGGAGGATTCGATGGCGAGCACGGTCTCGATGATCTTCTTCGGGTCCTTGTCGCTGAGCAGGATGGGGATGCCGGAGAGTCCCACGAACTTGGCATAGATCATGGCCTTGCCTTCCATCACGGGAAGGCCGGCCAGCGCGCCTATCGATCCCAGGCCCAACACCGCGGTGCCGTTGGTGACGATGCCGACGGTGTTGCCGAGGTTGGTATATTCGTAGGCCTTGGCCGGATCCTTCTGGATGGCGAGACTGACGCGGGCCACGCCCGGCGTGTACAGGTCGCGCAGCTGCTGGATGGCATCCAGCGGCACCTTGGAGACCATCTCTATCTTGCCGCCCTTGTGCCGGTCGAAGACCCGGTCCGACTTGCCGATGATCTTGGCGTTATCGAGGGCGTTGATCTTGTCGTAGAGGCTGCGGTCCGCATCCTCGTCCATCTCGATGGTCACTTCCCAGACCGTCTTGTCCTGGTGGCGACGCACCGCGTGCAGGTGCTCCACCACGAGATTGGCCTCGCCGATGACCGCCAGGACCCGAGCCAAGCTGCCGGGCTTGTGCTGCGACTCGATCAGCAAAATCTCGGGGATTCTCATGGTTTTCCTGGGCTTACGCGCGCCTGCCCTGGTAGGTATATGGGGCGTGGCCTGGGTTGTTACGGTATCATAAGCGCCCCCTGCGGCAGCCCGATGACCGCCGGATTCCCTCTGACGACAAAGACTTACGCGCGCGAGGCGCCTTGGGAGAGTTTTGTGAAAGTCCTGAACCCGATGGATCTCTATGACGTGCGCGGCCTGCTCTCCGAAGAGGAACAGCTGGTGCAGGACACCACCGCCCGCTTCGTGGACGAGAAGGTGCTGCCCATCATCGGCGAGTGCTTCGAGAAAGGCCGCTTCCCCAAGGAGCTGGTGCCGGAGATCGCGTCGCTGGGCCTGCTCGGCAGCTCCATCCAGGGTTACGACTGTGCGGGACTAAACGGTGTCTCTTACGGACTCATCTGCCAGGAGCTGGAGCGCGGTGATTCGGGCCTGCGCAGCTTCGTCTCCGTGCAGTCCTCACTCGTCATGTATCCGATATATAGCTACGGCTCCGAGGAGCAGAAGCAGCAGTGGCTGCCCGCGATGGCCCGCGGCGAGAAGATCGGCTGCTTCGGCCTCACCGAACCCCACGGCGGTTCCGACCCCTCGAACATGAAGACCACCGCCAAGAGGAAAGGCGGGGACTGGGTGCTGAACGGCGCCAAGATGTGGATCACCAACGGCACCATCGCCGACGTGGCGGTGGTGTGGGCCCAGACCGAGGAAGGCATCCGCGGCTTCCTGGTGGAGAAGGGCACCAAGGGCTTCGATGCGCCGGAAGTGCACCACAAGATGTCGCTGCGCGCCTCCATCACCTCGGCCCTGTACTTCGACAACGTGGTCATCCCGGAAAGGAACCGCCTGCCGAAGGCCGAGGGCCTCAAGGGCCCGCTGGGCTGCCTCACGCAGGCCCGCTACGGCATCACCTGGGGCGTGATCGGCGCGGCGCAGGCCTGCCTGCGCGAAGTGCTGGAATACACCAAGACCCGCGAGCTGTTCGGCCGTCCGCTCAACAACAACCAGCTGGTGCAGCTGCGCATGGCGGAGATGTCGCGCCAGATCACGCTTGCCCAACTGCTTTCCCTGCAGCTCGGCCGCCTCAAGGACAAGGGCGAGATGAGCCCCTCTCAGGTGTCGCTGGCCAAGTGGAACAACGTGCGCATGGCCATGGACACCGCCCGCGACGCGCGCGACCTCTTAGGGGGAGCAGGCATCACCACCGAGTTCTGCCCCATCCGCCATGCCCTGAACCTCGAGTCCGTCATCACCTACGAAGGCACCGAGAGCGTGCACCAGCTGGTGATCGGCAAGGAACTGACGGGCGTCAACGCCTTCTGAGAAGACCATGCCTCGTCTCATCGATTTTGATGTATTGAGCTTCGACTGCTACGGCACCCTCATCGACTGGGAGACGGGCATCCGTAACGCGCTCGGGCCCTGGCGCCGGCGCGAGAACATCCAGGTGAGCGACGAGGGCTTCGTGGAGGCCTTCGGCAAGTACGAATGGGAAGAGGAAGAAGAGAATCCCGGGATGCTCTATCCGGAGATCCTTGCGCGGGTGATGAAACGCATGGCGGCGGGCTGGGGCGTGTATGCCAGCCCCGACGACATGAAGGCCTTCGGCCGCTCCGTGGGCAACTGGCCGGCGTTCCAGGATTCGCCCCTGGCGCTCGCGTACCTGAAGCAGCATTTCAAGCTCGTCATCCTCTCCAATATCGACCGCGAGTCCTTCAGCTACTCCAATGCCAAGCTCGGCGTGGAGTTCGACCACGTCTACACCGCCCAGGACATCGGCAGCTACAAGCCGGACATGGAGAACTTCCAGTACCTGCTGTCGAACCTGGAGGACGAGGGGCATCTCTCCTCGCGCCTGCTGCACGTGGCCGAGAGCCTGTACCACGACCACGTACCGGCCAAGAAGCTCGGCCTCTCCACCTGCTGGATCCACCGCCGCCACGACAAACAGGGTTTCGGCGCCACCAAGGCGCCCGATGAGAAAGTGAAACCGGACTTCCGCTTCACCAGCCTGCAGGAATTCGCCAGGGCGCATCAGGCCCTGTCCAACGCCGCTTGACCTGAGAACTTCATGAGCACCGAACCGAAAGCCACTGGTCTCGCCAAAGCCGCCACGCGCAGCATCAACCGCGCGGAGATCGTGGACGGCAACTTCACGGCATTTGTTAAAAGTTGGATGGATCAGTCGCCGCGTCCTGACCTGGACGCGCCGCTGCGCCGCGGCCATGGACTCAGCGGCCGGGACTTCCTGGAACTGTTCGAGTCGCAGATGCTCTCGCGCCACCAGGACATCGAAGCCCGCGCCATGCGCGCGCGCAATGAGGGTTTCTACACCATCGGCAGCTCCGGCCACGAGATCAACGCCGTGGTGGGTCGCGTCACGCGCCACACCGACATCGCCTTCCTGCATTACCGTTCCGGCGCCTTCATGCAGGAACGGGCCCGCAAGCTAGACATCGACATGGTGTATGACACGGCGCTGTCGCTGGCCGCGTCCAGCGAAGATCCGATATCCGGCGGACGCCACAAGGTGTGGGGCTCGGTGCCCCTGTGGGTGCCGCCCCAGACTTCCACCATCGCCAGCCATCTGCCGAAAGCCGTAGGTACCGCCGTGGCCCTGGCCCAGGCGAAGCGTCTCGGCCTCACGCCGCCGATCCCGGAAGACAGCGTGGTGGTGTGCAGCTTCGGCGATGCCAGCTCCAACCACTCGACGGCGCTGGGTGCCTTCAACGCGGCCCAGTGGACTTCCCACCAGAAGCTGCCTTGCCCGGTGCTGTTCGTCTGCGAGGACAACTCCATCGGCATCTCGGTGAAGACGCCGGAGGGCTGGGTGGAAGCGAACTTTCGCAACCGCGCCGGTCTGCACTACGTGCAGGCGGACGGCCTCGACCTCGTGGACACCTGGGACAAGACTAAAGGAGCGGTGGAGCATTGCCGCCGCACCCGCCAGCCGACCTTCCTGCATCTGAAGCTCGTGCGCCTGCTGGGTCACGCCGGCACCGACGCGGAGACTGAGTACAAGACCGCCGAGGAGTTGGAGCGCAGCGAGTCGCGCGATCCGCTCCTGATGTCGGCCGAGACCGCCCTGGAGACGGGCCTGCTGACACCCGCGGAGTTGTTGGAGCGATACGAAGCCTGCCGCGCGCGCGTACAGGCCGCCTCGAGGAAGGCCGCCACGCGGCCGAAGCTCACCACCGCAGAACAAGTGATGGCGCCTCTGGCGCCTTATCACGCTGACAAGGTGAATCAAGAAGCCGTGCGCGTGCCGCCGAAGGCGGCCAGGATCAGCGCCTTCGGCAGCGAGGAGAACCTGCCGGAGAGGAGCGCGCCCAAGCACCTCTCCATCCAGATCAACCGGGCGCTGTTCGACCTCATGGCCAAGTACCCGGAGATGACCGTGTTCGGCGAGGACGTAGCCCAAAAGGGCGGCGTGTACACGGTCACGTCCGGCCTATACAAGACCTTCAAGTCCCACCGGGTGTTCAACACGCTCCTGGACGAGCAGACCATCCTCGGCATGGCGCAGGGCGCTGCCTACATGGGCATACTGCCCTTCCCCGAGATCCAATACCTGGCGTACTTCCACAACGCCTGTGACCAGATCCGCGGCGAGGCGGCGTCGCTGCAGTTCTTCTCCAATGCCCAGTACCAGAACCCCATGGTGGCGCGCATCGCCTCCCTCGGTTACCAGAGGGGTTTCGGCGGCCACTTCCACAACGACAACAGTTTCACGGCGCTGCGGGACATCCCTGGCCTCGTGATCGCCTGCCCCAGCCGCGGCGACGATGCAGCCATGATGCTGCGCACCTGCGCGGCACTCGCGAAGGTGGACGGACGGGTGGTGGCCTGGCTCGAGCCCATCGCCCTCTACATGACCAAGGATCTGCACGAGCCGAAGGACAACCAGTGGCTGTTCGAATATCCGGCGCCGGATCGCGCCATCGCGATCGGTGATGGGCGCATCTACGATCCGAACGCCAGGGATCTGCTGATCATCAGCTACGGCAACGGCGTGCTGATGTCGCTACGGGTGGCGAAGAAGCTGGAGAAGGAGACCGGCAAGAAGGTGCGGGTGCTGGACCTGCGCTGGCTGAAACCGTTGAACGCCGAGCTCATGGCCAAGCATGCCAAGGAATGCGGCAAGGTGCTGGTGGTGGACGAGGGCCGTGAGACCGGCGGCATCGCCGAGGAGATCTTCGCGCACCTGGAAGAACACGCCCCGGGCGTGAAGAAGAAGAGAGTGGCCGGCAAGGATTCCTACATCCCGCTGGCTGCCGCTGCCAACCTCATACTGCTCAGCGAAGAAGAGATTTTTGCTGCGGCAAAATCTTTCTTCTGAGGTATTCAGTCTCTAAAAGCCCCTGGTAAGGATGCTCGCTACGCTGCCAGCTATGCTGGCAGTCCAGCCACACATCCTGTGTGGCGTTCGCAGCTTCGCCGCTCACCCGGCTCCGCTCGCGTGCCGCATGCGGCACGCCCCTGATCTGAAGATCAGCTCCCCGAAGCCAGGGCCTGCTCGGCCTCTTTGCGCCGGGAATTCGCCAGGCGCGCCTTCACCAGTGCCGACTGCGGCCTGCGATAAGCCGGACGCCCGCCATCCAAGACCCGCTGCAGGGCCACCAGCACGGCGCGGATATCCGCGAAATGCCGCTTCACCTCATCCACCGGCACCGACGCCGCCCGGGCCAGGTCCGTCAGGCTGGTCTGCTCATGGCCGAAGCGCAGGAAGCGCTGTCGGGCGGCCGCGAGGATGCGGGCGCGGACCTCGAGCCGGTCGGCGCTCGTGATCTGCAGCAGGGGATGAGTCGTGGTGGTCGGATCGGTCTGGGACACGGGGTGCTTCCTGCAGGATGTGACTTCTATGCAGGGATTATTGGTTCATATACCGAGCCTTTCTATCGGGTTAAATCCCCTTATGTATCCGGAATAAACCTGAGGATGGGTCGGTCCGTCCGCAGCTACGGAGCCGGCCCTCTCCAGATCATGACCAGGCGCAGCAACAAAGCTGCCAGCGCCAACAGGCTCAGCCAGGCGAACCAATCACCCAAGCTGTCATAGAGGGTGGCGTCATGCCCCGAGGGCACCGTCGCCACCAAGGTGGTGAAGGGCGCGGCGTCGGTCTTCGTTTCCGCCAGCACCCGGCCCCGGTCGTCGCTGACGTAAACGCTGCCGCCCTTGGCGGAGCGCACGATACTGAAGCCCGACTCCACGCCGCGCAGGATGGCGATATGGCCGTGGAACCGCCAATCCGCCACGAAGTCCCAGGCCGGCACCAGCATCAGACCCACGCCCTTGCGGCCATAGTCCGCGGACAGCGGCGTGAAGTCCATGTCCTTGCAGATCTCGACGCCCCAGATGGCGTCGTTGCGGGACAGCATGGTCAGGCTGTCGCCCGGCGTCAGGTTGGACTCAAAGGGTGGCAGCATGTGCTCCTTGTCGTAGCTCTGGGGCGGCTGGCCCGGCACATATACCCGGGCCTCGTTGTATCTCTTCTTCAGGTCGGGCTGGTCCTCGTGGCGTATGCGCAGCTCGCCCACCACGATCACCACGCGGATCTCGTCCGCGAGCTTCTGGAAGATCGCATCGGTCCCGGCCTCGGTCTGGTCCAATACCACTGCGATCTTCTCCGGCAAGACCACGGCCTGGACACCCTGGGCTGCCAGGATCCGTACCGAGGCGGCATATTGGGCGAAGAGTTTGTCCGCGGGGGTGCCCGGATCCAGCACATCGTCGTTCACGCGATCCATCCCATCGGACGCCACCAGGCCCACTTTCACTTCCGGACCGGGTTGGTGAGCGAAGAGCCTGACCGTGCCCAGGGTCAGCACCAGGATCAGCACCACTGCTACTGCGCCGCCAATGCGCAGCGCTTGGCTAGGCGCAGTGGGGTAGAGATGGATGCCGATCGCCAAAGCCGTGGAGAAGCTCAGCACCAGGAAGCTCAAGCCCCAGGGTCCGGTGACCGCGGCGAGCTGCAGGAAGGGCAGGAAATCGAGCTGCGAATAGGCGAGGCTGCCGGCGGTGCCGTGAGGTGAGGTGATGTTCAGCAGATATTCGAAGCTCACCAACGCCATCGGGACCGAGAGGAGCGCGCTCCAATAGGCGCTGCGGCGCAGCAGCGCACGGTAGAGGCATACCGCCAGCGCGTAGGCGATGCCTTCGCTGAGATAGATCTGCAGGAGGATGGGCCAGGGGGCGTGCAGCAGCCCGCGGAACATGCCCCAGAGATTCAGGATACCCAGCATCACGCCGAAGCCTGCCGCCAGGGCCGCTCCCCACCAGGAGGCGCGGTGAGCGAACAGCAGGACCGGCAGCGGCGCGAACCATATGAGTGGCCAGAAGGGCTGCAGACCGGTGCCGAAGAACACCAGCACAGCCATGAGGAGCGTGGCGCCGAGGCCAAGAAGCCCGCGTTTCATATCAAGCGCGGATGCCATTGACGTATCTCCTGAAGGAGCGCCGGTAGAGGGCGCGGAACTCGGCGGCCGAGGTGGAGAGGCGGCCGCCGAGGTAGAGCATGATGAGGCCGTGGGAGAGTGCGCCCATCTCGAAGGTGATCTCCCACACGTCGTCTTTCCTGAAGAAACCCTCGTCCATGGCCGCCCGCACGGTCTCGGCCATGAGGTTGCCGGTGGGGGACTCGCCGGCCTTGAAGTCACGCGGGTATTGGCGCGCGCCCTCGCGGGGCTTCAGGAACATGAGTTCGAAGAGCTTGGGGTGTGCCAGGGCGTGTTCGAGGTAGAGGTCGCCCATCTTGTGCAGGCGCCGTTCCACGTCACCCGTGAGGCGCTGCTCCGCGAGCCAGGCCGCCAGTTCGCGGAATCCCTCGTCCGCCAGGGCGTTCAAGAGCGCTGCCCGGTCCGGGAAGTGCCGGTAGATGGCCATGGGCGTGATGCCCACCTTCTCCGCCACCCGGCGCATGGTCACCGCCTCCGCGCCTTCCTTGTCCAGGAGCTTGCGGGCCGCGGCGTGGATCTTCTGGGCGGTGGTAGCGACAGCCATGTATACAGTGTATACATGTAAATTACATAGTCAAGTGGAGAGGGCTACTCGAAAGAGGACTCGGCGAAATATCCATCTCCACCTTTTTGCATTAGCCATTCGAGGCGTATCGAATTTGGATTAACTAGAGATTCGATTTTCTTCACTAAATTTATCGAGGCATCCACTATTTTTTCAACATCTTGAAATGCTAGCGAATAGATTGCCTGTTCACTTGATTCGATCCTGATTTCGTCAGGAGTAGGTTTCGCATGAACAATGGCATCTCTAATTCCCTTTGCATACTCTAGGAAAATTCTCGCATCATCATTGTTATTTTCGTCAAAGGGCGGGTGTTCTAGAGCAAGAATAGTTTTTGGATATTTAAGCAATTTATCTCTCAAACTTACAAAACGTCTTCTATCTGCTTTAGAGTCAAATTCTGAAAGCAAGTCGATTTCCTTCTGCTCCAAGTGCTTTTTCTTTTTTAAAAGAAAATCGAAAGCGATCGCATTTAGATAACACTCAACGAAATTGAAGGATGCTACTACGCAAGCCCTGAATAAAGCACTTTCTTTCTTCTGGAAATATTTTGGGTTTGAATTGCTAGCGTTGAGGCTGGATTTGGCTAAATTAAACAAACAACAGACATCTTCATGCAAAATTTGTTCTAACAAATGAAGTTCGTGTTCACCGTCATTTTGACGGAGATCACCAAGATGAATTCCAAACCTAATGTGGCCTGGAAGAGAGTCATATTTATCAACTATGGCGCCGTAGTCAGTAAATATCTTGTCTAAAGTGTATTTAGGTACTAGGGCATATTCTGATTTGAGAGAAAAATACGCAATCGAATGATGGAGTTTTACAAGACGTTTGATCGAGACTCGAATTCCGTACTTATCGATTTTTTCCTGAACATATTTTTTATATCTACTAATCAGCTCTCTAAGTTCATTATTTGATGCCGTTAACGTCTTTTTACGACGAGAGATATTTTCTTTGAATGTCTCTTTATTAGAGACATGCAAAAGACTCAGAATAGCTTCATCAGCATCTATTAAATCTATTAATTCTGAAATCAATCTCTTTTTATTTGCATCCCTTGCCATGTTTTATCCATTTTAAAAATCTTAGTAGTCCGCTGTATCCCCTTCCTCGTCTACGTAGGGGAACTTGCTGTGGCCGAAGCGCACCACGAACACCGCCAGGGCCAGGATCAGGATGGCGCCGGTGATGTAGAGGGCATGGATGTCGTGGGCGTCGCCGGTGTCGAGGATGAGATAGCGGGCCATGGAGACCATGGCGATATAGAGGGGGATGCGCACCGGGAGCTTCCCCAGGCGCCAGTAGCTCTCCACCATGGTGATGACTTCCAGCAGGATGAAGATCAGCAGCAGGTCGGCCAGCTGCACCTGGCGGTTCGCGATCATCTGCCAGGCGGCCTGGCCGATGGCCCAGATGGTGGCAAGGAGGATGAGGATGAGCCCCAGGTCCTCGATGAGGGCGATGGCGTGGCGGCCGGTCTCCCGGACGGTCTTGCGGTGCAGCATGGCTTTTCCCCGAAGCGATGTGACTTAAGCTTAGCGCAAGGTTACATCCTGTCACCCCCGCGGCGTCTATTGCGTTTAAGCTAGATGTCAGTCTGGAGAGTCTCCATGCCACGCACCCTGGCCCTGCTGTCCCTGCTCTTGCTGCCGCTGCCGGCCCAGGCCGCCGGCGGCGATCCGACCGTGACGCTGGAATACGCCAATCTGGACCGCAGCTACCTGCTGCATCTGCCCAATCCTTTGCCTGCGACACCGCCGCCGGTGGTGGTGGTGCTGCACGGCGGCGGCGGCAATGCCGAGAGCGCCGCCAAGATGACCGGTTTCGACGCCGAGGCCGACAAGGAAGGTTTCATCGCGGTCTACCCCAACGGCACCGACGAGAGCCGGCCCTTGATGAACCTGTTCGGCAAGTCCTTCCGCACCTGGAACGCTGGCGGCTGCTGCGGCTTTGCCCGTGACAACGCCATCGACGACGTGGGGTTCATCCGCGCGGTGGTGACCGCGGTGATCAAGGACAACGGCGCGGACCCGAAGCGCGTCTACGCCACCGGCATCTCCAACGGCGGCATGATGGCTTACCGCCTGGCCTGCGAAGCCAGCGACGTGTTCGCCGCAGTGGCGCCCGTGTCCGCCATCCAGGACGTGCAGGACTGCAAGCCGGCGCATCCGGTAGCGATATTCCACATCCACGGTGAGAAGGACGAGAACGTGCCGATCGACGGCGGCGTGGGCAAGAAGGCGCTGGACCAGGAGGGCAAGCAGGGCCGTCCGCCGGTGCAGCAGAGCATCGACTTCTGGGTGAAGCGGGATGGCTGCTCAGTGACGGTGCGTTCCCAGGAGCCCGGCGTGGACATGGTGAACTACGCCGGTTGTGAGGCCGGCACCGAAGTGCAGTACTACAAGGTCCTGGACGGCGGCCATTCCTGGCCGGGCGGTGATCGCCTCTCCCGTGTATTGGATACGCCCAGCAGGGCACTGGATGCCACGTTCGAGATCTGGCGGTTTTTCTCAACCCACGCCAAACCCTGAAAGAGCGGCTGCGCGTCCCATCACTGGTGCGCGTAGCCGTTGTAGATGAAACCGATGAAGATCGTGGGGCTGCCGGAGCGGTCCACGAGGGGGCTGTCGTGGATGGCGGCGCCGAAGCGCTGATAGCTAAAGTCGCCGCGGAACTGCCAGTGCTCGCTGATGGCCGTGGACACGCCGAAGCCCACATAGGGGCTGGCGGCGCTGCCCGGTGAATAGGCGGGGCGGCCCGGGATGGCTTCTGCGCGACTCACACCATAGTAGTAATCCGTCAGGTTCGAATCCTCCCAGCGCAGGCCGAAGCCGGGGCTCAAGGTCCAGTCACCCGCATGGAACGGGAAGCGGTACCCCAGGTTCGCGCTGGTGCCGTTGTTGCGGTCCAGGAGGTCATGGAACAGGCCGATGTTGAGATGTCCCCAGTCGCCGAAGGTCTCCAGGTTGGCGCCGCCGGCGAGGGACCACTCGCGGCTCTGGATACCTGCCAATTGCGGTGAATCGCTGGCTTTCAGGCGGTTCAGCGTCGGCGTCACCAAAAGCGCCAGGCGGTAGTGCTCGCCGTTGGAGAGCAGGTAGCCGCCGGCGAAGCCGGCGAAGAAGAAGCGGCCGTAGTGGTAGAAGACCAGGGGCAGGGGCGTGACCTGGCGTGAATAACCCACGTAACCGGGGTTGGTCACCGCCACGCCGGCGCCCAGGAGCCAGCCGGAACCGGCGTCGGTGGCGGCAGCCTTGGCGAGCTGTTCCTGTGGGTCTTCGTCCGCGGCCCAGGCGGTCAGCGTGGACAGGCAGCAGCACAGCAACAGCAGTTGGAACAGGCGTCTCACGAGGGAAGGTACCTGATCGTTTGGGGGAAAGTCCGCCGGGCTCGCGGCGTCCGCACGCAGTCTACTGCAAGAGCCCGCCGCATATCCCGCTGCTTACAATCTGAAACCTCAGGCCCCGTCCAAGGGGTTGTCCAGCACGTACCGCACCACTACCACATCGGGATAGCGCTCCGCGAGGGTATGGGCGTTCATGACGCCGTCGTCGCGCATGCCGATCTTCTGCATCACGCGGATGGAGGCCAGGTTCGGCACGTCGGCGATGGCGACGATGCGTCTCAGGTGCATGACGCGAAAGGCATGGTCCTTGAGCGCCAAGGCCGCCTCGGTGGCGAACCCCGACCCCCAATGCTCCTTCCAGATGGACCAGGCGAACTCGAAGTCGCCGGACAGGTCCTGGGGCTGGATGCCGGCACCGCCGACCAGCTGGCCGTCGGCCTTGGACACCACCGCACCCACGCAGCAGCCGCAGGCAACCAGGAACTTGCGCTGTCGGTCGAAGTAGGCCTCGACCTTGGCTTCCTCCCAGGGCTGGCCGTGATTGATGTAGCGCATCATCTCCGCATCCTGGACGAACTTGCGGACGAATATCTCCCGGTCCTCCGGCCGCCAGGGCCGGATGAAGATGCGCGGACCCTCCACTTCGAAGCGCTGGGACTGGCTCACAGAATCAGGGGTTCGGGCTCGAGCCGGATGCCGAAACGGCCGTGCACCGAATCGCGGATGCGGGTGGCGAGCGCCCAGATCTGCGCGCCGGTGGCGTGGCCGCAGTTGATGAGCACCAGCGAATGCCGGTCGGACACCGCGGCGTCGCCGTCGCGCACACCCTTGAAGCCGCAGGTCTCGATGAGCCATGCGGCGGACACCTTCACCTTGCCCTCCGCCGCCGGCCAGTTCGGTAGTCTCGGGTGGGCCGCGACCAGTGCTTGGGCGCGCTCGGCGTCCAGCAGCGGGTTCTTGAAGAAGCTGCCGGCGTTGCCGGTGATGGCCGGGTCCGGGAGCTTGCGGCGGCGCAGCGTCTCCACCGCCTGCGCCACGTCCAAGGGCTGCGGATGCCTCACGCCCATGGCTTCCAGTTCCTCGCGCACGCCGGCGTAGTCGAGTTTCAGGGGATGGCGGCGGGGCAGGGCGAAATCCACCGCGGTGACGATGAAGCGTTGCGGCTCGCGCTTGAACACCGAATCCCGGTAAGCGAAGGCGCAGGCCTGGTTATCGAGCTGCACGAACTCGTCGCGTTGCCGGTCATAAGCCTCCACCATGGCGATGTACTCGCCCACTTCGGCGCCGTAGGCGCCGATGTTCTGGATGGGTGCCGCGCCCACGGTGCCGGGGATGAGTGCCAGGTTCTCGAGGCCGGCGAGGCCATGGTCCAGGGACCAGCGCACGAAGTCATGCCAATGCTCGCCGGCGGCGATCCGCACCCGGGCCATCTCGCCGCCCTCCAGCATCTGGATGCCGCGGTTGGCCATGCGCAGTACCAGGCCGGGATAGTCCTGGGTGAACAGCAGGTTGCTGCCCTCGCCCAGAACCAGGAGCGGCAGGGTCTTCAGCTCGCGGCGCTGCAGGAGTTCCGGCAGGCCTGCAGCGTCGCGCAGTTCGCTGTAGCGGGCGGCGCGGGCAGGGACGCGGAAGGTGTTGCGCTGCTCCAGCGGCGCGTCGCGCAGCAGGAAGCAGGTGACCGAGGCGGTGTTCTCTTCCATCAGGAGGCAGGGGCCAGCGCTGGCACGACCAATACGATCACATAACGCAGCGGATCCATGGTTCCCCCTGTACCGACCTGCCTCCTGCAACCCCAAGCATACCGCGGGAGACAGGCGGGCAGGGGGATGACATGCGACCTATCGCGCTTCTCCGGCTCATTGCTGCGGTGCGAGGTAGGGTTTGATGTCGGCATAGACCTCGTCTGCCGAGGCCGCAACCTGATGCACCTCTTCCTTGAGTTCCGCGGTGTCCAGGGTGCGGATGGTGACGTCGGCGCGCACGGCGGCGTCGCCGTCGTCGTCGATCTCCACCTTGATGCGGTCCAGCTGGTGGTTCAACTGCAGCATCTTGTATTCCAGGTCCTCGGTGCGTGGGATATCGGCATCCCGGGCGATGGTCACGAAGATCACCAGGAGACCGTCCCCGACGGCCAGGATCTCCTTGTAGTCGCCCAGGTTGTCACCATGCTGCTTGATGACCCAGACGCTCTCGTTCTTCTTCTCGAAGGTGAACCCGGCCTGCTTCATGAGCTTGTCGATGCGGGCCGCATCGGCGCTGTCGTCGGCGCAGGCAAGCGACGGGAGGCAGAGCGACAAGGCGACGGCTACGACCGAAAGAGTGATGCGGTGCAGTATGGACATGGTATATCCCCCGAGTTTCGCCCCTACCTCAGGATACTCCCGAATCCGTTCAGTAGAGCACTCTGAAGCGCAGGGTGTTGGGGATGCGGCGGATGTCATCCAGCAGGGCTTCCGAATAGTCGGCGTCGATGTCGGTGATCACATAGCCCAACCGCTCCTGGGTCTTCAGGTACTGGCCGGAGATGTTGGCGCCGTGCGCCGCCAGCGCCTGGTTGATGCGTGCCAGGATGCCGGGCACGTTCTCGTGCAGGTGTATCAGGCGATGCGCCTCGGCCTGGGGCGGCAGGCGGATGGCGGGGAAGTTGACGCTGTTCTCGGTACTGCCGGTATTGATGTAGTCCACGATGCGATGGCTGACGAAGCGGCCGATGTCCTGCTGCGCCTCCAGGGTGCTGCCGCCCACATGCGGGGTGAGAATGGCCTCTGGCACCTCGCGCAGCGGATGCTCGAAGCGGTCGCCGTTGCGACCCGGCTCATCCGGGAACACGTCTACTGCTGCGCCGGCCAGGTGCCCCGACTTGAGGTGGCTGCGCAGAGACTCGAGGTCCACCACGTGGCCGCGAGACAGGTTCAGGAACACCGCGCCTTCCTTCATGCGCCCGAATTCGCGCGGGCCGATGAGGTTGGCGTTCTCGCGGCGGCCGTCCACGTGCACCGTCACCGCGTCACTGCTTTCCAGGAGCTCTTCCAGGGTGGCGCAGCGCTGGGCGGTGCCGAGCGCGAGCTTCTCCGCCACGTCGTAGAAGCACACCTGCATGCCCAAGGACTCCGCCAGCACCGAGAGCTGCATGCCGATGTTGCCGTAGCCGATGATCCCCAAGCGCTTGCCGCGCACCTCGTGGGCGCCTTCCGCGGACTTGTCCCAGTTGCCCTGGTCCATGAGGCGCATCTTGGCCGGGATGCCGCGCAACAACAGGATCATTTCTGCCAGGGCCAGCTCAACGACCGAGCGGGTGTTACTGAATGGCGCGTTGAACACCGCGATGCCGCGCCGGTCGCAGGCGGCGAGGTCGATCTGGTTGGTGCCGATGCAGAAGGCGCCCACCGCCAAGAGGCGCCGGGCGTTGACCAGCAGGCTCTCGTCCAGCTGGGTCTTGGAACGGATTCCGAGGATGGCCACGTCCTGCAGCCGCTCCACCAGCTCATGGGGCGGCGGGCTGCTGCGCAGGGACTCCACCGTATAGCCTTCGCGTTCGAAAGCGGCCACTGCCTCCTCGTGGATGTTCTCCAGGAGCAGCACTTTGAGCCGGTTCTTCGGATAGGACACCGCGCCCTTGAGGCCGCAGTCGTACAGCACCTCGTCGAAGGAAGGCGCCGGGCGGGCTTCGCGTGACTGGATCACCTCGGGCCGCTGCACGTTCTCGGTGAACACGTAGAAACGCCTGGCGGCGCCCGCGGCGAAGATCTCGTAGTCGCTCCAGCCGTCGCCCACCGCCACCACCTCGCCATCCAGCTTGAGGTCGCGCACCACCTTGACCTTGCCGCCGTCGGCGGCCAGCGGGTTCTGCCAGTCGCAGCCGTCGATGTAACCATCCGGGTCGAAGCGCAGGGTATTGGCGAACACGTTCTCGGGCCTGAGCCCCAGGCTCTTGGCCACCGACAGGATCACCTCGCGGAAGCCGCTGCTCACCACGTAGATGTCCGCGGCATGGGCCGCCAGGAAGACGCGGTTGCGCTTGAAGGAGGGCGTCACTTCCTCGCGCAGCTGGGCGCCGAGCTGCGTCAGGAGATCGCGATGCATGTGGATGAGCTTCAGCCGTTCGCGCAACGCATCCTGGAAATGCATGCGCCCGGCCATGGCGTCGTCGGTGAGCTTGCGCACCTTGGCGCGCACCTTGGCGGCGTCCGGCACCAGGTCGGCCATGACCTCCAGGGTCTCGACCCGCACCAGGGTGCTGTCGAAGTCGAGTATGAAACGGATGCGCTCTGAACTCATCTGATTTGTTCTTATGTCATGGACCCCTGTCCGCATCTTACCGCTTGTGGCGCGATTTGAGGCGGAATCCGGGGTCGCCTGCCAGGCCGTCGGCCCAGCGGGTGGTCTCGGGCAGGCGGTAACCGCGGGTGCAGGCCGACACCCACTGCACCGCCGCGTCGAGCCCGATCTTGTGGCCACAGGAGACGAACAGCGGCGCCACGCCGTCGCGAGTGCGCAGCACCGTGCCCACGGTCTCGCCTTTATAGAGCAGGGGCTCACTCGAGCCGGCTTTCTCAGCCGGCATGCGGTATTCACCGACCAGCCTGGACTTGCCGGCGCCGATGCTGGGCAGCCCCGACGCCACGCCGAGGTGGCAGGCGATGCCGAAACCGCGGGGGTGCGCGTAACCATGCCCATCGACGATCAGCAGGTCCGGCGTGGTCTTGAGACGGCCGAGCGCTTCCAACACCGCCGGAGCTTCCCGGAAAGAGAGGAAGCCGGGGACATAGGGGAAGTCCGTGGGCCGCTCGATGACCGACTGTTCGTGGAGTTCCAGTTCCGGGTAGCGCAGCACCACGACAGCGGCGCGGGTCACCTTGCCTTCGTGCTCGCCGGGAAAACCGCAGTCGACTCCCGCTACATAACGCACGTCTTGCGGCGCGCCGGTCCGGATCACCTGGCCGCGCATCTGCTCCTGGAGGGCGCGAGCTTCGGCGATGCTTATAGAGGGTTTGAGCGGGGGCATGGCTTCAATCTGACCCGAGGCCCTTCCGGCGTCAAATCGGGCGCGCAAAAAAACGGGTCGGAACGATAGATGACTTTGCAGGAGCACATCCCGTGCTCCTGGGATGGTGTGGTGTCGGGGCATCCCTGCCCCAAAAAAAACGGGCCGGATATAACCGGCCCGCGACCGACCTGCACTGGTGGGGTGGGTCAGTCCTTGGTGAAGCTCAAGTCGCCCGAGCCCGCATCGAGCTTGGCCGAACCCTTGCCGCCGTTCACGTCGCCGCGGAACTCGTGATGGCGGGACGACACATTCTGTAAGCCGGGCAGGTCCACGGTCAGGTCGCCTGAACCCGTGCCGGCCACGATATGCAGCGATGGCACGCGGCTGGTCTTGATCGAGATGTCGCCGCTGCCGGTATCCACGTACATGTCCAGCAGTGCCGACAAGTCGCCTTCCAGGCGCACATGGCCGCTGCCGGTGTCTGCATAGAGTTTCTCGCCGGAGACGATGCCGGTGCCGTCCACCCCGCCGGAACCCGTGTCCAGATGCAGCGAGCCCTGCACATCCTCCAGCTTCACGCTGCCGGAACCGGTGTCGGCGTAGAGCAAGGCCGCTTTGCAATGCTTCATGGTGACGTCACCGGAACCGGTGTCGGCGTAGACTTCGTCGCCCGTGACATCCTCGAACACCGCATCGCCGGAACCCGTGTCCGCCTTGGCGGCGCCCTGATGGCTGCTCACGTGCACGTCGCCGCTGCCCGTGTCCAGATAGTCTTCCCCGCTGGAGTGCGAGTCGGTGACCGGGCCATCGTGGACCTTGGCGTAGAGGCCGCCGGTCAGGCCGTCCGAGGTGATCACACCCACGGCATTCTCGGCGTGGACCTTGATGCCCTTCGGCACCCGGATGTCCACGTCCACATGCAGCGGGACGCCGGTGGAGAACAGGAAGCCACCGTTCACCGTCACCCGTTCGCCCATGTATTTGACGTGCACGTCGCCTCCCGAGAGGTCGGCGGCGTGGTACAGGTAGTGGTCGTAGTCGTCCACCGGGTAATCGACCGTGAGGTAGGCGGTGTCGCCGGTCTGTTCTAGGTCCAGGGCGATGCGAGCGGCGAGCTTCGCCGCATCCGCGTCGGAGCTGCCACCGGCCACCACGTGCGCCTTGACCACTATGGCGTCGCCCGCGGTGGTGCCCAGCGTCAGGGTGCCCGCCAGGTTCTGGAACTGGAGCGTGTGCACACCCGCCGTCGGGATGGATTTCTCGAGCGTGGCGTCATGGGTCGCCGCCCCGGCGGTCCCGGCCGTCAGGGCCAGGAGCATGAGGGCAATGGGGTAAGGTCGGGTACGACGCTGCATGAAAGTCTCCGTGGTCGCCGGATCAATCCTTGGTGAAGCTCACGTCGCCCGAGCCTGCATCGAGCTGTGCCGAGCCCTTGCCGCCGTTCACGTCGCCGCGGAACTCGTGGTGGCGGGACGATACGTTCTGCAGGCCCGGCAGGTCCACAGTCAGATCGCCTGAATCCGAGCTGGCTTCGATATGCAGCGAGGGCACGCGGCTGGTCTTGATCATGATGTCGCCGCTTCCGGTGTCGGCGGTGAGCCGTACCAGGTCGCCCAGGTCGCCGCTCAAGGTGACGTCGCCACTGCCGGTGTGAGTCTCGATCACGGTGGTGGACTTGAGTCCCGTGGCCTTGATGGTGCCGGAGCCGGCGCGCAGGTTGAGTGAGCCGCTGGCGTCTTCCAGGGTGATGTCACCGGAGCCGGTCTCCAGGTCGGCGCCGCTGCCTGCGTAGTCGTGCAACTCCACTTCGCCGGAGCCGGTGCGGGCATGCACACTGCCCGACACGTCGTTGAGCTTGACGTCGCCGGAACCGGTCTTGATGGTGAGGTCGCCGCCCTTCTGGCGGGTCACGCTGAGGTCGCCGGAGCCGCTGCCCAGCTCGATGGGGCCGGCTTGGTCCTCCACCGTCACGTCGCCGGAACCGGTATCGGCGCTCAAGCTGTCCGAACCTTTGCCGGCCTTGATGTCGCCGGAGGAGCTCTTGAGGGTCAATGGGGCGTCCACGCCCGAGGCCTGGATCATGCCGACTTTGTTGTCCACGGTCACGTGCACGCCCTTGGGCACATGCACCACGAAGTCCACGTGCAGGTTCACGCCGCCGCCGAAGGTGCCGCTGTTGATGCGCACGCGTTCGCCGTCGTAGCTGGTGCTGGTGTTGCTGCTGCCGATGCCCATGAAGGTCTCATGGTGCTTGTCGTTGTAGAAATATTCGTCGAACTCGTCGAGCGGGTAGTCGGCCTTCATGGTCACGGCGTTGCCGCTGACGTCGGTCTCGATCTTGATCTTGGCCGTCAGCGCCTGGGCGTCAGCGTCGCTGCCCGCGGCGGCTTCGATCTTGCTGTCCACCGCGAGCACCCCATCGCTCGCCGCCACCACGTCCACATGGCCCACCAGGTTGGTCAGGGTCAGGCTGCCACCGGCCTTGATGGCAGGGTTCTTGTAGGTATCAGCCTTCTCGGCGCTGGGCGCGGCGAAGGCGGGGCTGGCGGCCAGGCCTGCCAGGGTGGCGATACAGAAGAGGGCGGACGGGCGGATGGACATAGGCTGCTCCTGATTCGGCATGCCCCATGGGCGTATTGGTGTATTATCTGACTATAACACAGGCTTGGGAGATTGCAAGGCCAAGCCTTAAGCCAGCCCCAAGGCTGGTCATTGCTTAGACGGTCGAGACCGACAGGAAGTTTAGAACGGCCCGCTGGCGGGGCCCAGGACCTTCAAGGAAGGTATCCGGTTGCGGGGGTCACTGGATCCGATGGTCTGCCACCTGGATGGTCCCTGCCGCCGCGTCCACGCGGCTCTGGTCGAGCAGGGCGTCGAAACCGGAATGGTCCGCCGCGAAGGGGGTGCTGAGTAGGCTGAACTGCTTGGCATCCAGGCCCTGCGCCGAGAGGCTGCCCACCAGTTTGGCAGTCAAGCTGCGGTCCAGGGTCTGCATGTCGGCCGCTGCCGGCACGTTACCCCGACCGGCGAAGGCCCGATCCGGATCGCTACCATGCGCTCCATACCATTGGCGCACCAGGAAGTCGCTGTAGGGATCCACGTTGGCGGTCCCGGAATCCGGCGCCGTCCCATAGAGGACGCGGCCTTCAGGCGTCACGGCCTTGAGCAGGAAGGGGCCGGTCATGCCCGCGACGTCGATGTGGAAGTGCCCGGCCGCATCGGCGCTGCTGGCGGCATATTGCCCCTGGGCGTCCCGGAGACTGATGCTGGCTCCGCCTAAGGGCGCACCCTGGGCCGCGGTGCCTTCCACCGCCGCCACCACGGTCAGGGTCACAGGTGTGCTGACTACGTTGGTGATGCCCTCGCCGGCCACTTCGACGAAGCTCGCGCTGGCAGTGATGCTCACGGTGCCGATGGACTTGCCCTGGAAATTGCCGCTGCCTAAGTTGGCGGCTACGTTGGTGTCGGAGGATATCCAGGCGAAGTTGACGCCGGTGAGCACAGTGCCGGCGCTGTTGCGGGCTTGGGCGGTGAACGTCCGGGTACCCCCCACCACCACCGAGGCGGTAGGCGGGAATACGGTGATGGTGAAACCACTGGTGTTGGCGGTGCTGCTGCTACCGCCCCCGCAGCCGGCCTGCGCCACCAGCGCGGCCATCAGCGTGACTAGGCTCAGGATCCGGACGGGTTTGCGCATTGGGAAAGACCTTAGTAGGTGGGCAGCTCGTCACGCTCATAGCGCGTCAGTGGCGCCGGAGTGTACAGCACCTCGACACGTTTATACCGCAGCCTGGAGGCCCCCGCAGGGCCGATACATTACGACATAGACAAGGCAGGCCGGGCTATTCCCATGGGGCCCCAGGTCGTCCCAGAATAGCGGGCCGCCTGTCCTTAGCCTGCTCGCCAGGAGATGCCCCATGTCGTTGCGCGCCCTGCCTTTGTCGCTGTCCTTGCTGCTCTCCACCGCGGTCTTCGCCGGGGACATGGCACCGCCGCCTCCCGCGGAGCATCCGGTACTGGGCGAGATCGCCCAGGCCATGGACCCTGCTCAGCTTCAAGTCACGCTGACGACCCTGGTGGGTTTTGGCACCCGGAGCACCCTCTCCGATACCAAATCGAACAAGCGCGGCATAGGTGCAGCCCGGCGCTGGGTGCAGTCCCGCTTCCAGCGGATATCCAAGGACTGCGGCGGCTGCCTGGAAGTGATCACGCCCTCGCAGGTCTTCACCGGCGAACGCACGCCCAAGGACGGCGTGGAGGTCATGGACGTGGTGGCCATCCAGAAAGGCAGCACCGATCCGGACCGCTACGTGGTGATGACCGCCCATCTCGATTCCCGCAACAGCGACACCATGGACGTCAGCAAGGATGCCCCGGGCGCCGACGACGACGGCTCCGGCGTGGCCGCGCTGTTGGAGACGGCGCGGGTGCTCAGCAAGTACAAGTTCGCCGCCAGCATCGTCTACTCCGCGGACAGCGGCGAGGAGCAGGGCCTCTACGGCGGCAAGATCATCGCCCAGTATGCCCAGGACCATCACTGGCAGGTGGAGGCGGATCTCAACGACGACATCGTGGGCAACAGCCGTGGCCAGAACGGCGTCACTGACAACACCCTGGTGCGGGTCTTCTCTGAAGGCACGCGCGCCCTGGAGACCCCGAAGGAAGCCGCTGACCGCCGTTACCACGGCGGCGAGATCGACTCGCCCTCACGCAACGTGGCCCGTTACGTGCAGGCGCTCGCCGAAAGCTATATCCCCAATTGGCGCGTGATGTTGGTGTATCGCACCGACCGTTTCGGACGCGGCGGCGACCAAACCGCGTTCAACGCCCTGGGCTATCCGGCGGTGCGGCTCACCGAGTCCCACGAGGACTTCACCCATCAGCACCAGGACGTCCGGGTGCAGGACGGCGTGCATTACGGCGACGTGCTTGCGGGCGTGGACTTCCCGTATCTCGCCAAAGTGGCGGCCACCAACGCCATCGCACTTGCGGCCATGGCCTGGGCGCCAGCCCCGCCCTCCGGGGTCAGCATCGCCTCCGACCCGGCACCGGGCTTGTCGGGCGGCGAGGACACCGTATTCGACTGGAAACCCTCGGCCGATGCGGTGGGTTACCGCCTGCATTGGCGCGCCACCACCGACCCCCGCTGGAGCCAGGGACGCTATGTCGGGCCGGTACAGCACTACCTGCTCAAAGACGTGAGTATCGACGACTGGTTCTTCGGCGTGGCCGCGGTCTCGGCCGACGGTTTCGAGAGCCCGGTGGTGTTCCCCGGTCCGGCGGGGGCCTTCTTCGTCCCCGCGACCGCGGATACTCCCTGAACCCGGTTGGTGGGTTCCCTAAGGGAGCCCAAGGGAGGCCCTGGGAGTTCATGGGTATAATGACCGCAGGGACAGACGGCCATATACCCGCTCAGGTCGAACCTTCCTCTTTTTGGTGCCTTTCTCGCCGAGGAACACATGCATAGCAGACGATCCCTGCCCAGCGCAGCCCTGGGGCTAGCCGCCCTTGCCTGCTGCGGCGCGGCAGGCGCCAAGGGCCTCTATCCCACCCAGTTCTTCCACACGCTGAACGGCCCCAACGTGGTGGTGAGCGCCGATATGAACGGCGACGGCCACCCGGACCTGATCGAGATCGGCACCGACTCCACCGTCGCGGTGCTGCGCAACAAGGGTGACGGCACCTTCGATAGTCCCAATGCCTATTACACCGTCGGCCAGCAGCCGGCGGCCCTGGCGGTCGCCGACCTCAACCACGATGGCAAGCTGGACGTCGTGGTCCTCAACAGCACCGATGCCACCATCAGCGTGCTGATGGGCAAGGGCGACGGCGATCTCGTGGCACCGACCGCCACGGAGACGGCGAATGGGGTCGGGATACCGGCTCCCACCTATGCGGTCGGGAACGGGCCCACATCCCTGGCGATCGCCGATGTGAACGGCGACGGCATCCCCGATGTCATCGTCTCCAACTTCATCGATAACACTGTGAGCGTGCTGCTGGGCAACGGCGACGGCACCTTCAAGCCCGCGGTCGCCGTGCCGGTCGGCAACGGACCGGTGTTCGTGACCGCCGCTGACATGAACGGCGACGGCAAGCCGGACCTGCTGGTCAACAACAACCTCGACAACACCGTCGGCGTGTTGCTGAACAAGGGCGACGGCACGTTCGATGCCATGACCACCGTCAAGCTTGGGCGCAAGCGGCTCATCCTCTATCCGCAGATGCTGGTGGTCGGCGACTTCAATCACGACGGCAAGCTCGGCGTGATCACCACCACCACCTCGGAGAACGGTAACTCGGTCCTGTACCTGCCCGGCAACGGCAACGGCACCCTCCAGACCGCCCGTACCCTGGACACCGGCCTGCAGACCAGCTATCTCGCGGTGGCCGACGTGAACGGCGACGGCTTCCCGGACCTCGTCGCCGGCAGCGTTGCCAACAATTCATTGCGGGTCATCTTCGGTAACCATCTCGGCGGCTTCACCACGGGCGTGGATTATCCCGCCAACGGCATCGCCGGCGGGTCCCAGTTGCAAAGGCTCACGGTCGCGGACTTCAGCGGCACCGGCAAACCGGACATCGCCGTGGTCAATACCGAGGGCGGCTTCATGCAGCTCCTTTACAACGACGGCACTGGCCATTTCCATCTCAAGAATTCCTACGACACCGGCAACACGCCCTCGGACGTGGAGACCGCGGACCTGAACGGCGACGGGCACCTGGACCTGGTGGAGACCGCCTCCGCTGACGGCACCCTGGGGGCGCGTCTGGGCAACGGCGACGGCACCTTCCAGGCCCTGCAGACCTACAAGGTCGGCGCCAATCCCCAGCGGGTGCTACTGCTGGACGTGAACGGTGACGGCAAGCTGGATGCCGTGACCGTCAATGCCGGCGACAACAGCGTCAGCGTGCTGCTCGGCAATGGCGACGGAACCTTCCAGGCCGCGCGCGACTATCCCGCCGGCCCGAACCTGGTGGACATCGCCGCCGGGGACATGAACCATGATGGCAAGCTGGACTTGGTGGTGGCCAACGCGGTGGTCAATACCGTCGGCATCCTGCGCGGTAACGGCGACGGGAGCTTCAGGGCTCCGGCGACCTATTTCGCCAGCGCCCAGGTCAATGGCCTGGCGGTGGGCGACCTGGAGCACAGCGGGTTCCCCGACGTGGTGACGATCGGCGGCAACATGGCGGTGCTGCGCAACGACCACAAGGGCGGCCTCATCGTGCCGACGTTGGATCCGACCACCGACACCAGCCGGGACCTGTACGCGGCCACAGGCGTGCGCGTCAGCTTGGCGGACATCCGCCACATCAACCGGCTCGACGCACTGATCGCGGATTCCAGCAACAGCCAGCTGGTGGTCTTCAAGGACATCGGCGGCGGCCTGTTCGATCAGGCGAGCACCACTTTCCCCACCTGCGGCGCTCCCCGCAGCCTGGCGACGGCGGACCTCAACGCCGACGGCCATCTGGATGTGGTGGTGAGCTGCAGCAGCAGCAGCGCTGTGGGCGTCATGCTCGGCAACGGACAGGGCGCTTTCCTGGCCACGCCTTATCCGGCGGAGATCACGCCGCGCGCTGTCGCCATCGGCGACTTCAACGAGGACGGCCAGCCGGACCTGGCGACGGTGAACGGCGACAGCGACAACATGAACGTGTTGCTGCAGATCCCCGGCGTGATCGCCGCCGATCACGCCCCGAACGCGGTGAACGGCAAGCTGGTGATAGCGAACGGCCGCAACCCCGAGAACGGCGCCTTCACAGCCACCGATTCGGACGGCGATCCGCTGGTCTACGTGGTGACGGCCGAGCCCACCCTGGGCAGCTTCAGCTACAGCAGCAGCGATGGCAGCTTCACTTTCACGGCCAACACCGGCCTGGTCGGCGACGACCTGGTGCAGTTCCAGGTCAGCGACGGCGTGAAACTCTCAAACATCGCCGACATGACCATCGACATCCAGACCAACCCTACCGGCGGCGGCAGCAGCCATCACGGCTTCCTCGGCGTGTTCTGGCTGCCCATGTTGCCGCTGTTGGGCCTGTTCGCGGCGTTGCGGCGGCGACGCCGGAGCTGAGGCTCGCTTAAAGGCCGATGAAACAGCAGCGGCGCACCCTAGAGTGCGCCGCTTGCTTTCAGGGCATCGCCCACCAAACGGGCGAGGGCCACTTCTTTCAGACCGCGGGGCGAAGCGAGCTGCATCCGCGCGAGGCAGGCGGCGGCTTCCGCCGGCGGTGCCTTCAGCACCGATAGCACGAGCTGCAGCTTGCCGCCCAGGCTGCCGCTGCGTGCCTGCAGGTATTTCAGCGCCTTGCCGAGCTGCAATTCCTCCGGCGTGAAGTCCGAGCCGAACGGCAGCTCCGGGAACAGGCCGCCCGTCTGCAGGGGTACCAGCGCAGCGCGCAGGCGCTCCGGCGTGTTGTGCCGGAACACTTCCGGGATCGCATGGTCCGGCGGCAGCTTGCCGGCACGCTTGGCCTGAGCCATGAGTTCCGGCTGGAAGCGTGAGTCCGCAAGGTTCAGCATGCCGGCGATCACTTCCCGGTCGCGCTTGCCGCGCAGGTCGGCGATGCCGTATTCGGTGATCACCACGTCTCGCAGATGCCGCGGGATGGTGCTGTGGGCGTACTCCCACACGATGTTGGATTCGAGCCTGCCGTGGCTCCGGTGGGTACTGCGCAGGAGCAGGATGGAACGCGCCTGTCGCAAGGCATGGGCCATGGCCACGAAGTTGTACTGGCCGCCCACGCCGCTGACGACACGGCCGTCATCCAGCGAGTCGGAGACCGCGGAACCGAGCAGGGTCGCTTTCATGCAGATGTTGATGAAGCGCGCATCCCGGTGCTGCAGTTTCTCCAGTTCCACGTCGCTGAACAGTTCGTTGACGGTGGAGACCGCTTCCATGGCGAACAGCCGCCGTTCCGCTTCAGGCATGCGGTTCAAGGTGTCGTAGAACCAGCGGCTGCCGAGGAAGAACGCAGCGTGCACCAGCACGCCGCCCTGCAGGCGGGCGCCCAGGGCGGGAACGAGCCGTGCTGCGGCGGCGCGGTCATCCAGGTCCACCTCGGTCCAGGCACCGTCCGGCAGTCTCAGGCGTCCTTCCCGGTATTCCACGTCGGGACGCAGCACGCCGAAGCGCTGCAGGGAAGCGACTTCGTCGGCGGAAAGCCGCTTGCCCAGCTGCTTCATCTCCCGCAGTGCCAGCAGCGTGTCCACGCTCACCTGTTCCGAGATGCGCCCCAGTTCCAGCAGGTTCTGCAGCCCGCGGTGGTCGTACACGCGCCGTTTCAGCACGCCCGCTGCGTAGAGCTGCAGCAAGCCGTCGCCGAACATCTCGCTCCCGGCGTAGAGGCCCTGCCGATAGGCATCTGTGCCCCCCAGCGCCGTGATCGTGTCGCCGCATCTTGCGAGCACGCCGGTCTGCGCGAGCGCGCGCCGGTAAGCCGGGTTGTCGCCGTGTCGCAGGCGGGTGGCATAGATGCAGGCATCGCCCAGGGAACCGATGCCCACCTGGATCGTGCCGCCGTCCTTCACGAGCGCGCTGGCCTGCAAGCCGATCATATGGGCGGCGGGGTCGATGGGCATGTTGGGTACGGAGAAGAGCGTGTGGTCGAGGCCGGGATCGTCCACCATGAAGTCGAAGAACTCGGGCGGTACTTCCGCGCCGCCGTACATGAAGGGCAGCTTGCGGTTCACCATCCCGCACACCGCCACCTGCCTCCCGGCCTTCTCCGCTTCGCGCAGGCCGGGATAGATGTCGAGCGTCACGTCCGGGTTGGAGGCTAGGCTGTAGCGCGGTCCCGGCTCCATCGCTACCGCTTGCAGCACCACGTTGGCTCCGGCGGCCAGCATGTCCCGCGCCACATGGGTGTAGTTGCTGCTGATGTAGTTCTGCTGCGCCGAAGCCACGCCCAGCATGCTGCCGGACTTGAAATAGAACTCCGAGAGTTCCACGTTGGGCGCGAGCCTGTGGGCGCGCAGGTCCCGCATGTATTCGAGCTCGGGGTAGTCACCGAACACCCGTGCCGCGAAGGGATCCAGGAAACGCCTCTCGAGCTCGCTCTTGCCCTTGGGCCGCTCAAGGGACAGGGCCGTGACCAGGCGCATGCTGAGCTTCGGGTCCGATGCCACGCGCCGGTACAGGGCGTTCACCAGGTGGTTGGGCTTGCCTATCCCCAGGGGCGCGCCCACCACCAGCTTCGGCCCCACCTTGGCGATGATGGCCTCGACGCACTCGTCCGGGTTGGTGAAGTTTTTCGGCGCCATAAAAATCGACCCCGTTCGAAGCGGGGTCAATCTTATCAGCCTATGAGCTGTCTGCTCATTGCGGATCCACGTAGGTATCGAACTCCCGCCAGATGCGGCAGTATTCGTCCAGCCAGCTCGCCGGATCGTGGAAGTCATGGTGCTCGGTCGGATAGAACATGACATCGAAGTTCGGGTTGCGCAGCTCGATGAGCTTCTGGGTCATGTGCACCGTGTCGATGAAGAACACGTTGTCGTCCTCCATGCCCTGCATGATGAGCAGGTGGCCCTTCAGCTGGCCCGCATAGTTGATGGGTGAGCTATCGTAGTAGGCCTGCGGATCCACGTCCGGCCGGTTGAGGATGGCGCCGGTGTAGCCGTCGTTGTAGTCGGCCCAGTCGCCCACGGGACGCAGCGCCGCGCCCGCCTGGAACAGGCCCGGGGCGCGGAACATCATCATGTAAGTCATGAAGCCGCCGTAGGAGCCGCCCCATTCACCGAGGCGCTTCGGATCCACGTGGTAGTTCTGCTCCAGCCAGTGCACGCCGTCGGCGATGTCCTCCACCTCCGGATGGCCCATGTGCTCGTAGATGGCGGTGCGCCAGTCGCGGCCGTAGCCCGCCGAGCCGCGGTAGTCCATGTCCATCACGATGTAGCCGTGCTGGTTGAGGAAGGTGTCGAACATGAACTCGTGGTAGTAGTAGGACCAGCCGGTATGGGCGTCCTGCAGGTAACCGGCGCCGTGGATGAAGACGATCGCTGGATAGGTCTTCGACGACGAATAGTCCTTGGGCAGGTACAGGCGTGCGTAGATGCCGTGCGCCGCTCCGTGGGTGGACGGGACCTGCACGATCTGCGGCTGGGTCCAGGGCACGCTGGTGAACGCGCCGGATACCGTGTAGGTCACGCGGGTCGCCTTGCCGTTGGGCGCGGCATCCACCACGTAGATTTCGGGAGGCATGTTGCTCATGGAGTGATAGACCATGAGCTTGCTCTCGTCCGGTGAGAGCCGGAAGCTCTCGCCGTCGTGCATGGCGGGCTGGGCGCCGTTGATGCCGCCCAGGCTGGTCACCGACTGCATGTCGCCGCTGGCGGCGTCGATGCGGTAGATCTCCCAGTTGTCGGGCGTGGTCTTGTTGGCGCTGACGAAGAAGTACCGGTCATCGCGGGTCAGGAACAGGTTGGGGTTGATCTCGAAACTCCCCTTGCTGAGCAGGCGCGCGGACTTGGCGCTCAGGTCCTTGACGTACAGGTGCGACCAGCCGTCGGCTTCCGACAGGTACCAGAGGCTCTTGCCATCGTGCATCCAGCCCATGTCGTTGAAGGTCCAGTTGATCCAGGCGGGATTGGTGAGCCGTTCCTGGGTGACCAGGCTCTTCTTGGCGAAATCCACCGTGGCGAGCCAGCGGTCCTTGAAGTCGTTGGCGATGAACTGCACCGCGAGACCCGTGCCGTCGTCGCTGAAGGCCAGGTTGTTCACCGAGACCTCGCGCACCGTAGGCGCTTTCACCGAGTCCTCGGCCGCGCTCTTGGTCATGCCGTGCTGCACGTCCCAGTCCACTGCGCTCTTGCGCAGCTTGGCGAGCGGATCGTCCTTGATGCCGGGTAGCTGGGTCAGGTCCAGGTCGAAGCTGGTGTGGGCCTGCAGATCCAGCACCTTCACCTGCTGGGCCGCCGGCGGGTTCAGGCCCACGTAGGTGTGCTCCTTGCTGGTTTCCACGTAACCGCTGTCGGTGATGTAGTTGGGCATGAGGCCGGGTTCGCCGTCCTCATGGCCCTTGACCTGGGTGACCACCGCGAGCCAGCGGCCATCCGGCGAGAGAGCCGTGGCTTCGATGTCGAGATCCTTGCCGAGGTAGAAGGGTGCCGGCGCGTGGCTCGGGTCGGCGTCGCGGCGCGCAGCCTTCTGCTCCTGGCCGGCCTGCTTGTTGGCGGCCTTGGTGGCGAGGAAGTCGAACAGCCGCGGCTGCTCCGCCTGCAGGTAGTTCTGGGGCGGTCTGGCCTTGTCCGGATCGTCCGAGGTGCGCAGGTCCGCGGCCTCGGCAGTCATGCCGCTGTCGAGGTCATAGACGTAGATGTCGTTGTCCTCGTGCCATTGCACGTGGCTGCCGTCCGCCATGAACGATGCCGAATCCTTCTTGCCCTTGTAGCGGGTGAGCTGGCGCAGGCGGCCAGTGAGTACGCTGCGCACGTATACGTTGTCGTCATGCACGAACACCTGCAGGCTGTGGTCGCGGTTCCAATCGCCGTCCGGTCCGGAGGTGTTGGCCAGTTCGCTGTCCGCGAGCTTGTGCGGCGTGGCACCGGCCACGTCCACCTGGTATCCGTCATAGAGCGCGCTGCCATCGCGTTTCACCTTGTACAGCACGCTCTTGCTGTCGTAGTTCCAGTATCCCGCTTCCGGCGGGTTACCGATCCAGTCCCGGTCCGCCATGATCTGTTCCAAGGTGACCCCGACCGCAGGCGTGGCGGCCGGCGTCGCGCCCGCAGCGGAGAGGGCAGGGAGCGCCGCCAGGGCGCCGAGGCATAGGGCGAGGATGCGTTGTTGCATGACTATATCCCTGTGAGTTAACGATTCAGGCGAGTGCTTGTTCGAGATCTGCGATGAGGTCGTCCGGATGTTCGAGGCCGGCGGATACGCGCAACAGGTTCTTCGGCGTCAGGCTCTCGGGCCCTTCCACCGAAGCGCGGTGCTCGATCAGGCTCTCCACCCCTCCTAGACTGGTGGCACGGGTGAAAAGTTTCACCTTGCCGGCCACCTGCTTGGCGGCCGTCTCGCCGCCGCGGACGCAGAAGGACAGCATGGCGCCGAAACCACTCATCTGGCGCTTGGCCAGCGCATGTTGCGGATGCGATTCGAGCCCCGGATGCAGCACTTTCTCCACCACGCGATGCTGTTCCAGCCAGCGCGCGATCTTCAAGGCATTCTCGCTCTGGGCCCGTACCCGCACGTCCAGGGTGGCGGTGCCGCGCAGCACCAGCCAACAGTCGAAGGGCGAGAGTATCGCGCCGCCGGTGCCCTGTAGGTAACGCAGCCGCTCCGCCAGGGGGCCGAGTTCGCGGGCCACCAGCACGCCGCCCACCACGTCGCTGTGGCCGCCGAGGTATTTGGTGGCGCTGTGCATGACCAGGTCCATGCCGAAGGCCAGCGGGCGCTGCAGCACCGGGCTCGCGAACGTGCTGTCGCAGACCGCCCAGGCCCCAGCCTGGTGGGCGATATCCGCCACCGCTGCGAGATCGGTGATCTTGAGCAGCGGGTTGGAAGGGCTCTCGACCCAGATCAAGCGGGTCTGTGCCGTGACCGCGGAACGCACTTCGTCCAGGTCGCTGGCATCCACGAAGCTCACCTTGAGCGACCAGGCCGTCATCACCTCGCGCAGGATGCGAAGGATGTTGTGATAGGCGTCACGAGAGCAGATCACATGGTCATCAGGCTTCAAGGCCTGGAACACGGTGGAAGCGGCGGCGCTGCCGGAGGCGAAGGCCATGGCGGCTGCACCGCCTTCCAGCGCCATGAGACAGGTTTCCAGCTGCTCGCGGTTCGGATTGGCGCTGCGGCCATAGATGTAGCCTTCCGGGGAGTAGTCCGGCTTGCGCTCGAAAGTGGTGGAGAGGTGGATGGGTGGCGCCACGGCGCCGGTGGCTGGGTCTATGCGGCGCCCCGCATGGACGCATTCGGTCTCGAAACGGGAATGCTTGGCTGACATGGATGCTCCGTGCGGAAAGCAGCGTCAGGAAAATAACATCGTCACGACGCGGTTGCGGCCCTGGTCCTTGGCTTCGTAGACGGCGCGGTCCGCCACCTTGAACAGGTCGTCGAAAGTCACCTGCCTGCCCAGCGGTCGCGAGGTGACGCCGATGCTGGCGGCCACCGCGATGCCATCCGGTTTCAGCTTTTCGATATCTTTCCTGATCTTGTCCGCCCGCTGGGCGGCCTGATCTGCCCCGCATTCTCCCAGGATCAGGATGAATTCCTCGCCACCCACCCGGGCGGCCAGGTCGCTCTCGCCACAGGACTCTTTCAGCATGGCACCGACCTTGGCCAGCACCTGGTCGCCCACGGTATGGCCGTGGCTGTCGTTGATGTTCTTGAAATGATCCAGGTCGATGATCAGCAGGCTCAAGGGTGTGTCCAGTTCGCTCGCTTCGGTGAAGAAGCGCGAGCCGAACTCGTTCAGGCCGGTGCGGTTATAGAGGCTGGTGAGCGGGTCCTGCATGGCGAGCTGATAGAGCTGGCGCGATTGCGCCTGCACCCGGTCGAAGAGCTGCTTGCTGATGATGAGGTTGCGTACCCGGGCGCGCACCTCCTCCTCCACCGGCGGTTTGGCGATGTAGTCGTTCACGCCGAGGCGGAACAGCTCGATGCGCCGCGAGGTCTCATCCATCCCCGAGAGCGCCAGCACCGGCACGCGGCGCTTATCCGAGAGGTAGCTGCGCACCCGGTTCACCAGGCCCACGCCGCTCATCACGCCTTCCAGCAGGATGTCGCTCACGATCAGGTCGTAGTCGTACTTCTCGAAAGAGGCCAGCGCCTCGTCGGCGCTGCGGAAGTGGTCCACCTGCAGGTTCATGTGCCGCAGGATCTTGATCATGATGTGCGCCGCCACCATGCTGTCCTCGATGTACAGCACGCGGCCCGAGAGTTCCTGTTGCTCCTCGGACAGGTACTGCTTGAGGCGCGCCTCCAGCTGTTCCTTGTCCATCTTCTCCTGGATCTCGGTGACGCCGGCCTCGAAGGCCTGCTGGCGCAGGGTCTTGTCCTGGGTCGAGGTGAGCAGGATGAAAGGGGTCTTGTGGTGCTTAGGGAGAGCGCGAATCTGGCGGCAGAGGTCGATGCCGTTGCCGCCGGGCAGGGAGAGCGAAGCGCAGATGAACTCCACTTCCTGGCCCTGCACCACGCCCATGGCCTCTTCGGCGCTGGCCACCGTGAGGCTCTGGTGCCCGAGGTCGGCGACCATCTTGTTCCAGACGGTGCGCACCACCTTCGAGTGATCGACGATCAGGATGTGCATGGGCGCATTGTTACAGGAAGGTTACGGTCAGCAGACATAATGCTGACGGCCCCGGGGATTCTACCCGCGGGAGCAAGGCGGGGATAGAACCCGGCAGGATGGCCGAATTTATAGGCGCAGGATGCGCCGTAGATTGAAGAGGCGAGTCCGGACCTGCGCCGGACTCGCCTCGCAAAGGGAAAGCCCTGGATGGGCTTTCCCGTTCAATTGGGAGCGCCCTTCCTTTGGAAAGGAGACCCAGGTTTCCAGGCAGGCCAATCAGTGGAATTAGCGAGGGCGCGGCCCGTCGCGTACATCAGGTCCAGCTGCTGGACCATGCCGGCGAGATCCCAGGACGGATCATAGATGTCCGCGGGCTTGTGATAGCGGTTGGCGGTATAGCCATGCTGTTGTTCCAGGCCCCAGCCGGCGGGATGACCCACGTAGTCGGTGCCGAGAGCGATGCTCAGGGCCGGCACGCCGGCCTTGGCGAACTCGAAGTGGTCGGCCCGGAAGTACATGCCTTTCGCCGGGTCCGAGTCCTGCTCTACCACCAACCCTTGCGACTTCGCTTGAGCCTGTAGCACGTCATCCACGCCGGACATGAAATGGCCGCGCACCGTCACGTCGCGGGTCTTGCCGTAGCTGTCCAGCACGTCCATGTTCAGGTCCGCCACGGTGTGGGCCAGCGGGAACAGGGGATGGGCCGCGTAGTAGGCCGCGCCCAGGAGGCCCTGCTCCTCGGAAGTAGTGGCCAGGAACAACACGCTGCGCTGCGGCTTCGAGCGCGCCATCACCCGCGCGATCTCCAGCAGGCCAGCGATGCCGGAGCCGTTGTCGAGGGCACCATGGAAGATCTCGGTCTTGCCGTCGGCGCCGGTACGCATGCCTAAGTGATCCCAGTGGGCGCTGTACACCACCACGTCGTCCGGATGGGTGCTGCCCTTCACCAGGCCCACCACGTTGTGGGAGACGATGTCCTTCACGGTGTCATGCAGGGTGATGTTGGCGTTCAACTTCAGCGGCACCGCCTTGAAGCCCGGCTGATCCGCCTGCTTGGCGAGATCGTCGAACTTGAGGCCCGCGGCGCTGAACAGGTTCTCGGCGGAGTCGTGGGTGATCCAACCCTGGATGGCCTGCTCATAGCGGCCATCTGGAGTGAGTTCCTCCAGCGGTCCGGTCCAGCTGCCATGCACCACTTCCCAGGGGTACCCCGCGGGCTCGGTGTCGTGGACGATGAGGATGCCGGCGGCCCCCTGGCGCGCGGCTTCTTCATATTTATAGGTCCAGCGACCGTAGTAGGTCATGGTCTTGCCTTCGAAGAGGCTGCCATTCGCGTGACCCGGGTCGTTCACGAGCACCACCACGGTCTTGCCTTTCACATCCAGGCCCGCGTAGTCGTTCCACTTGTATTCCGGCGCCACCACGCCGTAGCCCACGAACACCAGCGGACTATCCTTGAGGCTCACGGTCGCGTCGGTGCGGGGGGAGCTCACCACCATGTCGCTGCCGTAGGCGAACTTGAGGGGCGTGCTGCCGCCCGTGACATCGAGCTCGGTGGCGGGATCGGCGGTGATCTGCTTCATGGGCACTTCCTGGAGCCAGGAGTTGCCGTCGGCAGGCATGAGCCCATATTCCTTGTACTTGCCGCTGATGTAGTCGGTGGTGAGCCGCTCGCCCTGGCTGCCCGGTGCCCGTCCGCCGAAGGAATCCGCCGAGAGGGTCTTGATGGTGGCGCGCAGGTTGGCTTGGTCGAACTGCGGCGCGTCGGCGGCGAGCGCCACCAGGGGCAGGAACAACGACAGGGACATCAGGCTGGTGCGCATGCAGGTTTCCCTTTGCTGGTGACGTTGTGTTCTAGTAAGCGGGCAACAGGAAGGTGACGCCGTGGAACTCCAGCACCGCGCCCTCGGCCACGATGTCCTTGAGGGTAGGTCCCTCGTCCAGCACATCGCCCACGTGGTACTGCTTCAGGTTGATGACCACGAAACGGTCCTTGGGATTCCTCACGTAGCCGTGCACGTCCATGTGCAGCGCTGGCAGGGATTGGCGCTGCTCGGGGGTGAGGGCGTCGAAAGTGGGCAAGGACGTCATGTCCGTGGCCGGTGTCTTGGGCGGCGGACTGGCTGCCGCTACCTGGGCTTGAGCGGGCTCGGTCTGCGCCGGCAGCTCAGCAGGGCTGCTCTGGGGTTGCGCTGGTGCAGCCGCCGCATCGTCGCCCACCTCGTCTGCCAGGGACCGTACGCTCGGATGGTAGGCGGCGGGAGGCGCTACTGTCATTGGAGTCTCGACACGCGCGGGTTCCGGGCTGCGCGGCCAGAAGAGGAACAGCAGCACGGCGTTCGCCACCAGGAGTGCGGCGATCAGCGGCACCCAAGGCACGGGCAGGCGCCCGGGACCTGAGGGCATCTCGCCGGAGCCAAGCTGTCCCGTCAGGCTTTGTTGGCGGGTGCGCTCGGATTTGCGCAAGGCATCCAAGATGAGCGACATCAGTGGCCTCCGCCCGCGAGCAGCGGCGTGCCCGGCACCGCCAGCGCCGTGGAGAGCCGCACCAGTGTCTCTTCGCCGGCGATGCCGTCCACCTGCATGTGCTGCTCCGCCTGGAAGCGTTTCACGGCGGTGGTGAGTTCCGCGTCGTACTGCGGGCTGCCGGAATCATGGATGAGCTGCAGACTCGCGAGTTGCGCGCGCAGCCACATGACACCGCTGCCGCTCATGCCGGGCGCGAGCGGATGCGGCGCGTGGGCATCGGGTCGCCACAGGATCAGGAATTCCCCATACCAGAGCGGTTCCACCTCGCTCAACGGGAAGCGGGCGCTGGCGGAGCCGGCGCGCAGGGTCACGCTCCCGTCATCGATGTGGGTCATCACCAGCTGGTGGGCGCCGCCGCCCGCATCGGTGAGGGTCACGATGGCCGGCAGGTCGAAGCCCCGCAAGTTGTTCCAGGTACCGCGTCTATAGAGGCAACGCAGGCCGGCATCCTGGGCTTCCCGGCAGGCATTGCCGTCGGCGCCCGGGCTGTAGTTCGCGCCCCACAGGGAGAAGAGCGAGCCGAAGGCCGCATCGGTGTCACTGGGGTGGGCCGCATCGCCGAGCCAGGCGGCGAGGCTCGGCGCCACGGGCTTCGGCGGAGCCACCGCGGCCTGCGCCGCGGGCGCCACGCCGTTGCCAGGCAGTCCCGAACCCCAGAACAAGCCGCTTGCCACGCCGATGACCAGCAGGCCCGCCACGCCGCCCGCGATCAGTGCGCTATGCTGCCAGGAGACGGGCTTGCGCGGTGATTCGCCCAGCACTTCCTTGGAGGCGCGCCGCAGCAGCGGGCCATCCACTTGGCGCAGTTCCTGGGTGTAGGCGCCGAGAAGAGCTCGGTCACAGATGATGTTCACGAGGCGCGGGATACCGCCGCTGATGCGCTGCAGTTGGCGCAAGGCGGAGCTGGTGAAGATCGGCGCCATGGCGCCGGATACGGTGAGCCGGTGGTTCACGTAGGCCCCCGTCTCCGCGGCCGAGAGCGGCGTCAGGTGATAGCGGCCGGTGATGCGTTGCGCGAGCTGGCGCAGTTCCGTGCGCGCCAGGAGTTCGCGCAATTCCGGCTGGCCCACCAGGATGATCTGCAGCAGCTTCTGCTGGCGGGTCTCGAGGTTGGTGAGCAGGCGCACCTGCTCCAGCACTTCTGCGGACAGGCCCTGGGCCTCATCCACGATCAGCACTACGCGCCGCCCTTTCTCGTGGGACTTCAGCAGGTGCGCATTGAGGGCGTCGATCAGATCCTGGGGTGTCTGCTCCGCCTTCCAGGCGAGGTCCAACTCACGGCAGATGCTACGCAGGAACTCCAACACTGAGACCCGCGGGTTGATGATGAGCGCCGCGTCGACGTTATCCGGCAGTTTCTCAAGCAGGGTGCGCACCAGCGTGGTCTTGCCGGTGCCCACTTCGCCGGTGAGCTGGATGAAACCGCCGCTCTCAGTGACGCCATATAAGAGGTGCGCCAGGGCCTCGGTATGCCGCGCCGAGAGGAACAGGAAGCGCGGGTCCGGCGTGATGGCGAAGGGGTTGTCGCTGAGTCCGAAATAGCTGGCGTACATGGCTGGCGGTCAGTCCGGGTCGTCGTCCAAGGATACGCCTCTGTGCAGGGCCTCGGCACCGAAACGCTCACGTACCGCGTCCGAAGCCTTCTCCAGGCGTTCGCGCCGGGTCCGGCTTTCGTCAAATAGGTCCTGCTGCTCATCGCCGGCGAAGTCCCGGGCGCCCACGCCCAAGAGCCGCAACCGGCGCTGCGGATGCTCTTCCAGCCAGCGGCCCAACAGGGCGCGGGCGATGGGATAGAGGGCGTCGAAGCTCGCGTCCGCAGGGGTGAAGCGGCGCTGGCGGGTATGGCGGCTGAAGTCCGCTTCTCTCAGCTTGACCACCAGGGTGTGGGGCTTGAGCGCGTTCTTGCGCAGGATGCGGCACAGATCCTCCGTGAGGGAGCGCAGCACCGGGTCCAGTTCCTTCATGTCGGATAGATCACGTTCGAAGGTCGTCTCCTGGCTCACGGAGCGCTCGCCGCCGGAGTCGTCCACGGGCCGCTCGTCGCGGCCTTCCGCCCGCGCCTTGAACTGCAAGGCCTGGGAGCCGAACAGCGCCTTGAGCTTGGCCTCGGGGGCGAGGCGCAGGTCGCGGAGGGTGGCGATCCCGGCGCGCGTCAGGGATTCGGCGCTGCGCGGCCCGATACCCCACATGGCGTTGACGGGCAGGGGGTCCAGGGTCGCCTGCACTTCCTCCGCTCGCACGTGCTGCAGCCCATCGGGCTTGCACTGCTGGGAGATGATCTTGGCCACCAGCTTGTTGGGGGCGAGGCCGACGGAGGCGGTGAGGCCGGTGGCGGCACGGATGGCATCCTTGATGCGCCTGCCCAGGCCCAGGGGATCCTCGCTGCCGATGGCGCCGGTCAGGTCCAGGAAGGCTTCGTCCAGGGACAGGCCCTGGATGGTGGGCGTGAAGTCGCCGAACACCTGGAACACCTGCTGCGACATCTCCTTGTAGCGGGACATGCGCACCTGGATATACACGCCCTGCGGGCAGCGGCGCCGCGCTTCGTACATGGGCATGGCGGAGCGCACGCCGAACACACGCGCCTCGTAACTGGCGGCGCTCACCACGCCGCGGTTGCCGATGCCGCCGACGATGACGGGCTTGCCCTTGAGCTCGGGGTTGTCCAGCTGTTCCACGGACGCATAGAACGCATCCATGTCCACGTGGGCGATGAGGCGTTCGGGAGACATCAGTTATGGAACGCTGTGCAGGGATGCACCGCGCGCGAACCAAGCACGGAAGTGCTTGGTTCGGCGGAGGCGAGTCCTGGCCTGCACCGGCCTCGCCGAGTCTGAAAAATGCAGGGAGGCATTTTTCAGACCAAGTTCTAATGGCCGAACTTGTCGAAGATGTCTTTGACGGCGCCGGCGATAGACGAGTCGCTGTAGTTATCCTGGTTCAGGAGCTCGGTGGTCCAGCCGCGCCACACCAGGCGCTTGCTCTGGGCATCCAGCACGTCGAGCATCAGCGTGCCCTCGTCACGGGTCTCCACGTCGGGGCCGAAACCCACCGCGCCGAAACCGCGCGGGAAGGCGTCCACGAAGCCGAAGCTGAAGGAGGGCCCGGTGCTCTGCAGGGTCTGCTTGCTGCTGGTGTGGTAGGTCACCAGGAAGTCGGGGTTGGCGTCCGGCGCCACTTCCTCGTAGCCGCGGCCCTTGAGGTCGGCACTAACGGCTTTGTGCACGCGGCCGTCGAGGATCTGGCTGTCGAGGATGGGGTCACGCACCGGCGAGGGCGGGGGCGAGAGCCAGGCGAAGCGGTGGTAGCCTCCGAGCTTGGCATCCGGATCCTGGTCCGTATAGATCCGGGGGGCACAGGCGCTGAGCAGGAGCGCCGCGGCTAGGACGGGCAAGAGGAATCTTGGGAAAAAACCTTTGGAATCAAGGGACATGACGGTAAGCCTCGCGGTTCAGGGCAGTCTAACACGGCGGTTTCAGGGGGCCGGGCGCCGATACATTTCGCATACAAACAATATCTTGCGCCTGACCCAAGCCTATGTAAAAACTGCATGTTAGAGAGGACAAGTTCACGCCTCACATGAAGAACGCACGGCAAGTCTCGGTGGTTTACGCAGTGCTGCTGGCGGCGGCGGGCTTTGCCTTGCTCGTCTATCTGTCAGCGCACAGCCAGCTTGAGATCGGCAACGTGGCGGCGGTGGTGGGCTTCACCTTGTTCGGCATCGTGGTGGTGCTGTTCGGCTTCCCGGCGCCGCATGTGGGCCACGTCTCGCTGGACCGGGTGGTGCAGATCTCCAGCATCCTGATCTTCGGCACGCTGCCGGCGGCATGGATCGCCGGCATCTCCTCGGTGGTCTGGCCGTTCCTGCCCTGGGGCGCGAACCGCAACCAGGACATGCGTCTCACCTTGCTCCGGGCTTCCCACAACTCCGGGATGATCATCATCCTGGTGCTGGTGACGGGTGGCCTGTACCAGTATTTCGGCGGCCACGTGCCGCTGACGCAGCTCGACCTGCACGACGCGCTCCTGATCCTGATCCTCACGCTGTTCATGCAGCTGCTGAACAACTGCTTCGTGGCGGTGATCGCCTGGATGGAGGGCTTCGACTGGCGCAAGGCCTTCGGTTTCTTCAGCGCCGCGGTGGACATCGCCGCCGTACCGCTCGCGGTGTTCACCGCCATCGTCTACAACCGGCTGGAGACGCCGGTGTTCTGGCTGTTCCTGGTGGTGCTGTTCCTCATCATCTGGATCGTCAAGCACATCGCCGACACCCAGACCACGCTGGCGGTGAAGAAGGACGAGCTTGAGGCCCTGAACCGCGTCGGCCGCGCCGTATCCGGCGCGCTGGTGCTGGACGATCTCATCGAGCTGATATTCCGCGAGAGCAAGAACCTGCTCGAGTCCGACTCGTTCATGCTGGCCCTCTACGATGAATCCACCCGTGAGCTAGACATCCGCCTGCACCACAACCGCAGCGGCCGTCAGTCCACGCGCCGCCGCCGCCTCGGCGAGGGCGTGCTCTCCTGGGTGGTGTCCAGCAACAAGCCGGTGTTCATCCGCGACTGGAGCGCGGACGAGAGCGAATTCAAGACCATGATGATCCACATCGGCGACACGCCCCAGACCCAGTCCTTCATCGCCGTGCCCATCACCTACCGGGAGCGGGTGCTGGGAGTGCTGTCGGTGCAGGGCTACATCCCCTACATGTTCAGCGACTCGCAGTTCGAACTGGTGGTGACCTTCGCCGGCCAGGTGGCGGTGGCCATCGCGAACGCGCGCCTGTTCCAGGAACTGGACCAGGGCCGCAACGAACTGGAGCGGCGCGTGGTGGAGCGCACCCATGACCTGGCGCTGCAGAAGGACGAGTTGCACGCTCTGACCGAATCGCTGCGCAGCGCCAACCGCGAGAAAGAGGAGCTCTTAGGGAGACTGCAGCAGCAGGCCTCGGAGCTGGAACGCCAGAGCCGGGAAGACGGTCTGACCGGCCTCTACAACCGCCGCTATCTCGACAGCCGCCTGGACTTCGAGGTCAAGCGCGCCGAACGCTACAATCGCCAGATCGCGCTGGCCATGGCCGACGTGGACCGCTTCAAGGGCGTCAATGACCAGCACTCGCACATGGTGGGCGACGATGTGCTGCGCACCATCGCCAACATCCTGCGCACCCAATGCCGCTCCATCGACATCATCGCCCGCTACGGTGGCGAGGAGTTCCTGCTGTGCTTCCCGGAGACCGCCAAGGAGAACGCGCTGGCGGTGTGCGAGAAGATCAGGAAGCAGGTGGAAGAATACGATTGGGCCCGGCTGCAGCCCGGCCTGAAGGTCACGCTGAGCGTCGGCGTCGCGGCCGGACCACCATCGTACGACGTGGACGCGTTGATCGCGGCGGCGGACGAGAAGCTCTATGAGGCTAAACGCGGCGGAAGAAATCGCGTGTGCGCCTGAGCAGGTTCACGGCCGCGAACCCCGTCTCCTCATCCCCAGGCTTCAAGGACAGGTTCTCGCGCTCGAACAGCGCACCGGCGCGCTTGAGGTCCAGCGCCGGTGCGAACAGGTTGCCCTGGCCGTAACGGCAGCCGAGGCTGTCCAGGAGGTGCAGCTGACCGCGGCTCTCGACGCCCTCGGCGACGGTGTGCATGCCTAGCTCTCTGGCGAGATCGATGATCGTGCGCACGATGGCGGCGTGCTTGGGGTTCTGTTCCATGTCCATGACGAAGCTGCGGTCGATCTTCAGGGTGTCGAGCGGCAGCGCCGCGAGATAGCTCAAGGACGAGAAACCGGTGCCGAAGTCGTCGAGGTGCAGCGCCACCCCGAGGCTCCGCAGGCGACGCAGGGTGTGTTCCGCCGCCTTGGGGTTCTCCAGGAACACCGTCTCGGTGATCTCCAGGTGCAGGCCGTCGGGAGGCAGGCCGCTCTCCAGCAGGGCCGCGTTCACCTGCTGCGGCAGCCCACCGAACATGAATTGCTTGTGGGCCAGGTTCACCGCCACCGTCAGGTCGCCCCCTTGCGGGTGCCCCAGGCGCCAGGCCTGCAGTTGCCGGCAGGCTTCACCCAAGAGCCACCAGCCCGCGGGCAATATCAGGCCGGTCTCCTCCGCCACGTGCAGGAACTCGTCCGGCCCCAGCAGGCCCCGGCTCGGGTGTTGCCAGCGCATCAGCGCCTCGAAACCCAGGAGCTTGCCGCTCCCCAGCGACACGATGGGCTGGTAGTGGACCCGCAGTTCCTTGTTGTCCAGTGCCTGGCGGAACTCGGTCTCCACCCGCAGGCGCGAGCGGGCGCGCGCGTACATGTCCTGGTCGAACACTACGTAGCTGGCCTTGCCGGCGGCTTTGGCGCGGTACATGGCAGTGTCGGCGTCGCGCAGCAGCTCATCGGTGTTGGCGTAATCCGGATGGCCCGGCGCGATACCGATGCTGGCGTTGGTGTAGATCTCGTTGTCGCCCAGTCGCACCGGCTGCACCAGCTCCGCCAGCACGTGCTCCGCGACTTCGACCGCGTCATCCGCATCCTGGGTCTGTCCCACCAGCACCGTGAACTCGTCTCCGCCGTGGCGCGCGAGAGTATCCCAGGGTCCCAGGCAGCGCTTCAGGCGCTGCGCGACCTGCACCAGCAATTCGTCGCCGGCCGCATGCCCCAGGCTGTCGTTGACCACCTTGAAGCTGTCGAGATCGATGAACAGCACCGCGTATCCCGGCGCGCCCGCGGGCCGGCTGCGTTCCATGGCGCGCGCCAGGCGCTCGATGAACAGGGTGCGGTTCGGCAGGCCGGTCAAGGGATCATGGGTGGCGTTGTGCCGCAGTTGCGCCTCGAAGCGCTTCTGCTCGGTGACGTTGCGCACCGTGCCGATCATCAGGCGCCGTTCGTCCTGGTCGATGGTGCCGATGCTGTGAGTGACGTGGATGCGCGTCTTGCGGTCCTTGTGCAGCAACTCGGACTCGTAGTCGTTGGCGACGTCCTCGCCGCGCTGGCGTCGGCGGAAGCGCTCGTCGGCGGCCACCAGTTCCTCCGGAGGGAAGATGTCGCGGTAGCTCATGCCGGTGAGTTCGGCCTCGGTATAGCCCAGCATGTCGGCGAAGGCGTGGTTCACGTAGGTGTAGTAGCCGTTCTCGTTGATGAACACACCCACCTGGGCGTGATCCACCAGCAGCCGGTAGCGCTGCTCGGAGCGCTGCAAGGCTGTCTCCACCTGCTTGCGGGCCGTGATGTCCTGCAGGGAGCCCTCGTAGTAGGCGACCGAACCGTCCGGGCCGCGCACCACGCGCGCGCTCAGGGAGACCCAGATGCTGTGACCGTCGCGGCGGCGCAGTTCCACCTCGCGGCCGGCAACGCGCCCGGTGCGTTCCAGGTCGCTGTTGATGAGCCGCCGTTCGTCCGGATTGCTATACAGCTCGCCGATGTTCTTGACGCTGGTGAGAAGGGCTTCAGGCGAGGCGTAGCCGAAGATGTCGGCAAGCGCTTGGTTGGCGCGCAGGTACTGTCCCGTGGGCGTGCTCTGGTACATGCCGATCACGGCGTTCTCGAAGATGGCGCGGAACTTCTGTTCGGCGGCGAGCAGCGCCTCCTGGGTGCGCCGCTCCTCGGTGATGTCGCGGATGGTGCCGGTGCTGGCGAGCCGGCCGCCCAGGGTGATGGGCCCGGAACGCACCGAGGCCAGGATGCGGGTCTCGCCGTCCTTCTTCAGCAGGTGCACCTCATAGGCGTGCTGCTCCCACTGGCCGGCACGGCGCTTGCGCCACAGCTCGTCGAGGAAAGTCCTGTCCTCGGGCGCGATGAAGTGCTGGTAAGGCGTGCCCTCCATCTCCGCCACGCTGTAGCCGAGCATGGCGGCATAGGCCTGGTTCACGTAGGTGTAGTTGCCCTCCTGGGTGATGAACACGCCGTCCTGGCTGTGGTCCACCAGGGTGCGGTACTTCTCCTCGGAGATCTGCAGCGCCAGTTCCGCGGCATGCCGCGCGCCCACGTCCACGAAGCTGCCTTCATAGTAGAGGAGCTCGCCCGACTCGCCTTTCACGGCGTGGGCGTTCTCCGAGACCCACATCAGGCTGCCATCACGCCGGCGGACCTCCATCTGGCGGTCCTCGAAGCGGCCTTCGCGCTGCAGGAGGCCGGCGAGTTCGGCGCGGGCCTTGGGATCCGCATACAGGTCACGGCTGAGGTCCGTGACTTCCTTCATCAGTTCCTGGGGCGAGGCGTAGCCGAGCAGCCGCGCCAGGGCCGGGTTGGCGTCCAGGAAGCGCCCCTCGGGGCTGCTCTGGTAGATAGCTTCCACCGCGTGGTCGAAGATGGCGCGGTAGCGCGCTTCGGCGCGGCGCTGGGCTGCCCGGTCGGCCTGACGCTGCTGCACGTCCTCGAGGATGCCGAGCACGTAGTGCTCGCCGTCCACCGTGACCACGGCGGCGATCAGCAGGCATTCGAAGTGGCTGCCGTCGCTGCGCCGGTAGCTCATGGGCCGGGTGGTGATGTGACGCTGCTCGACCAGCTCCCGCGCGAACTCGGCGCGCACCTCGGCGTCCCAGATGCCGAGCTCCACGGAGGTCTTGCCGATCAGGTCCTCGCGCGGGTAGCCCAAGGCCCGCTCGAAACTGTCGTTCACGTCCACGAAGCAGCCGTCTGCGAGGCGGGTGAGCGCCACCAGGCTGGAGGAGCCGTTAAACGCGCTGGCGAGCTTCACGCCTGCACCTGCTTTGGATAGGGTTTCCGAGTCCGCATCCAGTGCGGAGCCCGCCCCGCCCCCGTTTTGCGACAGGGGATCAGACCGGGTCCCGCATTAAGTTAATTTAGGCCAATACCCGCGCCCTGCCTACGGCCGCGATGGGTCGTCACGATGACGTAATAAAATGCGACCCAACTCAAGCGCTTAGGAAGGGATGCCCGGGACGGGCCGGCTGGAGGGGGGCGTTGCGGGCCTGGCTCTGCGCCCGGAGCTAGGCTGCGTTCCCGGTGATCTCGGCGGCGGTCAGCATCATGCCGGCGGCGAAGGTCAGGCCGAAGGCGATGGTATAGCTGATGAAGATCATGAAGAACTTCAGCCCGGTCATGAACCAGCCCTGCTTGTAGAAGAAGCGCAGGGCCAGGAACAGATAGATGGCGATGTACCACCAAGCGACGGTGCCTGCCGACTTGAGCGGCGCGGCCCAGACGAAATGCTTGGCCAGGGAACCTGCCAGCATCACCAGCAGCATCACCGTGAATACCATGGCGTGGAAGTGCAGGGTGAAGACGAAGTGCTCGGTGAGGTAGCGTTTGGAGCCTATGTAGAAGAGCTTCAGGAACAGCGCGATCAGCGGCATCAGCACGAACATGAGCTTCGGCAGATTCTGGATGAAGCGCTTCTTGAACTCGTCCGGGTTGTCCTTCGCTGCCATGAACATCTGGGTGAAGCTGTTGTCTGCCTCAGCCTTCGGTATGCCCTTGGTGTTCACATGCAGGGTCCCCACGTCCTGACCGCCGGCCTTGATGGTGAGATCCCGGCTGTCGGCGGCAGGCGCCGCCACCACGGGCGCGACGACGGCGGGTTTGTGCGTGGCGGTGCCGGTCGTGGCTGGCGCCGACTTGCTGGCCGCCGGCGGGGCATCGAGGGCGGCGAGTTCGTCCTGCAGCACCGACTTGGCGAAAGCCTTGTTGGCCGGGGCGATGGGCTCGTCGTCCACCTGTTGCAGGGCCTTCTGTATCGCGACGCGCGTCAGGCCCGGGTCCGGCTTGTGCGTCACCTCAGCGCCGATCGGAAGCTTGGTATGCCCGCCGTTGCTGGAGCCGTCGTTCACCCCCAGTTGCGGCCAGAAGATCGCCGCCAGGAAGAAGAACACGATGCTGGTGAACAGATACAGCCGGAACGGCTTGACGTAACGCTCCTCGTGGCCGAGGCAGAACTCGTGGCTGAGGAAGCCGGGCCGGAACAAGAGCGGCACGATGCTGTGGAAGAACTTGGTGTCGAAGCCGAAGTGGGTGGCGGCGAAGTCGTGTAGCACGTTCCACAGCGGCGCCACGTAGGTGTGGTTCTTCTGCCCGCATTCCATGCAGAACTTGCCGGTCAGCGGCGTGCCGCAGTTGCGGCAGCGCGGCCCCTCCGGCGGCAACACCAGCCCCGGCAGCGCCAGGGTGCCGGCTGCCGGCACGTCCAGGTCGAAGACCCGGCGGCTGGCCTTCATCTTGTCACCGAAGCGCTTCACCCCGTCTTCGCGCATGCGCGGCGCGTGCTCGGCGATGTAGTGGTCGAGCTCGGCACGGCTGCCCAGGGTGTATTGCACCACCCGGCGCTCGCTGCCGGCGTCGGGCGACTCGGGTTTGAGGATGCGCGCGTCGTGGAAACCCGGCAGCGCCAGCATCTCGCGCACGTGGTCCTTCAGCCAGGCGTCGAACTCCGTGGCCGCGCCGGCATCGATGTCGAGCGTGACTTCGTAGACCAGCGGCGAACTCATGCGCGAGCAGGACTCTTGAACGGGTGAGTGCCCAGATCCATGGGATCGAAGTCGTCCACCGCGACGATCTTCGCCGTCAGCTCATCCAGCCGCAGCAAGGCGCGGCTCTCCTCGCTGCTGATGACGCCGGCTTCCTCGGCGGCGATGGCGGGGTTCACGCCCCGGCCGGTCTTGAGCTTGCCGGTTTTCTCCGCATCGCGGATGCGGTGCTCCACGGGCTCGAGACGGACCGCCAGCGCCAGCGCCTCACCGAATATCCCCACCGGCCCGCTCAGGTCGCCGGTATAGGTGTTGCGGGTGAGCCGGTCGCGGGAAGGGCTGGGGGTCGTGATCAGCTCCGCGATCTGATGGCCGAGATGGTCGCTGGGCGCCGAATAGCTGCGGCCGCGCGGGAAGATCAGGAAACGCAGGACCACCGCGACGAACCGGTTGGGGAAGTTGCGCAGGAAACTGTGCATGGACTCCTGGAAGCGGTACAGCGCATCGCGGCAGGCGTACTCAACGAGCGGCAGGTCCTCGGCCGGCCGGTTCTGGTCCTCGAAGCGCTTCAGGGCCGCCGAGGCGATGTACATATAGCTCAGCATGTCGCCCAGGCGCGCCGAGAGCTTCTCCTTCTTCTTGAGCGAACCACCCAGGGTGAGCATCGCCGCATCCGAGGCCAGCACGAAGCACGCGCTGAAACGGTTGATGTGCTGATAATAGCGGTCGGTGTGACCGGTCACCGGCACGCGGGTGAACTTGGCGCTGGTGAGCGCCATCCACAGGGAGCGGGCCGCATTGCTGAAGGCGAGACCCATGTGGCCGAACAGGGCCTGGTCGAACTCGATGAGCGCGTGGTGGTGGTCCTCGTCCGCCGCGGCGCGCATCTCCTTCAGCACGAAGGGATGGGAACGGATCGCGCCCTGGCCGTAGACCATCAGGTTGCGGGTGAGGATGTTGGCGCCCTCGACCGTGATGGCGATGGGTATGGATTGGTAGCCGCGTCCCAGGTAGTTCTTGGGCCCGAGCTGGATGCCCTTGCCGCCGTGCACATCCATGGCGTCGTTGCCCACATGGCGCGCCATCTCGGTGACGTGCAGCTTGGAGATGGCCGCGCATACCGCCGGGGCCTCGCCCTGGTCGATGGCACCGGCGGTCATGGTGCGCACCGACTCCATGGCATAGAGCGTGCCACCCATGCGGCCCAGTACCTCGTCGATGCCGTCGAAGCGGGCGATGGGCAGCCGGAACTGCTTGCGGATGCGCGCGTAGGCGCCGGTGGTATAGACCCCGAGGCGCGCGGCGCCGGTGGTGTTGGAGGGCAGCGAGATGGCGCGGCCGGCACCCAAGCATTCCATCAGCATGCGCCAGCCGTGACCGGCCATCTTGGTGCCGCCGATGATGAAATCCAGCGGGACGAATACGTCCTTGCCCTGGGTCGGTCCGTTCTGGAACGGCAGGTTCAGGGGGAAATGCCGGCGGCCGATGGTGATGCCCGGCAGATGCGGCGGAATGAGCGCGCAGGTGATGCCGTATTCCTCGGTCTCGCCGATCAGGTGGTCCGGGTCGTAGAGCTTGAAGGCCAGGCCCAGCACCGTCGCGATGGGCGCGAGGGTGATGTAGCGCTTGTCCCAGTTCAAGCGCATGCCGACGATCTCCTTGCCTTCCCACATGCCTTTGCACACCACGCCCGAGTCCTTGATGGCCGCGGCATCGGAGCCGGCATTGGGCGCGGTGAGCGCGAAGCAGGGCACGTCCTGGCCCGAGGCCAGGCGCGGCAGGTAATGGTCCTTCTGTTCCTCGGTGCCATAGCGCAGCAGCAGTTCGCCGGGTCCGAGCGAGTTCGGCACCGCCACGATGGAGGCGCAGGTGGCGCTGTGGGTGGCGATCTTGGCCAGCACCTCGGAGTTCGCCAGCGCCGAGAACTCCCGGCCGCCGTAGCGCTTGGGGATGATCATGGCGAAGAAGCCTTTCTTCTTCAGGTAGTCCCAGGCTTCCGGCGGCAGGTCGCACCACTCGTGGGTGATCTTCCACTCGTCCAGCATGCCGCAGAGTTCCACCACCTCGTGGTCGAGGAAGGCTTGCTCCTCGGCGCTGATCTTCGGTGCCGGGGTGTTGAGCAGGCGCTGCCAGTTGGGCCGGCCGCTGAAGAGCTCGCCATCCCACCACACGCTGCCGGCTTCCAGGGCGTCGGCCTCGGTCTGGGACATCTCCGGCATGATCTTGCGGAACACGTCCAGCAGCGGCTTGGAGATCCAGGCACGGCGCAGCGCCGGCACGTTCAGGGGCACGGCGATGACCAGGAACACGATCCAGAACAGCAGCTTCAGCCAGTCGGGACCGGCGCCGGCCACGGTGTAGACCACGAGGAAGGCCGCGTAGGCCAGGCTCGAGAGCAGCAGCGGCACGCGGTTGTAGGTCAGCGCGATGCTGCCGCCGATGAACACCAGGAGCCAGAGCAGGGCGATGAGCATGGGGATACCCGTGGGTGGGGTAGCAGGACCGGGAGTCGCGCTAAATATACCGCGCCGGGCCTCAGGAGCGCTGCATGCCCTGCAGCAGGGCGGGCGGGAAGGAGACGGCCTTCTGCGCCTTGAAATCGAAGCAGACCACGCCGGTGCGGGCCTCTGCCACCACCGTGCCGCCCTTGCTCACTCTATAGAAGAAGGCACAGCTGCGGCTCTGGAACTCCCCGGCGGCCACCTCCACCATCAGCCGGTCGCCGTAGAAGGCCTGGGCCCGGTACACCACGGCCGCATCGGCGATGACGAAACCCATCCCGTCGGCGCCGATCTCGTCCGCCCCCAGGGAGCGGATGTAGCGGCGGCGGGCCTCGTGGATCAGGCTCAGCACCTGGTCGTTGCCCACATGGTTGCCGTAGTTGAGGTCGCTGACCCGCACTTCCAGCTCGGTGCTGAAGGGGAAGTGGGCCGGCAGTTCGATCTCTACGCGGGGCATAGTCTTCCTAATATAGAGGAAGGCCGTGGAACCCACGGCCTTGTATAGAGGATGACGCGGCACAGGGACGTGCCGCCATCCCCACCGGGTGCCATTGCGCCCGGTGGGGATGGAGAAGACCGCGGATTCACTCCGCGGTCTTTCGAGGCTGAGAAACCCAGGGAGGGGTTTCTCAGCTCAATCAGGTCGGCAGGAGGTCTTTCACGCCCTCGCGCTCTTCACGCAGTTCGGCCTCGGTGGCCGCCATGCGCTGCTGGGAGAACTCGTCGATCTTCAGGCCCTTCACGATCTTCCACTGGCCCTTGCTGCAGGTCACCGGGTAGCCGTACATGATGCCTTTCTTGATGCCGTAGCTGCCGTCGGCCGGCACCGCCATGCTCACCCAGTCACCCTTCGGGGTGCCAAGCGCCCAATCGCGCATGTGATCGATGGCAGCGGAGGCGGCGGAGGCCGCCGAGGACAGACCGCGGGCCTTGATGATGGCAGCGCCGCGTTGCTGCACGGTGGGGATGAACTCGTTGGCGATCCAGGCCTGGTCCACCAGCTTGGAAGCTGCCTTGCCCTTCACCGAAGCCGAACGGATGTCCGGGTACTGGGTGGCGGAATGGTTGCCCCACACGGTCATGCGCTTGATGTCGGTGACGTGCTTGCCGGTCTTGGCGGCGAGCTGCGACAGGGCGCGGTTGTGATCGAGGCGCATCATGGCGCTGAAGTTCTTGGCGGGGATGCGCGGCGCGTTGCTCGACGCGATCAGTGCATTGGTGTTGGCCGGGTTGCCCACCACCAGCACCTTCACGTTCTTCTTGGCGGCGGCGTTCAGGGCCTTGCCCTGGGCGGAGAAGATCTTGGCATTCTCCAGCAACAGGTCCTTGCGCTCCATGCCCGGGCCGCGCGGCTTCGCGCCCACCAGCAGCACATAGTCCGCATCCTTGAACGCAGTCTCCGCGTTGTCCGTGGCCACCACGCCCGCCAGCAGCGGGTAGGCACCGTCGTTCAGCTCCATCACCACGCCGTTCAGGTTGGGGAGGGCAGGGGTGACTTCCAGCAGCTGCAGGATCACGGGCTGCTTCGGGCCCAGCATGTCGCCGGCGGCGATGCGGAAGATGAGCTGATAGCCGATCTGGCCGGCGGCGCCGGTGACGGCGACCCGGACGGGTTTCTTGGTAGCCATGGAGGACTCCGTTCTCTGTTCTCTAAGGTGGCGAAAGCCGCGGCAGGCGCGGCGAAAGGGACGCGATTTTAGCACCCCCCTATGACAGGCCCTTGCGGGACGGGGTGATATAGGAGGTGTTATAGCCAGGCTGCGCGGAGCCACCTGGAAACACCGGATTCCGGCACTTTCCTGGACGTCCAGATACACGCAAGTCTTTGTTTTAAAATGGCTATATAGCCCTTTCACAAAAATCCCCCAAACCCCTTGCTTTCCTCTTGTTTGGTGTTATAGTTAGCTACAACACCACTACGGAACGGGTTCCCCACGGAACCCGCAGGAACAGAAGGAGAGAGCCATGAATACCATCACCAAAATCAGCACTTCCGTCGCCTTGGGCCTGAGCCTCCTGGGCGCCAGCGTGGCGGCCGATGCCGCCAGCGCCCGGCCGGCCACCCACGCCGCATCTACCCAGACAGGCGGCATCAGCTACCCGCGCGGCCAGGTCATCCAGCTCGGCACCATCACTGTGACCCGTGCCGACATGGAAGGTACCGCCCATAATCAGGGCACGGTCTACTTGGGCAGCATCACCGTCACCCCGGTCGATTCTGCCGGCGTCCGCTACGCCTTCAACCCGGCCGAACATCCCGGCTCGGTCTATCTCGGCACCGTCCAGGTGACCGCCCGCAACCACAAGTTGCCGGTGATCGGTTCCCTGCTGGCCGCGATCGACTCGGTCGGCTCCCGCAACCTCCTGAGCGTCGTCGGTGCGCTGGTCTTTAGCCGGATGCCCGGCTAAGGTAACCGCAGCACTAGTCGACTATCCGGCTAAAGCAGCAGAGGCCATGGACATGGAACCCACTTGGAGCGACAACCAACCGATCTACCGGCAACTCCGGGATCGGGTGGTCGCCATGATCCTCGAAGACGCGCTGAAGGAGGGTGACCCCCTGCCTTCGGTGCGCTCGGTGGCAGCCGAGTACCAGATCAACCCGCTCACCGTGCTCAAGGGCTACCAGTCGCTGGTGGACGAGGGCCTGGTGGAGAAGCGCCGCGGCCTGGGGATGTTCGTGAAGGAGGGCGCGCGCCGCAGCCTGATGAAGAACGAGCGCGAGCAGTTCCTGAAGAACGAGTGGCCGCAGATACTGCAGCGCATACAACGTTTGGGCCTGGACCTGATGGAACTGGCCCGTGAAGGCGACAAAGGAAGCAAGTCATGACGACCCTGGTCAAGGCTCGGGCCTTAAGCAAGCAGTACGGCGCCACCCGCGCGCTGGACAAGGTGGACTTCGAGATCGAGGAAGGCCGCATCGTCGGCCTGATCGGCCCCAACGGCGCCGGCAAGACCACCGCGCTCAAGGCCATCCTCGGCCTCACCGACTTCGAAGGCGAGTTGGACGTGCTGGGCCATGACCCGCGCCAGTCCCGCCACCAGTTGATGCGCGACGTGTGTTTCATCGCCGACGTGGCGGTGCTGCCGCGCTGGCTCAGGGTGCGCAACGCCATCGACTACGTGGAGGCGGTGCACCCCGGCTTCAGCCGCGAGCGCGCCATGCATTTCCTGGAGCGCACCAAGATCAAGCAGACCAGCAGGGTGGGTGAACTGTCCAAGGGCATGGTCACGCAGCTGCACCTGGCGCTGATCATGGCCATCGACGCCAAGCTCCTGGTGCTGGATGAACCGACTCTGGGGCTCGACATCCTCTACAGAAAGGAGTTCTACACCAGCCTGCTTAACGACTACTTCGATGCGACCCGCACCATCATCGTCACCACCCACCAGGTGGAGGAGATCGAGAAGATCCTCACCCACCTGATGTTCATCGACAACGGCCGGGTCACCCTGGACCGTTCCATGGACCAGGTGGCCGAGGAATATGTGGAGCTGTTGGCGACGCACGACAAGGCCGCCGCCGCCCAGGCCCTGAAGCCGCTCTATGAGCGGGAAGTGTTTGGCAAGAAGCTGTACCTGTTCGAGGGCGTGTCCCGCGAGGAACTCGCCAAGCTCGGCGAGCTGCACACCCCCAGCGTGGCCGACATCTTCGTCGCCAAGGTCAGAGGAGGCATGCAATGAAAGCCGCGGCCCTGAGACTGGACAAGATGCTGGTACGCCGCGAGTTCTGGGAGAACCGCTCGTTGTGGATCGCGCCGCTGGCGGTGGCCGGCGTACTCACGGTGCTCTCCATCTATATGCTGGTGGCGGTGCTCATCGGCCACAACCAGACGGTCAACAACGTCGACTTCGCCAATGGCCCGCATTTCCAGCTGGATAACCTGCCGGACTTCAGCGACGCCGACCCCGATGCCGTGAGCATGTTCGTGCGCATGGCCACGTTCTCGCTGGGATGGGTCTTCAACATCCTGATGCAGGTGGTGGTGTTCTTCTACCTGCTGGACAGCCTGTACGCCGAACGCCGCGACCGCAGCGCGCTGTTCTGGCGCTCCATGCCGGTGTCGGACCTGCGCACCGTGCTCGCCAAGCTCGGCACCGCGCTCATCAGCGTCACCGCCATCACCTTCGTGGTCACCATCGCCTTCCAGCTGGTGCTGCTGGTGCTGTTCATGATCATGGGCGGCGTCGTGGGGACCCATCCCTGGGCGCTGTTGGGCCACCCGGGCGCCTTCCTGGGCGCATGGCTGCTGCTGGCCTTCGGCCTCATCGTGCAGGCCATCTGGTATCTGCCCTTTTATGGCTGGTACATGCTGGCCTCCAGCTGGGCCAAGAAGGTGCCGTTCCTGTGGGCCATCCTGGTCCCGGCCGGCGTGATGCTGGCTGAGGCCTGGGTGTTCCACACCGGCCACTTCGCCCGCATGATCTTCGCCTACAAGCTGCGCTGGCTGCAGCTGACCTTCAATATCGGCTCCTGGGACATGCATGACCTGAAGCATGTGGATCTGAGCGCGGGGCCGATGGTGACCCTCAGCAATGTGGGCGACCTCATCACCAGTCCGAGCCTGTGGATCGGCCTGGCGGTGGCGGCGGCCTTCGTCTACGGCGCGATCTGGCTCCGCGGCAAGCGTTCCGAGATCTGATCGGCCAACTTTGAAATGAACCGGGGTAAAGACATGCGACGTGTATTGGTGACCCTGACCCTGTGCGCAGCCATGGCCAACTTGAGCGGTTGTGTGCTGGCGGTGGGCAACGGCGGCGACGACGACAGCTCGAGCTGGAGCTCGTCCGATGCCCGTGACAGCAACCTGGCCCACGACGTGCGCGCCCGGCTGAACGTAGACCCGGCCACCCAATACGCGGATCTGAGCGTCTCCACGGATCACGACCGCGTGCGCCTGTCCGGCACCGTGCATTCCACCGACGTGCTGGAGAAGGCCGTGCAGCTGACTCTGGACACGCCCGGCGTCCGCAGCGTGAGCTGCCGTATCATGGTTACCCACTGACGGACGCCTGAAGATGAACAAGACCACCGCAGTACTGGTCGCCATCATCATCGCGCTGGTGGGTAGCTTCGCTTGGTATGCCGCCAAGCATCCCGACCGCGGTCCCGGCATGCGCGATGAGGCCCAAGGCGGCGCGTTCGATGACGCCAGCCGCCAGATGGGTCCGCGCACCCTGAGTGCGGATATGCCCGCTACCGGTCTCGACACCCTGGCGCTGCAGGTCGGCGTCGGGGAAGTGCGCGTCACGGCCTCCGCTGACGACGAAGTCCACGCCGAGGTCACGCTGCGGCCCAAGGAGCGCCAGCTCTTCGGCTTCCTGCACTGGTCCGGCGCCACCGGCCGCAGCATCGCCGCCGCCGTCATCCACCAGGAACGCAAGGACAAGCGCCTGACCCTGTCCCTGGACCTCGGCGGCCATGAGCAGGACGAGGTCAAACAGGAGTGGGAGGTGCAGGTGCCGGCCCGCCTCAGGCTGGATTCGGTCATGAACGTGGGTGAGATGAACATCGCCGGCGTGGCCGGCGGCGTCGGTGCAAAACTGGACGTGGGCGAGCTGGAGATCGACGTGCCCAAGGGCAGCATCGACGCGGACGTCAACGTCGGCGAGATCCGCGCCAAGTCCGGCAGCAGCCACCATGGGCGCATCCAACTCGCCAGCAACATCGGCGACGCGACGCTGCTGCTGCATGGCAGCGACTCCGGCGTGCATGAGCATGGCGGCCTGGGCAACCGGGTCTCCATGGACGGCGACGGCCCGGACAGCATGGACATGAGGCTGAACATCGGCGAAGTGACTCTGCATGTGGAACCGCAGGGCGACAAGGCAGGAGGCGGCACGTGAAGAGATTGATCCTGATCACCGGTCTCGCGGCAGCGCTGCTCTCGGGCTGCAGCAGCGGTTCCAGCAATGTCCCCAGCAAGGCTGCACCGGCCCTGCTCACTGCCGACGCTTCCGCTGCCGGCGTACAGCACGTCACCTTCCAGGGCGCCAACGGCGAAGCCATCATCGGCGCTTCCAGCGACGACCAGCTGCACGTGCAGCTGGACCTGCGCCAGGACGAAGTCCGCTTCCTCGGCATCTTCCATTGGATGAGCGAGGACACCACCCGGGACCTCAAAGGCGCGAGCGTGAAGCTCGAGCACCAGGGCGATGGCGTGGAGATATCCCTCGTGTATCCTTCCGGCGGCACTCACAGCGACGTGAAGCAGGAATGGACGGTGAAGCTTCCGCCGCGCCTCGCGCTGCAGGCAAACATGAAGGCCGGGCGCATGGTGATCACGGACATGGCCGGAGGGATCGACGCCAAGCTGGGCGCTGGGGACCTCTCCATCCACAGCCCGTCTGGATCGATACGCGGCGACGTGCGTGCCGGCCGGCTGCATGTGATCTCGGACAGTATCCAGCCGGGGGCCATCTCGCTCAGGAGCATGTTCGGCCTTGCGGTGCTGGACCTGCAGGGCACCTATTACGGCCCGCCGGAGAAGCAGGACGGCTTCAAATTCTTCGGCAATGACGTGAATCATGACGCCGGCGGCAAGGACGGCATGGACCTGCACGTCACCGCGGGCCTGGTCGATCTGCGGGTCGGGCCCCAGGGAGATGAGAAGGAGTACCGCAAGATCTTCGCCGACGATGACAAACAGAAAGACAAAGGCAAAGACTGATCGAAGCCGCGGGCTCGCGATGCCTCGGAGGCTGAGGGTCTCTAAGAGAGATCGAGCGGGTCTAGTCGCGGAAGTTCGTGTACTGGATCGGTTGCTCTAATTTGGCCTGGCGGAACAGCGCCATGCAGGCCTGCAGGTCGTCACGTTTCTTGCCGGAGACCCGGAGTTCGTCGCCCTGGATGGCGGCCTGCACCTTGAGACCGCTCTCTTTGACCAGTTTCACCATCTTCTTCGCCAGTTCCTTCTCGATGCCCTGCTTGATCTTGATGACCTGCTTGGCCTTGTCGCCGCCGATGGCTTCCGGCTCTCCGGCGTCGAAGCTCGCCACGTCGATGCCGCGCTTGGCGGCCTTGGCGTACAGGATGTCGGTGATCTGCTTCAGCTGGAACTCACTGTCGCCGAACAGGGTCAGCACCTCGTCGCTGCGTTCGATGGCGGCGGCGGTGCCCTTGAAGTCATAGCGCTGGCCGATCTCGCGGCTGGTCTGGTCCACCGCGTTGGTGAGCTCGGCGGTGTCGACTTTGGAGACGGCGTCGAAGGAAGGCATGAGCGGACTCCTATAACTGCACGTTGACGGCTGCGGCGGCCCGTAGCGCCTTGGCTACGGCGGCTTCGATGCTCGAGTCCCGCGCCAGGGCCACGCCCATGCGCCGGTGGCCGCGTATCTCCGGCTTGCCGAAGAGCCGCAGCATGGTATCTGGTTCCGTGAGTGCCGCGTCCACATTCTTATATAGAGGTCCGTCAGAGTCTCCGTGGGGCAGGATCACCGCCGAAGCGGAGGGCCCCAGTTGGCGTATCACCGGGATGGGCAGTCCCAGGATGGCCCGGGCGTGCAGCGCGAATTCCGACAGATCCTGGGAGATGAGCGTGACGAGGCCCGTGTCGTGCGGCCGCGGCGAGACCTCGCTGAACCACACCTGATCGCCCTTGACGAAGAACTCCATGCCGAAGATGCCGCGCCCCCCTAAGTCATCGGAAATGAGTTTCGCCATGCGCTGCGCTTCTGCCAGCGCCCTGTCGCTCATGGGCTGGGGCTGCCAAGATTCGCGGTAGTCGCCGTCCTCCTGGCGATGGCCGATGGGCGCGCAGAAGTTGGTGCCGCCGCTGTGGCGCACCGTGAGCAGGGTAATCTCGTAGTCGAAGTCGATGAAGCCTTCCGCGATCATGCGGCCCTTGCCGGTGCGCCCGCCCGCCTGGCCGTAGTCCCAGGCATGCAGGATGTCGGCTTCGGTCTTGATGACGCTCTGGCCCTTGCCGGAGGAGCTCATCACCGGCTTCACCACGCAGGGCATGCCGATGTCCTGCACAGCGGCGCGGAATTCCTCCAGGGTGTCGGCGAATCGGTAGCGGGAGGTCGGGACCTTGAGGGTCTCGGCCGCGAGGCGGCGGATGCCTTCCCGGTCCATGGTGAGGCGCGCAGTGCGGGCGGTGGGAATCACGGTCCAGCCTTCCGCTTCGAGTTTCAGCAACTCCGGCGTGGCGATGGCCTCGATCTCGGGGACGAGGTAATGGGGCTTCTCCAGCTCCACGAGGCGCCGCACTTCGGCGCCGTCCAGCATGTTGATGACGTGGCTGCGGTGCGCCACCTGCATGGCCGGGGCCTTCGCATAGCGGTCCACCGCGATCACTTCCACACCGAAGCGCTGCAACTCGATGGTCACTTCCTTGCCCAGTTCACCTGACCCTAAGAGCATCACGCGGGTGGCGTTGGGAGTGAGGGGAGTGCCTATCTCGACGCTCATGCGGGTAGTTCCCTGTTCCAGATGTAGCTGCAGCGGCGGCAGAAGTTCCAATGACGGCGCGCAGGATAAGCCAACACCAGCAGGCTGAGCCAGTCCAGGACGGAGAAGACCGGCGTGAAATCGGCTGACTTGCAGCGCGGGCAGGGGCCGAGGTGGTAGGGGCTCTGGTAATCCTCCAGCAGGCCGGCGAACTCGCCGTCCGACCAGGCTCCCAATATGCGCAAGGCTGTCTCACGCTGCGATACCGGTACCTGTATCTTCACGCCGCCGAGCGCCGTGGAGATCGGCCACTTCATCCAGATATGCTGGTCGTGGATGACGAAGGCCATGACGTCTTCCGATCTGAGCAGCCCAGAGACGATATGCGCCTCCCAGGGGTCGCGGAAGACAGTCACCGTCACCAGCGGCGACTCAGCCATCAACGAGCCTCTTGGGTTGGCGCGCGGAACTTCCCCGCAACAGGCGGTCCTCCGCTTCCTGCAACTTCTCCGGCGTGCCCCACAGCACCACCACGTCGCCTTCCTTGAGCACCGTGACCCCCGGCGGCTGACGGCCCACCACGCCCTCGCGGCGCAGTGCGGTCACCACCACACCGAGCGACTTCAGGTCCATCTCCGCCAGGGTGCGCGTCACGCCGCTGGCGCCTTTCTCCAGCGTCACCGTATGCAACTGCTCGCGGAAGGCATGGGAAGGATCGATAGGCACCGCGTCCTGGCCGCGGAACACGCTGCGCAGCAGGCTGTAGCGGTGGGTGCGCACTTCCTGGATCTTGCGCAGGATGTGCGACATGGGCACGTTCAATACGTGCAACAGATGGGAGGCCAGCATCAGGCTGGATTCCAAGGTCTCGGGGATGATCTCGGTGGCGCCGGCCGCCTGCAGCCGTTCCAGTTCCGCGTCGTCGCGGGTACGCACCAGCACCGGCAGGTCGGGCCGCATCTTCTTCACGTGTTCCAGGATCTTCAGGGCCGTGGACACCTTGAAGTAGCTGATCACCAGCACCCGTGCCCGTTCGATCCCGGCCGCCCGCAGCACGTCCCGGTTGGTCCCATCGCCGTAGTACACCGGATCGCCGGCCTCGCGCGCGTGGCGCACCCGCACCGGGTCCAGGTCCAGCGCCACGAACTCGAAGCCCTCGGGCTCAAGCAGGCGCGCCACGTTCTGGCCCACGCGCCCGTAACCCACGATCACCACATGGTTCTCCAGATGCACCTGCTGGCGGCCGATGTCGTGCTGCAGCCGGTCGTGGTCCTCGATCTCGCTCTCCGGGAAGAAGCGGTCTGCCAACTGACGGTTGTAACGGATGACGAACGGGCCGGTGAGCATGCTGATCACGATCACCGCGAGGCCGAGTTGGGCCAGCTGCGGATGCATGATGCCCTGGGCGAGTCCCAGCGAGAGCAAGGCGAAGCCGAACTCGCCGCCCTGAGCCAACACCAGGCCGGTGCGCAGGGCTGCATTGTTGTCCGAGCCCAGGCGCCGGGTTAGCACCGCGATCAGCGAGATCTTGAACAGCGAGATGCCGAGCACGGCAGCCAGCACCAGTGCCCAGTGCCGCTCCACCACCACCGGATTGAGCAGCATACCCACGGTGATGAAGAAGAGCCCCAACAGGACATCGCGGAAGGGGCGGATGTCCGCTTCCACCTGGTGGCGATACTCGGTCTCGGCCAACATCATGCCCGCCAGGAAGCCGCCCAGGGCGAGTGAGAGACCGAGGTAGGCGGTGCCGAAGGCGGAGGCCAGGGTGACCATGAGCGCCGTGAGAGTGAACAGCTCCGCCGAGCGTGCGCTGGCGATCTGGTGGAACAAGGGCTGCAGCAGCCAGCGGCCGGCGGCGAGGATCACCACCACCGCGGCCGTGCCCTTGGCGAAGGCCCACAGCATGCTGCCGGCTATGGCGCCGCCGCCCAATCCGTCGGCGAGCGCCGGTATCAATATCAGGAAGGGGATGACCGCCAGGTCCTGGAACAACAGCACCGCCACGGCGGAGCGGCCGTGCTGCAGGCCGATCTCGTTCTGCTCCGTGAGCTGCTTGGCCGCGATGGCGGTGGAGGACATGGCGAAGGCGCCGCCCAGCACGATGGCCACCGGCGTGTTCGCCCCCATGATCCGCGCCACGGCCACGGTGCCGAGGGTGGTGAACAGGACCTGCGCGCCGCCCAGCACGAACACCGACTTGCGCATCACCCAGAAGCGCGGCAGCGAGAACTCCAGCCCCAGGGTGAACAGCAGGAACACCACGCCGAACTCGGCGAGTTCGCGGGTATCGGCGCTGTCGGTGATGAGGCCGACCCCGTGGGGACCCACCAGGTAGCCGGTGATGAGATAAGCCAGCACCGCGGGCAGGTGCAGGCGGCGCAGCGCCGCCACCACGAATACCGCGACCCCCATGAGGATCAGGATGGAACGCAGGGCAGTGTGTTCCATTGGCCTTACCGACACCCCAATCCGATCAATGACTTGCATCATAGCTAAAAACCACGAACCTGGCGGTCCCGGGGGCGAACCAAACGGGTTTTAAGCGTTCCAAATGAGGCTAAGCTGTTGCCCTGCTTAGGGGTCATAACAATGAGGAACGCACGCATGTCCTTACGCCAGCTCTCGGCCGTAGCCTGTTCGGCGACGGTCATCGCGCTCGCGCTGCCGGCCTTCGCCGACAGCCCCGCGTCGAACTCCCAGCCCGACTATTCCTCGGTGAGCGAGTTCCCGCCGGATCCCTTCCCCTCCACCTATCATCCGCTGCCTTCCACGCCGACCCTGATCAGGCACGTGACCATCTATACCGGTACCGGCGCCGAGATCGACGACGGCGACGTGCTGATGAAGGACGGCAAGGTGGCGGCGGTGGGCAAGAGCCTGGACGCCGGTTCCGGCGTCACCGTCATCGACGGCACCGGCAAGTATGTGACCCCGGGCATCATCGACATCCACTCGCATCTCGGCGTGTATCCCTCGCCGGGGGTGGACGCGCTCTCGGACGGCAACGAGCTCACCAATCCCGACACCGCCAACGTGCGCGCCGAGAACTCGGTGTGGCCCCAGGACCCTGGCTTCAACACCGCCCGCGCCGGCGGCGTGACCACCCTCGAGATCCTGCCGGGCTCCGGCAACCTCATCGGCGGCCGCTCGGTGGTGCTGAAGAACATCCCCTCGGTCACCACCGAAGGCATGAAGTTCCCGGACGCGCCCTACGGCCTGAAGATGGCCTGCGGCGAGAACCCCAAGCGCGTGTACGGCAGCAAGGGCGCTTTCCCCTCGACGCTGATGGGTGACGTGGCCGGTTATCGCCAGGCCTGGGCCGATGCGCAGGCCTACGACTATCAGTGGAAGGCCTGGGAGAAGGACAAGAAAGGTCCGCCGCCGGCCCGCGACATCAAGATGGAGACCCTGGCCGAAGTGCTGAACGGCCGGGTGCGGGTGCAGATGCACTGCTATCGCGCCAACGAGATGGCCACCATGCTGGACGTCGCCAAGGAGTTCCACTACCACATCGCCGCCTTCCACCACGCGGTGGAGGCTTACAAGATCCCGAAGCTCTTGGCCGCCAACGGCACCTGCGCCGCGATGTGGGCGGACTGGTGGGGCTTCAAGATGGAAGCCTGGGACGGCATACGCGAGAACATCCCCATGGTGGATGCGGGCGGCGCCTGCGCCATGATCCACTCCGACGACCAGAACGGCATCCAGCGCCTGAACCAGGAGACGGCGAAAGCCTGGGCCGCGGGCATCCGCGTGGGGCTCAACATCAGCGAGGCGCATGCCGTCATGTGGATGACGCTCAACCCGGCGAAGGCGCTGGGCATCGACAGCGTCACCGGCTCCCTCGAGAACGGCAAGGCCGCGGACGTGGTGCTCTGGACCGGCAATCCTTTCAGCGTGTATAGCCACGCGGAGAAAGTGTTCCTCGACGGCGCGCTGGTCTATGACCGCGACGACCCCAAGCTGCAACCCAAGTCCGATTTCGAACTCGGCAAACTCGGCGTGACGGGAGGTGCCCTGTGAAGCGCAACCATCTATATATGGCGCTGGCCCTGGCGGGCCTGGTCGCCGCTCCGGCTTTCGCCGACACCTACGCCATCACCGGCGGCACGGTCTATACGCTGGGCTCAGCCGGCAAGATCGAACACGGCACCGTCATAATCAAGGACGGCAAGATCACCGCGGTGGGCGCCGACGTGGCCATCCCGGCGGACGCGAAGCGCATCGACGCCACCGGCAAGATGGTGACGCCGGGCATCATCGATCCGGAGAGCGTGTTCGGCCTGGACGAGGTGGATGCGGTCTACCAGACCCAGGATTCCTCCGTCACCAGTACGCACTTCACCGCGTCCTTCGACCCTACTTCAGGCATCAACCCGCGCTCCATGGTCATTCCGGTGAACCGCGTGGAAGGAGTGACCCGGGCGGTGATCGCGCCGGGGAACAACAGCAGCATCCTGCAGGGACGCGGCAGCGTCATCTCGCTGGATGGCGTGCAGGGCTACGTGCTTAAGGACCCGGTGGCGCTGTTCGTCACGCTGGGAGAGGCGGGACAGAAGACCGCCGGCGGCGCCCGCGCCGCTGCGCTCATGACCCTGCGCGAGTCCTTGCAGGATGCCAAGGACTACGCCGCCAACCGTGCCTCCTATGACAAGGCGGCCCGGCGTGCTTACACGCTGTCGCGCGAGGACCTGGAGGCGCTGCAACCGGCCGTGAAGGGCGAGATGCCGGTGGTGGTGCAGGTGGACCGGGCCAGCGACATCGAAGCGGTGATGAGTCTTGCCGCCGAGTTCAAGCTGAAGCTCGTGGTGTCCGGCGGCGCGGAAGCCTGGGTGGTGGCCGATGAACTCGCCAAGGCCAAGGTGCCGGTGATCCTCAATCCCACCCGCGATCTGCCGGAAGCCTTCGAGTCCCTGGGCGCGGAGTTCCAGGACGCGGTGAAGCTGCAGAAGGCAGGCGTACTCATCGCCTTCGAAGTGGGCGACACCCACAAGTCCTGGAACGTGCGTCAGTACGGCGGCATCGCCGTATCCAACGGCCTGCCCTGGCTGGAAGCGGTGAAGGCCATGACCGTGAACCCGGCGCGCATCTACGGCCTGGACAAGGGCGTGGGCAGCTTGGAGGCGGGCAAGGATGCGGATCTAGTGGTGTGGAGCGGCGACCCGCTGGAACTCAGCAGCTTCGCCGATCAGGTGTTCATCCGCGGCAAGGCCATCCCGATGATCGATCGCCAGCGCGAATTGCGCGATCGTTATCTGTCTTACATCAAAGCGGATGCATCTGTACTGCCTCCAGCCTATTCAGGCAACTAAATAGCGCTATCTGACGCCGTGGCGGTGAATTCCGCCACGGCGTCAGTCCTATACTTCCAGGACTTTTCTATGTCCTGTGAGGTCGGGTATGAGACTGTACGCCGTCATGACTCCTTTCATGTTGGCTCTCGCGTTGATGACGACGGGATGCAATGGCTCCTCGGATTCGAGCGGATCGTCGTCCGCCATCGGCGGGCGGACACTGGGTGCCAACGGCGCGGAGTCCGAGCCGTTCGCCATCAGGGTGCAAGTCCTGGATGCCAACGGTGCAGAGTCCGATGATTTCGCATCCGGGCAGCAGATCACCTTCACCATGACCGCGCAGAACGTGAGCACGCAGCCCCAGACCTTCAATATCCAACCCTGTTTCGGCCCGGCGGCGTACGCAGTATTCGTACAAGGCACCTCAGATTTAGATGAGGTCGCCGGCGGTTATATGCAGCAAGGGGTGGAATGTCAGGCTCTCGTAAATGGCGGGAGTCCGACCACGCTGGCGCCGGGACAAAGCGTCACGGCCAGCATCACCTGGCCCCAAGGCACCACGGACGGCAAACTGGTGCCGCCCGGCAAGTATTCGGTGGTAGTCGGCATCGCCTGCGTCCAATCGGATGCCTGCATGCCCGCGACCGGCCCGGGGATATATGCAGTGCCGTTGGTGGATTCGACCGTCTACCGCTCAGCCGCCGCGAGCTTCACCATCAGGCCTTGATTTAACACCGGCGTTGCTGCCGGCCTATTCAGGTAAAGACATGTAACGGTGTGTGACGCCGTGGCGGTCAACTCCGCCACGGCGTCGGCGCTATACTGCCAGGACATCAAGCCCAAGGCAGTCCATCATGCAGTGTCTGTTCCGCGCCGTCGTCGCCGTCACCCTCGCCGTATGGCTGCTGGGCGCTTCCAACTGCAGCAAGACCAACAACGCCGACGCACCGCAGTTCGTCACCACCCTGCAGGTGGAGAACTCCGGCGTGCCGTCCTCGAGTTTCGCCCAGGGCGATCCCATCAGCCTGGTGCTCACCATCCGCAATCGCACCGACGGCGCCCTGAGCCTGTTCTTCAACAGCAGCGAGTTCGCCAACTTCGCGGCGGTGAACGCCGGCACCGCCACGGTGGTATGGACCTGCGACGGGGACTCCAGCAGCATCACGGCCACCTGCACTGATACCGCGAATCCCACCGTCGCCTCCACTGGTACCAGCAGCAGCGGTGGCAGCTTCGTGCAGATCAACTTCTCGGCGTTCCAGACCCAGACCATCACCTTCACCTGGACCGGCCTGGATAACAACGGCGACAAACTGGCGGTCGGCAACTACGAGGTGTTCGGCGGATTCACGGTCTACAACGCCACCGGCCCCGGTAACGCCGCCGACAACGGCAGTTCCATGGCGCAAGGCTCGCCCACCGCCAAGCAGATGTTCCCCACCGTCTACATCTCCACCCTGGTGCCCTTCAGCATCACCACACCGATCGCCCAATGAACGCCATGCGCCTCAGCCTCGTCTTCCTGGCGCTGCTCTTTGCGGGCGGCGGGGTGGCAGCGGACAAGGCGCCTGCCTGTGACAGCGATACCGGCATCACTCTGCCGAAAGGCTTCTGTGCCACCGTGTTCGCCGACGGCTTGGGCGTGGCGCGCCACATGGTGGCGGGACCGGATGGCGTGCTGTACGTGGCCCTGCAGTCCGAGAACAATGGCGGCACCCTGGTGGCCTTGCGGGACAGCAAGGGCAGCGGCCACGCGGACCAAGTGGTGCGGCTCGGAAATGAGGGCGGCAGCGGCATCGCGCTGCACGGCGATTACCTCTATTTCGCCACGCCCACCTCGGTGCTGCGTTACAAGCTGCCGGTGTCAGCGGATTCGAGACCGGAGACGGTGGTCCGCGGCTTCCCGTCCCAGGACGAGCACGCTGCCAAGAGCATCGCCATCGACGATGCCGGCCACCTCTATGTGAACGTGGGGGCGCCCTCCAACGCCTGCCAGAAGGACGACCGCAGGCCCGGATCACCCGGCCAATCGCCCTGTCACCTGCTGGAGGAACACGGCGGCATCTGGCGCTTCGATGCGGACAAGACCGATCAGCATTTCCCCAAAGGCGGCCTGCGCTATGCCACCGGCATCCGCAACGCCGTGGCCATCGCCTGGTTCGCGCTGCTCAAGAGCCTATATGTGGTGCAGATGGGCCGTGATGAGCTCGCGGACAACTGGCCGCAGTACTTCAGCAACGAGCAGAGCGCGGAGTTGCCGGGTGAGGAACTGTTCAAGGTGGAGCAGGGCGGCGACTTCGGCTGGCCCTATTGCTACTACGACCAAATCCAGGGGAAGAAAGTGCAGGCGCCGGAATACGGCGGCGACGGCAGGAAGCAGGCTGACTGCGCCAGGTACGGCCAGCCGCTGGCGGCTTTCCCGGGCCACTGGGCGCCGGAAGCCCTGCTCCTGTACGCCGGCAAGCAGTTCCCCCCCGCCTATCAGGGCGGCGTGTTCGTGAGCTTCCACGGTTCGTGGAACCGGGCGCCGCTGCCCCAGGCCGGTTACAAGGTGGTGTTCATGCCGTTCAAGGACGGCAAGCCGGGCAGCTATGAGACCTTCGCCGATGGTTTCGCCGGTACCGACAAGATCGTGGGTGCCAACGATGCCCGCTACCGCCCCATGGGTCTCGCGGAAGGACCGGACGGCGCTCTCTATATAGGCGACACGCAGCGCGGCCGGATCTGGAAGGTCGTCTACACGGGCCAGCACTGACCTGTATCATGGCCGCCTCTTCCGAGGCGGCTTCAATGTTCACCTATCTCTTGGGCTTATTCATCCTGGTGATGGCGGGGGGCGCGGCATTCGCTGTGCTGGAACATCGCGGCCGTGCACTGCCGCTCAAGCTGAGCGTGTTCCACGGTCTCCTGGGCGTGGCGGCCATCGTTTGGCTGGTGATGCAGGCCGTGGCGCATCAGGGCGTACGGCCTGTGAACCTCGCGATCCTGGTGTTCATCCTCACGGCCTTGGGCGGCCTGCTGCTCTTCGCATTCCGCGCCTCGCGCCAGCGCCTGCCCCTCGCGGTGGTGCTGCTGCACGGCCTGTTCGCGGTGGCGGGGCTGGCGCTCCTTTTCGCCGGCTGGTCGAGAATGCCGTAGATGGAAGGTCCCGCGACCCTGCGCCTGTCACGGCTGCACGGCATGGCCGCGCTCCTGGACCTCTGCGGGCTCGCATTGGTGCTGTTGCAGGCCTGGTTCCTGGTGCCGCCCGCCGAGGCCGATCACCGGTTGCTGGTCCTGGCTCTGTGCGTGGTCCCCATCGCCTGCGTGGTGTTCTTCCTGGTGCCGCGGCGCGCGGGTCTGCTGGCGGAGACCCATGCCGAGCGTCGCTCGCTCATGGTGTATGCCACGCTCGGTGTGCCGGTGCTGGTGAGCCCCCTGACCCTGCTATTGGTGGCGGTGAGCCACAGCTTCGACAGCTTCGCCGGATTCGCCATGCTTCTCGCGGCGGACGCGGGCCGCAACCTCTGCGAGTGGCTGCGAAACCGCGCCCCATGACATGGCACATCGCCACCGAGATCCTGATCCAGGCTCCGCCCACGCGCGTGTGGCAGGTGCTGACGGATTTCGGCGCCTATCCCCAGTGGAACCCCTTCATCGTCTCCCTGCAGGGTGAGGCGGAGTGGGCCAACGGCTGGTGGTGAAGATCCACACCGGCGAGGGTCGGGAGCATGTCTTCAAGCCGATGGTGCTGCAGGCCACGCTGCCCACTCGTCTGCGTTGGCTCGGCCGCTTGGGGCTGCCGGGTCTGTTCGACGGCGAGCATGACTTCGTGCTGGAAGCAGAGGCAGGTGCGACGCGGCTGCGTCATCAAGAGTCATTCCGGGGTTATCTGGTACCGCTCCTCCTATGGAAGACGGTGGGACCCGCGACCCGGACGGGGTTCGAGGCCATGAATCGGGTGTTCTAGGCCCGCGCCTAAGGTGGGGTCCAGTAAATTCCGTAGTGTAGGAGACGTAAATTTACGTTAATCTTGGGTCAAATCCGGTTATGAAAAACCCGCGGTGACGGGTCCCCTGGCCGGCCCGGGTGATCCCAACATCTGAAGATCCGCAAGGCGCGCGCACGCATGCCGGCATTCCTGAAGAACAAGACCATGTGGGGACTGTTGCTGCTGATCGCAGCGACGGCGTATGCCCTATTGCAGGGCGGCATGGGACCGGAGCGGGCCGGTTATCGCGTCGGCGAGACCCTGGCACCCAAGCGCGCACCGAATCCCCAGGTGGTGGTGGTCGCCATCGACAACACGGCGCTCAAGCAATACGGCCCCTGGCCCTGGCCGCGCAGCTATCTCGCCAAGCTGGTGGACGTGCTGGGCGACGACAAGGCCGCTGTCATCGCCCTCACCGAAGACCTGTCGGCGCCGCAGAACGCCGCCGCTCTCGACTATCTGAATCAATTGCAGCCGCTGGCGGCCACCGCCAACGACACCGCCGTCACCGCCAAGCTCACGGAAGCGCAGGCCGCACTCGACACTGACGGCGCGCTGATGGCGAGCATGGTGCGCTCCGGCCGCGTGCTGTTGGCGGCGCGCGGCACCTACCTCGACTCCACTTCGACGCAGGCTGATTCCGGCGGCAGCCCCTCTTTCGCTTTGCCCATCGATGTCCCCGCGGCGCCGGCGGTGGTGCTGGATGCGCCGCTTACGAAGTTCACCAACGCCGCTCGCGGCGTCGGTTACCTGGACCAGGATGCCGGCAACGCCGTGACGCCGCTCTTGGTGCAGTACTCGGGCCACGTGGTGCCGACCCTGGCGTTGCTCACCGCCGCGCGCGAGCAGGACATCGAGCCCAGCCGGCTCGGCGTGCAGGGCTGGGGCGGGGTCACCTTGGGCGAGGTCACGATCCACACCGACCGGGGCACACGGGTGCTCACCCAGGAGAGCGCCCTGGAGATACCCCGCTATGGCTTTGCCGAAGTGGTGAGCGGTGCGGTACCGGCTGAGAAGCTCGCCGGCAAGACGGTGATGGTCGGACGCGCGGAACCAGGCCAGGACGCGCCGGTGTTGAGCGCCGCGGCACTGGTCTCGGGCCTGCTGAACGGTGACCTGATCTCCACCCCGTTCTGGGGCTGGGGACTGCGGGCGCTGCTGACGCTCGCCATGGGCCTGTATCTGATGTTGTTGCTGCCGCGGCTCGGGCCGGTGGTGTCCATCGCCGCGACCTCGGTGCTGGCGCTGGCACTTTTGGTCAGCGAATACATGCCGCTCCTGTCCCAGGCGCTATGGCTGCCCTTGATGCTGCCGGTCCTGGTGCTGGTGCTGGGACATCTGGCGCTCGGCGGCATGCGTTTCGTGCGTGAGCGCAGCGGCGTGTCACGCGGCGCCATGTCCGAGCTCAACCGCGAGTACGCGCTGGCGCTGCAGGCCTTGAACCGCTTCGATCTCTGCTTCCAGCGCTTCAAGCTGTGCCTGCCCTCGCGCATGTTGTGCGATAACTTGATGGCGCTCGGCCAGGAGCACGAGCGCGGCCGGCGCTATTCCCAGGCGCTGGAGGTCTACGCCTATGTGCAGAAGGTGGCGCCCGCCTACGAAGGCTTGAACGAACGCCTGGAGCGGCTGCGCCAACTGGAGAGCACGCCTGCGCTCACCCGCACCGGTGCGGTCTCCACGCTGTCACGCGCGCTCAACAGCGGCGGGTTGCAGAAACCCATGCTCGGTCGCTACGAGCTGGTGCAGGAGCTGGGACGCGGCGCCATGGGCGTGGTGTACCTCGGCAAGGACGCCAAGATCGGCCGGCAGGTGGCCATCAAGACCCTGGCCCTGTCCGACGAGTTCGATGGTGAAGCCCTGAAGGATGTGCACGACCGCTTCTTCCGCGAGGCGGAGACCGCCGGACGTCTCAACCATGCCAACATCGTCACCATCTACGATGTGGGCGAGGACCAGGGCCTGGCCTACATCGCCATGGACTTCCTGCAGGGCGACTCGCTGGCGAAGTTCGCCGACTCCAAGAACCTGCTGCCCATGGGCGAGGCCCTGGCGGTGGCCATCAAGGTGGCGGAGGGCTTGGACTACGCTCACAAGCACCACGTGGTGCACCGCGACATCAAGCCCGCCAACATCATGTATGACCGCGGCACCGGCCGGGTGAAGATCACCGACTTCGGCATCGCCGCGCTCACCGACATGAGCAAGACCAAGACCGGCACCATCCTGGGCAGTCCTCTATATATGTCGCCGGAGCAGGTGCAAGGTCACAAGCTGGACGGGCGCAGCGACCTGTACTCCCTGGGCGTGGCCCTGTATCAGTTGCTGCGCGGCGAGTTGCCGTTCGAGGCGCCGTCGCTCACCGGCCTCATGTTCAAGATCGCCAACGAACCGCATCCGGACGTGACCTTCCTCAGGCCCGACATCCCTCCCACTGTGAAGGTGGTGATGGACAAGGCGCTGCAGAAGGATCCGGACGCGCGCTTCCAGACCGGCATGGAGATGGCCAACGCCCTGCGCCTCGCGCTCGGCGTGCGCAAGCGCACTCCCGCCTGATTAAGTTCAATCCCCGTCTGAACCCCTGAATCGCGCCTACGGGTATTTACCCGTAGCACGTGTTAACCATTTCACGTTTCCGTACATGACCTGACGTTTATGTAACGAAGCGCTTCACGGCGCCGGTGCGCGCGCCCAGAATCCGCTCGCGACCGCAGGATAAGTCGCGCATAACAAGGAGATAGGCCATGAACAAGATCATCCTGCTGACAGCGCTCGCGACGCTGTCTGTCCCCTACGCGGCTTCGGCCGACGACTTCGACTACAACTACGGCGAAGCTTCCCTGGTCAGCATGAGCCCGGCGCACAACGGCAGCAGCATGACCGGTGCCGAAGTGGACGGCTCCTACGCTTTCACCAGCCAGATCCACGGCATCGCCGGTTTCCAGCATGTGTCCTGCTGTGACATCGGCCAGAACACCCTGGACCTGGGCGGCGGCTGGAACACCAAGCTCGCCGAGCAGGTGGGCCTGTTCGTGGACGGCGAGTTCCTGAGCGTGAACCAGAGCGGTCAGGGCAGCCACACCGGCTGGGGCGCCATCGGCGGCCTGCGCGCCTGGCTCGCGCCCAAGTTCGAGCTGGACGGCTACGTGAGCCATACCGACATCAACAGCAACACCGAGAACACCCTCGGCGTGCGCGCCTTCTACGGAATCGATTTCCACTGGCAGATATTCGCCGGTTACGCCAATAACTCCGACGCGGATACCTTCATGCTCGGAGCACGTTACACGTTTTGATCAGGGGCCTTCCCGAAGGCACTTTGGGCCCCGCGCAGCGGGGCTTCTTTTTGCCCGGAAGGAATGTGCGAAAATGCCGCATCTTCCGGGAGCCGATGCCATGGACAAGCGTTTCACCGCCTTCCGCATCCACGAGATCGAGAAGAAGATCGTGTCGCGCTTCGAGCAGCTCACGCTCGATGACCTCATGCCCGGCGAAGTGGTGATTAAGGTCAGCCACTCCAGCGTGAACTACAAGGACGCGCTCGCCGCCACAGGCCGCGGCAAGATCCTGCGGCGCTTCCCCCTGGTGGGCGGCATCGACCTCGCAGGCGTGGTGGTCTCCTCCAGCGACAAGCGCTACAAGAAGGGCCAGAAGGTCCTGGTCACCGGTTGCGGTCTCGGCGAGGACCACGACGGTGGCTACGCCGACTACGCACGGGTGAAAGGCGAATGGGTGATCCCCATGCCAAAGGGCTTCACGCCCGAGACGGCGATGATGGTGGGCACCGCTGGCTTCACGGCTGCACTCGCCATCGAGAAGCTGGAGCACAACGGCCTCAACCCGAAGGGCAAGCCCGTGATCGTCACCGGCGCCAGCGGCGGCGTCGGCAGCGTCGCCGTCAACATGCTGGCCCGTCGCGGTTACGAGGTGGTGGCGGTCACCGGCAAGAAGGAATCACAGGATTACCTGAAGCAGCTCGGCGCCTCCAGCATCCTGCTGCGCACCGAGATCGACTACGGAGCGAAACCCCTGGAGCGCATCCAATGGCAGGGCGCCATCGACAACGTGGGCGGCGAGATGCTCACCTGGCTCACCCGCAGCACCGACTGGTGGGGCAGCATCGCCAGCATCGGCCTCGCCGGCGGCCATGAACTCCACACCACGGTGATGCCCTTCATCCTGCGGGGCGTGAACCTGCTCGGCGTGAATTCCATGGCGACGCCGCGCAAGACCCGGCTCAAGGTCTGGAGCCGCATCGCCGGCGACCTCAAGCCAAACAAGCTCAAGCTCATCGCCCACGAGCGCGTGGCCTTCGATCAGTTGCCTTCGTTGTTTCCCAAGGTATTGGATGGCCGCCACCAGGGCCGCATCGTGGTGAAGATCGCCTGAATCTTGGGCCAGGCCCCGTTAGCGGGACAGCCTGCAAAACCGGTAAAATAGCCGGCTCCTGACCGGTCTGGCTCCATGCCGGACCGAACTCCTTCAGAGGTCTGTCATGGCTCAAGTCTCCGCCGGCACGCGGTTCTGGTCCGCGCTCGAAGCCGAGCGCCCCCTGCAGGTGGCGGGCGCCATCAACGCCTATGCGGCGCTCCTGGCGGAGCGGGCCGGGTTCAAGGCCCTGTACCTCTCCGGCGCCGGCGTGGCCAACGCCTCCTTCGGCCTGCCGGACCTTGGCATGACTTCCCTGAACGACGTCTGCGAAGACATCCGCCGCATCTCGGGCGCCACCGAGCTGCCCTTGCTGGTGGATGCGGACACGGGTTGGGGTTCCGCCTTCAACATCTCCCGCACCGCCGCCGAGATGATCCGCGCCGGCGCCGGTGGCATGCATATCGAAGATCAGGTTGCCGCGAAGCGCTGCGGCCACCGGCCCGGCAAGGAACTGGTGGACGCCGCCGAGATGTGCGACCGCATCAAGTCCGCCGTGGACGGCCGTACCGATCAGAAATTCGTGATCATGGCCCGCACCGATGCCCACGCCAGCGAAGGACAGCAGGCGGCGTTGGACCGGGCTGCGAGGTATGTGGAGGCGGGCGCCGACATGATCTTCGCCGAAGCCCTCACCACGCTCGATGAATACAAGCAGTTCACCAAGGCCGTGAAGGTGCCGGTGCTGGCCAACATCACCGAGTTCGGCAAGACCCCGCTCTTCACCACCCAGGAACTGGGGGATGCGGGCGTGCGCCTGGTGCTCTATCCGCTGTCCGCGTTCCGCGCCATGAGCAAGGCGGCGGAGCGGGTGTACGCGGAGCTGCGCAGCCAAGGCACCCAGAAGGGCGTGCTGGACACGATGCAGACCCGCGTCGAACTCTACGACGTGCTGGGCTACATGGATTACGAGAAGAAGCTGGATGAACTCTTCAAGCAGGACGCCAAGAAGAAATAACACCAGGAGCAGGACCATGAGCGAAGAGAGCAATAAATCAGCCCCGGCTCCGGCCACCAATGCCCCCAAGGCCAAGAAGTCTGTGGCCCTGTCCGGCGTGGTGGCCGGCAACACCGCGCTCTGCACGGTGGGCCGCAGCGGCAACGACCTGCACTACCGCGGGTATGACATCCTCGACATCGCCGACAAGTGCGACTTCGAGGAGGTGGCCTATCTCCTCATCCACGGCAAGCTGCCGAACCGTGCCGAACTCAAGGCTTACAAGCTGAAGCTCAAGGGCCTGCGCGGCCTGCCGCATACGGTGCGCGCCGCCCTGGAGCAGTTGCCGCCTTCCAGCCATCCCATGGACGTGATGCGTACCGGTGTCTCGGCCCTGGGTTGCGCCCTGCCGGAGAAGGATGATCACAACCCCGCCGGTGCCCGCGACATCGCGGACCGCCTGGTGGCGTCTTTCGGCTCCATGCTCTGCTATTGGTATCACTGGAGCCACAACGGCCGGCGCATCGAGGTTCAGACCGACGACGACTCCGTGGGCGGGCACTTCCTGCACATGCTGCACGGCGAGGAGCCCTCCGATGCCTGGGTGCGTGCCATGCACGTGTCGCTCAACCTCTACGCCGAGCATGAGTTCAACGCCTCCACCTTCACCGCCCGCGTCATCGCCGGCACCGGCTCCGACATCTACTCCTGCATTACCGGCGGCATCGGTGCCCTGCGCGGCCCCAAGCACGGCGGCGCCAACGAGGTGGCCTACGAGATCCAGAGCCGCTACCAGACGCCGGACGAGGCGGAAGCGGACATCCGCCGTCGCGTGGAGGCCAAGGAAGTCATCATCGGCTTCGGCCATCCGGTGTACACCGTGAGCGACCCACGCAACGTGGTCATCAAGAAGGTGGCCCAGCAGCTCTCCAAGGGCGCCGGCGACATGAAGCTCTACGACATCGCCGACCGCCTCGAGGCGGTGATGAAGAAGACCAAGAACATGTTCCCGAACCTGGATTGGTTCTCGGCCGTGTCCTACCACGTGATGGGCGTGCCCACCGCCATGTTCACGCCGCTGTTTGTGGTGGCGCGCACCACCGGCTGGAGCGCCCATGTCATCGAGCAGCGCGCCGACGGCAAGATCATCCGCCCGAGCGCCAACTACATCGGCCCTGAAGACCAGAAGTTCGTCCCCATCGAGAAGCGCAAGTAATAACAGGAAATAGCAGATGAGCAGCCACGACATCCGTTCCGCCAAGCGTCCCAAGCCAGACCAGGTCATCCAGGACATCGCCGACTACGTCTGCGATTACAAGGTGAAGAGCGCCGAGGCCTACAAGACCGCGCGCTACATCCTCATGGACACCCTGGGTTGCGGCATGCTCGCTTTGAACTACCCGGCCTGCACCAAGCTGTTGGGGCCGGTGGTGCCGGGTGCCACCATGCAGGGCGGTGCGCGGGTGCCGGGCACGAGCTTCGAGCTGGATCCCGTGCAGGCGGCCTTCAACATCGGCGCCATGGTGCGCTGGCTGGACTTCAACGACACCTGGCTCGCGGCGGAATGGGGCCACCCCTCTGACAATCTCGGTGGGATCCTCGCCGTCGCCGACTACGTATCGCGCAAGAACGTGGCCGAGGGCAAGAAACCGCTCACCATCAAAGACGTGCTCACGGCCATGATCAAGGCCCATGAGATCCAGGGCGTGTTGGCGCTGGAGAACAGCTACAACCGCGTGGGCCTGGACCACGTGCTCTTGGTGCGCGTGGCTTCCACGGCGGTGGTCACCCACATGCTGGGCGGCAGCCGCGAGGACGTGGTGAACGCCGTGTCCAACGCCTGGATCGACGGCGGCGCGCTGCGCACCTACCGCCATGCCCCCAACACCGGTTCCCGCAAGAGCTGGGCCGCGGGCGACGCGACGAGCCGCGCCGTGCGCCATGGCTTGATGGCCCTCAAGGGCGAGATGGGTTACCCGTCGGCCCTCTCCGCCAAGACCTGGGGCTTCTACGACGTGCTCTTCAAGGGCCAGCCCTTCAAGTTCCAGCGCCCCTACGGCAGCTACGTGATGGAGAACGTGCTCATCAAGATCTCCTTCCCCGCGGAGTTCCACGCCCAGACCGCGGTGGAAGCCGCCATGCAGCTGCATGCCAAGGTGAAGGACAAGCTTGGCGACATCGAGAAGATCGTCATCGAGACCCAGGAACCGGGTGTCCGCATCATCGATAAAACAGGCGAGCTCGCGAACCCCGCCGACCGCGACCACTGCATCCAGTACATGGTCGCCATCCCGCTCATCCACGGCCGTCTCACCGCCGAGGACTATGAGGACGCTGTGGCCAAGGATCCGCGTGTGGACAAGCTGCGCGCCAAGATGGAAGTCAAAGAGAATAAGAAGTTCACCCAGGACTACTACGATCCGGCCAAGCGCTACATCGGCAACGCCATCCAGGTGTTCTTCAAGGGCGGCACCAAGACCGAGCGTATCGAGGTGGAGTTCCCCATCGGCCACCGCAAGCGCCGCGCCGAGGGCATCCCGGTACTGGTGAACAAGTTCGAGAAGGCCATCGCCGGCCGGCTCTCGGCCCGCCAGTGCAGCGCTCTCAACGCGCTCTGCGCCGATCAGAAGAAGCTCGAATCCGCCTCGGTCACGGACTTCATGGCGCTCTGGACGGTGTGAGCGTCGTCCACGCTCCCGCGCAGGAAAAGCCCGGCTCGCCGGGCTTTTCCTTTTCCGCTATCCTCGTGCCATGTCGATGCGGCCTTACCAAAAGCATGACCGCGAAGCCTGCCTGGCTCTGCTGGCAGCTAACACACCGCGCCACTTCGCGACTGAGGAGCGGGCGGATTTCGCCGCCTACCTCGATGCCGGCCCGGAACATTTCTGCGTGGTGGAGCAGGGCGGTGCGGTCGTGGCCTGTGGCGGCATCGAGACCTTCCCCTCGCGTGGTGAGGCGGAGTTCCGTTGGGTGATGGTCTCGCCCGCGGCGCAGGGCGCCGGTCATGGACGACGGCTCATGCAGGAGAGTGCGGCGCATCTCCTGGCGGATACGACCTTCAGGCGCATCCTGGTCCATACCACGCCAGGCAGCGCAGGTTTCTTCCGCAAGCTCGGGTATCGCAGCGAGACCTTGCGCACCGAGGCCGATTATTGGACCCGCGGCCTGCACCTGGAACTTTTGGCCCTGCACTTGGTCGATGGCTGACGTGCCTTAAGGCGCCGGGATAAGATGGCGTCAGCCTACAAGGGGTCTCTCGTGCAGAACCGCAAAGCCGCCGTCGCCTTCATCCTCATCACCGTGGTCATCGACATGCTGGCCTTCGGCATGATCATCCCGGTGCTGCCGCTCCTGGTGGAGAGCTTCATCAAGGGCGACCCGGTGAAGGGCGCCGAGGTCTACGGCCTGTTCGGCACCGCCTGGGCCATCATGCAGTTCCTGTTCTCCCCCATGCAGGGCGTGCTCTCGGACCGCTTCGGCCGGCGCACCGTGATCCTCATCTCCTGCACGGGCTTAGGGCTGGATTTCCTGCTCATGGCCATGGCGCCGACCTTGAGCTGGCTGTTCCTCGGCCGCGTCATCTCGGGCATCTGCGCCGCCAGCATCAGCACCGCCGGCGCCTACATCGCCGACGTGACGCCCAAGGAGAAACGCGCCGCCGCCTTCGGCCTCATCGGCGCGGCCTTCGGCATCGGTTTCGTGCTGGGCCCGGCCTTCGGCGGTCTCCTGGGCCATATCTCACCGCGCCTGCCGTTCTGGGCCGCGGCGGTGTTGGCGCTCGCCAATGCCACTTACGGTTTCTTCGTGCTGCCGGAGTCACTGCCGCCGGAGAAGCGCACCAAATCCTTCTCCTGGAAGAAGGCCAACCCGGTGGGTGCGCTGGTGCTGTTGCGTTCGCACCCCATCCTGGCGGGCCTCGCCACCTCCCAGTTCCTCATGAACCTCGCCCACGCGGTGCTGCCCAGCACCGCGGTGCTGTACATGGCTTACCGCTATCACTGGGACAGCGACAAGGTGGGTTACATGCTGGCCGGTGTCGGCGCCTGCGCGGTGGTGGTGCAGGGGGGTCTCGTCAAACCCATCGTGCGCAAGCTAGGTGAGCGGCGTGCGCTGGGCCTTGGCCTCCTGTTCGGCGCCGCCGGCTTCGCGATCTATGGGCTCGCCCCCACCGGCGCCTGGTTCTGGGTGGGCGTGCCGGTGATGTCCCTGTGGGGCATCGCCAACCCTTCCGCCCAGGGCATCATGACGCACCTCGTCGAACCTACCGAGCAAGGCCAGCTACAGGGCGCCCTCTCCAGCCTCATGGGCATCGCCAGCTGCATCGGACCGGGCCTCTTCACCCAGAGCTTCGCCATCGCCATCGGTGCCTATGCCGCCTGGGGTATCCCCGGTGCGCCCTTCCTGTTGGCCGCATTCATCTTGCTCTGCGCCGCGTTCATCGCCTGGCGCACCACGCGGCCGGGACATCTCGAATCCGCGACCGTCACCCAACCGGCGGTGGGCGGATGAAACAGCGGGCATCTATATATTTTCTCGCTCTCGCTGTGACTCTGTCTTTGGCCGGCTGTGCGGCAGTGTTTGGCAGCTCCCTGAGTGCGGATGCCACGGACTCCCAAGTGTTGGATGCTGACACTGGTCAGCCCATCGAAGGCGCCGTGGTGGTGGCTTATTGGGAGATGCATCGCGGCAGCTTCGCCGGCGACAGTCTGCCTTGTGGCGCTGCGGATGTGGAAGAAGCGGTGACGGACAAAGACGGGAAATTCCATATCCCCGGCTGGGGGCCGGTCCATAGCAGCTGCGACATGCGTAGCTTTGACCCCTTCTTGTATGTCTTCAAATCCGGCTACAGCTTTGCTCGCGTAGGAAACTACCCTTACGATCCCCCGTTTGTGACTTCTACCCATTCGGAGTGGAACGGCAAGCCCATCAAGTTGAAGCGATTTCCAGATCCGGATTTGAGGAAGACAGGGATCAAAAGCTACGCCGCGAATTTCGGTGAATTGAACGTCGATGAACTGGCCAATTTCATCGTGAATTTCCCCGGGGAATGCAACTGGCGAAAGATCCCGAATACCCTGCGTGCGCTCATGGCACAGGCAAAGCTTTTCCAAGCTGTGGGGAATCCTGTTGGTTCGATCGCGGACGAGATGATCATTAAAGATAACGACGAGGCTATGCAGAAGGAAGCGCCGAAATGCGGCTCGCCCAAAGCGTTTATCGAAGGATTGGAAAAGGCGAACTGAAATGAAGCGAGTCAAGCAAACGGCGATTCGCTCATGAGACCCGCGAGCCTCGTCTCCGCCGACTGCGCCTCCAGGCCACTGGAGCAGGCGTCCACCTTGCCGGGTTACATGTATGCGGACCCGGAGTTCCACGGCTTCGATGCAGAGACCGTCTTCGCCAGGAACTGGCAGCTCATCTGCGGTGGCCAGAAGCTCGCCAAGAGCGGTGACCACGTGGTGGCGGAGATCGCGGGCCGCCCCATCATCCTGGTGCGCGGTGACGAAGGTACGCTGCGGGGTTTCTTCAACGTCTGCAAGCACCGGGCCGGGCCGCTGGCGCTGACCGACGGCAACGCCAGTCAGTTGCAGTGCAAGTATCACGGCTGGACCTACAAGCTGGATGGGCAGTTGCGTGCCGCCCATGAGATGCAGCAGGCCAAGGACTTCGATATCAGCTGCATCCATCTGGATGCCATCGAGGTGGCGGAGTGGGAGGGCCTGGTGTTCGCCAGTATCGGCGAGGCGCCGGCACTGGAGAGCGTGCTGGATGGAATCCGCGAACGCATCCGGCCCATAGACCTCAGCACATTCCGCTTCCAGTCATCCGTCGCCTACGAGGTCGGCTGCAACTGGAAGGCCTACGTGGACAACTATCTCGAAGGCTACCATCTGCCCCATGTGCATCCGGGCCTGAACAAGCTCCTGGACTACCGGCAGTACACCACCAACCTGGCCGACTGGTATTCCTATCAGCAGAGTCCGCTGGACGGGGATCAGGGGCCCTATACGGCTGGTGAAGCCCACTACTACTTCATCTATCCCAACATGATGCTGAACATCCTGCCGGGGCGCCTGCAGACCAACCGGGTGGTGCCCGTGGCTGCCGGCCACTGCCGGGTGCTGTTCGATTACTACTACACGGATATGGAGTCAGACGCTGCACGGCAGATGATCCTCCGGGACCTGGCCTTCAGCGACGAAGTGCAGCGGGAGGACATCGGCATCTGCGAGCGGGTGCAGAAGGGACTGGGGAGCGGCGTGTACACGGCGGGCCGGCTCTCACCCAAGCGCGAGTCCGGCGTGCATCATTTTCAGGAATTAGTCAGAAAGGCTTATCGAGCCGCTCAATAGCTCGCAGGCAGCCAAGCCCTGATCGTCCCGTGATGGGTCTCCCACGCAGCCCAAGCTGATTCCGCCCAACGTCGCACCGCCGCCATGTGTGTCTCCACATCTGTGGCGTCCCGCACGTCGGCCACCGTCACTGCACCGAGAAAGGCGGGTGGCGCGAGCCACACGTACAGGTCTTCCCGCTCGCTGGCCTTAAGCATGGCGTCGTTGGCGCGCTCCATGGGCAGTCCGCGTTCCAGCAGCATGCAGAGGCGGATGAGGTGCACGGCGACGGATTGGATGGTCTGGGGACTGGGGTGGCCAGGATGCTGCACCGCGTAGGCATTCACGCTCAGGCGGTGCACCTGGAAGTAGGAGGGGTCGGAATACTCCCGCGCCAGCACCTCACCGAAGGCGGCCCAGCAGGCCGGTGAGGATTCCATGTATCGGTGGGTAGGCCCGACGCGCTCCGGGAGGAGCGCACCGCAACCGGGGCAGAGGCTTTCGCTCAAGCCTTGTTGGTGTGGGTCATCCATACATAGATGGGCAGGCCCGCCAGGAGCATCAGCGTGCCGTAGAACAGCGAGTCCTTGCCGGTGCCGTAGCAGGCCCAGATGCCGAACACGAAGGCGGCACCGGCGATCGCCACGTCGCGGGTACGCACGTTCTGGGCACGCTTTTCGCGGCGGCTGAGCACGATGTCCGCCAGCGCGCACAGCATGTAAGGCACCAGGGTGAAGAAGGTGGTGATGAGGATGAGGATGTTGAACATCTGCACCAGGGCCTGACCCAGTCCGCCGCCGCCCAGGCTGCCGAACATGCTCATCAGCAGGAGGCCGCTGGCGATGAGGCTGGAGACGATGAGTGCCACCACCGGGGTGCCGAACTTGGATTCCTTGGCCAGCACCTTGGGGAAGAGGCCGTTGTTGGCGACGGCCTGGGGCAGCTGGCCCTGCATCAGGATCCAGCCGTTCAGGGCGCCGAAGCATGAGATGAGCGCGGTGGCAGCGATGAGCTTGCCTGCCCAGCCGCCCCACAACAGGGCCGCCGCATCGGCGAAGGGTGCATTGGACTTGGCCAGCACGTCGGCGGGGATGATGCCCATCACCACCGAGGTGCAGACGATGTAGAACACGCCGGCGATCACCGTGCCGAGCAGGGTGGCGCGGGGGATGGTCTTCTCCGGATCCTTCACGTGGTCCGCCGGCACCGTGGCGCACTCGAGACCGAGGAAGGCCCACATGGCCAGCGCGGCGGTGGAGTTGATGGCCGAGAGCGGGCCCTCGGTGGTGTGTCCGGAGTTGAAAGTGGCGCCGCTGAAGTGGCTCAAGCCGAACACCGCCAGTACCACGAGAGGGGTGAGCTTCAGGATCACGGTGATGAGCTGCAGGCGGCCTGCGGCTTTCACGCCCAGGATGTTGATGCCGGTGAGCACCCAGGTGGCGGTGAGAGCGGCCAGCGTCCCGGCTACCGAACTCGTGGCGAGCGAGGGGATGAAGGTGACGAGATAGCTTGCGAAGGCCACCGCGATGGCGGCATTGGTGCCGACGATGCTGAGCCAGTATATCCAGGCGATCTGGAAGCCGGCGAAGTCACCGAAGGCCTCGCGCGGATAGGCATAGGGGCCGCCGGCTTTCGGCAGGCGACGTGACAGGTTGCTGAACACCCAGGCCAGGAAAAGGGCGCCCACCGTGCTCACGCCCCAGCCCATGAGGCTGTAGGCGCCGTAGGCGGCCATGGTGGCGGGCAGCAGGAATACACCCGAGCCCACCATGTTGCCGAGCACGATGGAGGTGGTGGTGGCGAGCCCGAGGCTGCGGCGTTCCACCGTTGCGGTTCCCTTGGCCATGCTGATACCCCTGAAGAATCGGTCTAAGAGCGTCGCGCCGAGCGGCGCGGTTTGCCCGATGCTACTAAAAAAGACATAGTTCTGACAGGAAAATTCACCGATCCGAGCCCCAAATGTCGCATATCGCCCTGGTCCGGGATGTCAGCCCCTCGCTGGAACGCTGCGAATTGAGCTTCCAGCAACGGGTCGCGATCGACCTGGAGAAGGCTCGCGAGCAGCACGCGCGCTACGTCGCGACCCTGACCAAGCTCGGCTGCGGGGTGGAGACCTTGCCGACGCTGCCGGAGAACCCGGACGCGGTGTTCGTGGAGGACACGGCGGTGGTGCTGGACGAAGTGGCGATCATCACCCGGCCTGGCGCCGAGTCGCGCCGCGCGGAAGTGGATTCCAGCGCCGCGGCCCTGGCCCGGCACCGCAAGCTCGCCTATATCGAAGCGCCCGGGACATTGGACGGCGGTGATGTGCTGACCGTGGGCCGCACGCTATACGTGGGACTCTCGGCCCGCAGCAGCAAGGAGGGCATCCAGCAGTTGCAGGACCATCTCAGACCTTACGGCTACCGGGTCGAGGGCGTGGAACTCACAGGCTGCCTGCATCTCAAGACTGCCGTGACCCAGGTGGCGGAGAAGACCCTGCTCATCAATCCAGGATGGGTGCGTCGCTCCGGTTTCAAGGGCATGGATTTCATCGAAGTGGACCTGTCCGAGCCGCCCGCCGCCAACGCGGTACGCATCGGCGACGCGCTCATCTATCCCACCTCCTTCCCCCGCACCCGGGAACGCCTGGAACAGCGGGGCTTGAACTTGCATGCCGTGGATATGTCAGAGACTGAGAAGGCGGAGGGCGGCGTCACCTGCTGCAGCCTGATCTTCACCGCCCCCTGAAATAAGCCGCCGCCCACGCGGGTCTTTACGTCATAGGAATCCCGATCGGCCATCCCATGAACATCCTTAAAGCCTTGGTGCGTATCGTGCAGAGGACAAGCGTATTCATCACCCTGCTGCTGGTGGCGGGCGCCATCCTGGCGGCCTTCCGTTACACCGGCAGTTCGGCGCCGCTCCTAGCCGCCGCCGCGGGGATGCCGGACCAGTACCTCGGCACCACGCCGGCGCCGGATTTTCCCACGGGGCTCGACTGGATCAACACCGGCGGCAAGCCCGTCAGCATCAAGCAGCTCAAGGGCAAGGTGGTGCTGTTGGACTTCTGGACCTACGGCTGCATCAACTGCTTCCACATCATCCCCGACCTCAAGCGCCTGGAAGCGAAGTACCCCCAGAGCCTGGTGATCATCGGCGTGCATTCCGCCAAGTTCGAGACCGAGGGCAAGACCGCGCATATCGCCGCGGTGGTGCAGCGCTACGGCCTCGAACACCCGGTGGTGAACGACAATCAGCTCGCGGTGTGGAACGAGTACGGCGCCGAAGGCTGGCCGACGCTCACGGTCATCGATCCCGCCGGCAACGTGGTGGGCCAGGTTTCGGGCGAGGGCAACTATGCCTTGCTGGACAAGGTGATCGGCACGCTCACCGCGGAATTCGCCGAGAAGAAGCAGCTCGACACCAAGCCGCTGTGGTTCGCGGGCCTGCATGACAAGATGCCCGATACCCCACTCCTGTATCCCGGCAAGGTGCTGGCGGACGTGCAGGGCGGGCGCCTGTTCATCGCCGACTCCAACCATGACCGCATCGTGGTGACCAGCCTCGCAGGCAAGGTCCTGTCCGTGATCGGCGACGGTAAGCCCGGCTTGAAGGACGGCGCCTACGGCGCGGCAGAGTTCCATTATCCCCAGGGCCTGACCCTGGCGGATGCCGACACCCTTTATGTGGCCGATACGGACAATAGCGCCTTGCGGCGCGTGGATCTCAAGACTGGCACCGTGAGCACCGTCGCCGGCGACGGCGTGCAGACCTACATGCGCGGCGACGAAGAACCGGCGGCGAAATCGGAACTGGATACGCCCTGGGACGTGCTGGCCCATAACGGTCTCATATACATCGCCATGGCCGGCCAGCATCAGCTATGGCTCTACGACCCCAAGAAGCAGGAGATCGTGCACTTCGCCGGTTCCGGCCGCGAAGGTATCGACGACGGCGCGCTCCCCGACGCCAGCTTCGCCCAGCCGAGCGGCCTCACCACCGACGGCACTACCTTATACGTGGCGGATCCTGAGGCTAGCGCAGTACGGGCCGTGGATCTCCGGGGCAGGACCACGCCGATGAAGACCGTCATCGGCAGCGGCTCGTTCATGGCGCGGGTCAAGACGCTCGTGGGCCTGGGGCTCTTCACCTTCGGGGACGTGGACGGCATGGGCAGCGAAGTGCGCCTGCAGCACGACCTGGGTGTGGCCTGGTATGGCGGGCACATCTACATCGCCGACACCTACAACAGCAAGATCAAGGTGCTGGACCCTTCCAACAAGTCCGTCACCACCCTGGTGGGTGGCGATCTCCTGGAAGAGCCGGGCGGCCTCAGCGTCGGCGGCGACACCCTGTACGTGGCGGACACCGACCACCACCGGATCGTGACGGTGGATATCAAGACCGGACAGGCGAAGCCGCTCACTCTCACGGACCCCGATAAGAAGCTTTAATCCGCCGACATATAGGGGTGGCCGGTCCAGGCCGCGGCATTTGCTAGACTCATGATATGTCCAGTGCCCGCGAGACCCGCATCACGCCCCACAAGCTGACCCTCGCCGAAGTGCTGGGTTGGCTGGTGGCCGATGGCGTGGTGAGCGCCGACAAGGCCCAGCTCCTCTCCGGCTTGGATGCGCGCGGCGCCTACAAGGACAAGCATCCGCTGTTGATCCTGGGCAAGCGCGGCTGGCACGACGAGCGCCCGCCCAACCTGCCGCTGACCCTGGACTCCCTGAGCGCCTGGCTCGCGGCCCGCACCGGGCTGCCTTTCGCGCGCATCGATCCCCTGAAGCTGGATGTGCAGCGCATCACCAGCGTGGTATCGCTGCCCTATGCCTCGCGCTACAACATCCTGCCGGTGGAGGTGACGCCGAGGGAGATCGTGTTCGCCACCGCCGAGCCCTACGAACAGGAGTGGGAGCTGGAGGTCGCCCAGGTCCAGAAGAAGCTGATCAAGCGTGTCATCGCCAACCCGGAGGACATCTCCCGCTTCCTGGTGGAGTTCTATTCCATCTCGCGCTCGGTGCTGGGCGCGGAGAAGCAGAACGCGGACCTCCCGGCCGGCGGCGGCATCCAGAACCTGGAACAGCTGGTGGAGCTCGGCCGTTCCGGCAAGCTCGACGTCAACGACAGCCATGTCATCAGCATCGTGGACTGGCTGCTGCAGTACGCTTTCGACCAGCGCGCCAGCGACATCCACGTGGAGCCGCGCCGCGAGCAGGGCCTGATCCGCTTCCGCATCGATGGCGTGATGCAGCAGGTCTATCAGCTGCCGACATCGGTGCTCATGCCGGTCACCAGCCGCATCAAGATCCTGGCGCGCATGGACATCGCCGAGAAGCGCCGTCCCCAGGACGGTCGCATCAAGACCCGCACTCCCGACGGCACCGAAGTGGAGCTGCGCCTCTCCACCATGCCCACCGCCTTCGGCGAGAAGCTGGTGATGCGCATCTTCGACCCGACGGTGCTGCTCAAGGACTTCCGGGGCCTGGGCTTCACCGAGAGCGACCAGAAGCTCTGGGACGGGCTCATCGAGCAGCCCCACGGCATCATCCTGGTGACTGGACCCACCGGCTCCGGCAAGACCACCACTCTCTATTCCACGCTGAAGCAGGTGGCGAAACCGGAAGTGAACGTATGCACGGTCGAGGATCCGATAGAGCTCGTCGAACCTGCGTTCAACCAGATGCAGGTGCATCAGGGGATAGAGCTCACTTTCGCCGCCGGCGTGCGCACCTTGCTGCGCCAGGACCCCGACATCATCATGGTCGGTGAGATCCGCGACGCCGAGACCGCCGACATGGCGGTGCAGGCGGCGCTGACCGGCCATCTGGTGTTCTCCACCCTGCACACCAATGACGCGCCGTCCTCCGTGAGCCGGCTGCTGGATCTCGGCGTGCAACCCTTCCTCATACAGTCCACGCTGCTCGGCATCATCGCCCAGCGGCTGGTGCGCACCCTCTGCCCGCATTGCAAGCGCGAAGCCGAGCTCGACGACGCGGATTGGGAGATGCTGGTTACGCCCTGGAAGGCCCAGAAGCCGAAGAAGGTATACGAGGCGGTGGGTTGCCTGGAGTGCCGCAACACCGGCTACAAGGGCCGCATCGGCATCTACGAGATGCTGCAGTTCATACCCAAGCTCAAGCCTTACATCCAGGAGCGCATGGACGTGGATGCCCTGCGCGAGGCTGCGTACAAGGAAGGCCTGAAGCCCCTGCGCCTGCGCGGCGCGCAGAAGGTGGCCGACGGCGTCACCACCCTCGAAGAAGTGATGCGGGTGGCGCCGCCCGCCGCGATCAAGCATTCCTGACCCCATGTCCCCGGCTAAGCTTGAGTCCGGCGTCAGGTTCGGACCCTGGCAGGGCCTGTGGCTGATGCTGGGCTACCTCGCCGGCCAATTCCTGGGGACTTTCCTGATCTACTTCGCCTGGGGCGCAGCTCCCGGTCTCGAGGCCGTGTTGCACCACCATCGACCGTTACTGCATCCCCCGGCGGATGCGCGGGTGATGGCCTGGGGCGCGCTGCTGGGCTTCCTGATCTCCGGGGCATGGGTCCTGTTCTATGTGCGGCACCAGGCCAGGCCCTTGTTGCGCCGCGGCGAGGCCACCGCCATCGCCTGGCGTGCGCCCAAGCTGCGCGCCTATGGCGCGGGCGCGCTGGCCGCCTTGTCCGCCATCGCGTTCGCCTCCCTGATGGTCGCAGTGCTGCCGCCCGATCTCAGCAAGCTGACCGGCCCCACCTCCAGGCTCCTGGACGCGCCGGGCTTCCCGCGCCTGGTGGTGCAGATGCTGGCAGTGCTGGGAGCGCCCCTGGTGGAGGAGTTCCTGTTCCGGGGCGCCTTCTTCGCGGCGCTGGCCCGGGGCTGGGGCATACGCTGGGCGGGGATCGTCACCACGCTGCTGTTCATGGCCCTGCATGCGCCGGACAAGGCCGGCTGGTGGCCGGGCTTCCTGGTGATCGGGTTCCTGGGCGCGATGCTGGTGCTGCTGCGCCTGCGCTACAAGTCGCTGTGGCCGGGCATGCTCGCCCACCTCCTCTACAACTCGTCGTTCCTGCTCTTGGGCTAGATCAGCAGGCGCGCGGCGGACGTGAGCGCCGCCAGCAGGAAACCCGCCAGGAAGCACAGGTAGGACCAGCGCAGGTAGCGGAACTTGTAGACATCCAGGTAGTGGCCGAGACCGTAGAGGTCCTCGCACATGGTCTCGTAGATGGCCCGGTCGTCTTTCAGGATCTGCGCCATCTCCTTGAGATAGCGCTCCTTGGGCAGGCTGGCGTAGTGGCCGAAGAACATGATGTTGAAGCGGGACGGCCGCACCGTGCCCTCGGCCCACGGGATGGTCTTGTGCTTGGGCAGCACCGCGATGATGGCGAACAGGAGCGCGAGCGTGATGAACGGCAGCAGCACCAGCACGGTGGTGCGGTAACCCTTGTCGTCGAAGTGGCTCAGGGCCAGGGTCAGCACGATGGACGAGGCGGTGATGATGATGTTGGCCTTCACGTCCGCCATGGCGCTCATCTGCACATGATGGTTGCCCACGATCCCGAGGAAGTCGTCGGCGGTGCCGCGCCCCTCCACGCCGGTGAAGTCGGCATAGCCCGCGGGTTCGATGAGCTTCTTCTTCATGTTGGACCTCGAGGCCGGGAGCACTGGGGCCGCATGGTAGTGTGGGTCATGCATGCGAGGCAATTCCATGGCCGGTGACTGGCAGCGTCTACTGGCACCCGGGTTGAAGAACCTGGGCCTGAATCTGCCGGAAGTCGGGGAGGTGAAGCTCCTGCGCTACGTGGAGCTCTTGGCCCGCTGGAACCAGGCCTATAACCTCACGGCCATCCGCGACCCCGGCGAGATGCTCACCAAACACGTGTTGGACAGCCTCGCGGTGCTGCCCTTCGTGGCGACGGGGCCCTGCGCGGACGTGGGTACCGGCGCGGGGCTGCCGGGCATCCCGCTGGCCATCGCCCGACCGGAGGTCCGCTTCACGCTCCTGGACAGCAACGGCAAGAAGACCCGCTTCGTCACCCAGGCGGTGGCGGAACTGAAGCTCGGCAACGTGGAGGTGGTCCAGGCCCGCACCGAGGCCTGGGAGCCGCCCGTGCCGTTTCCCCAGGTGCTGAGCCGGGCCTTCGCCTCGCTCCAGGATTTTGCCGGGCTCGCGGGCGGGCTCGCCGCCCCCGGCGGAAGGCTCCTGGCCATGAAGGGCGCGCGGCCGGACGAGGAGATCGCAGCTCTGCCCGGCGGATTCCGCCTGCTGGCGGTGCACCCCCTCAAGGTGCCGGGCCTCGATGCCGAGCGTTGCCTGGTGGAGCTGGAAAAGCAGGCCTGAACCGCCCGCAAACTCACGCGCCCGCGCTATAGTCCCCCTCCCGGTCCGTATAACTATTCGTCCATGGGCAAGATCCTCGCAGTCACCAATCAGAAGGGTGGCGTCGGCAAGACCACCACGGCCATCAACCTGGCTGCGTCCCTGGCTGCCACCAAGCGCCGCGTGCTGCTCATGGACTTGGATCCTCAGGGCAACGCCACCATGGGCAGCGGGGTCAACAAGCATGAGATCGAGAACGGCGCCTACGAGGTGCTGATGGGAGAGGTGCCGGCGGCCCAGGCGGTGGTGAAGGTGGAGTCCGCAGGTTACGACCTCTTGCCCGGCAACGGCGACCTCACCGCCGCGGAAGTGAACCTGCTCACCACCGACCGGCGCGAGACGCGCCTGCGCGATGCGCTCTTGCCGCTGCGCGCCGATTACGACTACATCCTCATCGACTGCCCGCCCTCTCTGAACATGCTCACGCTCAACGCGCTCACTGCCGCGGACGGGGTGTTCATCCCCATGCAGTGCGAGTATTACGCACTGGAGGGGCTCTCGGCGCTGGTGGCCACGGTGGAGCGGTTGAAGAAGACCGTGAACCCGCGCCTGGAGATCGAGGGCTTGTTGCGCACCATGTTCGACCCGCGTAACAACCTCGCCAACGAGGTGTCGGCGCAGCTCATCATGCATTTCGGTGACAAGGTGTACCGCACCCTGATCCCGCGCAACGTGCGCCTGGCGGAGGCGCCGAGCTTCGGCCTGCCGGCCCTGAAGCACGACTCCACCTCCCGCGGCGCGCTGGCTTATTTGGCGCTCGCGGGCGAGATGCTCCGACGCAACGAGAAGCAGGCCCCGGCCCTCCAGTAGGGTCAAATGCCTCCGCGCCGCGAGCTTGCTGCTAAAATGCCCACCCTTTTCCGGAGCCTCTCTTAAGTGTCAGCCAAGCGCAAAGGTCTAGGCCGCGGACTCGACGCCCTTTTGGGCGGCGAGGCGGCACTCGCGCCCGTCACCGGCCAGCCGGGGGTGGACGGTGAGCTGCGGCACATTCCCCTGGACCAGATGCAGCGCGGCAAATACCAGCCGCGCCGCGACATGCAGGAATCGGCCCTCAAGGAACTCTCGGAATCCATCAAGCAGCAGGGCGTGGTGCAGCCCATCGTGGTCCGCCCCCTGGGCGAGCGGCGCTTCGAGATCATCGCCGGCGAGCGGCGCTGGCGCGCGGCGCAGATGGCGGGCCTCGAGACCGTGCCGGCAGTGGTGCGCGACGTACCGGACCGCACCGCCATCGCCATGGCGCTCATCGAGAACATCCAGCGCGCGGACTTGAACCCCCTGGAAGAAGCCGAGGCCATGCAGCGGCTCATCGCCGAGTTCAGCGTGACCCACCAGGAAGCCGCTGAAGCGGTGGGGCGTTCCCGTGCCGCCGTCACCAACCTGCTACGTCTCCTGGAACTGGCCCGTGAGGTGCAAGACCTGGTGCGTCAGGGAGCCCTGGAGATGGGTCATGCCCGAGCGCTCCTGGCCCTGAAGGGGCCGGCCCAGACCGACGCCGCGCGTCGGGTGGTGGATAAGGGCCTCACGGTGCGCGATACCGAGAAGCTGGTCCGCACCCGCCTCAAGGAGGCCGGCGAGACCCGTATGTCCCCGGGCCGGAAGGTGGACCCGGACGTGGGCCGCCTGGAACGCTCCCTGACCGAGAAGCTGGGCGCCAAGGTGGTCATCGAGAGCCAGGGCAAGGGTGGTAAGCTGGTCATCCATTACTCGAGCCTGGACGAGCTGGACGGCATCCTGGCGCATATCAAGTAACAGCCACATCTGTCGCAGGCCCTTGTTCTGAGGGCTTAATTTCCGATTATTTTGATTGAAGGTCCCCTCCGGGGCCGCTAGAATAGGCGGCTCACTGGAGCTTGGGGATTTAAGGACGCCACCCGACCGCCCTCGAGGCCGCCGACGTGGCTTTTTTGTTGCCCCGACGGGGATTGCGATGGCCGGCTATCTCGAAGACGCGCGTAAGTGCGCGTTCCAGGTCGTGGGCTGGCAGTTCCTGACGGCTTTCCTGGCGGGGATCCTGGGAACCCTGGCGGGCGGCCTGAAGACCGGCGAGTGGGCCTTCCTCGGCGGTCTGACCGCCGCCCTGCCGAGCCTCCTGATGGCGGCACGGGTGTTCGGCGGTACGCCGGAGCGGGATCCCAAGCAGATGCTTGGACGTCTGGTGCTCGGAGAGGCCTTCAAGTTTGCGGCCACGGTGTTTTTGTTCGCCGTCGCCTTCAAGGTTTTGCATGCGGCGTTCCTGCCGCTGATCTTGGGTTTCATGGCCGCGTTGGCGGCGTACTGGGTCGGTTACATCAGAAGCGGCATCGGACAGGAAAGATGAGCGAAAGCACCGGCATCACACCCACTCAATACATCCACCACCATCTGAGCTATTGGCAGGTCGGCCATGGCTTCTGGACGCTGGACGTGGACACCCTGCTGTTCTCGGTGGGTCTGGGCTCACTGCTGCTGCTCATCATGTACCTGGTAGTGCGGCGCGCCACTTCGGGCGTACCCGGCAAGTGGCAGAGCTTCCTCGAAGTGGTGCTCACCGGGATCCATGACAACGTCAAGCAAGTATTCCTGTTCGACAACCCGGTCATCGCGCCGCTGGCGATCACGATCTTCATCTGGATCTGGGCCATGAACTTCCTGGACATCGTGCCGGTGGACCTGTTCCCGCGCATCGCCCAGTTCATCGGGGTGCACGCCTTCCATGCGGATCCCGAACAGGTCTACCTGAAAGTCGTCCCCACCAACGACATGAACATGACCTTCGGCCTGTCCCTGGGGGTGTTCGTGCTGACGCTGTATTACAGCTTCGCCAAGAAGGGCATCCTGGGTTACGGCAAGGAGTTCGTGACCCATCCGTTCGAGGGCCCGAACCTGCCGGCCAAGCTGGTACTGGTGATCCCGAACGTGGCGATGAACGTGGTGGAGACCGTCTCCAAGCCGCTGTCCCTGTCGCTGCGGTTGTTCGGCAACCTGTTCGCCGGCGAGATCCTGTTCATCTTGATCGCCATGTTGGGCTGGTGGGGTACCCCGCTGACCTTGCTGTGGATGCTGTTCCACCTGCTGGTGATCACCATCCAGGCATTCGTCTTCATGATGCTGAGCGTCGTCTATCTCAGCATGGCGCACACGACTCACGATTCGCACGCACACTGACCCATTCATCAACTCGCGTTTTCTTGTAAGGAGATTTTCATGGATATCGTCACTTCCATCGCCAACGTCCAGGGCCTGACCGCACTCGGCGTGTGCCTGATCTTCGGCATGGGCGCCTTCGGCACCGCCATCGGTTTCGGCATCCTGGGCGGCAAGTTCCTGGAAGGCTGCGCGCGCCAGCCTGAGCTGGGTGGCATGCTGCTGGGCCGCATGTTCCTGGTGGCGGGCCTGCTCGACGCCGTGGCCATGATCGGCATCGGCTTCGCGCTGTTCTTCGTGTTCGCCAACCCGTTCGTGGGCGCCGTGACTTCGGCCGCCGCGACCGCTGTCGGCGCGAAGTAATCCGGAACGGTATCAACCGAGGATCACGCACGTGAACCTGAATGCGACGCTGTTAGCCGAAATGGTGGCTTTCTGCCTCTTCGTGTTTATCACGATGAAGTGGATCTGGCCGATGCTGGGCGACAAGATGACCGAACGCGAGAAGACCATCGCCGACGGTCTGGCCGCGGGCGAGCGCGGCAAGCAGGAGCTGACCAAGGCCCATGACGAGGCCGGCGTCATCCTGAAGGAAGCCCGTCACAAGGCCGCCGACGCGGTCAACGTGGCGAACCAGCAGGCCTCGCATCTCCTGGAAGAGGCGCGTAAAGAGTCGCAGGCCGAGCGTCAGCGCCAGGTGGAAGCCGCCAAGGCGGAGATCCAGCAGGAGCTGAACCGGGCCAAGGACGCGCTGCGTGGCGAGGTGGCGGGCATCGCCCTCACCGCCGCCCAGCGCATCATCGAGCGCGAGATCGACGCCAAGGCCCACAAGGCCCTGCTCGACGAACTCGCCGGCCAGATCCACTGAGGCAGCCATGGCCGAGAACCTGACCCTGGCACGTCCCTACGCCCGCGCGGTCTTCGAGCTGGCGAGCGAGAAGCGTGCGTTCGATGGCTGGAGCAAGACACTCTCCGTGCTCGCGGCCCTCTGTGCCGATGCCGGCGTGTGTGCCTTGTTCACTTCACCGAAGGCCGTGCCCGCGGTGCGTGCCGAGGTGATTGGGGAACTGGCGACCAAGGCCGGCGCGAAACTGGACCCGCAGGCCCGCAACTTCCTGCAGCTCCTGGCCGACAACCGTCGCCTGATCCTGCTTCCGGAGATCGCCGCCGAATTCGAGCGCCTGCGCGCCGAGGCGGAGAACACCCTGGAGGTGGAGCTGGTGGCGGCCATGCCGGTGGCGGCTGCCGAACAGAAGCTCATCAGCGACGCGCTGCACAAGAAGCTCGGCCGCAAGATCACGCTCAAGTACGTGGAAGACAAGACCCTCATCGGCGGCGCGGTGCTGCGTGCCGGTGACATGGTCATCGACGGGTCGGTGCGCGAGCGGCTCAGCCGCCTCACGGCCGAGCTGGTCCATTAACAGATTCAAAATCCGGATATACAGGACTTAGAGGTTCGACCATGCAACTCAATCCCTCCGAGATCAGCCAGCTCATCAAGCAGCGCATCGAGAAGTTCGATGGCGAGGCTGAAGCCCGCAACGTGGGCACCGTGGTGAGCGTGACCGACGGCATCGTGCGCGTGCACGGCCTGCAGGGCGCGCAGTACGGCGAGATGCTGGAGTTCCCCGCGGCGCCGGATGGTAGGCCAACCTTCGGCCTCGCGCTCAACCTCGAGCGCGACTCGGTCGGCACGGTGGTACTGGGCGACTACAAGCACATCGTCGAGGGCGACACCGTCAAGACCACTGGCCGCATCCTCGAAGTGCCGGTGGGCAAGGAACTGCTCGGCCGCGTGGTGAACTCGCTGGGCGAGCCCATCGACGGCAAGGGCCCCATCAATGCCAAGCTGAGCTCGCCGATCGAGAAGGTGGCGCCGGGGGTGATCGAGCGTAAGTCCGTGAGCCAGCCGGTGCAGACCGGCCTCAAGGCCATCGACGCCATGGTGCCGGTGGGCCGCGGCCAGCGCGAACTCATCATCGGCGACCGCCAGACCGGCAAGACTGCCGTGGCGGTGGACGCGATCATCAACCAGAAGGGCAAGGACCTGTTCTGCGTGTACGTGGCGATCGGCCAGAAGGCCTCTTCCATCGCCAACGTGGTGCGCAAGCTCGAGGAAGCAGGCGCCATGGCCTACACCATCGTGGTGGCGGCCTCGGCCTCCGAGTCCGCGGCCATGCAGTACATCGCGCCCTACGCGGGCTGCGCCATGGGTGAATACTTCCGCGACCGCGGCATGGACGCGCTCATCGTGTACGACGACCTCACCAAGCAGGCCTGGGCCTACCGCCAGGTGTCGCTGTTGCTGCGCCGCCCGCCGGGCCGCGAAGCCTATCCGGGCGACGTGTTCTATCTGCATTCCCGCTTGCTGGAGCGCGCCGCGCGCGTGAACGCGGAGTACGTGGAGAAGTTCACCAAGGGCGAGGTGAAGGGCAAGACCGGCTCGCTGACCGCGCTGCCCATCATCGAGACCCAGGCCGGCGACGTGTCCGCCTTCGTGCCGACCAACGTGATCTCCATCACCGACGGCCAGATCTTCCTCGAGACCGACCTGTTCAACTCCGGCATCCGCCCGGCCATCAACGCCGGCATCTCGGTGTCCCGAGTCGGCGGCGCGGCCCAGACCAAGATCATCAAGAAGCTCGGCGGCGGCGTGCGCCTGGCGCTGGCCCAGTTCCGTGAGCTGGCGGCTTTCGCCCAGTTCGCCTCGGACCTGGACGAGGCCACCCGCAAGCAGCTGGATCGCGGCCGCCGCGTGGTGGAGCTCATGAAGCAGAAGCAGTATTCGCCGCTCAGCACCGCTGACATGGCGCTGTCCCTGTACGCCGCCAACGAAGGCTACCTGGACGACGTGGACGCGAAGAAGGTGGTGGCTTTCGAGGCCGCCATGCACAGCTATTTCGCCTCCAAGTTCGCCCCGCTGCGCGACAAGATCAACGCCAGCGGCGACTACGACAAAGAGATCGAGGCCGGCCTGAAGAAGGCGGTCGAAGACTTCAAGAAGACCCAGGTCTAAGCGGACGGGAAGCAGCGATGGCAAGCCCGAAAGAGATCCGGACTCAGATCAAGAGCATCCGGAGCACGCAGAAGATCACCAAGGCCATGGAGATGGTCGCGGCGAGCAAGATGCGCAAGGTGCAGCAGCGCATGGCGGCTTCGCGCCCCTATGCCACCCGCATGCGCCAGGTGATCGGCCATCTCGCCAAGGCCAATCCCGAGTACCGCCATCCCTTCATGGTGGAACGCGAGGTCAAGCGCGTCGGCTTCATCATCATCTCCACCGACCGCGGCATGTGCGGCGGCCTGAACGTGAACCTGTTCAAGGCCAGCGTCGCGGCCGTGAAGGGCTGGCGCGAGAAGGGCGTGGAAGTGGATTTCTGCGTCATCGGCGCCAAGGCCGTGGGCTTCTTCAAGCGTTTCGGCGGCAAGGTGTTGGGCCAGGCCACCCACCTGGGCGACGCTCCGCATCTCGACGACCTGATCGGCACCGTGAAAGTCATGCTGGACGCCTACAAGGACGGCCAGATCGACCGGTTGTTCGTGGTCAACAACGTGTTCGTGAACACCATGACCCAGAAACCCACCGTGACCCAGCTCCTGCCCACCCAGGCGATCGAGGATGAGCAGCTGGCGGAACACTGGGATTATCTGTACGAGCCGGAGGCGCGCGAGCTCCTGGACAGCGTGCTGACCCGCTACGTGGAGTCGCAGGTGTATCAGGGTGCGGTCGAGAACGCGGCCTGCGAACAGGCGGCGCGCATGGTGGCCATGAAGTCCGCCACCGACAACGCCGGCGACATCATCAATGACCTGCAGCTCGTCTACAACAAGGCGCGTCAGGCCGGCATCACCAAGGAATTGTCCGAGATCGTGGGCGGCGCGGCCGCCATCGGCTAAGAAAGCAATCTAAAGCATCAAAGAATCGGCATCGAGGATCACATCATGAGCTCTGGAAAGATCGTACAAGTCATCGGCGCGGTGGTCGACGTGGAGTTCCCCCGCGACGGCATCCCGAAGGTCTACGACGCGCTCAAGCTCGCCGACGGCAGCCTGACGCTCGAAGTGCAGCAGGAGCTGGGCGACGGCGTGGTGCGTTGCATCGCCATGGGCGCCTCGGAAGGCCTGAAGCGCGGTCTCGAGCTCAAGAACACCGGTGCGCCGATCTCGGTGCCGGTGGGCCAGGCCACCCTCGGCCGCATCATGGATGTGCTGGGCACGCCGGTGGACGAGCGCGGCCCGGTGAAGGCGGAGGCCCAGTGGGCCATCCACCGTAAGGCGCCCTCCTATGAAGAGCAGTCGGGTTCCACCGACCTCCTGGAGACGGGCATCAAGGTGATCGACCTCTTGTGCCCCTTCGCCAAGGGCGGCAAGGTGGGCCTGTTCGGCGGCGCCGGCGTGGGCAAGACCGTGAACATGATGGAACTCATCAACAACATCGCCACCGAGCACTCGGGTCTCTCCGTGTTCGCCGGTGTGGGCGAGCGTACCCGCGAAGGCAACGACTTCTATCACGAGATGGCGGAGTCGGGCGTCGTCGACCTCAAGGACCTCTCCAAGTCCAAGGTGGCGATGGTGTACGGCCAGATGAACGAGCCGCCGGGTAACCGTCTGCGCGTGGCCTTGACCGGCCTCACCATGGCCGAGTACTTCCGCGACGAAGGCCGCGACGTGCTGCTCTTCATCGACAACATCTACCGTTACACCCTGGCCGGCACTGAAGTGTCCGCGCTTCTGGGCCGTATGCCTTCCGCGGTGGGTTACCAGCCGACCCTGGCCGAAGAGATGGGCGTGCTGCAGGAACGCATCACTTCCACCAAGAAGGGCTCCATCACCTCCATCCAGGCGGTGTACGTGCCCGCGGACGACCTCACCGACCCGTCGCCTGCCACCACCTTCGCCCACCTGGATGCGACCGTGGTGCTCTCCCGTGACATCGCGGCGCTCGGCATCTATCCGGCCGTGGATCCTTTGGACTCCACTTCCCGCCAGGTGGACCCGAACGTCATCGGCCAGGAACACTACGACGTGGCCCGCAGCGTGCAGGCCGTGCTGCAGCGCTACAAGGAACTGAAAGACATCATCGCGATCCTCGGCATGGACGAGCTGTCCGAAGAGGACAAGCAGGCCGTGCAGCGCGCGCGCAAGATCCAGCGCTTCCTGTCCCAGCCCTTCACGGTGGCCGAAGTGTTCACGGGCAGTCCCGGCAAGTACGTGTCCCTCAAGGACACCATCCGCGCCTTCAAGGGCATCGTGGCCGGCGAGTACGACCACCTGCCGGAGCAGGCCTTCTACATGGTCGGCACCATCGAGGAAGCCGTCGAGAAGGCGAAGACGCTGTAAGGCATCAACATGGCAAGCAACTTCCACGTAGACATCGTCAGCGCCGAGCGGGAGATATTCTCCGGCGAGGCGGATATGGTGTTCGCCCCGGCGGAGCTGGGTGAGCTCGGCATCACGCCGCGCCATGCGCCGCTCCTGACGCGCATGAAGGCCGGCACCGTGCGCGTGCAGCACGGCGGCGAAGAGTCGGTGTTCTACGTGTCCGGCGGCATCCTCGAGATCCAGCCGCACATGGTGACGGTGCTCTCCGACACGGCGCAGCGCGCCGCGGACATCGACGAGGCCGCCGCCCAGGACGCCAAGCGCAAGGCCGAAGAGGCCCTGGCCAACCAGTCCAGCGAACTGGACCTGGCCCGTGCCCAGACCGAACTCCTGGAAGCCGTGGCGCGCCTCAAGGCCATCCAGCAGATCCGGGACAAGAAACGTTGATGACGTGAGCGCAGGGAGGCGCGGACTGCCGCAACCCAGGGGTGCTTCCGACGAAGCAGTGGGCCCGGCAGGATAGGTCGAAAAGGCCGGCTACCAAGCCGGCCTTCCTTTTTCGGCAGATCCGGGGCGTGTAACGAGGATGCCATGTAACTCGGCCAAGGTAGGCCTGGACCGGTTGGCGTCCGAAACGGCCCTTTCGTTTATCATATGAAGACCGTATCCCCTCCCAACACCAAGGCTTCAAGCATGGCGCTCAGCGTCATCATCCTGGCGGCCGGCCAGGGCAAGCGCATGCATTCCGACCTGCCCAAGGTCTCGCAGATCCTCGGCGGTGCGACGCTGCTGGAGCACGTGGTGGCCGGTGCCACCGCGCTCGAATCCAAGAACATCATCGTGGTCTACGGCCACGGCGGCGAGCAGGTACGCGCGCGACATGCGCAGTTGCCGGTGCAGTGGGTGCTACAGGCGGAGCAGCTCGGCACCGGGCACGCGGTGAAGCAGGCCCTGCCCCAGGTCCCGGACGGAGATCTCGCGCTGGTGCTGTATGCCGATGTGCCCCTGGTGCGTGCGGAGACCCTGCAGCGGCTCACGGATTCGGCGGCGGCCGGGCACCTCGCGGTGCTCACCGCCAAGGTGCCGGACCCCAAGGGCTACGGCCGCATGATGCGCGATGCTGCGGGGCGCGTGCAGCGCATCGTGGAAGAGAAGGACGCCAGCGCCGCCGAGCGTTGGGTGGACGAAGTGAACACGGGCCTGATGGCCTGCAGCGCGGCGAAGCTGCGCGGCTGGCTCGCCAAGGTCAGCAACAAGAACGCCCAGAAGGAGTACTACCTCACGGACGTGATCGCCATGGCGGTGGCGGACGGAGTGATGGTGGACGGCGTGCTGGCGGAGGATCACAACGAGATCCGCGGCATCAACGACAAGCTGCAACTGGCGCAGGCCGAGAAGGCCTTGCGCAAGCGCATCGCCAACGAGTTCATGCTGGCGGGCCTGACGCTGCGAGACCCGCGCCGCTTCGACCTGCGCGGCAAGCTCAGTTTCGGCCGTGACTGCGTCATCGACGTGAACTGCGTGCTGGAAGGCAAGGTGAAGCTGGGCCACCGGGTGAAGATCGGCCCCGGCGCGATCGTCAAGGATTGCGAGATCGGCGACGACACCGAGGTGCTGGCCCACTGCGTGCTGGACGGTGCCCGCATCGGCAGCAAGGTGCGCATCGGACCCTTCGCCCGCATCCGCCCCGAGAGCGTATTGGGCGACGAGAGCCACGTGGGCAACTTCGTGGAAGTGAAGAAGACCCGGCTGGGCCGCGGAGCCAAGGCCAACCATCTGGCATACGTGGGCGATGCCCAGGTGGGCGAGGGCGTCAACATCGGCGCCGGCGTCATCACCTGCAACTACGACGGTGCCGAGAAGCACGTCACCACCATCGGCGACGGCGCCTTCATCGGTTCCGACACCACGCTGGTGGCCCCGGTGAGCATCGGCCCCGGCGCCTACATCGGTGCCGGTTCCACCATCACCCGCGACGCCCCGGCGGGTAAGCTGACCCTCTCGCGCGTGCGGCAAGAGACCAAAGAAGGCTGGCAGCCTCCCGTGAAGAAGAAATAAGAAGATGTGCGGCATAGTAGGCGCGGTTGCTGGAAGGGATATCGTCTCTCTGCTCATCGAAGGCCTGCAGCGCCTGGAATACCGCGGCTACGACTCGGCTGGCATCGCGGTGCTGGACCACGGCATCAAGCGTGTGCGCAGCGTCGGCCGGGTGGCCGAGATGCAGAACAAGGCCAAGCTCGAGAAGCTCACCGGTGTCACCGGCATCGGCCACACCCGCTGGGCCACCCACGGCGGGGTCACCGAGCCCAACGCCCATCCCCACATCTCCCGTGGCGAGATCGCGGTGGTACACAACGGCATCATCGAGAACCATGAAGAGCAGCGCGAGAAGCTGAAGAAGCTGGGCTACGTGTTCGAGTCCCAGACCGACACCGAAGTCATCGCCCACCTCATCCATCATCACCTGCAATCCCATGGTGACCTGTTTCGCGCCACCCGCGAGGCGGTGCGCCAGCTGGTGGGTGCCTATGCCATCGGTGTCCTGTCGCTCAAGCACCCGGATGTGGTCACCGGCGCGCGCATGGGCTGCCCCCTGCTGGCAGGCCTGGGCGAGGGCGAGAACTTCCTGGCCTCGGACGTCTCCGCCGTGCTCTCCGCCACCCGCAAGGTGATCTTCCTGGAGGACGGCGACGTGGTGGAGGTGCGCCGCGAGGGCGTGAAGGTCGTCGACCGGAACGACAAGCCTGTCCAGCGCAAACCCTACGAGAGCCAGGCGACCCTGGCGGCCATGGAGCTGGGCCCCTATCAGCACTTCATGCAGAAGGAGATCCACGAGCAACCCAAGGCCCTCTCGGACACCATCGAGGCCGTGGTGGACGCGGGTTTCGAGCCCGGCATCTTCGGCAAGGATGCGGCCCAGGTCTTCAAGGCGATAGATTCGGTGCTGATATTGGCCGCAGGCACCAGCTACTACGCCGGTCTCACCGCCAAGTACTGGATCGAGGGCATCGCCGGCGTGCCGGTCTCGGTGGAGATCGCCAGCGAATACCGCTACCGGGAATCGGTGGCCAATCCGAAGCAACTCGTGATCACCATCTCCCAGTCCGGCGAGACCCTGGACACCATGGAGGCCTTGAAGCACGCCATCGCGCTCGGCCATGACAAGACGCTCTCCATCTGCAACGTACCCGAGAGCGCCATCCCACGCGCCTCGCGGCTGGTGTTCTACACCCGTGCCGGCGCCGAGATCGGCGTGGCCTCCACCAAGGCCTTCACCACCCAGCTGATCGCGCTGTTCACCTTCGCCGCGGTGCTGGCCAAGCTGAACGGTCGCTTGAGCGCGGAGCACGAAGCTCAGTTGATGGAGGGCCTGCGCCTGGTGCCGGGCAGCGTGCAGCACGTCCTGAACCTGGAGCCCCAGATCAAGGAATGGGCCGCTGACTTCGCCAAGCGCCATAACGCGCTGTTCCTGGGGCGCGGCGTGCACTATCCCATCGCCCTGGAAGGCGCGTTGAAGCTGAAGGAGATCTCGTATATCCACGCCGAGGCCTACCCAGCCGGCGAGCTCAAGCACGGCCCCCTGGCGCTCGTCGACAAGGACATGCCGGTGGTGGTGATCGCCCCCAACGATGCGCTGCTGGAGAAGGTGAAGTCCAACATGCAGGAAGTGCGCGCCCGCGGCGGCGAGCTCTTCGTGTTCGCCGACCTCGACAGTCACTTCGCCGAGAGCCCGGGAGTGCATGTGATCCGCACCCCGCGCCATGCCGGCATCCTCTCGCCCATCGTGCATGCGGTGCCGGTGCAACTGCTCGCGTATCACACGGCCCTGAAGAAAGGCACGGATGTAGACAAGCCGCGGAACCTGGCTAAATCCGTGACCGTCGAGTGATCAAAAGCTGCTGCGCTCGGCAGGGCGTTGTTGCGCATCGGACTCGCAGTCAGTCATGCACATAAGAGTGCACTCTCTCCCGCTTGCCTCGCGCGCCTAGCCCTGTCTTCGCTCGCGACGCTTTTGATGGGGTCTTTGTCGATGATGAAACTTAGAATATTGGTCTTGTTGATTGTGGCGGGTTTTGGCTGTGCCGCTCACGCCGCGTTGGGCGTCGTGCAGGCCGAGTTGAACAAGCCTCAGGCGCCCTTCAAGATCATCGGTGACATCTACTACGTCGGCACCAACGACGTGGGGATCTATCTCATCACCACGCCCAAGGGCTCGATCCTGCTGGACAGCGGGTTCCTCGAGCCGGGCCCCAGGTGCGGGCCAACATCGCTGCCTTGGGGTTCAAGCTGGCGGACGTGAAGATCCTGCTCACGAGCCAGACCCACTACGACCACGTAGGGGGCATGGCCGATATGAAGCGCCTGACCCATGCCACGCTGGAAGCGACCCAAGCCGCCGCCGGGCAGATGGCGGATGGGGGCAAGGACGCCTACGGGTTCTACGAACGGTTCATGTACGAACCGGTGCAGACCGACAAGATCATCGCAGACGGCGACAGGGTGGAGTTGGGCGGCGTGACCCTCACGGCCCATCTCACGCCCGGTCATACCAAGGGCTGCACCACCTGGACCATGAAAGTGGAGGAGGGCGGCATGCCCTATGACGTGGTGTTCCTCTGTGGTGTCACGGTGCCCGGCTACAAGCTGGTCAACAATCCCGGATATCCGAACATCGTTTCAGACTATGAGCACAGTTTCGCGGAGCTGAAGGCGCTGCCCTGCGACGTGTTTCTGGGAGCCCATGGCCAGTATTTCGGCATGCAGGCCAAGCTGGCAAGTGAACACGCCCATCCGGGGACCAATCCTTTCGTCGACCCGGCTGGATACCGTAAGTACCTGGATGACTCCGAGAAGGGCTTTCAGGAGCTTGTGGCGCAGCAGCGCGCAGCCGGCGCGTCGGGCAAATAGTCGGGGATACATAAGTTTGGCTTCAGTAGAATGAAGCCGTTAGGGGATCAGTCGAGTCCAGTTGTGTGTGAAGACAAACATCATAAGGGAAGGGAACCACATGAAACGCCTACTTGCATTGTTCACGCTATCGCTGCTTGTCGCCGCGCTTTCCGGCTGCGTCAGCATGAAGTCCTATGTCGATCCGCAGTATGAGAAGGCCAGCTTCGCCTCCATCCAGCGCGCCGCCCAGCCGGTACCGGTCACGGTGACCGGCCACTTCGAGCGCAACGGCGTAGCCTATCCCAAGGCTGACAACACCCTGCGCACTACAGTCGAACAGAGCCTCAAGAAGATCGGCGTGTTCACACCCGTTGCCACCGGTGCCAGCAGCACCATCAGCGTCAGCGCCAATAACATCGCCGACCTGGATGCAGCGCGGTCCAAGGGCTTCAAGGCCGGATTGAGCTTCGGTGCCGCGGGCCAGACCGTGGATGACAACTACGAGTTCGTCTGCACCTACCAGGGTGGTGGCGCTGACAAGTCCTTCACTTACCAGCATGCCATCCATTCCACCGTCGGCAACACCGCGGCGCCGGTGGCCGGGATGGCGCCGATGACCCCAGCGGATGCTTTCAACAAGGTGGTCGAAGACGTGATGGTCAACTTCGTCAAGGACCTCCAGGACGCCGGTGTCGCACCCAAGCAGTGATTGATTGAAGGCGGCGCGGAGCCGGGCGCAGTGCCCGTGCTCCGCGTCTTGCTTTGTATCCCGGTCTTGGCTGCGCTATCCGGACGCGAGAAGCGGCGGAGCGGTCACCAAGGGTTATGGAAATTCGCGGCCTCTGATTCTGTCGGCCAGTTAACACCCCCGCATGTCGTTTCCAGCCACACTGGACGACATGTTCCATCATGCCGTCTCGGACTTCTTCGACCCCGCCAACCCCCTGGGAGCGGTCACCTATGGCGTGGTCTTTCTCTTCCTGGCGGTGTTCGCCGGAAGGGTGGTCAAGATACTGGCGCGCCATGGGGAGAACCACCTCTCCGATCTCACAGCCCTGCGCTTCACCACCCAGCTCTTGCGCATGCTCATCTACCTTATCGCCTTCATCATCTATAGCCGCATGATCCCGGCCCTGAAGGAGCTCGGCACCACCCTGCTCACGGGCGTGAGCGTGGCCGGCGTGGTCATCGGCATCGCCGCCCAGAGCACCCTCTCCAACCTGGTGGCGGGGTTCTCCCTGGTCATGTATCGGCCCTTCCACGTGGGGGACGAGGTGCAGCTCACCACGCCGAAAGGCCTCACCACCGGCACGGTCAAGAGCCTGTCCCTAGGCTATACCCTTCTGCATGACAACAAGGACGACCAGGAGATCATCGTCCCCAACAGCGTCATGAGCAGCAACGTGGTGATCCTCACCAAGGCCCGGGGCGCGAAGGCCGCGGGCACCGGCATCATCCAGGCGGTGGGGCAGGACAAGGCCGCTTCCACCCAGGGGCGATAGCGGCCCCAGGGGCTTGCACTATATAGTAAACAAGTTTACTATACTCCTACCTGACAATCGGGGGGAGAGCCACCGTGTGGAGCAAGCATCACAGCATGAGTTTCGAAGGGGTCCGGCCGGAGCAGGTCTGGAAGGTTTGGTCCGATGTGAACGGTTGGGCCGGCTGGCAGGCCGACATCGAATACGCGCGCCTGGAGGGGGCCTTCGAGGCGGGCCGGACCTTCAAGTTCCGCCCCAAGGGCGGCCCGGAACTCGACATCGAGCTCACCGAAGCGACGCCCCATAAGAGCTACGCTGACCTCACTCGCTTCCCCCTGGCCCGCATGCTCGATACCCATGAGATCGTGGACCACGGCGACCGCATCGAGATCCGGAACACCCTCACCGTCAGCGGCCCCCTGGGCTTCCTGTGGCGCAAGCTGGTGGCGGAGGGCGTGGCCGCCAGCATCGAGGGCCAGACCCGCAACATGATTGAAAGAGCGCGCATGGTGGAGCAAGTCCACCATGCCTGAATCCCCCTTCCGCCACGCCAAGGCCGACGACAGCCCCGGCTTCCTGCTCTGGAAGCTCACCATCCTCTGGCAGCAGAAGCTGGCAGAGGTGCTGGATACCCACGGCATCACCCAGACCCAGTACGCGATACTCGCGTCCCTGCGCTGGTTCGAGGAGCGGGGGGAGCCGCCCCACCAGGCCCATCTCGCCCAGCACACCCGCATGGACAAGATGACGCTGTCCAAGGCCTTGCGCCGTCTGGAAGCCCAGGGCTTGGTGAGGCGCACGCCGTCGAAGGACGACAGCCGGGCCATGGAAGTCATGTTCACGGCCAAGGGCCGGCGGCTCATCCCCCAGGCGGTGGTGGGCATCGAGACCGCCGACGCGGAGTTCTTCGGCCGACTGGGCGTCGCGGATCTGGCCACCTACCAGGCGCTCACGGCGGTCTTGATCGCTGGGAACTCTGGCAGCGTGATGCAAAAATAACAGGCATCACGCTGCCAGTGCGCCCAAGGATGGGCGCATCGAAAATCGAACAAGTAGTGTTTGATTTTCGGAGCGAGCCGCGGGCCGACCTCGCTGTGAAGCGAGATGCAAAAGGCCAGGGAAGGCCTTTTGCATCAAGATCAGAGCCGGTTGATGTCCCGGTTCTCCAGATGCCGCTGGGGCGCGCCATCCTGGACGGCATTGATCATGGCCTTGCCCATCTGCTCGGTGCTGGTGAGGCTGTCCGGCGATAGCCAGGCCATGAGGCCCAGGAATGGCCGGAACAGGGTATAGAAGGTCCGGTAGAGCGCGGTCTTGGAGCGGATGCCGTGCAGGGGTCGGATGATGCCGGGGCGGAACATATAGGCCGCCTTGAAGGGCAGGGCCAGGAGCGCGTTCTCGGTGGCGCCTTTCACCCGTGCCCACATGACCCGGCCTTTCTCGCTGCTGTCGGTGCCCTGGCCCGAGACGTAGACGAAGGTCATCTTCGGGTTGAGCTTGACGAGTTCGTTGGCGGCGGCGAGCGTCAGGTCGTAGGTGACGTGGCGGTAGTCCGTCTCGCTCATGCCGGCGGAGGAGATGCCTAAGCAGAAAAAGCAGGCGTCGTAGCCCTTGAGTTGAGGGGTGACCTCTCGGTACTGGAACATGTCCGGCAGCACCAGTTCCTTGAGTTTGGGATCATTCCGACCGCTGGGGGAGCGGCCCACTGCCAGCACCTCGGTCACCCGCGGTTCCAGCAGGCATTCGCGCAGCACACCCTGACCCACCATGCCGGTGGCGCCGAACAGGATGACTTTCATGGGTCCCCGGACGTAGTCTTCGTGGAGACAGTATAGACGCGGGTCCCGCCATGGCCGTGAAGCTGAAGCGTATCTATCTCAAGCCCGAGAAGTCCGATGGTTGCCGCGTACTGGTGGACCGGCTCTGGCCGCGGGGCTTGTCCAAGTCCAAGGCGAAGGTGGATCACTGGTCGCGGGGCCTGGCCCCCAGCACCGCACTGCGAAAATGGTACGGCCACGATCCCAAGCGCTGGGCCGAGTTCAAGCGCCGATATCGGCAGGAATTGCAGGGCGAGAAGGACGCGGTGCAGGAGTTGAAGACGCTGCTGAAGCGGCATCGGACCGTGACCTTCCTGTTCTCCTCCAAGGAGGAGAAGCTCAACAATGCTGCAGCACTGAAGGCTTATCTCCGGAAGTAGTCAGGGCTCGACTTTCACGCCGCGCCAGAAGGCGAAATGGCCGCGGATGTTGTCGGCAGCGGGCTTAGGGTCCGGGTAATACCAGGCACCGCCGTCGCTGACCTTGCCATCCACCACCACGTCCTTGTAGCTGGCGGTGCCTTTCCAGGGGCAGACCGTATGCCGGTCGCTGTCTTTGAAGTATTCGGTCTTCAGGGAGTCGGCCGGGAAGTAGTGGTTGTTCTCCACCACCACGGTCTTGTCGCTCTCAGCCACCACCTTGCCGTTCCAGATCGCTTTCATCCTGTCGCCTCGCGCGTGTACGATGCCTAAGCCTAAGGCCGGCGGCTTCAGTGGATATATCTCCATCTAAATCATGGAGTTAGGACCTTGCCGGTGGAAGATCCGACGCGGGCTTTCAGATAGCACAGGAACTTTATTTCGGGGTCCCGCTCCATCCGGTTGCATAACGGCGGCGGATGGTTTAACAAATAGCCCGGGAGCGCGGTGCGCGTTCCATGCATATAAAACGTACTTGGAGAATGACCATGAGACAGGGTTTGGTGCTGGCTTTGATGGGGACGTTGCTGGTGGCAGCCGGCTGCTCGAGCGGCGGCGGGAACTTCACCCTGCGTGGCACGCCGACACCCCGTTCCGGTACCAACACCGGCAACTTCATCGTCTCAGGCAAGGACTGCAAGTACGTGACCATGGTCGGCTTCTATGCCGCGGATGCCCCGGTCACGAGCTACCCCTGCAAGGTGCTGCAGGACGACGACAACTCGCTCGGCGACCCGCATGCGCACATGACCATCACCATCACCACGCCCAAGGGTGACCAGACCGTCAAGATCGACGGCACCCAGGCGGGCATGACCGCTACCCAGGTCCCGGATCTCGGCAACAACTATCCGTTCCCGCCGGTCTGGGCGGCAGCGCCCCCGGCGGCGACCATGATGGTGGTCAATAACGACGGCAGCCAGACCAAGGTGGTGATCAAGATCTCGGGCGTGGAGTGCGCCGTGACCATCAACGGCTCGCCGCAGAACTGCGGCCTGTCCTACTGGTCCGACGGCGCCTTCTCGATCTGGTTGCCCGGCACGCTGGTGGATCCGGCCTACGCCAGCTACCTGCTCAACCTCAGCTTCGGCAAGACCGCGCCGGGCCAGTGGTCCCTGGCGCGTCCGCCGGCGGGCTTCCCCGCCACCTACGGCGAAGTGGCTGCCAAGTAAGGACTGCTGCAAAGCCCATGACGAAACGGCGCCGAAAGGCGCCGTTTCTTTTTCCGGTTTGGACGAGGTCCTAAGCCCTTTTCAGCGTGGCCTGCGCCCGTTGCGATCGCAGCCCCGGCAGCGGGTCCCAGCGCATCTCCTCGGCGGTGAACAGCGGCGGCCGGCGGCGCAGCAAGGACCAGCTGTCGTCGCGGATCACCCGCGCCAGATGCTCCATATTGCGGCGCGCCGCTTCCATGTAGAGGCTATGGCCACCGAAGTGCTTGGCGGCGAAGCGGTGGGCTCCGCCGAAGGTGCCTTCCAGCCGGTCGAGGCGGGTCTTGTCGAAGAAACCGGGGGTCTTCTGCAGCAGGTCACGGGGCGAGGAATACAGCACGATGACCCGGCCATCCGGGAACACGCGCCGCGCCATGCCGCCCATCACAAACTCTTCGTAGAGCCGGTCGCGGGCCTTTTCCAGGTAGCAGCGGTCGGCCATCTGCGCGGTCAGGTCGGAGGTGCCCAGCAGGAAACCGAGCTGGGTGTAGCCATCGTCGCCGAGCTGGATCTTGTTGATGTCCCGCTCGTAGCCCGTGTACTGCACCATCTCGTCGGCGGCCGCGGCTTCGCTGCCCACGCCGAGGCGCTTCAGGTAATCCAGGAGGAAGTTCCCGCTGCGGGTCACGTGGGTGAGGGTGTATTCGGCGCCGTGCTTGTGGTGGCGATCGCGGGTGCTGCGCAGATAGCCGACGTCGTGGAACAAGGCCGTGACGATGCCTATCAGTCCACGCTTCGCGCCCAGGCGTTTGGAGGGGCGCTGGCTGCGCTCGAAACCGTCCAGGTGCCGCGCCAGGGCCAGCGTCACATCCAGGCTGTGCTGCATGTCGTGATAGGTGGTCTCGCAGCCGTGGAAGCGCGGATCCTCGCCGCGGAACAGGCGCGTGAAATCGGCGAAGGCGGTGTGCAGGGGTTTCAGCGAGGCGCGGGGATAGAGGTCCGAATAGACGGCCTGCACCGCCGCGGACACGGACGCGGGGTCACTGACCTGGACGCGGTTGGTGACGTCGTAATCGCTGCGCCGGTCGGCGGAATGGACGGTACGCATTGGCTGTCACCGGCTGCCTTAGGTCCCCTGGCGCCGGTGGGCTCTCCCCTGTGGCTCGCTCCGGAGCATACGCAGAATCGTCATGTCATCCAAGCGGCTGATTATGTAAGGCGTGCAGGATGTTACGCGTACGAAATGACCGTGCGGCAAGTCCCTGCCAGGCGGCGGCGCGACGCTCAGGGCAGGTTCAGTTCCACTACCACCGGCGCGTGGTCAGAGGGCTTGTCCCAGCTTCGCGGCTCGCGATCGATCCAGGCGGCGCTGCAGCGCTCTGCCAACGGGGCCGACAGCAGGATGTGATCGATCCGCAGCCCCAGGTTGCGCTGGAAGCCGGCGGCCCGGTAGTCCCACCAGCTGAAGTTGCCGCCGCCGTCGTGCAGCAGCCGGAAGCTGTCTTTCAGTCCATGGCCCAGCAGGGACTGGAAGGCGGATCGCTCCGGCGGACTCGCCAGCACCGCCTCGCCCCAGGCGGCCGGGTCGTAGAGGTCCCGGTCGTCCGGCGCGATGTTGAAGTCGCCGAGTAGCACCAAGTTAGGATGTTCCGCGGCCAGCTGCTTCACCCACAGGTCCAGCTGCGCCAGCCACTCGAGCTTGTAACGGTACTTGTCCGATTCCACGCTCTGGCCATTGGGCACGTAGAGATCCAGCACGTACACGCCATCCACCTTGGCGCCCAGCACCCGTTTCTGCGGATCGTCGAAATCCGGCAAGGCCGTGACCACGTCATCGGCGTCCTTCTTCGTGAGCAGCGCCACGCCGTTGTAGGAAGGCTGGCCCGAGCAGATGGCCTGGTAGCCCAAGCGGTCGAACTCCAGGGCCGGGAACTCGGAGTCCGTCATCTTGATCTCCTGGAGCGCCAGCACGTCCGGTTGCTGGGCTTCCAGCCAGGCCACCACGTGCGCCATGCGCGCGCGCAGACTGTTCACATTCCAACTGGCGATCTTCAATTTTGACTCCCGATCTCTGACTCATCCCTGGTGCAATCTGCCGGCCCGGCTTCCCTGCCGGGCGCTCGCCGGGGCGAAACAGTGTTTCGCCTAAATCACCGGCTCGCCCAGGAAGCTATTTTCACTACAACCCCTAAACGAAGTTTAGGCAGCGAGACCGTTGAGTCTCAAGAATGCATCCAGCGTCGGTTCGCGGCCCCGGAATTCCACGAACAATTCCATGGCTTTGCGACTGCCGCCCTGTTCCAGGATGCTGCGCATGAAGCGCCGGCCGGTGGCCTGGTCGAACACTCCGGCTTCCTCGAAGGCGCCGTAAGCGTCCGCCGCCAGCACCTCGGCCCACAGGTAGCTGTAGTAACCGGCCGCATAGCCGCCCGCGAAGATGTGGGAGAAGCCGTGGGCGAAGCGGTTCCAGGCGGGCGGTTGCACCACCGCCACCTCGCGGCGCACCGCTTCCAGCGTGCGCTGCACGAAGTCCGGAGCCGCGGGCCCCGGCGTCATGTGCAGGCGGAAATCGAACAGCGCGAACTCCAGTTGCCGCAGCAGGAACAGCGCGCTGTGGAAGTGCCGCGCGCCCTGCATCTTCTGGTACAGCTCCTCGGGCAGCTTGGCGCCGGTCTCGTAGTGGCCGCTCACGAGATCGAGCCCCACCCGGGTCCAGGCGAAGTTCTCGTGGAACTGGCTCGGCAGCTCCACCGCGTCCCAGGCCACCCCGTTGATGCCGCCCACCGAGGGGTAATCCACCTGCGTGAGCAGATGGTGCAGGCAATGACCCAGTTCATGGAACAGCGTCACCACGTCGTCGTGGGTGAGCAGCGAGGGCTTTTCCCTCAAAGGCGGCGGGAAGTTGCAGTTGAGGAAGGCCACCGGCGTCTGCAATCTGCCGCCCAGGCGGCGCCGTCCCAGGGTCTCGTCCATCCAGGCGCCGCCGCGTTTGGTAGAGCGGGTATACAGGTCGGTATAGAGGTGTCCCCGCAGGCTCCCGGACTCGTCGTGCAAGGCGAAGAGCTTGACGTCCTGGTGCCAGACGTCCGCGCCTGTCACTTCGCTGAAGGAAAGGCCGTAGAGCTTCTTCATCACCTGGAACAGGCCGGCCGTGACCTTGGGCGCGGGGAAGTAGGGGCGCAGCATCTCATCGGAGACGTGATAACGGGCTTCCTTCAGTTTCTCGCCGTAGTAGGTCATGTCCCAGGGTGCCAGCGAGGAGAGACCATCCCGCTCCAGGGCGAACTCGGCGAGTTCCAGCATCTCGTGCCGGGCCAGGGGTTTCACGCGCTGCACCAGGTCCTCGAGGAATCGCATCACCTCGGCGGGCGAAGCGGCCATCTTGTCCGCCAGCGAATAGGCGGCGTAGTCCGCGAAACCCGTGAGCAGGGCGGATTCCTGGCGCAGCGTGAGGATCTGCTGCATGACCTCGGTGTTGTCCCAGCGTCCGGCTATGGGACCCTGGTCGGAGGCGCGGGTGGCGAAGGCCGCATACAGCTCGCGGCGCAGCTCGCGGTCGTCCGCGTGGGTGATGACCGCGGAATAGGACGGGTAATCCAGGGTGAACACCCATCCCTTGAGGGAGCGTCGTTCCGCCTCGTGCCGCGCCTGCGCGAGCGCGTCCGCCGGGATGCCGGTGAGGCGTGACTCATCCTCCTCCTGCTTCACCCAACCCTGGGTGGCGTCCAGCAGGTTCTCTTCGTAGCGGGCATCCAGCTTGGAGAGCTGCTGGGAGACCTCCTTGAAGCGTGCCTTCTTCTCCGGCGGCAGGTCCACGCCCGCCAGCCGGAAGTCCAGGAGCGCGTCTTCGATGAGTTTCTGCTGCGCCGGCGAATACTGCTTCCAGGCCAAGCTCTCCTTGAGCAGGCGGAAACCGCGCTGCAGTCCGGCGTCCTGTCCGAGTTCGGTGCTGTATTCCGAGAGCTTGGGCAGGCAGGCGTTGTAGGCCTTGCGCAGATCCGGGTTGCTCATGGTGGCGTTGAGGTGCGCGACCGGCGCCCAGACCCGGTGCAGCCGGTCGCCCAAGGTCTCTTGGGGTTCGACGAAGCTCTGCCAGTCCGGCCCCGCGAGCGCGGAGAGGGCGGCGACCGCGGCGCGGTTGTCCGCCAGCACCGCGTCCACGGCGGGTTCCACGTGTTCAGGCTTGATCTGGGAGAAGGGCGGGAGCGCGTCCCAGTCGAGTAACGGATTGCTCATGGGCTTCTAGCCGGCTTGGGTCGCAGAGGTTATCACGGTGCCGCGGAGTTGACCGAAGGCGGCGGGGCGAAGCGCGCGTCCAGCAGCCAGGTGCCGTAGGCGCCGCCCACGAACAGCGCCAGCAGCGAAGCCAGCGTCAGCAAGCGCAGGCGCAGCATCAACTTCTCGCGGGACAGCGCTGAGATGACGAATTCGCGTCCATCGCGGGGGTGGCTCAGCACGTTCACAGGGGGACGTTTCAGGTTCTCCCGTTCCCTCTCCAGCACCAGGCGCCGCGCTTCCTGGCGCGCCGCATCCCATTCCTGGAAATCCACCTGGCCATCGTGGTTCTTGTCGAAGTGCTGCAGCAACCATGCCTGGTCCTTCTTCCAGGCGACCAATTGTTGGCGCACCTCTTCGTTGATCATGGCGCCGGATACGGGGTCCTGGGTGTGGAAATAGCCCAGTGCGCAGAGTTCCACGCCCTGCTCGATGCGGGACTCGGTGTAGCGGTAACGCCCGAAGAAGCTGCCGGTGCCGGGCCCGCCTTCGGGCATGGGTGAATCGCCGGACCAACTGTCCCGCGCCGAGGGCGTCACGTCGGACTTATCCGGATCCACCACGCACTGGCCGGTGCCATCGTCGATCATGAAGATGTCGGTGCTGGTGTCGTGGCTCGAGCCGTCCAGCGAACTCCAGCTGCCCCGGCTGCGGGAACGTGCCCGGATGCGGTAGCTCCACCACACGCAGGGTTTCCCGCTGAGCGGCGCGATGATCGGCGGCCCCGGCATGAGCCTGGCGGTGCCCCGCAGTTCCACGTAGCCCTGGGCTGCCGAGCGGATCACAGAGCGGGGCATATCCCTCAGCAGGTCGAGGCGCCGGTAGTAGCGCCATAGGCCGAAGACGCCTGCCAGGAACGCACCCCAGGCAAAGATGCAGAGATAGATGAAGTCCTTGAGCGGCAGGTAGTGGATCAGGTCCGCGTTGGACATCGGTCAGGCGAACAGGGATTTCACGTCTACGTCTTTCTTCTCGTCGTCGGCGAATTCCAGCAACTTCGATTCCTTGAAGCCGAACTGGCGCGCCAGGATCATCTCGGGGAAAGATTCGATGCGGATGTTGTAGAGGTTGGTGCTGTCGTTATAGACCTCGCGCCGATCGGCGATGCCGTTTTCCAGGCCCGAGATGCGCGACTGCAGCTGTTGGAAGGACTCGTTGGCCTTGAGCTGGGGGTAGGCTTCGGCCACGGCGTAGAGCTTGCCGATACTGGCACGCATCGCGGCTTCCGCCGGCCCCAGGGCCGCGACGTCGCCGGATTCGCGCGCCTGCTGCACGCCGGCGCGGGCCTGCATCACCTTCTCCAGGGTTTGCTGCTCGTAGCCCATGTACTGCTTGCAGGTCTCGACGAGCTTAGGGAGCTCGTCATGCCGCTGTTTCAGGAGCACGTCGATGTTGGCCCAGGCCTTGCCCACATTGTTCCTGAGCGTGACCAGGCCGTTGAATACCGAGATGACGTAGATCACCGCGACTACGATGATCGCCAGGAATACGAATCCACCTACGCTCATGGTTTCCCCATTCCCCTTGCGGGCGTTGTGTCTCGAGTATACATCGGGGTAATCCGGCGGCATTCAAGGCCCCGGGTCCGGGGTAAACTAGTCTGAGCAGGAGTGGGGTGGATGGGCAAGAACTGGGGCAGGCAGTGGCGTGAGTTCTGGCGCGGGCCGGACGCCGCCCTGTTGGTCGCGGGCGGCGAGGGCGAACGCCTGGCGGCGCGGGTTCGCGTGGTGGTGGTGGCGTTGCTGCTCATCACTCCCATCTACAAGATCATCTATTACCCCGATAACCCCGTGTTCTTGTGGGGTCTCGTCATCACCGCCGTGGCCATGGTGTTCGCGGTGGCGATCTTCGTCTATCTGCGCTATCGGCCCTACCGCTCCTGGCTGGGCTTCGCCAGCAGCATCCTGGATACCGGCTTCGTCACCGCGGCGCTGGCGCTGTTCGTGTTCGTAGGCTCGCCGCTGATCGCCGCCAACAGCAAGGTGGCCTTCGACATCTACTTCCTGTCCATCGTGGCCATGAGCCTGCGCCAGGACAAGCGCATCTGCCTGGTGGTGGGTGCGTTCACGGTGCTGCAGTACCTGGCGCTCATCGAGTTCATCACCCACGCCTACGACATCAATGCCCCCGAGATCCAGAACCCCTCCACCGGCACCTACAGCGGCGTGGACCAGTTCACGCGCATGGTGTTCCTGGCTGCGGCGGCGGTGATCAGCTATGCCATCGTCACCCGCTCCGAACGCCTCCTGTACCGTTCGATCCGCGACCCCATGACCGGGCTCTTCAACCGCGGTTATTTCGACACGCTGCTGGATTTCGAGATCGAGCGCGCGCGTCGCTACGGGCGCCGCTTCGCCCTGGTGATGGTGGATGCCGACCACTTCAAGCGCATCAACGACACCCACGGGCATCCCACCGGCGACTCCGTGTTGCGCGCACTGGCGCGGGCGCTGCGCCTGGGGGTCAGGCAGAGCGACGTGGTGGTGCGTTACGGCGGCGAGGAGTTCCTGCTGCTGCTGCACGAGACCGGCGACGGCTCTGCCTACGACAAGGCGGAGTCGCTGCGCCAGACCGTCAGCAAGCTGATCCTGAAGCCGGGGAGCAGTGGGCATTCCATCAAGCTCACCGTCAGCGCCGGGGTCGCCAACTACCCGGACGATGGCCAGACCGGACGTTCCCTGCTGACTACCGCCGATCAGCGCCTGTTGCGTGCCAAACAGGCGGGGCGGAATCGAGTGGTTGCGAGTTAAACTCTAAGCCCCATCCCTTTCCGGCCCAGTCCATGTCCATCCGCAGTTATACCGGTATCAAACCCGTCATCGGCCAGCGCGTCTACATAGATGAGAGCGCCGTGGTCATCGGCAAGGTGACCCTGGCGGACGATGCCTCCCTGTGGCCTTTCGCGGTGGCGCGCGGCGATGTGAACAGCATCGGCGTCGGCGCCCGCAGCAACATCCAGGACGCCACGGTGCTGCATGTGACCCACGACGGACCCTACAGTCCCGGCGGCATGCCGTTGGTGATCGGTGCGGACGTCACGGTGGGGCACAAGTGCCTGTTGCATGCCTGTACCGTCGGCGATCGCTGCCTCATCGGCATGGGTTCCATCGTCATGGACGGAGCGGTGGTGGAAGACGAGGTTCTGTTGGGCGCCGGCAGCCTGGTGAGTCCGGGCAAGCGCCTGGAATCCGGGTATCTCTACCGCGGCAGTCCGGCGCAGAAGATCCGGCCGCTCACGGCCGAGGAGCGCGCCATGCTGCTCTATTCCGCCCAGCATTACGTGCGCATGAAGGACCGCTACCTTGCGGGAGGCTGAGCCCGCGCCGCTGCACAGCGCGGGGCGCAACGCCCAGCAACTCCCGCGCCCCCTGCTGTGGATGCTGACGCCGGCCATGGCGATAGCGGCGGCGTGCTTGGCGCTCCTGTCCATGGATCACTGGAACTGGATCCGGGCGCTGCTGTGCGCCGTGTTCGCCGTCGCCACGCTGTGCCTGATGCTCGCTTGGGCGAGCCAGCAGCGCTACTGGTGGGCGCCGCGGGTCCTGGCAGGCCTCGTGACCTTGAGTTATCTCATGGCGGTGGTGCGCTTCTCCTGGTTCCCGGCCCCCGGCGCGCCGGGTCCGCACCTGCCGCTGCTGTTCCTCGCCACCGTGGGCTTCATGGTGTGCGGCGTGCCGTCCCTGAGTTTCATGTTGTGGGGCCACACCCGCGGCAAGCTGGCTCGCGGCGACGTGCAGCGCGCCACGCCCATGGACCATTGGACCGCACGGCTCATGCCGGTGCTCGCCTATGGCACCTGGTTCGCGGTGGGCGTGTATCTCCTGAGCCTGCTGGTCTCCTGAGCTTGGTCACATCGCCGGCGCGGCCGTATGCTCGCAGTGTGCGTCCCAGTCGGCCCATTCCATGATCCTCACCATCGGTCACTCGACCCGGCCTTTCGACGAGCTCCTGAGCCTGTTGCAGGAGCATCGGGTGATGCTGCTCGCCGATGTGCGCAAGGTGCCGCGCTCGCGTCACAACCCGCAATACAACAGCGATACCCTGGCACGGACCTTGGCCGCGGCCGGGCTCGCCTACCGCCACATGCCGGGGCTCGGTGGCCTGCGCAAGCCACGCAAGGATTCCCTCAACATGGGCTGGCGCAACGACAGCTTCCGCGGTTATGCGGACTACATGCAGACCCCGGAGTTCGAAGCCGCGCTTGCCGAGTTATTGGCGCTGGCGGAGCGTGGCTGCGTCTGCATCATTGCGCCGAAGCGGTGCCCTGGCGCTGCCATCGCTCGCTCATCAGCGATGCTTTGCTGGTGCGGGGCGTGGAGGTGCGGCATATCATGTCCCCCGACCAGACCCCGCAGCACGTGCTCACGGGTTTCGCCGAAGTCCATGGCACCCACGTGACGTATCCTTTCGCCCTGGAGGGCTGAAGTATGGAATATCTGCACAGCATGATCAGGGTCTCGGATCTCGAGCAGACCGTGGACTTCTTCTGCAAGAAACTCGGTTTCACGGAGATCAGCCGCGCCGACCATGAGAAGGGCCGCTACACCCTGGTGTTCCTGGCGGCCCCGGGGGATGCCGAAGCCGCGCGCCGGAAGAAGGCACCCATGGTGGAGCTGACCCATAACTGGGACGAGAAGGGCTATGCCGGTGGGCGCAACTTCGGTCACCTGGCCTACCGGGTGGAAGACATCTACGCCCTCTGCCAGAAGCTCATGGACGCCGGTGTCACCATCAACCGTCCGCCCCGCGACGGCCATATGGCCTTCATAAGGACACCCGACAACATCTCCATCGAGTTGCTGCAGAAGGGCGATGCCCTGCCTCCCAAAGAGCCATGGAAGAGGATGCCGAATACGGGGACCTGGTGAACCAACGCGTGAAACCGCGCCTATAACCACGTAAACTTCGCGCTCCCAAGACGCCGGAGCCTTCCGGCGACCCATAATTTTCGGGAGCTTCACATGGCCAAGATCGGTGTCATCGGCGCAGGCATGGTGGGCAGCGTCATCGCCCAGGACCTGGCTGCCAAGCATGAGGTCACCTCTGCCGACATCAGCGCCGCGGCGCTGGAACGGCTGGCCAAGAAGGGCATCAAGACCCAGGTGCTGGACAGCCGCGACCCCGCCGCCATCAAGGCCTTCGTGCAGCCCTTCGATCTGATCGTCAGCGCGGTCCCGGGCTTCATGGGATTCGCCACCCTGCGCACCCTCATTGAGGCCGGCAAGGACGTCTCGGACATCTCCTTCTTCCCCGAGAACTCCCTCGAGCTCGACGCGCTCGCGAAGCAGAAAGGCGTGCGCGTCATCACCGACGTGGGCGTGGCGCCGGGCATGGACAACGTGATCCTCGGGCAGTTCGACAGGCGCATGAAGGTGACGCGCTTCGAATGCCTGGTGGGCGGCTTGCCGCAGAAGCCGGAGCGCCCCTTCCTCTACAAGGCGCCGTTCTCGCCCATCGACGTGATCGAGGAGTACACCCGTCCGGCGCGCCTGCAGCGCGGCGGCAAGGTGGTGACGCTGCCGGCCCTGACCGAGCGCGAGATGATCAAGTTCGAGAAGCCCGGCGACCTCGAGGCCTTCAACACCGACGGCCTGCGTTCCCTGCTCTTCACCATGTCGCACATCCCGGACATGGCGGAGAAGACCCTGCGCTATCCGGGGCACATCGCGCTCATCGAGGACCTGAAGCAGTCGGGCTTCTTCGGCGAGACACCGGTGGAGGTCAAGGGCGCGAAGGTCGTGCCGCTGGACGTCACCGCGCGCCTGCTCATCGACCAGTGGAAGCTCAAGCCCGGCGAGCCGGAGCTCACGGTGATGCGCATCACGGTGGAAGGCGAGGAGCCGGGCCAGCGCGTGCGCCACGTCTGGGACATGTATGACGAGTTCGACCCCAAGACCGGGTTCTCCTCCATGTCCCGCACCACCGGCTTCACCTGCGCGGCGGCCGCCAACCTGCTGCTGGACCGGACCTACGACGTGACCGGCGTGCATCCGCCGGAGCACGTGGGCGCCGTGGACGCCTGTTACAGCTACATGCTGGCGTATCTCGCCGAACGTGGCGTGCACTACAAGCAGCGCAGCCAGAAGCTCTGAGCGGATGGCGAAGCCGCAGGTCGCGGCAGCGCTTAGCTGATATATCCAGCGCGCAGACTGATATCCCAGCGCACCGGGCGCACCACCTTCGGGTCGCCCCAGGCCTTCAGCAACTCGTCACCCACCAACTGGACCGGGTCCCGGCCGTTCTTCTTGATGTAGTTCTGGGTAGCGGACCAGCTGCGCAGGTAACCCACGTAGCCTTCCAGAGGCCACTGCATTTCCATCTGGAAGCGCGGCAGCTCCACTTCCGGGAACGGGAAGTCCAGGTCCGCGTAGTGTCGCTCCACGTGCTTGCGCTCCGGCGGCCAGTAGGCGTCCCCCAGGATGCTTTCGTAGAGACGCTGCATGGCTGCGTCCACGCCGGGGCCCACGCTACAGTGCATGTAGCAGGAGCAGGCCAAGAGCGCCTGGGGCTTCGCCACCCGCCGCGCTTCCGCGTAGAACTTCGGCAGGTCGAACCAGTGCAGGGCCTGGGCCACGGTGATGAGCGCGACGCTCTGGTCCGGCAGGCCGCTGGCTTCCGCCGGTGCCACCGCATAGTGGATCTTGGGATGGGGCGTGGCCGCGGCGATTTGCTTGTCGCTGGCGTCGGTGGCCTCCACCCGGTCGAAGAACTCCGCCAGGCCGAGCGCGGCCTGGCCGTTGCCGGTGCCGCAGTCCCACACGCATCCCCGGTCCGGCGCGAGAGCCGCCAAAGCCTTGAACAGGGCGGCGGGGTAGGCGCCGGGCCGATAGCGGGAATAGTCGGCGGCGTGGCCGGAAAAGTAATCTTTGAAGGACCCCTGTGCCATGGGCCTATTATAAGTCCGTCAGCGCGGAGGCCCGCGCGAGGAGAAGAACAATGAAAGTACTGGCGATGGTGGGCAGCCTGCGCAAGGGCTCATACAACAAGTTGGCGCTCAGGGCCGCCATCGAACTCAAGCCCGCGGGCATGGAGATCATCACCGCCGAGATCGGCGACCTGCCCCTGTACAACGACGACGTGCGCGAGGCGGGCTATCCGCCGCCGGTGCAGAGGCTGCGGGAGCAGGTGCGAGCCGCCGATGCGCTCCTGTTCGTCACGCCGGAATACAACTACTCGGTGCCCGGCGTCCTGAAGAACACCATTGACTGGTGCTCGCGCCCGCCGGACCAGCCGCTGGACGGCAAGCCCGCAGCCATCATGGGTGCCTCCACCGGCAAACTCGGTACCGCCCGCGCCCAATATCACCTCCGGCAGATCTGCGTGTTCGTGAACGTGTTGCCACTGAACCGCCCCGAGGTGATGCTGGCGGGCGCCGCCAAGCTCTTCGACGCGGACGGCCGCCTCAACGATGAGCCCACCCGCAAGTTCATCGGCGATCTTCTGGTGAGTCTTGAGGCTTGGACATCAAAGTTGCAGAAAAAATGATGAAAAAGAGAAGGGCCCCTCTGGGCCCTTCTCATAATCAGCCGAAGACTTAAGCCTCAGTGTTCGGTGGCTTCGCCGCCGGTGGCCGAGATCCACTTCATCACCGGGATCATGGCGATGGCCAGCACCGTGAAGCCCAGCGCCCAGTAACCCAGTTCCATGCACAGGTTGGTGTAGAGCGGCAGGGACTGCATGGGATCGGTGACGTTGTCCGGCACGCTGGCGTAGGTCGCCACGATGCCGCCCAGGTACTGGGAGATGCCGGTGGCCAGGAACCACAAGCCCATCACGAAGCCACGCATCTTGGGTCCTACGTAGCGGGCCACCATCGCCAAGCCCAGACCGCTGATGAGCAGTTCGCCCAGGGATTGCAGGCAGTAGCCCCAGACCATCCACCACAGGGAGATCTTGCCGGCCACGGCGAAGTGTCCACTCATCCCGTAGATGAAGAAGCCTGCCGCCAGGACCACGAAGCCCATGGCGAACTTGGTGGAGATGTGGAAATCGCCACCCTTGCTCTTGCCCCAGCGGTTGTAGAGCAGCGCCAGTATCGGGCTCAAGACGAAGATCCAGAAGGGGTTCAGCACCTGCACCTGGCCCGCCGGTGCCAGGTAGCCGTAGAAGTTGAGATCCACGTTGCGCAGTGCGAACAGGGTCAGGGAAGTGGACATCTGTTGGTAGTAGATGAAGAACGCCACGGTCTGCACGGTGAGGATGAACACCGCCAACACGCCCTTCTTCTCGTTGCTGTTACCCACCCACCACATCCAGCCGAAGATGAACAGCGCGGCGATACCGGCCAGCCAGACGATGCCGCGCGCCAGGTCGAGGTTCTGGATGATGAAGGTCACCGCCACGATACACAGCACCATGCCGGCCAGCACCAGGCCGAGCTTGCGGGTGTCGAGCGGCTTGAAGTCCGGCTCCGAGCCCACGTGGGCGAGATGGCGCCGCATGAAGAAGAAGTTGATCTGGCCCACCGCGAGGCCGACGGCGCAGAGGGCGAAGGCCACGTGCCAGCCCCACCACACGGCGAACAGCGGGGTGAAGGTCTGGGAGATGAAGGCGCCCAGGTTCACCGCCATGTAGTACATGGTGAAGGCGCTGTCGAGCTTGGCGGACTCGCCCTGGTAGAGCTTGGAGATGACGTTGGCCGGGTTGGCCTTGAAGACGCCGCCGCCCACGGCGACGATGGCCAGCGCCGGGAACACCAGTGCCGGTATGGGCAAGGACAGCAGGATGTAGCCGGCGGTCAGGAAGGTGGCGCCCACCACGGCGGTGCGCTTGCTGCCCAGGATCTTGTCGCCGATCCAGCCGCCGATGGCGGGGACTGCATAGGCCATGGCGGTGAAGGCGCCGAAGGTGAGGTTGGCGCGGTCGTCGCTGTAGCCCAACTGCTGCACCATGTACAGCACGATCACCGCGGTCATGCCGTAGTAACCGAAGCGCTCCCACATCTCGATGAGGAACAGGGTCACGAAGCCGAGCGTCTTGGACGGCGTCATGGTCTTGGCGGCGGCGACGGTGGCATTCATAGGTTGTTCCCCGGGGTGATGAGGGGGTCAGAAGGCTGTCATGCAACATAATCGACCGCCTTTTAGTACCACGAATGTGACCGCCCTGTGAAGCTGGCTCACGGGTATGTACCCGCTGGTCCTCTTGGGCTGCGGGGCGTTATGGTGTCGGGGCCGGCTCGCCACAGGTATGTCGCATGATCGATCTCTATTACTGGCCCACGCCCAACGGACAGAAGATCCGCATCTTCATGGAGGAGTCGGGGCTCCCGCACCGCGCCCACAAGGTGGATATCGGCAAGGGCGAGCAATTCAAGCCGGAGTTCCTGGCCATCTCGCCCAACAACCGCATCCCCGCCATCGTGGACCAGGACCCTGCAGGCGGGGGTGGACCGCTCCCGGTGTTCGAATCCGGAGCGGTGCTCTGGTATCTGGGTGAGAAGACCGGCAAGTTCCTGCCGAAGGATCTGCGCGGACGGATGGACGTGCTGCAGTGGCTGTTCTGGCAGAACGCGGGTCTGGGGCCCATGGCCGGGCAGAAAGGGCATTTCAGCTACTACGCGCCGGAGGATCTGCCCTACGCCATCGACCGCTACACCAAGGAAGTGGGGCGGCTATTCGGCGTGCTCAACAAGCGCTTGGCCGATCGCGAGTTCGTGGCGACCCATTACTCCATCGCCGACATGTCCTGCTACACCTGGGTGGTGCCCTGGAAAGGCTTGGGGCAGGACATGGGGGACTTCCCGCACCTGAAACGCTGGTTCGAGAGCATCAAGGCGCGGCCCGCGGTGGAGCGAGCCTATGAAGGCGTGCCGGAACCCTATACCCAGAAGCGCAAGTTCACGGACGAGGAGCGCAAGACGCTCTTCGGCCAGACCCACAAAGACCGATAGGCCCTAAAACAGTTCTTGTTGTCCGCCCGCCGGCGGCACCTTGAAATGCGAGGTGTCCAGGCGCATGCGGCTGCCGAAACCCATGTTCAGCTGCTTGGTCGCAAGTGCGAATCTCTGCGCTATCAGTTCCGCGAATAGCCCGGTGCCGCGCATGCGGGTGCCGAAGCCGGAGTCGTATTCCTGCCCGCCGCGCGATTGCCGGATGATGCTCATCACGTGCTCGGCCTTGAGCGGATAGTGCACCGCCAGCCATTCCTTGAAGAGCTGTTTCAGCTCATAGGGCAGGCGCAGCAGTGTGTAGCCCGCGCCGCGGGCCCCGGCTGCGGCGGCTGCTTCCAGGATGGATTCCATCTCCATGTCGTTCACCACCGGGATGATGGGCGCGGTCATCACGCCCACCGGCACGCCTGCCGCAGACAGCTGTTCTATCACCTTGAGTCTTCCTGTCGGGCTGCCGGCGCGCGGCTCCAAGTGACGCTTGAGATCGTTGTCCAGGGTGGCGATGGTGACCATCACCACCACCAGGTTCAGCTTCGCCAGCTCCGAGAGGATGTCGAGGTCGCGCGGTGAGGCGGTACTCTTGGTGATGATGGTGCAGGGGTGTTTGAAGCGCAGCATCACTTCCAGGATGCTGCGGGTCACTTTCAGCTTCCGCTCGATGGGCTGGTAGGGATCGGTGTTGGCGCCGATGGTGATGGATTGCACGCGATACGAGGGTTTGCGCAACTCCTCATCCAGGAGTCGCGCCGCCTCGGCCTTGTAGAAGAGCTTGGTCTCGAAGTCGAGGCCCGGCGAGAGGTTGAGGTAGGCGTGGCTGGGCCGCGCGTAGCAGTAGATGCAGCCGTGCTCGCAGCCCTTGTACGGATTGATGGATTGGTTGAAGGGGATGTCCGGCGACTGGTTGCGGGTGATGATGGTGCGGGTCGGGTCCGCCTTCACGATGGTCTCGATGGGAGCCGGTTCGTCTTCCGGATCCGGCAGCCGGTCCCAGCCGTCGTGCACGCTCTCCTTGCGCACGCTCTCGAAACGGCCCTCCGGGTTGGAGAGGGCGCCGCGGCCTTTTTGCTGGACAGTGGACATACCCATGGTGAGTCAGCCTTATACCTGTATATATATACAGTATAACTCACTTTACCCCTCTGGTTTTGGGGCTTCCAAGGCCCCGTGCTAAGGTACAAGCCGACCCGAAGCCAGACGCCCGTCGCCATGCTTTCCAAGCTGAAATCGCCCCTCATGCCGTTCCTGTGCGGCCTATTGGCTGCCTGCGCATCGGCTCCCAAGAACCCCACCACGGCCTCCGCACCCGCGGCCCAGCCCGCCGTGCCGGCGCTGATTGCCACACCTCTGAATGACAGTGCTGCCGCGTCCATCGAGGCGCGGGTCCCGGTGCAGCAGGACGCCTTCATGCTGCTGCGCTTCATGCTGCAGCCGGACGGACGGGTGCAGGGGGCCGAGATCCTCTCCAGCGAGTTGCCGGAAGACACCAGCAATGCGGTCCTGGGCGCCTTCGGCACGATGCGTTTCCGTGCCTATGAGGAAAGCGGCAAGGCCGTGAGTCACCTCTTCACCTATCCCCTGTTCTTCGGCCCCGACGCGGTGCCGGACCGGACCCGTTACTTCTGCGAGCATATGGCCGAGGTGTACAAGCCGCGCGACCGTTGCGACATGGTGACCCAGGGCAGCTGGCGCGTGTACCGAATCACCCCCGCCTATCCCGATGCCATGCTCTCGACCCCGGTGCCGGGGCAGGTGACCTTGAGCTTCGATCTCGAGCCGAGCGGCGTGCCCTCCAACGTGAAGGTGTTGCACTCGGATCCGCCGGGCGTGTTCGATACCGCCGCCGTGGTCGCGCTGCAGCAGTGGTACTTTGAGCCGCTGGACGGCCCACCTCCCGCCGGCGTGCAGCACGCCAGCGTCACGGTGAACTTCAAGCCACCCGCCGGGGGCTATTGATGTACCGCGTCTATGGGATGAGCAGTTCGGGCAACTGCTACAAGGTGCGCCTCCTGCTCACGCAGCTCGAAGAACCTTTCGAGTGGGTCGAGACCAGCACGCTGAAGAAAGAGACCCGCACCGCGGAGTTCCTGAAGCTCAACGCCAACGGCAAAATCCCGCTGCTGCAACTGCCGGACGGGCGCGTCCTGCCCGAGTCGGACGCCATCCTGTGCTATCTCGCGGAAGGCACGGTGTTCCTGCCGGCGGACCGCTGGCTGCGCGCCGAGGTGCTGCAGTGGCTGTTCTGGGAGCAGTACAGCCACGAGCCTTACATCGCCACCGCGCGCTTCATCAAGTATTTCGCCAAGAACCTGGATGAGCCGACGCTGCCGCAGAAGATGGAGCGGGGTTACCAGGCCTTGGGGGTGATGGAGCAGCACCTGGCCGACCGGCAGTTCTTCGTCTGCGAGACTTATACCGTGGCGGACGTGGCCCTCTACGCCTATACCCACGTGGCGCACCAGGGCGGCTTCGACCTCGAACGCTTCCCCGCAGTGCGCGCCTGGTTGGGCAGAGTGGCATCGCAACCGCGTCATCTACCTCTGACGTGGTGAGGTAATCTGGGTCCAGGCCGGACCGTGAGGGAGGGGATCATGACGCGTAGCCGATTCCGCTGGGTGGTCATCGCCCTCATCTTCTTCATCACCGTGACGAACTACGTGGATCGCAATGCGATCTCTTTCGCCATCGGCGACATGGGACAGCAGCTCGGTTTCGCTGCTGGCGACAAAGGCTTGGTACTGGGTGCTTTCGGTATCGGCTATGCCATCACGGTGTTCTTCGGTGGAATCTGGGCCGATCACTATGGCGCACACCGCACCCTCGCCGCCGCCTGCCTGGTGTGGTCGCTCGCTATCGGTATGACGGGGCTGGCCGCCGGCTTCGGCATGCTGGTGGCGGCCCGGGTGGGTCTCGGCCTCGCGGAAGGCCCCAACTTTCCGGCTCTCAATCGAACCGTGGCAGACTGGCTTTCCAGCCGTGAACGGGCCATTGCGCTGTCCAATTCACTGGTCGCCGTACCGTTGGCCGGCGTGGTGGGAGGGCCGGTGGTGACCCAGCTCATGGCGGCTTTCGGCTGGCGCACCATGTTCCTCGTGCTCATGGTCATCGGCCTGGCATGGCTGCCGTTCTGGTGGTTCCTGTTCCGGGACTTCCCCGAGCACAGTTCCCGGGTCGACGATGCGGAGCTGAGGCATATCCGCGACGGCGCCGAGTCACGACGTGACGGGAAGAGCATCGAGATGCACGCGGCGCGGCGTCATAGCCCCGGCCTGTGGCGTTTCTTGCTCACCAATCCCACATTACTCGCCAACAACTGGGCCTTCTTCGTCTTTGGCTATTCCCTATTCTTCTTCTTCACCTGGTTGCCGAGCTATTTCCAGCAGGCTTATCAACTCAACCTGAAGGCGGTGGGGCTGTTCACTGTGCTGCCATGGCTGCTGGCGGCACTGCTGCTATGGGGTTGCGGCTATCTCTCGGACTTCGTGCTGCGCCGCACCGGCAAGCTGCGGCTGGCCCGTTCCTATCCCATCTGGATCTCGCAGTTGCTGGCGGGGGTATGCATCCTGCCACTGATCGCGACCCACCAGTTGTGGGTGGCGCTCATATTCGTCTCCTTAGCGGTGGGGCTGAGTCTCTCCGCCAATGCGGCCTTCTATGCCATTAACGTCGATGTGGTACGGGAACGCTCCGGCACTGCGCTGGGGGTGATGGATACGCTGCTGGCGCTGGCGGGTTTCATCGCGCCGGCAGTCACTGGCTGGCTGGTGGAACACACCGGCAGCTTCGCTACGCCATTCTGGGTTTTGGCGGGGCTTTCGTTATCGTCCGTGGTGGTGGTAATCCTTTTCCACAAGCCTGACGAGGCGCGTTTCTCACGGGCCTGAAAAAAGACGCCCACCTTGCGGTGGGCGTCTTCGTCTTCCTTCAGCTATGCAGCTTACTGAGGCGTCGCGTCGTCATAGAACTTCGCTAGATCCGCTTTCAGTTTCTTCAGTGCCGACTCATGCATGTAGATCATGTGGCCGGACTCGTAGAATCCGTAGCGCAGGTTCTTCTGCAGCGAGTCATCCAATCCCATGTGATCCAGGGTGTACTCGGTCTCGAAGAAGGGCGTGGCGAAGTCGTAGTAGCCGTTGGCCGAGAACACCAGGAGATGCGGGTTCTGGGTCATGGCGATGCGCAGGTCCTCCGCCACGTCGAACAGCGGTGACTTGTTGCCGTCCACCTTGTGGCTCCAGTCCCAGTCGCCGCCCACGTCATACGAGGTGGGCCGGTAGCTCATGTCCGTCTCGAACTTGAGCTCGGTGCGCACATAGTTGTTGAAGGACGCCACGAAGGCCGGACCGAAGGCGCTGGAGGCGGGGTCGCTCTCCGGGGACTCGCCGGCGGAGTCGTGGTCGATGCCCAGATACCGTGCGTCCAGGCGGCCCGTGACGCGGGTCTCGTCCCTGAGCAGGCTCTTCTGGAAGCGGTCCGGAGTGATGCGCAGCTTGGCCTCCAGGATGTAGTCGGTGCTCAAGCCCGTGAAGGCCGCGAGCTTGGCGGCAATCGCCTGGCGCTCGTTTGGCGTGAGCTTGTCACCCTTGGAGAGCGCGGTGGCGTATTCACCCAGGGCGAACTCGCGGGCCTGCTGTACGAACGTCGCGACGTCGGCCGGCGGGTTCGCTATCTTCTTGTGGTACCAGGCGGTGGCCGCCATGGTGGGCAGGTACAGTTCGTAGGGCTCGTCCACTGCGTAGTTGGGGCCGAAGAAATCCACGTAGGGGTCGAGCCAGGAGGACACCAGCACCACGCCGTTCAGCGCGATGCCCTTGCCTTCGAGCCAGGCCGAGAGGCCGGCGGCGCGGGTGGTGCCATAGCTCTCGCCCAGCAGGAACTTCGGGCTGTTCCAACGATCGTTCTGGCTGATATAGCGCTGGATGAAACGGCCGAAGGCCGAGATGTCCTGGTCCACGCCGTAGAAGTCCTTGGGCTCGCCCTTGCCGACGATGCGGCTGAAACCGGTCCCGATGGCGTCCACGAACACCAGGTCGCTCTTGTCCAGCAGGGTGTAGGCGTTGGGCGCCAGGTTATAGGGCGAGGGCGGGGTCGGCGCCGCATCCGGCGTCACCACCCGCATCGGGGCGAAGGAACCCATGTGCAGCCACATGCTGGAGGAGCCGGGGCCGCCGTTGAAGATGAAGGTCACCGGGCGCTTGTTGTCGCCGCTGGTGTAGGCCACATAGAACATGCTGGCCTCGGCCTCATCCTTGTCGTTCTTGATGAGCAGGGTGCCGGCGGTGGCGTCATAGCTCATGCTCTTGCCGTCCACGCTCACGCTATGGCGCGTCACGGACTTCAGTTCCTTGGGGATGGGGGCGGCCTTCGAGTCGGACTTGGCGTCGGGAGCATCGTCGGCGAAGGCCGGCAGGGCGGCCAGGAGGCCCAGCATCAGGATCAGTGCGAACTTCTTCATGGTTCTCTCCTTATTTTCGCGACGCTCAGCGCGTGGCGGTGGCGTCGTAGAACTTGGCGAGGTCGGCCTTCATGGCCTGCAGCGCGGGCACGTGCAGGTAGATCATGTGGCCGGACTCGTAGTAGCCGAACTGCACGTTGGCGCGCAGGGTGGGATCCAGTCCCAAGTGATCGAAAGTGTATTCGCTGGCGCCGAAGGGCGTGGCCAGGTCGTACCAGCCGTTGGCCACGAACACCTTGAGGCGCGGGTTCTGGCTCATGGCCTGGCGCAGGTCCTCGGCCACGTCGAGCGAGCCCGGCCACCAGGGATTGAAGCCGTTCTTGTGCTTCCAGTCCCACTCACGGCCGGCGCCGTCGGCGGAGAGCTTGTAGATCCGGTCCGGCGTGTACTGCAGCTGGTCCGCCATATAGCTGTGGAACGCAGCGCTATAAGGTCCGCTGATGTAGGAATTGGCCGGGTCGAACTCAGGCGTTTCGCCGGCGTTGTCCAGGTCGATGCCGGTGTAGCGCGCGTCCAGGCGGCCCACGGTGTGGCCCTCGTCGCGGGTCAGCTCCTTCATGAAGCGGAAGCAGTTGATGCGCAGGCGGGTCTCGGTGAGGTAGGTCTCGGAGAGGCCGCTGTACTGGGAGAGCTTCTTCAGCACGTCGGCGCGGGTGGCGGCGTCGAGCTTGTCGCCCTTCATCAATGCGTCCGCGTATTCGCCGAAAGCGAAGTCACGCACCTGCTGGATGAAGGCCTTGAAGCCTGCAGGCTTCGGGTTGAGCTTGCCGTGGTAGTAGGCGATGGCCGCGTAGCTCGGCAGGTTGGTGATGAAGGGCAGATCGTTGCCCACGTTGAAGCTCTCGGTGGCGAAATCCAGGATCGAGGACACCAGGATCACGCCGTTCAGCGCCACGCCGTCATCGGTGAGGATGTTCGAGAGCAGCGCCGAGCGGGTGGTGCCATAGCTCTCGCCCATGAGGTACTTGGGGCTGTTCCAGCGGTTGTTCTTGGAGAGATAGCGCTGGATGAACTGGCTGAAGGCCTTGCCGTCCTGATCCACGCCCCAGAAATCCTTGTCCTTGGACTTGCCCACCGCGTGGCTGTAGCCGGTGCCGATGGCGTCGATGAACACCAAGTCGGTCTTGTCCAGCAGCGAGTATTGGTTGTCGATCAGCTGGTAGGGAGCGGCTGGCGTGGACTGGGCATCCGACGTCACCACGCGCTTCGGACCGACGGAGCCCATATGCAGCCAGATGGTGGCGGAGCCCGGGCCACCGTTATAGAGGAAGGTCACGGGACGATGCCCAAGGTCGGCGCCGTCCTGGGTGTAAGCCACGTAGAACATGCTGGCCGTCGGCTCATCCTTGTCGTTGCGGATCAGCAGCGTGCCGGCGGTGGCGGTGTATTTGATGGTGCTGCCGCCCACGCTCAGGCTGTGGTGGCTGACCGCACTGTCTTCCTTGGGTTTCGCCTCAGAGTCCGAGGGGGCCGCCGCCGCGGGCGCATCGGCAGTCTTGGCTGCCGGGGCATCGTCGGCATAAGCCGGCAAAGCCAGCCCCAAGGGCAGGATGAGGACGAGGAGCGCAAGCAGACGTCGCATGGAAGACCCCCATAAGATCCGAAGGAACCGGGAGGGTACTCCGCCCGGCAAGGCTTAAGCCATACGGGTTCGGCCGCATGACACCCCTAGGACAGGCCCGAGATGCCTATGTTCCGGGGAAATAGGGCATTTTTAGGTCGCTCAAAGGAGATGCCCGCCTTGCGGCGGGCATCTCGAAGCATGTCTTGAAAGACCCTGGGATCAGGGCTTCAGCACTTCATCGTAGAACCTGCCCAAGTCGGCCTTGAGGGCCTTATGGGATTCCGGGTTGAGATAGATCATGTGTCCGGAAGGGTAGTAGCCATACTCTACGTGCTTGGCCAGGTCCGCCGGCAGGCCCATCTGCTGCAGGTCGAACTCGGTCTTGAAGAAGGGAGTGGCGAGATCGAACCAGCCGTTGGCCGAGAACACGTGCAGGCGCGGGTTCTCGCGCATGGCTTGGCCTAAGTTCGCGGCCACGTCCGGCAGCGGCGGGGTACGGAAACCGGGACGGCCCGGTAGCTCGTGCTTGAAGTCCCAGTTGCGGATCACGTCGTAGCCCGTGACGTGGTAGCTGCCATCGCCCGTGTACCCCAGGTCGTTGCGCAGGTAGCGGTTGAAGGCGGCGGTGAAGGCGGCGCTGATGGCGGTATCGGAGGCGTCGTAATCCGGTGTCTCCTCGGCGTCGTCCACGTTGATGCCCTCGAAGCGCGCGTCGTAACGGCCCATGGTGCGGTCGTCACCACGCAGGAGCTCGGCGCGGAAACGTGAAGCGGTGACGCGCAGGTTCGCCTGTTTCAGATAGTCCTCGCTCAAGCCGGTATAGGCGTGCAACTTGTCCAGCACCTGCTGATATTCCGCCGCCGACAAGGCATCGCCCTGGTAGAGCGCGTCCGCGTATTCGCCGCGGGCGAAGGCGCGCACCTCGTTGAGGAAGGATTTCAGGTCAGCCGGCTTGTTCGGCAGCTTGTCATGGAACCAGGCGATGGCGGCGTAGGAGGGCAGGTAGCTCACGTACTCCAGGTCCGTGCCCGGCATGGTGTCGCCGTAGTTCAGCACCGAGGACACCAGGATCACGCCGTTCATTGCGACGCCCTTGCCCTGCAGCCAGTCCACGAGATACGCGGAACGGGTGGTGCCGTAGCTCTCGCCCAGCAGGAACTTGGGGCTGTTCCAGCGGTTGTTGAGGCTCAAGTAACGCTGGATGAAGCGGCCGAAGGCGTCCACGTCCTCGTCCACGCCCCAGAAGTCCTTGCCCTCGGCCTTGCCCACGGGCTCGCTCATGCCGGTGGACATGGCGTCGATGAACACGAGGTCGCTCTTGTCCAGCAGGGTGTTCTGGTTCTGCACCAGGTCATAGGGCGGCGGCGGGGTGGCGGTGCCATCGCTCGTCACCACGCGCATGGGGCCGAAGGCACCCATGTGCAGCCAGATGGAGGAGGAGCCGGGACCGCCGTTGTAGAGGAAGGTCACGGGGCGATGGTCGGTGTCCTTGTTGCCGTCCGCGACGTAGGCCACATAGGACATGCTGCCCACCGGCTCGTCCTTGTCGTTCTTGATGACCAGGTTGCCGAAGGTGGCGGTGTAGGCGATGGATTTGCCGCCCACCTCGATGCTGTGATGGGTGACGTACTTGTCTTCCTTCGGCACCGGCTTCACTTCCGGCGCCGGCGGCTTGGCGCCCGGCATATCGTCAGCGGCGACGGCGACGCCGCTGACCAGTGCCATGGATACGAATCCTATTAGAAAGCGTTTCATCTGAATCCTCCTTTGAACGTTATCCCCAGCTTCTCTTTATATTCGCTCGAATCTAAGCAATTGAAATTCGGCGCATGGATGTGCCGCACGCGAACCATGCACGTCTTCGTGCTTGGTTCGACGTCAGCGAGTCCGGACCCTTTCCCTTCGTGCTTCTGCCCTCGGGAAAGTCCAGCCACACATCCATGTGCGGCGTTCATGGCTTCGCCATGAATCCAGACTCGCGAAACCCGAAAAATCCTGGGACGGATTTTTCGGGCTTACGATGCGGAAGCAACGCGGAACGCGTCGCGAGTCATGTTCTCGGGTCCGGTAGCCTTCGCCACCACGTTGTCCTCGATGCGGATGCCACCGAACTTGCGGAAGTTATCAACCTTGGCCCAGTCCACGAAGCGGTTGTTGTCGCTGGCTTTGAGCTCCGCCAACAGCGCGTCGATGAAGTAGAGGCCCGGTTCGATGGTGACCACGTAACCCTCCTCCAGCACGCGGGTGGTACGCAGGAAGGGATGGCCTTCGGGGCGGGGGATGACGCCGCCGGCGGGACCGGCCTGCAGGCCCGCCACGTCGTGGACCTGCAGCCCCAGGAGGTGGCCCAAGCCGTGCGGGAAGAACGCGGCGCTGATGCGGGCATCCACGATGGCTTCCGCCGGCAGCTTCACCAGGCTGGTCTTCTCCAGGATGCGCGACACCGCATGGTGGGTCTCCACGTGCAGCTGCTTGAAGTCCACTCCGGGCTTCACCTGCGCCGCCAGCTTCTGCTGCTCGGCATCGAGTGCATCGATCAGGGCCTGGAACTCGTCGCCCTTGGCCGAATAGGTGCGGGTGATGTCCGAGGCGTAGCCGTGGAACTGGGTACCGGCGTCGATGAGGAAGGAGTGATAGGCGGCGGGCTTCTGGTGCTGCCAATGCTGGTAGTGCAGGGTGGCGGCGTGTTCGTTGAGCGCCACGATGGCGTGATAGGCCTGCTGGTCGTCCACCTGGCCCGAGCCCATGACGAAAGCTTCATGGATCTCGTACTCGGAGGCGCCGGCGCGGAAGGCTTTCTCGGCGGCGATGTGGCCGCGCACCCCGGAGCGGCTGGCGTGGCGCATGCACTCCAGTTCATAAGGCGTCTTGGCGGCGCGGGCGTAGTGCAAGGGGCTCAGCAGGTTCTCAGGGTTCGTCGCGGCGAAACCCCAGCTCGCGAACTCCTCGCGCCGCTCGCCGATGAAGGCGCGTTTCGCGGCGTTGGGCAGCGCCGTCTTGGCGTCGCCCGCCTGCTTCACCACCCGGATGTCGAAATGCTCAACCCAATGACCCGTGGGCGGCGCCGGCGGCACGTGCCAATAGTCATCCGGCTGGAAATAGATCAGCGTGGGCTTCTTGCCGGTGCTGTAGACCACGAAGGAGTCGTGGGCTTCCGTGAGCGGCAGCCACCACTTGAACTGCGGGTTGATCTTGAAGGGGTAGGGCGCGTCGTCCAGGAACTGGTAGTGCAGGGCGCCGGCGTAGATCGCCACCTGGTCCACGCCCGCAGCCTGCATGGCGGCGTCGAAATGGCGCCGCACGGTGCTGAGGTGGGCCGGATAATCTCGCGCCAGGACGTCGCTCATGGGGCTTTCCGTTTTTCGGGGGAGCCCGATTGTAATACCGCTCCAGGGTTTTAGAGCAGGTCTACATAGACGGTGACTTCCTCGCGGTCGTGATAGAGCTGCTTGCAGAGCAGCCGGTGCCGCAGGCCTGCCTCATCCAGGCGCGACCTGAGCCCCTCCAGGCATTCCTGCAGGGATTCATGGCGTTTCTTCATGGGCAGCTTGAGGTTGAACAGGGCCCGGCGGCAGTCACCCCGGGTCAGCCAGTCCCCCATCAGGGCGGCGATGCGCTGGGGCTGTTCCACCATGTCACAGAGCAGCCAGTCCGCAGGTCTTGCCGGCCGGTAGCGGAAGCCGTCCTCGCGCCGATGCTCCACCAGGCCTGAATCCATGAGCGTCGGCTGCATCGGGCCGTTGTCCACGGCCGCCACCCTGATGCTGTACTGGGTCATCAGCCAGGTCCAGCCGCCGGGAGCCGCGCCCAGGTCCACCGCCTGCATGCTGGGCTTGAGCGCCTCCTCGCGTTCGGCCTCGCCCAACAACACATGTAGCGCCTCTTCGAGTTTCAGCACCGAACGGCTCGGCGCCTCGCGCGGGAACTTGAGGCGCAGGATGCCGTTAACCGCCGCGCTGCCCTCATCGCCGGAGGAGAAGCCGATGCGTACGTGGGCGGAGTCCGTGAACAGCAGATGCAAGCGGCGCGGTGCTTTCTTGAACACCGGCAGACCGCGCTTGGCGAGCGCCGAGGTTAGTGCCGGCGTGAAGCGCTTCAGGAAGTTCGCAAGCTCCTTGCCGGCCTCGGTGTCCGGGTGCTCCATCAGGATCGCGTGCACCGGTCCCGGTTCAGCGGCGAGGATGCGCAGGATGGGGTCGATGCGGTCGCCGGCGGGAAGGTCATCGAGTACCGCGACCTGCCGGAAAGCCTGGCGCGCGAACACCCGCCGCAGCAGCGGCTTGGCCGGGCCCGGTGCTGCGACCACGCCCTCTGCGGCTATTTCGCCGCCGCTTTCGATGGCGCACTCGGCCTCGAAGCCGGGGCGGCACTGCAACACCCATGTCTCCTGCATGCCGCATTGTAAGCATGTGGCGCGACGCACGGTAAGATGAGCGTCTCGCAGCGTCGGCATCCCCAGGCCTCAACCCATGCCAGCGACTATGGCCGACATCCATCGCCTCATGAGCGAGGCCTCCCAGGCCTTCGGCCGCGGCGACTTGCAGCGGGCGGCCGAGCACGCCGCCGAAGTGCTCAAGCTCGCGCCCGACAATCCGGACGCATTGCACCTCATGGGGCTGTGCCTGCTGCAGGCAGGCGATGCGCGCCGCGCCGCCGCCCTGATCCGCACGGCGTCCTTGCGCAAGCCCGGCGATCCGCAGCTCTTCCACAATCTGGGAGTCGCCTCCGCCGAGGCGGGTGACGCCACCGGCGCCTTGAGTGCCTTCACCCGCGCCGCGATGCTCGACCCCAGCCACGCGGAATCGCGTTTCAATCTCGGAGTCTTGAGCGAGGCCATCGGCGACACTGGCGGCGCGGAGCGCGCCTTCCGCGACACCCTGCTGCTGGCGCCCAAGCACAGCGCCGCCATGGCCAGTCTCGCCGTGCAACTGGAGCAGCGCAGTGCGCTCGATGAAGCGGGGCGTTGGAACGCTGCTGCCCTGCAGGCCGCGCCCGAAGAGCCGCTGGCCAACCTCACCGCGGCGCAGCTCGACCTGAGAGCCGGCCGGGCGGCAGACGCAGTACCACGCCTGGAGAAGCTGCTGGCCGGGGACCACCTCACACTACGCAACCGGGCGCTGGCGGCCGGGCGCCTGGGCGCAGCCTTCGACCGCCTCGGTGAACCCGGGCAGGCGTGGCCGCAGTTCCTCGCCGCCAAGGCGGCGCTGCAAAAGTTGCCGCAGCCGGAGGATCAGGTCGGCGTCTACAGTCTCGCGGCGGCGGCGCGCATGGCGCATCACACGCAGGCCTTGCTGGAGCGCGTGCCGGTTGCGACCGGGCCGGCACCCGTGTTCCTGGTGGGCTTCCCCCGTTCCGGCACCACGCTCCTGGACCAGGTGCTCTCCGGGCATCCCGGCGCGGCGGTGCTGGAGGAGCAAGACACCCTGCTGGAGGTGCTGCAGGCCAACGTCCTGGACGACGCGGATCTCAAGCGCTTCATCGGACTCGATGCAGCGGGTCTCGAACCCTGGCGGCGGAACTACTGGCAGCGCGTGTCCGAGTTCATGCCCGGACGCGATCCCAAGGCCCTGTTCGTGGACAAGATGCCCCTGAACAGCCTGTTCCTGCCGCTGATGCAGCGCCTCTTCCCTGCCGCGAAGTTCCTGTTCGCCCTGCGCGACCCGCGCGACGTGGTGCTGTCCTGCTTCATGCAGAGTTTCGACCTCAACGAAGCCATGCGGCATTTCCTCTCCCTGGAGGAGACCGCGCGTTTCTACACTGCGGTCATGGGCGTGGGCGGCGCGGCGGCAGAACGGCTCGGCGGCTGCGTGCATACCATCCGTTACGAGCAGGTGGTGACTGACACGGAAGGCGAGGCGCGCCGCTTGCTGGAGTTCCTGGAGCTCCCCTGGCAACCCTCGGTGCTGGATTTCCAGGGCACCGCGCGCCGCAAGCGCATCAACACGCCGAGCTACTCCCAGGTGGCGGAGCCCATTTATACGCGGGCGAAGGAGCGCTGGCGCCGTTATGAGGACCAGCTAAGGCCGGTCCTGCCGATGCTCGAGCCGTTTGTGAAGCGGTTTGGATATAGCTAAGACCAGTTCTTTCCCATCCCTGGTGCAATGACCCGCTTTGCCATCCCTGGCAAAGCGCGAGCCGCATGCGGCTCGCCCTGTTGTTAAAAAAACCCCGCGATCCTTTCAGATCGCGGGGCTCAGGCTACCCCACTATTCTAGGTTTTTATCCCCGCTATCAGAACTTCACTGAGATACGGCCGTAGACGAAGCGGCCGGGCACGTCATACAAGGTCGGGTCGAAGTTGTTGAGCTCCTGGACGCTCGAGGCCGGCGGTTCCTTCGCGAACAGGTTGCGTATGCCCAGCGTGAACGTGGTGCCCAGGCTGTCGACCGAATAGCCCGCTTGGACGTCGTGATACACCGTAGCGCCGTCGTGGTTGAACGCATACTTGTATGCAGTCTTGGACGGGTTGATCGGACCAGGGTCGGAGCAGGTGCCGGTGCCCAGCGGCGCCGGGACGGTGGGAGTCGTGGAATTGCAGGTCTCGTCCACGGCGCTGACGTAACGCAGCGCGTATTCCGCCGTCCAACTGCCCGCGGCCCAGTCCAGGGCCACCCGCGTCTTGTCCTTCGGCACGCCGAAGGGGAACACGGAACCACCGCGCTCGGTACCCGACAGTTCCACTACGTTGGCGCCGCCGCCCGGCAACGGGTAAGCGGTGCGGAACGAACGGATATGGGTCTCATCCAGGCTCAGCTTGAAGTCACCCACCGACGTGCTCGGGAAGGTGTAGCTGGAGTTGATGTCGATGCCCGAGGTGGTGGTGCTGCCCACGTTGGACACGCGGTCGTTCAGCGTCTGGACGGCGCCGAAGATGGTGCGGGTGATGTGGCTGCAGGCGACAGGATCCGGCGCTTGGCCTGCGAAAGTGCCTACACCGTAGCAGGAATCCATCAGGGTCTGGCCGCTCTCGGGCTGGATGGTGTTGTTGATGTGGATGGTGTAGTAGTCCGCGCTCAGGTTGAAGCCCGGGAGACTGGTCGGGCTATATACGAACCCGACGGTACGCGAGATGGAGGTCTCCGGCTTGAGGTTGGTGTTGCCGATTTCCAGGGTGTTGATCTGGGCATTCGGCTGCGTGTAACCCGATGGCACGCCTTGCGTCGCGCACAACGGCGACTGGGCGGGGGCGTCGCAGGGGTCGTTCACGTTGGCCGAGAAGTTGGTGCCCGCCGAATACAGGTCCTGGATGCTCGGTGCACGGAAACCTTGCGACCAGGTGGCGCGCACCAGCCAGTCGTCGTTCACTTCCCACTTCAGGCCCCAGCGGGCCGTGTTGTTGTTGCCGAACGTGTTGTAGCGGGTCTCGCGATCCGCCAAGTCCAGGTCCAGCAGCTTGGCGCCCGACACTCCTCCCACCAGCGGGAGGTCCAACTCGGCGTAGGCCGACTTCTCGACGGTGCGGCCCTGGGTGGGCAGCACAGGGCGGCCGGGATTGAAGCTGTCGTCACCGGCTTGCGCCACCGAGTCCGGCAGGAACAAGCCATCATGCTCCAGGTCCTCGAGACCCAGCGCCAGGCCGGCGGGGCCGCCCGGCAGGTTGAACAGCGTGCTGTTGCTGAGGTCCGCGTTGTACACGCGCTGGTTGTTCTCGAACTGGTTCTGCGCGGTGTAGGCGATGTAGCTCAGCATATTCTGGGTGACGCCGCCTTCACCCGCGAAGATGTTCAGCGGCACACAGCCTATGGTGGCGGCGCAGGCGTTCGCATCACCCAGTGCCTGGCGCAGGTTGGCCACGTTGAAGTGGCCGCCGTTCACGTCGATCTCAGAGTCCTTGGAGAACCCGTAGGTCGCATCCCAATCCCATTCGTTGCCGCCGGCATTGAAGTAGCCGCTGAAGCCGCCGTCGAGGTGGTAGGTGTCTTCCTTCTCGTGATAGGTACGAGGGCCGTTCTCCACCATGCGGCGGCCGAGCAGGAACAGGTTCGGTCCCAGGTTGGCGGCATTCAGCGCGAAGCCGAAGGGGTTGTACTTCTGGTTGGCAGGGATGTTGAGCGCGATGCTGCTGGAGGCGAAGAACAGGGGTTCCGGCGCCGCCTGCTGACGTGAATCGCGGTGGCTGACCATCATGTCGACCTTGAAGGTCAGGTTGTCGGCCAGGTCCGTGTAACCCTGGTAGTAGCCGTTATAGCGCTCTTCCGGCGTCAGCACGTAGTTGAAGGGCGCGTAGTTGAAACGGTCGCTGGTGGGGCCGTGGCTCACGAAGGGCGTGAAGTCGCTCATCGAGAGCTTGCCGTTGGCTCCCGGCGTGACGCCAGGCTTGATGGTCAGGTCGCAGGTGCCGCCGCAGAATGCGTTCCAGGGGGAGCTGGTGGGCGGGATGAACACGAAGCGGCCCTGCGGGGTGGCCGAGCTGCCGCCGGAGTTGCCCTGGCCGATCACCGGTTCCTTCGAGATGTTCCGGTCCCTGGAGAGGATGCCGTCCTGATTGGTGTAGGACAGGCTGAATATCGAGCCGCTCTTGTCGTTGCTGTCACCCATGGTGAAGTCGTAGGCTTCGGTCTTGCCGTCCCAATGGCCATCGCCGTTGTAGATACCCATATAGGCGTCGGCGGTATGGCCGTTGACGTTCTTCACGGTGATGATGTTGACCACGCCTGAGATGGCATCGGAGCCGTAGATCGCCGAGGCGCCGTCCTGCAGCACTTCGATGTGGTCGATGACCGCCACAGGGATGGTGTTGAGGTCCACGGTGCCGTCGAGGCCGGTGACCCAGCGCTTGCCGTTGACCAGCACCAGCACACGGGCCGCGCCGAGGTTGCGCAGGTCCACGGTGCTCTGGCCGCCGCCGGTGAAGGTGAAGTTACCGCCGAAGTTGTCCATGGTGCTGAGCGAGGCACCCGAAGAAGTCAGCTTCTGCACGACCGCGCCCACCGTGGTGAGGCCGGTCTGCTTGATTTCCGCCGCCGTCACGATGTTGACGGGTTGAGCCTGCTCCACATCGGTGCGCTTGATCTTGGTGCCGGTGACCTCGATCTTGCCGAGCTGTGCGGTGCTCTGGTTGGTGGTGGTCGTGGTGTTGGTGGTGTCGTCGGCCAGGGCCACGTTGGCGCCGAGTCCGGCCACGCCGAACATCAGGGCGAGGCGCACGGCTTTGCTGACGAGATTTTGCTGGGACATTATGATTCTCCTCCCGGAGCACGTTGGTGTTGACGGCCGCTGCAGACTTAAGGGGAACAAACCCCCGACTGCCAAGGTCTGCGCGGCTCCCCATACAGAACAGGCTTCTATACTAGACCAAACTTTTCCCTGTCCGGCTGTTGCAAAATATCCAATATGCAATTTAATGCGTACAACGATCGACATAAAAAGCATCTAACCCGATGATTTCATTCATCAATACTGTGAAATATGGCCGCGATCCGGCTGCTCGCTAAGTAGGCCTCTTGCAACAGTCACCGCCCGCCACATCCAGCGCACCCGATTTCGAGCTCGCTATCAGCCATCTCATGGCGGGCCGGCTGCCGGAAGCGGAACGCATCTGCCTTGAAGTCCTTGCGGTCGAGCCGGCCCAGCCGCATGCGCTGCACATGCTGGCCGTGCTTCGCATCAACACGGGCGCCCGCCAGGAAGGTCTGGAACTGCTGGAACGCGCGCTGGCCACCGGCGTGAAGCACCCCGCCATCGAGCTGGTCTATGGACGACTGTTGCTGGACCTCGGCCGGCCGGAAGAATCGGTGCCGCCGCTGCAACGCAGCCTCGACCTGGACCCACGCCAGCCCGGGGTGATCGCGCTTCTGGCCAAGACGCTGAACACCTTGCGCGACACCGCCGGCGCACGGCGGCTCTTGGATAACGCGCTGGTTGCCTGGCCCGACGATCCCTATCTCCTGCCGGTGTCGGCCGTGATCCATCTGGCGCAAGGAGCTTTTGCGAAGGCGGAGACGGACTTGAAGCGCGCCCTGGCGGTCGACCCGTCCTCCGGCGAAGCCTATGCGAACCTCGCCGCCTTCTACGAGCACAGCAACCGGCCGGAGGACGTGCGGCGCCTGCTGGACTCGGCGGCGCAGCAAGGCCTCGCGAACAGCATATCGAAGTTGGTGAATGCGCGGCTGCTGCGCAGCCAGGGGGAGGCCGTGGCGGCCTGGGCACTGTTGCAGGAACTGCAGACCGGGAACGACCTCGCGCCCAGCCGGCAGCAAGACCTGTACTCCGAGCTCGGCTGGTGCGCCGATGCCCTCGGCGATGCCGCGGCGGCGATGCTCCATTTCCAGGAAGCCAACGACCGGGCCCTGCAGCTCGCCGCGGCGCCGCCGGAACTGCCGGAGCTCTTCCCGCAACACGTCGCCTCCCTCACGAGGTTCTATACGGACCAGGACGTCCCCACCGGCGATGCGCCGGACGGACCCGCGCCCGCGTTCCTGGTGGGGTTCCCGCGCTCCGGCACCACCCTGCTGGACACCATGCTGGGGGCTCATCCGCAGCTCTGGGTGATGGAGGAGCGGCCGACCATCCAGGCGATGCTGGATGTCTACGCCGGCCGGGGTCTGCGCTATGCCGAAGATATGGCGCAGCTCACGCCCCGGCATCGGGCGGAATTTCGCGCCGCCTACCGGCAGGTGTCCCGCGACGCGGGCTGGGACGGCAGCAGCCGGCTCCTGGACAAGTCGCCCTGGGGCACCGCCCACCTCGGGCTGATCCATCAGGTCTTTCCGGATGCGCCCGTCGTGTTCATGGCCAGGCATCCCTGTGACGTTATCCTGAGCTGCTTCATGAACAACTTCGAGATCCACACCGGCAGCGTGCATTTCGTCCGGCTCGAATCCACGGTGGCGCTCTATTGCAGCATCATGGATCTCTGGCAGCTCTATCAGCAGCGTGTGCCCCTCAAATACCTGGTGTTGCGCTACGAAGACCTCATCGCGTCGCCGGAAGCCGAGATGCGGCGCCTGATCGGCTTCCTCGATCTTCCCTGGGTGCCTGAGGTACTGGACAACAGGGCCGCGGCGCTGCGGCGCGGCTACATCTCGACCCCGAGCTACAGCCAGGTGAGCCGGCCGCTCTACCGGAGTTCCCGCGACCGCTGGCGGCGTTATGAGGCTTACCTCGAACCCCACCTGCCGCGTCTCCTGCCGTATATCCGCGCCTTCGGCTATGAAGCCTGAGTCCGCAGACGCACGCATGCAGCGTGCCGTGGCGGCGCATCAGCAGGGCGCGCTGCAGGAAGCGGAGCGCGACTACCGGGCGGTGCTGGCGGCAGAACCGCAGCATGCGGATGCCACGCATTTCCTTGGGTTGTTGCTGCATCAACGGGGCGACGCCGCCGGCTTCGGCCTGTTGCAGCAGTCCCTCGCGCTCTCGCCCGGCAACTATCAGTTCCGCGGCAACCTGGCGGGGGTGCTGGTGCATCTGGGCCGCAGTGCCGAGGCAGAGCGCCTGTATCGCGAAGCCCTGGCGCTCAATCCGCAGTACCTGGGCGGCAATATCAACCTGGGGATGCTCTATGCGGGAAGCGGCGACTACCCCCGCGCGCTCCTGGAATTCGACGCCGCCCTGCGCCTGGATCGCGGCAGCTTCGACGCCTGGTTCAACCGTGCCGAAGCACTGGAGCAACTGGCGCGCCGCGACGAAGCCCTGGAGAGCTACCGTCACGCGGCGACGGCGGCCAAGAGCGATCCGGCCCGGCTACTCACGGTGGCTTCGGCCCTGCGGGAAGCGGGCGAGGTGGATGAGGCGCGGCGCTGCAACGAAGCGGCCTTAAGACTCATGCCGGGATTTCCACCGGCTGAGAACAGTCTGGGCAACCTCATCGGCATGCAAGGTGATCTGGCGTCGGCGGAGACCCATTACCGCCGCGTCCTGGCCCAGGACCGGGATTACGCCGGCGCCTACTACAACCTGGCCGACCTGACGAGACTGACGCCGCAGGACCCGGTCTGGGACGGGCTCATGCAACTCGCCGGGCGCATCGGGACGCTGCCCCAGGAACAGGCCATCCCGCTGCACTTCGCCCTGGGCAAGGTCTGGGATGCACAGGGTGACTACGTCCAGGCCTTCCCCCATCTCGATGCCGGCAACCGCCTGAAGCGATTCCTGATCAACTATGACGAGCCGCGACAGGCGCGCTTCTTCGCCGACTTCGCTCGGGTGTTCGACGCGGACTTCGTCGGCGCTCATGCACTGGACGGCGCCGATCCGCGTCCGGTGTTCATCGTCGGCATGCCGCGTTCCGGCACCACGCTGGTGGAGCAGATCCTGGCGAGCCACCCGCAGGTGCGCGGTGCCGGCGAGACCCACGCGCTGCGCAACTGCCTGCGGGAAGAGCTGCCGCCGGATGCGGGGGACTATGGACTGCCGGGAGGGCTCGCGCAGCTGGATTCGGCGGCTTATGCGCGCGCCGCCGCGCGCTATTCGCGATACCTGGATGCACTCGCGCCCGGCGCCGCGCGCATCACCAACAAGCTCCCCGGCAACATGGTGTTCGTGGGGCTGGTGGCGCTGCTCTATCCCCAGGCGAAGATCATCCATTGCAGCCGCGATCCTATGGACACCTGCCTGTCCTGTTACTCCAAGCTTTTCACCACCGGCCATCCCTTCGCCTATGAGCAAGCGGAGCTGGGCCGTTTCTACCGCATGTATGACGCGCTCATGGCCCACTGGCGCGCGGCGCTGCCGGGGCGGATGCTGGAGCTGCGCTACGAAGACCTGGTGGCGGATCTCGAGGGCCAGTCCCGGCGCCTGGCGGCCCACCTCGGGCTGCCCTGGGACGATGCCTGCCTGCGCTTCCACGAATCTGCGCACGCGGTGCGCACCGCGAGCTTGGCGCAGGTGCGCCGGCCCATCTACAAGGATTCAGTGGGCCGCTGGAGGAGATATCAGAACGAATTAGCGCCGCTCAAGGCGGCCCTAACAGACTAGCTACGATTCAATTCAGCGCGGAGGCGTGTAAGGAACGGTGGTGAGACCGGTGCTCGCGGCCGGCGCTGCCGAAGTCGCCATGCTGGCCGCCGGCACCTTGCCCTCGCAGCGCAACAGCGCCCAGGTCTGGACGCCGCCCTTGAGGTCGCTTACCGCCGCCACCGCATCCCCGCCCACCGTAGCCGCCTGGTTGATGGCCATGGTGCGCAGGTCGTGTTCCACGTCGTCCGGCATGCGCTGGATGCCGCCCAAGTGGTCCGCCACCGAGAGCTGGTTGGTGGCGATCCTCTGGCAGTGGGTCGCGCCCGCGGCGTCCACCACCACGATGTTGGCCTTGAGAGCCTCAGGCGATTGAGTCACCCAGGTGCAGCCGGCCAGCAGCGCCAGTGCGGTGAGGGAAGAGAAGCCGAGCAGGGATCTCACTTGTGCTGCTCCGGTGCGGGCGCCGGCTGGGCGCCGATGCTGATCAGCTGGATCTCGAACACCAGGGGCCCGAACGGCCGGTTGGGCTTGCGCGGCGGGTCGCCGTAGGCGAGCTGCACCGGCAGCCACAGGTCGATGGTCTCGCCCACGGTCATGAGCGGGATCGCCTCCTGCCAGCCGGGGATCAGCACGTTCAGGGGGAAGGTCGCCGGTTCGCAAGTGCCGTCGGGCTTGCAGCTGCTCTCGATCATCCTGCCATCCGGATACCAGAGGCTGTAATTGGCGGTCACCTGGTCGCTCAAGACCGGGTGCTGGGTCCCGGTGCCGGCACGCAGCACCTTATAGGTGAGTCCGTCCGGCAGCACGATGGCGTCCGCCGGTCTCGTGGGCAGGGTCTGACCCGGGCTCAGGGGCGGCGGCGGGGCAGGCGGCGTGCTGCTGCAGGCCAGGAGGCCGCAGGCGATGCCGCTGATGAGGGCGAGGCTGCGAAGTTGCATGGGCGACTCCCGTGACAGACCTTGAGTCTTACTTCTTCTTGCCCTTGGCGAGGCCCGGGGCGGGTTTCTTCTTCTTGGGCTTGTGCTTGCGGGTGTTGCCGTAGCTGCCGCGCCAGATCTTGCCCTTGCGCGTCTTCTTGTCACCTTGACCCATGATCGGCTCCTGATAAGGATTAAAAGTTCGTGAACTGCTGTAAAGGGACTTTACCGCCATTTTCCAGTCGCCCCGACTGGAAAATGGAGAAAATCGTGGATTCACTCCACGATTTTCGATCCTGAGAAAGCCAAGGACGGCTTTCTCAGGACTGGACCGGAGCTAGCCGCCTTTGGCGGTTAGCGTGACTACCCCCTCAGTATAACGTCATGGGCGACGGGTCAGGCGGACAGCAGGAACTGCAGCGAGTCCGCGGGCGAGAGTTCCCGGATGTTGCCGTTCAGGAACAGCTTGGCGTTGTGCTCGCCCAGCAGCGAGAGCCGCCCGCCGTCGAGGCGCAGCGCCGTGCCATCCGGCAGGCCCACCACCGGCACCGCGGGGTTGAGCTGCATGAACTCCTTGAGCCGGTCGTCACGGGTCTCGCCCTGGTGTTCCGGCGGCAGCAATGCGGTGTAATGCGGATTGATCTGGAACGGCACCAGGTCCAGCGCCTCGTAGGATGCGGGCCAGATGATGGGCATGTCGTTGGTGGTGCGGATGGTGGGGCAGGCCAGGTTGCTGCCGGCGCTCCAGCCTATATAAGGCATGCCGGCCCGCACCCGCTCGCGCAGCGGCTGCAGGAGGCCCTGGGACTGGATCAGCTGCAACAGACGGAAGGTGTTGCCGCCGGAGACTGCCACGGCTTGCGCGGCCCGCACCGCCGCCACCGGATCCGGCGCGTCATGCAGGCCGGTGAGCGTATAGCCGAGGGCGCCGAAGGCCTCGCCGGCGATGCCGGTCATCTCGGTGTAGCTGCGGCTCACCGCGGCGTAGGGGATGAACAGCACGCTCTTCGCCTGCGGTCCCAGGAACCCCCGGATCTGCTCGCGGGCATGCTCCAGGAACCCGCGTCCCGGGGTGCGTGAACTGCTCAAGAGCAGCAGGCGCGTCTTCGACTGCATCGCTAAGGACTCCATGGACAAACCAATCCGGTCCAGAGCTGACAATTCGTGTCAGTCCGGCGCGGTGTTGTATCACCCGTCCGTGGGTCGCTTATATATACTCGCCCGGATGTAACTTCCGGGGAGGAGCCATGAAACGCCTGATCTCGACGCTCTTGGCCGCATTCACCCTGTCTTACCTGGCCAGTGCCTTGGCCGTACCCAATACACCAAGCAAGCCGGATGCCAGCCCGGCGGTCTCAGCCCCGGTGGCGGCACCGGCGAAGACCTTCGACGCCGATGCGGCCACCCGCCAGTGGCTCGATACGATGTCGCCTGAGGCGCGCGCCAAGTCCGATGCCTATTTCGAGGGCGGCTACTGGCTGATCCTCTGGGACTTCGTGGTGACGCTGTTGGTGGCCTGGCTGCTCTTGGGCACCGGACTCTCGCGCCGGCTGCGGGACTTCAACGAGAAGCTGATCAAGGTCCGCTTCCTGCAGACCGCGCTCTATGCCGTCGAGTACGTGCTCTTCACCACCGTGGTGGGACTGCCCTGGGCGATCTACGAAGGCTGGTTCCGCGAGAACCAGTACGGCATGTCCAATCAGGCGCTGGGTGGGTTCCTGGGCGACCAGCTCACCGGCCTCATCATCGGGCTCATCTTCGCCGTCATCGCCATCCCCATCGTGTATGCGGTGATCCGCAAGTTCACCCGCACTTGGTGGATATGGGGTGCGGTGGTGGGCATGGTATTCATCGTATTCAGCGTGGCCATTGGCCCGGTCTACCTGGAGCCCGCCTTCAACAAGTTCTACCCTCTGAAGGATGGCCCTGAGAAACAGCAGATCCTCTCCATGGCGCGGGCCAACGGCATCCCCGCCACGGACGTGTTCGAATTCGATGCTTCGAAACAGACCAAGCGCATGAGCGCCCATGTGAGCGGCATAGGCGGCACCACCCAGATCAGTCTCAATGACAACCTTATCAACCGCGGTTCACCGGAGGAGGTGCAGGCGGTGCTGGGGCATGAGATGGGCCACTACGTTTTGAACCACGTGTTCCACGGCATCTTCGAGATCGGGCTGCTGCTCGTGCTCGGCTTCGTCTTCGTGAAGTGGGCTTTCGACAAGGTACGCACGCGCTGGGGTGCCGGTTGGGGCATCCGCGATGTGGGCGATGTAGCCGGGCTGCCACTCCTGATCGCCCTGTTCTCGGCCTATATATTCGTGCTGACCCCGGTGCAGAACAGCCTGACGCGGCAACAAGAGGCCGAGGCCGATATCTTCGGGCTCAACGCTGCGCGCCTGCCGGACGGCTTCGCCCAGGCGGCGATCCATCTCTCTGAGTACCGCAAGATGGAACCCGGCCGATGGGAGGAGATCTTCTTCTACGATCATCCGAGCGGCTATCATCGCATCCACCGGGCCATGGTGTGGAAGGCAGAGCACCTGAACGACGCCGACATCCGGGCCTATGACGCGGCGCATCCCGTCATCGCGATGCCGCCCGAACCTCAAGCAGATGCTGCACCGGCGAAATAAGGATCTTCTTTTCTGAAAATAAACGGGCGCCTAGGGCGCCCGTTTCTTGTCCGGCGTAATTGCTCGTCTAAAAGCGTCACGAGCGAAGCCGGGGCTAGGCGCGCGAGGCGAGCAAGAGGGAGTGCACTCTTCTGTGCATGACCGACTGCGAGTCCGAAGCGCTCGCCACTCCCGCACATCCCTGTGCTCCGCGGCACGTACGCATCCTGCTACAGACAACGCCCCGGCGAGCGCAGTAGCTTTTAGGAGTGATAGGTGGGGCTCAGTTCATGGACCGCCTTCACCATCGCCGCCACGTGTTCCGGCGAGGTGTCTGCGTGTATCCCATGGCCTAAGTTGAACACGTGGCCTTCGCCGCGGCCGTAGGTGGCGAGGGTCTTCCACACCAGGTCCCGTACCGCTTCCGGCGGCGCGTAGAGGGCGGTGGGGTCGAGGTTGCCCTGCAAGGCGACCTTGCCGCCCACCCGGTGGCGCGCATCCGACAGGTCCTGTGTCCAATCCACGCCCAAGGCATCCGCGCCGCTCGCCGCCATGTCTTCCAGCCAAGCACCGCCGCCCTTGGTGAAGAGCGTCACCGGCACCCGCCGGCCCTCGTTCTCGCGCTTCAGGCCTTCCACGATGGCGGTCATGTACTGCAGCGAGAACTCCTTATATCCGGCTGGAGTCAGCGTCCCGCCCCAGGTATCGAAGATCATCACCGCCTGGGCGCCGGCGGCGATCTGCGCATTGAGATAGACCGTCACCGCGCGCGTCAGCACGTCCAGGAGCTTCTGCAGCGTGCGCGGCTCGGCGTAGAGCATCTTCTTGATGCGCGAGAAATCCTTGCTGGCGCCGCCTTCCACCATGTAGGTGGCGAGTGTCCAGGGGCTGCCGGCGAAACCGATTAGCGGGACGCGCCCGGCGAGGTCCTTGCGGATCATCCGCACCGCGTCCATCACGTACCTGAGTTCGGTCTCCGGGTCCGGCACCGAGAGCTTGGCCACAGACGCCGCGTCCCGCACCGGGTGTTCGAAGGCCGGGCCTTCCCCTTCCACAAAGTGAAGCCCCAGGCCCATGGCGGAGGGGATGGTGAGGATGTCCGAGAACAGGATCGCCGCATCCAGCGGGAAGCGGTGCAGGGGTTGCAGCGTGACCTCGGTCGCGAGCTCCGGGGTGCTCATGAGCTTGATGAAGCTGCCGGCCCGGGCGCGGGTCTCGCGGTATTCCGGGAGATAGCGCCCGGCCTGGCGCATGATCCACAGCGGCGTGCGCGGCGTCTTCTCGCGAAGCAGGGCCCGCAGCAACAGATCGTTCTTGAGGAGCGGCGCCGTCACTTGGCGAAGACGGTCGCGATGCTTTGCTGGATGGCTTCCGCTGCCGCGCGCGGATCGGCAGCCTTGCGGATGGGCCGGCCCACCACGATGTAGTCGGCGCCGCTCTGGAAGGCCATCTCCACCGTCACGGCGCGCTTCTGGTCGTCGTCCGGACGGTTCTCCACCGGGCGGATGCCCGGCGTCACCACCAGTAGGCGGTGGTCGATGAACTCGCGCAGCTTCGCCGCTTCCATGCCGGAGGACACCACGCCATCGCAGCCTGCTTCCAGCGCACGCTTGGCGCGGGACAGCACCAACTTATCCACGTCCACCTGGAAACCGAGGTCGTCCAGGTCGCCGCGGTCCAGGCTCGTCAGCACCGTCACCGCCAGCACTTTGAGTTTGCCCTTGGCTTCGGCCGCCGCTTCCATGATGGACTGGTTGCCATGCACCGTACAGAAAGTAGCGCCCATGCCGGAAAGCTGTTTCACCGCGGCGGCCACCGTCGCCGGGATGTCGAAGAACTTGAGGTCCACGAATACCCGCTTGTCCTGTTTGACGAGCCAGTCCAGCAACTCGAAATAGCCGCCGGCCATGAAGAGCTCCAGGCCGATCTTGTAGAACTGGGCCGAATTACCGAGTGTTGTCACGAACTCCCGCGCCGTCTTGGCATCCGGGACATCCAGGGCCACGATCAGCCGCTCGCGCAGGGGGACGGGGTTAGAGGAGGGCATGCTCGATCCAGGGGTGGTTTGGCCGCGGGATTTTAGCATGCGGTCTGAGGGCGTCTTTTAAGGCGCTGATGTTGTCGCGTGGCGGGTGCTTACTACGGATTTCTGCGACAGACGACAGCCATTCCATCGTGGAGTTGTGTATATGCAAGACGAACTTCTGTAACAAATCTCACTAGCGCCTGCATCGGTCATTGACCATTCAAGCGATATCCGCTTAGAGTTGCCAGGCAAGATCAGGAATCCCAGCGCAGGGAACGCGCTTCTCCAGTTCCCTCCGTTGTGACCGTGATTCCAAGGGGAGAGCGCAAGGTTTCATCGGGCCGTGCTGCAAGAGCGCGGTGTCTCAATGGGAATGGGGATTTGTATGGCCATCTTCGGGATTCGCATTTCTGCGCGCGTGCTCAAGCAAGGACTCTTGGTCTTGGGTCTGCTGCAGTTGCCCGCGGCCTGGGCCGATAACATCACTTACCGCGGCACTTTTAGCGCTCAAAGTCTCGGTAGCCTTTATCCCACCGGGGCTTGCATGGCCAGCACCGACGCAAAAGCCTTGGAGGCTTGCGTCACCTCCTACATCACGTCCCATGGGCCGTACTTCTTGGCCGACGATTGGTTCCCGCAAGATCAGGTCCCGTGCAACGTTGATTCTGCGGTTGAATGCAACACGGCGGATTTTGCACAGGCGGGTAATCCATCTAATCACGCCATTGTAGACATGCATTGCCTGTCGGGCGGCGCACCGTCCTTGCCGGATGGCACGACCTACCCTAATTGGTGCGTGACACCTTATACCGGACAAGCCATCCCGCCGCCCGCTACTTGCCCTTCGGGCGCAGATCTCGCGACAGGCCAATGCATTAACCCGGGCGACAAGAATGCGGGGCCTACTTGCAATTGCGATGGCGATCCCATCAATCCAGGTTCCGGTGACCACTACGAGATCATCACGGACTATAAGGGGGGCGGTCCTTTCCCATTGGTATTCAGGCGCTCATACAACAGCATCATCGCAAACCAAACAGCAGGCTCGACGGCCGCCGACCAAAGCCTGGGAGCCGGCTGGACGAGCGATGTCTCAGCACATCTCTCGATTTATGTGCAGCCTGAAACTTTCTTCATCTGCACCGATTCCTCCAATCACGAGCAATATATTTGCCCCACTATTACTGAAGACTCCATAGGATCTGTCACGGTATGGCATGGCGATGGTAGCCAGCAGGTCTTTACGGGCGAGCTTGGCTTGGATGGAGAGGTGGATTCGGCCCTTTCTCCTGAATCCGGCTCGACGGGTCAACTGACGTATTCGAACGGCACATTTACGTATGCGCGCGCCGATGGCTACGAAGAGCTCTATAACGCAGCGGGTCAGTTGACCGCAGTCCAGGACCCGCAGGGGCTCCAGCAGACCTATATCTACACCTACGCCACGGGCGGCGCATTGCAGAGCATCACCGTCACCGACCCGGCGGGCCGGACGATGGTCGTGAACTATGACACCACGGGTGGTGCCACCAATGGCTTGGTCCTGTCCCTGTCCGTACCCAGCCTGAACTCCACCAGCACCACGCCGAGTTCGATCTATTACGGCTATCTCAACGGCAACCTTCAGACCGTCACCTATCAGGATTCCAGTGTCGTAACTTATGAGTACAGCGATACCGCGCTGCCTCATGCCATGACCGGTTTAAAGGACGAGGACGGGAATGAGTTTGCCGCCTGGAGTTATAACGACACCAGCGGCAAGGCCACCTGTTCCGAGCATGCGCCCAGCGGTAATGCCGTCTCGACGGCCATCACTTGCTTCTATGACACCAGTGGAGTGGACAAGACCACTATCACTTACAACTCTGATGGCAGCGCCGACGTGACCGAGGCGACGGGCCTCGTCAGGCATCTCACGTTCCAGGACATCAATGGCAGATACGAGTTGTATACAGCCTCTGCACCAGGTGTAGATGGAAGAGAGCCGGTGCAGACCATCACCTACGACAGCAACGGGGATGGCTTCATCGCTTCCACCACCGACTTCCCCGGGCATGACTCCGCGGGCGCCGTGACGCTTTTCAATCACGATACGGCTGGGCGTGAGACTCTGCGCACCGAGGCTTCCGGCACTACCTATCAGCGCACCACCACGACCACCTGGAATGCCTTGGTGAGCATGCCCGAGGAGATAGACGTATATGACGCCGGCGGCGCATTGAAGAGAAAGGAGACATATTGCTATAACGCGAGCGCAGGGGCTTGCAGCGACTCCACGGCCATCGGTTCAGTCTGGACCCACGACATCCATGACCCCGTGACGGGTACCGATCGGATCACTACCTATACCTATTCCAGCGGATTCCTCGCGAGTGTGGATGGTCCGCGTACTGATGTAAGCGACGTCACGACCTTCACCTATTCCGCAGATATCCTGCACACCATAACCAACGCGCTGTCGCAACCGACGACGATTAGTTCCTATACTGCCAGTGGCTTGCCCCTGACCATTGTTGACCCCAATCAGATCACTACGACGCTCACCTACCTATGATGCCCGCGGCCGGCTACGCACCCGCATGGTGAACGACGCCACCCATCTGACCACCTATAACTACAAGGCTTCCGGAGAGCTGCAGTCTGTCGACCGCCCAGCGGGCGACGTCATCCACTACGATTACGACATCGCACACCGGCTCACCAGCGTCACTGACGGTGTCATTGATGGCATCGGGGACACCATCGTCTACACGCTGGATGTTATGGGCAACAGAATCGAGGAGGACACCTGCGCCAGCTCCGCGAACTGCGGGCCCGGCCTCTCAGGCGATCTTCGCGTCCATACGCGGCACTATGACTCCCAGAATCACCTGACCGACGATATCGGCGGCATGGGCCAGGACACCGCCTACGCCATAGACCAGTTGGGTGATCCCTACCAGATCACGGATGCCCTTGGGACGAACATCACGACCCAGGTCTACGACGTCCTGGGCCGGCTTGCGACCCACTCGGCGCCGGACGGAGGCAATACCAGCTTCAACTTCGATGCCCTGGGCAACACCCACGATATCTCCGATCCTAAGTTCAACACGGAGTACGACGCCGATGCCTATGGCGACGTGCTGACCCGGACCAGTCCCGATACCGGCAGCACCACTTACGTCTACGACCTGGCTGGGAATCTACACACCAAGACTGATGCCCGGGGTGTCATGGCGACCTACGGCTACGACGCCTTAAATCGCTTGACCAGCGTCACCTATCCCGACACCAGCAAGGATGTCACCTATGCCTATGATGACCAAGGGTCTCATGGCGTCGGCAGGCTCTATAGCGTCACCGATCCCAGTGGCACCACGGTCTATGGCTACGATGTCTACGGCAACGTGGCGGATAAACTCGTTACGATGGCTGGCCATGCTTTCCCTCCCGTGGCTTATCAATATGACAACGACGACGCACTGACGGGCATTACCTATCCCAGCCACATGCAGGTGACCTATACCCGCGATGCGGAGGAGCGCATCAGTTCCGTGGCTGTGGGGTCCGGCACGATCGTCTCGAACATCACCTACCAGCCTTTCGGTCCGGTCACGGAGATGGACTTTGCCAACCAGGTCAATGAGACCCGTGACTACGACCTGGACTATCGCATCAAAAACATCGACGTGCCGGGCGTACTGGTTCGTACCTTCACGGAAGATGCCGACGACAACATCATCACCCTGAGCGATGTCCCGGGCAGTTGCCCCTCCAGCCAGACCTTCACCTATGACAGCCTCAACCGGCTAACTTGCGTCAGCGGTACTTCTGGTACCTCGACAAATTATGGCTATGACCAAAACGGTAATCGTGACGCTCTGAACGGCGTGACTACGGTTTATGGTTACGATCCGGCCAGCAACAAGCTCACGTCAGTCGGCAGCCAGACCTATCTATACGATGCTGCCGGCAACCTCGCCAACGATGGCGCACATCCCTATGACTACGATGCCAGCGGTCGCCTCGATGGCTACGTCGCCGGCCATACGGCCTATCTCTACAACGGTCTGGGTCAGCGCTCACAGAAGCTCGGTACGCCGACAGTGACGCTAGGGACCGTGCCGGCCTATGTCCGAGGCACCGTGAGCCTCACCGGCGTCGTCTCGTACGGCAATGCCGTACAGAGTGTGCAGTTCCAGATGGACGGTAGCAGCATAAGTAGCAGTTGCACCGTCACGGCCGCACCCTATGGGTGTAGCTGGGATACGACTGCCGTCAGCGGTGGCAGCCATACCCTAACCGTCGTCGTCACGGACGTGGAAGGGGGCAGCAACAGCTCCGCGCCCGTCACGGTCACGGTGGACAACGTCGCCCCCACCGTCACCCTGACCGCGCCGACCAGCGGTGCCGATCTCTCCAGTACGGTCAACCTCACCGCGACGGCGAGCGACAACACCGGCATCTCCAGCGTCCAGTTCCAGGTGGATGGGGTAAATGTCGGCGCAGGCATCACCACGGCGCCCTATACCTACGCCTGGGACAGCACCACCGTCGGAACTGGCCCCCACAGTTTCACGGCGGTCGCCATGGACACGGCTGGAAACGCCACGACCTCCGCGGCCATCAACGCGAACGTGAGCAATACCAGCCTGATTCCCGCGTCGTTCACGTTTGCGCCCACCCCAGCCGGGGGATCCAGAGCGATCCGATAGGAATATTTGGAGGGATCAATTCGTACATCTATGTGCAGGATAATCCTTTGTCATTTGCCGACTCACTCGGACTTTGTGGCCAAAAGCCGGATGAGTCTCCCGCACCGGTGCCGGTGCCCGGTTATAAATCACAGCCGAATTGCATCAACGAAGTGCTAAATAACACGTATGGGAAGGGTACAGATCTTAGCGCAAGATATTTTACTGCAACTAATTACCTTCCTTATTCCGATGGTCCCGATGAAAAAGTGGTTCAAGGTAGTAAATTTGCGCTGACTAAGGGACCCCTACTTTTTCAAGGTTGGCCGATCGCCTCAGCGGCGGCAATAGCTGCGCCAGTCGTGGACGCACTTGAAGCGTTTTTTGTCATTCCGGCAACTTATCAATATCTCTACGCTTACAATCAGTGCTATCCGTAGTAAATATATGCTTGGCACGAATGAGATGATTGAGTTATCTGCAGGGACTGCTCTGTTTGCGGTCAGTGGCTGGTTGACCGCGAAGACCGGGAGTCCGATTATTGGATGTGCCCTATTCATCTTCCCAACGCTTTTTGGTTTTGTGTTGATTGAAGATATTTTAAAATACTCAATTTTTGCCATGGCAATCGCCAGCATTTACGTGGCACTGGTTTTCATTCTGGTAGCAAAATTTTATAAAAAGATAATTGATCAAAAGGAGCATAGCCACTGAGTTGTTTCCTACATTTCTTGTTCACCGCTCTTTTTGAACTCGCGCGTCGCAAATCTATCCGTCATCCCCGCGATATAGTCCGCCACGATTCGTGCCCGGCCTGAGGTGCCTTTCTCGTCTTCTTCTTCCTTGGCCCGCACCGCGAATTCCGGTGGCAGGCGCGTGACGTCTGCGAAATAAGCTTCAAATAGACTCGTCACCATCTCTGCGGCATTGCCTGTCATCTCCAGCACATGGGGATGTTCGTAGAGCTGCTTGCGCAGGAAACGATGCAGCTCGCCGCTCCTCTCGGCCATCCCTGCGCTGAATCCGATCACGACCTTTCCAGCCTTGCGTACGTCGTCCACGCTGCCAGGCGCGGCATCCTTTAATCGCTTCTGGCTCTCCGCGATCAGATCGGTGATGATGGCATTCATCATCCGCCGAACGGTCTCATGGATGAGCTTGCGCAACCCGATGTCGGGATAGGCCTTGAGCACAGTCTGGGAATGCTCTCGGAAGAGCGAGGTCTGTTGCAGTTGCTCGACGCTGATGAGGCCGGAACGCAGGCCGTCGTCCACGTCGTGGTTGTTGTAGGCGATGGCGTCCGCCACATCCACGAGCTGGGCTTCGAGGGATGGATGGGTGCGGTCCAGGAAGCGCTGTCCCACCTCGCCCAGGTCCCGGGCGTTCTTGAGGGAGCAGTGCTTGAGGATGCCTTCCCGGGTCTCGAAGGTGAGGTTCAAGCCCGGAAATTCGGCGTAGCGCTCTTCCAGGAGGTCCACCACCCTCAAGGACTGGAGGTTGTGCTCGAAGCCTCCATAGGGCGCCATGACAGCGTTCAAGGCGTCCTGGCCCGCGTGACCGAAAGGGGTGTGTCCCAGGTCATGGGCCAAGGCCACGGCCTCTGTGAGGGGTTCATTGAGCTTCAACACCCGAGCCACGCTGCGGGCGATCTGGGCCACTTCCAGGCTATGGGTGAGGCGGGTGCGGTAGAGGTCACCTTCGTCGTAGACGAAGACCTGGGTCTTGTACATGAGGCGCCTAAAGGCGGTGGAGTGGATGATCCGGTCCCGGTCCCGGTCATGCTCGTTGCGATAGGTAGGGGAGGGCTCGCTGAAACGGCGACCGCGGGTCTCGTCCGGATGGACCGCATAGACTGCTAGTTCGTTTTTGATGTTCACAGCCATCTCAGAAGCGTCACGAGCGAGGGGAGAACGAGGCGCGGGAGGCGAGCACCCGGAGTATACTTTTGGTGTACGTGAGGAGTGCGAGCCGGACCGCAACGAAGTTATACCGAGCGCAGTAGCTTATGAGATGGCTTGTATAGGGCCGTCTCATACGGCCCTATACAGGTTCGGCTTCTAGAGTGGCTTCGAGTGCAGCGTCATCAAATTCCGTAGTGACCACCGCCTGGCCGATGCTCTTCGGCAGCACCAGTCTGAGCTGTCCTGCCAGCGCTTTCTTGTCCCGGCCCATGTGCTTGCGCATCTCTTGGGCCGAAATATTATCGGGGAGTGAGGTAGGCAGGCCCGCACGCTCCAGCAGGCGGCAGAGGCGCCGGTATTCCGTGGGCTTGAACTGGCCCAGGCGCACCGAGAGCGCCGCCGCCATCACCAGGCCCACCGACACTGCCTCGCCGTGCAGCATCTCGCCGTGGCCCAGCGCGGTCTCGATGGCATGGCCGAAGGTATGCCCTAAGTTCAGCAGGGCGCGCTCGCCCTTCTCGGTCTCATCGGCGGCGACGATGGCGGACTTGATCTCGCAGGAGCGCACCACCACGTGGTCCAGCGCATCCTCGTCCCGCGCCATCAACGATTGGATGTTGGCTTCCAGCCACTCGAAGAAGCGGCTGTCCTTGATGAGGCCGTACTTGATGACTTCCGCGAGACCGGCGCTCAGCTGGCGTGCATCCAGGGTGTCCAGCGTCTGGGTGTCGGCCATCACCACCAGTGGCTGGTGGAAGGCGCCCACCATGTTCTTGCCATAGCGGTGGTTGATGGCGGTCTTGCCGCCCACGGAGGAGTCCACCTGGGCCATGAGCGTGGTGGCCACCTGCACGTAGGGGATGCCGCGCTGATAGGTGGCCGCGGCGAAGCCAGTGAGGTCGCCCACCACGCCGCCGCCCAGCGCAATCAGCGCGCTGTCGCGCCCATAGCCGCTCTTCAGGAGCGCGGTGAAGATGAGGTCCAGCGTCTCCCAGTCTTTGTTCTCCTCCCCGTGGGGCAGGGTGACGCTCTCCACGGTCAGGGGGCGCAGGGCGCTCTTGAGCTTCTCCAGGTACAAGGGCGCCACCCGGTCATCGGTGACGATGCAGAGCCGCTCTTTCTGCAGGCGCTCACGGATGAGCATGCCCTGGTTGAGGAGGCCGCCGCCGATATGGATCGGATAGCTACGTTTACCGAGTTGGACTAGTAGAGTTTTCATCTAAAAATGCGTCTTTTGTTCCCCAGCGGCGTTGCGGTTACCCTCGCAGTACTCACGTACTCGAATGTACGCTCCGCCTGCTCGGGCACCCGCGCCTTGCTGGAAAACAAAATCCGCTATTTTTAGGGACAGCATGACTCGATCCAGACCCAAGGCTCATAGCGACTAACGGGATACGACCCCGTGCCGCCCCAGTTCGTCGATTATACGCTGGCTTATCTGCTTCACCTGGCCGCTGTCGGTCTCCACGGTCAGCTGCGCCAGGGCCTCGTACAAGGGCGCGCGGACTTGGAAGAGCTGCTTCAGGCGCTCCTGGCGGTCTTCGGTATCGAGGAGGGGGCGGTTGCGGTTCTGAGCCGTGCGCGCCGCCTGGGCGTCCAGGGAAGCTTTTAGGTAGATGACGAAGCCGGAAGTCTTGAGGGCTTCGCGGTTAGCCGGATCCAGCACCGCTCCGCCGCCGGTGGCGAGCACGAGGCCTTCCCGCTGGGTGAGTTCGGCGATGACCTCCCGCTCCCGGCGCCGGAAGCCCGCCTCCCCTTCCTTCTCGAAGATCAGCGCCACGTCGGCGCCGGTGCGGCGTTCGATCTCCTGGTCCGCATCCAGGAACTCGAGTCCAAGCTGGCGCGCCAGTTCCCTGCCTATCGCGGTCTTGCCGGCCCCCATGGGGCCGATCAGGAAGAGCTTACCGGTTTTACCACCCACCTCGCCGGATACTGCCCGATCAAGGCGTTATGAAGATGGGAGCTGACGAAATGCTCTTCGTACCATCCGGTGATGTGTACTGCAGCGTGAAGGAGCCACTGAACTGAGTGGCGCTTGGTGCCTCTGAGGCAGTAATGGTGAAGGTCTGCACCATGTTCGGGCTACTGCTGGGTACCCCGCAACCTACATCCGGCTCGGTGAATGCCGTGGTGCTGCTGCCAGTCGCGGGATTTATCGCCAATATCACGCCGTTGACAGAGTTTTGGATGATCGAGATCGTGGATCCGTTGGCGACGGCATTGCCATTCCCGTCAGTCACGGTGTAGGTGATGACCGAGCCGGTCGCTGGAAGTGCGGCCGCACTAATGGAGGTTACCGGAGTACCGCCGGAATCCACACCATTAGTCACGGTAGCATCGTCTGTAGACATGATGATGCAGTCATCCTTGCCGATCATAGTCAATTTGTTGGCACAGGTGATGGTCTCGGCAGCGCCGCTGCTGTCCTTGGCGCTGACCGAAGTAGTGGTCGTGCTGCCGAAGCTGTCGCCGCATCCCGGCCCGTACCACTTGCCGTCCGGTTGACGTCTTGTGGTGACGCTGCTGTCGATGTCCGCGAAGGGTTCCGGCGAGAGATAGATGCCCGTCTCCGAGCTGTCCATGTAGGGATCACCGATGTCGTTGAACTTGGGTGCATTGAAGCCGGGATCGGTGGTGCCGTCGAAGAACGAATCTCCCTTGAAAGCCGTGTTGTCGCAAGTGCCGCAGACGGTATACGTATCGCCGTCGTCGAATGCTCCATTATCGTTCTTGTCTACGAACGTCTCTTCACCCGCGATGAAAGCCAGGATGTGAGCGTGTCCGACCACGTTCAGGCCATCGCTGCGCGGTCGATTACCCTCGCTGGTCCAGGTCACGCTGCAGAACCCGGTCGCATCGGTCTGGCAGCTGCCGCAGGCCGTGGTGGTCGGAGTGCCAGCTGGGCAAGTGCCCGAGATGATCCCAGCATTCGAATAGAAAGAAACGACCGTTCCCACGGCGACGGGGCTGCCGAAGATGTCGCCCACGTGCACATCCACCTCATCAGTCACGCCATCGTGGTCCCAGGCTTGCACGTTGTGGGTCTTGATTGCCATGGAGAAGCGCGATTGCACCGGTACGCCGGTGCTGATGGAGACGGCATTCTGCGCGGTCTGGGTAAGGCCACTGCTGGGGATCGTGCCCGTGACACTCACTGTGGTATGCACGGTGCCAGCGGTGATCACCGTGAAGGCCTGGCCGTTGCTACCAGTTACCTGAGAGGTGGGGCTGAATGTGATGCCACCCGCTGTGGTGCTGAGACCGAAGTCCACAGTGACACCGGAGGCCGGATGACCGTTCGCATCGTTGACCTGGAAGATCACCGTGGAGTTGGCGACGCCACCGGCGCCTTTAACGGAGATTACCGAAGGAGTGGCTGAGACGAACACCAGCGTGCCGAGAGTCGCCGCGGCCACCTTGATTGAGCCGGTGGCAGTCAAGATGGTGTTGCCCACCGTCACGGTCGCGGTGATGGTATCGGTGCCCTTGCAGCCTTGGGCCACATAGGTCGCAAGCGCGGTGCCATTGGTGGTGCTGACCGATTGGGTGATGGTCGCGGTGCCGGCGCTGGCGCAATTCGAGGTGAAATTGACGGTCACCGCTTGCGTATACAGCGCGTTGGAGTTGTTAGCATCCACGACGTTGGCGGTGATCTGGGTGCTGCCGCCGGCAGATAAGGTGCCCTTCACCTGTACGCCGAGAATCGCGTCTTGGAAGCTGGCATCACTGCCGCTGCCCAGCTCAACCTTGGCGGCGCCGGCGGTGGCGCCTCCGCCACTGCTACCCGAACCGCTGCTGCTGTTCAGACCGCTGCCGCAGGCGGCGAGTGCCGCCAGGAGCGCCGCACCGGTGATCCCTTTGATAAAGAAGCGCATATGGTTTCTCATGGTGATGTCCTTACGCGGCTCCCCCGCGCCTTATTGGCCGACGGCGGTGGCAGCCGTCTGGTCCACGATCTTGGGTGTCACGAATATCAAGAGCTCGTCCTTGTTGTTCTGTGTCTGGGTGTTGCGGAACAGCCAGCCCAGGAGCGGCAGGTCGCCCAGGAACGGGACTTTGGTGGTGGTGACGTTCTGGGTGGTCTCGTAGACGCCGCCCAGCACGATGGTATCGCCGTTGTTGACCAGCGCCTGGGTCTTCACGTCGCGCGTGTCGATGGAGGGCACGGTGCCACCGGTGGCGCTCTGCACGTTCTGGCCCACCGCGTCGTCATGCACCTCCAGGTCCATGATGATGCGTTCGTCCGGGGTGATCTGCGGGGTCACGTCCAGGCTCAGCACAGCGTCCTTGAAGGCCGTGGTGGTGGCGCCACTGGACGAGGACTGCTGGTAGGGGATCTCGACGCCCTGCTCGATGTGCGCCAGCTTCTGGTCGGCGGTCAGCACGCGCGGGCTCGCCACCACCTCGCCCTGGCCCTCGGACTGCAGGGCCGAGAGCTCGAGGTCGATGATGGAGTCGCCGCGCAGGATCGAGAAGGCGATGGAGCCGGCCGAGGGCGCGGCGGGCACGTTCACGTTCAGCCGGTCCGCCAGCGGCGGCACGGTGAAGCCGATCGGCAGCACGTTGCCGGTGCCGCTGATTGCCTGCTGCGCCAGCGCATTCTGGTTGCTGATGAAGCTGGACACCTGGCCGTCGGTGCCGTTCAGGGTGCCCGAGGTGGTCATGAAGGAGCCGCTGGTCTGCTTGGAGCCGCTATACCCCAGGCGCGCGCCCAGGTCGCGGGTGAAGTCGTTGGTGGCGATCACCACGCGCGACTCGATCAGCACCTGCTTCACCGCCACGTCGAGGCGCGCGATCATGGCGCGGATGGCGGTGATGCTGTCGTTGGTGTCCTGCACTAGCAGCGTGTTGGTGCGGGCGTCCACCGAGACGCTGCCACGCTTGGTCAGCATGGTGTTGTCACCGGTGCCCTTGATGAGGGCCTGCAGGTCCGCGGCCTTGGCGTAGTTCACCTGGATGAAGGCCGACTGCAGCGGTTCCACCTGGGACAGGCTCTGCTGGGCGCTGGCTTCGGCGGTCTCCTCGGCGGCGATCTCGGAGGCGGTGCCGACCATCACCACGTTGCCGTATTCGCGCGTGGCCAGGCCCTTGGTGTGCAGGATGATGTCCAGCGCCTGGTCCCAGGGCACGTCCTGCAGGCGCAGGGTGATGTTGCCGCTGACCGCGTCCGACACCACGATGTTCTTGCCGCTGGCGTCCGCCAGGATCTGCAGCACCGCGCGCACGTCGATGCTCTGGAAGTTGAGGCTGATCTTCTGGCCGCCGTAGCTCTTCTTGGCGGCGATCTGCGCCTGGGCCGCCGCGGTGAGCGGCTTCAGCTCCACGGAGAAGGTGTCGTCGCTCTGGTAGGCGAGCTTCTCGAACTGGCCGGTGGAGTGGATGGTGATCTGCGAGCCGGTGGGCGTGTTCTGCGCGTCCACGTACTGCACCGGGGTCGCGAAGTCGGTCACGTCCATGCGCCGCACTAGGTCCTCCGGCAGCTTGGCGCCGGTGAAGTCCACCTGCAGGGCGCCGTTCTGGTCGTGCACGTTGCCGACGATGCTGGGGTTCGGCAGCGTCACCAGGATCTGGCCGCCGCCGTCGGGGGTGCGGCGGAAGTCGAGTTGCGCGATCTCACCGGGGCCGGCAGGCGTCGCGGGCACGGCCGCGGGGGCCGGCGCTTGTGCTTGTCTGATGGGGGTGGGGGCTGCGGCCACCGCCTGCGGCGCCGCGGCCTTGGGCGCGCTCACGGCAGGTGTCGGGACCGGAACGGGCACGGCGGCAACGGCCGGCGCGGAAGCACCGCCCTGTTGCGGACCGAAGCCGCTGACAGTGGCGCTGGCCACGGAGGTGTCGGAAGCATTGCCCCCGACGATCACGTACACGGTGTTGCCCGAGACCTGGGTGGTGTAGGGCACCAGCGAAGTCAGGTTGATGACCACGCGCGAACGGCCGGCAGCCTCCGCGGTGACGATGCTGTTGACCATGCCGGCCTGCACGTCGGTCTTGTGGTCCTTGAGCCCGAGGCGCGTATCCGGCAGGTCGAGCGCGATGCGCGCCGGCTGGTTGACGGTGAAGCTGAGCGGCGTGGCGGCGGGCGCGGAGGCCAGCGTCAGCGCGATCTGTACCCGGTCGCCGGCGAGCTTGGTGGCGCTCACGCTCTGCAGCTGGTTGTGGCCCGCCTGATCGTCGGCGACCGCGGGAAGCGCGAGCAGTGTAGCGGCCAGGAGCGCCAAGGGCAGCCCGGCGCCGCGACGGTGGAATAGTGTGGTGATGTTCATGGCCGTCTACCTCGCTCTTATTCGCTCAGCGGCACATCGGAGATGCGTTCCGACCAGCCGCCCTGGCCATCGGGGACCATCTCGTGCAGCTTGATGTCGGAATCGGTGATGCTGATGATCCTGCCGAAGTTCTGTCCCATGTAATTGCCGGTCTGCACGCGGTGCAGCACGTTGTCGCTGTCACGCACCAGTCCGAATAGCGTGCCGTTGATGGTGAGCGTGCCCACCATCTTCAAGCCGTCCAGCGGGAACTGTTCCAGGTATTCGTGGTTGCGGTTGAAGTCGGGGTGCAGTCCAGCCACCCCGGCGTGTGCCGTGTTCAGGTCAGCCCGGGTCTCGCCGCCGGGCATGAACGGCGAGCGCACGTCCTGGTCCGTGTAGGTGTAGATCTCGAACGGCTTGATCTGCGGGATGGGCTCGATATGGCCGCCTTTGCGCGCCTTCACTTCGTTGGTGTACTGCTGCAGGTCGCCCATGCGGTCGCCGCAGCCGGCAAGACCGGTCGCGGCGATGAGCGCGAGGCAGAGGAGACGCTGGTTCATCCGCCACCCCCCGCGGCCGGCTTGGCTTTCGCCTTGGGCTTGGCGGCCTGCTGCTCGTCGTCTTCCAGGTACCGGTAGGTCTTGGCGGTGAGGGTCATGGTGAGGGCGTCGGTGCCGGAGCTGACGGTGCTGCCGCTGGACGGCTTGATCACGATGTTGTGCAGCGTGACGATGCGCGGCAGCGCCGCCACGTCGCTCACGAACTTGCCGAACTCGTGGTATCCGCCTTCAAGCTGCAGGTCGATCGGCTTCTCGGCGTAGAAATCCTTGGTGGCTTCGGCACCGGGGCGGAACAGGTCCTGCTTCAGGCCGTCAACCTGCACCGCCTGGGAGATGTCCTGCAGGATGCTCGGCAGCTCGGTCTTGCCCGGCAGCTGCTTCAGCATGGCGCCGAAGGAGGTCTGCATGTCATCCAGCTGCTTCTGGTAGGTGTCCAGGTTGGCCGCCTGCAGCGCCTTGGATTCGAACTCCGCCTTGAGCTTGGTCTCCTGGTCCACCAGGCCGGAACGGGTGTTCACCTGTTCGGCGATGAGGAAGTAGTAGCCGGCCAGGAGCACCGCGACGAACACGCCGATCAGCACCAGGATGCGCAGCGGCAGCGGCCAGCTGCCCATGTTCTTGGGATCCAACGACCTCAGGTCGTTGATGTTGAAGTTCTTGAGGCCGTCGAGGTTGATGGCGGCCATCACGCACCTCCGTTGTCGGTGGCGGCCTTGGCTGCCGCGCTGGCCTTGTCCACCACCTTGGCGGTGATGGAGAAGTGCTGGGCGCCGCTCTTGGACGGATCCTTGGATACCACCTGCAGGTTCGGATCGCCCATCCAGGGCGAGGCGTCGATGTTGCGCAGGTAGGTCGAGATGCGCGCGCTGGACTCGGCGGTGCCTTCCAGCTGCAGCTGGTCGCCGTTCTCGGTCACCGCGGTCAGGTACACGCCGGGTGGCAGCGTCTTCACCAGCTGGTCGAACAGGTGCACCACGATGGGGCGGCTCTGCTGTAGCTGCTGGATGATCTGCATGCGGGCTAGTAGCGCCTGCTTGGTGTCCTGCAGGCCCTTGATCTTCTCGATCTGCTTGTCTTCGAACCCGATCTGCTGCGTGAGGAAGTCGTTGCGCGCGTTCTGGTCCGAGATCGCCTTGGTCATGTACAGGTACATCAGGAACACCACGAACGCGCCCGCCGCGGCCACCATGCCGGTGAGGATGTTGAACTGCGTCTGGCGCGCTTTGCGCCGCTCTTCACGCCAGGGGAGTAGGTTGATGCGTGCCATCAGTCGAAGCTCCGCAGGGCCAGGCCGCAGGCCACCAGCAAGGCCGAGGATTCGGCCGAAGTCAGCTGGGTCTTGGCGCGGGAGGACATCTTCATCTGTCCGAACGGGTTGCCGATCACCGACGGGGTGCCCATCTTTTCGGTGATCTTCTCGGCGGCACCGGGGATGGCGGCGCAGCCGCCGCACACGATGATCTGGTCGAGCTGCGTGTATTCACTGGTGGAGGACAGGAAGAACTGCAGCGAACGGTTGACCGTCTGCGCCATGTCCTCGGTGAAGGGATCCAGGATCTCCACCTTGTAGTTGCCGGGCAGGCCGCCTTCCTTCTTCGCCTTGCCGGCTTCCTCGTAGGTGAGGCCGTAGTGGCGCATGATCTCCTCGGTCAGCTGCTTGCCGCCGAAGTCGCTGTTGTAGGTGTAGATGATCTTGCGGTCATGCAGCACGCTGAAGTTGGTGGTGGCCGCGCCGAAGTCCACCAGGGCGATGGTGCGGTCCAGGCCTTCGTCCAGCATCTGGTAGGTGAGCAGCTTGCAGGCGTTCTCCAGCGCATAGGCTTCCACGTCCACGAGCTTGGCCGTGAGACCGGCGATGTCCAGCACGCTGACGAGCTTGTCCACGCTCTCGCGGCGCGCCGCCACCAGGAGCACGTCCACCAGGTCCGGGTCGTTCTGGGAGGGGCCCACGATCTCGTAGTCGAAGGCCACTTCGTCGATGGGCTGGGAGATGTATTGGTCGGCCTGCAGTTCGATCTGCTCGCCCAGGTCCTTGTCGGAGAGCTTGGCGGGCATCTGGATGGTCTTGGTCATGACCTGGCCTGAGAGGGCCACGGCCGCGAATTTGGACTTGGGACTGGCGTGTTTGACGGCCTTGCGCACGGCTTCGCCGACCCCGTCCACATCCATGATCACCTTGTCGGTGATAGCATTGGAGGGCATCGGTTCGGCCGCGAAACTCTCCACCCGATAGGAACTGCCCGTCTTGGCGAGCTCGATGAGCTTCACCGACGAGGTGCTGATATCTATGCCCAGCAGAGGGGGCGACGAAGGCCTGAACAGCACGTCTGGGTTCCTCGATATTAAGAGCTTGGGCGCCCTAAAACCGGCTAAAAAATAGCCGTCCCATGTCTTAAGTCACAGCTTCAATATATATCAACAAATGATTAAATCAACTAAAATTTTTGCCATTTTCGCCCCTCAGGAAATGGGTCTAAAACGACCCTTTTCCGGAGTTTTGACCTGAGACCCCCATGCCGTTTTTGCCCCGAGCACTATATGTTGTGATAGCCGCCGTCCTCGGCCTCTGTGGGTTGGGGTTGGTGGCCATCGTGGGTGCCTATCTGGTCTTGGCCCCCGGCCTGCCCTCCGTGGCCGATCTCAAGGACATCCACCTCCAGGTACCCCTCCGGGTCTTCAGCCGGGATGGGCGGCTTTTAGCCGTCTTTGGAGAAAAACACCGTATCCCATTGGATTATAAGGATATTCCTCAAAGCATGATCAATGCCGTGGTGGCGGCAGAGGATGAAAACTTCTGGACCCACCCGGGAGTGGACGTCCAGGGGGTGCTCCGGGCAGGCCTGCATTTCGCCACCACCGGCGAGCGGGACCAGGGCGGCGGCACCATCACCATGCAGCTGGCCCGCACCTTCGTGGGCACCCAGAAGAGCTTCGGCCGCAAAGCGCGCGAGGCCTTCCTGGCGTTCCGCGTGGAGCGGGAATTGAGCAAGCAGGAGATCCTGGCGCTGTACCTCAACCAGAGCTATCTGGGGGAGCGCGCCTACGGTGTCGGTGCCGCGGCCCAGACCTACTATGGCACCGACGTGGCCCATCTCACGCTGGCCCAGACGGCGATGATTGCCGGACTGCCGCAGTCCCCTTCCGCCGCCAACCCCCTGGTGAACCCGCAACGTGCGCTGGCGCGCCGCGGCTACGTGCTGGGGCGCATGCTCGCGGACGGATACATCAACAGACAGCAATACGACCAGGCCATGGCTGAGCCGGATGCGTCCTCATACCACGGCGATGCCACCGAAGTGGATGCGCCCTACATGGCGGAGCTGGTGCGCAACTACATGGTGGATAAGTACGGCGAGGCCGTATACGACTCCGGCTATTCGGTGGTGACCAGCATCGACAGCCGCCTGCAGCCCCTCGCCACCAAGGCGGTGCGCGACGGCCTGCTCGCCTATGACCAGCGCCATGGCTGGCGCGGCGCCGTGGCGAAAGTGAACCTGCCTGCCAAGGCAGGCGAGGACGACCTCGAGAAAGCCGTGGAAGACCGCGACCACGTGGGCGGCCTGTATCCCGCCGTCGCTACCAAGGTGGACGCCCAGAGCGCGGACTTCTACGCCGACGGCGTCGGTGCCGTGAGCGTCCCCTGGGACGGCATCAAGTGGGCGCGCAAGTATCTCAACGAGAGCGGCATGGGCCCCGCGCCCAAGACCGCTGCGGACGTCCTGGCACGCGGTGACGTGGTCTATCTGCGCAAGCTGGAGAGCGGAGCGTGGAGCCTCGCCCAGGTGCCCACGGCCCAGAGCGCGTTCGTCGCCATGGATCCGGTGGATGGCGCCGTGGTGGCCATGGTGGGCGGCTTCGACTTCGACGCCAGCAAGTTCAACCGCGTCACCCAGTCCCACCGCCAGGCCGGCTCTTCGTTCAAACCCTTCATCTACTCGGCGGCCCTGGAGAATGGCTTCACCACCGCCACCGTGGTGCCGAACGCGCCGGTGGTGCTGAACGACGCCGCCAACGGGCAGGTCTGGCGGCCGCACAACTTCGAAGGCGATTTCAGCGGCCCCACGCGGCTGCGCAACGCGCTCGCCCATTCCCTCAACCTGGTCACCATCCGTGTGCTGCAGCAGATGGGCGTGGACAAGACCATCCAGTACGACCAGAACTTCGGCTTCACCCCGGACGAGCTGCCCCACGACCTGACCATGGCACTCGGCAGCGGCAGCTTCGAGCCGCTGGAGATGGCGCGGGCCTACTCGGTATTCGCCAACAGGGGCTACCGCGTCACGCCCTATTACATCCAGACCGTACTGGACGGCGACGGCAAGGTGCTGTTCCAGGCCACGCCCGACATCGCCTGCGATACCTGCAAGCTGCCGGACAAGGGCGATCCCGCCACCGGCATGCCCCAAGGCGCGCCTGTAGCCATCACGCCGCAGAACGCCTGGCTCATGACCAGCATGATGCAGGAAGTCATCAAGACCGGTACCGGCGTCGCGGCCCAGTCCTTGGGGAGGCCGGACATCGCCGGCAAGACCGGTACCAGCAACGACTTCACCGACGCCTGGTTCGACGGCTACACCGACCACCTGGTGGCGGTGGTCTGGGTCGGCAATGACCAGCCTTCCCAGCCGCTCGGCAACGGCGAGCAGGGCGCGCTGGCGGCGCTGCCCATCTGGATGGAGTTCATGGGCCCGGCCCTGAACGGCGTGCCGATCCCGAAAGACCCGTTCCCGCGGCCCTTCGGCATCGAGGAGGCGCGCATCGATCCCAACACCGGGCTCCTGGTGAGCGCCGACGATCCGGAATCCATCTTCGAGTACTTCCTGACCGGGCATCTACCGGAGAAGGGAGCGGACAAAAAGAAGACGCCTGATAACCCGGACATCTTCTAAGCGCACTCCGCGCGCTTAGAAGATTCTAAATAGTACGTGCGAGCCTTCCTGGTTCGCACGATTCCGGCGAGCCCGGCACAGGTCCGTGCTCGCCATCGCCGGACATCCTGCCCGGCCGTTTCTTCCCAAATATTCGTCAGTTATCGGTCGAATCTATTACATGGACTAGTCACGAGGCTGTGCTATCTTCAAAGCATAGCCACGACGCGCAGTGCTCATGAACCGACGCGTATCGCCGCAGTCCGACGATCTGCGGCGACTGCTCACGCAGGAAGCGGCCCGCATCATGTCCGATGAGGGCGTGCGGGATTTCCTGTTCGCCAAACGCAAGGCCGCCGAGCGGCTGGGGCTCGATCCGCGGCGCATGCATCTGCCCACCAACCTGGAAGTGGAAGCGGCGCTCGCCGAGCACCAGCGGCTGTTCCAATCCGACTCCCAACCGAGCCACCTGCGCCATCTGCGCGAGACCGCGCGCAACGCCTTGAAGCTCTTCGCCCCATTCAACCCGCGCCTGGTGGGGCCGGTGCTGGCCGGCACCGCTTCCGAGCACGGCATCGTGTACTTGCATGTGTTCAGCGACATGGCCGAGGACGTGGCCATCTACCTCATGGAGAAGAACATCCCCTACGAGAACTCCGCGCGCAAGCTGAAGTCGGGAGCGGGGATCCAGTCTGAGTATCCGGTCTATAAATTCGTCGCTGGCGACGTGCCCATCGAAGTGACGGTGTTCGAGGTGGATGGCATCCGCGAGGCGCCCATCAGCCCGGTGGACGGGCGCCCCATGAAGCGTGGGTCGTTGAAAGAAGTTGAGTTGCTGCTCGCGGTCAGTGAGTAGTCGGTACCCGCGACGCATGAAAAAAGCGGCCTGTCAGGCCGCTTTTTTCGTTTCTTAAGATTTGGACACTCACTTGCGCTTGTTGAGTTCCAGGTAGTCGCGCTTGGTGGGGCCCGTGTAGAGCTGGCGCGGACGGCCGATCTTCATGTGCGGGTCCGCGATCATCTCCTGCCAGTGCGCCACCCAGCCCACGGTGCGGGCGATGGCGAACATCACCGTGAACATGTTCACCGGGATATTGAGCGCCTTGTAGATGATGCCGGAGTAGAAGTCCACGTTCGGGTAGAGCTTCTTCTCGATGAAGTAGGGGTCCTTGAGCGCGACCTCTTCCAGGCGCATGGCCAGTTCGAGCAACGGGTCGTCGTCGCGGCCCAGCTTCTTCAGCACCTTGTGGCAGGTGGCGCGGATGATCTTGGCGCGCGGGTCGTAGTTCTTATAGACCCGGTGGCCGAAGCCCATGAGGCGGAAGCTGGAGTTCTTGTCCTTGGCCTTGGCTACGGCGGCGTCGATGTTCTTGACGCTGCCGATCTCCTTCAGCATGTCCAGCACCGCTTCGTTGGCGCCGCCATGGGCCGGGCCCCACAGGGTGGCGGTGCCGGCGGCGATGGCCGCGTAGGGGTTGGTGCCGGAGCTGCCCGCCAGGCGCACCGTGGAGGTGCTGGCGTTCTGCTCGTGGTCGGCGTGCAGGATGAACAGGAGGTCCAGGGCCTCCGCCGCCACCGGGTCCACTTGATAGGGCTCGGCGGGCACCGAGAACAGCATGTTCAGGAAGTTGGAACAGTAGTCGAGGTCGTTGCGCGGATAGACGAACGGCTGGCCGATGCTGTGCTTGTACACGGCTGCGGCCAGCGTCGGCATCTTGGCGAGGATGCGGTGCGCGAACACGTCGCGGTCCCGCGGATTGTGGATGTCCGTGGAGGTCGGGTAGAAGGCCGACAGCGAGCCCACCACGCCGGTCATCATGGCCATCGGGTGCGCGTCGTAGTGGAAGCCGCCGAAGAACTTCAGCACCGCCTCGTTCACCAGCGAGTGGTGACGGATGGAGTGGGTGAAGGTGTCGAGCTGCGCCTGGGTCGGCAGCTCGCCGTACAGGATTAGGTAGCAGATCTCCAGGTAGGTGCTCTTCTCCGCAAGCTGCTCGATCGGATAGCCGCGGTACAGCAGGATGCCCTGGTCGCCGTCGATGTAGGTGATCTTGCTCTCGCAGCTCGCGGTGGTCATGAAACCGGGATCGAAGGTGAAGACCCCCTGGTCCTTGTAGAGCGCGCTGATGTCGAGGGTGCCGGGGCCGACGCTGCCTTCACGCAAAACCATGTCGGTGGCTTTGCCGTCCGGGCCGGTGAGCTTGTAGGTCTTGGTCATGGCCTCGATCTCCTGAAAACCACTGCGCTGACGACCACAGCCCGCCGTCGGCGGGAAGTGAAAATCTTGGGGTCTGAATCGGCCGGATACCCCATGCCCGGAGCCGGACAGGGTCGGATCGGCGTCTCCGACCCAGCCATTATATGCCCCGGGTCCTGTCCCAAGGCAGCCGGCCCCATGAACTCAGGGCAGGGGTATCAAGGCCGCGGGGGCGTGGACATCCAGCTCCGGACGACCCCTGTATTCCCGCAGCCAGCCCCGTACCAAGACCTGCCGCCCCTTGAGCTCGACGGGACTGGTGGGGAACCGCACCAAGTCCGTATCGGATATCCACAACGTCAGCCGGCCATCCACTGACAGCCGCAGGCCGGCGGAGTTCCGCACCAGTCCCGTCACCGTGCCGCGCACGATCAGGAAGGCGCCGGCCGTCATGTCGGCGTGCGCGGCATCCGTCACCAGGGGCGACTGCTTCGACCAGATGTCTAGCCCCTTGGCCCGCGCCTGTGCTTCCGCCTCTGCGTAACAGCCGAGCCGGCCGATGTCCGGCGGCACGGCGACCATCACCGCGAGACCTTCGCGCACCAGTTCCAGTCCCAGGTCCTCACCGCCGGCGAACACATAGGCGAGGGTGCGGCCATGTTCGTCATAGGCCTCGCTCCCGGCTTCAAGCTGCAGCGTGCCGCCCTTTGAAGCGATGAGCCGCTCCAGGCGATCGCGTGCGGCGGCGGCATAGGGCTGGTCGGGACCTTGGCCATGGCCCAGCTCCATGGCGTTGATGCCGATGAAGCGCAGATGCCGCCCGTCGGCCAGCACCAGGGTGTCGCCGTCCACGACGCGCTTCACGCCGATCTCAGGGCCGGTGGGAGGAGGCGGGCAGGTGGCGAAGGCCGCAGGGGTGGCGAGCGCCAGCAGGCCCCACAAAAGGAAACGCCGCAGCTTGGGGCTGCGGCGTCTCGTGGTCATGGAGCGGATTTCGCTCAGGCGGTCTTGTCGCCGGCGGCGGCAGGGCCGCGCGCGTACTTCTTGCGGAATTTGTCCACGCGACCGGCGGTGTCCATGATCTTCTGCTTGCCGGTGAAGAACGGATGGCAGGCAGAGCACACTTCCACGTGCAGGTCATGGCCGAGGGTCGAGCGGGTCTCGAAGGTGTTGCCGCAGCTGCAAGTGACCTTGATGGCTTTGTAGTCAGGATGGATGGCGGCTTTCATGTCGGACCTCTGCTCTCGCGCTGGATGGGGGTTTTAGGCCCCTCAAAAGGGCGCGCATCATATCGCGGGCACTGTCGAGGGGGCAAGCCATATATAAGGGCCCATATTGGCCCCAACAAGGGCAGGGGGTTACAGCCGTTAAGTGAGCGTGAATCTCAGCAGGGTTTCTTAAGTGCTTGCCCGGGATATGGAAACCGCGCTTGTCCACATTTCTTGTGGATAACTCTGTGGATGAGTTCAACCCTCAAGCCCAATCTCTCGAATTCCAGCCCAGAGTCGGCTTTTGGGTCAAAACCTAGCCAACTTTAAAATACTTATAAAACAATGGCTTATAAGCTGTCCCATTGGAGCGGTCGCGAAACCGACATGAAGGTTTCACGCTTCAGTTCCACGCCAAACAAGTGTGCATAACTGCTTGTTGCGGCTTCTAAAACCGCTTCAGGTGTTCACCTGAGCCAGTCGCGTATGGGCCGAGAGGATGCGGTCCAGGCGGACCCGAAGATGCTCCCCGGCCGCGTTCAGGAGCACCAGGAACTCCTCGCCTTTGCAGGTCTCCAGGTCCTTCGGCAGCAGGGTCTCCAGATGGTCGAGGCCATCGGTGCCACGCCAGGAGAGGGTGAGGGGGGTACGGTGCATGATCGCGAGTTCATACTCGCTATAGAGGCCGCAGGCGATCGGCTGGTAGTCGCTCATGTCTTGCTTTCAGTCTAGGCGCTGGCTTTGCGGTTTGCATCCTTGGCCGGCAGGAAAGATGACTGCAGGTCATTTAGGTAGTTATGGCCCCGGGATGTCACTTTCCAGCCCTCGGGAGTGGATTCCAAAAGTCCCTTCTCCAAGGCTTGCTGCAACTCGCCTTCGATACGGCTGATGGGCAGTCCGGTGGCCGCCTCGAACTCGCTCCGGCTGAAGCCCTCCACCAGGCGCAGCCGGTTCAGCATGAACTCGAAGGCCAGGTCCTCTTCCACCACCTGCGAGATACCCCCCAAGGACTTGGGTGTACCGGCACTCTCGAGATAGGCGTCCGGGTGTTTCAGTTTCCACAGCCGGGTCACAGCACCTGAAGCGTCTGTGAGCTTGCCGTGGGCGCCGGCGCCGATCCCCAGATAGTCGCCGAAGCGCCAGTAGTTCAGGTTGTGGCGCGCTTCGCGGCCGGGCTGCGCATAGGCGGAGATCTCGTACTGCCTGTAACCCTGCTCCGCCAGGTAACTCTGGCAGGCCTGCTGCATGGCCCACACCGCCTCATCCTCCGGCAGGAGCGGCGGATGGGCGGCGAACAGCGTGTTGGGTTCCAACGTCAGCTGATAGTGGGAGATGTGCGCGGGCTTGAGCGCCACCGCCTGTTCCAGATCATTGAGCGCCTCTCCTAGCTTCTGCTTCGGCAGTCCGTACATGAGATCCAGGTTGAAATTGGAGAGGCCTGCCGCGTGGGCTTCTTCCGCGGCGCGCGCCGCCTCCTCGCTGGAGTGGATGCGCCCCAGCACTTCCAGCTTCTTCGGATCGAAGCTCTGCACGCCGATGGAGAGGCGCGTGACACCCGCGCCTTTATAGGCAGCGAAGCGGCCCTGTTCCATAGTGCCGGGATTGGCCTCCAGGGTGATCTCCGCCTCCGGGGCGAAGCCGAGACGCTGCCGCACGCCCTCCAGCAGTCGGCCGACGCTCTCTGCCTGGAAGAGGCTAGGCGTGCCGCCGCCGAAGAACACGGTCTGGATCTCCCGGCCCTGGACACGGGGCAGATCCTGGTCCAGGTCCTTGAGCAAGGCGTCCACGTAGGCCTTCTCGGGCAGGGCGCCCTTCAGGCCGTGGGAATTGAAATCGCAATACGGACATTTCTTCACACACCAGGGGATATGTACGTAAAGACTTAGCGGCGGCAAAAAGCGCATCTTTCCCTCCCCAGCGGCGTTGCGACCGGCCTCGGACTCCTCACCTACCATCGAAGTACGCTCCGGGTCCTCGGCCGTCCGCGCCTTGCTGGAAAGGGAAATCCATCGCTTTTTGACAGCGCGATTTCATGATTCGGCGCTCAGTGGCGGGCCCGGAAATGGGTCGCAAGGCGGGCCAAGGCCTGGCCCCGGTGACTGAGCTGGTTCTTCACTTCCGGCGGCAATTCTGCGGAAGTGCAGCCCTTCTCCGGCACCCAGAATACCGGGTCATAACCGAAGCCGTTGGTGCCCTTGGGAGAGCGCAGGATGGCGCCTTCCCATACGCCTTCAGTGACCAGCGGCGCCGGGTCCTGGGCGTGCTTCAGGTACACGATCACGCAGCGGAAGCGGGCGGTGCGGCCGAAGTCCGGCACTTCCCGCATGGCTTCCAACAGCTTCTCGAGATTCGTCTGGTCATTGGAGGGGATGCCCGCATAACGGGCGGAGTGGATCCCCGGCGCGCCTTCGAGAGCATCCACTTCGAGACCCGAGTCATCGGCGATGGCCGGGAGCTTGGTGTGAGACGCGGCGTTGCGCGCCTTGAGGATGGCGTTCTCGATGAAGGTGAGACCCGTCTCCTCCACTTCCGGTACGCCCAGCGCGCTCTGGGCCACGATCTCCATGTCGAGGCCACTCAACATGGCGTTGAGCTCTTTGGCCTTGCCGGCATTGTTCGTGGCAAGCACGACTTTACGCATGTGCCAGCACCTCGCGCTGTTTCTGCATGAGTTGCTTGATGCCCTGTTCCGCAAGCTTCAACATCGAATCCAGTTCGTGGCGGTGGAAGGCATGGCCCTCGGCGGTGCCCTGCACTTCGATGAAGGCGCCGGCCTCGTTCATGACCACGTTCATGTCGGTCTCGGCTTGGGAGTCTTCGCTGTACTCCAGGTCCAGCACCGGCTGTCCGCCGACGATGCCCACGGAGACCGCGGCCACGGCGCCGTGCACCGGGTCTTTCTTCAGCAGGCCCTGCTTCATGAGCGCTGCCACCGCATCCTTGAGCGCCACATAGGCACCAGTGATGGCGGCGGTGCGGGTGCCCCCATCCGCCTGCAGCACGTCGCAGTCCAGGGTGAGAGTGCGCTCGCCGAAGGCTTCCATATCCATGACCGAGCGCAAGGAGCGGCCGATGAGCCGCTGGATCTCGAGTGTGCGGCCGCCTTGTTTGCCGCGGGCCGCTTCCCGGTCGGAACGGGTGTGGGTGGCGCGGGGCAACATGCCGTATTCGGCGGTGACCCAGCCCTTGCCCTGACCCTTCAGGAACCCCGGTACCCGCTCCTCGACGCTGGCGGTGCAGAGCACCTTGGTGTCGCCGAAGCACACCAGCACCGAGCCTTCGGCGTGGCGGGTGTAGTGGCGGGTGAGGGTGACGGGGCGCAACTCGTGCGCCGCGCGGCCGGTGCGCATGTGATGACTCCCTAAGAAGACCGAGGATCGGGAAGGCGAAGGATTATAAGGCGTATATCAAAACACGGTTCGACACATAGCCGCCCAATGCGGCCGTTTTCAATCCATCCAGCGGAGCGCCACTGCGGTGACATTGTCACTACTAGGTGCCGCCGCTTCCTCGGCTTCCCGCGCCAGCACGTCCAGGATGTCCTGCAGGTCCAGGTGCGAGTTCAGTTCCACCGCCAGATGCGGCTCGGCCAGGGGCGCCCAGAAACCGTCGGAGCAGAGCAGCATCACGTCGCCGGCCATGAGCGGCCGGGGTTCGGTGATGGTGATCTGGGGGATCTCCGGATCGCCTCCCAGGCACTGTTCCACGAAGTTGCGCATGGGATGGGTGTGCACGTCCGCGTCCTTGAGCAGGCCCTGCTGCACCAGCAGTTCCACTGCGCTGTGGTCGCGGGTGCGGATGAAGACCTTCTGGTCGCGCATGAGGTAGATGCGGCTGTCGCCCACGTGGGCCCAGGTGGCGCAGTTGTCCGCCACCACGCACACGGTGATGGTGGTGCGTGGCCTGAGTTCCGGCGCGAGGGCCGCACCCAGCATCACCACCGCCTCATGGGCCTCGACGATGCTCTCGCGCAGGAAGTCGCCGGCGTCGCGGATGCCGCCGCGCAGGCGCTTGAAGCAGCGCACCAGGGCGTCGATGGCGGCCTCGGCTGCGACGTCGCCGCCGATGTGGCCGCCCATGCCGTCCGCCACCACCAGCAGGATGCGCGTGTCCGTCACCACGATGGAGGCGCGGTCCTGGTTGTCGTTGCGGTTGCCCTGGCGGCTGACCTGGGCTGTCTCGACGTTCAAACTCGTCCCCCGGTGATGCGGCCCCCTGGAGGACCGGGCGCTTTGGGCATGCGCCGCGTTTAGCTTAACATTACGACGCCCGGCACCCTCCTTCACCCGCCGCGGCTTGGGATACACATGGCCCGCAGCATGACCGGTTTTGCGCGCCGCGAGGCGCGCGGCGATTTCGGCGTCCTGGTGTGGGAGATGCGCAGCGTCAACCACCGTTACCTGGACATGTCCCTGCGGCTCCCCGAGGAGCTGCGCGCGCTGGAGGCGGAATGCCGCGAGCGCATCGCGGCCCAGGTGAAGCGCGGCAAGCTGGACGGCCAGCTGCGCTTCGAGCCCAAGGCCGGCGGCGGCCAATCCAGCCTGCAGGTGGATGAGGACCGCGCCCGCGCCGTGGGCAACGCGCTCGCGCAAGTGGCGGGGCTCATTGGTGCAACAGGATCCGTCGCGCCCGGTGAGGTCTTGCGCTGGCCCGGCGTGGTGCAGGAGCCGCCGCTGGACGTAGCCGCCGTCGGCCAGACAGCGCTCAAGCTCCTGGGGCAGACCCTCGACGACCTTTCCGCCGCCCGCGGCCGCGAGGGCGAACGCACCGCCGCGGTACTCTCGGATCGTGCCCAGCAGATCACCGCCATCGTCGCCGAGTTGCGCAAGCAACAGGGCGCCATGACTGCGGCGCTGCGCGACAAGCTCAGGGCCAAGGTGGAAGAACTCAAGGTGCAGGTGGATCCCGCGCGCCTGGAACAGGAACTGGTGATGGTGGCGCAGCGCCTGGACGTGGCGGAGGAACTGGATCGCCTCGGCAGCCATCTCAAGGAATTCTCGGATACTTTGAAGAGCAGCGACGCGGTGGGCCGGCGCCTCGACTTCCTGATGCAGGAGTTCAACCGCGAGGCCAATACCTTAGGATCAAAATCCCAGGACGCGGCCATCACCCAGCGGGTGGTGGATCTCAAGGTACTGATCGAGCAGATGAGGGAACAGGTCCAGAACCTTGAGTAAAAATCATCCCAAAAGCTACTGCGCTTGGCATGACGGCGTTGCGGTCCGGCTCGCAATGCTCATGGACTTCGTGTCCACTCCGCTCGCTCGCCGGCCCGCGCCTTGTCCTGCCGGCGCTCGTAACGCTTTTGGAATGATTTTCCGCCATGTCTAATCACACCAAGCGCGGGCACCTGTTCCTGGTCACGGCGCCTTCCGGCGCCGGCAAGACCAGTTTGGTCAAGGCCGTCCTCAGTGATCACTCGAACCTGAAATTCTCCATTTCTTATACGACCCGCAAGCAGCGGCCCAACGAGAAGCATGCCCACGACTACCATTTCGTGGACAAGCCCGAGTTCGAGCGCATGGTGGCGGCGGGCGAGTTCCTGGAGCACGCCCAGGTCTTCGACAACTCCTACGGCACCTCCCGCAAGAGCGTGGAAGCGGAGATGGCTGCCGGACGCGACGTGCTGCTGGAGATCGACTGGCAGGGAGCGGCTCAGGTGCGCAAGCTCATGCCGGAGGCCATCTCGGTGTTCATCCTGCCGCCGAGCCGGGCGGAGCTGGAACGCCGCCTGCGCAGCCGCGGCACCGACAGCGACGAGGTCATCGCCCGGCGCCTCAAGGACGCGGTGGGCGACATGTCCCATTGGTCCGAGTTCGACTACGTGGTGGTGAACGACGTGTTCGAGCAGGCGCAAGGCGAACTCTCCGCCATCATCAACGGCCGCGGCCAGCCCTCCCGGGCCGACCGGCCGGCTCTCAAACCCATCGTGGCGGCACTCCTCGCATAGGGCCCCTGGGGTTCCAATAACCCGACCCCTCCGGTAAACTATTAGACCCTGTTTTTAAAAGCCTTTTTGCCGGAGTCTCCAGATGGCGCGCGTCACGGTCGAAGATTGCCTGGGTAACGTGGATAACCTGTTCCAGCTGGTGCTGGTCGCGACCAAGCGTTCGCGGCAGCTGGCCCGCGGCGTGGAACCCTCCGTGCCCTGGGAGAACGACAAGCCCACCGTGGTGGCGTTGCGCGAGATCGCGGCCGGCAACATCGGCCCCGCCATCCTCGACGAAGTGGAGCAGATCCCCGAAGAGGAACCGGTGGAGCAGCAGCCGGTGGTGATGATGGACGCGGAGGACCCGCTCTAAAGAGCAGGTCTCCCTCCACATATGAGCCAGGTCGCCTCCTCCCTATTCGACATGGTCAGAGGCAAGCGGGCGACCGGCATAGAGGAACTCCTCCCCAAGCTCCGTCTCTACCTCCCCGAACCCCAGGTGGAGGAGATCAACCAGGCCTATCTGTTCGGCGCCCAGGCCCACGAGGGACAGCGGCGCCTCTCCGGCGAACCCTACATCTCGCATCCCGTCGCGGTCGCCTCCATCCTCGCCGACCTGCACATGGATCACCGCACCATCGAGGCGGCGATCCTGCATGACGTCATCGAGGACACGCCGACCCTCAAGGAAGAGCTGCTGACCCGCTTCGGCCCCGAAGTGGCGCAGCTCGTGGACGGCGTCTCCAAGCTCACTCAGATCAAGTTCAAGAACCGCGCCGAAGCCCAGGCGGAGAACTTCCGCAAGATGGTCCTCGCCATGGTGGAGGACATCCGCGTCATCATGGTCAAGCTCGCGGACCGCATGCACAACATGCGTACGCTGGACGCCATGCCGCCACCGAAGCGCCGCCGCATCGCCCAGGAGACCCTCGAGATCTACGCGCCCATCGCGCACCGGTTGGGCATGAGCGCCATGCGCATGGAGCTGGAGGACCTGGGGTTCCAGGCGCTGCACCCCATGCGCTACAAGGTTCTGGCCAAGCACCTCAAGCGTTCGCGCACCCACCAGAAGGAAATGGTGACCAAGATCACCAAGAGCCTCAGCGATGCGCTGCAGCGTGAAGGCATCCCCGCGGAGGTGGACGGCCGCGAGAAGCACATCTACAGCGTGTACCGGAAGATGCGCGCCAAACGCCTGCCCATGCACGAGGTGCTGGACGTGCACGCCTTCCGCATCGTGGTGAAGCGCAGCGAGGACTGCTACCGGGTGCTGGGCGTGGTGCACAACCTCTACAAGCCGGTGCCGGGCAAGTTCAAGGACTACATCGCCATCCCTAAGGCCAATGGCTACCAGTCGCTGCACACGGTGCTGATCGGTCCCCAGGGCGTGCCGCTGGAAGTGCAGATCCGCACCGAGGACATGCAGAAGGTCTCCCAGTCCGGCATCGCCGCCCACTGGCAGTACAAGACCGGCGAGGGCGGCGCCACCGTCCCGGAAGTACGGGCCCGCGAATGGCTGAAGGGCGTGGTGGAGATGCAGCAGGGCGCCGGCAGCTCGCTCGAGTTCCTGGAGAACGTGAAGGTGGACCTGTTCCCGGACGAGGTCTACGTGTTCACGCCCCAGGGCGATATCCGCCGCCTGCCGCGCGGTTCCAGCGCCGTGGACTTCGCGTACGCCGTGCACACCGGCGTCGGCAACGCCTGCGTGGCCGCCAAGATCGACCGGCGCCTGGTGCCGCTGCGCACCCAGCTGGAGAACGGCCAGACCGTGGAGATCATCACCGCGCCCAACGGCCGGCCCAATCCCGCCTGGCTCAACTTCGTGGTCACGGCCAAGGCGCGCGCCAACGTGCGCCACTACCTCAAGAACCTGAAGCACGAGGACGCGGTGGAGCTCGGCAAGCGCATGCTGGAGCGGGCGCTCGCCGCCCTCTCGCTGAAGCTGACCCGCGTGCCGGAGGCACAGCTCGATGCGGTGCTGAAGGAGTTCAAGCTCGCCGACCAGGACGAGCTGTTCGAGTCCATCGGCCTCGGGCACCACCTCGCGCCCTTGGTGGCGCGCCGCCTAATGCCGCTGCGCGAGGCCGACGAGGAGTCCCCGCTCAAGCCCAGCGCGCCGCTGCTGATCCGCGGCACCGAGGGCCTGGTGGTGACCTTCGCCCGCTGCTGCCATCCCATCCCCGGCGACCGCATCGTCGGCGTGCTCACCGCCGGCCGCGGCATCGTGGTGCATCGCGACAACTGCGGGAACCTCACCGAGTACCGGGACCAGCCCGAGAAGCTCATCGAGGTGCAGTGGGAGAAGAAGATCAAGCGCGACTTCCCGGTGGAGCTGCGCGCCGAGGTGGCGAACCAGCGCGGCGTGCTGGCGACCCTGGCCGCTGCCATCGCCGACATGGGTTCCAACATCGAGCACGTGAGCCAGCAGCAGCGCGATGACCTGACCGCGGTCTTGACCTTCGTGCTGGCGGTGCACGACCGCACCCAGCTGGCGCGCATGCTGCGCCGGCTGCGCGGCCTGCCCGAGGTGTTGCGGATATCCCGCAGCCGGGCCTGACCGGGCCGCCGAGGCTTAAGCCCGCGCCGGCGGCGATTTGTTCCATAATGCCTACCTCGTTCCACCCACTCTCCGGCGTGAGGCATCCATGGCGCGTACCAGTGTGTTCACCGACCAGGCTCCCAAGGCCATCGGCCCCTACTCCCAGGCGGTGCGCGCCGGGAACACGGTCTATCTATCCGGACAGATTCCTTTGGATCCCAAGACCGGCGAGCTGGTGAAGGGCGACATCCAGCAGGAAGCGCGCCGCGCCTTCGATAACCTGAAGGCTGTGGCCGGCGCTGCCGGCGAAGGTCTGCAACAGGTGGTGCGCGTCACCATCTATCTCACCGACCTCGGCGACTTCGCCAAGGTGAACGAGGTGATGGCCGGTTATTTCCAGGAACCCTATCCGGCCCGTGCCACCGTCGGCGTGGCGGCCTTGCCGCGCGGTGCGCGCATCGAGGTGGACGCGGTCATGGTGCTTGCCTAAGGCACCATCAGCCGGCGCGGTCCCCGACAGCGGTTCGGCGCCGGTCACCCGCCTGCGCGGCGTCGGTCCGCAGGTGGCGGAGCGCTTAGGGAAGCTGGGCATCCGCCGCGTCGAGGATCTCCTGTTCCACCTGCCGCGGCACTACGAGGACCGCACCCGCATCACTCCCATCGGCGCGCTGAAGCCCGGCTGGACCGCCAGCGTCGAAGGCGTCGTCGAATTGACGGAGGTCGCGTTCCGGGGCCGGCGCATGCTGCTCTCGCGCATCAGTGACGGCACCGGCGCCCTCACGCTGCGCTTCTTCCGCTTCAATGCGCAGCAGCAGGCGATGCTGGCGCGCGGCGCGCGCTTGCGTTGTTACGGCGAGTTGCGTCCCGGCAAGTCCACCCTGGAGATGGTGCATCCGGAGTACAAGATCCTGGGCGCCGAAGACCTGAAGCCCCAGCCGCCGGCGCTCACGCCCATCTATCCCGCCACCGAGGGCGTGCAGCAGATGAAGCTGCGCGCGCTCACGGATCAGGCGCTCTCGTGGCTGGCCCACGGCAATGTGCTCGACGAGCTGCTGCCGGACGCGGTGCTGGGCACGGGCATGCCGCCGCTGGCCGAAGCGCTGCGCTACGTGCATCGCCCGCCGCCCGACGCGCCGCTGGACCAGCTCCTGGACGGCAGCCATCCGGCGCAGCAGCGGCTCGCCTTCGAGGAACTGCTGGCCCATCACTTGAGCCTGCGCCGCCTGCGGCTCGCGGAGGACAAGAGCCGGGCCGTGCCGCTCGCCGCCGAGGGGCGTCTCTCGGCGCAGTTCCGCGCGGGCCTGCCCTTCAGGCTGACCAATGCCCAGGAGCGGGTGGCGGCGGAGATCGCCAGGGACATCGCACGCGCTCATCCCATGATGCGGCTGGTGCAGGGTGACGTGGGCAGCGGCAAGACGGTGGTAGCGGCGCTGGCGGCGCTCGCCTGCATCGAGGCAGGCCGCCAGGCGGCGCTCATGGCGCCCACCGAGCTCCTGGCGGAGCAGCACTTCCGCAACTTCTCGAACTGGCTGATGCCCCTGGGACTGGAACCCGTGTGGCTCTCGGGCCGCAGCAAACCGGCGGAACGCGAAGCCGCCATCTCCAAGCTCGCGGACGGTACTGCACGTCTCGCCATCGGCACCCACGCCCTGTTCCAGGAAGACGTGCGCTTCAAGGAGCTCGCACTCATCGTCATCGACGAGCAGCACCGCTTCGGCGTGCATCAGCGCCTGGCGCTGCGGGAGAAAGGCGCGGGCGGCGGGGCGCATCCGCATCAGCTCATCATGACCGCGACACCCATCCCGAGGACACTGGCCATGACCGCCTATGCGGACCTGGATGTCTCCGCCATCGACGAACTGCCGCCGAGCCGCAAGCCGGTCAAGACCGTGGTCTTAAGCGAGTCGAAACGCGCCGAGGTGGTGATGCGGGTGGAGCAGGTATGCCGCGAAGGGCGGCAGGTGTATTGGGTGTGCCCGCTCATCGAGGAATCGGAACTGCTGCAGGCCCAGGCGGCGGAAGACACCGCCGCTGCCCTGGCCAAGGCGCTTCCCAGCTTGAAAGTGGGCCTGCTGCATGGCCGGCAGAAGCCCAAGGACCGGGATGCCATCATGGCCCGCTTCAAGGACGGCAGCCTGCATCTCCTGGTGGCCACTACCGTGGTGGAGGTGGGCGTGGACGTGCCCAACGCCAGCCTCATGATCATCGAGAATGCCGAGAGGTTGGGCCTGTCGCAGTTGCACCAGTTGCGCGGCCGGGTCGGGCGCGGCGCCGCAGAATCCAGCTGCGTGCTGCTGTACAAGCCGCCGCTGGGATCCGGCGCCCGTGCGCGCCTCGACGTGATGCGCGCCACCAACGACGGCTTCGAGATCGCACGCAAGGACCTGGAGCTGCGCGGCCCCGGCGAGCTGCTCGGCACGCGCCAGGCCGGCGAGATCAACCTGCGCATCGCGGACCTGTTGCGGGATGCGTCCTTGATCCCCGAGGTGCAGCGGGCCGCGGTCCTGCTGTTGGACCAGCATCCCGGGCGGGTGGACGCGATCGTGCGCAGATGGCTGGGAGAGACCGAGCGTTACGGCCATGCCTGAAGTCACCTCAAAAGCTGCTGCGCTTGGCATGGCTTTGTTGCGCGCCGGCTCGAAATCCTCATGTACTGGCGTGTACACTCCGGTTTCTCGCCGTCGCGCGCCTCGCCCTGCCTGCGCTCGCGACGCTTTTGAGATGACTTTCGCCGAGGACAAGTCGTGAGCCTCGCCTCAGAACTCATAACTACTACGGTATGGCGATCACTTGAGGAGTGGCCCGTGTCGGCGCGTCCCGCAGGGCTCTGGGCTTTCCTCTCGGAAGCGGGTTCCCTCACAGAGCGCCTGCGCGCCCGGGCTGGAGACCTGACGGTGCAGCTCCTCTCCCAGGGCCATGCCACGCTCTCGGACGAGGATATGACGCTGTTGGGCGCCAAGCCCGACGAAGCGGGTTACGTGCGCCAGGTCTTCCTGTGTGGGCCCGGTCAGCAGCCCTGGGTCTATGCACGCTCGGTGGTGGCGGGGGCGTCGGAGGACTGGTTGAAGGGTTTGGGCGAGAAGCCCCTGGGCGACCGGGTCTTCTCCGATCCGGCGGCGGCACGCAGTCCCATCGAAGTGGCGCAGCTCGAACCGCGCAACATCCTGCACAAGGAAGCGGTGGCACAGCTGCCGGCGGCAGAGCGCGCGCGGGCTTCCGGGTCCCTGTGGGCGCGCCGCTCGCGGCTCTCGGTGGAGGGCGGACACATCCTCATCTACGAATGTTTCCTGCCGGCCCTCGCCGATGCTTGATCCGAAACTCAAATCCTTGTGGTTGAAGGTCCGCTTTAACAGCGCGACCAAGGAATGGTGGCCGCTGGCCATCGAGCGCGGCTCCGCTTACGGGCGGCTCATGCGGCTCAACCGGCCCATCGGCAGCTTCCTCCTGCTGTGGCCCACCCTGTGGGCGCTGTGGATCGCCACCGCCGGCCGTCCCACGCCGAAACTCTTCACCGTGTTCGTGGCCGGTGTGTTCGTGATGCGCGCCGCCGGCTGTATCATCAACGACTACGCAGACCGGCATTACGACCCGCACGTGGGCCGCACCCGCGAACGGCCGCTGGCCACGGGCGAGGTGAGCGTCACCGAGGCCGCCATCCTGTTCGTGGTCCTCGGTCTCATCGCGCTGGGACTGGTGCTGACGCTCAACACCCTGTGCCTGGAACTGGCGGTGGTGGGACTGGCGCTTGCCATGAGCTATCCCTTCATGAAGCGCTACACCTATCTGCCGCAACCCTATCTTGGTCTGGCCTTCGGCTGGGGCATCCCCATGGCCTTCGCTGCGGCGCAAGACACGGTGCCGGACGTGGCCTGGCTGATATTCATCGCCAACATCCTCTGGGCCACGGTCTACGACACCCTCTACGCCATGGTGGACCGGAGCGACGACCTCAAGATCGGCGTGAAGTCGACAGCCATCCTGTTCGGCAGCATGGACAAGAAGATCATCGGCGTGCTGCAGGTGTTGCTGATGGGCAACCTGGTGATGGTGGGCACGCGCATTGAGCTGGGAACCGCCTACTACGTGGGCCTGGGATTCGCCGCCTGCTTCGCCCTCTGGCAGCAGCGCCTGATCCGCAAGCGCGAGCCGGCCAAGTGTTTCGAAGCCTTTTTGAACAACAACTGGTTCGGCGCGGCGGTGTTCGCAGGGATACTGCTGCAGTTCATCTTCAAGTGAGCTGCATCGCACATGCGTCTGACGCTTAGGCTGCTGCAAGACAGGTTCTCGGTCTGCCGGCTTGCAAGCGCAGCCGTGCTGCCGCCGGAACTCCTGGCGGCGCAGCGTGACTTCGTGAGCGTCACCCGCACCGCGGACGAACTCTCGGTGGTCTGCCCTGAAGACATGGCGCCCGAGGGTTCGAAGGTGCAGCCGGGCTGGCGCGCGTTCAAGGTGCTGGGGCCTTTGGATTTCGCGCTCACCGGCATCATCGCTTCGCTCACGGCGCCCCTTGCGGAGGCGCAGATCAGCGTGTTCGCCATCGCGACCTACGATACGGACTATCTGCTGGTGCAGGAGAAGGGTCTCGCCGCCGCGAAAGCCGCGCTCGCGCGAAGCTGCAAGATCGAAGCCGATTGATGCTCAGCGGTCGAGGCTGATCTCGTTCGGAGGCAGCGGGACCGCGACTGCCAACTCCCGCTTGGCGTGAGCGCATGTCAGCGGATACTTCTTGTAGGGCCTGGCTGCGTAGCAATAACCTTCCTTGCAGGGGTCCGCCCCCAGCTCCCGCGCCACCGCTTGCCACTGCGCGCCATGCTCGTCGCTCACGTCCTGCAGGCCGGGGCCATTCATGGCCACGAGTCTCGTGCCCTTAGGCGTCGGCAGCTCCGCGGTCTTGGGCGGACCGTATTCGTCGTAGTACACGATGAGGTGCGCGAGCTCATGGGGCAGGGCCTCCTTCTCCACCAGGCAATCGTCCTTGGCCACCCACGCCGGATTGAGATGGATGGTCCAGGTGGAATAGTCCGAGGCGCCCACCACGGAAGAGGAGAGGCCGATGGGGTCCAGGCTGAGCTTCGGCACCGGATAGTGGCTGCCGTGTTCGCGGTTGTAGCTGTCCGTCAGCTGCTGCAGATCTTGTGCGAACAATACGCCCGTCGGGTCCATGCGCGGATCCATGCCGGCGCATCCCCCCAGCAGGTCGAGCGCCAGCAGCAGGCCCAGCAAGACCACGAGTCCTTTCGTCGAACGCATCCCGGCAATCCATGGCCGATGGAGATGCGATCAATATGGGATGGGGCGTCGCGCGACAGAATTGGGACCTCACCCAATCTTGGCGTCGCTGAGACCCGAGCGGATTAAAGCGGCTTTAATCGACTAAGCAAGGCGCTGTGATGCGGGACACGCGTCAGGCTTGATGGGATTCACAGCGGCAGCACGCAGGTAAAGTCCGGGACGACATCGGTCAAGTCATGGAGCTCGCGGCGCGGCATACGCTCCATAAGCTGATGCGGGCCGCGCCGGCATCCTTGAAGGTCCGCGCCAGGGTCTCGGCGGTGGCGCCGGTGGTCACCACGTCGTCCAGGAGCGCCACGTGCATGCCCTGCACGGAAGTCTTCACCGCGAAAGCGTTCCGCAGGTTCTTCTTCCGTTCCGCCGCGTCCAGCTTCGACTGCACCTCCGTGGCGCGGCTGCGCTCACAGAGATCCATGCGCACCTTCAGCTTCAATCTCTTCGCCACCGGCCGCGCCAGCTCCGTCGCCTGGTTGAAGCCGCGCTCCTTCAGACGCGAGTCATGCAGCGGCACCGGCACGATGCAGTCGGGCCGCTCGCTGCCGGCGGCGAGATAGTCGGCGAGCAGCGAGCCCAGCAGGCGGCCCACCGCGAGCTCGCCCTCGAACTTGAACCGTTGCACCAGCTTGTCCACCGGGAAGCCATAGGCGAGGGGGCTTCGCGCCTCGTCCCAGCTCGGCAGCGACTTGATGCAGTCGCCGCAGAGCGGCGTGTCCGCATCCGGCGGCAGCGGTGCCGCGCAGCGGGGGCAGGGGTGCCGGTTCCAGGGAAGTTCCGCGAAACAATCCGCGCACAGGTCGCGCTCACCGGAGCCTTTGGCGCCGCAGAGCACGCAAGAGGAGGGGTATAGGAGCCGCAGCACTTCAGGATGCTAACCCAGCCCACACAGCCGCAATCCAGGCCTCTAAGTCACTGATTTAGAGGTTTAAAGATAATAAGGCTATTATTACAACAACCGTAAACCTAAAAGCCTTTTAAAAGTTGACGACCAGGCACTACACTGACGCCCTCTAAATAGAGGGTTTGGCCATGTCAGTAGTGATGCCTGAAGACGTCCGTCATGACTGGACCCTGGCGGAAGTGCAGGGGCTCTTCGCCCTCCCGTTCAATGACCTGCTATTCCGCGCGCAGGCGGTGCATCGCCGCCATTTCGAGCCGAACACCGTGCAGGTCTCGACGCTCCTCTCCATCAAGACCGGCGCCTGCCCCGAGGACTGCGCCTACTGCCCCCAGAGCGCGCGCTTCGACACGGGCCTCAAGGCCGAGAAGCTCATGTGCGTGGATGACGTGGTGGCGAAAGCCAAGATCGCCCGCGACGCCGGCGCCACCCGTTTCTGCATGGGCGCTGCCTACCGCTCGCCGAAGGACAAGGATCTCGACCAGATCGCCGACATGGTGAAGGGCGTACGCGAGCTCGGCATGGAGACCTGCTGCACGCTCGGCATGCTGACGCCAGCACAGGCGAAGAAGCTCGCCGACGCGGGCCTCGATTATTACAACCACAACATCGACACCTCCGCCGAGTACTACAAGGACATCATCAGCACCCGCACCTTCCAGGACCGCCTGGACACGCTGCAGAACGTGCGCGACGCCGGCATGCATGTGTGTTGCGGCGGCATCGTCGGCATGGGCGAGCAGAAGGAAGACCGGGCCAAGATGCTGCACACGCTCGCTACGCTGCCGGAGCATCCGGAGAGCGTCCCCATCAACCAGCTGGTGCAGGTGGAAGGCACGCCCCTCGCCGGCCGCGACATCATCGATCCTTTTGATTTCATCCGTGTCATAGCGGTAGCGCGCATCCTCATGCCCAAGGCGCACGTGCGCCTGTCGGCGGGCAGGAGCGAGATGCACGACGAGATGCAGGCCCTGGCTTTCTTCGCCGGCGCCAACTCCATCTTTTACGGCGAGAAGCTGCTTACCACCGGCAACCCGGACATGGAGAAGGATAGGGAGCTCTTCACCCGTCTCGGCATCAAGCCGGAGGAGCTGAAGGAGCGCTCGGATACCGCACACCTCGACATCACCGCGGACGAGCATGGACGCCGCGCGGCGACTTGATGCGCTGCTGACGCCGGAACTCGCAGCGCTCAAGCAGAAATCGCTGTATCGCCTGCGCCGCCTGCTGGAAGGCCCGCAGGGGCCTGAGATCACGGCCGACGGACGCGGGCTGCTGAACTTCTCCAGCAACGATTACTTGGGTTTAGCCGCGGATCCGCGTCTCGCGGAAGCCGCCAAGCGTGGTCTCGACAAGTACGGCACCGGCAGCGGCGCCGCCCATCTCGTCACCGGCCATTCCGCGGCCCATCATGCTCTCGAAGAAGAGCTGGCTGCTTTCTGCGGCCGGCCCCGCGCCTTGCTGTTCTCCAGCGGCTACATGGCGAACTTAGGGATAGCCGGCGCGCTGGTGGGGCGCGGCGACCGGATCCTGGAGGACCGGCTCAACCATGCGTCCATGCTGGACGCAGGCCTGCTCTGTGGCGCCGCGTTCTCCCGCTATGCCCACTGCAACGCGGTCTCTCTCGAGCGCGAGCTGCAGGACGGGAAGGGCAATACGCTCATCCTGACCGACGGCGTCTTCAGCATGGACGGTGACATCGCTCCGCTGCCGGCCTTGGTGAAGGCGACCGATCACCACGGCGCGCATCTCGGCGTGGACGATGCCCACGGCTTCGGTGTGATCGGTGCCGGGGGGCGTGGCAGCCTGGAGTTTCACGGCCTCGGTCCCGCAGAGGTGCCGGTCTATATGGCGACTCTCGGTAAGGCCTGCGGCAGCTTCGGCGCCTTCGTGGCGGGCAGCGAGGCGCTGATCGAGACGCTCATACAGACCGCGCGTACTTATATATATACGACCGCCGCTCCCGCCGCCTGGGCGGAGGCGAGCCGCGCGGCCCTGAAGCTGGTCGCGACCGAGCCCTGGCGCAGGGATCATCTCAACTCGCTGATCGCACGGTTCCGTGCAGGCGCCCAGCAACTCGGTTTGAAGCTCATGGAGTCCACTACGCCCATCCAGCCGCTGGTGGTGGGCGAAGCGGAAGACGCCTTGGTGCTCTCGGCCAAGCTGAAGGAACGGGGTCTCTTGGTGGCGGCGATCCGTCCGCCCACGGTGCCGGCGGGCAGCGCGCGCCTGCGCATCACCCTCACCGCCGCGCACACCTCGCAGCAGGTGGACGCGCTGCTGGATGCGCTGAAGGCGGTGATGTCGTGAGTCGGGCTCTATATATGGAGACCCAGGGCCAAGGCCCGGAGCTGGTGCTGCTGCACGGCTGGGGTCTGCATGGCGGGGTGTGGGACACGCTCATGCTGAGGCTCACCTCCAAATTTCGCGTGACGCGGATCGACTTGCCGGGTCATGGCCGCAGCCGCGATCTGCCCATGCCTCCGTCCCTCACGGAACTCACGCTCCAGACCATGGCGGTGGTGCCCCCGGGCGCCGTAGTCTTGGGCTGGTCACTGGGAGGCTTGGTCGCTCTCGAGGCGGCGTTGCGCATGCCCCAGCGCATGCGCGGGCTGATCCTCGCCAACGCCACACCGCGTTTCGTTACCGCAGAGGATTGGGCTCATGCGATGCCACCGGAGCAGTTGCGGCAGTTCGCCCAAGATCTCGCCCGGGATTACCAAGAGACGCTGCAGAGCTTCCTGTCGCTGCAGGTACGGGGCGACGAATCCGGGCGCGCCTCCCTGCGTCAACTCAGAGAGGCGCTCTTTGCCCACGGCGAGCCGGATACCGTGAGCCTCGCCACTGGCCTCGAGATACTCAAGGACTCGGACCTGCGTCCGAGACTGAGGGACGTGAGCGTGCCGACCCTGATACTCGCCGGCGCTTACGACCGCCTGACGCCGGCGGGCGCGAGCGAGTACCTGGCGGAGCACATCCCCGGCGCGCGCCTGGAAGTGTTCCCCAAGAGCGCCCATGCGCCCTTCATCTCCAACGCCGAGGCTTTCGTGGATGCGGTCCTGCCGTTCATGAGTGACCTGGACGGGCAGGCGGCATGAACGCTGCTGACGAATTCTCCCTGGAGCCCGCCCGGGTCGGCGCCTCCTTCGACCGCGCCGCCCGTGACTACGACGCCGCCGCCTTCCTGCAGAAGGAGGTGGGTGAGCGCCTGTTGGAACGCCTGGACCTCATGGCCAACGTGCCGGCTCGCGTCCTGGACGTGGGTTGCGGCACCGGGCGGCCGACCCGTGAGCTGCAGAAGCGTTATGCCAAAGCCGACGTCATCGGTGCGGACCTGGCTCCCGCCATGTTGCGGCGCGCGGCAAAGAAGCAACCCTGGCTGGGCAAGCGTGCAGAGTTCGTCTGCGCCGAGGCTTCGCAGTTGCCGTTGGCGGATGCGAGCTTCGATCTCATCTATGCCAGCCTCGTCCTGCAATGGTGCGAGGACCTGGATGCGACCTTGCTGGAGTGGCGGCGGCTGCTCAAGCCCCATGGCTTGCTGCTGTTCAGCACCCTGGGGCCCGACACCCTCAAGGAGCTGCGCGCCGCCTGGAGCGCGGCGGACGGCTACAACCACGTGAACCGTTTCCTGGACATGCACGACGTCGGCGATGCGCTCATCCGTGCCGGCTTCGTGGAGCCGGTGATGGACGTGGAGCACATCACGCTCACCTATGCGGACGCCACTGGGCTCATGCGTGACCTCAAGACCATCGGCGCCCACAACGTCACCGCAGGACGCCGCCGCGGTCTCATGGGCCGCGGCCGCCTGAAGGCTTTCTCCGATGCCTATGAGAAGTTCCGCAACGCCGGCCGCCTGCCGGCGACCTATGAAGTGGTGTACGGCACCGCCTGGGCGCCCAAGTTCATGCCCATCGCCGCACTCGGCGGCAGGGCCACATAGATGAAGGGGTATTTCGTCACCGGCACCGACACCGGCATCGGCAAGACCCGGGTCAGCGCCGGGCTGCTGAAGGCCCTGTCGAACGCCGGCATGAAGAGTGCCGGCATGAAACCCGTGGCCAGCGGCGCTGAGCAGACGCCGCATGGCTTGCGCAACGAGGATGCCTTGGCGCTCATGGCCGCCGCCTCCCTCAAGAAGCCTTATGCCGTGGTGAATCCCTATTGCTTCGCGCCGCCGGTGGCGCCGCATCTCGCCGCGCGGGAAGCACAGGTGGAGATCGAAATGGATCCGATCCGTGCCGCCTACGCGGAACTGTGTCGCGGTGCCGATGCGGTGGTGGTGGAGGGCGTGGGCGGCTGGCAGGTGCCGCTCTCGGCGGGGCTGGAGGTGCCGGACCTGACCCGTGAGTTCGACTTGCCGGTGTTGCTGGTGGTGGGCATGCGGCTGGGATGCCTCAACCACGCGCTGCTCACGGCCCGGGCCATCCGCGCCGACGGACTGGAGCTCGGCGGCTGGGTGGCCAACGGCATCGACCCGGATTTTCAGCGGCCGGAGGCGAACCTCGCCACCCTGGAAGCGGAGTTGGGCGCACCGCTCCTGGCGCGTCTCGAATATGCGCCAAAAGCCCCGCTCGCCGAGACCGCTGCGGGACTCGCTGAGGCCGCCGCCGCGCTCGCGCAGCTGCCGCGCCAATAATTCGATGCAAAAGGCCTTCCACGTTTCGCTCCTGCTTCGCCCGGAAGCCCAGGGCGGACATCCTTGTCCGCCCGTTCGGCGCGTAGCGCCGAACCCCTGGCCTTTTGCATCTCGCTTCGCCGCGGGGCCTTTCCGCTCCACTCCTGTTCCGCGGAAAGCCCAGCTCGGCCTTCCGTGGCCGAGCGTTCGCGGCACAAGCCGCTCACCCGCGGGCTCGCTCCGAAAATCAAACACTTACGTGTTCGATTTTCGACACGCCCATCCCTGGGCTCGCCTTTAGCAGGGCGATGCAAAAACTGTTCCTGCATCACCCTGCTAAAGGCCAAATCACCCGGGAAAACATGCACTTCCGGCGGCGGTTCCGTTGCGCCCCCAAGGGCCCATGCGGTAGCATACGGCGCGCCCGAAATGCCCGCCGACGGCCTGTCCGCGGGGGGTTTGGGGCCTGGGGACGGGGCGAAGCTTTAGCAGGCCACCCCCATAAGACGCATCGCAACCGTGCCGCCCTCGCGGCCGGACCACTGACAGACGGCGCCGCCAACGGCCCGCGTGACAGCCAGCAGGAGTGACGATCGCATGGGCTTCCACTCAATCAAGAATGCGGCGCGCGCCGCCCTGTTCGCGGGTCTGGGCCTCGTGGCCGTCACCGCGCACGCGGCCAAATCTACCGACGATGCCTTCTGGAACATGCCGGAAGGCGTGACCCCGACCAGCCACGATGTCTACGGCATCCACATGATGGTGTTCTGGTGGTGCGTGGGCATCGGCATCGTGGTGTTCGGCGCCATGATCTATTCGCTGGTGATGTTCCGCCATTCCAAGGGCGCCAAGCCCGCCCAGTTCCACGACAGCACCACCCTCGAGATCGCCTGGACCATCGCGCCGGTGATCATCCTCATCGCCATGGCCATCCCCGCCGCCAAGACCCTGGTGCGCATGACCGACGCCAGCGATCCGGAGATGAGCATCAAGATCACCGGTTACCAGTGGAAGTGGCAGTACGACTACCTGCAGGACGGCTTCAGCTTCTTCAGCATGCTGGCCGCCTCCAGCGACCAGGCGAGCCAGCTGCACTCCGGCATCGACCCGGCCAGCGTGGATCATTACCTGCGTGATGTGGACCATCCGCTGGTGGTGCCCACCGGCGAGAAGATCCGTCTGCTCATCACCTCCGACGACGTGATCCACTCCTGGTGGATGCCGGACTTCGGCGGCAAGACCGATGGCAACCCGGGCTTCGTCAACCTCACCTGGATCAAGGTCGAGGAGCCGGGCGTGTACCGCGGCGCCTGCGCCGAGCTTTGCGGCCGCTGGCACGGCTTCATGCCCATCGTGGTAGTGGCCAAGACGCCCGCCGACTACCAGGCCTGGGTGAAGGCCATGAAGGCCGCCAACGGCAAGTACGTGAGCCCCTACGACGGCTCGCTCGAAGACGTGGGCAGCCCGGTGGTGTTCGACACCACCAACTACAACAGCATGATGGGCACCCCCACCGGTGCCGCGGTGCCGACCGGCAGCAACGTCAGCCCGCCCGTCGCCGCCTCGCCGAATGCCGGCGCCGTGGGCCAGGCCCAGAACACCAACGACTCGAAGCCGGCCACGGCCGCTGCGGCGCCTGCCACGCCCGCCAAGTGGGACATGCAGACCGCCATGGACAAGGGCAAGCAGGTCTATGCGCAGAACTGCGCCGCCTGCCACATGCCTGACGGCACCGGCAACCCCGAGATGGGCGCGCCCGCGTTCCACACCAGCGCCATCGCCAACGGTCCGGTGGCCGCGCACATCCAGCGCGTACTGAAGGGCAAGGGCGCCATGCCTGCCTGGGGCAACATGCTCGATGACCTGTCCATCGCCGCCGTCATCACCTTCGAGCGCAACTCCTTCGGCAACCACAAGGGCGACGTGGTGAAGCCGTCCGACGTCGCCGCCGCACGCTGAACCCAAGAATTCCGGAGACAAGTCAATGAGCGCAGTCACCCTGGACCACGACCACCACGGCGAACATCACCCGAGCGGCCTCTGGCGCTGGGTGACCACCACCAACCACAAGGACATCGGCACGCTGTACCTCCTGTTCAGCCTGCTCATGTTCTTCATCGGCGGCAGCTTCGCCATGGTGATCCGCGCCGAGCTGTTCAAGCCCGGCATGCAGCTGGTGGATCCGGTGGTGTTCAACGAGATGACCACCATGCACGCGCTGATCATGATCTTCGGCGCGATCATGCCGGCCTTCGTGGGCCTCGCCAACTGGATGATCCCGATCATGATCGGCGCGCCGGACATGGCGCTGCCGCGCATGAACAACTGGAGTTTCTGGATCCTGCCGTTCGCCTTTACCCTGCTGATCGGCACCATCTTCATGCCCGGCGGCGGCCCGGCCGGCGGCTGGACCATGTACCCGCCGCTGATGCTGCAGACCGGCACCGCCTTCCCCTTCGTGATCTTCGCCGTGCACATGATGGGCATCAGCTCGGTGATGGGCGCCATCAACATCGTGGTGACCATCCTCAACCTGCGCGCGCCGAAGATGACGCTGTTGAAAATGCCCTTGTTCGTCTGGTCCTGGTTCATCACCGCTTATCTCTTGATCGCGGTGATGCCGGTGCTGGCGGGCGCGGTGACCATGCTGCTCACCGACAAGTACTTCGGCACCAGCTTCTTCAGCGCCGCCGGCGGCGGTGACCCGGTGATGTTCCAGCACATCTTCTGGTTCTTCGGGCATCCCGAGGTCTACATCATGATCCTGCCGGCTTTCGGCATCGTCTCGGAGATCATCCCGACCTTCTCCCGCAAGCCGCTGTTCGGCTACGAGTCCATGGTGTACGCCGTGGCCTCCATCGCCTTCCTCTCGTTCATCGTGTGGGCCCACCACATGTTCACGGTGGGCATGCCGCTCGCCGGCGAGCTGTTCTTCATGTTCACCACCATGCTGATCGCGGTGCCGACCGGCGTGAAGGTGTTCAACTGGACCTCCACCATGTGGAAAGGCTCCATCAGCTTCGAGACGCCGATGCTGTTCGCGGTCGCGTTCCTGTTCCTGTTCACCATCGGCGGCTTCTCGGGCGTGATGTGCGCCATGGTGCCGGCCGACTTCCAGTACCAGGACAGCTACTTCGTGGTGGCGCACTTCCACTACGTGCTGGTCACCGGCGCGGCCTTCGCCATCATGGGCTCGGTGTACTACTGGCTGCCCAAGTGGACCGGCCACATGTACAACGAGAAGCTCGGCAAGCTGCACTTCTGGTGCTCGACCATCTTCGTCAACGTGCTGTTCTTCCCGCAGCACTTCCTGGGACTGGCCGGCATGCCGCGCCGCATCCCGGACTACCCGGTGCAGTTCACCGACCTCAACATGCTGTCTTCCATCGGCGGCTTCCTGTTCGGCGCCTCGCAGCTGATCTTCCTGTACGTGGTGATCAGCACCATCCGCGGCGGCGACAAGGCTCCCGCCAAGCCTTGGGAAGGCGCCAAGGGTCTCGAATGGCATCTGCCTTCGCCGCCCCCATATCACAGCTGGACCACGCCTCCCGACAAGGAAGTGTGGGAACACCCGTACCGGGATTGAGCAAGGCGCGTGACGGACACCGCGATGGACAAGCAGGGCAACCCGGGCATGAAGAAGGCGCTGCGTAACGCCGTCCTGCTGGGCATCCTGGCACTGGTGTTCTACGTGGGCATCTTCTTCCTGGTGAAGTGGCGCCATCCATGAGCGGACCGGGCAACTCCGACAACATGAAGCGTCACCGCAAGGTGGTGCTGGCGCTCTTGGCCATGTTCTTCGGCATGTTCGCCTTCGGTTTCGCGCTGGTGCCGCTCTACAACGTGGTGTGCCGGCTCACGGGGCTGAACGGCAAGGGTGTGGAGGCGGTATCCTCCGCGTATGCGGGGCAGGTGGATGAGGCGCGCACGGTGAACGTGCAGTTCATATCGAACACCAGCAGCAAGCTGCCGTTCGCGTTCCGGCCCGACGACGGTGCGATCACAGTGCACCCGGGCGAGATCTACGCCACCTCGTTCTTCGCCGAGAACCAGAGCGAGGGCGATGTGACCGCCCAGGCGATCGCCACCTATGCCCCCGGCGAGGCGGCCAAGTATGTGCACAAGACCCAGTGCTTCTGTTTCAGCAAGGAGAGTTTCGGTCCCCATGAGTCCAAGCACATGCCGGTGCGGTTCTACATCGACCCGGACATGCCCAAGGACATCACCACCGTGACCATCTCCTACACGTATTTCAACGTCACGCCCGGCCAGACCCCCGGCGCGTAACCAGAAGGAAGAGACCATGGCTTCTCACGCCCATACCAACGCCGACCACTACTACGTGCCCCACGGCAGCCACTGGCCGATCGTCGGCTCCGTCGGCCTGTTCACCACGCTCGGCGCCGCGGCGCTGTGGCTGGAGGACGTGTCCTTCGGCCCGATGCTGTTCCCGGTGGGCATCCTCATCATCCTGGTCATGATGTTCGGCTGGTTCGGCACCGTGATCCGCGAGAGCGAGGCCGGCACCTACAACGCGCAGGTGGACCGCTCCTTCCGCTGGGGCATGACCTGGTTCATCTTCTCGGAAGTGATGTTCTTCGCTGCCTTCTTCGGCGCGCTGTTCTACGCCCGCACCTTCGCGCTGCCGTGGCTGGGCGGCGAGGGCAAGAACCTGTTCACCAACCTGCTGCTGTGGAACAACTTCGAGACCAGCTGGCCCACCAACGGTCCGGCCGCCATCGGCGGCGCCTTCAAGGCCATGGAGGCCCTGGGCGTGCCGGCACTGAACACGGCGATCCTGCTGACCTCGGGCCTCACCGTGACCATCGCCCACTGGGGCCTCAAGAACAACCAGCGCGGCAAGCTCAAGCTGTTCCTGCTGTTCACCGTGCTCCTTGGTTTCAGCTTCGTGTGCCTGCAGGCCATGGAATACCACCATGCCTACACCGCCCAGAACCTGACGCTCGGCACCGGTATCTACGGCTCGACCTTCTTCATGCTCACGGGCTTCCACGGCCTGCACGTGACCATCGGCGCCATCATGCTGTGCGTGATGCTGGGCCGCTCCCTCAAGGGCCACTTCACCCCGGACCACCACTTCGCCTTCGAGGCGGTGTCCTGGTACTGGCACTTCGTGGACGTGGTCTGGCTGGGCTTGTATATCTTCGTCTATTGGCTGTAAGCCGGGACGCAAGTAGCAGACATGAGAAGCGCCGCTCTGCGGCGCTTCTTGTTTACGGATGGACTGCGTTGGGATGTATGACGCCCGCGAAATACATCGCGATGAGCAGGATGAAGAGCAGCAGCGAGAGGCCGATGCGGATGCTCAAGGCCTTCACGTTGCGGGTGGAACCGCCCTTATCGTGCAGCATGAAGTACATGCCCGAGAACAGGCTGCCCAGGATGGCGATCAGGAACAGGATGATGATGAAGCGCGACATGCCCGCTCTCTATCGGAAAGGCGAAGGACGTTAGCACTTGCAGATACGCCTAGGCAAATCCTTCCAGGCCGGCATCTGGCCGACGCTGGCGATGCTGCTGCTCTGCGCGCTGTTCGCGCGGCTCGCGGTCTGGCAGTGGGACCGGGCCGGCTACAAGCAGCAGCTCCTGGCGCAGTATGAAGCCCAGGGCAAGCGCGCGCCGGTGCCCTTGGATGCCTTGCTGCGGGACTCCACGCTTGAGAGCTTCCCGCCTTATCTGCGGGTCAGCGCCACCGGCAGCTATGACACCGGGCACCAGATCCTGCTCCAGGACATGACTCATGACGAAGACGTGGGCTACGAGGTGCTGACGCCGTTCCTGATGCAGGGCGGCGTCACGGTGCTGGTGGACCGGGGCTGGGTGGCGGCGGACGCGAAGGGCGCGGCGCCGGATGTGAGCATCGGGAACGCGCCGCGGAGCATCCAGGCGAGCATCGGGCTCCTGCCGCAGCCGGGACTCAGGCTCGGTCGGCCGGCGCCGCCATCGAAGGATTGGCCCAAACTCATGTTCTATCCGACCTTCCGTGAGATACAGCCTTTCTTCGGCTCCAAGCTCATGACGCCGGTGCTGCATCTCGAGCCCGGCCAGCCGGACGGCTATGTGCGCGAGACCACCCTGGACGTGGGGCTGCCGCCGTCCCGGCATCTGGGTTATGCCTTCCAGTGGGTGGCGCTGGCGGTGGCGGTCTTCATAGTGTGGCTGGTGGTGAACCTGCGCGGCAGCCGGCGCAAGCAAGGTGCGGATAAATGAATCGGGAACGAACCAAGCTCAAGAAGAACCGCCTGACGCTGCTGCTGTTGTTGCTGGTGTTCCTGCTGCCGGCCCTGGGGTCGTGGCTTTTGTATGCCAACCGTGCCCATGTGCATCTCGGCACCACCAACAAGGGCCAGTTCGTGCAGCCGCCGCGGCAGCTGGACCCGGCGGTCATCGGATTGCCGGCGGACTGGTTCGCCCATCATCTGACACTGGTGTACGCCGGGGGCGACAGCTGCGCTGACGCCTGTCGTCAGGCCCTGCACGTGATGCAGGGCACGCGCCTCGCGCTGGGCGAGCAGACTGATCAGGTACGGTTGCTCTATCTCTCAGCCGGCATCCCGGTGGCGGACGTGACCCAGGCCAATCCCAGCCTCACCGGTCGCGACGTGAAGAGCGACGTGCTGAGCTCCGATTTCGATGGCGCCGACGCGCCCAAGTACATCTATCTCGTGGATCCCAACGGCTACGTGGTGCTGCGCTATCCGCTGGCGGAAGATCCCAAGGACATCCTGATCGATCTGCGTCATCTTCTGGGAGTCAGCGAAGGATGACTCAGAAGAAGTTATTCCTTTCCATCGCCATCACGGCCGCGGTACTGGCCTTCGGCGTGGTGATGCTGGGGGCCTATGTGCGCCTCTCCCAGGCGGGACTCGGCTGCCCGGACTGGCCTGGCTGCTACGGCCATGTGTCGGTCCCTTCCAGCAGCGAGGTGAACAGCACCCTCTTGGCGGCGCGCCCGCTGGAGCCGGCGCGGGCCTGGAAGGAGATGATCCACCGCTACTTCGTGGGCGGATTGAGCACCCTCATCTTCGCTCTGGCGGTACTGGCCTTCTGGCGCCGCAAAGATGCAGACCAGCCCAAGCTGTTGCCGGGCGTGCTGGTGGTGCTCCTGGTACTGCAAGCCCTGCTCGGCATGTGGACTGTCACGCTGCTCCTGTTCCCGCCGGTGGTGACGGCCCATCTCCTGGGCGGTCTCGCCACCTTCTCGTTGCTGCTGTTGCTGGTGCTGCAAAGCGGGGAGTATCTCAAGCTCGGCACCGGCGCCACGCAGGGCATGCGCCGGCTCGCGGCCCTGAGCCTCGCGGTGCTCATCTGCCAGATAGCCCTGGGCGGCTGGGTGAGCAGCAACTACGCCGCCATCGCCTGTCCGGACTTCCCCACCTGCCAGGGCAGTCTCTGGCCTCCGGACATGGATTTCGCTTCCGGCTTCAGCTGGCACGGCGTGGGTGCCGACTACCAGGGCGGCATCCTCGCCAACTCGGCGCGCATGGCCATCCACATGACCCATCGCCTGGGGGCGTTCATCACCTTCCTGATCCTGGGTTTCACCTGCTTCGACATCGCGCTGCGGGCCCGGGACCGGCTGCTGCGTCTCCTGGCGGGTATGGTGGGCGCGCTCCTGCTCACTCAGATTGCACTCGGCATCAGTCTCGTGGAGTTCGGCTGGCCTCTCGCCATCGCCGACCTGCACAATGGCGTGGCGGCGCTGCTCTTGGCATCAGTGGTTACATTGAATTGGGCAGTCAATGCAAAAAAGTGATGGGACGGCGCATGGAGCGCCGTGACGTCGAGTCCGGGCCTGTACCGGACTCGACGGCTCTGCAAGATACAGGATGTATCTTGCAGAAGATCTCTATGGGAAGCTTTCGCTACGCGAAAGCGGCCGTGAATACGGGAAGACGATGAACGGCAACAACAGCACCACCTGGCGCGATTTCTATGAGCTCGGCAAACCCCGGGTCGTGGCGCTCATCGTGTTCACCGCGGTGGTGGGCATGTTCCTGGCAGTGCCGGGGTTGCCGCCACTGGATAAGCTCCTGTTCGGCACCTTGGGCATCGGTCTCGCTGCCTCCGGCGCCGCGGCGGTGAACCATCTCCTGGATCAGCGGGTGGATGCGGTGATGTTCCGCACCCGCCACCGGCCCCTGCCCACGGGGCAGGTGACGGAGCGGCAGGTGCTGCTCTACGCGCTCATCCTCACCATGCTCTCCATGTTGCTGCTGACCGCCTTGGTCAACACGCTCACGGCGGTGCTGACCTTCTTCTCCCTGGTGGGTTACGCCGTCATCTACACCGTGTTCCTGAAGCGGGCTTCGCCGCAGAACATCGTGATCGGCGGTGCCGCCGGCGCCGCGCCGCCGCTCCTGGGGTGGACCGCGGTCACCGGCCAAGCCCATGCCGGTGCTTTCCTCCTGTTCCTGATCATCTTCATCTGGACGCCGCCGCATTTCTGGGCCCTGGCCATCCACCGGCGCGAGGACTACGCCAAGGTGGGCATACCCATGCTGCCCGTCACCCACGGCGTGGAATACACCAAGCTGCAGATACTCCTGTACACCGCGCTGCTCCTGGCGGTGAGCCTGCTGCCTTTCGCCATCGGCATGAGTGGATTCCTGTATCTCGCCGCCGCGCTGATCCTCGGCGGCGTATTCCTCTGGTATGCATGGCGTCTCAAGGTCACGGACGATGAGACCTTGCCCATGCGCACCTTCCACTGGTCCATCTGGTATCTGTCGCTGTTGTTCGCAGTGCTATTGATCGATCACTATCTGCTCCGTCTCGTTCCGCTGCTCTAAAGTTCTACTCATGTGACGGAATGTAACGTCTTCACATAAGAGCTGAAGGCGGAATACACGTATTCGTCAACGCGCGCGATGCCGATACGTTTTTCATCGGGAGACCCCTCAAGGAAATCCCCATGAAGAAATCCACTCTGCTCCATGCAGGCCTGTTGTTGTCCGCTGCGCTGCCGCTGGCGGTGAACGCCGGCAACTTCGAAGGCTGGTACGGCGCCATGACCCTCGGCGTCAGCAGCTATGGCAATTCCCAGGACGATGAGGACCAGATCCGTTCTGAGCTCGGCCAGCAAGGCTTCCAATCGGACGTGCATGTGGACGACAACCCGGGCGCCTTCGGCCTGGGGCTCGGTTACCACTTCAACCCTAACTTCGCGCTGGAAGCGAACTACCTGGACCTGGGTGACGCCACGGCGCACGTGCACGTGTTCTCGCCGAACGAGTTCGACCTGCGTGAGCACCTGGATGCCAGCGGCCTCGAAGTGGCTGCTATCGGCCTTATCCCGCTGAGTGAGCGGGTGAGCCTGTTCGGCAAGCTCGGCGTGTTCAACTATCACCTGGATGACAGCATCAGCTCCGACGTGCCCGTCGGTCCCCAGCCGCCCGACGCCAACGGCACCACATGGGATGCCGGCGCCGGCGTGGAGATCCATTTCATCCGCGACTTGGGGATGCGAGCCGGCTACACCAGCTATCGCCAGGTGGGGGATTCCAACACCACCGGCAAGCAGAACATCGGCCTGGTGTACGGCCAGTTGTACTTTAATTTCTAGGAGATCCACCGTCTGCCACCGGAGCCCGGCCTGAAGCCGGGCTTCTTTTTGGCTCCGATATACTGGGGTCATGAGTATCGGTATCGGATCGTCGCTGCGCCGGATGAGTGCCTGGTCGGGCCTCGTGCTCATGACCAATCCGGCGGTGCAGCCCACCCAGGGCGACTGGCCCGTGATCCAGCCGCTGCATGCGGAGTACCGGTTCGTCCGCCCGCAGGATCCCGGCACCGCTCTTCCGTCCTTCGAGGTCTACCTCAAGGATGCTGCCGGCACCTACCGCTACAAGTTCGAGTGCCACGCGGGGGGTTACCCGGACGACTCCGGGATGACCTGGAGCGGGGATTTCCAATGCGCCTTGTTTCCCTACGCGAAAGACACGGTCACCCTCGTCAACGTCCTGGCGGTGGACAGCCATGAGGAGCAGAGCGTGGATTGGCGTAACCGCGGGCGCATGATCGCGGCGCAGCTGCAGGGAGACTGCCTGCAATATCCCGAGTACAGCACGGAGCGCCATTTCCGCTTGCGGGGCGTGGACCTGACCTTAAGCTATACCGGCATCGCCTGGGTGCAGGGCCCGAAGGGGCCGGCGCTGCAGGAGTTCACGCTCATCCTGGATGCGGCGGCCGACAAGGACGCCAAGACACCCCTGGCGGAAGTGGCGGACGGCCCGTCGCCGCCGAGCAAATGCTATCCAGGACCGAAACCTTAGAGTCCGCAAATAAAAAGCCCGGTTCGTGCCGGGTGCTGTGTCCGTTCCGCCGAGATGCGGCACTTGTTCGCCAACTTCTGTCGTGATCCAGCCAGCGGTACCAAGCCTCGACTAATCAGGCTTGTGTGCAGTACTCGCGGGTGGCGCCGCTGATCTTGCCTTCTGCTTCATTGCCTGCAATGCCTGACTGCGAAGCTCGGCCATCCGGCTGGAAACTGATTCGGTCCTTCCTGAGCTTATGTTTATCGCAGGCAGGTTGACCTTGCTGGTCGGGGAATCCTGTATCGCTCCTCCTTGGGCCAGATATGCCACATCGAAACCCGCGATGGGATCTCCCGTTATCTGCAGCTGGATTTGCCGCTCGGTGCCGCCGTCGAGCAGTGTCGCGTCCGTGGGGCTCACCCGTTCCAGTTCCTCCCCATCCGGCAGGGAGTCGCCGACCGACAGCACGGCTTCCTTCCCATCGATCAGCAGGGTGGCTATCGACTGATTGGGGTCGTCAGCTACCAGGACTCCCTCCAGTTCCACGGAAGTGTTCTTCGCTGGCATGGCTTTGGCCTGTGCAGCTGCTTCCCCGAAGATTCTGCCGGCAGCGCTGTAGTCGGGAGGTGGCTGGAGAGTGGAGTGGGGCACTTCTGCGGCCCGGAGCGGCTCTTTGCGTTCCATTGCCATCTGCAACAGCAATGTAACGATGACGACAGAGAGCGCCAGACATATCGCCATGCGCAATATGTCCAATCGATGCGACATCAGGTGAATTTTTATCCGCATCGTGGACCCGTGAATGACGCTCGCCATTATGGACATAGAAAAATTTTACAAGGCCACTTTATTTTTGTCGCATGCTGAGCATAAACTCCGACCAATTGCAGATAAGCAATTCGAACTAGAAATCTTACATAAGGGGTCAGGGATGTATACTCAATGCCAAGGATGGCGTTATGCCGTCCGTACGTCATCCATCTTCTTCTCCTGCCTGCTGATCTGCATAGCCTCGCTGCTTCCGGCAGCCGCGACAGCCGCGGCGACCGAAGTGGGGGCCATCCCCGGCACCTTCGACGTCTCGAACGGGGCCGCCTCTTATTCCATACCGATCAAGGTCCAGCCCGGTTCCGCGGGCATGGCGCCGCAGCTGGCGCTGAATTACAGCAGCATGTCGGGCAACGGCCTAGCTGGCTACGGCTGGTCCGTGCAAGGGCTCTCGGCCATCACCGTCTGCGGCAAGACCTGGGCTCAGAGCGGTGCCAACGTCGGAGTCGTGTTCTCCAACAGCGCCATCAACAAATATTGCATAAACGGCGTGCGGCTCATCCCGGCGGCGGGCAACCCCGCCTTGCGCAAGGAGCTCGACGATTTCTCGGTTACCAAGCTGTATACCAGTGGCGGCGCCGGCCCCGTGCCCACCAACGGACCCCAGTATTTCGTGATGCAGGCCATGAACGGCCTGACCTATACCTACGGGAAGACCGCGGACTCGGAGATCATCGCCGTCGGCCCAGGCATCGCATCCGGCGTCACCATGGCGCGTGCCTGGGCGCTCAACTCCATCAGCGACAAGTACGGCAACTCGATCGATTACACCTATCAGCAGGACACCGGCAACGGCGACTATTGGCCCGTCAGCATCACTTTCACCGACCATAACGGGACTCTCGGATCCCACAAGGTCGTCTTCAAGTACATCAACCTCGCCACCACCCATTATGGGCTGGTGTGGAGCACGTATCTGGGCGGAGCGCTCGTCAACCAGACGCGGCGCCTCTCGGAGATCGACGTGGACGAGAACGGCGTCCAGCAGTTCACCTATATCCTGGGGTATACCACCACGCTCACCGATGCCAACGGCAATACCGGCACCGAACGGAGCTTGCTGACTTCGGTGCAGGAGTGCGCCGGCGGCACCTGCTTGCCGCAGACCACCATCAACTGGCAGACCGGCACTTCCGGTTGGGGTAGTGCGACTGCCGCGAACATGGGTGGCCGCTCGATCTCGACCACATCCGCGACCTTCTTGCAGCTCATGGATGTGAATGGCGATGGCCTGCCGGACATCGTCTATCCGGGGTCGACCGACTGGATATTCATGATCGGCAACGGCAACGGGTTCCGGGCGCCTGTGGATTCGGGGTATGTCGTCGATCAGCAGTATTACCAGTGCACCCTGACCATAGACATGAACGGTGACGGCCAGCAGGAGCTGCTGATCCCCAGGCAAAACTCGGCGGGCAGGCTTGATTGGTTCCTGCTCACCCCGCAGGTGAACGGGACTTCGGTCAGCATCACCGCGACCGACACCGGCAGGCAGGCGGTCGGCTACTGCGGGAACGCCAGCGTCATGGACATGAACGGCGACGGCCTGCAGGATCTGGTGTTCAGCGACGGCACCAACCTGCAATGGCACGAGAACATGGGGGGCAGCCTTGCCTCCGCCGTTACCGTGACCTCTGGTGAGTTCTCCACCGGCGACAACGGCGACGAGATACAACGTCAGCGCCAGTTCGCCGGCGCGACCCCGGACTTCGACGGCACCGGCCGTGGTTCATTCATGGTCGAGTCGGAATTGAGCTTCAATCAAGACTGCGAGCCGGACGTCACGTGTCCTCCGCCGAAGGCGCCCATCCCCACCTGGAGCTTCCTGTTGGGCGGCGGTTACAACAGCAGCCCGGCGGCGATAGGCAGCGTGACGGGCATGAGCGGCAACCTGGTGACGCCCTTCTTCGTGGACTTCAACGGCGACGGCATCAGCGACGTCATGTACGCGGATGGCACCCAGATCGATGCCAGCGACTGGACCTGGCGCACCTATGAGAGCACCGGCACCTCCATCACCGGAGGTGACACCGGCATCGCCTGGAAGTCGTCGGTGATGTCCGATTCCATCGCCGTGGACTATTCGGGCAATGGGCGTCAGCAGGTGCTGCTGGCCCTGGAAAATTCCGCCGGAAACTGCACCAGCCTCGGTCTGGTGGGTTACGAGGGCGGTCAGTTCCAGAGTGGCGATTCCATCGGCATGTCGACCGAAGGTCCCTGCGCCAACGGGTATTACTACAGTTCGCTGCGGGGGGCCGACGTCCGCGGCATCGGCTTGCAGGATCTGGTCTGGGTCGCGAACGGCACCGTGTATTACGCCCTGCACCGGGGCGTCCGGCCCGATCTTGTGACATCCATATCAAACAACTTCAACCAGACCTACAACGTGAGTTATCAGCCGCTCACCAACGGTGCGAACTACACGCCGGGCAATGCCTTGGGTGGCACCGAGTCCTTCACGGGCGAGGGTGGCAACGTCGCGGCTCCCGAGACGCACGTGGTGACAGGACCGATGTACGTGGTGGATTCCTACACGGCCAATGACGGCGTGGGGAATACCCATTTCATCACTGAGACTTATACCAATGCCTTGGCGGACGTCCTGGGCCGTGGGTTCCTCGGCTTCCAATCCATCGTCACCAAGGACACCTATAACTCCCCTCATACCACCATTACTTCAGAGACGGATTTCAACCAGCTGTTTCCCCTGACGGGTACGGCTGCCTCATCGACTGTCAGCGTGAACGGCAACACCCTGCGCAGCACGAGCAGCACTTGGGCCAGTCTGACCACCTACAACTTCGCGCAATATGTCTATGCATCGAGCAGTGCCGAGCGGAACTTCGCGCTGGGCTCGAGCAGCGCGTTTCTGACCACCACCACCACTTCCACACCCGTACTGTCCGGTTCGCCGGACTACGTGCTCAGCAGCATGGATTCGGTCACCAGCACGAATCCCAAGTCCATCCAGACCGAGACCTTGACCAACTTCGTGTCCGACGACAGCAACTGGTGCTTCGCCCTGCCGAGTTCCACCACCACGACCAATACAGATCAGACCACCAGTGCCTCGCTCATGCGTAGCGTCACCTATACGAACGATACTGCGCATTGCCAGATGACTGGTTCCAGCCAATCGGTGGTGGACAACGGCGTAACACAGTCCTTGCAGACCACCATGAGCTACGATCCGACCTATGGTGTCACGGTCGGCAAGACCTTGACGGCCATCAACGCCGGCGTATCGACCAGCTACTCCGACGTCTATGCCTATGACCCGAGCCAGACCTTCGTTACTTCGATGACCAATGCCCTGGGTGAGGTCTCGACGACGACATGGGATCCAGTGCTCGGCAAGAAACTCACTGAGGCCGATCCAAACGGGGTGGGCGCGAGTTATACCTACGACGCCTTCGGGTTGATGCAGACTTCGACGGCCCCCGATGGCACGACTACCAGCCAGGCCTACTGCCTGCCCGCCAATTCGTGTACGCCCACGACCGGCGCCTATTCGGTGACAGTGACTCATTCCAGCAGCACGGGCGCTGGCGGTGCCCAGGTGACCACGGCGTACGACAGCTTCTTCAGGCCGGTGCACCAGACCAGCTTCGTCCTGAACGACGTGCCGACCAACATCGACACCGCCTATGACAGCCTGGGTCGTAAGATCAGCGTCTCCACACCGTACACGGATAGCCCCAGCGCTTACAGCGTGACCACCTACGATGCCTTCAACCGGCCGTCGGTGATCTACACCCCCGCGGGCCAGGATTCTGGATGTTCCGCGACCCCGCCGTCTTACCCCGGTGACACCGCATGTACCGTGAGCTATCAGTACAACCAGGATGCCGGCTTCACCACTCTGACTACTGACCAAGCGGGGAAGGTCAGCTCAGCGATACTCAACGCCGCCGGTGAACTCGCCATCGAGACGGACGCCTACGGCACTATCGATGCTGCTGAGACCCAATATTCCTACGACCCGTTCGGGGATCTGCTCCAGACCGTGGATGCGAACGGTAACCACACCACCATGAGCTACGACACCTGGGGGCGTAAGCTTTCCATGACCGACCCCAACATAGGTCAGGTGACGTATGCATACGACCCACGCGGTCTCGTGACGTCTCAGACCGATGCCAAGGGTCAGACCATCACTATGAGCTATGACGCCCTGAGCCGCCTCGTGACGCGTACCGTACCTACCGCCACGGGGACCGGCACTGATAACTGGACCTACGACGGTCCGGGCGGTACGCCGACGGCGCCCTATATCGGCAAGGTCTACCAGGTGCAAGGTGCCGATGGTTATGCGCGCCAATATCAATACGACGGCGCCGGCAGGACGGATGAGGTGGACACTACCATCGGTTTGACCACCTATAGCACCGACACCAGTTACGACACCTTCGGTCGTGTGGCCAGCGTCACTTATCCCGCCACACCGGCGCCGGATAGCGACGATCCACCGACCGCTGATGCGGGGACCAACCAATCGGCCTTGGTGGGCCATATCGTCACTCTCAGCGGCGCCGGGTCGGATGACGAGGACCATGGTCCGAAGCCGCTGACCTATACCTGGACGGAATTGAGCGGTCCCTCCGAGATCGCCACGGTCGATGGCCAGACCTCAGAGGTGGTCAGCTTCTCCACCAACGTCGCCGGCGTGTATGACTTCCAGTTGACGGTGAGCGACAGCGAGCTCACCGACAGCAAACTCGTGACCGTGACCATAGTGCCGGCCCAGGTGTCCACCCTCAACGCGTCCGCGGTGGACCCGGGAACGGGCAACTTCAGCTTGAGCTGGGGTGCCACCACTGGTGCGGTCAACTTCACGCTGGAGCAGTCCACCAATGGCGGCGCTTTCGGCAACCTGCCGCAGACCTACACCGCCAGCCCCGCGCCGCTCATGGGCTATACCGACGGTACCTATACCTTCGGTGTGCAGGGCTGTGACTCGACCGGCGCTGTCTGCGGCGCCTTCAGCCCCACCACCGCCGTCACTGTGCTGAGGACGCCGGGGTCGCCGGTGATGTCTCCCATCACGCCGAATCCCAGTACGACGGGGAACTTCACAGTCAGTTGGTCTAAGCCTTCCGGCAACATCACGCACTATGAATTGTTCGCCTCCACCGACGGCAGCACATACGGCAGCGGCGCCAACGTCGGCAACGTGCTGTCTTGGAGTCCGTCCAGCGCGAAGGCCAACGACAAGTACTACTACAAGGTCGAAGCCTGTAACGCCACCTGCAGTGCAGCCAGCAACGTGAAGACTGTGACCGTCAACAGGCCGGTGCCCACTGCGCCCAGCCTGAGTATCAACGGCAGCGGCGTCGTAACCTGGACGCCACAGGGTAGCGTCAGCGCCACCTCGTGGCTGTTCGCGGCTTCCATCACCACGACGTTCAGCCAGTCTGGCGCTACCAGCTTCGGTGCGAGTACGCACTCGACCACCGTGTCGCCGAAGATCACCATGCATTACGCCGTGGCGGGTTGTAATGCCGCTGGCTGCGGCGACTGGAGTGATTACGTCACCTACACGGTGACTCAGGGTGGCTGCCCGCCGCCCCCCCAGCAGTGCCAGCTGGTTATGGACGATGACCTGAATTCTACCGCGGCGCCTGGCGATACCTTGCCACTCCTTGCGCCATCAGCCCTGCCGGAGCTTGGGGCATCTGCGGCTGTCACGCCCGCGATGACTGGATCCGTGAAACTGGGAAGTGGGTCTGGTGTCGGGACGCTGGCCTTCTTGCGCCATGCCGCTCTCAGGCAGGAAGACCGGCGCATGCTGACGGCACAGGCGAAGCTCGGCGACCGCATGGTCCCAGATGCGGCCGCGGCTCTCGCCCATGACGACCGTACGCTGTTCTCGGCCGAGTTGGTCGGCGGCACGCTGGATGATCCGCATCTGCAGAGCGTCCCTCAGGCGGCGGCTCTCGGAGCGGTGGACGCCGGAGCATTGAGAGCTAGGACGCGGACCGTGGGCACTACCCAACGCTATACGGTCAATTACGTGTATGACGACCACGAGAACCTTACCCAGGTGGTGGATGCCGCCGACCCCAGCCTCGTGTATTGGCAAGCCAACAGCAGCGACGTGTTCGGTCATGTGACTGCGGCGACCTTTGGCAACGGCGTCATCACCACTCGCACCTACGATCCCAACACCGGCATGTTGCAGGCGGAATCCGCGGGTGCCGGTGGTACCAGCAGCGTGCTGCAGCAGGTCTATACCTGGGATGCGGACGGCAACCTGGCGTCGCGTCAGGACCTCAATGCGGGTCTGACCGAGACCTTCACCTACGACAACCTGAACCGCGTGAGGCAAGCGGTCACCAGCGGTGCCACTACTGCCACCCTCGCGATCAGTTACAGCGCCGTGGGTAACATCGTCACCAAGAGTGACGTGGGTACCTATAGCTATAGCGCCCTGCATCCGATGCAGATCGACCAGATCGCGCCTGCTGCGGGGCCGGCACGTACTTTCCAGTATGACAACAGCAACGGCAACCCCGGGAACGGCAATCTGGTGAACGATGGGGTGCATACCTACGCCTGGGATGCGTCGAATCGTGCCGTCCAGATCACCACCATCGCCACGGGGGCTGTCCAGAACTTTGCCTATACGCCCAGTGGTGCCCGCTACCAGGAGTCCACCGTGGGTGGCGGCAATACCGCTTCTCTGACGGAAGTGGATGCCTTCTTCCAGGTCTATGTGGGGACGGATGGCCATACCTATGACCGGGAGGCCATCACTTCATCCGACGGCGTGATCGCGGTCCGTTCCATCCGTGAGGATGGGCAGATCACCACGCGCTATCTGAGCACCGATGAACTCGGTAGCGTCAGTGCCAGCACCAATGAGATCGGACAGCTCGATCCGAACAGCGTCGAAAGCTATGACGCGTTCGGGCAGCGGCGCGATCCGGCCAACTGGCAGATCTATGCCTGTGGTTCGGCGCCGGATGACTCAGGCGTGACCGACAAGGGCTACACCGGGCAGCAGTATCTGGACACCTCCTGCCTGGTGCACATGAACGGCCGCGTGTATGACCCCCAGAGCGGCCGCTTCGTCAGTGCCGACCCGACCATACCCGGCATCGCTTACAGCCAGAGTTTCAATCGCTACGCCTATGTGAACAACAATCCACTACGGTTCACGGATCCGAGCGGGTATTGCGTGCTCTGCGCCAGTACCTTCACCAACCCTGTGAGCATACTCACCGGTATCCCGGTACCCGTGAACGTGGCGAATCCCATCATCGATCACGCTGAGACCGTGGTAGGTCACGTGGCCACCAACGTGATAGATGGTGTCTCGCATGTGGGTTTGGCGGTCCAGAACAACATCAACATCGTCATCGCTGCGGTAGTCGCTTACGAGACGGCTGGGATGTGCAGCAGCTGCGACGCCTATCTGGCGGCTGCCATCGCCGGCGGCACCTTTGCTGCGACCGCGACGGCCTTGAACGGTGGGACGCCGAGCCAGGTGTTGCACGCTGGACTCAGGGGGTTCGTGCTTGGAGGAGTGAGCGGCGGTCTCATGGAATTTGCGAACGACTACGCGACCATCCAGCTCGATGGAAACTTATTTTATACTGACCTCGACTACACTCCGGACCTGGGCAACTACATAGCCGCATATAGCGCATATGCGGTTGCTGGAGGCCTGAGTGCGAAGATCGCGGGAGGCAATTTCGCCAAGGGCGCCGAGATGTCGGTGGCCGCGTTCGCGCTCAATAATTTGTACCAGGACATGGTCGGTCAATCGCCGCAATGGCAGGCGGGTGATGGCGGCGTCGTGTACAAGCCGGCTACCCCAACGCCATACAACAGCCAGAACTACGATCTCTTCGGCGGTGCCAACGTGCCTGATTTCCCGGTAGATAGCCCCGAATACGAGGCTCTGTTAGGTACGCAAGTGCCGCAACAAATGGGATTCTGCCTGAGCGAGGGTTGTCCGCTTATGGAGGCGCTCGATTCCTACCCCGGGATGAATGCCTTGGCCACGTTGCACGATGTGTGGGCTGCGTCCGCCACTCAATTCCTTGGAGGCAGCAGCACCTTGTACTACATGACCTTGGACGTGCCCTCGATGCTGCCCGCGGCCGCGATATCCTATGGTGCTTTGCTGAGCACTCCGCTCGGAGCTGCCATGGCCACGAGTAATGTCGGAACTCAGGGGCATCCGTGATGCGCGGAGTCGCGCAGCCCGCGCTTGCTGCGGATCGAGTCTTCTCCCGCCATTCGATAGAGGAGAGCAATGGGTGCCGGGGCATCTTCCGCAAGGTCGGTGATCGATAAGGGTCTCGCAGCGATAGAAAGAAAAAAGCCCGGCTCTCGCCGGGCTTTTTCTTTTACACGTTCCTAATCTCTAAGTCTTAAGCCATCGCCGTCCGAAGCTTGCGTATGGCGTTGTTCTCCAACTGCCGCACCCGCTCCGCGGAGATGTGGTACTGGTCCGCCAGCTCCTGCAGCGTGGCCTTCTCCTCATCCAGCCAGCGGCGCTGGACGATGTGGCGGCTGCGCTCATCGAGGCCGGTGAGGGCATGGCCCAGACGCGCTTCGCTGCGCGACTCGTAGTCTTCCCGCTCGATGGACTCGGCCGGGTCCGAATCTTCGTCCGTGAGATAGGTCACGGGGGCGACGCTGACGCTGTCCTCATCCTCGCTCTCGGGCGTGAGGTCGAAGCCGATGTCCTTGCCGGCGAGACGGGACTCCATCTCCAGCACTTCCTCCGGCGAGACCTTGAGGTCCTTGGCCACGGCTTCCACTTCGGTGCGGTTCATCCACCCTAAGCGCTTCTTGGACTTGCGCAGGTTGAAGAACAGCTTGCGCTGGCTCTTGGTGGTGGCCACCTTCACGATGCGCCAGTTCTTCAGGATGTACTCGTGCATCTCCGCCTTGATCCAGTGCACGGCGAAGGACACGAGGCGCACGCCCACGTTCGGGTCGAAGCGCTTCACGGCCTTCATGAGGCCGATGTTGCCTTCCTGGATCAGGTCGCTCAGGGGCAGGCCGTAACCCAGGTAGCCGCGGGCCACGTGCACCACGAAACGCAGGTGATGCAGCACCAGCTGGCGGGCCGCCTCCACGTCCTGTTCGTCGTGGAAACGCAGGGCCAGTTCCTTCTCCTGTTCAGGAGTCAGGACCGGGATGCCATGCACCGTCTGGACATAGGCATCCAGGCTGCCGACCGGGCTGAGGGTCAGCGCTTGGTTAGGCATGAGGGCGGTGGCATTCGTGGTCATGGAAACCTCCTTGGACATGGGCCGTATTTTAGCACTCGTTCGATTAGAGTGCTAAGGCACCAAGAAGTTCCCAAGGGAGGGTAGGGGGTAACTTACTGTCTGGAAAGGGTTTTTCAGGTCGGCTCGATGGCTCGCAGGTGCCTGGCAACCGCCAGCCAGGAACCCGCCCACCCCAGCACCGCCCCGCCGGCTATAAGCCCCAGGACGCCCAGGAAGCCCAGTCCCTGAAGCTCGTAAGCGGAGCCATAAAGGCCCGCCAGACGGCCCACAGGGGCGGTCATGAGGGCTACGGCAATCGCCACCAGCAGGCAGGCGATGAAGCCCCCGGCGAAGCCATACCAGGCCCCGTGGTACAGGAAGGGCCGGCGGATGAAGGAGTCCGTCGCCCCCAGGAGCTTGCTCACTTCGATCTCGGTGCGTCGCCCGCCGATCTCGAGACGGATGGTGTTGCCCACCACGAAGATCACGGCGAGCCCCAGGAGCGCCGCCAGGATGTCCACCACCCGGCGCACGATGTCGAGGATGGCCGTGAGCCGCTTCAGCCACTGCAGGTCGAGACGCACCTGGTCCACCGCCGGGTTGCCGGCCAGCTGGTGCTGCAGGTCCGCCGCCGCTTCGGGACTCGCATCCGTGGGGCGCACCACCAGCACCGCCGGCAGGGGATTCTTGTCCAGCACCGAGACTGCATCGGCGAAACCCGAGAGCTGTTTGAACTCCGCCAAGGCCTGGTCGGAGCTGATGTACTGCACGTCCGCCACGCCATCCATGTGGCGCACCGTATCCGCGAGGTTGCGGGCCTGGGCGTCGCTCACGCCGGACTTGAGATAGAGGGAGATGCGCGCGGCGCCTTCCCAGGAACCGCTCACGATGCGGGCATTGCCGACCAATACCTGCAACGCCGCCGGCAGCGACAGCGCGATGCCGATGACCGCAGCGGTCATGAGGCTGGTACCGCCGTGCCGGTAGAGCCGGCCTAGGCTCGTGACTGCGACCCGCGCATGGTCCCGGGCCCAGGCTTTCAGGCCGCCGCGATTCTCCGCCGCGGCCCCGCTGCGGTTCTCAGTCGGAGATGCCATGGGCCTCCCCTGATTCCGCCATGTGGCCGCTCTTCAGGTTGAACACCCGCGGCGCGAACTGCTCCACCAGGCCCCGGTCGTGGCTCGCGATCAGCACCGTGGCGCCCACCTGGTTCAGGCGCTTGAAGAGCTGCATCACCTCTTGCGACAGCTCCGGGTCCAGGTTGCCGGTGGGTTCGTCGGCGATGAGCACCGTGGGCCGGTACACCACAGCCCGGGCGATGCCCACCCGCTGCTGCTCGCCGGTGGAGAGGGTCATGGGTAGGACCTTCTCTTTGTGCAGCAGACCCACCAGGTCCAAGGAAGCCCGTACTCGTTTGGCAGTCTCGGCAGCATCGGCGCCGGCGATGACCAGCGGCAGCGCCACGTTGTCGAACACGCTGCGGTCGTTCAGGAGCTTGTGGTCCTGGAACACCACGCCGATCTGGCGGCGGTAGAAGGGGAGCTGGCGGCGGCGGATGCCGGCCAGGTTCTGGCCGTTGACGATGATCTGGCCGCGGCTCGGGCGCTCGATCAGTGCCACCAGTTTCAGGAGCGTGCTCTTGCCGGCGCCGGAGGGGCCCGTGAGGAAGGCCATCTCGCCGCGCTCCACTTCGAACGAGACGTCCGAGAGGGCTTCGTTGCCCCCTTCATATCGCTTACTCACGCCCTGGAAACTGATCATCGTGCCCCCCGAAAACGGATCTTTTGCCCTCTGGCGTTGTTGCGGCCGCCCTCGCACTCCTCACGTACTGAAGAGTACGCTCCGGGTGCTCGGGCGTTCGCGCCTAGCCAGAGGCCAAAATCTCTCGTTTTCGATAGGGTCGAAGCCAGCATATCTACTTATCCTACCAAGGCTTCGGCAAAGGCTTGCGGGTCGAAAGGCGCCAGGTCCTCGGCGGCTTCGCCGATGCCGATGAAGCGGATCGGGATGCCGAAGCGGGCTGCGGCCGCCAGCACGATGCCGCCCTTGGCGGTGCCGTCCAGCTTGGTGAGGATGAGGCCCGTGACCCCCACAGCGGCGTGGAATTCCTCGATCTGGCGCAGGGCGTTCTGCCCCAGGCCCGCATCCAGCACCAGGAGCTTCTCCTGGGGGATGCCGGTGCCGAACTTGCCCAAGACCCTGTTCACCTTCTTGAGTTCGTCCATGAGCCCCGCCTGGGTATGCAGGCGTCCGGCGGTGTCCACCAGCAGCACGTCCACATGGCGCGCCTTGGCCGCAGCATAGGCGTCATGGGCCACGGCTGCCGGGTCTGAACCCTGGCCCTGGGCGATTACCGGTACGCCCTGTCTCTCGCCCCATTTTTGTAACTGTTCCACCGCGGCGGCGCGGTAGGTGTCGCCGGCGGCGAGCATCACGTTCTTCTTCTCGGATTTGAAGCGCTGCGCCAGCTTGCCGAGGGTAGTGGTCTTGCCCACGCCGTTCACGCCCAAGGCCAGCACCACGAAAGGTTTCACATCAATGGAGATCGCCAGCGGCACCGCCACGGGGGTGAGCAGCGCCACGATCTCTTCGATCAGTGCGGTACGCAACGCCAGGGCATCAGGCGGCCGGCGCTTGCGCAGGTTCTCGATGAGTCGCTGGGAGGTCTCTATGCCCACGTCACCCTGGATGAGGCGGGTCTCCAATTCTTCGAGCTGCGCTTCGTCCACGGGGCCGGAGAAAGCCGCCAGCAGGCCGCCGCTCTTGGTGAGGCGGGCTTTCAGGCGGACGAAGAGACCGGGCTTGGAGTCGGATGGAGCCATGCGGAACTTGAAGTCGGGGACCGCAGGTTAACGCAGGGCCGCCGAGCGGACAAGAAAAAGGGCGGCCTCGCGGCCGCCCTTTAAGGTCAGATAGCTATGAAGCTCAGTGCTTAACGACGCTGTTGTCGTTGATCACGATGGCCTCACCGCCGCCCGGTATCGGACCCACCGGGAAGCCAGCCGCGAAGATCAGGGCTTCGGTCTGCATCTCGGTGGTGGCCGCGAGATAAGCAGCCTGTACGGTGATCGAGGAACCCGAGGGCGCGGCCGGACTCAGGATGGACCCATGGTCGCCCACCGTGAACTGCACCACACCGTGGACGCCTGCCGGGTTGATGGTGGTGGCCGTGATCGTGGTCAGACCCATGGCATCGATCAGCGTCTGGGTGGCGCTATTCGGCACTACCTGGTCGGGAAGGTTGGTGCTGCTGCCCACCACCTCAATCATGTGGATCGGATGAAGCAAGGCGGCGTTGGCGGCATAGTTCGCCGGATCGCCGTCTTCCACCACCGCCTGAGCCTGGGAGTAGAAGTCGTAGTACTCCTGGGTACCCTTTACCAGACCCTGGGCTGCCAGGCCCTGGTCGATGATGGGTTCGAATTCTGCAGAGTTACGTAGCAACTCGGCGATATGGCCGCCGGGCATGGCCAACGTCGCCGTCTTGATGCGCGGCGACGTGCTCGTAAGCGCCGCACCGGCAGAATCGGCACCGAGGAAGGTGGTGCCCACGATGCCGCCCAGGGAATGGCCCACGAAGAAGATGTTGGCCGGGTCGAACTGGTTGATCGTGGCCGGCGGCGTGACACCCACGAGATGGGGCAAGGTCACCGCCAGGTTGATCAGGTCCGCGGCGCCTTCACGCAGGTTGTCGCGGGAGGTGATGGTGCTGGTCAGGTTGATGAACCAGGCACCCGAGCCGTCGATCTTGCCGTCCGAGCCGGCGGCCAGCGTGCTGTTGTTCTCCAGGTCCATGTTGAAGGTGCGTTCCGTGACCGGCACGGTCAGGATCGAAGCGACCGGGGTGCCATTGAAGAGCTGATTCTGGTAGAGAGGATCAGTCTTGTCGGTGACACCATGCAGCGGCAGATCGATGGCCACCACGGCCACGCACAACTGCGCGAACGTGCCGGCGATGCCCAGCATGTCCTCGCGGTTGCGGGTGATGCCATGCTGGAAGATGACCACCGGCCAGCCGCTGGGCGGTGTGGGGCAGCCGCTCGCCGTGTTCGGGATGCTGGCGATGATCGGTATGTTCTGCTGGCTGGTGGCGACGGGCGTGAAGCTCGTCGCATTGGTAGTGCTGAGAGCGATATCACCGCCCTTGGAGTTGTGCCAGGAGTCGGTGAGCGCCGCAGTCGGATTCGACTTGCTGGGTGCGGTCAGATAGTAGGGCAGCGTCACGCCGCCCACGAACAGGTCCGCATGGTTGGCGCCAGTGGGGCAGGCCGCCGCAGAGGCAACCTGTTTGGCACTGACCAGCACGGTGCAGATGTCTTCGCCGGAATCCACCATCTCACCCGTGCCGGAAGGCTGGGTGGTGGCGGTGGCAGTGGCGTCCAGGCCCGCGAGAGCGACGCCCAGGTACTCGGTGCTGAAGCTGAAGCTGATGGCGATCTTGGTGGGGTCGATCTTGGCAGCCGCGGCCACCGCGAGCTGCGGCAGGGTGAACAGCGCCACCTGGTCCAGGGTCGCGTCACCGGTGCTGCCCATCTTGCCGCCGCTCAGGACCGGCAGATCGGCAGTCAGGATCTTGGAGTAATCGGGGCTCGCCGCGGCGGTATTGCCGCTGGTGTCCTTGAGGCCGTTGGTCACCACCACGAGATAGGTGGCGGGGACTGGCTTCTGCGTGGTCGGATCGATGCTGCTGGCAGCCAGCGGGTGCAGGGGCTTGATGGTGAGGATGCTGCCGCCTACGTCGCTGCCCGGCGAGACTTCAGCGGTGAAGTCCGTGCCCATCTTTAGCTGAGTGACCGTGCCAGTCGGATCAACCGCTTTCTTCTTAGTGAGGTCGCTTGCGACCTTGAACATGAGCACGTCAGATGAGGTGATGCTGCTCTTGTCGATGCTGGATGTGAAATACACACTGATGTCGGACTGGGTGCCGAAACCATCCAGGTGGTTCTGCTCCAGCAGCGGGGCGTTGTTGGCTACCGTGGCGTTGCCGGGGATAGCCAGCTGTCCATTCGTACCTGAATACAGGTCGTTGGGGAACGGCATGATGCCGCTCGCCGGCTCGAACTTGGCCTGGAACCCGGCGCTCAGGCTCGGGCTGGGCGTGGTGGATTCGTCGCTCGAGACGCAGGCGGTCAAGGCGGCCGAGACCGCGAACAACGCGGCAATGCTGCGGAATTTCATCGATTTTTACTCCCCAAAGGTGCCGGGCTAGGTTACGCTGCCGGGCCCCAAGCTGGCAAGACACACAACCGTCACGAAGGCCTTCGAGCCCATGGCAAACAGGCACAATCCTGGGCGGGGATACCGCGAGGAGTTCCGCATCATCGCGGGCCATTGGCGGCGGCGGAAGCTGCATTTTCCGCCCCTGCCCGGCATCCGTCCCTCGCCGGACCGGGTCCGCGAGACCCTGTTCAACTGGCTGCGGGACCGGGTCGAGGGCGCGGCATGCCTCGACCTCTTCGCCGGCAGCGGGGCCCTGGGGCTGGAGGCTCTGTCGCGTGGCGCGGCAGAGGTAGTGTTCGTGGACCGGGAACACCAGGCGGTGGACGCAATCAGCGGGCATCTCGAGTTCCTCGAGGCCGAAGGCGGTGAGGCGATAGTGGCCGATGCGCTCACCTGGTTGTCGGGTCCGCCGCGGCCGTTCGAACTCGTGTTCCTCGATCCACCTTTCGATGCAGACCTAGTCCCGGAGGTCTGTGCGCGCCTCGCGCGCGGCTGGCTCAAACCCGGTGCCTGGGTATACGTGGAACATGCGGCGGAACGGCCGCCTGACTTGCCGGAAGGTTGGCAAATCTTGAAAGAGAGCCGCGCAGGACGGGTAGGATTCCGGCTCGTTACCGCGCCTGTTTGATGCCGGGTTCCGGCACCGGTATATATAGGTATTGCAGCGGAGACCCGGCATGGCGAGCATCCTCTATCCCGGCACTTTCGATCCCATCACCAACGGCCATGCCGACATCGTGCGCCGCGCGGCGCGCATGTTCGACAAGGTGGTGATAGCCATCGCCGCCAATCCGGGCAAGGCTCCGGCCTTCCCGCTGGACACGCGCGTACGCCTGGCCCGCGAGGTGCTGCACGACGTGAAGAACCTGGAGGTCGTCGGTTTCACCGAACTCACGGTGGAGATCGCCCGCAAGCACCAGCTCGTCGCCATCCTGCGCGGCCTGCGCGCGGTCTCGGACTTCGAGTTCGAGTTCCAGATGGCGGCCATGAACCGCCACCTTGGGCCGGAGGTGGAGACCATCTTCATGACTCCGGCGGAGCAGTTCACCTTCATCTCCTCCAGCCTGGTGCGGGAGATCGCCATCCTCGGTGGCGATGTGTCGCAGTTCGTGCATCCGGCGGTCGAAGCGGAATTGAAGAAGATCAAACGCAAGTGAAAAACGAGCTTTTTGTTCCCTGGCTGCGTTGCGCTTCGGCCTCACAGTCGGTCATGCACACCAACAGTGCACTCCCTCCTGCTCGCCTCGCGCGCCTTGCCAGGAAGCAAATTTCTCTGTTTTTCATCACGCCTTGCTGATATGGCGCTCAAAATTATAGACACCTGCATCAACTGCGACGTGTGCGAGCCGGAGTGTCCGAACGGCGCCATCTCACAGGGTCCGGAGATCTACGTCATCGATACCGCTCTCTGCACCGAATGTGTAGGCCATTTCGACAAGCCCCAATGCCAGCAGGTCTGCCCCGTGGACTGCATCCCCCTCGATCCTGACCATGAAGAGACCCAGGAAGAACTCATGGCCAAGTACGAGCGTCTGACCGCCAACAAGAAGTGATCCCATGAAAGCGCACGCCCTGTTCCTCTCGTTGCTCGTCTCCACCGCTTCGGCTTTCGCCGCGGCACCCAAGCCTCCGCAGGCCGCAGTGGCCAGCGCTCATCCTCTCGCCACCCAGGCGGGCATGGAGATCCTGGACGAAGGCGGCAACGCCTTCGATGCGGCCGTGGCGGTCAGCGCCGCGCTCTCGGTGGTGGAACCCTACAGCTCCGGGATCGGCGGCGGCGGGCTCTGGCTGTTGCACCGGAACAGTGATGGCTTCGACACACTGGTGGACGGCCGTGAGTACGCACCGGGTTCCGCCAGCGCCGACATGTATCAGGACAAGAGCGGGAACGTGATCCCGCGTGCGTCCATGGACGGGCCCCTGTCCGCGGCCATCCCCGGCATGCCGGCGGCCCTGGTCTATATGGCGCAGAAGTACGGCAAGCTCGGATTGGCGAAAGACCTAGGCCCGGCCATCAAGCTCGCCCGGGACGGCTTCCCCCTGGATCAGCGGTTCCATGAGCGTCTTCAGGGCAAACAAGACGTGCTGAAGCGCTGGCCAGCGGCGGCGGCCGTGTTCCTTGACCATGGTGAGGTGCCGGCGGTGGGTTGGCTGCTCAAGCAGCCGGATCTCGCCGAGACCTTCGAGTTGCTGGCCAAGGATGGTGACGCAGGTTTCTACCAGGGCAAGCGCGCCCGGCAGATGGTGGACGGCGTGAAAGCCGGCGGCGGCATCTGGACCCTCGACGACCTCAAGGACTACAAGGTGGTGGAGCGCAAACCGCTCACCGGCGACTACCGCGGCATGCACATTGTTTCCGCGCCGCCACCGTCCTCCGGCGGCGTGGTGCTGATAGAGATCCTGAACATCCTCGCGGGTTATGACCTGGGCAAGCTCGATCACGCGAGCCGTGACCACTACACCCTGGAAGCCATGCGCTACGCCTATCACGACCGGGCCGACTACCTGGGCGACCCGGACTTCGTGCAGATGCCGCTGGAGCGTCTCATGAGCGGGGACTACGCCGCGACACTGCGCAAGGGCATCTTGCCGGACAAGGCCACGCCCTCCAGCGCGCTGCCGCCCGTGACCATGCCGCAGCTCGGCAACAACACCACCCATTACTCGGTGCTGGACAAGGACGGCAACCGCGTCTCCGGCACCGTGACCGTGAACTTCAGCTTCGGTTCCTGCTTCATGGCGCCGGACACCGGCGTGGTCCTGAACGACGAGATGGACGACTTCTCCTCCAAGCCCGGCGTGCCCAACGGCTACGGCCTGGTGGGCAACTCCGCCAACGCCATCGCGCCCCACAAGCGGCCGCTCTCCAGCATGACGCCGAGCTTCCTGGAGAAGCCGGATGGCATCGCCATCCTCGGCACGCCGGGCGGCAGCCGCATCATCACCATGGTGCTGCTGGGCGCCCTGGACTTCTACGACGGCGGCGACGCCAGGAGCATCGTGTCACTGCCGCGTTTCCATCATCAGTACCTGCCGGACCTGGTGGAATACGAGCATGGGGCGCTGAGCGATGCGGAGATAGCCTCTCTGCAGAAGATGGGCTACACGCTCGCCGACCACGGCGAGTGGGGCAACATGCAGGCCATCACCTGGGACTACAAGACCGGCAAGGTGAGCGCGGCTTCTGACCCGCGTGGGATAGGCGCGGCCATGGTCCACTGAGCGGACTAAGCCTGGATGCGTGTGGGCCGCTCGCGCAGGATCGGGAAGCGCTGCTCCAACAGCGCCAATCCGCCGAATAGCACCAGGCAATAAAGAGCGTCGCTCAACAGCGTATTGCCGAAGAACGGTATGGCTGCCACGTAACAGCTCACGAGGCCGCCGAGGCCTTTGGCATAGGTGGTGGTGCTGCCCACCCAGACCCCGAAGTTGGTGATCAGGAAGAACAGGGTGGAAGCCGTGAGGCTCGCGCCGGCGATGCCCCATCCGCTGCGATGCGAACGCAGCCACAACCCCATGCAGGTGATCAGCGCGAAGCTGCCGTACACCCATTCCATGTGCGAGTAGAGCCCGATGCAGAAGTCGCTCAAGAGCATCGCCGCCAGAGGTACCAGGAATGCCAGGCGGCGGTCCGCGAACTGGGCGCCACCGAACAGGGCCAGGGCGCCGACGGGTGCGAAGTTGGGGGGATGGGGGATGAGGCGGCTCAGGGCCGCCGCCAGGATCATGCCGATCAACACTTCATATCTGGGTTTGAGCATGTCTGTCTCCCGTCTCATGGGTGAGGCACCAGGTCGCAGAACCAGAAGGAATCGCGGCATACCGTCTCGCCCAGGCTGAACCGTATCGGCGCGGAGAACAGCGGGCCGTCGTGGACGAAGCTGTGGAACTCGCCGTTCTCGCCGCAGGGATCCACGCCTTGGGGCAGCTCCTCGACGAAGCGCGCATCGATGGTCCGGCCGGCGAAGCGCGGGTCGAGCTTCGCGGGATCCACGCACACCACCACGGCGCGGAAGCCGAGCCGGATGAACTCATGGATCAGCCACCGCGTATTCCGGCCCCATATCGGATATAGGCCGCTCATGTGGTGTTCGGCCAAGAGCTTCTGCCGGGATGCCCGGATGTCCTCCAGAAACAGGTCGCCGAAGGCGACCTTGTTGACCCCGAGGGCGCGGTAGTGGGCAAGGGCCTTGCCCATCTCGGCTTCGTAGTCGGCGTTGCCGGCGCCCTTGGATATCTGCACCTGGTGCAGCGGCAGGCCGAGCGCTTCGGCCTGCCGCTGCAGCAGTTCGCACCTGACGCCATGCATGCTGATCCGCCCGTAGTCGCGGGTCACCGTGGTGAGCAGGGCCGTCACCCGCAGTTCCGCTGTGCGGTGGATCTCCCATAGCGCGAGACAGCTGTCCTTGCCGCCGCTCCAGGACAGCAGGACGGGACGCGTCGAAGCCGATTCCATGGCTGCTTTCCGTTCTCCTTACTGCGAGTGGTATTCCAGCTGCAGGAACAACGAGCGTCCCGCCACGTTGTAGCCGTTGGCGACCTGGTACTTGCTGTCCAGGAGGTTGTCCACGCGGAACAGCAGCGCGAAGCCGTAACCCAATTCTCGGTGCACGCTCGCGCCCAGGAGCGCATAGCCGCCGTCGGTGGTGGGGGCGCCGGTGTTGAAGTCGATATCGGCCCGCGGACCCGTGAGCAGCAGGTTCAGGCCGGCGCTGGTGAGGTCGTCATGCCAGGTGAAACTGCTGGTGAGGCTGTGCTTGACGCGGCGCAGCAACAGGGTGTCCGTATCCAGGTCTTTCGGTTCCTGCAGGATGGCTTGGTTGTCCCACTCCCAGGAACCAAGGCCGACGCTATAGCCGATTTCCAGGCCCTGCACCCGCGCCCGATCCACGTTCTCGTTCTGGCCGGCGAAGGGGTCCGCGGTGGTGGGCTGGGGCTGGAACACGATGAGGTCATCGAGCTTGTCCTGGAACACGCTCACGGTCAGCAGCTGGTCGCTGCCGAGCTTCTGGCGCAGGCCGAGTTCATAGTTGGTGGAAGTCTCGGGCTTCAAGTCCGGATTCCCGTCGAAGCCGAAGCGTTCCGCGGCGGAAGGCGCGCGGAACCCCGTGCCTACGCCCGTCGTGATCTTCGTGCTGTTGCTGAGGTCGTAACCGTAGTCCACGTTGTAGGTGAAGTGGTTGCCGAACTCCTGGTCGTGGGTGTCGCGGCCCGCCAGCACCAGCCGCTGGGAATCCCAATCCAGGTCGTCCTCTGCATACAGCGCGTTCACCCGGTGCGACTCATCGTAGACCGTGCCGAAGGATTCCGTGGCGGTATGCTCGTCCTCACTGTAGAGGCCCAAGGTCAGCAGCTGGCTATCCGAGAGGGCGAGATCGTTCTGCCAATCCGCCGTGTTGCGCTGGGTATGCACGAAGTCCGGCGCCGCTGGGATGTTGAAGCTATCTACCTGGCGCTGGTCGATCTCATCCAGCATGTGGCTGAGATCCAGGTTGCTGCGCCAGTCCTGCAGCGGATGGCCGCCCACGTCGAAGGAGCTGGTGGCATCCTGGAAGTCCTCATCCACCGGGATGGGATTGAAGTTGGCGTCGCTGCCCACGTACTGGGTGTAGCCCTTGCTCTGCCAATGGTTGAACCCTAAGTCCAGGCCATCCAGCTTGGTGCGGCCGAAGGCCGTGAGGGTGCGGTCCTGGTTGCCGCTGTCCGAGGGGAAGCCCGCCACCGCCGGGAAGCCGTCGGTGTGGTAGTCGTCGGCGGAGGCGCCTATGGCGGAGTCCCCTACGCCGTAGCTCACGTCGCCGCCGTCATCGAAAGTGCCGTAACGGCCGCCGCCCACGTGCGCGCCGTATTGCAGGCCGTTGGATGCTTTCTTGGTGATGATGTTGATGACGCCGCCGATGGCGTCGGAGCCATACAGGGAGGCGCGCGGTCCCTTCACGATCTCGATGCGCTCCACGTCCGTGAGCCGGACGTTCTGCAGCGCCGAGCCGAAGCCGTTGTCCGGGTTGATCTTCACCCCGTCGATCATCACCAGGGTATGGGTGCTGTTGCTGCCGCGCAGGAACAGCGAGGCCGGCTGGCCGGGGCCGCCGTTGGCGGCGACGTCGAGACCGGCGTAGTCGCGCAGCACGCTGACCACGTCCTGTCCCTGGGCGAGCTGCAGTTGCTGTGGACCGATCACGATCACCGGCGCCACTTCCTGGTCGGCGATGAGCGGAGTGCGGGTGGCCGTGACGGTGACGCCGCCGAGTTGTTGGCTGTCGTCAGCCAGGGCCGGGGTCGAGAGGAAGGCGAGCAGCGCAAGAGCGCCGCCGAGACGAGGCGAAAGTCGCATGTGTTTCTCCCTGCACAGCACGCCCGCTGTGCGAAACGCTTGGATAAACGGCGTCGTGGGGAGAGATGGGCGAGGGGAGCGAAGGCGCGACCCGCGCGCATCGCCCACCGCAATGCCGACGTGGAGGTCTACACCTCCTCCTTGCAGGCCGGTCTCCGGGCTCGCGAGCGGGACTTTCTAGTCCCCGGTGGATCGCCTTCCCGCGCTTGAAACGCAGTGGCTTCGTGATCCGCCTGACTCGCCTACCGTTGCGGGGGCAGCGCCGGATTTGGCATCAGGGATGTGCCAACGTCCACCGATCACGAAGTGATCGGTGGACGGAGAAGACCGAAAATCACATTTTTCGGTCTTCGAGTTGAAAGGGCCACGGATGGCCTTTCCAACATCCCGATGAGCCGTACCGGCTTCCCGAGTATCCGCCGTCAAGCGGATGCCTCAAGGCGGCGCCGACTCTAGAGAGCCGCCGGAGAGGTGTCAAGCGGCAAAAAGAAACCCCGCTCAGGAGCGGGGTTTCTTGTTACCGAGATTCGGACCTGGTCTGTTATTGCTGCGTCGCGAAGGCCGTGCCGTTCTGGATGGTCTCGAACACCTTGTGGGCCATGTCCGCCGCCTGCTTCTCGCCGGTGGCGAAGTCCTTGGGGTTGTTGATGACCACCGTGGTCTTCTTGCCGGATTCGAAGGTCCCGAGTTCCACTTCGAGCGCGTCGAAGCGCGGCGTCACGTCGCCGTAGTAGGAGCCGGGCACGAAGCCGTCGGCGGTATGGAAGGCCGGCGGCTTGATGTTGCCGGAGAACAGGTTCTGTTCCTTCTTCTGCTGGGCGTTCAAGGCGGCGACCAGGTCCGGATACTTGCCGTCCTTGTCGATCTGTATCAGCGCCACGGTGACGTTGCCGGCATCCTTGTAGGCGCACACGCTGATGGGCGCGTCGTCGCCGGCCATGCGGTTGGCGGTGACGGTGGTACCCAGGATCTTGCTGGCGTCATCGGCACTCACGGCCAGGCACGCAGAGAGCTCCTTCTTCGCGTCGGGAGCGGGGGTGTTGTCGGGCGAGCAGCCGGCGGCCAGCAGGGCCACGCAGCCAGTCAGCAGCCAGGGCAGGGAGCGGTAGAGTCGGCTCATCGTTCAGGCCTCGTGGTCCGGGTTAGGGATTATGACAATGGACAGCTGATAAGGATACCGTATCGGAACCCGTCAAGCATCAAGCACCCGCGACGAACACCCTTCCCCCCTGCCAGGGCAGCACCGTCACCGGCGTGTGGTACAGGCGGCTCAGGTTCTCGGCGTTGAGTACCCCGTCCGACGCGCCGAACAGCGCCTCTCCCCCGCCGAACAGCATCAGGACCGAGTCGCAGAAGCGCGCCGCCAGGTTGATGTCGTGCAGGCTCATGAGCACGGCGCGGCCTTGGTTCCCAGCGAGGCCCTTGATCTGGCCCAGGAGCGCCATCTGGTGCTGCAGGTCGAGTTGGTGAGCGGGCTCATCCAGCAGGAACAGCTGCGGGTCCTGCACCAGCACCGTGGCGATGTCGAGACGGCGGCGTTCGCCGCCGGAGAGCGCGGTCTGCACCCGTTGCTCCAGGCCCTCGAGGCCGACGTTCCTGAGCGCGCGCCGCGCGATGGCCACGTCGCGGTGCGACTCCCAGCGCCAGAAATCGAGGTGCGGATGCCGACCGATCAGCGCCGTCTCCAGCACCGTCGCAGGCAGGCTGTCTTCCGGCTGCTGCATGAGCAGGCCTAAGCGTTGCGCCACGCGGCGGCGCGGCTGGCTCGCGAGCGGCACGCCGTCCAGCAACACATGGCCCGAGAGCGGCGCACGCAGGCCCGCGAGGGTGTGCAGCAGCGTGGTCTTGCCCACGCCGTTGCCGCCCAAGAGACCGACGCATCGGCCGGGCTCGAGCGAGAGGTCGAGATCGCGGCACACGGCCTTGCCTGCGATCTCCACGCTCAAGGCGCGGGTCTCCAGGAGCGGCGCGCTCACAGCGGGCCCCGCGCGCGGTTCAGCAGATACAGGAACAGCGGCACGCCCATGGCCGCGGTCACCACGCCCACCGGCAGTTGGCGCGGCTCCGCCACGGTGCGCGCCAGGGTGTCGGCGAGCATCAAGAGGCAGCCACCCAGCAGCACCGCGCCCGGCAAGAGGCGCCGGTGATCGCCGCCCGCCAGCATGCGGAACATGTGCGGCACCACCAGACCCACGAAACCGATGGCGCCGGCTTCCGTGACCGCCACCGCGGTGAAGAGCGAAGCCGCCACGTAGATGGCGATGCTCAGGGGACGCACCGCGATGCCCAGCGCTTCAGCGAGCGTCTCCCCGCGAGCCAGCACGTTGAGCTGGCGTGCGAAGGGCCAGCAGCCCGCGAGACCCAGTACCAGCACCACCAGTGCCAGGGACCCGCTCGATTGGTAGGAGAAGTCGCCCATCAACCAGAAGATCATGCTGTGCAGGCTGGCATCGCTACCCAGCACCAGGAGCAGGCTGATCACCGCGCCCCAGCCGGCCGCCACCGCGATGCCGGTGAGCAGCAACCGGGTCGGCGTCCAGCCGCCGCGGCCATGGGCGAGGGCGAACACCAGCAGCGTCGAGAGCAGCGCGCCGAGGAACGCGCCGCCGTTCACCCAGATGCCGGCGAGGCCCAGCAAGAAAGCGCCCAAGGCTCCCACGGCGGCGCCGCCGGAGACGCCGAGGATGTAGGGGTCCGCCAGCGGATTGCGCAGCAGCACTTGCATCAATGTTCCAGCGAGTGCCAGTAGCCCGCCCACGGCGAAGGCGCTGACGCTGCGCGGCAGGCGCAGGTCCAGCACCACGGTGCGGCTCAGTACGTCGCCGCCGCCGCCGAGCGCATCCCAGAGTTGATGCAGGGAGAGCGAAGTGCTGCCCAGGGCGAGCGAGACACCGAAGGCCAGCAGGGTCAGCAGCAGCAAGGCCGGCAGCCAGATCACCAAGCGTGGATGACGCTGCATCAGGCAGCACTCGCCGTGTCGAGCTTGAGGTGCCGTACCGGCCAGCCGCGTTCCGCTGCCACCCGCGACAGGACCTCATCCGGATTGACCGCCACCGGGTGCTCCACCCGCTCCAGCAGCGGCAGGTCGTTGTGGGAATCGGAATAGAACCAGGTCTCGTCAGGGCGCGCGCCGCGCTCCGCGAGCCAGGTATCCAGCTTCAGCACCTTGCCTTCCCGGAAGCAGGGCGGACCCACCACCCGGCCGGTGAAGCGGGCACCGTGCTGCTCGGGTTCCGTGGCGATGAGCGCATCCACGCCGAACTCAGCCGCGATGGGCGCGGTGATGAAGCTGTTGGTAGCGGTGATGATGATCAGCGTGTGCCCCGCCGCACGGTGCTCCGCGAGCAAGGTGCGCGAAGCGGCCGGGATGCGCTTGGTCACGCAGTCCTGCATGAAGCGTGCGCGCCAACCCTCCAGCTGCTCCGGCGTATTGTCCTTCAGAGGCCTGAGGCCGAAGGCCAGGAACTCATGCATGTCCAGCAGGCCGGCACGGTACTGCGCCATGTAGCGCGCGCCCTCGCGCTTGTACTCCTCCGCGTCCACCGCCCCCTCCTTCACCAGGAACCGGCCCCACAGCGAGTCGCTGTCGCCGTCGAGCAGCGTATGGTCCAGGTCGAAGAGCGCAAGTTTCACGGATTTGGGGCGCGGCTGCCGGGGGAGAGGGATTGTAACCCGTGGTAACCGTGGCTTTGCCGGAGTCGGCGCTTTGTGGAACACTCCCAAGCCATGGGCGTGCAGGAACACATGACCGAGCAGGCGGTGATCGATGCGGACGGTTACCGCGCCAACGTCGGCATCGTGCTCTGCCACGCGGATGGGCGCCTGTTCTGGGCGCGGCGCGTGGGCGGACGTGCCGGCTGGCAGTTCCCCCAGGGCGGGATCCATCCGGCCGAGACGCCGGAAGATGCCCTATACCGTGAACTGGATGAAGAGGTGGGTCTGGACCGGGACCAAGTGGAGTTGCTGGCCGAGAGCCGCGACTGGCTGAGCTACCGGCTGCCGCCCCGCTACCAGCGCCACGACAGCCAGCCCGCCTGCATCGGCCAGAAGCAGCGCTGGTTCCTGCTGCGCATCAAGGATGAGGCGCCCCAGGTGCGTTTCGACCGCAGCGCCACGCCGGAGTTCGACGACTGGCGCTGGGTGGATTACTGGCATCCCTTGAGCGAGGTGATCTTCTTCAAGCGCCGGGTGTACCGCGAGGCGCTCACGGAGTTCGCGCCGACCTTGTTCCCGAAAGGCGCACCGCCGGCTCCCACGGCGCGTCGTAGCCCCCATAGGCGCCGCCGCCGTTAAGGTGCTTCCGCTGCCAGTTTCTCAAGAGCCTTGCCGGTGAGCCGGTTGATCTTCCAGTCCTCCATCATCTTCGCGCCCAGGCTCTTGTAGAAGCCGATCGCCGGCTCGTTCCAGTCCAGCACGGCCCACTCGAAGCGTCCGCAGCCGCGCCGCAACGCCAGCGAAGCCAGGTGCGCCAGCAGCGCGCGGCCCACGCCCTTGCCGCGCAGCTCCGGCTTCACGTACAGGTCCTCCAGATAGATGCCCGGTTTGGCGAGGAAGGTGGAGAAGTTGTGGAAGAAGAGCGCGAAGCCGGCGGGCTTGCCGCCCAGTTCCGCGATCACGCATTCCGCGTGGGTCCGCGCGCCGAACAAGGCGGTCTTGAGGTCCGCCTCGGTGGCGCTCACCTGGTCGGCGAGCTTCTCGTATTCGGCGAGCTCGCGGATCAGCGTCAGGATCAGCGGCACGTCCGCCGGGGCGGCGGCACGGATGCGGCAGGTCTCGGCCATAAGAACCTCCTTAAACTGGGATCCATCATAGACCGATGAGTAAAGAAAACCTCCGGCCAGTTGGGGCTGATGGGGCGGGCCAGTTTTAAAAAGGGGTAAGGGATTACCTGGCGAGAAGAAGGGCAAGGACGACAAAAAAGACACGCTCGCCAAGGATTGACTCCGAGGCGGGCGTGCAAGGAAACGCCAGGGATGGCGTTTCCGTATCTATCAGTTGAATTCGTACTCCAGGCGTAGCGCCAGGGTGCGATTCGGCGCGCCTTTGTTGAGGCCGAACAGGTAGGCGATGCTGTACTCAAACTCGTTGCCCCGAGAGGTCGCGAACTCACCGTTGATCGCGGGCCCGATCTGGTGGGCGGTGTCGTCCGGGCGGTAATAGGCCTCGAATCCCGCCGCGATCATCGGGTTGAACTCGTAGCTCGCGGCATAGCTGCCGCGGAACTCATAGTGCCGGTCGGCGCCGCGGCCCAGTTGCTTCTCCCAGATGAAGTTCAGGCGCTGGTCTATACGGCCCACACGTTTTTCAAAGAGCGGGCCGAACTCGAGCACCCCCGGCTCATCCGGCTGCATGTTGTACTCGTAGGAGGCCAGGAGACCGAAGTCCGCCCAGTACTCGCCTTGGGTAGTCAGTTGGAAGGTGTTCTCGAACTCGTAGCCCTGCAGCTGGTTGGGGCCGCCGGGTTCGCGCTCGTAGCTGCCCACGTATACCTCCGGACGCCACCAGTCCGTGAAGGTATGGGACACGGAGATCACATAGGCCCGTTCGTCGCTCAATTTCGGACCGGCATCGAACTGCTGATGGGAGCGGAACTCGATCTCGCTCTGGCCCTCGGTCACGTAGGGCGAATAGACGATGAAGTCGTCGTCGGCCCGCGCCGCGCCGGCCGCGGCCAGCAGGCAGAAAAATATCAGGCATTTCTCTTTACGCATGATCGGTCCTCACTGTGTACTCCTCGGGCCGAGCGGCACCACCAGGCTCGGCACCCGTCATCGCACTTTCGTCTCGAACCCCTAAGCGGCGCGCCCGGCAGCGTGCCTATGCCCCACCCAGCGCATCAGCCCCAGGATGATCCCGAGCGTCAGCACGTAGAACAGCAATTGGATGCCGGAAGGCCGCGCCGTATAGCCGATCAGCGTATGCAGCATCTTGCCGGCGATGCTGCTCTGGTCCAGCAGGCGCGAGCTGTCCCATAGGCTGCTGCCCAGTGCCGGCAACCAGCCCACCTGGTTCAGGAAGGCCGCCGCCTGGGCCGCCAGGCCCGCCGCGATCAGTAGCACCAGCCAGCCGGTGATGCTGAAGAAATGCCTCATGGGGATCTGCAGCAGCCCCTGGTACATGAACACGCCTATCAGCACGCCGACGACGAGGCCCATGAAGCCGCCCGCCAGCATGGAGGCGGCAGAGCCTGCGGTGCCCAGCGCCCACAGGAACAGCACCACCTCGGAGCCCTCGCGCATCACTGCCACGAAGGTGATGACCATGAGCGCCGTGAGCGGCTTGCTGCCGGCCTGCACGTCGTGGCCGACGCTCTTCATCTCGCTGGCCAGCTCCCGGCCGTGGGAGCTCATCCAGATGTTGTGCCAGGCCAGCATGCATACCGCCGCCAGCAGCACGAAGGCGTTCAACAGTTCCTGGCCGTCGCCCGAGAAGGCGTTGGTGATGACGTCGGCGAACAGCGCCACCACGCCGGCGCCCACCACGCCCAGCGCCACACCGGCGCTCACCCAGCGGCCACGGCCGGCGATGCCGCGGGAAGCGCCCAGCACGATGGCGATGATGAGCGCGGCCTCCATGACCTCGCGCAGCACGATGATGGCGGTGGCGAACATGACGGCTCTTTACTTGGGATCCACCACGACCCAGCCCTGGGACTCTTGGTGGAAGTCGTTGAAGAAGCGGTAGCGGCCGGCATCCAGCGGGCCGATGTAGACCTTCACGTCCTTGTGGGCCGGCACCACGATCTCGCGGGACAGGTCGGTGCTCTCGAACTCCGCCGGCAGGTCGTCGCTGTTGACGATGTGCAGCTGCACCTTCACGCCCGCGGGCACGTGGATCTCGGCCGGGACGAAGGCCTGGGCCTTGATGCCGATCTCCAGCGGTGCGGTATCGGCGGCGGAGAGGGTCGCCGCGGCCAGCAGGGCGGCAGAGGTGAGGAGCGCGAGGCGGCCTGGCATCGGACGGGTACCTTCAAATGAGATTAATTCTCATTTAAGTCTACCTCAGGGAAAGCGAAATGACAATGATTCTCAATCACGTTTTATGCATCTAACCGCGGGAATGCGGGAATGGACCTGGATGGGGGCCTGGTCACGGTCCATTCCGCCGGGCAAGGGCGCTACGCGCGGGTCGGCGCGGAAAGCCGGTTTAGAAAGGCTTCACCACCACCATGATCAGTACGCTGATCAAGAGCAGCGCCGGCAGCTCGTTGAGCAGCCGGTAGAAGCGCGCGCTCTTGGTGTTGCGCCCGTTGCGGAAGTCCAGCATCAGCTTGTAGCAGAGCATGTGATAGATGAGAAGCAGCGCCACCAGACCCAGCTTCACGTGCAACCACAGGGGCGCCGGCCACCACCAGCCGAGCATGAGCCACACGCCGAACACCACCGTGCCGATGGCGCCGATGCTGGTCATGATGAACAGGCGCCGCTCCATCACCACGAAACGCGCGTGCCCGGCTTCGTCGCGGGTATCGGCGTGATACACGAACAGCCGCGGCAGATAGAACAGGCCCGCGAACCAGGAGATCACGAAGAACAGATGCAGCGTCTTCACCCAGAGCATGTGCGGCCTCTTATGTCGGGCACGGTATGCGTTCGGCGCGCCAATCCTAGCATTGCCGGCCGGTGGCGCGGCCCCATGGGCCCGCGTACCATTTAGGCATCCCTGGGGACCTCCGCCATGACCCGAATGGTCGTCAAGCATCACCGTCCGCACCGCACTTGGCTGACGGTGACCCTAGCCACGGCTGCGGCGCTGATCGCGGTGTGGCTCGCGTTCGTGTACGGCGAGTATCGCGCAGGCTTCGACCGGCAGGCGGCCGGCGTGCTCAAGGACGCGCTGGCGGATGCCCAGGAACAGGTGGATGCCTTGAACGATCAGATCACCGCGCTGCAGCGCCAGCGCACGGTGGACCAGGATGCGCGCCGGCAGGTGCAGGCGAGTCTGCAGGAACTGCAGCGCAAGCAGGCGGACCTGCAGGAAGAGGTGGCCTTCTACAAGGGCATCATCTCGCCGGGCGCCGGCGAGGAGGGCTTGCGGGTCCAGAGCCTGCGCTTCGCAAGCGATGGCGCACCACGGCTCTACCATTACCGACTGGTGTTGACCCAGGTGCGCACCCGCGAACTCAAGATCAGCGGCAACGTCTTGATGAAAGTCTACGGTACCCAGGACGGCAAGCCCGTGACCCTGGATGCCCGCGACCTCTCGCCCAACGGCAAGGGTCCCGCGGGCTTCGCCTTCCAGTACTTCCAGAGCCTGGAGGGCGATATGCTGTTACCCCAGGGCTTCACCCCGGGACGGGTGGAAGTGACGGCCCAGGAGGCCGGCCACCAGCCGATACTGCAGAATTTCGATTGGAATGGGCTGTCCCCGGAGGGGACAGCGAGCCGAAACATATCCTGAAAATCCGTCCCTGGATTTTCAGAGTCGGCAGTCCGGCACAGGTCCGGCCTGCCTGGTCCGGGGCATCCTGCCCCGCATCATCTTCGTTTTAGGGAGTGACAAATCATGTTCAGCGGTGACGACAACAAGACCCGGGCACGCATCGACACCTTGATCGGCAAGAGCAGCCGCATCACCGGCGACCTGCACTACAAGGGCGGCCTGCACGTGGACGGCGAGGTCCGCGGCAACGTGCAGGCGGAAGACGGCTCCGATTCCATGCTGAGCCTGAGCCAGCACGGCGCGATCCGCGGCCAGGTGAAGGTCCCGCATCTCACCATCAACGGCACCGTGGAAGGCGACGTGCACGCGGAGAAGCGCCTCGAGCTCGGTCCCGAGGCGCGCATCACCGGCGACGTCTACTACAACCTGATCCAGATCGCCGTGGGCGCCACCGTGAACGGCAAGCTGGTTCACAAGCCCGCGGGTCCCACGCTCGCGGTCAACAACCCCAAGAACAAGGCGGCGGGCGGTTGAATCCAGGGGGGCTTGGAGCCTGGGTTATAATAAGCAGATGGACGCACACGCCACGACAGAATCCCTGGTATTCACCGACGCCGCCGCGCGCAAGGTGCAGCAGCTCATCCAGGAGGAAGGCAATCCGGCGCTCAAGCTCCGGGTCTTCGTCACCGGGGGCGGCTGCTCCGGCTTCCAGTACGGCTTCACATTCGACGAGAACAGCGAGGAAGGCGACACCCGCGTGGTCAACGAGGGGGTCACCCTGCTGGTGGACCCCATGAGCTTCCAGTATCTGGCGGGTGCCGAGATCGACTACAGCGAGGGCCTAGAAGGCGCGCAGTTCGTGATCCGCAATCCGAACGCCACCACCACCTGCGGCTGTGGATCATCGTTCACTGTTTGAACTAAAAGATTCGACGATGAAAAAAAGGCGCCGCAGGCGCCTTTTTTTATTCATGCTGGGTAGATCGCACCAAGGATGGTGTATTTGCCGGCACCGGTCACCGCAGGCAAATTCCCAGGCTGATTGTTGACGGTCCTATAGGCGAGCCATGCAAAACCGGCGGCTTCGACCCACGCCGGATCGATGCCGATGGCGGCGGTGCTCTGCACCTTGGCGCCGGGCAACTGCGCTTCCAGGCGCGCGAGCAGATGGGCGTTGTTGGCGCCGCCGCCGCAGACGTAGACATGCTTCACGCCGGAGGAATGCTGCAGCGCCGCTTCCGCCACGGTGCGGGCCGTGAGTTCCGCGAGCGTCGCCAGCAGGTCCTGCGTCGCGAGCGTGTGGTCCACCAAATGCTTGTCCAACCACTGCCGGTTGAAGAGTTCGGGTCCGGTGCTCTTAGGGCTGGGCCGCTCGAAGTAGGGTTCCTGCAGCATGGAGGCCAGCAGCGCTGCGTCGATCTTTCCTGAAGCCGCGATCTTGCCCGCCTCATCGAAGGGCTTCTTGAGTTCGTCGCGGCACACCATGTCCATGAGCACGTTGGCGGGACCGGTGTCGAAACCGCGCACCTCGCCCTTGGCGGGGAGCAGGGTGATGTTGGCGATGCCGCCGGTGTTCAGCACCAGCCGGTCTTCCACGTCGCTGCCGAAGGCCACCTTGTGGAAGGCCGGCAAGAGCGGCGCGCCCTGGCCGCCCAGTGCGATGTCGCGGCGGCGGAAGTCCGCCACCACTGTGATGCCGGTGCGGGCGGCGATGATGTTGGGGTCGGCGATCTGGGTGGTGAAGGGATGGGCCTGGCGCGGCCGGTGGCGGATGGTCTGGCCGTGGCTGCCGACGGCGCGCACGCTCTTGGGGTCTGTCTTCGATTGTTCCAGGAGCGCCAGCACCGCGGCGCCGAACAATTCGCCGAGCTCGGAGTCGAGCGCGCCGACTTCATCGACAGCGTCGCCTGAATACTGACCCAGCATCACGCGCCGGGCGTGTTCCTTCACGGAGTCGGGATAGGTGGAGTAGTGGCTCGCCAGGATCCGCGGCTTAGGCTCGAACTCCATCAGCACCGCGTCGATGCCGTCGGCGCTGGTGCCGGACATGAGGCCGATGTAGCGCTCGGCCATGTCTTGGGATTCAGTGCGCGATGGCGATGGCGGTGGCGGGGCTGGTGCTGCCGGTGTCGGTGAGCTCTGCCAGCAGGCCCTTGGAGGACTGGTCGAAGTCCGCCAGGTACTGGGTGGTCACGGGCGCCACGTTGGGCAGCGTCACGGTGCGCGGGTTGTGCGGCACGCCGTTCACATGCACCTCGAAGTGCAGGTGCGGCCCGGTGGCGAGGCCGGTCATGCCCACGAAGCCGATCACCTGCTCCTGGCTGACGTGCAGGCCGGCGTGCATGCCCTTCTTAAAGCGCGACATGTGGCCGTACAGCGTGGCGTAGCCGCCGCCGTGGTCGATGATCATGCACTTGCCATAGCCGCCCTTGAGGCCGACGAACACCACGCGGCCGTCACCGGCGGCGTGGATGGGCGTGCCGGTGGGCGCGGCGTAGTCCACGCCCTGGTGGGCGCGGGTGTAGCCCAGGATCGGGTGCTTGCGGTGCAGGGTGAAGCCCGAGGAGATGCGGCTGAAGCTCACCGGGGCGCGCATCAGCGCCTTGCGGATGCTCTTGCCGTCCGGCGTGTAATAGCCGCTCACCCCGTGCGGATCGGTGTAGCGCACGATCTTGTAGTCGTGGCCGCCGGTCTTGAATTCGGCGGCCAGGATCGGGCCGTCCACTACGGCGTGGCCGGCGCGCTGGATCTTCTGGTACAGCACCGTGAAGCTGTCGCCGCTCTGGATGTCGTGGGCGAAGTCCACGTCCCAGGCGAAGATATGGATCAGGTTCATGGTGGTGCCGTCGGTGAGGCCGGCACGGGAGGCGGCGTCGAACAGCGAGTTCTCGATCACGCCGTGGGCATAGGTCGCGGTGACGGTGGTGGGGATCTCGCTCACTGCGGCGCTGTAGCTGCCATCGTCGCCGCGGCTCACGTTCAGCATGTGCGCGTCGTCGTACTGCATGCGCAGGGTCTGCACATGCGCGTCGGGCGTGTACTGCACGCGGATCACGTCGCCCGGCAGGATGCGCTTCAGGCGTTCGGTGCCGTGCCCCGTGCCCACGATGGCGGCCAGGTCAGCCGGGTTCAGGTTGCGGTCGGAGAACAGCTGCGCCAGGGTGTCGCCGTTGGCGATCCGGAAGTAGGCGGTGGTGAAGGTCGGTACCGGCGGCGCGAGGCTTGCGGGTGCAGGGGCTGATACCGGCATGGCGGCGGCGGTGAAGCTCGCCTGGGCCGGTACCGGGCTGATCACCTGGAACAGGATCGCACCCGCCGAAGCCAGCCCCAAGGACAGCCAATAACGGCGGCGCACACGCAGGCGCGCGCTCAGGCCTGGCTTATAATCGGCGCCCGATTCAGGAGACTGGTCCACGGCAGCGAAACCCCACTGGAAAGTGGCTAGACAGTAGCCGTTTACCAGTTTAGGGTCAATGCCTGAATGTGCCCTAAGTCACTGAATATTGGAAAGAATTTACTAAGAATTTGTAAATTCTCGGTTTACATAGTCTTTGAAGGCAGCCGACTTTGAGGAGTGGCCCGATGCCGACCCCCGCCGAGCAGCTCGCGGAATTGAGCCGCGGCGCCGACGAGATCCTCCCCGAAGCCGAACTGGCGGAGCGGTTGAAGCTCGGCCGTCCGCTACGGGTGAAAGCCGGCTTCGATCCCACCGCCCCGGACCTGCACCTCGGCCATACGGTGCTGCTCAACAAGATGCGCCGCTTCCAGGAGTTCGGCCATGAGGTGATCTTCCTCATCGGCGACTTCACCGGCCTGATCGGCGACCCCACCGGCAAGAACGTGACGCGAAAGCCGCTCTCCCCCGAGGAGATCCAGGCCAACGCGCGCACCTACGAAGCCCAGGTGTTCAAGATCCTGGACCCGAAGAAGACCGTCATCGACTTCAACTCCCGCTGGACCAATGCGCTCGGCGCCGCGGGCCTGGTGCAGCTCGCGGCGAAGTACACTGTGGCGCGCATGCTGGAGCGCGACGACTTCGCCAAGCGCTACGCGGCCAACGAGCCCATCTCCGTGCACGAGTTCCTGTATCCGCTGGTGCAGGGTTACGACTCGGTGGCGCTGAAGGCCGACGTGGAACTGGGCGGTACCGACCAGAAGTTCAACCTGCTGATGGGCCGCCATCTGCAGGAGCACTACGGCCAGAAGCCGCAGGTCATCCTCACCATGCCGATCCTGGAAGGCCTGGACGGCGTGCAGAAGATGTCCAAGTCCCTCGGCAACTACATCGGCATCAACGAGCCACCCAACGAGATGTTCGGCAAGCTCATGTCCATCTCCGACCAGTTGATGTGGCGTTACTTCGAGTTGCTGAGCTTCCGCCCGCTCGCCGAGATCGAGCAGTTCAAGCGCGACATCGCCGAGGGGGCGAACCCCCGCGACATCAAGTTCCTCCTGGGCCAGGAGATCGTAGCGCGCTTCCACGGCGCCGCCGCCGGTCGCGCCGCCCAGGACGACTTCATCGCCCGTTTCCAGAAGGGCGCATTGCCGGAGGACATGCCGGAGCTGGAGCTCGCGGTCGGCAGCGACGGCATCGGCATCGTGGAGTTGCTGAAGCAGGCGCAGCTGGTGGCCAGCGGCTCCGAGGCCAACCGGCTCCTGGAGCAGGGCGGCGTGAAGGTGGACGGAGAGAAAGCCGCAGACCGCACCCTCAGGCTCAAAGCCGGCATCTATGTGCTGCAGGTGGGTAAGCGGAAGTTCGCCCGTATTACGCTGAAATAATCGCTCTATTCAATAGAAGCCGTGTTCGCGCAGCGTCGTGCGCGCCAGCCATTTTTCGCCGTTGATCACCGGTGTCCCAGTGTGCAGGGTCGAGGCATCCGGCGTGCCGGTGTCGTCGCAATTGAAATGGCACAGGGCCATGCGGTCCCGCCCGGCTACTTTGCGGTCGATCTCCAGGTAGTGGGTCTCTCCGCCCGCCGCCGGCGCATGCAGGTACACCAGGAACGAGGCGACCCGCTGGCCGGCCGCATCACCCATGCGCTCATTGTCTGCGAGCCGGTCGGCGCGGAAGTAGTCCACATGCGGCGCATAGCTGTGTCCGCCCTGGTAGCGCAATACCGACAGCGGTTCCACGTGACTCGCCGGCAGCCTGAAGCCCGCGGCGATGCGCCGCTCGAGGTTGCGCACCACCGGGTCGCAGAGCGGACCGCGCAGGACCGCGGCGGAACCGTTGAACGCGGTCTGCTCTCCGCGGTCCCGTGCCGTCTCGGCCCCCTTGAGGTTGGGTGAGGCGAGCCACAGGAGATGGGCGCACTCCGCCCGGGACAGGAACTCGTCCATCGTGAAGGTGCGCGGCGCTTCGGCGATCACCCGCCGTTCGCCCGGGACATGACGCGACGGCCCGGAACCCTGCCCACGCCTCCGTGCATCCACCGAGAAAGAAGCGATATCGAGCGTGGCGAAGTGCTCTTCCACCACCCGGCGATAAGCCGAGGCGGAAGCCTGCACCTCCGGCGAGCGTTCGAGCTTCTGCCGCAGCGCGGCGAGATTGTCGGCGATGCGCTGCGCCAGCGACCGGGCCTCAGCCAGCGGGGCAGGATCGAGTTCCGCTTCGAGGTTGCGCAGTTCCGCTTCAGCACCCGGATATGCGGCGTGCGCCGCCAAGGCCATCCACGCCCAGGCTTGGGGCCTGTTCGCGGCGGTGCCGAAGCCGTGGCGGTAACGCAGTCCCAGGTTGAAATAAGCCCGGGGCTCCCCCTGGGCGGCGGCGCGCAGATACCAGTCGGTGGCGGCGCGATCGTCGGCGTCGGCGCCGATGCCTTCCGCGAGCAGGTAAGCTAGGTTGCACTGGGCCAGCGGGAAGGCCTGCTCAGCGGTACGCCGGCACCACTGCAGCGCCTCGGTATCGTCCTGGGGCACGCCGCGCCCGATCATATGGAGGTCGGCGAGCCGGTCTTGCGCCATGGGGTGGCCCTGGGCGGCGGCGCGGCGGTAGTGGGCCACCGCTTGCCGGTCGGCGTCCGGCAACAGCGGCACCTGCGCGTAGACGTTGCCGAGCGTCACCTCCGCCTCCAGCCAGCCGGCGTCGGCTGCGCGGCGCAGGAGTGCGAGCCCGCGGCTGAATTCCTTGGAGTCTTGGCTGCGGCGCGCCACCAGCGCTTCGCCCTGGCGCCACCAGTCTTGAGGTCCTTCCATGCAGCGAGTCTAACAAACGGGTTGGTCTTCGCGGTCCGCTGCGTTAACCTGTAGGCCGCATTCATCGGCGGAAACACCGTGTCCCTCGAAGGCAAACACATCGTCCTCGGCGTCACTGGCGGCATCGCCGCCTACAAGAGCGCCGATCTCGCGCGCCGGCTGAAAGAATCCGGAGCAGAGGTTCAGGTGGTGATGACCGCCGGCGCCCAGCGTTTCGTCACGGCTCTCACTTTCCAGGCGCTTTCGGGCCGGCCGGTGCGCAGCGAGCTCTGGGATGCGGCCTCGGAACATGCCATGGGCCATATAGAGTTGGCGCGCTGGGCGAACCTGGTGCTGGTGGCGCCCGCCACCGCGGACTTCATCGCGCACCTGGCGAACGGCCTCGCCACCGATCTCCTCACCACCCTGTGCCTCGCCACCGAGGCGTCCATCGCCGTGGCGCCGGCCATGAACTGGGCCATGTGGAACAACGCCGCCACCCAGGACAACCTGAAGACGCTCAAGGCCCGCAACGTGCGTCTGCTGGGGCCGGGCGAGGGCGAACTGGCCGAGGGCGAGGTCGGCATGGGCCGCATGCTGGAACCGGCGGACATCGTCGCGCTGCTCGCCGAGCGCCCGCGTCCCCTGCAGGGGGTCGAGGTGCTGATCACCGCCGGGCCCACCCGTGAACCCCTGGATCCGGTGCGCTTCGTCTCCAACCGCAGTTCCGGGAAGATGGGTTACGCCGTGGCGCGCGCCGCCGCGGAAGCGGGCGCGCGGGTCACGCTGGTGAGCGGTCCCGTAAATCTGGTCACGCCCCGTGACGTGATCCGGGTGGACGTGGAGACCGCCGCCGAGATGCATGCGGCGGTCATGAAGCGCGCCAAGCAGGCGCAGGTGTTCATCGCCGCTGCCGCGGTGGCGGACTATTCCCCGAAGCATGCCGCCACCCAGAAGATCAAGAAGAAGGGCGCCTCGCTGCAAGTGAAGCTGGCCCGTACCCCGGACATCCTGGCGGAGGTGGCGGCGCTGAAATCCGCGCCCTTCACCGTGGGGTTCGCCGCCGAGACCGAGAAGCTGGAGGCGCATGCCAAAGAGAAGCTCGCCAAGAAGCACCTCGATCTCCTGGCCGCCAACCTGGTCGGCAAGGGCAGGGGCTTCGACACCGATGACAACGCCCTGACCCTCTATTGGAAGGGTGGCAAGCAGGAACTGGCTAACGCGCCGAAACTGGAGATAGCGCGGCAGCTCATCCAGATCATCGGGGCTCATTACAAGAAGAAGTGACCATGCATATCGTCAAGGTGAAGCTGCTCGATCCCCGTATCGGCAAGGAATTCCCGCTACCCGGCCACGCTACCGCCGGTTCCGCGGGCATGGACATCCGTGCCTGCCTGAAGGAGCCCCTGGTGCTGAAACCGGGCGACACGGCGCTGATCCCCTCGGGGATCGCCATCCACATCGGCGACCCGGGTTACGCCGCGGTGCTGCTGCCGCGTTCGGGCTTGGGGCATAAGCACGGCATCGTGCTCGGCAACCTGGTGGGGCTCATCGACTCCGACTATCAGGGCGAGGTGCTGGTGTCCTGCTGGAACCGCGGCCAGAGCGAGTTCACCGTCAATCCCGGCGAGCGCATCGCCCAGATGGTGATCCTGCCGGTGGTGCAGGCGCAGTTCGAGGTGGTGAGCGAGTTCGAGGAAAGCAAGCGAGGCGCGGGCGGCTTCGGCCACTCCGGCAAACACTGAGACCGTACCTCATCGGAAAATAAAAAGCCGCCTCGAAGGCGGCTTTTATTTGTGACGGTGAAGTGAGCTAATGGGTGGTTGCCGCCGGTGCCGCGGTGAGCTGTTTGAAGCGGACGATGTCCGCAGCGAACTTGTCCGACAACTGCTGCCGGTCCTGCTGCTGGGCCAACAGCTGCTGCTGGTTGGCGATCAGCTGCTGCTTGGCGGCATCGATGTGCTTCTGCAGATCCGGCGGGATCGGTTTGTTCTTCTGGGTGAGTTCGTTGGCGCGGCCCTGGAACTCGGCGAGCGTGCTCTGCGCAGACGTGATGCTGCCGTTCAGCACGTTGATCTGGGCGTCCATGGCCTGGAGCTTGCTGTCACGGTCGCGATCGATGTCAGCGACCGAGGTATAGGTGTCCGTCAGCACCTTGTCGCTGGCGGCCTGCGCCGCCTGGGCCTGGGCCTGCTGTTGCGCCTGTTGCTGTGCGGCGGCTTCGGCCGCCAGCTGTGCCGGCGTCTTCTGCGCCGACTGGGTGCTGATCACCTGGCCCTGACTGTTGAGCTGCTCGCTGGACTGGGACGCATATTCCGGCGGGATACTGCTGCCGTATTGGGTGACGCCGTTCTTGTCCACCCACTTGTACATCTTGGTCGGGGCGGCGGCCTGGACGAAGCCGGCGAAAGCCAGTGACAGCAAGGCAAGAGATAGGGCGGGCTTGCGTGCGTGCATGGGAAGGACCGTCAGGTATCGGGTATATGGAAAATTATAGCCTACGCACCGTATTCCTTGCGGTACGCATCTACGGCCGCCAAAGCCGCGGACATGTCGGGTCGTGTCGCCACCCAATCGCGCACTTCCGCGAGCCGCACGATGGCGGCGACCTGCATGCCGTGTTCCTGTTCGACTTCCTTCACTGCCGACAGGGTGCCCTGGCCCCGCTCCTGGCGGTCCAGCGCGATGACCAGGCCCACCGGCCTGGCGCCGGCGGCACGGATGATCGACACCGCCTCGCGCACCGCGGTGCCGGCGGTGATCACGTCGTCCACGATCAGCACCCGGCCTTTGAGCGGCGCGCCCACCAGGTTGCCGCCCTCGCCATGGTCCTTGGCTTCCTTGCGGTTGAAGCAGTAGGGCAGGTCGCGGCCGTGGTGCTCGGCCAGGGCAGCGGCCGTCACCGTCGCGAGGGGTATGCCCTTATAGGCTGGGCCGAACAGCATGTCGAACTCTATCTTCGAGTCCACCACCGCCTGGGCGTAACTGCGTCCGATGGCCGCCAGCGAAGCGCCGTTGTTGAACAGGCCGGCGTTGAAGAAATACGGACTCTTGCGGCCGGACTTGAGGGTGAACTCGCCGAAGCGCAGCACTTGGCGCGCCAGGGCGAACTCCAGGAATTGGCGCTGGTAGTCTTTCATGGGTTCATCTCACGGGGAATTTCGTGGGTATGATAGCGCCGCTTACGCGGCTCCTCATCAAGAAGGACCTGAAAAATCCATCCCAGGATTTTTCAGGCTCGGCGGTCCCGGTGCGTGCCCGGGCCCGCCTCCGCGGAGCAGGCGCAACCGCTTGCTCCGCGTGCAGCACGTCCCTGTGCCGCGCCGCCTGCTAGAGTATTGCCATCCTAAAGAGGCGGCCATGCGCATCATCACCCTTAACGTCAACGGCGTCCGCTCCGCGTCCCGCAAGGGTGTATTCGACTGGCTGCGCAAGCAGAAGGCCGACGTGGTCTGCCTGCAGGAGACCAAGGCCCAGGAAGACCAGCTCACGGATCCCATGTTCCGGCCTGACGGCCACCACTGCTTCTACTTCGACGCCAAGAAGAAGGGTTACGCCGGCACCGCGCTGTACGCACGCCAGGAACCGGACAAGGTCATCAAGGGCTTCGGCGTCAAGGAGTTCGACGACGAGGGGCGTTATCTCGAGGCCCAGTTCGGCAAGCTCTCGGTGGTCTCGCTGTATCTTCCTTCCGGTTCCTCCGGCCCCGAGCGGCAGGCCTCCAAGGACCGTTTCCTGAAGGCGTTCATGCCGTACCTGAAGTCGCTGCGCAAGAAGAAACGCGAATACATCCTCTGTGCCGACTGGAACATCGTGCACACCGAGAAGGACATCAAGAACTGGAAGGGCAACCAGAAGAACTCCGGTTGTCTGCCCCACGAGCGCGCCTGGCTGGACGAGCTTTTCGGTCCCGCCGGTTACGTGGATGCGTTCCGCGTGGTGGATCAGCGTGACGAGCAGTACACCTGGTGGTCCAACCGCGGCCAGGCCTGGGCCAAGAACGTGGGTTGGCGCATCGACTACCAGGTGGTGACGCCGGGCGTGGGCGCCAAGGTGCAGAAGGCCGTCATCTACAGGGACCAGCGTTTCTCCGACCACGCGCCGCTGATCATGGATTACAAGCTGTGAAGGAAGCTCTGCGGCGCTGGCGCGATGCCTTCGCCGCTTACGCGAACCCCAAGGTGCGCGGCATGCTGTTCCTCGGCTACTCCTCGGGCCTGCCGTTCCTGATGGTGCTCATCATCCTGGGCGCGCGCTTGAAGCAGTCCGGCATCGATCGCAGCACCATCGGTTATTTCTCGTGGGTCGGCCTCGCCTATTCACTCAAGTTCTTCTGGTCGCCCTTCGTGGACCGCCTGCACCTGCCGGCGCTCGGCCGCCTGGGCAGGCGGCGCAGCTGGATGCTGCTGTCCCAGTGCGGGGTGATCACCGGCCTCACGGTGATGGCTTTCGCCGATCCTGCTGCCAACCCCGAGCGCATGGCCTTCTATGCCATCTTCACCGCCTTGTTCGCCGCCACCCAGGACATCGCCGTGGACGCCTGGCGCATCGAAGCCACCGGCGTGGAGATGCAAGGCGCCATGGCGGCGGCTTACCAGACCGGTTATCAGGTGGCGCTCATCAGCACCAAGGCCGGCGCCCTTTTCAGCGCCGCCGCGTTCGGTTGGACCGCCGCCTACTGCTTCACGGCCGCATTGATGCTGGTGGGCGTCGTCACCACCTTCTGCATCGCCGAGCCCGCAGTCAGCATCGACCGCGGCGCGCTCGCCCGGGAGCAGCGGGTGGTGGATTTCCTGGAAGGCTCGCGCCATTGGCCGGAGCCGCTCCGGCAAGCCACCGCCTGGCTCATCGGCGCGGTGGTATGTCCGTTCATGGATTTCTTCGCCCGCAACGGTCTGCGAGTGGCGCTGCCCATCCTGTTGCTCATCGTGTTCTACCGCCTGAGCTATATGAGCATGGGCGTGATGGCCAACCCCTTCTACCTGGACCTGCACTTCACCCTGGCCGAGATCGGCTGGATCACCGGCGTTTACGGCGTGCTGGTCACTCTGTGCGGCGCCTTCATCGCCGGCGCGCTGGTGGTGCGCATCGGCACGTTGCGCGCCATGCTGGTGGGCCTGCTGCTCCTGACCGGCGCGAACCTGCTGTATGGCTATGTGGCCGGGATACAGCCGGGCCTCGGCTGGTTCGCCACCCTCATCGCGGTGGACAACATCGCCAATGGCATCGCCGGCACCGCCTTCATCGCCTACATGTCATCCCTCACCAGTCGCGCCTACACCGCCACCCAGTACGCCCTGTTCGGTTCCCTGTGGAGCGTGCCCACCAAGCTGTTGGCCGGGTTCTCCGGTTCGGTGGTGGACAAAGTGGGTTACGGGCCGTTCTTCGCCATCACCGCCGCCCTGAGCCTGCCGGCACTGCTGTTGCTCATCTGGATGTTGCGGCGTCCCGTGGCAGCCGCCCCGGCGCCGACTTCCGTTTGATGCCAGGCCTCAGTGCAGCTTGCCGGCGGGCGCAGTGGTGACGCGTGCCGGCATGGCGATGGGCGAGGCGTGGTGCAGGATCATCTGCCAGCCGTCCTTGGTGAGCTGATAGATGTTGGTGGCCACCGCCGGCGGGCGCTCGCCGGGTTCGCCGGGCACGCTGATGTGCTCGTGCAGCACGTGGATGGCGAGCAGCGCATCCTGGGTGCGGCTCACTTCGCCCAGCCGGAACTTGAGGCCGCCGCTGTTGCGGAAGATCTCGGCCCAGCTGCCGCGCACCGCGTCCCGGCCGCTGATGCGCGGACCCACCGGGTGTACGCAAGTTACCGTGTCGGAATCCAGCCACACCTCCATCATCGCTTCGAGGTTGCTGTTGGCGAACGCGGTGTAGAATGCCTCTTCCGCTTCATCCGGCGTGGTGAACATCGTCGTCTCCCTGAGTGCTGCAGACGATAGAAGAAAGCGCCGCTTCTGCCAAGCATGGAATCTATGCCCGAACGCCATCCGGTCTGCCGCTTCGACGAGTTGCCCGAGCCCGGCGCGCGCGGCTTCTCCTTCCCCGGCGCGCTGATCCCCGACGAATGGTTCCTGGTGCGCTATGCGGACAAGGTGTATGCCTACCGCAACCTCTGTCCGCATGCGGGACGCTTCTTGAACTGGAAGGAAGACGCCTTCCTCACCAAGGACCGCAGCCTGATCATGTGTGCCGGTCATGGCGCGTTGTTCAATCCGGTCAACGGTCATTGCGTGGCGGGCGCAGCCCTGGGACGCGCGCTGGAGGGCCTTGAGGTGAGCGTCGAGGAGGGGATGGTGTGGGTGGCCTTGCCGCCGGCAGACATGCCGCAGGGCACCTGAGCGCCCGGCGCCAAGGATCGTTGGGACTGAAGGTCTAGCGGTCGAAATTATCTAAGGGATTCGCCCACATGCCCCGGTCGCCGTCGTCCATGTCCGTGGCGTAGTCCTCACGCTCCACGTCCATGGAGCCGGACCAGTCCTCAGGTGGTTCGGTGGGTCTGGGCCGGTTCTCCTGCCAGGAATCGGCGTCCATCTCCTCCACGGTGCCGTCGAAGTACTGCACCTCCACGGTGCCATCGTCCGGGTCTATCGCGACCACTTCGAACGACTGCCCCTGGGCGTCGGCGTACCAATCGCCGACCCGCGGCGGGTCCACCGGTTCCTGTTCCATGATGTTTTCCATAGCCCCGACCCATACTGCGTTGCTGTTGCGGTACGAGCGGCTCGGAGGAGCGGCGTCTTTGGTGAACGCGGATCCTTCCGCGTCGTTTGTTGGTTCTTGGCCGCAGCACGGGCTGCTCTCGGTATTGTTATAGGACTAGAAACTGCGCAGTGCAAGCCGCCCCCGCATGCGTATATGCTCCACGCTGAGACGCGGTTCACAAATCACGCGTAGCTTGGTGTAATGGTTCGAAATTCGGGATGCCCATGACGCTGGACAAGATCCTCAACATGTTCGTGGTGCTGCTGGTGGTCATAGACCCGGTGGGCGTCACCCCCGTGTTCGGCGCGCTCACCCGCGGCGGCGGCGAATTGCACCGCCGACGCATGGCCTTCAAGGGTACGGCGCTGGCGGCGGCGATCCTCTTGGTGTTCGCCCTCATCGGCGACTGGCTGCTGACCACGCTGGGGATAACCCTGCCGGCCTTCAAGATCGCGGGCGGTATCCTCCTGTTCCTGATCGCCCTGGACATGGTGTTCGCCCGCCAGTCCGGCGGCCGTTCCACCACGGGGCGCGAGCAGGAGGAGGCCCGCCACAAGGAAGACATCTCGGTGTTCCCGCTGGCCTTCCCGCTGATCGCGGGACCCGGCGCGCTCACCACCATATTGCTGATGGTGGGCGAGAGCCGCGGCAACCCATTGCAGTTCGCCGCCATGATCGGCGTGCTATTGGTCATATTGATGCTGACGCTCGCCTGCCTGCTGGTGGCGGGGCGCCTGATGCGTTTCCTGGGGGAGACCGGCGCCAACGTCATGGACCGGCTGTTCGGCGTGATACTCGCGGCGCTCGCGGTGCAATTCGTGGTGGACGGCGTGCGCGCCGTCTTCGGGCCGGGCGCCTAGGAGCAAGAGACATCCCTGCCTTCGCGCGGGTGCGGCCCTCCCTGGGCCGCACCCCTTCGGGCCGACCTTGCTCGCTGCGATGCTCGGCTCGCGCGACGGGGTAAGAGTTAAGAGGAGTGAGTTCTTTTCGACCGACAATGCAACGGTCTCAGATTGGCATCGTTGCCTTAACTTAATTTGAACTACCTGAGTAAGGCGTCTTGGTGGTATCGCCGCCGTTCTTGAGATAGTCCGACCACTTGGCATCCTGCGCCGCCGTGGCGCTGTCGCCCAGCGCCGTGTCCACCTGCTGCAGCTGATCGAAGATCCGCGCCGAGCGGGTAGCGTCGTTCATCCACAGCCGCACGTTCAGCGCCCGCTGCAGGTGATCCCGGGCGCCTTTCCAGTCCTGTTGTGACATCAGCAGCGCGCCCCATTCCTCATGGGCGGCGGCGATGCCGGGCCGGTAATAGGCGGCCTGGTAATGCTGCAGGGCATCTGCGTACAGAGCCGTCGCCTTGCCGGCATCGCCCAAGGCCTGCAGCCGGTCGAGCCGGGCCTGTTCGAGATCGCCTTCAGGCTTGCCGAGCTTCGCCAGCCACTGGGCCGCGTCCGGCGCTTTGGCATCGTAGGCCGCCTGGGTCCGGGTGAAGAGCGCGGCGCGCTTGATGTCAGCCGGTGCCGAGGCATCGTTCAGCAGTCCATCCAGCACCGTTGCGGCGCTGGCGGGATCCTTGTCCAGGAGGTCCGCCGTCGCTTCCAGGAGCCTGAGCCGGGCGCTCACCTCAGGCTGGGGATGGCTGGCCAGCACTGCGCGCGCCTGGGCGATCTGATCCCGGGCCGCCGTCACGTCACCCTGCTGCAAGCCGGCATCCGCAAGATCCGTGAGCGCATCCGCTTCGTGCTCCAGATCGTCCACGCTGCGGTATTCCATGAAGGCGCGGCCGAAGAAGCTGCGCGCCTCGGTGTAGCGGTTGTCATCATAGGCCGCCATGCCGCTGGCCATGAAGGTCTGGGAGTTGCTCACCACCGGCGGCGGCACCACGGGTTTGCTGCCGCAAGCCGTGAGCAGTGCGGTGGCGGACATCGCGAGGAATAGGCGGCGATGCTTCATATATCAGGGCGGCGGCTGGACCGGTGTGAGTGTGGTGGTGGGCTTCTTGGCCACCGAGGACGAGATGGGCCAGGTGTTGTCCACGGCCCGCAAGGTGGCATCGGTCTCGTCCAGCACCTGGCGGGTGCGGCCCACCAGGTCCGGCAGCGCCTGCAGCTGGGTGTTCACGGTGCCCATGGTGGTGTTGAGCTGGGTCACCAGCGTATGGGTCTGGGCCATGAGGCCCGGCAGGTCGGCGGAAGCGGCGTTGGCGTTCTTGATGAGCGGCTGCAGCTCCGCGAGCCTGCCCTGCGCCTGCTTCAGGGTGTTGGTGAGGTTCTGCAGCGCCGCGTTCAGGTTGGCGCTGCCCTCCGGCGAGGCGAACTGGTTGGTGATGACCTTGAGGTTGCCGGAGAGCGCGGCCATGTTGTGCATGATGGTGCTGAGGTCCTCCGGGCTGATGGAGTGGGTCAGCTGGTTGATCTGCGAGAGTGTGGACTTCACGTCCGCCAGCACCGGCTGCACCTGCGCCAGCATCTGGTCCACCGACATGGGCTGGGAGAGCTCCAGGTTGCCGTCGCTGGGGATCTCGGGCTTGTCGGGGGAGCCGGCCTTGATGCTGATGGCGGCGTTGCCGATCACCGAGAGCTTGCTGATCTCGGCCGTGGAATCCGCCCGGATGAGTTTGTGGAACTTCTCCAGCAGCGTCATGGTCACGGCGATGTGGTTGTTGGGGCTGAGGCTGAGCCTGGACACCTTGCCCACCTGCAGGCCGTACACCATCACCGGCGTGTCCTCGGTCACGCCCTGGGCATCGGTGATCTCCGCATGCAGGGTGAACTTGGGCTCGAAGAAATCCTTGGTCTGGCGGTTGAAGGCCAGCAGCAGGAACAGTAGCAGGATGGCGGCCAGCACGAACACGCCCACCAGCCGCTCGCGGGCGGTGTAGCTCAGGCGGTGGATGTAGTGGACTTGTTCCCGCTCAGCCATGGGCTTCGCTCTCAATGTAAGCTCTGAAAAATCCATCCCAGGATTTTTCAGAGTCGTCGAGCCAGGAGCGAGTCCTGGCTCTCGTTCCGTTCCGCTCCTGCTTCACGGAACGCCCGGCCCTGCATCCTGCAGGGCGTTCGCGGCAATGCCGCTCACCCGCCGAATCAAGCACAAAGTGCTTGATTCGCGTGCGGTGCATCCATGCACCGCAAAAGTGAAAAATGCATCCGCCTCCATCATGCGCCGGTGTCGAGGAAGGCACGCACCTCGGTTTGCTTCGAGGCGTTGAAGGCCTTCCATCCGGCGAAGCACCCCATCCAGTCCGGATGCAGGAACACGATCTGATCGGCATGACGCCGCACGAAACCCAGGTTATGGGTGGCGATCAGCAGCCCCAGGCCCTTCTCATCCGTGAGCTTGCCATACACCACCGCCTCGCGTTCGCGGCAGGCGTTGTCCGTCATGTGGAACGGTTCGTCCAGGAACATCAGTTCAGGGGACAGCATGAGGCAGCGGGCGATGGCGAGCAAGAGCCGTTCATGCTGGTTGAGGTAGGCGGGCAGGAGGTCCTGGCGGCCCGGATAGTCCAGGAACTTGAGCAGCTCCTGGGCCGTGGCCTGCACCTGTGAGGCGGTGCCGAGGCGGTGGTACATGGCCGGCAGGGTCACGTTGATGAGCCCGTTCACCACCGACAAGAGCGGCGCGCCCTCGCCGATGTAGGCGGCGCGCAGGCGCAGGGCGCGCCAGGCATCGGTATTTAGCTTGAGCGCGTCCTTGCCCAGCACCTTGATGGCGCCGGAGGCGGGCCGGTCCACCGCCGCGAGCGCGCGCAGGTAGGCGGTCTTGCCGCCGCCGTTCGGACCTACCAGGCACACCGTCTCGCCGGCGCGTACCTCGAGGGTGAGCGGATGCGAATAAGGTTGTCCATCGTCGCGACGGGGTTTGAGCTCGCCGGCCTGCAGCAGGGGGGTAGCAGCGCTCATGACACCACCGCCAGCAAGCCGTCTGCCGCGAACACCAGCACCAGGCTCATCACGATGGCACGCTGGGTCTGCTGCGGCAGTTCGGTGGGCGAGCGGCGTACCCGGAAGCCGTGGTAGCAGGCGGTGCCGGCAATGATGATACCGAACAGCAGGTTCTTCATGGCGAACACCGCGATCAGCTGCGGATCCACGCTCTCGGCCATGCGCTTCAACTGGTGCAGGCTGGTGCCGGACATGCCCATCAGCGTGATGATGAACACGCCGCCGAACAGTGCCACCCCGGCGAAGTACACCGCCAGCACGAACTGCGAGATGGCGGCGCCGATGATGCGCGGCGTGACGAAGAACTCGTTGACGTTGATGCCGAGGAGTTCCAAGCCCTCCACTTCGCCGCGCAGGTTCATGCCCCCCAAGTCCACCGCGATGGCCGAGCCGGAGCGGCCGATGAGCACGATAGCGGTCAGCAGCGAGGAGAGCTCGTTGCCGACGATGTTCACCAGCAGGGCGCCCACATCCTGCTCGCCGCCGATGGTTTGGCCGAGCTTCAGGAGCTGCGAGGTGATGGAGAGGCCCACCGCAAGGCCGAGGAAGCTGATGAGGGGCAGCGCGTCGAGGCCGGTGAAGATCACCTGGCCGTAGATGTTCTGCAGGGTGGCGCGGTTGAACACGCGGCCGCGCCGCGCCCAGTCGCGGAACGCGCGCAGCACGAACACCGTGAGGTCCACGATGTAGATGCCGAGGTCGGTGAGGCCCCGTCCCAACCAGCCGATCAAGCTGCCGCGGGCCGCCTGCGCTTCCGCCATCTGTCATCCCCGCCGCTCAAGGAGTCCCAGCCTAGAAGATGGCCGGAGGCCCTGCAACCCGCCGGCTATCTTTTGATGAAGACCAGGTCGAACACCGCGTGGCCGAGCTTCAGGCCCCGCCGCTCGAACTTGGTCTCGGGGCGTTCCGGCGGGCGTGGCACGAAGCCGCTGCCGGCAGCGCTGTTCCGGAAGAGGGGGCAGGCTTCCAGCACTTCCAAGGCGTGGTGCGCGTAGTCCTGCCAATCCGTCGCCACATGGAGTGTCCCGCCCGCTTTCAGTTTGTGGGCAAACAGTTGCGCGGACTCCGGCTGCAGCAGGCGGCGTTTGTGGTGGCGTTTCTTGGGCCAGGGATCCGGAAAGTAGATGAGCAGGGCGTCCAGGCCAGCGTCCAGGACGCGTTCCTTGAGGAAAGGCATGGCATCGTCCGGATACACGCGGATGTTGGAGAGCCGGTCCGCTTCTATGCTGAGCAGCAGGCGTCCCACGCCGGGGCGGTGCACTTCGCATCCCAGGAAGTCCTGTTCCGGATGACGGCGGGCCAGCTCCGCCAGGTTGTGGCCGTCGCCGAAGCCGATCTCGAGCGTGCGTTTGGCGTCGCGGCCGAACAGCGTCTTCCAGTCCACCGGGCCTTCCGGCACGGCGAAGCGGGGCAGCAATTCCTGCATCGCCCGCTCTTGTCCATGGGTCATTCTTCCCTGGCGTAGAACAAAGCTACGTACGAGCCGCTTATGGAATGGGTCAGTCGCCATTATGGTTCACGTTTATCGAGATTGCCGTCCACAGTCCCCTCCCTGGTGCCATGTCCAGCCCGGCCATCCCTGGCCCGTCGCTCCCCGGGCGAGATGCTAAGGCATCCCGCAAAAGTCCCGGGCTCGCCCTTGGCGGAGCACGAAGCTCCGGACTCGGCGCAGTACGGGTGTATCGCTCATCTATTGGAAGAAGAGCCCATCGAGAGGCGAGGAGGCGGAGGCGAAACGCTTGCGCGGGATGCGCCCGGCGAGATAGGCCTCGCGACCTGCCTCGATGGCTTTCTTCATGGCCGAGGCCATGAGGATGGGATCCTTGGCCAGCGCCACGGCGGTGTTCATGAGCACGCCGTCGCAGCCCAGCTCCATGGCGATGGCCGCGTCGGAAGCCGTGCCTACGCCCGCATCCACCAGCACCGGTACCTTGGACTGCTCCACGATGGTGAGGATGTTGTAAGGGTTGCGTATGCCCAGTCCCGAGCCGATGGGGGCGCCCAGCGGCATCACCGCCACGCAGCCGGCCTCTTCCAGGCGCTTCGCCACCAGCGGATCGTCGCTGGTGTACACCATCACCTCGAAACCTTCCTTCACCAGGATGGCGGCGGCCTTCAGGGTCTCGCTCACGTCCGGGTAGAGGGTCTTCTCGTCGCCCAGCACCTCGAGCTTCACAAGCTTGTGCCCGTCCAGCAGTTCGCGGGCGAGGCGGCAGGTGCGCACCGCATCCTCGGCGTTGTAGCAACCGGCAGTGTTGGGCAGGAAGGTGTACTTGGAAGGCGGCAGCACGTCCAGCAAGTTGGGTTCGCCGGGCTGTTGCCCCAGGTTGGTGCGGCGCACCGCGAAGGTGACCATCTCGGCGCCGCTCGCTTCCACTGCACGGCGGGTCTCGTCCATGTCCTTGTACTTGCCGGTGCCCAAGAGCAGCCGCGAGCGGAAAGTCTTGCCGGCGACGGTGAAGGTGTCGGCGGTAGCGGTCGGGTTCTTGATGGCGTTCATGTCTTCTCTATTAAGGATAGTTTTGCTATGTCCGGTAGTTTGCCGCAATCGGCGTCCTGCCTCTTTTCGCTCGCCGGGGACGGCTCGCCCAGCTCGGCCGCTGCGCTACGCATCCAGCTCCGCTTGCGGTCCACGGCGTACCTCCATGTACGCCGGCTCGAAGCTTCGCTTCTCGCCCTGTCTCGCGGTCGGCTAAAGCGAGGCAGTGCCTCGCTTTAGCCTCCCCCTATTGCATGCACGATTTCCACCTTGTCGCCGTCCTTCAATTCATGGGCGGCGTGGGCGCTGCGCGGCAGGATCTCGCCGTTCACTTCCATGGCGACCCGGGCTCCCGTGAGGTCCAGGCGTTCCAGGAGCGTCCGGGCGGTGAGGCCCGTGGGCAGTTCGGTGGTCTGGCCGTTGAGGTGCAGGAGCATCGGGAGGCCCGCGGGGGGAGGGAGCCCGTGATTTTACCGCAGGCCTCGGGCACGGCTAGAATGGCCGCCTTGCGCGGGTGTAGTTCAATGGTAGAACTCCTGGTTCCCAACCAGATAACGTGGGTTCGATTCCCATCACCCGCTCCAAGCCCCCCCCGCGGTTTCGGTCGCAATTGCGACCCGTCTTGGCCATAAAATCTCCAGTCTCATCAAGGGATTAAATGGCTTGCAGGTGCGCTATGCTTCATGCGGGGCGGCCCGCATATGCGGTGTGCGCCATGAGGGAACGGCGCGGAATAGGGATGGGCCGCACGTATGTCCGAATCGGTGACACCGAGCATGCATAGTGCTCTCGATCAACCCGAGGGCCGCTTTGAGGCGGGCGCTTCCCGTGTCGAGCGTGGCTGCGCCATCGCCCTTGCCGGCCTCTCCATCCTCGCGCTCCTCGTCTGGAAGCTCAGTCCCGCCCTGGCAGCACTGCCTTTGGGCATGGGTCTCATGCACCCCACGACGGCCCTGTGCATGCTCCTGGCCGCCGTGGGCATCGAGTGCTCGGGTCCCACCGCGCGCGTTTGGCGCATCCACGTCATGCAGGCCTGCTCGGGTCTGGTAGCCCTGCTGGCACTGCTCACTTTGAGTGCCGCGGTCCGCGGCGGCCATCTGCCCTTGGATGACTGGTGGGTGGCGGGACGCAGCGCCATGTCATCCCAGAGCGCCGTAGGCCTGCTGCTGTTCAGCCTGGCGCTGCCTTTGACCCGCATCTATCACGGTCCGCTCTCCATCGCGTCGGACGTCCTTGCGCTGCTGCAGGCGAATTTCGTGCTGATCATGCTCATGGGTTACGTGTTCAGCACCAGCAGCCTGTTCGGCGAAGTGGGGGCCATCCGCATCCCCCCTGTGAGCTTCCTCTGCTTCCTCATCTGTACTGCGCTCGTCATCGCGCGCCGCGGTTACGGCGGCATGCTGGCCGTGCTGCGCGGGGACCGTATCGGTAGCCGCATCGTGCGGGTGGCCATCCCGCTGGCCTTGGCGCTGCCGCTGCTGCTTTCCCTGGTGCGTGCCTACGTGGTGTCCACGGGATTGGTGTCGGCGGCCTATGCCAGCGCGGCATCCATCTCCTTCATCTGCCTGTGCGTCACCCTGCTGGCCCTGCTCATGGGCTGGCGCATCAATGGGCTGGAACGGGATGTGCGCGAGTTGATGCAGAAGCATTCCGACGCGCAGTTGCAGGAGAGCGAGCAGCGCTACATGGGGCTGGTGGAGCAGTCCATCAGTGGCTTCGTGGTACGCCGTTCGGACGGGCAGCTGGTCCTGGTGAACGAGGCTTATCGGAAGATGACCGGCTATAGCCGCGAGGAGCTGCTCACGCTCAAGGCCAGGGACCTGGTGGTGGACCAGGGCGTCATCGCCCGGGTGCAGAAGCTCCAGCCCGGCGAGTCCACGCACATCGAGACCTTCCTCAAGCGCAAGGATGGCAGCCTGCTGGAAGTGGAGTACGTGACCCAGAAGCTGCCGGATGGCAACCTGCAGACCGTGATCCTCGACATCAGTCACCGCAAGCAGCTGCAGAAGCAGCGCGACGAGAGCGAGCGCCGCTATGGGGAGCTGGTGGACCAGGCCCTGGAAGGCATCATGGTGCGCAGGCCCAACGGCAGTATCGTGTTTGTCAACGAAACCTTCTGCCGCTTACTGGACTATCCCCGCGCGGAACTGACTCGGCTTAACATCCGCGACGTGGTCCATCCGGACGACGCCGAGACGATTCAACAGATAGAACACCTCGGTCACGGCGGGCACCTGCGCCTGCACAAGCGCATGCGGCGCCGCGATGGACGCGTGATCTTCGTGGAAGTGAGCGCGAAACGGCTGCGCAACGGCGACATCCAGACCACGGTTCAGGACATCACTGAGCAGCGCGCGGCTGAGGAGGCCCGCGTCGAAAGCGAGCAGCGTTACCAGGACCTGGTGGAACAGGCCGCCGACGCCATCTGGCTGCGCGCGGCGGATGGGCGGACGGTGTTCGTCAACGATGCGGCCTGCAGGCTCTTGGGTTATACCCGCGAGGAGATGTTGGAGAGCCGGGCGGCCCAATTGATCCACGCCTCCGACCCTGGCACAACCGGTATCATGGATGCGCTACAGCCCCTCGAGACCCTGCGCCTCGAACGGGTCATGCGCCACAAGGATGGCCACCCGATCCCCGTTGAGGCCAGTTGCCACCGATTGGCAGACGGTTCGATGCAGGTCATCAGTCACGACATCACCGAGCGCAAACGCAGCGCAGCGGAGCTTCAGGAGATGTCGCGGCGCCTGAGCGAGGCTCAGGAGACCGAGCGTCGCGCCATCGCCCGGGAGCTGCACGACGAGGTGGGCCAGTCCCTGACCGCCACGCGCATCAACCTGCGCGATCTGAGTCAGCAGGCCCTGGACTCGTCGCTGCAGCAGCGCCTCACAGACACCGAAGAGATCATCGCCGAGCTCCTGGACAAGGTGCGGCAGATGTCCCTCGACCTGCATCCTTCCGTGTTGGACGACCTGGGCCTCGTGGCCGCGTTGCGTTGGTGCGTGCGTACCCGCACCACGGGCAGCAACTTCGATGTGGTATTCGACCTGCCGGAGGAGCTGCCGCGCTTCGACGACATGGCGGAGATCACCCTGTTCCGGGTGTTCCAGGAAGCTCTATCCAACGTGCTCAAGCATGCGCAGGCGCAGCATCTCAAGGTGAGCCTGCGCTATCACGACGGCCGCCTGGACCTGGTCCTGAAGGACGACGGCAAGGGTTTCGATGCCGAGGCGGCGCGCCGCGCGGCATTCTCCGGCAAGAGCCTTGGCGTCCTCGGCATGCAGGAGCGGGTGCGCCTGGCCGGCGGCGAGTTCGTCATGGATTCCGCGCCCGGGAAGGGCGCCGAGGTCCGGGTGTCATTGCCTGGAGAGGAACGCTGACTTAACTTAGCGGGAGGCAAGGAGTAACCATGCGCATCTTGATCGCCGATGACCATACCCTGGTGCGTGCCGGGCTGACTTCGCTCATCGCACGCCTGCCGGAAATGGAAGTGGTGGCCGAGGCCGCCGATGGACGCCAGGCCCTGCGTCTGGTGCGCGACCTGCAACCGGACATCGTGCTCATGGATATCGCCATGCCGGGCCTGAACGGACTGGAGTCGGCGGAGCGCATCCACGGCATCCACCCCAAGATCAAGATCATCATCCTGTCCATGCACGCGAGCGAGGAGTACGTGGCACAGGCGCTGAAGGCCGGCGCCTCCGGTTACCTCCTCAAGGATGCCGCCACCGCTGAGCTGGAGATGGCCTTGAAGTCGGTCTCCATGGGCCAGTTCTATCTCAGCCCCGCCATCTCGCGGCAGGTGGTGGACAACTTCCTGCGCGGCGGCCCCACGGGTCTGGACCTCCTGACCCCACGCCAGCGCGAGATCCTGCAGCTCATCGCCGAGGGCAAGGGCACCCGTGACATCGCCGAGACCCTGCACTTGTCGGTGAAGACCGTCGAGACCCATCGCGCACAGTTGATGGACCGCCTGGACATCCATGATGTGGCGGGGTTGATCCGTTATGCGCTGAAGAAAGGTCTTATCACTGCCGATTGATGCGGTTCCCCGTCCCTGGCATGCATCCAGCTCGGCCATCAAGCTACGCATCCCGCTCCGCTTGATGGTCCAGGGCAGGCGTCCTGCCTGCCCGTTCGAGGCTGCGCCCCGAACCCTTGCCTCGCGCTCGCCGCATGCGGCTCGCCCCCTTGGGGGCCGGGCATCTCCTGCGGCCCATCTCAGGGAATCCCTTAGACGGAATCAGGGATGCCCCAATGCCTTGGGGCCGCCGCTGCGGGCAAAGTTGCACCGTACCTGGAGCCTCCGTGCGGACCCGACAAAGGACCCTTGCACAAGGACGTACTCACGAGGGTTCCGGGGGTCCGGGAGACATAACATGGGAACTGAGGGCAGAAAACCGATGCGCACGATCTTAGTGGACGACTATCCGCCGTTGCTGGCCGCGCTGGCGACCTTGCTGCGCACCTATACCGGGGTGGAGATCATCGGCCGCGCCAATACCGGCGACGAGGGTTTGAAGCTCGCTGCCGAGCATGAGCCTGACCTGGTATTGGTGGACTTCAGCATGCCGGACATGGATGGCGCGACGGTCACCCGCAAGCTCAAGGCCGGCCCCAAGCCCCCCAAGGTGGTGGTCATGTCCTTCCACGCCGAACCGGAGTATCGTGATAAGGCGATGCAGGCAGGTGCCGACGCTTATCTGGTCAAGACCGATCTGTATCACGAGTTGATGCCACTCCTGGAGCGCATCGCCGTCTAGCCGGGAAGCTGGACGGCCTTTACAGGGACGTAAAGCATGGACCGCAGGTCTTCACTGTCCGTCGCCAATGGGCCGTTCGGCTCATCTTCAGCCGCCGATGTCGTGGCGGATGCCTCCTTGCTGGAAGGCGAGCAGCGCGTGTTCGAGCGCATGGCCGCCGGTGCCGAACTCAAGCCGGTGCTGGAGGAGATCGCGCGCCTGTGCGAGCGCCATTCGCGCCGCCACACCCTGTACGCCGTGCTGCTGGCCAACGAGGCGGGCGACCGCCTGGACGTGGCCGCCGCTCCCAACCTGCCCCCCGAATACGCGGCGCATGCCGCTTGTACCGCGGTCAACGCCGACTCCAATCCTTGCGGCGTCGCCGCCTGGAGCAAGCAGCCGGTGCTGGTGGAGGACTTCGCGGGTGAGCCCCGCTGGGGTGAGGCGGGCCAAGCCGCGCTGTCGCTCGGGTTGCGGGCCGGCTGGTCGCTGCCGATCCTGTCGTTGCGCGGCAAGCTGCTCGGCACCTTCGCTGCCTATTCCCCGGAACCTGCCAGACCGGCGCCGCAGGACGTGGCGCTCATGGAGCGCTTCGCGCACATCGCCCGCATCGCCATCGAGAAGAACCAGGCGGAATTGACCATCGAGCGCATGACCAACTACGACGGGCTCACCGGCCTGCCGAACCGCTCGCTGTTGCTGGACAACCTTGATGAAGTGCTGCTCAACGACAACTCGCACATGGCCGCGCTGCTGCTGTTCAACCTGGACAGCATGAAGCAGATCAACGACACCCTCGGTTACGAGTTCGGCAACCGCTGCATCAAGGCGGTAGCGGCGCGCCTGGCCCTGGAACTGGACGGGTCTTCCACGCTGGCGCGCGTCGGCGGCGACGAGTTCGGCATGCTGCTGGCCGGCCTCGAGCGCGAAGACGGCTTGCCGGGCGTGGTGAAGCTGCTCCTGGAGAGCATCACCCAGCCCCTCGACATCGACGGCCGCGCTGTGTTCCTCACCGCCAGCCTCGGTGTCAGCGTGGGTCCCCTGGACGGCAACGATTCCGACACCCTGTTCAAGCATGCGGACGTGGCGCTGCATCGCGCCAAGCAGCGCGGCCGCAACAACTTCCTGTTCTTCGACGCCGCCATGAACGCGCCGGCGGCGCGCCGCGTCGCCTTGCTGGGCGAGCTTCGGCATGCCATGGAGCGCGGCGAGTTCGAGGTGCATTACCAGCCCCAGTTCGACGTCGCCTCCGGTCGCCTGAACGGCGCCGAGGCGCTGCTGCGCTGGGACAGCGCCGGACAGGGTGAGATCTCGCCCTCCGAGTTCATCCCGCTCCTCGAGGAGACAGGCCTGATCCTGTCCGTGGGGGATTGGGTATTGGAGCGAGTGTGCCGCGACATCGTCGCGCTGCGCGCCTCGGGCACCGAGCCGGTGCGCATCGCCGTGAACATCTCGGCGCGCCAGTTCATGCAGCCCGATCTCGCCGAACGCATCGAGGCCACCCTGCGGCGCCATGGCATCGCCGCCGACGCCATCACCCTCGAGATCACCGAGACTCTGCTGATGCGCGACCCCGGCGACGCCGAACGCATGCTGCGCCGGCTCAAGGACATCCACGTCAAGATCGCGCTCGACGACTTCGGCACCGGCTATTCGTCGCTGGCTTACCTGAAGCGCTTCCCGGTAGACGAACTCAAGGTGGACAAGTCCTTCGTCATCGGCGTCACCCAGTCCCCGGCGGACGCCGCCATCACCGACACCGTGATCCGGCTGGCCCACAACCTCGGCATGCAGGTGCTGGCGGAGGGCGTGGAGCACGAGGCGCAGCGCGCCTTCCTCGAGGTGCACGGCTGCGACCGCATGCAGGGTTACCTCACCGGGCGGGCGATGGATGTGGAGGCGTTCCGCCGCCGCCTGGAGCAGGAGACGACCCGGCTTGCCCAACCGGCCGACGTCCGACCCGGGTCGGGAGCCCCCGCCGCGCGCTAGGCCCTCCCAGGCTTAAGCTGATAACATGCCTGTCATACGCCCGGTGGGCTTGGTCCCATGGGCCCCATCGTGCGCTTCCCTAGCGCCAGAGGGATAGGCAGCTCAAGGCAATGAAGAAAGCGCTGAAGATCACCGGCATCGTCCTGGGAATCCTCGTGCTGGTGGTCATCCTGCTGGCGGTGGCGTTGCCCTTCCTCCTCAATCCCAACAGCTTCAAGGACGAGATCGCCAAGCTGGTCAAGGAAAGGACCGGCCGTGACCTCGTCATCCAGGGTGACATCAAGCTGTCGGTCTTCCCCTGGCTCGGCATGCAGATCGGCCCGGCCGAGCTCTCCAACGCCAAGGGTTTCAGCAGCGTGCCGTTCGCGTCAATCAACGAGACCGACGTGCACGTGCGGTTCTGGCCGCTCCTGCACCGCGAGATCGACGTGGGCGAGGTCAAGCTCGACGGCCTGAACCTCGACCTGGAGAAGGACGCCGAGGGCCACGACAACTGGCAGGACATCAGCGAGCACCTGGCCCATGCGCCGGCCAAGGGCGAGGGCGGCAGCGGCAGCAACATCGACTTGAGCGTCGCCGGCGTCTCCGTCACCGACAGCCAGGTGCGCTGGACCGACGCCGAGAAACACCAGCAGTACACCATCAGCGACTTCAGCCTCAAGCTCGGGGCCTTCGCCTCGGCCAAGCCGCTCTCCGTGGAGTCGGGTTTCGACTTCACCGGCACCAACCCCGCGGTGCAGGGCCACGTGGACTTCAGCGGCACCGCCATCGCCGACCTGGAACACCGGCTCTATACCGCCGATGCTGCCAAGCTCGACATGCAGGCCCAGGGCGATGCGGTGCCGGGCGGGCAGGTGAAGGCGTCGCTGCAGTGGCAGCACGTGGCCTTCAACGCCGAGCAGGGCACGCTCGCCGTGAACGGCCTCACCGCCGGGGCCTACGGCGCCAACCTGCAGCTCGAGGCCCAGGGCAGCGGCATCGGCAAGAACGCCAGTTTCACCGGCAGCGCCAAGCTCGCGCGCTTCTCGCCGCGCGACCTCCTGAAGGCGCTCGGCCACCCGGACCTCGCCAACGCACGCGATGCCGGCACCTTCAGCGCCGCCTTCGGCAGCTTCGGCTTCGTCGCCGACTCCTCCTCGCTGGCCTTGAACAGCATGGACTTCACCCTCGACGACAGCCACATGACCGGCAGCGCAGGCATCAAGGATTTCAAGACCCGCGCCATCGGCTTCGACCTGGACGTGGACAAGTTCGACGCCGACCGCTACCTGCCGCCGCAGCAGCTCGGCACGCCTGACAAGCCGCGTGAGGAGACCGATCTCGACAAGGTGGGCCTGCCGCTGCGCACCCTGCGCGTGCTGGATGTGCACGGACGGCTGCACGTGGGCGGCTTCACGCTATTGGGCGCCAAGCTCGGCGATCTCAGCATGGCGCTGGACGCACAGGATGGCCAGGTCAGCCTCAAGCCATTCAGCGCCTCGCTGTACGGCGGCAGCGCCGACGGCGAGTTGAGCGTGGACGCGCGCGAGGCTAACGGCGACCAGCCCATCGTCAGCGAGACTGTGACCCTGCATGGCGTGCAGATCGCGGGTCTCGCCCAGGACCTGTTCAAGACCGACAAGTTCTCAGGCTCGGTGGACCTGACCGCCGCGGTGCGCGCCCAGGGACGCGTGTTCGGCGAGATGCGCCACACCGTCACCGGCCGGCTCACCTACGAGGTGAAGGGCGGCGACCTGCAGGGCGTCAGCGTGTGGGACGCCATCGCCCGCGCTTACGCGCGTGACCAGGGCCGCGCAGAACCGGCCCCGGGCGCGGCCCACACCGACTTCAGCGACGTGCGCGGCGGCAGCACCATCACCCGCGGCATGATGTCCGACCGCGGGGTCAGCGCCACCCTGCCGGCGCTGGCGCTCTCCGGTGCCGGCAAGCTGGATCTCACGGACCTGACGCTGGACTACAACCTCAAGGGCCGTGTCACGGGCACGCCGCCTGGCGGCGCCGGTAATGCCGGGCTCAGGGGCGCCAGCCTCGCGCTGCATGTGACCGGGGCACTGGGGAACCTCAAGGTTCAGCCGGACCTCGCCGGTGTCGGCAAGCCGAAGACGGCGACCGGGCAGGGCGGCGAATAAGCCCATCCCCGAGAGGATAATCCCAAGGTACGTCCTCTGCGTAGGCGCACTATGTCGCGTGCATTCATCCTCGGCTTGTTTCTCGCCGGCCTCGTGCCCGGGGCCGGTGCCGCGGAGTTCCGCACCCTGGATGTATCGCGGCAGGGCGACGACTACCGGGTACAGGCAGTGGTCTATATCGCGGCGCCACCGCAGGCGGTATACGCGGTGCTCACGGACTACGAGCATTTCACCCGCATCTCCGCCAGCATCGTGGAAAGCCGCCGCGTGCAACAACTGGACGCGGACGATACCCTGGTCTACACCGACACCCGGTTCTGTGCGTTATTCTTCTGCCGTCACGTGAAGGAGATGCAGAAGGTCACCCGGACGCCGCCCTTCGACATCGCGTCCACGGTGTTGCCGGAGCAGAGCGACAACGTGAAGTCCGGCAGCGCCACGCTGCACATGCAGGCGGAGGGCGAAGGCACCCTGCTGCACTGGCAGATAGAGCTGCAGCCCGGCTTCTGGGTGCCGCCGCTGATCGGTCCGCTGCTGGTGGAGCGCAGCCTCAAGACCGAAGGCCATCGCTCCGCCGCCGGCGTGGAGAAACTGGCGCGGGAGCGCGCGCATCTGCCACCGTTGGAGAACAGTGAGGATCATGCCGCAAGCGAGGACAAGACCAAGCACTGACACGGCAGCCAGGAGCTTCGCCGCGCGGCTGCTCGCCTGGAGCCGGCGTCACGGCCGCCACGACCTGCCGTGGCAGAAGCGGCGCACGCCCTACCGGGTATGGGTCTCCGAGATCATGCTGCAGCAGACCCAGGTGGCGACCGTCATTCCTTATTATCACAGGTTCATAAAGCGCTTCCCGGACCTGCGTTCTCTGGCGGATGCGCCGCAGGACGAGGTGTTGCATCTCTGGACGGGCCTCGGCTACTACGCCCGCGCCCGCAACCTGCAGAAGGCGGCGCAGGTGATCCGCGACCGTCACGGCGGGCGGTTCCCGCGCGACCTCGAAGCGGTGCAGGCGCTGCCCGGCATCGGCCGTTCCACCGCCGGCGCCATCCTCGCGCTCTCCACGGAGCAGCGGCATCCCATCCTGGACGGGAACGTGAAGCGGGTGCTGGCGCGGCACGCTGCCGTCGCCGGCTGGCCCGGCGACCGGCGCGTGGAGGAGAAGTTATGGACGCTGGCGGAAGCATTCACGCCCAAGACTCGCGTCGCGGAATACACCCAGGCCATCATGGATCTCGGCGCCACGCTCTGCACCCGCAGCGCGCCGCGTTGCGGTGAATGTCCCGTGGCAGCCGATTGCCGGGCGCGCATCCAGGGCAAGCAGGCGCGCTATCCGGGCCCACGGCCGCGCAAAACCCTGCCGGTGCGGCGCACGCGCATGCTGATGCTGATCTCGGAGGGTGCGGTGTTGCTGGAGCGCCGGCCGCCGGCGGGCATCTGGGGCGGCCTGTGGGGCTTCCCGGAACTGGCGAGCGACGCGGATGTGGCGGGCTGGTGCCGCGCGCGCTTCGGCGCCGCACCGCGCAGCATCAAGACCCACGCCGGATTGCGGCATACCTTCAGCCATTTCCACCTGGACATCGAGCCTCTGGAACTCAGCCTGCCGGCCGCTTCCGCGGTGCGGGAACTGGGAGAGAGCCGCTGGCAGCCCTTGGGGATAACCCCTAAGCTCGGCCTCGCAGCGCCGGTGAAACGGCTGTTGGAGGCCCTGGCAGCGTGAAGGAGTGCGGATGAGCCGGATGGTGCAATGCGCGTTGCTGAAACAGGAGCTGCCGGGTCTCCCGCGGCCGCCCTATCCCGGTGCGCTCGGCCAGCGCATCTACGAGCAGGTCTCCGCCCAAGCCTGGCAGCAGTGGCTGCGCCACCAGACCATGCTGATCAACGAGTACCGGCTTTCGGTCATCGAACCGAAGGCTCGGAAGTTTCTCGAGGAAGAAATGGGAAAATTTTTCTTCGGAGAAGGCGCGGCCAAACCGGAAGGCTACACGCCAGAAAAGTGATCGGCTTTCAGTCAGCAGGCGTGAGATACGCCACGCAGAAATAACGTCGGTCATCCGTCCACTGCCGTTCGATCTTCAGGCCCGCCCGCGCTGCCAGGGCGGCGAAGCCTTCAGGTGTGTGCTTGTAGGAACGCTCGCTCAGGATGTGTTCGCCGGCGCGGAACTCGAAGCGCTCGCCGGCGACCCGCACCGTCTGCGGGGTGGTGCTGACGAGGTGCATCTCGATGCAGCCTTCCTGCTCGTTGAACAGCGCGCGGTGGTGGAAGCGGGTGAGATCGAAGTCCGCATCCAGTTCGCGGTTGATGCGGGTGAGCAGGTTCAGGTTGAAGCGCGCCGTCACGCCGGCCGCATCGTCGTAAGCCCGTTCCAGCGTCGCCCTGTCCTTGCGCAAGTCGATGCCCACCAGCAAGGCGCCGCCGGGACCCGCCAGTTGCCGCATGTGGCTTAGCAGCGCCGCGGCTTCCCGGGGCGGGAAGTTGCCGAGGGTGGAACCGGGGAAATATACCGCGGTGCGGGCCGCCGCGCGCGCCGGCTGAGGCACCTCGAAGGCCTGGTTGAAGTCGGCGCAGACCGGCAGCACTTCCAGCGACGGGTATTGCCGGTTGAGGCGGTCCGCGGCGTTCACCAGGTGCTCGCGGGAGATGTCCACCGGCACGTAGGCCACGGGCCCGGTGAGATGCTCCAGCAGGAGCCGGGTCTTCAGGCTGCTGCCGCTGCCGGGCTCCACCAGCATCACCCGCTCGCCCAGGGCCGCGGCCATGGCGCCCAAGTGCGTCTCCAGGATGCCGAGCTCGGTGCGGGTCAGGTAATACTCCGGCAGCTCGCAGATGGCATCGAACAGCCGTGAGCCTTCTGCGTCGTAGAAGTATTTGCAGGGCAGGGTCTTCTGCCGTTCGTTCAGGCCCGCCAGCACCTCGTCGGCCATCTCGTCGAGACGCGGGTGATAGTCATGCAGGATGACGGAGAGGGTTTCAGAGGTCTGCATCATGCGTCCTTGGCGAGCCTGAAGCCGCCGAACTGCCAGCGTTGCTGGGGGTAGAAGAAGTTGCGGTAGCTGGCGCGCAGATGCTCCGCCGGCGTCACGCAAGCGCCGCCCTTCAGCACCATCTGGTTGATCATGAACTTGCCGTTGTACTCGCCCAGGGCGCCGCTGAGGGGCTTGTAGCCGGGATACGGCAGGTAAGCGCTGCCGGTCCATTCCCATAGGTCGCCGTACACCTGCGAGTCCCTGGCCGGCGCCGGCTGCACCAGGCCGCCGTCCAGGAAGTTGCCCATGAAGGGCTGGGTCGCGGCGAAGCTCTCCCACTCCGCTTCTGTGGGCAGGCGCGCGCCGGACCAGCGGGCGAAGGCATCGGCCTCGTACCAGCTGATATGGGAGACGGGCGCCGCGTCCACGATCTCGCGTTGTCCCCCCAAGGTGAATTCAGTGGTCATATCCTCGTCCCAATAGAGCGGCCGGTCCCAAGCTTGCTTCTGCACCAGGGCCCAGCCGTCGGACATCCACAACGAAGGCTCCCGGTAACCGCCCTGGGCCATGAACTCCCGGAACTCGCCATTGCTCACCAGCCGCTCACCCAGGAAGTGCTCGGGTACCAGTTCCGGATGGCGCGGAGTCTCATTGTCGAAGGCGAACCCTTGGCCGCCGTGGCCGATGGATACCTGACCCGCGGGACGGGAGATGTATTTCAAAGTGCCCGTCCGCGCCGCCGGCAACCTCGGCAAGGCGCGCCAGGCGGGGCGCAGCGGATTGAGGGAGAGCAGATGTTTCACGTCCATGAGCAGCAGTTCCTGATGCTGCTGCTCATGGTTCAGTCCCAGTTCCAGGAGCGGCGCCAGCGCCGGATCAGTGCCGCGCGCTTCCAGCAGTCTTTGCATGTGCCCGTCCACATGCGCCCGATAGGCCCGCACCTCCGGCACGCTGGGGCGCGAGATCATGCCGCGCGCCGGGCGCGGATGGCGCGGGCCTACGCTCTCGTAATAGGAGTTGAAGAGATAGGCGTACGCGGGATCGAACAGTTCATATCCGGGGACATGGGCTTGAAGCAGGAAGGTCTCGAAGAACCAGGTGGTATGGGCCAGGTGCCACTTGGCGGGGCTGGCGTCGGGCATGCTCTGGAGCGCCATGTCCTCCGGGCTTAGACCCCGGCATAACTCCGCCGTCAGCGCCCGCACCGCGGCGTAGCGTGTTTCCGGCGCCGTATCCGCGGGGGATGCGGCCAAGGGGCGGAGCTGCGTGTTCATTCAGTCCTTCAAAGCAGGGTAGAGGCGGTCTGCGCCCAAGTCAAAACAGACAGAAAACCCTTGACCCGGCCCGCCCGGACCGGTCTAATAACGGCCCTTCGCAAGTCAAAATACGTAATCCGCGCCGATCAGGATGCGGTTTGCGTTAGGTTCTCGATACGGCCAGGTAGCTCAGTTGGTAGAGCAGCGGACTGAAAATCCGCGTGTCGATGGTTCGATTCCGTCCCTGGCCACCATTTCCCCTGTATCTACGATCTATCCGATTTACCCCTATCTTGTAGTCTCTACATTTAGGGACGGAATCGAACATCAATTCCCCGCTGCGCTCCGCTTCCAGCTCCGCTTGCGGCCCAGGGCATACGTCCCTATATGCCCGCTCAGCCTGTCGGCCTCGCCCGTCCCTCGGCGAGGCAAGCCGAAGCACTGCTTCGGCCGCCGAGCGCCGGCGCTGGGAGGCGCCGGCTGGAAGGCGCGCCAGGGATGGCTGCATAGACGCATATTCGCAGACTCACCTCGCCATCGCTGTCAAAAAATTGTGGATGTAATCGAACCATACCTGATCAGCTAGGACGAGCAGCCATTCCATCCGACGGCATAGGTTCAGCCTCTGACACGCCATTAAGCGATTTAAGGATCAGAGGCTGGGTGGATCTTTGGGCACAAAAAAGCGGCCCCGTTTCCGGGGCCGCCAAGCTTTTCACAGCATTTTTCTTCGATCAGCTCAGAACTTCACGCCGATGCGCGCGTAGAAGAACTGTCCCGGCACGTCGTAGCTGGGCAGATAGCTGTTCTGCAACGCGTTCTGCGCGATCGGCGGGACCTTGCCGAACAGGTTGCGGATACCCACGCTGAAGTCCGTGTTCAGGCTGTCGATGTGGTAGGTCGCGTTCACATCGTGGTACACCACGGCACCGATGTGATTGCGGCCGATCGCCTGCGCCCCCGGTCCCGGGAAGCCCTGGACGCTCGGCTGGGTGTAATCGAAGTCATTCGGGTTCGAGCAGAGGAACGGATGCGGGAGGATGTCGCAGGTCTCCCACACCGCGCCGGTATACCGCAGGGTGTACATCGCTGACCAGGGGCCGAAGTTCCAGTTCAGGCTCAGGTCACCCTTGCGCTTCGGATACGAGACAGCCGTGCTGCCGGACTGGACGGCCCAGCCCGCGAGCTGGCTCGTGGCGAAGTGGTTCGGGCTCGCCGAGTTCGGCGAGGTCCGGTCGAACACCTTGTTGAACGTCATGTCCAGGCCCAGCTTGAAGTCGCCGACGCTGGTGCTCGGGAACTTGTAGTGGGTGCTGACGTCAACGCCCTCGGTCACGATCGAACCGATGTTGGTCTCGGCCGCGGTGATCTGGCTGATGATCCCGTTCTTCACCGTGATCAGGCCGCAGGTGCCGCCACCGGGCGTGTTGCCGGCCACGTAGCAGTTACCCAGGATGGTGGCGTCGGACAGTTTGGTAATGAACTGTTCGACGTCGATCTTGAAGTAATCCGCGCTGAGGTCGAAGCCCGGGATGAAGTCAGGGTTGTACACGAACCCGACCGTGCGGGAGATGGACCGCTCCGGATGCAGGTTCGGGTTGCCGCCCACCAGGGTGTTGATCTGGCCGTTGCCGTTGCTGACATGACCGCCACCGCAGTTCGGCAGCGTGGGGCTGGCGATGCAGGGGTCGGTCACCGTCAAGGCGGCAGTGGCCTGGTTGGCGAAGAACTCCGAGATCTCCGGCAGGCGGAAGCCCTGCGACCAGGCGGCACGCAACAAGAGCGAGTCGCTGGTCTGCCACTTCAATGCAGCACGGCCGGTCTGGGAACTGTCGCTGTGGCTGACGGCCGCCGCCGGGGTGCCGGGGTTGCCGCCGATCCACTTGAACTGCGACCAACGCTCGGCGATGTCGAGGTTCATGTCCTTGGCGAAGGGCTGGTCCGCCAGGATCGGGATGTTGAACTCGACGTACTCGCCGTCCGTCCGCTCGCGACCGTCGGTCGGGGACGAGGTGCCTTCCGCGTTGAAGTCGAGGATCGTCAGGGAGTCCGGATGGAAGAAGCCGTCCACTTCCAGGTACTCGGCGCCGATGGCGGCACCCAGGGGACCTGCCGGGAGATCGAACAGATCGCCGGTCAGGTTCGCCGTCAGATCACGCTGGGCGCTGCCGATGGTGACGGTCGGGTTGAAGGTGGTGTACTGCACCATCGGCACGGTGATGGAACCGGCACCGCCGAACAGGTCCACCGGCACGCAGCCGGCGATCGGGGCTGCCTGGGTTCCGCACTCGTAGTTGCCGGGTACGTTCGCCGCGCCTTTCGGCAGGAACGCCGGTCCCAGAGCGTTGGACAGGTTCAGGAGGTTCACCACGCCGCTCTCGTGCTGGATCTCTTCCTGGCGGCTGAAGGCATAGCCGGCATCCCAGTCCCACTCGCCGCCCAGCATGTTGAAGTAGCCTTTGAAGCCACCGTCGAAATGATAGGTGTTCTGGCTGTAGTTGGTGATACGCGGACCCGCTTCCACATAACGGCGGCCGAGGTCGACCAGGAGGTCGCAGGTGGCCTTGGACTTATGCGGATGCACGGTGAACACCGGGCTGCCCTTCACGATCTTCGAGGTGGTGGACTTGGCCAGGCAGGAAGCCGAGCTGTTACTCACCAGGTCCACACCGAAGGGGTTGTAGGGGTTGGACTTGGAGATAGTGAACGGGGCTGAGGTGGCGGAACCCACGTCCAGCACCGGCTGTGCCAGCTGGGTGATGGAAGAACGGTTGCTGAACAGGCCTTCGCTGGTGAAGGTCAGGTTGTCCGCCAGGTCATAGTGACCCTGCACGTACAGGTTGGTGGTCTCGATCGGCGCCACCAGGTAGTTCAGGGGGGCGAAGTTGTAATGATCCGGGCCCGTGAACTGGCGGTAGTCGCCGGTGGTGGGCTTGCCGCTCACCGGGAACTTCGTCAGGGTCAGGTCGCACTGGCCGGTGGGGTTGGTCGTATGGATGGTGGCGGGATTGGTCTCCACCGGGATGGGGCAGTTGGCCGCAGAGCTGAACGGGAAGAAGCGGAAACGCCCCGCCGGGGTACGGCTGCTGCCGAAGACGCTGCCGGTGCCGTCGTAGGGTTCCTTGCTGATGTCGCGGTCGCCGGCCAGCAGACCTTCCTGGTCGGTATAGCCTATGCTCATCACCACTGCGCTCTTGTCACCCGAGGTGCCGAAGGTGAAGTCGTAGGACTGGTCCTTGCCGTCGGTGTGGCCATCGCCGTGGTACCAGCCGTTGTAGGCGTTGGCTTCGGCGCCGCTGTAGTTCTTCACGGTGATGATGTTCACCACGCCGGAGATGGCGTCGGAGCCGTAGATCGCGGACGCGCCGTCCTGCAGGATCTCGATGTGATCGATGATCGCGGCGGGGATGGTGGTGAAGTCCACCACGCCGCCGATGCCGCCGACCCAGCGCTTGCCGTTGACCAGCACCAGCACGCGGTTGGAACCCAGGTTGCGCAAATCGATGGTGCTGCTGCCGTCATTGCCGTTGTTCACCTGGGCATTGAGGACCGAACGTATCTCCGGCAGCTGGGCCAGGATGTCGCCCACGCTGTTCAGGCCCGTGGCCTTGATCTGCTGGGTGCTGATGATGGTCACCGGTTGGGCGGTCTCGACGTCGGTGCGCTTGATGCGCGTGCCCGTGACTTCGATCTTGCCGAGCTGCGCGGTGCTCTGGTTGCTGTCGGTCGTGGTGGTGGTCGCTGCGGCATCGGCCGCGAACGCCGCCGGCGTCGCCAGCGCGGATACGGCGCCCGCGACCAGGGCGTATCTCACGGCATGGCGGAGTAATGCCTTGTCAGTATTCAATTTGGCTCTCCTAAGATTCATTGGGTGTGTGACTTTCATCGACGAGACGGTGATCCCGTCTCGGGGCCCTTAGCTGAACGTGCGGAGAGTGCGGGATTCGTCGGAGGCGCGCAGGAAGTTCTGACTTGCTTATGCAACCAAGTGTTGTCTCTTATCCGCCACTTGTGCGGATTCATCCGAAAAGTGTCATGGTTAGATGTCTATTCCGGCCGGATTTCACCGGGGCATGTCATGCAGAAAAAGGGAGCATCGCGCCCGATCCGGTGCGGAGTTCTTTGGGACAAGTCCGGCGGCAGCCTACTTGGCGCCGGATGCTTTCGATTGCGCGATGAACGACTGGAAGTGATCGAAGGATGCGGCGACCTTGTTGCCGCCGGTCAGCTCCGGCCCGTCGGCCTTCAGGAAGCGGTTGAACCGGCTTTTATAGGTGGTGCCGACGGTGAACACGCTCTGGTCCTTCAGGAACACCTTGCGGCTGCGGTTCCCGGTGACCACTTCCTGGACGAACAGCGAATTGACGATGGCGGAGCGGTTTATCCGCAGGAACAGGTTCGCCGGCAAGCGGCGCTCCATGGCCGAGATGGAGTCGCTGGCATTCAGCAGGTGCCCGGTGGCCGTCTTGATGGTCACGTAGGCGCCTCGTGCCGTCACATAGCAGATGTCCAATACGTTTATGAACCGGTAGCGCCGCCCGAACTGGATGGGGACGCGCTGCACCACACCCGACTGGGACTCCGCCAGGTGCTTGTCGGGGTAATCGAGCAGGTGTTCGGCGCTCAGCGCTGCCTCTTTCTTCCGGCGCTCGACTTCCGCCCTCAGCCTCGTCAGGGTGATCTGCACGCGCTGCCCATCGAAGGGCTTGACCAGGAAGTCGATGGCTGCCAGCTCGAAAGCCCGCATCGCGTGGGTCGTGGTGGTCCCGGTCACCACCAATAGGGGCGAGGTCATGGCCGCTTCCGGAGCGGTACTCATCCTGCTCGTCAGCTCGCTGCCGATGAACAGGGCGTCCGGCTTCAGGCTCGAGATCAGATGCAAGGAGTCCGCGGAAGGTGCGGGGCCGAGGAGATGGATGTCCCGCTCCGGCGCCAGCAGGTCCATGAGGCGCGAAGAGGCCTCCGGTTCCTGCTCCAGTACGAGGGCGTTGATGACGGAGCTTAATTTCATTTGGCCACGCTGATGATCTATGTATTGGTTTCAGACGGCTCTGCGTCTCAGGGATCACCTCGATGCGACCTTGATCCATGCCGTCACCGAAACAACCTGAACTCGAGTGATCTATTCCCATGTCACTGCATGGTCGCTCTCAGCCAAAGCGACTTTTCTAGCCCCCGTCGGACATGATATTTAGGTGCGTGTTCTTTACTGGCCATTATCGGACTTGGTCATCGCGGATCCGTGACCAGGCTTGGCTGCGACGCCGTGAAACGTGATTGTGACGCTGGTGAGTCAGACTGGAAGGGGTCGCTTTTATTCCGTGAGATCGCGGAGGATGTACGGCCGCGTCGGCACGGACGTGCATCCGGGAATATCCAACGTCGTGCAGCGGTCTTAGTGCGGGTCAGCGCCCCGAGGGCTAGGGTCGGCGGGCATCGCTCGCACGGCGCAGGTCCGCGCCGCTGCGCACCTCGGGGTAGGGCGTCTGCATCAGGCCCTGCCACACGATCTTGTTGAAGCCCACCGCGTCCACCTTGTCCTCGCTGGAGAAATCCATGCCGCGGGTCTTGGCGGCCCAGTAGGCGCCGTCGTGGGTGGAGCGCAGCGCGCCTGACTTCGGCAGGCCCGCGATGGGCAGCCGGGTGCCGGCCAGGAACTCCGAGGGCTTGGCGGTGAAAGTCCAGTCCATCTGCTTCAGGTCGAACACGTCCGTCATGGGCCGCTGGTTGGCATCGAAGATGCTCAAGTGGTCCATGCCCAGCACGTCCTCGATGGTGCGCAGCACGTTCACTGTGGTGTAGTAGTCGCTCACCACGCTGTCATGCTTCACGTAGGGCCCCACGATGTAGACCGGGCTGCGGTGCGCGTCTACGTGGTCGGGGCCGTCCTGGGCGTCGTCCTCCAGGATGAAGATCAGCGTGTCCTTCTTGTAGCGGCTCTTGGCCACCGCCTCGATGAGCTTGCCCACCGCGTAATCGTTGTCCGCCTGCTGCAGCTCCGGCGTGTTCACGCCGTCGAGGGCATGGGCGAAATCGCCCATGTGGTCCCCCTGCAGCGCGATCAGCGTCAGCGCCGGCAGCTTGCCGTCCTTCTCGAAACCGGAGAACTCGCGTTGCCACTCCCGTTCGCGGTAGAAGTCCGGGTAGCCCGGATCGAAGCTGCGGTAATAGGGATCGCTGATGCCCATGAGGTCCGGGAAGGTCGGGAACATCACCACCTGGTGGTCGGCATAGGGAGTGAGGTCCCGCGGCAGGGTGTTGGGGTCCGCGGGATCATAGCGGTCGGTATCGGCTTCCATGCCGTAGTTACGCACCGTGAGGCCGGCACGCCGTGCCGCGCTCCATATATAGCCTGCCTGGCGCAGGCCGCCGGGGCCGTCCATACCGGCCACGTCGCCGGTACCGGGCAGGAGATTCGGATCATCTGGCGTGCTCGGCCAGGCGGCACGCCGCTCCGCCAGCGTCGGATAAGCCACGTTCACGCCCCGGTTGAGACCATAGTTGTCGCTTATCACGCCGCGGTTCGCATAGGCCTCGGGCACAGTCTTCACCCCCTGGTCACTCTCCCGCGCTGCGGTGCTCCAGGGCCAACCCTCGCTGCTCACCTCGCCAGAGACGTAGAAGTTGTCCAGGTCCACGAAGCCGCCAGCGAGAGCGTGGAAGTTGGGAGTGTTCTTGGCGCCGAACTCAGTGATCTTGGGGTCGCCGTTGCCCTTGCCGAGGTCGCCCAGTATCTGGTCGTAGGTCCGGTTTTCTTTGATGATATAGATCACGTGTTTTATCTTCTTATGGAGCGCCGCCATAACTTCCGTGTCGCGCGCCACGGGCGCCGCGCCGAGGTGGTCGTTGGCCAGCACCTGCTGGGTGAGCGTGGCGAGTTCGGCGCCCGAGGGCAGCGGCAGCGTCAGGAAGCCGGCCTTCGATAGCTGCAGGATGTAGTGGTTGTGGGCCATGGACTCCTTGGGATGGCCGCGGTGGTTCGGATTGTCCGGGTTCGGGCCCGGGTTGCTGCGGCTGTTCACCACATAGAGCTGCGTCTGCAGCCGTCCGGCCACCACTGCCTGCGGGTACCAGCCGGTGGGGATGAGTCCCAGCACCGCCGGCTTGGGACCGTCCAGCGCCACCACCGACACGGCGTTGGTGCCGCCATCGGTGACATAGAGCCGCGTGCCGTCCGGTGACAGCGCGAGGCTATTGGGCGCAACACCGCGGTAATCGAAAGAGGGTTTCACCAGGCCGGCCGGCGCCAGCGTGGGGATAGCATCGGTCACCTCTTCCTTCGCGGTGTCGATCACCGCCACCACGTCGCTGTTGTCACAGGCCACGTAGAGGTGAGAGCCGTCCTTGTCCAGCAGCATCTTCACCGGCGTGCCCTTGAGGGGGATGCGGGCGCTGAGCTTCGGTGTGGTGCCGCCGATATCCACCACGTCCACTTCCCGGTCCCGCTGGCTCGACACGTAGGCCGTGGCGTCGCCTTTGATGCTCACCCAGAAGGGGTTCTCGCCTCCCGGCATGCCGACGCTACCGCCGGATTTGCCGGGGCGCAGGTCCAGTTCGCCGGTCACTTTGCCTGACTGAAGATCCACCACCGAGATGGAATCGTTGTAGTAGTTCGCGGCCACCAGGCGCTTGCCGTCCGCGGTGAGGGCGATGCCTGCCGCCGCCGACTGTATCTGTATGCCGTTGGCAGTGGTGTGGCCGAGCTTGATGGGCGGATTGGGCTCCACCCAGCCCGACTCATATACATAGGTGTGGATGTCGTCGTCCGGTCCACCGGAGACATAGAAGCGCTTGCCGTCCGGCGCGAACACTAAGCCCGCGAAGGTGTTGGGCACCTGGATCACCTGGGTCGGCTTCGGCGCGGCGCCGCTCACGTCGTAGACGAAGACATACTCGTTGGAGGAAGCCGGGTCCTGCTTGCCGTCCGCGTTGTTGAGCACGTTGTAGCCGCTGGTCAGGATCAGGAGCGTCTTGCCGTCGGGGCTCAGGGCTTCGCTCATGGCCTGGCCGACGGTGTAGGCCGGGAAATCCTTGAGGTGGGGGTTGAGCCGCTCGAACGTGGAACCGGGGGCCGCCAGCGGCGTGATGAAGTCGCCGGTGGGAAGCTGGGTCTTCTGTTCCGCGGCATCGTCATCCGCCGGATAGGCGCTGACGGTCACGAGGGCGAGTGCGGCGAAGAGGCCGAGGCTTTGCTGAATCTTCACGAGAGACCCCCGTTTTGGTCCGTACAGACGATCACGAAGCGAGCTTGAGCGAGATATAAAGACGACACCTTCCTATGGTGAAAGTTCCTGCGGACCTAGCCTGCGCGGCGGGGCCATTTCCCCGTACGGATGAGCGTTTTTCGACTTCTGTTATGCAGTGAATAGGAGCGATCTGTTATCTGCGGCGAAGCCGCCATCCGGGAACTTTACGGGCATCGGCATTTCCAAATTGGGCTAAACATATATCAGGTCGGGAGCGGATATGCACAGGACGGCTTTGCGGCGATTGCTGGGCGCTGGATTGCTCCTGGCGCTGGCGGGGCAGGGGGCGGCTGCGCTGGCGGCGCCCAAGCCATTCGGAGATCCGGCCATCTGGCGCTGGGCTCCGGACAAGGCCTATCACGTGGAGCACTACCGGCTGAAGCTGCACTTCGACCAGGCCAAGTCCGAGGTATTCGGCGACGAGGAGCTGACGCTCAAGCCCTATGCCGGCGATTTCCGGCGTCTTTATCTCGATAGCGAAGACATGACCATAGACTCCGTGTCCCGGGTCCCGGCACGCGGCGCGCCCGTGGCGCTCCAGTCCTCCCTCGAAGACGCCAAGCTATGGATCACGCTCGACAAGGCCTACGCGGCGGGCGACACCTTGAAGCTGCGCATCGTGTATCACGGCATGCCGCGCTTCGGCCTGTTCTTCGACAACCCCACGCCCGCATACCCCGACACGCCCCGCGAGATCTGGAGCCAGGGCGAGCCCGAGTTCAACCACCACTGGTTCCCCTGCTGGGACTACCCGAACGACATGTCCACCAGCGAGGTCATCGCCACCGTGCCGGAGGGGCAGGTGGTGTTGTCCAATGGCCGGCTGGTGAAAGTCAGCCATGCCGGAAGCCAGGTGACCTACCACTGGCTGGAGAGCGTGCCCCACAGCAGCTATCTCACGTCGCTCGCCATCGGCCCCTGGGAGAAGGTGCACGACGGCTACCACGGCAAACCCGTGGACTACTACGTGGCACGCGGCACCGGCGAGCGGAGCGTGCGTGACGCCTTCGGCCTCACCCCGGACATGCTCGGCTTCTTCTCGCGCACCACCATCGAATACCCCTACGAGCAATACGCCCAGGTGGCGGTGCACGACTTCTTCTTCGGCGGCATGGAGAACGTGAGCGCCACCACGTTGCGGGATTGGGACCTGCAGGATCCCCAGGCTTCCTCCGACTTCCCCCTGACGGAGACCGTCGCCCATGAGATGGCCCAGCACTGGTTCGGCGACTACGCGCAGGGGCGCGACTGGTCGGACATCTGGCTCAACGAGGGGTTCGCCACCTACTTCCCGGCCCTCTATACCCAGTATCACGAAGGCTACGACGCCTACCGTTACCAGATGCTCGCCTACCAGGACGAAGCCCTGCGCCAGGATCGGGAGGATTACCTCAGGCCCATCGTGGACCGCCATTACACCGAAGACCTGCAGATGCTCGATTCCATCACCCATGAGAAGGGTGCCGCGGTGCTGGACCTGCTGCGCTATCTGATCGACGGCCCGGAAGCCGCGCAGCGCGTCGCTTCACATCAGGAACCTTTCTTCAAGGCGCTCAGCCTGTATCTCAAGAGTCACGCCGCCCAGGCGGTGGACAGCACCGAGCTGCTGGTGACCTTGCGCGAAGCCACCGGCCGTGACCTGGGGCAGTTCTTCCAGGAGTGGGTCTACGGGGCAGGCACGCCTGCTTATAAGGTGAGCGCCGCTTACGACGCTGTCGCCAAGCTCGAGACCGTGAGCATCACCCAGACCCAGCAGGGTGAAGACGTGCCCGCGGTGTTCCATCTGCCCATCATGCTGTCGTTCCATGGCAGCAATGGTGAGGACAAGCAAGTGCAGGTGCAGGACGAGGAGGTGACCCAGAGCTTCAAGGTCCCGCTGGACTTCGAACCCCAGTGGGTGGATTTCGATCCGGACGGTTTCATCGAGAAGAGCCTGGACTTCCCGCAAGCCGCCTCCGCGCTCAGGGCGACGGCGGAACGGGACCCGTCCATGCGAGCGCGTCTCTGGGCGGTGGGCGAGCTCGGCAAGTCCAAGGGCGCGGATGTGGACCCGGCGGTGGCTACGCTCACCAAAGTGCTCGCGGATGACCGCTTCTATGGAGTGAGGGCCGCTGCCGCTGAAAGTCTCGGCGCACTCGGCACGCCGGCGGGGGCCCAAGCGCTGCTCGCGGCGCTCGCCCAGGCGGATGACCGGGTGCGGGCATCCGTCGCTTCGGCCTTGGGCGCATCTTCCAAGGACGGGACGGTATATCAGGCCTTGATACACCTATTGCAGCAAGACCGCAGTTACGCGGTGCGCGCGGTCGCGGCCCAGGCCGTCGGCCGCTCGGGTCAGGCGGATGCCTTCGACGTGCTTGAGTCGGCCCTGGCTGCGAAACCCGAGGTGCACGTGGCCCGCGCCATCGAAGGCGCCTTGGCGGCGACAGGCGATCCCAAGGCGGCGTCCATCCTGCTCGGATACGCACGACCCGGCGCCCCCGTGCGCCTGCGTCTGAGCGCCTTGTCGGCGCTGGGGGCGATGCCGGGCGCCATGCAGGGACCACAGGCCCAGGACATCGCGACGCTGGTGGGGCAGACGCTGCACGATCCCAACGTCCTGTTGCAGCGGCAGGCCCAGGGCCTGGTGGCGGCACTGCATCTCATGCAGTACCAGGCAGAGCTGCAGGATGAAGCGCAGGGGCTGCCCAGCCCCTGGCAGCGCGCCGCCGCCGCGGATGCGCTCAAGCGGCTGACCGAAGCCGGCCCGTGAGGCTTCCCATGAGACACGCGCTGGCTCTCGCTGCGCTGCTGTTGTCCGGTCAGGCGATGGCTGCGGATGATGCGGATGCCGCGCCACAGCTTTCGGTCAGCTCAGGCACTGTGACCATCGGGGTACAGAAGCTCGACTACAAGGCCGATGCCGGCACGCTCATCCTGAAGGACGACAAGGGCGAGCCTGCCGCCAGCATGTTCTACGTGGCTTATTTCAAGGACGGCGAAGGCAAGCCCAGTACCCGCCCGATCACGTTCCTGTTCAACGGCGGTCCCGGCTCGGCGACGGTCTGGCTGCATATGGGAGCCTTCGGTCCCCGGCGTGTCAGGACCGATGCCAGCGCCCATACTCCGGCGGCCCCCTACCAGCTGGTGGACAACGCGTACAGCCTGCTGGACGTCACCGACCTGGTGTTCATGGATGCACCCGGCACCGGCTTCAGCCGGGTGCTGGACGAGAACCTGGGCGGCAAGGGCGATCCCAAGGATTTCTACGGCATCGACAGCGACGGCATCGCGTTCGCCTCATTCATCCAGCAGTTCCTGTCCCGATACGGCCGCTGGAACTCGCCCAGGTACATCCTGGGCGAGAGTTACGGCGCCATGCGCGCCCCGGTGGTGGCGCTGGACCTGCAGAACGCCTCGGTGGACCTCAACGGCCTGATCATGCTGTCCATGATCGACAACATCGAGATGGGAGCGGGATTCGATGGCTTCAATCCGGGGATAGATATCCCCTATGCCCTGGTGCTGCCCACCATGGCGGCCGTCGCCTGGTACCACGACAAACTGCCGCATAGACCGCCACAGCTCGAGCCGTTCCTCAAGGATGCCGAACACTTCGCCATGACGGACTACCTGTCGGCCCTGAACGCCGGCTCCGACCTGGATGACGCCGCCAGGCAACGGATCGCCGAGCGCTTGCACGGTTACATCGGCTTACCGGTGGCTTACTTGCTCAAGGCCAACCTGCGCGTGACGGGCTGGCAGTTCGAGCATGAGCTGCTGCGTGATTCCGGCCATCTCGCCGGTCGCCAGGATGGCCGCTTCGCCGGCTTCGCACTCGACCCGCTCGGGGAGAATGCCGAGTATGACCCCAGCGATGTCGCCGTCGATTCAGCCTATATCTCGGTGTTCAACGACTATGTGCGCAAGGACCTCAAGGTCGAGAACGATCTCGACTACATCCCGCTGTCGTCGGAGGTGAACGGCGGATGGGACTTCAAGCACGCCGAGCCCGGCCTGGGCGTGGCGCTGCCGCTATCCGTCAACGTGCTGCCTGACCTCGCCACGGCCATGACCCAGAACCCGAACATGAAGGTGATGCTGAACGGCGGCTATTACGACCTCTCGACGACCTTCTACTCCGCCGAGTTCCAGCTCCATCATCTGCCGATGCCGCGAGCCCTGCAGAAGAACATCACCTACGCATGGTATACGTCGGGGCACATGATCTACATGGATGAGGCATCGCTCAAGGCGCTGCACGACAACATCGCGGCGTTCATCGGATCCAGCCATGGGTACGTGGGAGCTGGGCCGGCGGACTAGCCGCGGGGCTTGCCGCCGTGGCCGCCGAACTCGCGGCGCAGCGCCGAGAGCAGCCGGTTGGCGAAGTCGCCTTCGCCCCGGGAACTGAAGCGCGAATAGAGCGCGGCGCTCAAGACCGGTGCCGGCGTGCTGGTGTCGATGGCGGCCTGCAGCACCCAGCGCCCTTCCCCCGAGTCCGATACCTCGTTGGCATCGTCTGCCAGCGCCGGGTCTGCCTGCAAGGCGTGGGCGGCGAGGTCCAGCAGCCAGGAACGCACCACGCTGCCGCGCCGCCAGAGCTCAGCGATGTCCTCCAGCGGGAAGTCGTAGCGGTAGTGCTCCGCCGCCGCCAGCGGCGCGGTCTCGGCATCCTCGGCGCGCGCCTCACGGCCGCTGCCGGCGTGCCGCAGGATATCGAAGCCTTCGGCGTAGGCCTGCATCATCCCGTACTCGATGCCGTTATGGACCATCTTCACGAAATGACCTGCGCCGGCGGGACCGCAGTGCAGGTAGCCCTGCTCCGCCGCGGAGGGCTCGCCGCTGAGTCTGACACCGCGTGGCGCCGCCCCGGCTCCGGGCGCCAGCGCCTGGAAGAGCGGCGTGAGCGTCCGCACCGCGACCGCATCGCCGCCCACCATCAGGCAATAACCTTCTTTCAATCCCCACACACCGCCGCTGGTGCCCACATCCACGAAGTGCAGGCCGCGGGACTTCAGTTCCGCCGCACGCCGCCGCGAATCCTGGTAGTGGGAGTTGCCGCCGTCCACCACGATGTCGCCCGGCGCCAGCACTTCCACCAGCCCCGAGAGAGCCTGCTCCACCACTGCGGCAGGCAGCATCAGCCACAGCACACGGGGCGTGGGCAGCGTCTTCACGAGCTCGGCGATGCTGGCCGCCGGGATGGCGCCCGCGTCCTGTAGCGCCTTTGAAGCGGCGGGCGAGGCGTCATGGACGACGCAAGCATGTCCCTGCGCCAGCAGGCGCCGCGTCATGTTGGCGCCCATGCGGCCGAGACCGATCATGCCCATCTGCATCGTCATGTCCTCCAGACGAAACTGCCCGGCTTGAGGCCGGGCAGTTTTGGGAAAATCGCGGTGCAGGGATGCACCGCTCGCGGATCAAGCGCTCATGCGCTTGATCCGGCGGAGGCGAGTACGGGCATGTACCGGACTCGCCGAGTGCAAAAGTCCAAGGATGGACTTTTGCAGGAAGAAGGGACGGACGGCAGCCAGGGGCACTGCCGTCCGGTTCGGGGGTCAGAGCTTGAAGCCCAGAGACAAGAGGTACTCAGCACCGGTCTTGTACTCTTCCGCCAGCTCGGTCTGGTTGCCGTTGTACTGACGATAGGTCTCGTTGTTGATGTTCATGGCGCTCAGGTTGAGCGAGAGCATGTTGGTGATGTTCCAGCTCGCCGACGCACCCAGCTCTCCATAGGACGCCACGCTGGCCGGAGCGGCGCCGGCCACATAGCCGCCAGCCAGGTAGCTGCTGCGCCAGTTGTAGCTCAGGCTCACGCTGAACGGACCCTGCTCGAAGTACGGGGACAACGCGTAGGAGTTCTTGGAGTTGTAGGGCAGGTCGGTGCCGGCGCTGGTGGTGGCGTCCGAGTAGGTGTAGTTCGCACGCACACCTAAGCCGGTGTTGGCGAAGGCCTGCTGGTAGCTCACCGCGAAACCCTTCACCTTGGCGGTGCCGCCGTCCTGTGGCTGGGTCACGCTGTAGTTGCAGACACCGGCCGCGGTGCAGGAGCCGGCCGCGACCAGGGCGTTACCCGTGGCGTTCAAGAACCCAGGCAGGGTCCAGGAGCCATTGATGCGGCTCTGGGTGGTTGCCACCTGGACGATGTAGTTACGCACGTCCTTGTAGAACAGCGAACCAGCCACCGCCGACTGATCGGCGAAGTACCATTCCGCCGAACCATCCAGGTTCCAGGACTTGTAGGGGTTCAGGTTCGGGTTGCCCGCCGCGGCCGTCAGCACCGTGTCGTTGGCCTCGAAGTAGGGGGCCAACTGGTTGTACGGGGCGAAGGCGATGGTCTCGGACAGGGCGCCGCGCAGCACCACATCCTGGCTCATGTCGAAGGCCAGGTTGGCCGCCGGCAGCACGTTGGTATGCGTGCTGCTGGTGCTCACCCAGCCCTCGCCCGCGCCGAACTTGCACTTCAGGTCATCGGTGGCCACGCAGGAGGCGGGGACGGTGAAGCCCTGGGAGGTGATCTTAGTCTGCACGATGCGCGCGCCGATGTTGCCGTGCATGGTCGTGCCGCTGGAGAAGTCACCCTGCACGTAGCCGGCGGTGTCCTCCTGTACCACGTTCCAGGTGTTGTTGAAGTAACTGTTGGCGTCCTCGTTGTTCGGATAGTTGGTGGTCGCCGACAGCGGGTTGGCATTGGCGATGCAGGTGAACCCGCAAGTCTGCACGTGGCCCACCATGCTCGAGGACAGGCCCAGGTCGCTCTCACCCGTCAGGTCGCTGACGCCGCCAAAGCCGATCTGGTTCAGGGTCTTTGGCGTGAAACCGCCGTAGACGTATTCGGCCTGGCTCTCCCAGTGGCCGGCATAGCGCACGCCCGCCATCACGTCGTTGAACACGCCGCCGTCCAGGTCCTTGGTGAAGTCCACCTGGCCGTAGCTGTCGCGTGACGCGTAGGGTAGCAGCGAGTGGTTGCCGCCCCAGCCGTAGTCCGCCCAGTTGGCGGGGTTATTGGCCTGCGCCGGGCCCAGGAAGCTGAAGCCCGAGTTCAGGTTCCAGTTGAAGCTGCCGCCGTAGGCGATCTCCTTCAGCACCTGGGTGATCTGGTTGGTGGAATCGCTTACGCCCAGCTGGGTGCTCACATTCCAGTCGTAGCCGGAGTACTTGGTGCGCCAGTCCAGACCCTTGCTGGTGATGTTGGACTCACGGGCGAAGTTGTCCGACAGGGTGATGGCCTCATGGCCGCAGTTGCCGGTGGGGTCCGTGCACATCGGGTCGCCGGCGGCATTGAGGCTGGTGCCGGAGCTCACGATGCCGTTCACCGGGACGCCGAGCTGGGTGATGCCGTTCGGACGTAGCGAGGTCCAGGCATAGGTGGACTGGTTGGTGTTGGCCAGGTCATCCACCATGTACATCAGCGAGACGGTGCTCTCGAAGTTGTCCTTGCGGTACTGGATGTTGCTGAACGCACCGTTGCGCCGCTCCACCTGGTTGAAGTTCGCCGCCGACAGCTGGTTCGGCACCAGGTCGTTGGCGCTCAAGGCACCGGAGTTGATCTGGTTCTGGATGTAGTTGTTGCCGCCGGCACTGGCCGCGGTGGCGAGGCTGCCCACCGTGCTGTAGCCGTAGTTCTCCATGCCCTGGCGGCTCACCACCTGCTCATAGTGCTGGGCGGAGATGTCGAAGCCGAGGGTGCCCTCGTCGTTCTTGAAGCTATAGAAGCCGGAGGCAGTGGGTTTGCCTTCGCTCACGATCTGGCTGTAGTTGTAGCCGATGGAACCCGCCACCGCATTGGACTTGAGGTCCAGTGGCTGCAGGGTGTGCATGATGATCACGCCGCCCAGGCTGCCTTCCGGCAGGCGGGCCTCGGGGCTCTTATATACCTCCAGCTTACCCACCAGTTCGGAGGGGAGCAGCGAGAAGTTGAAGCCGCGGTTCGGGCTGTCGCCGAACAGCCACATGGCCTGGGCCACCGGATGGCCGTCCACCAGGCTCACGTTGAGGCTGGGGTCGAGGCCGTCGATGCTCACGCGCTCGGTGGCGGGCATCACATGGTCCAGCGTCACGCCGGGGATGAGCGACAGGGCGTCCGCCACGTTGGTGGTGGGGAATTTGTTGAGGTCGGTGGCGGTCACTGCATCGACGATGGCGTCGGCAGTGCGCTTGGTCTGCAGGGAAGCCGCGAGGCTGCCGCGGATGCCGCTCACGTTCACCGTGCCGAGCTCGGAGCTCTGCTCCTCCTTGGCCTTCTTCTGCTCGGGCGACTCGTCGGCGCTCGTGCTGGTGGTGGTCGTGGTGGTGGATGCGCTGGGCGCGGCGGTCGGATCATCTGCCCGGGCGGTGGTCGCCATGAGCAGACTGGAGCCCAGGATCAGGCTTATATAGAAAGAGATTTGCTTCATATAATTCATGACACTCTCCCGTCATGGTTTGTTATCGATCCCCGGGTGCCCCCACGGCGATGAGCCCGGCTGTGCTGTTCCACCGCGGCCTGGCGCGCCGCTTCTGTCATCGGCGCCTCAGTCCTCAAGGTTCTCCAGATACCAGCCGGCGGCGCCGACGACGCCAAGCTGACCGTGTTCCATGAGTCGTACCGGCACCCGCTCCAGGAAGGGGCGCATGCGGCCCTTGTCCAGGAAGCGGTTGACGAACTGGCTCTTCACCAGGAATTCGCGCATGCCCGGCAGGATGCCGCCGGTGAGGTAGACGCCGCCCTTGGCGCCATAGAGCAGGGCCATGTTGCCGGTGAAGCCGCCCAACAGGCCGCAGAAGATGTGCAGGGTCTCCAGCGCCACGCTGTCGCTGGCCTGGACCGCCGCGAGCGTGATGGCCTCCGGCGTGTCGAGCCCGGCCTTGGCGCCGCGCATCTCGTTCAGCATGCGGTACAGCGCCAGCATGCCGGGGCCGCAGAGCAGCCGCTCGTGGGATACGTAGTCGCCGTCGCGGGCCAGCCGTTCCAGGATCTCCCGTTCCCGGGCGTTGCCCGGGGCGAGGCTGGTCTGGCCCGCCTCGGTGGCGAGCACCGTGGCGCCGCGCCGGGTGGGGATGCAGACCGCTGACCCCAGCCCCGTGCCCGGACCCACCACGATCAGCGGGCCTTCGCCCTTCTCGGGACCCGCCAGGAGCTCGGTCTTGGCCGGATCCATGAAGCGCGCGGCATGGGCCACCGCCTCGAAGTCGTTGATGAGGGAGATGTCCTGGAAGCCGAGGGTTTCGCTCAGCTCGGCACGGGACACCTTCCAGGGCAGGTTGTAGTTGATGACCGTGCCGTCCAGCACGTAGCCGGCGCAGGCCAAGGCGCAGCGGTCGATGCGCAGGCCGGCGGCCTCTTTGGCCAGGAAGTCGCTGAGGATGGCGGCGAGGGTGGGGTGCTCGGCACAGAGGTACTTGCGGTAGGCCAGCACCTTGGCGGCGGCGCCGCGGCTGCCCTGCACCAGGCCGATGCGCGCATAGGTGCCGCCCACGTCGGCCGCCAGGAATGGCGCGGAGCTCAATGTCACCGGTTTCGGCTGCCGTTGCTGGGCAGGCTCCGTCACGCGCTTCACTCCACTCGGGTCCGTAATGGTGGGCGAGTGTGCGAGCAAAATGACAACGTTGTCAATATCGGCAGAAGCTGCGGCCGGGACGTTGGATTAAACGGACAGGCCAAGCCTTCACTTGGTTTATTGTCAATTTATTTCATATAAAACAATGACTTATAAATTCTAACCTCGACGCCCGCGCAAGATTCGCTTGTTGTAATCCCGTCCGCCTCTTCCCTTAGGCAGGCCCTTCGCTGTACCGTTTGGCACCCGGCAGGACAATTGACCCATAGCAGGACAATGGCCCGCCGGCCCCATCCAAGGGAGACCGACCCATGCCAGCCGGAGTACGCACCGGGCAGACCCCCTGGGGTCCGATCTTCGTGATCGGCATCCTGTTCTTCATCTTCGGCTTCGTTACCTGGCTCAACGGTCCGCTGATCGCCTTCGTGCAGGTGGCCTTCCACCTGAGCGACGTGGGGGCCTTCCTCATCCCCATGGCCTTCTACCTGTCCTACTTCTTCCTCGCCATCCCCGCTTCCTGGATCCTCAGGGCCACCGGCATGAAGCGCGGCATGGCCTTAGGGTTATTCGTGATGGCCGTGGGTGCGGTGGTGTTCGGTCAGTTCACTTCCGTGCGCGTCTATCCCGGTGCGCTCAGCGGCCTGTTCGTGATCGGCGCGGGCCTCGCTTTGTTGCAGACCGCCGCCAACCCCTATATCAGCATCCTCGGGCCCCTCGACAGCGCAGCGCAGCGGGTCGCCTTCATGGGCATCTGCAACAAGACCGCCGGCGCGCTGGCACCCTGGGTGATCGGTACGCTGGTCCTGAGCGGTATCGGCTCCATCCAGCAGCAGGTGCTGGCGGCGCCGACGCCGGAGGCGCGCGATGCGCTGCTGGATGCCTTCGCCCACAAGGTCTACGTGCCGTACCTGGTGATGGCCGCCATTCTGGTGGTACTGGCCATCTGGGTGGTGCGCTCGAACCTGCCCGAAGTGCAGCCCGGCAAGGTCAATGCCACCCTGGAACTCGGCGCCGACGAACACGCACGGCTGCTGCACTTCCCCCACCTCTGGCTGGGGGTGCTGTGCCTGTTCATCTACGTGGGCGTGGAAGTGATGGCAGGCGACGCCATCGGCACCTACGGCCGCGCCTTCGGCCTGCCCCTGGATGAGACCAAGTTCTTCACGTCCTTCACCCTGGTGGCGATGCTGGCGGGATACCTGGCGGGCCTGGCGCTGATCCCGCGCTTCCTGTCACAGGAACGTTATCTGGCGGGCTCCGCCTTGCTCGGCGTGGCGCTCACCGTGGGCGCGTTCCTGACCCAGGGTTACGTCTCGGTGGGCTTCGTGGCGGCGTTAGGGTTAGCCAACGCCATGATGTGGCCCACCATCTTCCCGCTCGCCATCCGCCACCTCGGCCGCTACACCGAGTTCGGCTCCGCGCTGCTCATCATGGGCATCGCCGGCGGCGCGGTGATCCCGCAGCTGTTCGTGAACCTGAAGCAGCATTTCGACTTCCAGTGGGTGTTCCTGTTGTTGATGGTGCCCTGTTACCTCTATATACTTTTTTACGCGCGCTACGGGAGCCGTGCGGGGGCCGGCAAACGCAGTGCATGAATCCAACTGCGGACCGATGTAGCTCCACCGCACCTAGGTAGGCAGCCCCGTGAGCATCGCCACCATCAAAGACGTCGCGCGCCGCGCCCAGGTCTCCATCAAGACCGTCTCGCGCGTCATCAACCAGGAAGCCTCGGTACGGAGCAGCACCCGCGCCAAGGTGCTGAAGGCCATCAACGAGCTGCATTACCGGCCCGACCTCTCGGCCCGCAGCCTGCGCAGCGCCAAGGCCTACGCCATCGGTCTGGTCTACGACAACCCCAACGCCCACTACGTCATCGCCATGCAGCAGGGCGTGCTCTCGGTGTGTCGCGAGCTCGGCTTCGGCCTGCAGATCCATCCCTGCGACTCCACCCAGCCGGGCCTCGCGCGCCAGCTCACGGAGCTGGTGCAGCGTTCGCATCTGGCGGGCCTGGTGCTGGCGCCGCCCATGTCCGAGGATCCCAAGCTCCTCAAGGTGCTGTCCGACAACAAGGTGCCGCTGGTGCGCATCATCTCCGCCATGGAGGACCCGGGCGACGGCTACGCCTGCGTCTACGTGGACGACCGCGATGCCGCCTACGACATCACCGAGCACATGATCCAGCTCGGCCACACCCGCATCGCCTTCCTGTGGGGCGGCAAGCAGCACCGCTCCAGTCCCGAGCGCTTCAAGGGTTACGAGAGCGCCTTGCAGGAATACGGCATCGAGCTCGACAAGCGGCTGGTGGTGCCGGGAGATTATTCCTTCGACGACGGCTTCCGCGGGGCGCGCAGGCTGCTGGCGCTCAAGGATCCGCCCACCGCCATCTTCGGCTCCAACGACGAGATCGCCGCCGGCGTGCTGGCCGCGGCCCGGGCCGCCGGCCTCAACGTCCCCTACGACCTCTCCATCGCCGGCTTCGAGGACAGCCCGTTCTCGCGCCAGTCCTGGCCGGCGCTCACCACCGCGCGCCAGGCCACCAAGACCGTGGCCCGCCATGCCGCCCAGATCCTCATCGCCCAGATCAAGGGCGACGGCGAGGCGGCGCCGAACGAGCGCTTCAGCCCGGAACTGGTGGTGCGCGGCTCCACGGCGCCGCCTAAGCCGCCGGGCTGAGCCGAGGCTTCAGTTCTTCTCTAAGCAGATCAGGCAGGAATTTCCCGGCCGCTACCGGCCCCGCGCTGCCCGCCGCATAGGGCAGGGGCGCTTCGCCGCTCTCGCGCCAGGCCGTCGATATCGGATCGACCCAGGCCCAGGCCGCGTCGATCTCATCCCGGTGGGTGAACAGCGTCAGGCGGCCGCGCAGCACCTCTTGCAACAGGCGCTCGTAAGGGTCCCGCTGGCGCACGCCGAAGGCCGTCGCGAAGTTCATGTCCAGCGACACGGGTTCGAGTTTCAGCTCGTCGCCGCTCGGATACTTGTTCATCAGCAGGAGCTTGATGCCCTCGTCCGGCTGCAGGCGCAACAAGAGGCGGTTCGGCAACACCCGGCCGCCGGCGAATATCGAGTGGGGGATCGGGCGGAAGCAGACCGCGATCTCCGCCAGCTGCCGGTCCAGGCGCTTGCCGGTGACCAGGTGGAAGGGCACGCCCGCCCAGCGCCAGTTGTCGAGCTCGGCCTGCAGCGCCACGAAGGTCTCGGTGCCGGAGCCATCACGGCCGATTTCTTCCAGGTAGCCCGGCACCGGCCCTTCGGTGCTGAGGCCGGCGTGGTATTGGCCGCGGCAGCTCCGGCCTGCTACGTCTTCGCGGCCCATGGGCCGCAAGGCATGCAGCACCTTGAGTTTCTCCTGGCGCACCGCTTCCGGCTGCAAAGACGCCGGTGGTTCCATGGCCACCATGCACAGGAGTTGCAGCAGGTGGTTCTGCACCATGTCCCTGAGCGCGCCGCTGGCATCGTAGTAGGCGCCGCGCCGGCCGACGCCTAAGGTCTCCGCCACCGTGATATGCACCCGTTCGATGTGAGCGTTGTTCCACAGCGGTTCGAACAGCGCATTGCCGAAACGCAGCGCCATGAGGTTCTGCACCGTCTCCTTGCCGAGATAGTGGTCGATGCGGTAGATGCGCGATTCGTCGAACACCCGTTCCACCGCCGCATGCAGGGCGGCGGCGCTGCCGCGATCGTGACCGATGGGTTTCTCCAGCACCAGGCGTGAGTCCGGCGTGGCGAGACCGAAACGGGCGAGGCGTACACAGAGCGTGGTGAAGAGTTCAGGGCCGGTGGCGAAGTAGAACACCCTTAAGCGAGGAGCCGCCGGCAGGGCGGCGGCGAGGACATCCCAGCCCGCATCGCTCGTGGCATCGAGCGTGACGTATTCGATGCGGTTGAGGAAGTGACGCAGCTCCGCAGGATCGTGTCCGGGCAGGGCGCGCCGCAGCGCGTCCTGCACCCGGTCCCGGTAGGCGCATAGGGGGAGTGGCTCGAGACCTGCGGCGTAGAGCCGGCTCGCGTCGCCGAAGTGGCCCGCCGCGAACAGGCGGAAGAGCGCCGGCAAGAGCTTGCGCAGGGCCAGGTCGCCGGTGCCGCCGAAGAGCACGAAGTCGAAAGGAGGAGCGGGCTGGTTTTGCACGCCAATACGATACCAGTATGATACCATAAAGCTCAAATAGGCGGACCAATTGGCTAATTGGTATCTAAGTGGTATTACGTAATGATCATGACCAGCTTGCTCGAGGATTTTCAGCGTACCGGCGCCGCACCGGCCTATCTGCGCCTGCGCCGGGCCCTGCGCCAGCAGGTGGAGGACGGCATCCTCGGCCCCGGCCAGAGCCTGCCGAGCGAACGCGAATTGGCGGAGCAGCTGAGCCTCTCGCGCGTCACCGTGCGCAAGGCCATCGCCGGTCTCGTGGAGAACGGCGTGCTGGTGCAGCGTCAGGGCGCCGGTACTTTCGTGGCGGAGCGCATCGTCAAGCCGCTCTCCAAGATGACCAGCTTCAGCGAGGATCTCAAAGCCCGCGGCCTCAATCCCCGCTCGGTGTTCCTGGAGCGCTCCGTCGGTGAAGTGACGCCCGATGAGGCGATGGCGCTCAACCTCTCGCCCGGCAGCCTGGTGGTGCGCCTGCATCGCCTGCGCTACGCCGGCAGCGAACCCCTGGCAGTGGAACGCAGCGCCATCCCTCAGTCGATCCTGCGGGACCCGGACAAGGTGGTGGACTCCCTGTATGAGACGCTGGAGACCCTGGGCTGCCGGCCGGTGCGTGCGCTGCAGCGTCTGCGCGCCGTGAACCTCAACGCCGCCCAGGCAAAACTCCTGCACCTGCCGGTGGGCAGCGCAGCCCTGGCGGTGGAGCGGCGCAGTTTCCTGGAGGACGGGCGCCTCGTGGAGTTCACCTCGTCCTGGTACCGCGGCGACGCTTACGACTTCGTCGCCGAGTTGCAGGCGGAATGAACATGCAAGCACGCCAACACGACTCTTCCGTGCGTCGCCCCGAGTCCACGCTCATGTTCCGCGAAGCGGCCGAAGCCCCCGCGGTGGTGGATCGTCAGCTCACGGAGAACGACGCGGCCATGGCCGTGCTGGCGGCGCGGCTGCGTGCCCAACCACCGCGCTTCGTGGTGACCTGCGCCCGCGGCAGCTCCGACCACGCCGCCACCTTCGCCAAATACTTGATCGAGATCCAGTTGGGGCTTGTCACCGCTTCCGCCTCGCCCTCAGTGAGTTCCCTGTACCGCACGCCCCAAGACCTGGCGGGTGTGCTCTACATCGTCATCTCCCAGTCGGGCCGCAGCAGTGACCTTTTGCACTGCGCCGAGGCCGCGCGCTTCGCCGGCGCCCAGGTGGTGGCCTTGGTGAACCGCGAGGACTCGCCGCTGGCGGCCATCGCCGACACGGTGATCCCGCTCATGGCCGGCGCGGAACACAGCGTACCCGCCACCAAGAGTTTCCTCGCTACCCTGGCCTCCTTGCTGCAATTGGTGTCCCACTGGAACCCGGACCCGCTGCTGCGCGCGGCCCTGCCGGCCCTGCCGGAGGCCATGCAGCAGGCCTTCCAGCAGGATTGGATACCGTTGGTGGACGGGCTGACCGATGCCCAGGACCTGTTCGTATTGGGCCGCGGTCTCGGGCTCGGCGTCGCCCAGGAGGCGGCCCTCAAGCTCAAGGAGACCTGCGGCCTGCATGCGGAGGCCTTGAGCAGTGCCGAGGTGAAGCACGGCCCCATGGCGCTGGTGAAGGAAGGCTTCCCGGTGTTGCTGTTCGGACAGGACGACGCCACCCTGCGCGGCTCGCTCGCCGCGGCGCGGGAGTTCCGCAGCCGCGGTGCGCGGGTATGGAGTGCAGCACCCCAGGATGCCCACGCCGATGCCTTGCCGCTCGCGACCGCGCCGCATTTCCTGTGTGAGCCCCTGCTGGCGGCCCAGAGCTTCTACCGCGCGGCCAACGCGCTATCTCTCGCACGCGGCCTCGACCCGGATTCGCCGCCCCATCTGCGCAAGGTCACGGAGACCCTATGACCACGGCCCTGATCAACGGCTCCGTGCTCACGCCCGCGGGCTTCGAGCAGGACAAGGCGGTGCTGGTGGAAGGAGGGCGCATCAGCGCGGTGCTGGCCGCGAACCATCCGCGGGTGCTGGACGGTGGCCGCCATGATCTCGGCGGCCGCCTGCTGCTGCCGGGCTTCATCGACTGCCAGGTGAACGGCGGCGGCGGGGTGCTGTTCAACCACGAGCCGAGCGTGGAGGGCATCCGTGCCATCGCTGCGGCGCACCGGCGCTTCGGTACCACGGGCCTCCTGCCCACGCTCATCAGCGACGAAGCGACGGTGATGCGGAAGGCCATCGCCGCCGTGGACGCGGCGATGAAGCAGGTGCCAGGTGTATTGGGCATCCACATCGAGGGACCCTACATCGCGCCGGCCCGCAAGGGCGTGCACGCCGAGGCCACGCTGCGATCCCCTGACCCTGCTGAGATCGCCCTCAGTACTTCGCTGAAGCGCGGCCGTACCCTGCTCACCCTGGCGCCGGAATGCGTGCCGGCCGAGGCCCTGCGGGAATTCCTGGCGGCAGGTGTGGTGGTGTCGGTGGGTCATACCGCCGCGGACTACGACACCGTGCGTCGTGCGCTCGCCGCCGGCGTGCGCGGGTTCACGCATCTCTTCAACGCCATGACCCCGCTCCAGAGCCGTGCCCCCGGCGCGGTGGGCGCCGCGCTGGAAGATCGCGACAGCTGGTGCGGTGTCATCGTGGACGGCGCCCATGTGCATCCCGCGAGCCTCAAGGTGGCGCTCGCCGCCAAGCCCCGCGGCAAGGTGTTCCTGGTGACCGACGCCATGCCGCCGGTGGGCACGCCCGATCCTCAGTTCGTGCTGAACGGCGAGACCGTCACCATCAAGGACGGCATCGCCCGCACCGCCGACGGTACCCTGGCGGGCTCGGTCATCAGCATGATCGAGGCGGTGCGGAACTGCGTGGAACTCTTGGGTCTGCCGCTGGAGGAGGCGGCGCGCATGGCTTCCACCTATCCCGCAGAGTTCCTCGGCCTTGGCGAGAGCCACGGCCGCATCGCATCGGGTTATCAGGCGGATTTCACGGTCATCGATTCCGGCTTCAAGGTGCATGAGACCTGGATCGCCGGGGTACGGGAGGCGGCACGATGAGACCTCAGGCCTGGCTCGGCTGGTTCGCCCTGCTGTGCGCGTCCGCCGCGTCCGCCGCGTCGGCGGCACCGGTGCAGCCATACAGCTTGATCCCCGCGCCGGCTGAGGTGCAAGCGCGCCACGGCGTGTACCACCTGAAAGACGGCGCCGCGGTGAGTTCGCGCGGTGAGGCTTCCGCCGATGCCGCCCGCTACTTCATGGACTTGGTGGATCGCACCCGCGGTCTCAAGCTCCGTTACGTAGGCATCACGAAATCTGCCGCCATCACCTTCGAGAGGCAGCCGAAGCTCGCTGCGAGCCTCGGCAAGGAAGGCTATCGCCTGGACATCGGACCCGGCGGCATCCGCGTTTCCGCTGCCGACCCGGCCGGGCTCTTCTACGGCGGCATCAGCCTATGGCAGTTGCTCACGCCGGACGCTTCACAGGCGAAGACCGCTACGCTGCCGCAGCTCGTGATCACGGACCATCCGCGCTTCACCTGGCGCGGCCTGATGCTGGATTCCGCGCGCCATTTCCAGAACGTGGCTGAAGTGGAACAGCTCATCGACTGGATGGCGCTGCACAAGCTCAACGTGCTGCAATGGCATCTCACCGACGATCAGGGCTGGCGTCTTGAGATCACCAAGTATCCGCAGCTCACGGCGGTGGGCGGCTGCCGGCGCGCAGTGGGGCCGGATGCCGCACTCACGGGCTCGCCGGACAAGCCCTATTGCGGCTACTACACCCGGTCCCAGGCCCGGGATGTGGTGGCCTATGCCGCCGCGCGCCACGTGACCGTGGTGCCGGAGATCGAGATGCCCGGCCATGCCCAGGCGGCCATCGCCGCTTACCCTGAGTTCGGCGTCACCGGTGAGCGTCCCGCGGTCTCCACCGATTGGGGCGTGCACGCCTATCTCTACAACCCCGACCCCAAGACGTTGCGCTTCCTGAAGGACGTGCTGGACGAGGTGATGGACATCTTCCCGTCCACGTTCATCGATGTGGGTGGTGACGAAGCCCTGAAGGACCAATGGAAGGCCTCGCCGGCGGTGCAGGCTGAGATGCAGCAGCTCGGCATCAAGACCGAAGACGAGCTACAAGCCTGGATGATCCGGCAGATGCAGGCATATCTGCATTCCCACGGCCGCCGGCTCATCGGCTGGGACGAGATCCTCTCCGGCGGCTTGCCCGCCCAGGCGGCGGTCATGTCCTGGCACGGCGGCGACCCGGCCATCGCTGCTGCGAGTCAGGGTCACGACGTGGTGTTCGCCTCTGCGCCGACGCTGTATCTGGATGAGCTGCAGAGCACCTATCACGATGAGCCTCCGGGCCGTCCGCCGGTGGTGTCGCTGCAGGACGTGTACGGGTTCGAGCCTCTGCCCGCGGCCATCCCCGCCGCGTCCGCCACTCACGTGCTCGGCGCCCAGATCAACCTCTGGGCCGAATACATGCCCAGCTTCGCCCGGGACCAGCACGCCATCTTCCCGCGCATGGCGGCCTTCGCGGAGGCCACCTGGTCCCCCGCGGCGGACCGGGACTGGCAGGGCTTCCTGGCGCGCATGCCCGCGGAGCTCGCCCGCTACCGCAGGCTCGGCATCGCTTATGCCGACAGCGCCTTCGCGCCGCGCTATTCGCTGGCGGCAGCGGCGGACGGGCAGATAGGCGTGACGCTGCAAAGCCAGTCCGGTTACGGCGAGCTGCATTACACCCTGGACGGCAGCGCGCCCACGCCCCGCTCGCCGCTCTACACGCGGCCGCTCGAGCTCAAACCCCCGCAACAGCTCCAGGCCGCCGCCTTCGCTGCCGATGGCGGTGAGCTCAGCGCGCCGCGCGCGCAGACCGTGGACGCGGCGGCGCTGCTCACCCGTGACAGCGATGCCCTTGCCACCTGCGCCGACAAACTGGTGCTGCGCATCGAGGATGACCGGCCGCTCACCGGCCCGCGCCCGGTGTATCGCACGGACATCATGGACATGTGCTGGCAGTGGAAAGCGGCGCCGCTGGATGGCGTCGGACACATCCAGCTCATGGTAGGGAACATGCCCTGGAACTACCAGTTGGCACATGACATCGCTGGCCTGGTGAAGCGGCCGATGCAGGATGCGCCGTCGATTGAGGTCCATCTGGATGGCTGCGCAGGCCCGCAGCTGGCTTCCTTATCCCTGGCGCAGGCGGCGCAGTCCGATTTACAGACGGTGCTGACCCTATCGCTGCCCCAGACCCCAGGCAGTCACGACCTCTGCATCTTCGTCACCGGCAGTCCCACCGAAAGCTTCTGGGGGCTGGATAAGGTGGAATTGCTTCCTTAACCCTGGCGGAAGCTCCGGCGGTCTTCCCGCACCGCCGAGGGCAGGCGTCCCAGCACCCGGCGGAAAGTCCGGATCATATGACTCTGGTCGCAAAACCCGGTCTCGGCTGAAATCACGGCAAGGGGCAGGTCCGTTTCTCTCAGCATGCGAACCGCACGCTCTACGCGGAAGCGCGCTGCAGTGTCCTGGAAGCTTTCTCCCGCGACGCGGGTATAGGCCGTACCCAGCCAGGACGGGTGGAGCTTGACCTCCTTTGCCAACTGGACGATCCGCGCGTCGGGCTCGTCCTTCAAGCGCTGTGAGACATGGGCGAACCATTCCGGGTTCTCAGACGCGGGCGCCCCCGATGCACTGTCGAAGAACTGCCTGAGCGTCGAGAGCAGCGTTTCCTCGGTTATGTCTTCGGTACAGGCGCGCGCCAGAGCCTGGGCAGCGGCGCCAAAGCGGCCGCCGATGAACCGCACCACGGGTTCACCCTCCGGCACCAGTCGCCGCAACCAGGTCGGGTCAAATTCGATCTCGATCTGTTCAAAACCCTGTGGTCCTGCGATGTTGCTATGTGCCGCTCCCGCGGCATAGAAGACCGCAGAGGGCCCGGCGATGACTACGCTCCCCAGTTCCGTCTGATTGGAGTAGGCGCCGATCACAAATAGCGACAGCAACGGCCAGTCATGGGCGTGCTCCGGCACCCGGGCGTTGCTTCGGTCTATGACTCGCCGAATCGAGACTCCAGGTATCTTGTCCGACATGTCTATCTGGTTCCCAAGCTCAATCGAGATTAACTCGAATCTGTGGACAGTATAAAACTTATAGGGAACAAACCTCGTCGCCGCCTACGGACTCGACACGCAAGGCCTATGCCGGCAGGGCCATCTGCACGTCCGCGCCGTCCATGACGTACCGGGCATATCGGAAGTCGCGGATCTTCAGGACCTGGTCGCCCGTCCACTCCAGCAGGATGAAGTAGGCAGGTTTGTTGGACTCGCCATTGGTGTCCGTCGCGATGATCGCGGGCCGGCCTTCGACGAATCCCATGCTCAAATGCCAATCGAACCGCGATGAGTAGTTTGATACGTAATTGGAGACTTGCATCTTGCCGTTCGACCGCACTCGACCGACAAGGTCGAGCCGGACTTCATTCGCCAGCAGTTCCCGGACTCCATCGAAATTCCGGGTATTGAAATAGTCGATGTACGTCGCCAGCCGTGAACGGTCTGCGGCGCTCAGCACGGTCGGTTCCTGCTCCTCGGGGAGTTCGGACAGCTCCCGCAGGCGTCCGCGGCCCCGGTGAAGGGCGGACTTGACCGACGGGAGCGACGCATCGAGGATCGTCGCGGTCTCTTTCAGGGAATAGTCGAGGACGTCCACGAGGATCACGGTCCCTCGCTGGACGACGGGAAGCTCCATGAAACGGCGCAGGCTGGTCGCAGCCACCTGCTGGTCCCGGATGGGGTCCTTCGAGTCTTCTATAGTGTCCATGCTCTCTTCCTTATGCCTCGCGTCGTGTCTCGCACGAGCGCGCAGGAAATCCATGGCCGCGTTGTGGGCGACGCGGATCAGCCACCCCTCGGGGTTTTCGATGGTCTGGTCGCCCGGAAGGACCTCAAGTGCGCGGACCAGCACCTCCTGCAGCACGTCTTCGCCGTCGATGACGGAGCCGGTCATGCGTGCGCAATAGCGGTGCAGTTTTGGCCGGAATTCGACCAACAGAGACTCGACGGCTTTCCGCCTCGCTTCGTCTGGAGTAGTTCCCATGGTGCTCGTTGTGTTCCTCGCGGGGTATGACGGCCCGGCGTTTGTTGGTGGAAACATACCTTGAATCTGTCCAAGACCTCCGCCATGGAGGTGGCTATTTTCTCGCGCTGTACGGTCCGGGCGCTCTTTGGGCGAGCCGGCGTTGGCGCACGCCTGAAATAGGGCCATTCCCGGTCGTTTTGCGGTCCTCTCCCTCCAAGGACGTCTGAGCCGTGCGAAAGGATTCCCGGAATAAACATTCTTTTTCCGAACCTTCCGGGTGGTCCCAGGACGTCGATAGGGCATGGCTCACCCACGCACAGGAGTACGCCCCATGACCTGGACCCTCGTCAGATATCGCACCAAGCCGGAAGACGCGGACAAGAACGCCCAACTCATCGGCTCAGTCTTCGAAGAACTCCAGAAGAAGGCGCCTGCGGGCCTGCACTACGGCGTGATCCGCGTCCACGACGACACATTCGTCCACATCGTCTCGCGCGAGGACGGCGCGCTGTCACCCGCTGACATGGCGGCCTTCAGGCACTTCCAGGAGGGCTTCCGTGACCGGTGCGCCGAGCTGCCTGTAGCGCTCGGTGCGGCAGTGGTCGGCAACTACCAGATGTTCGACGCCGAAGGAGCGCCCGTCCTCTGACAAGAGACATCGGGAAGCGGCTTCACGGCCGCTGCCTCATTCGAATCCTTACCAGCCCTGTATCTCTGAAGCCCTTGGAGGCCCGTCATGCGCAAGTACATAGAGATGATCGTGCAATACCGCCGCTCCGTGCTGGCGGGCGCGCTCATGATCACCGCTCTCCTGGTGAGCCAGATCGGCCACCTGAAGATCGTGATCGACCCGAACCGCTTCCTGCCCCAATCCCACCCCTACGTGGTGACGTCCAACAGGGTGGAAGACCTGTTCTCCGCCCGTACCGTCCTGGTGATCGGCATCACGGCGAAGCAGGGGACCATCTACACCCCGGAGATCCTGGGCAAGGTGGAGCGCATCACCACGAAGCTGCGTTCGGTGCCGGACGTGATCAAATCCGATGTCTTGAGTTTCGCTGCCCGCAAGGCCAAGAGCATCAACGGCAACGACCAGGGCATGGATGTGCTCCCCATCATGAGCTCGGCACCGGCCACCCAAGCCGAAGCGGATGCGGTACGCGCCCGCGTGCGGAGCAACCCGGCTTATGACGGCATCCTGGTCTCGGCGGACGAGCGCTCTGTCGCAGTCGTCGCCGACTTCAAGGACCCGGTTGCCGGGTTCTCTTCGATCCTCAACAACGTCGCGCCGATCCTCGACGCCGAGCGTGACGACACCGTCACCATCTCCACCGCCGGCCTGCCGGTGCTGCTCGGGGGCATCGAGCAGTTCTCCGCCAGGCTGGGGCTCCTGATGCCCCTGGCGATGATCCTCATCGCGATCGTCCTTTGGTTCGCGTTCCGTAGCGTCCAGGGCCTGTTGCTGCCTTTGCTGACCGCCACCCTGGCCGTCCTCTGGTCGCTCGGGCTGATGAGCCTGTTCCGCGTCCCTCTGGATGTCTTCAACGCGACCACGCCGGTCCTCATCTTGGCTGTGGCCTCCGGCCATGCAGTCCAGATCCTCAAGCGCTTCTATGAGGAGTACCGCACCCAGAGCCACCTCACGCCCAACGACCTGCGCGGCGCGACCCATAGAGCCGTCGTCGAGTCCTTGACCAAGGTCGGTCCCGTGATGCTGGTGGCCGGCGTGGTGGCGGCGCTCGGTTTCCTCTCGCTCATGATCATCGAGATCAGCAGCGTCCGCAGCTTCGGCGTGATGGCGGCCGGCGGCATCCTGAGCTCCCTGATCCTGGAACTGACCCTGATCCCGGCGCTGCGCTCCGCGATCAAGCCCCCGAAGATCCCGACCAAGAAGGCCAGCACGGGCTGGCTCGCAGACCGGATGCGGGGTCTGGCCCACGCCATCTCTGGACGCAAGGCGGCTTGGATCGCCGGCGGTGCCGTGGTGCTCCTGGTGGTCGCCGGCGTTGGCGCCACACGCATCGTCTACGACGACTCGATAAAGAGCTCGTTCTCATCCGATCTGCAGCTCAGCAGGGACGACGACCAGCTCAACAAGTCCTTCGCCGGCACCAATACGTTGTACGTGCTGGTCGAGGCCAAGACCCCCGGCCGTCTGCAGGACCCGGACGTCCTGAAGGCAGTCGATGGCTTGCAGCGCTACATGCAGCAGGATCCGGCGGTGGGCCGCTCGCTGTCGATAGCTGACTTCGTCCGCCGCATGAACATGGCCATGCATGGCGACGACCCGAAGTTCGATGCGGTCCCGGATACCCGTGCGCTGATCGCCCAGTACCTGTTCCTGTACTCGAGCTCCGGGGACCCTGAGGACTTCGCCACCTACGTCGACAACGACTATCAGCAGGCGAACATCTTCACGTTCCTGAAGGAGCATGACACGGCTAAGTTCCAGTCCCTGGTGGACAAGCTGACGACCTACTCGCGTCAGACTTTCCCGCAGGATGTGAGCGTGTCGTTCGGCGGCAGCGTCGCCGAGGGTGCAGCCATCCACGAGATCGTGGCCAAGGCGAAGATCCTCAACATGCTGCAGTTGGCCGCGGTATTCTTCATCCTGACCGCCATCGTGTTCCGCTCGCTGATCGCCGGTGTCCTGGTGCTGGTGCCGCTGGCAGTGACGGTGTTGGTCAACATCGGCCTGATGGGCTGGACGGGCATCCCATTCAACGTCAATAACTCCATCACGGCGGCCATGGCGGTCGGCGTGGGCGCGGACTACGTGATCTACCTGCTGTTCCGCCTGCGTGAGGAGCGCCTGCGTGGGGAAGGGTTCGAAGACGCCCTCACAAATACTCTCGTCGGCGCCGGTTCAGCGATCGTGTTCATCGCCGGTTCAGTGGCGGCGGGCTACAGCGTGCTGCTGCTGTCCCACGGCTTCTGGAACCACATCTGGATGGGCATCCTCATCTGCACCGCCATGGTGACGAGCGCGTTGACCTCCATCACGCTCGTACCCATCCTGATCAAGTGGCTGCGTCCTGGGTTCATCTTCGGCACCAAGCGCTCCAGCCTGGCTCCGGTGCTGCCCGTCCTGGTGGCGGCGGTCCTCGCCGGTTCCTTTGCGTCCAATGACGTCAAGGCGGCGACGCCGGAGACCGCTGATCAGGTGATGACCACGAACTTCCAGGTGGACCGCGTCGCCGGCAGCAAGGCTGATACCAAGCTGGTGCTCCGAGACGAGCGCGGGGGAGAGCGGATACGGCTTTCCTCGGTCACTACAAGGCTCGAGGACAACGGCATCGACAATGAGCGTCTGGTCCGGTTCTCGGCTCCCGAGGACGTCAAGGGCACATCGATACTGCTGGTGGAGCACTCGTCGGCCGACGACGACATGTGGATATTCCTCCCCGCCCTGGGGAAGGTCCGTCGCCTCGTCGCTTCCAATAAGCGTGACAGCTTCGTGGGGAGCGACTTCAGCTACGGAGACGTCATCGGCTACCCCGTGGACCAGTGGCACCACAAGTTCGCCGGCGAGGACAGCGTGTATGGCGAGCCTTGCTACCTCATCGAGTCGACCCCAGCCAGCGACGATGTGAAGCAGACGAGCGGCTATTCCAAGCGACTCTCCTGCATCAGCAAGGTCCGTTATGTGACCCTCTACGTGAAGTTCTGGGACACGGAAGGAGATGCGCTCAAGGAAGAGCACTTCGCGAACTTCCAGAACGTGGATCCAGCCCATGGCAAGTGGGTGTCCATGGACTCGGATGCGAAGAACCTGCAGTCCGGCCACACGTCAGAGGTGATCTTCTCCGGATATAAGGTCGAACCCTCGGTGTCCTCGAGCCTGCTCTCGGTGCGGACGCTGGAGAGCGGCCAGTGAGAGCCATAGCGGTTGTGCTGGCGGCGGCGTTAGCCGCCGCCGCCAGCCAGGCTTCGGCTGGAGACCTCGACTTGAGCACCCGGGTTGCGGCCTGGTCATCCTCGATGAACCTGGATGGTGCCGAGAACATCACCTCGACCCAGGTCTGGGTCCGCGGAAAAGACTCGCTCCCCTGGACCGACTCCGGCATCAATCTCTTCGGCGAAGCCTGGGCTAACCAGGAGACGGGAGCGATCCCTGACCATTTCATCCACCGGGTCCGACAGGCATATGCACAGACGGACCTCGGAGCATTTCAGATACGCGCGGGCTGGCAGATTTTCCCGTGGGGTAGAGCAGATGGGATCAACCCAACCGACAGCCTGACTCCCCGCCAGCTCACATTCCTGACACGGGACCTCGAGGACCAACGCTTCGGCACGCCCGCCCTGAGCATGACCTGGTTCGCAGACCCGGTTTCGCTGAATATGGTCTGGCTGGCGGGCTTCAAGCCCAGTGTCCTGCCATGGCCGCCAGATGCGCCGCCTGTCCAAGACATCAAGCCCAGTGATACGGCCAACCAGTTCGCGGTCAAGCTCGATACCGTCCGCGACAGTTTCGAGGGTAGCCTGTCGTATTTCGACGGCTACGACGTGCTCCCGAGCGCGGCATTCGTCTCTGCGGCGGCTCCGACCGGGATATTCCTCGCGCATGACCGTATAAGGGTCTTGGGCGGCGATTTCGCGGTGCCCGCCGGCCGATTCGTGGTCCGGGGCGAGATTGCGCACACGGACACGACAGACCCAACCCCAGGCGCTGTGTATTCGTTCAGGCCACAGACTTACGCGGTCGCCGGCGGAGAGCACACGTTCGGCGAGTACCTCAACGTCAACATCCAGTACTACTACCGCAGGGTCGATGGCTCAGCGGTCGGAAGCGGCCTGACGGCACAGGATCAGGCGATCGGCGAGACGTTCGCGGTGACAGCCCAGCAGTCCGACCGCACGGACCATGGCTTTACGTTCCGCATATCCAATCAGTGGCTGCACGAAACGCTCGAAGCCTCGGTGAGCGGCGTCTTTTCCACTGCCCGTGAGGGGTACATTGTGAAACCCCTGATCAAGTATCGCGCGACCGATGAGCTGACGGTGTCGCTGGGCGCCGACATCTTCGGCGGCAGCAACAAGACCCTCTACGGCTACCTGAAGGAAGACAGCACCACATATCTGGAATTGAGGTGGGGGTTCTAGTGCTGCCGATTTACAGACCTCGGATTGGAGATGCTCATGAACAATCTGGTGGCTAAGGCTTCTCTCATCATCGACGCCCCCGTGGCAGACGTCTGGGAGACATTGCTCGACCCTGGACAGATCAAACAATACATGTTTGGGACGACAGTCCGTTCCGACTGGATAGTTGGAGGCCCAATCACTTGGAGCGGCGAATGGGAGGGGAAGGCCTATCAGGACCACGGAAGAATCCTGGAGCTGGACGAAGGCTACCGCCTGGTCTACACGCATTTCAGCCCGCTGTCTGGCAAACCCGATAAACCCGAGAACTATCACCAGATCACGATCGAACTTGATCGCGACGGTACGCGTACAGCAATCACCCTATCTCAAGACAACAATCGGACTGAGAAAGAGCGCGAACATGCGGCAAAAAACTGGGACACGGTGCTGCATAACCTGAGGCGGCTACTCGAGGCGTAGAGGGCCATCTGCGCGGTTCCGCCCGGCCGGCGTGAAGCCACCTTGAATCCATCCAATACAGATGTCTGGCCCCAACGCTACTGTGGGCGCCAAGTAACAGATGGGTGTCTGTATGTCTGCTGTATTTCCAGGACTTGAAGTGAGGATCGACTCGGAACGCTTTAAGGCTCGGCTACGGGCGGATCTGGCGCCCGAGTCATGCCGCTACCTGCTCCAGATGCTGCCTTATTCCCGCAAGCTCGTCCACGCCCGTTGGAGCGGAGAGGCGATGTGGTCGCCCCTGGGTGAGGCATCGCCCAGGGGGGCGCTACTGCATCCCGAGAACGCCAGGCATCAGCCGAGGCCAGGGGAAGTACTCCTGTACGCCGGGACGCTCAGCGAACCCGAACTCCTGATCCCTTATGGCGCCAGCCGCTTCGCCTGCAAAGACGGCCCGCTCGAAGGAAACCCCGTCATGACCATCGAAGATGGAGTGGGGCGTCTCGCCGAGATCGGCTCCCAAGTCCTGTGGAAAGGTGCCAAGGAACTGCGTATCGAGGTATCACCATGAACATGGTCAGGTTGTTTTGCGGATTTTCACTGCTGCTCCTTTCGGCCCCGGTGCTTGCAGCCGAGACCGTGGATTGCCACATCGGCACCTATCGGCTCGCAGACGGCCGATCCGTGGATATCGCACCCCTGGATGATGGCATGCTGCGTTGGCGGCTGTTCGATGGCCCCACGGGGGCACTGCGTGCCGGTCCCGATGGGAAATGGAACAGCACTCGCGGCTGGACCAAGCAGCCTGACGGCGTCACGGTCAGCTTCTCTGACTGCGCGCGCGGCCAGATCGATTTCAACGGCTCCTCCGGGAAGCGCATCCCCTTCGAAGTGAAGGACGTCACATTCACCAGCCACGGCGTCAAGCTCGCCGGCCGCCTGGTGATGCCGGAAGGCTCCGATAAGGTGCCGGTAGTGGTGCTGGTGCATGGCTCAGAGCCCGACTCTGCATTGACCGGCTATTCCTTGCAGCGGATGTTGCCCGCTATGGGCGTTGGAGCATTTGTCTACGACAAGCGCGGCACCGGCATATCGGGTGGAACCTACACCCAGGACTTCGACCTGCTGGCGGATGACGTGGACGCTGCCGTGGCCGAAGCCCGGCAGCTGTCGGGGGCGCGACTGGGGCGCATCGGCCTGCAGGGCGGCAGCGAAGGCGGCTGGGTGGCGCCGCTCGCGGCGAACCACGCCCCGGTGGATTTCGTCATCGTCTGTTTCGGCCTCGCGGTCAACGTGATCGAGGAAGATCAAGAGAGCATCGAGCTACAGATGCGAGAGAAGGGCTATCCGCCTGAGATCATCGCCGAGGCTCAGGAAGTGGGGCACGCGGCGGAGAAGCTGTTCATGGCCGACTTCAAGGGCAGTTATCAGGAATTCGACGCGATGCGGGCCAAGTACGGCAAGGCGCCCTGGTACAAGGATGTGCAGGGCGACTTCACCTGGCTGATCCTGCCCCATACGGATGCGGAACTGCGGGCCATGGCCAAGGACTTCGACTGGCACACGCCTTTCTACTACGACTCCATGTCCGTCCTGCGGGCCGGCACCACGCCGCAGCTCTGGATCCTGGGTGGCGAGGATTACGACGCGCCCAGCGCCGAGACCAGCATGCGCATCAAGTCGCTCATCACGGACGGCAAGCCGTTCACGCTGGCCTACTATCCGAAAGCCGAACACGGCATGACCCTGTTCGAGACCGCGCCCAATGGCGACCGGCTCTCGACCCGCTATGTGCCCGGCTACTTCGACATGCTCCGCGACTTCGCGCGGGACGGGCGGCTCAGCGGCAGCTACGGCGACGCGCAGATATCCGGACCCCCGGCCGCGTCCCACTAGCGGGACCGGACGGACGGATGCAATCCATCGCCGGTCGGGATGGATTCACGTGGGAAGGGTATCTACCGTCAAATCTGCGTGGTAGTTCATGGAGTAGCACTCGATATCCGATGCATGCTGGGGCATCGTCAAGACAATGAGGATCACGTCATGCAAGATCATGTCGCACATGCCTCGGTGCTCATCCACGCACCGGTCGACAAGGTATGGGATGCCCTGACCGAGCCGGAACTCATCGAGAAGTATTTCTTCGGCACCCACGTCGAGACCGACTGGAAACCCGGCAGTCCCGTGGTGTTCAAGGGCTCGTTCAAAGGGAAGTCCTACCAGGACAAGGGCCAGGTGATGGAGGTCATCCCCAACCGGCGGCTGGTGCACACCTACTGGAGCAGCATGGGTGGCGAGCCGGACCGGCCCGAGAATTACAAGACCGTCTCCTATGAACTGCAGCCGGAAGCCGACGGCACGCTGCTGACCCTGACCCAGGACCATAACCGCAGCGAAGAGGCCCGCGAACACTCCGAGCAGAACTGGCAGCAGGTGCTGCAGGGCCTCAAGGGCGTGGTCGAATAGGCTCAGTCCGCCTTCCACGCCGCCAGCTCGTTGCCGCTGGGATCGTTGAAGTGGAAGCGCTGGCCACCGGGGAAGGAGAAGATGGGCTTGGTGATCCTGCCGCCCGCCGCGGTCACCGCCTTGAGGGCCGCTTCCAGGTCGTCCACTGCCATTACCACCAGCGGCGCTTTGGGTGCATCGGCGGCATCCGCCTGCAGCCCCAAGTCCACGTCGCCGGTCATGGTGCAGGCGTAGGTCGGGCCGAACTCGGCCATGTTCCAGCCGAATGCCCTCTCATAGAAGCGCTTGGTGCCGGCCAGGTCGCGTACCGGCAGTTCGATGAAGTTCGGTCGTGCCATCGGTGCTGTTCCTTACTTCGGAGTGATCCCGGATCTTTTCAGCCAGGTATCCACTAGACCGGGCCAGGCGGTGATAGGTTCCGGGGTCCTGCGCAGCCCGAAGGCATGTCCGCCGTGGGGATAGACATGTAGTTCCGCCGGCACGCCGGCTTTCTGCAGTGCCGCGAAGTACACCGGTGACTGGATGCCGTCCGTGTGGTCGTCCTCCGCCTGCAACAAGAAGGTGGACGGTGTGTCTTTGGTCACCGGCAGGTTCGGATTGAGCAAGCCGGCGTCGGTGGCGAGATGCCCCGGGTAGATGCCGATGGCGAAGTCGGGCCGGCAGCTCTCGTAGTCCGCGCCGTCCACCGGCTTATATAGACGCTCCTGGAAGTGCGTGCTGATGGCAGCCACCAGATAGCCGCCCGCCGAGAAACCGATCACGCCGACCCGGTGCGGGTCGATGTTCCATCGCTTGGCGTTGAGGCGGATGAGGCCGATGGCCCGCTGCACGTCTTCCAGCCCCTGGGTCGGCACCATCAGGTTGTCCGGGCGGCAATCGCACTTCCAGTCGTAGGGCTTGCTGGGCACGCGGTATTTCAGCAATACGCAGCTGATGCCTTCGGCCGTCAGCCAGTCGCAGACCTCGGTACCCTCGAGATCCATGGCCAGGATCTGGAAACCGCCGCCCGGCAATACCAGCACCGCCGCGCCGGTGTTCTTGGCCCTGGGCCCATACACCGTCAGCGTCGGCACCGTGATGTCGCCCGCGTAGAGGTAAGGCTTGCCCCCAACCAACTCCTTCTTCGCGTCCGTGCTGGCCACGTACTCCGGTCCGTCCACGGCCTGTGCGTCCGGCGGCGTGCCGGGCCACAGCGGCAGTTGTGCGTGGCCCGGCGCGGGTTGCCAGGCGGCGGCGTGCGCCGAGAGGCCGCCGCTCGCCGCCAGGATGCCGAGGACGAGGCAGCCGGACTTCACGTCACGGGCTCGTAGGCGCGGTCCACTTCTTGAGCCAGGCCATCACCGTGTCGTGCCAGAGCACACTATTCTGCGGCTTCTGCACCCAGTGGCTCTCGTCCGGGAACATCAGGAGTTCGCTGGGGATGCCGCGGCGCTGCAGCGCGGTGAAGGCGCCGTAGCCCTGCGTCTCCGGGATGCGGTAGTCACGGCTGCTGTGCACCACCAGCATCGGCACGCGCCAATCCTTCACGTGGTCCAGCGGGTTGAACTTCTCGTAGTTCTCCGGATGCTCGTACTGGGTGCCGCCGTTCTCGTGTTCCTCGAACCACAGCTCCTCGGTGTCGTAGAACATGGCGCGGGAATCGAACACGCCGTCGTGGTCCACCAGGCACTTCCAGGGCTGGTTCCAGTTGCCCGCCATCCAATAGATCATGTAGCCGCCGTAGCTTGCGCCCAGCGCGCAGGCGCGGCTCGCATCCAGGAACGGGAACTGCTGCAGCGCCGCCCCCCAGCCTTTCTGCAGGTCTTCCAGGGGCCGGTCGCCCCAGTGTTCCGAGATGGCGTCGGTGAAGGCCTGGCCATAGCCCGTGGAGCCGTGGAAGTTGATGGCCACCACCGCGAAGCCCTGGCCTGCGTAGGCCTCCGGGTTCCAGCGGTAGTGGAAGTCCTCGTTCCAGGCGCCCTGGGGGCCGCCATGCACCAGGAAGGCCACCGGGTACTTCTTGCCGGGCTGGTAGCCCACGGGCTTCATGACGTAGCCCTGCACCGTGTCGCCGTTCCAGCCCTTGAAGGTGAAGAACTGGGAATCGCCGAACTGGATGGCCGCAAGGCGCGCCGCATTGAAATGCGTCACCTGGCGCAGGTCCTTGCCGCTGGTCTTGCCTATATAGAGGTCGGTCGGATGCTTGAAGTCCTGGTGCGCCACCACGAGATGCGAGCCCATCACATCGAAGCCGGTGGCGGTGCCGGCGCCCGTGAGCTTGCTGGCCTTGCCGCTCTTCGCGTCCACGGCGAACACCGCGCGGCTGCCCCAGTCGTCGGTGGAGGTATAGAGCGTCTTGCCGTCCCTGGAGATCTGCAGCGAGCCTGCGCTGCGGTCCCACTGGGGATCCACCTCGTGGGTGGCGCCGCTCGCGATGTCGCGCGCCATGATGCCGAAGCGATCCGCCTCGAACTCAGGGGTCTTCATGGCCAGGTAATAGAGCGTCTTGCCGTCCGGCGAGACCAGCGGCGTGCCGTCCCAGGCCTGGTTCGCGGCAGTCAGGTCCTTCGGCGCGCTCGAGCCGTCGGCGGGCACCGCATAGATGTCGAAGTTGGTGGACCAGGCTTCGGTGGTCCCGGCGATGCGCGCGTCGAAATACACCGTGCTGCCGTCCGGCGACCAGGTGAACTCGCTGTCGTCGCCTTCGGGCTTGGAAGGCACGTCTGCGTCCATGCCGCGCGTCAGCCACAGCGGGTTCGCGTCCAGCTTGCCGTCGGCGCCGATGGCGCTCATGAAGAGCTGCGAGCGGCGGCCGTCGGACCAGGTGTCCCAGTGGCGGATGAAGAGCCGAGTGTAGACGCGGCCGCTGGACTTATTGGCAGATCTCTCGTCTAAGCGAGCCTTGGTGCAGGCGAGGTCCGCGCAGTCCGTGAACACAGCCATCGAGACCAGCACGCGCTTGCCGTCGTCCGAGAGCTTGTAATAGTCCAGGTCGAGCGGGTAGCTGCTCAGCTGCGATGCGACTGCGCCGGCCTTGAGGCCGATGTTCCAGAGCTGGCTGGAGCCGGATTTGCTGGAAAGGAAGTAGAGGCTCTTGCCATCGGCGGCCCAGCGCGGGCTGTTGCCTTCCGCGAGCTTGCGCGGCTCTGCCCCGTTCTTGTCGAGGTCCACCACCCACACGCTGGTGACGCCCTTGTTCGCCGAGTAATCGGTCTCGCGCACCGCGAAGGCCAGCTCTGAGCCGTCCGGCGAGAGATGCGGATCGCTCACCCGGTCCATCATCACCAGGTCCTTGGCGTCGAAGGGATGTGCTGCGTCGGCGGCGCCGGCGTTCCAGGCCGTCAGCAGCAGCGCCAATGTGAGGGCGGGGGCGAGGGATAGGGAGCGCATGGCAGACCTCTCGTGGATGGGACCCATCGGGGAGGCATGACATTAGCGTGAAACGGCGCTGGAGATAAGGGCATTTGGGCCCCATATCAGGGGGAGCGCATAATGGCGCTGCATATGTCGAGGAGCGGATATGGCCACGGGTTGGGCGAAAGACGGCGCAGTGCAGGATCAGATCGACGCCAGCATCGACGATGCGGTGAAGGCGGCGCGCCGGCACCTGCCCAAGGGCCCGAGCCTGAAGCAGTGCGAGGAGTGCGGCAGCGACATCCCCGAGGCGCGCCGCCAGGCGCTGCCCGGCGTGCGCCTCTGCATCGCCTGCCAGACCGAGGCGGACAAGGACCTGAAGCAGCACAGCCTCTATAACAGGCGTGGTAGTAAAGACAGCCAACTCCGCTAGTCTTTAAGTGCGCCGGCCCCGCAGCGCGGCACTTCGTGTGCCGCTCGCGGTCCAGGGCATGCATCCCTGCATGCCCGTTCGCCGCATGCGGCGAACCCCTGTGCCGTCGTTCGGCCGGAGGAACCGGCCTCACCCAGCTGCGCTGATTGATTTCGCTCCGAATCCCTTTTCAATGCACCTGTGAATCGAAGAGCGTGCGGCTGGAGCTCACGCCGTAGTTCGGCGTCACCGCGACGCTGCGCACCGGCGGCTTGAGTTTGGGTCTGGCCGGCGGAGGTGCTGCATGCAGCAGTGCATAGTCCGCCGCTGAACAGGTCAAGGCAGACTTGGCATAGGGATGGCTGCTGCGGCAGTAGCCCTCCTCGCAGGGATGGGCACCCAGTTCCAGCGCCATGGCTTGCCAGGCACGGCCGTGTTCCTCGGAAGAGTCCTCCAGTTCCGGCGGCCCGTTGAAGGCCACCACCACCGGTCCCCGCTGGGTCAGCAGCGTCGCCGCCTGCGGGGCGCCGAATTGCTGGTAATCCACCAGCAGATGCGCCAGCTCGTGGGCCACCGCTTCCTTATAGACGATGCAGGGATCCTTCTTCAGCCACAGCCCGTTGATGCTGATCTTCCAGTTGGAATAGTCGGCCGAGGCGATCATGCCGGGGTGCCGGGTGTCTTCCTGGATGCTCAGGTTCGGCAGCTGCACATGGCTGTGATGGCGGGCGTTGTAGTCCCTGAGCAGCCCCTGCAACTCGCTTTGCAGCACCGCTTGCTGCGCATCCGTCTGGGTGGCTTGGGGCGGAACGCCGCTGCAGGCGCCCAGCAGTGACAGGCTGAGCAGGAAGATGAGTCCTCTGGCGTACATGATCCCCGTCCTTGTAGTGCTCGCACCGTGTTCCATACGGCGTGCACAGCTTGGCGGGACGGGGGTTTTCGCGGCATCGGGACGCCGCTGGTTTGCGGTCAGGGAAGAGGCGGCTCGCGACTCAGGCGCAAGCGCATCGACGATGCGACAGACCTGTGTGGAAGAGGCGCGCGGGAGGCAAATCAGGGGCAGGGGCCGGGGTTTTTAAGGGGAACCCTTAAAGTCGGGCCCGGAAGTAGCTGAGGTCGGCCTCAGGGGCCCGGCCCTAGACCCTTGCCTGGCATCGCCAGGCAAGAGTCCATCCGGATGTCTTGGCGAAATTTCGTGTGCGTCAGTTCTTGATACGGGTCTGGTCGTTGATCCAGTTCACTTCCCAGGTCCGGCCGCCGTCGGCGGAGAAGGCCTGCTGGTCCTGCCCGCCGTCGGCGGTGATGCTGCCGAAGCTGAAGCGCTCCAGGATCGACTTGCCGTCCAGCGTGTCCGGGGCATAGAACTCGCCCTTGCCGCCGTGGAACTGCCCGTGCATGGGCGGCGTGCCGACCATGCCGCTGCCGGCATGGGCGAAGTTCAAGGTCCACTGGTGGGACTGGGGCTCGTAGAGGCGCAGGGACAGGAACTGCAGGTGGCCCGTGGGACCCTGGGTGTCGATCTCCGCCAGGTCGGCACGGCCGTCCCACAGCGGCGTCACGTCCACGGTGCCATCATAGGTGGTCCAGGTCTCCGCCGGGGTGAGCGGGTTCAGCAGGCGCTTCATGTGGATCTTCCAGCTGCCGAGCTGCCAGTCGAAGTCATGCTGCGCCGGGTCGGCGAAGGCGGTGGGCACCTTGGGGGTCTCGGTGGTGGCGGTGAGGTCGCCGATGAAGTTCGCCTCCCAGGTCTTGCCGCCGTCGGCGGAGAAGGACTGCTCCACGTGGTGGGTGGTGGGCGTGATGTCGCCCCACACCATGCGCACCAGGATGGTCTTCCCGTCCACCGTGTCCTCGTTGTAGAACTCGCCGCGGCCGTCCTTGAATGCACCGATCTCGGGCGCCCCCAGCTGGCCGTCGTTGCTGTTGGAGAAGTACTGGTACCACTGCTGCGCCTTGCTGTCATAGAGGAACAGCGTCAGTCCCTCGAAGTGGCCCACCGGGCCGTCCGCCTCGATCTGCTCGATCTCGCCCTGGCCGCCCCACAGCGGCTTGACCACCACGGTGCCGTCGAAGGTGGTCCAGCTCTCGTGGTTCGAGAGCGGATGTTGCAGGTAGCGGATGTGGGTGTGCCAGGTCCCCACGTTGAAGTCGAAATCGTGCTGGCCGTCGTGGCCGGTCAGCATCGTGGGCGCGGTGTCCGCCAGCGCCGAGCCGGCGGCGAGGCTCAAGCAGAGCAGGGCGATCTTTCCGGGGCTACGCATGGTCTTCTCCTTGTTCACTGTTTCGATCTCGTCAGGTTGGCGGTGAAGGACAGGACCCAGGTGGTCCCGGCGTCGTCGGAATACCATTCCTCGTAGCGGTGGGAATCCGGCTTGATGTCGGACCACACGGCCTTCACCAGGATGGTCCTGTCATAGCTGCTGCTGTCCTGGCCCACCAGCACGCCGCGGCCGTCCTTGAACTCGCCCACTGTCGCGGCGGAGGACGTCAGCGTCCCGATCTTGCTGTTCACGTAGGACTGGCTCCACTGGTGCGCGCTCGGGTTGTAGAGGAGCAGCGAGAGCCCCTCCCAGTGGCCTTTCGGCCCATCCACTTCGATCTCCTCGAGCTGCGCCTTGCCGCCCCACACCTTGCGCACGTTGATGGTCCCGTCCAGCTCCATGGATCCCGAACCGCGGGTGAAGGGATCGAGGATCCGCCTGATGTGGGTGTGCCAGCTGCCGACGTCGAAATCGAAGTCGTGCTGGCCGTCGTGGGCCGTGGCGGCCGGTTCCGCCAGGGCCGGGCCGGCCACGAGGGCGAGACAGAGCAGGGCGGTCTTCGTCAGGCTGTGCATGGGCTCCTCCGGCAGCAGGTGGCCGCTCGTGGAGGGTGAATCTAAGCTTCAGAGTGGTAGTACTAAATACCCATTTTGCTAATATCTTGTATAACCACTTTACCGAAGGTCTCTCAGGTCCCGCCATGCGTACTGCTGCCAGCCTGCTGCCGCCCCTGTCACTGGAAGCGCGCGGCGCGCCGCTCTACCGCCAGCTCACCGACTGGTTCCGCCAGGCCATCCTGGATGGGCGCCTCAAGGCCGGGCAGCGGGTGCCTTCCACCCGCGGCCTCGCCAAGGAACTCGGCATCTCGCGCATCCCCGTCTTGGGCGCCTATGAGCAACTCTTGGCAGAGGGCTATCTCGAGAGCAGCGTGGGGGCCGGCACCCGCGTGGTCCGCTCCCTTCCCGGGGCCGCTGCATCGCCGGCAGGTGCCTCGGTCCCAGGCTCCGCGCGCCGCAAGCTGGCCAAGCGCGTCGCCGCGGCCCGCTTGGCCGAGCCCATGTGGCTCAGGAACCAGGGCGCGTTTCGCGTCGGTCTCGCGGCCCTGGAGGATTTCCCGATCGGGCTCTGGACCCGGCTGCTCTCCCGGCACGCGCGCAAGACCTCCGCGGCGCACATGGTCTACGGCGATGCCATGGGCCTCATGCCGTTCCGCGAAGCCATCGCCAGTTATCTCGGTAACTTCCGCGGCGTGCGTTGCGAGGCTGCGCAGGTGATGGTCACCACCGGTTCGCAACAGGGCCTGCAGTTCGTGGCGCAGGCGCTGGTGGATCAGGGCGACCGCGTGTGGCTGGAGGACCCGGGCTATCCCGGCGCGCGGCAGGCCTTCGCGCTCGTCGGTGCGCGCTTCACGCCGGTGCGCGTGGATGAGGAAGGCCTGGACGTGGAGCAGGGCATGCGGCGCGCTGGCGACGCGCGCCTCGCCTACATCACGCCCTCCCATCAGTTCCCGCTCGGCGGCACCTTGAGTGCCGCGCGGCGCATGGCGCTCACCGAATGGGCCGGACGCCGCGGCTCCTGGATCGTCGAGGACGACTACGACAGCGAATACCGCTTCGGCTGCCGTCCCCTGGCGGCGCTGCAGGGCGCCGACCCGCATGGGCGGGTGATCTATCTCGGCAGCTTCAGCAAGGTCATGTTCCCGGCGCTGCGCCTCGGCTACGTCATCCTGCCCCGGGATCTCGTCCCCGCGTTCAGCGTGATCCGCGAGGCCAGCGACACCTTCCCGGCCACGTTGCAGCAATCGGTCATGACCGAGTTCATCCGCGAAGGTCACTTCGCCCGGCACCTGCGCCGCACCCGCCAGACCTACCGGGAGCGCCACGCGGCCCTGGTGGCCGCCATCCGGGAGATGCTTCCCTCCCGGTTCGAGATGGCCGGCTCCGACACTGGCATGCATCTCACCCTGCTGCTGCCCGAAGGGATGGACGACGTGGCCCTCACGCGCCGCGCCGCAGAGGCCGGGATCTCGGTGCGGCCGCTCTCCATCTGCTATCTCAAGGCGCCTAAGCGGGGCGGCCTGATCCTGGGCTATGGCGGGGCTAGCCCGCAGCAGATCCGGGAGGGCGTGGCCATCCTGAGGCAGCTCCTCGCTTGAGGCTTGACTGAAACGGTCGTTACATGAAACACTCGTTTCATGACCACGTCCAAACCGTCGCGCAAACAGCGGCTGCCTCGCAAGCAGGAGTTACTGGACAAGCTGATCGCCTATCTAGCGAAGCACGGCATCGCCGACCTGTCCCTGCGGCCCATGGCCGCCGCCACCGGCACCAGCGCACGCCTGTTGATATTCCACTTCGGCTCCAAGGAAGGGATGCTGGTCGAGATCCTGGAGGAGATGCAGGCGCGCCTGCAGCGCTCGTTCGGCGAGACGCTGGATAAGCCGAGGCCGCCCGGGGTGTCGCTGTTGCAGGCGTTCTGGGCATGGGCCACCACCGGCCGGAACTACGAGTACCACCGCCTGCTCTATCAGCTGCAACTGCTCGCCGCCCAGAACCCCAAGGTCTACGGCCGCTATCTCAAGAAGATATCGCTCAGCTGGCTCGAGCTCATCCAACCGGCGCTGCCGCCGGCGCAGCGGACACCCGGGTTCGCCACCCTGTATGGTGCGGTGTTCGATGGCCTGTTCATCGAGCTCATGAGCACCGGCGACCGTCGCCGGGTGCAGGCAGCCTTGCAGGAATTCATCGGACTGGCCCGGGCCCACATGGACTCGTCGGCTGCGCCCCGCCCACGGCGCTGAAAACGCCGTAAATCACGCTTAGGGAGATGTCATGAGATTCCTTTATCTCGTTTTATTGCTGTCAGGTCTCGCCGCCGGCGCCCATGCCGAGACGCCGCGCTTCGATGCCCACTGGGATCCGGGCGCTGAGGACTGCTCCAAACAAGCGCACCCGCCGCTGGAGGTCTACCGCTACGACGCGCGCACCTACGTCATCCGCGAGGACCTCTGTTCCACCTGGGAAGCGCCGTTCATCTATCTCCTGATCGGCGACGAGCGCGCACTGCTCATCGATACCGGCGACGTGGCGGACCCGAAGCTCATGCCGCTGGCAGAGACGGTGCTCGCACTCCTGCCGCAGCAGGGCGGGAAGCGTCTGCCGCTGGTGGTGGTGCACAGCCACACCCATCTCGATCATCGCGCCGGCGATCCGCAATTCCAGGGGCTGGCGGACGTTCAGGTAGTCGCTGCACAGCTGCCTTCGGTGAAAGCCTTTTTCGGTTTTACACATTGGCCCGAGGGTGTGACGCAGTTCGAACTTGGGAACCGGGTTGTTGACGTATTGCCTGCACCCGGACATAACCCGGCGCATGTGGTCTTTTATGACAGGGTAAGCGACCTGTTATTTTCGGGTGATTTCCTGCTACCCGGACGGCTGCTTGTAGATGATATTGACGCCTACCGGGCAAGTGCCCGGCGGGTGATGGAATTCCTGCGCGACCGTCCGGTGAGCTACGTCCTAGGTGGCCACATAGAAAAAGACAGCGCCGGGAGACTCTACGACTGGCAAACCAGCTATCACCCTGACGAGCGCGCCCTTCCGCTCGCCAAATCGGATGTGATGGCGCTGCCGGCCGCCCTGGATGCTTTCAACGGTTTCGAAAACGAGCAGGGCGGCTTCACGATCATCGACTCCATGCACATGCTGGAAGCGATGGCAGCAGCCGCGGTGCTGGCACTGCTGGGCTTGGGTTACGGGATCTATCGCGGGTTGCGCTGGGTGCGCCGCCGGCGGGTCGCTGGGACCGGAGCCCCGCTGTGAAGGCGGTCTTCTTGGTCCGGAAGCGCGGGATGCGCTTCCTTGTTCGGGTAGGAGATGGGTGTCATGAAGCTAAGGACGGCGATGGCTGCCGCTGCACTGGCGGCGGCGATGATGACGGCGGCGCCTGCCGCCGAGGCGGGTGACGGGCTCAGCCGCGAACAGAACTGGGCGCTCTTGTACGCCTCGATGATCGGCAGCAGCTACTACGCGGCCCTCTTGCCCAAGAGCTACGATTTCTCCCGCACCCTCACCGCGGTGCTGACCCAGGAATCGAGCCTCTGCAACCACAAGATCGGCATGGACAAGACCTCTTACGGTTGTGGCCAGGTGCGCACCCATACCGCGCAGCTCATGTACGGCCAGCCGGTGGCTGCCAAGAAACTGCAGAAGGACGACGCTCTCAACATCCGCATCGCCGCCCGCTATCTCGCCTACTGCATGCAGCAGATGCCGAGTTGGGAGCGGGGCGTGATCTGCTACAACACCGGTCCGCACCTGGCCAAGACCATCAGCGCCGCGCAGGTGGAGAAGAACGCTTACCTGGATCGTATTCGCCATCGCATGCGGGAAGCCCAGGCTCTATTGGCTGCGGTCAATTGACCGCCGGCCAACGTGGACTGTGGGCCTGCCTTAGAGCAGGGCTTGTTTGACCGATTGATGACCCGTAAAATATGTCAACTGGAAGCGAGGGACTGCGCTTCCGTCGACTATGGGACGTAATAGATTGGGTTTCATCAAGATTTTGGCCTGGTCTGCCCTGGCCTCCATCCTTTTCGTCGCTGCCATGCCCGCCAACGCGGGAGACGGACTCACGCGCCAGCAGAATTGGGCGGTGCTGTACGCCTCGGTGGTGGGCTCCAGCTATTACGCCGACAATGTCCCCCAGAGCTACGACTTCCCGCGCACTCTCACCGCGGTGCTGACCCAGGAGTCGAGCCTGTGCCATCACAAGAAGGGCATGGACAAGCATTCCTACGGCTGCGGCCAGGTGCGCCAGCAGACCGCGCTCCTGATGAACGGCGAGAAGGTTACCGCCCACTCCCTGCAGCACAACGACAGCCTCAACATCCGCATCGCGGCGCGCTATCTCGCGTACTGCATGCAGGAGATGCCGGATTGGGACCGCAGCGTGATCTGCTACAACCGCGGCCCCCTCCACGCGCGCGCCATGTCAGATAAGGACGTTGCACGTGACGCTTATCTGAAGAACATCCGCCGGAACATGCATGAGGCAGAATCGCTCCTCGCCCGCTTAGATTAGCGAATCGTCGAAGAGACATCCCTGTCCAAATCCGTTCCGGCCCCTCCTGGGGCCGTAATTGTTTTGGAGGGCGCGTGTGCCCGGCCATGAAGCACAGCGTTCGCCGTGTCCGGCTCACCCATGCGCACTGGGCCCCATCAAGAGGGCGGTGTTCCGCCCCGCGGACGGGTTACTTTTGGCGCGCCAAAAGTAACCAAAAGCGCTCGCCCGAAGCGCGGGGGTGCAGAAGCCGCACCTACCCTGCGCGCTTCCTTCGCTGCGGAGTTGTGCTCACGGGGCATCCTGCCCCGATCGCACAAGCTCGCCCTCCCTGGCTTCGCCCCTTCGGGGCTTACCTTGCTCAGTCCAGTGCTCGGCTCGCGCTACGGGGTAAGAGGAAGAGACGTGAGTTCTTACCTCACCCCTAGAGGCCGCCGAGCACCGGAGCGAACAAGGTCGGCCCGCAGGGACGAAGCCAGGGATGGCGAGTCCACGCGAAGGGCCAGGATGGCCCGTGAGCGCGGCCCCGCGGTTCGCGAGGAGCGCAGGGGACCGCGAAGCGGCGGCCGTTGGGGGCGTCCTTGCTTTTCGCCCCTTTTCTTTGGACGAGCAAAGAAAAGGGCCCAGTGCGCGTGGAACGCGCCCTCTTGAACAACTCTTTATTATTAATTAGAAGCAGCTGCCGAAGGGCAGCGGACTGAGGTCACTCGCACATCTGAGCCAAGGTGAACGCAGTCACATAGATCGGCTGCGGAATGCCGTTGATGGTGAAGAGATACGGCTTGAAGCCGCTCTTGTCCTTATAGATGATGAACTGCAGGATCGCCGCCGCCGGACGGTCCTGGTAGGTCAATATCCCGCTCACGTTCACGAAGTCCACGCCGCCCTTGGTGGCACCCGCGTCCCAGCGGGGCGACTCGAAGTAGCCGCTCACTTCCTGGTCCAGGTTCTTGCGCGGGCAGTTGTCGAGATGGCCGGTCTTCACGACGTCCACGTCGTCCGGATCCGGCATCCAGTGCGGATCGGCCGTGAGCAGCGTCGGTTCCTGGTCGGGCAGCGTGGCACTCGGCGGCGGCTTGGCGTAACCGGTGACGGTCACCACGCCCGCGACCACCGCTGCAGCCACGAACGCCGCGTCCACGCCCAGCGCTGCTTTCATCCAGGCATCGAGCTTCAGCGACTCGCGTTCGCGCCAATACAAGGGGTAGCCCAGGGGCCAGAGGAAGGTCATGGCGGCGCCCCAGCGCAGGATGCGTTTCAGGGGAGGCTCGTCCGTCCAGGCGGCGGGCGCCTGCACGATTTCCAGCATGGCCATGACGGCGGTGATGAACGCCGTCAGGAACAGGATCCAGGCGAAGCCGGCCAGCGAATAGCTGGCGAAGGCGGTGATGAGCACGCCGATGGCGCCGATGACCGGCGTCGCCAGCAGGAACACGCCGTAATCCGCGCCCGGCATGCCAGAGGACAGGAGGCGGCGGGAAGGCTTGGGAGTGACGGGTTGTTCGCTCATGCCCATAGTCTAACGCGGACGCATATATAAGAAGGCCGAAGGGGTCTTGCCCCTTCGGCCTTCGACTCATATATCAGTCATGCGGTGCAGGGATGCACCGCCCGCGAATCAAGCGCTTAGGCGCTTGATTCGGCGGGTGAGCGGCGTCAGCCGCGAACGCCCTGCAGGATGCAGGGCTGGGCTTTCCGCGAAGCAGGAGCGGAGCGGAAAGCGAGTCCTGGCCCTTTCCCTTCGGGCTCCTGCCCTCGGGAAAGTCCAGCCGTACATCCATGTACGTCGTTCGTGGCAGTGCCACGAACCCCGACTCGCCGAGCTGAAAAATCCTGGGACGGATTTTTCAGCCAAATCAGGGAAGCTTGTCTAAGCTCGACAGGTCCGTCACGTCCAGGTGCGAATACGGGTCGTCCGGGTCGTTGCTCACCGCCATGCTGCCGCACATGAGCTGCGAGAGCTTGTCGTTGGTGGCGATACCCGGGGTCTTGCCGCCACCCAGGTCATAGGTGAGCACCTGGCCCGGAGCGTTCCACTCCTTGGGCAGATCCTTGGCCTTGGGACTGACCTGGACGGTGATCTCCACCCACTTGGTCCAGCCCCACTTCTCGGTACGATAGTTATAAGTGTTCCCCGCGTTGCTCGCGACGGACGCACTCCAGGTCTTCTTCACCAGGTCATAGACGTACTGGTTGAGGCCCGTGCAGGCGGTGTTGAGTTGCTTGGTGGCATCCTTAACCAGGTCCTGCGTGGCGGCATCGTTGGCGCCTTGCACCGCGACGATCTTGTCAGGAGTTTTGCCGCAGGCGCCGAGCGCGAGGGCCAGCAAGGAGATGGATGACAGTACGGCGAATCTGTTCATAAAAAATCCCCCCAGGGATTGTTTCCAAGGAGTATATCGCGGAAGGCCGGCGGCGGCTCAGGTGCCCGTCCCGCGGCTGCGCCAGCGGTGGCGCAGGTAGATGCCCAGCAGCACCAGCAGCACGCCCAGGCTCAGGGCCACCACGATCAGCCCGGCCTTATCGGTCAAATCGTCGTAGCTATGTATCTGCCGGCCGAGCTTCCAGCTGCCGAGGCCCCAGGCCAGCGACCACAACAGGCCGCCTGCGAAGTTGGCGATGCAGAACCGCCGGAACGACATCTCCACGGTGCCGGCCACGATGCCCTGGATTTGACGTAACACTTCGAAGAAGCGCGCGAACAGCACGAACCAGAAGCCGTAGCGTTCGAAGGAAGTCTCGAGCCGCTGCAGTTCCGGCTCGCCGATCTTCAGGAAACGGCCGAAGCGCAGGATCAGGGCGTGGCCGCCGCGCCGGCCGATCCAGTAGCCGATCATCCCTCCCAGCGTCGTCCCGACGACGGCTGTAGTGAGTACCAGGCTGATGTCGAGCTTGCCGTGGGCGGCGAGCAGGGCGGCGGCGATGAGGAGTGCCTGACCGGGGCCGGGGACGCCCAGGCTCTCCAGCAGCACGACCACGAACAGAGCCCAGTAACCGTATTCCAGGAGATAGTGGTGGAGTACCGACATGCGCTACGGGCGGGGAGAGGTCGTCCGATGGTAGCAGAAACGGCCCGGCGACCGCCGACGTCGTGTCAGTTCAGGGATTTCCGCATGCTGACGAAGGCCTTGTGCACGCCGCTGCCCAGCAGTTGCTCGCAGGCGTGCTCGTCCAGGGGTTCGCTCAGGAGATAGCCCTGGATCAGCGCGCAATCCTCGCCCTGCAGCCAGGCGAGCTGGGCCTCGTTTTCCACGCCTTCCGCCACCACGTGCAGGCCCAGCGTGTTGGCGAGCCGGATGGTGGCGCGCGCCACCGCCGCGTCCTGCGGGTTGTGAGCCACGTCGCGCACGAAGCTCTGATCGAGCTTCAGCACCTCGATGGGGAAGCGCTTGAGATAGCCCAGCGAGGAGTTGCCGGTGCCGAAGTCGTCCAGCGCCAGGCGGATGCCGAGGCCGCGCAGCTTGCGCAGCTCCGCCATGTTGTTCTCCTCGTTGCCCAGCGTCACGCTCTCGGTGATCTCGAGCAGCAGCGCCGAGGGCGGCAGGCCGGACTCGCCGAGGATGCGGCCCACGGTGCCCGCGAGGTCGGGCGCGGTGAACTGTCGCGCGGACAGGTTGACCGCCATGTGGAAGTGTTCGCCGGCCAGGGCCCGCCAGCGCACCGCCTGCTTGCAGGCCTCGCGCAGCACCCATTCGCCGATGGCGATGATGAGGCCGGTCTCTTCCGCCAGCGGGATGAACTCCGAGGGCGACACCAGGCCGAACTCGTGGTTCTGCCAGCGCACTAGCGCCTCCACGCCCATCAGGCGGCCGGAGGGCAGGTCATAGAGCGGCTGGTAATGCAGCTTCAGCTCGTCGCGGCGCAGGGCCTTTCGCAGCTCCACCTCGCGCTTCAGGCGCACCAGCGCCTGCTCGTGCATGTCCGGGGTGAAGAACTCCGCGCAGTTGCGTCCGAGCTTCTTGGCGCGATACAGCGCGGTGTCGGCGTTGGCCAGCAGGCTCTTCACGTCCGGGCTGTCTTCCGCCAGCAGGGTGATGCCGATGCTGGCGGTGATGCGCAGCTCGGTCTCGCCCAGCAGCATGGGCTTGCCGATCACGCGCAGGATGCGCTCCGAGAGCATCTGCAGGTCCTCGCGGTCTTCGGCATCCTCGATGAGCAGGATGAACTCGTCGCCCGACAGCCGCGCCACCGTGTCGCGCTCGGTGACCGAGCGCTGCAGGCGCTGCGCCACGCGCTTCAGCACTTCGTCGCCGATGTTGTGGCCGAGCGAGTCGTTGATGGTCTTGAAGCGGTCCAGGTCCAGGAACAGCACCGCCAGCTGCGCATGGCCGCCGCGGGCGCGGGCGATGGCGCGGCCGAGCTTGTGCTCGCAGAGCGTGCGGTTGGCGAGGCCGGTGAGCGGGTCGTAGTTGGCGAGCTGGGTAAGCTGCTCCTCGGCGCGGCGGCGGTCCGCCATCTCGTTGCGCAGCTCCTCGGCGATGTCGGCCACCGCGAAGCGGATGTTGAGCTGCTCCACCAGGCGCTTGTGGGTGCCGGCCGCCATGCGCACCAGCAGCAGGATCCCGACGCAGGACATGATGCCGGCGGTGAGTTCTATCTCGCCGCCTTCCACCAGCAGCCGCGCGGCCAGCGGCAGGGCCGCGGGCAGCAGGAACATCAGATAGCAGGCGAGGTCGGCGGCGAGCGCCGGCATGCTCACCGCGCAGGCGCCCATCACCACCATGGTCAGGAACAGCTGATGCGCCACGTCGCCGTGGGGGAAGAGCAGTGCGCCTGCGCAGCCCCACCCCAAGGCGGCGGCCAGGCTGCCCACGAGGAAACGCCGGCGCCAGGGCCCGGTCTCGGCGAGCGCGATGGCGTCATGGCGGAAGCGGCGGCTCAGGAGCCCGCGCCCGGCCTCGATGAGGAACATGCAGGCGAACCAGCCGCCCAGGACCGCCGGCGACAAGCTGGTGTCGCGCAGGGTGATGACCAGGAGCAGGGAGACGACCAGCCCCGCGATGTGCATGCCGCGGGTGTTGTGGTACAGCAGGTTGGTGAGTTCCGCCTGCACGTGCCGGCCGACGTCGCGGCTGGGCACACGCGGGTCCACCATGGTGGCTATCGCCATCACGTCTCCCGGTCTCCATCGTCCCCATCTGGCGCGGGGTTCAGGAGCCTATTTAATGTCCGAAATATGCGCCGGCGCAGTGTGCCGGGAGCCGTCACCACTGTCCAGTGCTCCATACCCGGTCTAAGTGTCGCGCCGGACGGCGGGGAAGGGGCGACCGGTGGCCTTGAGATATAAGACCGGAGCGGCGCATCATCCCTTCCAATCAAAAGGGTCCCACGAGGCCCTTAGTCCCAGAGCCTTCCGGGGGCCCCATGGAGCCGGCGCATCTTTCCGTACAGGTATTGATCCAATACCTGGGTCTCATCAGCCAGGCGGCGACCGTGCTGCTGCTGGTGGTCCTGTTCGTGATGCTGCGGCGCTCCGCCGACCGGCGCGCCTACTTCCATGCCTGGAGCAACGCCTGGGTGGCGCTGGCTGTGGCGCTCACGGTGCTGGTGCTGCGCTACCTCCTGTTGCCGAATCTCATCGGCGGCCCGGCGCCCGAGGATGCGGCGCTGGTGCGGGTCAGCTACTTCATATATCAGTTCGCCAAGTTCGCGTTCCTGATCCTGCTGTTGCGCGGCACGCTGCTCTACACCGGAGGCCTGGCCGATCCGCCGCTCGGCTACCTGAAGGTCCTGTGGTCCCTGGCCAGCGCCGTCGCGTTGATCTCGGTGCTCCTGACCCGCGACGCCGTGGGCGTGCTGTTCTGGCAGAGCGCTGCCAACCTGGTGATGTTCACCTGGTGCGCCGGCGTGCTGCTGCTCCTGCCGCGCACGCGGCACAGCCTGGGCACCCGCGCCATGGCGCTGGCCCTGCTGCTGAACGTGGTGCTGTGGTCCTGCTACGTGCTGGCCTTCACCTTCCATTTCTTCCCGCAGTTCGGCGTGGGCGGGCCGATCTGGCGCTTCTTCAGCGGCCGCAACACCTTCTTCGACCTGATCCTGGAGATGCTGCTGGCCTTCGGCATGGTGCTGGTGCTGTTCGAGGACGCGCGCCGCGAGATCGACAGCGCCCACCGCGAGCTGCGCATCGCCCACCAGCAGCTGCTGCGCGAGTCGTTCCTGGATTCCCTGACCGGCGCCTACAACCGGCGTGCCTTCAACGAAGGCGCCGGCCTCGAGGACGCGCGCGGCAGCTTCGGCGCGCTCGCCGTGTTCGACCTCGACAACCTCAAGGACGTGAACGACCAGCACGGCCACAAGTACGGCGATGCCCTGCTGCGGCACTTCGCCGACATCCTGCGCGCGGGGCTGCGCGCCAACGACAAGCTGTATCGCCTGGGCGGAGACGAGTTCCTGCTGGTGATGCCGCGGGCGGTGCCAGGCGTGGTGGAGAAGCGCATGCGCGAGCTCATCAGCGGCGCGCCGCCGCTGCAGATCCCGGACACGTCCCTGAGCTTCCCCGTGAGGGCCAGCATCGGCGTGGCCGCCTTCAAGAGCGTCGAAGAGCTGGAAGCGGCGGTGCACGACGCGGACCGGGCCATGTACAGCGCCAAGCGCAGCCGCAAGCGCAGTCGCTGAATATGCAGGTATTTTGCCTGCAAAATAACGTCATCTCGCTGTAATACCGCTCTGAGCGGCCCCAGCCTTTTCCCTGAGGCCTATACTTGCGCAGGCCCAAGATGGGGTAAGGGGCTGGGCAGGTGACGGAAGCTGAGCTTTGGAACCTGATCGCGCTGATCGGTCTGTACGTGCAGATCGGCATCAGCGCGCTGCTGTGGTTTTTCTTCTTCCTGCTCCGCCAGCATGCCGGCCGCCGTTCCCGATTCTTCCGCTTCTGGACCTTGGGCTGGGTGGCGCTGCTCGCGTCGCTCGCGTTCCTGGCGGTGGGTTTCTACGGCCTGCCGCTCCTGAGCGATGCCACCAGCCCGACCGGGCCCTGGCTGCGCGGCGCCATGCTGCTCCTGTATCAGCTCGGCAAGCTCTCGTTCCTGCTGCTCTTGGTGGCGGGCACCCTCGAGTACGCGGACGGACGGCTCCCGCACCAGTTCCTGCGGCAAGGCATCCTGGTGGTGCTGGCCTGCGCGCTGCTCTGCATCCCTTTCGCCGGCGACATCAACCGTCTCGCCATGCTGCAGAGCGTGCTCACGGTGCTGGCCCTGGGATATGGGGTCATGCGCCTCGCCACGCTGCCGCGCATGCGCCGCACCCTCGGCACGCGGGTCACGGCCATCACCTTCGTGGCCTACGCGGCCCTGCGCTGCGGCTACGGGCTCAACCTATATAAGGAACGGCATTCGGTGCCGGCGGTGCTGGGCTATACCCTGGATCAGCTGGAGCATTTCAACGGTTATCTGGACGGCCTGCTGCAGGTGCTGCTGGCCTGCGGCATGGTGCTGATGCTGTTGGAAGACGCGCGCCGCGAGACCAACGCCGCCCACGCGGAGCTGGCGGTGGCCCATGAGAAGCTGCTGCATGACTCCCTCACCGACCCGCTCACCGGCGTCTATAACCGGTTGGCTTTCACCCGCGGCGTGTTCCTGCAGAGCGCCGGCTCCACCTTCGGGTCTGTATTCATCTTTGATCTGGACAACCTGAAGCGCGTGAACGACAGCCACGGCCACGAAGCGGGCGATGAGCTGCTCAAGCATTTCGTGGTGGTCCTGCGCGGGGGCTTGAGGCCCTCGGACCAGGTGTATCGCTGGGGCGGCGATGAGTTCCTGCTGCTCCTGCCGGGCGCCGCCTACTCGACGGTGATGTCGCGTCTCAAGGAACTGCTGCACGAGACCCCGCCGCTCCTGTTCGGACCCAAGCAGGTGTCGCTGGTCCTGGAGGTGAGCAGCGGCGGCGCCGAGTACACCGACCTCGACAGCCTGCGCGCCGCCGTGAACGTGGCGGATCGCGCCATGTACGAGCAGAAGCGCATCCACAAGACCGCGCCGCCCCCCGGCGCGGGCATGGGCGACGCCACCACTTAAAGGCGGCGCTAAAATCCCGGCTCGATCGTGGCACCACGGGCCGCACCCGTGGTCTTATTGCTTCTCCAAGGTCCGCTTCAGCAAAGGGAGTCCGCATGAAACCGTTTATGAAACAGGCGCTTGTCGCCGGTATCGGCTTGGTCCTCGGTTCCGCCACCACCACTGTCATCGGCGCCGACACCCCGGCCTGGGTCCAGGAGAGCAACCAGGACGCCATGATCCTGCTCAAGGTGCAGGCCAAGTACGCCCCGGAGTTCGCCGGCCGCACCGGCGTGGAAGGGCTGGATGACAAGATCTTCGACCTCAAGCCGGACGTGTATGAGCGTTCCCGCAAGGACACCGAAGCCGCCCTGGCGGAGCTGAAGGCGAAGCAGAAGACCGCCACCGATCCCAACGTGAAGCAGGATCTGGACATCCTCATCGCCGCCGCCGAGCGGCGCCTGGACAGCAGCGCCCTCAACAAGAAGCTCATGCTGGATTACATCGATGCCGCGCAGATCGAGTTCAGCGGCATCCGTTTCCTGCTGGACAAGCAGGTGCCGGCGGAGCGCCAGAAGGCGGCGCTGGTACGCCTCAAGCTCTATGCCGGCGATGCGAAGGGCGTCACGCCCTTCACCGAGCTGGCGGAGCAGGAGACAGCGAAGCGGCTCAAAGTCTCCGGCCTTACCGGTCCCTACGTGGAAGAGGTGAAGCAGGGCATCGGCAACACCAAGACTTACATGGACGGTCTCGAGCAGCTGTTCCAGCAGAGCGGCCTCACCGGCTGGCAGGACGATCTCGCCAAGCTCCGCCAGGAGAACCAGGCCTACGACGACTGGCTCAGCAAGAACCTGCTGCCCCGCGCCCGCCAGGACGTGCGTCCGCCGGCGGAGATCTACGCCGACGACCTGAAGCAGGTGGGCGTGGACATGGACCCGCACCAGCTCATGACCATGGCGCAGTTCTCCTTCACCGAGATCCAGCACCAGATGGAGGCGCTGGCCCCGCAGGTGGCGGCGCTCAAGGGCTACAAGAGCACCGACTACCGCGACGTGATCCATGAGCTGAAGAAGGACCAGATCACCGGCGACCAGATCCTGCCCTTCTACCAGAAGCGCCTGGCGGACATCGAGGACATTATCCGCAAAGAGCACATCGTGACGCTGCCGGACCGCAAGGCCTCGATCCGCCTCGCTTCCGACGCCGAGACCGCCCAGACCCCGGCGCCGCACATGGTGCCGCCGCGGCTGATAGGTAATACCGGACAGTACGGAGAATTCGTGCTGCCGCTCAACTTGCCGCCGCAGCCCGGCCAGGAGGCGCAGAAGTTCGACGACTTCACCTTCGATGCCGCCGGCTGGACCTTGACCTCCCACGAGGCGCGTCCCGGTCATGAGCTGCAGTTCGCTTCTATGGTCGAGCACGGTGTGTCCATCGCCCGGGCCATCTTCGCCTTCAACAGCGCCAACGTGGAAGGCTGGGGGCTCTACTCCGAGGCCGAGATGCAACCTTACGAACCCCTGGAAGGCCAGCTCATCACCGAGCAGCTGCGCCTGCAGCGCGCGGCCCGGGCCTTCCTCGATCCGATGCTGAACCTGGGGATGATCACCCCGCAACAGGCCCGCGACTTCCTTCAGCAGCAGGTGTGTCTCTCGCCGGCCTTCGCCAAGTCCGAGGTGGACCGCTATACCTTCCTCTCACCGGCCCAGGCCACCAGCTATTACTACGGCTACAGCAAGCTCATGAGCCTGCGCGGCGAGACCGAGGTGAAGCTGGGCCAGACTTTCGACCGGCAGAAGTTCAACGACTTCATCCTGTCCCAGGGCCTGCTTCCGCCCGATCTCATGCGCAAGGCTGTCGACGAGCAGTTCATCCCGAGCCAGCAGAAGAAGTGAGCGATTAGAAAGTGAAAGGCCCGCTCCTTGGAGGAGCGGGCCTTTTCTTTTTGGCCGTATGTAGCTGACGCCCAGGATAGGAGCGCGGAGCCCCGATACTCCTATGCGATCCGTTTGGTATAGGTACGCGGCAACTCGTGTTCCTCGGGGTGCCAGGGTTTCCCCGTCTGCTCTTCGATGTAACCACGGATGAGCTTGCGGACGACCTGTGAGGGAGTCACATCGTTCTCTGCACACAGCTCTTCAAAGAAGGCTTTTTTCCTGGGATCAATGAGGATGGTCAGGCGAGCGGTGCGGATTTCGGTTGGCATTGTTCAATCCTATTCGTTCCAATCGAAGTTGACTAGTATGATAACGGTATTATAATGATTTTCAATGTCCTGCGGGTCGCCGCGGGATTTGGCGTCGCCGTAATTAACTAGAGATCAACTCGTTGCTTGTGACATTGCTCGGGTCGAGGAGACCGTGCACGTGATCGCCATCGCGAAGGCGTATCGTGCCGGGTCACTGCGGCCTGAACATTGGCTGAGGAACATCGTCGCCGGGTTGATCGTCGGTGTCGTCGCGTTGCCATTGGCCATGGCATTCGCCATCGCTTCCGGAGCGCGACCGGAACAGGGTCTCTACACGGCACTCGTCGCCGGCGCAGCAGTGTCGCTCTTCGGCGGCACACGGATCCAGATCGCCGGTCCCACCGGTGCCTTCATCGTCATCCTGTCCGGTATCACCGCCAAGTACGGCATCGACGGTTTACAGACCGCCACTCTCATGGCGGGCTTCATCTTGATCCTCTTCGGCGCCGCCCGGCTCGGCAGCATCATCAAATACATCCCGGACCCGGTCATCGTGGGGTTCACAGCGGGGATCGGCGTCATCATCTTCGTCGGCCAATGGGCCGACTTTTTTGGGCTCGGCCATGTCACTGGCGGTCACTTCCACGAGAAGCTGTGGAACCTCATCCTGGCGCTACCCCACTTCCAGCAGGCGACCACGTTCCTCGCATTCTTGACCCTGCTGGTGGTCATCGGCATACCGATGATCCCGGCGCTTCGGAGGGTGCCAGGCCCGCTTGTGGCCATGGTGTTGGCCACACTCTTGCAGAAGACGTTCCACTTTGAGGGCGTCGCCACCCTGGGTTCGACCTTCGGCGGTATTCCCACTGGCCTGCCGCATCTGCATGTCCCGACCCTGGGGCTGTCTCGCGAACTGGAGCTCGTAGGGCCGGCGTTCGCGATCGCGATGCTCGGCGCCATCGAATCACTGCTCTCCGCTGTGGTCTCCGACGGCATGGCCGGCACCAGGCATGACTCCAACCAGGAGCTCATCGGGCAGGGCATCGCCAATGTCTTGTCGCCCTTGTTCGGTGGTATCGCTGCTACCGGAGCCATCGCGCGCACCGCCACCAATATCCGCACCGGCGGCACGAGTCCGCTTGCCGGGATCGTCCACAGCCTGACGGTCCTGCTGGTCCTGGTATGCCTGGCGCCACTCGCCGCCGACGTCCCCATCTGCGCCCTGGCCGCCATCCTCTTCGTGGTGGCCTGGAACATGTCCGAAGCAAAGCACTTCGCGCGGATGTTGGGCCGCGCGCCCCGCGCCGACGTCGCCATCCTGCTGACCACATTCTCCCTGACGGTCTTTGTAGACCTGGTGATTGCGGTAAATATCGGGGTGATTCTGGCCATGCTGCAATTCATGCGCCGGATGGCTTCCAGTGTGGAGGTCCGCCGCTACTCAGGCGATGACCTGGCCCACGAGCTCAAAGACCTGGGATTGGCCGCCCTGCCGAAGGGCGTCGTGGTCTACGCGATCGAAGGACCGTTCTTCTTCGGCGCCGTCGAGGAACTCGACCGGGCGCTGGGCGAGACTCATCTTGATCCGACGCTCCTGATCATCCGGCTCGGACACGTCCCCTTCATGGACATCACTGGGCTGCAGGCCCTCGAGGAAGCCGTGGATAACTTCCGGCGCCGCGGCGTCCACGTTGTCCTATGCGAGGCCAACCAGCGCGTACGCAAGAAGCTCACTCGGGCGGGGATCCTCCAGAGGCTAGGGGCGGACAGCTATTTCGAGACTTTCACACAGACGATCCATTCTCAAACCAATATACGAGCCGCAAAGGACGTCGCGGCTGCAACCACGTTATAAAGGGCCAGCGGATGAATTGGAAAACACATCAAATAGACCACATTCATGCGATCAGAGCGAACGTCACCGGACCCATATCCGAGGAGGAGTTCAACCTGCTTGGCATAGAAGTTTGCTTCGCGGTGCAGCAGAACGAATACGGGCACATCCTGTTGGATCTGTCAGGGGCCACGCCGGCTTTCCCACGTGCCCAGTTGGCCAATTTGATTGAGCTGTATGTCGAATATCAGTTGCCCAAGTCCATACGCTCAGCCATCGTCCTAAGCACCAAGGATTGGCCAGAGGATTACTCGAAGCTCATCGTTGCAGCAGCGGATCAGGGCTACAGCATGAAGCTTCTGGTAGCCGAGTCCGAGGTGAAGGCGTGGCTGGCAGACGCTACTTGATCCTCGGCTCCATCAGAGGGTTGGTCGCTATACGCGGAAGGTAGCCGCTGACAAAGAACGCTTGGGTACCGGACTAGCGACGGTCTCGCGTCACGTGCTCATTACACCCGCGATATCGCCATACGCCCTTGAATGCATGCCTTTCTGCTAAATTTCTCCCGTTGAATTCCGTCGGTCTGGATCTTCAGATCGCATCTCCGCCCTAAGGCAGCGAGGACGCATCCGATGCTCGACTCACTCAGGCACATACATCCCATCTTCTTCCTGCTCATCGCCACCACCATCGAGGTGAGCGGCGATGCCATCGTGAGGATGGGCATCTACAACCATGCCGGCGTCTATCGCTTGGTCTTGTTCGCCGCCGGGATGCTGTTGTTGTTCGGCTACGGCTTCTTCCTGAACCTGGCGCCGGTGGAGTTCCGGCAGGTGGTGGGGCTCTACATCGCCACGCTGTTCGTGGTCTGGCAATTCATCAACTTCGCATTCTTCCGCACTCTGCCGACGCTGCCGATCCTGGCGGGCGGCTCCCTGATAGTGAGCGGCGGCCTCATCGTGACGTTCTGGACGGCCTGACCCCCCAATTTGCCCCCTGCTTGCACGAGCGACTCGACAAAACGTATCTAGATCCGGATATTTTTCGTTTCCTGTAGGATTCGCGCCGGACCATGCTTCGACGCGCCTCATGAGACGCGCTTGAACGATTTCGGCTGGATCTTCAGCTTGCGCATCTTGGCGCGCAGGGTATTGGCGTTCACCTTCAACAGCAGCGCGGCGCCCTGCTCGCCCGAGACCCGGCCGCGGGTCTGGGCGAGGGCCGCCTGGATGTGCTCGCGCATGGCCTCATCCAGGCTGCCGACGCCGGATGTGGCAGCGGCAGTCGCGACGGGTACGCGCACGGCGCCGGTGTCGAGTCCCAGCGCCGCCGCGATGGCGAGCCGCTCGCCCTGGCCCAGGATCGCGGCCCGTTCCAGCACCGAGGACATCTCCCGCACGTTGCCGGGCCAGGGATAACTCCTGAGCAGCCCGATGTCCGCAGCGGTGGGCTCGCAGGGCGGGAGGCCCAGTCGCCGTGAGGCGCGGCGCGCGAAGTGCAGGGCCAGTTCCGGGATGTCGTCCTGCCGCTCCCTGAGCGGCGGCAGGATGATGGGGAACACCGCGATCCGATACCAGAGGTCCTCGCGGAACTGACGGTGCTGCACCATGGAGGCCATGTCCCGGTGGGTGGCGGCCACGATGCGCACATCCACCTGGATCTCCTTCTCGCCGCCGACCCGGTGGAACCGCCCGTCCTGCAGCACCCGCAACAGACGCACCTGGGCCGAGGCGGGCAGTTCCGCCACCTCGTCCAGGAACAGGGTGCCGCCGTCGGCGCGCTCGAACCAGCCGCGGCGCTGGCTCACGGCGCCGGTGAAGCTGCCTTTCTCGTGGCCGAAGAGTTCCGAGTCGATGAGTTCCGGTGAGATGGCGCCGCAGTTCACGCGGATGAAGGGACCCGCGGCCCGGGCCGAACGGGTGTGGATGGCGCGGGCCACCACCTCCTTGCCGGCGCCGGTCTCGCCCAGGATCAGCACCGAGGCATCCGAGCTCGCCACCATCGCCACCCGCTGCATCACGGGCTTCAAGCCCTTGCTGGAACCCACGATCTCGTCTTCCAGGGCTTCGCGTCCGAGCCGTGCCAGCAGGGATTGGCGGTCCGCTTCGGCGGCCTCCTTGAGATGCTCCATCTCCTTCAGGCGGATGTGGTTATCCAGCGCCGCGCCGAAGGTGTCCAGCAGTGTGGCCGCGAGCTTCTGCTCCGCCTGGGTGAAGTGTTTGCGCACAGGCGCCACCCACAACACCACACCGGTGGGATTGTCGCCGCTATGCAGGGGTGCCGCCAGCATCTCGCGTTCGACCGCGCCGAGATCCAGGCCGATGAGTGGCGAGGGCAGGCCGCGGCTTACCTCGCGACGCGCACACCAGCGCTTGAGGCTCGCGTACTGACTCTCGGCGAAACGCAGCGGCTCGGCTTGTTGCGCAAGGGCGTCGCGCTCCTGATGCAGCAGCACCTCCACCGACTGGTTCTCCGGCAGGAGGTGCACCAGCACCAGCGCCTCCACCGGCAGATGGGGCCTCAGGAGCTTCAGCAGCCGCGGCGCGGATTCGCCCAGAGCCGCGTGACGGCCCACCTCGCGCCAAAGATCTAGGAGTAGGGGTGAGGGACTGTCCATATTTATCAAATATAAACTAATTATTAGTCCTATTTAGTTATCAAATTATCTAAATATGACGATTATCAAAGCTCCTAGGATGCCGCTCCGCCAGACCCCTTGTGCCACAAGGACTCCGGCACCTGGCACGCCGCCTGCAAAGGTATTGCTGTGCACCCTTGAACCGCACGGAGTACCTGCATGCGTCTGCATATTGCGAGTCTCGCCACCCTCACCCTGGCGCTCTTCGGCGCATCCCTGACGGCCCGGGCGGCCGCTCCGACGGAGCTGCTAAACGTCTCCTACGACCCCACCCGGGAATTCTATGCAGCGTTCGATCAGTCCTTCGCCGCGGACTGGAAGGCCAAGACCGGCCAGGACCTCACGATCCACCAGTCCCACGACGGCTCCGGCAAGCAGGCCCGCGCCGTCATCGACGGTCTCGATGCAGACGTGGTGACCCTGGCGCTCGCTTACGACGTGGACGCGGTGGCCAGGGCCGGACTCATCACCGGCGACTGGCAGAAGCGCTTGGCCGCAGACAGCGCGCCCTACACCTCCACCATCGTGTTCCTGGTGCGCAAGGGGAATCCCAAAGGCATCCACGATTGGCCGGATCTCATCAAGCCCGGCGTGCAGGTGATCACGCCCAACCCCAAGACTTCCGGCGGGGCCCGCTGGAACTATCTCGCGGCCTGGGGCGCTGTTCTGGATAGGGAACTGGGCGGTGATCTCAAGCAGCTCAAGGATCCGAAAGCGGCCACGAAAGTGAAAGCGGCCCAGGACAAGGCCCGCGCCTACGTGGCCGAGCTCTACAAGCACGTACCGGTGCTGGATTCCGGCGCCCGCGGCGCCACCAACACCTTCGTGCAGCGCGGCCAGGGCGACGTGCTGTTGGCCTGGGAGAACGAGGCCTTCCTCGCCATTAAGGAGTTCGGCTCCGACAAGTTCGACATCGTGGCGCCGCCTGTGAGCGTGCTGGCCCAGCCGCCGGTGGCGGTGGTGGACAAGAACGTGGACAAGCACGGTACCCGCAAGGTGGCCGAGGCCTATCTCCAGTACCTGTATTCGCCGGCGGGGCAGAAGCTCATCGCCGCGAACTTCTACCGGCCGGTATCGCCGCAGTACGCGGACCCGCGGGACTTGGCGCGCTTCCCCAAGGTCCGGCTCTTCGACATCAGCGCCTTCGGCGGCTGGCAGCAAGCCCAGCAGACCCACTTTGCCGATGGCGGCGTCTTCGATGAAATCTATTCAGCTGCGGGAGGCAGCGGCGCCAAGTGAACAGCACCGTCCACGCCCTAGCCACGGTGCCGCGCACAGCGGTGAAGCGTAGCCCCGACGTGCTGCCGGGCTTCGGTTTGTCCTTGGGCTACACCATCGTCTATCTCAGCCTGATCCTGTTCATCCCGCTGGCGGCCCTCGGGCTCAAAGCCATCGCCGGCGGCTGGCATGGTTTTGAGGCCGTGTTGACCTCACCCCGGGTCATCGCCTCCTTGAAGCTCACTTTCGGCTCGGCGGCCATCGCCGCCGCCGTGAACGCGATGTTCGGTTTCCTCACCGCCTGGGTGCTGGTCCGTTATCGCTTCCCGGGCCGGCGCCTGCTGGACGCGGTGGTGGATCTGCCTTTCGCGCTGCCGACGGCGGTCTCCGGCATCGCGCTCACCGCCATCTTCTCGCCGGACGGGACCCTGGGACGGTTCCTATCCTCTATCGGCTGGCCGGTGGCGTATGCACCTTCCGGCGTCACCATCGCCATGGTCTTCATCGGCCTGCCCTTCGTGGTGCGCACCCTGCAGCCGGCCCTCGAAGAGTTGGCCAGCGAGCTCACGGATGCCGCTTCCAGTCTCGGCGCGAGCCCGGCCCTCGTCATGTGGAAGGTGGTGCTGCCCCTCATCTTGCCGTCGCTCATCACCGGCTTCTCGCTCGCCCTGGCCCGGGGCATCGGCGAATACGGCTCCATCGTGTTCATCTCCGGCAACCTGCCGTTCAAGACCGAGATCACCTCGCTGCTCATCATCACCAAGCTGGAGGAGTTCGACTACCACGGCGCCGCGGTGATCGCAGTGGTGATGCTGGTGGCGTCCTTCCTGCTCTTGTTCGGCATCAACCTGCTGCAACGCCGCGCCCTGCGCTGGCAGGCCCGGAGCACCGGGCCGTGAACGCCCAGCCCTTCCATTTCAATCCGGTCCGTATCGCGTTGCTCAGCCTGGTGCTGCTGTTCCTGCTGCTGTTCCTGGCGGCGCCCCTGTGCGTGGTGTTCGGCGAGGCCTTCGCCAAGGGCTTCGGCACCTACCTCGCGGCCCTTACGGACCCGGAGGCCCGCTCGGCCATCTGGCTGACCTTGATGACGGCGTCGGCGGTGATCCCGCTCAATCTCGTGTTCGGCGTGGCGGCGGCCTGGTGCATCGCCAAGTTCAGCTTCCCCGGCAAGCCGCTGCTGGTGAGTCTCATCGACCTGCCCTTCGCTATCTCGCCGGTCATCGCCGGCCTGGTGTTCGTGCTGGTGTTCGGCCGCAACGGCTGGCTCGGCCCCTGGCTCTCGGACCGCGATTGGCATGTGATCTTCGCCTGGCCGGGCATCGTGCTCGCCACTACCTTCGTCACGCTGCCCTTCATCGCCCGGGAGCTCATACCCTACATGCAGGAGCAGGGGCGGGACGAGGAAGAGGCGGCCCGGCTCATGGGCGCCAATGGCTGGCAGATCCTGTTCCGGGTGACGCTGCCGCGCGCCAAACTCGCGCTCCTCTACGGCATCGTGCTCTGCAACGCCCGCGCCATGGGCGAGTTCGGTGCGGTGTCGGTGGTCTCCGGCCACATCCGCGGCAAGACCGACACCCTGCCGCTGCACGTGGAAGTGCTCTACAACGACTACGACTTCTCGGCAGCTTTCGCCGTCGCCTCTCTCCTCACTCTGCTTGCGCTGGTGACGCTGGGTCTGAAGACCTGGCTGGAACGGCGCGGCGCCACCGCCCCGAGGGCAACTAGATGAGCATCGCACTCTCGCACATCAGCAAGCGCTACGGCATGTTTCGCGCCGTGGACGATATCAACCTGGAGATCCCTCGCGGCGAGCTGACCGCGCTCCTGGGGCCCTCCGGCTCCGGCAAGACCACGCTCCTGCGCATCATCGCCGGACTCGAGCAACCCGACGAGGGCGGCGCGCTCCGCTTCCAGGATCAGGACTTGGCGCAAGTGCCGGTGAACGAGCGCCGCGTGGGCTTCGTGTTCCAGCACTATGCGCTGTTCCCGCACCTCTCGGTGTCCGAGAACGTGGCCTTCGGCCTCAGGGTCAAGCCACGCAAGCAGCGGCCCTCCGATCTCTCCATCCGCAAACGCGTGGATGACCTGCTGCAACTGGTGCAGCTCGCGAGCTTCGCCGACCGGTACCCTTCGCAGCTCTCCGGCGGCCAGCGCCAGCGGGTGGCGCTGGCCCGGGCGCTTGCCATCGAGCCCGAGGTGCTGCTACTCGATGAACCCTTCGGCGCCCTGGACGCCAAGGTGCGCCTGGAACTGCGCCGCTGGCTGCGCCGCCTGCACGACGAGCTGCGCGTCACCAGCGTGTTCGTGACCCATGACCAGGACGAAGCCATGGAGGTGGCGGACCGGGTGGTGATCATGAACCACGGCCGCATCGAACAGATCGGCAGTCCGCAGGAGGTGTATCACCGGCCGGCTTCGGCCTTCGTCATGGGCTTCATCGGCCAGGTGAACGTGTTCCGCGGCCGCTTGCCGGGCGGGGCGAACCATCCTTCCGACCGGCACCACGGACGTTTCGGCGCCATCTACTTCGTGCGCCCGGGGGATGTGGAGATCCAGCCGCTTGCCAGGCTGGACGCCGAAGCGCTGACCGTCTCGCGCATCCACGCGGCGGGGCCGCTGGTGCGGGTGGAGATGATGGGGCAGGACGCGCAGCTAGTCACTGCCGAGCTCAGTCAGGAGCGATTCCGCCAGCTGCAATTGGTTCCGCAACAGCGTGTCCAGGTGGAGTTGCGCAGCGTCCATAGATTCGATTCGTAAGACCGGCCTTCACGGGCTTTTAAATACCTAGAACTCAGGGAGACAGATCCATGCGTATGAAGAAGATACTGCCAACCGTCATCCTCGGCGCGGCGCTGGCCGCGCCGCTGGCCCAAGCCGACGACGCCGGCAGCACTATCCCCACGACCACCATCGGTGGGCTCATTTTCACCGACCTCACCAGCATCAGCACCACTCAGTCCCAGGCGGGGAAGCCCGACATCGACAGGGACCCCAACGGCTTGGGGCTGGACGTGAAGCGCGGCTACCTCATCGTCAACCACACCATCGATGACGTCTGGTCCACCGGCATCGTCACCGACTTCAACTTCGCGAGCTACAAGGCCACTTCCACCTCCACCTCGACCGTGACCGGCGGCACGCCGGGTGAGAGCGTGGCCACCACAACCACCACCACCGTGGCCACGCCCGAGACCCAGCTCTTTATCAAGAACCTGTATCTGCAGGGGCACTTCGACGACTGGGCCACCCTGCGCATCGGCGCCGCCAGCATGCCTTGGACCTCCTACGTGGAAGGCGTGTACGGCTACCGCTTCGTGGAGAACACCCTCACGGACCGCAGCGCCTTCGCCAACACCGCGGATTGGGGCGTGCACGCCTTGGGCGGCGACAGTCTCGTAAGCTACGCGGTCTCGCTGGTGAACGGCGGCGGCTACAAGAATCCCAGCCGCAGCAAGGGCATGGATGAGGAAGGCCGCATCGCGGTGACGCCGCTGGACGGCCGTCTGATCATCGCGGCCGGCCTGTATAGCGGTAAGCGCGGGCTCGATACCGAAGCGACGCCCGCAGTGAACACCGCCAGCCGCGAGGACCTGTTCCTGGCCTGGAAGGCTTCCGGCCTCACCGTGGGCCTCGAGTGGTTCGACGCGGACAAGTGGAACAACGTGCTCACGCCCGCCGGCATGCCCACCACCAAGTCTTCCGGCACCTCGCTGTTCGGTTCCTACGATTTCCCGGACACCGCGTTCTCGGTCTTCGCCCGCTACGACGACGTGAAGCCCACTCAGGACACAGATGCGAGCCAGGAGGACAAGTACTACAACGCCGGTGTCGCCTGGCGGTACAGCCCCCAGATCACCTGGGCGCTGGCCTACAAGGACGACAAGGTCACCGACAACCTGAAGCTGAACAACAGCACCGACTCCCTCAAGACCGGAGAATTCGGTATCTGGGCGCAGGTCAAGTTCTGATGTTTGACATCGCCATCATAGGCGGCGGTTTCAGCGGCACGGCGCTGGCAGTGCAGAGCCTGCGTCGTGCCCGCGGCCGGCCCTTGCAGCTCGCGCTCATCGAGCGGGACGGCGAACCGGGGCACGGCGTGGCCTATGGCACCGATTCGCCCCAGCACGTCCTCAACGTGCCCGCCGGGCGCATGAGCATGCTGCCGGAGACACCAGGGGACTTCCTGAGTTACGCCGTGGTACCGGATGCCTCGGTAACGGCGGGCAGCTTCGTGAAACGCAGCGTCTACGGCAGGTATCTGCGCGAACGCCTGCGGCAAGCACGCGCAGCCAGCGGCCCGGCACAGCTCTCGCATCTCGCCGGCGAGGTCGTGGATGTCGCTACCCAGGCCAAGGGCTGGCGCATCACGTTCGCGGACGGGCGGCAACTGCAAGCGGTCCAGTTGGTCATCGCCAACGGCAACCAGCCGCCGGCTTCGTTGCCATTGGCCGCCGCCCTCGCGGCGGAGTCGCGTTATATCAAGGACCCCTGGGAGCCGGGCGCTCTCGAGCGCGTGCCCCTGGATCAGCCAGCGCTGCTCATCGGCACCAGCCTCACCATGGTGGACGTGGCGCTGGAGCTGAAGCGGCGCGGCATGACCGGTGCCATGGTGGCCCTGTCGCGGCGTGGCCTCCTGCCCCGCGCCCATCGTCACCATACGGGTCCGGCCCTGGAACCGGCGATGTTGCTGGATCTCCTGCACGCGGGACCGGCCAGCGTGGGGCGTTATCTCAGGGTCACGCGCCTGTGCATCGCCGAACGGGCGGAACAGGGTGTCGACTGGCGCGATGTGCTGAGCTCGCTGCGTGCCGCGACGCCGCGGTTGTGGCAGGCGCTGCCCGACGCCGAACGCCGGCGCTTCCTCCGGCACCTGCAACCCTATTGGGACGTGCACCGGCACCGCTTGGCGCCGGAAGTGGCCGAGGCCCTGGAGCAGTTGCAGCAGTCCGGTCAGTTGCAGATTGAAGCCGCGCGCCTCACGCGCCTCGAGAGCACGGGTTCGGGTGTGGTCGCCGAGTGGCGGCCGCGGCACCGCAAATCGCAGCGCACGTCGCAGGTGGGGAGCGTGGTGAACTGTACCGGCCCCGAGACGCGCCTGCAGCATACGGTGGATCCGCTGCTGAGCCGCCTGCTGCAGCGCGGCTTGCTCACACCCGATCCCTTGCACCTCGGCATCCAGGTGGACGAACACGGCGCCTTGCAGGATGCGGAGGGCCGGGCTTCCGGAAGGCTGTTCTACTTGGGGCCGATGCTGCGCGCCCGGGACTGGGAATGCACCGCCGTACCGGAGCTGTCGGTGCAGGCCGCTCGCCTCGCGGAGCGCTTGCTGGCCGGCGTGACCACGCCGGAGCCCGCTTTGGCTTGAACCGTCCTCTGTAGAGCGCTTCCCCCAAGCGCATTGGGCGACCTCGCAAGAGGTCGCCTTTTTTATGCTGGTCCGGCCTTCAGCCGTCGCAGCAGCACCGGGCCCACTTCCACCATCACCACGCCGAGGAGGATCAGTGCGCAACCGAACGTCGCCGTGAGCGTCAGCCGCTCGTGCAGCATCACGGCGCCGGCCAGCGCCGCGAACACGCTCTCCAGGCACATGATGAGCGCTGCTTCCGCCGGCGGCGTGTGTTTCTGGGCGATCACGCCCAGGGTATAGGCCACGCCGCCCGAGAGCAGGCCGGCGTAGAGCACCGCCCCCAGGGCCGTGTGCAGGCCGGCAAAGCTGGGGGATTCGAAGCAGAGCCCGGCGGCTAGTCCCAGCACTGCAGTGATGGTGTATTGCATGAGCGAGAGGAAGAAGGGGCGTTGGCTGCGCTGCATGAAGATGGCGATCACGGTGATGGCGATGGCCCAGGCCACGTCCGACACCACGATGATGATGTCGCCCACTTTCCAATGCCGCGTCTGTCCGTCGTCGGTCAGCAACCATGCGCCGGCGATGGATATGCCGCAGGCCAGCAGCACGATGGAGCGGGGCGGCTGGCGCGAGATGATCCACACCGTGAACGGCACCATCACCACATAGAGCGCCGTGAGGAACCCGGCGTTGGTGGCGGAGGTGGTGAGCAGGCCGATCTGCTGGAGGCAGGAGCCGGAGAACAGGCATAGGCCCACGATGCCGGCCTGTATCCAGTCCGCGCGGCTTAGGGACACGTTCTGCCGACGCGCCTCGTACCAGGCCAGCGGCAGCAGCATCAGCGCCGAGAGCAGGAAGCGCGTGCCCACGAAGGTGATGGGCGGCATGCTGTCGTTGCCGTATTTCTGGGCCACGAAAGCCGTGCCCCAGATGAAGGCCGTGAGCAGCAACAGCAAATCAGCCTGCAACCGGTTCATCTACACCCCCAGACCGAAGGACGCGCCAGGGTATCAGGTCGCGCCAGCTTCTTCCCGCAGCCAATCCACGAAGGTCAGCACGAAGGGATCGCCGCCGCGGTTCTTGGGATACACCGCATAGAAGGCCAGTTCCACCGGCAGGTTGATCTGGAAAGGCTGCACCAGCCGGCCCGCCTCGATCTCCGCCTGCACCAGCGGCGCGGAAGCGAGCGCCACCCCCTGGCCCTCGATGGCTGCCTGGATCAGCACGTTCATGTCTTCCACCACCAGTCCCTGGCGCGCGTCGATGCCGCGCACCTTGGCCAGCTCCAGCCACTGCTGCCAGTGGCGATGGGTAGTGTCGTGCAAGAGCGGCACCTGCTTCAGGTCCGCCGGGGTGCGCAGAGGATGCGCGCCGCGCAGGAGCTTGGGCGAACACACCGGGAACTCCTCCGGCGTGAAGAGGCGCAGCGCCGTGACACCGGGCCAGCGGCCGCGGCCGTAGCGGATGGCGAGGTCGATGCCGTCCCGGTCGAAGTCCGTGAGCTGCGGCGAGGTGCTCAAGCGGATCTCGGTCTCGGGGTGCGTCTTCTGGAAACGGTGCAGCCTTGGCACCAGCCAGCGGGCAGCGAGCGAAGCCAGCGTGCTCACGGTCAGCACCTGGCGGCTGTTGTCCACCCGCACCGCTTCCACCGCCTCCCGGATCTGATCGAAGGCGCCTTGCACGCCGAAGGCGAACTCGCGGCCCAGCGCCGTGAGTTGCAGGCCGCGGGGCAGCCGGTGGAATAACTCACAGCCCAGGAAGTCTTCCAATTGCTTCACCTGGCGGCTCACGGCGCCGTGGGTCACGTGCAACTCGATGGCCGCCTTGCTCAGGTTGCCGTGGCGGGCGGCGGCCTCGAAGGCCTTGAGGGCATTGGGCGGGGGCAGGTCGCGCAGGCATCACCTATGAATTAATTGCATATCTAGCCGTGCAAAAATAGGGTTTGTTTCCGCAGAACCCTGGAACATAGAATCATGTCCCTGTGCGGATTTCTAACACATAGAGAAGCCCATGAACACCCTCCCCGAACAGAGCCTGGATCCGGCTGACTGGGACGCCTTCCGCAGGCTCGCCCACCGCGCGCTGGACGATGCGCTGGACAGTCTCGTCACGGTGCGCGAGCGGCCGGTGTGGCAGAGCGTGCCCGCCGCCGTGCGCGCCGAGTTCAAGGCGCCGTTGCCGCGCAAGGGCGAAGGCGCCGAGGCAACCTATGAGGACTATCGGCGGCTGGTGGCGCCGTATCCCACCGGCAACATCCATCCGCGCTTCTGGGGTTGGGTCATCGGCAGCGGCACGCCCATGGGCGTGGTGGCGGACATGCTGGCCTCGACGCTCAACCCCAACTGTTCCGACTTCGACCATGCTGCGGCGCATGTGGAGTCCCAGGTCATCGCCTGGCTGAAGGAGATGCTGGGTTACCCGGCGCAAGCCAGCGGCATCCTGGTGAGCGGCGGTTCCCTCGCGAACCTGGTGGGCATCAACGTGGCGCGCAGCGCGCTCACGCCCTTCCCGGTGCGCGAGCAGGGGCTCACCGCGAAGCCGCGTCTCATGCTCTACGCCTCCAGCGAGACCCACAACTCGGTGCAGAAGGCCGCCGAGCTCATGGGGCTCGGAGCGGAGTCGCTGGCCAAGATCCCGGTGGACGACGACTACCGCATGGACGTCGCCGCGCTCAAGGCGCGCCTGGTCTCCGACCGGCGTGAAGGCCGCATGCCGTTCTGCGTGGTGGCGAATGCCGGCACCGTCAACACCGGCGCGGTGGACGAGATGGATGCCATCGCCGACCTCTGCCGCGACGAGAAGCTCTGGCTGCACGTGGACGGCGCCTTGGGTGCCCTGGCGGCGCAGGACCCGCAGGGACGCGCGCTGCTCAAAGGCATGGAGCGGGCCGATTCGCTCGCCTTCGATCTGCACAAATGGCTGTACATGCCCATCGAGGTGGGCTGCGTGCTGGTGAAGGATCGCGCCCATCACCAGGAAGCCTTCACCGCCCACGCCAGTTATCTCAAGAAATTGCCGGGCGGCATCGCCCAGGGCGCGGCACCGGAAGCCCACTTCGGCCCGCAGCTGTCGCGGGGATTCCGCGCCCTCAAGGTCTGGATGAATCTCAAGGCCCATGGCGCCGACGAGTTCGCCCGGCTGATCGGCCAGAACCTGGCCCAGGCCCAGTACCTGAAGTCCCGGGTGGAGCGGGAGCCCAAGCTCGAGCTGCTCGCGCCGGTGCCCCTGAACGTGGTCAATTTCCGCTACCGGGGAGCGGGCCTCGATGCCGCGGGCCTGGACGAGCTCAACGCCCGCATCCTGGTGGCCTTGCAGGAGCGTGGCATCGCCGCGCCGTCCTCCACGGTGCTCAAAGGCCGCTTCGCCATCCGTGTCGCCATCACCAACCACCGCAGCCGGCGGGAAGATTTCGATGCTCTCGCCGACGCCGTGCTCGCTCTGGGACGGGAGTTCACCCAGTGATGGGTGAGGTCGGTGTTTTGGCGCGAGCATCGCTCGCGCCCGGCCGAACGACCAGCCAGGGGCTCGAAGCGCAGCTTCGAGCGGGCGCCAGGAGGCGCCCTGGACTGAGCGCGAAGCAGGACGCGCAGCGCGAAGCTGGGCTGGAAGGCACACCAGGGACGGGTCAGTGATCTTAAGTGAGAGATGTGGTGGACGAACTAAGCGAACTTGAAGCATTGGTCGAGGCCGCCCGCGGCATAACCCAACCTGGGTTGGTGCTGGTGCCGGCAGCGCCGGCCCATCCCTTGCGCCAGCGGCTGCTGGTCCTGGGAGCGCTCGCCACCGCCATGGTGCTCTGGGCTTCGGCTTTCACCGGCATCCGTTACGCCTTGCGCGATTACCATGCGGGTTCGCTCGCGCTGCTGCGGCTCGGGGTCATGGCGGTGACCATGCTGGCGATCGCCACGGCAGTTCAGGGCAGGGCGGCCTGGCGCTTCACGCGCCGGGAGTGGGCGGGGCTCGCCGCGCTCGGCCTCACCAGCATGGCCATCTACCAGCTAGCGCTCATGAACGGCGAGGAGAGCGTCGATGCCGGCACCGCCAGCCTCATCATCAACACCTCCCCCATCTTCACCGCGCTCCTGGCGCTGTGGCTGCTGCAGGAGCATCTGGGCGCGCGCGGCTGGATCGGCGTGCTCATGGGCTTCGCCGGCGCTGCGCTGCTGGTGAGCGGCGGCGGGAGCGGGATGCACCTGCAGTTGGGCGCGCTGTTCGTGCTCATCGCCTCGCTGTCGCAATCCGTGAGCTTCATCATCCAGAAACCCTTGCTGGAGCGGCTCGGACCGCTATTGGTCACCGCCTGGATGGGCGTGTTCGGCGCGCTCTGCGTACTGCCCTTCGGCCCGCAGTTGCTGGTGGATATCCGCCGGGCCTCTCCCGCGGCGACCCTCATGGGCGTGGCGCTGGGCCTGCTGCCCAACGCCGTCGGCAACCTGGCTTGGTCTTATGCGCTGGCGCGCCTGCCGGCGGGCCGCGCCTCCACGGCCTTGTATTTCTCCGCGCCCATCGCCCTCTCCGTGTCGTGGCTGTTTCTGGCCGAGCGGCCCGGGCTCATGGCGCTGGCGGGCGGTGGCGTGGTCATCGCCAGCGTGGTGCTGGTGAACCTGCGGACCCGCGACGATCAGGGAGATTGAAGATGCTGAAGCTCTACTACAGTGCCGGCGCCTGCTCCCTCGCTCCCCACATCCTGCTCGAGGAGCTGGGCGCGCCCTATCAGCTGGAGCTCGTCTCCATCGCCGAGGGCAAGACCCGCACGCCGGAGTATCTCGCCATCAACCCCAAGGGCCGGGTGCCGGTGCTGGTGACCGAGGAGGGCGAGGTCCTCACGGAGATCCCGGCCATCTGCTGGTATCTCGCGCAGCAGTCCAGTCACCCCTCGCTGTTTCCCCACCACAAGCTCGCGGCGGCAAGGGTGCTGGAGTGGTGCAACTGGCTCTCCGGCACGGTGCATGCCATGAGCTTCGGCCAGATCTGGCGTCCGCACCGCTTCCTCACGGATGAGAAGCTCTATCCCAACCTCCAGGCCAAGGGCCGGACCGACGTGCTCGATCACTTCCGGATGATCGAGAGCCGTCTCACGGAGCGCGCCTGGGCGGTGGGTAATGCCTATACCTACGTGGACCCGTATCTCACGGTGTTCTTCCGCTGGGGCAACCGCATCGGCCTCGATATGCGCGCCGGCTATCCCGCTTGGGTCAGTCACGCGGAACGGGTGGCTGCCCGTCCCGCGGCGCAACGCGCCTTGCAACAGGAAGGCATCGGGATATGGGACAAACCGTCCTGAGTCAGCAGTGTACTTCGCCAAATAAGCGGCTAAAATCTGCAAATCCGCCCATTTTTGTCGTTATCGGTAATTTACTGTTTCAGCCCTGGAAATCGGGAACTCCGGGGTTATACTCCTAGTCGATATGTAAAATCGGATAGTCCGCCATGGAAGGCCTCTAGCAGGAGGATGTGCGGATGGCGAAGCAGTATCTGCGGGTCACGTTCTATGGCCGCGAAGCACCAGTGCATGTGGAGATCGGCCAGGTGGATGCCGACGACATCATCGCGGGCCTGAAAGGCATCTCCGCCGGCGGCAAGGACATGAAGGCCTTCTACCTCTTCCCCATCGGCGGCGACTTGAGCATCCTCATCTCGGTGGCCGAGATCCAGACCGTGCAGCTCACTTCGAAGCAGAACGGCGACTGGAAGCCCGCAGCACTCCATGCCGGCGTCGCCTTCTATCTGAAAGGCCGCGGCCATCCGCTGGAGCTCGACTACTCAGGCCACGGCCCCCTGGACGACATGTTCCATGGTCTCGCGGACCTGGATTACGGCGAAGCGGCCCCGGGCTGCATCATGCTGGCGGACGGCGCCGGCGAGCCGTCCTTCTTCCGCCTCGACGAAGTCCAGTACGCCGTCGCCAAGAGCAGTCTCATCAAGCGACTGTCCTGAGCTCCTCGGCGGCCAGCCGTTCCTGCACCGTCGGCACGTACACCGGGAAACCGGGGTTACGCCGTTCCTCGAAGATGATGCGCGTCTCGATGTGCACGATCTCAGGGCGTGCCGACAGGTTGTTGATGATGAACTCCCGCAGATGGTCCACGTCGCGCACCGCCACGTGCAGCATGAAGTCGTCGTCTCCGGAGACGTGGTAGAACGACACCACCTCGTCCCGCGCCAGCACGTGCGCGCGGAAGGAGTCGATGTCGTCCCGGTCGTGGCGCGTCATGCGCAGGCAGATCATGGCCTGGGCGCCGACGCCCACGCCCTTCGGGTTGAACTCAGCGTAGAACCCGGAGATGGCGCCGGCATCAACGAGCCGCCGCACCCGCGTGATGCAGGTGGAGGGGGCGATGCCCACGCGGGCCGAGAGCACCTTGTTGGGGATGCGGGCGTTCTGCCGCAGCTCCCGCAGGATATGCAGATCGATCTTGTCGAAGTTCATGTTTTTACCCTTTTTCCCGAGTTAAATTCGGTGATGCCTGGAACATCCCGAATGATTACCCCCATCCATGGGGTCCCAATCCGAACTGACGTCGGTTATGCAGGAGAGTGACACAGGGAGGTCTTAGGGGAAACCCCCTTGAGGCATGGGCTGTTTCGGGTTATTTCGAGGGCGAAGGGACTAGCGTGATCGAAGTCGGGCCGTCAGTTCTGGGTGAGCAGCACCGCTGCGAACGCCTGCGCAGGACAGCGCAGGCCGGGCCCGCCCGCGGCACACGGATGTGCCGCGGGGAAGGTGGCGTAGCCACCCGGTTTTCTTACCGTGACCTCAGACGTGCGGTCAGTTCTGGCGCGACAAGGCGGGGCCCGTCATAACCCTTAACTTCACCGAAGCGCGCGTCATGGGCCTGCCATTCCTTGCCCGCCGCCTGCATCTCTTCGTTGCTGCGCCCGACGAAGTTCCACCACAGCAGCACCTCTTCGCCGAAGGGCGCGCCGCCGATGAGGAAGGCATGGGCCGGCCGGTCGTTCTCCAGCAGGAGACCATCGCGACCGCTGCCCAGATACAAGAGTGCACCGGGCTCCGCCTGCAGACCCTCCACCGTGACGCTGCCCTCGACGGGCAGGATCGCGTGCTCGAAGTGCGGATCCAGCGGCAGGCGCCGCCGGCCCACGTCGCGGAAGCGGATGTCCAGCCCCACGATGGGCGAATGCATCTTCGCCGGCGAGCGCTCACCCAAGGCCTCGCCCACGATCAGGCTCAGGTCCAGGCCGTCCCGCTGCAGCGCCGGGAGCGCCGGATGGTGATCGAAGGCCGGCGCGCCGTGGCGCCGGAGTTCCGGCAGCGCCACCCAGAACTGCAGGCCGTGCAGGTCGGCGGGATGCGGTTGGGGGCTTTCTTCCGAATGCGATATTCCGTGTCCAGCGGTCATGATGTTGAGCTGGCCCGGCTTGATGAGTTGCTCTGAGCCTAAGCTGTCCCGGTGGAACACCTCGCCGGAGTAGAGCCAACTCACGGTCTGCAGGCCCATGTGCGGATGCGGACCCACGCGCATGCCGGCGTCCTCGGGTTTGAGCGGCACCGGGCCGTAGTGATCCAGGAAGCACCAGGCCCCCACCATCCGCCGCAGCCGGTGGGGCAGGGCGCGGCGCACATCCATGGCATCGCCCACGCGGGCCACGTGCACCGGCAGGCTCTCGAGGACGGGGGCGGCGGAAGCTTCGCTCATGGGACCTCAGTAGATATAGCGCAGGCCCATGACCCAATTGTGACCGTCATGGAAATGGATGTATTGGGCGCGGAAGCTCAAGCTCTCGGTGAAGCGGTAGTTCTCGCCGAAGCGCACGCCGGTCTCGGTCTGGCCGACGCTGGATTTCTCCACGCCGGTGTTGAGTTCCAGGCGGTCGGTGAAGGCGGAGCGCAGGCCCCAGACCCAGCGGTAGCCGTCCTGGGAGCCGGCGGCGCTGTTGTCCGTGTGCAGGTAATCCACCGAGAGGAACACGTCCACGATCGCGGTGTGGGCGCGGAAGCCCGGCCCGGCCAGCACTTTCTGGAAGTTCGCCCCGCTCCCGGCACTGTCGTGCACGTCGGAGGCGGTGCCCTCCAGGAAGAAACCTTCGCCCAAGTCGTAGGACCCGTTGAGCTGCAGGCCGGTGGCCGTATCGCCGCCGGGGTTGTTCACCCGGTAGGCCAGGGCCTCCGCGAAGTCATAGCCCGGCACGGCGGCGTTTGCCGGCAGGGCGAGCAGGGCGAGACTGGCGAGCATCCAGCGCATAGTGATGCAGTATAGTCGGAGGCCCGCTTCCCAAGGATGACCCCATGCGCAGCCTGATTTCAGCCGCCTTGCTTGCCCTCTGCCTGTCACCGGCCCTCGCTGCCGAGACCGCGCATTACCACCTGGCCAAGAACTTCGTCCTGGGGGGCGATGGCGGCTGGGACTACCTCAGCTATGACTCCGCAGGCCGGCGCCTCTTCATCTCCCGCGGCACCGAAGTGCAGGTGCTGGACGTGGATACAGGCAAGCTCCTCGGCACCATCCCCGATACCAACGGCGTGCACGGCATCGCGCTGGCGCCTGGGCTAAGCAAGGGTTTCACCACCGACGGCAAGGACGACGCCGTCACGGTGTTCGATCTTAAGACCCTGAAAATGATAGCCAAGGTGAAGATCCCCGGCGACCGGCCCGACGCCATCGCCTACGACCCCAAGTCCCAGCGCGTCTTCACCTTCGACGGCGGCAGCGACGACAGCACCGTGCTCGACGCCAACACCGACAAGGTCGTGGCGACCATCAAGCTCTCGGGCCGCCCCGAGGCCGCGGTGTCCGACGGCCAGGGCCAGGTGTTCGTGAACATCGAGAGCACCAGCGAGCTCACCGACATCGACGCCGCCAAGGCCTCGGTGGTGAAGACCTGGTCCCTCAAGCCCGCCTGCGATTCCCCTTCCGCCATCGCCATGGACCCGGCGCACCGGCGGGTCTTCTCCGGTTGCGACGGCAAGGTCATGGTGGTGAGCGACGCGGATGCGGGTAGGGTAGTGACCACCGCCCCTATCGGCGACGGCGTGGACGCCGGCGACTTCGATCCCGGCCTGGGTCTGGTGTTCATGTCCTGCGGCGAAGGCGTGCTCAGCGTCCTCCACGAGGACAGCCCGGACCATTACAGCAAGCTGGAAGACGCGGCTACCAAGAAGTACGCCCGGACCATGGCCCTCGATCCCAAGAGCCACGATGTCTATCTCGTGACCGCGGACCTCAAGATCGAGCCCGCCCCGGCCGCCGCCACCGGTCATGCCGCGCGTCCCAAGCGCACCATCCTGCCAAACAGCTTCACGGTGCTGGTGATGCACCGGCAATAAGCGCGGGTCTAGAACCGGTAGCGCAGGCCCAGCCGGTATTGGTTCTGGGGCGTGGAGAGATGGCTCATGGCGAAGAGCGCCACCCAGTGGCCGGTGAAGGCGTAGCTCGCCTCGCCGCTGACGAAGTTCGCCGTCCCCGTTTCGCCCAGGTGTTGGCGGCCCAGGAAACCCCTGAACTCTACCGTGCATCCGCAGCGCACGCGTAGGCCCGCATCTACCAGGTAGCCGCCGCCGGAACTGTCCTGGGTACTGCTGGACTCGCACCGGCCCTTCACGGTCACCGTAGGAGCCGGGCAGACAGCGCCCAGCGGCAGAGGCAGGAAGTCGACGATCGATGAGGACTGGTGGGACTGGCCGTGGGCGTAATAGGCGTCCACCAACAGGTCCGCATCCTCGGCCACCGGCCGATGCCAGCCACCGCCCAGCCGGTAGGTCTCGCTGTTGGACGCTTGCGCCACGCATCCGAAAGTCTGGAGTTGGTTGGGGACCGAGACCACCGGTGGACACCCGTTCAGCTCCGATCGGTAGAAGTTGCCCTCCACCGTGAAGTCCGGCGCCACCGCCGCGGAGCCGTCCAGGAACCAGCCGTGGGCGATGAGGCCTTGGCCGGGATACATGTTCAGCATCCCCGCCGACACCCAGTCATAGTCGAAGTCGGCCGCGGCCGCCGGCGCGGCCATCAGGCAAAGGGCCACGGCCATGAGGCCGCGGATCAGAAGCTTGTCCATCTCACCCCCCAAAAGGTACGTCCTTATGGCCCTATCCTGGCACAGACCGGGCCATGACAAACGCCACTAGGCGGCTGTCACCGCCTTCGGGCATCATGCGCGGCATATATAGATAAACCGCCGGTACCGAACCATGAGCGCAGCCACCCCCGCCAAGCCCAAACGTCCCTCGGTCTTCTCCAACCGGGACTTCCTGCTCCTCTTCGGCGGCAGCAGCATCTCCGCCATCGGCGACACCTTCACCCTGGTGGCGCTGCCCTGGCTGGTGCTCAAGATCAGCCACGATCCGGCGGCCGTGGGCCTGGTGGCGCTCCTGCAGGCGCTGCCGCGGGCGCTCTTCATGTTCGTGGGCGGCGCGGTGGTGGACCGCAGTTCCCCGCGGCGCATCCTGCTCATCTCCCGCGCCTGGAACGCCGCCTTCGTCGCGGCGCTGGCGATCCTGGTGGTCACGGGCGCGATCCAGATGTGGGAGGTCTACGTCATCTCGCTCGGCATCGGCCTCTCCACCGCCTTCGTCTATCCGGCCGGCAGCGCCATCCTGCCGCAGCTGGTGCAGAAGGAGCAGTTGCAGGCGGCCAATGGTTCCATCATGGGCATGCGCCAGGTGGCCATGATCGTCGGTCCCATCCTCGCCGGCATCCTCATCGCCGCCGGCTTCAACACCAACCACGACCAGCGCCTCGCGGACGCCGGCGGCATCGGCATGGCCTTCAGCATCGACGCCGTGAGCTTCATCTTCTCGCTCATCTCGCTGTTCATGATCCGCGTCCATAGCGACTTCCATCCGCCCAAGGCGGATGGCCATATCCTCGCGGACGTGTGGAAAGGCCTCACCGGTGTGTGGTCGGACATCCAGTTGCGCGCCTTCATCCTCTACGTCGGCATCGTTTCGCTGTTCGTGGGCGGCCCGGTGCAAGTCGGCCTGCCCGTGCTGGCGGACGAGCGCCTCAACAGCGCCAAGGCCTTCGGCATCCTCATGACCGCCTATGGCCTCGGCATGCTGGCGGGCAACGGCCTCTCCATGCTCGTCACCAAGGCGGCGCGCGGACACCTGGGGCTCATGATCCTCACCCTGGACACGGTGGCCGGGCTCTTGTTCACCGCCTTCGCCGACACCCACGCCACCTGGTATGGCGCCACGCTGCTGTTCATCATCGGCAGCTTCGCCGGCATCGCCCAGGTCGCGCTCATGAGCTGGATCCAGCAGCGCGTGCCGCAGGCCATGATGGGCCGCACCATGAGCGTCTTGTTCTTCACCTTCCTCGGCGTCGGCCCCATCTCGGCGGCCATCGCCGGCGTGCTGCTCAAGTTCATCTCGCTCACCGAGCTCTTCGCCGGCGCCGGCGTGCTCCTGAGCGTCATCGCGCTCTTCTGCATGACGCGACCGTCCCTGCGCAGCATCAGCATGATCAAGCCCGCAAAGGCTTGAGATCCGCCCCGGCTGTCATATTCGCGGCAGCCGGGGCCGCTCCGCTCAAGCGCTAATCCCCTGAATCCATAGCGATTTCCACCGTTTCGCAGGTGTAGGGAATTTCCCACTCGCCTCGGCGGTTTTACCCTGCCATTTGCCCCTTGCCGGGGGTCTCCCACGAGTCCATATTCTCTGCCGGTCCGGACAGGCCGGGATGCCAGTCCGTAACGGCGCGACGCTCAGGAAAGAGGGAGAGCGTTTTGCGTCGGGGACAGCGGATGGATTCGAACAAACTGCTCAAAGTCATGGTGGGTGATCTCAAGATCGGCATGTATGTCGATCGCCTGGATCGCCCCTGGACCGAGACGCGCTTCATGTACCAGGGCTTCTTCATCCAGAGTGAAGAAGTGCTGGAAGAGCTGCGGCGCGTCTGTCGCTTCGTGTTCGTGGACGCGAGCCGCGATGGCGCCGCGCGGACCGCGGCGCGGCCCGCCGCTGCCGGCGAACGCTACCCCGTCACCCAGACCGTCGAGCGCGAGATCGCGCGCGCCAAGGCCATCCATCAGGAGGCCACGGCCGCCGCCAAGACCATCTTCACCCAGATGCTGCAGAGCGGCCGGCTCGACGTGGACCTGGCGCGTGACACCGTGACCCCGATGCTCGAGAGCATGATGCGCAACCCCAATGCGCTCATCTGGCTCAGCCGCATGAAGCAGCACGACTCCTATATCTTCAGCCACGCCCTCAACACCTCCATCTGGGGCCTGGCCTTCGCGCGGCACCTGGGGCTCGACAAGGACGAGATCTATGAGGTGGGCCTGGGCTGCATGCTCTTCGACGTGGGCAAGACCCAGTTGCCCATCACGCTCCTGCTCAAGCCCGGCCCCCTCGACGCAGAGGAGACCAAGCTTGAGCGCAGCCACGTGACCGCGAGCCTGAGCATCCTGCGCGGCATGGATGGCATCACCCCGCGCATCATGGAGCTCGTCAAGCATCATCACGAGCGCTTCGACGGCAGCGGCTACTCGCAAGGGCTCAAGGGCGACGCCATCCCCGTGTTCGCCCGCATCGCCGGCATCGTGGACACCTACGACGCCCTGGTCAGCTTCCGTGCCTATGCGGGTGAGCGCTCGCCCCACGAAGCCATCCGCTACCTCTACAGCCTGCGCGGCACCCTGTTCCAGGCGGAGCTGGTGGAGAAGTTCATGCAGATGGCGGGGGCCTTCCCCACCGGCTCCGTGGTGGAGCTCAACACCGGCGCCGTCGGCGTGGTGCTCGCCCAGAACCAGCAGCGCCTGCGTCCGCGCGTGGCCCTGGTGCTGGACCAGGACAAGCGGCGCCTGGACTCCCCGGCGGTGGTGGACATGATGTTCGACCAGCCGTGGGCTGATTCCAGCCACTACTGGATAGATCGCTGTCTGCAAGATGGAGCGTACGGAGTGCAGCCTAACCAGTTGGGTATCTAGAGGATGCGGCCTACGGCCGCGGACAACATCCTGTTGAAATCCGGTTCCGGCCCCTCCCAGGGGCCGGGTTACTTTTGGCGCGCCAAAAGTAACCAAAAGCGCTCGCCCGGAGCGTGGGGTGCCGAAACGGCACCTTCCCTGCGCTTCTCGCTCGCTACGCAGCTTCACACACGAGGCTTCCCTGCCTCGAGTGTGAAGGCGCCACCGTCCTGGCGGCGCCCTTCGGCTTGGCTTGCTCGCTGCGATGCTCGGCGCGCGCTACGGGGTAAGAGGAAGAGAGTGAGTTCTTCGCAAACCCCTAGAGGCCGCCGAGCACCGTAGCGAACAAGGTCAGCCCGCAGGGACGAAGTCAGGATGACGAGTCCGCGCGAAGGGACAAGGATGTCCCATGAGCGCGGCTCCGCAGTGAGCAAGGAGCGCAGGGGACCGCGAAGCGGCGGCCGATGGGGACGTCCTTTCTTTTCGCCCCTTTTCTTTGGACGAGCAAAGAAAAGGGGCCCGTCTGCGGCGCGGAAGCCGCCCTCTTGAATAATTCCCCACCTATAATCGATGCATGTTAGAAGGAAACAGATTCTTTGGTGCGCATCGTGATGCGCCCGACTCCAGGGACCGGATCTATCAGCCTCCCAAGCTGAAATCCCTTCCCAAATCCGTGGACCTCCGTCCACAGTGTCCCGCCGTCTACGATCAACGGCCCTTACAAAGTTGCACTGCCAATGCCACCGCCGCGGCCGTGGAGTTCGAGCGCATGAAGCTCGGGCTCAAGCCCGAGTTCACGCCCTCCAGGCTCTTCATCTACTACAACGAGAGGAAGCTCCTCGGCACCCAGGACAAGGACGGCGGCGCCCCCTTGCGGGAGGCCATCAAGGTCCTGGCGAAGCAGGGGGACTGCCCCGAGAAGCTCTGGCCTTACGACCCCGCCAAGGTAAACCTGCGACCCCCCGAGTCCTGCTACCGAGAGGCCGTGCGCTATGAAGACATGAGCTATGAGCGCCTGGAGCAGGACCTGGCCCACATGAAAGCCTGTCTGGCCTCAGGCTCCCCCTTCGTCCTCTCCTTCGGCATCTACTCCGGTTCCGAGACCGAGGCCGCCCGCAAGGCCGAGACCTTCCCCATCCCTAAGGCCGGCGAGACCCTGCTCGGCAACCACGCCGTCATGGCCGCAGGTTATGACGATGCCGGCGAGCGCCTGCTCATCCGCAACTCCTACGGGCCCGATTGGGGCATCGCCGGCTACTGCTGGCTGCCCTATGCCTACGCCACGTCCCCCAAGTTCGCGGGGGATTTCTGGACCCTGCGGCTCAAGGCCGAGCGCTAGCGCGGAGCCCAAGGGCTCGCTTAAGATTGATACCCAGTACCAACCCACTCACTCGAGGAGACCGTCATGAGCAAGGGCATGGAACGGAAGAAGGAAGACAAGAAGAAGCCGCAGAAGAGCCTCAAAGAGAAGAGAGCGGAGAAGGCTGCGAAGAGGGCTGCGAGGGGATAAAAGGCCGGAGCGTTTCGAGCATGCCGGTGGCATGCTCGCCGGACTTTCCGAGCAACAGCCCACGAGCAGGGGCGGGCAGCGGAGCCCGCCCGGGGCCCGGGCTCGGAGCAGGACGCGGAGAGCCGGAGTTGGCCGTCGCGGCCAACCGGTTTCTTCGAGGTCTGATTTGAATCCGAAAAGCCGCCCCTCGTGGGCGGCTTTTTCCTAGGGGTCTAAATGGACGAGTACAGCTACCTTTCGGTGTTGATCGCAATCATCTTAGGCCTGGCGATCACTCAAATCCTGCAAGGATTCAGAGGGTGAGCAGCGGCTGTGACCGCCAGGGATGGCGGAAATGCAGGTTTTGCAGGAGCATAAACCTGCCTGACGCCCATGCCGGGAGCATGGGCCGGCCTGCCCGCGTAGCAGGGTCCGCGGCATGCTGCGGACGCCTGTACAGGGAAGTACAGGCTGGGCTTTTTGCGCAGCGGGAAAGCGCAGCAAAATAGGAAGCGGGGAAGGTGGCGGCAGCCACCCAGAATCCCGATATATTTGGTGCGGAAACCTTGCCTTTGCGAGCACGCCTGTAAAGGAGCGCCATGGACGAGTTCAGTTACCTTTCTGTCCTTATCGGTGTAATTCTTGGTTTAGCAATTACGCAAATCTTGCAAGGTTTCCGCGGCTTGCTGCACTTCCGCCACACCGTCACCTTCTATTGGCCCTCCCTGGTCTGGGCCTTCCTCATCTTGCTCATCGCCGTGCAAAGCTGGTGGGCCAGCTTCGGCCTGCGCCATCTCGCCAGCTGGAACTTCCTCGGCTTCGGCGTAGTGCTGCTGGAGAACGCCTGCATCTACATGGTCGCCGCGCTGGCGCTGCCGGACTTCGCCGAAGAGCGGCGCGTGGACCTGAGGCACAGCTACTTCAAGCAGATCCCCTGGTTCTATGGTCTCTTCATCACCGCACTGGTCTTCAGCCTGCTCAAGGACGTGGTGCTGTCAGGGTCCCTGCCCCAGAGCCTCAACCTGTGGTTCCAGCTCTTCTTCATCGGCGGCAGCCTCGCCCTCATCCTCATCCGCAACGAGAGCTTCCACGAGGTCTACACGCTCCTGAGCGCGGCGCTGTTCCTGGCGTATATCGTCACTCTATTCGACTATCTGCACTAGAAGCTGCTGCGCCTCGCGACGCTTCCAGGTCAGCTTGCGCTGACTGACCTAGGCTACGGATGTCATCTCTTGCGCTGCAAACCACTGGTTCGCTATAGGCCTATAAAGGAACATGCTCGCCACCACCGGAAACAGCAGTTGCGGCAGCGCGAACTGCGGCCAGGGGCTCACCCAGGCCGAGAAGGCCGTCATGGCCAGCGCCGTCACCACGTACACATGCCGGGCCCAGCCCTGGCGCATCAGGAAAGCGATGGCGCAGAAGATGTGGACCGTGACACCGGCGCATGCCACCCCCAGCACCACCGAGAAAGGCTCCCGGTAGGTGGACAGGATCGGCTGCATCATGGGCAGGTCATGCAGGGTCCAGCTCGCGAGGCAGCCCATCAACTCGAAGGCGCCGAAGATCAGCAGCAGCCAGGCGATGACGGTGACGGATTCCGGGCGTTGTTGCGACATGAGTCCTCCCGTGCTGCCAAGCTCCCCATCTATATACTATCAACATCGAAGGGCCGTCCGATGCTGACGTTTGTCACCTAATCTTCTTCGGCAAATTTGAAGGACTAAGCCATGCAACAACGCTCTACCTTTGTAACCGTGGTTGGTTGGGTGAGCAGCACTGCTGCGAACGCCTGCGCCGGGAGCGCAGGCCGGCCTGCCCGCTAAACAGGGATGTGAAGCGGGGTAGGTGACGTTTCGTCACCCAGCTTCTTTAGTAATTTTGGAAGGTGTAAATCATGCAACAGCGTTCTACTTTTGTGACTGTTACAGGTTGGGTCTTTGTGGTCCTCTCCGGCCTCGCCGCCCTGCAATTCCTGATGATCCTGTTCACCCCCATGGACAAGCTCCTGGCAGACGCCCAGCTCCAGGCCCAGTTGATGCAGCCCGCCGGCACGCCCCAGTCGGATCCGGCCCTCATGGCCTCCATGCTGCATGGCGTGTTCATCTTCCTGTTCTGCGTCGCCGCCTGGGTACTGCTCTCCGGCATCGGCCTCGTCATGCGCAAGGCCTGGGCGCGCATCTCCTTCATCGTCATCTTAGGCGTAGGCATCTTCTTCAACCTCATCTACGTGCTCATTGGCCTCGCTGGCCGCGGCATGGGCCAGGTGCCGGGCGCCAACCCCGCCATGGCCGGCATGATGCACTCCGTCATGGGCGTCATGGCGGTGATGGGCGCGGTGTTCGCCGTGCTCTTCGCCTTCATCATCTACAAGCTCACGCGCGAGAAGATAAAACAAGAGTTCATGCCGCAAACCAAGTCATAAAAAACCGCCCCTCTCGGGGGCGGTTCGTTTCGGAACTTCTTCGATGCCTTCGGGGATTCAAGGCATTTGATTGGCTTGAGCGCCAAACCAGTCTCGAGCCTTGGGCGTAAACACAAACCACAAAAGCGCGCTGTAGATACTCCCGTCTCGGATTAAGCCGATAATTGTCAGGTGATCCCGAAAATCTTCATAGAAGAACATTAGTAGCACCATGACTAGCATCAGGTACCGCATCCAACCCTGACGCAACAAGAAACCGATGCCGCACGCCATGAGTACCGCTGAGTTGATCGCTCCGAGCACGAAATCCAGTGGCATAGTTGGCGGCATTTTTGCGGCGGCCGCCTGGAACTGAGGAGTGTCTTTCAGCGAATACCAAAGGACGTCGCCCAAGAGTCCCAGGGCTCCCAACAGGATGACCAGGATCCCTACGACTAGTACGGAAGGCGGACGCTGTTTCATGTAGGCCCCCACGACCAGATGGACTGGATGGTAGCACCAAAACTAAACCGCCCTCTCGTGAGGGGCGGTTCGTTTCAAAGCCTATATATCAAACAGCTGAAGGAGACGGCGAGCGATATATCGCGAGCGACTGTGCAGGGGCCCGAAGCACTGCTTCGGGCGGGAATGCAGGGACGCATGACCTGGGCCGCGAGCGAAGCTGGATGCGTAGCGCTGCGGGCACAGGCGGGCCGGCCGGCGGAACATGGAAGTGTAGCCGGAAGCAGTCACCCCCGTTTGCTTTTTCTTGTTCCTCCGATAACCAGCGTTCCAAAAGAAAGCCGCCCCTCTTCCGAGGGGCGGTGCATTCAATTGTAGTAACACTTAGGCGCTGGTTGGCGGAGGAGGAGCCTGATCATCTGGCTGGCCTTCATTGTCATTGGGCTGATTGTTGGCTCCCGGCTCATCGGGCTGTGCCTGGTTCTGCTTCATGGAACGGCGCTCTTCGTGCCGCTGCATCATCCTCTGCTTCATCTCCTCGCATTTCTCTTTGTTTGCTTCACACTTTTCCCGCCGCCGCTCCGCCCACGCTTTAAGTTTCACGCACTTGTCCGCATTGGCGGTACACCACTGGTCGAACTTAGCCGCCTCCGCTGCGCACTTGCTCGGGTCCCGCTCGCAGGGGCCCTGGTGATTGGCGCCGGGGCCGGCACCCGTGGCGGGGGCGGGCGGCGGCGTCGCCGCAAAGGCGGTGCCGGCGAGGGCCAGCAAGGCCGTGAAGATCATCATTCGAAATCTCATGAGCAAACTCCTTTGGGGGTGAAGCTAATACCCATAACGGGGAAGCTTATCTGGGAGTTGACGGGAAGAGGGTAACGAGTTGTAACGGCCAGGACGGTCTAACGTCGTGGGAGGGCACACCTATAGGGATATAGGCGGTAGAGCAACGCAGGAGCAGTTGCCGAGGAGGCCCGGGAACGACGGAACCATTCGCATACAGAGTTATGACTTCGGCGGCTGTTCCGTCGGCTTTGCCTTCTTAAACTTGTTCTTGTCTTTATTCTTATTCTTCCGCTTCCCTGTCCCTGCGGGATTCTCCACGGAACGGTGCTTAACTACCGCGGGCTCCGCTGCTGCGTCGCCGCCACCCACGCGCGTTATATTCAGCGCTCTTCCCGCCACCCGCGTCTTCTTCAGCCCATTGAAGATGTCCGCCGGCATGCCCTCCGGCAGATCCACCGTGCTGTACTCATCGTAGAGCCGGATGCGGCCGATCAACCGGCCCTCGATCCCCGCCTCATTGGCGATGGCCCCCACGATGTTCCCCGGCTTCGCCCCATGGCTCAAACCCACCTCCAGCCGGAAGGTCTCCATGCCTACTTCAGGCTTGCTCTCATCCCGCGACGGGCGGCTTTGGGGTCGCGCGTTAGGGCTCCGATCCCGACCCCCGCGCGGGCTGTCGTAACCCTGGCGCTGGTGCCGTTCCCGCGGCGCATCCCGCACCGGCGTCTCCACTTGGGGCTTCAGCAACAGCGGCGTCGAGCCCTGGGCCAGCTTCGCCAGGGCCGCCGCGATCTCCAGGGCCGGCACGTTGTGGGCCTGTTGGAAGCGCTCGATCAGCTCCTGGAAGAGCTGCAGTTCGCCCGCTGCCAGCGTATCCGTGATCTTCTGGTGGAACTTCGCGATCCGCTTGTCGTTGATGATCTCGGTGCTCGGCAGCTGCATCTGCGTGATCGGCTGGCGCGTCGCCTGCTCGATGGCCCGCAGCATGCGCTGCTCCCGCGGCGCCACGAAGAGGATCGCGTCGCCCACCCGCCCGGCCCGGCCGGTGCGGCCGATGCGGTGCACATAGGCCTCCGTGTCGTAGGGGATGTCGTAGTTCACCACGTGGCTCACCCGTTCCACGTCCAGGCCCCGCGCCGCCACGTCCGTCGCCACCAGGATGTCCAGGCTCCCATCCTTCAGGCGCTGCACCGTCTTCTCGCGGGTCTTCTGCACCACGTCGCCGCTCAAGGCCGCCGCGGCGTAGCCGCGCGCCTCCAGCCGCTCCGCCAGCTCCACCGTCGCCGTCTTGGTGCGCACGAAGATCAGCATCGCGTCGAAAGTCTCGGATTCCAGGATGCGCGTCAGCGCATCCAGCTTGTGGGTCCCGCTCACCAGCCAATAGCGCTGGCGGATGTTCTCCGCCGTGGTGGTGCGGTTCTCGATGCTGATGCTCTCGGGGGCGTTCAGGTACTTCTGCGCGATGCGGCGGATGGCCGGCGGCATGGTGGCCGAGAAGAGCGCGATCTGGTGCTCGGACGGCGTCTGGTCCAGGATCCATTCCACGTCGTCGATGAAGCCCATGCGCAGCATCTCGTCCGCCTCGTCCAGCACCAGGCACTGCAAAGAGACGAGCTGCAGCGTGTTCTTGCGGATGTGATCCATCACCCGGCCCGGGGTGCCCACCACCACGTGCGGCCCGCGCCGGAGCTGCTGCAGCTGGCTGTAGTAATCCTGGCCGCCATAGATAGGCAGCACGTGGAAGCCCTTCATATGGGAAGCATATTTCTGAAAGGCCTCCGCCACCTGGATCGCCAGCTCCCGGGTCGGGGTCAGCACCAGCACCTGGGGCGCGGTGTTCTTGAGATCCAGCTTCGAGAGCAGCGGCAGGGCGAAAGCCGCGGTCTTGCCGGTGCCGGTCTGGGCCTGGCCGATGAGGTCGCGGCCGGCCAATATATGATGGATCGTCCGGGCTTGGATCGGGGAGGGGCTTTCGTAGCCGACGTCAGCGAGGCCCTTCAAGAGGGCTTCGTTTAGACCCAGGTCCTTGAAGGCAGGTTCAGAAGGGGGTCGGGAGGAGGTCATAACCGACAGGGTACGCGTTTCGGAATCCCCTCGCCGTCAAAGGGCTTGCGGCGCCAGTCAGGTCGGGGCCGGGCGAGCAGTGACAGCTGCGAGCGACCGTGCAGGAAAGTGAGCCGCATGCAGCGAACGGGTAGGCAGGAAAGCCTACCCACTGCCCACTGCCCCAAGCGGAGCAGGAAAGCACAGCGCAAGGGCCACGGTGGGCCGGCCTCCGAAACATGGATGCGCAGCCGGGTAGGTGGCGTCAGCCACCCCGTGGTCTGAGAGGGAGTACAGATGAGATCGGCCAATCTACTGTTGCGTTTCGTACTCGAACTAGCGGCTTTGGTCGCCCTCGGATATTGGGGCCTCCATGCCGCGGCGGGTTGGATCGGTATTCTCTTGTGTATCGCCGCGCCGCTGCTTTTCGCGGTGCTGTGGGGGCTGTTCGCGGCCCATAAGGCTAAGTGGCCGCCGCTCGAGCCTTGGAAAGCGGTGGTGGGATTTGTGCTTTTGGAGATTGCGGCCCTGAGCCTGGCGCTGGCGGGGCAGGTAAGATCCTGCGGAGAGTCGACTCCCGGGCTAGTGCAAAGTCGTGCCCGGTGGGCGCTTCGGCGGATACTTCGCCTGCACCTTCTCGATGATCTGCTTCCGGACCTCCCGCCTCACGTACGGATCCGGTTTCGCCGGAACTTTCGGTTTCTTGTTAGCCATGCTGTCTCCCGCATGGATTGTAGCGCCAAACTGATTGAGGCCTCCGTGCAGGCTGCCGTCTAAGACTGAAGATTCCGGGTGGCTGGCACCAAAAGACCGAAGAAGCGGGTTTCCTTCGTCAACTTTCCCACGTTACGTCCCATGTCCCGTGGGCCGATCTAGCCCATGCCGTCCCTGCATGGGCGCTCGCCACAGTGTTGCTCGCTCAACGTAATCCCGCGATCCGCACCCGTTCTTTGACGGGATTGGAAGCCGAAGCCTTGCGACGCGCTGGTTTGCGCAGCCAGGCGACGAAGCTTGAGAACCAGCCCTCTATATTCATAACGGCGGTATTCATGTTCCTCTCCTGTTAGGGGCTCGGCTGCAGCGGCATCCGGCGTTCCAGATCTTTCGATAGACCAAGCCATCCCCTGGCCAGCCGCGTCTTGCGTCGCTCGCGCCGCAGCGGCAGTTCGAGCTGTTGGGCGCCATGCACCAAGGGCGGATAGGCGCGGTAGTAGCGCACCAGGGCCTGCCAAATCGGGAGGAGGAAGTTCGGATCCAGGTCAGTGGCGTTCATGGGCCGCTCCAGGACTGTAACCAGTCATAAATCGTTTACGGGTTACAAGCCTAGATCACGTGGCGTAACTAGTCAAGGGTGTTATACTGGTTACATGAAAGCCTCAGCAAAAGTCACAGCAGCGCCGGGGGTCGTGGCCCTGGATTTCGCCAATGCCGGCGGAAAGCTCGAGAGCTATGGCGATCTCCTGGACTGGTGCCAAGCCCCTGAGGTGGATCTCATCGGCCCCAACAGCCGCCGCAATCTTTCCGCGGGTTCAGACAAGGCCAAGGCCGCGGCCGTGAAAGAGGCCCACGCCTTGAGCGCGACCCTGCGCCTCCTGTTCCAGGCCGCCGCGCGCGGCGAGATGCTGTCGCAGAAAGCCCTGGATCACCTGAACGCCATCGTGCGCGAGACCGCCGCCTGGCGGCGCATCGCCGCCTGCGACGACGGCGGCCGCAAGGTGGACTGCGGCTGGGAGTTCAAGGGCGCGCCGCCCGCGGCGATCCTCGGCCCCATCGTGTGGCGCGCCGTGGAGCTTCTGGAGACCGGCCCCGTGGACCGGGTGAAGGAGTGCGCCTCGGACGACTGTAGATGGTTGTTTTTAGATACCTCTAAGAATCGCTCGCGACAGTGGTGCTCCATGGAGACCTGTGGGAACGTCGCCAAGGTCCGTAGATTCCGTGAACGCAGCAAAATCGCCTAATTATTCAGCACTGTCTTGACGTACTTCTGGCGCGCATAATCTGCGTTCCCCAGTAGCCAATAGCTCCCGTCCCGCATATATCAGTACTGAAGGAGTCCCGCCCATGAAGCGCCCGATCCTTTTGCTCTGCCTGACTCTTGCCCTGTCCTCCCTCGCGGCCCATGCCGCCGACCCCAAGGGCAACCCGCTTGAAAGCAAGCTCGAGTGGCGCAGTGTCGGCCCCTATATCGGCGGCCGCGTGGTGGCGGTGGCGGGCGTGCCCGGCCAGCCGGACCTCTTCTACATGGGCGGCGTGGACGGCGGCGTCTGGAAGAGCACCGATTACGGCGTGAAGTGGACCAACATCACCGACGGCACGCTGCCGGGCACCAGCGACAGCATCGGCGCCATCGCCGTGGCGCCGTCCAACGCCGGCGTGATCTACGTCGGCACCGGCGAGAGCGACATCCGCGGCACCTTCATCACCGGCGACGGCGTGTTCAAGTCCACCGACGCTGGCAAGACCTGGAAGGCGGCCGGTCTCACCGATACCCACACCATCAGCGCCCTCGTGGTGGACCCGAAGGACCCGGACGTGGTGTACGCCTCGTCCATGGGCCATGTGTTCAAGCCGGATCCGGACCGCGGCGTGTTCAAGTCCAAGGACGGCGGCAAGACCTGGAACAAGATCCTGTACGTGGACGACAAGACCGGCGCCATCGATCTCGTCATGGATCCGAAAGACTCCAACACCCTGTATGCCGCCATGTGGCAGGCCCAGCGCACGCCCTGGTCCCTCATCAGCGGCGGGCCGGGCAGCGGTCTCTACAAGAGCACCGACGGCGGCGCTCATTGGCAGAACATCTCCCGCAATCCCGGTCTGCCCTCGGGCCTCCTGGGCCGCATCGGCGTCACCGTCTCCGCGGCCGACCCCAAGGTGGTCTATGCCATCGAGCAGGCCGCGGGCGGCGGCGTGTTCCGTTCCGACGATGCCGGCGCCACCTGGAAGCTCGTCAACGACGAGTGGAAGCTGCGCCAACGCGCCTTCTACTACATGGCCGTCTACGCCGATCCCAAGGACGTGAACACTGTCTACGCCCCGGAAGTGGACGCGCTCTGGGTCTCCCATGACGGCGCCAAGACCTTCACCAAGCTCAACACGCCCCACGGCGATAACCACATCATCTGGATCAATCCGGACGACAACAAGATCCTGCTGGAAGGCAACGACGGCGGCGCCACCGTCTCCACCGACCGGGGCGAGACCTGGAGCAGCGAGATCAACCAGCCCACCGGCCAGTTCTATCACGTGAACCTGGACGGCCGATTCCCGTATCACATCTACGGCGCGCAGCAGGACGAAGGCTCGTTCGAGGGCCCGAGCGCCACCAGCTACGGCGAAGTGCCCACCGAGGCCTGGAACCCGGTGGCCTACGGCGAGAGCACCTTCAGCGTGCCGGAGCCCGGCAAGCCCGGCGTGAACTATGGAAGCGGCTATTACAGCCTGTTCTACAAGTACACGGCGAGCACGGAAGAATCCGAGGACGTGAGCCCCTGGCCGCTCTACCAGGACGGCGACTCCGCCGGCGCACAGCCTTACCGCTGGGCCTGGACCCATCCCATTCTGTTCTCGCCCAACAATCCGAAAGAGATGCTGGTCGGCAGCCAGTACGTGATGAAGAGTCTCGATGCCGGGAAGACCTGGGCCAAGATCAGCCCCGATCTCTCGCGCAACGATCCGGCCACCGAAGCCCCGAGCGGCGGTCCCATCGACCTCGACCAGTCCGGCGCGGAGGTCTATGCCACCGTCTCGGCGCTGGCGGTCTCGCCCCTCTCCGATGAGCTCATCTGGGCGGGTTCCGACGATGGCCTCGTGCACGTCACCATGAATGGCGGCAAGGACTGGAAGGACATCACGCCGCCGAAGCTCCCGCAGACGGCCTATATCAGCTCCATCGAGCCTTCCTCCACCGACAAGGGCACGGCCTACATGACCGTGAGCCGCTACATGTGGGACGACTTCCATCCCTACGTGTTGATGACCCGCGATTACGGCGCCCACTGGAGCGACATCAGCAAGGGCGTGGCGGAGGGCGACTATGCCTTCACGGTGCGTCAGGACCCGCGCGATCCCAAGCTCATGTTCCTGACCACCGCGACCACCGTGTATGTGAGCTTCGATGGCGCCGCCAGCTGGCAGAACCTGTCTCTCAACCTCCCGCAGGTACAGGTGCGGGACGTGCAGGTGGATGCCCGCCAGGGCCAGGTGGTGGTGGCCACCCACGGCCGCGCCTTCTGGGTGCTGGATGACCTGAAGTTCCTGGAGCAGCAGACAGAACCGCTGCCGGCCGGCGACACCAAGCTCTTCGCCCCCGAGACCGCCTGGTCCAGCCACGACTACGGCCAGGCGGACGACGACAACCGCACGCCCAACTCCGGAGACAACCCGGCTTACGGCGCCGTGGTGTACTTCGAGCTTCCCAAGGGCTACGACGGCAAGACGCCGGTGAGCCTCTCGTTCACCAATCTCGGTGGCAAGCTCATCCGCCGCTTCGACCTGCATCTGAAGCCGAAGGATTTCAAGGAGAAGACCGACGACGAGCTGGACGCCATGACGCCGGAACAGCAGAAGGCCTACGGCGAGATGACCCACACCGCCGTGACCCCAGGCATGAACCGCTTCCGCTGGAACCTGAACTATCCGGATGCCACCGAGGTGGAGGGCTATTACCCGGCCGAGGGCGGCGGGGGCCTAAGCGATGAGGTGGACGGCCCCGAGGTGATCCCGGGTCACTACAAGGTGGTCCTGGATTACGGCGGGAAGAGCCAGCAGCAGGAGTTCGAGGTGGCCCTGGACCCGCGCATCGCCACCAGCAAGGAAGATCTGACCGCGCGCCTGGACCTGGCGATGCAGATCCACACCTCCCTGGACACCCTGAACAAGGCCATCAACCAGGCCATGGACATGCGCTCCGCGCTGCAGAAGGGCATCGATGACCACAAGCTGGATGCTGCCAAGGCCGGCCAGGCGGTCCAGGGTCTCAACGACGCCATCGGCCACCTGGTGGAGATGGACATCCATTCCAGCGAGGGCGACCTGCTGCACGCCGTGAAGCTGCGCAGCTATATCGCCTATCTCGGTTCGGAAGTGGAGTCCGCCTACCAGCGTCCCGACGCGGCGCAGTACGCGCTCTTCAAGGAGCTGGACACCGACGCCAAGCTGGGCGAGCAGAGCCTGCAGCAGGCCATCGCCGCCGGCCACGCCCTGGCGCCCTAGACTCAAGCGTTAGCCCACGAAAAAAAGGCCGCTCCCTTGAGCGGGTCCACGGCATGCCGTGGACGGCCATGCAGGAAAGTGAGCCGCATGCGGCGAACGGGTAGGCAGGGAGCCTACCCACTGCCCCAAGCGGAGCAGGAAAGCCCAGCGTAGGGGCCAGGCTAGGCCGGCCTCCGGAGCATGGACGCGAAGGAGGGGAGGTGGCGCAGCCACCCCGTCTTGGCTTAGGCCTTTGCGGGAGCCTTAAATCCGTCGAGCAAACTGCTTAAGCTCATCCTCACCGCATCCTTGACGGGCATCGGCACGGCTTCGATGCTGCCTTCCTGGGCGCATTCCACCCGGCCGGTGATCACCAGCGAGGCGAGGCCGTGCACGTGGGCCCAGACGGTGAAGCCGTCCATCGCCACGTCGCCGCGGCGCATTAGGCCTTCGTCCTGCATGCGCATCAAGAGGTCCAGCAGCACGCCGCGGGTGTAGTCGCCCGCTTCCTTGAGTTCCGGATAGACGAAGCGCTGGGGCGGGAGCTCGGGGCTGGCGAACATGAGGTCATAGAGCGCCGGGTTCTCGCAGCCGAACTGCACGTAGGCCTGGCCCATGTCCAGGAATTGGGTGCTGAGGTCCTTGCCGCTCTTCACCGTGGGTTCCAGCGCCGCCCGCAGCTTCTGGAAACCGGCGATGGCCACCGCAACCATCAGCGCGCCCTTGTCGGCGAAGTGGGAGTAGAGCGCCGGCGCGCTCACGCCCACGCGAGAGGCGAGGTCGCGCAGGCTGAAGTCGAAGGACTGGCCTTCCTCCATGAGGTCCACTGCACCCTCGACCAGCGCGTTGCGCAGGTCGCCGTGGTGGTAGGCCTTCTTCACCAGGCGTTTCACGGGGCAGCCTTTCATCGTTTTCGTCGCCATCTCCGCATCTTATAGGTAGTGCTCATCCATCGCTCCGGCAGGGCTGCGGACGAGGGGATAAAAAATTTATCGGATTAATCTTGACGCCGTTAAGTTCATGGGAGCACACTCTACGCCCCGAACTTAACGCTGTCAAGATTCAGGAGCCTGCCATGACCCTCCGCACCCTCCCGCTGCTGTTCGCGCTGGCCTCCAGCACCCTGTCCCTGGCCGGCTGCGGCCACGGGGTCAAAGACCAGGTCCAGTTCAAGCCGGTGATCGCCGAGCGCCTGGCGCCCACTGACACCACCGACCGGGACCGCTACAGCGGCGACGTGCATGCCCGCGACGAGTCCGATCTGGGCTTCCGGGTGCCGGGCAAGATCGTGCAGCGTGCCGTGAACCTGGGCGACAGCGTCAAAGCCGGACAGCTCCTGGCCCGGCTGGACGAGGCGGACGCGGCCCTCAACAAGGACGCCGCGGCGGCGGCCCTCACCGCAGCCAAGAGCAGTTACGAGACCGCCCAGCGGGAGCTCGACCGCTACGCCGCCCTGGTCAAGACCGGCGTGGTGAGCCGCTCGTCCTTCGAGCACCAGCAGGATCTCTTCACCACCGCTCAAGCCAACTACCAGCAAGCCCAGCGCGCCTTCGATCTGCGCGGCAACCAGCTCGCCTACACGGAACTGCGCGCCGACCACGACGGCACCGTGACCTCGGTGCAGGCGGACGCGGGGCAGGTGGTGGCCGCCGGTCAGACCGTCATGAGTCTCGCCTGGTCTTCGGGCCGCGAGGTGTACATCGACGTCCCAGAGAACCGCATCGGGGAGTTCAGCGGCGCCAAGGACATCCACGTGAGCCTCTGGGGCAACCAGGGCAAGGACTATCTCGGCAGTGTGCGTGAGCGTTCCGCCTCCGCGGATCCCGCGACCCGCACCTTCCTGGTCAAGATCGCCATCCACAACCCGGGCCCCGAGGTGAAGCTCGGCATGACCGCGGCAGTGGACGTGGCCGACGCCGTGGACCCGCAGGAACTCCTGATCCCCATGAGCGCGCTCTACCACAAGGACCAGGCCACCGCCGTGTGGGTGGTGGATCCCAAGACCTCGCAGCTCAAGCTCAAGCCCGTGCAGATCGAGCGCTACACCGACGCCGGCGTGGTGATCGGCGCAGGGTTAGAGCCCGGCGACACCGTGGTCCTGAAGGGCGTAAACGAGCTTTATGAGCAGGAGCCGGTGGCCCCTGCCATTAACAACGAGCCGACTGCGTCGGCGCCTATGACCGAGCCGACTGCGTCGGCTCTTGGCGCCTCCGCCCCGGGTACCGGCCTGTGATCCCCCCGACTATAAAGGGAGGGTTCAACCTTTCGGAGTGGGCGCTCAAGCACAGGAGCCTGGTGCTCTACGCCATGATCGTCACGGCGCTCCTGGGGCTATACGGTTACAAGCAGCTCGGCCAGTCGGAAGACCCGCCCTTCACCTTCAAGGTGATGGTGATCCAGACCCTCTGGCCCGGTGCCACCGCCGACCAGGTGCAGCGCGAGGTCACGGACCGCATCGAGCGCAAGCTGCAGGAGACCCCGGACGTGGACTTCCTGCAGAGCTACTCCAAGCCCGGCGAGTCCATGATCTTCTTCAACATCAAGGATTCGGCGCCGGCTTCCGCGGTGCCCGGCACCTGGTACCAGGTGCGCAAGAAGGTGGGCGATATCGCGGGGCAGCTGCCCCAGGGCGTCATCGGCCCGACTTTCAACGACGAGTTCGGCGACGTCTACACCAACGTCTACGCCCTGGAGGGCGACGGCTACAGCGACGCGGAGCTGAAGGACTACGCAGACAAGCTCCGGGAAGAGCTGTTGCGGGTGCCGGACGTGGCCAAGGTGGATTACTTCGGCGAGCAGCCCCAGGTGATCCACGTGGAGATCTCCAACCGCAAGCTCGCGACGTTGGGATTAAGCCCTAAAGATATCGTCGCGGTGCTGCAGGCCCAGAACGCGGTGCTGCCGGCCGGCGCCTTCGACGTGGCCGGCGAGCATGTGACGGTCCGCGGCAGCGGCCAGTTCCATTCCGTGGCGAGCCTGGAGCAGGTGACTTTCCGCGCCGGCGGGCGCCTCCTGCGCCTGGGCGATGTGGCCCACATCAGCCTGGGTTACCAGGACCCGCCTGCCCAACAGATGCGCCTCGGCGGGTATTCGGTGCTCGGCATCGGCGTCACCATGGCAGCCGGCGGCAACGTCATCGAGCTCGGCAAGCGCCTGAAGCCCGCCGTGGCCTCGCTGCAGCAGCGTCTGCCGGCGGGCCTCACCCTGCACACCGTCACCGACGGCGGTCTCGCGGTGCAGCGCTCCGTGGGCGAGTTCCAGGAAGCGGTGGGCGAGGCCATCCTGATCGTGCTTGCGGTCAGCTTGCTCAGCCTGGGTCTGCGCACCGGTACCGTGGTGGTGATCTCCATCCCGCTGGTGCTGGCCGCCACCGCCTTCTTCATGTGGGTGTTCCACATCGGTCTGCACAAGGTGTCGCTCGGCACCCTGATCCTGGCCTTAGGGCTGCTGGTGGACGACGCCATCATCGCCGTGGAGATGATGTCCGTGAAGCTGGAGCAGGGGTTCGACCGCACCAACGCCGCCGCCTTCGCCTACACCAGCACCGCCTTCCCCATGCTGAGCGGCACGCTCATCACCGTGGCGGGCTTCCTGCCCATCGCGCTCGCCAAGTCCGGCGTGGGTGAATACACCCGTTCCATCTTCCAGGTCTCCGCCATCGCGCTGCTGGTCTCCTGGGTGGCGGCGGTGGTGGTGATCCCTTACCTCGGTTACCGGCTCCTGCCGGAAGCCCATCAACATAAGCCCAATCCATTACTCACCTGGGTTAAGGCCCGCGACGTACAGGGACGTACTGATGCCGCGGGAGGCAGGATGCCGGGAGCGGCGTGGCGCCGTTTGGTCGTCAGTATCCTTAGCAAATTCGACCCCGGTCCGCGCCGGGACGAGAACGACGTCTATTCCACTCCGTTCTACGCCCGTTTCCGTGCGCTCATCAACTGGTGCGTGGCGCACCGCGGCCGGGTGCTGGGCGCCGCCGTCGGGCTGTTTGTATTGGCTGTCATAGGGTTTGCGTTCATCCCCCAGCAGTTCTTCCCGGCTTCAGACCGGCCCGAGCTCCTGGTGGACCTGCGCCTGCCGGAAGGCGGCTCCTATGCCGCGAGCCTTGAGCAGACTGAGCGCATGGAGAAATTCCTCGCCCTGCAGCCCGGCATCGAGAACTACGTGAGCTACGCGGGCGCGGGCTCGCCGCGCTTCTACCTCAACCTCGACCAGCAGCTGCCGCAGCGCAACTTCGCCCAGTTCGTGGTCACCGCGAAGTCGGTGAAGGATCGCGATGCGCTCTTCGACACCATCACCGCGGAGCTGGCCAAGGACTTCCCGGACCTGCAGGGCCGGGTGTCGCGGCTGGAGAATGGCCCGCCGGTGGGCTTCCCGGTGCAGTTCCGCGTCTCCGGCGACGACATCGCCAAGGTGCGCGGCATCGCCGCCCAGGTGGCGGACGTGATGCGCGCCGATCCCCGCACCACCGGCACCCAGTTCGACTGGGATGGGCCCAACAGCAAGTCGGTCCACCTGGAGGTGGACCAGGAGAAGGCGCGGCTCTTGGGCGTGGGCAGCGACGACCTCGCCGCCTTCCTCAACATGTCCCTCACGGGCTATACCGCCACCTATTACCGGGAGGGGGACAAGCTCATCGCCGTGGACCTGCGCGCCCCGGCCGCGGAGCGGGCGGACCTCGGCAACCTGCAGAACCTGATGGTGCCCACCGCCGCCGGCAAGTCCGTGCCATTGGCCCAGCTCGCCAAGCCCGTCTATGGGCTGGAGTACGGCGTGATCTGGGAACGGGACCGGCAGCCCACCATCACCGTGCGCGCCGATACCCTCGGCAATGCCCAGGGCATCGACGTCACCAACGACATAGACAAGAAGCTGGCCTCGATCCGCGCCGCGCTCCCCATCGGTTACCGGATCGAAGTGGGCGGCGCCGTGGAGAACAGCGCCAAGGCCCAGGCCTCCATCAACGTGCAGATGCCGGTGATGCTGTTCGTGGTGTTCACGCTGCTCATGATCCAGCTGCAGAGCTTCTCCCGCAGCTTCATGGTGATGCTGACCGCCCCCTTGGGACTCATCGGGGTGAGCGGCGCGCTCCTGCTGTTCCACAAGCCCTTCGGCTTCATGGCCATGCTCGGCACTATCGCCATGCTCGGCATCATCATGCGCAACTCCGTGATCCTCATGGACCAGATAGATCACGACATCCGCGACGGGCACCGCCCCTTCGAGGCCATTGTCGGCGCCACGGTGCGCCGCTTCCGGCCCATCAGCCTCACCGCCGCGGCGGCGGTGCTGGCGCTCATCCCGCTGCTGCAGAGCGACCTCTTCAGCCCCATGGCGGCGGCGCTCATGGGCGGCATCACCGTGGCCACGGTGCTGACGCTGTTCTTCCTGCCGGCGCTCTACGCCGCCTGGTTCAAGGTCGCGGCCGAGCCGATGGCGGCACCGGAATACCCGGGTCCGCAGCCGGTCTCTGCCTGAACTTAAGAGCATAAAAAGGCCGCCCGGGTTGCCCCGGGCGGCTTCAATCTACGGCGACACGAGAAGGGGAGGGGCTATCCTCTCTGCATGCTCTATGCTTTAGTGACCTCCATGAAGTCTGTGTCACAAAAGATTCATACAACCCCACCCCCCTCCCCGGGGGGATTGTGCAGCGGCTCGATAGAAGTTAGTGCCCGATGCTGACGGAGAGATTCGATAGAGCCCTCACTTACGCCGCCATCGCGCATCGCGAACAGCGGCGCAAGGGTTCCGACACGCCCTACGTGGCGCATCTGCTCTCGGTCTGTTCCCTGGTGCTGGAGCATGGCGGCGACGAGGACCAGGCCATCGCCGCGCTCCTGCACGACGTCGTCGAGGACCAGGGCGGCAAGCCCCGGCTCGCGGAGGTGAAGGCGCAGTTCGGTGAGCGGGTCGCCGCCATCGTCGCCGCCTGTTCCGATACGGACGTGGTGCCGAAGCCCCCCTGGAAGGCCCGCAAGCTCGCTTATATAGAAGCGCTGCACCGCCATGGTCCGGACAGCTGGCTCGTGTCCTGCGCCGACAAGGTCCACAACGCCGATTCCATCCTGCGGGACCATCGCATCCTGGGGGAGGCCATCTGGGACCGGTTCACTGGCGGGAAGGCGGGCACCCTCTGGTACTACCGCAGCCTGGCCGATGAGTTCCTGCGCCTCATGCCCGGTCCCCTGGCCCGGACCCTCGATGACGTGGTGTCTCGGCTGGAAGCGGAAGCAGGGGGTGAGCGGCGATAGCCGCTCACCCGAGGTATAGTTAAGGGATTACCGTTTCTCTACACGGGGTTTGGGTATGCGTAAAGGCTCCATCTCTATCGTCATCGCCCTGTTCTATACGGGTCTTGCTGCGGCGGCATCCGCGCCAGCTCCTGCTCCCGCGCCCACTGCGGCGCCGGTCAACGCCACCCAGGCGCAGGCCGAAGCGGCCAAGGCCCAGAACGAGAACGCGATCATCAGCCAGGTGCAGACGGCCCAGTCCGCCAAGGATTGGCCGAAGGCGGATTCCCTGCTGACCCAACTCACCGCCATGGACCCGGGCAACTGGCAGTACCAGCAGGCCTTGGGTGACGTGCGTCTCAACGAGGGCAAGTACGCGGAAGCGGCCCAAGCTTATGCGGGTGCACTGGCGGTGGCGGCCAAGGCCGAAGTGACGCCGGCGCTCCATCAGGCCATGGCGGCCATGTATTCCAACCAGGGCAATGCCTACCAGAAGCTGAAGAAGGACGACCAGGCCTTCAAGGCCTACACCCAAGCGGCGCAGCTCTCGGATGGAGCCGCTGCCGCCACCGCCTGGTCCAACGCCTGCGTGGAGGGTTTCAACGCCAGCCAGCAGAAGGAGGCGATGGAAGCCTGCAACAAGGCCATCGCCGCGGATCCCACCAAGGCCAACGCCTGGTTCATCAAGGGTTCGATCCTAATGGGCGATTCCGACGAGGACGCCAACGGCAAACCGCTGCCGCCTCCGGGCACCGTGGAGGCCTTCAAGAAGTATCTGTCGCTGGAGCCTCACGGTCCCCACGCCGGGGAAGCGCAGCAGATGCTGGATTATCTGAGCGGCAAATCACCCTGAGCCGCAAGGCTTAAGGCGATAAACCCTGTCGAGTCAGCTACTTGCAAATAAGTAGCTTACTTAACATATCAGGCGTAGGATTTTTGGACGAGCCATGAGGGGGTTCCGTCCAAGACTCACAGGGGAGTCGCCACGATGCCTGCACCGCAAGAAGCCCAGCCGTCCAAGACGACGGCTATGGGCGCGTACACGCCGTCCTTCTATGTCCGCTCGCTGAGCGGATTCCGCAGTTGGTTGTCCCAGCGCGCGTTCAGTCTCGCGCCGCCCGAAGCCAAGAGCGAAGCACCCGCGGCATTGAGGGATGCCGCGCTGCAGTTCAGCTCGCGGGTGTGGGACATCGCCCAGGCGCAGGCGCAGGAGCGTCTCGCCGCCGAGCGCGCCTCGGTGAACGAGCGCGTGAACGAGGCCAACGGCAAGGTGGCCGCCGCAGTCCTGGCGCGGGGTCGCGCCGAGAATCATGCCTCGCAGCTGGAGAAGAAGCTCAGCACCGCTGACCGCAGCCGCCAGGACCTGGAGAAGGACCTGTCTGCCGCGGAGGCGCGCGGCCGATCGCAACGCACTGAAGCCGACGCCCTGCAGAAGAAGCTGCAGACCGAGAACGAGATGCTCTTCAAGGATCGGGCGGACCTGGAGCGCCGGCTTGAGGAAGCGGAATCCCGCGAGGCGGAGCTACAGAAAGAGATCGTGGCTCTGCGCGCCGAGATCGACTCGCTGGAGAGCGAGGCGGAGAAGCACGAGGAGACCCAGAAGCAGCACCTGGAGAAAGCGAAGCAGCACTATGCCTCGCTGGAAAGCCGGCTGGCCTCGCTCCTGGAAGAGCACAAGTCCGCACGCCAGGGCCTGGAGAAGGGCAGCCGCAGGTGAGCAGCGATAGCTGCGAACGCCTGTGCAGGGATAGCACAGGCAGTCCCGGCCGGCGTAGCGGGATGCGTAGCCGGGAAGGTGGCGAAGCCACCCCGTTTTTAGTGTATTGATCGAAGGCCGCCCAGAGCGGCCTTCTTCATTCTGGAGGAGGCCCCGCGTTGCCGAGATAGCGCAGCCCCACGCTGAGCGCTCCCAGGAGCAACATCCCGACGATCCATCCGAGCTTGGATAGCGACATCGCTCCCAGGAAGAAGAACACCAGGGTCACCACCGCGAGCACGGCCAATATCCCCAGCATGACCAGGGCCCAAGTCTCAGGCGTGGGCGGGTGTCGGGAGGTCATGCGTCATCGTCCCAAAAAGAGGGGGCACCTTGCGGTGCCCCCGATTCTGGCATGGCTCTCCTGATCAATAGAAGGGATAGCCGTTGAGGGTCGCCAGGTTGTTGAACAGGCCGTTCGGATCCGTCCCCAGGATCGAATAGGCCTTGCCGCCGACCGGATCGATCTCGATGGGCTCGCTGCCGGTGCCTTCCTGGAAGTAGCCGACGCTCGCCGGCTGCCAGCCGAAGGCCAGCGCACCGCAGGCATCGGAGGGCACGCCGCTGATGTTGGTGCCGGCGAAGCTGCTCGTGTTCACCGCCGTCAGGGTGCCGCCGGTGCAGGGCGTGGCGTTGGCGAAGTACACGTACACCACGTCGCGCTGTATGCCCGGTCCATAACTGACGGTGAACCCGCCCCAGATGTCGTCACCGAAACGGGCGCCCACGTAGTCCTGCAGCTGGTTGCCGTTGCCGTCCGCCACGATGACCGCGGTGTTGGGGGTAGGGTTGCTGAAGAACCCGACCTGGATCCAGAAGTGGCCCTCGGCGGTATAGCGGATCTGCGTGAAGCCGTTGACGCCGCTGTCCGACAGCACGTTCGGTGCCTGGTTCGAAGGGCCGGCCTCGTTGATGCCCAGCACGCGGGTCTCGCCGGAGACGGCATCGGTCTCGTTCAGGCCGACGTAGCTGCCGGAGACGGCGTCGCCGCCGGGACCGCCGCACTTGGTGCCGCTGGCGTCGTTGTAAATGAGCGTCGCGGCGCCGCCACCGATGGAGGTGGTATACACGGCATAGCCGGCGGCGGTGGTCTCAGCGAAGCTCACGATGCCGTTGCTGGGATCCAGCATGGAGCCGCCGGCGCCGCCGATGGCCATGCAGGGCGCGGTGTCCGGATTACTGAAGGTCCCCACCACGCTAGAACCGGTCATGGACACGTGATACACGGCGTTGGTGCGGGTGGTGCCGTTGTCACTAGTGGAAGACAGCACGATGTTGCCGTCCTGCCGTGCCAGCACGCCGGGTGCAGGGCCGGTGGGCGGGCCCACCAGCAGCGTGCTGCGGCCGGTGAAGTTGGCCTTGTAGGCGTCCACTTCGTTGCCGCTCCACACCACCCAGCGCACGAAGCTGCCGTCGGTCGGGTCGGTGAAGGCGCCGATGACCTGCCAGTTGGCGGGCTCCAGGGTCGGCGCCACGGTGTTGTCGGCACTGGCCGGGATCAGCCAGGTCTGGGTGCCGATGCCGGAGGCACAGGCATTGGGGGAACCCACCGGTTCCACCACCGCCTGCACATAGGCCTTGGCCGCGGCATAGGGGCGCTCATCGAGGGCATTCAGGCTGCACAGCTCGCCGTAGCTGCCGTTGCTGAACTGCGCCACCGGCTGGATGGTCTTCAGGTTCACCTTGTAGAGATGGCCATGGGTGCCGTACACGAGCAGCTGCGGCACCACGCCGCTGGCGAGGTGCGATACCGGATCCAGGGTCCAGTCGTCCAGGATCGCCACAGTGGCGCCGATGCTCTGGCTGCCGTCCAGCACCTGGTTGGTGATCTGGTAGGGCGGATCGCCGAGGTTGGACGTGTCGGCCAGCCATACGCCCTGGTTGCCGCCGCTGTTCATGGTCTCAGTGAACGGTATGTACGAATGCGCAGCTTGGGCGGCGGTGGCACCGAGTGCCAGTCCCGCCGCCAGCAGCGCGCGTTGGGTTAAGCGGATGGATATGCGCATGGAAAGACTCCCTGTTTGGTTGCAATGATGTGTGACCGGAGGAGGGCCAGACGCGTGCACCGACATGCATCGCCACCCTGGCGACCTATGCGCGTCCGGCAAATCCCCCCGAGTTCCCGCGTGGATCTTCGTTGTTGTTTTCCGTCGGGGTAAAACTAGCAAAGGGCGATGAAGTTACAAGGAAAGGACCATGACGCCGCATGTCATCGATGCGATGCACCGGTTGTAGGCATGCGCGTACATGGGATATGGAAAACGGCGCTGCACGCATGCCGTGACGCGGAACGGCGGGAATAGAGCGCGAAGACGCCTGATGGACGTGTCGCGGCGCGCTATGTAACGTTATGTAATCAGGTAAACGTCCGGCGTGACAGGGCGTTCCATACTGTGTGACCGCATCCAGTTGCGGTGAGGAGCGAAAATGAAGTCCGGCGCCAAGTCCCGTCTCTCGGCCCTGCTGCTCTGTGGCGGTCTCGCCGTGAGCGCGGCGGCTTCGGCTTCACATGATCATTTCAGGAACGTCGCACCGGCCGCGGGCCATGCCGCGCAGGGCGCCGCTCACGCTCCGGCTCCCGTGCGTGGCCCGATGCCGCACGGCGGCGGCTACTGGCGGGGTATCCCGCCCGCAGCTCCGCATGGCGCGTATTTCGCTGCCGGGAGACCGGGGCATTACTTCCACGACTGGGGCCACGGCGACATCCGCTATTTCCATGACCGCGATTTCTACGCCTGGCACGGCGGCTATTGGCACCACGCCTGGTATGGCGGCCGTTTCGGCTGGTGGTGGGTGGTGTCCGGCGTATGGTTCTTCTATCCGGTGCCGGTATATCCGTATCCGGATCCCTACGTGCCGTCGAGTTTCGTGGCGCCGCCGCCTCCGGATGACGCGCCGCCACCGGTCACCGACCAGTTCTGGTATTTCTGCCCGGCGTCGAATGCCTACTATCCGTACGTGCCGGCCTGCCCGACCGGTTGGCAACAGGTGCCCGCCAACTCCAACCCGGAACCGCAGCAGCCTGCGGAGCCGCCACCTCCAGGCGGCTGATCACACAAATAAGAAGCCGCTCACGGGAGCGGCTTCTTCTTATCCGATTCAAATCATGGTCAGCTGAATAGTTTTTTCCAGGCACTCAAGTCCCGGCTCTGGCCTTCGCCGCTGTCGATCTCGATGCCCAAGAGGAAGGTCTTGTCCTGGCTCACTGGAGCGCTCCACCGGGTCTCTCCCCGCAGGTGGAAGGAATCCTTGTGGCCGGGCACGTGGATCACGATGTCGATGCGTTCGCCCGCATCCAGCGCCTGCTTGAGTTTGAGCTGCAGGCCGGCGGCGGAGATGTCCACCGTGGTGCAATACAGGGTCGCGGGCGCAGGATCGCTCACCGCCTGGCGGTGGATCACCGCGCGGTCGCGGAGCGGTTTGCGCTCGTGTCTGCGGCGTTCGTCCGCCATCACATCACGTCCTGTGTCCCCAAGAATCCGCCATCGTCGTGGCGGTTGCCTCTAAGCTAACCCTTAGTCCCGGGCCGCCACAAGCGATACGTGATAAACCCGACAAACGCCGCGGAATCCCGGCCAGGCGCGGGGCTTCCCGGACCCTGACACTGGTATCATCAGGCACCCTTCCGCGGAGCCATCATTTCGTGTGGAAATGGTTAAAGGGCCCTCAGCCTCCTGAGCCCGGCGTCCAGCGCAGCGAATCGGCGGACACCACGCTCATGCGCCGCGCGCTCGCCGCCGGCCTCAATACCATCACAGGACACCGCCGCGGGCGCGTGTTGCATGCCTACGTGCAGTCGCAGAGCTCGAGCGCGGCAGGCACGCGTGCCATGGTGGCGAGCGGCGTGCCGGTGGACGCGGTGAACCACGACGCCGACACCGCGCTCCTGATCGCCGTGCGCAAGGGCCGCGAGCCCATCGCGCGGGTGCTGCTGGAGCTGGGTTCGAACGTGAACCACCAGAACCGCGCGCGCCGCACCGCGCTGCACGAGGCGGCTCAGCAGGGCTCCATCGCCCTGGTGCGCCTGTTGCTCACCTACCGCGCGCGCCTGGACCTGCAGGACGTGAACGGCAACACCCCGCTGCACCTGGCCGCGGGCCGCACCAACACCGACGTCACCGAGTTCCTGATCCGCGCCGGCGCCCGGCCGGACACCGCCAACCGGGCAGGGCAGACTTCCTTCGCCATCGCCCATGAACCCTTGCAGCGCCAGATGACCACCTGGTGGCTGGAGACCAGCACCCGCCTGCCGCCGCGCCGTTAGATCGCGGTGCAGGAGGCACCGCTCGCGAACCAGGCACCGCGGGTGCTTGGTTCGGCGGAGGCGAGTCCGGACATGCGCCGGACCCGCCGGGAGCAAAAGTCCAAGGATGGACTTTTGCGATTCAAATTCAGCGTTCCAGCAGCATCAGGTCCGATTCGTCCGAGACCACCTCGGCGATGAGGATGCGGCCGTCAGGCGTGAACCCGAGGCCGGACTTGTAGCTCAGCATGGGCAGCGAGGTCACTTTCTGGCCGTCGCCGCCCGGGGTATAGCTGTGACTCGCGAGGTTCGCGGGTCCACGCGCGGGGCGCTGCACGTACCAGATGCGATCCTTCGCCAGCACCCAGTTGCTGCAGTCCTCGGGCTCCAGGTCCGGCACGACGAGCTCGGGCTTGCCGCCGGGCTTCTGGCGCCAGATGCCCTCGGCCGTCTCCCGCGAGAAATACACGTAGCCATCGGCGCCCGGCTGGCTGTAGTAGGCATCCTCGAAGGTCACCTGCTCGGCCTGGGCCTCGCCGCCCGCGGCGGGTATGCGCCAGATCTGCCAGCTGCCGCTGCGGCGCGAGGTGAAGTAGATCCACTTGCCGTCCGGCGAGAAGTGCGCGAAGCGGTCCTCGGCGGGCGCAGTGGTGAGGCGTCTCACGCTGCCGCCCTGGGCATCCACCTCATAGATGTCGAAGTTGCCATCCACCGCCGGCGAATCGAACACGATGTGCTGGCTGTCGGGCGACCAGGCGGGACCGCTGGTGTAGGGGCCGTCGAAGGCGGTGAGCTTGAGGGCGTCGTCGCCCTTGCGGTCCGACACCCAGATCTCGAAGCTGCCGCTGCGGTCCGAGGCGAAGGCCATGTGCTTGCCGTCCGGCGAGGCGGTCGGATTCCAGTTCATGCGGGTAGTCGCTGTAACCTGCTGAGCCTCGGCGCTGGGCCTCGCCGGATCGAAGCTGAAGAGGTTGGTGTAGCCGGTCCATTCCTCGTAGGCCAGGAGCTTGCCATCGCGGCTCAAGGTGGGCATGTAGTCGCCGTGGCCGGCCTGGCCGATGCGCTCCACGGGGCCGCCGTCCACGTCCACCCGCCACAGGCCGAAGGGCCCGGCGCGGTTGGAGGAGAACACCAGGTGCCGGCTGTCCGGTTCCCAGCTGATGCCCTCCACCTTGAGGTTGTCGAAGGTGAGGCGCTTGGGTTGTCCGCCGCTCACAGGCACCACGTATACGTTCGCCACGCCCGAGGCGTGCCAGCGCACGAAGGCGAGCTCAGTGCCGTCCGGCGAGAAGGCGGGATCGGTGTCCTGCTGGTCCGTCGGCGGCACCTCGGTCACGTGGTGGACGCTGCCGTCGGCGAGCGTCAGGAAGTCGATGCCGCGGGAGCCCGGCGCCTTCATGGCCAGCGTGGCGCCGTCCGGTGACCAGGCCATGCTGTCGCCGTCGTACTTGTCGCAGTCCGCGAGCTTGCGCGAGGGACCGCCCAGGGGCGAGACCGCGAGCAGCGAGCAGGTCATGTCGTCGATGTCGGCGTAGGCGATCTGGCTGCCGTCCGGGGACCAATGGGGTTGGTGCTCATGGCCGCGGCCGTCGGTGATCTGCAGCAGGGTCTCGGAGGAGAGGGCGCGCACGTAGATGTGGTATTGCGGCGTGGCGCTGCCCGGGTCCTTCAGCCAGACGAAGGCCACGTGGCTGCCATCCGGCGAGAAGCTGGGGTCCGTCTCCTTGCCTTCCATGGTGGTGAGGGGCACCACGTCGGCCTCGGGGTCGGTGGTCACCACCTTGCCCGGATCCGGGTGCCGGCCGCGGACCAGGAAGACGATCAGGCTCGCCATGCTGATCACCACCAGGGTCACCAACCAGCCCCGGTAGGACAGGCGCCTCGCCGGGGACGGCGCGGCCGGCACCGTGGCCCCTTCCGGCTGCAGCAGCCGGTAGCCGGTCTTGGGGATAGTCTCGATCTGCGCGTCGCATTGCAGCTCGTCGGCGATGCATTTGCGCAGCTTGGAAACGGTGCGGTTGAGGGCGTCCTCGGTCACGAACTCGTGGCCCCAGACCCGCTGCATGAGCGTATCGCGGGTCACGGGCTGCCCCTGGGCTTCCAGCAGGCAGGCCAGCACCTGCATCACCCGTGGTTCCAGGCGCAGTTCCCGTCCGTCGCGGACCAGACGGTTCAAGGCCGGCTGCACCTGCCAGTGGCAGAGGCGGTATTCCTGATCGGTGTCGTTCATGACGTCGGTCTTGAGACGCGCCACAAGGTTTCCCCGGAGCCCCAATGATGCCTGTGGACAGCGCAGGCGGATGAAGGTGCGGCCGAAAGTCAGCCTTTAGTCAGGAAAGGTCCGGCCTTCTTCAGGCGGTCCGCACAGCCCGGCTTCCATAGTACCGCGGACCGACAACGGAGACATCCGCAATGAGCCGCCTGGCCGTGTTCCTGATCTGCCCGCTCTTGGGACATACCACACCCGCCGCCGCGCAAGCGCCGGTGGTGAACCACAGCACCATCGCCTTCACTTTGCAGGAGAAGGACCTGCTGCCGGAGAACCTGGCCTACGACCCCCAGTCCGGGGACTTCTTCGTGGGCAGCACCCGCAAGGGCAAGATCCTGCGCGTATCGCCCGGCTGTCACGAGCAGGACTTCGTGGCGGCCCGCGCCGAGGGCCTGTGGCAGGTGATCGGCATGAAGGCCGATGCCCGGCGCCGGGTGCTGTGGGTGGCGAGTTCCGACGGCGGCAACCTGGTGGGCCATAAGGCCGGCAAAGGCAATGCCGCCGGCCTCTTCAAGTTCGACCTGGACGACGGGCGCCTGCTCGGACGCTATCTTCTGGCCGAACCCGGCGTGGTGCATTTCCTGAATGACCTGGTGGTGGCAACCGACGGCGACGTCTACGTCACCCACATGTTCGATGGCGGGCAGGTGTGGCGGCTGGACGTGAAGACCGGCACCTTCGCGCCTTTCTACCGGGGTGACGCCGCGTTCCACGATCCCAACGGCATCGCGCTCTCGCCGGACGGCAAGCGCATGTACGTCGCGAGCGACGAAGGTATCAGCCTCATCAGCGGCGACGGCGCGGTGCGCAAGGCGGTGGCGGACCCGACCGGCTTCAAGCTGGGTGGCGTGGACGGGCTCTACGTCTACGACCATGCCCTGGTGTTCCTGCAACCGGATCTCAACCGCGTATCCCGTTGCGAACTCTCGGCGGACGGCCTCAGCGCCGTGGACTGCAAGGTGCTGGAACTCAACCATCCCTTGTTCCACCACATCACCACCGGCGTGGTGGTGGGCAACACCCTCTATTACATCGCCAACTCCCAGTTCGACAGCGTCGATGACCAGGGCCGTCTGCCGCCGCTCGACCAGCTCTATCAACCCGTCGTCCTCAAGCTCGATCTCTAAGGGGTACCCATGCGCCTTGCCGCCTTCCTGCTCTACACCGCGCTCTCGTCCATGAGCTTGGCCGCCGCTGCGGATCCCGCGCCGGCGCCGGCCGTGGATCTGAAGACCTATCAGCCCCATATCACCGTGCCGCGCATCGCCGGGCCGCTCAAGATAGACGGCGACCTGTCTAAGCCCGAATGGCAGCAGGCCGCGGTGATCCCGGACCTGGTCCAGGCCACGCCCTTCACCGGCCAATCCACGCCGTTCCATACCGAAGTGCGGCTGCTAAGGGACGACGACCACCTGTACGTCGCGGTGCACGCCATAGACCCGGAGCCGGACAAGGTCTTGATCCACAGCCTGCAGCGGGATTTCAACCAGGATCCCGATGACCACGTCACCATCGTCATCAACACTTTCGACGACCACAAGAACGCCTATGCCTACCGCATCAGCGCCGGCGGCGACCGGGATGACGGCCTGGAGGCGAATGGCTCGACGAACGCAGACTTTGGCTGGGATGGCATCTGGGAGGTTAAAACCAAGCGAGTAAGTGACGGCTGGGATGCGGAGATCGCCTTCAGCACCCGCAGCCTGCAGTTCAATCCCGCCATGGACCACTGGGGTTTCAACATCTCCCGCTCGGTGCCGCGCCTGGCCATGGTCACCAAGTGGGCCTACATCGACCCTTCCGCCAGCTCCTTCAGCCCCTCTCGCTACGGCATCCTGGACGGCATGGCGGGCCTCAAGGCCGGCAGCGGCCTGGAGATCAACCCTTACGTGCTGGGCCGCAGCGACCAGATAGACCCCGAAGCCAAGCGCGCGGCGGTGGGCGGCGAGGTGAAATACAACTTCACGCCGCAATTGGAAGGGACGCTGACGGTCAATACGGACTTCGCCCAGACCGAAGCGGATTCGCAGCAGATAAACCTGAGCCGCTTCTCGCTGTTCTTCCCGGAGAAGCGCCAGTTCTTCCTGGACGGCAGCAGCTTCTTCGCCTTCAACGGCGGCAACATGAACGGCAACCTCGACGGCGGTTTCACCGCGTTCTACTCGCGCGACATCGGCCTGGCCATGGGCCGCACCGTGCCCATCGATGAGGGCGTGAAGCTCGCAGGCCGCACCGGGGACCTGTCCATAGGCGTGCTGGACGTGGACACCGGTGCGCTCTCCGGCGCAGGCGGGGCCGCGGTGCCCACCGAGAACCTGTTCGTGGGCCGCTTCGCCTATGATTTCGGCGAGAACTTCCGCCTGGGCACGCTCCTCACCCGCGGCGATCCCTCCGGCCGGGCCGATGCGGCCTTCGACGGCGTGGACCTGGCCTGGCAGACCTTCGATCTCCTGGGGCTCGGCAAGCGCGTGCAGGCCACCGCCTGGGACGCCAACACCACCGGCGCGCAGACACCCGGCCTCACCCGCGGCTATGGCTACGAGATCACCTATCCCAACTACACCTGGTATGCCGACTTCCAGATGAACCAGTTCGGCGACGCCTTCAACCTGCCGCTGGGTTTCGTCGCCCGTCCCGGCACCCGCCAATATTGGGAGGAGTTCGGCTGGTACCCCACGCCCACGCCGCCCAGCCACATCAACTTCTGGCAGCTGGATGAGCAGTACAACCAGATCGACGACTTGAGCGGCCACGTGCAGAGTTACCAGGCCCACCTCATCCCCGGCGTCTACTTCACCGACAGCAGCCAGTTCTACCCGCAGCTGTTCCGCCAGTACGAGGCTGTGGCGCAGCCCTTCGCCATCGACAACAACGTCACCATCCCGGTGGGGGTCTACCGCTTCCAGCGCTGGCAGGTGGAGTACGATTCGCCGGTATCCTTCCCGGTGCGCTTCACCCTGCGTCCCAGCGGCGGGGAGTTCTATTCCGGGCACGCCAAGGACGACTACTGGTCGCTCGCCTACGCAGGCTTCGACGGGCGCCTGGAATTGGGGCTCACCAACGAGGACGTGTTCGCTGATCTGCCCCAGGGCCATTTCGTGCAGAGGCTCTGGCAGCTTAATGCCGCCTGGTCCTTCAGCCCGGACCTCAGCATCACCACCTTCCTGCAATACGACACCAGCGTGGACCAGCTCGGCTTCAACACCCGGTTGCACTGGGCCATTACCGCGGACAAGGATCTCTATGTGGTGTGGAACCGCAACTGGCGTGAATCGGTGATGCAGACGACCCCGGGCACGCCGGACGTGGCGGACACGGTGATCGTGAAGCTCGCCTGGAACTTCAGCGACTAGACGGCGGCGTATAGATTACGCAGCACGCCGATGAAAGCGCCCAGGAGCAGCGCACCCTGGGCCCAGGAACCGAACAGGAAGCCGTAGTGGCGGCCGTTCGCGCTCGCGTAATAGCCCCAGGCGTACCAGGCACGGCAGATGAGGAACAGGAAGCCAAGGGCTGCCGCCCACAGGGGACTTAAGCTGGCGGCCATGATCCACAGGCAGGGGATCACCAGGATGAGCTGCTCGAGGGTGTTCTGCTGCACCCGGAAATAACGCTCGAAGTCGGGGTGGCCGGTCACGGCCGGTGCCGCCACCCTGTAGCGGGAGCGGGCCACCGCCACCATGCTTGCCAACACGGCGTATTCGACCAGGATCAGCAGGATCGAGAGGTAGGCGATGTTCATGTCGTGCATGAGGGTCCCCTGGGCGCGTCGTCAGAGCCAGCGCGCCTTGCGGAACAGATAGAAGAGGTAGACGTCGATGCCGGCCATGGTCGCCAGCGCCAGCGGGTAGCCGTAGTGCCAGTGCAGTTCCGGCATGTTCTCGAAGTTCATGCCGTAGATACCGACGATGAGCGTCGGCACCGCGATCAGTGCCGCATAGCCCGCCAGCTTCTTGGTGGTCTCGTTCTCGGCGAGCGCGATCATAGACAGGTTGACGGAGATGGCCGTGGCGATGGTGTCACGCGCGGTGTCGATCTCCTGGTTGAGCCGGATCAGGTGGTCGTAGACGTCGCGGAAGTACTCGCCCATGTGCACGCACACCATGGGCACGCGGCCGCCGAACAGCTTGCCCACCGCCTCCACGGCCGGGCCGGTGGCGTGCTTGAGGACGCCGAGCTTCTGCTTCAGCTGGTACAGGGCCTCGATGTTGGCGCGCGGCGAGCTGCGGTCGAAGATGCGTTCCTCCAGTACCTCCAGCTCGTCCTCCAGCTTCTCCAGCATCGGGAAGTAGCGGTCCACCGCCGCGTCCATCAGCGCATACAGCACGTAGCCGGAGCCGTGCTTCAGCAGGTGCGGCTCGCGCTCGGTGCGCGCCCGCACCTCCACGAAGCCCTTCTCGGTCTTGCGGCGGCAGAACAGCACGTAGTTGGAGCCCACGAAGATGTAGATCTCGCCGACCTTGAGCTCGCCGTCCGCGGGCTCGATGGTCTGCATCACCGCCAGGATCGAGTCGCCGTATTCCTCCACCTTGGGGCGCTGGCTGCCGACGAGTGCGTCTTCCACCGCCAGTTCGTGCAGGCCGAATTGCTCCTGCATCTCCTTCATCTCGGCGGCGTCCGCATCCTTCAGCGCCACCCAGACGAAGCAGTCGTGGCGCTTGAGATAGGCGCCGATCTCCGACTTCGGTATGTCGGTGAGCTTCTTGCCTTCCTGGTAGACCGCGCAGTTGATCAACATGCTGGGATAGCTCCGCGACGCGAGAGGCCGCAGCGGGGCCAATATACCCAAAACCCGCGCAGCTGCGGTCTCCGGGGGCAGACACCTTGACGCCATTCCCGGACCGGGGAGGTTGGGCATATACTCAGTTCAGGGACCTACATTACATAAGGGGACAAGGATCATGGCTCAGAATCCATATGCCGCGCCGTCTGCGGTGGTCGAAGATGTGTCGCCCGCGGGTGAGTTCGAACTGGCTGGACGTGGCGACCGTTTCCTGGCGGTGATCATCGACGGTCTGATCGCCTCGCCGATGTACGTGTCGGCATTCTTCGTCTACGGCGCCACCCTCAAGCACGAGACGCCGAGCACCCTGGCGATATTGTTCACCATCATCTATGCCATCGCCCTGATGGTGGTGAACCTGATATTGGTGTCCCGTAACGCACAGACCATCGGCAAACGCGTGATGGGCATCAAGGTCTCGCGCAAGGATGGCAGCCGAGCCGGACTTGGGCGGATCTTCTGGATGCGCAACGTCGTGAACGCGCTACCGACGCTGATCCCCTTTGTCGGCAGCCTTTACGGCCTGGTAGACATCTTGTTCATCTTCGGTGAGTCGCGCCGCTGTGTCCACGATTACATCGCGGACACGGTCGTCATCAAAGCCTGATGCTCGACACGCTCACGCAGGTGGAGACCCCTGAAGGGGTCACGCTCCCGTTGCGCCCGGCGGGGGTGGTGCCGCGCGCGGCGGCCTGGTTCATCGACGCGCTGATACGCCTGTGCCTGCTCGGCATGACCAGCGCGATCATGAATCTGCTGGGTGCGGCGGGCGCAGGCATCGCCTTGCTCGAAATGTTCCTCGTCTATTGGTTCTACATGGTCCTGTTCGAGGGCCTGAACCAGGGCCGCACTCCCGGCAAGCTGGCGCTGGGGTTGCGGGTGATCAACGACAACGGCCTGCCGGTGACCTGGATCCCGTCGCTGACGCGGAACCTGCTTCGCACCGTGGACATGTTCCCGGTTCTCTACGGTTTCGGGCTCGCTTCCATGCTGTTGGACAGCCGGTTTCGGCGTCTGGGAGACCGGGTGGCTGCCACCTTGGTGGTGCATGAACGGGTGCCGCTCAGAGGCCGCTTCCCCCAGGATCTGGAGCCGCAGCGGCCGCCGGTCCTGCTCAGTACTGCTGAACAGATAGCGCTGCTCAACTTCGCCGAACGCAGCGGCTATCTCACGCCGGCACGCCAGATGGAGCTGGCCGACGTGCTGGAGCCGCTCAGCGGCCTCACCGGGCCTAAGGCAGTGAAGCGGCTGCTGGGCTATGCCGGATTCATAGTAGGGCGCGGATGAAACAGGGAACCTTCATCGCGCGCCACGAGCGCGAGTGGGAGAGGCTGGAAGCCTGGCTCGATCCGAAAGCCCCCCGCAAGAAAGGCGCCGACACCGGCGGCAGCCGCAAGCCCCTGCGCACCGAGGAGTTCCCCCATGCCTACCGCCGGCTCTGCCAGCAGCTGGCCTTGGCGCGCACCCGTGCCTACAGCCCGCAGTTGGTGGATCGCCTGCAGGCGCTCGTGGAGGCCGGCCACAGGCGCTTCTACCGCACCCGCCGTCCCGAGTGGCGCAAGGTGCGGCAGTTCGTGGCCCGGGACTTCCCGTCACTGGTGCGGCGCGAATGGCGGCACATGCTGACCTCGGCATTGCTCCTGTATGGCCCCATGCTGGTGATGGTGTTGCTCACCCGCCAGAAGCCGCAGCTCATCTATAGCATCTACCCGCCGGAGATGGTCAGCGAATACCAGTCCATGTACGACCCGAGCCAGCACACCCAGATGATCGGCCGCGCCTCCACCTCGGACCTGGGGGCCTTCGGTTTCTATGTGATGCATAACGTCAGCATCGGATTCCAGACCATGGCAGGAGGCTTGTTCGCCGGCATCGGCAGCCTGTTCGCGCTCTTCACCAACGGCCTGATGATCGGCTCGGTGGCGGGTTACCTCACGGCGTTGGGTTACGGCGGCACCTTCTGGACCTTCGTCTCCAGCCACAGCGCCTGGGAACTCTCGGCCATCGTCATCAGCGGGGGTGCCGGCCTCAAGCTGGGCTGGGCCTTGCTCGCGCCGGGCCGCGCCAGCCGCGGCAGCGCATTGATTGCCGCCGGCCGTGATGCCGCGCTCCTGGCGCTGGGAGCCTTCCTCATGTTGGTGGTGGCGGCGTTCATCGAGGCCTATTGGTCATCCATCGTATGGATGCCGGCGGCAATGAAGTACGGCACCGGTGCTGTCATGTGGATCGTGGTGCTCACCTGGTTGGGTGCGGGCGGCAGGCATGCAACTCGATAAGGCGACGGCCGAGATCAGGCCCCGCACCCCCTTCGAAGCCATCGACCTGGGCGTGGCCATGGCGCGCGCAGCGGGCCGCCGCATGTGGGCGTCCTGGTTCGCGGTGACGCTACCCGTGTTCCTGCTCTGCAACCTGGCGGCGCACCAGCTCGGCATCATGTGGTTGGGCATGCTGTTCATGTGGTTGCTGAAGCCCATGTGTGATCGGGTGCCGCTGTTCGTGCTGTCGCGCGGCCTGTTCGGCGAGGAAGTGAGCGTGCTGGACACCCTCAAGGCCCTGCCACGGCTCTGGTGGCAAGCCTTCCCACTGGCGCTGCTGCTGGAACGGCTCGACCTGGCCCGCTCCCTCGACCAGCCGGTGGCGCAGCTGGAAGGACTCGGCCCCATCGCACGCGGCAGGCGTCAGCGACTGTTGCAGCGCAACGCGCGCGGGCCGGGCGTGGTGCTCACTCTCGCCTGCCTGGGGATCGAGCTGGCGCTGTTCTTCAGCGCCTGGGCGCTGGTGCTGATGTTCGTGCCCTTCGACTACCTGCCGGAGTCATACCGCGCGCTGTGGGCCGCATTCATGAGCCACGTCACGCCGCTGCATCAGTTCGTCATCAACGGCGTGTGGTATCTCGCCGTCAGCGTGGTGGAACCGCTCTACGTGGGCTCGGGCTTCGCCCTGTATCTCAACCGCCGCAGCGAGCTGGAAGCCTGGGACCTGGAGATCTCCCTGCGGCGTCTGGCCGAACGGGTCAGCACCGGCGCCAAGGCCGCTGCCTTGTCGGCTGTGCTGCTGCTGGCCCCTGCCTGCCTGCTGGCGCCGCGCGCCGCGCGTGCCGATGCCCCCGTCCATGCCCCCGAGGCGGCGACCGTTCCTGCAGATGCTGCGGCGACCAGCGTCGCGCCCTCGGACGTCACGTACATCCAGGCCAAGGCGCTGCCTTGGCCGCGTCCCGGTACGCTGCCCGCCGACGCGGAACGCCGCTTCTCGGACAGCGCCACCCAGGCCTATCGGGACTCCGATCTCTCGCCTCATGAACAGCAAGGCCACTGGGAATACAAAGGCGGCGTCTCGGATACTGCGGACAAGCCCAAGCCCTTGCCGGTCTGGCTGCAGACCTTGTTGGACTGGCTCAGCTCTTTCCGCGACCACCTGGGCCTGGGCATCAGCTTCATCCCCTGGCTCATCGGTCTGGCACTGCTGGTGTTGGCGGTGCTTTACCGCAGGTGGATCTTTTCGCTGTTCCAGGGCCTCGGTGCCGGGCCCCGGGCGACGGTCTTCGACACCGGCGTGCGGGTGCTGGCGGGTGCCGAGAAGCTTCCTGACGACGTGGCGAGGGCGGCTCGTGCCGCCTGGGAGAAGGGCGATGCCCGAGGCGCGCTCTCGCTGCTCTATCGAGGCGGCGTGGCGCGCATGCAGCAGATCAACGGGCGCGAACTGCCCCAGGGCGCTACCGAGGCGGATTGCCTGCGCGAGGCAGCGCGCCTGCCGGCCGCGCCGGCGGCCACCCTGCGTCAGGTGGTGCGCGCGTGGCAATACGCGGCCTATGCGCACCGGATGCCGGATGCGACCGCGTTCAGCGGCCTGCTGGACGCCTGGCAGGCGGACCTGGGAGTGAAGGCATGAAGCGGCTGGCCATCGTGGGCTGCCTGCTGCTCGTCCTGGGCGGGCTGGGTTGGTGGCTCTACGCCCACTTCGATTACGTCTATGAGGACCGGGCATTGCCGCCACGGGGCCAGGCCAGTTACGACCCGCTGTATGCAGCCTCGCTCACTCTCAACGCCTATGGCGTCACCACCCAAGTGCGTCCGTATCTGGATATCCGGGACCTGAAGCCCGCCGGCGGCGACACCATCGTCTACTACGGCGATATCCGCACTCTCAGCGCAACCCAGGTGTGGCAGCTGAGCCGCTTCGTCTTCCAACAGGGCGGCCATCTGTTGGTGCAGCTGCCCCACGACGGCAAGCTGGGCGATGTCCCGCTGCTGGATACCTTCCATCTGCGCGCCGCGGCGCATCCGGAGTGCGCTTATTACGGCGTGGACCCCGATGACAAGAAGGACAGCGTGATGTTGTGCGGTGCCGACGTGATCCAGGGGACCGCCGCCGACTTCGATTACGCGGCAGGGACGGACGGCAGTCTCCAGTACGTGCAGTACTCCCAGGGCAAGGGCTGGATCGCGGTGGTCTCGGACATGGATTTCATGGGCAATCGGCGGCTCAAGGATCCGGCGGCCCAGGCGCTGATGCTGCGCATCCTGCAGCCCCGGCCCGGACAGGGGCGGATGCTGCTCATCTATTCCATGGACAGCGAAGGCCTGCCGTTGCTGCTGTTCCGGTACGGCTGGCCGGTGTTGCTGCCCTTGGCGCTGTGCCTGATCGCGCTCCTGTGGCGCGTGGCGCCGCGCTTCGGACCGCCGCTGCCGGTGGCCGCCGAGCCGCGACGCTCCATGCTGGAGCACGTGCGCGCCGACGGCGAGTTCCTGTGGCGTGAGGGCCAGGCCCACGCCCTGCTGGAAGCGGTGCGTGCCGACATGCTGCTCACGCTGCGCCGCCGGCATCCTGCCGCGAGCCGCAGCAAGTCCCGCGAACTGCTCGATTCACTCACCGCCATCACCGGCCTGCCGCGCGTGCAGGTGCGCCGCGCCCTGGGCCAGGACGGCAGTGACGTGAAGGAAGATTTCACCCAGCGCATCTCAACCCTCATCGACATCCGGAAACACCTATGAAAGAGACCCTTAAGACCCTGGACGAAGCGACCCTGGCCAAGCTCTCCGCCGTCACCGGCGAGCTGCAGCAACAGGTGGGCCACGCCTTGGTGGGGCAGGAGGAAGTGCTGCAGCAGCTCATGTGCGCGCTCTTGGCCGGCGGACACGTGTTGATCGAGGGTGTGCCTGGTCTGGGCAAGACGCTCATGGTGCGGGCGCTGGCCGCCACGCTGGGCTGCAACTTCGGACGGATCCAGTTCACGCCGGACCTGATGCCCAGCGACGTCACCGGCCACGCCGTGTTCGACGCCAAGAGCAGCAGCTTCAACCTGAGGCGCGGCCCGGTGTTCACCAACCTGCTGCTGGCGGACGAGATCAACCGGGCCCCGGCCAAGACCCAGGCGGCTCTCCTGGAGGTGATGCAGGAGGGTCAGGTGACCATCGAGGGCGTGAGCCAACCTCTGTCGCCGCCCTTCATGGCCATCGCCACCCAGAACCCGGTGGAGCAGGAGGGCACCTATCCCTTGCCGGAAGCCCAGCTCGACCGCTTCCTGTTCAAGATCCGCATGGCCTATCCGACGGTCGCTGCTGAGACGCTCATGGTGGCCGCGGTCACCACCGGCAAGGCCGCCAATGCCTTCAATCTAGACGGCGTGAAGCGCATCGTCACTGCCGAGCAGATCGTGGCCATGCAGAAGCTGGTGTCCACCCTGGCGGTGGACGAAGCGGTGGTGGAATACGCGGTGCGCATCAGCCAGGCTACGCGCACCTGGCCGGGGGTCATGCTCGGTGCCGGCCCGCGCGGCAGCATCGCGCTGGTGCGCGCGGCCCGCGCCCAGGCGGTGCTCTCGGCCCGCGACTTCGTCACGCCGGACGACATCCGCGCCGTGGCATTGCCGGCGCTACGGCACCGCATCCTGCTGGCGCCGGAGCTGCAGATCGAAGGCCAGCAGGCGGACGACGTGTTGCGCGGCCTGCTCGACAAGGTCGAGGCTCCGCGCAAGTGATCCTGCCGTCCGGGCGTTGCATCGCGGCCTTGTCGGGCTGGGCGCTGCTCGGCCTCGCGGCGGCGCTCGGGGCGCTGCCCCTGAGCCTGTGGTGGTGGGCCGGGCTGCTGTGCGCGCTGTTGCTCGTGCTGGACGCGGTGGAACTGTTCACGCTCCCCGACCTGGGCGTGACGCGGCGATTGCCGGCGGCGCTGGCCCTCGGGCACCCCACCGAGATCGAGCTGTGCTTGCGACAGACCTCACGGCGCGCCCGCTGGTTCGAGGTCTATGACCTGCATCCCGGCGGCTGGCCGGCAGAGGGACTGCCGGCGCGAGTGCACCTGCCGTCGGGGCGCGACGTGCGGCTCGGTTACCGCGTCCAGCCGCTGGAACGCGGCGTGGTGAGCTTCGAGGGTTGCGACCTGCGCGAGCATTCACGCCTCGGTCTCTGGCTGCGCCGCCGCAGGGCAGGCGCCGTGGAGAAGGTGCGCGTGTATCCCAACTTCGCGCCGCTGGCGCGCTTCGCGCTGATCAGCATCGAGCGCGCCACCCGCATCACCGGTGCGCACCTGCAGCGCCGCCGCGGCGAGGGCACCGAGTTCCACCAGCTGCGGGAGTTCCGCATCGGCGACAGCTTGCGCCAGGTGGATTGGAACGCCACCGCGCGCATGAACCGTCCCATCTCCCGCGAATATCAGGACGAGCGCAACCAGCAGTTGGTGCTGCTGCTCGACACCGGGCGGCGCATGCTCGCCAAGGATTCCGGTGTCTCGCATTTCGACCATGCCCTCAATGCCACGCTGGTGCTGGGCTATCTGGCTCTGCAGCAGGGCGACTCCATGGGCTTCATGACCACCGGCAGCGAACGGCGATGGCTGCCGCCGCAGCGCGGCGTAGGCGCCATCAACGTGCTGTTGAACGCGCTCTACGACCTGGAGGCGCGGCCGGTGGCCACAGACCTGCTCACCGCCGCCACCACGCTCGCGGTGAGGCAGCAGCGGCGCTCGCTGGTGATGCTGGTCACGAACCTGCGTGACGACGACATGGATGAGATGCTTCCCGCGGTGCGCCTGTTGTCGCGGCGGCACTTGGTGTGCGTGACCTCATTGCGGGAAGTGGGGGTCGAGAGGGTGTTGACCGAGCCGCCCCTGGACCTGGATGGCGCGTTGCTCGCAGGCGGCGCCGCGCATCTTCTCGAGGCGCGCCGCGAGGCGCATCAGCAGCTGCGGCGCAGCGGAGTGATGCTGGTGGATACCACCAGCGACAAGTTGCCGGCCGCGCTCACCGAAGCCTATCTCTCGATCAAGCGTTCCGGCCGGCTCTGACGCCGATCGCCCTGCGGCTCAGGGCATCTGGATCTTGCCGCCGCCGCCCAAGCCGCCCATGCCGCCCTTGCTCATGTCAGGCACCACGATGGAGGAGGCGGCCTGGCGGCGCAGCTCGCGCAGCTGCTCCATGGTGTCCTGGATGGCCTTGTTGGCGGCATCCGAGAACTGCTTGGCGGCATCGCCGAGGGTCGGGCCTTCCAGGCGGAAGTTGATCGGCAGGGTGCCGGCCGGCGTCATCAGGCTGGTCTCGCCCACGAACAGCAGCGGCCGCGATTGATCATGGCTCCCGTCAGATTTGACGGGCGTCATCTGGCGGATGGTGCCGATCTTCTGGTCGGTGAAGACCTCCTCGCGATAGAGGTTGGCGGAGTCGAAATCGAGCTTGAGGTCTTCTTCGGCCATGGTGCTGCCTGCGGGACGGGTGGTGGAATGAAAGGTCGCATCCTAGCAATTCCGGGCGCGGCGGCGCCAGCGCGGGCCTGTAATCCCGAGGGGTCCGCGCCCGTCTGCTAGACTAATCCTCCCCGCCGCGCACACCGGATTTAACCGCCATGCCCTCCGAGATATCCGAAGCCACTCCGTTCGATGACGCCGCCCGTCAGGTGGTGGAACTCGCCAACCGCATCGCTGACAAGCACCCCGAGCTCGACGTGTGGGAGATCGCCGATGGCATCCTGGCCGGCGCGGTGCATTACTGGCTGTACTCGCGGCAGCCCTGCGAGGACCCCATGTGCGAAGACTGCGCGCCGGTCTCGACTGCGGTGCTGCGTCAGGCGGAGTTGCTGAAAGCCGTGCGGCTCTCGGCGGAAGAGAGCGACTATTTCCATTCCCCGACCGATTCCAACGCAGCTTGGGCCTAAAAGCTGCTGCGCTCGGCATGGCGTTGTTGCGCTTCGGACTCGCAGTCGGTCATGCACATAAGAGTGCACTCCCTCCTGCTCGCCTCGCCCTGCCTTCGCTCGCGACGCTTTTAGATCGTTCTTGCACCTAGGAACTAGGTGTGTGAACGCCGCCGACTACAGCTGCTGGAAATGCGGTGTGACGCTGGAAGGCGTGCCCGTGCCCCTGTCGCGGCTCTCGGTCTGTCTCAAGTGCGGCTCCGATCTCCACGTCTGCCTGATGTGCCGTTTCCACGATCCCAAGCTCAACGACGGCTGCCGCGAGGAGCGGGCCGAGCACGTGCAGATCAAGGACCGGGCCAACTTCTGCGAATACCTGGAACCCCGGGCCGGGGTCCAGTCGGGTCAGGACACAGCGCCGGAGACCAAGGCCCGCGCGGAACTGGACGCGCTGTTCGGTGGTCCCAAGACTGAATCCACGCCGGATCCGGCGCGGTCGGAACTGGATGATCTGTTCGGCAACAAGACCAAAGCTTGAGGGGTAAGGCCATGTCCCTGCGTATCACGCTGATCTCACTCATGTCCGGCCTGCTGTTGGCTGCGGCGACCTCCGCCGATGCACCGGCTCCCGGCTACGACCTCATCATCAAGAACGGCCATATCTATGACGGCACCGGTTCCCCCTGGTACGAAGGGGACGTGGCCATCAAGGACGGGCACATCGCCGCCATCGGCCGGCTGGGCTCGGCCTCCGCCAAGCGCGTCATCGACGCCCATGGTCTCGCGGTGGCGCCGGGTTTCATCGACATGCTGGGCCAGTCGGACATCAGCATGCTGGTGGATGCGCGAGTGCCTTCCAAGATCTTCCAGGGCATCACCACCGAAGTCACCGGCGAGGGCGAGTCAGCGGCGCCGCTGGATGACGAGATCATCAAGGAGAACCAGCCGGGCTACGACCACTACCACATCAAGGTGGACTGGCGGGACTTCCCCGGCTACTTCGCGCGCCTGAAGAAGGGCGGCATGGGCATCAACCTGGCGAGTTACGTGGGCGCGGCCTCGGTGCGGGAGATGGTCGTCGGTTACGCCGACCGGGACCCGACACCCGATGAACTGAAGAAGATGCAGGCCCTGGTGGCGGACGCCATGCGCGCCGGTGCCATGGGTGTGTCCACGGCGCTGCAATATCCGCCGGCGCCCTACGCCAAGACGCCGGAGCTGATCGCGCTGGCCCAAACCGCTGCACAATACGGCGGCATCTACGCCACCCACATGCGCAGCGAGAGCAACGCCGAGGACGCGGCCTTGAGCGAGACCTTCCAGATCGCCAAAGAGGCGCATATCCCCGTGGAGATATTCCACCTCAAGGCCGCCGGCAAGCAGAACTGGGGCAAGGCGCCGCAGGTGATCGCCCGCATCGAAGCCGCAAGGGCGGAGGGGCTGGACGTGACGGCAGACACCTATGCCTACACCGCCTGGGAGAACTCCTTCTCCGCCTTCATCCCGCCCTGGGCCCATGACGGCGGCACCGAGAAGCTCATCGCCAACCTCAAGGACCCGGCCACCCGCGCCAGGATCCGCCACGACATGGAGACGCCGGGCACCGGCTGGGACAACGAGTGGCTGGCCATCGAAGGGCCTCATTCCATCATCATCACCGCCGCCAACGACAAGAGCATGGCCAAGTACCAGGGCATGCGCATCGACGAGATCGCCAAGCTCTGGCACGAGGATGCCATCGACACCATCTGCGACTTCCTTGTGAAGGACCACGCGGCCACCGAGGTGGCGGTATTCGGCATGTCCGAACCGGACGTGGCGCTGATCCTGCAGCAGCCCTGGGTGTCCATCGACAACGACGCTTCCGGCACCTCGCCGGAGGGCATCATGGGTGAGGAGCATCCCCACCCCCGCGCCTACGGCACCTTCCCGCGCATCGTTGCCAAGTACGTGAACCAGGAGCACAAGCTCAGTCTCGCCGACGCCATCCGCAAGTTCAGCTCACTGGCAGCCCAGCGCGAACACCTGCAGGACCGTGGCTTACTGAAGAGCGGCCTATGGGCGGACGTGGTGGTATTTGACCCGGAGCAGCTGCATGACGTCGCCACCTACGACGACCCCAACCGCTTCTCGGTGGGCATGCAGTACGTGCTGGTGAACGGCGTGCCGGTGGTGGATCAGGGCAAGATGACTAACGCTCTACCCGGCCAAGTGATCCTCGGCCCGGGCTACGGTAAGCCCTGAAAAGCTACTGCGCCTCGCATAGCGTCGTTGCGCTTCGGTCTCGCAGTCGGTCATGCACATAAGAGTGCACTCCCTCCTGCTCGCCTCGCGCGCCTAGCTCTGCTTCGGCTCGTGACGCTTTTTAGGTAGTTTCGATCGAAACTACGGGAGAAATCTCAGGCGTGTTGTTTGACCCATTCGAGGAAGGGTCCTAGCGGCATCGCGCCGGAGACCCGCGCTATTTCCTTCCCGCCCTTGAACACGATGAGCGTGGGGATACTGCGGATGCCGAGTTTCGCGGATACGGCCGGATTGGCCTCGGTATCCAGCTTGGCCAGGCGCACGTGCGGCTCCAGTTTCCCGGCCGCTTCCTCGAATACCGGCGCGAAGCGCATGCAGGGACCGCACCAACTGGCCCAGCAGTCCACCACCACCGGTACGTCAGTCCCACCCACGATCTTGTCGAAGTTGGCGTCGGCCACGGGAACCGGGTGCGCGCTGAACAGCACCGCGCCGCACTTGCCGCACTTGGGGGCATCGGCGAGGCGCGATTCGGGCAGGCGGTTGCTGGCCCCGCAGGTGGGGCAGGCGATGTGCAGGCTCTCGGTCATGGACGATTCCGCTGGGAGAGGGGCGCGACCTTATTTGGGGCCGTTTCCCGCGGAATCAAGCGGCAGGGATCAGCGGCGAGTGCGTCTGCGGGCCTTGGTCTTGCGGGCGCGTTTCTTGGCAGGCCGGCGCGGCGCTTTCTTCTTTCCGGGCTTCTTCTTGCGGCTGGGGGTCTTCTTCTTGGGGCGGGACTGGCCGTCGATGTGGCGCTTCAGGGCTTCGAGCAGCGCCTGCTCCAGCAATAAGCGCACCTTGGGGCCGAATTTCGAGCTTCGTTTGGCAGCCATCTAGCGGTGATTCCTTTTCTTCTTGCGGGTGGCTCGGAGGGGTCTCTTCTTCGTCGTCTTCTTCTTGCCGGCTCTCTTGCGCGCAGGTGCTTTCTTCCTTTTCCCGGCAGGACGTTTGCGACGCACGCTGCGGCGTTCCTTATGCTCGTCCTTGTCGTCGGGATTGGGTGCTTCGCTATGGAACACCGCGATGGGATCGCTGGCGGGGAAGGTTTCGGCCAGCGCTTCGTCCAGCAGCGCATCGGCGCTGAGGAGAGACGCCGGAATCTTCTTGGGGTCGGTCTTGGGATCGTAGGCCATGTCTGAATCATGCACCGGGCGCGCCCTCGCCACCAGAGGGTTTTTCCCTAATGCCTCACTACATAAATCTCAGGCGTAGCGCACCCGCAGGATGAAGTAGTGGGCGAGTCCGGCGGGCAGCTTCACTTCGATCTCGTCATCCACGGCCTTCTTCAGCAGGGCCCGCGCCAGGGGCGAGTCCATGCTGATATAGCCCTTGGCGGCATCGAACTCGTCGGGACCGACGATGCGGTATTCGTGTTCCACGCCCTGGCTATCCTCCAGCGTCACCCAAGCGCCGAAGAATACCCGCGAGCTTTCCGCCGGCGATTCGGTGACCACCTTGAGGTCCGGCATGCGTTTCTGCAGGTAGCGGATGCGCCGGTCGATCTCCCGCAGTTCCTTCTTGCGATAGATGTACTCGGCGTTCTCGGAGCGGTCGCCTTCGGCGGCCGCGGCGCTCAAGGCCGCCGTGACGTGGCGACGGCGTTCCCAGATATCTTGCAGCTCCGCCTGCAACACCGCATAGCCTTCCCCCGTGATGTAGGGCGAGGATTTTTCGGATGCCGGTCTCCACCGGCTCATGCAGCGCTCCGCTTCCAGGTGAGGCTCAGCCAGCGGCTCGACATCAACAGCCACGCCGCGATCAGCAGGATCGCCGATTTCTGCATGACACCCCGCGGCAGCTGCTTTTGCAGCGCATAGGCCAGCAGCACTGCCAAAGTCAGCAGCGCCAGGACCAGCGCGCGGCGGTGCCGCGGACGCCAGCGCGGGTCGTAGCGCAGGCGCCAGGCCTGCAGCAGCATCCCTGAGGCCGCGCTGACGAAGGCCAGGATCGCGGCGCTGTTGTGCAGCAGGCCCTGTGGCGTGAAGCGCGCGGCCCCCGGCAGGTCCGTGTGGGCCAGGGCCACGGTGCACACGCAGAGCGCCGAGAGGCCGAACAGCAGCAGCGCGAGACCGCTGCGTGCCTGCGGCGAGAGTTCCTGGTGGAACCCCAATCCCACCAGCAGGATGGACGCCGCCAGCGTGAAATAGGCGGTGATCAGCCAAGCGCTGTAGGGGCCGACGAGATAGAAGCTCAAGGGCGCCGTGACCCAGTCCAGATCCACGCGCAGGTACTGCAACACCAGCGCCACCACCAGGAAGAACTGCACGCCCAGCACTGCCAGCGCGCCGGCCAGGGCGGGGGAGAAGCGGCGGGGGAAGGTCATGGGCATGGCTTTATTATAAGTGTCGCCGCCCACATACTTCAGCGATGCGATTCAACTACTACCGCAATCTCAGTGCGGCCAACAAACGAGTCTACGACGCCAGCGACCGCATCGAGCGCACCCCGCTGCCTGACGCCGAGAGCCTCTGGCCGCTCATGCCGCGCCTCAAGGCGGCCCTGGAGGAGGATGCGCGGGCCAAAGTGGAGCTCATCACCCAGAAGCTGGCAGGCGAGATCCTGAAGCAGCTGCAGGTGGCGCCGGTCACGCTCAGGGTGCTGGCGGTGCGTCCCGCGGACGGTTCCGGCGAGCTGCACGGCCTGTACGAGGGCGTGGAGGGGCGCCTGCGCACCGCGCGCATCAGCCTGTGGATGCGCACCGCCATGAAGAAGAAGCCGGTGGCCTTCAAGAGCTTCCTGCGCACCGCGCTGCACGAACTCGGGCATCACCTGGACTACGAATACTTCAAGCTCGGCGATTCCTTCCACACCGAAGGCTTCTATAAGCGCGAATCGAGCCTCTTCTACCAGTTAGTGCCCGAAGCCCAGAAAGACAAGAAATCCGCCCGCCCTCCCGGCTAGCGCCGGTTTCGCCTTCCAGCCTAGCGGCGGGCTCCCCACTGGGCGCGGAACCGCTGCACAAGCTATCTCGTGACTTCGATCCAGAATCACCTGATAAGAGTTAAGAAGACGGCAAGCCAGGGAGGGCTTGCCCGCGGATCAAGCACGTAAGTGCTTGATCCGCGGAGGCTGTCCGGGCCTGTACCGGACAGCCGACAAGCAAAAGGCCCAGGGAGGGCCTTTTGCGTTCGGATGGGAGGCCTTGCCGCCCTTTGGAGAATGGCATCAATCAGTTCTGCAGACGGATATCGCCGCTCAGGGTCCGGGCCGACAAGGTGGCGCCGCCGCTGCCGCTGGTGAAGTGCAGCTCCATGCCGGGGCTGTACTTGCTCACCCGCGTGGCCTTCGGTCCGAAGCTGTTGTCGATGTCGCCGCTGAAGCTCGAGATGTCGAAGCGCGCGTCCGGCGAGCTGCCCACCGACACCCGCACGTCGCCGCTGACGTTGTTGATGTCGTAGTTGCCGCCCTTCACGAGCTCGCCCTGGAAGCCCAGATCGCCGGAGGTGGAGCTCATCTTGAGGTTGCTGACCCGGCGCGAGACCAGCTTGATCTCGCCGCTCACGTTCTCCGCGTCCACGCTGCCGTCCACGTCCGAGAGCCGCACCGTGCCGCTCACGCTGTTGGCCATCACCTGGGCCCCCTTGGCGGATCCCACCACCGTGATGTCGCCGCTCACGGTGCGCAAATCGATGTGGCCGGACTGCGAGCTCAAGGTGGCGCCGCCGCTGACGGTCCCGACCTGCACCTGGCCGGTGAGGCCGCTGGCTTCCACGTCGGCGCTGACGGTGCTCACCTCCAGGCGCGCGCCTTTGGGCACCTGGATCTGCAGGTCGGCGCAGCTGCCGCAATCGCTGTCGTGCACGTCGTGGGGCAGCACCACCTTGATGTCCAGGCTGTTGGCGTCGCCCTCGACGTCCAGTTTCTGCACCAGGTGGCCGATGCGGCCGGTGACCTGCACCTGGTTCTTGTCCCAGGCCAGCACCTTGACGCTGCCGGCCAGGTTGTCGATGCGCACCTCGCCGTCGGCCTTCAGTGGCTGGAGCTCGTTGACGTTGCGGCTGTCGCCGTTGTCGTCCTCGTCGTCACTGTCGTGATCGTGGGCGTAGGCGGTGCTGGAAGTCAGCGCCATGAGGGTGAAGGTACCGGCCACGGCCGTGAGGCTGAGCAGCAGGTAGGCGATGATGATCGAAAGGCGTTTCATAGTGAGTTCCTCGCGGTAGTCTTGGCCTGGGCCTGCTGGGTCGCTGCCAGCAGGCGGGCTTCGTTCTGGTAAAGGTCGAAGAGCAACGCCCGGAGGCGCGGGTTATTGGGGTCCTTGTCGAGGGCCGCCTGCATGCTCTGCATGGAGCCTTCGATGATGCGCAGGTTCTTGAGGATCACATCGCGCGTGGCCGGCGCCAGGTTGGTGGCGGTCTGCACGCTCCGTTCCGCATAGGCCGCGCGTTGGGCGAAGTAGTCGTCAGTGGGCCCGCTGCCGGCGCTGTTGTTGGCCCCGCCGGCTACGATCTCCTGGGGGGTCGTCGTCTTCTGCATGCCGAGTCCGACCCACACGCCGCCGGCCGCCACCGCCACGAGCACGCTCGCCGCCAGGCTGTAGGCCCATAGGGGTTGCGTGGCGCGCCGGGCCTTGAGCCGCGACTCGATGCCGGGCCACAGGTCGCGGCCGGGCTGCACTTCACGGGGCAGCCGCTTCAGTCCCGATTCAAGTTTGTCCTGGTTCATGCGTCCAACCTCGCCCGCAGTATCTGGCGGGCTCGATGTAAGTGAGCCTTGCTGGTGCCCACGGCGAGCCCGGTCATGCCGGCGATCTCCTCGTGGCTGTGTCCCTCCACGTCGAACAGCACGAACACCATGCGTGCCGCCGGCGGGAGTTCCGCGATGCATTCCTCGAGGTCCAGGCCGTGTCCCGGGTCTGCATCCACGGCCGGCACCGACTCCATCAGTTCCTCGTCGCCGGCCGTGATCCAGGCCGCCTGTCTCAATTGGGTGCGGTGCCGTTCCAGCACCGCGTTCACCGCGATGCGGTGCACCCAGGTGCCGAAGCTCGCGTCGCCGCGGAAGTTCTTGAGGGATTCCCAGGCCTTCACGAAGGCGTCCTGGGTGCATTCCTCCGCCAGGGTCTTGTTGCCGGCGAGCCTCAGGCAGACGGCGTGCACCCGGCCCGCGTAGCGACGGTAGAGCTGCTCGAAGGCCTTGGAATCGCCGTCCCGGGCGCGGGTCGCCAGGCTGTAATCGTTGTCCGCCACCTGGGGTTTGAGGTCTGGCATCCGCATGGCGGTGGCTGTCTGCATGTCCCTTGGACGGCCGCCGGGGGCCGGGGGTTTAGTGGCTCTGGAGTCTAGGCGCCGCCCCAAGGCCCGGCAAACGGGTGCATTGACATATCGAATAATCTCGATATAATGACCCCCATGGACCAGGTAGCGGTATTCAAGGCTTTGGCCAACAAGTCGCGGTTGCAGATCCTTCATTGGATGAAGAATCCGCAGCAGCACTTCGGCGGTTCCTGCCCCGGCGGCGGGCCCCGCGGCAAGCTGGTGTGCGTGGGTGAGATCCAGGAGAAGCTCGGCCTCTCCCAGTCCACTGCCTCCCACTACCTGTCCATGCTCATGAAGGCGGGCCTGGTGGTGCCGCGCCGGGAAGGGCAGTTCACCTATTACGAGCGCAACGAAGAAGCCCTGAAGGAATTGGGCAAGTTTCTAAAGGAAGAGATTTGATCCGAGGATGGTCTTTGCCCTGAAGGGCAAATTTTTTGATCGTACATATCGAAATTCATAGATATTTCGTTACAAACATCGGGAAGGAATCACATGAGCCAGACGCAGCCCCTGCTGACCCCCGTGAAGGTCGGTGACTACGAACTCAGGAACCGGGTGGTGATGGCCCCCATGACCCGCGACCGGGCCGACAACCCGGAGCTCGCGCCCACGGCCCTGCACGCCGAGTACTACGGCCAGCGCGCAGGCGCGGGGCTCATCGTCACCGAGGGCAGCCAGATCTCGCCCCAGGGCATGGGCTATGTGAATACGCCCGGCATCTATTCACCGCAGCAGGTGGCCGGCTGGAAGCAGGTCACGGACGCGGTGCACGCCCGCGGCGGCCGCATCTTCCTGCAGCTCTGGCACGTGGGCGCGGTCTCGCACCCGGACTTCCACGGCGGCGCGCTGCCGGTCTCGGCTTCCGCCTACAACCCCAAGACCAAGGCGTACGTGCCCGCCGGCGTGCAGAAGGACACCGTGGCCGCGCGGGAACTCGGCACCGCCGAGGTGCGCCAGGTGGTGCAGGACTTCGCTGCAGGCGCGAAGAACTCCATGCAGGCCGGCTTCGACGGCGTGGAGATCCACGGCGCCAACGGCTATCTCATCCAGCAGTTCCTGCGCGATAGTTCCAACCGCCGCAGCGATCAGTACGGCGGCAGCATCGAGAACCGCGCCCGCTTCCTGTTCGAGGTGGTGGAGGCGGTGGCGAAGGTCGCTGGTACGGGCAAGACCGGCATCCGGCTCTCGCCCTCCAACGCCTACAATTCGCCCCTGGATTCCGAGAACGTGGCGCTCTATGACCACGTGGTCGGCAAGCTCTCGGGCTACGGGCTCGCCTACCTGCACCTGCGGGATGTGGCCGGCCAGGTGCCGGAGGGCGCGGTGGCGGACGTGACCAGCCATTACCGGGCTCTATATAAGGGCACGCTGATCACCAACACCGGCTACGACCGGGAGAAGGGCAACCGGGTGATCGCCGAAGGCCATGCCGATCTCGTGGCCTATGGCATCCCCTTCATCTCCAACCCCGACCTGGTGGAGCGCTTCCGCACGGGCGCCGAGCTGGCCCGCGCGGATTCCGCCACCTTCTATAGCCCCGGCCCCAAGGGCTACATCGACTACCCGTCGCTGCAAGACGCAGCAGCGGTGGCCTGAACCCGGTGCATTCCTGCACCTCGATTTGCAGAGTTTTGTTTACAACGGTTAACCAAGGAGTCCTGACATGAAACTGTATTTCTCCCCCGGCGCCTGTTCCCTGGCTTCCAGCATCGCCTTCCATGAAGCGGGCGTGCCCGTGGAGCTGGTGCGGGTGGATACGAAAGCGCACACGCTCAAGGACGGCAGCGACTACTACAAGATCAATCCCCGCGGCTACGTGCCGGCCCTGCAGCTGGACAGCGGCGAGGTCTTCAGCGAGGGCGCGGCGCTCCTGCAGTACATCGGCGACCTGAAGCCGTCCTCCGCGGTGATCCCGATGCAGGGCACCGTGGACCGCCTGCGCGCCAACAGCTGGCTGACCTTCGTCAGCAGCGAGATCCACAAGAGCTACAGCCCGCTGTTCAATCCGGCCCTCAGCGACGATGCCAAGGCCGTGTTCAAGGACAAGCTGGCCAAGCGCTTCGACGAGCTGGAGCAGCACTTCGCCACCCACAAGTTCCTGATGGGCGAGCAGTTCACGGTGGCGGATGCCTATCTGTATACCGTCATCAGCTGGTCCAACGGCGTGGGCATCGACCTGTCCAAGTGGAAGAACCTGGCGGACTATCGCCAGCGCGTGGCAGACCGCCCCAAGGTCAAGGAAGCCCTGCAGGCCGAGAAAGCCGCTGCTTAAGGTCCGGAATTAGGTCGTAATCCTGCCGCCGGGGCGTTCTGCGCCCCGGCGGCATCATATATATGTCGGATGACCGCTTGAGCCTCCCGTGCAGTAAGCTATAGCCCGGCCGTCGAGAGGGGTGGCCTGCTCATACCAATATCTCTGGGAGTCTTTAGTCATGCAGAATCAGACCATTCAAAACCTTTTGATGCTGGTCGGCCGGGCGCTGCTTGCCGGGATGATGTTCTGGAGCGGCTACGGCCGGCTCATGAGCTTCGCCAGCGTCCATAACTATGTCGCTGACTGGGGCGTGCCCAACTGGATCAAGCCGATCCTGGTGGTATGGGAGATCGGCGCGGGCCTCATGCTGCTCGGCGGCTTCCACACCCGCAAGGCCGCCCTGGCTCTGGCCATCTTCTGCGTGCTGTCCGGCTTCCTGGTGCACCTGCATGACGATGACGTCCTGCAGCTCATCGACTTCATGAAGAACATGGCCCTCACCGGCGGCTTCCTGTACGTCGTCGCCACCGGCGCCGGTGAATACAGCCTGGATGCCCGTCTCAGGCTCAAAGGCATGAGCACCGCCAAGGCCTGATGTCTCAGGGCGCCGGGCGGGGCGTGACGCTCCGCCCGGCGCCTTCTTTCCAGACGCGCTAAGGTAGTCGCTCCCCCATGGGAGGCGTCATGGACTATCGCAAGCGATTTCACGTCAATCCCGGCAGCAAGTTCAAGCTGTCGGACCAGGATCCCGGGTTCACCGACAAGCTCGAGAGCGAGGAAGAGGCCAAGGCCCAGCTGGACCATTACCAGCATCGGCTGCGTGAGCTGCAGGACCTGCTCTGGGTCAACCAGAAGCATTCCCTGCTCATCGTGCTGCAGGCCCTCGACACCGGCGGCAAGGACGGCACCATCAACCATGTGCTGGGCGCCATGAACCCCCAGGGCTGCCGCGTCGCGCACTTCCGCGAACCGAGCCCCGAGGAGGCGTCCCATGACTTCCTGTGGCGCGCCCACAAGGCGGCGCCGGCCCGCGGCGAGGTGGTGATCTTCAACCGTTCCCACTATGAGGACGTGCTGGTGGTGCGGGTCCATGAGCTGGTGCCCAAGGCGGTCTGGTCGAAGCGTTACAAGCGCATCAACGGTTTCGAGAACGAACTGGCGGAGCACGATGCCCTGGTGCTCAAGTTCTTCCTGCACATCTCCAAGGCGGAACAGCTCAGGCGCTTCAAGGCACGGCTCGACGATCCCGCCAAGCACTGGAAGATCAGCGAGAGCGACTACGAGGAACGGGACTACTGGCGCGACTACGCAGAGGCCTATCAGGATGCGCTGCGGGAATGCAGCACCAAGCAGGCGCCCTGGTACGTGATCCCTTCCGACCACAAGTGGTTCCGCAACCTGGCGGTGGCCCGGATCGTGGTGGAGCAACTGGACGAGCTGAAGATGAAGTACCCCAAGCCCACGGTGGACCTGAAGCGCATCAAGGCCCTCTACAAGAAAGCCGCCAAGCACGGGTCTTGAAGGGTAATAAGCGCATCCCCATCCAGGTCTATGGCGTATAGACACCCAAGACTCATCGGGAGACCCCCATGTTCGGAACTGCCAAGAGCCAGATGATCGGAGCCGAGCGGGCGCTGCCCGGGCGCGCCATGCCGCTGCCGGTGCCGGAGAAGCATTTCGTGAACGGCCATCCCTTGAAGCCGCCGTTCCCGGCGGGCATGCAGCAGGCGGTGTTCGGCTTGGGCTGCTTCTGGGGGGCGGAGCGCAAGTTCTGGAAGCTGCCCGGCGTCTACGTGACCGCGGTGGGCTACGCCGGCGGTTACACGCCCAACCCCACCTATGAAGAGGTGTGCTCGGGTCGCACCGGCCACTCGGAAGTGGCGCTGGTGGTGTATGACCCCAAGCAGATCAGCTACGGTGCCTTGCTCAAGGCTTTCTGGGAGGCCCATGACCCCACCCAGGGCATGCGCCAGGGCAACGACGTGGGCACCCAGTACCGTTCCGCGGTGTACACCTACGGCGCGGAACAATTGCAGGATGCCCAGGACTCACTCAAGGACTACCAGGACGCGCTGAAGAAGGCGGGCTACCCGGCCATCACCACCGAAGTGCGGGCCGCGCCGGAGTTCTATTACGCCGAGGACTATCACCAGCAGTATCTGGCCAAGAATCCGAACGGCTACTGCGGTCTCGGCGGGACGGGCGTCAGCTGCAGCATTTGAAGTAGAGCATCGGCGGTACTTTGCGGCTACGCATCCAGCTTCGCCGCAAAGCCCGGGACAGGCTCCTGCCTGTCCGTCCGCGGCGTCGCCGCGGACCCCTGTACCGCAGTCTACTTTCCCAATAAATGAAAAGGCCGCCATCTTGGCGGCCTTTTCATTCGCGCGACATCACCGACACTTGATGCCGCTTGCGTTCCTCTCAGTTGGGCAGATCGAAATGCCGCATTTCCATCGTAGCGTCATCCACGCCGTGGGTGCTGAAGCTCACGGTCTTGCCGGAGAAGCCGATCTCCGTCGTGCGTCCGCTGAGACCGTCCTGCAATTGCAGGTGCGAGCCGGTGCTGGCACTGGTGTGATCCAGCACCGCGTCGAAGCCGCGGCTGTCGGCGTTGAAGGACGTGGAGGCCAGGCTGAAATTCTGGCTGTCCAGGCCCTCCGCCGTCAGCGACTTATCGAGCAGAGCCGCGAAGTTCTTGTCCAGCACGGACAGGGACCTGGCATCCGGCGCCGGATGGGCGTTCATGTCGGCGAAGGCCGCTTCCGGCGTGCTGCCGTGGCCTGCAAACCAGGTGCGCGCCATGAGATCGGTCACCGGGGTCACATTCGCGCCGCCGGGGCCCGCCGCCAGACCGAACAACACGTGGCCGCGACCGTCGTCGGCCTTGATCAGGAACGGTCCCTTGAGGCCGGAGGTGGAGAGGCTGAAGCGGCCCTGGTCGCTGCTCTCCGTGAGCGTGCTCTTGCCGGTGGCATCCTTCATGGTGATGAGCGCGCCGGCCATGGCGTGGCCGGTGGCGGATACGCCCGCCACCGCATCCATGGTGGTCACGGTCAGGATCGCCTTGTTGCTGGTGTAGGTGGTGCCGTTGCCGGGGTTGGAGTAGCTGCCGCCGCTGTTATAAGTCACTGAAGCGGTGATCGAAGCGGTGCCGGGGCCCACAGCACTCGCCATGCCGGTGCCGCTGACCGTGGCCACGGCGGTGTTGGACGAGACCCAGTTGAGGGGCACGCCCGTGAGCGTGTTGCCGTTCATGTCCTTGGAGACCGCAGTGAATTGCTGGGTACCGGTCATGGTGATGGAGGCGGTGTCAGGCGAGATGCTGATGTTGGTGGCGATGCCGCTGGCGCCGCCGCCGCTGCTGCTACTGCCGCCGCCACCACCGTAACCGCCGCCTGCGCCGCCGCAGCCCAGGAAGAAGAGCAGGGCTGCCGAGGTCAGGACGAGTCCGACTAGGCTCAGGATTCTGCGCATGATGGATACCTCTTTATGACGTTCAGTATGGAGAGCCCTAACCCTCCTTACTGCGAGGTAACCTCCAGTCTCAGGCCTTTATTCCCCGTCCTTATGTGAAGCCGCTCGCACCCGACGAGCGGTCAAGACTTATGGCATAGAACCTTGAAGTGCACCTTCAGGGTATCGGCCACCTGCAGCGCGCCGCCCAGGGCGCTGTAGGGCTGCATGCCGAATTCGCTCTGCCGCAGTTCGAAGTCGCCCGTCGCTGTGAGCGCGTCGCCTTCGGGGCTCACCGCCACCGGCACCTTCACGTCCCGGGCCGTGCCGTGCAGGGTGATGCGCACGGTCATCTCCGCTTTGGGCATGTCCCCCGACACCGACACCGCCTGGATGGTCACCTCGGGGTAACTCTGCGCGTCCAGACCGTCGCTGCCCAGCATGTGCGCGGTGGTCCCCTGGATGTCGGACGCGGTGGGCGTGCTCTTGAAGTCATCGCCGGCGGCCTCGCGCGCCTCGGCCCGGTCCACCTCGAACTCCTTCACCGGCAGCTTCAGGGAGAAGATCGAATCCTTGAACGCGGGAGCGAGGTACACGTCGCCCGTGAAATCGCGGGCCTCCACCGTGTGGTTGTGCCCGAAGCGGGCGAGGCTGCCCGCCTTATAGACGAAGAACTCCACCTCCGAGTGCTGGGCGTCGACCGTGTAGTGCACGGAGCCGGCGGCGGGCTGGCTGCGCAGCTCTCCGGCAGGCGCCGAGCTGCCCGGTTTCACGACGGCGGTCTGGCAACCGGCCAGTAACAGGGTCAGGCCCATCAGGGTCGAAGCCACATAATAAGTGGCATAAAAAGGAATACGGGTGCTGCGCATCATGTCCTGCCTTCTAATACCATTGCCTTACTAGACCGAGGAGCCTGCCGCCATTATTCCGCTACGCAACAGCGCAGAACGTTTCGGCCCGGTGGCCCAGCTGCTGCACTGGGTCATCGTACTCCTGGTGCTGAGTCAGTTCGTGGTGGGTTTCTATGCCCAGCCCTTGCCGGTGGGCATCGAGCGCCTGAAGATGCTCACTTTCCATAAATCCGTGGGCATCACGGTGTTCGCGCTGGTGGTCCTGCGGCTCCTGTGGCGCTGGTACACGCCGGCTCCCAAACTGCCGGCGGGCATGAAGCCCATCGAGCGCTTCGGCGCGCACTTCAGCCACGTGGCGCTCTATGGCCTCTTGCTCACGCTGCCCATCCTGGGCTGGCTCACCTCCAACGCCTCCAACCTCACGGTGCGCTGGTTCTACCTCTTCAACCTGCCGAACCTGGTCGAGCCGGATCGCGGGATCGCCAGGATCACCAAGGACCTGCACGACGCCGGTGCCTGGTGCCTGCTCGCATTGGTGTGCCTGCACGTAGCCGCCGCGTTCTGGCACGAGTGGGTGCGCAAGGACGGCGTGCTGCGCCGCATGTTGCCGCTTTGGATGTTGCCCCTGGAGGACCGATGAAGACTTCCCTGCTGTTGATCTCATCCTGCATGGCGCTCGCCTGGAGTGTCGGCGCCTCCGCCGCTTGCTGGAAGCCGGTGCCTTCCCCCAAGAGCCTCACCTTCACCGCGAGCCAGGGCGGCGCGCCCTTCCCGGGTGAGTTCAAGAATTACACGGCGTCGCTCTGTCTCGACGACAAGGATCCCGCCAAGGACAGCCTGCGGGTGGACGTGGACCTCAATTCCGTGGACACGGGCCTGGACGAGATGGACGGGGCCCTCAAGACCGACGACTTCTTCGACACCGCCAAATACCCCAAGGGCAGCTTCGTCAGCGACTCCATGAAGCAGGTCTCGCCGGGCCACTACACCGTCACGGGCAAGCTCACCCTGAAGGGCGTGACCAAGGTCATCACGGTGCCCTTCACCTGGGTGCCTTCGAAGGACGGCAAGCAGGTCCGGCTCGACGCCAAGACCACCCTGCAGCGCCGCGATTACGGCATCGGCAAGGGCCAGTGGGACGACCCGCAGTACGTGGGTCTGGGGGTGGACGTCATCTTCGCCATCAACTTCGTGCCCGCGCCTTAAGCTAGTAGACTCATCCTGTACCCATAGGCTGGGGCAGGGGATGAGTGACGAAGCCCGCGACGTGCGCCTGGATGATCCGGAAGCGGATCAGCTGATGGTCAGCACGCCCGAACTCCTGCTCTACCTGCCGAGGCTGCTGCTCTATCCGGTGCGCGGCTACGGCCTGTTCGTCACCGTCAGCTTCGGCATCTTCCTCTGGATCATCGGTTACGCCGGGGTGTGGGGCATCCCGGCCTCCGGCATCCTGTTCGGCTGGATCAGCTACTACTTCATGGACGTGGTGCAGCGCACCGCCACCGGCCATGCCATCCCGCCGCCCATGGGCAGCGAGGTGATGTTCCAGGGCGACAAGCTCAGACTCGCCATGCTGGTGGGCTATATCGGCGCGGTGGTGCTGCTCACGCTTTCGGCGAAGAGCGCCGGCCATCCGGGCCTCGCGGCGCTGGCGGTGTGCTTAGGCATCTACGCGCTGCCGGCCTTCCTCGCCTCGCTCGCGCTGCAGCCGGACCTGCTCTCCATCCTCAGCCCCCTGGTGCTCCTGAAGTTCCTCTGGCACACCGGCTTCGCCTACATGCTGGCGTCCTTGCTGCTGGCGGCGGTGGGTATCGCTGGCCTCGCGCTGGCGGGCCATCTCTCGGCTCTCTCCAGCGACATCCTGCTGATTTATGGTTTGATTTTTGTCTCGCACATGGTGGGTTACGTGGCCTACCACAAGCAGGACGAGCTCGGCATCGCCGTCTCGGTGGAGAGACCCACCGATGAGAGCCGCGCCGAAGCCGCCCAGGCGATGCGGATCGCGGAGATACTGGCGGAGGTGGACCGGCATCTGCAGGCCGACATGCCCAAGACCGCGCGGGACGCGCTCCTCTCCGACGACGGCTCGGAACAGCCGAACCCGCGCGGCTTCCACGAGGACCTGTTCGAAGCGCTGCGCCAGCGTCACCAGGATGCGCTCTCGCTGGTGCAGGGCACGCGCCTCATCCAATTCCTGATGAAAGAGCGGCGCCTGGCGCGGGCGCTGGACATCCTGGAGCAATGCCTGGACGTGTCCAAAGACTACCTCCCCGAGCCCGCGTCGTTGATCGGGCCGCTGGCAGAACAGTCCTTGAAGGACAAGCGCATGCCGCTCTTTGCCCGTCTAGATGCCGCGGTCCACGCGCGCGCGCCGCAGGGTGACGAAGCCGTGATCCTGCAGTTCCTGAAAGCCCAGGCGCTGGTGGGGCAGAAACAGGATGCGGCAGGACTCGCCTTGCTTACGCCGCTCCTGGCGCGCAGCGGACACCCCTGGGGGCCGCGCATCCAGGCACTGCACCAGGCGCTCCGGGGCATGCAGAAGAAGACTCAATAAATCTCATAGGGGAGAGAGCGATCATGCGTTTCACGGTCTTGTGTCTCATCGGCCTGATGTTGCCCGGCCTCGCCGCCGCCGCCATGCCGGACACCCTGCAGCAGAAGGTGCAGGCCCTGGTGAAGGAGTCGGACGGCATCGCCAAGCAGCGCCACAAATGGGAGACCGTGCAGCAGGCGCTCATGGCGCAGAAGCAGCAGATCGAGGCCAACCAGAAGGCGGTGGAGAATGCGCAGGACGCCCTCAACCAGCGCGCCGTGAGCCACAACCAGCAGGTCGCCGACCAGCAGAAGGCGCTGAAAGCCAACCAGTCGGATTGCGAGCACGGCGACCGGAGTGCGGGTCACGTGGACGACTGCGACAACGACATCAAGGGGCTGAACCAGAAGACCGGCTCCCTGAATTCCGATATCGGGTCGGTGCAGACGGACCAGGCCAAACTCGACGCGCAGTACGCCCAGGCCAACCAGGACGCCAGCGACTGGAACGCCCACGAGAGCCTGGCGACGCAGCATCTGAACGAAGTCTACCAGGCCGGCAACGATTGGCTGGACCGGGCCTACGGCGTCATCACCGACTCGGATTTCCGCGACGCCGTGACGGCCACCGGCTCCGACGCCGTCTGCGAGAACCACGGCTTGCCGACCGGCAAGCTCAGCATCCCGACCCTGAACCGGCTCTCGGAGGCCTACCGTAAGTGCCTGAAAACCGTACTGTCTGGGGAAGCGAAGGCTCCGGCACCCGCCGCGGCGACGACACACTGATTCCCGGACTTGACCGGCGCAGTATCATAGGAAGATGTCCGCAACTGATTCTTTGAGCCGGTTTCACCCGGCCACCGCCGCCTGGTTCCGCGCCACGTTCCCGGAGCCCACGGGCGCCCAGGCCCAGGCCTGGTCCGCCATCGGTGGAGGCTCCCATACCCTGATCGCGGCGCCCACCGGTTCCGGCAAGACCCTCGCGGCCTTCCTCTCGGCGATCGATGACCTGGTGCGGGAAGGCCTGGAGCGCGGGCTGCAGAACGAGTGTCACGTCCTCTATATATCCCCGCTGAAGGCGCTCTCCAACGACGTGCAGAAGAACCTGCAGGCGCCCCTGGAGGGCATCCGCAACGAGCTCTTCGCGTGCGGCCTGCCGGACGTGGACATCAAGGCCTGGGTGCGCACCGGCGACACCCCGCAGGCCGAACGCGATCGCATGCGCCGCGAGCCGCCGCACATCGTGGTGACCACCCCTGAATCCCTCTACATCCTTCTCACATCGGATTCCGGCCGCAAGCTCCTCTCCACCGTGAAGACCGTCATCGTGGACGAGATCCATGCGCTCGCCGGCAACAAGCGCGGCGCGCACCTGGCGCTCTCGCTGGAACGCCTGGCCGCCCTCACGCCCCAGCGTCCCGTGCGCATCGGCTTGTCCGCCACCCAGAAGCCCATCGAAGAAGTGGCGCGGTTCCTCACCGGCGCCGATGAGAGCTGCACCATCGTGGACACGGGCCACGTGCGCGAGCGCAGCTTGCATCTCGAGATGCCGCGCTCGCCGCTCACGCCCGTCATGGCGCACGAGGTCTGGGCGGAGATCTACGACCGCCTGGCGGAATTGACCAAGACCCATCGCACTACGCTGATCTTCTCCAACAACCGCCGCCAGGCGGAGCGGGTGGCGCGGCACCTGGCCGAGCGCATCGGCGAGGAGTTCGTGACGTCGCACCATGGCTCTCTGGCCCGGGCCCACCGCCTGGACGCGGAGCAGCGCCTGAAGCGCGGCGAGCTGAAGGCGCTGGTCGCCACCGCTTCCCTGGAGCTCGGTATCGACATCGGCGACGTGGATCTCGTCTGCCAGCTGGGCTCGCCCCGCAGCATCAGCGTGTTCCTGCAGCGGGTCGGCCGTTCCGGTCACGGCGTGGGCGCGACGCCGGAGGGCCGTATCTTCCCGCTCTCCCGCGACGACCTCCTGGACTGCACCGCGCTCCTGGATTCGGTGCATCGCGGGGAACTGGATACCCTGAAGGTGCTGGAAGCCCCTCTCGACGTGCTCTCGCAGCAGATCGTGGCGGAGGTGGCCTGCCGGGAGTGGGACGAGGAGGCGCTGTATACGGCCTTCCGCCGTGCCTGGCCCTTCCACGCGCTCGAACGCAAAGACTTCACGGAAGTGCTGGAGATGCTGGCGGAGGGTTTCTCCACCCGCCGCGGCCGGCGCAGCGCACACCTGCACTGGGACAAGGTAAACCACCAGTTGCGGGGCCGGCGTGGTGCCAAGCTCATCGCCGTCACCAACGGCGGTGCCATCCCGGACCAGTTCGACTACGACGTGATCCTGGTGCCTTCGGGCCTGCGCATCGGCACGCTCAACGAGGACTTCTCTTTCGAGAGCATCCCAGGCGACATCTTCCAGCTCGGTAATACCAGCTACAAGGTGCTGAAGGTCGAGACCGGCCGGATGTTGGTGGAGGACGCCCGCGGCCAGCCGCCCACCATCCCGTTCTGGGTCGGGGAGGCGCCGGCCCGCACCGCCGAGATGTCCAAGGCCGTCTCGCGCCTGCGGGCGGACGCCGACGCCAAGCTCAGCGCCGGCGAGGACTTGCTGGCCTGGCTTAAGGAACGCACCGGCAACGAAGTGGCGGCGCAGCAGCTCTGTGAATACCTCGCCGCCGCGAAGGCCGCCCTCGGCACGCTGCCGACGCAGGACACCGTGGTCTTCGAGCGCTTCTTCGACGAAGCCGGCGACCAGCACTTCGTGATCCATTCGCCCTTCGGCGCCCGCGTGAACCGCGCCTGGGGCCTGTCCCTGCGCAAGCGCTTCTGCCGCAAGTTCAACTTCGAGCTGCAGGCCGCGGCCCTCGAGGACACCATCATCATGTCCCTGGGTGCGACCCACAGCTTCCCGCTGGAGGAGCCGGCGAAGTATCTCAATCCCGCCACTGCGCTGGACGTGCTCACCCAGGCCATCCTGCAGGCGCCCATGTTCGGCACCCGCTGGCGCTGGGTCGCCACCACCGCGCTCGCGGTGCGGCGTAACCGCAACGGCCACCGCAACCCCCCGGCCTTCCAGCGCGCCGATGCGGAGGACTTGATCGCCGTGGTGTTCCCGGATCAGCTCGCCTGTCCGGAGAACCTGGCCGGTGCCCGGGAGGTTCCGGATCATCCCCTGGCGCATCAGACCCTGAAAGATTGCATGCACGAGCTCATGGATGCGGACGGCTTCATGCAGCTCCTGGGTCGGCTGCACTCCGGTGATCTCAAGGTGGTGGCGCGGGACCTCGCGGCGCCGTCGCCCCTGGCCCAGGAGATACTGAGCGCGCGGCCCTATGCCTATCTCGATGACGCGCCCATGGAAGAGCGCAAGACCCTCGCCGTGCAGGCCCGCGGCACCATGAGCCTGGAAGAGGCGGGCTCCCTCGCGGCCCTCGATCCCGACGCCATCCGCCGCGTGCGGGAAGAGGTGTGGCCCACGGCGCGCGATGCCGATGAACTGCACGACGCCTTGGTGGTACTGGGCTTCCTCACTAAGGAAGAAGGGGAGCGCGGCAATCCCGGCGACGCCCTGGATTTCGGCTGGAAGAACCTGTTCGAGGCCCTCAAGGGCGCGAACCGCGCCACAGCGGCCACGCTCACGGGCGGCCAGGTGCTGTGGGTGGCGGCGGAGCGCCTGCATGAGTTCCTGTCGGTGTTCCCGGACGCGGCGCTGGAGCCCGAACTCGAGTCACTGGAAGAGAGCGCGCCGCCCGCCCGTGAGGATGCGCTGCGGGAACTGATACGCAGCCGCCTGGAAGGTTCCGGCCCCATCACCGTCGCGGTCCTCGCCGGTCTCATGGGTCTCGCGGCTTCCGAAGTGGACATGGCGCTCTTGGCTTTGGAAGCGGAAGGCGGCGTCATGCGCGGCAAGTACAGCCCCGGCGCCACCGAGACCGAATGGGTGGACCGGCGTCTCCTGGCGCGCATCCACAGATATACCTTGAAGCGCCTGCGCAGCGAGATCGAGCCCGTCATGCCGGCGGACTACCTGCGTTTCCTCTTTGACTGGCACGGTGTCGGTGCCGAGCGCAGCGAGGGCCAGGCGGCCCTGGCCGCGGCGCTGGAACAGCTCTCCGGATTCTCGGCGCCGGCTTTCGCCTGGGAGCAGGACATCCTGCCGGCCCGGGTGCTGGACTACGCGCCCTACATGCTTGACCAGCTCTGTGCCGGCGGCAGCGTGGCCTGGATGCGTCTGGTGCCGCCGCGCGCCACCGATGAAGAACGCCGCGCCGGTCCCGTGCGTGGCACGCCCATCGCCTTCGTGGAGCGGGACGCGTTGGAGCACTGGCGCGCCCTCGCCGAGATGCCGGACGCCGGCGCCATCAACTTGAGCCACGGCGCCCGCACGGTGTTGGATGCTTTGCGGGCCAATGGTGCCTTGTTCTTCTCGGATATCACCCGCATCACCGGCCTCCTGCGCACCCAGGTGGAGCAGGCCCTGGCGGAGCTGACGGCCTGGGGCCTCGCGGCGGCGGATACCTTCGCCGGATTGAGAGCCCTCATCACGCCGCCCAGCAAGCGGCCTTCGCTCAGCAGTTCCACCCGCTACCGCATGCGCCGCGGTGCTGCCCCCGGTGTGGATGAAGCCGGCCGTTGGGCCCTGGTGCCGCGCCAGGCGGTGCAGGGCGATGGCGCCCGCGACGACGCCGATGCGCTGATGCATCTGGCAGACGTGCTGCTGCGCCGTTACGGGGTGGTGTTCCGCAAGGTCCTGGAGCGGGAGAGTGCGCTGCCGCCTTGGCGGGATCTCCTCTATATATATAGAAGGCTCGAGGCCCGCGGCGAGGTGCGGGGCGGGCGCTTCGTGGACGGCTTCGCCGGGGAGCAGTTCGCCCTGCCGGAAGCCGTCGGGGCTCTCCGCGAGGTGCGCCGCAGGGAGAAGATCGGCGAACTCGTGTCCGTCGCAGCGTCCGATGCCCTGAACCTCGTCGGCATCATCACTCCCGGCCAGCGCGTGCCGATCATGGGCGATAACCGCGTCCTGTATCGCGACGGCGAACCGGTGGCGCTGCAGATCGCGGACGAGGTGAAGTTCCTGGGCGAGGTGTCGCCGGAACAGGAATGGGAACTGCGTAATTCGCTGCTGCGGCGCAAGCAGCCCTTCGTGCCGGATAAGCTGCAATGAACCCGGATCTCTTCTCCGGCGCCGGACTGCTGCTCTGGGTGGTGCCCATCGCAATCCTCTCGGCGAGTGTCTCCTTGGGCGGCCTCTATCCCGTCATCGCCTGGCCGCTCGCCCTGGGTTTCATGGGAGCGGTGTGCCTCGTCAACGCCCGCCGCTGCGGCCGCCGGCACTGTCTCTTCACCGGGCCTTTCTTCCTGCTCATGGCCGTGATCTCCCTGCTGTATGGGACCGGAGTGCTGGACCTGGGCACGCGGGGCTGGAGCAAGCTGTCCGTAGTGCTGCTGCTGGGCGGCGTGCTGCTGACTTGCGTCCAGGAAGCGCTATGGGGCAGATATGCGCGTCGCGGCAAGGGGAGTCACGCTCCATGAACATCCGGCTCGCGCCTTATGCCGCCCATGATGAAGCCGCCCTGACTGACGGCCCGTGGCTACAGGACGGCGCGCCGAAATATTCCGCCCACCAAGTAGGTCTTGCTTGTATCGCCCCCAGGATTGGCTTAGCTTGAGCCGGCATGAGACGCATCTTCCACAGCTATAGAAGGCAGTTCGCGGCAGCCATGCTGCTCGCGTTCGCGGCGGCGTGGGTGCTGCCGGCTCAGGCCTGTGTCATGGACATGGCCGCCAGCGCCGGGCAGATCCATTGCCCCGGCTGCCCCACTCCCTGTCCAGACCCGCATTCCAGCGGCATGGCTGCCTGCGCCGCCGCGCTGCCCGCCGCCGCCGCGCCTGCGCCGACCCTGGATAAGGCCCTGCCCGCCACGGCCATGCTCCCGGACTATGTGCCGCATCTGGATCCCGTAAGGTCCGCACCGGTCCCCCCTGTTCCCGCTTTCCGTCCGCCTTCGACCGTCAGCATCCGCTTCTGCTCTTTCCAGGAATAACGCTCCTCTAGCGATCCGTCCGTAAGCCCGTGGCCCCAAGGCGCTCCGGGCCCGGGTGCCCGTGTCTGAATCGCTTTCGAGGTCCCTATGTTCCTGCGCAGCCGGCCTGTCGATAGGTTCTTGAGTCTCGCCACCTTGTTGTTCTCGGGGAGCACGCTGATCTGCTGTGCTCTGCCGATCCTGCTGGTTTCCCTGGGACTCGGTGCCGGGGTGGCTTACCTCACCGACGCCATGCCTTGGCTGGTGGTGTTCGGCAGGCACAAGGCCTGGACCTTCTCCATCGTGAGTGTCTATCTGCTGTTCACCGGCTGGATGATCTACCGGCCCGGCCGCGCCTGTCCCACCGATCCCGAGTTGGCGCAGCTCTGCCTGAAGGCCGACCGGCTGAACCGCATCGTGCTGTGGTCCGCCACGGCGATCTACGCGCTCGGATTCTTCGCCGCCTTCCTCTGGTATCCCCTGGAACGAATCTTGGGAGTGGATTGAATGAATACTTTGCGCGTCACGAGTTTCTTCTGCGTCGGGCTGCTGTTGTCCTTGCCCGCGCTCGAAGCCCATGCCGATGGGCACGGTCCCGCCTTCGCGCTGGCCACGCCCACCTTGGGCGAAGGGCAGTGGAGCAGCGACACCGCCGCCATGAGCACAGACACCGGCATGGGCACGGCTCTCATGTACCGGGAGATGGTGAGTTACGGCATCGGCCCGGACCTCACTGCGGCGCTGAGCGTGCCGTTGGCCCAGGGCAACATGCCCTCCGGCATGACCCGCAGCACGCAAGGCATGATGGGCAGCGACAAGGACCTCGAGGGTTCCGTGCTCTGGCGTTTCCAGCGCGAGGCGCCGGCGGTGGGCGAGCGCTATGAGAGCTCGCTCCTGGTGAGCGCCTGGGACAGCCAGGACGCCGTGCTCGACGGCATGGCCGCAGGACAGGGCCTCGCCGTCTCGGCTGTCACCGGTCATGCCTCACGCACCACCTATTGGTGGGTGGGCGGGGGACTCCAGCATTACTTGCCCAAGGCCGGTGGCCGGCTCGGCGATCTCTACTACGTCAGTGCGGTGTGGGGCTGGCGTCCGGAATATTTCCGGCGTGATTCCGGCGGCGACTGGCGCCTGTTCGTGGAGGCGCTGGGCGAGGACGCACGCGGCGACGAGCTGCAGGGCGTCATGCAGGCCGACAGCGGCAGCCGCAAGCTGCTGGCGGGACCCTCCGTGCTCGGCCTGTTCGGGGCCTGGGGCGTGGAGGCAGGCGCGCTGTTCCCGGTCGTCGAATCCGTCGACGGCGCACAGCCCAAGGAACACTACCGCGCCAAGCTCATCTTCACCTATTGGTTCTGAACGAGGTACTCCCCATGAAATTCATCCGAGAGATCATGTTCGTCCTGCTGCTCGGCGCCTTCACCTCGGCCCAGGCCGATGGGCTGCTCAAGGTGGAGCAGACCGTCTTCGGCATGGACTGCGCACCCTGCGCCTACGGCCTGCAGAAAGGCCTTACCAAGCTGCCGGGCGCTGCCAAGGTGGACGTCAGCCTGAATGATGGGAAGGCTACGGTGGAGTTCAGTCCCGGCAGCCCCGTGAGCTTCGCCCAGGTGCATGAGGTCATCGTGCATGGCGGCTTCACGCCTCGCGAAGCGCTGGTAACGGTGTCAGGACACGTGGAGCAGGAGGGCGGCCGGCTCACCTTGGTGACGGGAGCAGGTGGCAGCTATCGGCTCCTGTTGCCCGCCGGCATGGACGCAGCCGCGTTCAAGCCCGGTGCGGTGCTGACCGTGCAGGGAGTGATCGCGGCGGAATCCGTCGCTGATGCCATCCCCGGCCTCACGGTGCAGCACCTGCTCTAGCCCGGACTCATCCGGGTCCGTCACATAAGGAGTTGCTCATGCTGAAGCTGATCCTGGTCTTGACGATGTACTGCGGTCTGACCGCGGCCTTGGCTGTCGAGCCTACGGCGAGGCAGCAGGAAGTGGCCGAGAAGGGGGCCATGGTGATGCCTTTCGATATCCACAATTCCATCCACGTGTTTCAGAAACTACCGGATGGCGGCTTGCAGCAGTTGCTCGCCAAAGATGCCAAGGACCAAGGTCTCATCTCCATGATCCGCCGCCATCTCTCCATGGAAGCGGGTCGCTTCGCCAAAGGTGACTACTCCGACCCCATGAAGATCCACGGCATGGACATGCCCGGAGTGCGGTACCTCAGCGGCGTGAAGCCGGGTCAGATCAGCATCGTCTACCGCGAACTGCCGGACGGCGCGGAGATCCACTACACCGGCAAGGACCAGACCACGGTGGGCGCGCTGCACCGCTGGTTCGATGCCCAGCTCTCGGACCATGGCGCCGACGCCACCGGCAAGCAGCCATGAACGGGCCCGGCATGGCCATGCGCGTGGTCACCGTCGTCTTTCTCTATGCCACGTCAGGTATAGCGGGTGCCGATTCAGACATGGCCATGCCGGGAGCCTTTGGGTCTTATTCCATGACCCGCGAGGCTTCCGGCACCAGCTGGGAACCCGGGGCCACGCCCCTGGACGGCATCATGTCCATGGACGACGGCTGGATGACCATGATCCACGGCTACGTGGACCAGGTGCACGATCACCAGGGCGGGCCGCGCGGGGCCACCGAGGACTTCGCCGAGAGCATGTTCATGTTCATGGCGGATCGCAGCTGGGGCCAGGACACCCTCGGTCTGCGCGCCATGACCTCGCTGGACCCGCTCATGGGCAAGGACGGTTATCCCTTGCTGCTGCAGACCGGCGAGACCGCCGACGGGGTGCATCCCCTCAGGGACCGCCAGCATCCCCACGACCTCTTCATGGAGCTGTCGGCGTCCTGGAGCCATGCCCTCGACTCGATGGATTCGTTCTACTTCTACGGCGGCCTTCCCGGTGAGCCGGCCTTGGGGCCGCCCACGTTCATGCACCGCGCCTCCGGCATGGATGATCCGGAAGCGCCCATCTCCCATCACTGGCTGGACTCCACCCACATCACCTATGGCGTACTGACCGCGGGCTACGTCCTCGCTCAATTCAAGTTCGAGGTCTCGGCCTTCCATGGTCGCGAGCCGGACCAGTTCCGCTACAACATCGAGACCGGCCGGCTGGATTCCGCATCCGCCCGCATCAGCTGGAATCCGAGCGCGGCCTGGGCCCTGCAGCTGAGCCAGGGCTACATCCACAGCCCGGAAGCCCTGCAACCGGAGGTGAGCCAGCACCGCACCACGGCGTCCGCCATCTACGACCATCCCTTCGACGGCGGCAATTGGGCCACCACGCTCGCCTGGGGCCGCGACGACGACAGGCCGGGACGGACCCTGGACGCCTATCTCCTCGAGAGCGCCGTCACCCTGCATACCGAGCACACCTTCTTCGCGCGCCTGGAGCATGTGCAGGAAGACGAGCTCTTCACCGGCACATCACCCCTCGCAGGCGGCGAGTTCGGCGTGGCGAAGCTGAGCTTGGGTTACATCCACGACTGGCCCCTGGCTGCGCATCTCTCCTTCGGCCTAGGCGGTCTCGTGGGTCTCTATGACTTGCCGGCAGCCTTGGATAGCGCCTACGGCTCACCCCGTTCCTACATGGCTTTCGCCCGGCTGAAGCTGGAATAGGCTATGCTGGACTGCCGCGAGAGGAAGCGCCCATGAAACCCGTCATCGCGCCATTCCACACCCACGACGAAGCCGCATTGGCGGTGCTGTTGCAGGCCGCAGACCTCTCCACCGAGGACATCACCCCGGAGATGCTCGAGCATTTCCTGGTGGCACATCTCGAGAGGGCGCTCATCGGCTGCGCCGGTCTCGAGGTGTTCGGCGAGACGGCCTTGCTCCGATCCGTGGCGGTGGATGAAGCGCACCGCGGCACCGGTCTTGGCAAGGAACTGGTGGCGGCAGCGGAGGACTTGGCCAGGAAGGAGGGAGTGCAGCAGCTCTATCTCCTCACCACTACCGCCGAAGCTTTCTTCTCAGGTCTGGGCTATCGCAAGGCCACGCGGGAAGAGGCGCCCGCCGACATCGCCGGTACCGAGCAGTTCTCCAATCTCTGTCCCAGTTCCTCCAGCTTCATGGTGAAGACCCTCGCTCCATGAGCCGCCGGGCCTTGGCCGGCGCGCCTTGACATCGTCCATTATTTCTATAATATTGGAAATATGGAATCAAATACTGCCATCCGTGCCTTGGGGGCCTTGGCCCATGAGAGCCGCCTCGCCATCTATCGCCTGCTGGTGCAGGCAGGCCCCGCGGGTCTCGCCGTGGGCGCCATCGGCGGGAAGCTCGATCTCGCTCCGGCCACGCTCTCGTTCCACCTGGCCGGGCTGCGTCACGCCGGCCTGGTGACGGAGCGCCGCGAAGGCCGCACCCTCTACCAGAGCGCCGATTTCTCGGCCATGAACACCCTCATCGGCTATCTCTCGGAGAACTGCTGCCAGGGCGCCGATTGCGGCGTCAGCGGCTGCACTCCCGCCCCTAAAACCCAAGTCATCAAGAAGGTCACCCGCCATGAAACGTCTGCACGTGCACGTCGCCGTCGCTGATCTCGGCAAGTCCATCCAGTTCTATTCCACCCTGTTCGGCGCCGGACCCTCAGTGGAGAAGGGCGACTACGCCAAGTGGATGCTGGAAGACCCGCGGGTGAACTTCGCCATCTCCACCCGCGGCAAGAAGCCGGGATTGGACCATCTCGGCATCCAGGCCGAGAGCCGCGAGGAGCTGGGCGAGATCGCTGCGCGTCTCAAGCAAGCAGAAGTCGCCACCCAGGATCAGGCCGCCACTCGTTGCTGCTACGCCCAGTCCAGCAAGACCTGGAGCGCGGACCCCCAGGGCATCGCCTGGGAGAGCTTCTATACCTTCGGCGAAAGCACCACCTATGGCGAGGCCGAGCGCAGCGAACAAGTGCAGATGAGCCCCGGCAAGCCCAAGGTGGAGAAAGACGGCGCCTGCTGCGCCCAAGCCGGGGCCTGACCATGGCGGACAAGGTCTACAACGTGCTGTTCCTCTGCACCGGCAACTCCGCCCGCTCGATACTCGGCGAAGCACTCGTGAATCACCCGGCGCTGAACCACGGGAAGTTCCGCGGGTTCAGCGCCGGCAGCCATCCCAAGGGCGAGGTGAATCCACGCACCCTGGAGACCCTCATCCACAACCAGTTCCCCACTGACGACTTGCGCAGCAAGAGCTGGGACGAGTTCGCCGCACCCGGCGCGCCGCAGATGGACTTCGTGTTCACGGTCTGCGACCAGGCGGCGGCGGAGCCCTGTCCTTACTGGCCGGGCCAGCCCATGACGGCCCACTGGGGCCTGCCGGATCCGGCGGCGGTGCAGGGCAGCGACGAGGACAAGCGCAAGGCCTTCCGCGACACGCTCCTGGCCCTGCGCCGGCGCATCGAGGTATTCACCAGCCTGCCGCTCGAAAAGTTGGACAGGCTGGCCATCCAGGAGCATCTCACCGGCATCGGTTCAAAGTGAAGCTGTCGCAGCTGTTGTTTGCCGAGTTCCTCGGTACAGCGTTCTTGCTGGCGGTCGTGGTCGGATCGGGCATCATGGGTGAGCATCTTGCAAGCAGCAACGCCGCCATCGCCTTGCTTGCCAATTCCCTGGCCACCGGCGCCGGCCTGGTAGCCATCATCCTCACTTTCGGTCCCGTGTCCGGCGCGCATCTCAATCCCGTCGTGAGCGCGCTGTTCGCATCTCGCGGCGAACTGGCGTGGAAGCTCGTGCCCGCGTACACGCTAGCCCAGGCCGCAGGCGCTGTCATGGGCGTGTGGGTGACCCATGCCATGTTCGCCATGCCCATCCTCGAAGTTGCCGCCAAACCGCGCCCTGGCTTGGCGCTCATGTGGTCTGAGTTCGTGGCGACCGTAGGCCTGTTACTCCTCACCCACCGCGCCACCCGCAGTCAGCCCCAGGCCACGCCCTATGCGGTGGGTCTCTACATCGTGGCCGCCTACTGGTTCACCAGTTCCACGTCCTTCGCCAACCCCGCCGTCACCCTGGCCCGCGGCCTGACAGACAGCTTCACCGGCATCCGCCCGCAAGACATTCCTGGGTTCCTCGTCGCACAGGCGCTCGCGATGCTGGTTGTTGTCATATGCATCGTCTTCGCCGCACGCCACAGCGTCAAATCGGACACTGCCGAAGCCTAAGGCAGCCGTATGCTCGGCCCATGCGTCTCCACGATGCGCTCTTCGCTGAGTTCTTGGGCACCCTGTTGCTGGCGCTGGTCACGGTCGGCTCGAACCTCGGCGCGGCGCATGCGGGGAGCGGCGAGTACCAGGTCCTGCTCGCCAACTCGCTCGCCACCGGCTTCGGCATATCGGCCCTGATCCTCTCGCTCAACCCCGTCTCCGGTTCCTGTTTCAACCCGCTCGCCGCGGTGCTGGAGTGTGTGGAAGGCGAGTTGAAGTGGAAGCACCTCGCCGCCTACATCCTCCTGCAATGCACAGGGGCCTTCCTGGGTGTCCTGCTCTGCCATTATCTTTTCCAGCGCCCGGTGTTGGATCTGGCCACCCGCCCCAGGTCCGGCGTCCCCATGCTGCTCTCGGAGTTCGTCGGCACCCTGGGCCTGTTGCTGGTGATCCACCGGGTCGGCAACACCCGGTCCCAGTGGGTGGCCTATGCGGTGGGCGCCTACCTCATCGCCGCCACCTGGGCGCTGCCTTCCACCTGTCTCGCCAATCCCGCTCTCACCCTGGCCCGAATGTTCACGGACTCGGTGGCGGGCGTGCGCCCTTGGGATGCGGCGGGCTTCCTTCTGGCCCAATGCCTCGCACTCGGGGTCTTCACCGCGTTCATCAAGGCCCATAAGCGGTTTGCGACGCTGGGCGACTGAGCCTAAGGGACCTGTGACCGGCGAGTGTCGGAGAGGTATGCTCTAGGCTCCTGTCCACAGGGGGACCTATGGCCAAGAAGAAGACCCGCACCAAGAGGAAGGTCGTCTCCCGCAAGAAGGTCCGGCGCAAGCCGGCGGCGAAACCCGCGCCCAAGAAGGCGGCACGCAAGGCCGCGTCCAAGCCCAAGACCAAGCCGCGTGGGCTCACGGCACCCAAGTCAGTGCGTTTCCCGGGCGAGGACGCACGTTACCGCAAGGCGCGCGATCGCCTGCTGAAGTCCGAGATGGAGCTGCGCCGCCACACCGAGGCCGTCGCGGCCGAGCGGCGCAAGCTGCCCCGCGGCGGCGAGCTCCTGGAAGACTATGTGTTCGAGGAATCCAACAAGGCCGGTGGCAGCCGTGATGTGAAACTCTCGGAGCTGTTCGCGCCGGATAAGCACACCCTGGTGCTCTACAACTTCATGTACGGTCCGCAGATGCAGCGCGGCTGCCCAAGTTGCAGCACCATGCTGGATGCGCTGGATGCCAACGCCAAAGCCATCGGCCAGCGGGTTAACCTGGCGGTGGTGGCCAAGTCGCCCTTGCCGCGCATCCTCTCCCATGCCCGCGACCGGGGTTGGTATGGCCTGCGGCTCCTGTCCTCCGCGGGCAACAGCTACAACCGCGACTACCACGGCGAGAGGCCGGACGGCGGCCAGATGCCCATGCTCAACGTGTTCGTGAAGCGTGGCGGCAAGATCCACCACCTCTGGGGCTCGGAGCTGCTCTACGCACCTACCGACAAGGGCCAGGACCCGCGTCACGGGGATTTCCTGTTCCCCCTCTGGAGCGTCTTCGATCTCACCCCCGAGGGCCGCGGAAAAGACTGGTATCCACAACTTAGCTACTTCTGAGTGCAAAAGCTGCAGCGCCTCGCATAACGTCGTCTGTAGCAGGATGCGTACGTGCCGCGGAGCACAAGGACGTGAGAGAGCGGCGAGGGCGTAGCCCGCCTCGTTCTGCTTCGGCTCGCGACGCTTTTGCGTAGACTGGCTACATTGCACGGGTCTTTGAGAGGCGTATTCTTTCTAGCTGGTTGGATGACGCAATTTGGAGGGTGTCATGGCAGGCGTAGCACCTAAGAAGAAGCGCGCGGCGAAGAAGGCGGCCAAACCCATCGGCCGGTTCCCCAACGAGAGCGCCGCCTATCGCAAGGCGCGGGAGAAGCTGCTGAAGGCCGAGATCGGCCTGCGCCGCCAGGTGGAGGAGGTGGCGAAGCTGCGCCGCAAGCTGCCCTTGGGTGGCGAGGTGCACGAGGACTTCGTGTTCGACGAGCCGGCGGAGGTGGTGGGCATGCGCAAGGTCCGCCTCTCGCAGCTCTTCCAGACCGGCAAGGACACCTTGCTCCTCTACAGCTACATGTATTCGCCGTCCATGGCGCAACCCTGCCCCATGTGCACCTCCATCCTCGACTCGCTCGACGGCGCCGCGAACCACCTGAACCAGCGGGTCAACCTCGCGGTGGTCGCCAAGTCGCCGCTGCCGCGCATCCTGACCTTCGCCCGCAACCGCGGCTGGCGCAACCTGCATTTCCTCTCCTCCAGCGACAATCTCTACAACCGCTTCTATCACGCCGAGGACGAGGACGGCCGCCAGATGCCCATGATGAACGTGTTCGTGAAGAAGGATGGCAAGGTCCGGCATTTCTGGGCCAGCGAGCTCCTGTTCACCAAGGCGGACAAGGGTCAGAACCAGCGGCATGTGGATATGATCTGGCCGCTGTGGAACGTCCTGGATCTGACTCCTGAGGGCAGGGGGCAAAACTGGTACCCCAAGATCACGTATTGAATCGTCCGGCGGGGTAATCGAATTAATTGAAGTGGAGGGGGTCTATGGAGCTGCATCTTCTCTGGATATTCCTCGCGGGTCTCGGCGCCTTCGTGGTCTACATGGTCATCGGCACCATCCTGTTCGTCGCGCTGCCGGGGATGAAGGTCGAGTTCAAGAAATTCCCGGGTGTGTATCGCGGCGAGGAGGACATGAAGCGGACCATGCCTTTCGCCCTGCTGTCGGTCTTCGTGTCCACCCAGGTGCTGGCGCTGCTCTATGCGCATCTGGCGGCCTGGGGGTCGGGGCTGGTGCAAGGCCTGTGTTTCGGCGTGATGATCGGCCTCTTCGTCCTGAGTTCCAACGTGCTCCACAACTACGTGATCCTCAACATCGGCTGGCGGCTCACCTGGCAGTCGGGTATCGCCTATTTCGCCGAATGGCTGGCAGCCGGTATCACGATCGGATTGATCTACAGGCCGACATGACGAATCCGCCACAGGTGATTTCCTAGAATTTAATTTCGGCTTCTTGCAGATTTTCTTCTTTAATTCCACCGAATTTAATTCGTCCTTGAACATGTGAAATCGGCAGGGGAACTGCAACATTCCCGTGCTAAATCCTGCGTGTTTTGTGGCGCTGCCACATATCGCACCCAGGAGTATTTCCATGCGCACGCGGCATTGGTTGATGGGGATAGGGGCCGGGCTTGTCAGCCTGGCGATCGGCGGCATCGCTGTGCAGGCAGGGCATCTGCCGCCGGACCCGGAGGAGCACGAGGCACTCAACGCCACCGTCAACGCCTCCAGCGGCAGCTGCGGCGTGGAGCGCTGGTCGGTGAAGACCGGCACCGATGCAGACGTGGGGCAGGTGAACCTCAATAGCAGCACTGCCAACACCATCGCGGCATTGCGGGCCCTCACGGCGCCTGCCACGCTCCCTGCCAATAACCGCATCGCGCCCACTGAGACCACTCAGTACGTGGTGTCCGCCACCCTCACCGAGTACAAGCTGGAGACCGACTCGGACTATCACCTGGTGATCAAGGACGCCAGCGGCAACACCATGATCGCCGAGATCCCGGACCCGGCCTGCGTGGGCTCGGGCAGTCCCTTCACCGCGGGCGTGCAGGTGGCGCGCCAGGAGTTCGACAACAAGTACGCGGTCACCACGTCCTTCAAGACCGCCAACATCGCGGTCTGCCTGCATGGCATCGGCTTCTTCGATTTCCAGCACGGCCAGACGGGCGTCGCCCCCAACGCCATCGAGCTGCACCCGGTGCTGGATATCCAGTTCAACCCGACTTCCTGCTCCGCAGGCGGCGGTGGGGGTAATGCTGTGCCCGTGGCCAGCAACGGCTCCGTGAGCACCACCGCCGGCACGGCGGTGAACGGCACCCTCTCGGCCTCCGATACAGACGGCGACAGCCTGACCTTCGCCGTGGCGGCCGCCCCGGCCCATGGCAGCGTGACCATCGTGAATGCCGCCACCGGCGCCTTCACCTACACGCCCGCCAGCGGCTTCACCGGCAGTGATTCCTTCACCTTCCATGCCACCGACAGCGCCAGCCAGGTATCCAACACCGCCACCGAGAGCGTGACCGTCAGCTCCGGCGGGGGCGGCGGAGGGGGCACCCTCAGCAACGGCGTAGCGTCGACCGGCCTCTCTGGCGCAGCAGGGGCCCAACTCCAATACACCCTGGCGGTACCCGCGGGCGCCACAGGCCTCAAGTTCGTGACCAGCGGCGGCACCGGCGACGCGGACCTCTACGTGAAGTTCGGCGCCGCCCCCACCACCGGCACTTATGACTGCCGCTCCATCAACAGCGGCACCAACGCCGAGACCTGCAGCATCGCCGCCGCCCAGGCGGGGACCTATTACGTGATGGTCTACGGCTATGCGGCCTTCTCGGGCTTGAGCCTCACCGGCTCCTATACCGCCGGCGGCGGGGGAGGTGGTTCCCAGCTCATCGGGGACCCGGGCTTCGAGGGAGGGTCCACCAACACCGCGCCCTGGACCACCTCCACGGGAGTGGTGAGCAATAGCAGCAGCGAACCGCCCCATGCCGGGACCTGGGATGCCTGGCTGGACGGCTACGGCACCACCACCACGGATACCGTGTCGCAGCAGGTGGCGATCCCCTCCACGCTGACCACGGCCACCCTCAGCTTCTGGTTGCACATAGACACCGCTGAGACCGGCAGCACCGCCTATGACAAGCTCACGGTGGCGCTCTACAACACCAGCGGCACGCTGCTGAAGACCTTGGGCACCTTCTCCAACGCCAACGCCGCCAGCGGCTACCAGCAGCATAGCTACGACGTCAGCACCTATAAGGGCCAAACCGTGGTGGTGAAGTTCACGGGTACGGAGGATGCGTCCTTGCAGACGTCCTTCGTGTTGGACGATGTGAACCTGAATACCCAGTGAGATGAACGCGGCGATCCCGGCGGGCTTCGGTCCGCCGGGATCAGCCCCGGTTCTTCGGTTTCCCGCCCCTCGACGTCGGCACCGTCTGCGCCATCTCGATCAGCACCACTTTCTTGGTCTTGATGGCGTGGTTCAACCCGTTCTCCAGGTCGTCCCGCACCAGCGCCGCGTCGAAGCGCGGGCCGGGGCGCAGGCCGTACCATTTGTCGCGCCCGGCGTCCTTGGCGGCATAAAGCGCATGGTCCGCCAGGTTCACCAGTAGTTCCCAATCCACCCGGTCCGGGGAGCCGGCCAGGAAGGGATATTCCGTGTAGCCGATGGAGCAGGTGACGTCGATCTTCTCGCCGCCGGGCAGGATGAAGGGTTTCTCGCTGATGGCCTTGTGCACCCGGTCCACCACGTGGGGGGTCTCGTCGCGCGGCATGGGGCGGAACACGATCAGGAACTCCTCGCCGCCCCAGCGCACCACGTAGTGCCCCGCGCGCACGCTGGCCACGAGGCGCTCCGCCACCTGCTTCAGCAGCTCGTCACCGGCGAAGTGCCCGGCCCGGTCATTGATGGCCTTGAAGTGGTCCAGGTCGGCGATGGCGAAGGCGATCACCTGGTTGGCGTTCTCCGGCTTCTCCCGCTCGCGGCGGAAGTGCGCCAGGTCCGAGGGCAGCTGCTGGCCAAGGTAGCGGCGGTTCTTGAGGCCGGTGAGGGGATCGGTGGTGCTGGCGTCCTCCAGTTGCCGGTTGAGCTGGCGCAGGGCCTCGGTGCGCTCCGCCACCATGCGTTCCAGCTGCGCGCGTTGGCGGCTCAGGTTGCGTAACTGCAGCTTGACCCCGAGATAGATCAGCAGCGCCACCGCCAGCACCGCCAGCACCCGGAACCACCAGGTCTCGTAGAAGAAGGGCTGGATGGTTATGCCCAAGCTCGCGGAAGCGGCGGAGGCGATGCCTGCGTTGTTGGTGCCGCGCACCTCGAACGTGTAGTCGCCGGGCGAGAGGTTGGTGTAGTTCACGGTGCGGCGGGCCGGATCGTCCACGTTCTGCCAGTCGTCCTCATAGCCCGTGAGCCGGTAGGAGAGCTGCACGCTGGCGGGGTTCTGGAAGCTCAGCACCGAGAAGCGGAAAGCCAGGTCGCGGATGCGCGCCGGCACCGACATGCTTGCGCCCAGGTTGTCATGCCATTGGCCGCCGTAGCGCGCCGCTTCCACCACCGTATCGGGCGCGATGTTGTTGAAGTGGACATGCCCCGTGTCTACGCTCACTACGCCGCCGCGGCTGGGGAGCCAGAGAGTGGTGCCGTCGTAGTAGCCGCGGGCGTTGCCGGCGCCGTTGCAGCACAGGCCCTTCTCGCTGCCGGACCACTTGCCCTGTTCGCTCAGGATCGGCTGGGCCGTGATGTCCTGGACCTTGTCCGCCGCCAGGGCTTCCAGGTCATCGAGGCGTACCCGATAGATGCCCTGCAGGCCGCCGACCCAGAGCCACTCGCCCGTGGCATCGCGGGTCATGAAGGTGGGGATGTCCGCCGGCAGGCCCTGGGCGCTATGCAGCGCATGCCAGTGGGCGCCGTCGTACATATAGAGGACCTGCTGGTCGAACACACCGGCTATGAGCTTGTTGTCCCGCGGCTCGGCGATGGCGGTGACGAAGGAATCCCCCAGCTCACCTTCGTCGCCTATCTGTTTGAACCGGCCGCCGTCGGACCCACTCTCAAATTGGTACAGGCCCGCCAGTGTGCCGATCAGGATGCGTCCGTCGTGGGTCTCCAGCACCTCCCGGCAGCGCACGTCCTTGAAACCGGACTCCATGCCGAAGCGGGTGAGGGTACCGTCCGCGTAGCGGAACACGCCGTCGAAGGTCGCGATCCATACCGTGCCGTTGCGATCACGCAGCAGGCCCGAGATCTGGATGCCATCGAGAGGCGCCAGCGCCGCCGGGCGGCTCACCTGGCCGCCGGCGAGCTGCGCCACACCGCTGTGGGTGCCGATCCAGAGCCGCTGGCCGTCGTCCATGAGCACATAGGCGGTCGGTTCCGGCAGCGCCGAGCCCGGCACTGCGAGCCGTGCCACGCCGCCCTTCAGGTTGTACACGCCGTTGGCGGTGCCGATCCACAACCCGCCGCCTGCACTGGTGGCCGGCGTGACGGCCCAGACCAGGGATTCCCCCAAGCCCTCGCCGCCGGCGTAGCGGCGGGTGTAGCCGTTCCACAGCCGCGTCACGCCATGGGCGTGGGAACCGAGCCAGAGATCGTGCTCCCGGTCCTCATACAGGGAATCCAGTTGCGCCACCGCGTCGTTGTCCCGGCTGGCGTAGAACTGTTGCATGCTGTCGCCGCCGAGGCGCGCCAGGCCCTCGTTGGTGGCGACCCAGAAGTTGCCATCGGAGTCGTCGTAGAAGGTATTGATGGCGAGGTGCAGTTGCACGGGATCGCCGGCGGCGCGCAGCCACTGGGCCTTCTGGTCCATGCGGAACAGGCCGCGGCTGGTGCCGGCCCAGAGTGTGTCGTCGTGCACGATGAGATGCTTCACCTGCGCGCCGGCACCGCCGGGCGCATCCAGGGTCTGCATGCCGCTGTTGCTGATGCGGTAGATCTTGCCGACGCCACCGGCCCATAGCGCGCCGCGCCACTGCAGGAGCGAGAACAGCGGCACCGCCGGCAACGAATGCTCGCGGTGCATGCCGTCGCGGTCGAGATGCAGCAGGCCTTCGCTGGTGGCGGCCAAGAGGCGGCCGTCCACCGACAAGAGTGCGCGCACCTCGGTCTCCGGGTTTACGTCCTTCTCGCCGCGGGCCTTCCCAAGGATCTTCGGCACGCCCTTGTCGAAATAGGCGGCGCCCTTGTTCATGCCCAGCCACAGGCTGCCGTCCTGGGCCACGGTGAGCGCGTTCACCCAATGGGCCGGCAGGTATTGCTTGAAGCTCACGCCGTCGAAACGCGCGAGACCGTCCTGGGTGCCGAACCAGAGATAGCCCTGGTTGTCCTGCACGATGGAGAGCACCGTGATCTGCGGCAAGCCCTGGTCCACGGACCAGGTGTCGGCGGCGTAATCGTGGAAGGCCTTGCCGGGTTCGAGCGCGGAGGCTGGCGTCAGCACAAGCGCGGAGAGGAGCAGTGCGCCCGCGACCAGCCAAGAGACGTGTTTATTTCGCACGCAAAACGCCCACGCTGCCTAAGCCCCTTCCCTAGGGCAGATGTGTCACCAGCATAGCTAAAAGCTGCTGCGCTTGGCAGGGCGTTGTTGGGCTTCGGACTCGCAGTCGGTCATGCACATAAGAGTGCACTCCCTCCCGCTCGCCTCGCCCGCCTAGCCCTGCCTGCGCTCGCGACGCTTTTAGCAGCAACAATAGGCGTTGCTGCCGTGCTCGGCAGGGCAAAGCACCGCCGTTTTCGGGGCAAAGTGGCGCGTTTCCGCCTCAAGGTCTAGGCTTGCTGCATCGCTTAAATTGCAGCTTCGAAGGATCGTCGCCCATGCTGTCTCGCCCCTTGCTCTTAGGCATCTCCCTCTGTGCCTGCTTGCTCAGCACTGCGATCGCCGCCGCGCCGGCCCCGTCCGGCACCATCCTGGTGACGGGTTTCGAGCCCTTCGGCGGCGGCGCCACCAATGGTTCCTGGGAAGCGGTGAAGCACCTGCAGGGCAAGCATTTCGGCAGCGAGACCGTGGTGGTGGCGGAACTGCCGGTGGTCTGGAGCAAGGCGGGTGACCAGCTGCATGAGCTGATTGTGAAATACCACCCGCAGGCGGTCATCGCCTTCGGCCAGGCCGGCACCGAACCGGTGCGGATCGAGACCATCGCCCACAACGTGCGGCAGCATTACAAGGACAATGACAAGGCCATGCCGCCGACGGACACGATCGCGGCGTCCGGTCCTCAGACCCTCGACACGGCGCTGGACGTGCCCGCAATCCAGAAGAGCCTGCAGGCGGCGCGGATACCGGTGGTGATCTCCAAGGATGCTGGCGGCTATCTTTGCAACGAGACTTTCTACCGCCTCGAGAACGACCCGGCCGCGCAAGCGCTCCCACGGGGCTTCGTGCATGTGCCGCCGCTGGATGCGATCGTGAACGCGGATGGCAGCAAGACCACCTTCGATTCCAAGACTTTAGCTGCCGCGGCAGACGCAGTCGTCTCGAGCGTCGTGGCGTCGCTGCCGCGTTAAAAGCTAGGCTCGACAAGGCGTCGCCTATGGCAAAGGCCTATTCGGCGAAGCTCTGCCGGACCACCGCGGTGAAGCCCCATATGACGAGCAGTACTCTGCTGAGTCTGACTGCCCAGAATTGCCAGCTGGCGCCCGGATCGGTGTGCCACTCCCACCCGAGGTAAAGCAGCGAGCACACTACTATGATCATGTTTGTATACGCGATCATGAACCGGCGTGTGCGTTCGCTTTTTGCTTGTACATCAGATTGAAGGTCAGAGCTCACGATTGGGTCTCAGCCTGCCGTCGGTCTTCCTGAAGCAACTGCTCCAGCTCTTCCGCAGCTTCCTTCGACGTCTGCACCACCTTCTCATCGTCGCGGAAGACCGCGAACTGCTTTTCCAGCAGCGTGTGGTCGAATTCCTGGAACATGGCCACCAGGTGTTCGATGGCGGGCTTCTGCATGCCAAGGCTCTCCAGCAGCTGTTCCGAGAGCCAGAGGCTGGAGTAATAGGTCTCCCGCACCACGATCTGGACGCCCTGTTCGCGCAGGAGATGGGCATGATGCCGGTTGCGGGCCCGCGCCAGCACCGTGAGGTTCGGGAAATGCTTGCGCGCCATCTCCGCAGCCCGCACCGAGGCCTCGATGCCGTCTATCGCGAGTACCAGGAATTTGGACTGCTCCGCCTTGGCAGCCGTGAGCAATTCCAGCCGTGAGGCATCGCCGTAGTACACCTTGTTGCCGAAGCGGCGCAGGGTCTCGATCTGCGCCGAGTCCGCTTCGAGCGCCGTGAAGGGGATCTGCTGCATGCGCAGCAGCCGGCCCACGATCTGGCCGAAGCGGCCCATGCCCGCGATGATCACCGGGTTCGCGGGTTCATCTATGCGGTCGAACTCAGGTTCCTTGCGCTCTTCCAGGAAATGCTGCACCACCTTCTCGTTGAACAGCACCAGGAAGGGCGTGGCCGCCATGGAGAGCGTCACTGCCAGGTTCAGGAGGTCCGTGAGGTGCTGGTCGAAGAGCTTGTACCCGGCGGCGGCATTGAACATCACGAAGGCGAATTCACCGCCCGCCGGCAGTACGAAGGCCAGGTTTCGGGCGCTGTCCCCCGGCAGGCCGAAGGTTTTGCCGATACCGTAGAGGGCCGCCATCTTGATGGTGAGCAGCGCCACCAGTACCGCCAGCACCGTCAGCGGTGCATCCACCACCAATCCCAAGTTCACCGACATGCCCACGGCCATGAAGAACAGCCCCAGCAGCAGGCCCTTGAAAGGCTCGATGTTGGCCTCGAACTCGTGGCGGTAGCTGGAGTCCGCCAGGAGCACGCCCGCCAGGAATGCGCCCAGGCCCATGGAGAGACCGATGGAGCTCGCCACCAGGCCCGCCCCGATCACGATCAGGAGCGCCGAGGCGGTGAAGATCTCCGGGTTGCCGAACTGGGTGACCACGCGGAACAGGAAGCGCAGCACCACCCGGTTGCCCAGGGCCAGCACCGTGAGCACCGCGGCGATGATGAGCAGCTTCATGCCGATGTGGGCATGTTGGGTATCGCCATCGCCGTAGAGCACGCCGAGCAAGGCCAGCACCGGGATCGCCGCCACGTCCTGGAACAAGAGGATGCCGAAGGAGGCGCGGCCATGGGCGAGAGCGAGCTGTTTCTTCTCGCCCAGCATCTGCAGCACGAACGCGGTGGAGGAGAGGGAGAGGCCGAAACCTGCGACCAGTGCTGGCACAGGCTCCAGCCCCCACCAATAGGCACCCGCGGCCAGGAGCAGTGAGGTGGCCACCACCTGCAGCGTGCCCATGCCGAACACCGTCTGACGCATCACCCACAGGCGCGAGGGCTGCAGTTCCAAGCCAATGATGAACAGCAGCAGCACCACGCCGATCTCGGAGAACTCCAGGATGGTCGGCACGTCGGTGATGAGCTTCAGACACCAGGGGCCGATGACCACACCGGCCACGAGATAGCCCAGCACCGAGCCGAAACCCGACTTGCGCGACAGCGGCACCGCGAGGCAGGCGGCGATTAAAAAGACAGCGACTTGCGGCAGGAATCCCATGCCGCCTAGGCTACCCGAAACCGGCCTAATTTCGCTGGCTCAGCGTCGCCGCCTTGAGGATGTCCGTGAGCAGACCGCCCGCCGTCACCTCCGTCCCGGCACCGGGTCCGGCGATGGACAGGGGCACCGGCTGGTAGCGGCGCGTCCAGGCCCGTACCAGGTTCTCGCCCGGCCCCAGGTGCGCGAATGCGTCCGCCGCCGATACCGGCACCACGCCAATGCTCGCCTCACGCCCGTCATACTGGGCGAGGCACACCAGCCGCGTGCCCTGGCGATGACAGGCCTCCAGGCGTTCGGCCCACTGCGCATTGAAGGCGGCGAGGCCCGCGAGATAACGTTCCGGGTCCGCCTCATTGTCGAGACTTGGAGGCGAAAGCCCCCGCACCCGTACCTGTCCGGGTTCGATCGGCACGCCCGCTTCCCGGAGCAAGATCACGAGCTTCCTGGCGCTGTCCAGGGCCTTCAGGTCCTCGGCCGGATGCGGCTCGGCATAGCCCTGGTCACGCGCTTCCCGCACCGCCGCCGAGAACGCCACGCCCTGGTTCATGCGCTGGAACACGTAGGAGAGCGTGCCCGAGAGCACCGCTTCCACCCGCCGCAGCGGGTCGCCGCTGGCCCTGAGGTCCGCGAGAGGGGCGAGCAGCGGCAGTGCCGCACCGGCGGTGGTCTCGTAGCGGTAGGGCAGCCGCGCCTCGCGTGCCGCCGTCTGCAAGTCGCCGTAGTGGGTGCCGCTGCCGCTGTTGGCGATCTTGTTGGCGGTGACGACACCTAGCCCCGAACCGAAGCATTCCTGATACAGCGCCGCCACTTCGGATGACGCGGTGCAGTCCACCAGCAGCTTCGGTCCCGGCGCCGCGGCGAAGCGGCGCAAGAGCGCAGACCAGTCGCCGTCCTTGCGCGGCAGGCATTCTTCGCGCCAGGGTGCCTCCGGGTCATGCCATAGCGCGAGGCTGCGGTTCACGGCGCAGCTCACGTGCAGTTCCAGATGCGACTCCGCCGCGAGCCGCGCCCGTTCCGCGGCGATGAGCTGCAAGAGCTTCCCGCCCACCCGGCCCGTATGGCCCGCCACCAGCAGGCGCACCCGGCGCAGCGCCGCCGCGGGGCGGGGGAGGGGTTCGATGGTGCTGAGGTCCTCGGCGCGCAGAGTGTTGAGGCTGGACATGATTGATCTCCGATGATTATTGGGTGTTATTGCCGTGCGCCCGCGACCGCCAGGCGGCGTCCGGCGTCGAGTTCGCTGACGCGGTCCAGTGCGGCCTTGAGGTCGCGCACCAGGTCGTCGGTGGCCTCGATGCCGATGGACAGGCGCAGCAGGTTGTCGCCGATACCGGCGCGCCGCCGCGCTTCCGGTTCCATGGCCGCATGGGTCATGGTCGCCGGATGCGCCACCAGGCTCTCCACGCCTCCCAGGGATTCCGCCAGCGAGAAGCAACGGAGGCCCTCCAGGAACGCGCGTATCTCCCGCTCGCCTCCGGCCAGCTCGAAGCTCAGCATCGCGCCGTAGCCGGATTGCTGGCGCGCGGCGATGGCGTGACCAGGGTGCGCGGGGAGGCCTGGATAGTGCACGCGCTCCACCGCCGGGTGCCACTCGAGCAGGCGCACCACGGCAGCAGTGTTCTCCTCGTGCACGCGCATGCGCGCCGGCAGCGTGCGCAGGCCGCGCAAGGTCAGGTAGCTGTCGAAGGGCGCGCCGGTCAGCCCCAGGCAGTTGGCCCACCAGTCCAGCTCCTGGTGCCGCTCGGCGTCCGCCGACACCACCGCGCCGCCCACCACGTCGCTGTGGCCGTTCAGGTACTTGGTGGTGGAATACAGCACGAAGTCGGCGCCGTGCCGCAGCGGCTGCTGCAGGGCCGGGGAGAGGAAGGTGTTGTCCACCACCACCAGCGCGCCGGCGGCGTGCGCCAGCCGGGCCACTTCCCCGAGGTCGGTGACGCGCAGCAGCGGGTTGCTGGGCGTCTCGATCCACACCAGTCGCGGCCGCTGGGCGAGTCCCGCCGCCAGCGCCTGCGGATCCGTCTGGTCCACCACCAGTAGCTCGAAATGCCGCTTGCGCGCCCAGGCGGTGAACAACCGGTAGCTGCCGCCGTAACAGTCGTGCGGGACCAGCAGCCGGTCGCCCGGCTCCAGCAGCTGCAGCAGCAGGGTCACCGCCGCCATGCCGGAGGCGGTGACCACTGCGCCGGCGCCGCCGTCCAGCCTCGCGAGGGCCGTGCCCAGGAGGTCGCGGGTGGGGTTGCCGGAACGGGTGTAGTCGTACTCGCGCGGCGCGTTGAAACCGGCGAAGCTGAAGTTGACCGAGAGGTGCAGCGGCGGCACCACCGCACCGTGCTGGGTGTCGCTCTCGATGCCGGTGCGCACCGCGGTTGTTGCGAAGTCGAAATTCTTAGTCATGACAACACTCCTGGCCAGCGCGGATGCGCAAAGCCTCGAATCGATGGTCCGATGCTTCAGTACTCATGGTTTTCTCCCTGTCATGCCCATCCCTTTCCACGGGGACGAGCGGGCTTATGCCGCACGCGCAGGTGCAGCGGACATCAGGACCTTCTTGGAGTACCGGAGGGGAGCTATCTCGAGGCGATAAAAAACCCGCTACGGCCTTGGCCGTGCGGGTCCTGGATTCTATGTTCGGTCAGATCAGCTGCGAACAACACCCTCCCACACGGCGGCAGGCATACGCATGCACATGGCCATGGGGCGGTTGGCGGCGGCGATCGGCACGAACTTCGTCATGGGGGCGACTATCTCCGATGGGTCCAAGCTTGTCAAGCGTCTTTCAGTTCGCCCGCGGCGCCACCGACATTTCCCGCAGCCGGTGCCGCACCGGGACTCGGTTCGGTCGGTACGTCCGCCGGCAGGCCGGTGGGGAGCCATACCTCGACGCGCACGCCGCGGCCGGGCTGGCTCAGTATTTCGAACTGTCCGTCGAGGGCGACGATGCGTTCACGCATCTCCAGGAGCCCCACGCCCGGCGTCACGCTCTCGAGGTCGAAGCCCTCGCCGTTGTCGTCGATCACCAGGTTGATCTCGCCCTCCATGCGGCTCATGCGCACGATCACCCGGCCCGCCTGGGCGTGCGTGGCCACGTTGTTCATGGCTTCCTGTACCACCCGGAACAGCGCCATGCTGAGCGCCTCCGGGAGGCCGTGGACGTCGCCCTCCAGGGTGAGCTCGCAGGCGATGCCCGGGTTCTGCTCGCGCCAGTTCGCCGCGAACTCGCGCAGGCACTCTCCGATGCCCGCCAGGTCCAGCAGCCCGGGCCGCAGGCGCAGCAGGATGCGGCGCAGGCCGTTCTGCATCTCGGCGAGATTGGCGGTGATGATGCGGATGTTGCCGCGCGTGTCCGGAGTCATATGGTGCTCGGCCTGCAGCACCTTGGCGATCTCATGGTATACGGTGGCGAATCGGCGGCCCAGCTCGTTGTGCATCTCATGCACGATGCGGCGGCGGTCCTCTTCCAGTATCTCGAACATGCGCCGCGTCAGATGCCGGTTCTGGCTCAGGAGCTTCTGCGCCAGATGCTCGGCCTCGCGCAGGCGCTTGAAGGCGTCGTGCCGCGCGGTGCCGTCGCTCAGGGCCAGCAGGTAGCTCTCGCTCTGCGGGTGATAGATGGCGGAGATCTGCGCGACCACGGTGCTGGCGTCGGGCCTCTGCAGCTCGGCTTCGCCGTTGCACGCACCGTGCTCCTCGGCCGCTGCCGCCAGCAGCTTGTTGAACACCGGCCGGGCTCCGGGAACCAGGAAGGCATCGAAGCGGGTCTTGCGCCACTCGCGGGGGCTGCCGCCGAGCAGGGTAGCGGCCGCCTGGTTCAACTGCTGGACGGAGCCATCTCGGTCCAGCGTCAGGTAACCGACGGGGGCGGATTCGTAGAGCGCGGTGTAACGGGAGAGGGATGCGTCCAATTCGGCGCGCATCTTGCGCAGTTCCGTGTTCTGCATCTCCAGTTCCACCTGGTGGACCTGGAGCGAGTTGAGTTGCTTGCGCGCATCGGTGCCGGGGCCCGCGTGCCTTCGCACTATCGCACCGACCTTCCTGGCCGGCGGCCGCCGTGGCGGCTCCTTCTGCGTGGTCATGTCCTTGACTCTCCCACACGGTCTTGATCGCCGTATGACAGTCCTGCAACGAGCATCCAAAGCCGACTCGGCATCCGTGTCCGATTCGCTTTTTGTAATGTGCGCAGGTGATGACTGTCGCGTATGCGACATGCGGTACGGCGATATCCTCACATGGAGCGACGCCCGTCGCTGCCACGAGACTGCCGGTCTGAAGGATACTCGCGCAGCCGACGGTGTGTCACGACCGGGCATGCGACATGCGATATGTCGCATGCCCGGGCGAGAGATGACGAGGCTGAGCGCCTATCCTTGGGTCGGAAACGGCGTTATTCCTGGCCGAAATCAGCGCCATGCCCGCCCTTGCAGTGCAGAGACGAGCCCAGTACCTTTGGGCGACTTTACTTAACGAGCGAGTGCCGCCATGGCCGAGCCCGCACCCAGCAAGCTCAAGCGCACCGTCTGGTATGTGATCCTGTTCGTGCCGTTCTTCACGGCCATCTGGGTGCCGCTGTTCAATCGCGTCGAGCCTTCGTTCTACGGCATCCCGTTCTTCTACTGGTTCCAGTTCGTGCTCATCATCGTCGCGGCCATCGTCACTGGCCTCGCGTACTTGGCCAAGATATGAATTGGCCGGCTCTGACTGTATTCGTGATCCTGTTCGGTCTCGTCACGGTGCTGGGTTTCATCGCCGTCCGCTGGCGGGCCGCGGACCTGAATCATCTCAACGAATGGGGTCTCGGCGGCCGCCGCTTCGGCACCATCGTCACCTGGTTCCTCTTAGGGGGCGATCTCTACACCGCTTACACCTTCATCGCGGTGCCGGCCCTGGTGTTCGGCGCCGGGGCCATCGGCTTCTTCGCCGTGCCCTATACACTCATGCTCTATCCCTTCGTCTACGTGGTGTACCCGCGGCTCTGGTCCGTGGCCCACAAGCACGGCTACGTGACGGCCTCCGACTTCGTGCGTGGCCGCTATGGCAGCCCGCTCCTGGCGCTGCTCATCGCCGTCACCGGCATCCTCGCCACCATGCCTTATATCGCGCTGCAGCTCGTGGGCATCCAGGTGGTCATCGCCGCCATGGGTTTCACCGGCGAAGGCTGGATGGGCGACCTGCCCCTGATCGTGGCCTTCGCCATCCTCGCGGCCTACACCTACACCAGCGGCCTGCGCGCCCCGGCGCTGATCTCGGTGGTGAAAGACATCCTCATCTATATAACCGTGATCGCCGCCATCACCGTCATCCCCGCTGAGCTCGGCGGTTATGGCCATATCTTTGCCAGCATCGCGCCGGATAAATTGCTTCTGGCTGCGCCCACGGACCACAACACCAGCGCCTACGGCGCCTATGCCACCCTGGCGCTTGGGAGCGTGCTGGCACTCTTCCTTTATCCCCATTGCATCACCGCGCTGTTGTCATCCAGCAGCCGCGGCGTCATCAAGCGCAACATGGCGCTCTTGCCGGCGTACTCCCTGGCACTCGCCTTGCTGGCCTTCCTGGGTTACGTGGCGGTGGTGGCCCATGTGCACGACGACCCGGCCTTTGCCGCCTACTTCAAGCAGTACGGCAACAACTTCGCCGTGCCGGCACTGATGCTCAAGTTCTTCCCCGCATGGTTCGTGGGCGTGGCCTTCGCCGCGGTGGCCATCGGCGCCTTGGTGCCGGCGGCGATCATGTCCATTGCCGCTGCGAACCTCTTCACCCGCAACATATATAAAGAGTACCTGGCGCCCCAGGCCACGCCGGCGGACGAGGCCCACATGGCCAAGCTCCTCTCGCTCATCGTCAAGGTGGGAGCGCTGGCCTTCATCCTGTTCGTGCCCACCCAATACGCCATCAACCTGCAGTTGCTGGGAGGCGCCTGGATCATCCAGACCCTGCCCACGGTGGTCATCGGCCTCTATACCCGCTGGCTGCATCGCTGGGCCCTGGCTTTGGGCTGGGCCGTGGGCATGAGCTTGAGCACCTGGATGGTGGTGTCCCAGCAGTTCAAGCCCACCTTCCCGCTGCACCTCGGTGACTGGACGCTGCCGGGCTACAGCGCCTTCTACTCGGTGCTGATGAATTTCATCGTCGCGGTAGCGCTGACCCTGGTGTTCCGCGCCGCGAAGCTCGCGGAAGCCGCCGATCAAACCTCACCCGCCGATTACGAACACGACGTCGCCTAAGGAGTCGTCCATGCGCAAGTCCTTCGCCCTCATCCTGTCTCTCGCCGCGACGGGTGCGGCCTCCGCCGCCGTGCCGTCTGCCGACCTGGTACTGGAACACGGTACCCTCGCCACTCTGGAGGCGAACCAGCCCACGGCCCAGGCTCTCGCGGTGAAGGACGGACGCATCGTGGCGGTGGGCAGTGACGCGGATATCCAGCCCTATATAGGCAAGGCCACCCAGGTCATCGACCTCAAGGGAAAGTTCGCCACGCCCGGGTTCATCGAGGGCCACGGACATTTCTTGGAGCTGGGCGATTCACTCATGCAGCTGGACCTCACCAAGGCCGAGGATTGGGATGAGATCGTAGCCATGGTGGCGGAGGCGGCGAAGAAAGCCGATCCCGGCGCCTGGATCATCGGCCGCGGCTGGCACCAGGAGAAATGGACCCACGCGCCCCAGCCCAATGTGGACGGTTACCCGCTGCACGCGAGCCTGGACGCGGTCTCGTCCCACAACCCGGTGATGCTCACCCACGCCAGCGGCCACGGCGTGTACGTCAACGCGGTGCTGTTGGATAAGGTGGGCATCCACAAGGGCACGCCGGATCCGGAAGGCGGCCAGATCTTGAAGGATGCCTCAGGCGAGCCGGTGGGGTTCCTGCGGGACAACGCCATGAACCCGGTGCACAAGGCCCTGGATGAGGCCATCAAGCAGCGCGGCGAGGCCACCAACGAACTCTATGTGCGCCAGGCCGCCACCATCGCCTCCATGGATGCGCTCCGCAAGGGCATCACCGGCTTCGTGGATCAGGGCGAGAGCTTCGCCGCGCTCGATGAACTCAAGAAGCTGGCGGGCGAGGGCGTGCTGAAGGTGCGGCTGTACGCCGAGGTGGATCCCGGCAACAGCGACTATGGTCTCGATGCGGCGGCGGGCTATCAGAAGTATCCGCCCCTGGAACAGCTGAAGCGCTTCCTGCCTGAGCACCGGATCGTGGACTACGCAGAAGGCTACTTCAGCGTGCGCGCCGTGGGCGAGGTCTACTCCGACGGGGCGCTGGGCACTCATACCGCCTGGTTCCTGAAGCCCTATGACGACCTGACCGATAGCACAGGTGTTTCAGTGTTAGCACCGGCGGACATCCGCGCCTGGGCGGATGCAGCGCTCACGGATCACTACCAGGTCACCACCCATGCCATCGGCGATCGGGCCAATCGTGAGGTTTTAGATGTGTATCAGGCGGAGTTCAAGGCGCATCCCGATGCCAAAGACCTGCGCTGGCGTATCGAACATGCCCAGCATCTGGATCCGGCGGACATACCGCGCTTCGGCAAGCTGGGCGTCATTGCCTCCATGCAGAGCATCCACGAATGCTCCGACGCGCCCTACGTGGTGAAGCGTCTGGGCGAGGAGCGGGCGAAGGACGGAGCCTATGCCTGGCACTCGCTCATCGCGAGCGGCGCGCTGATCGCTAATGGCACAGATGTTCCGGTGGAAGACGAGGACCCCATCCCCAACTTCTACTGCGCCGTGACGCGCCGCTCCAAGAAGGATGGCGTGCCGTTCCACCCCGAGCAGGCCATGACCCGGGAGGAGGCGCTGCGCTCCTACACCTGGAACAACGCCTACGCGACGTTCACGGAAGCCGAGCGCGGTTCCCTGAAGGTCGGCAAGTGGGCGGACATCACCGTGCTCTCCCAGGATCTGCTCACCGTGCCGGAAGGGAAGATACCGGACACCCAAGTGATCTATACCATCGTGGGCGGCAAGATCGCTTACAGCAGGCCTTGAGCCGCTTCAGAACGCCGGGAAGATCTGTGCAGGCGGCGCATCCAGCGTGACCTTCGGGTTCGCCTTCAGGGTCGCAGCATCGAGTGGCAGGTAGATCACCTGGGTCCCGGGCACCAGCAGTGAGGTGTCCAAGCCCTTCAGGTGAGCCATGGCTTTATCCGGTGTGGTGCTCTTGATTATCTGGTCGCCCTGGGCCCGGTGCACCGTCAGACGATGGTCGCCGTAGTTGTAGAACACCAGCAGTCCATCAGCTCTCTGTCCATAAGCCTTGCTCAGGGCGTAGATCTTGCGGCCCGCGATGGCCTCGTTCAATTGGTTCACGCCGAGCATCAAAGCTGTGTATGTGAGTTCGGTGTCCGGGGGCGGCACCAAGTCGATGACCACCGAAGCCTGGAGCGTGTGCCGGGGTTGGTTGGTCGTGATCAACGGGTTCTCGGCCTTGAGCGCATCGGACTCCGGCAGCAGCGTATGTCCATACCAGTCATGCTGGATCGGCTCGAGCGTGCCGGAGGCGCGATGCATGGTGAGCTTGATGTCCTGGGGGCCTACGCCCGGCCGCGTGGAGACCACATATACGTCCGCCCTCAAAGCCTGCAGTTCGCGCATGCCGGCGACGCTGTGCTCGATGTTGTAGAGGTCCATGTAATGGAAGCTGGTCATGCCGTCGTCGGCGAACAGCGGCGTGGCGATGAGGTAGAGTGCGAGGAGAGACCAGCGGCGCATCATGCTTATTCCCTATGCGATGACGTTTCTGCGGCGGCGCGAAGTATATCATTGGGTCATGCGGCGGCTTCTGCATCTCTGTCTTGCGTTGGCGGCATGCGTAGTCGCCCCGGTGCGGGCGGACGACTATCTAGATCCGGGCGGCAGCACCTTCCTCGATCTCGGCGTCTTCGACACACCTTTGAGCTACGCGGACGGCGACCACAAGGCTCAGGTGGGCCAATACGGCGTCGCCTTCAGCACGCCCCTGGGCGGCGACGTGAGCGCCGAGCTGCATGGCGGCTATGGGACGCTGCAGGTGGACGACGAGCCGCAGCCGACACCTTTTGATTTCACCGGGCGCTATCTCGGCGTGATGGCGCGCTATGAAGGCACCGAGGGCGATTACTTCAATTTCTCCGCCGAACTCGGCTACACCTGGAACGACGTGGACGGCAACAGCTTTGCGACACAGCCCTCGGAGATCGTCTGGTACGAGACCTGGGCGGCCGTGGGTCCCGTGCTGCGTTACGACCGCTGGCGCCTGTCTTTCGGTGCCTATCTGCAGCACTTGCAGGGCAACGAGACCGACGATCAGCCGGCCCGGGAGCTGGACTTCCACAGCCGCCGCAGCGTCGGGGGCTATGCGGGCATCGCCTTCTATATGGACCACGAAAATTCGATAAGGCTCTACGCCACTGGTGGCGCCCGGCAAGGACTCCAATTGGTCTTCCGCAGAGATTTCTAAAAGCTGCTGCGCCTCGCATAGCTTTGTTGCACTTCGGACTCGCAGTCGGTCATGCACATAAGAGTGCACTCCCTCCTGCGCGCCTCGTGCGCCGCGCTCTGCTTCGGCTCGCGACGCTTTTAGCCCATCTTGGCGCTAAAACCACTGAAATAGGCTGCCCAGTGCTATCCAATACGCGCATGGTTACTTGCTATGCTTAGGCCAGGGATAGCAGTAGGGGTAGGGGTCATGCAGATTTTCCTTTGGATCGTTGGCGCGATATTGATCTTTTTGGCTCTGGTCGCCATCTACGACATCCGCCAGCGCCGCCACGCCATCACCCACAACTACCCCGTCATCGGGCACCTGCGCTACCTGATGGAGTTCATCGGCCCGGAGCTGCGCCAATACTGGGTGGCGGATGACAAGGAAGAGCTGCCCTTCAACCGCAGCGAGCGCACCTGGGTCTACGCCACCGCCAAGGGCCAGAACAACTTCTTTGGCTTCGGCACCGAGGAGCAGCAGTATTCCGTCGGCTATCCCATCATCAAGAACAAGGCCTTCCCTTTCCCGGAGGACAAGGCCGTGCACATCAACGGCGATGCCAGCGCCGTGCCCTGCCTCAAGGTGCTGGGCGCCACCCACAAGCGCAAGCACGCCTGGCGGCCCACTTCCGTGGTCAATATCTCCGCCATGTCCTTCGGCTCCCTGGGCAAGAACGCCATCTCTGCCTTGAACCTCGGCGCCAAGATGGCGCATTGCTCCCATAACACCGGCGAGGGCGGCCTGAGCCCTTATCACTTGCTCGGCGGCGACGTGGTGTTCGAGATCGGCACCGGCTACTTCGGCGTGCGCGACAAGGACGGCAAGTTCAACCTGGATATCCTGGCGGAGAAGTGCGCCCGCTATCCCCAGATCAAGGCCATCGAGATCAAGCTCTCCCAGGGCGCCAAGCCCGGCAAGGGCGGCGTGCTGCCCGGCGTGAAGGTGGTGCCGGAGATCGCCGCCACCCGCGGCGTGCCCGCCTACCAGGACTGCATCTCGCCCAACGCCCATGCTGAGTTCGCCGACGTGGACCAGATGATCGACTGGATCGAGCTCATCGCCGACCGCACCGGCCTGCCGGTGGGCATCAAGTCCGCCATCGGCTTCAGCGATTTCTGGGAGGAACTGGCCCGGCGCATGAAGCAGCGCAAGGAAGGCCCGGACCACATCACCATCGACGGCGGCGAGGGCGGCACCGGCGCGGCGCCGCTCACTTATACCGACCACGTCTCGCTGCCTTTCAAGATCGGCTTCGCCCGCGTATACCAGATCTTCCAGAAGGCCGGCGTCTCCAAGGACCTGATCTGGATCGGCAGCGGCAAGCTGGGTTTCCCGGATCGCGCCGTGGTGGCCTTCGCCATGGGCTGCGACATGGTGAACGTGGCCCGCGAGGCCATGCTCTCCATCGGCTGCATCCAGTCCCAGGGCTGCCACACTGGCCACTGTCCCACCGGCATCACCACCATGAGCCCCTGGCGTCAGGCGGGCCTGGACGTGGATCTCAAGGCCATCCGCTGCGCCAACTATATAAAGGGCTTCCGCAAGGAACTGGTGGCCCTGGCCCATACCGCCGGCTACGAGCATCCCTGCCAGTTCCGTGCCTCGGATATCGAGCTCTCCACCGGCGTCAACAAGTTCTCGCAGCTGGACCAGGTGCTGGGCTACATGGCGGACAAGCCGCAGTTCACCCGCATGCTGGACCTGGCGCCGCCCATCCCCAAGACGCCGGTCAAGCTCACCCCGGTGCGCAAGAAAGCCACGGCTTAAGGAGTCGCCGCATGAGACGCAGTGTTGGGATCATCGCAGCCGCGCTTCTCGTGGCTCCGCTCATGGCCGCCCAGGCGAAGCCCTTGAAGGTGTCGCTGACCTACCTCGGCCAGGGGCACTTCCTCTTCCAGAAGATGACCTACGACCACACCGGCGTGGTGCAAGCGGTACAGGTGGCGTACGCCGGCCAGCACATCGATTTCGTGTCCGTGGAGATGCCCGCCGGGACGACGCTCCTGGATCGGCGGGATATCTGCCGGCTGCGCGTGGAGCTGCAGATCCCGGTGAGGATGCATCTCGCCATCGGTGATGGGACGGACGCCACCTCTCCGCAATTCTGCAACTGACTAAAAGCTGCTGTGCCTCGTATAACTTCGTTGCGCTTCGGTCTCGCAGTCGGTCATGCACCTAAGAGTGCACTCCCTCCTGCTCGCCGTGCGCGCGACCGCCATGGATGGCGGAAATGCAGGTTTTGCAGGAGCATAAACCTGCCTCGTTCTACTTTGGCTCGCGACGCTTTTAGCCAATTCGTGAATAATCGCTAAATCTCCGGCCAGCTTCGTAGGACTTTCATCTAAAGATTCGCACCTAACCGGTGGAGCGAAGCCTTATAAAACAGTGGGTTAGTAAAAGTGGTTGTAGTACGACAAACTTGATGCATCAGGGACTTGTTTTGAGGGAGTGGCACCATGGATAAGGCGAAATTCACGGAAATATCCGAACGTCTTAAGGAAGTTAATCAAGTAATCGAAAAACTTGATCCGGCCATCAGGGTTCAAGCGTTTCAAATTTTAGTTCCATATGTCTCCGATAAACCTTCCGTAAAAAATGCGGATGTTGATAGTGCATCGAATTCACCCGGTGACGCAGAAGAGTTTTTCGCAAAATACAATCATGACAAACCTGCCGATAATGCTTTCGCACTTGCGGCATATTGGTACAGCCAATACGGCTCTGAAGAGCTGTCGGTAGGTGAGATGCGTGATTTAGCATCTAGCGTTGGCGTTACTATTCCAGACAGGGTGGATGTGACATACGATGGCGCGAAACGTGATGGCAAAAGCTTGTTCCAGAGGATGGGGAAGGGTCGTTACAAACCAACAGTTCATGGTGAAGCTTATTTCAAGAAAACTTATGAAGTGGTGAAAGGGAAGAACAAGAAGCCTGATGCTGAGGTTTAAGTTACTCAATTCAACCAGGGAGAGGGAAGTGTATGAGCGAAAATGGACTGAGTTGTATTCGCATTAAATTCGGGGCTGTCGAGATTGATTTTGAAGGTTCGGAGACATTTCTGAAAGCCGAACTTTCTAATGTTCTAGAAGCAGTCACTAAGCTGTCTAAAGAGCTTGGTCCAGTAGTAAAAATACCAACTTCCAGCATGTCACCCAGTAGTGGGGGCGGCGGAACCGTTCAAGGGACAACGGGACAGCTGGCTGCCAAATTAGGATGCAAATCCGGCACTGATTTAATAATTGCAGGCGCTGCGCGGCTTACATTTGTAACGGGTAAGGATGTTTTTAGCCGCAAAGAGCTTACGGAAGAAATAAAGAGTGCATCCGGTTATTACAAGTCCACCTATAGCGGAAACCTTACTGGTTATCTCAATGGGCTTGTTAAAGATGGAAAATTACTAGAACCGTCGAAGGATAATTATTCATTGAGTGCAACAGCTAAGGCCACCCTCCTTGCCGCAATCTCTGACAGTTGACGAGCTGAAGAATCTGCTTCATGAATCTTCTCTCCGAAATTCGGATCGTCTACTCCTGTGCCTAGCGACTGGCGAGGCAAAAAACAAGACCGTTGCCGAGACTAAGGCAATAGCTGTAGCGGCAGGATTTTCTAAAGCGAAGTCTCTAAATATTTCCAGTGTTCTGTCCAGAACCAAAGGACTCGCGATTCGTACGACTTCAGGATGGGAGCTGACCGGTAAGGGTTTGGTATTTGTTCAAGAAATTTCTGGAAAAACTCAAGTAAATAATACTGCTGTAAAAGTGGCTACAAATCTCAGAGCACATCTTTCAAAATTATCAGATGACAACACTAGAAGCTTTGTAGCTGAAGCAATTGGCTGTTTCGAAAATGAGCTTTATCGAGCTTCAGTGGTGCTAACTTGGGTAGGGGCGGTATCAGTCTTATATGATCATGTTCTGACGAAGCACTTGGCTGTCTTTAATGCAGAAGCCACTAGGCGCAATACAAAATGGAAGGTGGCAAAGACTAAGGACGATCTGGCGTTGATGGGTGAATATGATTTTCTTCAGGTATTGGCCGCAATATCGGTGATAGGAAAAAGCGTTAAAGAAGAACTTGAGGGGTGTCTAAAATTAAGGAATGGTTGCGGCCATCCCAATAGTTTGAAGGTGGGTGATACGCGCGTTGCTGCGCATATAGAAACTTTAATGCAGAATGTTTTTGAACCATTTAGCTAAATGATTGTGATACTCTCGCTTTTCCTGCTAGCCACTGCAAGCCCGCCAGATGCTGCTGGTCGTGGCTGCAGAGATAATGGGCGAGTCCTATAGGCGTCGTCTGTCCGTAGTCTTCGAATTCTGCCCAACGCGCGAGCTGTTGCGGGCTTAAGGCTTTCAGCATCTCCAGGGTCTTGGCGCGGGCATCCCTGAACTCTGCCAGCACCCGCACCGCATCTTGCTTGTGGTACTCCCGGTCGCGGGCGAGGCCATAGGTATCCAGCCCCGGCAGGAAGGGATTTTCTTCTTCAAGCGTGCGCCGGATGCGGACTTGGTATCCGTCTATCTCCACGTCCCGCACATGGCAGAGCTGCTCGATGGCGGTGAGGTGCTCGCTGGGTATGCCTTCCCAGCTCGCGGGTTTCCAATGGGTGTGCGCCTTGGGAATCGCGCCGTAATGGGCTTCGAGCTGGGCGGGGAAATCCGCCAGCGCTTTCAGTGTGATGGGATCCATGGGCGAATTATATCGTCCATGGATTCAAGTGCGGCGAAATAGACTAAGGAGCCTTAGCTAACCAGCCACCTGCGGCCTGGATCGGCACAGGCGAATCGGCAGCGGAGACCCAGCCAGCCAGCGCATAGCGCGTGGCTTTCACCGCCACGGGTTGAGGCAAAGTCACGCTCGCTTGATAGTTTCCGTCCTTGCCCCTGGTCAGCGCGCCAGTCGCGTCGGAGATGACCAGGAAATCGTGACGCAGGGTCTTGCCCTTGTTCTCGCCGGCGCCGATCGGTACATCCACGCCGAAGGCCATGAGCACCACCTGTGCTTGCAAGGCTTCGCTGCGCGGCATGGTCGGCGCGAACTGCACCGTGACCTTGCGCCCGTCCGCCGTGAGCGTCAGGGGTCCGAGCTTGGTGTTGGGATCGATCTGCGGAGAGTTGTCGCGGGAACCAGGGCGCTTGGCCACGCCGTCCAGCACCAACTCGGGCGTGTAGATGACCTTGCCGGTGAGACTGTTGGCATGGTTGGCGAGGTCCTGCTGGCGCTCGGTATAGCTATGGCTGTCGAAGGGGTCCTTCCAGCCGTCGTTGTCCCAGTAGTCCACGTGGAAGGTGACCGGCACCAGCTGCGTCCACAAGGTGCCGTTGGTCTGCAGGGTGGAGATGAATTGCTCGGCGGGCGGGCAGCTGTCGCAGCCTTCGGAGGTATAGAGCTCCAGCAGGCTGTCGTGGGTGGCGGGACCGGTGATGGTCTGGGGCGCGGCGAACACGTTCGCCGAGAGGCTCAGGCCTGCAAATAAGGACAATCCACTCATCCAGCGCATCGAATCTCTCCAAATCTGCCCACTACTATCTTAACGACCGTATATCCAGGGATTTGTTTCGCCCGATTTTGTAAAATACCTCTATGAATACTCCCGCCAAGAAGCTTTCGGTCAACCAGAAGAAACTGGAAAAACGCCTCCGACATCATGTCGGCAAGGCGATCCAGGACTTCAACATGATCGAGGAAGGCGACAAGGTGATGGTGTGTTTGTCGGGCGGCAAGGATTCCTACACGCTGCTGGACATGCTGCTGAAGCTCAAGGAGAGCGCGCCGGTCCATTTCGACATCCTGGCCGTGAATCTGGACCAGAAGCAGCCGGGTTTCCCCGAGGAAGTGCTGCCGAAGTATCTGACCGAAATTGGCGTGCCCTTCCACATCCTGGAGCAGGACACCTATAGCGTGGTGAAGCGGGTGGTGCCGGAAGGCAAGACCACCTGCGGTCTCTGCTCGCGGCTGCGCCGCGGCGCGCTCTACAGCTTCGCCGCCGAAAACGGCATCACCAAGATCGCGCTCGGCCATCACCGCGGCGACATCCTGGAGACGTTCTTCCTGAACCTCTTCTACGGCGGGAAGCTCAGGGCCATGCCGCCGAAGCTGCTGTCGGATGACGGCAAGCATGTGGTGATCCGGCCCCTGGCCTATGTGGAAGAGACGGATATCGCCAAGTACGCGAGCTTACGCGAGTTCCCCATCATCCCCTGCAACCTCTGCGGCTCCCAGGAGCACCTGCAGCGCAAGGCCGTGAAGGCCATGATGCAGGAGTGGGAGCGCAAGTTCCCGGGTCGCAGCAACACCATCTTCTCCGCCTTGAGCAGCGTGGTGCCGGAGCATCTCCTGGACCCGCGGCAGTTCGACTTCCAGTCCTTGGGAGCGAAAGCGGCGCCCCGCGGCGATTGGCTGGCGTCCGGGCCGGCCGAGCAGACCGATGCCATCATGGCGACGGTGTCCCTGGATGACCTGAAGCGAACCATGCCGAAGAAGACTTCCAATTCGTCTATAGAGTGAGTGGCGAATGAGCGCCGCCACCGAGAGGCTCTTCTCCTACGGCACGCTCCAGCAAGAGTCCGTGCAACTCGCAAATTTCGGCCCAAACTGCGAGGCCGCGCCGACGTAGTGGCGGGCTGGCGCCTGCAAGCCGTGCAGATCACCGACCCCAAGGTGCTGGCCCTGAGCGGTCTCAGCGGGCACGACCGCCAGGGACGGTGGAAGTGCAGATTTTGCAGGAGTAAAAATCTGCCCAGAAGGGTTGCGGCCTAGTTCCTAAATCGTTGCCACACTGCCGGTACGCCCGCTGGCAATTCCACGCTGACGCCCGGCTGAGAGTATGGCGCCGGCGCGTGAAAATCCGAACCGACTGACGCCGCCAATTCAAAACGTCCCGCCAGGTGTAGCGCCGTGTGGAACTCGTCCGGGTTGCCGCGACCGCTCACCACTTCCATGCCGTCGCCGCCTGCCTGCTTGAAGGCGGTGAGGACTCTCAATAGCCAGGCTCGGGTGGTGCCATAACGGAAGGGGTGGGCCAGCACCGCCTGGCCGCTGGCTGCGTGTATCCAGCCGATGGCTTCCTCCAGGCTGGCCCAGGTGACGCTCACGTGGGCTGGTTTGCCGCGACCCAGCCATTTCTTGTAAGCCTGGGCTTCGTCCTTCACATGACCCGCCTGATGCAGGAAGCGGGCGAAATGGGTGCGGGTGAGACGCGCGCCTTGGGCCGTCGCTTCCGCACCTGCGTAGGCATCGGCGATGCCCTTGGCCTCCAGGCGCTTACCGATGTCCCGCGCCCGTTCCTCACGGATCGCCTGCAGACGCGCGAGACCGGCGGTGAGGGCCGGGTGATCCACGTCCACGTCTAGGCCCACGACGTGCAAGGCCTTGTGTTCCCAGGTGACGGAGACCTCCACGCCATTCACCAGGCGCAATGCCGTACCGGCGGCAGCTGCTTTCGCCGCCGCGAGGCCATCCACGGTGTCGTGATCCGTAAGCGCAAGCAGTCTCACACCACGGGACGCGGCCAGCGCCACCAGTTCCGCGGGGCTCAAGGTGCCGTCGGAGATCCGGGAATGGGTATGCAGGTCTATCAAGCGTCCAGGTCCGGGATGAGCATGCTCTCGAGGCGGGAGATGTAGTCCTTGAGCTGCAGCTTGCGTTTCTTCATGCGCGAGACCTGCAGCTCGTCGCTGGTCGGGTCCTCGGCCAGGCGTGCGATGGCCACATCCAGATCATGGTGTTCCAGCTTGAGCTGGATGATCTGTTCGCGGATCTTGTGCGCGTTCTTGACCATATTAAAGCCGGTCCCCCAAGCCGATTAGCGTATCACGGGGCTTTCCCCCGCCTCACCTCGCAAGGGATAATGGGCGGATGGACATCTACAAGACATTCCACCTGGAAGCGGCCCACCGCCTCCCCAATGTGCCGGAAGGCCACAAATGCGCCCGGCTGCATGGCCATTCCTTCCAGGTATCCGTCCACGTGTCCGGGCCGGTGCACCCCAAGACCGGCTGGATCATGGACTTCGCGGACCTCAAGAGCGCCTTCGCGCCGGTGTTCGACGCCCTGGACCACCGTTATCTCAACGACGTGCCGGGTCTCGAGAATCCCACCAGCGAGAACCTGGCGCGCTGGATCTGGCAGAAGCTCAAACCTGCGTTGCCCGCTTTGTCCAAGATCGTCGTGGAAGAAACCTGCACATCCGGCTGTATCTACTCAGGTGACTAAGACCGTCTTAAAAGCTGCTGTGCTTGGCATAGCTTCGTTGCGGTCCGGCTCGCCGTCCTCACGTACGCCAAAAGTACGCTCCGGCGGCTCGCCTCCCGCGCCTCGCTCTGCCCGCGCTCGCGACGCTTTTAAGACGGTCTTGATATCGGAATCAAGAAACCAATCATAAAAGGAGTCTCCCATGCGTTCCCTGCTGGTCTCCCTTGCCTCCCTGTTCCTGGTCTCTGCTGCTTCCACAGCCTTCGCCGCCTCCATAACCGACGCGGAATACATGGCGGCCATGGAAGCCATGCACCACGACGACACCCCCAACGCGACCCCGATGACCGTGCCGGCGCCCTCGCAGCCCGTGAGCGGCAGCGACGTGGTGTATGCCACCGTCGGCGGCAAATCGGTGAAGGGCTATCTGGTGCGGCCCACGGCCGCCAAGGGTCCACTGCCCGGCATCATCGTGATCCACGAGTGGTGGGGTCTCAACGACAACATCCGCAAGACCGCCGACCGCCTGGCAGGCGAGGGCTACGAAGCCCTGGCGGTGGATCTCTACAACGGCCAGTCCGCCACCACCCCGGACGACGCCACCAAGTACATGAAGGCGGTGATGGCCGACAAGGATTCCGCCAAGGACAACCTCAAGCAGGCTTACGCCTACCTGCATGACCACGAGCATGCCACCAAGACGGGCGTGATCGGCTGGTGCTTCGGCGGCGGCTGGTCCCTGCAGACCGCGCTCTTGTTCCCGGACAAGCTGGATGCGGCAGTGATGTATTACGGCCAGCCGGTGACGGATGTGGCGACCTTGAAGACCCTGAAGATGCCGCTCATCGGCTTCTTCGGCGAGAAGGATCAGGGCATCACCGTGGCGGACGTGACCGCCTTCCAGGCGGCCCTGAAGGAAGCCGGGGTCAACGCGGAGATCCACGAGTACCCGGACGCGGGTCATGCCTTCGCCAACTCTTCCGGCAAGAACTACCAGGCCGCAGCGGCGACCGACTCCTGGGACCGCACGGTCAAGTTCTTCGCGAAGTACCTACACTAGGAGAAGCACCACGCCAAAAGCGTATCGAGCGAAGGGTCCGCGGCATGCCGCGGACGCCCGTGCAGGGAAAGCACGGGCGGGCTGGCCGGCGAAGCAGGATGCGTAGCCGGGGAGGTGGCGCAGCCACCCCGCTTCTTTAGTGCTGATTGATGTAGCAGCGCCTGTCGAGCGCAGTAGCTTTTGGCTTAGTCGAGAGTCAAAGACATGGCGGCGAGATTAATCGTGTAGGACTTATAGTCCCTGAAGGCGTCCTGACCCAAGTTACATTGCAGATAGTCCTGGCTCACGGTCTTCGCCGTGAACACATCCACGTTCTGCAGTTTCACCGGGCGTCCCGCCACGGTGATGTCCATGCTGTGCAGGCGGATGCTGGGGTAGGTCTTGATGCCCCCGGCGGCACCGCTGTGCACGTTATGGGCCTTGCCGGCCTTGTCCACCTCGTCCTTGTACTGGTCGTAGTAGGACTTGTAGAACACCGTGTGATCGGAACCGGTGTCCACGCGGCACAGCACCGTGTGGTCACCCACCATCACCTGCGTGAGGATGTCGTTGCCGTCCAGCGCGATGTCGTCCACGCGCCGGGTGTTGATGAGCTTGGGCACGTCGATGACGTGTCCGTGCCGGATGGTGACCGCCTCCATCCCGGCGAAGATCGGATATCCCAGGATGCCGGGGATGGAGAAGTCCGGAAAGGTGAAGGCCGAGTCCGGCATCACCAGGAATGCCACGTTGTTGTACTGGATGTTGCCCAAGAGCAGCGAAGGGGCCACCGCCACGTCGGCGGGGACCTGGGTGCCGTGGCTGCTGGTCACCTGCACGCCGGCGGGGATGATCTGCAGCTTGAGCCGCTCCGCCTCGGAGCGGGTCAGGGTGGAGTAGTTGGCGCCGCTGTCCAGGATGTAGCAGGGGTCCACGCCCACCGTCACCGGGATGCAGTAGCCGGCTTTGCCGTCCTGGGCCAGGATGATGTGGGAGTCGCCGCTGCGCTTCGCCTTCTGCGCCGCCGCGTCGCTGAGGGCGCCCAGCAGCTTGGCGGTGTTCTGCGCGTCGGCGAGGCGCGGATCGCCCTTGCGTTCATAGAGGTCGATGAGCGTGCGCTCCGCGTCCAGGGCGCCGGCATAGTCGTAGAGCCGCCGGTCGTTCTCCATGCGCATCTGCAGCAGGAAAGGCATCAGCGCCGTGTCGATGTTCTGGGTCAGCAGCGTGTCGATGAGCTTGTTGGCGGCCGTCGGCTGGTTGAAGGCGGAGAGCACCGCGGCGCTGTAGAAGCGCTTCTGCTCAGAATCCTTGCTCGGATCCGCCGCTACCATGGCGGCGAGGTCGAAGAAGTCGTGGGCCGCATAGAGCCGGGCGTATTCGGCGCCCACGTCCGCATGGGCCGGCCCGCACAGGGAGAGTGTTCCCAGGGCCACGGCCAGGAGTGCGGGCAGCAAGCGGTGCATGGATGGGATTTTAACCCGCTATGGCGGCGCTGACACGCCTCTGGCTTCCCCGAGTGGAAATGCTAGGCTTGGGGCATGGATACACTTCGGGGTGCAATCATGCGTCACATCGCGATTTTATTGCTGGGTTTCGGCCTCTCGTCCGTCGCCGCTGCGGCGACCCTCGGCGGGGTGGAGGTGCCGGATACCGCCACGGTGGCGAACACGCCGCTGGTGCTGAACGGCGCCGGGGTGCGCGTGAAGTTCTTCTTCAAGATCTATGCCGGCGGCTTGTACTTGCCCGCCAAGAGCTCCGACCCCACGGCCATCGTGGCCCACGCCGGTCCCGACCGCATCCTCATGCACATGATCTACGACGGCGTGAGCAAGGATCAGTTCGCAGACGCCTGGCATGACGACTTCAAGGCCAACAATCCGGGCGACTACGCCGCGCTGCACGACCAGATCGAGCAGTTCATCTCCTGGTTCCACGATTCCAAGAAGGATGACGTGATCCTGATGGACTATGTGCCTGGCACCGGCACCCAGGTCACCTGGAACGGCAGCGTGCTCGGCACCATCCCCGGCGAGGCCTTCCATCACGCCTTGCTGAACGTCTACATGGGTCCGAATCCGCCGACGTCATCCCTCAAGGATGGAATGCTTGGTAAGGATTGAGCGAAAGCAGTCTTGTCGAAGAAACGCCGGCGCGAGCCGGCGTTTTCTTTATAGGTATGAGCGCCAATTGCGAGATGCATCGGCGTACGCAATAAAGTGTGGATTGAGAAGAGACTCTTTCGAATTGTAGGCGAGTGGCGCGCCGTCCATGCCGATCACCTGGCCGCCGGCGGCCAGCAGCACCGCATGGCCGGCACCGGTGTCCCACTCGGAGGTGGGTCCAAGTCGCGGATACACATCCGCCGCACCTTCCGCCACCAGGCAGAACTTCAGCGAGCTGCCGCGGGACACGGTCTCATGGGCTCCGAGCTTGGCGAGGTAGCCGTCCAGCAGCTCACCTCTATGGCTTCGGCTGGCCACCACCTTCACCGGTTTGTCGGGGATCAACCTCCGCACCTTGATGGGTGAGGCCTGACCGTCCTTGTCGCGGCGGAAGGCGCCGACGCCCACGCAGCCGTAGTAGCTCATGCCCGTCACCGGCACGTGCACGATGCCCACCACCGGCGCCCCATCCTGGATGAGGGCGATGTTCACCGTGAAGTCGCCGTTCTTGTTGATGAACTCTTTGGTGCCGTCCAGGGGGTCCACCAGCCAGTAGCTGTCCCAGCGGGAGCGAGTAGCGAAGGGTATGTCGGAGGATTCCTCGGACAGCACCGGCAGGTCCGGCGTGATGCGCTTCAGATCCTGGACGATGACCTTGTGGGCCGCGAGATCGGCGGCGGTGACCGGCGAGCGGTCCTCCTTCATCTCCACCGTGAATTCGGTGGCGTAGACGCGCATGATCTCGCCGCCGGCGGCGCGGGCTATGTCCAGCAGGGGAGCGAGCAGCGTCTCGTCGGAGCGGGTCATGGGTCATCCAATGTGGCTGAAGGCCGGGATATCATACCGGCTCTATGCGCGAGCCTACGCACGAATTGCCGGACTGGAAGGAAGTGGAGAGCGTGTTCCTCGATATGGACGGCACGCTCCTGGACCTGCATTTCGACAACCACTTCTGGCTGGAACATATCCCCCTGCGCTACGGCGAGCGCGAAGGCATCTCCAAGCAGGCAGCCCTGGAGGCGCTCACGCCGCGCTTCCGGGCGGTGGAGGGGACCTTGGCCTGGTACTCCCTGGATTACTGGTCCCAGGAGTTGGAGATGGACGTGGTGGAGCTGAAGCGTGAGGTGGAACACCTGATCCGGGTGCTGCCCCATGCGGAAGAGTTCCTGAAGGCGGTACGGGTCGCCGGCAAGCGCCTGGTGCTGGTGACCAACGCCCATGCGCCGGTGCTGGAGATGAAGATGCAGCGCACCCGCCTGGATGCCCACTTCGACGCCATCGTCTCCTCGCACGACCTCGGCAACCCGAAGGAGACGGCACCGTTCTGGCACAGCCTGCAGAAGGTGGAACCCTTCGACCCCAAGACCACCCTGTTCGCCGACGACAGCCTGCCGGTGCTGCGTGCGGCCCGCGACTATGGGATCAGGCACCTGGTGGCCATGCGCAAGCCGGATTCAAAGAGACCCGCACGGGAGATCGCGGAATTCCCGTCCATCGAGACGTTCGCCGAATTGATGCCTTAGCGGGCTACCAGATCAACGGTAAGAGCGCGTGAGTCGAGCGCTTATAAGCGGCATAGCGTTCGCCGAAATGCGCGTCCAGCATCTGCTCTTCCAGCCGGATCTTGTGGCTGAACACGATGAACATGATGCTGATGGCGAAGAGGTTGCCCACCTGTCCGAAGGCGAGGATGGTCCCCGCGTAGGCGGATAGCACGCCCGTATAGATGGGGTGACGCACGTGGCGGTAGGGACCCGCCGTCACCAGTTCGTGGTCTTCCTTGATGGTGACCCGGCCGCTCCAGTTGCGGCCCAGGGTGTAGCGCGCCCAGAAGGCCCAGTACATGCCGAACACCAGCAGCGCCAGGCCCGCGAAGTAGGCCAGGTTGGTCTCAGGCATGAACCGCGCACCGAAGAACGATCCCAGCCAGCTTGGGCTCAGCAGCAGGATGAAACTCACCAAGAGGCCGATGAGCACGGGGACGCGGGTGAGGAGGGGTTCCTTGGAGGCAGCCCGTTTCACGCTGCGGGACGAGACGCCCCAGTAAATTTCCCACACCGCCCAGATGGAAATGATGAGCCAGTAGCGCCAGTCGAACATGATTTCAGATCCTTAGCGCCGACCTCGATCGCCGCCTCCACCACCGCGCCGGCCACCTCCGCCTCCGCCGCGACGCCCGCCACCGCCCCCACCACCGCGGCGTCCGCCGCCGTGCACGATGGGCCGGTGCCGCTCGCGTTTCTCCGGCGGCGCCAGCTCCGGCAGCATCTCGCCGGTGAGCGCCTCACGGGGGATGGAATGACCGATGTACTTCTCGATGTCCGGCAGCGAGAAGGAATACTCCTCGCAGGCGAAGCTGATGGCGTCGCCGAAGGCGCCGGCCCGGGCGGTGCGGCCGATGCGGTGCACGTAGTCCTCCGCGTCCTGCGGCAGGTCGTAGTTCACCACGTGGCTCACGTCCGGGATGTGCAGGCCGCGGGAAGCCACGTCGGTGGTGACCAGCACCGGCAGCTCGCCGCCGGTGAACTCGCGCAGCAGGCGCAGGCGCTTGTTCTGCGGCACGTCGCCGGAGAGCACTTCGCTCTTGTAGCCGTTGCCGTTGAGCATCGCCACGACGTCCTCGGCCACGCGCTTGGTGTTCACGAACACCATGGTGCGGTGAGGGTCGATCTTGCGCAGCAGGCCGATGAGCAGCGGCAGCTTCTCGTTGCCGGCGGGGAAGTACAGCGACTGGCGCACGTTGTCGGCCGTGACCTTGTCAGGCTCGATGCGTACGAACTCGGCGTTGTTCATGTGCTCGTAGGAGAGTTCCAGCACCCGGTGCGAGAGCGTGGCCGAGAACAGCATGGAGAGGCGCTGGGTGGGGTGCGGCAGGCGTCGCAGCAGGAAGCGAACGTCGGCGATGAAGCCCATGTCGAACATGCGGTCGGCTTCGTCCAGCACCAGCACTTCGGTCACGTGCAGGTCGAAGACGTGCTGCTTCATGTAGTCGATGAGCCTTCCCGGCGTGCCGATGAGCAGGTCCACGCCCTCGGCCACGCGGTTGCGCTGCTTCTCATAGTCTTCGCCCCCGTACACCACCGCGATGGAGAGGCCGGTGTGCGCGCCCAGCAGCATCGCGTCCTTGTGGATCTGCACCGCGAGCTCGCGGGTCGGCGCGATCACCAGCGCGCGCGGCTGGTTCTTCTTGCGGGAGGCGGGAGCGGGGTGGGTGACGAGGCGGTTGAACAGGGCGAGCAGAAAAGCAGCAGTCTTGCCGGTGCCGGTCTGCGCCTGGCCCGCGACGTCGCGTCCGGCCAGCGCGATGGGCAAGGTCTCGGCTTGGATGGGGGTACAGCCTTTGAAGCCTGCCTCCCGGATGCTCTGCAGCAGGGGTTCGGCCAGGCCCAGGGACTCGAATTTAAGGTCGCTCAATGTGTGATCCAGTGGGCTCCGGCGGGGCTTGCATTCACCGGAGGGATGGGCTCAAAATAGCCGAAATGCCTTTGATGCCTGCGCCCCGCGCGGGCTGTTTTCAAAAATACCAACTCGATAAATTTACCTAGCGCCGCGTGCAAGCTGCGATATTGTGCCTTAACAGGCACCGTACGTCACATCCCGCCGACCCGTCGGAATATCACTGCCCGCCCGCTGCGCCCCTGAACCCGAGACCTTGAGCCCTTAAGGAGGCTTTTCCACCGTGAGCGACCAAATCGTCTATACCAGCGATGCCAACTTCCAGAAAGACGTGTTGAGTTCCGATGTCCCCGTGCTGGTGGACTACTGGGCGGAATGGTGCGGCCCCTGCAAGATGATCGCCCCGATCCTGGACGAGATCGCCGGCGACTACTCGGGCAAGCTCAAGATCGCCAAGGTCAACGTCGACGAGAACCAGCAGGTCACGCAGAAATACGGCATCCGCAGCATCCCGACCCTGATGATCTTCAAGGGCGGTTCGGTGCAGGCGCAGAAGGTCGGCGCCATGTCCAAGTCGCAGCTGGCCGCGTTCATCGAGACCAACCTATAACACCCATATGTCTACACCCACCCCCGCCCGCATCCCCGCTGGCACAGAAAACAAGAGCAGAGACCTACATCCTATGAACCTCACCGAACTCAAACGCCGGCCGGCTGAAGCCATCATCGAGCTGGCCGAGTCCATGGGCCTGGAAGGCATGGCACGTTCGCGCAAGCAGGACGTGATCTTCTCCATCCTCAAGGCGCATGCGCGCAACGGCGAAGAGATCTCCGGGGACGGGGTCCTCGAGATCCTGCAGGACGGCTTCGGCTTCCTGCGTTCCGCCGAAGGTTCCTACCTGGCCGGCCCGGACGACATCTACGTCTCCCCCAGCCAGATACGTCGCTTCAACCTGCGCACCGGCGATACCGTGGCCGGCAAGATCCGTCCGCCCAAGGAAGGCGAGCGCTATTTCGCGCTGCTCAAGGTGGACCACATCAACTTCGACCCGCCCGAGCACGCCAAGAACAAGGTGCTGTTCGAGAACCTGACGCCGCTGTTCCCCAAGCGCCGCATCAAGATGGAGCGCGGCAACGGCTCCACCGAAGACATCACCGCGCGCATCATCGACATGGTGGCGCCGCAGGGCATGGGCCAGCGCGCCCTCATCGTCTCGCCGCCCAAGGCCGGCAAGACCATGATGCTGCAGAACATCGCCCAGTCCATCGCCGCCAACTATCCCGACATCTACCTCATCGTGCTGCTCATCGACGAGCGGCCCGAGGAAGTGACCGAGATGCAGCGCTCCGTGAAGGGCGAGGTCGTGTCTTCCACCTTCGACGAGCCCGCCACCCGCCACGTGCAGGTGGCCGAGATGGTCATCGAGAAGGCCAAGCGCCTGGTCGAGCACAAGCGCGACGTGGTGATCCTCCTGGACTCCATCACCCGCTTAGGGCGAGCCTACAACACCGTGGTGCCGGCCTCCGGCAAGGTGCTCACCGGCGGCGTGGACGCCAACGCCCTGCAGCGCCCCAAGCGCTTCTTCGGCGCCGCGCGCAACATCGAGGAGGGCGGCTCGCTCACCATCATCGCCACCGCGCTGGTCGAGACCGGTTCGCGCATGGACGACGTGATCTACGAGGAGTTCAAGGGCACCGGCAACTCCGAGATCCACATGGACCGCCGCATCGCCGAGAAGCGCGTGTTCCCGGCCATCAACATCAACAAGTCCGGCACCCGCCGCGAGGAACTGCTGGTCCCGCTGGACGAGCTGCAGAAGATGTGGATCCTGCGCAAGCTCCTGCATCCCATGGACGAGCTGGCCGCCAGCGAGTTCATCCTGGACAAGCTCAAAGATACGAAGACCAATGGCGAGTTCTTCGACTCGATGAAACGCTGACCTGAAGCGGGTCTTGACGGTCAGGATGACCTAACGCCGCGAAGGGCAGGATGCCCGAGAGCGGCGGTGCCCGGAACGTCAAAAGAGGGGATGAGCGCTGCGCCGCAGAAGCGGGGTGGCTACGCCACCTTCCCGGCTGCGCATCCTGCTTCGCCGGCCGGCCTGCCCGTGCTTTCCCTGCACGGGGTCCGCGGCATGCCGCGGACCCCGTCCTCTTCGTTTAGTGCCCCTGAAATAACCTGAACTTGTCTCCGGTCCTTGAGTCAGAGCCATTGAGACGCAGGAACCAGGACGCCCGATGCGATTTAAACCCCTACTAACTCTGTTCATGTTGCTTTTACCAGGGTTCGTTCATGCCGCCTGCGCTGATCTGGCGTACCGGCAGTTCGACTTCTGGCAGGGCGAATGGAACGTGGCCACGGCGGACGGCAAGCTGGTGGGCCGCGACCGCATCGAGAAGGCTTACGGCGGCTGCGTGCTGCAGGAACACTGGACCAGCGTGGACGGCGGCACCGGCGGCAGCGTCACCCTCTACGATATGAGCCGGAAGGTCTGGCACCAGACCTGGGTGGATTCCACCGGCACCCTGGTGGTCCTGGAAGGCGGGCTCAAGGATGGGGCCATGATCATGACCGGCGAGATGACTGACGGCGGCAAGCGCGTGCAGGACCGCATGAGCTGGACGCCCCTGGGGGCCAAGATCCGCCAGCTCTGGGAGACGTCTTCTGACGGCGGTAAGACCTGGACGACTATCTTCGACGTCTACTACTCCAAAGGCTAGAGCGGGTCTTTTGACCGGCGGCGTCGTTGCACTTCGGTCTCGCAGTCGGTCATGCACATAAGAGTGCACTTCCTCCTGCTCGCCTCGTGCGCCTAGCCCGGTCAAAATCCCTCGCTCTAGCAGAGGTGATGTATGCGCTATCTTTTCCTGCTGATACTCACAGTGACCAGCGCGTATGCCGCGCCGGTGCCTCCCGCTCCCTGCAGCGCACCCGAATACCGGCAGTTCGACTTCTGGCTGGGAGACTGGGACGTTACCAACCCCGCCGGCAAGCCCGCAGGGCATAACCGCGTCACCAGCGAATACGGCGGTTGCGTGCTGCAGGAGCACTGGAGCGGCACCGGCGGCAGCCTGGGTTCCAGCTTCAACATCTATGATCCGGTGCGCAAGGTCTGGCACCAGACCTGGGTGGACAACAGCGGCACGCTGCTCGAGATCGAAGGCGGCTTGAAGGACGGCAGCATGGTCATGAGCGGCGAGCAGTTGCAGCGGGACGGCAAGAAGCTGCTCAACCGCATCACCTGGACGCCAATCGGCTCGGGTGGGGCCGCAAAGGTCCGCCAGCTTTGGGAGACCTCCACCGACGGCGGTCGTACCTGGAGCACCGCTTTCGACGGCAGCTACAGCAAGGGCTAAAAGCCGATGTTGGAGTGACGTGCGCCGGCACAACCGACATTCTTTTCCCGTCCTGCCCGATCATGTCGCTGCCGTAACTCAGGGCCACAACGCGGCAGCCGTCACAGAATCCGCGTAGTCCCCGTCCTAGTCTCTGGGCATGCTCCGCATACGCATCTACCACGATCCGCAATGCACCCGCTGTGCCCGCCACGCGCGCGCCCATAAGTTCTTTGACTGGTTCGACCGGGTGGATGTCTCCACCGCCACGCCCGCCACGGGGCCCCTGGGACCCGGCGAGGTGATGGTGCGGGAGCTGGCCACCGGAAGGGTGTTGGCGGGCACCGACGCCCTGGACCTCATCTGCCGTGAGATACCGGTCTATGCGCCCATGCGGCTGCTGCTCAAGATACCGGTGCTGAGAGCACGGCTGGAGGGAGAGTCAGTCTATGAAGGGCCGGCCTGCGAGATCACCACGCGGCGTGGCTGATCCGGCGCACAAGACCCCGGCGCTGAATACCTCCTCCAAGACCTGTCACAGACAGGGGTGTCCGTTCGTCTCATACTTAATAGGGCCCTTTTCGGGCTGGCGAGCGACTCATGAGCACTGCGGATCAAGACTTCCTGGCGCTGCGGCCCCGCATGTTCGGGCTGGCCTACCGCATGCTCGGCTCCCGGGCCGACGCGGAGGATGTGCTGCAGGACGCCTGGCTGCGCTGGCAGGGCACGGAGCGGCGCGAGCTGCGCAGCCCGGAGGCCTGGCTCACCACCGTGGTCGCGCGCCTCAGCATCGACCGGCTGCGGGAGGCCAAGAAGGAGCGCGAGCATTACACCGGCCCCTGGCTGCCGGAACCCCTCGTGGACGAGGGGCCCGAGACCCCGGAGCAGGCCAGCGAGCTCGCCAGCGACGTATCCATAGCCTTCCTCATGGTGCTGGAGCGGCTTGCCCCCGAGGAACGTGCCGCGTTCCTATTACGTGAGGTGTTCGACATGGACTACCCGGAGCTGGCACAGATGCTCGGCAAGAGCGAGGCCAGCTGCCGGCAGATGTTGCACCGCGCCAAGGAGCGGGTGCGCGAAGCGCGGCCGCGCTTCCAAGTGAGCCCCGAGGCGCATCGGCGCCTGCTGGACCGCTTCATCGGCGCCACCCGGAGTGGCCGCAGCGAGGAGCTCATGCCGCTGTTTGCCGATGGCATCCGCTTCTCCAGCGACGGCGGTGGCAAGGTGAAGGCGGTGCTGCGCGTGCTGGAAGGATCGGAGCGGGTCACGCGCTTCTACACTCAGATCGCCCGCCTCGCCACGGGCCATGACCTGAGCTACCGCCACGCCACCGTCAACGGCGAGCCGGGACTGCTGCAGTTCACGGACGGGAAGCTCACCGGCGCCCTCACATTGGTCACGGACGGCCTGCGTATCCTCGAGATCTACTCGGTGCGCAACCCCGACAAACTACGACACATCTCCATCGCCTGAGCTGTCACACGCGGCGGTCCTAGCGCGTCTACTGGGTGAAAGAGGGGATCCCTAGCTCCTCAGGAGAAAACCCATGACCCGTGATCGTATCGCTTACAACACCATCGTCCCGGAACCCTTCAAGAAGCTCTATGACCTCAGCATGTCGGTGCACAAATCCGGCGTGGGCACCAAGCTCTTGGACCTGGTGTTCCTGCGGGTATCCCAGATAAACGGCTGCGCCTTCTGCCTGGACATGCATGCCCGCGACCTGCTGAAGCAGGACGAGGATCTGCAGCGCATCGTGGGCCTGGATGCCTGGCGCGATTCAGACTTCTTCAGCCCCAAGGAGCGGGCTGTGCTGGACTGGGCCGAGAGCGTCAACGCCCTGGACGAGCACGGCCTGGACGCGGCCAGCGAGGAGCTGCGCAAGCATTTCAACGAGCGGGAGATCGCCGAACTCACCTTCGCGGTGGCCACCATCAATGCCTGGAACATGCTGAACGTCAGCTTCCGCACTTCGGTGGAACGCAAACCCCTGGCAGCCTAGATGAAGCGCATACGCATCTACCGCAACCCCGACTGTGCCAAATGCGCCCGCTATGCACGGCTGCACGAACGGCTGGATTGGCTAGGCCGGGTGGAGAATTCCACGGCGGTCCCGCCCACGGGACCGCTGGCCATGGGCGAGGTGGTGGTGCAGGAGATCGGGAGCGGACGGATAGTGCAGGGCGCCGAGGCGGCGCGGCATATCGCGGCGGCGATCCCGGCCTATGCCCCGTTCCGGCTGCTTCTGAAGGTCCCAGCGATCGCCCGGGCTGCGGACCGCGAGATGCGGGGCTGCAATGGCTCCTGCGACTTGCCATCCAGGCGTAGTTAATCGTCAAGGAACTAAAGCGAGAGATTTTTCCCGCTGGCTAGGCACGCGAGGCGAGCAGGGCTCGCCTTGCGAGCGGGCGTACAGGACGTGCGCCCTGGGCCGCAAGCGACGCAGGATTGCGTAGCGCGCGGGAGTGCACTCTTATGTGCATGACCGACTGCGAGTCCGAAGCGTAACAACGCCAGCGGGAAAAAGATCCGCTTTAGCGCCGGTTGGGCCAACTGGAGTCGAAATGGACGCCGAAACGGGTGTTCTCGCCGCGCTCCTCGCGCTGCACTGCGCGCCAGCCGATGTCCTTCCTGAAGAAGCGGCCCGGCCAGCGGATGCTCTCGGCGGTGTGGTAGGCGCGCAGGCGCGCGTCCGCCACCGAATCCCCCAGCGCCGTCACCGTCAGCACCCGGCCGCCGGTGGTGAGCACCTTGCCGTCCTGCTCCTCGGTTCCGGCGTGGAACACGTGCACGTGGTCGCTGGGGAACATCGGCAGTCCCAGCACGCTGTCGCCCTTGCGGTACTCGCCCGGATAGCCTTCCGCCGCCAGCACCACGCCCACGGCGGAGCGGCCGTCCCACTCGGCGCTCACCTTGTTCAGCTTGTGCTCCAGTGCCGCCTCGCACAGCGTCACGAGATCAGACTTCAGCCGCATCATGATGGGCTGGGTCTCGGGATCGCCGAAGCGGCAGTTGAACTCCAGCACCTTCGGCGCGCCGTCCGATCCCAGCATCAGGCCGGCATAGAGGAAACCGGTGTAAGGCATGCCCTCGGCGGCCATGCCCTTGATGGTGGGGCGGATCACCTCGCGCATCACCCGCTCGTGCACCTCGCCTGAGACCACCGGTGCCGGCGAATAGGCGCCCATGCCGCCGGTGTTGGGGCCGGTGTCGCCGTCGCCCACGCGCTTGTGGTCCTGGGAAGTAGCGAGCGCCAGGGCATGCTCGCCATCGGCCATCACGATGAAGCTCGCTTCCTCTCCTGCCAAGAACTCCTCGATCACCACCCGGCTGCCGGCCTGGCCGAAGGCGTTGCCCGCCAGCATGTCGCGCACGGCGGCTTCGGCTTGTTCCAAAGTCTCGGCGACCACCACGCCCTTGCCTGCCGCCAAGCCATCGGCTTTTACAACGATCGGCGCGCCTTTCGATCTCAGGTATTCGATGGCCGGATCGATGAGGTTGAAGCTCTGGTACTCGGCGGTGGGGATGTGGTGCCGCTTCAGGAAATCCTTGCTGAAGACCTTGGAGCCTTCCAGCTGCGCCGCCATGCGTGTCGGACCGAAGCACTTCAGTCCCGCCTGGGTGAACACGTCCACCACGCCCAGGACCAGCGGGCCCTCGGGGCCCACCACCGTGAGGCCGACGCCTTGGCCCAAGGCGAAGTCCAGCAGGCCGCGCAGGTCGTCGGCCTTGATGCGCACGTTCTCGCACTTCTTCTCGTGGGCGGTGCCGGCATTGCCCGGCGCCACGTACACCTTCTCCACCTGGGGCGACTGGGCCAGCTTCCAGGCCAGGGCATGTTCGCGGCCGCCGCCGCCGATGACGAGTACTTTCATTTTTCTCTCTGAGAACAAACGGAAAATATTGAGATTCTAGGCAGCATCGTTTGAAACCCCTTCAACCAACTCAATTTCCTGAGCAGTGAGTTGGTAAATTTCATAGACGAGGCGATTAATCTCTCTGTCAGTGGCCACTATTTGGCGGTCGCGAGATGTTCTTTCTTGCGGGCTACGAGGATTTATAGCTTGTAAGCGATTCATCTCTTGCACTAACAGGATGACTTTTTCTCTTGAAGCAATTCCCGACTTGTCATCTGGAGACGGCACTCTGACAGGGAATCCTTCCAGGTATTGCCCAAAGAAGCGCAGATAAGTCTCGTTCTTTCCCTCGAGGCCAGCGCAGGTAATAGAAAAATAGAAGTGCCCAACACTTGAATTCAATAATCCGAGCAAATAGAGATCTTGAGAGGCAATGAAATAGGTTGTATTTGAACCGTAGCGTCCGTCCATGTCTAAGGCGAATCTAGGCGTGGTTGCTATGTCAGGGAAGATGATTTTTGGATTCTTAAGATATTCAGTGAACTTCATTTGCGGCTGTTGAAGCTCGTACCACTCTTGGCGCGTTGCTCTGTTCTCTAATTCTGACTTAAATGGACGCAAGTGACGCTCAACACCTGGGTACCTTTTGATATCAACTCCGTGATACATGTAAAGGATGTATTGATCAACAGGTTCTGTGTGGTAACGACGGACATCACGACCATTGAGAAATGGCTTTATTATTTCCTCGGCATTCTTATCGACTTTTAGAATTTCTTTTCTCGTGGTGTTGTCTATGACGAACGCTTTAGTAAGCCCCGACTTTATTCCCATGCAAATAAGATTCTTGCAATAATCCTTCAGTAAGACTGAGCGACTGCCTATCTTCGCCACAATCTGAGCAGTTTGCTGGTCTGAAAAGCTCCATACCTCACTATTCAGTGAAGCTGATTCGACCTCGTAGGAAGTTGTATTCACAACTTCATCTATAGTCGTAAGTCCGGCCTCAACAGAGTTAAACGCATCTTCCGTCATAGGGGGAGAATAGCGTATCGGCCTAGCCGCATTCGGCTTTGTTGCAACCAGAACTATCGTTCTTACGGTCGCGCCGCTAAATACTGGCAGTCCAGCAAAGTCGACTATTTCTTCTATGCTCGCATTTGCCTTCAGATAGTCCCGTAGTGGCTTTCCATAATTGGCCCTCAAGAACTTGTTGGAAACAATCATTCCAAACCAGCCGTTATTCTTAAGTAGCACGTTACCGCGCTCAAGAAAATAAGCGTAGAGGTCCGAGCGCTCATCGTGACTACGGTAGTGATCCTTCAGGTAATTCTTCAACTCTTTGAAAGCTTCCATCCGTATGTATGGTGGGTTACCGATGACAGCGTCGAAACCCTTTTGACCCGAGATTTCTGGAAATTCGGTTGTCCAGTCAAAGGCATTCACGCGATAACGATCTTCATCGCTCAGTAATCCCAGCTGTTTACCCACATAGAAATCAGGAGCGACAAGCGAGTTTCCGCATTTGATATTCTCCTGCAGATCGGGCAAGACGCGCTCATGGAACATTTCAAAGCTGTAAGTGAGACTCTGAGGGCTTTCACCTTCAAGGACCTTCAATAACAAGGACAGCTTGGTTACTTCAACTGCTTGGCTGTCTATGTCGACGCCATATATATTGTTCAGAAGGACGCGCTTGCGTTCCTTCGTCGTAAGGCGCCACTCTTTTCCGAGATGAAGAAATAGCCTTGGCGGTCTTCCTTTTGCGTGTTTTTCTGCTCCATCTTGGATGTACCAGGCCAGATGCCAGTCGAGAAGATATTGATAGGCCTGGATGAGGAAGGAGCCAGATCCGCAGGCAGGATCTAGAATCCTAAGCTTGGCAACTTGGTCCGGCCTCTTTCCTTCGACGAGCTTTCCCACCGTATTCTTGACGATGTAATCCACGATGTACTTGGGCGTGTAGTAGACGCCGCCCGCCTTGCGGACCTCCGGCTTTTCTTCGATCTTCGCACGATGGCCATCGGTGAGGCGTATCACCTTGCCCAGAAACTGTTCGTAGACTTGGCCTAAGATATCTGCCGGAAGTACCGAGAACTCGTAAGGGCTATCCGGGAAATACAGATTCTTCAGGATTTCCTTGATTGCATCGTCATCGATCTTTAACCCCAGTGTTAGCGTGTCGGGGTCCGACCCGCGCTCTTTCTCATCTTTGAAGTGGAACAGGCCCGAGTTATAGCGATCATCAGCGGTGCGGAACACATCTGTCAGTCGCTTATAGACGTTTGTGCCATTCAGATGCTTCTGTAGGTTACCGTAGGGCTCAATGCCACGGTCTTCGCAGATACGCAAGAAGATGATGCGGTCGATAGTTTGCTGGACTGAAAAATTCAGCTCTCTGACTGAGAGATTCGGATTCCGCAAAGCAATATTCTTGGCGAGGGTATCCCGCCAGGCCTCGATCTCTTCTAGGAACGCATCGTCTACTTCGGCGGTGCCTTTCTTCTTCTTGTTCGATTCGGCAAAACGATCGAAAGAACCTTTGAGGACGGCTTCCTTGGAAAGTATTCCGGCAATCTCATCCCATTTCGATTCGTATTCCTCGAAGCGGCAATAGAACACACGGCCTACGGCGGGCTTGTCGCCTTTCTGCGGCCGTATACGACAGTCATAGATTGCGAATTCTTCAAAGTCTGTAACGATGCTGAGAGGCAGTTTGGATGACCAAGCGTAGCGGCGGACCTGAAAAGCAGGACCCACATCGTCTTTGATATTGACTGCGGGTTTCTTGGCTTCGAGGAAGAACTTTCGCGTCCCGCCTATGCGGAAACAGTAGTCGGGTGCTTTTGTCTGGAATCCGATCTTGATGGCATCTTCGTGGATGACATCCTGATAGGCGGGGGCCGCACCTTGTTCATTGTGCATGTCCCAGCCGAGAGCCTTGAAGAAGGGGTCAATGTATTCGACCCGGACCTGGGTCTCGTTATATTTTCCGGCCTTGTAGATATCCAGCTGCTCGCCGAAGCGCTTTACCAGGTCTAGGACCGAGGCGGGGGCCGGCATAGTTAATCCCTTGGGCGAAATCCCTGGCCCATTTTAAGGGCTTTCGGCTGTCAAGGCGCTAGAGATTTTGACCGAGGACAAGGCGCGGGAGGCGAGCCCCCGGAGCGTGCTCTTAGTGCACGTGAGGACGGCGAGCCGGACCGCAACGCAGTCATTCGGGCAAAAGATCAGCGCCTAATGGCGGAAATGACGCATACCCGTGAATATCATCGCAATCCCCGCATCCTCGGCAGCCGCGATGACTTCTTTGTCTCTCATGGAGCCGCCCGGCTGGATGATGGCGGAGACACCCGTGTGGGCGGCCACGCCCACGCTGTCGCGGAAGGGCAGGAAGGCGTCGGAGGCCATCACGCAGCCCTTCACCTCGAAGTGGGCCTCGCCCGCCTTCAGGCCTGCGATGCGCGCGCTCATGATGCGGCTCGGCTGGCCGGCGCCGATGCCTAAGGTCAGGCCGCCGCGGGCGTAGACGATGGCGTTGGACTTCACGTGCTTCACCACCCGCCAGGCGAAGGCCATGTCCTGCAGCTGCTCCGGGGTGGGAGCGATGCTGGTGACCACCTTCATCTCCCCCAGGCTCCCCAGGTCCGCGTCCTGCAGCAGGAGCCCGCCGCTCACGCGCTTGTAGTCCAGGCTGGGACGTGGCGCACCGGCGCCGCCGGTGGCCAGCGCCCGCACGTTGGGCTTGGTGCCAAGCACCTTGAGGGCGGCCGCGTCGATCTCCGGCGCCACCACCACTTCCACGAACTGGTTGTCCAGGATCTTGGAGGCGGTGGCGGCGTCCAGCGGCCGGTTGAAGGCGATGATGCCGCCGAAGGCGGAATCCTTGTCCACGCTGTAGGCCCGTTCGTAGGCCACTTGCGGGGTCTTGCCCAGGGCCACGCCGCAGGGGTTTGCGTGCTTCACGATCACGCAGGCGCAGTCCTCGAAGGACAGCACGCAGCTCAGGGCTGCGTCCGCATCCGCGATGTTGTTGAAGGAGAGTTCCTTGCCCTGCAGCTGCCGGGCACCCGCCAGGGTGCCGGGGGCGGGGGATTTCTCCGCATAGAACGCTGCGTGCTGGTGCGGGTTCTCGCCGTAGCGCAGGTCGTAGAGCTTGTGGAACTGTGAGGTGAAGGTGGCGGGGAAGACCGCCCGTTCGCGCTTGCCGTCGAGGCTCGTCAGGTAATTGGCGATGGCGCCATCGTAGGCGGCGGTATGGGCGAAGGCCTTGGCGGCGAGCTCGAAGCGCAGGGCATCGCTCACGGCGCCGTCGTGGGCCTTCAGGTCTTCCAGCACGCGGCCATAGTCGGCACTGTCCACCACCACCGTGACGGCGGCGTGGTTCTTGGCGGCCGAGCGCAGCATGGTGGGGCCGCCGATGTCGATGTTCTCGATGGCTTCTTCGAAGGAGCAGCCGGGCTTGGCCACCGTGCTCTCGAAGGGGTAGAGGTTCACCGCCAGGAGGTCGATGGGCAGGATGCCGTGCTCGCTCATTACAACATCATCGATACCGCGCCGGCCCAGCAGGCCGCCGTGCACCTTCGGGTGCAGGGTCTTCACCCGGCCTTCCATCATCTCCGGGAAGCCGGTGTGCTCCGAGACTTCCTTCACCGCCAGGCCCGCCTCGCGCAGCAGCTTCGCTGTGCCGCCGGTGGAGAGCAGCTCCACGCCCATGCCCGCGAGGGCCTTGGCGAAGTCCACCACACCGTTCTTGTCGGAGACGCTGATGAGTGCGCGCTTGATCGGCACAGGAAGCCCCCAAAGAGAGGCGGCTATTTTAACGGAAACGCCCCATCTCTAGCCCCTTCTCCGGCAGGAGAAGGGGCTAAAAGACGGGTTTAATGTGGGAAAAGAACCGGCCTGCCTGAAGGGCAGATCAGGTGTTGATCTTGTACTTGCGCAGCTTCTTTCTGAGAGTGCTTCTATTCAGCCCCAGGATGGCCGCGGCCCGCGACTGGTTGCCCCGGGTGTACTCCATGAGCGTGGTCAGCAGGGGCGCTTCGATCTCGCCCAGCACCATGTCATAGAGGTCGGAAGGGTCGTGGCCCTTCAGGTCGGTGAAATAGCGTCGCAGGGTCTTCTCCGCGTGCTCACGCAGCGAATGGGTGGACGTCTGCGGCGCCGCATGGGTGCCGTTGCTGTCCACGACCTCGAGGTTGACCCGTTGCGCCCCAATCTTGTTCATGCCGCCAGCTCCCTGATGTCTTGGTCCGCGAAGAAACCGCGGATGAGTGCTTGTTGCTCCAGCGAAGTCTCGGCCCGCATCACCCGTTCCCGGAACCCTGCCGCCCCGGGCAGGGTCTTCAGATACCAGCTGATGTGCTTGCGGGCGACGCGAACGCCGCTGAATTCCCCGTAAAAACTGTAGAGATTATCCAGGTGCCCCAGCATGATGCTGCACACCTCGACGGGCTCCGGGGCGGCCAGGTGCCGTCCCGTCGCCATGAAATGCTCGATCTCCCGGAATATCCACGGCCGGCCCTGGGCCGCGCGGCCGATCATCACGAAGTCGGCGCCGGTGGCGTCCAGCACTTCCTGGGCTTTCTCCGGGCTGTCCACGTCGCCGTTGGCCATCACCGGGATCTTCACCGCAGCCTTGATGGCGCGGATGGTCGAATACTCCGCCTCGCCCTTGAAGGCATCGGCGCGGGTACGGCCGTGCACCGCTAGGGCCTGGATGCCCGCCTGTTCGGCGAGTCCGGCGATATGCACGCCGTTCCTGTGCTCCGGGTCCCAGCCGGTGCGGATCTTGAGGGTCACCGGCACATCCACCGCCGCCACCGTGGCGTCCAGGATGCGCTTCACCAGGTCCTCGTCCTGCAGGAGCGCCGAGCCCGCGGCCTTGTTGCAGACCTTCTTGGCCGGGCAGCCCATGTTGATGTCGATGATCTGGGCGCCCTCGGCCGCGTTCAGCCGGGCCGCCTCCGCCATCATCTCCGGGTCGCCCCCGGCGATCTGCACGATGCGCGGCTCCACCTCGCCCTCGTGGTCGCGGCGGCGGCGGGACTTGAGGCTGTCCCAAAGCTCCGCCCGGGACGTGACCATCTCCGAGACCGCCATCCCCGCGCCCAGGCTCTTGCAGAGCTGGCGGAAGGGCCGGTCCGTCACGCCCGCCATGGGCGCCAGCACCAGCTTGTTGCGGAGAGAATACGGCCCGATACGCATGACGTGTGCGTGGAGTTCTTGGGTGAAGGATCGAGGCGAAATAATAGCCAGAAACGTCCGTCAGTCAAAGCTTGAAATTTTTCTGCAATGCGCGGCGGAAGTCCGAAAAATGTCCGGGCACGCCGCGTGCCTCAAGACCTACGACGCAAAACTTCCAAACTTCCAAGCAAATCAGTCAGGTCACTAAGGCGGAGGACCCGCCTCCGTTTTCAATTGCGTAAGCAATTGAAAAGCGGAGAAAACCGCGGATTTACTCCGCGGTTTTCGAGTAGGAAAAACCCAGGGATGGGTTTTTCCGATGCGCATGGAGTCAGTCCTGCCCCAGGACTGACGTTTACTCCGTGTCCGCGGTGTTGCCCGCCGCGCAGACGCGGCCTTGGGCCAGGTCGAGGCAGGGCGAGAGGCTGAAGCCCACCGCATCCGCACCCGGGTCCACGATGTCCAGGCGGAAGCGTGCCGTGAGCCCCGGCGCCAATACGCTCGCCGACTGCCCTTGCCCCAGGTATTCCGCCGGCTTGAAGTCGCGGGAACGCAACGCCGCGCCGAAGCGGTCCGTCAGCACCACCCGCAGGAACGGCCAGGGTTGCACCAGCCCCGCGCCGTTGGTGAGGGAGCCGGTGATGGACAGGGCCCCGGCGTTGTCCGGGTCGGTGGTCACGTTCAAGGCCCCCACGTTCCACTCGGCCACCGAGCTAGCAGGGGACAGGGGTCGTCCCAACGCGGCGTACAGCGCCTGCAGCGAGGGGCCGATCACCGGGTTCTGGCTCAAGGCAGCGCGCTCCAGGTTCACGAGCTGCGCGCCCAAGGCCAGCACCAGGATCACCACCCCCAGCCACCAGACAGCGCTCGGGCGGGGCCGGCGCGGCAGCGGCGCGGGCGGGGCACGGAGGTCATCCACATGGGCGAAGGAGGCGGGGCCGCCCAACTCGTCCGCGTACATGGGTACCGGTTCCGATACGCTCATGGCGGCTTCGACCACTGAATCGACGGGTTCCAGAGGCTCGGGCAGAGGCAGCGGCGCCGGCTCGTCGTCAGGGATGGATGCGAAGAGATCGTCGATGGGCGGCGGAGGCGACTTTCTGGAACCCGCTTTCAGGTTCGGCGCAGAGGTGATGGGTTCGTCCTCCACGTCCAGCGGGATATCAAGCTCCGGGGTGGTCTTGTCTGCCATCGGCATGGGCAGGATGGTGGGGTCGGCGGTCTCAGCGCTGATCTCAGCCTCAGCCGCTGCGGGCGGCATCTGCGGCGGCAGGTCGGCGCCTTCCAGTGTCTCGTAAGCGTCGAACACCTCATGGCATTGGCCGCAGCGTACGTTCCCCTGGGCGGCCGTGAGCTGGGCCGAGGTCAGTTTGAAACGGGTCTGGCAGTGAGTGCAGGTTGTGAGCATCGTGTGAAGCAAAACCTCTTAAGAACTGGCTGGCCAAAGTGGCCAGCTTCCCCGCTGCGCTTCCTGCTCCGCGGGCAGACCGGGGCAGGCTGTCCATGCCTGCCCGCTCCGCCGGATGATCATGCCCAATGGCATGATCATGAAAGTCACCGGCGTCGCCCAACCACTCTGATCCAATCACCCTTCGCCTGGGTCTCAAGTTCCGCGAAATCCGCCTTATAAGCGCGGCGGATGTCCGCTTCCTGGGTCTTAAGGATACCGGAGAGCACCAGACGCCCGCCGGGCTTGAGATGCGCCGCCAGCACGGGTTCTAGTGACACCAGCGGCCCCGCCAGGATGTTGGCCACGAGCGCGTCCGCCTGCAGGGCCGGCCCCTTCGATGAAAACTCAGGCGGCAGGCAGATGCGCAGCCTCTCCACCACGCCGTTACGCGCGGCGTTGTCGCGGCTCGCCACCAGGGCCTGGGGGTCGTTGTCCACGGCCCAGACTTCGCGGGCACCCAGGCGCGCCGCGGCGATGGCGAGGATCCCCGAACCGCAGCCGTAGTCCACCACCAGCCGGTCCTTCACATCCGCGCCGTCCAGCCATTCGAGACACAGCGCCGTGGTGGCGTGGGTACCGGTGCCGAAGGCCAGACCCGGATCCAGGATCAGGTTGATGGCCGCCGGGTCCGGCGGCGTGTAGGCGGTGGGACAGATCCACAGGCGCCGGCCGAAGCGCATGGGTTTGAAGTCCTTGAGCCACTCCCGCACCCAGTCCCGGTCTTCCAGGGGCTCGATGCGGTGCGGCGGCAGTTCCTTGAGGCTCAGCGCTTGGGTCAGGCGCGCCGTCACGGAATCCATGTGCGCATCGGCAGGGAAGAGCGCCGTCAGGCGTATGTCCGACCACAGCGAAGGCTTGTCGGCGTCGGGCTCGTAGATGGGCTCATCACCGGCGTCTTCCAATGTCACCGACAGCGCGCCCACTTCCTCGAGCGCCTCATCGACGCGCTCCGCGTCTAAATGCCCTAAAGCCAGTTTTAGTTCTAACCACGCCATATGCAACCGTTCCGGGAAATTAGAGATTTTGGCCTCTGGCTAGGGCACGTCGCATGCGACGTGCGGGCGGACAGGAAGTCCGCCCTGGGCCATTTCGCGGAACAGGATTGTGCAGCGAAATGGGCGAGGCGTCCTCGCGCCCGTCGCTCCCGGCATCCTGCCTCCCGCGACGTTAGGACATCCTGTCCGTCACGACGGTAGAGGGCAAAAGATCAATTTCCCCAGCCAGCTCATAGGCGATTTTAAGTGATTTGTCGTGTGCTTACTTCGGCATGAGCTTGCCAACCAGCGCACAGAGCAAATCCCAGAGGCCGCTAAGCTCAAAGGCTTGTCCGCACAGGAGACTGACATGGCCGCGAAACCCAAGACCCGCCGCAAGCTGCCCAGCAAGAAAGTCGCCCGTCAGGCCTCAGCACGCAAGGCCCGCAAGGTCAGCGCCATCCCCAAGGGCTACCAGGCCGTGATCCCCTATCTCGCGGTGCGCGATGGCGCCGCGGCCCTGGATTTCTACCAGGAAGTCTTCGGCGCCAAGAAGCTGCAGGAATACCGGCCCGGCGGCCGCCTAGCCCATGCCGAGCTCAAGATCGGCGGTGCTTACCTCATGCTCTCCGAGGCGGACCCTTCCCAGGAGTTCAATGCCCCCAAGCGCGGGCAGGTGACGGACAGCACCATGATCTATCTGGAAGACGTGGACCAGGTGGTGGAGCGGGCCGTGCATGCCGGCGCCCGCATCGTCACGCCGGTGGTGGACATGCCCTTCGGTGACCGCTCCGGCACCATCGTGGACCCCTTCGACCACCGCTGGATGGTGTCTACCCATATAGAGGATGTCAGCCCGAAGGAGGCGGAGCGGCGCATGAAGACTGCTCATATCAGCTAGAGAAAAGATCAGGAGATCACAGTCATGCAGAAGATCGCGGGTATAGATGTCCTGTTCATCGTGGGTTTCGGTCCGATCGTCCGCGACATGGTCCAGAGTCGTGGGCTTTATGGCGACGCGCTGAGCATCCCTTTCACAGAAGAGAGCGGCGGCTACCTTCATACCGAGACCCTCGAAGGTGCCAAGACCTTCGCGCTATGGCCGCTTTCGCAAGCGGCACAGTCGTGTTTCGGTAAGGAATCCTGGCCGCAGGAAGTGCCCGTCCCCCAGGCTTGGCTCGAATTCGACGTAGCCAGCGTCCAGCAGGCCACGGCGACCCTCGAAGCGAGAGGATACCGGCCCCTCATCAAGAACAGGAAAGAACCTTGGGGACAGACCGTCAGCCGCTTCCTCTCACCGGAGGGCCTGTTGGTTGGCATCACCTTCACACCATCGCTCCGCGCGTGAGCCGAGGCCATGGGGGCTGACACCGACCTGACATCTTCGCGGTGCTAAGCTCGATGACTCCAACCGGTCGTCAGGAGCCCGTCATGGTCAAGAAGAAAGCCCGCAAGAGATCTGCCACCAAGAAGAGCCCGGTCCGCAAGAAGAAGACCGCCAAGCGTCGCGCCAAGGTGTCGGCCGTGCCCAAGGGCTATACTAGCGTCACCCCGTACCTCGCGGTGCGCGGCGCGCGGGCGGCCATCGATTTCTACGCGAAGGCCTTCGGCGCCAAGGAACTCTCGGTGTTCCAGGACGGCGAGCGCATCGCCCACGCGGAGCTGCGCATCGGCGACGCGCGCCTCAACCTCGCCGACGAAAACCGGGATCTGGGCTTCAACGCGCCGCCGGAAGGCCAGACCTCCAGCACCAACCTCATGCTCTACCTCAAGGACGTGGACGGGGCGGTGGAACGTGCCGTGGCCGGCGGCGCCAAACTGGAGCGCCCCGTGGCGGACCAGTTCTATGGTGACCGCCTGGGCGTCATCGTGGACGCCTTCGGCTATCGCTGGTATGTCGCCACGCATCTTGAGGATGTCTCCGACAAGGAACTGATGCGCAGGATGAGTGAGCAGCAATAGCTGCGAACGCCCGTGCAGGGGCCGAAGCGAAAGCTTCGGGCGGGCATGCAGGGATGCATGCCCTGGGCCCCGAGCGGAGCTGGATGCGTAGTGCTGCGGGCACGGGCCAGGCCCGCCCGCGGAGCACGATGCGAAGCGGGGGAGGTCGCGCCAGCGACCCGGTTCTTCTAGTCGAACTGCTTCTCAAAACTGGGGCCCCGAGCCCCAGTTTCTTTTCTAGCGATGAATATTCGTCCCACCGTTGATGAACAGGCCCGCCCGCGTAGCGCGGTGCGGAGCAGGGAAGCCGCGCCTACGAACCGGCCCTTTTAGCCGACGAATTTCCAAGCCGCTGACCCGCGAGGCGCCAGCGGCGGGGCCCTTATTGCTCATTGCGATGCCGCGCGGCTGCGGAGTTATATTAGGAACCTGGGGGTTAGAGATCGAACGGAGGTCAGCCATGAAGCTCAAGACCGTCTTCGCCTCATCCCTTACCTTGGGACTGGCGCTCGGCGCATCGGTTCCCACCGCAGCTTTCGCCGACGACGCCGCCAAGCCACCGCTCTTGATCTCTGAGTACCTGTCCGCGCCGACGTGGATCTATTACAAGAACAGCGACCGCTACCAGAGCCTGTCTTACGCGAACAAGCAAGGTATCTATAACCGCTTCACGGCCATGCGTTTCACCAACACTTCCGCGCAGGCCATCACCGCCGTGCAGTTCGACCTCACGGCCTACGACAACAACCGGCCGATCCTGGGCGCAGACGGCAAGCCCATGGTGAAACACCTGGTGGTGAGCGGCACGCTCGCTCCCGGCGCGCAGCGCGTCGCCAAGAACGACAACACCGTGTGGGCGCTGCCCAACGACAGCCAGTTCACCTGCGCGCGCATCACGGCCATCAAGGTGAGCTATGCGGACGGCAGCAGCCAGGAATTGACCTCGCCCGAGGCGGTGCGCCAGGCGGTGGCACGCCAAGTGAACGTGGATTGCGGCGGTGATTACGATCCCGTCATGGCGGGCGTCTACCCGCCCCGCGAGATCATCATGGGTACCGAGAAGGATGTGCTCTGGAAGCAACCCTTTGTCGAACCTGCAGATACGGTCCAATTAAACTGACAGGGAACTGATCTCGCACTTCCCTGGATGATTCTATAAATGAAACGGCCCCGTGTGGGGCCGTTTCTTTTGACTTCGGCAGACTCGGCTTAGAGGCCGAGCTTCTTTTCCAGATAGTGAATGTTGGTCCCGCCGTTTATGAACGCGGAGTCCGCGAACAGATCCCGGTGCAGCGGGATGTTGGTCACGATGCCTTCCACCGCGATCTCCTGCAGCGCCACCCGCATGCGCGCCAGGGCCGAGGCCCGGGTATCGCCGTAGGCGATGAGCTTGCCGATCAGCGAGTCGTAGTTCGGCGGCACGGTGTAGCCGGTGTAGGCGTGGGAATCCACGCGGATGCCGGGGCCGCCCGGCGGGTGCCAGCGGGTGATGAGGCCCGGCGAGGGCGTGAACTTGCGCGGGTCCTCGGCGTTGATGCGGCACTCGAAGGCGTGGCCGCGGAACTCGATGTCCTTCTGCTTCAGGGTGAAGGGCATGCCCGCCGCGATCATGAGCTGCCACTTCACGATGTCGATGCCGGTGATCATCTCCGTCACCGGGTGCTCCACCTGCACGCGGGTGTTCATCTCGATGAAGTAGAAGTTGCCGTCCTGGTACAGGAATTCGAAGGTCCCGGCGCCGCGGTACTTGATGTTCTTGCAGGCTTCCACCACCCGGTCACCCATGACCTTGCGCTGCTTGTCGGTGATGCCCGGGGCCGGCGCTTCCTCGATCACCTTCTGGTGGCGGCGCTGCATGGAGCAGTCGCGCTCGCCCAGGTGCACCGCGTTGCCCTGGCCGTCCGCCATCACCTGGAACTCGATGTGGCGCGGGTGCTCCAGGAACTTCTCCATATAGACCATGTCGTTGCCGAAGGCCGACTTGGCCTCGGCCTTGGTCATTCCCACTGCGGCTACTAGAGCTGCTTCACTGTGTACCACCCGCATGCCGCGGCCGCCGCCGCCGCCGGCGGCCTTGATGATCACGGGGTAGCCCACGGAGCGGCCGATCTTCATCATCTCTTTCGGGTCGTCCGGCAGGGCCCCATCGGAGCCCGGCACGGTCGGCACGCCGGCCTTGATCATGGCGTTCTTGGCCGAGACCTTGTCGCCCATCAGGCGGATGGTGTCGGCGCGGGGGCCGATGAAGATGAAGCCGCTTTGCTCTACGCGCTCGGCGAAGTCCGCGTTCTCGGCCAGGAAGCCGTAGCCGGGGTGGATGGCCACCGCGTCAGTCACCTCGGCGGCGCTGATGATGGCCGGCATGTTGAGGTAGCTCTCGGCGGAAGGCGGCGGACCGATGCAGACCGACTCGTCCGCCAAGAGCACGTGCTTCAGGTCCTTGTCCACGGTGGAGTGGACCGCCACGGTGCGTATCCCCAACTCCTTGCAGGCCCTGAGGATGCGCAGCGCGATCTCGCCGCGGTTGGCTATGACGACTTTTTCTAACATCGTCGTGCCTTACTCGATGATAAAGAGCGGCTGGCCAAACTCGACCGGATCGCCATTGTTCGCGAGGATGGCCTTGACCACGCCCGCCTTGTCCGACTCGATCTGGTTCATCATCTTCATGGCCTCGATGATGCACAGCACGTCGCCTTCCTTCACCGCCTGGCCCACGTCCGCGAAGGACTTGGCCCCCGGCGAAGCGGCGCGGTAGAAGGTGCCCACCATGGGGGACTTAACCGCGTGGCCCGCGGGCAGGGCAGGAGCGGCGGGGGCCGCCGGGGCGCCGCCGGCAGCGGGCGCCGCAGGGGCGGCAGCCGGCATCGCCATGGGAGCCGCCTGCATCATCATCTGCGTGGGAGCGGGGCCGCTGTAGCGGCTGATGCGCACCGACTCTTCGCCTTCGGTGATCTCGATCTCGGCGATGCCGGATTCCTCCAGCAGTTCGATGAGCTTCTTGACCTTGCGGATGTCCATGGATGTACCCCGTCGTGGAAACCGAGTTGGGATTCTTTAATTCTTGCCTTGCGGATTCGCCGTCACCTGCAGCAGGCGGCGGATCGCGGCGGTGAGCGCCAGCTCGTAGCCCAGGGCGCCGCAGCCGCTGATGCAGCCCAACGCGATGTCCGTGAAGTAGGAATGGCGGCGGAAGTGCTCGCGCCGGTACGGGTTGCTGATGTGCACTTCGAAGAAGGGCAGGGCCACCGAGAGCAGCGCATCGCGCAGGGCGATGCTGGTGTGGGTATAGCCGCCCGGGTTGAAGAGCATGATGGCGGTGCCGTCGGTGGCCGCCGTCTGGATGCGGTCGATCAGCTCGCCTTCGTGGTTGCTCTGGTAACTGTCCAGTTCGTGGCCGGCGCCCTGGGCGATGCCTTTCAGGTGCTTCTCGATGGCCACCAAGGTATCGGGCCCGTAGAGGTGCGGCTCCCGCTTGCCGAGGAGGTTCAGGTTCGGGCCATTGAGCAGCAGGATCTGAGCCACAGCCACCTCGTTTGCCGAATATCGCCGCCGGCCTTTTTTGGGGCGGCGGGGCCATTAGGCCTACCTTTGCGGGAGAGGCCTGGAAAGCACGATCTCGGAGCTTATCCGACGATACCCCGTTTTAGCGTCCCATTCGCCCGCTTTTCACGGGTTCTTAGGGTGAGGCAGGCCCAAAAGCCCGCCCCCTGGATGCCAGGGCCGGGTAATTGTGGTTCAGGAAAGGGGTTTTGTCTACCCGCCGGGCGCTTGACCCGGCGAGTTCGCAGGAGTTAGGCGTTATTTGGCCGTGGATACCGGCTTGGCGGCCGTACCGGCCGGAGGGACTGGCACCGGCGCGGGGGCGAGTGCCGTGCGCACCATCAGATCCGCGTCCTTCGGGTCCAAAGCACCGGCGGTGATCTTCACGATCCGGCCGTCCCGGTTCAGGAGCAGGCTGTAAGGCAGGCCGATCAGGTTCCCGCCGAAGCCCGCCACCATGCGGTCCACGTTCTCATCGCCCATCAGCATGGGGTAGTTCACCACCATCTTGGTGAGATAGTCCTTCACGTCCTTGGGGGAGGTCTCGTCGGTGGCGATGCCCACCACCTGGAAGCCGCTGGCCGCATAGCGGGCCTGGAGCTGCACCAGCAGCGGGATCTCCTCCCGGCAGGGCGCGCACCAGGTGGCCCAGAAGTTCACCAGCACCACCTTGCCGTGCCAGTCGTTCAGGGAATGGGCCGCGCCGTCCGAGAGGCCGTCGAACTTGGCCGCCAGCGCATCCTCGGGAGACATGGGCTTGGGTGCGACGGTGGCCTGGGCCAGCGGCGTGCCGTTGGCGGGCGCGGGTCCGGAGGTGGGGGCGAGCCATTGGTACACGCCGAAGCCGGCGGCGCCGGCAGCCACCAGCAGTAGCACGATCAGGGGCAGGTTACGGGGCGATTGCATGCTTCATTCTACTCGCAAGGAAGGGGAGGCCCGCCCGGTCGTGGTGCGGCGCCGTTATGCTGCATCAGGCACGCCGCGGGCCGCAAGGCTTTGAAGCCCCGCGGCCCGCGCTGGATCAATGCACCGTGAAGGTATCGTTGCTGCGGTCCGCGTCAGGCAGCGCGTGGGCGGGATCCAGGGTCACGGAGCTCACCGCCTGGTCGCCGGCCATCGTCAGCGTGAAGCTCCTGTGCTGCAGCCAGGTCTCCACCGGCACGCGCACCTCCTGCTTGCTGCCGTCCGCGTACACCACTTCCAGCGTCGCCGGCATCGCCAGCTTGTCCAGGTTGGCCACGGTCACCAGGGCGCCCTGCTTCCAATCGCCCTTCACCGGCTTCACGTCTGTGACCGCGAGGTCCAGCTTCCAGTTGTGCTGGTACCAGCCGCGCCAGAACCAGGAGAGGTCCTCGCCGGTGTCGCTGTCCATGAAGCGGAAGAAGTCCGAGGGGCTGGGGTGCTTGTAAGCCCAGGCGGCGATGAAGCGGCGGAACGCCGGATCGAACACCGCCGGTCCCAGGATCTGCTCCCGCAGCAGCACCAACCCGAAGGCGGACTTGAAGTAGGTGATGGGGTGGCGGTATTTCTCGCGTATCTGGTCCGCGTCGGTCATGGGTGCCGGCGCGTCCGGATCCGCGATCACCTGGGCGATCTGCTCGGCGGGGGCCCCGCTGCCGGGCGCATATTCCGGGTCGCGCTTGGGGGCGTACTCGCCGTGGTTGAACTCGTCCATCTCATACACGTCGATGAAGGTGTTGAAACCCTCGTCGATCCAGGCGTCGCGCCGCTCGTTGCTGCCCACCACCATCGGGAACCAGGTGTGGCCCACCTCGTGGGCGACGATCAGGTGCAGCACGCCGTCATGGGCCTGCGCCGGGTCCCACTCGTCGAAGTTGATGCCCGGATATTCCATGCCGCCCGCCGCGCCCGCCTCGTTGATGGCCAAGGGATAAGGGTAGGGGCTCCATTGCCTGGAGAAGTATTCGGTGGCGGATTTCAGGTATTCCGTGGCGCGGCCCCAGGCATGGTCGCCGGCGCTCTCCACGGGATAGGCGGACATGGCCAGCGCGGTCTTCCCGGTGGGCAGGGCGATGCGCGCCGCGTCCAGCACGTAGGCCTTGGAGGCGCCGAAGGCCACGTCGCGGGTGTCCTGCATGCGGAAATGCCAGGTCAGGCTGCCGCTGTGGACCGGGCGGGTGTCCGGGTCCGTCACCTCGGAGGGTGCGCGGATCATCACCGTCGCATCGCTCTGGCGCGCCTTGGCGAGCCGCTTGAGTTCCGTGTCGGTATAGACCTCCTTCGGGTTCACGAGCTCGCCCGACCCCACCACCAGCATGTCCCAGGGCACGGTCACCGCGTAATCGAAGTCACCGTACTCCAGGTAGAACTCGCTGTTCAGATAAGGCTGCGTGTCCCAGCCGCGCAGGTCGTCATAGACGCACAGGCGGGGGTACCACTGGGCCACCTCGAAGATGTCTCCGTTCTTGGTCGGGGTCACGTCGGTACGGCCGCCGAACTCGCCCGGCACCTTAAAGCTCCAGCGCACATGCAGCTTCAGCATCCCGCCGTGGCCCTTCAGCGCCTGGGGCAGCGTCACCTGCATGCGCGTGTCCGAGATCTGCCACTTCAGGTCCTGCAGCTTGCCGCCGGGACCTTCCAGCTGCACCGCTTCGATGTGCTCGCCGTCGGTGAACTCGGTGGGGAAGTCGTCGCCGCCGAAGGCGCCGCGGGCATCGCGCAGATAGCGGTTCTGCTCCACCTGCAACCACAGCACGGCGAGCGCATCGGGGCTGCGGTTGGTATAGGTGATCACCTCCGAGCCCGTGAGCTTGCGGCTCGCAGGGTCGAGGCTCGCCTTGATGACGTAGTCCGCGCGGTTCTGCCAGTACTCAGGGCCCGGGAGCCCGCTGGCGGAGCGGTACGCCGTCGCCGGCTGCGGATACTGGAAGGGCGCGAAGGTCTCCTGGGGATCGAAGCCGGAGGCCGGCGCAGGGGCATCGGCGCCCACGCAGGTGGCGCTGGCCGCGGCGAGCGCGACGCCAGTCAGGAGAGACCGCAGTGCAAGCTTCATGGAGACCCCGGGACTTGAGTGGATGTTGCCGCAGCGTCGTTCGCCCGCGGCAGCTCACGGTCAGACAGAGCGGAGGGATGATAAGTTCCGCGCGCGCCGGCGGCGGACTTCAATCAGGACGGTTTTGGCGGCTATTGAAGAGACGGCACAGGGACGTGCTGTTGCGGAGGCGAGTCCGGACCTGCGCCGGGCTCGCCGACTCTGCAAAAGTCACGGAGGAATTTGCAGAAAAACTATGTTGAGGAAGGCTTTGCGGAGAATGCAGCCTGCACCCGCTTCAAAAAATCATCCGCATCGAGATAGCCCACGACCCGGTCCGCCGTCACTTCCTTGCCATCGCTGCCGAAGAACATCACCCCCGGCGGGCCAAAGATGCCGAAGCGCGCATACAGCGCCTTGTCGTCATCGTCGTTCGCGGTTACGTCCGCCTGCAAGAGTACCGCGCCGTTAAGCGCCGCCTGCACCCGGGGATCGTTGTAGGTGTCGTGCTCCAGCTCCTTGCAGGCCACGCACCAGTCCGCCGCGAAATCCAGCATCACCGGCTTGCCATTGGCCGCCGCGATGGCCGCATCCAGGTCGGCGCTGGTCTTGATGCGTTTGAAGGGGAGGGTCGCGACCGTCGCTCCCGGCATCCTGCCTCCCGCGACGCTAGTACTTCCCTGTACGTCGAGGCTTAAACGCTGAAGCGGCTGTAATACGTCATCCCCGCCCGTTGCTGCGCCCACCAAAAGGATCAGTCCATATAAGAGCGCCAGGATGCCGAAGCCCTTCCACAACCGCGCCCAGCCGGAGCCTTTCGCCGCCACCGGCTCCAGGGCCCCGAGATAGACGGCGCAGACCACGGCCAGTGCCGCCCAGAGCGCCAGCGTCAGCGGCCCCGGGATCACCCGGCCGATGAACCAGATGGCGACGCCCAGCAGGATCACGCCGAACACGTGCTTCACCGCGTTCATCCAGGCGCCGGCCTTCGGCACCAGCTTGCCCGCGGAGGTGCCGATGATCAGCAGCGGTATGCCCATGCCGAGGCCGAGCGCGAAGAGCGCGAGGCCGCCCCGCAGGGCCGAGCCGGACTGGCCGATGAACACCAATACCGCGACGAGGGGCGCCGTGATGCAGGGGCCGCAGATCAGCGCCGAGAGCGCGCCCATCACCGCCACGCCGATGAAGGCGCCGGATTTCTGGGCATTGCTGTGCTCGGTCAGGCGGCTCTGGATGGCGCTCGGCATCTGCAGTTCATAGAGGCCGAACATGGAGAGCGCCAACACTACGAAGATGAGCGCGAAAGCCCCCAGCACCCAGGGGTTCTGCAGCGCCAGTTGGATGTTTGACCCCAAGAGCCCCACCACCACGCCCACCACCGCGTACACCGCCGCCATGGCCAGCACGTAGGTCAGGGACAGGGCGAAGGCATGGTGGGTGGTCAGCTTCTTGCCCTGGCCCACGATCAGCCCCGAGAGGATGGGGATCATGGGCAAAACACAGGGCGTGAAGGCCAGGAGGATGCCCACGCCGATGAAGGTCAGCATCACCCACAGGATGTTGCCGTCCCGCAGCAGGGCAGCGAGCCGGTCCTGCTCGGCCACAGGCGGCGCGCTCGTGGCCGGCGCAGCGCCTGTCATGGGCGCCGCTGCGGCCAGGTCGATGTCCTGGGTCTTGGTCTGGGGCGGGTAGCAGAGGCCCGCTTCCGCGCAGCCTTGGTACACCACCGTCAGCTTGAACTTGGAAGCGTCGTTGGTGACCGTCACCGGCACCAGCACGTCCACGTCCTGGGTGTAGATCTCGCTCGTGCCCAGGTACTGGTCGTTCTTGATCTGGCCCTGCGGGAAGTCCGGCTGGCCGAGCTGCACGTCCGGGTTGTCGCTCTTGATGTCGAACTTCTGTCTATAAAGGTAGTAGCCCTGGGTGATGCCCCAGTGCAGGGCGAGGGTCTTCGCGTCCTTCGCCACGGCGCTGAAGCGGAACACCTGGTCCGGCGGCGGGAAGCTGTTGCCGCTCGCGGCCGCCGAGCCGCCGTTGTTGGCGTTGACCAGCGCCGCGAGATCCGCAGGGTGCACGGCGCTTGCCGTAGACGCTGCCGGTGCCGCGGCAACGGTCGCTGCGGCCGCCGCTCCCGGCATCCTGCCTCCCGCGGCATTAGCACTTCCATGTGCGTCGGCGCCGGCCAGGATCAGATCCACATGCTTGTGCTGGGGCGGATAGCAGAAGCCCACGTCCGCGCAGCCCTGGTACGAGAGCTCCAGATCCAGCTTGCCCACGCCCGAGTAGGGCACGGTGATGGTCACGGACTTGCGGTAGATGGTCTGCTTGCCGAAGAACTGGTCGTTCTTGATCTCGCCATCCGGATACACGGCCTTGCCGAGCCGGATGCCCGTGATGTGGCTGATGAACTGGAACTTGTCCTTATATAGGTAGTAGCCGGGCAGGATGTCCCAGTGCACGCTGATGGTGCCCGGCGCCGCGGTCGCATTCAGCTTATAGACGGAGTCTGGAGGCAAGGGGTCCGCGTCACGGGCGAGAGCCGGAGTTAACAAGAACCAGGATGTCACCAATGAAATCAGGAGTTTAAGAACCAGGAACCTTTGGCCATTGCGAGGCGTAACGCAGCCCCGTGATGCGGACGGGAGGGCAGGAGCCCGACCTGGACCGTGAGCGGAGCAGGACAGCGCAGCGAGAGGGGGATTGGCGGCGTGACCAAACACGGGGAAGAGCATCGAAAGCAGCTTCTTCATTAGATAGGCCCACTCTTATGGAATTGAGAGATTTTGACTTCTGGCTAGGCGCGCTCGCGCCCGTCGCTCCTGGGCATCCTGCCCTCCCGCGACGTTAGGACATCCTGTCCGTCACAACGCCACAAGGCAAAAGATCCGTTTTTCATTGAGAGTTCTCAATTAACCAAGAGAGATACCGAGGGTCACCCTCGGCCATATGGAGAGCGATTATCTCCGGTGTGTCGTAAGGGTGCAGCAGGGTGATGGCCGCCCGGGTCGCCTCGAAGCGTCCCGCCGCCGTCTTGATGAAGAGCAGGAGTTCCTCCTCCTTCCTCACCCCGCCTTCCCACCTGAAGGTAGAGACCACCCCAGGCACCAAATTCACACAGGCCGCGAGGCGTGAATCCACCAGGGAGTGGGCGATCTTCTCCCCTGACCCGCGGTCAGGGACCATGCAGAGTATAACTAGATGATTTTCCGACATTTTTGACCTTTCCGGCGGCGGATCCGCCGTGCACAAAAAGCCCTTGACTCCGGCATTTTTGGTATTATTATTAGCACTCCTTTTAGGTGAGTGCCAAAAGCATTTGCCTGTTCATTATGACCCTTTTAACCCGTAAATGATTTCGTAGGAGATGAAGACCATGAAGATTCGCCCACTGCATGACCGCGTGATCATCAAGCGCCTCGAGTCCGAGACCAAGACCGCCGGCGGCATCCTGATCCCGGACAGCGCCACCGAGAAGCCGAGCAAGGGCAAGGTCCTCGCCGTCGGCAAAGGCAAGGTGCTGGACGACGGCAGCGTGCGCCCGCTCGACGTCAAGGTCGGCGACGAGGTGCTGTTCGGCAAGTACAGCGGCAACGAGATCAAGGACGGCAAGGATGAGCTGGTCGTCCTGCGTGAGGAAGACATCATGGGCGTGATCGAGGGCGGCAAGTAAGCCCGCCGATCCGCACCCCAACCATCCAACCAATCAAGAATCGAGGATAGAGAAATGGCTGCTAAAGAAGTGAAATTCGGTGACGACGCCCGCCAGCGCATGTTCCGCGGCGTGAACGTGCTCGCCAACGCGGTGAAGGTCACCTTAGGCCCCAAGGGCCGCAACGTGGTGCTGGAGAAGAGCTTCGGCGCCCCCACCATCACCAAGGACGGCGTCAGCGTCGCCAAGGAGATCGAGCTCAAGGACAAGTTCGAGAACATGGGCGCCCAGATGGTGAAGGAAGTCGCTTCCCACACCTCCGATGAAGCGGGCGACGGCACCACCACCGCCACCGTGCTGGCCCAGGCCATCATGCGCGAAGGCCTCAAGGCCGTGGCCGCCGGCATGAACCCCATGGACCTGAAGCGCGGCATCGACAAGGCCGTGATCCAGGCCGTGGCTGAGCTGAAGAAGCTCTCCAAGCCCTCCGCCGACAACAAGTCCATCGCCCAGGTCGGCACCATCTCCGCCAACGGCGACGAGGTGATCGGCAAGCTGATCTCCCAGGCCATGCAGAAGGTCGGCAAGGAAGGCGTCATCACCGTCGAGGAAGGCTCGGCCCTGACCGACGAGCTGGAAGTGGTCGAAGGCATGCAGTTCGACCGCGGCTACTTGAGCCCCTATTTCATCAACAACCAGGGCAACATGACCGCGGAGCTCGAGAAGCCCTACATCCTGCTCTGCGACAAGAAGATCTCCAACATCCGCGAGATGCTCCCGGTGCTGGAAGGCGTGGCCAAGAGCGGCCGCAGCCTGCTGGTCGTGGCGGAAGACGTGGAAGGCGAGGCCCTGGCGACCCTGGTGGTCAACACCATCCGTGGCATCGTCAAGGTCGTGGCCGTCAAGGCCCCGGGCTTCGGCGACCGCCGCAAGGACATGCTGAAGGACATCGCCATCCTCACCAAGGCCACGGTCATCAGCGAAGAGCTGGGCCTGACCCTCGAGAAGGCCACCATCAATGACCTGGGCGAAGCCAAGAAGGTCATCGTGGACAAGGAGAACACCACCATCATCGACGGCGCCGGCAAGCCGACCGACATCCAGGCCCGCGTCGAAGCCATCCGCAAGCAGGTGGAAGACACCACCTCGGATTACGACAAGGAGAAGCTGCAGGAGCGCGTCGCCAAGCTCTCCGGCGGCGTGGCCCTCATCAAGGTCGGTGCCTCCACCGAAGTCGAGATGAAGGAGAAGAAGGCCCGCGTCGAAGACGCCCTGCACGCCACCCGTGCCGCGGTGGAAGAAGGCATCGTCCCCGGCGGCGGCGTCGCCCTGGTGCGCGCCAAGCAGGCCATCGGCAAGCTCAAGGGTGACAACGAAGACCAGCAGGCCGGCATCCAGATCGCGCTGCGCGCCATGGAAGAGCCGCTGCGCCAGATCGTCATGAACGCCGGCCAGGCCCAGGACGTGGTGCTCAACAAGGTGCTGGATGGCAAGGGTAACTTCGGTTACAACGCCGCCACCGATGAGTACGGCGACATGGTGGAGATGGGCGTGCTGGACCCGACCAAGGTCGCCCGCACCGCGCTGCAGAACGCCGCCTCCGTGGCGGGCCTGCTCATCACCACCGAGGCCATGGTGGGTGAGCTGCCGAAGGAAGATAAGCCCGCAATGCCGCAAGGCGGAATGGGAGGCGACATGGACTTCTAATCGACGTACGTCGATTCGAGTCCATCAAAGAACAAAGGCCCTGCAGAAATGCAGGGCCTTTTTCTTTGTGTCGCCTCCATCAAATAGGGGCGGCGGGATGGGCGAGGAGGTAAGGCGAAGTACCACTTCGTCGGCGACGAGCGCCCGCGCAGGGGCTCGAAGCATGCTTCGAGCGGGTCTACAGGATGTAGGCCCTGGACCGTGAGCGAAGCAGGAAGCGCAGCGAGAGGGCAGGCGGGCGGGCCGACGGAACAGGGATGTGGAGTCGGGGAGGTGGCGTAGCCACCCCCTGATCTTGGTTGTGGTCTTTATCTAGAGGGCGGGCTTTCGCCCCGCTGGCGAGGCACCTTTGTTTCGGCAAAGGTGCCCCAAACCATTCCCCCGGAGCGCGGGCCGCCGAAGCGGCGGCTGGCCCTACGCGCTGAACTTCGCTACGGAGTCCCGCACACGGCATATCCCTATGCCGCGTTCGGGAGCGCCGCCATCCTTGGGCGGCGCCCCTACGGGCTTACCTTGCTCAGTCCAGTGCTCGGCGCGCGCTACGGGTTCAAAACGCAAATGGTATAATTGCACTATCTGGCCAGCGCTAAATACCCAGGGCTGGGTCTGGCCAGCGATCAGGTCTTAGTGGTGATTAGTCGCTGTTAGAAGCACCCCAATCCTGGGTCCGAAGCAGAACACGACCGTTCCCTTACCTGCTCACTGATATTCTCGGCACAATTCTCGAAACCTTTAGATAACTGCGGAACAAGTTTCCGCTTGGTTTCAGGAGCTTTTATGGCTGCTCGCAAACGTAAGCGAGTGCCGAAAAAGTCGAGCAGTGAGTGGAAGGGGTGGGCAGTGTTACTTTCGGCACTGCAGCTTCTGCGACTCATTGCAAAGCATTTTTGGCCCGCGTAAGTGAAGTAGAGAGCCCCGCGAAAGCGGGGCTTCCTTTTTACGTCATCCGGGACTACTCCAATGGAGGAATTGGGGTTGAGTGCCCGCCAATGCCTAGCGCAAATTCTTGATCCATTTCGTTAAACAGATTGTCCCACTCCCTCACCCACTGATTAAAGTGTTCTCGAGCACCGTTCCACTCCCGCTTTAAAGAGGCTACGGTCCCAGGCTCACTAGCAAGATTCTGAATACCTCGATCGACTTCACGCGCAACGAAATCGACAGATGCTGCCGTTGCTGAAATAGATTTTCTCAAACTCAGCACATGGGCAGGCAGAAGCGCAGACGATTTTCCAATTTGTTCTTCTATATCCATAATCCAAAATGACAAGGCATTTGTGTACTGTTCAATCAGCAGTACCCCTGACCCTCTTTTATTAGCGACTTGATGCCACACAAAGTACGGGCTAAAGACGTAGCTCCAACTAAAGATGTTCTGCCTTTCGCCGAGTAAACGCCTAATCTTCCTGAGGTAGCTGTCAGGAAGTTTGCAGCGTCTAAAACTTGCAAATACGGCTTTAAGGGGGTCTAGCAGCTGGCCCGCCAACCAGCCGATTGCGACTACGGACGCAAAGACGACGGCGGCTACCTTCACGGTGTTTGGGGTAGTCGGGCTAAAAATCGAAAGTACTGGGAATACAATTCCTTGTCGGCGGCTTTTCAAACACACCAACTAACGTACTTGCGAATAGCGTCCAATCGGCTTTTGCTTCGCGTGTATTACGCCGAATTCCTGCTGCCTTTAGGCAGTATTCACAACGAGAAAATTCCCTGAAGAACTGGTATGCGAGGGAATCTAGCTGCACATCTATTTGAACAGTCAAGGCCTATCTCCTCTCCTGGAAACGGATTAAGGCATCTGGGGAGGAACGTTAAAGTCAGGCACTTCCGCAATACTATTTATCCCAAGCCGACGGAATAGGTCGTTCCGAAATTCCAGTTGAGTTCTCACCGCCCACTGAGCACATCCCATGCTCAGGCATCTTTCCCACATAAATGGATGAGTTTTAGGTACGAGAAGACTGGGTTTAAATTTGCCAGTCAATTTACGTTCCAACGGATCTCGGTCTTTCTGTGGAACGGATTGACCATGAGCGCGATATACCGGCTTGGAATGTACTAATTCATTGCGCAGGTCAATTAGTGCTGAGAGGTGTTGCAATGAACCTTTGTCCTCAGGTAGCGGAGACAGACTCGCGACCTTCAGCATCGTCTGACATTTTTCAATCAAGGTCATTCGTTCCTCAGATGACCAAATATCTGTCCATTTCTGCAGTGCTGCTGTCGAAATCCTATTCCGCGCACGAATCCAAGGTGAGTGAACCTGGCGCTCTTCGGTACTCGAGAGCAATTCATTTATGGTTGCCTCGGTTACGGCTACTGACATTACGACCGCAGTCGCTGCGTTTTCCATTGTGCGGTACATGGCAAGCTTGAATTGGTCCCCATCGTTTGGGAGATTTCTATATTTTGTTTCAATTGAGGTTGCGGTATATGCAGCTACCACGCTCGCGCCACGCAATCGAGACGTAATAAAGTCCTTTACTAGGATGTGGGCCACTAGAGCGACTTCCTCAAATCAGATTAATAGAGACGGACCACGATTAATTTGGCGGCGGGGGAGCGGTGCCAGGATCGGGAGCAGGGGGCGACTTATTTACCTTCGAGAATTTTCCGCTACGGAAGCAAAAACGGCCAGGAGGGGTTAGGCCAGCCTCAGTTCGATCTTCGGCCAAAGAGGCGACCACGATCAGCGAACAACCCTTTCGGGATTTATCTTGCGAATCAAAGCCGATTGGGATCTCGCTCTCTAGAGCTACTCCCTCATATTTTCCGTTGCTCAAATTGTAGAGATGTGCCTTCCAGCAGCAATTGGCCCCGCCGGACCAGCCAAGGAATATCAGGTATTTGGTACCGGCATCATCGATCGTGAATAGGTCTGTAGGGGATTCGTCACTGCTGCGCCAGTAGTTGTCGAGTTCCCACTCATAGATCTTGCCGTCGCCCCGGTAGTGGATCGATACACCCGGCCCCGGTTTATGTCCTCGATGCGGTGACCGAGCTTTGTCCTGGATATTTTCGACCGAGTAAGTCTCACTCATGCCGACGCCAGCAGCAGACGCGCCGAAGCTCGCAGCAGCGAGCGCCACTGCCAATAGATAGATTGCTGGATTGCCCCTCATACCCATCCCTAGATTCCCTGTCCTCAACCCCGCCTCAAGTATAGGCGCTGTTTTCGTTACCCAAATTAGCCTTTGGAAATCGAAGGCTTATCGCTACTATGGTGCCGGGGCTTCCCCAGGGATTTGGGAAAGGGATGCACGTGAATCTTAGAAGTTTCGGCGTGGCGATATCTTTATTGGCGGCCATTGCGGCACTTGTGCTTCTGCAAGCTTGCACTCCTACTGCCGTGAATCCGACTCAGCCGCTGGAGCTCGGTCCCGGCGAGGGATACGCCGCCATCCAGCTGGACCTGCATGAACCCAACCGCGAATTGCTTTTTGCTTCGTCGGTCACTGGCCAGAACATCCAGATTGACAATGTACCGGCCGGCAAGAGTCTTTATCTGTTCGCCGTTCCGGCGGGCCACTACTGTATGTCCATGTTCTTCATCGTGGGAGAGCAGCGGATCTACCCCCATGACCTGAAGTGCTTCGACGTATTGCCAGGGAAACTGGCATTCACCGGTTATCTGAGTCCGGCTGTCATCTACGGCAACATCGAAGTAGGCCAGATAAGGGACGATGCAGCAGGGCAGGCGGAGCTCCGGAAGCTCTACCCGCAGATCGCCACACAATTCTTCGGCCCCGCACCCGACGTCGTGCCGCCGTCTGCGGTGACGACCATCCAAACCTCGCCCGTGAACGGCTGTTACGCAGACGAGCCCGCAGAAGTGGCGCTCACCGGAACCTTGAATGAGGGGATATACCGGGCTCCACCGAAACCCCACCTTCGCGGCATCATCAACCATGAGCCAAACTGGCTATATGGTCTAAACTTCGCACAACCGATCTGCACGCTAGGCAACTTACGACAGGGCGGCGTGGACAGGCCGTACCCTGAAATCCACGTGCTTCGCCTCGTCTATGGGGGTGATGATTCGGCGTTCCATAAGCTCATTGGGCAATACAAAGGCAAAGAGGTTCGTTGCACGGGCGAGATATTCGACATGGAGCTGCGCATCACCAATCTGACCGATTGCGTGCCGGTGCCAGAACAAAACGACGCCGCTCCCAAATAAGCTCTCAGCTGTCCAGGGGAAGGGATATATGAACCGCTTACTCCATGTTACAAGTGGAGAAGGGGTTAAGTCTTGACTTGATAGTTGCTCGGCCCCGACGGTAAATCCTGCCTTGCGAAAGACGATGATCGGATAGCCCCTCATGGAATCCATCCCATAAATCCCTTTCAACCCCTGCCTAGAGTATAGGCGCTGTTTTAGCCGCACCGATTAGCCTTTGGAATTCAAGCTTTTCGCTTGTAGTCGTAGGCCAAAGTCACCATCTCGCGAATGAAAGCTTCGTCCCTTGGCCAGTCCATTAGAAAGCGGGGATAGGCCGGAGAATAATCGCGGTGATCCACGCTGTTTAGCATCTCGCACAGCTCTTTGCGCAAGTTGGCTAACAACTTCTGCGACAAAGGACCCTTCGATCCAGATTGGTGAGCGGCTAAAGCTTCGTCCACCTGCCGAATCGCAGCCAAGAGCCTGTCTTGCATCCCCGCGGTCATTTCGGATCTCACTCTACTGGTATGCCACTGAGACCATGTCTAGCCAAATGCTCTCTGGTTGCCGTTAGATACGCCTCTCTATAAGATTCGTTTTTGTCGAGTATTACGCTCTTCTTCGCAATTAGGAATTCGATTATTTGGGTCAGTCCCATCTTCAAATAGAGACGCAAGTTCTTTTGCGCACTCTCATCGTCAGTTCTAAATGACCTTAGCCCAAGCGTTTCAAGAGCCTCCGTCGATTCGCGTCTGTTCGATTCTCTTTTTCCTGGATCAAGGACCTCATGAAGCAATCCAACCTCATATCTATGGGAGTTAGAAGTCAGGAGGCTCGCACTCACGACTGCGGGATAATATCGTTCTGTGCTTAGTCGCATTGAAAAATCCGGGCCCGACAATGCCGCCCCATAGTCGTCGAGCTCGGTCAGGGTAAGGCCCACCTCACGAAAGCGCCCTTCGAGTTCCTTGATCACATCACGAAATGCACTTGGCATGGCTTAATTTACTGAGGCGGCGGATGCCGCCCTGCGAAAGACGATGATCGGGTAGTCCTTCATCTTTAGGTCTCGGACAAGTTGAGCATCTGCGATACCACGAACGATGGCTTTCCGTCTTGCGACGTGGCGCAATTCAGGCGATAGAACTGGATTTCCGTGGAGATGCGGTCGTTGATCGCGGCTTGGTAATTGATCGTGAAATGTACCTGCCCCTGGGAATCGGCTGGTGAGGCGCGCTTTAGGATGTCGGCATTGTATTCGTCTGTATAAGGCCGAAGGCACCGCAGTGTCGCTACGTAGTCTCCCTTCCGCAACCAGAGCCTGTGAGAAGAAGAGGGGACGTACTCTGACCCACCCACTTTGTGGATATCCAGGATCTTGACGGCGGGCCCAGAAGTCGCAAGCTGTCCGATGTCCAGTTCCACATAGCTAACTAGCGTGGAGTCGCTTTCCCGAATCGAGGCGCAGCCCGCCAACGCGGCCAATGCTGCCGCTAGTACGACGATGATCGGATAGCCCCTCATGGAATCCATCCCACAAATCCCTTTACAACCCCCGCCTAGAGTATAGGCGCAGTTTTAATGCCGCCAGGAAAGTACCTGTTCCCTCTCAATCTTCATCCCGGCCGCAAGTATCGGGTAGAGCGCTCTCGGCGACGGCGAGAGCAGGGCTGAGTAACCCCAGAGCATCAAAACTAGTCGGAATAGCCCGTGCCTTCGACACCTTGCGCGAGCCAGCGACCGGATTTCCCTGTGCATCCAGCCAGATATGCCGGACTTCCGAATATACCTGGCGCGCGCAATCGATGCGGATTGCCACCAGCTCCTCCAAAAACGTCTTGCTACCGCGGGTCTGCGGCGAGTCGTAGTCGAACCGACCCCAGGCTGCGTATTGCGAGTGCGTCGAGCGATGGCTCTTGGGGCCGAACGCGATCAGCTGCATGCCTCCCAGATATTGGGTGCGCGATGGCTGTTCGGGACTATGGCCTACCTGGAACCAATAGAAATTCGCGGCTGTCGGATCGATCTCGAACGGGGCATTGGTAGTCGCCGCCGGCACATCCAGCGGATTGGCGGCCCGGCTCGGGACCATCACCAAAATGCTGAGAGCGGCGGCGATGAGCGCCGCTGACGAAGAAATGAAAGACTGATTCCCCACGGAACCCCTCCCCGAAATCCCTGCAAAACCCTGGACCTAAGTATAGGCCCGCTTTTAGCCCGCTGAATTACCTTTGGACTTCGCAGACTTATCGCTACTATAGTGCCGGGGATTCCCCAGGGATTTGGAAAGGGATACGAGATTGCGCCAAGAAGACGTGATCAGCGCTTATAGCGAACTCAATCGATGGGCGCCTGACGCTCATAAGCTGCAAGACTACATCCGCAATCACCCGTTGCCGGCGTGGGAGATGCTGCGCGAGATATTCAGACGTGCTAAATCGCGCGGCCTGGAGTACTCGGCGATGACTTGGTCATTAGAGCGGTTGTTGGCTGAGCATGGATCGGCAACTGTAGACGCGGTCGCTGAGTTCGCCGTACAGAACCAGTATCTCCAACACTGTCTTCAGGACATCGATGCTCACTCTGACAGAGTGCCAGAGAAATATCGCGTTCCCGCTGAAATTAGAGCTCGTGCGCTCGCATTTGGTGCTAGCGCCAGTGCTGGAAAGCTCGATGCCAATGTGCAACCTCTCGATAAATCACTGGAAGAAATAGTGGAGGCGTGGATCAACTACACAAAGCTCTTCTGGGCGTTCGATTATGTACATGATCTCGTCCGCGCAAACCCCGGCGAAGCCATTGAGCTAACTCGCCGGCTTATAGATGCGGCCCTGGACCCTATGGCACTGGCGGTAGTTGCCGCTGGTCCCTTGGAAGATCTGCTGAGATATCACTGTTCCGAAGTGATTTCGCGCGTGGAAGAATTCGCGGCATCAGACGAGAAGTTTCGTACTGCTTTAGGCGGCGTCTGGCTAAATGAAGGCGATGAAGCATTTACGCGCGTGAAGAGCTTGATTGACCGCTACGATATTCAACCGCTGTGAATACATAGAGGACAGACCACGTTTATTTGGACGACGACGCGCCGGCTCCTCGCCAACGCTCGGCGGGCGCCTTTATATAGTGGGAGAACAGATAGGGCCACGGGAGGATGATCAGCAGGACGATCACGGACCCCAGGCAGGTCTTGGCGTTACCCAGCAGGTTTGCGTCCATCTGCCCGGCCCGCCACGCGGGCAGGCTCACTGCCAATAGATAGATGGATTTCCAGACCAGCTCGAACACCAGGATCGGCAACATCTTCAGGGGATAGGTGAGGGGCGATAGCCCCGAACGCCTGTGCAGGAAAGCACAGGCCGTACCGGCCGGCGGAGCAGGAGCGCAGCCGGGGAGGTGGCGTCGCCACCCCGTTACCCTTTCAAATTGTCTTTTGGAATCTGTGGTTTACGGCTACTAGGTGCGAGCGCCTAATCCGTTCACGGAATGAACAGCTCGTCATTTCTCGCATATATAGTCCCATCTGAACTTGTCGAGCAGCCAAGTTCGTACTTTCTCCTGCCACCGACCGCGAAGTGGAACATGCGGTCAGCCCCGAGGCTAACCCCGTATCTCGTGAAGAATTTGTTATTCGCCTGCTCATTACAATGACTGATTATGGCTACGTAATTCCCCGGATTTAGCCATAGATCCCTTGTGGCGGAAGTGAGCGCGATTACGGCATCCGGATCGTCCGTCCTGTAGATCTTCTCGACCTCGACTCCTGGCTGAGCAGCACCGGACTCGTCCTGCCCTAAGAAGAGATGAGCTTGAGGCGGCACAGTCGCCCGCATGGTCTGCCCAGCGCACCCAACGAGAGACGCAGTAAGCGATACGGTCATTGCGCCCGTCAGCAGATAGACGAATGAATACCACTTCACGACTGCAATTCCTTTTTAAATCCCTACCTCCAGTATATGCGCAGTCGGCTACTATGGAGCCATCGGGGCGCTTTGCTAGGAACTATGGGAAGGGTATCTACGTGAACCAAAAGTCTATAAGTGTATTGCTGGCGCTCTTGCTGGCAAGAGTCGGTGTCGCTGCGACACTTGTACCATCGAGCATCACCGTGCTTGCCACCCAAGCGGCGACGGGTAACCCCAAAGCTGAGGTCGCTTTGGGCGAGCGCTATCAAGCTGGCATCGGCGTTGAGCAGTCATTCGAGAAGGCATTCGACCTATACACCCAGGCGGCGGAACAGGGGAACCGGCAGGGTGAGTTCGACCTCGGTAACCTCTATTACCTCGGCTTAGGCTTGCCCCAGGACTCCGCAAAAGCTATCCAGTGGTTTGAGAAGGCGGCGTCGCAGGGCAGTACCGACGCCGATGAGATCTTGGCCGAGATATTTCTGACTGGGAAAGGAGTGCCGCAGGATCCCGTCCAGGCCGCGACCTGGTATCAGCGCGCAGCGGAACTGGGGGATACCTTGGCTCAAGTGCATCTTGCAGACTTCTATCAGAACGGCACTGGCGTCAAGAAAGATGACCAAAAGGCTTTGCTCTGGTACCGCCGCGCTGCTGCCCGGGGGAGTGCGGTGGCAGAGACCAGTCTGGGGTGGGCGTATCTCAATGGCCTTGGGGTAAAGAAGGATACGGCAGCGTCCCAAGAGTGGTATCTCAAGGCTGCTGGGCAAGACTCACCCGAGGCGGAACTCGCCTTGGGAGAGTTCTATCTCCAGGGCCGCTTCGGCAAGCCGGACTATGCAAAAGCACTGAAGTGGCTGACGAAGTCAGCGGGCCACGATAACTCGGATGCCGAATTTCTCTTGGGCGGGATGTACCGCCTGGGCTATGGCGTAACCAAGGACGACGCGACTGCTGTCTCGTGGTACCAAAAGGCATCTGACCTGGGAGACCCTCAGGCTGAGATGCAACTTGCGGGCGCGTACTACAGCGGCATCACCGTGCCCATAGACAAGCAGAAGGCCATCGCCCTGATCCAGACCGCTGCCAACGGGCAGTATGCGGCGGCAGAGATGGCCCTGAGTACCATGTATTTCGCTGGCCGGGACATGCCGAGGGATGCCGTCCAGGGCAAGGTGTGGCTGGACAGAGCCATCGCCCAGAACTATCCGCACGCCCTATGCGAAGCCGCGGCCGCCACGCTGTATGGCTTGTCATCCGATGCGGATCGCGCCCAGGCGCTTGTCGATATGCAGGCGCAAGCCAAGGCAGGGGATGAGCTCTGCATCAACGATCTCGCTTGGTATCTGGCCACGAAGACGGGAGTTAAGCCCGAGGACCTGTCCCAATCGGCGGAGATGATGGAAAAATTGGTGGCAGCGAATCCGAAGAATTCTGCGTATGTAGACACGATGGCAGCGGTCGAAGCGGCGGAGACGCATTACGACGCCGCCGTCACCGATGAGCAGAAAGCCATCGATATCGCGACACCGTATCTAGGCGCGGAAGGCTTCCTGAAAGTGGCGAATGAACGCCTCGCACTCTATCGGTCCCACAAGCCCTATATCGTCCCGCCTGCGGCCTCGACGACGCCGGCAGCGCAATCCAGCACCACGAAACCGACCACCGCAGTGGCCCCGGCCATCCAGACCGAACCCGTCAACGGTTGTTATACCGAAGAGCCGGCGAAAGTTGCTCTCACCGGTGTGCTCACCACGGTCATGTACAGTGATCCACAGAAGAATAACAGCGTGAATAATAATAGGCTCGAGAGGGGATTGCTCTTGAGTTTCAGGCCGGCGATCTGCTCGTCGGGCGGCTTGGATCCGCGGCTTGATATGCGCGAGATCCAATTGATCTATGTCGGCGGGACCCCCAAGCTCTATGACGCGATCGGTCAGTACAAAGGGGAGAAGGTCCGTTGCGTGGGTGAGATATGGGGCTCAGACTTTAGGATAACTGATGTGAGTGCGTGTCAGCCGGTTCCCTGATAGGGCAGGAGGGGTACTCATGAGACCGAAGCTTGTGATTGCAGGGTTGCTTTCACTCGGCGCCGGGATGGCTGTCTATCCGGTGCTGGCCTCGGTGTCGTTTACGGGGCCAGGTTGGTATCTGGAAGACGGCGACCAGACCCTGGACAACGTCCTGGTCTCCGGTCCTTACGCGGAGAAGGCCCAGTGCGAGGCGGTGAGGCCGGAAGACACTGACGACGACCAGTACATCTGCCTGTATGAGCAGACCGATCCAACCGTGAGCAGTCCGCCGCGGAGACTAGGCAGGCGGGGGCGCCATAGGCGATGAAGGGTTTCATGAAGTCTTTGGGGATCGGCGCCAAAGCCGAGCCGAGGCTGGGCCTGCACAATCCTTACAAGGATTCGCACATCAATTTGATGTACAACCTGCTCTTCTGCGACGACCTGGAGCTGTTCCGTGCCAACAGCTACAACCCTGCGGCAGGTCCATGGGCGGTGCTTTTCGCCGGGTCCGCCGACAAAGAGGCGCTTACTGCGCTGGCAGCGGATAGTTCCGTCGAGGGGCGCATCAGGGCGCTGGCCTACAACCGGTTGAGAGCGGAAGGTGTCGCGGTCCCGTCCAAGCAGGTTCTCGGCGTGATCGTGGAAGTTCCCCAACCCCAAGGCCTCGATACACTCGCGGGCTTCGTGGAGGGCGGGGTCCGCTATCTAAATCAATCCGGCAATATGTCTGTCGTCGAGGACCGCAATTCAGCGGTCGCCGCTCTGGCGCGGGAACTGGTCGCCGCCTCTCAAGCCGTCGTGGATCGCATCGGCCCCTGGACCGAGAAAAGGCTTCCGCCGCCGCAGGCCGGCATGGCTAGGATGACATTCCTGGTATCGGATGGGCTCTATCTGGGGCAGGGACCTCTCAACGTTCTACAGAAAGACCCCATGGCTGCGCCGGTGATAGCTAAGGCCATCCAACTCTTACAGGCTACCGTCGCTGCTTTCACCGCGGCTAGGTGACCATTCGGAAACTGAAGATGAGTCCCTTTCTGGGAAATCGCAGGCTTATCGCTACTATGGGTGAGCAGCAGGGAGCATTGAGGGCGGACATGGCAGATAAGCCGGTAGAAGAACTAGATATCACTCGCATGAATTTGAACTGGGGGAACCTGAAACTATGGTTTCTTCAGCATTGGGAAGCGGTGATTTGGGCGGCAGTTGTAGGTGGGATGGTCTGGGGGACCGCGGTCCTGATCGGGCACCCCTATACACATGCCGTGGTACCTACCGGCGCAAAGGTTGTCGTCATCTCGCCCGTTCAAACATATGAGATGTATGAACAGGGGAACGTGCTTACTTTGACTCGCTACCGCGGCGGCTTTGTGCCCGCATTCCTTTGGTTCTTCACCTATCTATTGGCGTTCTTCCCTATACACAGTTTGATCGTGTATCGGCGCACCAAGCATGGAAAGACTCATCATCACCATCATCAAGGCGCTGTGAGGCGCCGATTCAGCATCTGGCCGCTCGTGTCATACGGGTTCCTGAGCCTTGTCTTCATCGGTCTGTTCTATGCGTGGGGGTATCAGACGTGGTGGGTGGTCACGCATCCCCGGGTCTTCGTCTTTGACCCAGAGCAGGATTCGGTCTCTCTGAATGGTGAGCAATTTATGAAGATGCGCGACGTGGCGCACTTCTACGGCGTGGAGCATCCAGGGCGGAGGCGGGTAGGCGAATGGGGAGTGGTCTTGAGCGATGGAACCAAAATTCCTTTTGACTACGATCTATGGGTTGGGGACGTCACCACGAATACAGATATAGCCAAGGCTCTCGTCACTTATTTGAACGAATACTTGGACCACGATGTGCTAAATAATAGGGGACAGACTGAGAGGTCCCGGATAAAACGGACACCGAGTTAGGGTACAGCACGCGCACCTTCGAACTCTACTGGCGAGCGGAAGCCAAGGTACGCATGGGCTCGCTGCCGGTTGTAGAACAACTCGATGAA